>JAESFG010000028.1_pt1 | contig 903863 bp, 764 predicted proteins | sample 9269371 | NCBI WGS metagenome assembly JAESFG01 (sample SAMN14506227, study PRJNA617093) | algae metagenome | isolation source: Aetokthonos hydrillicola CCALA 1050 (B3-Florida) and co-occurring... | place: USA: South Carolina | collected 2013-01-01
GCCTCGTTGATCATCGGCAGCAGGATGCGGTTGACGATGAAGGCCGGGAAATCCTCGGCGACCGTCGGGATCTTGCCGAGCTTGGCGACGAACAGCTTGCAGGCGTCGAAGGTGCGGTCGTCGGTGGCGATGCCGCGCACCAGCTCGACCAGCTGCATCACCGGCACCGGGTTCATGAAGTGGACGCCGACGAACTTCTCGGGCCGGTCCGTCGAGGCGGCGAGCCGGGTGATCGAGATCGACGAGGTGTTGGTGGCGAGCAGGCTCTCGGCCTTCAGCAGCGGGCAGATCTGCGCGAAGATCTTGCGTTTGACCTGCTCGTTCTCCGTCGCCGCCTCGATCACAATGTCGCATTCACCGAGCGCGTCAAGATTCTCCGCCGCCTCGATGCGGCCGAGCGCGGCGACGCGCGCCTCCTCGGTGATGAGGCCCTTGTTGACTTGGCGCGTCATGTTGCCGTTGATGGTGGCGAGGCCCGACTGGATCTTCTCCACCGTCAGGTCGTTCAACGCCACGTCGTAGCCGGCGAGCGAGCAGACATGCGCGATGCCGTTGCCCATCTGGCCGGCACCGATCACACCGACTTTCCTGATTTCGATTCCCATCGTTTACTCGCTCGTTCTAGAGCCTGTCCCGTTCGGATCGAAGCGATCCGAACGAAAAGGACCGGCTCAAGCTATTCATCCCGGAGCAATTCCCGGTGGATCGGGTGATTTTGCCCGATCCACCGGGAATTGCTCCGGGGGGCGCGCCCGCTACGGGCGGGCGCCGTATCCTAGCGATCCCCGGTCGGGGAACAAGGCGTCGACGTCTCGATAATCCGGATGAGAGCAAGAGCTTGCTTTACGGCAACGTCTCGCGTCTCGCCGGACCGTGGCGGCGCGCCTCGACGCGCCCGACGGCGACGCCGACCGGCCGGCGCCGCTCACTTCTTACCCAGTTCCTCCGCGAGTTCGGGCAGCACCTTGAAGAGATCGCCGACGAGGCCGTAGTCGGCGACCTGGAAGATCGGCGCCTCCTCATCCTTGTTGATCGCGACGATCACCTTGGAATCCTTCATGCCGGCGAGATGCTGGATCGCCCCGGAAATGCCGACCGCCACATAGAGCTCCGGCGCCACCACCTTGCCGGTCTGGCCGACCTGCCAGTCGTTCGGCGCGTAGCCGGCATCGACCGCCGCGCGGCTCGCGCCGATGGCGGCGCCGAGCTTGTCGGCGACCGGCTCGATATAGGTCGTGAAGTTCTCGCGCGACTGCATGGCGCGGCCGCCCGACACGATGATCCGCGCCGAGGTCAGTTCCGGCCGGTCGGACTTCGCGACCTCCTCGCCGACGAAGCGGGAGAGCCCCGTTCCGCCGCCCGCGGTAATCGTCTCGACCGGCGCCGAACCGCCCTCCCCGGCCGGCTGGAACGCCGCCGTGCGCACCGTCACGACCTTCACCGGATCGCTCGACTGCACCGTCTGGATCGCGTTGCCGGCATAGATCGGGCGCTCGAAGGTGTCGGCCGAGACGACCTTGGTGATGTCGGAGAGCTGCATCACGTCGAGGAGCGCGGCAACGCGCGGCATGGTGTTCTTGCCCGACGTGGTCGAGGGCGCCACGATCGCCTGGTAGGAGCCGGCGATCGAATGGATGAGGGCGGAGAGCGGCTCGGCGAGCTGGTGCTCCAGATCGTCGGCTTCCGCGAGCAGCACCTTGGCGACGCCTTCGAGCCTGGCGGCCTCGGCCGCGGCGGGGCCCGCGTTCTTGCCGGCGACCAGCACATGCACGTCGGCGCCGATCGCGCGGGCGGCGGTCAGCGCCTTGTGGGTGGCGTCCTTCAGGCTGGCATTGTCGTGTTCGGCGACGAGCAGAACCGTCATGGTCGCGATCTCCCTCAGAGGACGCCGGCTTCGGACTTGAGCTTCGACACGAGTTCGGCGACCGAGCCGACCTTGACGCCGGCCTTGCGGGAGGCCGGCTCGACCGTCTTCAGCACCTTCAGCCGCGGCGTCGTGTCGACGCCGAAGTCGGCCGGGGTCTTCTCGTCGATCGGCTTCTTCTTCGCCTTCATGATGTTGGGCAGCGAGGCGTAGCGCGGCTCGTTGAGGCGGAGGTCGGTCGTCACGATCGCCGGCAGCTTCAGCGAGACGGTCTGCAGCCCGCCGTCCACCTCGCGCGTCACCGCCATGGTCTCGCCGTCGATCACCACCTTGGAGGCGAAGGTGCCTTGCGCCCAGCCGAGCAGGGCGGCGAGCATCTGGCCGGTCTGGCTGCAATCGTCGTCGATCGCCTGCTTGCCGAGGATGACGAGGCCGGGGCCCTCGGCCGCCACCACGCCCTTCAGGATCTTGGCGACGGCGAGCGGCTCGGTCGGATCGTCGGTCTTCACCAGGATGCCCCGGTCGGCGCCCATGGCGAGGCCGGTGCGCAGCGTTTCGGTCGCCTGCTGCGGGCCGATCGAGACCACGATCACCTCGGTCGCCTTGCCGGCCTCCTTCAGCCGCAGCGCCTCCTCGACGGCGATCTCGTCGAACGGGTTCATCGACATCTTGACGTTGGCGAGGTCGACGCCGGACCCGTCCGCCTTCACCCTGATCTTGACGTTGTAGTCGACCACCCGCTTGACCGGGACCAGGATCTTCATGACCGGAACTTTCTCCCACGGCGCCGGAGGCGCCTCTCGTTTAGGCCACGCCCGCGGCGCCATCCCCATAAAGGCCGCGCCGGATAGGGGCGCGCATCGCTTCGCCTTGCCGTCGCGCCGGCGCCGGCCGATCCGGGCGCCTGTCTAACGGGCTGTCGGCCGGTCGGCTTTGTCTCGAACGACATCATGACGGCGCCCGGACGCTAATAATGCGGCCGAGCGAAGTCAATTCAGCCGAATGGACGCTGCGGCCGCGCTCAGAACGGCAGTTCGGCGGTGCCCTGCCGCGGCTCGACGTCCAGCGCGGATCCGACCGCGATGCGGCCGGGCGCGACGACCCGCACATAGACGCCGAAGTCCGTGTGCCCGTAGGCGGCCATGAGCGTGCGCGGGATGGCGAGGTCGCGCGCGCCGGTCGCCGGGTCCACATTGGTGGCGGCGCAGCGCTCGGTGCGCTTCGTCACCTTGAAGCGCACGTCCCCGGCGCCGAGCGTACGGCCGACAAGGTCGAGTTCCGACCAGGCGGGCCAGCCCTCGACGATGACGTTCGGGCGGAAGCGCAAGGGATCGACCGGGCGCCCCACATGGCGCTCCAGGTCGCGCAGGCTCTCCAGGTTGACGAGATGCAGCACCTTGGCGGCGACGTCGGAGAAGCTGTGCCCGGGCGCGGCGAGGAGGCGCGGGGCTCCGCGCAGGTCGGCGGCGAAGCGTGTCGCCACATAGCGCTCGATCGCGGCGCGGCCCTCGGCCGTGTCGACGCTGGCTCGGACCGTCGGCTCGCCGGGTTCCTCGAAGACGAGTTCGCGCGTGTCGGCGAGGAAGCGGAGCCGGACCTTCGCGACCGCCTCGTTGCGCATCAGCATGAGGAAACGGATCTTCGGCAGATAGCCCGGCGCGGCGGGGTCGAAGCCGGACGGCCCGTTCTCGATCGCGAAGGCGCGGTCATGGGCGATGGTCCGGTCCGGCTGCAGCTCGGCGCTCGCGAGCGGCTCGGGCGAGAATCCCTTGAGCGGGTAGCGGTGGATGGCGGCGATGCGGGCCTGCATGGGTCGTCTCGCGATGTGGGGCGATGCGGTCGGTCACGGCGGCTTGAGCGGACCGCCGGCCGGGCTCACGGCCGCCAGGCGGCTTCCTTGTCGGCCGGCACGTCGTCGCCCTCGTCGTCGTCGCTGTCGATCGCCCGGATCAGCGCGCGCAGCACCGTGTCGACGTTTTCGCGCGTCGCCGAGGAGAGCGCCACCGGGTTGCGCCGCGCCGCCTTCTTCAGCTGGGCGAGCTTCGCCTCGCGCTCCTCCGGCGGCAGCGCGTCGCATTTCGACAGCGCGACGATCTCGGGCTTGCGCGCAAGGCCATGGCCGTAGAGGCGGAGCTCCTTGCGGATCACCTTGTAGGCCTCGGCCACGTCGTCCTGCGTCCCGTCCACGAGGTGCAGCAGCACCCGGCAGCGCTCCACATGGGCGAGGAAGCGGTCGCCGAGGCCGGAGCCGTCATGGGCGCCCTCGATCAGACCCGGAATGTCGGCAAGCACGAATTCGCGGGTGTCGACGCGCACCACGCCGAGGCCGGGCACGAGCGTGGTGAAGGGATAGTCGGCGATCTTCGGCTTGGCGGCGGTCACCGTCGCGAGGAACGTGGACTTGCCGGCGTTGGGGAGACCGACCAGCCCGGCGTCGGCGATCAGCTTCAGCCGGAGCCAGATCCACTTCTCCTCGCCCTCCTGGCCCGGATTGGCGCGGCGCGGCGCCTGGTTGGTCGAGGACTTGAAATGCGCGTTGCCAAAGCCGCCGTTGCCGCCCTGGCAGAGCACGAAGCGCTGGCCGATCTCGGTGAGGTCCGCGATCAGGGTCTCGCCGTCCTCCTCCAGGATCTCGGTGCCCTTCGGCACCTTCAGCACCACGTCGGCGCCGCGCGCGCCGGCGCGCTGACGGCCCATGCCGTGCACGCCCGTCTTCGCCTTGAAATGCTGCTGGTAGCGGTAGTCCACGAGGGTGTTGAGGCCGTTGACGCATTCGACGATCACGTCGCCGCCGCGCCCGCCGTCGCCGCCGTCCGGCCCGCCGAACTCGATGAACTTCTCGCGCCGGAACGACACCGCGCCGGCGCCACCGTCGCCGGAGCGGACAAAAACCTTGGCGGTATCGAGGAACTTCATCGGTTGAACTCTTCGTGGCGCGCCCGGTCGAGCACGGTGTCGATATGGGGCAGCTCCATCCCGCGCGCCCGGCTCAGGACCGGGCGCACGCGGAACGGCCTGAAGCCGAGCTTCGTCTGGATCTTCATCGAGGCGTCGTTGCCCTCGAACACGCCGGACTCGATGCGGTCGAAGCCGAGCGCGCCGAAGCCGTGCGCCACCACGGCGCGCGCCGCCTCCGTCATGTAGCCGTGCCCCCAGTGCCGGCGCGCCAGCCAGTAGCCGAGCCGCGGCACGTCGTCGATCGAATAAAAGCCGACCGCGCCGGCGAGCGCGCCGTCGATCTCGATCGCATAGGTGAGCCCCTCGCCGGTCTCGGCGTCGCGGATGGCGCCCTCCACATAGGCCAAAGCGTAGGTCCGGTCATAGGGATAGGGCACCCGCGCCAGCCAGCGCGAGACCTCGAAGTCGCCGACGATCGGCGGCAGCGCGTCCACGTCGTCGCGGTCGAACGGCCGGAGGCGCAGGCGCGCCGTCGTGATGACGCCGGGCGCCTGCATCGCCTCACTCCGCCTCCACCAGCGCCGGAATGCCATGCACCGATCCCGTGCGCGGCGCGACCGACGCCGCCCGCCAGGCGCGCAGCGACTTCCACACCGGCCGCTCCAGCCGGAACCGGTCGACCGGCACCATGCCGCGGAAGAACAGCGACGGACCCATGCCTTGGCCGGCATACTGGAAGCCGCACTTTTCCAGCACGCGGCGCGAGGCCGAGTTGGTCACACGGCACGAGCCGGCGACGGACGGGGCCTCGAGCCGGTCGAAGGCGAGGTCGACCAGCGCCTGCGCGGCTTCCGTGGCGAAGCCGGTGCCCCAGTAGGGACGGCCGACCCAGTAGCCGATGGCATAGCGCTCGCCGTCGCGCGGCTGCAGGCTGACCGTGCCGACGAAGGCGCCGTCGCGCTCCTTGGCATAGATGCCGTAGTTCACGCGGAGCGGCGTCACCGCCGTGTTGTCGATATAGGCGACCGCGTCCTCCACCGAATAGGGATGCGGCATGGTCGAGAGATTCTCGGCGATGGCCACGTCGTTGGCAAGCGCCGCCAGGATGGGGGCGTCGTCGCGCGCCGGCTGGCGCAGGATGAGCCTGGAGGTCTCGATGACCAGGCTGTGGAGGTCCTCTTGCGTCTCCGCCGGGGGCTCCACGGGTCGGCCGGGTAAGATCGGTGTGGGCATCTCAAGTCTCCAGGCACGATTGAACGACGAAGGGGGAGACGGTGTCCCGGCTCCCCCTGTCTGGCCTGGAAGGCCTCGAACTCGCGGCTACCGCCGCCGGGGTCGTGGGACACCGGCGGGTGAGGTTTTCATCTCGCCGGGTTACTCCGCAGCCGCCATAGTCGGGGCGACCGATACGAACGTGCGGCCATTGGCCTTGGTGCGGAAAACGACTTTGCCTTCGATCTTGGCGAAAAGGGTATGGTCCGTGCCCATGCCCACATTGTCGCCGGGATGCCAGGTCGTGCCGCGTTGACGCACGAGGATATTGCCGGGAATGACGGCCTCGCCGCCGAATTTCTTGACGCCGAGGCGCTTGCTCTCGGAGTCGCGGCCGTTGCGGGACGAACCGCCTGCCTTTTTATGAGCCATGGTGACGCTCCTGAACTCTGGTGGAAGGCCGCAGCCGCGAGGGCGCGGGCCCGTTCGTGTGGGTGGTCCGCAGGCAACGCCGAGCCGTTCGACTCGAAGGCGCTTCCCGCCGCGAAGATCGTCCGGAGACACTAACCCCGGACCATCAGAATTTCAACGGAGGTCGGCTTGGATTCCGACAACCGACGATCGCATGGCCGACTTGCGCCGGAGCGGCGTCCGGCCTTGCCGGCCACCGGCGATGCCGAAGCCCGCCTCAGGCGCCGGCGGAGATGCCGGTGATGCGCACCACGGTGAGGTGCTGGCGGTGGCCCTTCTTCTTCTTCCAGCTCTTGCGCCGGCGCTTGACGAAGGCGATCACCTTGTCGCCGCGCTTCTGCTCGATGACCTCGGCCGACACCGTGGCGCCCGCCACGAGCGGCGCGCCGATCGTGTCGCCGACCATCAGCACCTGGTCGAAGGTGACGGTCGAGCCCTCTTCGGCGTCGAGCTTCTCGATCTGCAACCTGTCGTTCTCGGCAACGCGATACTGCTTGCCGCCCGTCTTGATGACCGCGAACATGGTCTTGTTCCTTGCATTTCCACGCGCCCTTCGGCGCCGCGCGTCACGGCCGCGCCTCCCGGACGCCTGCGACGGCGGCGGGAAGGGACCTCGAACCGGGACGGAGGATCCTCGGATCGTCGCACGGGCTTTGCGGGGTCTCGCCGGATCCCGAAGAATCCGTCTCCCCCACGCCTCGGGCAGCGCCATGAACCGGGCTTTCGGCCCGGCTCGTCGCGAATGCGGGCGTGTACACGCCGGCGGGGCGGTCTGTCAACGCACAGATGCCGGCAAATCCGGCGCGCGGGCGACGGAAAGGCGCCCCGTCACTTCCGTTCGGCGATGGCGTCGAGGCGCTTCTGCATCTCTTCCATCTGCCGCTTCAGGGCTTCGAGCTCGGACGGGCTGCCGGGCTTCTCGTCGGGCTTGGCAGGCTGGGCCGGGGCGCCGGCGAAGGGGACGAACATGCGCATGGCGCGCTCGAACATCTCGGAATTGCGGCGCACCTGCTCTTCCATCAGCTCGAAGGCGTTGCCGCCGAAGGCCTGCGTCATCTGCTCACGCAGCTTCTGCTGTTCGCGGGTCAGGCTGTCGATGGAGAATTCCAGGTAGCTCGGCACCAGGTTCTGCATGCTGTCGCCGTAGAAGCGGATCAGCTGGCGGAGGAACGCGATGGGGAGCAGGTTGTGCCCCTTGCTCTCCTGCTCGAAGATGATCTGGGTCAGCACCGAACGGGTGATCTCGTCGCCCGACTTCGCGTCGAAGACGACGAAGTCCTCCTCGCGCTTCAGCATCTCGGCGAGGTCCTCAAGCGTCACATAGGTCGAGGTGCCGGTGTTGTAGAGACGACGGTTGGCGTATTTCTTGATGATCGTCGGTTCTTTGGTCTTGGTCATCGGAACTGAGCTTCCCCCCGTTCGGTCGTGCGCGGCGGTCCACGGCCGCGCGCCTCCCCCCGGATGCGCCCGGTCCGTGGCGCGGCAGCAAGCATGCCAAGCTTCCACCACCCCTGCACCATCAGGGAGATTAGGTAGTTTCATCGAGTTCAGCCAGAAAATTCCTTCGCGCTTGCGAAGGGACCCTTGTCGCGGCCGTCGGCGCGCCCAAATCGCCAAGGAAACGGCCCGACGACCCGCTACGGATTGCTGAGAGACCGGTTTGCTTCATCGCATTGACACGCCCCGGACGGATGTCTCTATTCGCCGCGACCGGCCACGTGCGGTCCCGATCTCGATCGCGCGGCACGACCGGCCGCCGCCGGCAATGCCGGCGACGGACCGCCACATTCTCGATGAAGCCACACGCCCCGTCGGGGCCGCCGCCCGGAGCGGGCCGCGTCAACGTCAATCGGAGGACCAGCGATGGCCAAGGACATCGTCATCGTAAGCGCTGCCCGCACCCCCGTGGGCAGCTTCGGCGGCTCGCTCGCGAGCCTGCCCGCCCATCAGCTCGGCGCGATCGCGGTGAAGGCCGCGCTGGAGCGCGCCAAGGTGGACGCCGACGAGGTGAACGAGGTGATCCTCGGCCAGGTGCTCACCGCCGCGCAGGGCCAGAACCCGGCCCGCCAGGCCGCCATGGCCGCAGGCGTGCCGAAGAGCGCGACCGCCTGGGGCCTCAACCAGGTGTGCGGCTCGGGTCTCAGGACCGTGGCGATCGGCATGCAGCAGATCCTTGCGGGCGACGCGGACATCATCGTGGCCGGCGGCCAGGAAAGCATGTCCATGTCGAACCATGCCGCGAACATGCGCAACGGCACCAAGATGGGCAATGTCGAGTTCATCGACACGATGATCAAGGACGGCCTGTGGGACGCCTTCCACGGCTACCACATGGGCACGACCGCCGAGAACGTCGCGACCAAGTGGCAGATCACGCGCGACGAGCAGGACCAGTTCGCAGTCGCCTCGCAGAACAAGGCGGAAGCCGCGCAGAAGGCCGGCCGCTTCAAGGACGAGATCGTCGCCGTGACGATCAAGGACCGCAAGGGCGACAAGGTCGTCGACCAGGACGAATATATTCGCCACGGCGCCACGCTCGACGCCGTCGCCAAGCTCCGCCCGGCCTTTTCCAAGGACGGGACGGTGACCGCCGGCAACGCCTCGGGCATCAACGACGGCGCCGCCGCGCTCGTCATCATGACGGCCGAGGAAGCGGCCAAGCGCGGCCTCGTCCCGCTCGCCCGCATCGCCTCCTGGGCGACGGCCGGCGTCGATCCGGAGATCATGGGCTCCGGCCCGATCCCCGCCTCGCGCAAGGCGCTCGAAAAGGCCGGCTGGAGCGTGCACGACCTCGACCTCATCGAGGCCAACGAGGCCTTCGCCGCGCAGGCTATCGCGGTCAACCGCGACCTCGGCTGGGACACCGCGAAGGTCAACGTGAACGGCGGCGCGATCGCGATCGGGCATCCGATCGGCGCCTCGGGCGCGCGCATCCTGACCACGCTTCTCCACGAAATGGGCCGCCGCGACGCCAAGAAGGGCCTCGCCACCTTGTGCATCGGCGGCGGCATGGGCGTCGCCATGTGCCTGGAGCGCTGATACGACCGGCGGGGGCGGCCGCACGTGGTCGCCCCTACGCCTTTCCACCGAAGCCGAATTGCCAAGTCGACAGCACGATCGACCGAGGTTAAGCGGAAACGATCGAGGGACACGTCTCAGGGAGTAAGGGCATGAGCAGGGTAGCACTCGTCACGGGCGGCACGCGCGGCATCGGCGCGGCGATCGCCAAGGCGCTGAAGGCGGCGGGCTACAAGGTCGCGGTCAACTACGCCGGCAACGAGGAGGCGGCCGCGAACTTCACCGCCGAGACGGGCATCCCGGCCTACAAGTGGGACGTGGGCGACTTCGACGCCTGCACCGCCGGCATCGCCAAGGTCGAGGCCGAGCAGGGGCCGATCGAGATCCTCGTCAACAACGCCGGCATCACCCGCGACGGCTTCTTCCACAAGATGACCAAGGACCAGTGGTCCGCCGTCATCCGCACCAATCTGGACAGCCTCTTCAACATGACCCGCCCGGTCATCGAGGGCATGCGCAACCGGAATTTCGGCCGCATCATCGTGATCTCGTCGATCAACGGCCAGAAGGGCCAGGCGGGACAGGCGAACTATTCGGCCGCCAAGGCCGGCGACGTCGGCTTCATCAAGGCGCTTGCCCAGGAGGGTGCCGCCAAGGGCATCACCGCCAACGCGATCTGCCCGGGCTATATCGGCACCGAGATGGTGCGCGCGATCCCGGAAGAGGTGCTGAAGTCGAAGATCCTGCCGTTTATCCCGGTCGGCCGCCTCGGCGAGCCGGAGGAGATCGGCCGCGCCGTGGTGTTCCTCGCCTCCGACGACGCCGGCTTCGTCACCGGCTCGACGCTCACCATCAACGGCGGCCAGTACTTCGTCTGATTATAGGCGCGCCCGCGACGCTTGATCGGGCGCCCGATCCGCGCTGCACTGCCGGCCGGGCCGTTCCCGGCCGGTTTCGTTTCAGCCGCAGCACGGATGGCCGCGATGATGATCCTTCCCCATAGCGATCGCGGCACGGACGACGGCGCGCCGATCGTGTTCCTGCACGGCTTCGCGGGCGACCGCGACACCTGGCTCGCCCAGACGATCGCGCTCGAACCGCGCGCGCGCACGATCGCCTTCGACCTGCCCGGCCACGGCGCCGCGGTCGACTGGCCGGAGATCGGCCATGCCGGCGTCGCCGCCGACGCGGTGATCGGGTCGCTCGGAGCCATGGGCATCGGCCGCTTCCACCTGGTCGGCCATTCCATGGGCGGCGCCACCGCGACGATCGTCGCCACCAAGCTCGTCGCGCGCGAGGCGGTCGCCTCGCTCACGCTCCTCGCACCGGGCGGGTTCGGCCACGAGATCAACCACCGGCTTATCCGCCGCTTCGCGGTGGCGACCGAGGCGCACGAGCTTCACGTGCTGCTCGAGCAGTTCTTCGGCTACGAACGGCCGGTGCACCGGCAGGTGGCCGAGCGCATGGCCGAGATCCGCCGCGACCCGCGCGTGACCGCGGCGCTCGCCCGCGTCGCGGAGGCGATCCTCGACGGCGAGCGGCAGAAGACCTTCGACCTCGCGCGCCTCGCCGACCTGCCGCATCCCGTCCGCCTCGTCTGGGGCGACCAGGACCGCGTGCTGCCGACGCGGCAGACGCGCAAGGTCCCAGGCGTGGTCGCCGTCCACGTGTTCGCCGGCGTCGGCCACATGCCGCACCACGAGGTGCCGCGCGACGTGGTCCGGGTGATCCAGGAGGCGACCGGGCGGCCCCACGCCTGACCGGTCCGCGCCCCTGCCGCGAGACGTCGGCATGGTAAACTTCCGTAAATGCGCATTAATACATTCTTAAAGTCTCCCTCAATAAAACATTCATGTTCCGTAAGGGAATCGTGAACCATATTTGCAGAGGGACGATCATGATCGGTATCCGGCGCGGCATCGCCGGGCGCTTGGCGCTCGGCTTCGGCATCCTGGTACTGCTCATGGGGGGGCTGACCTGGCTTTCGGTCGGCGAGGAGAACCGTTTCGCTGCCCTGCTGAGCCAGGTCACCGACGTCAACGGCCACTTGCAACGCTTCGCGGTCAATTATCGCGGCAGCGTGCACGACCGCGCCATCGCGATCCGCGACGTCCTCCTCGCGGCCGACCCGCCGGCGCGCCAGAAGGCCGTCGACCGGATCGCCAAGCTCGCCGCCGCCTATGCGGAGAACGAGAAGGCGATGCGCGAGTTCCTGCTGACGGCGAAGCCTTCGGCGGAAGAGCGCGCCATGCTCGACAAGATCGCCGAGATCCAGGCGGTCACCGATCCGCTCGTCGGCGAAGTGATCAAGCTGCAAGCCACCGGTTCGACCGACGCGGCGCGCAACATGGCGCTCGGCCGCGCCGCCGGCCAGTTCGAGCAGTGGCTCGGCGCCATCAACCAGTACATCGACCACCTGGAACAGGCGAACCAGAGGATCGGCGCCGAGGCGCGCGCGCTCGCGAGCGGCTTCCAGCTGACCGTACTCCTGCTCCTGCTCGGCGCCGCCGTGCTCGCCCTGGCGACCGCCGTGCTGGTCACCCGCTCGGTCACGTTCCCGATCGCCCGCATCGTCGCGGCCATGCAGGCGCTCTCGGCGGGCCAACTTCGAACCGAGATCCCGGGCGCCGACCGTGCCGACGAGATCGGCGAGATGGCGCGGTCGCTCGACGTCTTCAAGAAAAGCATGCTCGACGCCGAGCGGCTGCGCGCCGAGCAGAACGAATTGCAGGAGCGCGCCGCCGCCGCCGACCGCCGGCGCGTGGCGCTCGCCGAGGCCTTCGTCGGACGCATGGAAGCGATCGCCGCGACGTTGGGACGGTCCTCGAGCGAGGTCGCGGCGGCCGCCCAGAACCTGTCGAGCACCGCCGAGGAGACCTCCCGCCAGGCGCAAGCCGTGTCCGGCGCGGCGCAGGCGGCCTCGTCCAACGTGCAGACCGTGGCGGCGGGCGCGGAGGAGCTCTCCGCCTCGATCCGCGAGATCAATGCCCAGGTCTCCCGCTCCGCCACGATCGCGGCGGCGGCGGCGGACGACGCCGAGCAGTCGAGCCAGAATATCCGCACGCTCTCGATCGCCGCGCAGAAGATCGGCGAGGTGGTCGACCTCATCAACAACATCGCGGCGCAGACCAACCTCCTCGCCCTCAACGCCACGATCGAGGCGGCCCGCGCCGGCGAATCCGGCCGCGGCTTCGCCGTGGTGGCGAGCGAGGTGAAGCAGCTCGCCTCCCAGACCGCGCGGGCGACCGAGGAGATCGGCCACAAGATCAACGAGATCCAGAACGAGACCACGACCACCGTCTCGTCGATCTCGCGCATCGTGGCGACGATCGGGACGATCCGCGAAGTCACCTCGTCGATCGCGGCCGCCGTCGAGGAGCAGGGCGTGGCGACGAGCGACATCGCGTCGAACACCCAGCGGGCCGCGAGCGGAGCGTCGAACGTGTCCGACAACATCGCCGGGGTCAGCAGCGCCGCCGAACTGACCGGCGCCGCCTCCTCCCAGCTGATGGGGCTGTCGGGCGCGCTGTCGCGCCAGTCCGACGACCTGGATGCCGCCGTGAAGACCTTCATCAGCGAGCTGCGCGCCGCCTGACCGACCGAGCCCTGACCCTACGGAACCCGCCCGCCGGCGCTCCGGGGCCGCGACGCGAAAGGTCTTCCGAAGCTTTATGGTGCGGCGCAGCAATGGAGCGCAGGCGTCTTACCTGTGCATCAAATCGTGTTTTTTCGCGCTGGAGTGGTCGACCGGCCTTGGCCGTTAACCATACTTCACCCTATAGTCGTGGTCCGGCCACAAGATCTCTGCGTGCCGGAGCGAGGCTTCGGGCCATGGATCCCTGGTGGCAATTCGCAGCGGCCGTCGCCGCCGGTTTCACGCTCGCCGGTTGTACGAGTGTTCGGACTGTGCTGCTCCTCGCCATGCTGGTGTACGGGGCGACGATACCGGCCGGGTTCCTCACCGGCCTCCCGCTCGTCGCCGTGCTGCAGGCCTCGTCGACCCTCGTTCTCGCGCTCGAATTCGGTTACTGCGCCGGCCTGCTGCTGCAGCTCCTCGCCGATCGCCACGCCTCGCAGACACCGCACGGCACGCCGCGGCGCCAACGCGGCCTGTTCTGAGGCGCCACGGCCGGCGCCACACCGGACCGCCCGTCAGGACTTGCCGGCCTTTGCCGCCGCGACCAGTTGCTCCACGGTCGGCAGCAGGCGCTCGACGATGATGTCGACTCCGGCGGCGTTGGGGTGGATGCCGTCGCCCTGGTTGAGCCCGCGGTCGCCCGCCACCCCGTCGAGGAAGAACGGATAGAAGAGCGCGTCGTGCTTCGCCGCGACGTCCTTGAAGATCGGCTCGAAGGCCGTCGCATAGGCCGCGCCGAGATTGCGTGGCGCCAGCATGCCGGCGACCAGCACCGGCAGGCCCTTGGCGCGGAACGCCCCGACGACCGCGTCGAGCGCCTCCCGCGTGCGGCGCGGGTCGAGGCCGCGCAGCGCGTCGTTGGCGCCGAGTTCGACCATCACCGCATCGATGTCGGCCGGGGTGGACCATTCCAGCCGCTCCAGCCCCTGCTCGGCCGTGTCGCCCGCGACGCTCGCGTTGATCACGTTGACGTGATGGCCGCGGGCGGCGAGCGCCTTTTCCAGCCGCGCCACGAAGCCGTCCTTGGGCGGCAGGCCGTAGCCGGCCATCAGGCTGTCGCCGAAGGCGAGGATGCGGATCGGCGCGGCGGGCGTCTCGGCGCGCGACGGCAAGGGGGCGGCGAGCGCGGCGGCGACCGCGGCGGCGACGACCACGGCGGCGGCGGCGCGGAACGGCGAGGCTGAGAGGAGGCGGCGGACGGTCATCGGCGACGGGCTTTTCCGGGGTTCGGGGTCGGGGCGGCGGCGGTGGTCCAGCGCGAGCAATCGGCACGTAAGGCCTTTATCGCGCCACGCGCCCATCCATATGAGGGCGGCGTGCCGCGGTTTCACGTCGCGGCCCCTAATTCACATGGATCGTCGCGTCCACAGCATCCGGGAAACCTTTTCGTGACCGACAGCCTCGTAGCGCTTCATGACGTGCATCTGAGCCTCGGCAAGGGCGCCGCGGCGGTGACCATCCTGAAGGGCGCGAGCCTCACGGTCGGCGCCGGCGAGTCCGTCGGCATCGTCGGTCCGTCGGGCTCCGGCAAGTCGACGCTCCTGATGGTCATGGCCGGGCTGGAACGCGTCCAGTCGGGCCGGGTGGTGCTCGCCGGCACGGACATCACCGGCCTCGACGAGGACCGGCTGGCGCTGTTCCGCGGGCGCACGATCGGCATCGTGTTCCAGTCGTTCCACCTCATCCCCAACATGACGGCGGTGGAGAATGTGGCGGTGCCGCTGGAGCTCGCCGGCGACGGCCGCGCCTTCGAGACCGCCGAGGCGGAACTGCGCGCGGTCGGCCTCGGTCACCGCATGTCGCACTATCCGGCCGAGATGTCCGGCGGCGAGCAGCAGCGCGTCGCGATCGCCCGCGCGCTCGCCCCGAAGCCGCCGCTCATCATCGCCGACGAACCGACCGGCAACCTGGACACGACGACCGGCCGGCAGGTCGCCGACCTCCTGTTCTCCAAGCAGGCGGAGCGCGGCGCCACGCTGATCCTCGTCACCCACGACAACGCGCTCGCCGGGCGCTGCGACCGCATGCTGCGGGTCGACCAGGGCCGCGTCCGCGACGACCGTGTCGCCATCCCGGCCTGAGGCGATCATGCACGGCACCCTCCCCCGTCACGGCCGGTCCAGCCGCTTCACGCCGTTCCGCTTCGCCCTTCGCGAGTTGCGCGGCGGGCTGTCGGGCTTCGTCGTGTTCGTCCTCTGCATCGCGCTCGGCGTCGCGGCGATCGCCGGCGTCAATTCGGTGCGCCGCGCCATGGTCGAGACGATCGTGGACGAGGGCCAGGTCATCCTCGGCGGCGACATCGCGTTCTCGCTCATCCACCGCGAGGCGAACGCTGCGGAGAAGAGCTTCCTCGACGGCCTCGGCACCGTCGCCACCGTCGCCACGCTCAGGGCGATGGCGCGCAAGACCGACACGCTCGACCAGGTATTGGTGGAGGCGAAGGCGATCGACCCCGCCTATCCGCTCTACGGCACGCTCGAGGCGCGCGAGGGCGGCGACGCCCGGGCGCGGCTCGCCCGCCAGGGGGACGGCAGCTGGGGCGGGCTGGTGGAGGAGGCGCTGCTGGTCAGGCTCGGCCTCGCCGTCGGCGACAAGGTCACGATCGGCACGGCGCCGTTCACCATCACCGGCATCATCGACGCCGAGCCCGACAAGGTCGCGGCCGGGCTCGGCTTCGGCCCGCGCTTCCTGATGAGCCGCGAGGCGCTCGCCGACACCGGCCTGGTGCAGCCCGGCTCGCTGGTGCGCTGGACCTACCGGGTGCGGCTCCCCGGCGGCGCCGACGCGGCGCGGCTCGACGCCGTCGCCAAGGCGGCCGGGGAACAGTTCCCGCAGGCCGGCTGGGAGATCCGCTCGCGCCTCAACGCGGCGCCCGGCCTGCGCGGCAGTATCGACCGCTTCGCCCAGTTCCTGACCCTGGTGGGGCTGACGGCGCTGATCGTCGGCGGTGTCGGCGTCGCCAATGCGGTCGGCGCCCATCTGGAGCGCAAGCGCGACGTCATCGCCACGCTGAAATGCCTCGGCGCGACCGGCGGCTTCGTGGTCACGGTCTATTTTGCCCAGATCATGATGATCGCGCTCGTCGGCATCGGCCTCGGCCTGGCGCTCGGCGCCGTGCTGCCGCTCCTCGCCGGGTCGCTGCTCTCCGCCGTGCTGCCGATCGGCGGGCGGGCCGCCGTCTATCCGGCCGAACTCGGCCTGGCGGTCGCCTACGGCCTCCTCACTGCCGCAGCCTTCGCGCTCTATCCGCTCGGCCGCGCCCACGACGTGCCACCGCAGGCGCTGTTCCGCGACACGGTGGAGCCGTCGCGGCGCATCCCGCGGCCGCGCTATCTCGCCGCCATCGCGGTCGCGCTCGGCGGGCTCGTCGCGCTCGCGCTCGTCCTCGCCGAGGACCGGCGCATCGCGCTCTACTATCTGGCCGCCCTGGTCGGCTCGTTCGTGCTGTTGCGGCTGGTCGGGGCCGGCATCATGGCGATCGCCCGCCGGCTGCCGCGCGCGCGCTCGACCGAGCTGCGCCTCGCCGTCGCCAACATCCACCGCCCGGGCGCGTCGACCCCCTCGGTCGTCCTCTCGCTCGGCCTCGGCCTCACCCTGCTCGTCACGCTCGCGCTGATCGACACGAATTTGCGCAACCAGCTCGTCTCGCAACTGCCCAAGCAAGCGCCGAGCTTCTTCTTCCTCGACATCCCCAACCGCGAGGTGCCGCGCTTCAACGCCTTCGTGAAGGAGCAGGCGCCGAGCGCGAGCCTCGTCGAGATGCCGATGCTGCGCGGGCGCATCGTCGCCATCAAGGGCGTGCGCGCGGAGGACCTGAAGCCCGCGGCCGGCGCCGGCTGGGTGCTCAACGGCGACCGCGGCATCACCCATTCCGAGACGGTCCCGGAGAACTCCAAGCTCGTCGAGGGCGCCTGGTGGCCGAAGGACTATGCCGGGCCGCCGCTCGTCTCGTTCGACCAGGAGCTCGCGCGCGGCCTCGGCCTCGCGGTCGGCGACAAGCTGACCGTCAACGTGCTCGGGCGCGAGATCGAGGCGACGGTCGGCAACCTCCGCTCCGTGCAGTGGGAATCGCTCGGCATCAACTTCGTCATGGTGTTCTCGCCGAACACGTTCCGCGGCGCCCCGCACGGCTACCTCGCCACGCTCGCCTGGCCGGGCGGCGGCACCAACGCCGACGAGCTCGGCATCCTGAAGGCGCTCACCACGAGCTTTCCGGCGGTCACCACCATCCGCGTCAAGGACGCGCTGAAGGCGGTCGACGATCTCGTGGGCAAGCTCGCCGACGGCGTCGGGGCGGCGGCGAGCGTGACCATCGCCACCGCCATGCTGGTGCTCGCCGGCGCGCTCGCGTCGGGACAGCGGCGTCGCATCTACGACGCGGTGATCCTGAAGACGCTCGGCGCCACGCGGCGGCGGCTCGTCGTCGCCTTCGCGCTCGAATACGGCCTGCTCGGCCTCGCCGCCGCGGTGTTCGGCCTCGCCGCCGGCACGGCCGGGGCCTGGGCGATCCTCAGCCTCGTGATGAACATCCCCTTCGTGTTCGACGCCACGGTGGCGCTCGCGGCGCTGTTCCTCGCGCTCGCGGTGACGCTCGGCTTCGGGCTCGCAGACACCTGGCGGGCGCTCGGGGCGAAGCCGGCGCCGGTGCTCCGACATCTGTGACCGGCCGGGCTTAACCACGGCCGCAAGGGGCGACGCTTGCGGCCGATGGAAGATGATAATTTCCTAACGATCGCCTTGCGCGCTGCCGGTCCGCGACCCATATTCCGCTCACGCGCCGAAAGCGCGTCGTGCCCCGTTCCGTTGCGGCCGGCCCCCCCGTTCGCTACACTGACTGGGTGCATCGTCTGTGTGACGGCTTGAAAAGGATTTGCCGATGTCGAACTTCGACAACCAGTACGCGCGGTTCGGCTCGACCGTGGCGCGTGGGGACGCCCAGGCCATCGATCAGGGCCTGCGGTCCTATATGATTTCGATCTACAACTACATGGCCATCGGCGTCGCCATCACGGGCCTCGTCGCCATGGTCGTGTACAATCTCTCGGTGACGGAGCCCGGCGCCGCCGATGCCGTCGCCAACCTCAACCGCACCATGGCGCTGACCAGCCTCGGCTACACGCTGTTCGCGACCCCGCTGAAGTGGGTCGTCGCGCTGGCGCCGCTCGCGATCGTCTTCCTGCTCGGGTTCAAGATCAACTCGATGCAGCCGTCGACCGCGCAGGCCGTGTTCTGGGTCTATGCCGCGCTCGTGGGCGCGTCGCTCGCGACCATCTTCATGGTCTATACGCAGGCGTCGATCGCCCGGGTGTTCTTCATCACGGCGGCGTCCTTCGCGGGCCTCTCGCTCTACGGCTACACGACGAAGCGCTCGCTCTCCGGCATGGGCTCGTTCCTGATGATGGGCCTGATCGGCATCATCATCGCCATGCTGGTGAACCTGTTCCTGCAGTCGTCGGCGCTGCAGTTCGCCATCTCGGTGATCGGCGTCCTGGTGTTCGCGGGCCTCACCGCCTACGACACCCAGAAGCTGAAGGACGAGTACATCTACGGCGTCTCCGGCGCCGACCAGGCGACGATCGGCCGTGCCGCCATCATGGGCGCGCTGACCCTCTACCTGGACTTCCTCAACCTCTTCACCATGCTCCTCTCGCTGTTCGGCCAGCGCAACGACTGACCGGAACGAGCGGACCAATCGACCCGGGCGCGGCTTCGGCCGCGCCCTTTTCTTTATGGAGAAGGATCCGGCGCGGGCTTGCGGCCGGGCGCCATTGCGGCTAGGCCCCGGCCATGACAGCGCGCTCGGTCCTCCTCGCCTCCGTTCCCCTGGTCTTCGTCGTGCTCTGGTCGACCGGCTGGGTGGTCGCCAAATATGCCGCGCCGCATGTGGACCCGCTCACCTTCCTGGCGCTCCGCTACGCGATCGCGGCCGCGCTGATCGCCGCCATCGCCCTCGTGGGCGGCGCCAGCCTCTTCAGCGACCGCAAGCTCGCCCGCCACGCCATGATCTCCGGCGTGTTCCTGCACGCGATCTATCTCGGCGGCGTCTGGTGGGCGCTGAAGCACGGCCTGCCGGCGGGGCTCTCCGCGCTGCTCGCCGCCGTGCAGCCGCTCACCACGGCGATCCTGGCGCCGCGCCTGCTCGGCGAGCCGGTCGGCCTCGTCCGCTGGGCGGGGTTCGCGCTCGGCCTCGTCGGTCTCGTCCTGGCGATCGAGCCGAAGCTCGTGTCGCTTGACTGGGCGAGCCTCGACAGCCTCGTCCTGCCGCTCGCCGTCAACGTGGTCGCCATGCTGTCGGTGACGGCCGGCACCTTCTACCAGAAGCGCCACCTGCAGGGCGGCGACCTCCGCGTCATCGCCACGCTGCAATATGCCGGCGCCTTCGCGGTCACGCTGCCGGCCGCGCTCCTCCTGGAGGACCTGCGCATCGACTGGACCGCTGAGACGATCGGCGCGCTCGCCTGGTCGGTGCTCGTCCTCTCGCTCGGGGCGATCGCCCTGCTTCTCTGGCTGATCCGCAACGGCGAGGTGAGCCGCGCCGCCACGCTCATCTATCTGATCCCCCCGACCGCGGCGCTGCAGGCCTATCTGGTGCTGGGCGAGACGCTGCTTCCGATCCAGGTCGCCGGCATGGCGGTGACCGTCATCGGCGTGGCGCTCGCCAGCCGCGGCAAATAGCGCCGGGCTTTCGCCCGGAACGCCGACCAATGGCCGATTGCGGTTGCCCGACGCCGGCTTATGCTGCAACGCAGCAGCCGCGCGACGCCGCCGCGCGCCCTTGCCTTGAGGGCGCCGTCGGCGCGCCGCCCAGCGCCATCCGGAGGATCCCATGAGCCCCGCCCCCGCCCGCGCCGCCGCGGACCCAGCCTTCGATCTCTTGCCCGCGCTCGGCGAGGCGGTCGTCGCGCTCGACGGTTTGCTCGACCGCGCGATCCGGTCCGTCCGCGCCAGGGTGGAGCGCGACGGCCGCGTCGCCTCGGACCTGGTGGACGCCGAGCAGCGCGCCGCCCACGGCCTCGCCTGGGTCGCCACCTATGTGGAGGCCTTGCGCGAGCTCGCGGCCTATGCGGAGCGGCTGACGGACGCCGGCCGGTTCGGCGCGCTCGAGCGGGCGATCGTCGAGGTCGGCTTCGCGGAATATCTTGAGCAGCTGAAGGGCGGCATTCCGATGAACCAGGGCGAGGTGGTGCGCGCCCGCGACCTCGGCCTCGGCGCGGCCGACCTCGCCCTTCTCGCCACGCCCGCGATCGAGGCGCTGATCGAGCGCGGATCCGGCCCGGCGCCGCGCCGCTTCATCGCGGAGGCGATGGGGCGGCAGGAAGGCGCGGCGACGGTCGGCGACGACGGTCTCGACGATACGCTCGAACAGTTCCGCGCCGAAATGCGCCGCTTCACCGTCGACGAAGTGCTGCCGCACGCCCATGGCTGGCACCTCGCCAACGACTACATCCCGCTCGACGTGATCGCGAAGCTCGCCGAACTCGGCGTGTTCGGCCTCACCATCCCCGAGGAATTCGGCGGGCTCGGCCTCGGCAAGGAGAGCATGTGCGTCGTCTCCGAGGAATTGTCGCGCGGCTATATCGGCGTCGGCTCGCTCGGCACGCGCTCGGAGATCGCGGCCGAGCTCATCCTCGGCGGCGGCACGGACGCGCAGAAGGCGGAATGGCTGCCGCGCATCGCCTCCGGCGAGGTTCTGCCGACCGCCGTCTTCACCGAACCCAACACCGGCTCCGACCTCGGCGCGCTCCGCACCCGGGCGGTGCTCGACGGCGACCGGTGGATCGTCAGCGGCAACAAGACCTGGATCACGCATCCGGTGCGCGCCGACCTGATGACGCTCCTGGTGCGCACCGATCCCGACCAGCCGGGCTATCGCGGCCTCTCCATGCTGCTCGCGCCGAAGCCGCGCGGCACCGACGCCGAGCCGTTCCCCGCTCCAGGCATGAGCGGCGGCGAGATCGAGGTGCTCGGCTACCGGGGCATGAAGGAATACGAGATCGCCTTCGACGGCTTCGCGGTGCCGGCGGCGAACCTCCTCGGCGGCGAACCGGGCAACGGCTTCAAGCAGCTGATGCAGACCTTCGAATCCGCCCGCATCCAGACCGCGGCGCGCGCCATCGGCGTCGCGCAGTCCGCGCTCGACCTCGGCCTCGCCTACGCCCGCGACCGCGTCCAGTTCGGCAAGCCGATCGTCGATTTCCCGCGTGTCGCCGACAAGCTCGCCATGATGGCGGTGGAGATCATGGTCGCCCGACAGCTCACCTATTTCGCCGCGCGCCGCAAGGACCAGGGCAAGCGCTGCGACGTGGAGGCCGGCATGGCGAAGCTGCTCGGCGCGCGCGTCGCCTGGGCGGCCGCGGACAACGCCCTGCAGATCCACGGGGGCAACGGCTTCGCGCTGGAATACCCGATTTCGCGCGTCCTCTGCGATGCACGCATCCTTAATATTTTCGAGGGCGCTGCGGAAATACAGGCGCAAGTGATAGCGCGGCGGTTGCTTGACGGCGGCAACGCCTAGGAAAAACACCGAGCAAGTGATTTTAGGGGTTGGTCTTCGAGCAAAACCTTGCGATGATTGCGATGCGGCAGGGTTTCAGGGGATCCCGGCCGCGCAAACTCTCTCGCAACCGGCCAGTATCGTGCTGGCCGGTCATTTTTTGTCAAGATTACGGCAAAAGGCGCAGCGCGAGAGCTTGCCGGAACCGGCGAACCCCTTGCGGCACCGAATCGTTTTGTCATCTCGGGCGTGCCGCGCCCGGCCACCGGCCCATCCGAATCGACTTTCCCCGCGCCGGCGTTTAGAGCCTGTCCCGTCCGGATCGCAAGGATCCGGACGAACAGGACCGGCTCAAGCTATTGACTCTCGTCGGTCGTCGGAGCGCCGCCGCGGCGCATCCGCTGGTCAGCGCCGGAGCCCGCCCGCCATGTCGATCCCTCGATTGTTCGACCACGCACTCGTCGCCGAACGCCTCGCCCGTGTCCTGCAGCGCGGCAACGGGGCGGATTTCCTCATGGCCCGGGCGGTCGAGGACCTGGCCGAGCGGCTCGACGCGGTGACGCGTCGGTTCGAGGTCGGCGTGGCGCTCGGCGATCCGACCGGCGGCCTCGCGCGGGCGCTGCAACGGAGCGGCAAGGTCGGCCGGGTGGTGGATGCGCGGCCGCCGGGGAGCGCGGGCGGCGATCTCCAGACGGAGGCCGAGGCCCTGCCCTTCGCGCCGGCGAGCGCGAACCTGGTCGTCTCGGCCCTCGCCTTGCATCTCGTCGACGACTTGCCCGGCGTGCTGGCGCAGATCCGCCAGGCGCTCGCCCCGGACGGGCTTTTCCTCGCCGTGCTGCCGGGCGGGGAGACGCTGACCGAGCTTCGCCAGGCGCTGCTCGCGGCGGAGGCGGAGGTGACCGGGGGCGCGAGCCCGCGTGTCATGCCCTTCGTCGACCTGCGCGATCTCGGCGCACTCCTGCAGCGCGCGGGCTTCGCCCTGCCGGTGGTCGACGCCGACCGGGTGACGGTGCGCTACGCGACCATGTTCGGCCTCATCCGCGACCTGAGGGCCATGGCGGCGACCAACCCGCTCAGCGAGCGGGGCCGGCGCCCGCCGCCGCGCGCGCTGTTCTTCCGCGCCGCGGCACTCTACGCGGAGCGGTTCTCCGATCCGGACGGCCGCATCCGAGCGACCTTCGAGCTCGTGTCCTGTTCGGGATGGGCGCCGCATGAGAGCCAGCAGAAGCCGCTCCGGCCAGGCTCGGCGGCGGCGCGGCTCGCCGACGCGCTCGGCACCCGGGAACTCCCCGCCGGCGAACGGGCCGGCGCGCCGCCGTCCGGGCCGCGGCGCTGAGCGCCGGCGTCAGCCCATCTTGGCGGTGATCGTGGTGGCGATATAGTCCCACATGGCGGTCAGCACGGTGCCGAAGCTCTGCAGGGCGGTGATGATCACGATCACGATCAGGCTCGCGATCAGGCCATATTCGATCGCGGTGGCGCCGCTCTCGTCGGCGTGAAATCGCAAGGCGTGCCGACGGGCGAGGCGGAAAGCGCTCCATGCCGGCTCGACGGCCGACCGGCGGACCTTCCCCGCGGCAAACGATCGAGCGGACATGGCAAATCCCTTCCCTGTTCAAACCAGGTCGATCAGGTGCGGGATCAGCGGTTCATCGGCCGGCGGCATCGGATAGTCGCGCAGATCCTTGGGACGCACCCATTTCAGCGACTGTCCTTCGCGGCCGACGACCGTTCCGGTCCAGCGCCTGCAGATCCAAAGTGGCATCAACAAATGAAAATCCACGTAACTGTGGCTCGCAAAGGTCAAAGGCGCGAGACACTCGGGCTTTACCTCGATGCCCAGTTCCTCGGCCAGTTCCCGGATCAGCGTCGCCTCCGGGAGCTCCCCCGGCTCGACCTTGCCGCCGGGGAATTCCCAAAGTCCCGCCAAGGGCTTGCCCTCGGGCCGGCGAGCGATCAGGACGCGCCGGTCGGCATCGACGAGCGCGACGGCGGCGACTAAAAGAATATTACTCATCGACATATTCCTGATAACGGCGGTTAACCGTCGGCCGAAATGCGGCCGCGCGGCTCCGCGCGAGCTCAGCTGCGGTAATCGCCGTTGATCGCCACATACTCCTTGGTGAGGTCGCAGGTGTAGACCGTGTCGGTCCCCTCGCCGAGGCCGAGCGACACGCGGATCTGCACATGGTCGCGCTTCATGTGGTCGGCGGCGGCCGCTTCCGAATAGCCCGCCGCGCGCGCGCCGTCGCGGGCGACCAGCGTGTCGCCGAACGAGATCGAGATACGGTCGCGGTCGGCCGGTTCGCCGGCCTTGCCGATCGCCATGACGATGCGGCCCCAGTTGGCGTCCTCGCCCGCGACCGCGGTCTTGACCAGCGGCGAATTGGCGATCGACATGCCGATGCGCCGCGCGCTCGCCTTGGAGACCGCGCCGCTCACCGTGATCTCGATCAGCTTGCGGGCGCCCTCGCCGTCGCGCGCCACCTGCCGGGCGAGGTCGAGCGCCAGGTCGTCGAGCGCGGCGCGGAAGCCGGCGAGGCGCGGATCGGCCGCGTCGTCGATGTGGGGCGCGGCTTTCGCCGCGCCGGTCGCGAACAGCATCAGCGTGTCGGAGGTCGACGTGTCGCCGTCGACGGTGACCGCGTTGAAGCTGCCCTGCACGGCGGCGTCGAGCAGCCCCTGCAGCGCGGCCGGGCCGATCGGCGCGTCGGTGAAGAGGAAGGAGAGCATGGTCGCCATGTCGGGGGCGATCATGCCGGCGCCCTTGGCGATGCCGTTCAGCGTCACGGTCACGCCGGCGATCTCGGCCCGGCGGGTCGCGACCTTCGGGAACGTGTCGGTGGTCATGATCGCCTTGGCGGCTTCGAGCCAGGGCCCGTCGGCGAGGCGGCCCTGCGCCTCCGGGATCACGGCGACGATCTTGCCCGCGTCGAGCGGTTCGCCGATCACGCCCGTGGAGGCGAGGAAGACCTCGGCCGGCCGGCAGCCGATGGCGGCGGCGGCGCCGGCGGCGGTCGCCTCCACGGTCGCGACGCCCTTGGCGCCGGTGAAGGCGTTGGCATTGCCGGAATTGACGAGGAGCGCCCGCGCGCGGCCCTGCGCGAGGCTCGCGCGGCACCAGTCGACCGGGGCGGAGGGACATTTCGAGCGGGTGAACACGCCCGCCGCCGTGGTGCCCTCGTGGAGCGCGACGAGCAGCACGTCGGTGCGGTCGCGATACTTGATGCCGGCCGCGGCGGTCGCGAAGCGGACGCCCTCGATGCTCGGCATGGTGGGCGTGGTCTTCGGCGCGAGGGGCGAGACGGCGTGCGACATGGGTCACCGGGGTTGGAGCACCGGCCCCGTTTAGCCGCCCCGGTCGTCGCACTCAAGCCCGGGCCGCGGCGCGGCCGCCCGGGCACGATCGCGGAGGCGTGACGCAAGGCGCCGCCCGCCACGAGGGACGGGCCGGCCCCCGGCGGCTCACTTCTGCTGCAGGGTCGGGTCCTCGACGTCGATCTTGACGTCCTTCTTGATCGCGGCGAGCTGCGCCGTGAACATCTCGCCCACCACGGACTGGCGGATCTGGTCCTTCACGTCGTCGAAGGCCGGCGCCTTCTGCTTGCGCTTGTCCTCGAGCTTGATGACGTGGAAGCCGAACTGGGTCTCGACCGGGGCCTTGGTATAGGCGCCGATCTCGAGCTTGCCCGCCGCTTCCTCGAACGGCGCGACCATGTCGCCCGCCGCGAAGTAGCCGAGGTCGCCGCCTTCCTTGGCCGAGCCCGGATCCTGCGACTTGTCGGCCGCCAGCTTGGCGAAGTCGCCGCCGGCGTCGAGTTCCTTGATCACCGCGTCGGCCTCGTCCTTGGTCTTCACGAGGATGTGACGCGCGCGCAGCTCCTCGGGCGGGGTGAAGCCGGCGATCTCCTTCTCGTAGCGCGCCTTGACCATGGCGTCGGTGACGGTCGCGTCGACCTTCACCTTGACGTATTCGTTGATCAGCAGCTGCTGGCGGATCTGGTCCATGCGGCGCTTGAAGTCGTCGGACTTGTCGAGCCCGTCCTTGGCCGCCTGGCTGGCGAGCACCTTCATGTCGACGAGCCGGTCGAAGGCGAGCTTGCGCTTCGCCGCCTCGGGCAGCTGGCCGGTCTGCTGCGTCATGCTCTGCATGACGGCGCCGAGCTCGCCCTCGGTCAGCGGCTGGCCGTCCACTTTCGCGATGACTTTGTCCTGGGCCACGGCGGGGGCCACGGCGGGGACGACGGCCACCACGGCCGCCACGGTTGCCAACGCGGCGAGGAGCGCCGGACGATACGCCTTCGACATCGGGAATGATCCTTCGTGTGAGGGTCCAGGGGGACCCGGATTGCGGCTTCCGAAGGGTCGGCAATGGCTTCCGATTGGGGCGACCCTATGGAATTCGGCGGCAGATTGGTCCAAACCCGTAGCGTTGACAACCGGCAGGCCCACACATATCTCTCGCCCGGCTTCCCCGCCTGCCGGGGTCTGATCGCGGCCGTCCCCTCGCCTCGGCCGCCGCCGGCCGGTGCGAGCCGGAGGGGCCCGGGAGCCGGAGACGAAACCCGGCGTCCCGCAAGGCATGCCCCGCTTTTCTCTCCTTTGTGCTATGGGAATTCGCCCGGCACCGCCGCCCCAACGGGCGTGCGGCGCGTTCGACGACTTGTCGCTTTCAAGGAAAGGCCTCCATGCTCGGCCTCGGTTCCATCGCCAAGAAGCTGTTCGGCTCCTCCAACGACCGCAAGGTCAAGTCCTACCGGCCGCGCGTGGAGGCGATCAACGCGCTCGAGAGCGAGCTCGCCGCCTTGTCCGACGACGAGCTGCGCGCCCGCACCGTCCGGTTCCGCGAGGAGCTCGCCAAGGGAGCGTCGCTCGACGACCTGTTGGTGCCGGCCTTCGCGACCGTGCGCGAGGGCGCGAAGCGGGCGATCGGCCAGCGGCACTACGACGTGCAGATGGTCGGCGGCATGGTGCTGCACGAAGGCAAGATCGCCGAGATGCGTACCGGCGAAGGCAAGACGCTCGTCGCGACGCTGCCGGTCTACCTCAACGCGCTGACCGGCAAGGGCGTGCATGTCGTCACCGTGAACGACTACCTCGCCAAGCGCGACGCCGACTGGATGGGCCAGATCTACGGCTTCCTCGGCCTCACCACCGGCGTCATCGTGCACGGCCTCTCCGACGAGGAACGCAAGGCCGCCTATGCCTGCGACGTGACCTACGGCACCAACAACGAGCTCGGCTTCGACTATCTGCGCGACAACATGAAGTACGAGTTCGCCCAGATGGTCCAGCGCGGCCACAACTACGCGATCGTCGACGAGGTGGACTCGATCCTGATCGACGAGGCGCGCACGCCGCTGATCATCTCCGGCCCGCTCGACGACCGCTCGGAGCTCTACAACACGATCGACACTTTCATGCCGCGGCTGCAGGCGAAGGTGGACTACGAGATCGACGAGAAGCAGCGCACCGCCAACTTCACCGAAGCGGGCATGGAGAAGCTGGAAAAGATCCTCGGCGAGGCCGGGCTTCTGAAGGGCGAGAATCTCTACGACGTCGAGAACGTCACCGTCGTGCACCATGTGAACCAGGCGCTGCGCGCCCATTCGCTGTTCACGCGCGACAAGGACTACATCGTCCGCAACAACGAAGTTGTGATCATCGACGAGTTCACCGGCCGCATGATGCCGGGCCGTCGCTATTCGGAAGGCCTGCACCAGGCGCTCGAGGCCAAGGAGCACGTGCAGGTCCAGCCGGAGAACCAGACGCTCGCCTCGATCACCTTCCAGAACTATTTCCGGCTCTACGACAAGCTCTCCGGCATGACCGGCACGGCGCTGACCGAGGCCGACGAGTTCATGGACATCTACCGGCTCGAAGTGATCGACATCCCGACCAACGTGCCGGTGGCGCGCGTCGACGACGACGACGAGGTCTATCGGACCGGGGCCGAGAAGTTCAAGGCGGTGCTAGGCGAGATCGAGCGGGCGAACCAGCGCCTGCAGCCGGTGCTGGTCGGCACCGCCTCGATCGAGAAGTCGGAACTCGTCGGCGAGATGCTGCGCAAGGCCGGCTACAAGCAGATCGACTTCGAGAACCCGAAGGCGCTCGAGCAGCTCTACGCCGCCGCCCGCGCGGGCAAGCCGAGCCGGCTCTTCGCGGTGCTGAACGCCCGCTTCCACGAGCAGGAAGCCTATATCGTCGCCGAGGCCGGCGTGCCCGGCGCGATCACCATCGCGACCAACATGGCCGGCCGCGGCACCGACATCAAACTCGGCGGCAACGTCGAGATGCGCGTGCAGCAGGAGACCGCCCACATCACGGATCCGGCCGAGAAGCAGGCGAAGATCGCCGAGATCAAGGCGGAGGTGGAGCGTTTCCGCGAGATCGTGCTGAACGCCGAGGAGACGATCGAGCTCGAGCCCGCCAAGGGCTCCAAGCCGGCGCGCACCGAGAAGCGTCCGGGCGGGCTCTACATCGTCGGTACCGAGCGGCACGAGAGCCGGCGCATCGACAACCAGCTGCGCGGCCGCTCCGGCCGCCAGGGCGATCCGGGCCGCTCGAAGTTCTTCCTCTCGCTCGACGACGACCTGATGCGCATCTTCGGCACCGACCGCATGGACGGCATGCTGCAGAAGCTCGGCCTCAAGGAGGACGAGGCGATCGTGCATCCCTGGATCAACAAGGCGCTGGAGAAGGCGCAGCAGAAGGTCGAGGCGCGCAACTTCGACATTCGCAAGAACCTCCTGAAGTTCGACAATGTCATGAACGACCAGCGCAAGGTCGTTTTCGAGCAGCGCGTCGACCTGATGCAGGGCGAGAGCGTGCGCGAGACCGTCGACAGCATGCGCCACGACGTGATCGCCGACCTGGTGCGCAAGCACATCCCCGAGAACGCCTATCCGGAACAGTGGGCGACCGCCGAGCTGAACGAGGCGGTGAAGGAGAACCTCGCGCTCGACCTGCCGATCGTCGACTGGGCGAAGGAAGAGGGCATCGCCGACGAGGAGGTGCTCGATCGCCTGACCAAGGCGGCCGACGCCATCATGGCCGACAAGATCGAGCGGTTCGGCCCGGAGATGATGAACTACATCGAGAAGGCGGTGCTGCTGCAGACGCTCGACCATCTGTGGCGCGAGCATCTCGTCACGCTCGACCATCTGCGCCAGGTGATCGGCTACCGCGGCTACGCGCAGCGCGATCCGCTGAACGAATACAAGACCGAGGCCTTCACCCTGTTCGAGGCCATGCTGACGAGCCTGCGCAGCCAGGTGACCGGCCAGCTGATGCGGGTCGAGGTCGTGCAGCAGGACGCGCCGTCGATGATGACGCCGGAGCTGCCGGTCATGCAGGCGAGCCACGTGGACCCGTTCACCGGCGGCAACGAATTCGCGCTCGCCGAGGCGGAGCTGTTCGGCCGCGCGGCGAACGCCTCCCGCTCCGCCGGCGCCATGGTGGCGGAAGCCGTCGACCCGAAGGATCCGTCCACCTGGTCGAAGGTCAGCCGCAACGCGCCCTGCCCGTGCGGCTCGGGCAAGAAGTACAAGCACTGCCACGGCGCCATCGCCTGAGGCGGCGCGTTGGAACAGAGCGCGGCGCCGCCTCGATGGCGCTGACCGCCGGGGCCGGCGGCGCCTCGATCGGCTAGGACCCCGCCTCGGCGCGGAACAGCGGCGGCAGTTCGCCGAGCCCGGTCTTGCCGAGCTTCATGCGGCCCTGCTCGATGGTGAAGTCGAGGCTGCGGCCCTTCGGTTCCCGGTCCTTCACCGGCTTGCCGAACAGGAGGAAGCCGCTCGCCAGCACGGCGAGTTCGGCGGGCGGCTTGCGGCCGAGCACCGCGCCGGCGGCGAGGCCCTCGAAGCCGGAGCCGACCAGGTTCGCCGTGCCGGTCAGGCGGCCGTCCGGCTCCAGCGCGAAGCTGCCCTTGCCGTCGAGCTGGATGCTGCCGCTGCCGAAGCGCAGGGACGTCACTTCGAGCTTGCCGTCGTCGGCCTGCCAGGCGCGGAGCAGGCGCGGCAGCGGGCCGCCCGCGCGAAGCGGCCAGCGCACCAGCGTCGCCTCGACGGCGTAGTCTGAGCGCTCCGGCAGGATGCGCTGCTGACCGGCGGTGAGCGTCGCGCCGCGGAAGAGCGCCGCGAGGTCGAGGTCGCCGGGCGCCGCGGGCGAGAGGCGGCCGTGCAGTTCGCCGTGATCGGTCACGAAGCGGGTCGCCGGGCGGCCGGGCGGCGTCGCGGTCAGGTCGAGCTTGTCGGCGGCCACCGAGATCCGGTCCGGGCGCCAGTTGGTGGTGCCGATGCTCGCCTGCAGCGAGGTCCAGGTGGCGGTGAGCGTGCTCCCGTCCGGCCCGGTCATCTCGCCCGGGCCGTCGACGTCGAGGATCGCGAGCGTCGGGTTGTAGAGGAGCGTCACGGCGCGTGAGCGCCCGAACCGCACGGAGAGGGCGTTGCCCTGGCGCACCTCGAGCCGGTCGCAGGAAACCTCGAGGCGGAACGGATAGCCGGACACGCCGAGGCCCGGACAGTCGATCGCGAGGCCGCGCGCGCCGAGCCGGGCGATCTCCACCCCGATGCGATCCTCGGCGATCCTCGCCACGGCGAACCAGATCGCCGACCAGACGGCGATCCCCGCGCCGACCACGACGCCGAGGATGACGACCTTGCGGGTCATGCCGGAAGCCGGCTTCGTCTCGGTCAGGCTCATCCGATCTCCGGGGTTTCAGGCGCTTGTTGCCGGCTGCGACGGCCGCCGCTGCGGCATCAGCCTCGCGCGGCTTTCCGACTATTCGCAGGCGGCGCCGCGCGCAAGGGACCCGCTCACTGCCGCCATGCGGGCTGGGCGCGGCATTGACCTTCGAGGGGTCGAGCGTAGCGTAGCCTGGCCTCGGCATCGAGCGGGAGCGTCATGGCCTGTTTCTACGCGGTCACCGATTGTGAATTCGACGGTCCCCTTCCGGGAACGCATTCGATGCTCTCGTTCGGATCGGTGGCGGTATCGTCGACCGGCGAAAGTCTCGGAGAGTTCGAGGCTGTCCTGGAAACGCTGGATGGAGCGGCGCGCGACCCCGCGACCACGGCGTTCTGGCAGGCCCATCCCGACGCTTGGCGCGCCGCAACCGACAATGCAGAGCCGGCCGCGGCCGTCATGGAGCGGTTCGTCGCATGGCTGAGGTCCTTTCCCGGAGAACCGATCTTCGCCGCTCACCCTGTCGCTCTCGACGCCCCGTGGTTCGACCACTATCTGCGGCGATTTACGGGCCGGCCGCTTTTCGAGGGCCCCTGGGTGGCCGATCGGCTGTTCAGGCATGCGCCCCTTTGCATCATGTCCATGGTCGCCGGAAAAACCGGCCGCGACCCCTGGACCTGTGACGTGCACGCCTATCCGCCGGCATGGCTCGGCTCCGTCGAGCACACCCATCGAGCGATCGATGACGCCCGCGGATATGCGAACCTCTTGCGTTTTCTTATACAGAGGTGATGAGACAGTCGGTCAGAGCCCTGCCTGCGCGCCCCCAATCTGCTACCGAACCGGGCGAGGAGGGCGGCATGGCGGATCTCTGGGTGTTCGGCTACGGATCCCTCATGTGGCGGCCGGATTTTCCCCATGAGGAGGTGGCGCAGGCGCGCGTGGCCGGCTGGCACCGCGCGCTCTGCATCTATTCCTGGGTGCATCGGGGCACCAAGGAGCGGCCCGGCCTCGTGCTCGGCCTCGACCGGGGCGGCGCCTGCCGGGGCGTCGCCTACCGGGTCGCCGCGCCGGACGCCGACGCCGTCGTCGCCTATCTCCGCGCGCGCGAACAGGCGACGGCCGTCTATCGCGAGGTGACGGGAAGGGTCCATCTCGGCGACGGGCGGTCGGTCACGGCGCTGTTCTACGTGGCCGACCGCAAGCATCCGCAATTTGCCGGCGATCTCAGCCGGCCGGACCTTCTGCGGCTGGTGCGCCAGGGCGTCGGCGTCTCGGGCGCCAATCCGGACTATGTGCTCAACACCGCCGCGCATCTGAAGGCGCTCGGCATCCGCGACGACACGCTCGCCTGGCTCGCCGAACGGCTCGGCGAGCCGCACGACACCGCCGAGCCGCCGCTCGACATCGAGCGCACCTGACCTCGCGGCGCGGCGTTGGCCGGCAGGTCCTTGCAGGGTCGTCAGGGATAATTTTGCCGCGCGGCCCTAGCAGGCGATCTGCTGCTCGTCGCCATCCGGGCCGAGCGCCTTGCCGACCGCCTTGCGGATGTCGGCGAGGCTGAACGGCTTCAGCACCACGTCGCGCACGAGGTGGTCGAGGCCGTGGGCGCGCTCGCGCTGGTCGGCGTAGCCGGTCATGAGCAGGATCGGCAGGCTCGGAAAGTCGCGCGCCGAGTTGAGCGCGAGCGCGATGCCGTCCATCACCGGCATCTTGATGTCCGAGACCATGAGATCGTAGTCGCCCTGGTCCCGGTGCAGGACTTCGAGCGCGGTCGCCCCGTCCTCGACCGGCGCCACGTCGTGGCCGTCGAATTCGAGCGCGCGCTTGACGAAGGCGCGGACGGAATCGTCGTCTTCCACGAGCAGAATGCGGGCCATCACCGTCTCCTCGATGGCCGCCGGTTCCCCTTGTCCATCGGGAACGGACTCACGGCCGGACCTCAGATGAAGCCGGTGCCCCCACACCGGCCTCGATCACGCCACCCCGGCCTCGGCACGCGCCGGACAGGCCAAAGGCGGGCGCGAATCAGCCCCCATCAACAACATAGCCGATGAAGGGAAGCTCGCGAAAGCGATGCGCGGCGTCCATGCCGTAGCCGACCACGAAGCGGTCCGGGCAGACGAAGCCGACGAAGTCCGCGTCGATCTCGGCCGCGCGCTTGCCCGGCTTGTCGAGCAGCACCACGACGCCGACGCGGGCGGCGCCGCGCTCCTCGATGACCTTGCGCGCATAGGCGATGGTGCGCCCGGATTCCAGGATGTCGTCGACGAGCAGGACGCTGCGGCCGGCGACCGCGGTCTCGATGTCGCGCAGCACCGTGACGGTGCCGGACGAGGTGGTGCCGGAGCGGTAGCTCGACAGCGACATGAAGTCGACCTCCGGCGAGATGCCGGCGTGGTGCAGCGCGCGGATCAGGTCGGCGGCGAAGACGAAGCTCCCCTTCAGCACGGCGACCACGAGCACATTGTCCTGAAAACCGGCGGCGGCGATCTCGGCGGCGAGGCCGGCGTTGCGCGCGGCGATGTCGTCGGCCGAATAGAGTACGGCGATGTCGTCACGGTTTGTCATGAATGGCGGCCTGGCGACTGCTGCGGTCGATGAAGCGGAGCTGCACGTCGCGCGCCTGGTCCGGGGGCGCCGCGAGCTTCGAGCGAAAGCGGACGCTACCACCGGGCGGCAGCGTTTGCGCCTTCGGTTCGACCGACCAGGCGTAGATTTCCTGCGTGTCGTCGCTTCGCAGCGACAGCCTGACCCGCGGCACCGGACGCGTCGAGCCGCCCGGATTGGCGATCGTGCCCTCGACCACCAGCACCGACTGGCCGTCTTCCAACTCGCGCATGGTCTGGAGATCCTTGAATTCCAGGCCGCGCAGATTGACCGGGAAGCCGGCCGCCTCGAAGAGGCTCGCGGTGACGGGGAAGGCGCGCACGATCGGCTCGCGAGCCAGGAGCATGATGCCCGGCGCAGCGAGCGCGAGCGCCACCATCGCCCAGCCGGCGACCGGCCGGATGCGGTGGAGAAGCGCGGCGAAGTCCGGGCGAGGCATTGGCGGCTTCCGCTTCTTCGCGGGCTTCACCTTGATGGCCGGGCGCTCGGCGAGGCTCTCGATGTCCTTCGGCTTGGCGACCGGCGCGCGGCCGGGCGCGGCCTCGTCGTCGTCGAAGAAGGCGCCGCCGGCCGGGCCGGGCTCGGCGGCCTCGCCCTTTTCGGTCTCCAGCGCCTCCCGGGTCGGCTCCGGCGCGTCGGCCGCCTTGGCGAAGGCCGCGTCCTCGATCGGGTCGGCCGTCGCCGCCTCGCGGTCCTCTGTCGCGGCGGGCCGCACGGGCGGCTCGGCCGCGCGGCGCGGCGGCGGGGCGGCGTCCTCGAAAAGGTCGTCGAGGTCGCCCGCCGGGCGCGCATGCCACCGCGTGCCGCAGCGGACGCAACGCACGGACCGGCCGGTCTCACCGATCTTCTCGTCGGGGATCACGTAGCTCGTCGTGCAGGCCGGGCAAGTGATACGCATGGACGCGGGGAACGCTCGGTCGCGATGGATCTCGCGGTGGATAACGTCCCGATTATCCGATGAAAAACTTGCATATTCCGTAATGTTGCCTTTCTCCGTCCGCCCATGGCGCAGGCGCGCGCGGCTCACGCGCCGGTGGCGATCCGGGCGCCGGACCGGTAGGATCGCGGACCAGTGGGCTGAGGGCGGATTCGCGCCGGGCGAGGGAGGGCGACGTGATCAAATTCGAGAACGTCGGCCTGCGCTACGGGATGGGTCCGGAAATCCTGAAGGATCTCAGCTTCGAGATCACGCCGCATTCGTTCCAGTTCCTGACCGGGCCGTCGGGCGCGGGCAAGACCAGCCTGATCCGCCTCCTGTTCCTGTCGCTGCGCCCGACCCGCGGGCTCATCTCCGTGTTCGGCCAGGACACGACCCGCGTCACCCGTTCCGAGCTGCCGCCGCTGCGCCGCCGCATCGGCGTGGTGTTCCAGGATTTCCGCCTGCTCGACCACCTGACCACTTACGAGAATGTGGCACTGCCGCTGCGCGTGCTCGGCCGGCCGGAGGCCGACTACCGCGACGACGTGGTCGACCTCCTGAAATGGGTCGGGCTCGGCGAGCGCATGCATGTGCTGCCGCCGGTCCTGTCGGGCGGCGAGAAGCAGCGCGCCGCCATCGCCCGCGCGCTCATCACAAAGCCCGAGATGCTGCTCGCGGACGAGCCGACCGGCAATGTGGACCCGCCGCTCGCCCGCCGCCTGCTGCGCCTCTTCGTCGAACTGAACCGCCTCGGCACGTCCGTCCTCATCGCCACGCACGACCTGACCCTGATGGACCAGGTCGATGCGCGCCGCATGGTGCTGGTCGACGGCCGCATCCACATCGACGGCTGAGCCATGGCGGAGACCCGCGGCGGAGGACCGGTTCGGCACGGCGGCAGGCGCATCCAGGCGCGCCGGAGCGACGCGGCGCGGCCCGAGGGCGGGCCGGAGGCCGAGGCGCCGGCGCCCGCGGCGGACGAGCGGTCGCGCGTCGACCCGATCCCCGACCAGCGCGCCGCGCCGGTGCGGCCGGCCTCCGAAAAGACCTCGGCGGAGCGGGCGGCCGAGCGCCTCGTCGCCGACCGCCGCCGCTCTGACCGGCAGCAGGCGGAGCGAGGCGACGAACGCTCCGCACCCGAGCGCCGCGAGCGCCTTGACGCATCGGTAGTGCGCCCGCCCGATGCGGCGGGGCGGACGCCTGACGCCGGCCGGGCTTCCGCCGCCAAGGCCGGCGGCGCGGTCCGCGCCGGCACCGCCGAGGCAGCGCCGGCGGCCGCGAAGCCCGCCGGAGCGACGCCGGCGAAACAGCCCGCCGCCAAGAGCGAGGAGCGCGCGCCGACCTCCGCCCCGGTCGTGCCGCCGCAATCGGTCGCCGGCCGCGCGCTCATCCTGGTCGTCTCGATCATGGCGTTTCTCGCCTGTCTCGCCTGGGGGGCGCTCACGCTCGTCAACGACGCGGCGCGCGACTGGCAGTCGGACGTGTCGCGCGAGGTGACCATCCAGCTGAAGCCGATCGACGGCGTGGCGATGGAGCCCGCGATCCAGCGGGCGATGCAGCTCGCGCGCGCCACGAGCGGGGTGCGCACCGTGCGGCTTCTCTCCGACCGGGAGAGCGCCGCCCTGCTCGAGCCCTGGCTCGGCGCCGGCCTCGACCTCGCCGGCCTGCCGGTGCCGCGGCTCATCGTGCTCGAACTCTCCGATCCCGCCGCCGCCGACCTTTCCGGCCTCAAGGAGCGGCTCGGGGCCGAGGTGCGCGGCGCCATCCTGGACGACCACAGCGTCTGGGCGCATCGGCTGCGCACCATGGCCTCGACCATGGTGGTGGCCGGCAGCGTCGTGCTGGTGCTGGTGCTGATGGCGATGGTGCTGTCGGTCGTGTTCGCCACGCGGGCGGCGATGGCCGGCAACAAGGACGTGATCGAGGTGCTGCATTTCGTCGGCGCGGAGGATGCCTATATCGCGCGGGAGTTCCAGCACCACTTCCTGGTGCTCGGGCTGAAGGGCGGCCTCGTCGGCGGCGTCAGCTCCATGCTGGCTTTCGCCATCGTGGAATGGGTGACGCGGGACAGCGCGGGGAGCGCGGTCGCCGACCAGGTGAACGCCCTGTTCGGCGGTATCTCGGTCGGGCTGTCCGGCTATCTCGGCGCCATGGGCATCATTGCGCTCGTGGCCGGGCTGACGGCGGTGACGTCCCGCCTGACCGTCCGCAGCTATCTCGCGCAATTGGAATAGGCGCCCGGAGAGGACCCTTGCCCGACACATCCTCCACGCAGAGCTTCCCGTTCCGGCAGGGCGGTCGGCCGGCGAAGCCGTCGGGCCGGCCGGCGCGCCGACGCTTCGCCGCGGCGGCGTTGCGCGCGGGCCTCCTTCTCGTCGCGATGGGCGTCGCGTTCCTCGCCGGCGGCTCCATGCATTTCGTCGCCGTGGTGATGAGCCCGGACCTGGTGCGCGCCACCAAGGCGGACGGCATCGTGGTCCTGACCGGCGGGCGCGACCGTGTGCAGCTCGGCGTCGATCTCCTCGAGCAAGGGCGCGGCCGGCGCCTGCTCATCTCCGGCGTCAACCCGGCGACCACGGCGGAGGACATCCGGCGCATCACGGAATCGCGGCCGAACCTCTTCAAATGCTGCGTCGATCTCGGCAAGCGGGCGGAGACCACGATCGGCAACGCCACCGAGACCGCGCAATGGACGCGTCAGCGCGGGCTCAAATCCGTGATCGTGGTGACGAGCTCGTACCACATGCCGCGGGCGCTCACCGAGCTGCAGGCAGCGGCACCGCAAGTGGTGTTCGTCCCCCATGCGGTGAAGCGGCCGGAATTCGAGGGCGGCGACTGGTACCGGCGCGGCACGACCTTGAGACTTCTCAGCGAGGAATACCTGAAGTATATCCTCGCGCGCCTCAGGACCGTCGTGGCGAAGCCCGCGACCGCCTGAGCCGGCCGTCGACGGGGCCGGCGCCCCCCTCCGACCGAGCCCTTCATGATCCTCCTGCGCTCCTTCGCGTTCAATCTCGCGCTCTACCTGCACATGGGCGTGAGCCTGGTCCTCACGCTGCCGGCGCTCGTCCTGCCGCGCGCGGTCGGCTGGTGGTGCGTCCGCGGCATTTCGCGCCGCAATCTGTGGCTCGTCCAGGCGATGACCGGGATCCGCGTCGAGCTGCGCGGGCTGGAGAACCTGCCCGACGGCGGCGTGCTCATCGCCTCCAAGCACCAGTCGGCGTTCGAGACGATCTCGCTCGTCCACCTCTTCCGCGAGCCCGCCTTCATCCTGAAGCGCGAGCTGATGTGGATCCCGCTGTTCGGCTGGTTCGCGGCGCGATTGCGGCAGATCCCGGTCGACCGGGCGCGCGGCAGCCAGGCGCTGAAGGCGATGACGGCGCGCGCGCTCGACGAAATGCAGCACGGCCGCCCGATCGTGATCTATCCGGAAGGGACGCGGCGGCCGGTCGGCGCGGAGCCGGCCTACAAGTTCGGCATCGCGGCGCTCTACCGCGAGACCGGCATGCCGGTGGTGCCGGTGGCGCTGAATTCCGGCCTGTTCTGGCCGCGGCGCGGATTTCGACGCTTTCCGGGCACACTCGTCGTGGAATTCCTGCCGAGCATCGAGCCCGGCTTGCCGGCCGAGCAGTTTCTCGCTCTCCTCAGGGACAGGATCGAGACTGCTTCGGATCGCCTGTTCGTCGAGGCGATGGCCGTTCCCCATCCCCCGCCGCTCACCCCGACGGCGGCCGACCGCTTGCGCCAGCTCACCCAGGGCTGAACCCTCCCCGTATCTGTGGCATCCATGACGCGCTCCCGGCTATTTGCGCCCTGCGGCGACTTGTCGCATTGGGGTGCCCTGATTGTGCCAGACCGAAGCCGCTTACATGCAAGCATGGTTGGCGACGTGAGGTGATTCGCTCCTGCCGAGCTTGCCGAGCGCCGTAGTTCGTTCTAGTTTCGTTCTCCGCTAGGAGACAGGTCGTATGTCAGTACATTCGCATTCCTCGTCCGGACGTCCGCATCCGCTGACCCGCTTCATGACCGCCACCCCCAAGCTTGGGGAAGCCGGTGAGGTCGCCGCGATCCCGGCCGGAAAGCCGGAAACGACCAGGGCCCTCGGCTCCGGCAACCGGTTCCACTACTGGCGCGGCAAGTCCGGCCGGCGGTACCTGTTCTCGGCCGTTCCCGAGGAAGCCCTGAAGGATCTCTCCAGCGTGGTCGTCCTCTTCGCGGACGGCGAGCCGGCCGATCCGCGCGCGGCCTGGGTCGGGGAGATCGACGGCTTCGGCCGGCCGCGAGGCCGGGCGCTCGCCGAATTGCGCGAAAGGGCCGTGGCCTTCGTGCATTTCCTCGCCCGCAACGACGCCGAGCGCCGCGCGGTGCTCGACGATCTCACCTGCGCGGCCTGAGGCTCAGCGCAGCAGCCGCACCATCGGCAAGAGCGGCGTGACCGGACGGAAGCCGGCCGCCGCGAAATCGGCGGCGAAGTCGAGCTGGCCCTGCGTGGCCACGTCGATCGAGCCCGCCACGACCTGCAGCACCCCCTCCTCCGCGGCCGAGCCGTGGCCGGACAGCGCGAAGCCCTGGTTCGGCAGATAGACCGTTCCGGACAGGGCGAGCACGCCGCCCGCCGAGAGGCGGCTCGTCAGGCCGCTCGGCGTCGGCGCCCGGTCGCCGGCGAGGATCAGGCCCGCCAGCGGTCTGTTGCCGGGCGCGGCGAGGCGCACATCCTGCTGCGCCGCGATCTCCGCCGTGGCCCGGCCGGCGAGATGGAACCCCACCCCGTTGCCCGAGATGGTGCCTTCCGCGACGAGCTTCAGCGGACCGCCGCGGATCACATAGGTGCCCGGAGCGAGCGAGATCGACCCGCGCGTCGCCACCTGCAGTCCGCCGCAATAGGTGCCGGGCAGGAGCGATACGTTGCCGCCGGCGCCGCCGGCATTGAAGTTGGTGTAGGTGCAGGCGGTCTGCGCCGGCGCGGCCCAGCGGGCGAGCGGATCCTCCACCGCGGCGCAGTCGGCCCGGCGGGTGGCGGGCAGCGAGGCGGTCGGCTGGGCCATGCTGCCGCCGGCCGAACAGGCGACGTCCGCCTCGACACTCACCTGGCCGCTCGCGGTGAGCGAGCGCGGCCCCGACGCGTTCGACCAGATGCCGCAGTCATGCAGCTTGATCGTCCCCTGGCCCGAGAAGGCGATGCCGGTCGACGCCGGCTCGAGCGCGAGCAGGCAGGTCCGGCCGGGCTGGCGATCGGCGACCGCCGTGGAGCGGGCCTCGATCTCGACCTTGTTGATCCCGAACAGGCCGGCGAAGCCGACGAGGCCGCTGTCCTTCAGCGTCACCGAGACGGAACGGCCCTCCTCGGCCGCGACCACGATCGGCTGCAGATCGGGCCTGACGGCGCGCACATGCGCCTTGGCGGGCAGCGAGGGCACGATGATGCGGGCGCCGGTCACGCCCGGCGCCACATTGTAGGCCTCGGCGCCCGCGAGCGCGGCGGCATCGGCGAGCTCCTGCAGCTTTTCCTGCTCGGTCCGCCAGATGGTGAGGTCGATCGCCACGCCGGCCCCGCCGAGCACGAGCGGCGCGGCGACCGCGAAACTCAGGGCCACATTGCCCGTCCGGTCGCCCGCGCAATGGGCGAGCGCGCGCAGGATCGGCATCAAACGCGGCGCGCGGTGTCCTTTCGGCGTCGAAAGCAACCGTCGAAACTGCATATGTCTTGCGTCCCAGTCTGGTCGACGCAATCACATTACAGCATTCGACCAAACGGTCGGTTCAGATGCACACTTGCTTTCGATGTGCATATATCGAAAATTATTGGCGTTTTCGGCAGGACTACAAAGCCGGACCAAGAAAAACGTAAGATGTTTGCCACGGAATTTCTTGTCAAATTGGAGCGACCGGGTCGCGGTTCCGGACGCTCCGGCCACGATCGGGCGGCGCATGAAAAAGGCGGCCGAGCGGCCGCCTTGCAGGATCGCCGAAAAGGACCCGCTCAGAACGGGTTGATGCGCTGCCACCAGGACTTCGACTCGGGCTTTTCCGCGCTTGCACCGGCCGAAGCGGTCGTGGCCGAAGCCGTCGTGGCGGGAGCAGCGGCGCCGGGCGCCTGAGCCGCGGGCTTGACCGGGCCGCCGGCGGCCGAGGCGACCGCCGTGCTGGCGGGCTTCGGCGCGGAGACGGTGGCTGTCACGGTCGGCGGCGCGGCGGCCGCGATCGGCTTCGCCTCGGCGCTGCCGCCGAACAGGCTGCCGAACACGCCGTCCGAGGACTTCGTCTCGGCGGCGGCGACCGCCACGACCGGCGGCCGGCCGGGCGCCGGACGCGGCAGCGGCACGGCGATCGGCGTCATGGCGGGCGGGGCCGCGTCGGCCGCGGCCGGCTTGTCCGTCCCGCCGCCGAAGAAGGCGAGGATCGAGGTCTCGGCCGGCTTCGGGCGCGACTCAGCAAGCTTCTTTTCGAGCTCGCGCTCGATCGCGGCCTTGTCCTTCTCGTCGAGCGCGGCGACCGCGACGCGGGTCTCCTCGTCGTCCGCCTTCGCCTTGGCGGCGACCGCCACGGCGATATGCTCCGGCACCTTGTAGGTCGGGCAGGCGCCCGATGCGTTGAAGGTGGACGAGCTGAAGTCCGTCGTTTGCGCATCGAACACGTAGCGCTTTTCGCAGACGTCCACCTTAGGCTCGAGCTTGGTCACCTCGAAGTGGTCGTACCCTTCCTTCAGGTTCTTCCAAAAGGCCATGTTCGGGTTGGAACGGTGCTTGGCGAGGTTCTGCGCCGTCATGCGGAACGGGAAGCTCTGCACCTGGAACGACTGCTGGCCGCCGGCGAAGGCCTCGCGGGCGAGCGCGTAGATCTCGCCCACCTGCTCGTCCGTCATGGCGAAGCAGCCGGCCGAGGAGCAGGCGCCGTGCACCATGATGTCCGCGCCGGTGCGGCCCCAGGCACGGTCGAAGGCGTTCGGGAAGCCGATGTCGTAGGAGAGGTAATAGGCCGAGTTCGGGTTCATCTGCCACGGCTTCACCGTGTAGAAACCCTCCGGCGACTGCTTGTCGCCCTGCTTGATCTTCGGCCCGATCGTGCCGCCCCAAGCGCAGATCTTGTAGTCCTTCAGAAGCGCATAGCGGCCGGTCTTGTCGCGCTTCCAGACTTCCAGCGTGGAATCCTGCTTGAAGATGCGGACGAGGATCGGATCCTCCTTCCGCATGCCCTTCTCGTCCATCAGCTTGACGGTTTCGGGCGCGAGCGGGCGAATCGCTTTGGGACTGGCCGGGAGATACCCGTTCTCGTCCTGGCAACCCGCCAACGCGAGCCCGAGGCTCAGGACGGCCGCCATGCCAAGAAACTTGCGATCAAGCATCGAAACCCCATCCGTTGACTGTCGGCGCGGGAGCGACCCGGATGCCACAGGCTTGATTAGAACTCGTTATCGTTGAGCGTTTCTTAATCGTTGATCGACGTTTAGCCTTTTCTGCATTCGTTCCGTTGCACGGACCCATCCAGCCTCGAATGCCAGCCTAGCCAGAGATGTATTTTGGGGCAAAAGGATGTCGGCCGCCGAGCCGAGGAAAAGTTAGGGTGTTGCTGTTGTGCCGCCACCACAGCCGTGATGCCGGGGCGTCACCGCTCAGATGTTGCGGCCGATCGCCAGGAACTTGTCGCGCCGCTGCCGGCGGACCTCCTCGGGGGAGAGCTCCTTCAGCCCGTCGAGCGCCTTGGCGATGGCGTCCCCGGTCGCGTCGATGACTTGCTCGGGCGCGCGGTGGGCGCCGCCGACCGGTTCGGCGATGATGCTGTCGACGATCTTGAAGCGGATCAGGTCCTGCGCGGTGATCTTCATGTTGGTGGCGGTCTCCTGCGCCTTGGCCGGGTCGCGCCACAGGATCGAGGCGGCCGCCTCGGGGGAGATCACGCTGTAGATCGCGTGCTCCAGCATGAGCACCCGGTTCGCGGTGGCGATCGCGATGGCGCCGCCGGATCCGCCCTCGCCGATGATCACCGAGACATTGGGCACGCCGAGCGCCAGGCAGGCGTCGGTCGAGCGGGCGATCGCCTCGGCCTGGCCGCGCTCCTCCGCGCCGATGCCCGGATAGGCGCCGGCGGTGTCGACGAGGCTGATCACCGGCACGCCGAAGCGGTCGGCGAGTTCCATCAGCCGGACAGCCTTGCGGTAGCCCTCGGGGCGCGCCATGCCGAAATTGTGGCGCAGGCGGGAGGCCGTGTCGGTGCCCTTCTCGTGGCCGAGCACGGCGACGGACTCGCCGCGGAAGCGGCCGAAACCGCCCATGATGGCGGCGTCCTCGGCGAATTTCCGGTCGCCCGCGAGCGGCGTGAAGTCCTCGATCAGGCGCGCCACGTAGTCGACGAAATGCGGCCGGTCCGGATGCCTTGCGACCTGCGTCTTCTGCCAGGGGGTGAGCTTCTGGTAGACGTCGAGCAGCGCCTGCGAGGCCTTCGCCTCGAGCCGCTCGATCTCCTCCTTGACGTCGACGGCCTCGCCCCGGTCGGCGAGCGCGCGCAGCTCCTGGATCTGTCCTTCCAGGTCGGCGACGGGCTTCTCGAATTCCAAATAGCTGCGCATCGGGAGGCTCGCAGGAGGTCGGGGCAGCGAGACAGGCCACGCCCCCGCCGCCCTGTCAAGGCGCCGCCGCGCCGGCCGGCCGGCTCAGCTTTCGCCGAGCGGATGATGCTCGGCGACCACCTGCTTCAGCCGTTCCTCGACCACATGGGTGTAGATCTGCGTGGTCGAGATGTCGGCATGGCCGAGCAGTTCCTGCAGCACGCGGAGGTCGGCGCCGTTCTCCAGGAGGTGGCTGGCGAAGGCGTGGCGCAACACATGCGGCGAGATGCGGTCGGCCTCGATGCCGAGCCCGGCGGCGAGCCGCTTCAGGTCGCGCCCGAAGGCCTGCCGGCTGGCGTGACCGCTCTCCGCGATGGCGGGGAACAGCCAGCGGCCGTCGCCCTCCTGCCCCTCGCGCTGCAGTTCGGCGCGCCAGCGCCGCATGGCCTCGAGCGCGGACCCGCCGATCGGCACCATGCGCTCCTTCGCGCCCTTGCCGCGCACGCGGAGGATCGGCATGTCGCCGGCCGCCGCGCGGGCGGGCAAGCCGACCAGTTCGCTGACGCGCAGGCCGGTGGCATAGGCGAGTTCGAGGAGCGTATAGAGCCGCAGGGCACGCAGGCGCGCGACGGGCGACTGGTCCTCGAGGTCGGCCTCGGCGCGCGCTGCCTCGATCAGGCGGTCGACCTCCGCGGCGCTCAGGATCTTGGGCAGCGGCCGGCCCCGCTTCGGCGCGTCGACCTTGGCGGTCGGGTCGTCGCCGCGCACCGCCTCGCCATAGAGGAAGCGGTGGAACTGGCGGATGGCGGAGAGGCGGCGCGCCTGGCTGGTCGGGGCGAAGCCGCGCGCCTGCAGGTCGGCGAGGTAGCCGCGCAGGTCCGCGTCATCGGCCTCGTCGAGCGCCTTGCCGCGGCCGGCCAGATAGGCGCCGAAGTCTTCCAGGTCGCGCCGGTAGGCGGCGAGCGTGTTCTCCGCCGCGTTGCGCTCCACCGCGAGCATTTCCAGAAAGGTTTCCGCGTGATGGCCGCCGCGCACGCCGCCGGCTCCCGGTTACGGCTCGCGGAACTTGTCGGTCGGCACCCGGATGGTGATCTCGCGGGGCTGCGGCTCGACATAGTTGGCGAGCCAGTAGAGCCCCGCGAAGCCGAGCCCAGCCAGCACTCCCACCACCACCAGGAACCGGATGAGACTGGGCATCGATCGGCTGCTCCCTACCCTTGCGGGCCTCTCGTCCGCTGCGAGGCCCCCACGAGTCGGCTCGGCTTGAACGTGTCCCTTGTGGCGCAACGCTCAAGGGCACGCAAGCGAACGGAAGGGCGAAACAAGCGGAACGCTTGACGCCTGCGGCGCCTTGCGCTCAAAGCGACAGCCCGGGGGCGCGATCGCTCCCGGTGGAGCGCGACCGACGACCATGCAGGCGGAACCGAAACGCAGCGATGACGACCGATCGAAGCGCCTCGTCGCCGCGCTCGACCATCGCTCGGTCGTGCTCGTCGGCATGATGGGCGCCGGCAAGACGACGGTCGGGCGCCGGCTCGCGGCCCGGCTCGGCCTCGGCTTCGTCGACGCCGACACGGAGATCGAGAAGGCCGCCGCGAAGACGATTCCGGAAATCTTCGCCGAGCATGGCGAGGCCTATTTCCGCGACGGCGAGCGCCGCGTCATCCTGCGCCTCCTCGCCGAGGGGCCGCAGGTGCTGGCGACCGGCGGCGGCGCCTATATGAATCCCGACACGCGCGGCGCGATCGCCGCGAAGGGCGTCTCGATCTGGCTCGAAGCCGAGTTCGAGCTCCTGGCGCAGCGGGTCCGGCGCAAGAGCAACCGGCCGCTCCTCGACAATCCCGATCCGGACGCGACGCTGAAGCGGCTGATGGCCGAGCGCTACCCGGTCTATGCGCTGGCCGACATCACGATCCGCTCGCGCGACGTGTCGCACGACGTGATCGCCGACGAAATCATCGCCGCGCTGGAGAGCCATCTGGGCCTCCCGGCCTTCACGGGAGTGATGCCATGAGCCTCGCCGGTGCGAACGGAAAGGCCGACGCCGTGACAGGCGCCGCCCGCGTGCCGGTGGATCTCGGCGAGCGCGGCTACGAGATCCTGATCGGGCCCGGCCTGATCGAGGCGGCGGGCGAGACGGTGGCGCGGCGGTTTCCGGGCGCCCGGCTCGCCGTCGTCACCGACGACAATGTGGCCGAGCACCATCTCGACCGGCTCGCCGCGAGCCTGACCGACGCGGGCCTCGGCTTCTCCACCGTGGTGGTAACGCCGGGCGAGGGCTCGAAGAGCTTCGCCACCTTCGAGAGCGTGGTGGACAGCGTCCTCTCCGCGAGGCTCGAACGCGGCGACCTCCTCGTCGCGCTCGGCGGCGGCGTGATCGGCGACCTCGTCGGCTTCGTCGCCGGCGTGGTCCGGCGCGGCATGCGCTTCGTGCAGGTGCCGACCTCGCTGCTCGCCCAGGTGGACAGTTCGGTCGGCGGCAAGACCGGCATCAACACGCGCCACGGCAAGAACCTGGTCGGCGTGTTCCATCAGCCGAGCCTCGTCCTCGCCGACACCGGGGCACTCGACACGATGACCCCGCGCGACTTCCGCGCCGGCTATGCGGAGGTCGCCAAATACGGGCTGATCGACGACGCGGCCTTCTTCGCCTGGCTGGAGGCGAACTGGCGGGCGGTGTTCGAGGGCGGCGAGGCGCGCGTCCATGCGATCGCGACGAGCTGCCGGGCGAAGGCCCATGTGGTGAAGATCGACGAGCGGGAGACCGGGCCGCGCGCGCTCCTCAATCTCGGCCACACCTTCGGCCACGCGCTCGAAGCGGTCACCGGCTACGACGCGGCGCGGCTCGTCCATGGCGAGGCGGTGTCGCTCGGCATGGTGCTGGCGCACGACTTCTCGGTGCGCATGAATCTCTGCTCCCCCGACGACGCCGGCCGCGTGCGCGCCCATCTCGACGCGGTCGGGCTGCCGACCTCCCTCGACCGGGTGCCGGGCGGCGTCGGGCGGGCCGAGGACCTGATGGCGGCGATCTTCCAGGACAAGAAGGTGAAGCGCGGCAAGCTCACCTTCATCCTGACCCGCGGCATCGGCCAGAGCTTCATCGCCGACGACGTGGCGCCGGACGTGGTGCGCGACTTCCTCGCCGAGCGCATCGGCTGATCCTGACACGCGAAGGCCGCGGCACCGGAATGCCGCGGCCCTGGTCTTTCCCGCCGGGGCGGCCTCAGGCGATGAGGCCGCGCGCCTTCAGCTCCGTGATGATCCGGTCGGCCATCTCCTCGGGCGTGCCCCTGGCGGTCTCCACATGGATCTCGGCCGCCTCGGGCGGCTCGTAGGGTGAGTCGATGCCGGTGAAGTTCTTGATCTTGCCGGCGCGTGCCTTGGCGTAGAGGCCTTTTACGTCGCGCCGCTCGCAGACCTCGATCGGCGTGTCGACATAGATCTCGAGGAACTGGTCCTTGCCGACCAGATCGCGCGCCAAGCGCCGCTCCGCGCGGAACGGCGAGATGAACGAGACGAGCACGAGCAGGCCGGCATCCACGAACAGGCGCGACACCTCGCCGACACGGCGGATGTTCTCCACGCGGTCGGCCTCGGTGAAGCCGAGGTCGCGGTTGAGGCCGTGGCGGACGTTGTCGCCGTCGAGGATGTAGGTGTGCCGGCCCATGGCGTGGAGCTTCTTCTCCACGATGTTGGCGATGGTCGACTTGCCCGAGCCGGAGAGGCCGGTGAACCAGAGCACCGCCGGCTTCTGCCCGTTCAGCGACGCGCGCGCCTCCGGCGTCACGTCGAGCGCCTGCCAGTGCACGTTGGTGGCGCGGCGCAGGCCGTAGTCGATCATGCCCGCCCCGACCGTCGCGTTGGTGAAGCGGTCGATCAGGATGAAGGCGCCGGTCTCGCGGTTGGTCTTGTAGGGATCGAAGGCGATCGGCTCGGAGAGCGCGATGTTGCAGACGGTCACCTCGTTGAGCTTCAGCTCCTTGGCGGCGAGGTGCTCGAAGGTGTTGACGTCGATCTTGTGCTTCAGCTCGGTGATGCTCGCCGTCACCGTCTTGGTGCCGCATTTCAAGAGGTAGGAGCGGCCCGGGAAGAGCGGCTCCTCGTTCATCCAGACGAGATGGGCGGCGAACTGGTCGGTCACTTCCGGGCGGCTGTCGACGGCGGCGAGCGTGTCGCCGCGCGAGATGTCGATCTCGTCCTCGAGCACGATGGTCACGGCTTCGCCGGCGGTTGCCTCGGCGAGATCGCCGTCATAAGTCACGATGCGCTTCACCGTGGAGGTCTTGCCCGACTTCGCCACCACGACCGTGTCGCCCTGGCGCACCGTGCCGCTCGCGATCGCGCCGGAGAAGCCGCGGAAATCGAGGTTCGGACGGTTCACCCACTGCACCGCCATGCGGAACGGCCGGTCGGTGCGGTCCTCCTCCACGTCGACCGTCTCGAGATGCTCGAGCAGGGTCGGGCCCTTGTACCAGGGCATGCGCTCGGAGCGCGCCGTGACGTTGTCGCCGTAGCGGGCCGAGATCGGCACCGCCACCAGGGTCTCGAAGCCGAAGCCGGCCGCGAAGGTCTGGTAGGCTTGGCGGATCTGCGTGAACACCTTCTCGTCGAAGTTCACGAGGTCGATCTTGTTGATGGCGAGCACGACATGCTTGATGCCGAGCAGCGAGACGATGAAGGAATGCCGCCGCGTCTGCGTCGCGATGCCGTTGCGGGCGTCGACCAGCAGCACGGCCACGTCCGACGTGGAGGCGCCGGTCGCCATGTTGCGCGTGTACTGCTCGTGGCCGGGCGTGTCGGCGACGATGAACTTGCGCTTCTCCGTGGTGAAGAACCGGTAGGCGACGTCGATCGTGATGCCCTGCTCGCGCTCGGCCTCCAGGCCGTCGAGCAGCAGCGCGAGATCCACTTCCTCGCCGGTCGTGCCGTGCTTGCGGCTGTCGCGGGCGAGCGCCAGCAGGTGGTCCTCGAACACGAGCTTGGTGTCGTAGAGGAGCCGGCCGATCAGCGTCGACTTGCCGTCGTCGACCGAGCCGCAGGTGAGGAAGCGCAGCAGCGTCTTGCGTTCCTGCGCGTCGAGATAGTCGAGGAACGCCTGGCCGGTCAGGGCGGACGGGATATGCTCGTGTTCGTCGCGGGCGGTTTCCAGAGCGTGCATCAGAAATACCCCTCGCGCTTCTTCTTTTCCATGGACGCGGCGTCGTCGTGGTCGATCAGGCGGCCGAACCGTTCCGAGGTGCGGGCGATCAGCATCTCGCGCACGATCTCCGGCAAGGTCGTCGCCTCGCTCTCGATCGCGCCGGTGAGCGGGTAGCAGCCGAGCGTGCGGAAGCGGACGAGCTTCATCTCGGGCCTCTCGCCGGAAGCGAGCGGGAAGCGGTCGTCGTCGAGCATGATGAGCATGCCGTCGCGCTCGATCACCGGGCGCTCGGCGGCGAAGTAGAGCGGCACGATCGGGATGTTCTCGGCGAGGATGTATTGCCAGATGTCGAGCTCGGTCCAGTTCGACAGCGGGAAGGCGCGGATCGACTCACCCTTGGCGACGCGCGCGTTGTAGAGCTGCCAGAGTTCCGGGCGCTGGTTCTTCGGATCCCAGGTGTGGGTCGCCGTGCGGAACGAGAAGACGCGTTCCTTGGCGCGGCTCTTCTCCTCGTCGCGCCGGGCGCCGCCGAAGGCCGCGTCGAAGCCATGCGCGGAGAGCGCCGCCTTGAGCGCCTCGGTCTTCATCACATGGGTATAGTAGGACGAGCCGTGGCTGAACGGGGTGATGCCCTGGCGTACGCCGTCCTGGTTCGTGTGCACGATCAGGTCGAGCCCGAGCCGGGCGACCGTCTCGTTGCGGAACGCGATCATCTCGCGGAACTTCCACGTCGTGTCGATATGCATCAGCGGGAACGGCGGCTTCGACGGATGGAACGCCTTCATCGCCAGATGAAGCATGACCGAGGAGTCCTTGCCGATCGAATAGAGCATGACCGGATTGCGGAACTCGGCGGCGACCTCGCGGATGATGCGGATCGATTCGGCCTCGAGACGCTTCAAGTGCGATTGACGATCAATGGACAAGGCAAGGTTCCTTCTGTCCGTTTCCGGCGCCGGCGCAACAGGCGAGCCGCGGAGCTGCTGGAAAGCAGGGGATTTAGGCGGAATTCGGCGGCGAAGCAAGTCGCGGCACAAATCCGTCACATCGGCTCTAAAGTCTTGTATCGACTGAACTTTGGTGAAATGAAGCAGGACTTTGCGCAAAACCCGCCAGCATCCGAACAGGGTTTTGTCCGTTCGGGTTCTGGCGGTCAGTCCGTTCTTTTTCAATGGCTTCGGAAAAAGGCGGGGCCCCTCTCCAGGCCCGGCCGACTCACCTGTCCGCTTCTACCTTGGCCGCCTCGATCAGGCGATCCGGGTCGATCGATCCATAGGCGAGGAACCAGGGATTGGCGAAATCCTTGTCGGTCGCGCGGCCGCGCTTGCCGTAGGTGAGCGGATGGCCCTGCAGGGTCACCACCGACCCGCCGGCCGCGCGCAGCACCGCGTCGCCCGCCGCCGTGTCCCATTCCATGGTGCGGCCGAGGCGCGGATAGAGGTCGGCGGCGCCTTCGGCCACGCGGCAGAATTTCAGCGAGGACCCGGCCGAGACGCGGTTCGTCACGCCGAGACGGCCGAGCAGCGTCTCCGTCTCCGGCCCCGCATGCGACCGGCTCGCCACGGCGGCGATGCCGTCCGGCGACGCCGGGCGGACCGTGATCGGCTGCGGCCGGCCCATGCGGCCGTGCTCGACCTCCGCCACCGAGGCGCCATGGCCGAGCGCGCCGAGATAGAGCTGGCCGAGCGCGGGCACATAGACGGCGCCGGCGACCGGCACGCCCTTCTCGATGATGCCGATGTTGACGGTGAACTCGCCGTTGCGGGAGACGAATTCGCGCGTGCCGTCGAGCGGGTCGACCAGCACGAAGCGGTCGCCGAGCGCGCCCGGGATGCGGCCCTCGGAGACCTCCTCCTCGGCCACCACGGGCACGCCGGGCAGGAGTTCGGCGAGACCGGCGAGAATGACCTTCTCCGCGCGGCGATCCGCCTCGGTGACCGGGCTGTCGTCGCCCTTCGCGGTCACCGCGAAGTCGGTCTCGTAGACGGCGAGGATTTCGCGGCCGCCCGCCAGCGCGAGGTTGGCCAGGCCGTCGAGGATGGTCCTGTCGATGGTCATGGGGCTCTCTCGTCGTCTCATGCGATCGCCGCCGGCCCTGTCGGGCGGGCGCGCGGGAGCCATACAGCGCCGGGACGCGCGCGTAAACACGCGCGGCGCACCCGCCGGGCGGCCGAAGCGCCGCGGCAACAGTGCCGCTCGGGCGGCTCAGGGCGCGTCGGCGTCGATTGCGAGCGCATGGACGCGCTCGGCCAGTTCGTCGGCGAGCACGGCGTTGATCAGGCGATGGCGTTCGATCCGGGTGCGGCCGGCGAAGGCGGCGGCGCGGATGCGGACCCGGAAATGCGTCTCGCCGCCGTCCCGGTAGCCGCCATGGCCGCGGTGGTGCTCGGACTCGTCGGCGACGTCGAGCGAGGCCGGTTCGAAAGCCGCGGTTAATTTCGTCCGAATACGGTCGGCATAGGTCATTCGCCCGCCATAGCAGGCTGGCACGGAATGGCAAGCCGTGCCGCCTTCTCATTTCCGCGCAGCGCCATGCCGGCGCTGCGCCTTGTGGGACCCTTCCCATGCACCCATAATCCGGTCCGATGAAACTCGACTCCAGACTGTTCGACAGAATCCGCATCAAGCCCGACGAGGCGCGGATCGCCCGGGACAACTCGCCCGCCTGCGAATGGCAAGGCTGCGAGAATGCCGGCACGCATCCCGCACCCAAGGGCCGCGACCGCGAAGGCGAGTACCATCGCTTCTGCATCGACCACGTGCGGTTGTACAACAAGTCTTACAACTATTTCGCGGGCATGAAGGACGAGGCGATCGCGGACTTCCAGAAGGACGCCGCGCTCGGCCACCGCCCGACCTGGACCATGGGCGTCAACGGCAAGGGCCGGCCGCGCACCGCCGAGGGCGCCGACGAGGGCGAGGCGGAGGCCGCGCCGGCGCAGCCGCGCTACGACGACCGCTTCTTCCTGTTCGGCAGCATGCGCCACGGGCGCCAGCGGCCCGCGGCGCCGCCGCCCGAACCCGTCCGCAAGCTGAAGCCCCTGGAGCGCCGCTCGCTCGAAGTGCTCGCCCTGCCGGAGACGGCGAGCAAGGCCGAGATCAAGGCGCGCTTCAAGGAACTGGTGAAGCGGCACCATCCGGATGCCAATGGCGGCGACCGCTCCACGGAAGGCCGTCTGCAGGAAATCATTCAGGCGTACAACTATCTCAAGACCGCGGGCTTCTGCTAGAAAGCCCGACGGACCGGCCGTCGCCTCGTCGACGGCCCCCGGCGCTGCCCGTCGATCCCCGACCCGCGGACGCTCCGGCCGCCCATCCCTCGAGGGATGCGAGGCCCATGGCGAAACCGCGCGTGGCAGGCCGGCCCGAGCAAGACTGGAACGAGCCGCGCGAGGGCGCGCGGCGACGGAGGCGTGATGACTTTGTCCGAAGTGACCCCGAACGGCTTGCCCGACATGAAGCTCTCGGTCCGGCAGACGTTCGGCATCGACAGCGACATCGAGGTGCCGGGCTATGCGAGCGCCGGCGAGAACGTGCCGGACCTCGATCCCGACTATCTGTTCGACCGCGACACCACGCTCGCGATCCTCGCCGGCTTCGCGCGGAACCGGCGCGTGATGGTGACCGGCTATCACGGCACGGGCAAATCGACGCATATCGAGCAGGTCGCCGCGCGCCTCAACTGGCCCTGCGTGCGCGTCAACCTCGATAGCCACATCAGCCGCATCGACCTGATCGGCAAGGATGCGATCGTGCTGAAGGACGGCAAGCAGGTCACGGAATTCCGCGACGGCATCCTGCCATGGGCCTACCAGCACAATGTCGCGCTGGTGTTCGACGAATACGACGCCGGCCGCCCGGACGTGATGTTCGTGATCCAGCGCGTGCTTGAGAGTTCGGGCCGGCTCACTTTGCTCGACCAGAGCCGCGTGATCCGCCCTCACCCGGCGTTCCGGCTGTTCTCGACCGCCAACACGATCGGGCTCGGCGACACGTCCGGCCTCTATCACGGCACGCAGCAGATCAACCAGGCGCAGATGGACCGCTGGTCCATGGTGGTGACGCTCAACTACCTGCCGCACGACAAGGAAGTGGACATCGTGCTCGCCAAGGCGAAGCACTTCCGCAACCCGGAGGGCAAGGACACGGTCTCGCGCATGGTCCGCGTCGCCGACATGACGCGCAACGCCTTCATCGGCGGCGAGATCTCCACCGTGATGAGTCCGCGCACGGTGATCACCTGGGCGGAGAACGCCGAGATCTTCGGCGATATCGGCTTCGCCTTCCGTGTCACCTTCGTGAACAAGTGCGACGAGACCGAGCGGTCCAAGATCGCCGAGTTCTACCAGCGCTGCTTCGGCAAGGAATTGCCGGAATCCGCGCTGAACGTCGTGCTCAGCTGAAGCCGAGAGGGAGCCCCGCGCCTTGGCGTCTCCGAAGGACAAGTCGAGCCCGCCGACCGAGCCGTTCAAGCAGGCGCTCGCCGCCTGCATGCGGGCGATCGCGCGCCAGCCCGAACTGGAGGTGACCTTCGCGTCCGACCGCCCCATGGCGTCGGGCCTGAAGGCGCGCCTGCCCGAGCCGCCGCGCAAGCTGACGGCGCGCGACGCCGCGATCCTGCGCGGGCTCGGCGACGCCATGGCGCTGAAGCTCGCCTGCCACGACCAGTCGGTGCACCGCACCATGCAGCCCGAGGGGCGCAACGCGCGCGCCGTGTTCGAGGCGGTGGAGCAGGCGCGCTGCGAGGCGATCGGCTCGCGCCGGATGGACGGGGTGAAGTCGAACCTCGCCGCCATGCTGGACGACCGCTATCACCGCGGCAACTACGAGGAGATCACCGACCGCGCCGACGCTCCGCTGGAGGACGCGGTGGCGCTGATGGTGCGCGAGCGGCTGACCGGCGAGCCGCCGCCGGCGAGCGCGCGCAAGATCGTCGAACTGTGGCGTCCCTGGATCGAGCAGAAGGCCGGCACCGGCCTCGACAAGCTGGAACTGCGCGTCGAGGACCAGAAGCGCTTCGCGAGCGCGGTGCGCGACATCCTCGCCTCGCTCGACATGGGCGACGAGCTCGGCGCCGATCCGGAGGACGACGAGGAGGACGGCGAAGGCGACGAGGGCGACGAGGCCCAGGAGAACCAGGAAGGCCAGTCGGACGAGGAGCAAAGCGCCGACACGACCGAGACCCAGCCCGCGGAAGCGGAGGGCGAGGAGGAGGAGGGCGAGAGCGAGACCGCCCAGGCCGACTCCGAGGACATGGCCGAGGACGAGAACGCCGACGCGGAGGATGCCGGCGAGACGCGGCGGCCCGAGACGGCGCCGTCCAACCGCGCCCCCGAATTCGAGTACCGCCATTTCACCACCAAGTTCGACGAGGTCATCCAGGCGCCCGATCTGTGCGACCAGGCCGAGCTCGACCGCCTGCGCGGCTTCCTCGACAAGCAGCTCGCGCATCTGCAGGGCGCCGTGTCGCGGCTCGCCAACCGGCTGCAGCGCCGCCTGCTGGCGCAGCAGAACCGCTCCTGGCAGTTCGACCTCGAGGAAGGCATGCTCGACACCGCGCGGCTCGTCCGCGTGGTGATCGACCCGATGCATCCGCTCTCGTTCAAGCGGGAGAAGGACACCAATTTCCGCGACACGGTGGTGACGCTGCTGATCGACAATTCCGGCAGCATGCGCGGCCGGCCGATCACGGTGGCGGCGACCTGCGCCGACATCCTCGCCCGCACGCTGGAGCGCTGCGGCGTGAAGGTGGAGATCCTCGGCTTCACGACGCGCGCCTGGAAGGGCGGCCAGTCGCGCGAGGCGTGGCTGCAGGCGGGCAAGCCGCAGGGCCCCGGCCGGCTCAACGATCTCCGCCACATCATCTACAAGGGCGCCGACGAGCCCTGGCGGCGGGCGCGCCGCAATCTCGGGCTGATGATGCGCGAGGGGCTCCTCAAGGAGAACATCGACGGCGAGGCGCTCACCTGGGCGCATGCGCGGCTGATCGCGCGGCCGGAGAGCCGCAAGATCCTGATGATGATCTCCGACGGCGCGCCGGTGGACGATTCCACGCTCTCGGTCAATCCGGGCAACTATCTGGAGCGGCATCTGCGCCAGGTCATCGAGGAGATCGAGACGCGCAGCCCCGTCGAGCTGATCGCCATCGGCATCGGCCACGACGTCACCCGCTACTACCGGCGCGCGGTCACCATCGTCGACGCCGAGGAACTGGCGGGCGCCATGACCGAGCAGCTGGCGAGCCTGTTCGACGAACATCCGGCCGGCGAGCCGGGCCTCTATGCGCGCGGCGAGCCGCGCCGCCGTCGGCGGGCCGGCTAGCCTTGGCCGAACCGGGCGGGGACCCGGCGGGCGGGCGGAGCCGCGGCACGCGGCGGCGCGTCCTCATCGGCTGCGGCGCGGTGGCGCTCGCCTCGCTCATTCCCGTCGTCCCGCGCGTCAGCGCGCAGGGCCCCGTGGTGCGGCGCGCCCGCGAGCCGGCCGCGCCGCGCGACATCAAGGTGACGACCAGCCGCCTCACCTCGTTCTCGCGCCTGCTCGGCGCCGACAGGCGCGGCCGGCTGCAATGGCTGGGCGGGCTCACCATCTCGAGCGACGAGCCGCGCTTCGGCGGCCTCTCCGGCCTGATCACCGGCGACCGGGGACGCAGCCTCCTCGCCGTCGGCGACAACGCCCACTGGCTGGCCGCCCGGGTCGTGACGGCGGACGACGGCACGCCGCTCGGGCTCGACGGCGCGCGCATGGCGCGCCTGCTCGACGCCAACGGCCGGACCATGTCGCTGAAGGATTCGGACTCGGAATCCCTGACCCTCCGCGACGGGCCGGCCGGGCCGGAGGTGCTGGTCGGCTTCGAGCGCAATCCGCGCGTCCTTGCCTATTCCGCGAAAGACTTTCCCGACGGCGTGATGACCGAGCGTGGCCGCGTCGTGCCGACGCCGCCCGACATCCGCAAACTGCCGATCAACGAAGGGCTCGAGGCGATCGCGGCGGCGCCGAAGGGCGGTCCGCTCGGGGATGCCGTCGTGCTGATCGGCGAAGGCAGCCCCGACGGCGGCGACAGCACGCCCGGCTGGATCGTGGGCGGACCGCGCGCGGGCGCGTTCCGCTTCGCCGTGTCGGACAATTTCGCACCGACCGACGCCACATTCCTGCCCGGCGGCGACCTCATGATCCTGGAGCGGCGGTTCAGTTTCCTGTCCGGCTTCGCCATGCGGCTCACGATCGTGCCGGTGGCGAACCTCGGACCGGGATCCCTGGTGGTCGGAACGCGGGTGCTGGAAGCCGATGTCACGGACGAGATCGACAATATGGAAGGCCTGGCGGTCGACCAGGCGCCCGACGGCGGCACCATCCTCACGCTCGTCTCGGACGACAACCATCGCAGCCTGCAGCGGACCGTGCTGCTGCGCTTCAGACTGGACCCGGCTGTGCTGTAGAAGAGAGCGGTCGGTGAGGGTTGATTCGGCCGTGGCGAAGGGTTACCCCGGCTCGGCGTCGACGCGGGGCGTCCAAGGAGGGGGATCGATGAGCGCACGGACCGGACGGCGCGCCGAGCGCGCGGCAAGGGCGGCGATGGCCGCCGCGGCCGTGACCGGCCTCATCGCAGCCGCCACGCCCGCCTGGGCCGGCGGCGACGCGGTGGTGGACGCCACCTATTCGGCCTCGCTCGGCGGCTTCGGCATCGCGTCCGGCTCGCTCAGCTTCACCATCAACGGCAACGGCGAATACGACGCCACGATCGGCGCGCGCGTCACCGGCTTCGCGGCGCTGGTGTCGAGCCGCTCGGCCAACGCCTCCACCAGCGGGCGGGTCGCCGGCGCCACCACGCAGCCGCGCTCCTACGCGCTCGACATCTCGGGCGGGCCGGTGCCCAACGTCGTGCGCATGCTGTTCTCGGGCAACCAGGTGGCGAGCGTGTCCGCCACGGAGTTCCGCAGCGCCGACCCGGACCTGCGCATCCCGCTGAAGCCCGAGCACAAGCGCAACGTGATCGATCCGCTCGGCGCCTTCGTGGTCTCGCTCGCCGGCAAGGAAAAGGACACCTCGCCGCAACAGGTCTGCGCCCGCACCCTGAAGGTGTTCGACGGCCGCATCCGCTACGACCTCCGGCTCGTCTATGGTGCCAAGACCGAGGTGAAGCTCGGCGGCGGGTCCTATTCGGGGCCGGCGGTCACCTGCGCGGTGAGCTACCGGCCGATCGCCGGCTATCGCCCGCTCTCGGCCGAGCAGCAGAAGTTCGAGCGCAACATGGAGTTCTCGGTCACCTTCGCGCCGGTCGCCAACACCGGCGTCTACCTGCCGGTGCGGGTCATGATCGGCACCCAGATGGGCCTCCTCAGCGTCGTCGCCGACCGCTTCGTGGTGCGCGGCGAGCGCACCGCCGAGGTGCGCGGCACGGGCAAGACGACCGAGACGCCGCTCGCCGCCGGCAACTGAGCGGCGCGCTCCGATCCTTCCGTCAGGCGCCCGGCCGAACCGCGGGCGGGAGCGGAACGAGCGTGTCCATCACGATCCGGTAGGGCACGAGCAGCAGGAGCGCGCTCGCGAGCTTCACCGCGAGATCGGCGAGCCCCCAGTTGATCCAGCGCGGCACGTCGAAGGGGCCGACGCCGAGGAGCCGCGCGGTTTCCAGCGCGAACGGGTCGGCCGCCGCCAGGACCGCGAAGACGGGCGCGAAAGCGAGCGTGAAGAACACCGCCGTGTCGACGAGCGAGCCGAGCGCGGAGCCGATCAGCGGCGGCTTCCACCACGCCATGGAGCGCCTGAGCCGGTCGAACAGGGTGACGTCGAGCAGCTGGCCGGTCAGGAAGGCCGCGCCGGAGGCGAGCGCGATGCGCGGGCTCGACAGGACGAGGGACAGGACGACCGCGACGAGGAAGCCCGCATAGACCGCGCGCCGCGCCGCGATGACGCCCGCGCGGCGGTTGGTCAGGTCGGTCACCAGGAAGGCGAACGGATAGGTGAAGGCGCCCCAGGTGAGCAGGTCGGCGAGGTCGACCGAGCCGACCCTGAGGTCGACCGGGTGCTGCACCAGCACATTGGAGGCGAGCACGACCGCCGCCATCGCGGCGGCCGCGACGGCGGTGGTGCGAAGCATCGGCGATGGCATCACGCCGGAGGCGCGAGGCGCGGCGTTCAGGACGCCTTGGCCTCGACGCCGGCGAGCGACTTCACGACCTGGCGCTTGATCAGCTGCGCGCGCGGCGACAGCTCGATGTCCTTCGCCTTGACGAGGAACGCGTCGAGGCCGCCGCGATGCTCGACCGAGCGGAGCGCGTTGGCCGAGATGCGCAGGCGGACGCTCTGGCCGAGCGCCTCGGACATCAGCGTCACATGGACGAGATTCGGCAGATAGCGCCGCTTGGTCTTGTTGTTGGCGTGGCTGACGTTGTTACCAGTCTGCACACCCTTGGCGGTCAGTTCGCAGCGCCGGGCCATGACAAAAATCCTTCTACGCATCCTCGGTCTTCGGAAGACCCGGATCGATCGTCACATGAGGGTCGGAAAGTGGCACCCGTATAGTGAGGGCGCCGCGCGGCGTCAAGGCTGCGAGGGTTTTTGAGGCCTGTCGGACGGTATTGGGCGGCCCCGTTAACCTCTCGTTGACCATAGGAGACAAACATTCGTCCCATTCCGCCCCTAGCGAGGCGCGGAGGCGTGGCAGCGGAGGTGGTGATTTGTCCCGAATGAGCATTCGTCTCGGTGCCGCCCTGCCGGCCTTGTCGCTCCTCCTCGCGCCCGCCGCGGCGCTCGCCGGCGACGGCGGGCTCGGCGCTTCCTACGACATTTCGCTCGCCGGCTTCTCCATCGCGCGCGGCAATCTCGCGATCCGGGTCGAGAAGGACGCCTATACGGCGCGCGTCGGCTACCGGGTGAACGGCGTCGGCCGCATCGTCTCGGGCGCCAAGGGCGAGGCGATCGCGACCGGCACCTTGAAGCCCGAACGGCCGCTGCCGGCCAGCTATTCCCTCGACGGCCAGGACAAGAAGCCCTCGCGCGTGGAGATGGGCCTCGTCGCCGGCAGCGTGAAGACCCTGTCGGTGCTGCCGCCGCCGAAGGAGGGGCCCGAGCGGATCCCGGTCAAGGCCGAGCACAAGGCGAACGTGCTCGATCCGCTCAGCGCCATCGTGATGCCGCTCGCCAAGCCGCAGGCGGGGCTCGGCCCGGAGGCCTGCAACCGGACGCTTCCCGTGTTCGACGGCTGGACGCGGTTCGACATCAAGCTCTCCTACAATCGCTCCGAGACGGTGGTGAAGCCGAACTACCGCGTCCAGGCGGTCGTCTGCTCGGCCCGCTTCGTGCCGATCGCCGGGCACAAGCCGGACAAGGAAGGCACCAAGTTCATGGAGCAGAACCGCGAGATCGAGGTCTCGCTCGCCGCGGTCGGCGACACCGGCCTGGTCGCGCCGGTGCGCATCTCCATCCTGACCATGAGCGGCACGCTGGTGCTGGAGGCCGACAAGTTCGAGGTGAGCGGGGAGACGCACGCCGCGGCGCGCTGACCACCCTCCCCCTCCTTTCGAGACGAGCCGCCGGGCAGACCGGCGGCTTTTTTGTCGGGCGAAGGTCCGGCTCCGGCCTGTGCGGTTTCGGCACGGCGGCCTTAACGGCGGGCGGCCTCCACGCCGCGCGGCCCGATCCGGGCGCCCGACCGCTGGGCCGAAACCGAGCCGCCGCTACCAGATCTGGGGCGAACCGAGCGGGAACGTGGCGCGAAAGCCGATTCGCTCACGCCCCGTTCCGGCTTTGACCGTTCGTTAAAAGGGGCAGCAGGCGGCAGCGACCAGCGATTGTCCTCACGCCGCGATGCGCCGCCGCGCCCCACTTCGGCACCGCCGGGTTAACCGCGACAACGCGCGCTTGCCGCGGCCGGCCGCGTGATCGCCAGATCTGGCAGCGCCGAACCGCGACGGCGCAAGCCCTCGGCGGAACCGAACCGGAACCGCGTGTGATGCGCCGATTCGTGCCGGGCCTGTTCCGGTTCGGTCCATCCGTTAAAGGGCGAGGCCGGGTTCCTGCTCAGGTTGTAGACGCCGCAGCCACTTTGCGCTGCCCCGCGACGGCACGACGGGCTTGACACAGGTTTGCCTTGATAAGCTCAAGGTCTTGACGCGAATCGCCAATTGGTGCCTCAATGCCATCGGACGACTAGATGCGGTAGAGAACGAACCCTGAATCGCCAGCGGACTGCGATTCGGACGTGATTCGTTCGGGACTCGTTCTGGTTGCCCGGCCGGCGTGCCGACGGTTGACCGCCTGCCTCCGTCCGGCGCGCAAGCCGCGGCCGGGCCACCCGATCGGTTTTTGCCGATCCGCTTCCCTCCTCCGCCGCCATCAAAAGGGCGCGCAATCCTGCGACCGCTATGGTAGGACCGCTGGCGCTCGGCCGGCCTCGCCCAGGCGAGCCCGAACGGTTTCCGGCATGGAGACCGCGCGGGCAGGAAACATCCCGGCGGAGCGCGGGTTTGAGTTCGATGGCTCCGGGCGGACCCCGGGGTGGGCGGTCGGCGACCTTTCGGGGCCGCGCCGCGCGAGACACGGGACTGATGAACTTCCAAAGCAAAGCCCCGCTGCCTCCTTCGATCCGATCCAGGACCGTCACGGCGGTGCTCGGGCCGACGAACACCGGCAAGACCCATCTCGCCATCGAGCGGATGCTCGCCCATGAGAGCGGCCTGATCGGCCTGCCGCTGCGGCTCCTCGCGCGCGAGGTCTACGGCAAGCTGGTCGCGCGCGCCGGCGAGGCGGCGGTCGCGCTCGTGACCGGCGAGGAGAAGATCGTCCCCGACACGGCGCGCTACTGGGTCTCCACGGTCGAGGCCATGCCGCGCGAGACCGACGTGCAGTTCGTCGCGATCGACGAGGTGCAGATCGCGGGCGACCTCGAGCGCGGCCATGTGTTCACCGACCGCATCCTCAACCTGCGCGGCCGCGGCGAAACCCTGCTTCTCGGCGCCGGCACGATCCGCGGCCTGCTCGAACGGCTGCTGCCCGGCCTCAACGTGGTCACGCGCCCGCGCATGTCGGTCTTGTCCTATGCGGGGGCGAAGAAGCTGACGCGGCTGCCGGCGCGCTCGGCGATCGTCGCCTTCTCGGCCGACGAGGTCTATGCCATCGCCGAGTTGATCCGCCGCCAGCGCGGCGGCGCGGCGGTCGTGCTCGGCGCGCTCTCGCCGCGCACGCGCAACGCGCAGGTCGAGCTGTTCCAGTCCGGCGACGTGGATTTCCTCATCGCCACCGACGCGATCGGCATGGGGCTCAACCTCGACGTCGACCACATCGCCTTCGCGGGCAACCGAAAGTTCGACGGCTATCAATATCGCCAGCTCACCGCCGGCGAGCTCGGCCAGATCGCCGGGCGCGCCGGGCGGCACATGCGCGACGGCACCTTCGGGGTGACCGGCCGCGTCGACCCGTTCGAGGACGAGCTCGTCCAGGCGCTCGAGACGCATCAGTTTCCGGCGCTGAAGACGATCCAGTGGCGCAATCCGCAGCTCGACTTCGCCTCGCTCGACGCGCTCAGACGGTCGCTCGACGCGCCGCCGCGCGAGGAGGGGCTGAGCCGCGCCCCGCCGGCCGACGACGTCACCGCGCTCGAATTCGCCCAGCGCGACGAGAGCGTGCGCCGCCTCGCCGATCATCCGCGCCGCGTGTCGCTCCTCTGGGACGTCTGCTCGCTGCCCGACTACCGCCGCATCGCCCCGGCCAATCACGGGGAACTCGTGACCACCGTGTACGATTTCCTGGTCAGGCGCGGCCATATTCCGGACGACTGGTTCGAACGTCAGGTCAAGGAAGCGGACCGGACCGAAGGCGATATCGACACGCTCGCGAACCGGATCGCGCATATCCGCACCTGGACCTTCGTCGCCAACAGGATCGACTGGGTCAAGGATCCCACACACTGGCGGGAAGTGACCCGCGCCATCGAAGATCGCTTGTCGGACGCCTTGCACGATCGCCTTACACAGCGTTTCGTGGATCGGCGGACGTCGGTTCTGATGCGACGCCTGAGAGAGAACGCCATGCTCGAAGCGGAAATTACGGCCGACGGTGACGTCCTGGTCGAAGGACACAGAGTCGGCCATCTGGACGGATTCCGGTTCGCCCAGGACACGGCCGCCGAAGGGCAGGACGCCAAGGCCTTGAAGAACGCGGCCGCGAAGGCGCTCGCGAGCGAGATCGAGACGCGCGCCGACCGCCTCTCGCGCGCCGGCAACGGCGACTTCGCGCTCGCCTCCGACGGCACGATCCGCTGGCTCGGCCAGCCGGTCGCGCGCCTCATCGCGGGCGCGGACGCGCTGACGCCGGGCGTGGTGATCCTCGCCGACGAGCAGCTGACGGGGCCTGCGCGCGAGAAGGTCGACGCGCGCCTCGCGCTCTGGGTGAAGGCGCATATCGACACGCTTCTGAAGCCGCTGACGGACATCCGCGACGCGCAGGACCTCGAAGGCATCGCGCGCGGCCTCGCCTTCCAGCTCGTCGAAAATCTCGGCGTGCTGGAGCGGAGCCAGGTCTCCGAGGACGTGAAGGCGCTCGACCAGACCATGCGGGCGGGCCTGCGCAAATACGGCGTGCGCTTCGGTGCCTACCACATCTTCCTGCCCATGCTCCTGAAGCCGGCGCCGAGCGGGCTCGTCGCGCAGCTCTGGGTCCTGAAGAACGGCGCGGCCGACCCGCAGATGGTGACGGGCCTGCATCAGCTCTCCATGTCGGGCCGCACCTCGATCCCGGTCGACAAGACGGTGCCGAAGGCGCTCTACCGGGTGATCGGCTACCGCGTCGCCGGCGAGCGCGCGGTGCGCATCGACATTTTGGAGCGGCTCGCCGACATCATCCGCCCGCTCATCGCCTGGAAGCCGCTCGACCCGAGCGCGACGCCGCCGGACGGCGCGATCCCGGGCGGCGGCGGCTTCACCGTCACCGTGTCCATGACCTCGCTGGTCGGCTGCTCGGGCGAGGACTTCGCCTCGATCCTGAAGTCGCTCGGCTATCGCGTGGAAAAGCGCAAGCTGCCGCCGCGCCCCAACCAGCGCGGCCCGAAGCCTGTCGCGGGTCCCGCCGAGGCGGCGCCTGTCGCGGTGGTGGACGCCTTGGCTGGCGAACCGGCCGCCGGGGGCGAACAGACCGCTCCGGCTGCAGACCCGATCGAGGCCGCGCCGGAGACGGCGGCTGTGGTCGATACCGGCAGGGCGGATGCGGCAGCGACCGACACGACCAGCCATGCGTCGGCCGAGGCCGTCGCGCCGCCGCCCGCCGAAGTCGAGCCGACGGTGATCGCCGAGGCGGTCGAGGCGATCACCCCGGAGGCCACGCCGGCCGTCGAGCCGATGGCCGACGCCGTGTCCGAGCCCCCGGCTCACGCGGAACCGGAAACGGCCGAGGTCGAGGCTTCCGCGCCGGCGACGGCCGAAGACCAGCCCGCCGTCGCCGCGCCGCCGGACGAGGCGGGCGCGCCGCCGGCCGACCACGCCGTGTCGCACGACGCGCAGCCGCTCCCCGCCGACACCGCCTCCTCGGACGACACCGCCGCGCCCGAGGGCGCCGAGGCTGCGCCGGCCGGAGAGACCGCCGAGACGGCCGTTGCGGGCGAAGCCGCCGAAGCGGCGGTTCCGGAACTCGTCGAAGTGGAGGTCTGGCGGCCCGGCCGCTTCGAGCGCCGGGACAATGCCCCGCGCGACCAGCAGCGCGGACGCCAGGGCGACCGCGGGCCCCGCAGCGGACCGCCGCGCGGCGAACGGCCGCCGCGCGACGGCGCCGCGGCCCCGGCCGGGGATCGCCGGCCCGACGGCCCGCGCCCGGACCAGCCGCGCCGCGAGGGACCGCGCCCGGAGGGCGGACGGCCCGACGGCCAGCGCGGCGGCGAACGGCGCGACCGGCGCTACGACAGTTTCGGCCCGCGCGACGGCGCCGATCGCGGCCCGCGTCCGGGCGGCCCGCCGCCCCGCCCCGACCGGCCGAACGACCGCCCGCAGGCCGATCGCGCGAAGCGTCCGGAAAAGCCGATCGATCCCACCTCCCCCTTCGCGGCGCTCGCCGCGCTCAAGGCGGAGCTGGAGGCGAAGGGCAAGGACAAGAAATAAGGAGAGGCGGGAGGCGCCGCGCGCGCGCCGTCCCGGACTTCCTTGTCGAGACCTCGAGGCGTGACCCGGCCGGAGCATCTGGGAGCTTCCGATGGGCCGAAGCGACGACGATGACGAGGATGCCGGCGGATCGGCCGGCCCGCCGGGGCGGCAGCGCATCGACAAATGGCTGTGGCACGCCCGCGTGGTGAAGACCCGGAGCCTTGCCCAGAAGCTCGTCCTCGACGGCCATGTGCGCAAGAACCGCGAACGGGTGGAACGCTCCGCCGACACGGTGAGTGCGGGCGACGTCTTGACCGTGACGCTGTCGCGGCACGTCCTCGTCTGGCGCATCGTCGGCTTCGCGGTTCGGCGCGGTTCGGCGCCGGAGGCCGCCCGGCTCTACGAGGACCTGAGCCCGCCGCGTCCGCCGCGCGACGCCGTCGCGGCCGAGCCCTTGCCGCCCACCCGCGAGGCCGGGTCGGGCCGGCCGACCAAGCGCGAGCGCCGCGCGATCGACCGCTTCGAAAGCGGGTCGGAGCGCGAGGACGGCGCGGACGGATAGCGATCGTGAAGCCCTTACTCCATGTAAGCGCGGCGCAAGCCTCGCTCGTCCATGATCGCCGGATGGCTTCAGTTCAAACCCGTCGTCTCTTCATCGCCTCCGCCGCGGCCGCGCTCGCCCTCGCGGTGCCGTTCGCCGCGTCGGCCAAGGATGACGACAACGGTGGCGGCAATTCCGGCAGTGGCGGGGGCAACTCCGGCGGCGGGAATTCCGGCAATGGCGGCGGCAACTCGGGTGGCGGGAGCAATTCCGGCAGCGGTAACTCGGGCGGCGGCAACTCCGGTGGCGGCAATTCCGGCAATGGCGGCGGTGGCCCGGGCAACAGCGGGTCCGGCAGCAGCGGCGGCAATTCCGGCAGCGGCAATTCCGGCAGCGGCGGTTCCGGCTCCAGCGGGTCCGGCTCCAGCGGGTCCGGCAGCAGCGGGCCGGGCGCCGGCGGATCCGCGCGGCCGTCCGACGACGACGGCGAGAACCGCGGGCGCGGATCGAGCGTCCGGGCGAACGTGCCGGCGGCGGACCAGGACGCCGCGCTGGAGGCGGTCCGGCATGGCTTCGCCGTGCCGTTCTCGCTCGTCATCCCGGTCGTCCGCGAGAGCACGCCGGGATCGATCCTCGATGCCAAGCTCCTGCGCACGAATACGGGAGACTACGTCTACAGCGTACTCGTATTGCAGGACGGCGGCCGGTACCGCACTGTCCGGGTCGATGCGAAGCGCAACCGGGTGATCGACGTGAGGCAGCGCTGATGCGAATCCTTGTCGTGGAAGACGAAAAGAAGATCGCCCGGGACCTCACCGAGGGTCTGACCGACGCGGGCTACGTGGTCGACACGGTGCATGACGGCGACGAGGCCTGGTTCAAGGGCGAGACCGAGGACTACGACGCGATCGTGCTCGACCTCGGACTGCCGCGCCTCGACGGCATCTCGGTGATCCGGCGCCTGCGCCAGGCGCGCATCGTCACGCCGGTGATCATCCTGACCGCGCGCGGCAGCTGGATGGAGCGGGTCGAGGGCATCGACGCGGGCGCCGACGACTATCTGGTGAAGCCGTTCCACATGGAGGAGCTGATCGCGCGCGTCGGTGCGGTGCTGCGCCGCTCCGGCGGCCACGCCTCCCCGCAGCTCGTCGCCGGCGGGCTGACCATCGACACGCGCCGCATGACCGCCCTCGTCGCGGGCAAGTCGGTGGCGCTCAGCGCCCTGGAATATCGCCTGCTGCGCTACCTCGCCCACCATGCCGGCCGCATCGTATCGCAGACGGAACTCGCCGAGCACGTCTATGGCGGCGACCGGGAGCCGGACTCCAACGCGCTCGAAGTGCTCGTCGCCCGACTCCGACGCAAGATCGGCGCCGACGTGATCGAGACGCGGCGCGGCCACGGCTATGTCGTCGCGGCGGCGAAGGAGGCCGAACCGTGCGCGCCAGCTCGATCCGGCTGAGGCTGACCTTTCTCGGGGGCGTGCTGCTCGCCGTGTCGCTCACGGCCGCGGGCCTCATCCTGACCGTGCTGTTCGAACGCCACATCGAGCGGCGCCTGGCGACCGAACTCGACACGCGCTGGACCGAGCTCGCCGCCCTCTTCGCCGAGGGCGCCGACGGGCGGCCGACGCTTTCGCGCGAGCCGACCGATCCGCGCTACCAGCAACCCTATGGCGGGTCCTACTACCAGATCCTCGGCCCCGACGGGGAGACGCTGCGCTCGCGCTCGCTGTGGGATTCGGTGCTGCCGACCGACGCCCTGAAGAACGCCAAGGCGGGCGATCCGCCGGTGGAGATCAGCGGGCCGGACAACAGCCTCCTCTATCTGCTCGCCCTGCCGGTGACGGTGACGGACGGACAGGTCCAGAAACGCTACGTGATCGCCGTGGCGTTCGACCACGCCGAGGTCACCGGTCTCAGCGACAGCTTCGCCAACGACGTGTTCCTGGCGCTCGGCGCCCTCGCGGTGCTGCTCGTCGCCGGCCTCTACATCCAGGTCGGCCTCGGTCTCGCGCCGCTGAAAACCCTGCGCGCCGAGCTAGATCGCATCCGCCGCGGCCGCGCGACGCGGCTCGAAGGCGAGTTCGGCGAGGAGGTGATCCCGCTCGTCCACGACCTGAACGGCTTGCTCGACCGGCAGGACCAGATGATACGCCGCGCGCGCGACCGCGCCGGCACGCTGGCGCACGGCCTGAAGACGCCGCTCACCATCATCACCGCCGAGGCGCGCCGGCTGGATCGGGCCGGCTTCTCCGACGCGGCGGCGACGTTGCGCGAGCAGGTGAAGCTGATGAACGGCCATGTGCAGCGCGAACTCGCCCGCGCGCGCGGGCGCGGCCTCTCCCTCTCGGGCGGCCGCACGCCGGATGCGCGCCAGATCGTGGAGAGCCTGGTCGGGCTGCAGCGGCGCCTGCCGGGCGGCGCGGCGATCACGTGGACCGTCGACATCCCGGCCGGGCTCGAACTGCGCATGGAACCGGACGACTTCGGCGAAGTGATCGGCAACCTGCTCGACAATGCGCGCAAATGGGCGGGAAGCACGGTCACGGTGGAGGCGAGCTGCGCCGACGACCTCGCGACCGTCGCTGTCGTCGACGACGGGCCCGGCATTCCGGCCGCGCTCAGGCAGAGCGTGACGGCGCGCGGCGTGCGCGGCTCGGTGGAGGTGGAGGGCTCGGGCCTCGGCCTCGCCATCGTGACCGACGTGCTCGAGGAATATGCGGGCACGTTCGCGCTCGGCGAGGCGCCCGGCGGCGGCTGTCGCGCCACGTTCCAGGTCCCCGGCTGGATCGCGACGCCGGAAATCGGCACCGCGCCGCCGTCCGCCGCGGCCGTGCCGCAGGATCGGTCCGCCGAAGCGGCGGAATGACGCAGGCCGGCCGCGCCGTCGCGCCATGCACGCGCGGAAGCCGCCGCGCGGCCAGGGCGGCGCCGGGCGCCGCTGCCGCCTCTTGCGCGAGGCAGGAAGCTCCGCTAACCCCAAGATACGCCAGTGCCGTCCGGCGAAGTCCCCGCCGGCCGATGGGTTGGAGAAGCGAATGACCTACGTGGTCACCGACAACTGCATCAAGTGCAAGTACACCGACTGCGTCGAAGTGTGCCCGGTGGATTGCTTCTACGAGGGCGAGAACATGCTCGTCATCCACCCGGACGAGTGCATCGACTGCGGCGTGTGCGAGCCGGAATGTCCCGCCGACGCGATCAAGCCCGATACGGAGAGCGGCCTCGACCAGTGGCTGAAGCTCAACGCGGACTATGCGTCGCAGTGGCCGAACATCACGTCGAAGCGCGACCCGCTGCCGGACGCCAAGACCTGGGACGGCGTGCCGAACAAGCTTGCGGACCATTTCTCGACGGAGCCGGGCGAAGGCGATTGAGATTTTGGTGATTCGCGCCCGGACTGGTGAGCTCGCGCCCAGCGAGCGGCGGTGCCGCTCCAAAACGATACGTTTTGATGATCATTTGAACTGAATGTGACCAGTCATGCGCTGGACGAGGTCACGCTCTGCACAAACGTGGGGATTTCGAAGCGAGCCAAAGGTTCCCCGCTGTGGGTTTTTTTTGATTTGTCCCCTTAACTGTGGTATGGTTACAACCACAGTCGCCTTTCCCCAAAGGCAGTCCTCCACCGGGAGCGTCGAATGGTCGGCTTGAGCGTGATGTTGGCTCGGCATCAATCCGACATGATCCACCCGGCTTGCGGGAAAGTGTCCAAGCGGACCGATTGTTAAGAATGGGCAGGAACGCGTCCGTGAGGCCGAGGGGCTCGTCCCCGGCAGCCTTGTCGACCGCGTTGCGTTGATCCGGGCGCGTCGCCGCATCCGGCGCGCCCAGGGCAGATCGTATCTCGAGGTCGCCGGCTGGCCGGCGGCCAGGCGCAGGAGTAATGGGCGAATGGCAACGAATACGAAAAAGACGTCCCAGACCCGCCAGGGCTTCAAGGCGGGCGAACACATCGTGTATCCCGCCCATGGCGTCGGTCAGATCACCAGCATAGAAGATCAGGAAATCGCGGGCTTCAAGCTCGAATTGTTCGTCATCTCCTTCGAAAAGGACAAGATGACGCTGCGCGTTCCCGTGACGAAGATCGCGGCCGTCGGCATGCGCAAGCTGTCCGAGGCGGATGTCGTGAAGAAGGCGCTCGACACCGTCAAGGGCCGCGCGCGCGTGAAGCGGACCATGTGGTCGCGCCGGGCGCAGGAGTATGAAGCGAAGATCAATTCGGGCGACCTCGTGTCGATCGCCGAAGTGGTGCGCGACCTCTACCGCGCCGACAACCAGCCCGAACAGTCCTATTCCGAGCGGCAGCTCTACGAGGCGGCGCTCGACCGGATGGCGCGCGAAGTGGCGGCCGTCAATCGCATTTCCGAGACCGAGGCGATCCGTCAGGTCGAGGCCAATCTGCTCAAGAATCCCCGCCGCAACGCCAAGGTGGCGGACGGCGAGGCGGAAGCCGAGGGCGTCGACGAGCAGGATGCGGATCTGGTCGACGAGGAACGCGAAGAGGCGGCGTGATGCCGCGGGGGTGACGACAGGGGCGCCGGCCACGCGCCGGAGCCGCCTCTCGGTCCGGCCCCGCCTTCTTTCCTAGTGATGACATCGTTGCGGCGCCCCGGTCGTGTCCGGCCGGGGCGCCGCAACGCGTCTGTGCACGCCCGACGACAGCCGGGACGACGCCGACGCGCCCGCGGCGCCGACAAGGGCCCGCCTGACCCTCGCGACGCGGAAGCGCCGCCCGCCCGGCGCAGCCCGTTGCCGCGGACCTTTTCTTTCCCCGACGCGAACCTGACACTTGAATAACATTTTCAGCCTTCCTACGTCACGCGAGGCAGGGAAGCGGCGGCTCCGGGGAGGAGGCCGCCCCCGATCCGGGAGGATCGGACCGTCCCTGCCGCCGAACGCGTTCGAGGAGGGAACCGATGTTGCAGCAATCGCTTTCGACCAGGCGTCACTTCGTCCGGGCCGCGATGAACGCGCCCTATCTCGCGCGCGACGAAGAGCACGAACTGGCCGTCCGCTGGCGCAATCATGACGACCGCGACGCGCTGCACCGTCTGACCGCCGCCCATATGCGCCTCGTCATCGCGCTCGCGTCGAAATACCGCCATTTCGGCCTTTCCATGAGCGACCTCATCCAGGAGGGCCATGTGGGGCTCCTGGAAGCGGCCGCCCGGTTCGAGCCGGACCGCAATGTGCGCTTCTCGACCTATGCCACCTGGTGGATCCGCGCCTCCATGCAGGACTTCATCCTGCGCAACTGGTCGATCGTGCGCGGCGGCACCAGTTCGGCGCAGAAGGCGCTGTTCTTCAACCTCCGCCGCCTGCGCGCGCGGCTCAACCGCGGCGTGGAGCAGATGGCCGAGCCGGCGCTGTTCGACGAGATCGCGCTCGCCGTCGGCGTGCCGCGCGCCGACGTGGAGCTGATGAATGCCCGCCTTTCCGGCCAGGACACCTCGCTCAACGCGCCCGTCACCGAGGCGGAGAACGGTTCCGACCGGCAGGACTTCCTCGTCTGCGACCGGCCGCTCCCCGACGAGAGCGTCGGCGCGGCGATCGACGGGGAACGGCGCACCGCGTGGCTGCGCAATGCGCTCGCCGTGCTGTCCGAGCGGGAACTTCGGATCGTGCGCGAGCGGCGCCTGAAGGACGAGGGCGACACGCTCGAAGTGCTCGGCGCCAAGCTCGGCATCTCGAAGGAACGGGTGCGCCAGATCGAGAGCCGCGCGCTCGAGAAGCTGAAGCAAGCCCTGCTCGCCCAGCAGCCGGACCGCGCCGCCTACAATTGACCCTGCCCGAGCGCGGCCCGGCGATCGCCCCGCCGGCCGGGCTTCAGCGCTCGGTGACGAGCTTCACCGAGCGGCCGACCTCGAGCGGCTCGGTCTCGTCGACGCTGTTCAGCACGCGGAACAGCTCCTGCCGGCGCTCGACGCCCGACATCTGTTCGGCCAGCCGCTCGATCGTGTCGCCCTGCTTCACCTTGACGATGCGCAGCCGGAGCGGGCGGAGCCGCGCGGAATCCGCGGGCGTCAGGCGGCGGAAGCTCGTCACCGTGTCGGTGAAGAGCTGCTCGGTCGCCTCGTTGGCGTCCTGCGCGGCGAGGATGAAGCGATAGGTGGTCTTGTCCTTGCGCACGGCGCCGATGCGGAAGGTCCAGCCGTCGGCGGTGGCGGTCGCGACCGCGCCGGCGAACTCGCCGATCGGGATCTCCTTGACCGAGTCCGCCTGCAGGCCGTTCACCCAGCCGGACGCGAGATAGGCGGTGAGCGGCATGCCCTCCGGCACCTGCACGCCGTCGAAGCGCAGCGCCGTCCCGTTCGGGTCGGTCGCCAGCACCGCCTTCGGGGTGTTCTCCAGCTGGAAGCCCTGCGGCACGGCGAACTGGATGCCGAGCGCCTTGTGCATGAAGGTGCGGCCGCGCACGAAGCCCTCGGACGGATCGTCGCCGAAGATCATGCCGTCCAGATTGGCGAGGAACTGCTCGCGCTCCTGCTCGCCGAGCCCCGGCGCGCCGATCTCGCGCGCCGAGCGGACCGCGAAGGCGATGCGCTCCGGCGTGGTCGGGTGGGAGGCGAGGAAGTCGGGCTTCTGCTGCTGGTTGTTCGGCGTCGGCCGAAGCGAGCGGAACTCGGCATAGCGCGCCATGGCGGACAGGAAGCGGGAGGCCGCATAGGGGTCGAAGCCGGCCTTCGACAGGGTGCGCACCCCGATCGCGTCGGCCTCGAGCTCCTGCACCTGGCTGAACCGGGCGAGCGAGACCTGGGTGGAGACGAGCGCCATGCGCTGCGCGTCCGGGTCCTGCATCACATTGGCGACCACCTTGTTGACCACCTGCGCGGCTTCGGCGCGCCGTTCGCGGGCGATGGCGTGGCGGGCCGTCACATGCGCCATTTCGTGCGCCACCACGGCGGCGACCTCGGAGGTGTCGTTGGCGAGCGCCAGCAGGCCGCGCGTCACATAGAGATTGCCGCTCGGCAGCGCGAAGGCGTTGACCGCCGGAGAGTTCAGCAGCGTGATGCGATAGGTGAGCGAGGGATCGTCCGACGCCGCGACGAGGCGCCCGACCGCCCGCGCGACGCCGCGCGCGGCATTCGCGTCGTCATAGACGCCGCCATAGGTGGCGAGGATGCGGTTGTGCTCGGGATCGGTCGAGGCCGGCTGCAGCGACACCGTCGCGGTCGGCGAGGCGTCGGCCTGGGAATCGAGCTGCGCCATCGAGCCGAACAGGCTGCAGCCGGACAGCAGGCTCGCCGCGACCACGAGCAAAAGGGCACGCGGGACGCCACGGCCGGCCGCGCGGACGCCGGGCGCGGCGGTCCCGCCGGCGGCCCGGCCGACGGTCCCAGGGCCGTCCTGGCGATCGCGCGCTAGCGCACCCATTCGATCTCCTCGGGCAGTGTGAGGGCCATGGCGGCGCCGTCGCGGCTTGCAAGGATGCCGCGCAGGCGGACCGTTCGTCCCGCCAAGCTTGCAGGGGCAAAACCGGCGGCCGTGAAGGCGGCCCTTTCCTTATCGTCGATCGTCACCGTGAAGTCACCCCGGAAATCCCTCCCGAAATTGAGATAGGAGCGCCCCGCGGCATGGCCGACGCTGATCACCGTGCCGCTGACCACGGCATAGCCGCCGGCCCAGTCGGCGAGCCGCGGATCGTCGGCGCGGCGGACCTGGAACGCCGGCTCGGCCCAGAGGCCAACCCCCTCCGCCCGGGCCGCGACTTCCTGTCCGTACAGCACCCGCACGCAAGGCCGGCTCCAGGCCGCCGGCACGACCAGCGCCTCGCCGGCGCGGACGAGCGCCGCCTGCAGCCAGACGCCGTCGGGGCCGCGCGCCGCTTCCGCCCGGCCTGCGACGTTCGGCCACGGGGCCTCGGCGCCGGCGCTCGCGGCCGAGCCCCAGCCCGCCGCCACCACCGGCGCGGCGGGGGCGAGCACCACCTCGGCGACGAGGCGCCCGTGCCGATCGACGAGCGGGGCGCTCGGCCGGCCGGTCCGCCAGGCGCGCAGCTCGACCAGCCTCCCCTCCGCCAGGGCGGCGAGGGCGTTCCGGGCTGAGCCGAGCCGGCGCGCCGACGGATCGGCGGGGCGGCCGGGCGGAGGCGCGCGCCAGCCGAGCGGGGGTCGCTCGAATTCGTCGTCGCCGACGCCGGGGGCCGGGTCGTCCGGGTCCTCGGCCGCCGCGCCGCCGAACGACGGCGCGTCCGCGGATTCGGGTTCGGGCTGGGCGAGGCGGCGCGGCGCGGCGATGCCGGCGAGGCGGACGAGGCGCCCGTCGTCGAGCCGCAGCACGTCGGCCTCCGGCACCGCCGCGACCCGCCCGACGCCGCTCACGGCCGGCCAGCACGCCTCGCCGCCGCTCGCCGCCGACGGGGAAAGGAGGACCATCATGATCGGCGCGAGCGACCGCCGTGCCGCCACGCGCCAGGTCATCGCTCGTCTGGCCACCGGCGCCCGGCCGCGAGACCGCCGCGCGCAAACCGTCGACGGCGCGGTCGCGCCGGCACGGCTCGTCGGCCGACGCCAGTCTCGCGCGCACCACGGCGCCAGCCCCGATCTCGACCGGACCTGCATCAAATCCCCGAAGCCGACCTCTCTCCGGACCTTCTTGCAACCCGTCCCGGCAGCAATATGGCGAGCCTGGCGGCCGCGGCGCGGGCCGGTTATCGACGCGGCGCCCCCTTTCATGCTAATCACCCCCGGTCGTCGCGCGGTCCCGGTAGCTCAGCAGGATAGAGCACAGGTTTCCTAAACCTGGGGTCAGGGGTTCGAATCCCTTCCGGGACGCCAAGCGACAAGTGTCCGGCCCGGAGACATAGGTGACGGTTCGTACCGGTCACATGGGTAACAACCTCGTGCCGTTCCGTCGTCGCACCGGTCGCGGGGCTTCACCGCGTGATCGCGACTCGTCCTCGGCGGGCCGCCCGCTCGGTTAAAATCGTTAACTTTCAATCTCTTCGAAAATGGATCAGCGGACCGTCCGTTGACAGCCCGGTTTAATCTTGCCTTGGCAGCAATAATCTAAGCATAGATCTGATCGTATTCGAATATGTCTCGATATAGCGGGACTCGACAGAAGGAGTGCGTCAGATGAAAGCTGTGGGTGCCTTGTTGGCTTCGGCCCTGATGTTCGCGACCACGACGGAAACCTTGGCCGTCGAGAAGAATATCGTGCAGACGGCCGCCGACGCGGGGACGTTCGGCACATTGCTCGCCGCCGCCACGGCGGCCGGGCTCGCCGATGAACTGGCGGAGGTCGACGGCCTCACCGTGTTCGCCCCGAACGACGCCGCCTTCGCCAAGCTGCCGCCGGGCACCGTGGCGAACCTGCTGCAGCCGCAGAACCGCGACAAGCTGCGCGCCATCATCGCCTACCACATCCTTCCGGCCCGCGTGTTCGCCGCCGACATCGCGGTCCGGCCGAAGCTGGTCGAGACGCTCAACGGCTGCGAGCGCGTGCGCACCAACCGCCCGGCTCGCGGCCCGAACGCCGGCAAGGTGACGGTCGACGCCGCCACCGTGATCGCCGCCAACATCCGGGCGAGCAACGGCGTCATCCATGTGATCGACAGCGTGCTTCTGCCGGACCGCGCCTGTCCCTGACGAGCCCCGGACCCGGCCAGGCCGCGCCGCGGCCGGGCATTCCGATACGATGGAGGGGCTGCGCGACCGAGGCCGCGCGGCCCCTTCCCGTCTCAGGCCTTGTTCCTGGAGCGCGTGCGCACCAACCGCCCGGCTCGCGGCCCGAACGCCGGCAAGGCGACGGTCGACGCCCTGCCGCTTCGCCGCCGCCTGGAGCATTTCCCGACCAAGCGACCGCAGGCGCGGGGTGTCGCTTTTCGACGCGGACCGCCAGCCACGCGACGCGGCCGACCTGACAGCGCCATGGCGGCACGCCTGCGGAAACGGCTCCGCCACGGCGATCCGCGTCACCGGCGGCAACACGATCGCCGTCTCGGATCGTTCTGTCTGGGTGGGCCTGTGGCGCGACGCCGGGGATGCGCGGCAAACCCTCGGGCGGGCGTAGGCCCGCGTGCTCGGCCGCATCACGTGAAATCACGCAGAGTTAAAAGATAAGTGATAGAAGAAGTTCACTGGCCGGCCGAGCGCCGCCTCGGCAGTAAAGACCTTGCGGGCGTGCCTAAAATTGGCTTCCCTGTCAAGTCTACCATAGATTCTTCACGTTGAGGCTCGCGCCTACTATTTCCAGAGAGTTCAAGGTCTACACCGGTTGTGCCTCGTATACCGCAATGTTCGACCCGCTGGCGGTCTCAATATAGGAGGTATGAATATGAAGACGTTCGTTGTCAAGCTCGCTGCCGTCATGCTGTGCGCCTCGGTCATCCCGGCTGCAGCGCAGACCAAGAACATCGTCGACACCGCGGCGGCGGCCAAGACCTTCGGGACGCTGTTGGCTGCAGCCACGGCGGCCGGCTTGGCCGACGAGCTTGCCAAGGTCGATGGCCTGACCGTCTTCGCCCCGAACGATGCGGCTTTCGCGAAGCTGCCAGCCGGCACCGTGAGTGACCTGCTCCTCCCGGCCAACAAGGACAAGCTGCGCGCCATCATCGCCTATCACATCGTGCCCGCGCGGGTCTTCAGCACCGATATCGCGCTCAAGCCGAAGCTGGTCGAGACGCTCAACGGCTGTGAGCGCGTGACGACCTCGCGGCCGTCCCGCGGGCCCGATGCCGGCAAGGTCAGGGTCGATCATGCCACCGTCATCGCCGCCGACATCAAGGCCTCGAACGGCGTCATCCACGTCATCGACAGGGTGCTGACTCCCGGGCGCGCGTGCCCCTGAGCCGCAACGTCGGATCGAGCATGCAGGGCCGCGCGTGGACGGGCGCGCGGCTCCGAGTCTCGGAAGTTTCTCGTTTTCGCCCGGCAGAGCGCTTCGTAGTCGCCAGGCAACGCTCGGGACGGGTGAGTCAGGCCTTGTTCTTGTTGTAGACGTCGAGGAAGACGGCGAGGAACAGCACCATCCCCTTGATGATGAACTGCCAGTCGATGCCGATGCCCATCATCGACATGCCGTTGTTCATCACGCCCATGATGAAGGCGCCGATCACAGCGCCCATCACGGTCCCGACGCCGCCCGAGGCCGAGGCGCCGCCGATGAAGCAGGCCGCGATCACGTCGAGCTCGAAGCCGTCGCCGGACTTCGGCGTCGCCCAGCCGAGCCGGGTCGCGAACATCATGCCGGCCAGCGCCGAGAGCACGCCCATATTGACGAAGGCGAGGAAGACGAGCCGCTCCGTCTTGATGCCGGAGAGCTTCGCTGCCTTCTCGTTGCCGCCGAGCGCGTAGATGCGCCGGCCGACCGTGGTGCGCGTCGTCACGAAGCTGTAGAGCGCGATGAGGCCGCCCATGATGATGAGCACGTTGGGCAGGCCGCGGTAGCTCGCGAAGAGATAGGTGAGGTAGAGCAGCATCGCGGCGATCGCGAGGTTCTTGCCGAGGAAGAACAGGAACGGCTCCTCGTGCATGCCCTCGGCGACTTCCTTGGCGCGCGTCCGGAAGGCGGCGAACAGCATGAACAGCACGACGCCGACGCCGATCGCGAGCGAGGTCGGATTGAGCGCGGGGCCGTCGCCGGAGAACGGATCCGGGATCTTGGCGAGGCCTTCGGGGAAGAAGCCGGTCAGGAGCGTCGCGAGTTCGGGCGGGAACGGGCCGACATTGCGGCCCCCGAGCACATAGAGGGTGAGGCCGCGGAAGATGAGCATGCCGGCGAGCGTCACGATGAAGCTCGGGATCTTCAGGTAAGCGACCGCCGCGCCCTGCACCGCGCCGACCGCGCCGCCGAAGGCGAGTGTGATCAGGACGGCGAGATACCAGGGCACGTTGAGGTCGACCATCAGGATCGCCGACACGGCGCCGAGGAAGCCGCACAGCCAGCCGACCGACAGGTCGATATGGCCCGACACGATGATCATCAGCATGCCGAGCGCCATCACGACGATATAGCCGCGCTGCTGCACGATGTTGGTCAGATTGTCGGGCTGGAACAGCCGCCCTTCCGTCTGGAACTGGAAGAAGACCATGATGAAGATCAGCGAGATCAACATGCCGTATTCGCGGATGTTGTTCTTGAGGAAGCCCGCATAGGACTTCAGCGGATCGCTGCTCCCGACCGAAACGGCCTCGCTGCTCATGTCAGGCGTCCTCTCGTTTCATGATGGCCCCCATTATTTTTTCCTGGCTCGCCTCGGCGGCGGCGAATTCGCCCACGAAGCGGCCTTCGTTCATCACGTAGATCCGGTCGCAGATGCCGAGCAGTTCGGGCATCTCGGAGGAGATCACGACGACGCCGCGCCCGCTGTCGGCGAGCTGGTGCACGATCGTGTAGATCTCGTATTTGGCGCCGACGTCGATCCCGCGGGTCGGCTCGTCCAGGATCAGGATCTTCGGGTCGGCGTTCAGCCACTTGGACAGTACGACCTTCTGCTGGTTGCCGCCGGAGAGATTGACGGCGAGCTGGTCGATGCCGGAGGAGCGGATGTTGAGGCGCTCGCGGAAGCGCTTCGACACGGTCACCTCGCGGTGCCGGTCGATCACGCCGTTGGTCGCGACCTTGTCGAGGTCGGCGAGCGGCACGTTGAAGCGGATGTCCTCGTTGAGGATGAGGCCGAGCGACTTGCGATCCTCCGTCACATAGGCGATGCCCGCGGCGATCGCGCGCGGGATCGAGGAGACGTCGACCGGCTTTCCCTCCATCAGCACCGTGCCGGAGATGCGCTGGCCATAGGCGCGGCCGAACACCGACATGGCGAATTCGGTGCGGCCCGAGCCCATCAGCCCGGCGATGCCGACCACCTCGCCGCGGCGCACATTGAGGTTCACGCCCTTCACGACCTTGCGGTCGGGATGCACCTCGTGGTGCACGACCCAGTCGCGCACCTCGAACATCACCTCGCCGATGTGAGGATCCCGCTTCGGATAGCGGTCGCTCATCTCGCGGCCGACCATGCCCTTGATGATGCGCCCCTCGTCGACCGCCTTGCCGCCGCTCTCGATCGTCTCGACGGTCGACCCGTCGCGCAGGATGGTGATGCTGTCGGCGATGCGCGAGATCTCGTTCAGCTTGTGCGAGATCATGATGGCGGTGATGCCGTGGCCCTTCAGCTCTATGAGGAGATCGAGCAGCGCCTGGCTGTCGCGTTCGTTGAGGCTCGCGGTCGGCTCGTCGAGGATGAGGAGCTTCACCTCCTTGGCGAGCGCCTTGGCGATCTCCACGAGCTGCTGCTTGCCGATCCCGATATTGGTGATGAGGGTCGCCGGGCTCTCCTTCAGGCCGACCTTCGCCATCAGTTCCTTGGCGCGCCGGTAGGTGGCGTACCAGTCGATCACGCCGCGCTCCTGCATCTCGTTGCCGAGGAAGAGGTTTTCGGCGATGGAGAGCTGCGGGGCGAGGGCCAGTTCCTGGTGGATGATGATGATGCCGAGCTTCTCGCTGTCGCTGATGCCGTTGAAGTGGCGCACCTCGCCCTCGAACACGACATCGCCCGTATAGCTGCCGGCCGGATAGACGCCGGACAGGATCTTCATCAGCGTCGACTTGCCGGCGCCGTTCTCGCCGCAGATCGCGTGGATCTCGCCCTTGCGCACGGTCAGGTTCACGTCCTGCAGCGCCTTGACGCCCGGGAACGTCTTGGTGATGCCCCGCATCTCGAGGATGGCTTCCATCGTCCGCTCCGGGAAGCTTCGCGCGAGGCGACGGCCGCGCGGCAAACGCCGTCCTTGCGACGGCCTCAAATGACGTCCGGCCGACCGCATCGGCGGATCGCGATCATCGGATCACGCGCGGCGGCTGGCAAGCACGGCGATCGGCCGTGTCGCGGCGGTCCGTAGCAATGTGGGGGATATCGGTCGCGGCCGGCGAAGCCCGCGCGGCGGCGTGGACCCGCGGGCCGGAGCCCGCGGGGATAGGCTTGCGATCAGCCGATCACTTCACCTGGGCTTCGGTATAGTAGCCCGAGCCGATCAGGATGTCCTTCCAGTTCGACGCGTCGACCGCCACCGGCTTCAAGAGGTAGGACGGGACGACCTTCTTGCCGTTGTCGTAGGTCTTGGTGTCGTTCACTTCCGGCTGCTTGCCGGAGAGGACGGCGTCGACCATGTTCGCGGTCACCTTGGCGAGCTCGCGGGTGTCCTTGAAGATGGTCGAATACTGCTCGCCCTTGATGATCGACTTGACCGACGGGACTTCCGCGTCCTGGCCGGAGACGAAGGGCAGCGGCTGGTCCTTGGTGCCGTAGCCAACCGACTTCAGCGAGGAGATGATGCCCATGGAGAGGCCGTCGTAGGGCGACAGGACCGCGTTCACCTTGTCCTTGCCGTAGAAGCCCGAGAGGATCGTGTCCATGCGGGCCTGGGCGACCGCGCCGTCCCAGCGCAGCGTCGCGACCTTGTCGAAGGCGGTCTGCTTGGAGCGGACCACGAGCTTGCCCGAGTCGATGTAGGGCTTCAGCACCGACATCGCGCCGTTGAAGAAGAAGCTCGCATTGTTGTCGTCCGGCGAGCCGGCGAACAGTTCGATGTTGAACGGACCCTTGCCGTCCTTGAGGCCGAGCGCCTTTTCGAGCGTCTGCGCCTGCAGCACGCCGACCTGGAAGTTGTCGAAGGTCGCGTAGTAGTCGACATTCTCCGAGCCGCGGATCAGGCGATCATAGGCGATGACCTTGATGCCGCTGTCCTTGGCCTTCTGCAGCGCCGCGGTCAGGGTCGTGCCGTCGATGGCGGCGATGACCAGGACCTTCACCTTCTTGGTGATCATGCCCTCGATCTGGGCGAGCTGGTTCGGAATGTCGTCCTCGGCGTACTGGAGATCGGTGCCGTAGCCCTTCTCCTTGAACACCTTGACCATGTTGTCGCCGTCGGCGATCCAGCGCGCCGAAGACTTCGTCGGCATGGCGATGCCGACCGTGCCCTTGTCCTGGGCGATCGCCGGAGCGCCGGCGAAGAGGCCGAGCGCGAGCGCGGCCATCGTCATCTTGAGGAATTTCACGAGTTCTCTCCCTTAGTTCATTGTGCGGGACCGGGGTCCCGCCGTCCTCCGCTGGGCCGCCGGCGGGCCTTCAGGCCCGCGGCAATCCGGAGCACGGAATCTTGCCGTCCCGCGACGTTTCTCGTCCGCCGGGACCGGCGTGACCTTCACGAAAAAAGCACGGCTGTCAAACCGTCTTGCGTGAAATTTCGCAAAACGCGGCTCCTGTCGCGGCCCGGCTGGATTTGCGCGCGGCCGGCGCTTATCTGCGGTCATGGCAGCGGAGTGTCCCATGGCCGAACTCTCGATCCTCGATCTCGTCCGCGTCACCGACACGACCGACGCGCGCATTGCGCTCGACCGGGCGCGCGACCTCGCCGCCCATGCCGAGGACTGGGGCTACCGCCGCTTCTGGGTCGCCGAGCACCACAACATGCCGGGCATCGCGAGCGCGGCGACCTCGATCGTGATCGCCCATGTGGCGGCCGGGTCGAAGCGCATCCGCGTCGGCGCCGGCGGCATCATGCTGCCGAACCACGCGCCCTACATCATCGCCGAGCAGTTCGGCACGCTCGCCTGGCTCTTCCCCGACCGCATCGATCTCGGCCTCGGCCGCGCGCCCGGCACCGACCAGGCGACGGTCCGGGCGATCCGCCGGCCGACCGGCGGGGCCGACAGCTTTCCCGACGACGTGCTGGAGCTGCATAGCTATTTCGAGCCGGTGAAGCCCGGCCAGCCGATCCAGGCGGTGCCGGCGGCGGGAACCAAGGTGCCGCTGTGGATCCTCGGCTCCAGCACCTACGGTGCCGCGGTCGCGGCGGCCTTCGGGCTGCCCTATGCCTTCGCCTCGCATTTCGCGCCGGACCTGCTGCTCCATGCGCTCGACACCTATCGCAGCCGCTTCCAGCCCTCCGCGCAGCTCGACCGTCCCCACGCCATGGTCGGGGTCAATGTGATCGCCGCCGAGACGGACGCGGAGGCGCGCCGGCTCGCCACCACGCAGCAGATGTCCTTCACCAACATCTTCCGCGGCGCGCGCGGCTTCAGCCATCCGCCGATCGACGACATCGAGACCTACTGGACCCCGGCCGAGAAGGCGCAGGCCATGCGCATGCTCGCCCGCTCGATCCACGGCTCGCCGGCGACCGTGCGCTCCGGCCTCGAAGCGCTCGTCGCCGAGACCGGGGCGGACGAGCTGATGATCGTGTCGGACGTCTACGACTTTCCGGCGCGGCTCCGCTCGTTCGAGCTCATCGCGGAGGCGGGCCGATCGCTCGGCGCCGCGCGCCACGCCGCCGAATGAGCATCCGGGTCAGCGCGGCCGCTTCTCCGAGGCGCCGAGCATCTCGCAGAGGCGGGCGGCGAGTTCCTTGCGGCGGAACGGCTTGTTGAGGCGCGGCAGGTCGGCCGCGATGCCGGCGGTCTCGGCATAGCCGGACACGATCAGGACCGGCACGTCGGGCAGCCGCTGGCGGATGATGCGGGCGAAGTCGGTGCCGTTCATGCCCGGCATCAGGTGGTCGGTCATGATGAAGTCCGGCGTCAGGCCGTGCTCGATGAGGTCGAGCGCCTTGGCGGCGGAGCCGGCCTCGGTGACGGTGTAGCCGAGGTCGACCAGCATGTCGGCGGCGCTCGCGCGCACGAGATCCTCGTCGTCGACGAGCAGCGCCTTGCCGGATCCGCCGAGCGCCACATCCGCCACGGCCGGTTCGACCGGATCGGCGGCGCGATCGCTGACCGGCAGCCACAGTTCCACATCCGTGCCGCGACCCGGCGCGCTGGCGATGGTGAGCGCGCCGCCCAATTGCGCGACGAGGCCGTGCACCATGGAGAGGCCGAGGCCGGTGCCCTTGCCCACGCCCTTGGTGGAGAAGAACGGCTCGATCGCGCGCGCGAGCGTCGCCTCGTCCATGCCGCCGCCGGTGTCCGCGACAGACAGGCGGATATAGGGGCCGGGCGACAGTTTCGAGCGGTGGCCCGGCCCGACGGTTTCGGTCGCGGCGGTGATGCGGAGCGCGCCGCCGTCCGGCATGGCGTCGCGCGCGTTGACGCTCAGATTGAGGATCGCCATTTCGAGCTGGTTCGCGTCCGCCTTGGCGGGCGGCAGCACCGGGTCGGCCTCGACCTCGACGCTGATGCGCGGGCCCGACGTGCTCGCCACGAGGTCGCGCATGCCGGTGATGAGCGATCCGACATCGACCGCGCTCGACCGGAGCGGCTGGCGCCGCGCGAAGGCGAGCAGGCGCTGGACCAGCATCTTGGCGCGCTCCGCCGCCTGCAGCGCCCCGTCGATCAGGCGCTGCTCGCGTTCACCGCCGATGCGGCGCCGGTGCAGCAGATCGAGGCTGCCCATGATCGGGGTGAGGAGATTGTTGAAGTCGTGCGCGACGCCGCCGGTCAGCTGGCCCATCGCCTCGAGCTTCTGCGACTGGCGCAGCGCCTCCTCCGCGTGGCGCCGCTCGGTGATGTCGACCGCTTCCGGCACGAGCGCGACGACATCGCCGTACTGGTCGCGCATCGGCCGCATCTCGAAGTCGAAGGTGCGCCAGCCGGCCGGCAGGCGCGTCGTGATCTCCCGGCGCACGGTCTCGCCGCGCGCGACGGTCTCGACGGCCTGGCGCATGTCGTCGGCGAGGCTCGGCGTCTCGGCGAACCAGGGCAGGTCCGCGAAGGGCCGGCCGACCACCTCGGTCAGATCGCGGCCGATATTGCCGAGCAGCGTCGCATTGGCGTCGAGCAGGATGCCGTCGAGCGAGACGAGCGCCTGGTACTGGTAGCTCGTCTCGAAGATCGTGCGGAGCCGCGCCTCGCTCGCCCGGAGCGCCGCCGTGCGGTCGGCGACCTGGCGTTCCAGCGTCTGGGTGAGGCGGTAGAGCCCTTCCTCGGCCTGCTTGCGGTCGTGCACGTCCTCGGTCGAGCCGTACCACTTGACGATCCGCCCGGCGTCGTCGCGGCGGGGCGAGGCGCGCGACCGCGCCCAGCGGTAGACGCCGGTGAGGCGCTTGACGCGGTGCTCCACGTCGTAGGGCTCGCCCGAGGCGACCGCCTGCCGCCAGGCTTCGAAGGTGTGCGGCCGATCGTCCGGATGCAGGCCCTCGGACCAGGTCGCGCCGAGCCCGGTCGTCCCGGTCCATTCGCGCCATCGCTCGGCGACGCGGTCGAGCTGCCCGTCGGGATCCGCGGTCCAGGCGACCTGCGGGTTGAGCTCGGCGGCATTGCGGTAGTGCTCCTCGCTCTCGCGCAGCTTCGCCTCGGCGCGGGCGCGCTCCTGCAGCAGCCGCGCCGTCTCGTACTGGCGGCGGCGCGCCCTCGCGCCCGCGACGACGGCACGCACCAGCGTGTCGGGGCGGAGCGGGCGCTCCAGGACGGTGATGTTGCCGAGCCGGTCGGCGAGCGCCTTGCGCGGCGGGCTCGAATCCTCGCCCGGCAGCGCGAGGAGGACGAAGGGGAAGTCCGACCAGGGCTCCTGCACCTGCAGCCAGTCCCCGAGCCGCTCGAGGTCCGCGGGGCTCGCGAAGGCCTCCTCCGCGATGACCGCGGTCGCGGCCACGTCGAGGCGCGCGACGAGCGCGGCGGTATCCGGTACGACCTCGCAGCTGAACGCGGTCGGGCGGAGGATGTCGCAGATGACCGTCCCGTCCCGTCCGAGCGGCGCCAGGACGAGGATGAGCGGGACCATCACGTCACGTCGATCCGCCATCGCGCGACTCGATCAGTTCCTCGACGCTGCCGTCATAGGACGGCACACCGGTCAGAATGCCGCGGAAGCGATCGAGCGACGGCCCGATGTGGATGCCCCGTCCGTCGACGGCATATTCGCGGATGGTCCGCTCGTGATGGCCGGTGCGCTTCTTCAACACCGAGATGGCGTGCCGGATCGACCCTCCGGCCTCGAAGTAGCGGAGCAGAAGGACCGTATCGCTGAGATAGGTGAGGTCGACCGGCGAATGCATCGGCCCGACCAGCCCATGCTGCGCGAGCACCAGGAAGGTCACGATGCCCTGCTGGTTCAGATAGGTGAGGAGTTCGTGCATCTGCAGGAGCATGAAGTGCTCCTCGGGCATCGCGTTCAGGAAGCCGCTCAGCGAATCGAGCACGATGAACCTGGCGCCACCCGACTGCACCGCCTCGCGGATGCGCCCGATCAGTTCGCCCGGCGACAGCTCGGCCGGGTCGACCTGGTCGATGCGCAGCTGGCCGTTGCGAATGTAGGGCTCCAGGTCGATGCCCATGCCGGCCATGCGCCGGAGGAGGATGCGGCGCGTCTCGTCGAAAACGAACACGGCCGCCTTCTCGCCGCGCGCGAGCGCCGCCGAGACGACCTGCATGACGATCGAGGACTTGCCGCAGCCGGCCGGGCCGAGCACGAGCGTACTCGTGCCGCGGTCGAATCCGCCGCCGAGCAGCTGGTCGAGCGAGCCGACCCCGGTGCTGGCCGGCACGCCGTCGTCGAAGGCGCGGTGGTGCTCGGAGGCGACGAGGCGCGGAAAAACGGTGATGCCGCCGCGCTGGATGACGAAGTCGTGGAACCCGCCACGGAACCTGGAGCCGCGCATCTTGAACACGCGCAGCCGGCGCCGCTCCGAACCGTACAGGATCGCGATCTGCTCCATGCGGATCACGCCGTGGCTGATCGAATGCAGGTTGAGGTCGTCGCGTTCGGAGGTCAGGTCGTCGAGCAACAAGACGGTGCAGTCGCGTGAGGCGAAGTAGTGCTTCAGCGCGAGCACCTGCCGCCGGTAGCGCAGGGACGACTGGGCGAGCAGGCGGATCTCCGACAGGCTGTCGAACACGATCCGGTGCGGCTTGTAGGCGTCGACCTCGTCGAGCACGGTCTTGATCGTCTCGCCGAGCTCGAGGTCGGCGGAATAGACGACCGTCTGGGCCTGGCTCGGATCCATCGACAGTTCGGGCGGGACCAGTTCGAAGATGCGGATGCCCTCGGTCGGCCAGCCATGCGAACCGGCGACCGCGATCAGCTCGGCCCTGGATTCCGAGAGGGTGACGTAGAGCCCGCGCTCGCCGCGGCGGGCGCCGTCGAGCAGGAACTGGAAGGCGAGCGTGGTCTTGCCCGAGCCCGGCTCGCCCTCGATCAGGTGGATGCGGTTGGTCGCGTAGCCGCCGCACAGGATGCTGTCGAGGCCGGGAACGCCCGACGCGACCTGCGGGGGCGCGATCCGCTCATGCGGCGACAGGTCCGCCGGACTCTCACGCTCGTTCATCGACTGCCGCCGTCGTCAGCAAGGTTACGCTGCACACAAGACGGTTGAGGCTTCCATTCGTTCCACAAGCGTGGCGGGGCAGCCGAAGCGCCTGGGGCCTGTCCGGTTCGGACGGCAGGGATCCGATCGAAAAGGATCGGCTCAAGCTATCGAATGTGCAGTGATTCCGTGTCGCTCGGGCGAGCCCATCCAGTCGGGCGAAGCACTAGCGCGCGGCCGCCTTCTGCGCCTTGGCGGCGTCCATCTTCGCGCCGGTCACCTCCACCGGGCAGGTCTCGTCGCCCCGGCAAACCCCCTGGTCGCACAAGCGGCAGAGATGGTCGCCGGCCGCCGTGCCGCTCACCGGCACCGGCAGCATGCGGTCGAGGAAGCCGGCGAGGACGTCGCGCTCATCCTCGTCGAGCATGCCCAGCATGGCCTCGGCGGCGGCGATGCGGAGGTCCTGCAGCTCCCGCGCCTTGCGCTTGCCGCGCGCGGTCGCCTCGACCATGACTTCGCGGCCGCGGCGCGACAGGCGGCGGACCAGCCACTCCTTCTCCAGCCGGTCGATCAGGCGCACGGTCGCCGAATGGGTGAGCCCGATCCGGACCGCGATGTCCTGGATGGCGATCGGCTCGGCCCGGCGGATCACATGCAGCGCCGCGACGGCGCTCTCGGAGAAGGCGTCGACGCCGGCGAACATGGCGTCGTCGAGCGCGGTCGCCAGCGCCGCGAGGCGGTTGGCCGTCACACGGGTCTGCATGCGGGCCGCATCCGTTCGAGGGATCGTATGGCCACTGTCCCGAACAAGCACGGCTTCCGCAAGGGGGATCCGCATCGCAACACGACGTGACGTCGGGTCCCGGCGTCACACCTTCGTCGCAGATCCCGAAGTTTTAGATGCCGTGGCGGGCACCGCGGCCGTAGACGAGCAGCATGGTGATGATCACGCTGCCGTAGATCACCTGCCGGTAGGCCTCCGGCATCTGCATCACCGACAGGATCGACTGCAGCACCGTGATCAGCACCACGCCCGCGACCGTGCCCATATAGGTGCCGCGCCCGCCGAGAATGTTGGTGCCGCCGAGCACCACGGCCGCGATGGCGGGGAGCAGATAGGCGTCGCCCATGGCCTGGTAGGCCTTGGTGGAGTAGCCGGCGAGCAGCACGCCGCCGAGCGCCGCGAGCGCGCCGGAGAGCGCGAAGCAGAGGACGACCACGAGGCGGGTATCCACGCCGGACAGATAGGCCGCGCGCTCGCGGTTGCCGATGGCGTAGATGTAGCGGCCGATCGTGGTGCGGTTCAGCATGAAGACGAGGCCGATGCCGATCACGAACCAGACGACGAGCGCGTTCGGGATGCCCGCGATCGAGCGCTGCACGGCGAGGAAATGCATGGCGTCCGTAGCGTGATCCTGCGGCGCGAAGCCGCCGGTGTGCAGCACCATCAGGCCCTGCGCCACCGCGTTGGTGCCGAGCGTGAAGATCATCGAGGGGATGCGCAGATAGGCGACGCCGAGCCCGTTCGCGACGCCGAAGATCGCGCCGCACAGGAGGCCGAACGGGATCGCGTAGATCTCGCCGTAATGCCACCAGCCGGCCGCCGCCGTCGACATCATGCCGCCGACCGTCACCACCCAGGGGATCGACAGGTCGATATGGCCGAGCAGGATCACCACCATCACGCCGGACGCGATGATGCCCAGGAAGGCGGCGACCTGCAGCTGCTGCAGGAGATAGTCGGCGGAGAGGAAATTCGCCGAATAGAAGCTGCCGACGAGCAGGAGAAGACCGGTGCAGCCGAACACGACCAGGGCGACCGGGTCGATGGTGCGGCGGAGGGTGGCCATGGGCGTCATCGGCGTCTCGCGGTCGAAGGCCTCAATCGAAGCCGAGGGTCGGCGGCTTTGCGGAGCGTGGTCAACTGTAGAGTTCGAGGCGGTTGCGGATCTTCAGGAGGCGGAGCGAGCCGAGGCTCACCGCGGCGAGCAGCACGCAGCCCTGGAACAGCGGCTGCCACAGCGCCGGCAGGTCGAACACGAAGAGGAGATCCTCGATCGTCCGCAGCACGAAGGCGCCGAAGATCGAGCCGATCGCGCTGCCTGCGCCGCCGAACAGGGAGGTGCCGCCGATCACCACCGCGGCGATCGAGTTCAGCGTATAGGTGCCGCCGATCGGGGACGAGGCCTCGCCCGAATAGGTGAGGCAGGTGAGGAGCAGCCCGGCGATCGAGGCGAGCAGGCCCGAGAGCGTGTAGGCGAGCAGCTTCGCCCGCTTCACGTCGACGCCGGACATGTAGGCGGCCGCCTCGTTCGAGCCGATCGCGTAAGCCGCGCGGCCGAGCACCGAGCGGCGATAGGGCACCCACACGACCAGCACCACGCCGAGCAGGACGAACAGCATGGTGGGGATGCCGCCGAACACCTGGCCGGTCAGCGCGTCGGCGAAGTCGGCGTTGATGTCGCCGCCCGGGGTCGGGCGCAGCGTCAGCGCGAGGCCGTAATAGACGGCGCCGGTGGCGAGCGTGGTGATGATCGGCTGCAGCCGCCCGAACACGACGATGACGCCGTTGACGAGACCGCACAGGAGGCCGACCGCGAGCACCGCCACCACCCCGAGCGCGGTCTGGGTCGGCGAGCCGACGACGAGCGTGGCGGTCAGGCAGTTGGTCAGCACGAACACCATGCCGACCGACAGGTCGAGCCCGGCGGTCAGCACGGGCAGCGTCTGCGCCATGGCGACGAGGGCGAGGAGCACGCCCTTGTTGGCGGCGGTCGTCGCCACGTTCGGCGTCAGCCCGGCCGGGTGGTTGGTCGTGTAGAGGGTGAACATGCCGATGAACACGAGAACCGCGAGGATCGTGCCCTTGTTGTCGGCGAGGTGAAAGCGCCAGTCCTTCATGCGGCGGCTCCGGCGCTCTGGTCCATGGGCAGGTTGAGCGCGCTCGCCACGAGCGCCTTCTCGGTGATCTCCGCGCCCTCGAGCAGGCGCACGACCGCGCCGTCATAGAGCACCGCGACGCGGTCGCAGCAGCCGATCAGCTCGTCGTAGTCGGTCGAGTAGAACAGGATCGCGGCGCCCTGGTCGGCGAGGCGCCGGAGCAGGGCGTAGATCTCCTGCTTGGTGCCGACGTCGATGCCGCGCGTCGGGTCGTTCAGGAGGATGATGCGCGGCCCGGTCATCAGCCACTTGGCGAGCACGACCTTCTGCTGGTTGCCGCCCGAGAGCGATCCGACCGGCAGGTCCATGCCGCCGGCCTTGATCTTCAGGAGGTCGACCATCTTGTCGATCTCGACCATCTCGGCGGCGCGGTCGACGACGCCGCCGCGCGACAGGGCGGGCAGCGCCGAGATGGTGAGGTTGTCGCGCACCGACATGGGCAGCATGAGCCCCTCGGTCTTGCGGTCCTCCGGGATGAGCGCCATGCCGATCTCTTGCGCGCGCGCCGCCTTCGGGCTGCGGGGCGTGACCGTGCGGCCGTCCACCACGATGGTGCCGCTGGTACCGACCAGCACGCCGAACAGGGCGAGCAGCAGTTCCTTCTGCCCCTGTCCGTCGAGGCCGCCGAGGCCGACGATCTCGCCCTTGCCGACGGTGAGCGAGATGCCCTTCAGCCGGTTTTCCCAGGAGAGGTCCTTGACGGTCAGCGCCGGCGCGGGCGGCGCGGCGCGCTCCGGCTTCGGCGGGAAGACGTGCTGGTATTCGCGGCCGATCATCATCTCGACCACCTGGTCGTCCGTCTTGGTGCCGGACAGGAACGAGCCGACCGTGCGGCCGTTGCGGAACACGGTGCAGTCGTCGGCGAGTTCGCGGATCTCGGCCATGCGATGCGAGATATAGATGATCGCGAGGCCCTCGTTGCGCAGGCGCTGCAGCACCTGGAACACGCGCGCCACGTCGCCCGCGGTCAGCGCCGAGGTGGCCTCGTCGAGGATCAGGACGCGCGGGTTGCGCGACAGCGCCTTGGCGATCTCCACCAATTGCCGGCGCGACAGGGAGAGGTCGGCGACCTTTTCGAGCGGGTGGATGTCGTCGGCGCCGACCCTTGCCAGCGCCTCCTCGGCGCGGCGGCGCTGGGCGCGGCGGTCGATCAGGCCGAAGCGGGCGGGCGGGCGGGTGATGGAGATGTTGTCGGCGACGCTCAGGTCCGGCATCAGCGACAATTCCTGGAAGATGCAGACGATGCCCGCCTCGTTCGCCTCCGCCGGGGTGGCGAAGCGCTGCGGCTTGCCGTCGAGCAGCATCTCCCCGGTGTCGGGCCGGGTCACGCCGGACATGATCTTGATCAGGGTCGACTTGCCGGCGCCGTTCTCGCCGAGCACGGCGTGGATGCGGCCGGGCCAGCAGGCGAAGCCCGCCTCCTCCAGCGCCCTCACCCCGCCGTAGCGCTTGGAGATGCCGGTCATCTTGAGGAGCGGATCCCCGGTCGGGCCGGGGCGAGGCGCGTCGGGCATGGTCTCGCCGGGGTCGGAGGGGATCGGCAGGCGGAAAGGGCCCGCGGCGGGATGCGCCGCGGGCCCCTGGTCGGATCAGTTGTTGGCTTCCGACTTGCCCATGATTTCCGTCGCCGTGATGTTGACGTTGCACGGCGGGAATTCATTCGGGGTGAAGAAGTTGTCGGTCAGGTCCGGATAGAAATTGACGTTTGCCTTGAACCCGGGGTTCTCCACATAGGGGATCGGCACCGAGATCATCTGCGGCATCACCTTGCCCTGCAGCGCCTCGATCGCAGCCTTGATCGAGATCGCGACGAGGCCCGGCGACTGGCCGGCGGAAGCGCACAGGAGACCATCCTTCGCATACTGGTTGCAGAGCTTGCGGAAGCCGTTCTCCGCCTCGCCCGAGACCGGGATGAAGGGATGCTTAGCGTCGATCAGCGCGCGCACCGTGCCGGTCGAGCCGCCCTGGGTGAAGATGCCGTCGAACTTCTTGTGCACCGCGAGCGCGTCGGCGACGACCTTCTGGGCCGTGCCGTCGTCCCAGTTGCCGACCACCTCGACGATCTCGAACTTGTTGCCCGGGGCCTCGACCACCTGGCGGAAGCCGACATGGCGGTCGCGGTCGACCGAGTTGCCCGGCACGCCGCGCACTTCCAGAAGCTTGCCCGACTTCGCCGGGATGTTCTTGACCAGCCACTCGCCCATCATCTTGCCCATGGCGAGCTGGTCTTCGTTGACCATCATGACCTCGTCCGTGTCGAGCACGTTGTCGAACGGCACGAGCACGACGCCGGCCTTGTTGGCGCGGCGGATCACGGGAGTGAAGGCGGTCGGGTTGACGGCGATGGTGACGATCGCGTCGTAGCCGGAATTGATGAAGTTATCGATGGCGCCGATCTGGGCGGCGACGTCGGTGCCGGTCGAGACGACCTTCAGCTCCTTGACGAAGGGCTTGATGTCCGGCTGCTCGACGAAGGCCTTGGCGGTCTTGATCATCTGGATCCGCCAGGTGTTCCCGACGAAGCCGTTGGCGAGCGCGATCCGGAACGGACCCTTCTTCTCGCCCCACTGGAAGAACTTGGTCTTCGCGTCCCAGGGCGCGAAGCAGCTCGGCTGGGTGCCGGGGCCGCTCACCACCTTGGGCTGCGCGGCGGCGGCGAAGGTAGACAGGGCGAGGGCCGCGCCGGCAAGCGCGACGGTCCCCGCGGCCGCCAGGAGGCGGCTCGTGGTGCGATGAGACATCGTATCCTCCCATGGACCGGTCCGCCCATGCGGCGTCCGGTCTTGCGCCTTATTGGAAGAGCCCTGATCCGGCCCCGCTTGGAGCGAAGCACAATCCTCGGACCAATGGAAGAGGCTTGACGTTGCGTTCGACGCCGAGACCGGCCCGAATACGTCAGACATGCTTCCCTTTGCTGCGACACAACATTGAGGATCGCCTCGTTCTTCTGCAGCGCAGCAAAAAGAACCGCGCCGCAGCCGCGCCGGGCCTCAACCTCGGGTACCGATCAGAAGGTCTTCACGCCGTTGACGAAGAGGTAGACGCTGTAGAGCGACGTGGTTCCGCAGATGAACAGGCGGTTCCGCTTCGCACCGCCGAACACCACATTGGCGACCACCTCCGGCACCTTGACCTTGCCGATCAGCGTCCCGTCCGGGTCGTAGCAGTGCACGCCGTCGCCGGCCGAGGTCCAGATGCGCCCGTCGGTGTCGAGCCGGAAGCCGTCGAACAGGCCGGCGGTCGAGACCGCGAACACCTTGCCGCCCTTCAGCTTGCCCTTGCCGGTGACGTCGAACACCCGGATGTGCCGGTTGCCGTCCTCCTTGTGGCTCGCGCCGGTGTCGACCACGTAGAGCTTGGACTCGTCGGGCGAGAAGGCGATGCCGTTCGGCTTGTCGAAGTCGTCGCAGACGACCGTCACGTCGCCCGAGTCCGGATCGACGCGGTAGACGTAGTTGCCGCCGACCTCCGACTCGCTCTTGTGCCCCTCGTAGTCGGCGAGGATGCCGTAGGGCGGGTCGGTGAACCAGATCGAGCCGTCCGACTTCACCACCGCGTCGTTCGGGCTGTTCAGGCGCTTGCCCTTGTAACGGTCGGCGATCACCGTGATCGAGCCGTCGTGCTCGGTGCGGGAGACGCGGCGATTGCCGTGCTCGCAGCTGACAAGGCGGCCCTGGCGGTCGACCGTGTTTCCGTTCGAGTAGCCGGCCGGATGGCGGAACACGGAGACCGCGCCGCTCGCCTCGTCGTAGCGCAGCATGCGGTCGTTCGGGATGTCCGACCAGATCACCGAACGCGACGCCGGGAACCAGGCCGGCCCCTCCGCCCAGCGGCAGCCCGTGAACAGCTTGTCCACGCAGGCGGTCCCGTTCACCAGATTGCGGAACCGCGGATCGAGCACCTCGTATTCGTGCGCCGCCATATCAGTCCTCCCTCGCCTCCCGCCTTCATGTCCGAGGATTGGCGGGTGTGCGCTGATCGTGGCCGAAAGCGAAGCGGCGTCAAGTCCGTGCGGCGACGGCAGCCGTGCGGGAACCCGGGAGCGGAGGCGCCCGATTCGCAGGCACACCCTGCCCAGACCTGCAGCAGCCGCGCTTCAGCACGCTCCACGGGCGCCGGACAGCTTTGTTCTCGCTTCGGTTGTTCGCCTGCCGCTGCGGCGGAAAGGATTCGGACGATTCCGTCTTGCCGTGGGCGGCGCAATCTCCGGTCAGCGAATATTCAGACGAGTCATGAGACGTTGTCGCAGGGGTGCAACGGCATCGCACTTTTGGACGAGAACTGACGGATTCTGGCGTACCGTCTGAGGAAAGGACTGGACAGGTTGTCCGACGACTGCTCCGATGTCCGAACGCGCTTTGCCGGAACACAGTTCTCGGTTTCGAATTGTGTATCGGAGAGCCACCGTTGCGATCCCGATCGGCTTCGGAGCTTGCCTCCTTGCTTGATCTGCGGACGGGTACGAAGGATGTGTGGCCGTGTACTATCAGCTTTATGAGATGAATCACGCCGCCCTCGGCCCGTTCCGGGCGGCCGCCGATGCGACGCGCCTGTACTTCCAGAACCCGCTCAACCCTTTCACCCACACCACCTACGGCCGCTCCATGGCGGCGGCCTGCGAACTTTTTGAGCGGACGACGCGGCGCTACGGAAAGCCGGCGTTCGGGCTCGAGACCACGCTCGTCGGCGGCACGCGGGTGCCCGTGACCGAGCGGGTCGTTTGGGAACGCCCGTTCTGCCGCCTCGTCCATTTCGAGCGCGGCCTCGTCAACCCGAAGCACAAGCACCCGAAGGTGCTGCTCGTCGCGCCCATGTCCGGGCACTACGCGACGCTGCTGCGCGGCACCGTCGAGGCGCTGCTGCCGCGCCACGAAGTCTACATCACGGACTGGATCGACGCCCGCATGGTGCCGGTCAACGAGGGCCGCTTCGACCTCGACGACTACATCGACTACGTGATCTCCATGCTGCACGCGCTCGGCGGCGACACCCACATCATCGCGGTGTGCCAGCCGTCCGTTCCCGTCCTCGCCGCCGTCTCCGTGATGGAGGCCAACGACGATCCCTATGCGCCGCCGACTATGACGCTGATGGGCGGGCCGATCGACACGCGCATCTCGCCGACCGCCGTGAACAGGCTCGCCGCCGACAAGGGGATCGGCTGGTTCGAGCGCAACGTGGTGATGCAGGTGCCGTTCCCGCATCCGGGCTTCATGCGCAGCGTCTATCCGGGCTTCCTGCAGCTCGGCGGCTTCATGTCGATGAACCTCGACCGGCACATGATCGCGCACAAGGACTTCTACATGCACCTCATCAAGAACGATGGGGACAGCGCGGAGAAGCACCGGGAGTTCTACGACGAATATCTCGCCGTGATGGACCTGACCGCCGAGTTCTACCTGCAGACCGTCGACACGGTGTTCATCCGCCACGCGCTGCCGACCGGCCGGATGATGCATCGCGACCAGCCGGTGGATCCGAAGGCGATCCGCCGCACCGCGCTCCTGACCGTGGAGGGCGAGCTCGACGACATCACCGGCGGCGGGCAGACCCAGGCCGCGCATGGCCTCTGCACCTCGATCCCGGCGGAGCGGCGCGCCGACTATGTGCAGCCGAAGGTCGGCCACTACGGCGTCTTCAACGGGTCCCGCTTCCGCGCCGAGATCGCGCCGCGCATCGCCGACTTCATCGTCAGCCACGACAAGAGCCGCGCCGTCACGCCGAAATCGGCCAACCGGCCGCCGGTCGCCCGCACCGGCCGTCCGCAGATCGCGCTGGTGAAGTAAGGGCCGGCGGGCCGCCGAGGCTGGGCCACAGCCGACGTCGCGCCGCGGCCGAGCCCGCGGCGTTTTCGTGTCAGGCCGGCACGCGCGTGGCGTTGCGGTTCAGCGTGTAGATGGTCGCGCCGATGACGAGCGCGGCGCCGAGCACGGTCGCGACCGTCGGCATTTCGCCGAACAGCAGGAAGCCCATCACCGCCGCCATCAGGAGGCGGCTGAAATGCATCGGCGCGAGCGCGGCGGCTTCGCCGATCTGGTAGGCGCGGGTGTAGAGCCACTGGCCGGCGAGGCCGCAGAGGCCGATCACCAGGAGCAGCGCCATCTCGTCGACGGTCGGCGTGACCCAGAACCACGCGGTCGGCACCGCCAGCGCCGCGATGATCACGGCGGACTGCCAGAACAGGATCGTGGAGGTTGATTCGCGCTCGGCCATCAGGCGGACCATGATGGTGGTCGCGGCGCCGAACAGCGGCGCGGCCAGCGCCGTCAGGGTCCAGATGGAGAGCCCCGCCCCGGCCGGGCTCAGCATGACGGTGACGCCGGCGAGGCCGACCCCGGTCGCCGCCCAGCGGCGCCAGTCGACCTTCTCCTTCAGCACCAGCGCCGCGCCGGCCGTCATGAACAGCACTTCGGCGAAGCCGATCGCATTGGCGTCGGCGAGCGGCAGGTGAATGAGCGCGGTGAAGCCGAGCACCATGGAGGTCGCGGCCACGAGCCCGCGCGCCACCTGAAAGCCCGGCCGCCGGGTGCGCACCAGCCCGCCGAGATCGCCCATGTGGAACGGCAGCATGAAGACGAGGATGAGCACCTGGCGGAAGAACAGGATCTCCACCACGGGCACGCGCGAGCCGATCAGCTTCACGCAGACCGCCAGCAAGGTGAAGAACAGGAAGGACACGACCTGGATGATCGACCCGCGCAGATCCGCCGAAAGCGCGTGGAAACGGCCGACGAGCCCGGACGTCGCGGCGCCGGTCGGCGCAACGGTCGGGGACGGAACCGTCAAGGCGGAGGATGGCCTGGCGGCGGCCGGAACGCGCCCCGGGGACGCGGCCGACTGGGCGATCGGCACCGCCAACGGCACGCCGCCGGCACCCCGATCGTCTTCGCTTCTGAACACGGCAAATTCCTTCCGCGACGCACCCCGCCGCATAGAGCAATTCCTCTTCGATCGGATGGAATCATCCGATCGAAGAGGAATTGCTCTAGAGTCAATAGCTTGAGCCGGTCCTTGTCGTCCGGATCCTTGCGATCCGGACGGGACAGGCTCTGGAATGGGCGGGAGATTGCCACGAAAGCGATGAACGAAGTATGGCTATTCTGGGCATGCATGCTTGCCATGCAAGAACAATGGGGCATCAACCTCGGGACGGCGAGCCGATTACGCAGGTTTCGACTGCGGATGCATGGCTCGCCGGCTTGGTGTAAGGGTGTCGCCCCTATCGGCGTGGGCCTCGGGCCGGGAAAAAGCCATGATCGCAGACCGTTTCACCGCCCTCGTCCGCAGCCTTCCGGCGACGGTTCCCTTCGTCGGCCCGGAGACGCAGGAGCGGCAGCGCGGCCGCCCCTTCCGCGCGCGCATCGGCGCCAACGAGAACGGGTTCGGCCCCTCGCCGAAGGCGGTCGCCGCAATGGCGGAGGCGGCGGCGCTCGCCTGGCGCTACGGCGACCCGGAGAATTTCGAGGTGAAGCGGGCGATCGCCGATCATCTCGGCGTGGCGCCGGGCAATGTCGCGGTCGGCGAAGGGATCGACGGGCTGCTCGGCCTCGCCGTCCGGCTGATGGTGGAGCCGGGCGACGCGGTCGTCTCCTCGCTCGGCGCCTATCCGACCTTCAACTTCCATGTGGCGGGCTTCGGCGGCCGGCTCGTCACGCTCCCCTATCGCGACGACCGCGAGGACATCGAGCGGCTCCCCGACGCGGCCGCGCGCGAGGACGCCAAGCTCCTCTATGTGGCCAATCCGGACAATCCGATGGGCACGTGGTGGAGCGCCGAGGCGATCGCGCGGCTCATCCGCGCGGTGCCGGCGTCAACCGTGCTCTGCCTCGACGAGGCCTATGGCGAATTCGCGCCGGACGGGACACTCGCGCCGATCGACGTCACGGTGCCGAACCTGCTGCGCTTCCGCACCTTCTCGAAGGCCTACGGCCTCGCCGGCGCGCGCATCGCCTATGCGGTCGGCGAAGCGTCGCTGATCGCCGCCTTCGACAAGGTGCGTAACCACTTCGGCGTCAACCGCGTCGCCCAGGCGGCGGCGCTCGCCGCCCTCGGCGACACGGAGCACCTCGCTTACGTGCGCGGGGCGGTCGCGGCGGCACGCGAGCGGATCGCCTCCATCGCGGCCGCGCAGGGGCTCGAGGCGCTGCCCTCGGCGACCAATTTCGTCGCGATCGACTGCGGCCGCGACGGCGCCTATGCGCGCGCCGTGCTGCAGAACCTGATCGCGCGCGACGTGTTCGTGCGCATGCCGGGCGTCGCCCCGCTCGACCGCTGCATCCGCGTCGGCTGCGGGCCGGCCGCGGAACTCGACATCTTCGAGGCGGCGTTTGCCGACGCGCTCGCGGCCGCGCGCGGCTGAACGCCGGGCTCAGGCGCGAATCCGCCCGCTCAGGCGGGCGGGCGCTTCCAGGGCATGAGCTCATAGGGCGGCTTCCAGCCCGGCAGCGCGGCGACGCGCTCGCGCCAGCGGTCGACCGCCGGGTATTCGGCGGCGATGTCGATCACCGTCTCGCGCACGGGGTAGAACATGTAGCCCGCGAGGCTCAGATCCGCGATGGTCGGGCGGTCCGCCGCGATCCAGTCCCGGCCTTCCAGGTGCTTCTCCACGATCGCCAGGGCGGCGCGCGATCGGCCGGCGAGGAAGGCGACCACGTCCGGGTTCGACGGCTTGTCGACCAGGGTGGCGAGGAACCGGTGGGTCGCGAAGTAGCTGGTGAATTTGTGGTTGTCGAACAGGATCCAGCGCCAGATCTCGCGGCGCTCGGCGGCGTCGCGCGCGCCGAACCGGCCGGTCACCTCGGCCAGATAGTCGAGGATGACGCCGGACTGGGTCAGCCGCTCGCCGCGATGTTCGAGCACGGGCACCTCGCCCATCTCGTTCGCCTCGGCGCGCCAGTCGGGCCGGCGCGTCTCGCCACTGAAGAAATCGACCAGCACCGGCTCCCAGTCCTGGCCAGTGAGGGCGAGCATCATGGCGACCTTGTTGGCGTTTCCGGACTGCCCGAAGCAGTGCAGCTTGTAGTCGGCCATCGTCGCTCTCCGGTTTCGACGGGCCGGAGCTTTGCAGGAAGCATGCGGTGGCGCAACCGCCGGCGTTCCGGGACCGGCGCGGCTCAGCCCCCGGGCGGCGCGTCCGCGGGCGGGCGCGGCAGGATGCCGTAGAGGATCGTATGGGTGATCGTTTCCCTGATCGTTTCGAACACTTGCGGGTCGGCGATGCTGCGCCCGGAGACGAGCTCGATCTGGCTCGCGAAGTCCGCGTAATGCTGCGTGATCGCCCAGAGCATGAAGATGAGCGTGGTCGGATCGAGATCGGCAATCCGCCCTTCCGCCGCCCAGCGGCGCAGCGTGTTCTCGCCGTTCGCGAGCGCGGGGCGGATCAGGTCCTGCATGGCGGGCGCCAGCACCGGCGCGCCCTGGATCACCTCGACCGCGAAGAGGCGGCTCGACTCGGGGTCCTCGCAGGCACTGTGCAGCTTGGCGGCGATGTAGTCGCCGATCGCGGTCGGCACGTCGGCGTCGGAGCGCATGGAGAACATCGCGTCGACCCAGCTCGTCAGGCCGCGCCGCAGCACCGCTTCGTAAAGCTCTTCCTTGGTCTTGAAGTAGTAGAGCAGGTTCGGCTTCGACATGCCGGCGGCGTCCGCGATCTGCTCGGTGCGGCTGCCGCGGTAGCCGTAGCGGGAAAAGATGCCGAGAGCCGCACTCAGGATGCGTTCGACATTCGCCTCGCCGGCGGCTGTTTTCGTTCTCGACTCACTCATGCTGTACATCCACGGCTTCCTCAGCGTTACCCAGCTATAGCTGAACTCCCATTCATTGCGACACAATCCGTCGTTCACCCGCTAGAAACATTGCGTATCCTCGGGATGGCTCGCGGCAGCGCGCGCGTTCGACCATATGGTCCACCGACGCGGGTGTTCCGCGACCGGGCAGAGGAGTTCCCGAATGAGCACGCTATCGCCTGCGATCGAGACCGTGATCGTGCCCCGCGCCAAGGATCTCGGCGGCTTCGAGGTGCGCCGGGCGCTTCCCTCGGCCCAGCGCCAGATGGTCGGGCCCTTCATCTTCTTCGACCAGTTCGGCCCGGCGGAATTCCTGACCGGCCAGGGCCTGGACGTGCGGCCGCACCCGCATATCGGGCTGGCCACGGTCACCTATCTCTACCAGGGGCAGATCCTGCATCGCGACAGCCTCGGCACCGAGCTGCCGATCGAGGCGGGCGACGTGAACTGGATGACGGCCGGGCGCGGCATCGTGCATTCGGAGCGCACGGCGCCCGACCTGCGCGCAACGGGATCGACGCTGTTCGGGATCCAGAGTTGGGTCGCGCTGCCGTCCCACAAGGAGGAGACGGAGGCCGCCTTCGCGCATGTGGCGAAGGCCGCGCTGCCCGTGCTCGCCGACGAGGGCAAGCGCATCCGGCTGATCGCCGGCCGCGCCTACGGGATGACCTCGCCGACGCCGACCTTGTCCGACACGCTCTATGCCGACGTGGTTCTGGACGCGGGCGCGACGCTGCCGATCGACGCGGACCACGAGGACCGGGCGATCTTCACGCTCTCGGGCGAGATCGAGATCGCCGGCGACCGGTTCGGTCCCTTGCAGTTGCTCGTGTTCCGCCAGGGCGACGCCCTTGCCGCCCGCGCGCTGACCGACAGCCGTTTCCTGCTCCTTGGCGGCGCGACCCTCGACGGGCCGCGGCACGTCTGGTGGAACTTCGTGTCGAGCCGCAAGGAGCGGATCGAGAGCGCCAAGGCGGACTGGCTCGCCGGACGCTTCGACGCCGTGCCCGGCGAGACCGAGTTCATCCCCTTGCCGGGATGATCGCGGCCTCGCCCGGAAGAGCGCGGCTTAGGCCTGCCAGTTGCGACGGGCCTCGTCGGTCGTCATGCCGAGGCGCACCTCGGTGTCGACGGCTTCCACCCAGGCGATCGGGATCGTGTGGTGCTGGCCGTCCGGGCTGTCGTTCCGCGTCAGCTTGATGCGGTCGGTACCTTCCAGGTGGTCGACCGTGCCGAGCCGCTGGCCGTCGGAACCGACCACCGGCATATGCTCGACGATGCGGCTGGTATCCAGCATGCGATGTCTCCTGTTCGTTGGAAACAGGAGCACCGCGCCATGCGGGCGATGGTTCTCGGGTCCCGCTCAACCGACCCGCTGGTGCGGGGGCGTCTCGGCGGCGCCCGACACCGCTTCGATCGCGTCGGGCCGCGCGGGTCCGACCTTCATGGCCTGCAGCACGTCCGACAGGCGCTCCACCGCCGTGTGGACGACGTCGGCCGGCTCGACGGCCGGCTGGCGGGCGAGCCGCGCCTCGATCTCCTCGGCGGTCATGGGGCGACCGAACAGGTAGCCTTGGCCGAAGCGGCAGCCCGCCGCCTGCACGATGGCGAGTTCGTCGAGCGTCTCGATGCCTTCCGCCACCGTGTCGATGCCGAGCGACCGGCCGAGGCCCGCGATGGCGTTGACGATCGCCTCGCAGTCCCGCCGCGCGACGCTGTCGCGCAGGAACGACTTGTCGATCTTGAGCTGGTCGAACTCGAAGCGGCGCAGATAGCTCAGCGACGAATAGCCGGTGCCGAAATCGTCGAGCGAGAAGCGCACCCCGAAGGATCTCAGCCGGCGCATCACGTCGAGCGCCTCGGCCTCGTCGAACAGCACGGTCTCGGTCATTTCCAGTTCGAGGCGCGAGGGCGAGAAGCCGGATTGCGCGCAGGCGTCCATCACCACGGTGACGAGGCTCCGCGACTTCAACTGGGCGGCCGACAGGTTGACCGAGAGGCTGATGTCCGCCGGCCAGCGGCCGGCGTCGCGGGCGGCGCGGCGCAGCACCCAGGCGCCGAGCGGCACGATGAGCCCGGTCTCCTCGGCGATCGGAATGAAGACGTCGGGCCCGATCCAGTTGCCGTCCGGATGCTTCCAGCGCAGCAGCGCTTCCACGGCGGCGATCCGTTCCGAATCCACGTCGACGATCGGCTGGTAGCGCAGCTCGAGCCGGTCCTGTTCGAGCGCGGCCTTGAGATCGGCCTCCAGCGCGCGGCGGCGCCGGATCGCCTCGTCGATGCCGGGATCGAACACGCGGAACACGCGCCGGCCGGCCGATTTCGCCTCGAACAAGGCTGCGCCGGCGCGCAGCGTGAGGAGTTCCGCGTCGCGGCCGTGGGGCGGGGCGAGCGCGATGCCGCCGCTGAAGCCGAGTTCGATGGTGCGGTCGCCCGGCCGCGAGGGCTCGCTCAGCGCCTCGACCAGGCGCCGGGCGAAAGCGTCCGTCTCGGCGGGGCCGGCATTCCGGGCGAGCACCACGCCGAATTCGTCGCCGCCGAGGCGGGCCACGAAGCCGTGCTCGCCGACAAGCTGCTGGGTGCGCCGCGCCACGTCGCGCAGCACATGGTCGCCGGCCGCGTGGCCGAAACTGTCGTTGATCTGCTTGAAGCGGTCGAGCTCGAACACCAGAACGGCGACGGAGGCGCCGTCGAGCGCGTCCCCGGCGGTCAGGGCGGCGAGCCGGTCGACGAACTGAGCGCGGTTCGGCAGCCCGGTCAGGATGTCGTGCCGGGCGAGATAGCGGATGCGCTCCTCGGCGCGCCGGCGCTCGGTGACGTCCTCGTGGGTCGAGACCCAGCCGCCGTCGGCCATGAGCTCGCGATGGATCTCGAACACGCGGCCGTCGCGCCAGGAGATGTCGAGCGTGCGGGCGACCGCCGGGGCCGCGCCGGCGAAGGCGGCCATCGAGGCGGCGTCGAGCAATTGCCGGTCCTCGATGGAGCGCAGGATATCGCTCGCCGGCGTGCCGACCAGCGGACGCAGCGGATCGAAACGATAGAGGTCGGCGTAGCGGCGGTTGTGCAGGACGAGCCGGCCGCGGCCGTCGAACATGGCGACGCCCTCGCGCATGTTCTCGAGGGCGGCGGAGTAGCGCTCGCTGGCGAGCCGGGCCTGCGTTTCGCTGGCGCTCAGGCGCTCGTTCTGCGCGGTCAGTTCGGCATTGGCGGCGGCGACGGCGCGGTTGGCCAGTTCGAGCCGCCGGCCGGTCTCGGCGAGGCTCTCGGTGGCGCCGAGCAGGCGCTCATGCGCCGCGCGGATCAACTTGTTCTGCCGCAGCAAGAGGCCGACGAGAGCGCCCCCGAGGGAGGCGATCAGCAGCACCGCGAGGCCCATCACGGCGGACAGCCGGAACGACGTCCGGTTGTGCAACTCGACCCTTCCGGCCACATCGGCGTTGAGTGCCTGGACCAGGTTCGCGAGCCGCGGATTGAGGGTCTCGAAATGCCGCCGCAGGGCGGTCACGGCCGGGGCCGAGGTGTCGAGCCGCTCGGCCAGCGGCGTCAGCTGTCCGATGGCGAAGATGAGGCTCTCGATCGTGTCGAGGTCGGTGGCGTTGTCGGCGAGGACCTTTCGGAAGCCGCTGCGGTCGAGGGCGCCGACGGCGTCCGTCAGCGCCATGATGTCGGCCCGCACGTCCTCGGTCGCAACCGTGCCGTCGTCGAGTTCGAAGGTGGCGACCGAGCGCTCGAACCGGTTGAGTTCCAGCATGGCGACGGCGACCGAGCGGAACACGTCGAGACCTTCGACGCTCGCCGCGGCGGTGCGGTACTGAACCATGGCCATGCCGGTGACCGCGGTGATGGCGAGCATCAGGGTCAGGCCCGTCGCCAGGCCGAGCTTCAGCAGAAGCGTTCTGCGAAGCTCGTACGGTACTGTCATTCCACCAATCCCCCACCCACCCGAAACGATTAAATGAAACCCCTTTTGAATGTGTGAATATGAATGTGCGGGCCAATACGGCCGGGTGCTCGTATCCCATCCGATACACGCGAAGGCTGGGAATTTGGGTCAGTGGCCGGCGCTTCAGAATGTGCCGCCACTGGAGCGCTTCCGCGATTGATCCGATCGCTGTCATTTCGGGAATGCTCGGGGAATTGACTGGCAGGTCTTCAGGTGAACAAGTCACGGTTCCGTAATTGTGAAGACGAAGATCCATGTCAAACGACAAATCGGGCCTAAGTCGCCGGACGATCCTCGCAACTGGAGCATTGGCTGGCTCCGCGGGCAGCCTCGGCTTGGCCGGTCAGGTGCTGGCGGAGGCGAAGACGGAAACCGTCGGGGCGCAGAAGACTGTTGCGCCGCCACCGTCATCTGCGGCCGTCGCTGCCAAAGCCGTTGAAAGCAAGCGCGATGTCATTCTACGCATTTCCCGTGAAGTCTGGGAGAACGCAGAGGGTCTATTCAGAGAAGAAAAATCGGCAGCGATCCACGTAAGGGAATTGAACGCCGCTGGCTTCAAGGTGACAACCGGAACGTCGAGTATCCCAACAGCATTCCTGGCCGAATGGAGCCAGGGATCGGGTGGCCCCAAGATTGGTTTCCTGCCCGAATATGACGCTCTTCCCGGCCTCGGCAACGCCGCCGAACCGCGCAAAACGCCAGGGCCGACCGGCTTCGACGTTGGGCATGGCTGTGGACATAATATGCTCGGCGCAGGGTGCACCGGCGCCGCCATCGCGCTGAAGACAATGATGGAGCAGGACAAGACCCCCGGCACGATCCTCGTCTTCGGCTGTGCCGCCGAAGAAGGTGGCGCCGTCAAAGCCTATTTTGCGCGCGACGGCCTGTTCGACGACGTGGACGCCGCCTTGTCCTGGCATCCAACTCCCGTTGCGGCCACCGGGGCCATCGCAACCGCAGCGAACAACGGCATTCGGATCAAGTTTTACGGCACGACGGCGCATGCTGGCATTTCACCTTGGCAAGGGCGCAGCGCACAGAAGGCGGCAGAACTGTTCGGCATCGGTATTCAGTTCATGCGCGAGCATGTGGAACCGACGGTGCGTTTGCACTATATTTACGAGAAGGCCGGGCTTTCTCCCAATATTGTCCCCGATTTTGCACAAATTCTTCTGACAATCCGGGACAAGGATCGCGGAAACGTCGTGAAGTTGACGGAATGGGCAAAAAGCGTGGCCGACGGTGCGGCCATGATGACCCAGACCAGAGCGGAATTCCAAGTCTTCACCGGCGTTCACCCAACACTCCCGAACGATACGCTGATTGCGCTGACCCACCGGCACATGAAGGCGACGCCGATCGAATGGACCGCCGAAGAACAGATCTTCGCGAAGACGGTGCAAAAGGAAATGAACCTGCCGGAACGCGGGATGGTCACGACCGTGCTGCCGATTATCGGTGAGAAGACGACCGGGGGCGGGTCGGACTGCGGCGATGTCAGCTTCAACACGCCCTTGTCGATTTTCGGTTGGCCGACTGTACCCCTCGGACTCGCCATGCACACTTGGGGTGTGACGGCATGCGGCGGCATGTCTATTGGAGACAAGGGGTCCATCGCGGCGGCAAAAATCATGGCGGGCATTGGATATGACCTGATGACCGATGCCGATCTGCGAAAAGCGGCAAGGGCTGATCTCGTGCGCCGCCGGGGCGACTACAAGTATGTCTCGCCGATACCGCCTGAAATTTTGAGGCCTGAGGCAGTGCCGGCCTATTTGATCAAGGGTGCCGGGGACGAAATCCTCAGCGAAGTCAATTCTGACAGTTGAACGGCATCGACGCGACCTGACATCCTTGCGAGGATTCAACCTCGCCAGGCGATCCGAAAGCAGGCGCGGGTCGGGTCCCGCGGCGGCGTTATCGCCGCAACGGGCTGTCGCTCCCGCCGTCAGGCGAGCGTGCGGTCGTATTCGAGCAGCGCGTTGAGCAGCACCTGGGCGCCGGCGGCGCATTCCTCGAAGCTCGTTGATTCCGCCTCGTTGTGGCTGATGCCGCCCGCGCAGGGGACGAAGATCATCGTGGTCGGCGCCACGCGCGCCACATAGGCGGCGTCGTGGCCGGCGCCGGAGACCATGTCGCGGTGGCTGAAGCCCGCCTTCTCGGCGCCCTTGCGCACGCAATCGATCAGGTTCGGATCGAACCGCACCGCCGGCGAATGCCAGATGCGCTTCTCCTCGTAGGTGAGCTTCAACGGCGGCAGGATCTCGGCAAGTGCCGTGCGCAGCTTTTCCTCCATCACGTCGAGCACGCCGTCGTCGGGATGGCGCAGGTCGACCGTGAAGAACACCTCGCCCGGAATCACGTTGCGGCTGTTCGGCTTGTTCTCGATGAGGCCGACCGTGCCGACCGCCTGCGGCGCGTGTTCGTGCGCGATGGCGTCGATGCGGTCGATCATGCGGGCGGCGCCGAGCAGCGCGTTCCGGCGCAGATACATCGGTGTCGCGCCGGTATGGGCGTCCTGCCCGGTGACGGTCACCTCGTACCAGCGCATCCCCTGCACGCCCTGCACCACGCCGATCATGCGGCCCTCGTCCTCGAGGATCGGCCCCTGCTCGATATGCAGTTCGAACATGGCGCCGAATTTGTGCGCCCCGGCCTTCTCCGTGCCGCGGTAGCCGATACGTTCGAGCTCGTCGACGAAGCGGAGCCCCTGCCGGTCCTCGCGCTCATAGGCGAAACTCGTCGGGAAAACGCCCGCATAGACGCCGGAGGCCAACATGGCGGGCGCGAAGCGGGAGCCTTCCTCATTGGTCCAGTTGACGATCTCGACCGGGGCGTTGGTCTCGTAGCCCATGTCGTGCAGGGTGCGCATGGCTTCGAGCGCGCCGAGGACGCCGAGCACCCCGTCGAACTTGCCACCGGTCGGCTGCGTGTCGAGATGCGAGCCGAGCGCGGTCGGCGGCAGGTCGGACCGCCTGCCGGGGCGGACCGCGAACATGTTGCCGACCTCGTCGACCGTCACCGTGCAGCCGATCGCCTCGACCTGGGAGCGGAACCATTCGCGCACCTGCTTGTCCTCGTCGGTCAGCGTCAGGCGCTTGATGCCGCCCTTCGCCGTGCCGCCGAAGCGGGCGGTCTCCATCAAGGTGTCCCAGAGGCGGGCGGCGTCGATCTGAAGGTTCTCTCTCGTCACGGTGTCACCTCGACCCGCTCGACCGGCTTCGGCGCGGTCAATTGCTTCCATGTCGCATTCGCCACCTGCACCGGCGAGAAGGCCGGGCGCGGCACATACTGCCCGTCGCCGCGCTCGGCGCGCAGGTCGCCGTCGAGCCAGGCGATGCGGCCGCGCGACAGGGTGACCTTCGGCACGCCGGTGCACTCGAAGCCTTCGAACACGTTGTAGTCGATACGGCTCACCTGTTTGGCGGCGCTCACCGTCTTGGTCGCGGCGGGGTCCCACACGACGATGTCCGCGTCGGAGCCGACCGCGATGGCGCCCTTCCTCGGATAGACGTTGAGGATCCGCGCGATGTTGGTGGACGTGACCGCGACGAATTCTTCCCGCGTGAGCCGGCCGGTGTTGACGCCGGCGGTCCAGAGCACCGGCATGCGGTCCTCGAGACCGCCCGTGCCGTTCGGGATCTTGCGGAAGTCGCCCATCCCGATCCGCTTCTGCCGGGTGGTGAAGGAGCAGTGGTCGGTCGCCACCACCTGCAGCGAGCCGGCGGCGAGCCCCGCCCAGAGGCTGTCCTGGTGCATCTTCGGCCGGAACGGCGGCGACATCACCCGGCGGGCGGCGTAGTCCCAGTCGCGGTTCATGTATTCGCCGGCGTCGAGGACGAGGTGCTGGATGAGCGGCTCGCCATAGACGCGCTTGCCGGCGGCGCGGGCGCGGGCGATCGCCTCGTGGCTGTCGCGGCAGGAGGTGTGCACCACATAGAGCGGGCTGCCGACTATGTCGGCGATCATGATCGCCCGGTTGGTCGCCTCGCCCTCCACTTCGGGCGGACGCGAATAGGCGTGGCCCTCGGGGCCGGTGACGCCTTTCGCCATGTAGTCCTCCTGCATACGGAAGACGACGTCGCCGTTCTCGGCGTGGACCAGCGGCATGGCGCCGAGCTGCGCGCATCGGGAGAACGAGTGGTAGAGCTCGTCGTCGTTCACCATCAGGGCGCCCTTGTACGCCATGAAGTGCTTGAAGGTGTTGATCCCGTAGGTCTTCACCACGGTCTCCATCTCGTCGAAGACTTGGCGGTCCCACCAGGTCACGGCCATGTGGAAGCCGTAGTCGGCGGCCGCCTTCTCGCCCTTGTGTCGCCAGTCCTGATAGGCGGCGAGCATGGACTGGCCGGGTCCGGGGATGCAGAAGTCGACGATCATGGTCGTGCCGCCGGAGAGCGCGGCCTTGGTGCCCCATTCGAAGTCGTCCGCCGAGACTTCGCCCATGAAGAGGAATTCCATGTGCGTGTGCGGGTCGATTCCGCCCGGCAGCACATAGGCGCCGCCCGCGTCGATCACTTGCGTGCCGGCCGGCGCGTCCAGACGATCGGCCACCGCCACTATTCTGTCGCCTTCGACAAGAACATCGGCGCGCCGGCTGTGATCGTGATTCACCACTGTTCCGCCGCGGATGAGGATCGCCATGGCCGCCACTCCTTTCGAACAACTGCGAAGTGTTTATCGAGGACGCGGGGCGACGCCCGCGCCGGTCGGGACGGATAGTGGCAAGCGGCGGCCGTGAGGGCAACACGGGCGATAGCGCGCAAAGCCCTTGAAAAAGGCATGCTCGGCGGGCAACCACGAGACTTCTATTGAAAATCCTCAGAAGCGAGTAACCGAGACGGCAAGTTGCAAGAACCGCCATGCGTGATCGGGAAGAGCGCCCTGCCCGTGCTACGCTTGGCGAAGTCGTTGTCACGTGATCTTGCCGCCGCGAAAGAAAGTCGAAACCGGCGAAAAAAGACTGATTTTGCTCTTGCCGAACGGGAAACCTTGGCATACTTCGTAGTGAATAGGGTCGATTCTTGAATTCGCCGCTCCATCACGGTCCCGCTCGGGCTCGCCAGATCGTCGTATCGAAAAAATGCGCAAACCTATCAGACCGTTCGTCGTCGAAGTGAAGGGCTCGAAGCGGGCCAGCAAGCTGGACGATTTCTGGAAGCTCGCCGACCAGCCCGCCGCGGTTCCGGCCGACAAGGCGGTGCAGACGGCCAATTCGCTGTTCAAGAAGGCGCCCGAGGAAAACCGCGCGCTCGCGAGCGCCGAGACCCATGCGGGCCGGTCCGGCGCGCCGGCGCGATCCGGCCGGATCCTGATGGATCTCGCCTACAAGCCGCCCGTGGAGCCGGTCCTCGCCGAGCCCGAACCGGCTGCCGCCGAGCCGCTGTTCGACCCGCCGCTGAAGCGCCGCCCGGGCCGGCCCCGCAAGGTCCTGACCGACGCGGCGCCCGCCGCCGCCCGTCCCGCCGCCGAGCCTCCCGCCTCCTCCCGCGCCGCGTCGCGCGCGGCCCGGACCACTCCGCAGGAGCGCTTCGACGGCGCGCCGAAGACGGCCGAGGCCGCCGCGCCCCGCGCCGGCGCCGGCCGGCCTCAGCCCAAGACCATGGCGACGTGGATGCTGGAGCCGGACGAACCGCTCGCGCCCGTCGCCGCGAGGCCCGCGCCGGTCCGCGCCGAGCCCGCGGTCGAGGATCCGGCCGATGCGGGCCGCACCCGCCGGGCCGCCGTCCCGAGCCGCGCCGAGAAGTGGAAGCGCCGCCTCCCCAAAGTGCTGCGCTGAACGTCGGAGCCGGCGATGCGGAACGCGGGCCGGCACCTGTGATCGGCATCGCGGTCGTCGGCGCCGGCAATATCGGCCGCCAGCACATCGCGCGCATCCGCGCCCATCCGGGCGCCCGTCTTCTCGCCATCGCCGATCCGGCCGAGCCCGCCGCCGCGCTCGCCCGCGACCTCGGCGTGCCGCACTTTCCCGATCTCGCGAGCCTCGTCGCGGCCGAAAGGCCGGACGGCGTCGTCATCGCCTCGCCGAACGACCGGCATACGGACGACGCGGTCCGCTGCCTGGAGGCCGGCATTCCGGTGCTGGTGGAAAAGCCCATCGCCCACACGATGGAGGCCGCGCGGCGCATCGTGGAGGCCGAGGCGCGGAGCGGCGTGCCCGTGCTGGTCGGGCACCACCGGCGCCACAGCGCGGCGATCCGCGAGGCCCGCGAGGTGCTCGCCGGCGATCCGCTCGGCCGCATCGTGGCCGTCCAGTCGACCACATGGTTCCGCAAGCCGGAGCCCTATTTCGAGGCGGCGTGGCGGCGCGCGCCGGGCGCCGGACCGCTCCTCACCAACATGATCCACGACGTCGACCTGATGCGCCATCTGGTCGGCGAGATCGTCGAGGTGCGCGCGCTCGCGTCGAACCGGGTGCGCGGCTTCGCGGTCGAGGACACCGCCGCGGCGATCGCGACCTTTTCCAATGGCGCGGTCGGCACATTCGTCGTCTCGGACACGGCGGCGAGCCCCTGGAGCTGGGAGACGACCTCGGGCGAGGACCTCGTCTATCCCCGCCAGGCCGAGGACTGCTACCGGCTCACCGGCACGGAGGGCTCGCTGTCGCTCCCCTCGCTCACGCTCTGGCGCTACGCGGGCCGGCCGGACTGGCACGAGCCGCTCCCCCATCGCCGCCTGTCCTACCGCGAGCACGACCCGCTCACAGCGGAATTCGCCCATTTCGTCGAGGTCGTCGGCGGTGCGGCGCCCCTGGTCGGCGCGGCCGACGCGGCCCGGTCGCTCGCCGTGATCGAGGCGATCCGCACCTCCGCGGAGCGCGGCATACCGGTCGCGCCCGAAGCGATCTGATTGTCCGCGACCCGCTCGTCCGTCCGGGCAGATCTCGGGAAGCCCCTTGCATCCACGCCGCGCACCCTCCATCTACCATCCAGCTGGATGGTGATCGGATGGTGGACATGACGGCGACCCTGCACGACCTGCGCCCGAAGACCGGCGACAGCGAGAAGATCACGATCAATCTGGGCTTCGTGGACCTCGGCCATGTGGACCTCCTCGTGCGCGACGGCTTCTATTCGAACCGCACGGACTTCATCCGCACCGCGATCCGCAACCAGCTCGACCGGCATGGCGAGCAGGTCCGCCAGTCCGTCGCGCGCCACCGGCTCGCGATCGGCCTCACCCGTTTCGCCCGCGCGGAGCTGGAAGCGCTCCGCGAGGCCGGCGAGACGCTGACGATCCGCGTGCTCGGCCTCGCGGTGATCGACGCCGACGTCACGCCCGAGCTCGCCCGCGACACGATCGCGGCCGTGGAAGTGCTCGGCGCGCTGCAGGCGAGCCCCGCCGTCAAGGCCGCGCTCGCCGACCGCACCCGCTGAGGCCGGCCCGCCGGCCCGAGAGATTCCGTGACGGCGCCGTTTGCGCGCGCCGTTGTCCCGACCTTGCGAAGTCCGCGCACAGAAAGCCGAACCCCATGAAACTCCCCAAATTCGACCTGACCGAAGCGACCCGCCTGACCCGCGAGGGCCGCCTCGACGAGGCGCTCGCAGCGATCCGCAATGCGCTCGGCGGCGCCGCGCCGTCCGCCGGGGCGACACCGCGGCCGGCGGCCGATCCGAACGTCATCCGGCTGCCGCCGCCCGTTCCCTCCGCGGGTCCGCGCGAGGCCCCGTCCGCGGGCCTGCGCGCCAAGCCGGGCTTCCCGGCGGATAAACTCGCCGGCCTGATGCCCTCGCTCGGCGGGCTCGAAGGCCTCGTGAAAGGCGCGCCGCGGCCGGCCCCTGAGCCGATCCCGGACGGTGCCCGCTTCACCGAGGAATACTACGCCGAGGCGGCCGGGAGCCTCGCCTACAAGCTCTATGTCCCGTCCCGCCACGACGGCCGGCCGGCGCCGCTCCTCGTCATGCTGCATGGCTGCACCCAGTCGCCGGACGATTTCGCGGCCGGCACGCGCATGAACGCGCTCGCCGAGGAGCACGGCTTCCTGGTCGCCTATCCGGCGCAGAAGCAGGCCGCGAACGCACAGAAATGCTGGAACTGGTTCAACACGGCCGACCAGCGGCGCGACGGCGGCGAGCCCGCGCTGATCGCCGGCGTGACCCGGCAGGTGATCGCCGGCCACGCGGTCGATCCGGCGCGGGTCTATGTGGCGGGCCTCTCGGCCGGGGGCGCGGCGGCGGCGATCATGGGCGCCGCCTATCCGGACCTCTTCGCCGCGGTCGGCGTCCATTCCGGCCTCGCCTGCGGGGCGGCGCGCGACCTGCCGAGCGCGCTGCAGGCGATGCGCCAGGGCGCGCGCGGTGCATCCAGTTCGGGGGGCGGCTTGCCCGGCATGCCGCCGACGATCGTGTTCCACGGCGACCGCGACGCCACGGTGAGCCCGGTCAACGGCGAGGACGTGGTGCGCCAGGCGGCGACGCCGGAGGCGGTCGGAAGCAGCGTGGAGCACGGCAAATCGGCGGGCGGCGTCGGCTACACGCGCGCGGTCCAGGCCGATGCCTCGGGCCGCCCGGTCGTGGAGCATTGGGTGCTGCACGGCGTCGGCCATGCCTGGTCGGGCGGCAGCCCGGCCGGCAGCTACACCGACCCGCGCGGCCCGGATGCGAGCCGCGAGATGCTGCGCTTCTTCCTGCAGCACGCCGTCGCCCAGGCCAGCTGAGGGGCGGGCCAATGATCCATCGCGGCGGCGTCAGTCGCCGCGATGGGCCGCCTCGAGCGCGGCCACGTCGAGCTTCACCATCTCCATCATCGCCGCCATCGCGCGCCCGGCCTTGGCCGGGTCCGGGTCGCCGATCAGGCGCTTCAGCACGGAGGGGACGATCTGCCAGCTGAAGCCCCAGCGGTCGCGGAGCCAGCCGCACTGGTCCGGCGTGCCGCCGGCGCCGATCAGGCCGTCCCAAAGGCGGTCGATCTCGGCCTGGTCCTCGCACCAGATCGCGAAGGAGACCGAGTGGTTGGGCTCGATGCCGCGGCGCCCGTTCAGCGCCATGTATGGCTGGCCGGCGAGCGTGAACTCGATCACCAGCACGTCACCCGCGGCGCCGGCAGGCCCGTCCATCACGTTCCGCTGGACGTTGTCGATGCGCGAGCCCGGCAACAGCGACACGTAGAATTCGACGGCCTTCTCGGCGTCCTCGGCGAACCACAGGCACGGCACGATCGACTTCATGGCTTGTCTCCCGGAAGCGTGGCCGCGGAGGCGGCCTCGTCGCCCTTCAAGACGCGCCGCCAGGGGCCGGGCCGACAATAGGGCCGCGGCGACGGTCAATTCCACACGGCCGGCCGCATCGGCAGCCGCGCCCCCGGCGACACAGATTTGTCATGTCATGTCATGGCGGCGTCATTTCGGGCCACTACGGTCCCGCTCGATTTTTGTTTCCAACGCGAAGGTTTTCGACGATGACGACGCGCGCCCTGACGAGCCTCGCCGCCTGCCTGCTGGCGACCACCACGCTGCCCGCCGCCGCGGACCAGTTCAACCGCGTCGCCACGTTCCATGTGGTGCAGAACCTGCCCGCCGGCGCGGACCCGAAGAAGGAAACCGTCGCCGAGATCATCGCAGCCACCGAGGACGAGCGGCTCCTCGTCTACACCGACAGCCCGGGCGAGCGGATCGGCCTCGTCGATCTCGCCGATCCGGCCGCGCCCAAGGCCGCCGGCACAGTGGCGCTCGGGGGCGAACCGACTTCGGTGGTGGTCGCGGGCGGCAAGGCGCTGGTCGGCGTCGTCACCAGCAAGAGCTTGGTCGAGCAGTCGGGCCATGTCGCCACGGTCGACCTCGCCACCAAGGCCGTCACGGCGAAATGCGACGTGGGCGGCCAGCCGGATTCGCTGGCGCTCAGCCCGGACGGGAAATATCTCGCGGTCGCGATCGAGAACGAGCGCGACGAGAAGGTGAACGACGGCGCGCTTCCGCAGATGCCGGCCGGCTATCTTTCCATCATCGGCCTCAAGGACGGCGCGCTCGACTGCGCGAGCCTGAAGCAGGTGTCGATGACCGGGCTCGCGTCGGTCGCCGGCGAGGATCCGGAGCCGGAATATGTCGACATCAACAGCCGCAACGAGGCGGTGGTCACGCTGCAGGAGAACAACCACATCGTCATCGTCGACCTCGCGACCGCGAAGGTCTTGACGCATTTCAGCGCCGGCACGGTCGACGTGACCGGCGTCGACACCAAGCGTGACGGGGTGATCGACCTGACCGGCTCGATGCCGGCGACGCCGCGCGAGCCGGACGCGGTGAAATGGCTCGACGACGAGCGCTTCGTCACCGCCGACGAAGGCGACTGGAAGGGCGGCACGCGCGGCTTCACGATCTTCAAGCGCGACGGCACGGTCGCCGCCAATCCGGGCACCGGCTTCGAGATGGAGGCGGTCCGCCTCGGCCATTATCCGGAGCGGCGCAACCGCAAGGGCGTCGAGCTCGAGGGCCTGGCGACCGGAACCTTCGGCGGCGAGAAGCTGATCTTCGTCGGCGCCGAGCGCGCGTCGCTGGTCGGCGTCTACAAGGACACCGGCGGCGCGCCCACGCTTCTTCAGATGCTGCCGGGCGGCATCGGGCCGGAGGGCCTGCTCGCGCTGCCGAAGCGCGGTCTGCTCGTTTCGGCGAGCGAGGTCGACCTGCGCAAGGACGGGCTGATCGGATCCGTGGTCACGATCTACCGCTACGGGGCGGAGCCCGCCGCCTATCCGACCATCGTCTCGGCCAACGACGCGAACGGCAAGCCGATCCCGTGGGGCGCGCTGTCCGGCCTCGCCGCCGACCGCACCGTGGCGGGCAAGCTCTACGCGGTGACGGACTCGTTCTATGCGCAGGGCCGGATCCTGACCATCGACGCAACGCAGAAGCCCGCGCTCATCACCGGGGCGGTCACCGTCACGCGCGACGGCAAGCCGATGCCGCTTCTCGACCTGGAAGGCATCGCGGTTGCCGCCGACGGCGGCTTCTGGCTCGCCTCGGAGGGGAACCCGGAGCGCGAGAAGGACAAGACGCAGTCGACGCTGGTGAAGACCGACGCCGCCGGCGCGGTGAGCCAAGTGATCGAGATCCCGGCGGCGCTGCAGGCCGAGGCGACCCGCTTCGGCTTCGAGGGCGTGACCGTGACCGGAACCGGCGCGGCGGAGACCGTCTGGATCGCCGTGCAGCGCGAATGGAAGGGCGATCCGGCGGGCCAGGTGCGCATCCTCGCCTATACGCCTTCGACCGGCGCCTGGGGTCAGGTGCGCTATCCGCTGGAGCCGAAGGGCGCGGGCTGGATCGGCCTCTCCGAGATCACCGCGGTGCCGGGCGGCTTCGTGGTGGTCGAGCGCGACAACCTCGTCGGGCTCGACGCCAAGGTGAAGATCCTCACCCGGGTGTCGCTCGACGGCGTCACACCGGCGCCGATCGGCGCGGCCGAGGTGCCGGTCGTGAAGAAGACCCGGCTGCGCGACCTGCTGCCGGACCTGCAGGCGACGAAGGGCTTCGTGCTCGACAAGGTGGAGGGCTTCACCATCGACGCGGCCGGCACCGCCTTCATGGTGACCGACAACGACGGCGTCGACAGCTCGTCCGGCGAGACCCAGTTCCTCAATCTCGGCAAGATCCTGAACTGACCGCGCCGGCTCGCTCGGATCGACGCGCGAGCGCGACGCGCCGCTCGCCCGAAAGAATCCCCTGCGGAGCGCGTCCGCAGGGGCCGATCGAAAAAACTTTGCCGGCTCAGCGGCCGTAGGCGCAGACGACGGCCTGACCGCGGAAGGCGGGGATCGAGCGATAGACGAGCTCGATCTTGCGGATCGCGCGGTCCTTGCTGCCGCGCAGGTCGATCCAGCGCGTCTCGCCGCCGGCTTTGATCTCGCTCCTGACTTCGAGGTCGTCCGGAGTCCCGTTGCCGTAGACGACGCGCAGGTTGAAGATCTCGATCGGGTTGCCCCGGACGGTGAGCTTGATCGCGCCGAAGCGGCCCTCATCCCTGCCGACCGCGATCACGTCGCGGTCGACCGCGAAGCCGACGTCGCGGCAGCCGAGCCGCTCCTCGGCGGCGGCGGCGCCGGCCGGCGCGCCGGCGACGACCGCCACGGCGGCGATCAAACCTGCAAAACTATTGATATGACGCGTCATTCTCGTTGCTCTCCTGCTCGAAGTGGACGCTGATTGCCAAGCCAAGTTGCCCGAAACGTGGCGGAACCCGACTTGAAACGCCGCGCTTGGAGCCGGTCCCGTCCGGATCGCCGGGATCCGGACGAGAACGACCGGCTCAAGCACTTGACTCTAGAGCGATTCCTCTTCGATCGAATGGTTCCGTCCGATCGGGAAATGCTCGATGAAACCGACAAGGGCGTGATCGCCGCCATGGGCGGTCAGGCGGGCGCAGGCGTCCGACGGTGGCTCCGGTGATACTCCAGGTTTGTTTCGCCGGATCTCGCTTCCAAGCACGATTTCGGACAGCAACCGGCTCGCCCTGACGCAGATCCGTGGACAGCCGGCCAAGTCGTCTCAAATATTTCGATCCTCTAGCCGCGCGGCAGAGCCGGCCAGGCGGCGGGCGCGGCGACACGAGATCCTGTCCGCCGCGCCGGGCATCGTCCCCGATCGATCCAGCGAACGGCCAAGCATCGTCGGGCCCGCGCGCACGACTGCCTCACGACCGTTTGATGGAAACATGGTGCGGCGCCGAGGTTGCCCCGCCAACCGGAGGACGCGAGCGCCCTCCCGTCTTCCCGACCAGCCCCGGAGTTCCCCATGACGGCAGCCGATCCGCAACCCGCCGGCACGACGCGCAGGCATTTCCTCGGCGCGGCGGCGAGCACCACCGCCATGCCGCTCGCCGTCGCCGGCCTCGGCGCCGCCCCGGCGGCCGCGCAGGCCCCGGCACAGGCCGCTGCCCACGGGCCGGACACGCCCGCCCCGGTCAACCTCACGGTGAACGGCCAGTCGCACCGGCTCGCGCTCGACCCGCGCACCAGCCTGCTCGACGCCCTGCGCGACCATATGGGCCTGACCGGCACCAAGAAGGGCTGCGACCACGGCCAGTGCGGCGCCTGCACCGTGCATGTGGACGGCCACCGCGTGCTCTCCTGCATGACCTTCGCGGTGATGACCGAGGGCCGCGAGGTGACCACGATCGAGGGCCTCGCCAAGCCGGGCGGCGAACTGCATCCGATGCAGAAGGCCTTCGTCGAGCAGGACGCGTTCCAGTGCGGCTATTGCACGCCGGGCCAGATCATGTCCGCCGTCGCCTGCGTGCGCGAGGGCCATGCCGCGACCGAGGATGACATTCGCGAATATATGAGCGGCAACCTCTGCCGCTGCGCCGCCTATCCGAACATCGTCGCGGCCATCCTCCAGGCCAAAGCCGACATGCAGGAGCTTTGAGCCATGGAGCGTTTCGCCTATCGCCGGGTGGAGAGCGTGCGCGACGCCGTGGATGCGATGCGCCAGATGCCGAGCCGCGACCGGCCGCCCGTCATGGCGCCGGCCGAATTCATCGCCGGCGGCACCAACATGACCGATTACATGAAGCTCGGCGTGATGCGCCCCGAACTGCTGGTCGACATCAACGGGCTCGCCCGGGAAAACCTCGCCCGCATCGAGGCCGGGCGCGACGGCTTGCATCTCGGCGCGCTCGTGCGCATGGCCGAGGCGCAGGCGCATCCGGCCGTGCTCGCCGACTATCCGGTGATCGCCCAGTCGCTGCTGCTCGCGGCGAGCCAGCAGATCCGCAACATGGCGAGCCTCGGCGGCAACATCCTGCAGCGCACGCGCTGCGAATATTTCCGTGAGACCTCCTGGCCCTGCAACAAGCGCGAGCCCGGTTCCGGCTGCGCCGCGATGGAGGGTGTCAACCGCCAGCACGCGGTGCTCGGCGTCAGCGACCAGTGCATCGCGGTCAATCACGGCGACTTCGCCCAGGCGCTCGTCGCGCTCGACGCGAGCGTGGAGATCGCCGGCGCCGGCGGCACCCGCCGCCTCCGCTTCGCCGACCTCCACCGGCAGCCCGGGCGCACGCCGCATGTGGAGACGGCGCTGGCGCCGAGCGACGTGATCACCGCCATCACCGTGCCGGCCGGTCCGTGGACGCGCCGCTCGCGCTACGTGAAGGTGCGCGACCGCGACAGCTACGCCTTCGCACTCGCCTCCGCGGCGGTGGCGCTCGACATGGACGGCGAGACGGTGCGCGAGGCGCGCATCGCGCTCGGCGGCGTCGCCACCGTGCCGTGGCGCTCGGCCGAGGCGGAAGAGGCGCTGCGCGGCAAGCGGCTCGACGAAGCCTCTGCGATCCGCGCGGCCGAGGCGGCCTTCGCCACCGCCACGGCGCGCGAGCACAACGCCTACAAGATCCCGCTCGGCAAGCAGACGCTGGTCCGCGCCCTCCTCGAAACCAAAGCCTTGCAGGTGTGATGATGAGCGTTGCCGCTCCGACCCCCAAAGAGAACCAGGGCGCGCCCGTGCCGCGCATCGACGGCCGGCTCAAGGTGACGGGCGAGGCCCGCTACCCGGCCGACTTCCCGATCAACAACCTCGCTTACGGGGTGCTGGTCACCAGCGCGATCGCGCGCGGCGAGGTGACCGCGCTCCATCTCGACGCGGCGCGCGCCGTGCCGGGCGTGCTCGACATCCTCACCTATGGCGACGCCGACGGCCTCAATCCACCGACCTTCGGCAACACGGGCATGTCCTCCGTGCAGCCGCTGCAGAAGCGGAAGATCGAGCATGACGGGCAGATCATGGCCATGGTGGTCGCCGACACCTACGAGGCGGCGGTCGAGGCCGCCGGCAAGGTGAGCGCGGACTACGCGACCGAACCGGCGAGCGCCACGCTCGAATCGCCCGGCACCGAGACCATCCCGGCGGTCGGCAACGCCAAGATGCACAAGGAGGATCCGGAGGTCGGCGACTTCGACGGGGCCTATGCGGCGGCCTTGGTGAAGATCGACGCGCAATATCGTACGCCGGCTCAGCATCACAATCCGATCGAGCTCTTCTCCACCACCGCGGTTTGGATGGACGACCAGCTGACCGTCTACGAGCCGAGCCAGACGGTGCACGGCTTCCGCAGCCAGCTCGCCGAACAGCTGAAGATCGACCAGACCCAGGTGCGCGTGATGAGCCCCTTCATCGGCGGCGCCTTCGGCTCGAAGGGGCCGGTGACGCCGCGCGCGGCGCTGACGGCGGTCGCGGCGAAGCGGCTCGGCCGGCCGGTCCGCTGCGTGGCGACGCGCATGCAGGCCTATACGACGCAGACCTACCGGGCCGAGACGCGCCACCACATCCAGATCGGCGCGAGCCCGGACGGGCGCATCGAGGCGTTCCGCCACGAGGGCTGGGAGCTCACGTCGCGCCCCGACAACTATGTGGTCGGCGGCACCGAGGGCACCACGCAGATGTACGCCTATGGGGCGGTCGCGAGCCGCGTGAACCTCGTCAAGGCGGACCGGCAGACGCCCGGCTACATGCGCTCGCCGCCGGAGGTGCCTTACGTCTTCGCGCTCGAAAACGCGATCGACGAGTTGGCTGTCGCCCTGAAGATGGATCCGGTCGAGCTCCGCCGCATCAACGATACGCAGAAGGATCCGATCAAGGGCCGGCCCTTCACCAGCCGCTCGCTGATGCCCTGCTTCGACGAGGCGGCGGCGGCGTTCGGCTGGAAGGACCGCGACCCGCGGCCGGGCTCCATGCGCGACGGCGACTGGCTCGTCGGCTATGGCTGCGCGACCACCTATTATCCCTCGAATGTCGCGGCCTCCACGGCGCGCGTGCGGCTCTCCCCGGACGGCAAGGTGCTGGTGCAGACCGCGGCGCACGAGATCGGCACGGGCGTGCGCACCGTCGCGGCGCAGATGGCGGCCGAGCGGCTCGGCATCGACGTGGCGCGCGTCTCGGTCGAAATGGGCGACACGTCGCTGCCGCCGGCCCCGGTGGCGGGCGGGTCGAACAACACGGCGAGCATCTGCTCGACCATCATCGTCGCCTGCGACCAGATCCGCGACCGGCTCTTTCGTGCCGCCGCCTCGATCAACGACGGGCCGCTCGCCGGCCGCCCGGCCGCCGACCTCGAACTCCGCGGCGGCCGCGTCGTGGCGCGCGGCGGCGGTGCCCAGGCGATCGAGGAGGTGGTCGCCAAGGCGGGCCTCGGCGTGATCGAGGAATATGCCGAGTTCATCCCCGAGGGCGCGCCCAAGGACGCGGTGCAGAAGCTCTATGCCGGGCAGACCACCTTCGCGGGCGGCGCGTCGGGCAAGAAGCTCATGTATGCGTTCGGCGCCGAATTCGTCGAGGTGCGCATCCATGCGCGGACCCGCGAGATCCGCGCGCCGCGCCTCGTCGGGGCCTTCGCGGGCGGGCGCGTCATGAACACACGGACGGCGCGCAGCCAGCTGATGGGCGGCCTGATCTGGGGCATGAGTTCCGCCCTGCTCGAGGCGACCGAGATCGACCCGCGCAACGCCCGCTACGTCAACCGGGACCTGCAGGACTATCTCGTGCCGGTCAACGCCGACATCCGCGACGTCGAGGTGATCCTCGTCCCGGAGGTCGACACGGAGGTCAATCCGGCCGGCTTGAAGGGCCTCGGCGAACTCGGCAATGTGGGCACCAACGCGGCGATCGCCAACGCGGTGTTCCACGCCACGGGCAAGCGCATCCGCGAGCTGCCGATCCGGGTGGAGAACCTGCTCGACGTGGTCTGATCGGCAACAGGGCGGCCGGGCGATCCCCCGGCCGCTCGGCAGGTCTGCACGGCGCGAGGATGTCGCGCATCTTGCCGCTTCAGCGCACGCTGCCTACATGTCGGATGTTTCGTCCGCACCCGTGGGCGACATCGAATTCATCCCACCAAGCAAAACCCCAGCAATGTGACAGCGCCAGCATCGTGGGGCGAAGACGAGACCGTCTTCGTCGTCGACGCGAGCGACGGCTGTTCCTTGGGTTCAAGGAGATACCTATGCTCAAAGCCATGGCTGCACGACTTGCCAAGCGGCGGCTTGCTCGCTTGGCCCGCGCCAGCGAGAAGGCACTCGACGCGCGGATGCTCGCCGATATCGGTCTCAACCGTAACTACGATATCGCCGAATGACGCCGGCGGGGGCGGACCCGTTCCGCCCCTGCCCGCGACCGGGCCTGCCGGTCGCCCCGCGCTCGATTCAATAGCTCGAGCCGATCCTTTTCGCCCGGATCGTTTCGATCCGGACGGGACAGGCTCTAAAGCGCAGGGCGCGTGCCCGGCTCGACCACGCTCTCGCGCCGGGCGAGCATCGCCTCCAGCCCCTCGGCGTCGACGGGCGCCTTGCGCAGATGCGGGAAATCACCCTTCTCGAGATAGACGTCCTCCGCCGGGGTGGACAGGCGCCCGAGCACGGCGTTGCGGTGCGGATAGCGCCCGAAGGCACGGATCACCTCGGCGGCGAGCCGGTTCTGGTCCTCCGACAGCCGGTAGGCGAGCGTCAGATGCGCCGGCGCCTGCTCGACCAGGCGGGCGGAGCGGCCGAGCACGTGCTCCATCCGGTCCGCATGATCCGGTCCCTCGCAATGCGCGACGGCGATGAGGCAGAAGGCCTTCTCCCAGACATGGGGCAACGCCTCGTAGTCGCCGTTTCGAAAGCCCTCGATCACCAGCCGGGCCGCCTTGATGTCCTGCGCATAGGCGCCGGCCGTGTCGCGCCAGAGCGAGCGCGGGAACTGGTCGAGGGCGATCACGAGGGCGAGGCGCCCGCGCGGCGTCGTCGCCCAATGGTCGAGCAGGCCGCGCGCCGCGGCTTCCGTGAGCGCGGCGAAATCGCGGCAGATCGCGGTGTCGACGCCGCCGCGCATGCGCTCCTGCCAGAACCGCCGATGCACCTCCAGCGAGGCCGCATGGCCGTCGTCCGGGAACCAGAAATCGAGCACGGCGGACGGCCGGACATCCGCCCAATCCTTGTCGTCAGGCATGACGGATCCCTCTTCGTTTCTGTTCCGAGGACGATATCCGGCCGCGGCGGGTTGCGCACGTGGAAATCCCGCGTCGACGGACAAGCCACGCCTGTTGCAACCGCCCGCCCGAGGCCGGCGGCGGGACCAGCCTCGCTTGGCTTGCTTCGAGGCGCGGTCGGGGCCCCGGGCGGATCGGCGCACGGCGTGTCCTATTCAGGGCGCGGCCCTCTCTGGCATTTTTGAAGATATGGATTGCCGGTCAAACCATTTGGAAAAATGCCTTGCTTCTGCAAAGCTTGGGTCACATCATCGCGCCGTTGCGCAGAGCGTATGCTCAGTCATTGCTGCAGTTCGTGTGTTTCAAGGCTCTAGAGTTCGGCGTCCCGTGAGTAAGCATATGCGCGGCGCATCCTGGAAGATTTTCATCGCTTTCCGTTGGAGGAAATCAAATGCGCCTCGCCAAAACTGCATTCTCCGCGATCCTCATATTGACCGCGGGCACGGGAGCCGTCGTCCAAGCTGGGTTCCCCAATCTTACGGTCATCTACAAGTTCACGCAGATCGTGTCGACGTCGACCACAAGCAATACTGGATTCCAGACGAACTTCACCTGCACGAATTTCGGTCCCCAACCGGTGAGTCTGCGTTTCTTGGTCCGGGATCAAACGGGCGCGGTGGTGAGCACCAACAATGACGTCACGAACCTCGCGGCCGGCGCGACGGTACAGCGCTCGACCCAGGGTACCTTCTTCTACACCAACGAGGGTACGTTGGGCATCAGCGTCACGCTCACGGACGGCGCGGCCGTCAACATTCTCTCGACCTCTCCGCGCGTCCACTGCTCGGCGCAGGTCTACGATGCCTCGAGCGTGACGCCGGCGGCGATCACCAATCTGAACGGCGTCCGCTACAATCAGGAGCCCGGCGCCGCAGAGTGATCCCGAGGCGCGGCGGACGGCCGGTCGCGCCGCCCGCCGGCATTTTCCCCGGCGCGCCTGCCGCCGGCACGCGAACGGCACGCGGCAAGCGCGATCCCGACCGGCGGCCGGGCTCTTCGGGGGGCGGTCCGGGCGGCGGAACTCTGCTATGAAAGGGCCGGCGGCGGAGCGCCCGGCTTCGCCGGAGAAGCATGCGACGAGGTCATCCGATGATGCGGCCCGCGGAAATCGATCCGGACGTGCTGGCGGGCCTGAAGGCGATCGACACGCCGACCATCACCAACGTGGTCGCCACCTACCCGAAGAGCCCGCTCTGCCTCGGCCTCTACAATCCGTGGACGGAGAACTGGTACACGGACGCGTCGATCCGCTGCCTCTATCCGGAGCTCGGCGCCGTGGCCGGCCATGCGGTCACCTGCGTGTACGGGCTGCCGGATCCTTCGTTCAGCGGGCGGCTCTCCCATATGGACGTGCTCGACGCGCTCGAAGCCATGCCGAAGCCGACCATCCTGATCATCCAGCAGAAATGGCCGCCGCATCTGATGGCGAAGGCGGGGCTCGCGGGCGAACTCATGGTCACCTCCATGCAGTCGCTCGGCTGCGCCGGCCTCCTCTCCAACGGACCCTCGCGCGACGTCGACGCGATCCGCCGCATGCGCTTCCAGATGCTGCTCGGCGGCGTCACCGCCGGTCATGGCGAAATGGCGGTGCATGCGGTGAACGTGCCGGTCTCGGTCGGCGGCATGGACGTGATGCCGGGCGACATGGTGCATATGGACGAGAACGGCGCGGTCAAGTTCCCCGCCCACCTCGCCCCGACCGTGCTCGACAATGCGCGCGCGGTGCTCGCCGAGGAAGCCGACCTTCTCGCGAAGCTCAGGGCCGGCCGGACCGCCGCGGAATTGAAGGCCGCCTTCGCCAGCCGCAGCCAATACGCGCCGAAGCCGCGCTGACCGCGAGACGCAAGGCCTCAGTCCGCCGCCCGTGCGGGTTCACCGGCTGCCTCGTCGCCCAGCGTCGCCCAGCCGCCCTCGCCGTCCGGCTCGGGCAGGTCGAGGTCGGCGCGCGCGGTGGTGAGGAGATGCGCCTTGGCGATCATCTGCGCCGACACCGGCGCGGTGACGAACAGGAAGATCGCGATCAGCAGTTCATGGATGCTCGGCTCGCCGCGCACCAGGCCGAAATACAGCATGGAGGCGATCAGGGTCGCGCCGACGCCGAGCGTCGTCGCCTTGGTCGGCCCATGCAGGCGGCGCATCAGGTCCGGCAGCACGGCGAGCCCGTAGGAGCCGACCAGCAGGAAGAAGGCGCCGACCAGGATCAAGAGCGAGGCGAGGAACTCGGCGGCGAGGCTCATGGCGTCACTCGATGATGTTGCCGCGCAGCAGATAGCGGCAGAAGGCGACCGTCGTCACGAAGCCGACCATGGCGAACAGCAGCGCCGATTCGAAATAGATCGCGGTGCCGTGGATGATGCCGAACAGGACCACCAGCGCGATCGCGTTGATGACCAGCGTGTCGAGCGCCAGGATCCGGTCGGGCGCCGACGGCCCCCTTGCGAGGCGGTAGAGCGTGAGCAGGAAACCGAGGCCGACGACGGCGGCGGCGAACCCTGCGGCGGTTGCGATCATGGGAAGATCTCCTTCAGGCGGCGCTCGTAGCGGTGCTTGATGGCGGCGACGGTCGCCTCCGGGTCGGCCGTCTCCAGGCAGTGGACGAGCAGGCTCCGCCCGTCCGCCGAGAGGTCGGCCGTGACCGTGCCGGGCGTCATGGTGATGGTGCCGGCGAGGACCGCGATCGCCTCCGGCGCGGTGATGTCGAGCGGCACGGTGACGAAGCGGCTTTTCAGGCTGTCGCCGCGGCGGCTCAGGATCAGCCGCGCCACCTCGATGTTGGAGAGGACGATGTCCCACAGCACGATCGCGACATAGTCGGCGACGAGCCATGTGTTGCGGAGGCGCGGCCGGTCCGGCCAGAAGGCGCGCGTCGCGAGCGGGACAGCGAGGCCGACGATCACGCCCATGACGAGGCTGCCGAGGCTCGCCGCGTTGGCGGACATCACCCAGACGAGCGCGACCAGCGCGGAGAGGATCGGATGGGGCACGAGGCGGGCGAGCGTCACGGGCCGCCCTCCCGGCCGCGGCCGCCCGGCTGGCCGAGCACCGCCTCGATATAAAGCTTGCGGTCGACCATCTGGCGCGCCGTGGCGTCGAAGCTCTGCGTCGTGGCATGGGCGAAGCCGGCGAGGAGCGCGGTGAGCGCGATCAGCACCGCGACTGAACCGCTGCGCACGAGAGCCGGGGTCCCCGCCCCCGCGGTTGTCGCGGCCGCCGCACGTCCGGAGGGCGCGGCGGCCGGCTTCCAGAACAGCGTGCTGCCCGCCCGCGCGAAGGCCACGATGGCGGCGAGGCTGGTGACGAGCACGATGGTCCAGACGGTGGCCCAGTTCGGAGACGCCCGCGTGGCGTCGAGGATCAGGAGCTTGCCGAGGAAGCCGGAGAGCGGCGGCAGGCCGGCGAAGGCGATGGCGCCGAGGAAGAAGAGGAGCGCCGCGGCGCCGCCGTCCCCCGCGCCCACGCCGGCAGCCGGCGCGATGCGGTCGCGGCCGCGCGTCTCGGCGAGGATGCCGGCGAGGAGAAACAGCGCCGCGCCGGCGACGGTCGAATGCACCGCATAGTAGAGCGCCGCCGCATAGGCCTTCGCGGCGAGGTCCGGCGCGGCGCCGTCGGCGAGCGCCACGACCACGAGCAGGCTCCCCATCGACCACACCACCCCATGCGCCACGAGGTCGGCGAGACGCTTCGCCGCGAGGAGCCCGACCGCGCCGAACACCAGGGTCGCCAGCGCGGCGGGGAAGAGCCAGGGGCCGACCAGGTCCGGGAAGGCGACGCCGTGCACGCGCAGGATGGCGTAGGCGCCGACCTTGGTCATCACCATGAAGAGCGCGGCGGCCGGTGCGCTCGCCGCCGGATAGGCGGTCGGCAGCCACCAGTGGAGCGGCACGGCGGCGGCCTTCAGCGCGAAGACGAGGAAGAGCAGGAGCGCGCCGACCTGCAGGATGGCGCGGTCGCCGGCGGCGACGTCCGGCACCTTGGCGGCGAGATCGGCGAGGTTGAGCGTGCCGGTCACCGCATAGATGAGCCCGACCGCGAAGAGGAAGAGCGTCGAGCCGGCGAGGTTGATCGCCACATAGTGGAAGCCGGCCTTCAGCCGCGGCGCGCCGCCGCCATGCAGCAGCAGGCCGTAGGAGGCGATCAGCATGACCTCGAAGAAGACGAAGAGGTTGAACACGTCGCCGGTGAGGAAGGCGCCCGCGAGGCCCATCAGCTGGAACTGGAAGAGCGCGTGGAAGTGGCGTCCGCGCTGGTCCCATCCGGTCGAGGCGAACACGACCACCGGGGTCGCGAGCGTGGCGGTGAGGAGCAGCATGGTGGCGGAGAGCCGGTCGAGCACCAGCACGATGCCGAACGGCGCCGGCCAGTCGCCGAGCCGGTAGGGCCGCACCACGCCGTCGCCGGCCAGGGCGAAGAGCCCGATCGCGACGGCGAGGAGCGCGAGCGTGGCGCCGATCGAGACGATGCGCTGACGCACCGGGTCGAAGGCGAGCACCAGGATCAGGAACGGCGCGACGACCGCCGGAATGACGATGGGGGCGACGATCCAGTGGCTCACGGCAGCACCCGGCCCGGCGGCTTCGCGATCGGCTCGGGGACAGGCGCCTCGTCGGCATCGCCGCGGTCGAGGTCGACCGCGTCCGTGCCGGTCTCCAGGAAGCCGCGCATGGCGAGGACCACGGCGAGCGCCGTCATGCCGAACGAGATGACGATGGCGGTCAGCACCAGCGCTTGCGGCAGCGGATCGGTGTAGCCGGGCGCGCCCTTGGCGATGACGGGCGGCAGGTCGACGGCGAGGCGCCCCATGGCGAACAGGAAGACATTGACCGCGTAGGAGAGGAAGGTCAGCCCCACGATCACCGCGAAGCTGGTGGCGCGCAGCATCATGTAGAGGCCGACGGCGGTGAGGAGGCCGATGCCGGCCGCGACCAGGATCTCCATCTCAGGGCTCCGCCGGCGCGGGTTCGGCGCGGCCCGCGGCGGGCGCAGCAGGGGGTGCGGGACGCTCCGCCGGCCGCCGGCCCTCGGCGCGGGCCTCGATGCGGGCGATGCGGGAGAGCGACAGGAGCGCGACGCCGACCACGGTCAGGAACACGCCGAGGTCGAAGCCCATCGCGGAGGCGAGTTCCACCTCGCCGATCAGGGGGATGTGCAGATAGCCGTAGGTGGACGTCAGGAACGGCGCGCCGAAGGCGAAGGCGGCGAGGCCGGTGAGCGCCGCGATCAGCACGCCGCCGCCGATCAGGTCGTGGGCGTCGAGGGGAAAGCGCGTCGTGGTCCAGGCATGGCCGTTCGCCATGGACTGCATCAGCACCGCGATCGCCACGACGAGGCCGGCGATGAAGCCGCCGCCCGGCTGGTTGTGGCCGCGCAGGAGGAGGAAGACGCCGACCGTGAGGGCGAGCGGCAGGAGCAGGCGCGTCGCGACGGCGAGGAGCAGCGGATGCCGGTCGGCGGATTCCAGCCCCGGCCGCATGGCGTCGAGGCGGCGGGCGGCCGGGCCGCGCAGCGCCGTCTCCAGCATGGCCACGATCACCAAGGCGGCGATGCCGAGCACGATGATCTCGCCGAAGGTGTCGAAGCCGCGGAAGTCGACCAGGATCACGTTGACCACATTGGTGCCGCCGCCGAGCGGCTTCGACTGGGCGAGGTAGAAGTCCGAGATCGAGGGGTGGTCGCGCGTCATCACTGCATAGGCGAGGCCGCCGATGCCGAGCCCGGCGGCGCCCGCCAGCACCGCGTCGCGGCCGACGCGCCAGCGGCTCGTCTCGGCGGGCGACTGCTTGGGGAGCAGGTTCAGCACGAGGAGCAGCAGGATGGTGGCGACCACCTCGACGGAGATCTGGGTCAGCGCCAGGTCGGGCGCCGAGAAGGCGAGGAAGGCGAGCGACACGACGAGGCCGATGACGCTGGTCAGGATCAGCGCCAGGAAACGGTCGCGGTGGACGAACGGCACCGCGAGGGTGACCGCGGCGAGCACCAGCGCGGCGGACAGGGTCGGCAGGTTCACGGGCAGCAGCGGGCGCGTGCCCGGCGCGAGGTCGCTCGCGATGAAGCCGCCGGCGCCGACGATGAGGATCACCGTCACGGTCACGGCGAGATAGCGCTGCAGCGAGCCGGTGAGGAGCGCGTCGTTGACAAGCCGCGCCGCCGCGACCAGCCGGGCGATCGTGGTGTCGAACAGCGCCTTGGCGTCCGGCCGCGGCAGCGCGAGGCGCCAAGCGTCGAGCCGGCGATGCAGGCCGACATAGACGACGAGGCCGGCGAGGCTCGCGATGCCGCTCATGGCGAGCGCCGGGGTGAGGCCGTGCCAGATCGCGAGCTTCACGGCCGGGCCGGGCGCAGGCCCCGTCACCGCATCGGCGACGATCCGGACGAGCCCGCCGGCGATCGTCTGCGGCATGACGCCGATCGCGACGACGAGCGCGACGAGGACGGCGACCGGCGCCCACAGGCCGACCGGGGGGTCGTGCGGATGCACCGCCGGCGGCAGGCGATCGCGGCCGAGAAAGGTGCCGAAGGCGAAGCGGAACGTGTAGGCGACCGAGAGCGTCGCCGCGACCGTGGCGACCACGGGGACGGCATAGGCGTTGCCGGCGAAGACCGTGTGGGCGGCGGCCTCCAGCATCATCTCCTTGGAGAGGAAGCCGTTCAGCGGCGGGATCCCGGCCATGCTGGCGGCGGCGACGAGGGCGAGCCCCGACGTGATCGGCATCGGGCGGTAGAGGCCGCCGAGCCGGCGGATGTCGCGGGTGTGCGTCTCGTGGTCGACGATGCCGGCGCTCATGAACAGCGCCGCCTTGAAGGTGGCGTGGCAGAGAATGTGGAACACGGCCGCGACCACGGCCTCGCCGGTGCCGATCCCGAGCAGCATGGTGATGAGGCCGAGATGGCTGACGGTCGAATAGGCGAGGATCGCCTTCAGGTCGTCCTTGAAGAGCGCGATGGCGGCGCCGACCAGCATGGTGGCGAGGCCGACGGACGTGACGACCAGGAACCAGGCCTCGGTGCCGGCGAAGACAGGCCAGAGCCGCGCCAGCAGGAAGACGCCCGCCTTCACCATCGTGGCGGAGTGCAGATAGGCCGACACGGGCGTCGGCGCCGCCATGGCGTGCGGCAGCCAGAAGTGGAACGGAAACTGGGCGGACTTGGTGAAGGCGCCGATGAGGACGAGGGCCAGAATCCAGCCGAACAGCGGCGAGGCGCGCACGTGCTCCGCGCGGCCGAGGATTTCCGAGATGTCGTAGCTGCCCGCCGCCTGGCCGAGCAGGATCATGCCGGCGAGGAGCGCGAGGCCGCCCGAGCCGGTCACGACGAGGGCCATGCGCGCGCCCTGCCGGCCCTCCGGCCGCTCGCTCCAGAACCCGATCAGGAGGAACGAGGTGAGGCTGGTCAGCTCCCAGAAGACGACGAGCAGCAGCACGTTGTCGGAAAGGACCACGCCCAGCATGGCGCCGTGGAACATCAGGAGATAGGCGAAGAACCGACCCATATCGTCGTCGCGGCCGAGATAGAAGCCGGCGTAGACGATGATGAGAAGGCCGATGCAGAGGATTATGCCGGCGAAGAAGAGCCCTAGCCCGTCGAGATGGAAGCTGAAAGCGAGGCCCGCGGCCGGCAACCATTCGGCGCTCGCCCGCAAGGCCCCACCCGCGAGCACGTCCGGCGCCTGCGCGAACAGGAGAAGCAGCGCCGCCGCGGAGACCGTCGCGGTCGCCAGCGTGCACATGAACCGCCCGGCCCCGATGCTCAGCGGCGGCAGGATCGCGCCGAGGAGCGGCAACAGGGCGATCATGGCAATCGGCATTCGCTCTCCGTGCTGGAACGGCCGAGGCGACGCGTCGACCCGACGCCCGGCGGCCCCAACATATGGGGCTTCGTTCATATGGCAAGGACAACGCTCACCGGTGTGACACGGTCCCGGCCGGGAGGCCCCCTGGCCGCGCACCGTGCCGCACGCGGGCGGCTAAAACTTCAGTCGTCGCGCAGGTCTGGCTTCTGCTAACGTCACGGTGCCGGGGTCGAGCCTTCGGCCGCCGGCCGCCATGGGGCGGCGGATGGGGCCGGTTGCCGGCTCGCGTGATTTCGGTCGGGGAGACGGGGCGATTGGGTCTGGAGACGGCGGAACCGACGGCAGGTGACGACACCGATCAGCGCGCGAATGGCCGCGCCGCGGCCGGCCCCTCGCCATCGCGCCTGTGGCCGCGAAGCCTCGGCCTCGCGCCCGTTGCGGCCGCGCTCCTGTCGGCCGCGCTCGTCCTCGTGGCGGGCCTCGTCCACGGCCAGGGCGTCGATCGCCGCGCCGCGCCGGTCGGCGCGCTGACCGCCGCGGCGGCGCCCGGCTATGCGGGCTCCGCCGCCTGCGCCACGTGCCATGAGGCCGAGTCGAAGGCCTGGGCGGGATCCCAGCATGCGCGCGCCATGCAGCCCGCCACGCCCGACACCGTGCTCGGCGACTTCGCCGACGCCACGGCGGAGCATTTCGGCTCGAAGGCGAAGTTCTTCCGGCGCGACGGGCAGTATGTCGTCGAGACCGAGGGGCGGGACGGCAAGACCGAGGCTTTCGTGATCGATCACACCTTCGGCCTCGACCCGCTGCAGCAATACCTGACCACCTTTCCGGACGGCCGCGTGCAGGCGCTGCCCTATGCCTGGGACACGCGGCCCGCCGACAAGGGCGGCCAGCGCTGGTTCCACCTTTATCCCGGCGAGGCGATCCCGCCCGGCGACGAACTGCACTGGACCGGTGCGCAGCAGAATTGGAATTTCATGTGCGCGGACTGCCACTCGACCGGCGTCCGCAAGGGCTACGACGCCGCGGCGGACCGGTTCGACACGACCTTCGCGGAGGTGAGTGTCGGCTGCGAGGCCTGCCACGGTCCGGCCGCGGGCCATGTGGCCTGGGCCCGCGAGGGGCGGCCGGCTTCCGCCGCGCACAAGGGCTTCGCGACCGTCGCGGCTGAGCGGCCGACGCCGGACTGGACGCCCGACCCCTTGACCGGCAGCCCCGCCCGCGGTGTGGCACGGCCCGCGGGCGACGAACTCGCGACCTGCGGCACCTGTCATGCGCGGCGCGGCCAGTTCGCCGAAGGCTGGGTCCCGGGCCGGCCGCTCGAGGACTTCTACCGCCCCGCCTTGCTCACGCCGGACCTCTACGAGGACGACGGGCAGATGCGCGAGGAGGTGTTCAACCTCGCCACGTTCCAGCAGAGCAAGATGCATGCGAAGGGCGTCATCTGCAGCGATTGTCACGACCCGCATTCCGGCAAGCTGAAGGCCGAGGGCAGCGCCATCTGCGCCACCTGCCACCAGCCGGCGAAGTTCGCGACTACGGCCCATACCGGGCACGCGGAGGGCGCGGGGCAGCCGGACTGCATCGCCTGCCACATGCCGAAGCGCAACTACATGGTGGTCGATGCACGCCACGACCACAGCTTCCGCATCCCTCGCCCCGACCTCTCGGTGTCGCTGAAGACGCCCAATGCCTGCAACGACTGCCATGCGGACAAGCCGGCCGCCTGGGCGGCCGATGCGGTCGTGCGCTGGCACGGCCCGAACCGCAAGGGCGCGCAGACCCATGCGGCGGCGTTCCGCGCGGCCCGCTCGGACCTGCCGGAGGCGACGACCCTGCTTCTCGGCGTCGCGCGCGACCCGGCGGCGGCACCGATCGCGCGGGCGACCGCCCTGTCGCTCCTCGCCGGCCGCGCCTCCGCGGCGGTGGACGCCGCGATGACGGCCGGGCTCGCCGACCCGGATCCGCTCGTCCGCATGGCGGCGCTCGGTGGATTGACGCGCCTGCCGCCGGAACAGCGCTGGACGCGCGCCTCGCCCCTCCTGTCCGATCCGGTCCGCGTGGTGCGCATGGAGGCGGCGAACCTCCTGGCGGACAGCCGGCCGGCCAGTGCCGATCCGGCGCTCGCCGCGGCCTTCGAGGCGGCGTCGGCGGACTATGTCGCGGCCGAGCGCTTCAATGCCGACCGGGTCGAGAGCCGGTCGAACCTCGCCGGCTACCAGTTGCGCCGCGGCCGCCCGGCGGAGGCCGAGCAGGAGTATCTCGCCGCGCTGAAGCTCGGAAACTCGGTCGCGCCGCGCGTCGGCCTCGCCGACCTCTACCGGCTGGCCGGTCGCGAGGCCGATGCGGAGCGCCTGTTGCGCGAGACGGTCGCGCTCGCCCCGCGCGCCGCCGGTCCGCGCCATGCCCTCGGCCTCGCGCTGGTCCGCGCGAAACGCTACGACGAGGCGATCGCGCTCCTGAAGCAGGCGGCCGAGCTCGAGCCGGCGCAGATCCGCTACGCCTATGTGTACGGGGTCGGGCTCGATTCCACCGGGCGTGCGGCCGAGGCGCGCGCCGTGTGGGAGAAGGCGCTGCGCCGCAGCCCGGCCAACACGGAACTCCTGTCGGCGCTGCTGCAGGATGCGCTGAAGGCGCGCGACCTGCGCCGGGCGCTCGGCTACGCGGAGCGGCTCCGCATTGCGAGCCCGGACGATCCCTCCATCCGCAGCCTCGTCGCGCAGCTGAAGGCCGCGATCGAGCGTGCGCCGCCGAACTGAAGCGGCTCGCCCCGACCTGCCGTCGTTGCGGCTTCGCTCTTGCGCCGTCGCGCCGTTCGCGCCAATCTCGCAAAAGTATAGATCCATGGTTCTATACGGAACTTTCCGAACTATCGTTGCTGTTCGACCAATCGAACCTGAAATCGCGGAATTTAGACAGACATTTTCATGAAGAATGTCAGTTGAGACACCGGCAGAGGGAGAACTCCGCGTGATCACCAAGCAATCCATCACCACCGGCCTGCTCGCCGTCGGCCTTGCGCTGGCGTGCGGCCAAGCCTCCGCTCAAGACGCTTCGAAAAAGCCGCATGTTCCACTGGAGCGGACGATCGGCCAGCCGAAGGCGACGGCGCCAATACCCTCGCTCGCCGTCTTGAATTCGCTCGGCGCCAAGCTCGAGGGCGGCAAGCTGATCCTGACCGGCGTCGCGCCGAACGCGATCGTGTTCGCCGACCGCCCGGTGCGCGCGGCCGGCCATGTGACGACCAAGCAGTTCATCATGCAGTGGGACGAGGGGAAGGACAACTTCGCGGTCGACCCGCCCAACGCCACCGTGTCGGTGATCGGCGGCGACGGGTCCGAAATCAGCGACGCCGTGGTGGTGCTTAAGACGCCGAAGCTGGACGGCTCGACGCTGACCTTCGACGTGTCCGTGCTGGAAGGCAGCATCGCCAACGCCAACGGCCCGGCCGCGCTGTTCATCGACGCCTTCGCGGTGCGCGGCCCCTATGGCGGCGGCGCCGTGCATGTGGGTGGCTATGGCGGCGCCTGGCGCGGGGGAGCCTACTGGCATGCGCCGGTCTATCACGGCGCCTGGTACGGCGCCGGCGCGGTGGCGGCCGGGGCGGCGGTGGGTGCCGCCGCGGTCGGGGCGGCGGCGGCCGCGCCCTACTATCACCCCTACGCGCCCTACGCGCCGGCCTGCGGCTACTACCCCTATCCGCCCTGCTACTGAGATCCCCGCCGACGGCCCCGCGGCCAAGATCTGGTCGCGGCGCCCTCCGGTGGCGCCGCGGCGACGGGCGATTGCCGCGATTCCGCATCCGGGTTCGGCCGAACCCGGATGCGCGGTTGATCCTCCGCAATGCGGGACACGGACGTGACGGCTAGCTTACCGGCCAACAGGGAGGCCGCGCGTGCGGCGATCCCGGGGAGGAAGCCATGGCCGCCGGTCTCATCGCCGTTCTCAACACCTATCCGGACCCCTGCCCAGACGCGGACCTGCCGCCCATCGTCTCCGCCGCCGCCCATCTCGGTGCTGGGCTGACCGGCCTCGCCCTGCGGGTCGACATCCCCGACGTCGGCAACGTGCTGTCGGAAGCGCTGCTGCATGTGCGCGACATGGCCGCCGCGGCCGAGCGGCGAAGCCGGGATGCCTCCGAGCGCATGCTCGCGACACTGGCCCGCGAGGCGGCGGCCACGTTGGTCCCGTTCGAGGCGCGCCAGATCGCGGCCGCGCCGGCACTGATGGGCGACGCCGCGGTGATGCCTGCGCGCTTTCACGATGTCGTCGCCGTTCCGGTGGCGGCGGGCGGTGGCGCCGACAGCGACCTCGCCGAGACGCTCGTGTTCGGGAGCGGACGGCCCGTGCTGGTTTTCCCGCAACGCGGCGAGGACCACCCGGGCTGGGGCACCGTTGCGATCGCCACCGACTTCGGCCGCGCCGCCGCGCGCGCCCTCTACGACGCCCGGCCCTTCCTCGAGCGGGCCGATCGCGTCGTCGTGTTCGCCGCGACCGACGAGAAGGACCTCGGCAAGGGCGGGCGCGACGACCTCGCCGCCGCCCTCGCGCGCATGGGCGTCGCGGCCGCCGTCGAGGAGATCGAGACGGGCGGACGGTCGATCGGCGAAGCGCTGCAGGAGCATGCGGTCGCGCGCGGCGCCGGGCTCATGGTCATGGGCGCCTACGGCCACTCGCGCTGGCGGGAATTCGTGCTCGGCGGCGCGACGGCCTCGGTGCTCGCCGATCCGCGCCTGCCCGTCCTGATGTCGCATTGAGCCGCCCTTGCCGCGGCCCTGAAAACGGAGCGAAACCCATGCTCGCCGAAGTTCTCGTCCATGTGCCGGCCTCGACGGCCGGCGCCGTCTCGCCGGCGGCCCCCTATGCGATCGGCTGCGCCGCCGCTTTCGGCGCGACGCTCACGGCGCTCGTCTACGAGGTGGAGGTGCTGCCGCCGGTGTCCCTGCGCCAGCATCGGCCCGCGGGCGCCGCGCCGCATGATCGCCAGACCGGAGACGATCCGGCCGGCGTCGCCGCCACGGCGCGCGCCATGGCCGCGGCGGCGGAGGCCGCCGGCGTCGCCTGCGCGGTGGTGACCGAGCGCTCCTACGCCTACGGCATCGGCGAGAGCCTCGCCGACTATGCGCATCTGCGCGATCTCACCATTCTCGACGTGCCGGTGAGGAGCCGGCCCGGTTCCGAGATCATGGCGATGGCGGCGCTCTACCAGTCCGGCCGGCCGGTCGTGTTCGTGCCGCCGACGTCGACGGGCTTCGGGGCGCGGACCGTGCTGATCGGCTGGGACGCCAGCGCGCAGGCGGTGCGCGCGGTGCACGACGCGCTGCCGCTCCTGAAACGCGCCGAACGCGTGGTGGTGGCGCGCGCGGAGACGGGCGTCGACCTCCGGCCCGGCCAGTCCGGCCCGGAGCTCTGCCGGCATCTCAGTCGCCATGGCGTCCCGGCCGAGTTCATGCCGCTGACCTCGGGCGCGCCCGCCGCGGCGCTTCTGTTCGCGGCGAAAGTGCTGTCGGCGGATCTCATGGTGATGGGCGCGAAAGTCCATTCGCGCCTCCACAAGCTCCTGTTCGGGAGCGCGACCGAGGCGGTGCTGACCGGCGATCTCGCGATACCGGTGCTGATGACGCACTGATCGCGGGCGCCGCCCGCTCCGCCACGTGCTCGAACGCCTCCCGGCGCGCGGCTTGCCCGTGGGCCGGCCGCGAACCCATGGCCGGGCTTGTTCCAGGTCAATGAACTCGCGGAGCCGGCGAACCATTCTGGCGTGAGCTTCAGGGGAGTTCGCGCGATGAAGGCGAATGGCGGGGATAAGTCGGCGGCACAGGCGACCGGCAAGGGAGACCGCCCGCGCGGCGGCGAGCGCAAGCGCCGGCGCGAGGCACTGGAGGGCGTCGGGACCGCGGTGCAACCCGCCGACCTCGACCCGAACCTGATCCGCGCCGCCGAGGTGGAGGCCGCGATCGAGGGCCGGCAGATCGCGGAGGTCAGCGCCGTCCGTTCCATCCTCTCCGAGCAGGGCTTGCCGCTGCCGGAGAAGGCGAGCGCGCTCAGGGCCCTGCTCGAAGGGGCGGCGCCCGACGACGCCGACACCGTGAACATCGCGCTCGGCCGCCCGGCGTCCGGCAAACATCTGCACAAGACCAGCGACGAACTCGCCGAGGGTTGGCGGGAGGGTGCCTATCCGTTCAAGTACAAGATGCTGCGCCGGGACTACGAGGAGCAGAAGTTCCGGCTGCAGGCCGAACTCCTGAAACTCCAAGGCTGGATCAAGGAATCCCGCCAGCGGCTGATCATCCTGTTCGAGGGGCGCGACGCGGCGGGCAAGGGCGGCGCGATCAAGCGCTTCATGGAGCATCTCAATCCGCGCGGCGCGCGGGTCGTGGCGCTGGAGAAGCCGAGCGAGATCGAGCGCGGGCAGTGGTATTTCCAGCGCTACGTCCAGCACCTTCCGACCATGGGCGAGATCGTGCTGTTCGACCGCAGCTGGTACAACCGGGCCGGCGTCGAGCGCGTGATGGGCTTCTGCACCGACGCCGAATACGAGGAATTTCTCCGCCAGGTCCCCGAATTCGAGCGCAATCTCGTGCGCAGCGGCATCCACCTCGTGAAGTTCTGGTTCTCGGTCAGCCGCGACGAGCAGCGCCGCCGCTTCCAGGAGCGCCAGGCGCATCCGCTGAAGCAGTGGAAGCTGTCGCCGATCGACCTCACCTCGCTCGACAAGTGGGAGGACTACACGCGCGCCAAGGAGGCGATGTTCTTCCACACCGATACGGCCGACTGCCCCTGGACCGTGATCAAGTCGGACGACAAGAAGCGGGCGCGCATCAACGCCATGCGGGTCGTGCTGCATTCGCTGCCCTACAAGGGCAAGGACGCCGAGGCGATCGGCCGCGTGGACCCGCTGCTGGTCGGCCGCGCCGACGTGGTGCACGAGCGCGGCGAACACGACCCGAACTCGGGCCGCTACCGGGCCGCGGCGTCGCCCTGACGGCCGCGGTGGCGTGCCCCTCCCCTTGCGCTCAGTCGTAGCGGAGTTCGCTCGCCTTGCCGCGGAACACCCAGTAGCTGAAGGCGGTGTAGACGACGATCATCGGCAGCACGACGAGGACGCCGACGAGGATGATGGCGAGGCTCTCCGGCGCGCTCGCGGCCTGCCAGATGGTCAGCCGTTCGGGCACCACATAGGGGTAGAACGAATAGGCGAGGCCGAGGAAGCCGAGCGCGAAGAGGCTGACCGCGCCCATGAACGGGGCGTAGTCGAGCGAGTGGTCGGCCCTCGGCATGCGCCGGAGGAACACCCAGAGCGCGGCGAAGAGCGCGCCGGTCATCAACGGGATCGGCATCAGGCCGATGATGTTGGGGAAGGCGAACCAGCGCTCGAAGATGCGCGGGCTGACGAGCGGCGTCGCCAGCGACACGACGACCATGCCGGCGGCGGTGAGCACCAGGGCGACCTTGGCCCAGCCGACCGCGCGCCGCTGCAGGGCGCCCTCGGTCTTGGCGACGAGCCATGTGGCGCCGACGAACAGATAGGCCGCCGCCAGGCCGACCGCGGCGAAGAGCGCGAAGGCCTCGGCGGCTGGGCCGCCCTTGAAGCCCATGATGTAGCGGCCGAGCATGTAGCCCTGGGTCAGCGACGCGAGTGTCGAGCCGCCGATGAAGGCGAAGTCCCACCAGCGGCGATACTGCTCCTGCGCCTTCACGCGGAACTCGAAGGCGACCCCGCGCAGGGTCAGGCCGAGCAGCATCAGCGCGACCGGAAGGTAGAGCGCGGTCAGCACCATGCCGTGCGCGGCCGGGAAGGCGACGAGCAGGAGGCCGATGCCGAGCACGAGCCAGGTCTCGTTGGCGTCCCAGAACGGGCCGATGGTCGCGACCATCCGGTCGCGGTCCGGCCGTTCGGCGCGGGCCATGAGCATGCCGATGCCGAGGTCGTAGCCGTCGAGAACCACATAGGCGAGGATCGAGAGCCCCATCAGCCCGGCGAAGATCAGCGGCAGGGTCTCGGCGTCGAACAAGGCCATGTCAGGGCTCCCTTGCCAGCGCGCCGATCGGCATCACCGGGGCGCCGCCCGCCAGCGGCACGGCGCGCGTCACGCCCTTGCCGGCGAGATGGAACAGCACCGACACATAGGCCGCGATCAGCAGGGCATAGGTGGCGAGATAGAGAGCGAGGGTCGTCCCGATCATCGCCGCCGGCACGTCCGAGGCGGCCTCGGCCGTGGTGAGGACGCCGGTGACGAGCCAGGGCTGGCGGCCGATCTCGGTAACATACCAGCCGGCGAGCGTCGCGACCCAGCCGGAGAAAGTCATCCCCACGAGGACGACGGCGAGCGGGGTGCCGACATCGCCGCGCCGCCACAGGCGGTAGCCGGCGAACCAGGAGACGAGCAGCATCAGGACGCCCATCCCCACCATGATGCGGAACGCGAAGAACACCGGCGCCACGGGGGGATGCGTCACGCTGCCGTCCGCCGCCACGAAGTCGTCGAGGCCCGGCACCGTCCCGGCGGGATCGTGCTTCAGGATCAGGCTGGCGCCGGAGGGGATGCCGATCGCGAGGTCGTTGCGGCGCTCCTGCTGGTTGGGCCAGGCGAACAGCAGGAGCGGCACATGCCCGCGCGTCTGCCAGTTGCCCTCCATGGCGGCGACCTTGGCGGGCTGGTGCTCGAGCGTGTTGAGGCCGTGCAGGTCGCCGACCGCGATCTGCACCGGGATGAGGACCGCGCCGAGCACCACGCCGGTCCGGAGCGCCGCCCGCACGTCCTCCCCGCGATCGCGCCTCAGCCAGCGGTAGGCGGAGAGCCCGGCGATGAGGAACGCGCAGGTCAGCCCGGAGGCGAGCAGCATATGGGCGAGGCGGTAGGGCAGCGAGGGGTTGAACACGATCGCCCACCAGTCCGTGGCGTGGGCGACGCCCTCGCGCATCTCGAAGCCGGCGGGGGTGTGCATCCAGGAATTCAGGACCAGGATCCAGAACGCCGACATGGTGGTGCCGAAGGCGACCAGCACGGTCGCGGCGGTGTGCACCCAGTTCGGCACCTTGCGGAAGCCGAACAGCATGATGCCGAGGAACGTCGCCTCCAGAAAGAAGGCGGTGAGCACCTCATAGGCGAGCAGCGGCCCGGCGATGTTGCCGACGCGCTCCATGAAGCCCGGCCAGTTGGTGCCGAACTGGAAGCTCATGGTGATGCCGGAGACGACGCCGAGCGCGAAGCTGAGCGCGAACACCTTCACGAAGAAGCGGTAGGCGTTCATCCATTTTTCGTCGCCGGACGCGTTGAAGCGCAGCTTGAAATAGAGGAGCACCCAGCCGAGCGCGATCGTGATGGTCGGAAACAGGATGTGGAACGAGATGTTCGCGCCGAACTGGATGCGCGCCAGCACGATCGGATCCATGACGTCGATGCTCCTTCTGAGCCGTCGCCGCGCCGGACGGGCGGCCGGACGGCTCGTCTTTCAGGCCGGGACCCAGTCTCGCCTCGCGCCGGAACCGGAGACCGCACGGGGCGCCCGGTCACGGACCTCCGCGCGTCACGGGGCTGGAAACGTCACGGCCGCGTTCCCGCTGTTCGGTTGTTCATGACTTAGTCGGCGCCGGTGGCGTTGCCATGGGATCGGTTGTCGCAGGTGCCGCGGCGCGCGGGCGCGGCTCTCGTCCACGGCTCCTCTTGCAGATTGCCGGCGGACAATTCGGCGCATGCGTCGGAACGCCGCGAAGATCTTCGCCGGCTTGCCGATCGACAGGGCGGGATCGAGCGGGATCCTTGCGCTTCGGCCGACTGATGAGGCGGGCAAAAAAGCGGAAGCCGGAACCCTGTTCGGCAGGGGTCCGGCTTCGCGCGGTCGAAAAGAAGGGGACGATGTCCGTCGCCGGGACGTCCTCAGTGGCAGGACTTGACCCAGACCGGATTGCCGTAGTGGTCGTAGGTCACGTATTTGGTGCAGGTCGGGTAGTAGACCGGCGGCGTGTAGACATGGACGTAGCCGCCGTAGCCGTAACCATGGCCGTAGCCATAGCCGTGGCCGTAGCCGTATTCGTTGGCCTGCGCGGAAGCGGCGGTGGCGAGGGTGGCGCCGGCGAGGGCGGCGACGATGGCGGTGGTGGTGATCAGCTTGCGAAACATGGCACTCATCCTTGGTTCGGGAGCGCTCGGCTCCGTGTTTGATGATGAGAGAGTGCCACGCCCCCCATGCACCGGGTCTGAGCGCCGCGTACAGCCACCGTTCATGCCTGAGGATCGTCCGGACCTTGAACCTTCGGCCCAATACAGGTGCGTCACCGGCGAGGCCGCGTCCTCCCTCTCCGAGACCGTGAGCAAGGTTGCCTCGACTGTCGGAGACACAAAGTCCGAGGCGGCCGAGCGGGCGATGGACGCCATGAAGACGGGCTCAACGCGGCAGGGCGAGACGCTGCCCGCCGGCGAGCGCCGCGCCTGACGAAACCGGCGCCGCACCTTCGCGTTGTGTCGTGCCGGCGGGTCCGCGCGGGGTCCGCCGGGAGCGCGACGGGCGTATACTGTGCCCCGATCGCGATCCGGGGGACGTCGAACCAACGCATGCGGGCGAATCTGAAGGCAACCTTTCGCGGTGTCTTGAAGCTTCTCGGCCGGCCGGCCAGGGGGCCGCGCCGCGCCGGGCTCGCGATCAAGCCCTACCGCGGCTACGGCTCGCGCGAACAGATTTTCCTGATCGGGCGCCTGTTCCGGCAATCCTCGGCGGGGCCGGCGAGCCTGAACACCGGGCTGTGGGACGACCTTCGGGACGTGCGCCGCCGCATCACCCGCCGCGCCGTGCCGGACGAGCCGATCATCGCCCGCTTCCACGGCGCCGAGCAGCGCGTCGTGACCGACCAGGACGGCTATTTCCGTGTGCTCATGGCGCCGCGAGACACGCCGCCGCCCGATCGGCTGTGGCACACGGTGTCGCTGAGGCTCGAGCACGACCCGGCCGTCGAGGCGCAAGCAGAGGTGTTCATCCCGCCCGACACCTGCCGCTCCCTGGTGATCAGCGACATCGACGACACGATCGTGAAGACGGGCGTCGCCAACACGATGCTGATGCTGTGGCGCTTGTTCGTGGAGGAGGCGGAGGACCGCGTGCCGTTTCCGGGCGTCGCGGCGCTCTACCAGGCCCTCTTCGTCGGCGCGACCGGCGACCAGTCGAACCCGCTCCTCTATGTGTCGCGCGCACCCTGGGGCGTCTACGACGTGCTCGACCAGTTCTTCGCCCGCCACCGCATCCCGGCCGGCCCGATCCTCTTCCTTCGCGAATGGGGCGTGACCTGGAGGCGCCCCTTCCCGCGCCGCGCAGAGGAGCACAAGCGCCACCTGATCAACCACATGCTGGAACTCTATGCCGAGCTTCCGGTGGTGCTGATCGGGGACAGCGGGCAGCGCGACCCGGAGATCTACCGGCAGGTGGTGCTCGAACACCTCGGCCGTGTGCGTGCGGTCTACATACGTATCGTCTCGCGCCACGCCGCCCGCATCGCCGAGATCGAGGCGCTCGCCGCGGCGGTGACCGCGACGGGGAGCAGCCTCGTCCTCGCCGCCGACAGCACGGCGATCGCGGAGCACGCCGCCGCGCTCGGCCTGATCGCGCCCTCCGCCGTCGAGGCTGTGCGCAAGGACGCGGTCGTGGAGGCCGAACCGGCCGCGCCGGCCGGCGCGCCGGCGGTCCCGGTCGCGCCGCGGGACCTCGGCGCCGTACTCGACGCCGCGCCGGCGACCCGGCCCGCGGCGATCGTGATCGAACCCACGGGCGAGCCGCCGCGCTCGCCCTGACCGGTGAGCAACGGCATGTCCGCGACCCGGACCGGCCGTCGTCCGCATGAGGATCGCGACCGGCGTCGACAGCGACGTGAGGGGCCGGGAGAAGGCGGGCGACCATCCGCCGACCCGGGTGGAGATCGCCCCGGCTTGAGCCGCGCGCGGCCGCGCCTGGCCTCTCGCAGTCGCCGGTCGACCCCGAAGAGGTCTGGAACCGGTCGCCCGCTTGGGCGATGATCCGGGCGCCGGGCGCTTCGCCATGGCCGATCACCCGCGCACCCTGCCGAGGGCACCCTCCCGACGAGGCGGCGGCCGTTCGCGCAAGGACGGAACCGCAAGGCACACTCCCATGCTGCAGACCTTCGCGGCGATCCTCGACTGGTTCGGGATCGTCGTCTTCGCCACGACGGGCGCGCTCGTCGCCTCGCGCAAGCAGATGGATATCGTCGGCTTCGTCCTGCTCGGCGTCGCGACGGGGATCGGCGGGGGCACGATCCGCGACGTGCTGATGGATGCGCGACCGGTGTTCTGGGTGCGCGAGCCGGCCTATCTCGCCACCTGCGTGCTGGTGTCCTCGGCGGCCTTCTTCCTCGCCCATATCCCGCAATCGCGGTTCCGCGTGCTCCTGTGGTGCGACGCCGTCGGCGTGGCACTCTTCGCGGTGACCGGCGCCGAGAAGGCGTTCCTCGCCGGAACCGCCCCCATCGTCGCCGTGACCATGGGCGTGATCACCGCCACCTTCGGCGGCATCGTCCGCGACATCCTCGGCGGGGAAAGCCCGGTGATCCTGAGCCGGGAGATCTATGTGTCGGCGGCGCTCGGCGGGGCCGCGCTGTTCGTGCTCCTCGCCGAGATCGGGATCGCCCGCGACATGGCGCTCGCGAGCGGCTTCCTGTTCGGCTTCGCCATCCGCGCGGCAGCGCTCCGGTGGTCCTGGTCCCTGCCGCGCTACCGGTCGCGGCCCGGGCGCATGCAGGGTCCGGTGGAATGACGTCTGGTCGCGACGCCCGGACCTGAGTCACGGGCTCGCGAGTTCGGCCGCGAGCCGCGCGATGCCGGTTTCGAGGTCGACGGCGGGCCGCCAGCCGAGCCGCTCGGCAGCCGCGCGGATGTCGAGCTCTGCGCACAGCACGTCGTCGGGATCCGGGCCGGGATCCATCGCGACGCGCGCCTGCGGCAGGACGCGGCCGACCAGGGCGGCGACCTCGTCGAGGTCGAGACGCCGGCCGTCGGCGATGTTGAACGCCGCTCCGGCGCAGTCGGGCCGGTCGAGCGCGGCGGCGATCGCCGCGGCCACGTCGCTCACTTGCACGAACTGCCGGGGGAAACCGCGGCCGTAAGGAAAATGCGTCGTGCGGCCGGCGAGCGCGTCGGCCACCATCGTCTTGATGACGCAAAGCGTGCGGCGGCGGGGTCCGTACACCCAGCAGGGCCGCAGCACGACGGTGCCGACGCCATGGGCCGCATAGGCGGTGGCGATCAGCTCGCCGGCGATCTTGGAGACCCCGTAGACGTCGGTCGCGCCGAGCCTGGTCGTTTCCTCGACCGGCCCGGCCGCCACGGCGCCGTAGGCCGACGAACTCGACAGCAGCACCATGGTGCCGATACCGGCGCGCCGCGCAGCCTCGTAGAGATCGAGGGTGCCGCCGGCATTGGTGGCGAGGACGTCATGCGGCCGGTCGCGGCCGAGCATCGGGCCGGAGACGCCCGCGGTGTGGACGATTGAGCCGATGCCGTGCTGCGTCAGGAAGTCCGTGAGCGCGTCGACCCCGGAGACCGCCAGCGGCACGGCTTCAAAGGCCGCATCGGCGGGCGGAAGCGCGAGGATGTCGGTCGGGACGACCGCGATGCCGCGGGCGCGCAGCAGCACGGTGGTTTCGTGGCCGATCAGCCCGTAGGCGCCGGTGACGAGGACTTTCCCGGCGATCATCATGGCAAGGTCTCCCATGGGCTGAAACGCCGCGCGCCCCGCCCCTCGACTCCCCGCCCGTCCCCTGCTGCCGAGACCCGGCGCGGTCCGGCGCGGATCACGACAGGACCGGCTCCGGCCGCGCGGGCTCCTCGACGTCGATGGACAGTTCCGCGGCGAGCAGCTTGCGGGTGTAGGGGTGCTCGGCGGCCTCGAAGATGCGGGTGGTCGGCCCGTGCTCGACGATCTTGCCGAGATGCATGACCGCGACCCGGTGGGCGAGCGAGCGGACCGAATTGAGATCGTGCGTGATGAACAGCGCCGCGAGATTGCTCGTCGCCTGCAGGTCGCGGATGAGGTCGATGATCTGCGCGCGGATGCGGATGTCGAGCGCGGTGGTCGGCTCGTCGAACACGACGAAGCTCGGCCGCGTGGCGAGTGCGCGGGCGATGCCGACGCGCTTCTGCTCGCCCGCGGTCAGCTCGTGCGGCCTGAGGCCGGCGACGGACCGGTCGAGCCGCACGGAATCGAGCAGTTCGTGGATGCGCCGTTCCTGTTCCGCCGCGGTCATCGGATCGAGCAGCCGCAGGGGTTCGGAGAGGAGATCGGCCACGCGCCAGCGCGGATTGAGCGCCACATAGGGTTCCTGGAAGACCATCTGCATGCGTCGCCGGAACGGCAGGAAGGCGCGGTCGGAGAGGTCGGTGATGTCGCGGCCCTCGAAGATCATGCGGCCGTCGGTGTTCTTCAGGAGGCGCAGCAGGCACTGGCCCGCGGTGGTCTTGCCCGATCCGCTTTCGCCGACGAGCGCGAGCGTCTCCCCGGGCGCGATCGTGAAGCTGATGCCGTCGACCGCGCGGATCGGCTCGGTGGAGCCGGGGACCGGGAAGTGCATGGTCAGATCGCGCAGTTCGACCAGCGGCGCGGCCTTTTCGGCGCGGAGCGGCGCCTGCAGGGCGGGGCGGGCGCGGGCGGCGCCGAGCAGTTCGCGGCTGTAGGCGTGGCTCGGGCCGCTGAGGAAGCTGTCGACCGGCGCGAGTTCCAGGAGGCGGCCGGCGCGCATGACGGCGACACGGTCGCAGGAGTGGCGCACGATGCCGAGGTCGTGGGTGATGAGCAGCACCGCGAGGCCGCGCTCGCGCGAGCGGGCGACGAGGCTTTCCAGCACCTGCGCCTGCACGGTGGCGTCGAGGCCGAGCGTGGCGTCGTCGGCGAGCAGCACGTCGGGCGTGCCGGCGAGCGCCATGGCGATGACGATGCGCTGCGCCATGCCGCCGGAGAGTTCGTGCGGATAGGCGCGCGCGCGGCGCGCCGGGTCCTGGATGCCGACCTCGCGCATCAGGTCCACGGCGCGCGCGGCGGCGGCCCGCCCGTCGACCCGCTCGTGGGCGCGGATGACGCGGGCGATCTGGTGGCCGACGCGGGCGACCGGATCGAGCAGCGCCTTGGCGTTGGTGCCGATCAGCGCCACCTTGCCGCCGCGGTAGCCCTCCCGGTCCTTCGGGTCGAGTTCGCCGAGCGGGCGCCCGCGGAACAGGATGTCGCCCGTCGAGCGCGCGTTCTTCGGCATCAGGTCGATGATCGCGCGCGCCAGGAGCGACTTGCCGGCGCCGGTCTCGCCCACGATGCCGAGGATCTCGTTCGGCCGGAGCGCGAAGGAGACGCTGTCGAGCACGGGTGCTGCGCCGAAATCGACGCTGACGTCGCGCAGTTCGATGATGGGGGCGGCCGCGCTCATGAGCCGCGCCGCCCGGCCGCGGAGGAGCGGTCGAAGAGTTCGCGCGCCTGGTCGGCGAGGAGCGCGAAGGAGAGCACGGAGAACACGATGGCGAGGCCGGGGAAGAGTGCGATCCACCAGATGCCGAGGATCATCTGCTGCGCGCCGGAACTGACCATCAGCCCCCATTCCGGCGAAGGCAGGCGGACGCCCGCACCGATGAAGGAGAGGCCGGCGGTGAGGAGGATCGCCATGCCGATCGAGATCGACACCTGCACGATGACCGGGGTCAGCGCGTTGGGCAGGATGTGGCGGAACATGATCGCCATGTCGCCCGCCCCGCTGCAGCGCGCGGCGGCGATGAACGGCCGGTCGCGCAAGGAGAGGACCTCGGCGCGCACGATGCGGGCGAACATCGGCACGAACAGCATGCCGAGCACGATGGCGACGCTCCAGATCTCCTGCCCGAGCACGGCGACCAGGGCCATGCCGAGCACGAACACCGGAAACGACTGCAGGAAATCAAAGAAGCGCATGGTGAGCGCGCTCGGCAGCCCGCGATAGAACCCGACCAGAACCCCGATCGGCACGCCGATCAGCAGGGACGCGAGCACGGCGGTGAAGCCGATCAGCAGATTGACGCGGGTGGCGAAGACGATGCGCGAAAAGATGTCCATGCCGAGCTCGTCGGTGCCGAGCCAGTGGACCAGGTTCGGCGGCTGCAGCGCATCGATCGGATTGGCCTCGACCGGCGAGAACGGCGCGATCCAGGGCGCGAACACGATGGCGATGAGCTGCAGCGCGAGCAGGAACAGCCCGATGACGGCGCCCGGGCGGGCGGCGAGCAGGCGGATCCAGGGGGGTGCCGTCATGGTCGTCAGGTCCTGATCCGGGGGTCGGCGAGTTCGTAGAGGATGTCGGCGACCGAATAGACGATCAGGATGAAGGCCGACGCGACCAGCACGAAGCCCTGCAGGGCCGCGTAGTCGCTGTTGATCACGGCCTGCACCGCATACTGGCCGAGCCCGCCCCAGGCGAAGATCGTCTCCACCAGCACCGCCGCGCCCAGCAGGAAGCCGAGGATGAAGCTCGCCAGGCTGATGATCGGGGGCAGGCTGTTGCGCAGCGCCGCGCGCACGATCTCGCCCTCCGACAGGCCGCAAGCGCGCATATGCACCACGAAGTCGGAGCGCCAGATGTCGGAGAAGACGGTGTGGGCCATCTTGGTGACGGCGCCTGCATTCACGATGGTGATGGTCGCGACCGGCAGGATCAGCCGGGCGGCGGCGGACTGGAAGGTGTGCCAGTCGCCGGCGAGGAGGCTGTCGATCGTGTAGAAGCCGGTCACCCGCACGGGCGGCGTCACCATCGGGTCGAGGCGGCCGAACGGCGCCGGGGCCCAGCCGAGCAGGTAGAAGAAGACGAAGATCAGGAGGAGCGCGACCCAGAAGTCCGGGATCGCGCCGGCCGCGAAGCCGTAGATGCGCGCGCCGAGATCGAACGCGCCGCCCGAGCGCACCACCGAGACGACCGCGACCGTGATGCCGACCCCGACGGTCAGCACGATGGCGTAGAGGATCAGCTCCAGCGTGGCCGGGGCGCGGTCGGCGAGGTCGGTCAGGATCGGGTTCGACGTGAAAGGCGAGGTGCCGAGATCGCCCTTGAGGACGTTCTCCAGGTAGATCGTGAACTGGGTCCAGAGCGGCTTGTCGAGGCCGAGCTTCTGGCGGTAGAGCGCGATCGACTGTTCGGTCGCGAAATTGCCGAGGATCAGCCGCGCCGGATCTCCGGGCAGGAGCCGGATGAGCAGGAAGGCGACGAGCGTGACGCCGAACATCTGCGGCACCACGAGGGCGAGGCGCATGCAGACGATCCGGGCGAGCCGCGGCATCCGCTTCCAGGTGTCGACCAGTATCATGGCTCTGCCGTCCCCCCGCGCGAGCAGGCGGTGGCGGGCACGAGGCCCGCCACATCCCCGGTCATTCCTTGGAATAGTCGAACCAGGCGTTGCCGTTCGGGGTGTACCAGGAGATCCCCTTCACGTTGGCGCGGGTGGCGAGCTGGTAGCCTGGATTGAACAGGAAGATCCAGGGCGCGTCGTCGACCACCATCTCCTGAACCTTTTTCATGTCGGCGAGACGCTCGGCCTCGACGGTGGCGGTGAGGTTCTTGTCGATGAGCTTGTCGACTTCCGGGTTCTTGTAGCGGGAGAAGTCCACCAGCGAGGCGCTGTTCAGCCAGAGGTTGGTGACATAGGCGGCGTCGGGGACGATCGCCATGTCGCGCAGGAAGTAGGCCGGGATCTTGCCTTGCGTGTAGCGCTCCACGAGGCTCGAGCTCGGCAGCTTGGAGAGCTGCAGATCGACGCCGGCGCGGGCGAAAGCGGTCTTCAGGATGATCGCGATCTGCTCCTCGATCTCGTCGCCGGTGCGGTAGCCGACCTCGGTCTTGAAGCCGTCCTTGAAGCCGGCCTCGGCGAGGAGCGCCTTCGCCTTCTCGACGTCCTCCTTGTAGCCGAAGTAGGCGTCGGTGAAGCCCGGATAGATCTCGGAGACAGGGCTCTTCGTCTCGCGCGCCGTGCCGAAATAGACCGCCTTGGCGATCTGGTCGCGCGGCACCAGGTAGTTCAGCGCCTTGCGCACCCGCTTGTCGGTGAAGGGCGGGATCGTGTTGGTCAGGTCGACGCGGTGGATGTAGTTGCCGAACACCTTCCAGACCTTGACGCCCTGCGCCTTGGAGAGGAGGTCGAGTTCGCGCGGCAGCAGCCATTCGGCGACGTCGATCGAGCCGGCCTGCAGGGCCGCGACGCGGTTCGACGAGGTCGGGATCTCGCGGAAGATGATCTTCTTCAGCTTCGGCACGCCGCGGTAATAGTCGAGGTTCGCCTCGTAGACGATCTCGCGGCCCGGCGTGTAGGTCGTCACCTTGTAGGGCGAGAACGAGGCGGTGTTGGTGCCGAGCCAGGTGGCGCCCCACTTGTCGGCGTCCGTCAGATGCTTCTTGGCTTCCGTCGCGTCGATGATGCCGAGGTCGGAGTTGACCCAGATGCGCTCGATCAGCGGCGACGGGCCCGGCAGCTGCACCTTCACGGTGCGGTCGTCGATCTTCTGGAAGGCGCTGAAGTCTTTGATCTTCAGCATCTGATTCATATACCAGTAGAAGGTGCCCTTGAGCGCCCAGCCGCGCTCGAAGGTCCACATCAGGTCGTCGGCGCTCAGCGTGTTGCCGGCGTGGCTCTTCGCCTTGGCGAGCGTGAAGGTGATCGAGGTGCGGTCGTCGGAAACCTTCCAGGATTCCGCCAGCGCGCCGACCAGCTTGTCGAAGTTCTCCGTCATCACGCCTTCGGCGTTCGGCTTCATCTCATAGGCGAGCAGGCGCTCGTAGACGTTCTTGCGCGCCTCCTGCACCGCCTCGGTCGAGGGATATTCGAGTTCGAGCGACTCCGGCGTGCGCGGACCGGCCACGACCAGGATTTCGCTCGCGTTCTGGGCCAGCGCTGGAACAGCCGCCCCCGCGATCAGACAAGAGGATAAGAGTGACATTCTCAAGTACGACATGACACACCCCACTTTGCCGTGTTCATCTCTCAGCAAATTCCGTACCGCGCCGGGTTTATTGTTTGTCCGGCGTCCCATAGCCTCCGCCGCCACCGGATTCGATGATCAGGACATCGCCGGCATTGAGCGGGATATTGTAGAACTTGGAGGGACTCTTCAGTCCGTAGAGTTCGCCGAGCTCGGTCGTCACGCCGTTGCGGCGGACCGACCAGCGGTTGGGCGTGCCGGGGTCCCCGCCCGCGAGGCCCCAGGGGGCGACGCGGTGGCGGTCGCCGAGGCCGGAGAGGTGATGATCGGCGAGCAGCCGGTATTCGTGCACGGTGCCGTGGCCGCCGCGATGGCGCCCGGCGCCGCCGGAGCCGTCGCGGATGGCGTAGCGCTCGACCAGGACTGGATATTTGTGCTCCCACACCTCGATCGGCTGGTTCATCGAGGTCTCGCCCCAGAAATAGACCGCGTCGTTGCCGATCGCCGCCGCCGTCGCGCCCTGGCCGCCCTCGTAATAGTTGTACCAGACCGCCTCCTCGCCGGTTTCCGGGTGGATCGAGCGCCCGGCGAGGTTGTTGCCCGAGGCGTGGCTGCCGGCGCCGATCCGCTCCGGCACGGTGCCGGCGAAGGCCTTGAGGATGGTCTCGGGGACCCGCTTCGCCATCTCGAAGGTGCAGCCGTAGACAGGCGCCGGCCATTCCGCGTTGACGATGGAGCGCGGCGGGGCGTGCATCTCGATCTGGTCGAAGATGCCGGCATTGACGGGAATCGTCGGGTCCACGATGGCGACGATCGCCGCATAGGCGGCGGCGCGCGCGGAGGTGTAGGTGGCGTTGACCGGCGTCGGCGCCTGCGGGGCCGTGCCGGTGAAGTCGAGCACGAAGCCCGTCGGGGACTTCGTGACCGTCACGCGGATCGGATAGACCGTGTCGGTCAGCCCGTCGTCCTCGATGCAGTCCTCGGCCGTGTAGGTCCCGTCGGGAATTGCCGCGAGCGCCGAGAGGAAGCGGGCGCGCGAATACTCGATCGCCGCCGCCATGCCCTCGATCACGGCATCCGCGCCGTAGCGGGCGGCGAGCGACTGGATGCGCGTCTCGGCGATGGCGGTCGCCGAGACCTGGCTCATCAGGTCGCCCCAGTCGTCCTCGGGCAGGCGCACATTGGCGAGGATGAAGTCGCGCGTCTCGTCCACGAGGTCGCCGGCGCGGTAGAGCCGGGCGAGCGGGATGATCAGCCCGTCCTGCACCACATGGGTCGAGGTGCCCGCGCAGCCGCCCGCGCTCATGCCGCCGATGTCGGTCCAGTGGCCGATATTGACCGCGTAGCCGACCGCGACGCCGCCGCAGAACATGGGCCGGGCGACGATGACGTCCGACTGGTGCGTGCCGAGATAGGGGTTGTTGGTGATGAACACGTCGCCCGGGACCGGGCCCGGGAACTTCTCGACCACCGCCTTCATGGCGCCCACCAGGGAGCCGAGATGCACGCCGACGCCGCGCGACTGCATCACCATGCGGCCGGTCATGTCGAACAGCGCGCAGGAGAAGTCGAAGCCCTCCGCGAAGGTCGGCGAATAGGCCGTCAGCACGGTCGTCTGGATCATCTCGTCCGTCGTGGAGAAGAGATGATTGCGGATGATCTGCTGGGTGAAGGGATCGAGCGTGCTCACGGGCGAGCCTCCGCCGGAACGGTGACAACGAGGTTGCGGTAGGGGTCGACCCGGGTGGTCGCGCCGTCCGGCACGTAGAACGAGGTGTCGACCTCCTCGATCAGGCAGGGTCCTGAAAAGGTCATTCCGGGCCGGAGCCGGGTGCGGTCGTAGACCGCGACGGGCGCGTCGACCCCGGCGAGCGTGGTGGTGCGCTCCACCGGCGCAGCGGCGGCGGCGCCCGCGGGTTCGGCGCGGATCGGCAGCGGCGGCAGGTCGGTGACGGCGGTGACGCGGCCGGTCACGACCATCACGGGGTGGCCGTGGCGGGTGCCGTAGAGCGCGAAATGGCGCGCCTCGAAGGCGTCCGCGATCTCCGCGGCAGTCCAGCCGGCCTCGACCTGCACGCCGATCTCGTGCGCCTGCTTGACGTAGCGCAGGTCGAGGGAGAACTCGTAGCGGGCCGGCTCGCCGCCGAGCGCCGCGACGTCGATGCCGGTCGACAGATCCTTGAAGAAGGCGGCGAGCTCGCCCGGCTTGATGGCGGCGAGCGGCTTCAGGATGGTGCGAGCGCGGCTGACCTTCACCGGCGCGCTGACCATGCCGAAGGCGGAGAAGACGCTCGGCATGTCGGGCACGACGATCTCCGGGATGCCCACCTCGCGCGCCAGCATGGCGGCGTGCTGGCCGCCGGCGCCGCCGAAGGGCACGAGCGCGAAGTCGCGCGGGTCGATGCCCTTCTCGACCGTCATCTGCCGGATGGCGGTCGCCATGGCGGCGTTCACGACCCGGTAGATACCTTCCGCGGCCGCCACGATGGAGACGCCGAAGTGGTCCGCGATGCGTCCGACCGCCGCTTCCGCACGCGCCCGGTCGAGGCGCATGATGCCGTCGTCGCGGATGAGGCCGAGCACGAGATTGGCGTCCGTCACGGTGCATTCAGTGCCGCCGCGGCCGTAGCAGGCCGGGCCGGGATCCGCCCCGGCGCTGTGCGGCCCGACCCGCAGCGCGCCGCCGCCGTCGATCCACACGATGCTGCCGCCGCCGGCGCCGATCGTCTTGATGTCGATGGTCGGCGTCTTGACCGGGATGCCCCACTCGATCTCGAAGGTGTTCTTGATGTCGAAGCGGCCGTCGCGGATGACCGCGACGTCGAAGCTGGTGCCGCCCATGTCGACGGTCACGAGGTTGCCGCGGCCGATCAGCCCGCCGAGGAAGCTGCCGCCGAGCACGCCGCCGGCGGGGCCCGAGACGCACAAGGTCACCGGCCGCGCCGCGGCTTCCGCGCCCGACTGGATGCCGCCCTCGGAGCTCAGGTAATTGACGAGCCCCTCCTGGCCGACCCGCGCCTCGAGCGCGGCCACGTAGCGGCGCACGCGCGGCATGGAATAGACATTCGCGACCGTGGTGTTGGCGCGCTCGTATTCGCGGATCTCGCGGCAGATGCGCGAGGAGATCGAGACCGGCAGGCCGGGCGCCCGCTCGGCTAGCACCTCCTCGACGATGCGCTCGTGGCGGTCGTCCTGATAGGCGTGCATCAGGCTGACCGCGACGCCCTCGACGCCGAGCGCGACGATGCTGTCGACCAGCGCGGCGACCTCCGCCCGGTCGATCGGCACCTCGATGCCGCCGTCCGCCCGGATCCGTTCGGAGACCTCGAAGCACATGTCGCGCGGGATGAGCGGCACGGGCTTCCGCCAGCCGAGGTCGTAGGGGAGCGGCCGGCTCGCGCGCATGATTTCGAGCACGTCGCGGTAACCGCGGGTGGTGATCAGCGCGGTCTTCGCGCCTTTCCGCTCGAGGATCAGGTTGGTCACGATGGTGGTGCCGTGCACCAGGATGCCGACGTCCTCGATCGCCACGCCGACCGCCGCCAGCGCCGCGAGGAACCCCTCCTCCGGCGCCTCCGGAGTGGAGGGCGTCTTCGAGCGGACGACCCGACCGGTTTCCTCGTCGAAGACGACGATGTCGGTGAAGGTGCCGCCGATATCGATTCCGACCCGTTTCATCGTGGATCTGCTGCCTTGGATGACGATCAGGAGGCGTAGAAGCGGTCGACCACCTCGACGGTGCGGTCGATGTCGTCCGCCGTGTGGGCGGCGGAGACGAGGAGCCGCTGGACCTTGCGCGGCTTGGCGTAGATGCCGTGCGTGAAGAGATGCGTGGCGAATTCGGTCGCCCGCGTCATGTCGTGATGCGCGTGCACCTCGCTCAGCGAATTGAGCCGGCGATGCGAATTGTGGATCGCCACGCAGGACTTGAACGAGCGGGCGTGCGCCGCGACGCCGTGGCGGGCGAACACGGCGTCGAGACCCTCGCGCAGGCGGTCGCCGAGCGCCGCGATGTGGCGGTGCACGGTACCGTCGGCGAGCCGGTCGATCGTGGCGAGCGCGGCCGCCACGGAGGCGACGTTGCCGTTGTAGGTGCCGGAGAAGAAGGCGCGGCCGATCGGCGAAAGCCGCTCCATCAGCGCGCGCGTGCCGCAGAGCGCGGCGATCGGCAGGCCGTTGGAGATCGCCTTGCCGAAGCAGCCGATGTCCGGCGTGACGCCGAGCACCTTCTGCCCGCCGCCGAGGTCGTGCCGGAATCCGGTCAGGATCTCGTCGAAGATCAGGATCGCGCCGTGGTCGGTGCAGAGCCGGCGAAGCGTCTCGAGGAAGCCGGGAACCGGGTCGATATTGCCGGTGAAGGGGCCGTGCATCACCGGCTCGACCACCACGCCGGCGATCTGGTCACCCTCGGAGCGGAACAGCTCCTCGACGGCCGCGATGTCGTTGTAGTCGAGCACGCGGATGCTCTCGACCGTCTCGTCCTTGATGCCGATCGACTCCGGGATCGGCGTGTAGAGGCCCTGGTTGCCGGGCGGGCCTTCATAGGAGGAGACGTTGAAGAGGAAGTCTTCGTGCCAGCCGTGATAGGAGCCGGCGAACTTCACGAAGATCTTGCGGCCCGTCGCGGCGCGCGCGAGCCGGCCGGCCATGTAGAGGACGTCCGAGCCGGCATTGAGGAAGCCGGTCACCTCCGCGCAGGGGATGTGACGGGCGAGCGCCTCGCAGAGCATCACTTCGAGGTCGCTCGGCGCGCAGAAGACCGTGCCGCGCGTCCGCATGGTCTCGAACACGGCCTCGTCCACGGCCGGGTCGGCATGGCCGAGCACGGTCGGGCCGGCGCCGTTCCAGTAGTCGATATATTCGCGGCCGTCGACGTCGATGACCCGGGCGCCCTTGCCGACCTTCAGATAGTGCGGGAACGGCGCGTAATACTTGCCGTCGCCTTGCGACCCGAGCGGCGCCACCTTGCAGGCGCGGTCGAACCAGGCCTTCGAGGCCGTGCTATCCGGGGTCGGCGCATAGGCAATGGTGGACATGATCGGTCTCGCAGGTTCGCGGTCTCCGGGCCGGCGGCCCGAAGTTCTGCTGAAGACGTCGTTGCTGCACAGTCGTCCGAGGCCCGAGGCGCGCGCGTCTCGGGGCGATGATCGAGTGCGAAGGCCTGGCGCCGGCCGCTGCGGCGCCCGGTCATGGGTGATGGTGCGCCCGACCGGCCCCGCACGCGCGGTGGCGTGCATGGGGCGGTTTGGACGATGTCGGCCCGGAAACCGGTCGACCTCTTCGCGGGACGCTCGTTTTGATGTGATATGATATCAAATCAAATCAGATTTTGGGGCAACGATAAAAATTAGGCAGACTGCTGTTAAGTGAGCGCCCCCACTGCCGGCTGCGGGTCACGGCAGCCCGTTTGAGGGCATTTTCGCGCCGACCGGCGGCGCCCGAGGCCGGCCGGAACCGTTACTTTCGGTGGCGCTTGACACCCGTGTGCAGCCGGACGATTGATCGCCAATGCATTTCAGTCCCGTGCCGCGGAATCCGGGGAGGCCCGGGGCCGGTCTCCAGGGGGTCGGACGCCCGCGATGTTCTCGAAGACGGACCATGCCTACGAGACCATCCGGCGGCGTATCCTGGACGGATCCCTCCGGCCGGGCGACCGGCTGCGCCTGTCGCAATTCGCCGCCGAGCTCGGCCTCAGCGAGATGCCCGTCCGCGAGGCGCTGCGGCTCCTGCACAAGGACGGCCTCGTCCGGCTCAACCTGCATCGCAGCGCCGAGGTGGCGCGGCTCTCGTTCCAGCGCGCCTGGGAGATCGAGGAGGTGCGATTGCACCTCGAAGTGGTTGCCTGCGCCATGGCGGCGCCCCTGCACGACCGGGATTCAATCGCCCGCATGCGCGCGCTGATCGCCGAGCTCGAGCTCGACCTCGATCACCCGGTCCAGACCGCGAGGCGCAACCGCGCCTTCCACACCGAGCTGATGGCGCGCGCGCCGAACGAGTTCCTGCGCGGGCATATCGACGAATTGTGGAACCGCACCTGGCAGTATTCGTCGGCCTCGTTCTTCGACTTCATGCCCGACCGCAAGCGCCAGCTGCCGGTGGAGAACAAGCGCATCGTCGATCTCGTCGAGGCGCGCGACCAGGCCGGCCTGCAGGCCTATCTCGACGAGCGCCTCGCCGGCATCAAGGCGGCCTGGAGCCGGGCGGTGATGGAAGCGGGCCGTTCGGTGTCTTTGGAGAACTGACGGGCCGCGCCTTTCAACCGGGCGGGTGCGTCGCGCGCCAGTGCCGGGCGATGTCGACCCGACGGGCGACCCAGACGTCGGGCCGGGCCGCCACGTGATCGAGGAAGCGCTCCAGCCCGGCCATGCGCGCCGGGTGGCCGACGATCCGGGCATGCAGGCCGACCGACATCATCTTCGGCGCGTCCGCCCCCTCGCGCCACAGCACGTCGAAGGCGTCGATCAGGAACTCGGCGAACTGGCGGCCGGTCGACATGCCGCCGCGCGCGAACTTCACGTCGTTGTTGGCGAGGCTGTAGGGCACGACCAGATGCGGCCGGCCGTGGACCGGCACGTAATAGGGCAGGTCGTCCGCGTAGCTGTCGGAATCGTAGAGGAAGCCGCCATGCTCCACGATCAGCCGGCGGGTGTTCAGGCTCGGCGCGTAGCGGCAGTACCACCCGGCCGGCGCCTCCCCGACGGTGCGGGCGAGACTCTCCACCGCGCGGGCGATCGCGGCGCGCTCCTCCGCCTCGGAGAGCTTCTGCACCGGCTCCCAGCGCCAGCCGTGGCAGCAGAGGTCGTAGCCGCGCGCCCGGATCGCCGCGGCCTGGGCGGGGTTGCGTTCGAGGGCGAGCGCGCAGGCGAACATGGTCGCCGTCATGCCGCGGGCGTCGAGCGCGCGCAGCACCCGCCAGAACCCGGCACGGGCGCCGTATTCGAACATGCCTTCCGCCGCCAGGTCGCGCCCCGCGAAGCCGCCGCCGCCGCCTTCGGTGAGGCCGGTCTCGGTCGCCGCGTCGCCGTCCGGGATCGACGGTTCGGAGCCCTCCTCCACATTGAGGACGAGATTGAGCGCGAGGCGCGCCCCGCCCGGCCAGGCGGCGTGGGGCGGATGCTCGCCATAGCCCACGAAGTCGCGCGGATGGGTCTCCGCCGGCATCAGGCGCCGAGCCTCCGTTCCTCGGCGAGAAACCAGTCGAGGATCTCCGACCCCGTCCAGTGCACCACGCCCTCGTGGCCGAGGATGTGGTCGTAGAGGCGCTCCAGGTGGCCGATCCGGTGCGGCACGCCGGTCAGATAGGGGTGGATCGAGATCGCCATCACACGCGGGGCGGTCGCCCCGTCCCGGTAGAGCCGGTCGAACTGCGCCTTGCCGCGCCGCTCGATCTCGTCCGAGGCGTGCTGCTGCACGGCGCTGATGACGACGTCGTTGACCTCGACCGAATAGGGCACCGAAACGATCGAGCCCGTGCCCGCCGTCATACGCACCGGCTGGTCGTCCAGGCACCAGTCGCAGACATAGTCGATGCCGGCCGTCTGGAGGAGGTCGAGCGTGTCGGCCGTCTCGGTCAGGCCCGGGCTCTCCCAGCCGCGCGGGGGCTTTCCGGTCAGGTCGCCGATGGCGCCTATGGTGCGGGCGATCGCGTCTTTCTGGTCGTCGAGGTCGTGCATGGGCCGCTGCACGAAGCCGTGGCCGACGAAGTCCCAGCCGGCCGCATGGGCCGCGCGGCAGGCCGGCGCATAGGTCTCGATCGCGGCGCCGTTGACCGCGAAGCTCGCCTTCAGGCCGCGCGACCCGAGCGCCTCGACGAAGCGCCAGAAGCCGACACGCATGCCGTATTCGTGCCAGGCCCAGTTCGGCACGTCCGGCAGCAGCGTCCGCCCCATCGGCGGCGGCACGACCATGCGCGGCATCGGCCGCGCCGGGCTCCAGACCTCCACATTCACGATGGTCCAGACCGCGACCCGCGCGCCCCCGGGCAGGGCCATCGCCGGCCGCTCGGTGATGGGCCGATAGGGCAGGCGGCCGGTGATCGTCGCGGCGTCGGGATCGGCCATGGCGGAGCCTTTCGCGGAAGACGGGTTCAGACCATCACGTCGCCGCCGTTCGGCGACAGCGTCTGGCCGACGAAGAACGAGCCTTCGGCGGCGGCGAGCAGCAGCACGGTCGGGGCGATCTCCTCGACCCGGCCGAAGCGGCCGATCGGCAGCTGTGCCTTCTTCATGGCGAGCCATTCGTCGGAGAGCGCCATCAGGAGCTCGGTCTCCACCGGGCCGGGCGCGATGGCGTTGACGAGCACGCCGTGCGGCGCGCCCTCGTAGGAAAGGGCACGGGTGAAGCCGACGATGCCCGCCTTCGCGGCGCAGTAATGGGCGAGGTTGGGCGCGCCCTTGTAGGCGAGCTGCGAGGCGAAGTTGATGATCCGCCCTCCCCCGCGCGCCACCATGGCGTCGAACACCTTGCGGGTGGCGAGGAACGTGCCCCTGAGATGCACGCCGAGCATCCGGTCCCATTCGGCGACGCTGATCTGGCCGAACGGCTTGTCGCCGCCGATGCCGGCGCAGTTGACCAGGATGTCGACCGGCCCGAAGCTCTCCGCCACCTCGGCGAAGAAGCGGTCGACCGCGGCCTCGTCGGCGACGTCGCAAGCATGGCCGGCGACGCGTCTTGCGCCGGAGAGGCGCGCGGCGAGCGCGGCCGCCCGCGCCTCGTCGCCCACATGACAGAAGGCGACGTCCGCCCCGTGGGCGACGAACAGTTCCACGATCGCGGCCCCGATGCCGCGGCTGCCGCCGGTCACGACGGCGGTCTTGCCCGAAAGGTCGAAGCTCGTCATCCCGCACCCGATCAAATTCGGTTCATCTTTGATATTCGATCAAATTTGCGGGTTCCCGGCAATGCGCCGGCTGCCGAGATTAGCGGCGATCAGCCTCAAGATTCGGCGCCGGGGCGAGGCCGGGATCGGCATGGTGAACTCCGGATTGGTCGCCGGCGGATCCGCGAACGCCCTGCCGGCCGGCTGGACCCGCCGTCGACCGGTCCGAAGCGAGGAAAAGGCGGGACACGCCGGACGGACATGGCCATTCCTCGCAGGACTACGCCGGTAGCCCGGCGGCACGCAGGCCTTCTCGCAACACGGCCTCGTCTTCGGGGCGTCGGATGTAGGTGGTGTCGACGAACCAGTCCACATAGTCGGCCGGTCCGGCATCAGGATCACCGCGCCACACGGGTCCGACGCCATCCAGGAACCAGCGCGCGCACTGTTGCGCCTCATCCGCGCGTCCAAGCAAGCCGAGCGCGGCGCTCAACATGAGCATATCGCGACGGTGCTGGGTGGGCTCTCCGCTCATGCGATAGCGAAGCCGGGCGAAAACCTCCTCGTAGCGTTTCAGAAAGAAAAGTATCCGCGCCTCATAGTAGCTGTACCAGTGCGGATGGCGCGGATTGAGGCGCCGCGCCAGTTCCGCGGCCTCCAGGGCTCTCGCCGGATTGCCGCAGCAGGCTTGAGCCCATGCCCAGAACATCTGGATTGTTGCGTCGTTCGGGTTCATGGACCGGGCGAGATCGAGATGACGCTCGGCCCGATCGAACTCGCGCCAGGTCAGGAAGACATAGCCGGCCGTCGATTGTACCCGCGGCTCGGTCGGGTCCACCTTCAAGGCCTGCTCGGCAAGCTGACGCGCTTCGATCCGGTTGGGGTCCTGCTCCCGCCGCAATCCCACGCCCTCATCGCCCGCCTGATTGAGGTAGTTGAACGCAAGACCCGTATATGCGCGGGCGAAAGTCGGATCGAGGTCGCGAGCGCGTTTGAAGAATGCCCGCGCGCGGGCCTGCCCGTCATCCGTGAAGACGTCGGACAGGCGATGCCCCTGCAGAAACAAATCATAGGCGCGCATGTCCTGCGGCGGCCGGCGACGCGAGACCACCTCGGTCTCTTCCTCGATGCGCCGGGCCACGGTCGCGACGACCCCTCGCGCGATTTCATCCTGGATGGCGAAGACATCCTCGAACGACCGATCGTACCGTTCGGCCCAGAGATGGGCCCCCGCGGCGGCGTTGACCAGCTGCGCGGTGATGCGGACCCGGTCGCCGCTCCGGCGAACGCTGCCCTCCACGATGTAGTCGGCGCCGAGGCTTCGCCCGACCTCTCTCACGTCGACATCCTTGCCTCGGAACGTGAAGGAGGAGTTTCGGGCGATCACCAGAAGCTCGCGGAACCGGGCCAGCTCGGTGATGATGTCCTCGGTGATGCCGTCGCTGAAATAGGACTGGTTCGGCTCGCCCATATTGGTGAAGGGAAGGACCGCGACCACGGGCCGGTCGGGCCTCAGACCTTGCTTGCTGAAAGGGACGCGGTCGGCTGCCGTCTGCACCTGCGCCGCCTTCACGGCGAAGGCACGGACGGGTTCATCGATATTCTTGACGTGCTGCAATCCGAGATCCGTCCACGCGATCGGCAAGGCCTTGCGGACATACTCGTAGGCCGCGGCGGAGAGGCAGATGCCGCCCGGCTGAGCCAGCGATTGAAGCCGGGCGGCGAGATTGACGCCGTCGCCGAAGAGATCGCCGCTCTTCACCATCACGTCGCCGACGTGAATACCGATCCGGAAACGCAAACGCCGAGGTTCCGGCACATCTTCGTTGGCCGTCGTGAGGGCTTCCTGCGCCTTGAGCGCACAGGTCACCGCATCGATGGCACTCGGAAACTCCGCCAGCACGCTGTCTCCCGCGGTGTTGGCGATCCGCCCCCTGTATCCGGCGATGAACCCGTCAAGGACAGCCCGATGCGACGTCAGCGTCGCGAATGTCCCGGCCTCATCCTCACCCATATGGCGCGCATAGGCCTCCACGTCCGCTGCGAAGATGGCGGCCAGCCGACGCTCCATGTCCCATTGCCTCCGGTCCCACGGCCGCTCTGCGGCTCTCGCGGTACAGCAGTATAATGGCTCCCCGGCGCAAAGGCTGCGCATTCGGTTCGGTAAACCGACGCAACTTGCAATGGGTCGAACACCAACCCGAGACCGGGTCCGGGAGCGACGGGCGGAACGCCGGGGAAAGCTATCACCCGGAGAACCGAATTCATCATGGATTTCAGTTGGTTGCCTGTTCGACGCGGCGGTGCTGCCGGGCCGACCATACTGGTCTCATGGCGCAGACTACGATCGTGGTTGTCCGCGCTCCCAACTCGCCCGACACCGGTCTACCTCGCCGCCGCGTCGAACGACGCGACCGTGCGACCGGAGGCGAGCGAGATTTTGCACGGGCGGCGCGTGGCAGTGGCCACGAGTCCACGCGATCGAGTTCCGCGGCGCGATCGCGGGGCTGCTCGATCTCAACAAGACCTATGATAGATTGGCTGCGCGCGGAAGAACGACAACAACTTCGAGTCCGCCGGAGCGCGCAGTCTTCAACGTAATATCACCTCCATGACTCTGAACAACATCGCGGGCGATCGTAAGTCCGAGGCCCGCGCCAGGTATCGAGCCGTTCCGGGACGGATCGAGTCGGCGGAACGGCGTGAACGCCTCTGCGATTCGATCTGCGGCAATTCCGGGCCCGGTATCGCGGATCGAAACTCGAATGGACTGAGGGTCGACTTCAACCGTGACATCAGCCTGACGGCCGTATTTGATCGCGTTGTCGATCAAGTTGAAGAAGGCACGCTTCAAAGAAACAGGGTGCCCCATGATTTCCGCGTGATCGGGACCGGCATAGGTACATGCGCGGCCAGTATCGGCCGCATCGTCGACAAGACTAATCAGCATTGCCGCAATATCAATGCGATGACTCGGAACGATCTGACCTTCCGTTCCGGCAAAGGCGAGTGTCGACTCCAGCATCGCGTTCATCTCGGCGATTTCGGCGATGAGGGCGAGGCGCGCCCGATCGTCCTGGAAATCCTCGGCCGCCAAACGTAGGCGGGTGAGTGACGAACGGAGATCGTGCGAGATCGCGGCAAGCATCTGCGTGCGGTCACCGACAAAGCGGCGCAGTCTCTGCTGCATCTCTTCAAATGCTTTGGCGACGGCGGTGAATTCCGCAAGGCCCTTGTGAGGAACCGAAACGATGTCCCTCGCATTGCCGATCCGGTTTGCCGCCACAACGAGTTGGTCCAGTGGCGCAACGATCCAGCGAGCCGTCAGGATCGAGAAGAGGGTGATGATGATGCCGCCCGCTATCAAGGGGGTGAGCGGCGGGCGCAGATTGAAGCCCGTGTCGCGAAATCCGATCGTCGATACAGTCAACCATGTGTCATCAGGACCCTGCACCGTGAGGCGTATATTCGCCGGTATAAGTATGTCGGCCTGATCCGGAAGGATGGGGGATTTCCCCAGATCGTCAGCAACCGAAGCCGGCTCTATGACGACGCGCATGGCTCGATTTGGAAAAGTATAAGAAAGATTGACGACTTCAATGTCGAACGACTTTATGTCCGGATCAGCCAGTGATTTGAGAGTGGCGGCCAACCTCGCGACGATTGGATCATTGCGATTGCTGCCTTCAGGTGTTGGTTTTGCGTTCGACCATTCGACGTGAAGGATCGCCTCGGTCGGGCGATAGCTCAGCATCCGCTCCCTGGCATCCGCCGGCATGGAAAACACACTTCGGGCTTCCTCGTTCACCGCATTGGCCAGCCAACGGGTTCCCACCATGCGAATCTCCGGATTGGAGAAGACCCAAATCTGAAAAAAGGCCTGCGACTGCACCGCAATGAGGGACCCGATCATGGCCAGCGCAATACGAAGGCCCAAGGTGGGCTTGAAAATGCTCTGCCGGAGAATCCGCATGCTATCAGCCCTTCTCATCGATGAGATCGACGGCAGGCGTGAAGATATAGCCGCCGTTGCGGACCGTCTTGATCAGCTTCGGTTGCTGCGGATCGGCCTCGAGCTTCCTGCGAAGACGCATGATCTGGACATCGATCGTGCGATCGACGGAGACGCTCGAACGGCCTCGGGCCATGTCTAGAAGTTGATCGCGATTGAGCACCTGGTTGGGATGCTGGACAAAAGCCTGCAGCAGCTCAAATTCGCCGGTGGTGATCTCGACATGAGTATCGAGGGGCGAAGTCAGCGTTCGCGCTCGCAGGTCCAGCCGCCACCCGTCAAAGCGAAAGGTGCGTCCCGGGGACGGACGCTGACCGTCGTGACGATTATGGCTCCGCCGCAGCACCACACGAATTCGCGCGAGGAGTTCGCGCGGGCTGAACGGTTTGCACACATAGTCTTCGGCGCCGATCTCCAAACCGACGATGCGGTCCGTCTCCGATGCGGCGGCAGTGAGCATGATCACGGGAAGGGCGGTCTCGGATGAAATGCGCCGGCACAGCGAAAAGCCATCCTCACCAGGCATCATCACGTCGAGGACAACGAGGTCGATATTGGCGCCCTCGAGTTTGGCCTGCAGTTCCTGACCGTCTGCCGCGGTTGTCACCCGCAGGCCCTGCGTCACCAGGAATCTGGAAAGCCCGGTTCTAATCTTCAGGTCGTCATCGACCAGCAAGATGTGTGGCGTCAACATGAGTAATATTTTGTCCGGTCGGCGCGCTCGGTGCAAGCCGTCATGTGTAACAGTATGTTACATGGCGAAATATCCCGTTTATCGGCAGCGTCGGTGTCTTGGTTATGGTGGCGACCATGATCGACACTGCTCGAAAGTCACCGGCTCGAACCGAAAGACGCGAGGCAAGCCCGGTGGAGACACCGTCGCCGGCCGCCCCGCCGCCGCCTCGCCGCCATGCGCCGCCGAAGTCATCGAGACACGGAGCGGCGATCGCGGTCGCGACCGCGATCGGCGCGGTCGCCGCATGGCTCGCCTGGCCCGCCTGGATGGCACCGGCGCCACCGGCCCCGGCGCCGTTCGCCCAATCGGAACCCGCCACGATCGGCCTCGGCTATCTCGAACCGGCCAGCACGATCCTGAAGGTCGCGGCGCCCGGAGGGCCTGACTCCTCACGGATTGCGAGACTGAACGTCAGCGAAGGCGATGTCGTTGTCATGGGCCAGCCGCTGGCGGTGCTCGACAGCAGCGACAAGCTCGAAGCGCAGTTGCAGTTGGCCCGAGCACAAGCGGATCTCAAGCGTCTTGCCTTGCATCGACAGCGCCTCGATGTCGAATTCTCGACCAGCCAACGCAAGGCTGCGTTGGAGCGTGCGCGAGCCGATCTGGCTTCGAACAAAGCAGAGTTCGACCGGCAGCAGGAACTGACGGACCGCAGCATCTCCACGGCTGCTAACCTGGAAAAGAAGAAGCGCGACTATCTTGTCTCACTCGCCTCGGTCCGCGAGATGGAAGCGGCGCTGCTACGCATAGAGTCGACCCCTGCCGCCTCGAATGATCAGGTCGACGTAGCGTTTGCGCTGCAAGAGCTGATCGCCGCGGAAGCCGAACTCAAAGTCGCCGAAGCCAACGTCGACCAGTCCGTCATTGTCGCGCCGGTGTCCGGCCGCATCTTCACAATCAACGCTCGAGAGGGCGAACGGATCGGATCCGATGGGCTGCTCGAACTTGGCGCCGTCGACCGGATGCGCGCCGTCGTCGAAGTCTATCAGACCGATATCGGTCATGTGACCGTCGGCCAAACGGTTGTCGTCTCAAGCGAGGCATTGGATGAGCCTGTCCCGGGCAGGGTCAGTTGGATTTCCCCGGCCGTCAAGCGCCAGACAGTCGTCAACAACGATCCGGCGACGGCAACTGACGCCCGGGTCATCCCGGTCTATGTGGAGTTTGACGCAACCGTCAGTGCGCGCATCGCCAAGCTTTCCCGCCTCCAGATTAAGGCGAGATTCAAGCAATGAAGCTTGCGCTCCTCTGGACACTGAAAAGCCGGATGCCCCTGGGCTGGCGTCAACTGAGCCACAACAAGACTCGGCTGTCGGTTGCCCTCATGGGTGTCGTCTTCGCGAATGTTCTCATCTTTATGCAGCTCGGCGTGATGGGAGCGTTGTTCGAGACATCCGTGACGCCCGTGCGTCTGCTGAAGGCCGACATCATGTTGATCAGTCCGGAGGCCCGCGCAATCAACCAACTCGGATCTCTTCCGCGGCGCCGGCTCTACCAGGCCCTCGGCGTTCCGGGGGTGATGAGCGCGTCGACACTGCAGATCGGGACGGTGGAGATCCGCAGTCCCACCAGTGTCGAGCAGGCCTCGGTGATGGTGTTTGGAGTTGATCCCGCGTTTGACGGCTTCACCCGCCAAGACATTACCGCCCAGCGGCATCTCCTGAAACTTGCCGACACCGCACTGCTCGATCGCCTCACACGGAGTTCATTGGCGCCGCTGGTGACTGCGGTCGCAAGCGGCGAGGAGGTGAAGGCGGAGTTGCAAGGCCGAGCGGTGACGATGACCGGTCTTTATTCATTGGGCGCATCGTTCTCGATCGACGGCAGCATTATCGTGAGCGACCAGACGTTCCTGAGACTCTTTCCGCGGAACTCCGCGTCGGCCGTGAATGCGATCCTAGTCCAAGTCGATCCCGCCGCCAGCCCTCATCGGGTCGCCGCTGATCTGCGGAGAGTGCTCTCAGGCGGCGACACTAAAATCATGCTTGTTGATGAATACGCTGATTACATCAAGACATACATGAGGGACAACACCCCAATCGGATTTGTTTTTACCTTCGGCGTTGCTATTGGATGCCTCATCGGTTTTGCTATCGTCTATCAGATCCTGTACGCAGATGTCAGCGATCATTTATCGGAATACGCCACCTTCAAGGCAATGGGTTATACGCATAATTATTTGCTTCTTATTGTCTTCGAGCAAGCATTTCTGCTGGCCGTGCTTGGGTTCTTGCCTGGAGTGACGGCCTCGCTCGGCCTTTACGCCCTGATCGCAGCCGGAACGGAACTCGCACTGACCATGCCGGTCAGCCGCGCTCTCCTCGTCCTCGCCCTGACATTCGGCATGTGCGCGGCGTCCGGAGCGATCGCTACGCGCAGACTCAAGGCAGCCGACCCGGCTGATGTTTTCTGAGGTTCGTCATGTTGCAGCTACTTTACAGCGAACGAGATCTTCGGCGTCCGCAGATCCAGGAAAGGCCGGCGGTGTCGATCCGCCGGTTGAGCCACAGATTCGGGTCCGGAGAGACAGGAAAGCAAATTCTCTTCGATGTCGAACTCGACGTCGCGCGTGGCGAGATCGTGCTCCTGATGGGCCCGTCCGGCTGTGGCAAGACGACGATCCTGACGCTGGTCGGAGCACTGAGGTCGGTCCAGTCCGGCAGCGTTGACACACTGGGCGAGGAGCTCCTGGGCGCCGATGAAACCGCCTTGATCAGGACCAGGCGGCGCATCGGATTTGTCTATCAGGGGCACAATCTGCACGAGAGCCTTACGGCGATCGAGAACGTGCGCATGGGCTTGGAAGTCCATGGCCCCGATCGACTGCGCGACTGGCGCAAGACATGCGAACAGATGCTTGGCAGCGTCGGACTGCTCGATTGGTCCGAGGCGTATCCGGCCAAGCTTTCAGGTGGACAGAAGCAGCGCGTTTCGATTGCGCGCGCACTCGTCGCCAAGCCCCCCTTGATCTTGGCCGACGAGCCGACCGCGGCGCTCGACCGCGGGACCGGCCGGCAGATCGTCGATCTCCTCCGCGAGCTTGCCAAAAAGCACGGAAGTTCGGTGCTGATGGTCACGCATGACAACCGCATTCTCGATGTCGCCGATCGCATCGTCGAGATGGATGACGGCCGTATCACGTCCGTAAGCTTCGCACGTCCAGGTAATTGATCCCCTACTCCATGAAAGGCCTTGCCATGCTTGACACGAAAGTCTTGATCGTTTCCTTGCTCGTGACGGCCGTGCCGGCGACCGGCTTTGCCGCTCAGGACTATTTGCCTCCATCGCAGGCCGCCAGGATGCTTGCGGACGGCCAGCCCTGGAACGCGGAGCTGCCCGATGGGAAGAAGGCTCGTTTGACCTTCAACGCCGATGGCACGGGGTCCTTCGAGGGGCCGATTACAATTTCAACGTCCTGGGCAATCAAGGGCGACAATCTCTGCGTCAACCTGCGCATCGCAGGGACCCGATGCCTTCGCTTCAGACAGGTGACGGGCGGGTTTCAGGCTTACCAAGGCGAGGCCGCAGATCTGCGGTTGACGCGATGAACCGGCGCGGATCCCCGGGAAAGCAACCCTTCGTCGCGTTGCGCTCCGATTCACCAAGGTCGGCACGGTCCGCAGACGGTTCAGGCGCCGCGCCGCAAGGGTCTCGACGGCGGTCGTGTCTGTTACGGTCGATATTGTTCACCAACGTCGTGGTTCTGGTGTCGGCCTGCGCGAGCTCGAACCTGACGCAGAGCGGAGCCCTGTCGTCTTACGAGAAATTGCAGCGCAGCGACGGCATGCTGACGCAGGCGAGCTTCCACGTCGACAAGGATCGACTGATGCTCGCGAAAACCGTGTCACTCATTCCCGCAAGCATAGCGGATGGCGCCCGGAAGTCCGGTCTCACACCCGCGCAATTGGCGCTGGTCGCGAACACGATCAATCGATCCCTCTGCGCCGGCTTGAGCGAACGCCTGCGCATTGTCGAACCATCGCAGCCTGCCGATCTGGTCGTGCAAGCCTTCGTGACCGAGATCACGACAACGGACGTGACCATGGCAGGTGTTTCGAGCGCGGCCAACGTGGGCGGTTCCGTGGCAGCCGTCGCGACCGGGCTACCTATTCTCATTCCTAGGATACCGATTGGCATGGGTGGTCTGTCGGTGGAGGCGCAGGCGACGGACGCCGGCAGACAGCAGGTGGCCGCGATGACCTGGGCGCGGGGAGCCGATGCGCTCACGACCCGGCCTCGAGCGTCCGAAGAAGCTGATGCCTATGTCTTGGCCAATGCTTTTGGGGACGACTTCTCGCGACTGATCGTCACCGGCGCCGATCCGATCAAGGGCTCGATCGCAACGCCCCCCAGCTCCCAAAGTGTTCGAGAGTTTTTCGGATCGAAGCCTAAGGACGCAGCCTGCGAGCAATTCGGGAGAAACCCGGGCGTCTCGGGTTTTGTCGGCGGCGTGATCGGATTGCCGCCCAACTGGACCGATCCAGGCACTCAGCGACCGTGACTTGACCTGCTGCCCGTTTCCTGGACCGGTCTGAGGTCGGGAATTCCAGTCCATGAGCTGCGACGCGTCGTTGAACCGCCTGGCTGGGTCTTCCACCGGGGGGCGGTCAGGGTGGGCCACGGGCCGCTGACCGATTCAGCAGCGCGATCGGGGGGCTATTTCCGATCGCCCGATCTCGGGGCTCGTCGCGAAGCGGCGGAAAATGCGCGCATCGCTCATCCTGTCCGGCTAGAACCCGTCCCGTCCGGATCGCAAGGATCCGGACGAAAAGAACCGGCTCAAGCCCTTGAATCGAGGGCAAGTCCTTTTCGATCGGATGATTCCGTCCGATCGGGAAATGCTCTAGGTGTTTAGTCCCACAATGTGGTGGCGTATCGTTAACGCCGTCAGAGAGGGATAAGCTATGGGCCAAGTTCTTCACGGGAGCGCCACGACCACGCACGTCGTTCGAGCGGAGCTACAGCGATCGCAAGCTTCAGCCGCGGAACTCGCGCGGCGTTTCGGGATCAACGAGAAGACCGTGAGGAAGTGGCGGTCCAGCATCGAAAAGCCGGAGTTGTTCACCCGCCAGCCCACCCATGACATGATGGGACTAAACACCTAGAACGGCGGCAATCCGCCGCTTCGAGGTAGCTGGTCAGACATGATCGCCACGACACCGCGCGGAGTGTGTCGAGCCGCGCCAGCTAGGCGGGGTGAACCACGTCGGTGATGGGGTTCAGTCTCGATTGAGCTGGGGCTTGGTCACACCTGAATAACCTGAGCGTGCCAGTTTCCCGCGTGCGAAGCATTGGCGAGATAGGCCGGCACCTGATCGGCGCGTAGGGCGGCGCCGACCCAGGAGCCCTGCAACTCCTTCACTTTGATGCCGGCCAGGAAGTCAATCTGAAACCGACGGTCCACCGAAGCGGCTCCGACCCCGATGCCCAACCGGTGGGCGAGATCCGTTATGCCGATAGCGAGCGCCTGACGCTGCGGATCATCTGAAAGGCCGAAAACCAACTCCCGACTGAGCTTGAGCCCTTCGATCGGCAGGTCGAGCAGGTTGCCGAGCGCGACATTGCCGGTTCCAAAGCCATCGATGGCGATGCCCACGCCGGCCTCCTCCAAGCGGTGGATAGCCGCCGCTGCCAGGCTGCCGCCCCGGCCGGTGAGAGTAACTTCGTCTATCACAAAGGTGACCGCGCTACGGGATATCCGAGCCTCCTTCAACTGCCCAATCATTGCCTCGACGGTAGAGGGGTCGCGCAGTTCGTCACCGCGTAATCCAATCTGTAACTTGCCGAACGCAACGCCGCTGCGTTCCCAAGTGCTCGCCGCCGCCAGGGCGAGGCGCAGATTGGTCTCCGATAGCTGGCGCGCCAGGGCCGGGTCATCGTAGCCGACCGCGAGGACCTCGTCCGAAAGCAAACCCCCGGCTGGGTTCTTCAGTTGCAGGAGCGCCTCAAAGCCTATGCAGGCCATCGTGTCCGGCCGGTGAATGGGTTCGAATACCATGTCCACCTGGCAGGAACTGACGGCCACGCGGGCACTGTCGAGCAATCCTGCGCGGCGGTCGAGCGTCTCGCGCAGCGAGCGTTGGAAAAACTCGACCCTGTTGCGTCCATTCTCCTTGGCCTTGTAGAGCGCAAGATCGGCGGCCTTCACGAGGTCCCTCGACGTCGCTGCGTCGGTGGGGAAAACCGCAACGCCGATGCTGCTGCTGAACTGGCGCGAAGCTCCGGCTAGCGTGACCGGCATACGAATTGCCCCCAGCACCGCCTCCAGCGGCCGAAACAGGTCTTCTCCCTGGTCAGCCCCTTCTAAAATAAGGGCGAACTCGTCGCCCCCCAGTCGGGCGAAGGTGTCAGTCCGGCGGATGACGGCGCCCACCCGTTCGGCAAGCGTCAATAACAATTCGTCACCGGCATCGTGTCCGAAGCTGTCGTTCACCGATTTGAAGTGGTCAATGTCGAAGAGGGCCAGTCCGACCGACTTTCCCACCCGTCCAGCGCGCTCCAGCGCTTCCTGGAAGCGGGAATTGAAGCACATGCGGTTCGCCAAGCCGGTCAGCTTGTCCAGGTTGGCAAGGTCCCATAGTTCCGCTTCATGCCGATGGCGCTCGGAGACATCATTGAACACGAGCAGGACCTGGACCGTGCCATCGGGTTGAGCGATCGGTGCACCGGCTATCTCGACAACAACCGTGCCCCCACTCACGCAGAGAAGTTCTGTCTCGATGGGGTCGTATTGCCATTGATCGTTGGGCAGCTGCGCGACAAGCCTGTCGAAGGCCGAGTTGTCGACGAAAAGGTCTTCAATGGTCTTGCTGGCCATGGCCGCGGCGTCGAGACCGATGAGCCGGCAGAGCGACTGGCTCTGCATAAGGATGCGCCGGGTCGTCAGGTCAACAAGCGCCTTGCCGGTCGGCGACAAGGCAAAGATGGAACGAAAGCGCTCCTCGTTGGCCCGCAACTCGTCGGCCGCCAGCTTCTCGGCGGTGATGTTTGTATGGGTGCCTACAGCACGTAGGGCGTGTCCATCTGGCCCTATCTCGAGAACAATGCCCCTGTCGCGCACCCAGATCCAATGGCCGTCTTTGTGACGTAGGCGGAACTCCGCTTCGGAAATTGGGGTCAGCCCGGCAAGATGGTCGCGATCCGCTTGCAGTGCGGCCGCGCGATCGTCCGGGTGCATAAGCTCGAGCCATAAGCCCCGGGCGTCGCCGAGTTCGTGCTCCTCGTAGCCGAGCAATGCCTTCCAGACGCGAGAGTAGAAGGTTCGTCCGGTGCGCTGGTCGAAGTCCCAGACGCCCTGGCCCGCGCTTTCGAGTGCAAAGTTCCAGCGCTCTTCGCTGGTGCGTGTCACCTGTTCGGCGAGTTTCAGGGCGGTGACGTCGCTATAGATGATGAGCGTGCCTTGTTCGGTAATCGGGCAGCAGCACAGCTTCATCCACCGCCCGTCAGACAATTCCACAAGGCGCTCGCCCCCGTCCGCAACGATAGCAAGGAAGTCCTCCAGCGCTTCTTCGAGGCTCACCAAATGATCGTCGCGCATCTCACGCAAGGCATGCGACTGGACAACGATGTCTTCCAACTGAGCGCCCAGCTGACGGAAATGCGCAGAAAGGGAGAAGATCCGCAGATATGCATCATTATGAAATTGGAGCCGTCGGTCGCGATCGAACAGGGCAATACCGTCCGGCACATGGGCCAGCACGCTTGCTAGCATTTGGCGCAGGTCTTCAAGTTCCTTGGCCATCTGCTTTTCGGCCGTGATGTCGTGATTGTGTGTGATGAGCCCGATCAGTCGACCCCTCGCGTCTGCAAATGGTGCCTTAATGGTGCTGACCCAGCCTGCGGAACCGTCTTCGTGGCGGACCATCTGTTCCACCCGGCTCGCAGTTCCGCTCTCCAACACATGCCGTTCGTCAGCGAGAAAGCGTTCGGCGACATCGGCAGGGTAAAAGTCGAAATCTGTGCGGCCAATGAGAGCGTCCGGTCCCGTGGCGCGCATCAGTGCGGCGGTCGCGGGGTTCGCGACGATGAAGCGGCCGTCAAGGTCCTTGGCGTTGAGGCTATCTGGAAGCTGTTCTACTAAGGTCCGATAAGCATAATTCTCAGCAACCAGGCGTTCAATCCGATGGCCACTACGCAAGATGATGCCCGCCAGCGCAGTGGCCGCGAAATTCCAGGAGCCGAGCTCTGTGGCGATGGCCAGGTAGAGTGGCACTTGGTCGCTGTGGACGATCAGGAGCACCGGCGCCGACGACACGGCGGCCGCCAAGGCCGGCGCCAGCACAGCCAAGTGCGAGCGCGAGAATTGCGTTCTCGGTAGCTGGCGATGCAAGAGTGATCCTACGAGTGTCGGTAGAAGGATGCCTGCAACACCGGGCCAAAGGCCAAAGCCACCGACAGAAACCCGATAAGTCAATGCTGAGGCGGCAGTCAGGCCGCCCGCGACCGGTCCACCGTAGAAAGCCGCTATCGACAAGAAGGCGGCGCGCAAGTCCACGAACGCTCCGGGCTCCAGCGCGAACGGGAGCATCATGGCTCGGACGGTGCCTGCGCTCATCACGAGCCCGAACAAGATGGTATCCAGCGGCTTCCTTAACGTACCGAGCCAAATCCGGCCCAAGCTCAGCAGCAGCGCACAGATCGCCAGTATGGCCATGTTGGCGAGAAATTCCCGACTAAACTCGAACATGGCGACCTTCGCGACAGCCGGAAATGACAGCTAAGCTAGCGCAGGGGTTGGTTTCAGATCCTATAACGGCAGGCGCACAATGAACGGATCAGCAGCCGATCACATCGAACCAGCGAACAGTAGGATGGTCAGTGTTTCCACAACCGGCTCGCTGACGGGGTAGGCGAAACCAGCCGCGTCGCCTGCCAAGGAACAGTCAAAGCCGCATGGACTGGGGGAAAACTTGGGGGAAGGATACCTCTGTCAGAGCAAATTAAACAATAGATCCAACAACTTTAATTGAGAATATGGCGGAGAGAGAGGGATTCGAACCCTCGATACGGTTTCCCGTATACACGCGTTCCAGGCGTGCGCCTTAAACCACTCGGCCATCTCTCCGGGCCCCATTCGGGCGCGCCTTGATAGAAGAAGTCCGGGGGCCATGCAACAAGCGCGTGACGGCTTCGACGGAACCGCAAAAGGCTTGCACTGCCGCCGCTTCGCCAATTGACAAGCCCACCCCGAGCCCGTAATCGTGCGCGCCGTTGCCCAGGTGGCGGAATTGGTAGACGCGCTGGTTTCAGGTACCAGTGGTGCAAGCCGTGGAGGTTCGAGTCCTCTCCTGGGCACCAACCCGTTCGAGGTTGGTGTTTGCCGCCAAGGACTTAAGCTATCAATCCCTCAAGCGCCCGCTGCCCCGCCCGCGTCCTCCGCCGCCGCCGTGGCGGCGTTGAAGAGGGCGTAGACGTCGTCCTTGCGGCAGAGCTGGGTGCCGGGGGTGAGGGCGGCGGCGGCGCCGGCGGCGACGCCGAAGCGAAAGGCGCGGGCGATCGGCTCGCCCTTGATCAGCATGAACACCAGGGCGGCGACGAAGCTGTCGCCGGCGCCGACGGCGGAGAGCGTCTTCACGTGGATCGCCGGCAGGCGCAGCGCGCCGTCGCGGTTGACGAGGAGCGCCCCTTCCCGGCCCATGCTGACGGCCACGTGCTCGACCCTTCCGCCGGCGACGATCTCCGTCGCGGTCGCGATCACGCCGCGCTCGTCGAGCTTGTGGCCGGCGAGGTGCTCGAGCTCGCCGAGGCTCGGCTTCACCAGGAAGACGCGCGCGCTCCCGAGGGTGAGGCGCAGCGCCTCGCCGGACGTGTCGAGCACGAAGCGGACGCCGGCCGCCTCCGCGTGGCGCGCCATCGCGGCGTAGAGGTCGTCGGGAGCGCCCGGCGGCAGGCTGCCGCTCGCCACCAGGTAGCGGCCCCGGAACGCGGCCGCATGAGCCATCACCGGCGCGATCTCGTCCGCCGAGACGGCAGGACCCTCCGGCACGAAGCGGTATTCGAAGCCGGTCGCCTGCTCGTGCACCATCAGCGCGATCCTGACCGGGCCGCGCATGGGGAAGCGCTTCAGCAACAGGCCGCGACCGGCGAGCAGCTCGTCGTAGAGGCCACCGGTGGCGCCGCCGGACAGATAGGCGAGTTCCACCGCGCCGCCGAGGCTCGCGATGACGCGCGCCACATTGGTGCCGCCGCCACCCGGATCGTGCATCTGGCCGTGGGTGCGGACCTTCAGGGTCGGCTGCACCCGGTTCGCCTCGCAGGCGATGTCGATCGACGGGTTGAGGGTGACGGCGAGAACGTCGCTCATGGGGCGGTCCGGTCGGTCGGGAGGGCGGAGGCGGCCGGCATGGCCGCGCGTTTCGTGACGGATCGCCCCTGCCGCATCAGCGCGCCGCCCGCGCGGGAGGGGCCTGCTCGGCGGCCTGCTTGGAGGCCTCCTCGGCGGCGACCTGCCGCTTGACCCGCACGAAGCTGTCCGGCGTCACCGAGATGGAATCGATGCCGCAGGCGACCAGGAACCGCGCGAAGTCCGGATGGTCGCTCGGCGCCTGGCCGCACAGGCCGACCGTCGCGCCCGCCTTGTGGGCGGCGCCGATCACATTGGCGATCATCCACTTCACCGCCTCGTCCTGTTCGTCGAATTCGGCGGCGAGCAGCTCGGAATCGCGGTCGGCGCCGAGGGTCAGCTGGGTCAGGTCGTTGGAGCCGATCGAGAAGCCGTCGAAGCGGGCCGCGAAGGCCTCCGCCAGAATGACGTTGGAGGGGATCTCGCACATCACATAGACGGCGAGCCCATTCTCGCCGCGCGTCAGCCCGTTCTCGGCCATGACCGCGATCACGCGGTCGGCCTCGCGCACCGAGCGGCAGAACGGGATCATCACGATCACGTTGCGGAAGCCCATCTCCATGCGCAGGCGCCGGATCGCCCGGCATTCGAGGTCGAAGCCTTCGCGGTAGGCCGGCGCATAGTAGCGCGAGGCGCCGCGGAAGCCGATCATGGGATTGGCTTCCACCGGCTCGAATTCGGCGCCGCCGAGGAGGCCGGCATATTCGTTGGTCTTGAAGTCGCTCATGCGGACGACGACGGGACGCGGATGGAAGACCGCGGCGATGCGGGCGAGGCCGCGCGCGAGCCGCTCGACGAAATACTCGGTCTTGTCGGCATAGCCCTCCGTGAGCGCCGCGATCCGCCGCCGCGCCGCCTCGTCGCGCAAGGTGTCGAAGCGCACCAGCGCCATGGGATGGACGCGGATGTGGTTGGAGATCACGAATTCCATGCGGGCGAGGCCGACGCCGTCGGCCGGCATCTGCCACCAGCGGAACGCCGCCGCCGGATTGGCGAGGTTCAGCATGACCTTGGTGCGGGTCGCCGGGATCGCGTCGAGCGACACGGTCGCCACCTCGATCTCCGCCAGGCCGTCATAGACGAAGCCCTCGTCGCCCTCCGCGCAGGAGAGGGTGACGTCCTGCTCGCCGTGCAGCACATGGGTGGCGTTGCCGGTGCCCACGATCGCCGGCAGGCCGAGTTCGCGGCTCACGATCGCCGCATGGGACGTGCGCCCGCCGTGGTCGGTGACGATGCCGGCGGCGCGCTTCATGATCGGGACCCAGTCGGGATCCGTGGTGGCGGTGACCAGGATGCTGCCGTCCACGAAGCGGCCGATGTCCTCGGCCGTCTCGATGATGCAGGTGCGCCCGGTGACGATGCCGGCGCCGATGCTGAGGCCCTTCGCCAGCACCTTGCCCTTGGCGGTCAGCGCATAGGACTTGAGGAGCGAGGCGTCGCGGCGGGACTGCACGGTCTCCGGCCGTGCCTGGACGATGAAGAGCGCGCCGGTCTCGCCGTCGAGCGCCCATTCCATGTCCATGGCCGCGCCGTAGTGCCGTTCGATCGCGACCGCCCAGCGGGCAAGCGTCAGGATCTGCGGATCGGCGAGAACGAAGGCGGCGCGCTCGGCCTTGGCGGTCGGCACGGTGCGGGTCGGCTCGCCGGCGCCGCCATAGATCATCTTGCGGTCCTTGGCGCCGAGCCGCTTTTCCACGATCGGGACGAGCGCCGGGTCGTCGAGGAGCGGCTTGAACACGACATATTCGTCCGGATCCACCGCTCCCTGCACCACCGTCTCGCCGAGGCCCCAGGCGGCGTTGATCACCACCACCTTGTCGAAGCCGGTCTCGGTGTCGATCGAGAACATCACGCCGCTGCCGCCGCGGTCGGAGCGGATCATCGCCTGCACGCCGACCGAGAGCGCGACCTTCAGGTGGTCGAAGCCCATCGCCTTGCGGTAGCTGATCGCCCGGTCGGTGAAGAGCGACGCGTAGCAGCGGCGCGCGGCGTCGAGGAGGGCGTCGGGCCCGCGGATGTTGAGGAAGGTCTCCTGCTGCCCGGCGAAGCTCGCATTGGGCAGATCCTCGGCGGTGGCGCTCGACCGCACCGCGACCGCGATGCCGCCGGACGCCGCCGCCGGCCCCGAGAGCTCGGCATAGAAGCGCGCGATCGCCTGTTCCGTGTCGGCCGGCCAGCGCCCGGCCGCGATCGCCCGGCGGACCGCCGCGCCGGTCTCGGCGAGCGAGGCGTCGCCCGCGGCAAGGCGGTCCATGGCCGCGGTGATGACGGGGCGGAGGCCGTTGTGGTCGAGATAGCGCCAATACGCGTCCGACGTGGTGGCGAAGCCGGGCGGCACCGCGATGCCGTGCGGCCGAAGCGCCCGGATCATCTCGCCGAGCGAGGCATTCTTGCCGCCGACGCGCGAAACGTCCCCGCGCCCGCACGCCGAAAGCCAGACGATCGGATCGTCCCGTTTCTCCGTCATGCTGGCTCCTCCCGGCTGCCTCTTCTTGGCGGCCAGTGCAGCAGACGGGCGGTCGGGACGCATTGACGGCGATCAAGGGGGCTTTCCGGCCCCCCTTCACCCGCCGATCGGGTCGCCCGTGGTGGCGAGGCGGCGGGCGTCGTCGAGGATGCGCTGCAGGTCGGCGGCGCGGCGGAAGCCGGGTTCCTCGGCGCGGCCGGCGCGCACGGAGCGGATGAACGCGTCGTAATTGGGCCTGGCGGGCGGGCAAGCGACCGGGCGCCAGGTGAGCGTGTCGACATCGGCGCCGGCGCAGACGCGCACGGCGCCTTGCGGGTATTCGTGGTAGGCCTCGATCGCGCCGCGGTCGCCGAACACGCGGAGCTCGATCCGGTTGGCATAGCCGGTCATGGTCCGGCTCGCCTGCACCATGCCGATGGAGCCGTCGTCGAAGGCGAGCGAGAGGATCATGCCGTCGTTGGCGTCGAGGCGGTAGGCGCCGATCCGGTCGCCCGGCGCCTTCGGATAGGTGACGAGGCGCGCCTGCATGGCGGTCGGCGTGCTGCCGGTGGCGAAGGTGAGGAAATCCAGGATGTGGATGCCGACGTCGCCGAGCACGCCGAGCGAGCCGTGCTCCTCCGACAGGCGCCACAGCCAGCGGCTTTCCGTGCGCCAGTCGCCCCAGTGGCGGCCGACCAGCCAGCTCTGCCGATAGCTCGCCTCCACGTGGCGGATGCGGCCGACCACGCCTTCGGCGATGAGGGCGCGCGTCTTCTGCAGTTCCGGCGTGCCGCGGTAGGTGAGGTTGACCATGCCGACGAGGCCGGCCGCCTCCAGCGCGTCGGCCATGGCGACGGCATCGCCGTGGATGGTGGCGAGCGGCTTCTCGCAGAAGACGTGCTTCCCGGCCGCGATCAGCCGCATGGTGGTCGGGTGATGCTGGCTGTCGGGCGTGACATTGGCGGCGGCGTCGAACGCGCCCCAGGCGAGCGCGGCCTCGAGATCCGGGAAGGCGTGGGGGATCTTGTGCAGCGCCGTGAAGGCGGCGAGCCGGGCGGGATCGATGTCGACGCCGCCGACCACCTCCACGTCCGCCATGGCGCCGAACGCCTTGGCGTGCTCCTTGGCCATGTCGCCGGTGCCGAGGATCAGGATCCGGACGGGCGTCACGGCTGTTCTCCCGGCGCGGCGGCGCCCGCGAGGGCCTCGGGCCGGCGGTCGGCCGGCACGTTCGGGGCGAGTTCGACGGTCGTCCAGGGCGGCGCGGGGTTGGCCGCCCAGCGCACGGCGTTGCGCAGGACCTGCCGGACCTGCGGGTGGTAATAGGTCGGATAGGCCTGGTCGCCCGGCCGGAAATAGAAGATGCGGCCGGCGCCGCGCTTGTAGGTGAGGCCGGAGCGGAACACCTCGCCGCCGCGGAACCACGAGATGAACACCGTCTCCATCGGCTCGGGGACGGAGAAGGGTTCGCCGTACATCTCCTCCGGCGCGATCTCGAAATAGGGCGGCAGGCCTTGCGCGATCGGATGGCCGGGGTCGATCACCCAGATCCGCTCGATCGCCTCCTCGACGCGCCAGCTGAGCGCGCAGGGGGTTCCCATCAGGCTGCGGAACAGCTTCGAGAAATGGCCGGAATGCAGCATGATCAGGCCCATGCCCTGCCAGACGCGGCGGCGCACGCGCTCGACGGCGGCGTCCGAGACGTCGGCGTGGCGGTGATGGCCCCACCAGAGGAGCACGTCGGTGTCGGCGAGGCGCGCCTCGGAGAGGCCGTCCTCCGGTTCGTCGAGCGTGGCGGTGGTGACCGCGATGGCGGGGTCGGCGCGCAGGCCCTCGGCGATGGCGCCGTGGATGCCGTCCGGATAGCGCGCACGGACGTCCGGCTCGTGCTGCTCGTGATGGTTTTCGTTCCACACCGTGGCCCGGATCGCGCTCATTGGGTCCCCTCGCGTCGATGTTGCCTGATCTTTTGACGAAGCTTAGCGCCGTGCGGGCGCCACGACGATGACGGCGGTCAAGGCCGGCCGAGACCGTCGATGAGGAACGCCGCCGCGCCGCGCAGCCCCGCGTCGGGGGCGGTGATCACCGCGAGCGGCATCGCGGCGAGGAGCCCGGAGAGGCGTCCCTTCTCCTCGAAGGCGCGGCGCATCTCCGGCCGATCGAGGAAGGCGAGGATGCGGGGCGGGATGCCGCCGCCGAGATAGACCCCGCCGCGCGCGGCGAAGTAGAGCGCCGCGTCGCCGGCGAAGCGGCAGAGAAAGCGGGCGAAGCGGGTCACCGCGTCCACGGCGGCCGGGTCCGAGCCGGCGAGCGCCGCGGCGACGATCTCCGCCGGGGCGAGCGCCGGGCCGGCCGCGCCCCGGTCGGCGGCGAGCATGGCATGGAGCCGGGCGAGCCCCGGTCCGGACACCATGCGCTCGACCGAGACATGGCCGTGGGCGGCACGGATGCGATCGGCGAGCGCCCGTTCCGCCTGGTCGGCGGCGGCGAAGTCCGCGTGACCGCCTTCGCTCGGAACCGGCAGCCAGCGCCCGTCGATGCGCAGGAGCGCGCCGACGCCGAGGCCCGTGCCGGGGCCGACCACCACCTTGGGCGCGTCCGGGACCGCCTCGCCGCCGCCGATCGCATGGAGGTCGGCGGCGCCGAGGCCGGGCAGCGCGCGGGAGAGCGCGGCGAAGTCGTTGACGAAGACGACGCGATCGAGCCCGAGCGCCGCGGCGAGGTCGGCGGCGCCGGCGCGCCAGCCGGAATTGGTGAGCGTCACGACGCCGTCCGTGACCGGCCCGGCGACCGCGAAGACCGCCTCGCGCGGGGTCTCGCCGGCGCCGGCGAGATAGGCCGACGCGGCCTCGCCGAGCGAGGCGTGGCTCGAACACGGGCTCGATCGCCCTTGCCGGAGGGCGCCGGTCAGGAGGTCGACGAGGGCGAAGCGGGCATTGGTGCCGCCGATGTCGGCGACGAGACCACAGGCTGGCATTTCGGGGCGGGCTCCGGTTGGGTCGGGCGATCTTCGCGCGTCACCTTCACGATCCGCTTGTAGAAGCCGAGCGTGTCCGCGTGGCGGCTGGTTCCGATCACGGCGGCGTCCGGGAGGCGCCGGTCGACTTCGGCATAGAGGCGCTGCTCGCGGCCGCGGTCGAGCGCGCTCGCCGCGTCGTCGAGGAAGATCCAGCGCGGGCCTTGCAGGAAGAGCCGCGCGAAGGCGACCGACTGCTGTTCCTCGAGCGACAGCGCCCGGTCCCAGCGGTCGCTCCGGTCGAGCGACGACGCAAGATGCGGGACGCCTGCCCGCATGAGTGCGTCATGCATGGCGTCATCGGGGAAACGGGCCTCCGCGGCCGGATAGGCGAGCACCGCGCCGAGCGCCCCGGGCGGCAGATAGGGCCGCTCCGGCATGAACATGCAGGCCTCGCGCGGCGGCATGGCGATGCTGCCCGACCCGCGTGTCCACAGGCCGGCGAGCGCGAGAAAGAGCATGCTCTTGCCCGATTGCGGGTCGCCGACGATCAGCACGCGCTCGCCCGGCGCCACCGTCACGGTCGGCTGGTCCAGTCCGGCGCGGCCTCCCGGCATGGCGAGGACGAGCTTGTCCATGACGAGGCGGTCGCCCGCGCCGTCCCGATAGTCGAGATGACCCGCGCCACCGTTGCCGAGGCCGGCGAGCGCCTCGTCGATCGCCTTCACGCGCCCGAGCGCGGCCTGCCAGTCGGCGATGCGGGAATAGTTGTCGACGAACCAGCGCATCGAACTCTGCACCTGCATGAAGGCGCCGACCACCATCATGAGCCCGCCGAGCGAGAGCGTGCCGGCGAAATAGCCGGGCGCCGCGGCGATGATCGGCACCACCATGGCGAGCCATCCGAACCCGGACGTGACCCAGGTGAGATGGGCGAGGCCGCGGGCGAGCAAAGCCATCGCGTCGGTCACGGCGTCCACGTGCCGGGACATGGCGCGGCGCTCGTCCGCCTCGCCGCCGTAGAGCGTGATGCCCTCGGCCGCCTCGTCGACCCGCACCAGCGCGAGCCGCAGCTCCGCCTCGCGGGCGTAACGGTCGGCGTTGAAGTGCACGAGCGGGCGGCCGAACCGCCAGGTGAGCCAGGAGCCGAGCAGCGCGAAGCCGGCGGCGCAGAGGACCATCGAGCCGGGCACATAGACGATCTCGCCGCCGACCGGAAAGCCGACCTGGCGGGACAGGACCCAAAGGACGCCGACGAAGGTGACGAACAGGAGGCCGGCCTGGACGAGGCTCGCGCCCAGATCCGCGGTCAGTTCGGAAAGCCGGCGGGCATCGTCCTGGATGCGCTGGTCGGGATTGGTGCCGCCCTCGCCCGCGAAGGTGAGCAGATAGGCACGCTTCGGCACCAGCCAGTTGTCGAGCAACGCATCGGTGAGGACGCGCCGGAGCGCGATCTTCAGCTTCTCGCCGAGATAGGTCTGCGCCACGACGAGCACCAGCAGCGTGCCGGCGATGGCGAGGTAGTGCGTCACCTCGCGCAGAAACGCGGCGGGGTCGCGCCCCTCGATGCTGTCGTAGAAGCCGCCCTGCCACCGGTTCAGCACCGTCTGCATGCCGGTGTTGGCGAGGATGACGAGCCCGAGCCCCGCCGCCAGCACGATGACGAGCCGCCGCGCCGACAGGTCGTCGGACTTGGCGACGAGCCTGACGAGGTCGCCGAGGGAGGCCGACCGCTCCGGGGGCGCGGAGGGCCGGTTGCTGTCGGCAAGCTCGGTTGGCGGCGACTTCGTCATTCTCGTATACCGTGACGGTCAAGCCATGGCCGGCCGCCGACGGGCAAGCGTCGCGGTCCCCGGCGCGGGCGTCAACGAGGGGAAACACGCATCGTGCCGGCGGAGACGAAGACGGCGCCGTCCCGGCGGGTGCGGGACCTGGTCGATGCCATGACGCTCGGCGAGAAGATCGGCCAGCTCTCCATGCTCTCGATCGGGGGGCCGCCGACCGGCCCGCTCGGGGCGAAGCCGTCGGTCGAGGCGGTGCGGCGGGGCGAGGCGGGCAGCGTGCTGAACCTGGTCGGGCGCGGGCGCGTGGCCGCGCTGCAGGCGATTGCGACGAAGGAGAGCCGGCTCAAGATCCCGCTCCTGTTCGGCCTCGACGTGGTGCACGGCTATCGCACCCAGTTCCCGGTACCGCTCGCGGAGGCGGCGGCGTTCGACGAGGACCTGTGGGCCCGGACCGCCGCCGCGGCGGCGCGCGAGGCGGCGGATGCCGGCATCACGCTCACCTTCGCGCCCATGCTCGACGTCGGCCGCGATCCGCGCTGGGGCCGTGTCGTCGAGGGTCCGGGCGAGGATCCGTTCGTCGCGGCCGCCTTCGCCCGCGCCAAGGTGCGCGGCTTCCAGAAAGGCGACCGGGCGTTCGCGGCCACCGCGAAGCACTTCTGCGCCTATGGGGCGGTGACGGCCGGCCGGGACTACGCGTCGGTGGACGTGTCCGGGCGCATGCTCGAAGAGGTCTATCTGCCGCCGTTCAAGGCCGCCGTCGAGGCCGGCGTCCTGGCGATCATGCCGGCTTTCGTGGACCTCGCGGGCGTGCCCATGACGGCACATCCGTTGCTCAGTCGCGTCCGCGAGGACTGGGGCTTCGCGGGCGTCTTCATCAGCGACTGGGGCGCCATCGGCGAACTCGTCGCCCATGGCGTGGCGGCGGATGCGGCGGAGGCGGCGGCGCTGGCGCTGTCGGCCGGGCTCGACATCGACATGATGAGCGGCGCCTTCGCGGCGGGCCTGCCGGCGGCGCTCGAGCGCGGCCTCGTGAGCGAGGCGATGATCGACGCGGCGGTCCTGCGGGTGCTCGCCCTGAAGGAGAAGCTCGGCCTGTTCGACGCGCCCGCCGCCGCGCCGTCGGCCGGCGGCACGATGCGGCTCGCCCGGGGGCTCGCCCGCGAGGCGGCGGAGAAGTCGATCGTGCTGCTGCACGACCGCAGCGGCGTGCTGCCGCTCCGGCCGGGGGCGCGCATCGCGCTTACCGGTCCGTTCGCGACATCGAGGGCGGACCTGATCGGGCCGTGGTGCGGTCTCGGCCGGCCGGCGGATGCAGTGAGCCTCGCCGAGGCCCTGCGGCGGGACCACGACGGCCCGGTTTCGTGGGACGAGAACGTGGCGGCCGGGGCGGGCAGCGCGGTCGACCTGGCCGCTGGGGCCGACCTCGTCGTCCTCTGCCTCGGCGAGCCGGCGACGCTCAGCGGCGAGGCGGCGAGCCGGGCCGAACCGGGGCTCTCCGCCGAGGACGAGGCGCTGGCGCGGGCGGTGCTCGCGTTCGGCAAGCCGACCGTGCTGATCCTCACCTGCGGCCGGCCGCTCGTGGCGCCGTGGCTCATCGAGGCGGTCGACGCGGCGCTGGTCGCCTGGTTTCCCGGTACCGAAGGCGGCAACGCGCTCGCCGGGATTCTCAAGGGCCGCGCCGAAGCCTCGGGCCGCCTGCCGGTCTCCTGGCCCCGCGCGGTCGGGCAGATCCCCGTCTTCTTCGGGGAGCGCCCGGGCGGGCGACCGTTCCATGAGGACGATCCGTTCACGAGCCGCTACCGCGATGTGCCGAACGAGCCGCAGTTCCCGTTCGGCCACGGCGGCGGCTCCACGACTTTCGCGCTCGGCGAACTGACGCTCGGCGATGCCGACACGGGCGGGCGATACCTTGCGCGTGTCACGGTGTCGAACACGGGCGGGCGGCCCGGCACGGCGGTGGTCTTCCTGTTCATCCGCGCCCTCGGCGGCCTGCCGAACCGCCCGCTCCTGGACCTGCGCGGCTTCCGCCGCGTGACGATCGAGGCGGGCGGGAGCGCGGCGGTCGAATTCGACATCGGGCCGGAGGATCTCAGGTCCCTTGGCGGCTTCGAGCCGCCGCTCGGCGCCGGGACGGCATGCGAGATCCGGATCGGCCTCGATGCCCGCCGCGAGCATCATCGTGTCGTCCGCCTGCGGCTCCCCGGCCCGGACGTCTGACGGGGCGCCGCCCGCTCAGGCGGGTTTCGTCTTCCGCGCGCCGAGCCGGTAGACCGTGATCTTCTCCTCGCGGCCGCGCAGGACATGGTCGCCGACGCAGTCCATGTCGAAATCCAGGTCGGCGCCGCTGACCGTCGCGGCCGAGACGAGGATGACGGTCTCGGCGTCGGGCGCGACGGTGCGGCCGAGCTCCTGCAGCCGCTGACTCACATTCACCGCGTCGCCGACGATCGTGTAGTTGACCCGGTCGGACGCGCCGATATTGCCGACGAACACCCGCCCGGTGTGAATGCCGACGCGGATCCTGAGCCGCGCGCGCGGGCCGCCGGCCGCATCCGAGTGGTCCTCATCGAGCGCGTCGCGGATGGCGGCGGCGGCCCGGACGGCGGCGGCGCCATGCGCTTCCAGATGATCGGGCGCGCCGAAGAAGGCCATCATGCCGTCGCCGAGGAACTTGTCGACCGTGCCGCCATGGTCGTCGACCGCCCGGCACAGGATCGAGAAGTGGTGGTTGAGGAGTTCGGCCACGTCGCCGGCACTCATCGTCTCGGAGAGCGAGGTGAAGCCGGAGATGTCGGTGAACATGACGGTCACCGTCGCCTCGCGCAGGCGCGCCGCGTCCGCGTCCCCGGCCTTGACGAGCCGCGCCACCAGGGAGCGCGGCACATAGGTGGCGAAGGCGCGGAGGCCCGCGATCATGCCGTTGAAGGCGACGGCCTGCTGGTCGAACTCGATGACGCGGCTGCGCGGCATCTCGCTCACCGCGTCGAGCCTGAACTCGGCGACCTCCCGGGCGAGCGCGGAGAAGGCGGCGACCGGGCGGGCGAGCTTGCGCCCGAGCAGGATCGCGGCGGCGAGCGACAGCGCGAGCGCCGCGATGCCGATCGCGCCGGAGGTCCAGGTGCGGCGGATCTCGTCGCCGACCTCGGCGCGCCGGAAATAGGCGCCGAGCGTCCAGGGATGTGGGCCGTAGCCGGCGACCGACTTGGTGATGGCGATGTAGATCCCGCGGCCGCGGCCGCCGGTCCGGTCCTGCTCGGCGAGCTCGATCTCCGTGATCTCCACGTCCTTCGCCTTGGAGGCGTCGAACGCCTCGATCGGCTCGCGCGCGGCGAAGCGGGCGAGCACCGGGTCGCCGAAGGCGGCGAGCGTCTCGAGCGGCCGGACGCCGTCGCCGCGCGCCGCCGGGTCGGCGAGGCGACCGTCCGCGAGCACCCGGTCGGTGCGGTCGAGGATGAAGGCGTGGGTGCCGAACCGCGCCGACAGGTCGCGCGTCAGGGCGGACAGGATGCCGAGTTCCACCGGCGCGACGACCCAGCCCCGTCGCACCCCGCCGCGCGTCAGCGCGGCCGAGACATTCGCATAGACCACGCCCTCGACCGTCACGAAAGGGCCCCACCTGGCGGAGGGCGAGCGGTTCTGCATCTGAAGGGCGGCGCGCACGTCGGGCGACTTTTCGGGCGCCGGGTCGAGCACGCGGAAACGCCCCGCCGGGGCGGCCGCGTCGCGCACCACGCCGCGCACCTTGAGGTCGTCGGTGTAGACGAGCATGCCGGTCGCGCCGGGCACGCTCGCGAGCGAGCCGAGCAGCGCCGGGGTCATCGCCGCGTTGTCGTCGATCTCGAAACGGCCGGTGGCGTAGAGCTCGGCGACGCCGTCGACGGCCGCCTCGGCGCGGCCGAGATGCGCGCGCAGCGCATCCTCGATCGCCTCGATCAGCAGCACCGAGCGGGCGCCGAGCAGATCGAAGGTGTTGCGGTAGTTGGCGCCGACGGTCAACGCGAGGACGCCGCCGACCGACAGCAGCACGAGGGTGCCGAAGCTGAGCGCCAGGAGGGCGGCGGTGGAGATGCGGGGGCGCCGGTCGCCACGAGAGACCATGTTCGGATGCGTCAGCTTTCACACGATCGAGCGATCGGGCGGGGCCCGGCCTCGCGCCATCATAGGCCAAAGCCGCGTCCGAACCCAAGGACTTACGCTGCGGCGGCGGATCACGAGGTGGCCGGCGGCCGCGCCCGGTCCCCGGCCAGACGCATCGCGAATCCTGCAAGCTTGTGTGACCGACCACCCTGCCGATAGGCTTCCCCGACCAAGACCGTCCGGGCCGCCGCCGCGGCGTGCCGGCTTCAGCCGCGGAGGCCGACCATGACGACCACAAGGGGCGAAGGCCCGACGCGGCGGAGCGTCATCGCGGTCGCGGCCGGCGCCGCGCTCGCGCCGTTTGCGGCGGGATGGCCGGCCGCCGCCGCGACCACGCTCGCGAAAGCCGAACCGGCGGAGCGGCTCGTCCCGGCGCGGCCGCTGCCGGTGCCGGACACGGTGAGCGAAGCCCTGCGGCCGGTCGTGGGCGCGCCGCTCCCCGCCGGGTGGGATAGCGTGCCGCGTGACGCGGACGGCTGGCGGGCGCTCGCCCGCGCGAGCGCGCGGGGCGCCGGTCCGATCCTGGACGAGATCAAGCAGAAGCTCCGCATCACGGTGGAGCCGGGCCGGATCGGCGGCGTGCCGGTATTCGTGTCGACGCCGGTGGACCTGCCCGAAGCCAACCGGGCGCGGGTGCTGATGCATCTGCACGGCGGCGGCTATGTTCTCTTTCCCGGCGAGATCGGCGCCGGGGAAGGCATGCTGATGGCCGGCTATGCGCGCATGCGGGTCGTCTCCGTGGACTACCGCATGGCGCCCGACCATCCGTTCCCGGCCGCGCTCGACGACGCGATCGCGGTCTGGACGGTGCTTCTCGCGACCCACGATGCGCGGCGGATGGCGGTGTTCGGCACTTCCGCCGGGGGCGGACTGACGCTCGCCATGCTCCTGCGGGCGAAGGCGGAGGGGCTGCCGCTCCCCGCCGCCGTGGCGCCGGGCAGCCCCTGGGCCGATCTCACCGGGCGCGGCGACACGCTCGCCGCCAACGCCTTCGTGGACAATGTGCTCGTCTCGATGACCGGCTGGGGCGGCGGCGCCGCGCGCCTCTATGCCGGCGGCGCGCCGCTCGATCATCCGCTGATCTCGCCGCTGCATGGCGACTTCGCCGGCTTTCCGCCCGCCATCGTGACCTCGGGCACGCGCGATCTCCTCCTGAGCGATGCGGTCCGTGTCCATCGCAAGCTGCGGCAGGCCGGCGTGGAGGCCACGCTGCAGGTGTTCGAGGCGCAGAGCCATGCGCAGTTCCTCACCCCCTTCGCGCCGGAGACCGAGGAGGCGTTCGGCGAGATCGCGCGCTTCCTCGAACGTCACCTCGCCGCCTGACCCGCGCCGGGCTGACCTGCATCAAGGACGATCCCCCGCCGCGCCGCTATGGCTCTGGCGACCTCAACAAGGGCGGCGGTGCCGCCGGGAGCTTGTCCATGACCAAGATGCGCGCAGCCATTTTCGCCGAACCGGGCCGGATCGTTCTCGACGAGAAAAAGGTGCCGGATGTCGGCCCCAACGACGCGCTGATGCGCGTCACCACCACCACGATCTGCGGTACCGACGTCCATATCCTGAAGGGCGAATACCCGGTCGCCCGGGGCCTGACGGTCGGCCACGAGCCCGTCGGCGTGATCGAGAAGCTCGGCTCGGCCGTCACCGGCTACCGCGAGGGCCAGCGCGTCATCGCCGGCGCGATCACCCCGAGCGGGCATTCCTATGCGTGCCTGTGCGGCTGCGCCTCGCAGGACGGGGCGGGCACGAAGCACGGCTTCAAGGCGACCGGCGGCTGGAAGTTCGGCAACATCATCGACGGCTGCCAGGCGGAGTATGTGCTGGTGCCGGACGCGATGGCCAATCTGAGCCCGATCCCGGACGGCCTCACCGACGAGCAGGTGCTGATGTGCCCGGACATCATGTCGACCGGCTTTTCCGGCGCGGAGCGGGGTGGCGTCCGGATCGGCGACACGGTCGTCGTCTTCGCGCTCGGCCCGATCGGGCTCTGCGCGGTGGCGGGCGCCAAGCTGATGGGCGCGACCACGATCATCGGCGTCGACACGGTCGCCAAGCGGCTCGAGACGGCGAAGAAGCTCGGGGCCGACCACGTGATCGACTTCAAGGCGGCGGATCCGGTCGCCGAGGTGATGCGGCTCACCGACGGGCGCGGCGTCGACGTGGCGATCGAGGCGCTCGGCACTCAAGGAACCTTCGAGGCGGCGCTCCGCTCGCTCCGGCCGGGCGGCACGCTGTCGAGCCTCGGCGTCTATTCCTCCGACCTCACCATCCCCTTGAGCGCCTTCTCGGCCGGTCTCGGCGACAACACGATCGTCACCACGCTCTGCCCGGGCGGCAAGGAGCGGATGCGGCGGCTCATGGAGGTGGTCTCGTCCGGCCGCGCCGATCTCGGCGCACTGGTCACGCACCGCTTCAAGCTGGACGACATCGAGGCGGCCTACGACCTCTTCTCGCACCAGCGCGACGGCGTGCTCAAGGTCGCGATCACGCCCTGACCGGCCGGCCAAACGTAGCCCGCGGATCGAGGGACGTCGCGTCGCGCGGCGTCCCTTTTTCGTGGCCGCGGCCTCTCAACAGCGCGTTGACAGTTTCGCGCGGGGGTGAAAAGCTCTTTCACAATAACGAAGGCTTTTCCACAATAATGGATGACCGAGGAGGCGACCCGTGAAGCACCTTGCCGTGTCCCTGTTCCTGTCCGCCGCGCTCGTCGTGCCGCAGGCCGCCGTCGCGGCGCCCGTCAAGGGCGGGGTGATCAATGTGGCGACGATCGGCGAGCCGCCGACGCTCGATCCGGTGACGTCGACCGCGGACCTCGTCGGCATCATCTCGCAGCACATCTTCGAGACGCTCTACACCTTCGACAAGAACTGGGCGGTGACGCCGCTGCTCGCCGCCGCCATGCCGGAGGTGTCGGCGGACGGCCGCACCTATACGATCCGGTTGCGCACGGACGTCAAGTTCCACGACGGCCAGACGATGACCTCCAAGGACGTGGTCGCCTCGCTCAATCGCTGGGGCAAGATCGCCTCGCGCGGCAAGCAGGTGGCGCAGAACATCGTCTCGATCGACGCCGACGGCGACGCCGCGGTGAAGATCGTTCTGAAGGAGCCCTATGCGCCGCTGATGGCCTTCCTCGCCTTCAACAACGCCGCCGCCATCGTGGTGCCGGCGGCGAACAACGAGGACACGCTGACCAAGATCGTCGGCACCGGCCCCTACATGCTGAAGGAGCGCAAGCCCGACCAGTACATCCAGCTCGTCCGCTTCGACGGCTATGCCTCGCGCGCGGGCGAGCCGGACGGCTATGGCGGCGCGCGCAAGCAGTATCTCGACGAGATCCGCTTCGTGCCGGTGCCGGACGCCAACACGCGCGCGGAGGGCGCGGTCGCCGGCCAGTTCGCCTATGTGGACAGCCTGCCGGTCGAATCCTTCGACAAGCTCGCGGCCGGCAAGGCGAAGCCGATGCTGCAGAAGCCGTTCGGCTGGCCGGTCTTCGTGATGAACACGAAGCAGGGCACGCTCGCGAACCTCGACCTGCGCAAGGCGGTGCAGGCCGCGCTCGCGCCCGAGGACATGCTGACCGCCGCCTTCGGCACCAAGGACTTCTTCGAGGTGGACGGCGCCTTCTACCCGAAGAGCTTCGTGTGGAACACCGCCGCCGGCACCGAACCCTACAAGCCTCAGGGCGACACCGCGGCGGCGACCGCGCTTCTGAAGAAGGGCGGCTACGACGGCAAGCCGATCCGCATCCTGACCAGCCGGCAATACGAGTTCCACTACAAGATGGCGCTGGTCGCGCAGGAATATTTGAAGGCCGCCGGCTTCCAGGTGCAGATGGACGTGGTCGAATGGGCGACGCTCATCCAGCGCCGCGCCGACCCGGCGCTCTGGGACATCTACATCACGCACAGCCCGTTCCTGCCCGAGCCGGCGCTGATCGGCCTCATGTCGGACGCCTCGCCCGGCTGGTGGACGTCGCCCGCCAAGACGGCGGCCGTGCAGGCCTTCAACACCGAGATCGACCCGAAGAAGCGCGTCGCCCTCTTCGCCGAGGTGCAGAAGCTCATCTACGTCGAGGTGCCCGCCTTCAAGGTCGGCAACTTCAACGCGCTCTCGGCCAAGCTCCCCGCGCTCGAAGGCGTGGTCGCCGCGCCCTGGCCCTATTTCTGGAACGCCTGGCTCGAGAAGTGAGCCTCCGTCCGGGGCGGCCGCCGCGGCCGCCCTGCCCGCACCGGCTCGAAGGCGTGGCTCGGCGATGCTGAGGCTGATCCTGAACCGCTTCGTCGGCATGGTCGTCGTCATGGCGCTCGTCGTGACGATCGTGTTCGTCATCGTCCGCGTCACGCCGGGCGACCCCGCCGCCGTGATGCTCGGGCCGGAGGCGACCGCGCAGGACATCGCCGACCTCCGCGCGCGGCTCGGCCTCGACCGGTCGCTGCCGGTCCAGTACGTCACCTATGTGGGCGCGCTGCTCACCGGCGACCTCGGCCAGTCGATCTTCCTCGGCCGGCCGGTCCTGCAGGCGCTCGGCGAGCGGGCCGAGCCGACGCTCTTCCTCACCGTCATGGCGATCCTGATCGCGTGCGCCATCGCGCTGCCGGTCGGCATCGTGTCCGCCTACAAGCGCGGCTCGCTGTTCGACCAGACCGCCTCCACCCTCGCCATGCTGGCGGCGTCGATCCCGAGCTTCTGGCTCGGCCTCGTCCTCATGCAGGTGTTTGCCGTGAGGCTCGGCTGGTTCGATCCGTCCGGCTATGGCGGGCCGGGCGCGAGCCTCGGCGAGCGGCTGTGGCACCTGGTGCTGCCGGCGGTGGCGCTCGGCATCGTGAGCTCGGCGCTGATCGCCCGCTTCACCCGCGCCAGCATGCTCGACGTGCTCGGCGACGACTTCGTGCGCACCGCCCGCGCCAAGGGCATGAGCGAGACGCGGGTCATCATGAAGCACGCCTTCAAGAACGCGCTCATCCCGATCCTGACCGTGATCGGCCTCACCGCCGCGCTGCTCGTCTCCGGCGCGATCGTGACGGAGACCGTGTTCGGCCTGCCGGGGGTCGGCAGCCTCGTCGTCTCGGCGGTGCTCCGGCGCGACTATCCGGTCATCCAGGGCGCGCTCCTCGTCATCGCCGGGCTCTATGTGCTGATCAATTTCGTGATCGACATGCTCTATCTCGTGGTCGATCCGCGGGTGCGCTACTGATGGCCGCCGTCGCCACCGCGGCCGGCGCGCCGCATCCCCTCGCCGCGCTGCTCGGCCGGCCGACCGCCACCGCCGGGCTCGTCGTGCTGGTGGTGATCGCCGCGCTCGCGATCCTCGCGCCCTGGATCGCGCCCTATCCGCCGCTGAAGCTCTCGATCGTCAGCCGGCTGCAGCCGCCCTCGCTCCTTCACTGGTTCGGCACGGACGACTTCGGCCGTGACGTGCTCTCGCGCACGATCTTCGCCGGCCGCACCTCGCTCCTGGTCGGCGCCGCCGTGGTGGTGGTGTCGATCGGAATCGGCGTGACGCTCGGCCTCCTCGCCGGCTATTTCCGCCGTCTCGACGCGCCGGTCTCCCGCCTGATCGACGCCATGATGGCGTTTCCGGACATCCTCCTCGCCATCGCGCTGGTCGCCGCGCTCGGCCCCTCGGCGGTCAATGTCGTGCTCGCGCTCGGCATCGTCTATGCCCCGCGCGCCGCCCGCGTGGTGCGCGCCTCGACGCTGGTGATCCGCGAACTCGCCTTCGTGGAGGCGGCGCGCGCGCTCGGCACGCCGACCCCTGTGATCCTCGTCCGGCACATCCTGCGCAACCTCGCCTCGCCGATCATGGTGCAGGGCACCTTCATCTTCGCCCATGCGATCCTCGCCGAGGCCGGGCTCTCCTTCCTGGGCGTCGGCATCTCGCCGGACATCCCGACCTGGGGGACGATGATCGCCATGGGCCGCCAGTTCGTCGACAAGGCCGGCTGGATCATGCTCTTCCCCGGCATCGCCATCGTCGCCTCAGTGCTCTCGCTGCAACTCCTCGGCGACGGCCTGCGCGACCTGCTCGATCCGCGCCTCGCCAAGACCACATGATCCCGGAGCCGGCACCATGATCGACCAACTGTTCGAGGCCGCCCGCCGCCCGCTCGTCATCGCCGGCGTGAGGCCCGTCGGCTTCGACGGCGCCGCCCCGCCCGGCGCGCCGATCGACATCCTCATCGACGCGGAGGGCCGCATCGCCGCGGCCGGCCCGGGCGCAGCGGCCTCGGCCCCCGCGGACGCCCGCCGCGTCGAGGCCGGCGCCTTCGTGTCGCCCGGCTGGACCGACCTCCATGTCCATGTCTGGTACGGCGGGACGGACATCTCGATCCGCCCCGAGCAGGCCGGCCTGACACGCGGCGTCACCACGCTGGTCGACGCGGGGTCGGCGGGCGAGGCGAATTTCCACGGGCTGCGGGAGTTCATCATCGAGCCGGCGCGGGAGAAGATCGTCGCCTTCCTGAATGTGGGCTCGATCGGCCTCGTCGCCTGCAACCGGGTGAGCGAGCTCATCGACATGCGCTCGATCGACATCGACCGCACGCTCGCCTGCATCGAGGCGAACCGCGACGTGATCGTCGGGATCAAGGTGCGCGCGAGCGCGGTCATCACCGGCTCCTGGGACCTGACGCCCGTCCGCATCGCCAAGAAGCTCGGCCGCGTCGCGAAGCTGCCGGTGATGGTGCATGTGGGCGAGCCGCCGCCGCTCTATGACGACATCCTCGGCCTGCTCGGGCCGGGCGACATCGTCACCCACTGCTTCAACGGCAAGCATGGCGGATCGATCGTCGAGGACGAGGAGCTCTGGCGCCTCGTCGAGGGCGCGGCCGCGCGCGGCGTGGTGCTCGACATCGGCCACGGCGGCGCGTCGTTCTCCTTCGAGGTGGGCGCGGCGGCGGTGGCGCGAGGGCTCTACCCGACCACGATCTCGACCGACCTGCACAACCGCTCGCTCGATGGCGCGGTGTGGGACCTCGCCACCACCATGTCGAAGCTCCTCGCGCTCGGCATGCCGTTCGAGGCCGTCGTCGAGGCGAGCACGACGCGGCCGCGGCAGGCGGTCGGCCTCCCCGCCGAGGGCTTCCTCACGCCCGGCAGCCTCGCCGACCTGACCGTGTTCGACCTCGTCGACGAGAGCGTCGTCGTGAAGGACAGCCAGGGCCGCCGCGCCACGCTCGAACGCCTGTTCGAGCCGCGCTTCGCGGTGCTTGGGCAGCATGCCACCGAGGCGCATCGCCACGTGGTCGCGGCATCGGGCGGCCCCTCCGCCTGCCCGCATTGCGGCTTCGTCTCATGACCGGCCCTCTCGCCCCCGACGCGATCCTCGCCATCGAGGACCTGCGCACGCATTTCATCTCCCGCGGCGCCGTCGCGCGGGCGGTGGACGGCGTGACGCTGACCTTGCGGCGGGGCGAGACGCTCGCGGTCGTGGGCGAGTCCGGCTCGGGCAAGTCGGTGACGAGCCTCGCCGTGATGGGGCTCGTGGCGCCGCCCGGCCGCATCGTGGGCGGGCGCATCCTGCACCGCGACCGCAACGGCACGCTGCGCGACCTCGCCACCCTGTCGAACCGCGCGTTCCGGCGGATCCGCGGGCGGGAAATCGCGATGATCTTCCAGGAGCCGATGTCGAGCCTCAATCCGCTCATGACGATCGGCGAGCAGATCACCGAGATGATCCAGCTGCACGACCCTGTCGGGGCGGCTGAGGCGCGGCGGCGCGCGATCGACCTCCTGAAGCTCGTGGAGATCCCCGCCGCGGCGGACCGCCTCGACGACCATCCGCACCACCTCTCCGGCGGGATGCGCCAGCGCGTGATGATCGCCATGGCGCTCGCCTGCTCGCCCGGGCTCCTCATCGCCGACGAGCCGACCACCGCCCTCGACGTCACCATCCAGGCGCAGATCCTCGACCTCTTGCGCCGGCTGCAGCGCGAGCTCGGCATGAGCATCCTGTTCATCACCCACAATCTCGGCGTCGTCGCCGAGATCGCCCAGGAGGTGGCGGTGATGTATGCGGGCCGGGTGGTCGAGCAGGCGGCCGTCGCCACCATCTTCGCCCGACCGGCGCATCCCTATACGCGCGCGCTGCTCGGCTCCACGCCCAATGCCTCGCGCGACCTCGGCGCGGACGGGAGCCGGCGGCGCCTGCAGGCGATTCCCGGCACGGTGCCCTCGATCGTCGACCTGCCGCCCGGCTGCGCCTTCGCGCCGCGCTGTCCGCTCGCGATCCCGCGCTGCGAGGCGCTGCCGCCGGGGCTCGATCCTTTCGCGCCCGGCCATTTCGTGCGCTGCATCCGCCCGGGCGAGCGGGCGCCCGCCGATCGGCTCGCGCGCGCGGAGGCGGCATCGTGACCGGGGCGCCGCTCCTGCAGGTCGAGGGCCTGGTGAAGCGCTTCCCCGGACGCGGCGGCCGCACCGTGCACGCGGTGGAAGGCGTCGACCTGGCGGTCGGGCGCGGGCGGATCGTCGGGCTCGTGGGCGAATCCGGTTCCGGCAAGACCACGATCGGCCGCACGCTGCTCCGCCTCGTCGAACCGACCGCCGGCCGGGCGGTGTTCGACGGCGTCGACCTCTTCACGCTCGGCGAGCGGGCGATGCGCGGCTACCGGCGCCGCCTGCAGATCATGTTCCAGGACCCCTATTCGAGTCTCAATCCGCGCCTGCGCGTCGCCGCGATCCTCGGCGAGGCGCTCGACGCGCGCGGATTTGCCCGGGGCGCGGCGCGCAAGGCGCGGGTCGCGGAGCTGCTCGCCATGGTGGGCCTCCGGCCCGAGCACGCCGACCGCTTCCCGCACGAATTCTCCGGCGGCCAGCGCCAGCGCATCGGCATCGCCCGCGCGCTTGCCGTCGAGCCGGAGTTCATCGTCGCCGACGAGCCGGTCTCCGCGCTCGACGTCTCCGTGCAGGCGCAGATCCTCAACCTGCTGCTCGACTTGAGGGCCTCGCTCGGCCTCACCATGCTGTTCATCTCGCACGACCTTTCGGTGGTCGAGTATCTGTGCGACGACGTCGTGGTGCTCTATCTCGGCCGGGTGATGGAACGCGGCCCGGCGCGCGCCATCCACGGCGATCCGCAGCATCCCTATACGCGGGCGCTGGTGGCCGCCGCGCCGGCGCCCGATCCGGCCGCCCGGCGCGACCGGGCGCCGCTCGCCGGCGATATCCCGAGCCCGCTCGACCCGCCGTCGGGCTGCGTGTTCCGCACGCGCTGCCCGCTCGCGATCGAGCGCTGCGCCGCCGTGGTTCCGCCTTTGACCGAACTCGGCGGCGGCCGGGCGGTCGCCTGCATCCGCCACGGCGAGGTCGCCGATCGTCTCCATCCATCGAGGGAACCCCCCGCATGACAGCCCCCGAAGTGCCGTTCGATCCCTCCGCCACGCCCGAGGAGCGGCTCGCCCGCCTCGGCATCGTGCTGCCCGCCGCGCCCATGCCGGTCGCCAACTACGTGACGCATGTGATCGAGGGATCGCTCCTCTATCTGTCGGGCCAGGGCCCGCGCGCGGCGGATGGCCGGCTCATGACGGGCCGCGTCGGCGTCGACGTCGATGTTCCGACCGCCTATGGCCATGCGCGGCTCACCGGCATCGGGCTCATCAGCGTGATGAAGACCGCGCTCGGCGATCTCGGCCGCGTCCGCCGCGTGGTGAAGCTGCTCGGCATGGTCAACGCCCCGCCGGAGTTCGGCGAGCAACCGGAGGTGATCAACGGCTGCTCGGACCTGTTCGTCGCCGTCTTCGGCGAGGCCGGGCGGCACGCCCGCTCCGCCGTCGGCATGGGCTCCCTGCCGCGCGGCATTACCGTCGAAATCGAAGCCATCGTGGCGATCGACTGAGGATGACATCCATGGACAGACAGGATCCGCGTCCCGGCCTTGGCCTCCGCCCGGTGATCAACGTCTCCGGCACCATGACCTTCCTGGGCGCCTCGATCGTGGTGCCCGAGGCGCGCGCTGCGGTCGCCGGCCTCTTGCCCGAATTCGTCGAGATCGCGGACCTGCACCGGCTGGCGAGCCGCGCCATCGCGGCGGCGACCGGCGGCGAGGCGGGCTTCGTCACCGCCTCCTGCGCGGCCGGCATCACGCTTGCCGCCGCCGCCACCATGACCGGGACCGATCTCTCCGCCATCGAGCGGCTGCCCGACGCGTCCGGCCTCAAGAACGAAGTGGTGATCCTCGCCGGCCACATGGTCGACTACGGCGCGCCGGTGGAGCAGAGCCTGCGCCTTGCCGGCGCCCGCGTCGTGCCGGTCGGGCAGGCGACGAGCAGCAAGGCCTACCAGCTCGACGGCGCCATCACCGAACGCACCGCCGCCGCGGTGTTCGTGGTCTCGCACCATGTGGCGTCCTACGGGATGGTGCCGTTCGAGACCTTCGTGGCCGTCGCTCACGCGAAGGGCGTGCCCGTCATCGTCGACGCGGCATCGGAATACGACCTCCGCGGCTTCATCGCCGGCGGCGCCGATCTCGCGGTCTATTCGGCGCACAAGTTTCTCGGCGGGCCGACCGCCGGCATCGTCGCTGGAGCCAAGGACCTCGTCCGCGCCACCTATTTACAGAACCGCGGCGTCGGGCGGGGCATGAAGGTCGGCAAGGAGAGCATCGTCGGCACCATCGCGGCGCTCGAAGCCTGGGCGGCGCGCGACCATGCGGCGGTGCGCCGGCGCGAGCAGGCCGCGCTCGACCACTGGATGACCGTGCTGGCCGACCGGCCGGGCGTGCGCGCCGTGATCGAGGCCGACCCGACCAACAATCCGCTCGACCGGCTGCGCCTCACCGTCAATCCGGAGCGCGCCCGCACGACCGCCTGGGACCTCGCCGACGCGCTCGCGGCGGGATCGCCGCCGGTGATCGTGCGCGACCACGAATGCGAGCACGGCTACTTCTACCTCGATCCTTGCAACCTCCATCCGGGCGAGGAATTCGTCGCCGGGCGGCGCATCGTGGAGGAGCTCGACCGCGCGCGGTTGTCGAATGTCGCGCTCGTCACCTCCTTCGCGGAACGCGCAAGGCGCAAGGAGGCGGGCATCCTCGCCTGGCCGGACTGACGATGGCGGCGAGCGAAACCCTCGACGACGGCGGCGCCGGTCTCGGTTCGTCCGGCGTCGCGGCGCGACCGGTGCGGCGCGGCGCGCGCGTCGGCGCGGTCGACCGGATGGTGCAGATCCTCGACCACCTGCAGGCGAGCGGCCAGCCGGCGACCGGCTACGAGATCGCGCGCGCGATCGGCGCGCCGGTCTCGACCGTCTATGCGCTGACCGACGACCTCGTGGAGAAGCGCCTGCTCGACCGGGTCGGCGGGGCGCTCTGGCTCGGGCCGCGGCTCTTCCACTACGGCCTCGGCTATGCGCGGAGCCTCGATCTCCTGACCGTCGCGGGCCACGAGATGCATGCGCTCTCCCGCGCGGTCGGCGAGACGGTGCAGATCTGCGGGCGCGACGGCGACGACATGGTGGTGCTCGCCATGGCGGAAGGGCCGGGCCTCTTCCCGCTCTCCTCGCGCGTCGGCACGCGCGTGCCGCTCAACTGGACCGCGTCCGGCCGGCTGCTCGTCGGGCATCTTCCTGAAGCCGAGCGGATCGCCCTCTTCCGCCGCGCCCGCCCCTCGCCGACCGGCCGCGCCGAGACGGATCCGAAGCGCCTCGCCGGGGCGGCAAGCGAGGCGTTCGCCGCAGCGCTTTCGGTGCAGAGCGGGGAATCCGATTTCGCCGTCGCCTGCATCGCCGCCCCGATCCGCGACCGCGACGGCGCCTGCCGCGCGACCATCTCGATCGTCGTGCCCGAGGCCAAGGTGGCGCAGGCCGATCCGGACCTGAAACAGGCGGTCCGCGACGCGGCGCGGCGCATCGAGGACCGGCTCGGCTGGCGGCTCGACGGCGGCGATTGACGCGCGCCGGCGTCCATCCTCAGGTCACCCGCCCGCGTGCGTCGACCGGGATCGAGCCGACGATCCGGCCGTTCTCGATGCCGATGAAGCGGTCGGCGAGGTTGGTGACCGCGCAGGCGTGGTTCGGGATGATGGTGAGGCGCTCGCCGATCACCGGGCGCCGGGCGCTGCGGGAAAGGTCGAGGTGGCCGTGCTCCTCGCTCAACCGGGCGACCGATATGTCCGGATATTCGAGCACGACGCCGAAGTCGTCGAACCCCATCGGGTCGTTGGAGAGCACCTTGGATCCGGCGTCAAGGATCGCGCGCGTGTCGGTCGGACGCGACACCACGGTCGCGAGAACGCGGAGCGCGCAGTCGTCGAGGTCGCCGACGCCGTGAGTGGCCATGTAGCGGTCGCTGAAGATGTAGGTGCCGGGCCGGTGCTCGTGGACGACGCCCTGCGCGACCAGTCCAAGTTCGTGTGCATCATACATGTCCGGCGTGCCGCCGACGCTCACGACGGGCGGCGTCAGGCCCTTGCCGCGGAGCGCGAGGATCGCGGCGGCGAGCCAGGCGGCAGTGGCCGGCACCTGGCCTTTCGGCGGATAGGTCATCAGGCCGGCGAAGCGGACGCCCTCCTCGGCGGCGATCACTTCGGCGAGGGATGCGGCCGCTTCAGGCCCCTGCACGCCGCAGCGGGCGCCGCCGGTGTCGCATTCGACCATGAGGCCGACCGGCGCGCCGGCCGTCCGCGCCGCCGCCGCGATGCCGCGCGCGGCTTCGGCGCTGTCCACCGCGACGGTCAGGCGGACCCGGCGGGCGAGCGCGCCGAGGCGGCGGAGCTTCGCCGCGCCGACGATCGGGAAGCTGATCAGGATGTCGTCGAGGCCGCCGTCGGCCATGACCTCGGCCTCGCCGAGCTTCTGGCAGGTGATCCCGACGGCGCCGAGCTCGACCTGGCGGCGGGCGAAGCGGACCGACTTGTGCGTCTTCACATGCGGCCGGAGGCGGATGCCGTGCCGGTCGAAATAGGCCTGCGCGCGGGCGAGGTTGCGCTCGACCGTGACGAGGTCCAGCACGACGCCGGGCGTGTCGACCGGCTCGTCGTCAAGGCGGGGCGCGACGCTCACGGTGCGGCCCGCCCGGGCGACGCGGGATAGATCGAGAGGCCGCGCCCGCTCGCGACGAGCGTCTCGCGCAGCGCGCCGATGCGGTCCGCCGGCGTGTCGATCGGGATGGTGAAACAGATCGTGGCGACGACGCGGCCGGCATTGTCGATCACCGGCGCGGCCATGCAATGAGTGTAGGGGTCGACCAGGCCGGAGGTCATGAAGAAGCCCGCCGCGCGGGCGGCGCGCACCTCGGCGATGAAGTCGCGAAGCGCGAGCGGCGGCCGGTTCGGCACGGCGAGGTTGTCCGGCGTCAGCATGGCGGCGATCGCGGCGTCGTCGAGGTCGGCGACGAGCAGCCGCCCCGAGGCGGTCCAGGGCACCGGCACCAGCGTGCCGACGTCGCAGCTGATGCGGAACATGCGCGCGCCCGAGCGCATATAGGCGATCGTGTACTGGCCGTCATGCAGCATGCAGAGCTGCGTCGTCTCGCCGGTTTCGAGCGCGAGCCGGTCCACTTCGTCGCGCCCGCGGCGCACCAGGTCGTGCTCGCGCAGATAGTCCGCGCCGTAGAAGTAGATCGTCTTGCCGAAGAAGATCCGGCCGTCGTTGCCGGTCTCCAGAAGGCCGGCGTCGGTCAGCGTGCGGACGATCTCGTAGGTGGAGGAGCGAGGCGCCTGGAGCGAGCGGGCGAGCTCGCCGACGCGGATCGGCCGCCCGTGGCGATGCAGGAAGTCGAGCAGCTGCAGCACCCGGTCGATCCCGCGCTCGCGCTGGGCGGACGGGCGCGCGCCGGGGTCCTCCGGCGCGGCCGGGAGCCGGGATGGATCGGGCTTGGCGGTCGTGAGCACCGGTGCCTCCGTGGCGCGCGATCGGGGGCGAATCGTCCGAGGAACGCCTTTACAGCCAAGATCGGACTGTTAATCTCTGTCTAGCCGTTTGGATAGCTGTCCAATATACCGGACAAAAAGCAGGCGTTCAACGGTCGAGCTCACACCGAACAGGCAGGTACCCGTGGAGGTCGCCCTCCGATGGCGGTACCCGAGGGAGGCTATCGCGATGGACGAGCAAGGACGTAGGGATTTCCTGAAAATGGGCACGACGGGGCTCGCCCTCGCCGGTGTCGCCGCCGCGGCGGCCACGCTCAGCGCCGAGAAGGCGGCCGCCCAGGCGGCCCCCGGCAGCATGCTCCGGACCGTGCTCGACCGCGGCAAGGTGCTGGTCGGCACCGGCTCGACCAACGCGCCGTGGCATTTCGAGAACGAGAAGGGCGAACTGGTCGGCATGGACATCACCATGGCGCGCATCCTCGCCAAGGGGCTGTTCGACGATCCGACCAAGGTCGAGTTCGTGCGCCAGGACCCGGCGCAGCGCATTCCGAACATCACCACCGGCAAGGTCGACATCGTCATCCAGTTCATGACGGTGACGCCGCAGCGCGCTCAGCTCGTCAACTTCACCCGGCCCTACTATGTCGAGGGCATCGCGCTCCTGACCCGGCCGGATTCGGCGAAGAAGAGCTTCGACCAGCTCCTTGCCGGCGGCAAGGACACCAAGATCTCGATCCTGCAGAACGTCGACGCCGAAACCTCGGTGAAGAGCGTGCTGCCGGACGCCCAGGTGCTGCAGGTCGACACCCAGGCGAACGTGATCCAGGCGATGGAATCGAAGCGCGCCGACGCCGCCGCGGTGGATCTTTCCACGGTGCGTTGGCTCGTCGCCAAGAACCCGACCCGCTACGCGGATTCGGGCAAGAAGTGGTTCTCGATGCTGTATTCGGCCGCGGTCCGCCAGGGCGACCCGGACTGGCTGAAATTCGTCGACACCACCTTCAACGTGGCCATGTACGGCCACCAGAACGAGCTCTACGACGCCGCGTTCAAGGATTATTTCGGCCTCGACGCGCCCGGCCGCACGCCCGGCTTCCCCAGCGTCTGACGTTTCGTCCGGCCGGGCCCCGTGGTCCGGCCGGACCCCGCCGGGGATGCCGATGGACTATCATCTGAACTTCAACCTGATCTGGCGGCACTTCGACAAGCTGTCGGGCGGGCTGCTGCTCAGCCTCGAACTGGCGGTCGTCTCCATCGCGATCGGGATCGCGATCGGCCTCGTCCTCGCGGTCGCCCATGTGGGCGGCGGGCGGCTCACGCGCGGCCTGATCGGGGCCTATGTGGAGTTCATCCGCAACGTCCCGCTGATCCTGCTCGTCTATCTCGTCTTCTACGGCCTGCCGCAGGCGATCGACCTCGCCTATGACGCGACCACCTCCTTCGTGGCGACGCTCGCGCTCTATTCCGGCGCCTATCTGGTCGAGGTGTTCCGCTCCGGGCTCGAAGCCGTGCCGCGCGGGCTGATCGACGCCGGCAAGGCGATCGGGCTGACCGCCTGGCAGCGGCTCCTCTATGTGCGGCTGCCGGTGATGCTGCGCATCACGCTGCCGGCCCTCTCCAACACCTTCCTGTCGCTGTTCAAGGACACCTCGGTCGCCTCGGTGATCGCCGTGCCGGAGCTGACCTACGGGGCGCAGTGGATCAACTTCAACACGTTCCGCATCGTCGAGGTCTATCTGGTCGTGACCGCCATGTATCTCGCCGCCGGCTACGCGATCCTGTTCGCGCTCCGGGCGCTGGAGCGCCGCTACGCGGCGGGGCGCTGAATGATCGCGGCGATCGTCTACGCCATCCCGTTCCTGATGCAGGGCCTCGGCGCCACGATCCTGATCTCGCTCATCGTGGTGGCGCTGTCGCTCGTGTTCGGCACGCTGATGGGGCTCACGCTCCTCTATGCGCCCGCGCCGTTCCGCTGGCTGGTGCGCGGCTTCAGCGACATCGTGCGCGGCATCCCGATCCTGGTGCTCATCTTCGTCGTCTATTACGGCCTGCCCATCGTGAAGGTGAACCTGCAGCCCTTCGCCGCCGCGGTGTTCGCGCTCACTGTCTTCAAGACCGCGCAGGTGATCGAGAATGTGCGCGGCGCGATCAGCTCGATCCCGCGCGGCCAGACCGACGCTGCCAAGGCGATCGGCCTCACCTTTCCGCAGCGGCTCGCCTATGTGATCGCCCCGCAGGCCATGCGCCGGTTCCTGCCGCCCTGGATCAACGGCGTCACGGACGCGGTGAAGGGGAGCGCGCTCGTGTCGCTGCTCGGCGTCACCGAACTGATGCACGCGATCCAGCAGGTGATCGGCCGCACCTACGATCCGCTGCCGCTCTACATCCTCGGGGCCTTCGTCTATTTCGTGATCAACTACAGCCTGTCGGCGCTCAGTCGGATGCTGGAGCGGCGCTTTGCCTATATCCGAGAGTGACCCGCCCATGACGCAAGCCTCGCCGCCCTCCGGCGCGCCGCTCCTCAGCATCGCCAGGCTGGAGAAGTCCTTCGGCGCCAACCGCGTGCTGCGCGGCGTCGACCTCGACGTGGCGCGCGGCGAGGTGGTGACGATCATCGGGCCGTCGGGCAGCGGCAAGACCACGCTCCTGCGCTGCGTCAACTTCCTCGAAACCTACGAGGGCGGCTCGATCCGCATCGACGGCGAGGAGGTCGGCTACCGCGACGCGGCCGGGCGCCGGCAGCGCTCGGAACGCGACCTCGCCCGCATGCGCGCCGAGACCGGCATGGTGTTCCAGAGCTTCAACCTCTTTCCGCACCTGACCGCCGCCGAGAATGTCATGCTCGGCCTCGTCAAGGTGCGCGGCCGCTCGCGCAAGGAGGCGCGCGCCACGGCGGAACAATGGCTCGGCCGCGTCGGGCTTGCCGAGAAGGTCGACAGCCTGCCTGCGGAGCTTTCCGGCGGCCAGCAGCAGCGCGTCGGCATCGCGCGGGCGGTTGCCATGGAGCCGAAGATCCTGCTGCTCGACGAGATCACCTCGGCGCTCGATCCCGAACTCGTCGGCGAGGTGCTCGAAGTCGTCCTCCAGCTCGCCCGCGACGGCATGACCATGCTGGTCGTCACGCACGAGATCGGCTTCGCGCGCGACGTGAGCAGCCGCGTCGTGTTCATGACCGACGGCGTCGTCTCGGCCGAGGGACCGCCGGCCGAGCTCTTCCGCGCGCCGATCGCCAACGAGCGGCTGCGCGCCTTCCTCGCCCGCTTCGGCAACCGGATCTGAGCCCAGCCGGGCCGACGCCGTCGCAGGGACGCTGTCGAGCGCTTCAGATCGCCGGCGTGCGGTAGAGCGTGCGCCCGTTCACGCGGATCTCCACGTCCTGCAGATACTCGCGAATGCCCTCCGGCCGGATGGCGATGCCGAGGCCGGGGGCGTCGGGGGCGGCGATCTCGCCGTTGCCGTCGCGCTCCATGTGGTTCGCCGTGAAGGCGAGCGCGAGCGGCTTCGGCATCGCCGGGTATTCGCAGATGCGATGGTCGGCGAGGCCGGCATAGGGCTGGATCGAGGCGGAGAGCGCCAGATGCGATGTGAAGGTGTGGTTGACGAAGGTGACGCCGCGCGCCGTCGCATAGTCGGCCACATGCTTCGACGGGCCGATGCCGCCGATCCGGCCGGTGTCGATCTGGATGAAGCCGACACCGCCGAAGTCGATCAGGTGCTCGGCCATGTAGGTGTTATGCGCGCCCTCCCCGCCCGCGAGCCGGACGGTCGGGCTCCGCTTCGCGAGCGCCCCGTAGGCGGCGAGCGCGCTCGCGTGGAACGGCTCCTCGAACCAGAGCGCGCGCGCCTTTTCGAGCGCCGGCAGGCGGGCGGCGGCGCGCTCCACGTCGTCGATGAAGATCTGGCCGGTGTCGACGAGCAGGATCCCGTCCTCGCCGAGGCCCTCGCGTGCCGCCACGAAGTGCTCCGCGTCGGCCTCCACGCTGCCGCGGCCGATCGGGCCCCAGCCGAACTTGCCGGCCCGGAAGCCGCGCGCGCGGGCCTCGCGCGCCCGCTCCAGCGTCTCCGCGGCGCTGTCGCCGAAGAGGACCGAGGCATAGGGCGTCTTCGGATGGCTCCGCCGATAGCCGAGCATGCGCCAGACCGGCTCGCCGCGGCGCCGGCCGAGCGCGTCCCAGAGCGCCATCTCGACGCCGGAGACCGTATGCGGCGCCTGCAGCAAGTCCATCGAGGTGTAGGCGACCTCGGCCGAGATGCGGGCGATGTCGTCCGGACCGTCGAGCGGCTTACCGAGCACCGAATCCATCACCGGCCGGCACACGCCGTGCGACATCGGGCAGACGAAGCCCGCGATGGACGGGAGGGGTGCTGCCTCGCATTCGCCCCAGCCGACCTCGCCGCCGATGACCGCGCGGACGAGCAGCGCGTCCTGGCTGCCGTCCGCCTCGTCGGTGACGACCGGCATGGAGAGATAGAAGAAATCGATCGCCTCGATCTTCGCCACGCTCGCCCCCTCAGCGCTGATAGACGACCGCGGCGGGCGAGAACGTGACGTCCTCGTCGAGCGGATACATGGGCCGCGCGCAGATCGTGTGCCCGAGGCTCTTCAGGTTGGCCGATGTCGCGCCCGGTGCGTCGATGTTGAAGTTCTTCTCCGTCCAGGCGTCGAACATGTGGTTCTCGGTGTGCGGGGACTTCACCACGATGAGGTCGAAGTCGACCGGGTTCAGGCCGTTCGCGAAATACATGGCACGGTCGAACAGGCTGACCGAGCGGCTCATCACCAGCACCGTCATATTGTCGAAGGCGAGCACCGCGGTCGGGCCGGCGGCGAGCGGCGCCTTCATGGTCTCGAGCCGCGCGGCCCCGTCCGACAGGAGCACGACGCGCGCCTTCACGCGCATGGGCGCGAAGCGGCGCGGATCGATCGTGCCGCCGACCGTCACGTCGATCACCGCGCCGACGCCCGCCTTGTGCGCAGCCGCCGCCGCGGGCGCGTCCACGATCGGGGCGAGCACGCGCTTGCCGTAGCCGGCGTTCCTCAGCGCGGCGAGGATCGTGTTCGAGTCGCCCGAGGCGCCCGACGAGGTGGCGTCGGCGGCGTCGGTGAAGATGACCGGGCCGTGGATGCTCTTCGCCTGCGCGATGGCGCGGTCGAGGCCGATCAGCTTGCCCTGCATGCGGTGGCGCAGCGGCCAGAACTCCTCCGCGAGCCGCAGCGCCTCCCGCTCCGCGGTCGCGCGGTCGCCGTCGGTCGTGACGAGGACCTGCGAGCAGAGCTCCGGCACGTCGGTGAAGGGGTTGCCGATCAGAATGCCGGCGGCGAGGACGGTGCCCTCGGCCTCGAGCCTGGTGCATTCGCGCAGGAGGTCCCCGTAGCAGCCGATCTTGGTGATGAGCTCGTCGCCGCGCACCAGCGCCGGGATGACGACGCGCGCGATGGTCGGTCGGATGCCGCCGTCCATGAGCCTCAGCAGCAGTTCGGCGGCGCGCCGCCCGGTGTCGGCGAAGTCCACATGCGGATAGGTCCAGTAGAGGGCGAGGCCGTCGATCTGGCGCAGCATGCGGTCGGTCAGGATGCCGTGCAGGTCGAGCGAGATGACGATCGGGACCTTCGGCCCGACCATGCGGCGCACTTCCTGGAGGAGGTAGCCCTCGGGATCGAGCTCCCCGTCCGCGCCCATGGCGCCGTGCAGCGAGACATAGACGGCGTCGATGCCGTCGCGCTTTGCCTCGATGGCGCCGAGCACCTCGCGGGAGACGCGCTGCCAGCCGTCCGAAGAGAGGAGCCCCGCGCTGCCGGCGCGCGCGCCGATCGTCGGCACCACATCGATGTCGTCGCGCGCCTCGAACACCGCGAGGGCGCCGCCGATCTCCTGGTTGGTGCCGCGCTGCTCGTAGAGCTCCGCGCCGCGCCGGATGTGGAAGTCCTCGTAGCCCGACGGCAGGGGGTTGAAGGAGGAAATCTCCTGCTTCAATTCGGCGATGAGGATGCGCTTCGTCATGGTCGGTCTCCGCACCCGCGCGCCTCACCGAAACCCCGAGGCTTGCCCGTAGGATCGTAGCATCGTATACGATTTGGCGGAGAGTCAAGGGAGACGCCGTGGCGGCCGAGCGGCGCTCGATTGGGTCGTGCGGACGGGCGTCTCGCCAGAGCCGAGGCGGTAGAGGCGGGCCTGGTGGCGAGGACCATGCGGACGAGCGGCAGGAGACAGGCGCTCGCGGCAAGACCGGGACCGGAAGCGGCCCGGACGCTCGCCGCGACCCGGCCGGACGCCGGCGCGGCCCACCCGCCCGCGCCGGACTGGAAGCCGCTGCAGCCGCAGACGCTCGTCGACCTCGCGATCGAGGCGATCATCGCCGCCGCCGCGGCCGGGCTCGTCCTGCCCGGCGACCGCCTCGTGGAGGCGGAGCTCGCGCGGAAGCTTGGCGTCAGCCGCGTGCCGGTGCGCGAGGCGCTCAGGCTCCTCGAAAGCCAGGGCGTCGTCGTCAACGAACCCTACAAGGGGATCCGGCTGCGCGAGGTGAGCAATGCCCGCGTCGCCGACCTGATCGAGGCACGCATCGCGCTCGAAGCCACCGCCACCGCGCGCGCCGTCGCCGCCGGGCGCAACACCGGGCCGCATCTCGCCCCGCTCGAGGCGGCCGTCGCCGAGATGGAGCTGATGGCGGCGCGCGGCGACAGCTACGGCGTCGCGGTCGCCGACACGCGGTTCCACCGCGCGCTCTGCCGGCTCGGCGGCAACTCGGTCACCGTCGACCTGTGGGAGACGCTGGCGCCACAATTCACCATCATCTTCGGCCTTGCCACGCTGGGCAAATCGATGCCGGACGTGGTCGACGAGCACCGCGACCTGCTCGCCGTGTTCGAGACGGGCGACATCGCCGAGATCGAGCGGAGCCTCGACGACCACATCACCGTGATGAACCACGCCATGGACTATGACGCCATCATCGCGAGACGCCGCGCCGAGCGCGAACGGGCTTCGCCCTGAGGAGGACCTCGTCATGCCGGACCACGCCGCCCGTCCCGCCGCCTTGCCCCCGTTCCGCATCACCCGCATCGAGGCGGCGCCGCTCTACGGCGAGAGCCCGAAAGGCGGCTGGTCGTCCGAGATCCGGCCCGAGGATTCCGTGCATGCGCTGATCGCGGTGCACACGGACCAGGGGCTCATCGGCCACGGCAGCTGCTTCACCGACGGCCGCCTCGTCCAGGCCGGCCTCAAGGTGCTGGAGCCGCTTGTCCTCGGCGAGGACGCGCTGACGCCGGAGCGGGTCAGCGAGAAGCTGCACCAGAACACGTTCTGGATGGGCCGCGGCGGCACGCTCACCCACACGATCAGCGGCATCGACATCGCGCTCTGGGACATTCTCGGAAAGGCGACGGGCCTCAGCGTCGGCCGTCTGCTCGGCGGCGGCTACCGGACCCGCGTGCAGCCCTATTGCTCGCTCTTGATGGACTATCCGGGACCCATGCGCGACCTCGTCGCGAGCTTCCGCGACAAGGGCTTCACCGCCTTCAAGATCGGCTGGGGCCCGTTCGGGCGCGACCTCGACGTCCGGCTCGACGAGGCGATCGTCAAGGCGGCGCGGGACGCGGCCGGGCCGAACGCCAAGCTCTTCGTCGACGCGGGCGCGAGCGACGCGCTCTGGCCGCACGGCTTCAAATGGGCGAAGCGCACCGCCGAGATGCTCGCCGACCACGCGGTCGGCTGGTTCGAGGAGCCGGTCCGGCCGGACGCCATCGACGACTACTGGGAGCTCCGCCGCTGTTCGCCGGTGCCGATCGCCGGCTGCGAGGTGATCACGCGCCGGCAGGCCTTCATCCCGTGGCTGACGCGCGGCGCGGTCGACATCGTGCAGCCGGACGTGACCAAGGTCGGCGGCATTTCCGAACAGCGCCGCATCGCCTGGATGGCCTATGACTTCGGCGTCAAATATGTCGGACACGGCTGGAACACCGCGCTCGGCCTCGCCGCCGACCTGCAGATGGCCTCGGCCTTCCCGGACGCCGACCTCGTCGAATACATCGGCGGCAGCCCCTATCTGGACGGCATCCTCGCCGAGCCCTTCACGCTCGACGCCGAAGGCTGGCTGACCATCCCGACCGGCCCCGGCCTCGGCGTCACCATCGACCCCGACAAGCTCGCCCGCTACACGCCCGCCCCCGGCCGGATGTTCGCCTGACCGTCGCATGGAGCAGCCCGCGTCGACGGGCGGCGCGATGGCCTTCCGATTTCAGGCTTCCATCATCTCCTGCTCATGACGGCGTCCGCCGGTCCGGCATGATGAGCGTCGCGTCGGCGGCGCCCCCGATCGGGCGGGGCGCCCGGCCCCTCAGCAAGGAGAAGACCATGATCGGCATGTTCCTGACCCCGTCCAACTCGATCGCCACCGACGTGCCGTGGGGCCGCCTGCGCTTGCTGAGCGCGCCGGCGACGAGCGCGTCGCAGAAGCTGGTGGTCATCGAGGGGGCGATCCATCCGGGCTCCGGCCACGACTTCCACCATCATCCGAACCAGGACGAGGTGATCTACATCCTGCACGGCAAGATCGAGCAATGGCTCGGCGAGGAGAGCCGGATCCTCGTGCCCGGCGACGGCGCCTTCATCCCGGCCGGCATGGTGCATGCCTCCTTCGCGGTCGACGGGCCGGCGACCTTGCTCGCCATCCTCGGGCCGTCGGTCGGCGACGGCGTCGAGCAGGTCGACGTTTCGGGCGACCAGCCGTGGAACCGGCTCCGCCAGCCGCGCTGACGCCACCTCAGTCCGCCATCCCGGCCGCCCGCAGCGCCGGGGCGAGCCGGTCCTCGAGCGGCCGCACGAAGCCCATCCGCATCACCGACGAGACGGTCAGCCGCGGCGCGACGGCGCCGAGGCGGTCGATCGCCTGGCGCGCCTCCGCCGTGCGGCCGAGCTCCTGCAGGCCCGCGGCGAGGAACGCGTGCAGCACGGGAAAGTCGGGGTTGATGGCGATGCCGATGGCCGCCTCGTCCACGACCTGGTCCCAGCGGCGCTCGACCAGGCCGCAGAACGAGGTCGCCACATAGATGTGGTAGTTCATCGGATCGAGCGGGGCGAGTTCGAGCGCCGTCATGGCGTCCTTGCGCGCCCGCTCCACGCGGTAGCTGAACGCGTTCATCAGCGCGGAGAAGCGCAGCGCCAGCGGCGAATTCGGGTTGAGCGACAGCGCCCGGTCGAGCAGCGCGATCGCGGCGGAGAAGTCGTCGCGCAGGAACCCCTGCACGAAGCCGCCGATGGCGAGCGCCTGCGGGTCGTTCGGTCCGAGCCGGACGGCCGCTTCCGCGTGGAAGAGCCCGGCGTCGCGGTCGGCCGCATGGAAGCCGCCGCGGAAATAGAGCTGCTGGTGTGCCCAGGCCTTGTAGGCATGGGCGGCGGCGCTGTCGCCGTCGAGGGCGAGCGAGCGCTCGAGCAGGTCCACGGCCTCGCGGCTGGACGCCACCGCATTGCGCGCCGAGATCGGGATCGCGCGCATCAGCAGGTCGTAGGCGTCCGCCTCGCCGAGCGACTTTTCCGTCGCCTTTTCGATTTCCGACAGGCGCGTGCTGCTTTCGATCGCGGCGATCACCGCCTTGGACATGCGATCCATCAGGTCGAGCGCGTCGCCGGCAGGGCCGTCGAACTGGTCGCCCCAGATCGCCGCGCCGAGCGCCGTGTCGGTGAGGCGGCAGGTGATCCGGAGCCGCCCCTGCGCGGCGCGGACGCTGCCCGCGAGCAGATAGTCGGCCTCGGCGCGGCCGGCCCCGTCCGGGTCGGCCACGACGCGGAAGGTCGGCAAACGCGCCAGATGGGCGAGGAGATCGTCCACATGGCCGCGCACCAATGTGTCGATGTCCTCGCCGCCGCCGAGATTGACGAAGCGCGCGACCGCGATCGAGGGTTTCCGCCGCCGGGCGGCCGCGGCATGGCGAGGCGGCTCCCCCGCGGCCGTTGCCGCGGGACGTTCAGGCACGGGCGCCGGCGGAGCGAGCCGGTAGCCGCGCTTCGGCACGGTCTGCAGCGCGCGGGCGTCGTCGTCGCCGATCGAGCGGCGAATGTCGCGGATGGTCTGGTTGATGGCGTCGTCGGTGATCGCGCGGCCGTCCCAGATCGCGTCGACGATCTCGTCGCGCGTCACCACGGCGCCCGCCTTCCCGATCAGGAGCGAAAGGAGCGCGAAGGACTTCGCCCGCATGGCGATGACCGCGCCGTCGCGCTGCACCACGCCGGCGCGGAGGTCGACCTCGACCGTGCCGATCAGGACTTTCTCGTCGGTCATCGCCCACGGCCCTCGCCCGGCGCGCCCCGGCAGCGTCGCGACATCCATGAAACCAGATCCGGCGGCGCCGGCAAGATCGGGCGGGAGCCTTTGCCGGGCGGGGCGGGCCGCGCGGCGGCGGATCAGCAGGAGGCGATCTGCAGGCTGAGGAGGCCGGCGGCGAGGAGGAGGAGCAGGCCGGACAGGCGGTCGAACGAGCGGCGGCGGCCGGGCCTTGCGAGAATGGGCGAGAGCCGGTGGCCGACCCAACACCAGCCGTAGAAGCGGAATGCCGAGGCGAACAGGAAGCCGGCGGCGAACCAGCCGCGCCCGGCGCCGCCGAAGTTGGAGGCGAGCACGCCGACGAGCAGCATCACCTCCACATAGACCATCGGATTGAGCCAGGTCGCGGAGAGGATCGCGCGGAGCGCCGCGGCGCGGCTCGCCTCGCCCGCCTCGTCGTCGCCCCAGCCGGCCGCGCCGGTCGAGGATCGCCAGGCCTGCAGTGCGCACCAGAGGAGGAAGGCGACGCCGAGGAGGCGCAATCCGTCGGCGAGGCCGGTGGCCTCCGACAAAAGGGCGCCGAGGCCGAACACGCCGGCGAGCACGATCACGATCTCGGACAGATAGCCGGCCGTGGCGACGCTGGTGGCGTGGCGGCCGACCACGCCGGCACGGATCAGCCGCATGTTCTGCGGCCCGATCGAGAAGATCAGGCTGGCGCCGAGCACGAAGCCCGCGGCGAGGGCGGCGGTGCTGGCGGCGGTGGCGGCGGTGGCGACATCGGTGGCAACGACCATGGCTCGCCTCGTCTCGGGTTCGAGCGGGCCGCGCGGCGAAGACCGGTCGTGAGCGGGAACTTCCCCGCCCGGCCGTCGCTCCGGCGGCCTTGCGGCCAGCGGGTCGGACGACGTTCCCCGGTCTCCGGCTCTCGGCGCCGGTGAGAACCAGCCTGCCGGAGCGGGGCGCCCGGGTCCTGAGACGAAGCTGAAATGGTCCTGAAACCGTCGCCGCGGCCGGGCGTCAGATCGCCGGTCGAGCCTGACGTCGGATGGCCGGCGGATCGCCGTGCGGTGGGTTCGGCCGCCGCGCGCGATCGAGGATGCCTTGGATCTATTGGCAGGGTGCCGGCCGGGCGGTGGTCGCCGCCGCGGCCGGCCGCAAGATCAGGCCGCCTTGGCCTTCGGCTGTTCGGAGGGAGCGTCCATCGCGCGCATATAGAGGTCGAGCAGTGTCTCGTGCTCGTCGCGCTCGTCCTTGTCCTGCTTGCGCAGCTTGACGATCTCCTTGAGGATTTTCACGTCGTAACCTTCGCCTTTGGCTTCGGCGAACACTTCCTTCTTGCCTTCGTTGAGCTCCTGGATCTCGCTTTCGAGCTGCTCGATGCGCTCGACGAACGAGCGGATACGGTCACCGGGAATGGAGGTGGCGTCGGACATGCTTACTCCTCTCTCACATGAATATTGAAACTGGGAATGTGAAAACTGGAGGAATTTCGTGAGCAATCCGTTAACCGAACCCGCCCTCCCGCGCGATCGGCCGCCGATCCTCACAGGAAGCGCCAGCGGGGCGAGCGGACGGCGAGGACGCGGCCAGGGCCGTGGACGGCGGCGTAGAGCAGGCCGGCCATGAAGGTGAAGTGATCGATGAAGAAGCCGAACTCCGCCTGGTTGCCCTCCCAGCGCCCAGGTCCGTGGAACGCGAAGCCGAGGAAGATCACATAGGCCGCCGCCGCCAGCGCCGCCTCGGCATAGAAGGCGCCGGTCGCGAGGCAGGCGACGATCGCAAGTTCGAACAGCACGGCGCACCAGGCGAGGACGCCGGGGATCGGGAAGCCCGCCGCCGCGATGTAGGAGGCGGTCGCGGCGATGTCGATCAGCTTGAAGCTGACCGCCATGACGAAGACCGCGAGGAAGACGAGCCGGGCGACGAGCACGGCGACGGTCGCCCAGCGCCGCGGCTTCCGTAGGTTGTCCATGATGTTTCTCCGTAAGGACGCGTCCCTCGCGCGCCGCTTTCCCGCCAAGGACGCTCCGGGCCTCGCGGCGCCGACAGCGCCTGTCCGCCCGAGCCGGGACTCAGGCGCCGCGCGCGGCGAGCAGACGCTCGATCGTGCCGCCGAAGATGAGCGCCCGGTCGGCCTCGGGGGCGAAGGCGAAGTGGCGGCGGGCGACGTCGAGGGACTGGGCGTAGGTCATGACGCGGCGGACGACCGGATAGTCGGAGCCCCACATCAGTCGGTCGGGGCCGTAGGCCTCGTAGAGGCCGCGGGTGATCCAGGCGAGGCCCGGATAGGGGAAGCCCTCGTCGGACGCGTAGCCGAAGCCGGAGACCTTGACGTGCAGGTTCGGATGCCGCGCGGCCGTGAGGAGCGTGGCGAGGCCGGCGACGGCGGACGCCTCCGCCCAGGGCCGGCCCAGGTGGTGGAGCAGGATCGGGATCGGCCAGCGCGCGGCGACCCGCGCCACGACGGCCAGATGCGCCGGCCCGCAGGCGAGGCTGAGGATGAGGCCGGTGTCGGCGGCGGCATCGAGGAAGGCGGCGCCGTCCTCGCCGAGGAGCCACGAGCCGTCGTCCTCGGGGCGCAGATAATGCGTGAAGCCGACGAGGCCGAACGCGGCGACCGCCTGGCGGAGCCGGCCGGCGGCGCCTGGCGTGTTGTGGGTGGCGAGCCAGCGCGAATCCACGTCGGCGACGGGGACGAGCCGGCCAGGATGGCGGCGCGCCGCCTCATGCACATAGGCGTTGTTGTCGGGGTTGTGGTCGATCCCGGCGCAGATGACGACCGCGCGCCCGACACCGTTCTCGTCCATCTCGAAGAGGAGTTGCTCCACGCGGCCGCGGCTCTGCGGATCGGGCACCGGCGGCTGGTAGGGCCAGGTCTCCCAGGCATGGCAATGGGCATCGACGATCATCCATCGGCTCCGGATCGGGCGCGGCGTCACGGGAGCGTCCACCCGATCCCGGGCGGTTGCAACAGGCCGAAGGCCGCGGGGTGGGCTGTCCGGCGCGCGGCAGCCCGGGCGCTCCCCCTGATAAGCCGGTGTCGCGCGGCCGCGGCGCGAAAGCTTCCCCGGCGACGAGCGAGCGGAACGGTCGCTCCTCCATGACGGCCTTGTCCGGCCCTGTCCGACAGCCATAGGGTAAAGTTGGACGCCGGAGGGCCGGCAATGCCAATCTCGCCGGGCTTCAGGAAGAGGACGCTTCGATGCCGATGGTCATTCCCCCGCCCCCGGTCACCACGATCCCGGTCGTCGGCGGCGGCGACTTCCCGGTCCGGCGCATCTATTGCGTCGGCCGCAACTACGCCGCCCATGCCCGCGAGATGGGCGGCGACCCGACGCGCGAGCCGCCCTTCTTCTTCATGAAGCCAGCCGACGCGGTGGTGCCGAACCATGGCGTGGTGCCCTACCCGCCGCAGACGTCCGACTTCCAGCACGAGATCGAGCTCGTCGTGGCGATCGGCCGGGGTGGTCGCGACATCCCGGCCGAGACGGCGCTCGACCACGTGTTCGGCTATGCGGTCGGCCTCGACATGACGCGCCGCGACCTGCAGGCGGCGGCGAAGAAGCTGCAGCGCCCCTGGGACCTTTCCAAGGGCTTCGACCGGTCGGCCCCGATCGCGTCGCTCTCGCCGGCCGCCGCGATCGGCCAGGCGGACCACGGCGCGATCTGGCTCGACGTCAACGGCGAGCGCCGCCAGGCGGGCGACCTCGCCGACCAGATCTGGAGCGTGGCGGAGACGATCGCGCATCTTTCCGGCTCGGTCGAGCTGATGCCGGGCGACCTGATCATGACCGGGACGCCGGAGGGTGTTGGCGCGGTCAAGGCCGGCGACCGGCTGCACGGCCATGTGGACGGGCTCGAGGATCTCCATGTGACGATCGGCTGAGCGCCGGCCGGACGTCCCGGTCAGGCGGACGACCCGGTCAGCCAGCGCACGACTTTCACGGCGAGGATCGTGAGATGGACGTTCTTCACCGCCGCGAGGACGAGCCACAGCGCGACGGCGGCGAGGGTGGCGAAGGAGAAGCGTGGAGACACGGCGCGGCCTCGTCGGGCGTCCACCGGGGGATCGGTGCAATGTTCGAGCTTGGCGCGGGCGGTCTGTACCGCGCCTGAACGACCCGCCTCAGGGGACCCCGATGCCGGCCACCGCCAGGCCGAACAGCGCGGCGACGCCGGCGCCGTAGAGCGCCGCGAAGGCGGTGACCGTCCGCGGGCTAACGGCCGGCACGAGAGCGAGCGCGAGGAGCGTGAAGAGCGGGATCGCCTGCTGGGCGTGCAGGCCGAAGAAATGCGCGACGCGCAGGTCGCCGGCCGTGGCGAGCCAGCCGAACAGCGGCAGCCCGGCATCGCCCGGCGCCGGCGTGCCGACCGCATGGCCGCGGCTCGCGGACATGACCATGCCCTCGAGGCCGCCGAGCGCGAAGGTGAGGACGAGGCCGAGGATCACGGCGCGGCGCAGCGTCGGATGGGTGCGGTCCGTGCGGTTCTGCCAGATCGCCCAGCCGAGCACCGGCGCGGTGGCGGTCAGCGTGACGGCGCCGACGCCCATCAGCGCATAGCCGAGCGCCGCCGCGGGCGTGCCCACATTGAAATGCGAGGCCTCGCCGCGCGCGGCGCGGAAGACGATATAGGCGATCTCCAAGCTCGCCGGGATCGCGAAGCCCCAGGTGACGAAGCGGCCGGTCCAGGTCGACGCGAAGGCCTTTCCGGCCATGGGCAGCATCAGCGCGAGGGTGAGCGCGAACAGACCGAGCGACAGCTCGAATTTGAGCGGCTTCAGCCAGACGCCGACGCCGCCGATCAGGCGGTCGTCGATCATGAGGGCGGCGGCGGTCGGGATCGTCAGGAGAAAATAGAAGGCCGCGGTCGTGGTCAGGACCGGGTCGCGCGGGATCCAGCCGAGCCGGTCGCCGGAGAGCGACTCGGCCCGCGCCGCGGCGATCTGGGCGCCGCGGCGGGCGAGGCGCAGGAGTTGGAAGCCGAGATAGCCGACCGGCCCGAGCAGGAAGGTGAGGACGAGCAGCGGCACCACGACGAGATGCGGGATCCCCTCGGCGCGCGCCCGCCGGCCGATCCAGGCGCCGATGAGGAGATCGAAGGCGAGATAGTGGAACCAGCCGGCGACCAGCACCGCGTCGGAGCGGAACAGCGCGCGGACCTCCTCGATCGAGCCGAACCCGCCCTCGCCTCGGCTCCACCAGACCGCGACCAGCACCGCATAGGCGAGCGCCAGGAGCGTCGGGACAGCCGCCCCCGCCACGCCTTGCGCGATGCCGCGCGCATGGGGCACGACCAGCAGCAAAACCCAGGCGCCAAGCGCCAGGAGACTGCCGAGCGAGAAGAGCTGCGCCAGCAAGGAAGGCTCCATCTAAACGCCGTTCAGTTGCACGCCGAGCAATAGCGGCTTAACTGAACAGCGTCAACACGGAACTTGACAGAGTTCAGATCGAGGCAGCATGGCGGACCGGGCGGCCGGCGCCGGGCACGGCACGAAGGCCTATCACCACGGCGACCTGCGCCGCGCGCTGATCGAAGCCGGCGAACAGCTGCTCGCCGAAAAGGGCGTGGAAGGATTCTCCTTGCGCGAATGCGCCCGCCGCGCCGGCGTCTCCCCGGCCGCCCCCGCGCATCATTTCGGCAATGTGGCCGGGCTCCTGACCGCGATCGCGACGCTCGGCTTCGAGGGCCTGTCGGACGCGATGGAAGCCGGCGCCGCCGCGGCCGGCCCCGCGCCGGCCGATCGCCTCGGCGGCATCGCGGCCGGCTATATCCGCTTCGCGCTCGCCCATCCGGCGCGATTCCGGCTGATCTTCGGGCGGCTGCAGCTCGACCACGCCGATCCCGCGCTCGCCGCCGCCGCGCAACGGGCGTTCGGCATCCTCAGCGACACGATCCTCGCCCAGCCGCAGCACGCCGGCCGGCTCGACGCGGACGCGGAAGCCGACCTGGTGCTCGCCTGGTCGAGCGTGCACGGCTTCGCCAACCTGGCGCTCGACGGCCGCATGCCCTTCGTCGACGGCCCCGACCGCGACCGGCGCGTCGCCGCCATGGCCGAGCGCGTCGTCGCGATCATGCTCCGCCGCGGCTGAGGGCCGGCGCGGCTGAAGACGGGCGCGGCCGAGGGCAGCCGCCGCAGCCGCATGGAACCCGCGCCACCCGTGCGGGCTTGTCGTCCGAGGAGGCCGCCATGCAAGCTCGAACTTATTCGGCGCCGGAGCTCATCCTGGAACGCTACTTCGCCGAGCCGCGCGTCGGCGCCGGCGTGATGCAGTCGATCTGGGGAACGCTGCAACGCCAGTTCGTCCTCTCGACCTCCGGCGTCTGGTCCGAGGCCGACCGCACCCTGACGCTCACCGAGCGCTATCAATTCGACGACGGCAGTGTCGACACACTCGCCTGGCGCATCGTGAAGCAGGCGGACGGCCGCTATACGGGCGAAGAGCCGCGCATGGTCGGCGCGGCGACCGGCACCCAGTCGGGCAACGCCTTCCACTGGATCTATCGCCGCACGCCGGCCGGCGCCAGGGTGGCGCTCGACTTCGACGACTGGTTCTGGCTGCAGCCCGGCGGCCTCCTGATCGCGCGCGCCAGCATGGGCCGGCTCGGCCTCCCCTTCGGCACGATGACCGTGGTCTACCGGGCGGCCGTCGAAGCTGAAGCCGGCGCGAGGCAGCCAGTGACGCCTGACGCGGCGCTCTGATCCGGCGGTCTCACGCCGCGTCGTGGAAGATGAGGCCGAGGGTGTGGCGGCGGCCGCTCCTGAGCTTGCTGACCCCGTGCCGCAGCACGACCCGGTAGTCGCCGCGCGTCCCCTTGTGCGGCCGGCTGTTGACGGCGAACACCACCGCGTCGCCTCGGCCGAGCGGCACCACGGCGGCGCGCGACTGCATGCGCGGGCGCTGCTCGGTCAGCACGAACTCGCCGCCCTCGAAGTCGCGGCCCGGCTCGGAGAGGAGCACCGCCACCTGCAGCGGGAAGACATGCTCGCCATAGAGGTCCTGGTGAAGGCAGTTGTAGTCGCCCTCGCCGTAACGGAGCAGGAGCGGCGTCGGCCGGGTCTGCCCGGCGGCGTGGCAGCGGTCAAGGAAATCCGCGTGCGCCGGGGGAAAGCGGACCGCCATGCCGAGCCGTTCGTGCCAGCGGTTGGCGATCGGAACGAGGCGTTCGTAGAGAGCGCCGCGCGGGCGGGCGACCAGCGGCGGGAGCGGATCGGCGAAATAACGGTATTCGCCGCGGCCGAAGCCGTGCCGGGCCATCACCACATGGCTGCGGAAGCGGGCCGGATCGCCGTCATAGAGCGCGGCGACGTCCGCGCAGTCCGTGGCGTCGAGGAGACGCGGGAGCACCGCCCAGCCTTCCGCGTCGAGCGCCGCGGCGACCGCCGTCCAGTCATAGGCGCCGATGCGCGCGGTGACATCGGCGGCGGAGTCGGTGCCGGCCGGCGCGGCGATCGCCGGCCTGGGTCTAGTCGTGGCGGTGGCGGTGGCGGTCATGGCGGTCCCTCGCGTCGGTGGTGTCCGCCACCATGACCGTAAGGCCGCCCGCCGAGCCACCCGATTACGCGCTCAGGTCACCGCCTTGGCGATCGCGTATTCCGGCTTCCGCCATTCCCCGCCGTTGACGACCGCGTCGATCGCGCGGGCGGCGGCGCGGATGTCGTCCTCGCCGTTGTACAGGGGGCATATGCCGAAGCGCATGATGTCCGGGGCCCGGAAGTCGCCGATAACATTGCGCGCAATCAGCGCCTGCATGGCCGCGTAGCCGCCCGCGAAGGCGAACGACACCTGCGACCCGCGTTCGGCGGGATCGCGCGGCGTCACCAGTCGCAGATCGGGGCAGCGCCGCTCGACCTCGGCGATGAAGAGATCGGCGAGCTCGAGCGACCGGGCGCGGACGGCGCCGAGATCGACCGTCTCCCAGATGTCGAGGCTCGCCTCCAGCGCGGCGAGCGCCAGGACCGGCGGCGTGCCGACGCGCATGCGCTCGACGCCGCCCGCCGCCGCATAGGTCTGCGCGAAGGCGAAGGGCCGCGCATGGCCCATCCAGCCCGACAGCGCCGGCACCGCCCGCTCCGCATGGCGCGGCGCCACATAGATGAAGGCGGGCGCGCCCGGCCCGCCGTTCAGATATTTGTAGGTGCAGCCGGCGGCGAAGTCGGCCCCGGCGCCGGCGAGGTCGACCGGGAAGGCGCCGGCCGAATGGGCGAGGTCCCACAGGGCGAGCGCGCCGACGGCATGGGCGCGGGCGGTGAGCCGCGCCATGTCGTGGCGGCGGCCGGTGCGGTAGTCGACCTCGGTCAGCATGAGGACGGCGACATCGTCGCCGAGATGCGCCTCCACCTCCTCCGGCGCCACGAGCTTCAGGACATGGCCGCGCCCGAGCGTGGCGACGAGGCCCTCGGCCATGTAGAGGTCGGTCGGGAAATTGCCGGTGTCCGACAGGATCACCCGGCGGCCGGGATTGAGGTCGAGCGCGGCGGCAAGCGCCTGGTAGACCTTGATGGAGAGCGTGTCGCCCATCACGACCGAACCCGGCTCCGCGCCGATCAGCCGGCCGACGCGGTCGCCGACCCGGCGCGGCTGCTCGAACCAGCCGGCCGTGTTCCAGGCGCGGATCAGCTCGCCGCCCCACTCCGCCGTCATCACATGCGCGACCTTGCCCACCGCGGCGCGGGGCGGGGGCCCGAGCGAGTTGCCGTCGAGATAGACGACGCTGTCGGGCAGATCGAACAGCGCGCGGGTCGCTGTAAAGTCGAGATCGGTCATGGCGTCCCTCACAGCACGGTCCGGACGCGCCAGAGCTCCGGGAACAGCTCGGTCTCGAGCATCTTCTTCAGGTAGCTGACCCCACCGGTGCCGCCGGTGCCGCGCTTGAAGCCGATCACCCGCTCGACCGTGGTCACGTGGTTGAACCGCCAGCGGCGGAAATAGTCCTCGAGGTCGACCAGCTTCTCGGCCAGCTCATAGAGCGCCCAATGGGCCTCCGGCGCCCGGTAGACCGTGCGCCACGCCTCGACCACCGCCTCGCTGAACCGGTGCGGCTGGCCGGGATCGCGCTCGATCACGTCGGCGGGCATGGCGGCGCCGTGGCGGGCGGCGAAGCGGAGCGCCTCGTCATAGAGGCTCGGCCGCTCCAGCTCCGCCTCGAGCAGCTCGATCACCGCGGGCTTGTGCGCATGCGGGCGCAGCATGGCGCGGTTGCGGTTGCCGAGGATGTATTCGATCTGCCGGTACTGCCAGGACTGGAAGCCCGAGGACTGGCCGAGTTCCTCGCGGAAATGGGTGTAGTCGCTCGGCGTCATCGTGCGCAGCACGTCCCAGGCGCTGTTCAGCTGCTCGAAGATGCGCGACACGCGCGCCAGCATCTTCATCGCCGGCTGCACCGCGTCGCGCGCGATGGCGTCGCGGGCGGCGGCGAGTTCGTGGATGGCGAGGCGCATCCAGAGTTCCGAGGTCTGGTGCTGGATGACGAACAGCATCTCGTCATGCGCGCCGGTGAGCGGCTTCTGCGCGCCGAGGATACGGTCGAGCTGCAGGTAGTCGCCATAGGACATGCGGGCGCCGAAATCCGTCACGGCGCCGTCGGCCACGGCCTCGTCGTCGGCCGGCCGGCTCATCGGGACGCCGCCCCGTCGGCGGCCTCGTCGCGCAGGCGGAAGCGCTGGATCTTGCCGGTCGGCGTCTTCGGCAGCGCCTCGGTGAAGACGACGCGGCGGGGATATTTGTAGGGGGCGATGACGTTCTTGACGTGATCCTGCAGCAGCTTCGCCGTCAGGGCATCCCCCGAGCGGCCCCCGGCGAGCACCACATGCGCCTCGACGATCTGGCCGCGCTCCTCGTCCGGCACGCCGATCACCGCGCATTCGGCGACGTCGGGATGGGCGAGCAGCGCCGCCTCCACCTCCGGCCCGGCGATGTTGTAGCCGGCCGAGACGATCATGTCGTCGGTGCGCGCGGCGAAGTGGAAGTAGCCCTCCTCGTCCTGCCAGAAGCTGTCGCCGGTCAGGTTCCAGCCGTTCTGCACATAGGCGCGCTGCCGGTCGTCGGCGAGATAGCGGCAGCCGGTCGGTCCGCGCACGGCGAGGCGGCCGACCTCGCCGCGCGGCTTCTCGCGGCCCTCGCCATCGACGATGCGCGCCTCGTAGCCGCCGACCGGCTTGCCCGTCGTGCCGGGGCGATGGTCGTCGAAGCGGTTGGTGATGAAGATGTGCAGCATCTCGGTCGAGCCGATGCCGTCGAGCATGGGCTTGCCCGTGCGCGCGATCCATTCCTCGTAGACCGGCGCCGGCAGCGTCTCGCCGGCGGAGACGGCGGCGCGCAGCGACGACAGGTCGGCGCCCTCGGCCATGGCCTTCAGCATCACCCGGTAGGCGGTCGGCGCGGTGAAGCAGACGGTCGCCCGGTAGGTCGCGATGATCTCGATCAGGTTCGCCGGCGTCGCCTGTTCGAGGAGCGCGGCCGCCGCGCCGAAGCGGAGCGGGAACACGGCGAGGCCGCCGAGGCCGAAGGTGAAGCCGATCGGGGGCGAGCCGACGAACACGTCCTCGGGCGTCACGCGCAGCACCTCGCGCGCATAGCCGTCGGCGATCGCCAGGATGTCGCGGTGGAAGTGCATGGTCGCCTTCGGCTCGCCCGTGGTGCCGGAGGTAAAGCCGAGCAGCGCCACGTCGTCGCGGCCGGTCGGCGGCGCGGCGAAGCGGACCGGCTTCGACAGCGCCATGCGGTCGAGTTCGGCGTCGTGGTTGGCGGTGCCGTCGAAGCCGACGACCGATTTCAGGAAGCGCGAACACTTGGCCGTGGCGACCAGTTCCCCCATCAGCCGCGTGTCGCAGAGCGCGAGGCCGATCTCGGCCTTGTCGACGATCTTGGCGAGTTCGCCGGCGCGCAGCATCGGCATGGTGTTGACGACGACCGCGCCGGCCTTGGTGGCGGCGAGCCAGCAGGCGACCATGGCCGGGTTGTTGGCGGAGCGGATCAGCACGCGGTGGCCGGGCTTCACGCCGTAGTCGGCGACGAGCGCGTTGGCGAGCCGGTTCGACCAGTCGGTCAGCTCCTTGTAGGTGCGGAGGCGGCCGTTGCCGATCAGCGCGGTGTGATCGCCGAAGCCGCGCTCGACCATGCGGTCGGTGAGCTCCACGGCGGCGTTCAGCCAGTCCGGATAGTCGAAGCCGTCGAGCTTCAGCGTCGGCCAGAGCTCCGGCGGCGGCAGGCGGTCGCGCGCGAAGGTGTCCACATGGCCTGTTGGTCCGAGCATCGCCGCGCCCTCCGCGGGTGGCGCCGTCGCGGCCGGGGCCCGACGTCCGGCGACCGGCGGGCTCGGCGCCATCGCCCCCGCTTGCCCGATCCTGCGGCCGGTCCAAAACAATTTCAAGTCTAAACTATCTTGCCGCGAAGGGTCCGCGCCGCGCTCAGGCTCCGGCGAACAGCGCCGCCGCGATCGCGGCGCCTTCGGCCTCGAACGGCCCGTCGGCGGCCGGGCGGCGGGCGCGGCGATACCAGTAGGCGGCGTTGCCGAGATCGCCCTCGATGCGGTGCAGATGCGCATGAACCCAGGCGGCGGCCGCGCCGGGATCGTCCTGGACGAGGACATGCGCGCGCTCCCATTCGCCCTTGGCGGCCCACCAGAGCGCCTCGAGCGGCGCGCCGAGGCCCGCGGGCGGCGCGTCGTGCGCCAGGCTCTGCCGATAGTCGTCGAGCGTCATGTCGGCAAGCATGGACCGCCGCACCGGCTTTGCATAGCGGAGCATTTCCCCATGCGGGGCCTGACGGGGCTGTCGGGGAGCGTGACTGAAAAGCCGCATAGGTATCTCGATCGGCGGACCCAGGCCGGGATGGCACATCATCTGCGATTTCGACAGGTTTCCGTAAGGTCATCAAATGTAGCGAGATCGCGCTGCAATGCAATAAACTCTGCGCGGTTGGTCGATTCGGAGTTCTTTTGTGCGCCGCACAATGATCACGATCGGCTTTGTCTTGTAGATGAGACTAAGGTCGTACTACCGGCCCGGAACCCGCGGTGTTAGCGTCGCCGCTAGTCTATGCCCGAGTATCCGACCCGGGTCGACTGGGCCAAGACCCGGTGCGAAAGAGAATTGCCTCGATCCAGAGACCTGACTATGAGGAAACACCCATGACTGTCGCAACCCACGACGGCTCGACCGCCGCGCGGCCGATGACCGGCGAAGAAAAGAAAGTCATCTTCGCTTCGTCGCTCGGCACGGTGTTCGAGTGGTACGATTTCTATCTCTACGGCACTCTGGTGGCCGTTATCGGCGCCAACTTCTTCAACGTCGCCGGACCCGATGGAAAGCCGCTGTTCGACCAGACGACGCGCGACATCTTCGCGCTGCTCGCCTTCGCCGCGGGCTTTCTTGTGCGTCCGTTCGGCGCGCTCGTGTTCGGACGCATCGGCGACATCGTCGGCCGGAAATACACCTTCCTGGTCACGATCCTGATCATGGGCCTCTCCACCTTCATCGTCGGCCTCCTGCCCGGCGCGAAGGATATCGGCATCTGGGCCCCGATCATCCTGATCGCGCTGCGCCTCTTGCAGGGCCTCGCGCTCGGCGGCGAATACGGCGGTGCCGCGACCTATGTGGCCGAGCACGCGCCGCAGGGCCGGCGCGGCTTCTACACGTCGTGGATCCAGACCACCGCCACGCTCGGCCTGTTCCTGTCGCTGCTGGTGATCCTGTTCACCCGAACCGCGGTCGGCGAACCGGCCTTCGCGGCCTTCTACTGGCGCGTACCGTTCCTCGTCTCGATCGTGCTGCTCGGCATCTCGATCTGGATCCGGCTGCAGCTCAGCGAATCGCCGGCGTTCCAGAAGATGAAGGCGGAAGGCACCCACTCGAAGGCGCCGCTGACCGAGGCCTTCGGCCAGTGGAAGAACGCCAAGATCGCGCTGCTCGCCCTGTTCGGCCTCGTCATGGGCCAGGGCGTGGTCTGGTACACCGGCCAGTTCTACGCGCTGTTCTTCCTGCAGAGCATCCTGAAGGTCGACGGCTACACCGCCAACCTGCTGGTCGCCTGGTCGCTTCTGCTCGGAACCGGCTTCTTCGTCTTCTTCGGCTGGCTGTCCGACAAGATCGGCCGCAAGCCGATCATCCTGGCCGGCTGCCTGATCGCCGCGGCGAGCTTCTTCACCATCTTCGGCAAGCTGGCCGAAGTGGCGAACCCGGCGCTCTACAATGCGATCGAGACCGTCAAGGTGACGGTCGTGTCCGATCCGAAGGACTGCGGCGACCTGTTCAACCCGGTCGGCACCCGCCGGTTCACCTCGTCCTGCGACCTCGCCCGTGACTTCCTCGCCAAGGCTTCGGTCAAGTACCAGACCGAAAGCGTGGCCGGCGTCACGCCCGCGAAGATCCGCGTCGGCACGACGGAGATCGTCTACGACACCGCCAAGGTGGCCGACAGCAACGCGGCGACGACCGCCGCGCTGCAGGCGGCCGGATATCCGAAGGCGGGCGATCCGGGTATCGTGAAGATGTCGAATCCCATCGACATCTTCCGCCCCCAGGTGGCGACGATCATCGGCCTTCTGTTCATCCTCGTCATCTTCGTGACGATGGTGTACGGGCCGATCGCGGCCGCGCTCGTCGAACTGTTCCCAACCCGCATCCGCTACACCTCGATGTCGCTGCCCTATCATATCGGCAACGGCTGGTTCGGCGGCCTGCTGCCGGCCACCGCCTTCGCCATGGTGGCGCAGACCGGCGACATCTACTTCGGGCTCTGGTACCCGATCATCTTCGCCAGCATCACCTTCGTGATCGGCTTCCTGTTCATTCCGGAAACCAAGGATCGCGACATCTTCACCTTCAAGGGCAACTGACCTCGGTTTCCGCCGGCGGGCCACCGCCGGGGACCGCCGACGTCGCGAGGATCGATCCGGCGCGGACAGCGATGTCCGCGCCGGTGTCGTTTCCGGACAGGCCCGGTCGCGCTTCCCTTGCCGCCAAACCGCGGTCGTCGCCGCGGCGGCGGCCCTTGACGGGCCGATGACGGCGGGACAGTCTATTTCGATGCTTGTCGAAATAGCCGCCGACCAGCTCGAGGCGCTCGGGCACTCGACACGGTTGCGCCTCTACCGGGCGCTGGTGCGCGCCGGCGAGGCGGGCCTGCCGGTCGGGCGGCTGCAGCAGGGCCTGGGCGTCGCCGCCTCCACGCTGTCGCATCATGTGAAGCGTCTCGTCGAGACCGGGCTGATCACGCAGGAGCGGCAGGGGACCGCGCTCCTCTGCCGGGCCGACTACGACGCGATGCAGGCCCTGATCGGCTTCCTCGCGGACGAATGCTGCAAGGGCTTCGAGCCCGGCAACGAAAGGGCCGAGGCGCCGCATGACTGAACGTTCCGCCGACGGCGCGCGCGCCGTCAGTTTCAGCCCGCTCGCGCTCGTCTGGATGCTCGGCGTCACCCAGGTGATCGGCTACGGCACGGTCTATTACAGCTTCGCCATCCTCGCCGCCGACATCGCGCGCGACTTCGGCTGGCCGGTCTCCTGGCTCTACGGCGCCTTCTCGGCCGCGCTGCTCGCCGGGGGCTTCGCGGCGCCTCTGACCGGCCGGCGGATCGACCGGCACGGCGCCGGCCTCGTGATGGCGGTCGGCTCGGCGACCTCCGCGCTGGCGCTCGCCGCGATGGCGCTCGCGCCCGGCCCGATCGGCTTCGTGGCGGCGCTGATCGCGCTGGAAATCTGCTCGACGCTGATGCTCTACGACGCGGCCTTCGCGGCGCTCGTGCAGACCTGCGGCAAGGACGCCCGCCTGCGCATCACCCATCTGACGCTCATCGCCGGCTTCGCCTCGACGATCTTCTGGCCGCTCACCACCTGGCTCGACGGCCGGTTCGACTGGCGCCTCATCCTCGGCCTCTTCGCCGCGATCAACCTCGTCGTCTGCCTGCCGATCCATGGGGCGCTCGCCCGTGCCACCCGCGGCGCGGCCCCGGAACGGCCGACCGAGCAATCCCCGGCCGGAACGGCGCCCCCGCCTGCGGCGCCGGAGGCCGGGTCGCGGCGGATCTTCGTGCTGGTCGCGCTCGGTTTCGCGCTGTCCGGCATGGTGCTGTCGGCGATCCTCGCCCAGATGGTGCCGGTGCTCGCCGGCCTCGGCCTCGGCGGCTCCGCGCTGCTCGTCTCCACCTTGTTCGGCCCCGCCCAGGTGCTGGTGCGCTTCGTCAACATGGTGTTCGGGGTGCGGCGCAGCCCGCTCTTCGTCACCATCCTGGCCATGGCGATGTTTCCCGCCGCGATGCTGTGCCTCGCGGTCACCGCGCCGGCGGTCGCCGGGGCGGCGGTGGCGGCCGTGCTGCTCGGCTTCGGATCGGGCCTCAAGAGCATCGTGCAGGGCACGCTGCCGCTCGCCCTGTTCGGCAGCGCGAGCTACGGCGCGCGGCTCGGCAGCCTCGCCCTGGTGCGGCAGTTCATGGCCGCCGGCGCCCCGTTCGCCTTCGCCGCCTCGCTCGAGGGGCTCGGCGCCACGGTCTCGCTCGGGCTCGCCGCGCTCACCGGCCTCCTCGGCGTCGGCTGTTTCCTCGAGATCCTGCGGCTCCGAGGGCGAAGCGCGGCACCGCCCGCCGCCGCGCCGTCACCCGCCGCGACGCGCTGATCCGGCCGAAAAGGCGTGGCGCGCGGGCGACGCGCCCTGCAGAAAACGCCAAGCATCCGCAACGGCGGCCGTCCGGATTCGTCGCATCCCGGCCGCCGTGCTATCGGGAGATCATGAAATCCCCTGATCGAGATTGACGATGACCATACGCTTTCACGTCGGCGACCTGCCGGACCTCGCCCGCTACCGCGGCAGCGCGGCGATCGATACCGAGACGATGGGCCTCAACCCGCATCGCGACCGGCTCTGCCTCGTGCAATTGTCGCCGGGCGACGGCAGCGCCGACATCGTGCAGATCCGCAAGGGCCAGACGCGCGCGCCGAATCTCGAGACCTTGCTCGCCGATCCGGCCGTCACCAAGCTCTTCCACTACGCCCGTTTCGATCTCGGCGTGCTGCAGCACACGTTCGGGGTGACCGCGGCGCCGGTCTACTGCACCAAGGTCGCCTCCAAGCTCGTTCGGACCTACACCGACCGGCACGGGCTCAAGGATCTCCTGAAGGAGCTCCTCAACGTGGAGATCTCCAAGCAGCAGCAGAGTTCCGACTGGGGTGCGGCCGACTTGAGCGAGGCCCAGCTCGCCTATGCGGCGTCAGACGTGCTGTACCTGCATCAATTGCGCGAGAAGCTCGACGTGATGCTGGCGCGCGAGGGGCGGAAGGACCTGGCGGAAGCGTGCTTCCGCTTCCTGCCGACGAAGGCGAAGCTCGATCTCATCGGCTATGCCGAGGCGGATATTCTCGACCACTCCTGACCGCCCCACTGGGTCCACAGTTGGCGGGGAGTGTCGCGGCCGCCGGCGCGGGTGGCCGAAACCGGGCACGCTGCCTATGTGTGCTCATGAAGACCCCGAGCGCGTCGGCCCGGCGCGGCGCGGCGGCAAGGGACGGGCAAGGTCCGGGACGGTCCGTTCGGGCCGGCGCGGCGCTGGAGTTGGCGATGGTGAAGGCGGAGAGGTCGCTGGAGGCGAGCCGGGCCAAGGCCCGGAACGCGGCCGCGCGCCACAGCGCCCTCGTCCGGCTTTTGAAATTCGCGTTGCCGGTGGTCGCCGTGGTGGCGGCGGGCGGCCTCGGGCTGAAGGCGGCGTTGTTCACCTATGCGCCGAACCTCAACCTGCCCTCCGTCGCGCTGACCCAGGAGGGGCTCACGATGGTCGAGCCGCGCCTCGCCGGTCGCTCGAAGGACCGCGCCTACGAGATCGTGGCGGCGCGCGCCCTGCAGAGCTTCGAGGATCCGAAGAAGGTGAAGCTCGAGCGCATCGACGGACGGGTCGAGCTGCCGGACAAGCAATGGGCCAAGGTGAGCGCGCCGGCCGGCCTCTATGACGGGGTGCAGCAGCGGCTGCGGCTCGACGGGCAGATCGAGATCTACACGTCGAACGGCTATCGATTCGTCGGCAGCGTGGCCGAATTCGATCTCGACACGGGCCGCATGAACAGCGACGCTCCGGTCCGGATCGACGGGCCGCAGGGCTCGATCTCGGCGGGAAAACTGGAGACGATGGACAACGGACGCACGATCCTGTTCTCGGGCGGCGTCACCATGTCGCTGCTGCCGGCCGAGCGGGTCGCCGCCGGGCCCGAGCGGCGCGACACGGTGGCGGCCGAGGCGCCGGCCGAGCGCGGCAAGGCGACGCCATGAGCCGGACCGCACGCCCCGCCGCCCCGCTCGCTGCCCTCGTTCTCGTCGCCGCGACGCTCGCCGCCGCGGCGCAGGGGACGGGCACGGATCTGTTCAAGGGTTTCGGCACCAACGGCCGCGAGCCGATCCAGATCGAGGCGGACAGCCTGGAGGTGCGCGACCTGGAGTCCTACGCGGTGTTCTCCGGCAATGTGCATGTGCGCCAGAAGGACACCACGCTCAAGACGGCCCGGCTCAAAGTGTTCTATATCGGCCGTGCGGTGGGCTCGGCCGGGGCGGGAAAGCCCGACGACAAGACGGCGAAGCCGGACGACAAGGCGGCGAAGCCGGACGACAAGGTGGCGGCCGCGGGCGCGGGACCGAGCGCGCAGAAGATCGACCGCTTCGAGGCCGAGGGCAAGGTGGTGCTGACCCAGCTCGACGCCAATGCCACGGCCGACAGCGGGCGCTTCGACATGCAGAGCCAGCAGGCGGTCCTCACCGGCAGCGTGGTCCTGACCAAGGGCCGCAACGTGGCGCGCGGCGACCGGCTGACGGTCGACCTGCGCTCGGGCCAGTACAAGCTCGACGGCGGCCGCATCCGCATGGAGATCGAGACCGGCGGCGAGATCGATCCGAAGGCCGGGACCGCCAAACCGGCCGCGAAGCCCTGACGGGCGGGGGCGCCGAGCCGGGCGATCCGGGTCCAGGCCTGCCGCTCGGCTCGACTTCCCCGAGGCCCTTGGCTATTGAGGCGGGGTGCCTCAGGCGGAGAACGGATTGAAGCTCCCCTTCCTTTCCAGGTCCAGGCGGGCGGCGCGGCCGGCCGGCGGGGAACCCGTGCCCGCGGTCGCCGGCGGCGCCTATGCGCTCGCCGGGGACGACGACGCCGCGTTCCTGCCTGAGGAGGACGGGCTCTCGGTCGAGAATGTCGCGAAGGCCTATCGGCGCCGGCAGGTGGTGAAGGATGTCAGCCTGACCGTGCATCGCGGCGAGGCGGTCGGGCTGCTCGGCCCGAACGGCGCGGGCAAGACCACCGTGTTCTACATGATCACCGGCCTGATCAAGCCGGACCACGGGCTGATCCGCCTCGACGGCTTCGACATCACCGGCCTGCCCATGTATCGCCGCGCGCGGCTCGGCATCGGCTACCTGCCGCAAGAGGCCTCCATCTTCCGCGGGCTCAATGTCGAGGACAACATCATGGCGGTGCTGGAGATGGTCGAGCCCGACCGCCAGCGCCGCCGCGACGACCTCGAGGACCTCTTGCAGGAGTTCCGCATCGAGCATCTGCGCAAGTCGCCCTCGATCGCGCTGTCGGGCGGCGAGCGGCGGCGCTGCGAGATCGCCCGCGCGCTCGCCAGCCGGCCCTCCTTCATGCTGCTCGACGAGCCCTTCGCCGGCATCGACCCGATCGCGGTCGGCGAGATCCAGGCGCTGGTCCGGCACCTGACCCGGCGCGGCATCGGCGTGCTGATCACCGACCACAATGTGCGCGAGACGCTCGGCCTGATCGACCGCGCCTACATCATCGCCGCCGGCCATGTGCTGACCGAGGGTCATCCGCTCGACATCGTGGAGAATCCGGAGGTTCGCCGTCTCTATCTCGGCGACCAATTCAGCCTTTGAACATGCTTCCCGGCTAGGCTAAGAGGGAGACGCAATTTTCGGACCAAGTCGGTTCGCGGAGACGACGACGATCCCATGGCTCTGACAACCAGGCTGGAATTCCGACAGAGCCAGTCGCTTGTGATGACGCCGCAGCTGATGCAGGCGATCAAGCTCCTGCAGCTCGGCAATTTCGAGTTGACCGCCTATGTGGAAGCCGAGCTCGAGCGCAACCCGCTGCTCGAGCGCGACGAGAGCGACGACCGGGCGCCGGCGGAGCTGCGCGAGGCGGAACAGGCCGCCGCCGTGGAGGCGGGCGAACCGGCGCGCGAGACCGACTGGGCGGACGGCACCGGCGACGGTCCCGGCCCGGGCGAATGGACCGAGCCGAGCTACGACGCCGCGGCCGAGAAGCTCGACGCCGACATGTCGAACGTGTTCCAGGGCGAGGGCGAGGCGCCGGCCGAGCGCAATCTCGACGCCGGGCTGCTGGCCGGCGATCCGTGGTCGAGCGCGGGGTCGGGCCAGCGCGGCAGCGGGGACGACGAGTTCGGCCTCGAGGCCTATCTGGCGGCGGAAGTCTCGCTGCACGACCATCTCGCCGAACAGCTGATGCTCGCCTTCGCCGATCCGGTGCGCCGCCTGATCGGGCAATATCTGATCGACGCGGTCGACGAGGCCGGCTACCTGCGCACCGACGTGGAGTCGGTCGCCGACAAGCTCGGCTGCCCGCCCGCGCTGGTCGCCGAGGTGCTCGCCGTGATGCAGCGCTTCGACCCGGCCGGCGTCTGCGCGCGCGACCTGCGCGAGTGCCTGAGCTTGCAGCTCATCGAACTGAACCGGTTCGACCCGGCCATGCGGCGGCTTCTCGACCATCTCGACCTGCTCGCCCGCCGCGATTTCGCGCAGCTGCGCAAGCTCTGCGGCGTCGACGACGAGGACCTCGTCGACATGATCGGCGAGATCAAGGCGCTCAACCCGAAGCCCGGCAACGTTTTCGGCTCCACGGTGGTGCAGCCGGTGGTGCCAGACGTGCTGGTGCGCACCGGGCCGGACGGCAGCTGGACGGTGGAGCTCAACACCGAGACGCTGCCGCGCGTGCTGGTCAACCAGAGCTATTTCGCGACCGTCACGCGGGCGACGCGCAACGACAAGGACAAGCAGTACCTGTCGGAGTGCATGCAGACCGCCAACTGGCTGGTGAAGAGCCTCGACCAGCGCGCCAAGACGATCCTCAAGGTGGCGAGCGAGATCGTGCGGCAGCAGGACGCCTTCATGGCCTATGGCGTCCAGCATCTGAGGCCGCTCAACCTGCGCATGATCGCCGACGCGATCGGCATGCACGAATCGACGGTGAGCCGCGTCACCTCGAACAAGTACATGGCGACGCCGCGCGGCATCTTCGAGTTCAAGTATTTCTTCACCTCGTCGATCGCTTCCTCGGAGGGCGGCGAGGCGCATTCCTCCGAATCCGTGCGCCACCGCATCCGCGACCTGATCGACAACGAGAAGCCGGACGACATCCTGTCGGACGACACGATCGTCAAGATGCTGCGCGACGCCGGCGTCGACATCGCCCGGCGCACGGTCGCCAAGTATCGGGAGGCGCTGCAGATTCCGTCCAGCGTCCAGCGCCGGCGCGAAAAGCAGGCGATCGGTTGAGCGCCGCACGGGACGAGCGAACCCGCCTTCGCCGCGCCACCGGAACGGCGCTATAGTGGACCTCGGCGGGCGGGCGTCGGTCGTTGACTTCGGCCCATGGGAAGGTTAATCGACCGCGCCCGTCGCCCCCTCCCCCCGGAGGTGCGGTCTAGGCGCGAGCGCGACCCATGGGACCTCCGTCCCGGGCACGCGGGAGGTTTCTCACATCATGTCCCTCAGGGTTTCGGGTAAGAACGTCGATATCGGCGAAGCGCTGCGCGGCCATGTGGAACAGAAGGTCGGCGAAACCATCGCGAAATACTTCGCCGGGGGCTGGAACGGCCATGTCACGGTGGAGCGGGAGGGCGCGCTGTTCCGCACCGACTGCGCGCTGCATCTGGCGACCGGCGTCGACCTCAAGGCCGAAGGCTTGTCGCACGAGCCCTATCCGTCGGTCGAACAGGCGCTGGAGCGGATGGAGAAGCAGCTCCGCCGCTACAAGCGGAAGCTCCGGGACCATCACGGCGGGCATGAGCGCGCCGCGGCGGTCGAAGGCACCTACCGCGTCATCGAGGCGGCCGACGAGGACGAGGAGATCCCGGCCGACTTCAACCCGGTGGTGATCGCCGAGACGACCAAGACGCTGAAGTCGATGACGGTCGGCATGGCGGTGATGGAGATGGACCTGACGCACAGCCCGTTCGTGATGTTCCTGAACGCCGCCAATGGCGGGCTGAACGTCGTGTACAAGCGGCGCGACGGCAATATCGGCTGGATCGACCCGTCCCTGCCCGGTGCCGCGTCCTGATGTCAGACCCCTTGCCATTGCCGACGAACCCGTCCGCCGGCCCGGCCGCGTCCGGAGGTTCCGCCCCATGGATCTGACCGACCTGCTCAGCCTCGACGCCATCATCCCGGCGCTGAAGGCGGTGTCGAAGAAGCAGGTGATCCAGGGCATCGCCGAGCGCGCCGCCAAGGTCGCCGGGCTGCCCGAGCGCACGGTGTTCGACACGATCCTGCAGCGCGAGCGGCTCGGCTCGACCGGCGTCGGCCGCGGCGTGGCGATCCCGCATTGCCGGATGGACAATTGCGAGCGCCTGGTCGGCATCTTCGCGCGGCTGGAGCGCCCGGTCGACTTCGAGGCGATCGACGACATGCCGGTCGACATCGTGTTCGCGCTGATCGCGCCGGAGGGTGCCGGCGCCGACCACCTGAAGGCGCTCGCCAAGGTCGCCCGCGTGCTGCGCGACCCGGCGATCGTCGCCAAGCTCCGGGCGAGCCGCGACCAGGCGGCGCTCTACGCACTGCTGATCCAGGGCCCGGCCTCGAACGCGGCCTGACTGCCTGCGCCTCTTGCCGGGGTCCTGACACGCGAACGGCGGCCGCGGCCGCCGTCCGAACCTCTCCCGCGCCCGGCCGGGTCGACCCCGTCAGAGCATTTCCCGATCGGACGGAAACATCCGATCGAAGAGGAATTGCTCTGGAGTCAATAGCTTGAACCGGTCCTTTTCGTCCGGATCGGTTCGATCCGGACGGGACAGGATCTAGTGCACGCTGACCGTGGTCAGGTCGTTCTCGGCGGCGCCGGCGACGGCGGCCTCGCGGCTGTCCGCGATCAGGATCGGGGCGCCGTTGGCGTGGATGAGGGCCCAGAGCCGGATGCCCGGCTGGAGCGCCTCGGCGTTCGGCACGAAGGTCGGGATTTCCTCCGTGCTCAGCTCACGCACATAGGCGACCTTGCCTTCGCCCAGGTGAGCGAAGTCGAGAGGCGGCATCACCGTGCGGTCCGCAGCATTGGTGTTCATCGTCACTACCTCCTCGTCATGCAACACCCGACGAAATCGATCAGTTCCGGCCGACCGGCCGGACCCGTGGCGGCGGCGGTCATTCGCCGTCCGCTATATCGATACGTCGAACCACCCGGGCCGGTTCGGGGCGCGCGAGATCGATCGAGAGGAGCCCGTCCTTCAGCTCCGCGCCGATCACCTCGATGCCCTCCGCGAGGACGAAAGCCCTCTGGAACTGCCGGGCCGCGATGCCGCGATGCAGGAACTGGCGGGGCTTGTCGTCCTCGCCCTGGCGTCCCCGGATCACGAGTTGCTTCTCCTCGAGGGTCACCTCGAGCTGCTCCCGGTTGAACCCGGCGACAGCCAGCGTGATCCTCAGGACATCGCCCCTCGGGTCGGATCCGGCGAGACGTTCGATGTTGTAGGGCGGGTAGCCGTCGTTGGCGGCCTTTGAAACCCGGTCCAGCACCCGTTCGATCTCATCGAAACCGAGAAGGAACGGGCTCGAAAAGCCCGTGAGACGCGACATGACGAAACGAGGTCCTTATCTGAAGCGACCTGCGGCCCGGACCCTTGCGGCATCCGGGCGAGCGTTTCTGCTCGTCGAGAAATATGGGCGCGTCGCGAACCCCGTTCAAGATCCCGGCGCCGCCGCGACGACACCCGCCGGGCCACGCCCTCAGAGCGGATAGGACCAGCGCTCGAGCGGCAGGCCGGCGGCGGCGAGCGCGGCCATTTCGGGGCGCAGGTCGGCGAGGATCGGGGCCTCGAAGTCCTCCGGCTCGACGAGCCGCCCGCGCTCGACCGCGCGGCGGAACCGGGCCTCGTCGGCGGCGATCCGCTCCGGCGGGAGCGCGTCGCGGCGGCGCCGGCGGCCGGCGCGATTCTCGGTGAGGCGCGCGAGGAGCGCGGTGTCGTCGAGGCTCTGGCGCCGGTGCGGCAGGCGCGACGGCAGCGTGACGCCGACCTCGGCGGCGATGCCGACGAGGATCGGCCCGCCAGCCACCACGTCCTCGAAGGGGGCGACCGCGACCCGCTGGCCGCGCGCCGAGGCGGCGGCGACGAGGGTCGCGAGCCGCAGCACGTCGACGATCTTGTCCGGCCCCTCGGCGGCGGGCTGCTGGGCCTCGAGGAAGCCGGCATAGCTCAGCGGATATCCGGTCTGGACGAGGTGCTTCCAATAGGAGGCGAGAAAGCGCGACGGGTGGCGCAGCACCACGACCACCACGGTTCCGGGCCCGAACAGGCGGCAGGCGAGATCGACGATCTGGTCCTGGCTGCGCCGCGCCCGGCCATAGACCACGAATCCCGCGCCGGAGAGCACCTCGTCGGAGAGGACGAGCGCTTTGCCGGGCGTGCGCGCGGCGAGATCGGCGAGATGCGCCGCGCGGCGGGCGATCGTCGCATCCGACAGCGCGACCGCATGGGGCAGCTCGTGCCGGGCGAGGTCCTGCACGACCGGATCGGCATAGTTCCGCCGCTTCACGTCGCGGCCGAGCCATCCCGCGATCGCCGCCAGCGGTCCAGGACGTTCCGCGCTCTTGCCGAGGAAGCGCGCCCCGCGCGCGCCGGCGAGCGCGGACTGGATGCTGGTCGACGCGCATTTCGGCAGGCCGATATGAACAAGAGCTGACAAGTGACGCCTCTAATATTCCAACATTGTGACCATTTTTTATATTCATATGAACTGTATTGAAATCCAGGACTGGCAGATCTTGGACGCCGTTCTTCGCCGATTCGGGCCGGACCACAGGCAACGGCGAGGGCCGCCACGGCGCTTCATCAGCAGGGAGAACTCGATGCTTCGCAAGATCCTCGGCACCGCGCTGGCGGTCCTCCTAGCCACCGCGATGCCGCTTCAGGCCGCCGACAAGGCCGGCTGGATCAAGGGATTGCTGGACAGCCGACAGAACCAGACCGCGCAGCGCCTGACCGGGACCGCGCTCACGGCGACCCCGAGAATCATCGGCGGCACGCAAGCGAAGCCCGGCGCCTGGCCCTTCGTGGTCGCCCTCGTCGATGCGACGGAGCCGAACAACTACCAGGCGCAGTTCTGCGGCGGCACATTGATCAGCCAAATCTGGGTTCTCACCGCCTCCCATTGCGTCGACGGCCTCGCCGCCGCGGATCTGCAGATCCTCGTGGGCACGCAGAACCTCTCGACCGGCGGGACCCGCATCTCGGTCAGTCGCATCATCATGCATCCGCGCTACGACTCGGTGACCACCGACTACGACGTCGCGCTGGTGCAACTCGCCACGGTCGCGCCGGTCAACGCGACCATCCCGATGTTGCGATCGAAGCAATCGGCGAGGGCCGATGCCGGCGACCGCGCCACGGTGGTCGGCTGGGGCGACACGACCGGCAACGCGACCTATCCCGCTGCGCTCCGCCAGGTGACCGTTCCGATCGTCTCGCAGACCGTCTGCAACGCGCCGAACGCGTATGGCGGAACCATCACGGCCCGGATGCTCTGCGCCGGCCTCGCTTCCGGCGGCAAGGATTCCTGCGGCGGCGATTCCGGCGGCCCCTTGCTCATCCCGGCCGGCAGCGGCTGGATCCAGGCCGGCATCGTGAGCTTCGGCATCGGCTGTGCGCTGCCCAACAAATACGGTGTCTACACGCGACTGAGCGCGCTCAGCGGATGGGTGAAGATCATGCAGAGCAGCATCCGCTCGTCGGGCCCCCGCTGCAAGACCGGCCCCGGCGCCTCCGCCGACAGCTGCCTCAGCGCCGCCGTCTCCGATGCCAGCACTCGGCTGCGCAACCTCATCGTCGACATCGCCGACGAGGCGTCGCCCGAGCAGGCGAAGGCGGCACGGGCCTCCGAGGCCGCCTGGCGCTCGGCGCTGCCCGGGATCTGCGCCTATGACCGGGCGACGGGAGGCGAGACGGGCCGCCTGCGCTGCGAGTTGCGCGAGACGCAGAAGCGCATCGAGGACCTTTCGGACGGGCTCGGCACCGTCGCCAACTGACCCGCGCGGCCGGGGCCGAATGGGGCCTCGGCCATTGGTCGCACCGGTCGGCCCGCCCGTGCACCTTGTCGGTGCAACGGCGGGCGGCTATGTAGGCGCGCAGCCGGTCGTGTGGCGGGACCGGCCCGGCCTACCCATCGATCCGGCCACGGAGCCGCGCCATGAACGCACCCCTCAACGGCAAGCTCGTCACCGTCTTCGGCGGCTCGGGGTTCATCGGCCGCTACGTGGTGCGGGCGCTCGCCAAACGCGGCTGGCGCGTGCGCGCGGCGGTGCGGCGGCCCGACCTCGCCGGCCATCTGCAGCCCTACGGCGTGGTCGGCCAGATCCAGGCGGTGCAGGCCAATCTGAGGCCGCGCTACCGCTGGTCGATCGAGCGCGCCTTCGAGGGCGCCGACGCGGTGGTCAACCTGGTCGGCATCCTCGCCGAGACCGGCAAGCAGACCTTCGACAGCGTGCAGGCGCGCGGCGCGGGCCTCGTCGCCGAGGCGACTGCCGCGGCGGGAATCCAGACGCTGGTGCACGGCTCCGCGATCGGCGCCGACGCGGCCTCCGCCTCGGCCTATTCGCGCAGCAAGGCGGCCGGCGAGAGCGCGGTGTTCGAGGCCGTCAAGGGCGCGGTCGTGATGCGCCCGTCGATCGTGTTCGGCCCGGAGGACGAGTTCTTCAACCGCTTCGCCGCCATGGCGCGCCTCTCCCCGGTGCTGCCGCTGATCGGCGGCGGCCACACCAAGTTCCAGCCGGTCTATGTGATCGACGTCGCCGAGGCCTTCGCCCTGGCGGTCGACGGCAAGGCGAAGGCCGGCGCCGTCTACGAACTCGGCGGGCCGGAGGTGAAGAGCTTCCGCGAGCTCATGGAGATGATGCTCGAGGTGGTCGGCCGCAAGCGCCTGCTGCTCGACATCCCGTTCGGCCTCGCGAGCCTGCAGGGCCGCATCCTGCAGAACCTGCCCGGCTCGCTCCTGACCGAGGACCAGGTCGAATCGCTGAAGGTCGACAACGTGGTGAGCGCGGCCGCGATCGCCGAAGGCCGCACGCTGGAAGGCCTCGGCATCACCCCGCTCAGCCTCGGCGCCGTGCTGCCGAGCTATCTCTGGCGCTTCCGCACGCGCGGCCAGTTCGAGCGGCCCGAACGCGCCGCCTGAGCCGGACGCGTCCGGCTGCCGGCTTCATCAGCGCGCGGCCGTCACCATGACCGTCGCGTCCATGCGCGCCACGGCGGGCTTCGCCGGCAGCAGCAGCAGCGCGGCGAGGCCGAGCGCCCCGACCGCGATGCGCCAGTAGGCGAAGGGCGCGAAGCCGTAGCGGCCGACGATGTCGAGGAAGAGCTTCACCACGACGAGGCCGGCCACGAAGGCCGCGGCGAAGCCGAGCGCGATATAGCCCGCGTCACCGAGATCGAGCACGCTGCGGTTCTTGTAGAGGTCGTACACGAAGGCGCCGGTCATGGTCGGCATGGCGAGGAAGAACGAGAATTCCGCCGCCGACCGCTTGTCCGTCCCCATCAGAAGCGCCCCGGCGATGGTCGCGCCCGAACGCGAGACGCCCGGCACGAGCGCGAGGCACTGGCAGAGCCCGATCGCGAAATAGAGCGGGATCGGATATTGCATGATGTCGTGGTAGCGCGGCGTCAGCCGCATGCGGTCGATCGCGAGCAGGATGACGCCGCCGACGATGAGCGCGATGCACACCGTGACCGGCGATTCGAACAGGATGTCCTTGATGAAACCGTGCAGCGCCGCACCGATCACCGCGGCGGGCAGGAAGGCGAGCAGCACGCCGAGCACGAAGCGCCGCGCGGTCGGATCGGTCGGCAGCGCGAGGGCGATGCCCAGGAGCCTGCGGAAATAGACGAGCAGGATGGCGAGGATCGCGCCGAGCTGGATCAGCACCACGAAGGTCTTCCAGGAGGCGGTGTCGCCGTCGACCCTGAGGAAATGGCCGAGCAGCAGCAGGTGGCCCGTGGACGAGACCGGGAGAAACTCGGTCAGACCTTCGACGACGCCGAAAACCAGCGCCTCGACGATGCGGTCGAAGCTCATCTGAAAATCCTTTCCGACGGAAAATTGCGGAGGGGGGCAGGCCGGCAGGGGTTGTTCGCAAACTCCGGCGGCTCTATACCCGAACCCTGTCCGAAAGGCCACGCGGCCTGATCGCGGCGATTGGTCCGACGGCGGCGATGCTGAAAGTCTACCATCATCCTTTCTCTGCGAGTTCCCGCTTCGTACGCCTGATCACGGCGGAGTACGGCATCCAGGCCGAGTTCATCGTGGAGAAGCCCTGGCTTCGCCGGCGGGAATTCCTGCTCATGAACCCCGCCGCCACGCTGCCGGTCGCCACCGAGAACGGCGGCCCGCCGATCTGCGGACCCGGGCCGATCATGGAATATATCGACGAGACGCGCGGCTATTCGCTCGGCGAGCGGCGGCTCATGCCGAATCACGCGGAGGTGCGCGCCGAGGTGCGGCGGCTGGTCGACTGGTTCCTCGGCAAGTTCGAGGGCGAGGTCACCGGCTATCTGGTCAACGAGAAGATCTACAAGCTCGAAATGCCGAAGGAACAGGGCGGCGGCGCGCCGGACTCCACCGTGCTCAGGGCCGCCCGCTCCAACATCAAGCATCATCTGAAATATGTCGGGTACCTCGCGGGCACGCGCGACTGGCTCGCCGGGCCGCGCATCAGCTTCGCGGACCTCGCCGCGGCGGCGACGATCTCCTGCGCGGACTATCTCGGCGAAGTGCCGTGGGACGATGACGAGCAGGCGAAGCACTGGTATAGCCGCATCAAGTCGCGGCCCTCGTTCCGCTCCCTCCTCGCCGACAAGATCCTCGCCATGCCGCCGTCGCCGTCCTATGCCGACCTCGACTTCTGACCGGGCGCCATGACGCCGACGGACCGCCCCTTCGTCATCGCGATCGACGGCCCGGCCGCCGCCGGCAAGGGAACGCTCGCCCTGGCGCTCGCCGAGCGCTACCGACTGCGCCACCTCGACACCGGGCTCCTCTACCGCGCCATCGGCAAGCTGATGGCGGACCAGAACCTCGACCTCGACGATGCCGCGCGCGCCACCGCCGTGGCCGAGGCGCTACGGCCCGAGGACCTTTCCGAAGCCGGCCTGCGCGGCCACGATGCCGGCGAATACGCCTCGCGCGTCGCCGTTCATGCGGGCGTCCGCAGCGCCCTGGTGGCGTTCCAGCGGGCCTTCGCGGCACGCCTCCCCGGCGCGGTGCTGGACGGGCGCGACATCGGCACGACCATCTGCCCCGACGCGGACGTGAAGATCTACGTGACCGCGAGCCCGGAGGTGCGCGCGCGCCGGCGCACCGACGAACTCCGCGCCAAGGGCCGCGATATCGACTACGCGCGCATCCTGGAAGAAATCAAGCAACGGGATATTCGCGATTCTGGTCGCGTCACCGCGCCGCTGCGTCCGGCCGAAGACGCCGTGATCCTGGATACGAGCGCGCTCGACCGCGATGCTGCGCTCGCCGCGGCGGTGGCCGTGGTGGACGCTCGGCTGGCTGCCACATCCTCGCCGTAAAGACGTTTCGGCCGCTGGTATTTGTTTGCCTCCCGCTACGCGAATCGGCTAGGTGAAACCTACGGATTCTCGGGCGGGCATGGGCTTGATGGTGGCACAGGCGGGCGCGGTCGCTGGACACACGAACGTCTCGCCGCGAGACAGCGATCCGTCTCAAACGGCCGCGAAACCCCTGGCGCCCACCGCGAAGCCGGTGTGGCTTCCGGTTCCCTCGCCTGCCGGTCTCGCCTCCGTGCTCGTCAACCGGGCCCTGTCCGCGTCGAGCGGTACGGCCACCGGCGCGGCCGGATCCGCACAGACCCTTCGTCAGGCGCGGCTCGCCGTCACCTGCGTGGAGCGGGAGGGGATCGTGACCTTCGCCTGGGACGGCGAGGCGGTTCCGGTCGGGCCGACGCTGCTGCGCTACCGGATCGACAGCGACTCGCTGGTGGCGATCCCCGGCCTCTCCAAGGACGGCCGGCAAGTGGCCGTGACCGGGCTCTGGGCGGCCTCGCTGTTCGCCGGGTTCCGCAAGGGCGTGCGTCTCGAAGTGGAGGCCGTGGCGCCTTCGGCGGTGATGGCGCGGGCCCGCTTCGACATCAGCGGCTTCGGGCCGATGGTCTCGGCCCACCTGCCCGCCTGCCGGCTCTGAGCCGCGACGGCGCGTTCGTCCGCATGCAAGCCCAACCGCCTCGACCTGTTGGGTCCACACGCCGGCTCGTTCAGGCGGGGCGCACGACCGCGTAGCGCTCCGCCTCCTCGGCGAGGCGGCCGAGCACGGCGCGCAACTGGCGGGCCGTGGCGTCGTCCTTCAGCGCGCCGGTCTCGGCGAAGGCGTCGCCGGCGCGGGCGACCGTCACCTGCTCCGGCAGCACCGTGACGCCGAGGCCGAGGACGAGGCTCTGGCGCAGCTGGATCAGCCCGCGAGTGCCACCGAGCCCGCCCGGCGAGGCGGCGCCGAGCGCCCAGACGCGGTTCTTCCACGGGTTCGGCGTGGCGCGGATGCGGCTCACCCAGTCGATCGTGTTCTTCAGGAGCGGCGTGATGCCGGCGTTGTATTCCGGCGCCGCGACGAAGATGCCCTCATGCGCCACCATCAGGTCGAACAGCGCCCTGGCGGCGCCGGGCTGGCCGGACTCCGCCTCCAGATCCCCGTCGTAGAGCGGCAGGGGATAGTCGGCGAGCGAGACATGCGTCACCGGCATGTCGGTCAGGGCGAGTTCCTTGACCGCGAGCGCGGCGAGCTTCGCGTTGAACGAGCCGGCGCGGGTCGAGCCGGCGAAAACCAGGATCCGAGGCTTGGTGCGCATGACCGCTCCTGCTTCAGAGGATGGCGAAGGCCGTGTCGAGGAACGCCGCTCAGAAGCGGCGATAGATCCAGACCCGCGCGGGCGGCAGGTTCATCACCACCCAGTTGGTGCGCTCGATCTCGTAGCGGCCGGCCCCGTGCGGGATCGGCGGCACCAGCGCGTAGGAGAACTGGATGAAGGGCGAGCCGGGCTTCATCATCTCGAACGCCTCGTCGAGCAGGCGCAGGCGCACGGGCAGCGGCTTCAGGATGAGCGGCAGGCTCGACACGACCGCGGTCACCGGCAGCCGCACCACGTCGCCGACGGTGTCGTTCAGCGTATAGGCGTCGCCGTGCACCACCACCGTGCCGGGGAAGCGGTCGCGCAGGATGGCGCAGAACTCCGGCTCGTACTCGATCGTGACGAGGCGGTCCGGCGGCACGCCACGATCGAGCAGCGCCTTGGTCACCACGCCGGTGCCGGGTCCGAGCTCGATCACCGAGCCCGGGCCGTCCGGGTCCACGTAGCGCGCCATGAGCTTGGCGAGCGCCGGGCTCGACGAGGTCACCGCGCCGATCTGTCGGGGATTCTCCACCCAGTTCCGAAGAAACCGCACCTCTTCCAGCACCTTGTGCTTCAGATCGGTGGGCGACCCATGCTTCTTCGGAATTCCCATGATGGCATCCTTGGGCGTCGTGGCGGGGGGCTGTGATGCGGCGGACAGTCTAGGCCGCGCCGGCGCCCGGGGCCACGGCGGCCGGGGCCCGTGTGGTCAGCCGCCAAGATTGTCGAAAAAGTCCTTCACCTTGGCGAAAAACCCGGTGGACTCCGGATGATTCTCCTTGGATTCGGCGCGCTGGAACTCCTCCAGCAGCTCCTTTTGCCGGCGTGACAGGTTGCGCGGCGTTTCCACCATGACCTGTATGTACATGTCGCCGAGCGTCGACGAGCGCATGACAGGCATGCCCTTGCCGCGGACGCGGAACTGCTTGCCGGTCTGGGTGCCCTCGGGGACGACGATCTTGGTCTTGTCGCCGGCGAGCGTCGGCACCTCGAAATGGCCGCCGAGCGCGGCCGTGGTCATGCCGACGGGCACGCGGCAGAAGATGTCGGCGCCGTCGCGCTGGAAGAACGTGTGCGGCTTGATGCCGACGAAGATGTAGAGGTCGCCGGCCGGGCCGCCGCGCAGGCCCGCCTCGCCCTCGCCGGCGACGCGGATGCGGGTGCCGTCCTCGATCCCGGCCGGGATCCCGACCTGCAGCGTCTTTTCCTTGGTGTTGCGGCCGGTGCCGCCGCATTTCGGGCAGGGGTCGGGAATGACCTGGCCGCGCCCCTGGCAGGTCGGGCAGGTGCGCTCGACCGTGAAGAAGCCCTGCTGCGCCCGCACGCGGCCCTGGCCGCCGCAGGTGCGGCAGGTCTGCGGGCTGGTGCCGGCCTTGGCGCCCGAGCCCGAGCAGGCCTCGCAGGTGATCGTGGTCGGGACGCGGATCTCCACGTCCTTGCCCGAATAGGCCTCCTCCAGCGAGATCTCCATGTTGTAGCGGAGATCGGCGCCGCGCTCGCGGCCGGAGCGCCCGCCGCCGCCGCGCCGCTCGCCGAATTCGCCGCCGAAGAAGCTCTCGAAGATGTCCGACATGGTCTGGGCGAAGTCGCCGTTGAAGCCCGGGCCGCCCTGCCCGCCCTCGAAGGCCGCGTGGCCGAAGCGGTCGTAGGCCGCCCGCTTCTGCGGATCCTTCAGGGTGTCGTAGGCTTCGTTGATTTCCTTGAAGGCCGCCTCGGCGGCCTTGTCGTTCGGGTTGCGGTCGGGGTGATGCTGCATGGCGAGCTTGCGGAAGGCGCTCTTCAGCTCCTTTTCGTCAGCCGTCTTGCCGACGCCCAGAACCTCGTAGAAGTCGCGCTTCGCCATGCCTTGCAACCACCTCGCTCTGGCGCGCCGCCGGGAGACGGCGCGGGAGGGCGTCTATCACGCGACTACCCGGCGCGGATGAACCGCACCGGGTAGCCGCCCCCGTCATGGGGGCACGTCCGTCCGATCGTTACGCCGACTTCTTCTTGTCGTCGTCCTTGACCTCTTCGAAGTCGGCGTCGACCACGTCGTCCTTCGGCTGGCCGCCGGGCGCCGCGCCGCCGCCACCCTGCTGGTCGCGGTACATCGCCTCGCCGAGCTTCATCTGCGCCTCGGCGAGCTTGTTCGCCGAAGCCTTGATCGCCTCGAGGTCTTCCGAGCCGAGCTTCTCGCGGGTGTCCGCGATCGCCGCCTCGATCACCGAACGGTCGGCGGCCGAGACCTTGTCGCCGTAGTCCTTCAGCGCCTTGTCGGCCGAATGGACGAGCGCCTCGGCGTGGTTGCGCGCCTCGACGAGCTCGCGCCGCTTCTTGTCCTCGGCGGCATGGGCCTCGGCATCCTTCACCATCTTCTGGATGTCACCGTCCGAGAGGCCGCCGGAGGCCTGGATGCGGATCTGCTGCTCCTTGCCGGTGCCCTTGTCGCGCGCCGAGACATTGACGATGCCGTTCGCGTCGATGTCGAAGGTGACCTCGATCTGCGGCACGCCGCGCGGCGCGGGCGGAATGCCGACCAGGTCGAACTGGCCGAGCATCTTGTTGTCCTGCGCCATTTCGCGCTCGCCCTGGAACACGCGGATCGTGACCGCGGTCTGGCCGTCCTCGGCGGTCGAGAACACCTGGCTCTTCTTGGTCGGGATCGTGGTGTTGCGGTCGATCAGGCGCGTGAACACGCCGCCGAGCGTCTCGATGCCGAGCGAGAGCGGCGTCACGTCGAGCAGCAGCACGTCCTTGACGTCACCCTGCAGCACGCCCGCCTGGATGGCGGCGCCGATCGCCACGACCTCGTCCGGATTGACGCCCTTGTGCGGCTCGCGGCCGAAGAAGCTCTTCACGATCTCCTGGATCTTCGGCATGCGCGTCATGCCGCCGACCAGCACCACCTCGTCGATCTGGCCCGCGGTCAGGCCGGCGTCCTTCAGCGCGGCGCGGCAGGGCTCGATCGTCTTCTGCACGAGATCGTCCACCAGCGCCTCGAACTTGGCGCGGGTGAGCTTCATCGCGAGATGCTTCGGGCCGGAGGCGTCGGCGGTGATGAAGGGCAGGTTGACTTCGGTCTGCGTCGCCGACGAGAGCTCGATCTTCGCCTTTTCGGCGGCCTCCTTGAGGCGCTGCAGGGCGAGCTTGTCGTTCCTGAGGTCGATCCCCTGCTCCTTCTTGAACTCGTCCGCCAAATAGCCGACGAGGCGCATGTCGAAGTCCTCGCCGCCGAGGAAGGTGTCGCCGTTGGTCGACTTCACCTCGAACACGCCGTCGCCGATCTCCAGGACGGAGACGTCGAAGGTGCCGCCGCCGAGGTCGTAGACCGCGATCGTGCCGGTGTTCTTCTTGTCGAGGCCGTAGGCGAGCGCCGCCGCGGTCGGCTCGTTGATGATGCGCAGCACTTCGAGGCCGGCGATCTTGCCGGCATCCTTGGTCGCCTGGCGCTGGGCGTCGTTGAAGTAGGCCGGGACCGTGATGACGGCCTGGGTGACCGTCTGTCCGAGGAAGGCCTCGGCGGTCTCCTTCATCTTGGTCAGGATGAAGGCGGAAATCTGCGAGGGCGAGTACTGCTTGCCGTCCGCCTCGACCCAGGCGTCGCCGTTTCCGGCGCGCGAGATCTTGTAGGGAACGAGCTTCTTGTCCTTCTCGACCATCGGGTCGTCGTAGCGGCGGCCGATCAGGCGCTTCACCGCGAAGAAGGTCCGTTCCGGATTGGTCACCGCCTGCCGCTTGGCGGGCTGGCCGATCAGCCGCTCGCCGTCGTCCGTGAAGGCGACGATCGAGGGCGTGGTGCGCGCGCCTTCGGCGTTCTCGATGACCTTCGTGTTCTTGCCGTCCATGACCGCGACGCACGAGTTGGTCGTGCCGAGGTCGATACCGATCACTTTACCCATTGGTCACTCTCCTTTCGGCAGACCGTCCGGACCCGAATTCGGCCTCCGGTGCGAAGCCCTTCACGACTTCGACGGCCCCCATGTTTCGGACCGCGTCCAGAATTGCGCGTTCCCGATGATTCGACGAGACGATTCGGCGTGCCGGTTGCGCGGCTTCACCGTTCGCCGGGTATATAAGTTCCGTGATTTCGTGCCGCAAGACACGAGCCGCACGGAAGCTTCCGCCGAGCCCGCCGGAGCACCCGGCGGCCAGGCTTGCATGTAGTGACGACCCTTCTGGAATCACAGATCCGGACGCACCCCCATGCCCAATAAGCCCATCGCCCCCGGCCCGGCCGGCGCCCTGGAGGGCCTCCGCCTCGTGCCCGGCCGGCTCGACCGCGCCGCCCAGGAGGCGCTCGCGGCGACGCTCCGCGACCTGGTGCGGCGCGCGCCCCTCTTCACGCCGGCGATGCCGCGCACCGGCAAGCCCTTTTCCGTGCGCATGACCAATCTCGGGCCGCTCGGCTGGGTGTCCGACCGGGACGGCGGCTACCGCTACCAGCCGAGCCATCCGGCGACCGGCCTGCCCTGGCCGCCGATCCCCGACATCCTCCTCGCGCTCTGGGCGGAACTCGCCGGCTACCCGCATCCGCCCGAGGCGTGCCTCGTCAATTTCTACGAGGCGACCGCGCGAATGGGGCTGCACCAGGATCGCGACGAGCAGGAATTCGAGGCCCCCGTCCTCTCCGTGTCGCTCGGCGACACCTGCCGCTTCCGCGTCGGCGGCACCAATCGGGCCGACCCGACCCGCTCGTTCCCGCTCGCCTCGGGCGACGTGGTGGTCCTCGGCGGCGCCGCCCGCCTCGCTTTTCACGGCGTCGACCGCATCCTGCCGGGCACCTCGACGCTGCTGCCGAATGGTGGCCGCATCAATCTGACGCTGAGACGCGTCACGCGACCGTCATGAAGACTTGAGGCGCCACGGTAGCAGTCCGGAAACAATGTTCCGGTACACTGCCCGGACGAACAAAAGTCCAGAGGATTTCCTCGCATGTTCTTGATCATGGGCGGCCTGGCGGCTCTCGTCGTCGGCCTCTTCTTGCTGTTGCGCGGCACCACGGCGCCGGCTCCCGTGGCGCCGCGCGGCGCCAACCTGCCCGCGCCGCTCGGCGCGATCGTGAGCGCGGCCGGGTCGTTCGGAACCAAGGTCGCCGGCGCGGCGCTTGCGGCGATCGGCTTCCTGATGCTCGCCAACACCTCCTTCGTCTATGTGGCGGCGGACCAGGTCGGGCATCTGAAGCGCGTCTATGCCTTCGAGGAGCTGCCGCCCGGCCATGTGGTCGCGCTGCCCGGCCAGAAGGGGCCGCAGGCGCGCGTGCTCGGCCCCGGCTTCCACGTGATCCCGTTCGTGCGCGTGCTCTACCAGTTCGAGGAATTCCCGCTCGTCCAGGTGCCCGAGGGCTATTACGGCCAGGTCACCGCGGTCGACGGGCAGCCGATGCCGGCCGGCATGTTCATGGCCCCGGCGATCCCGGACGACAAGCTCGGCGACATGCTCGACGCCGAGGTGTTCCTGACCAAGGGCGGCCTGCGCGGCCCGCAGGAAACGGTGCTGAAGCCCGGCTCCTACCGGCTCAACCGCTATCTCTTCGACGTCACCGTCGACCAGTCGACCGCCGCGACGCTGATCCCCGCCGGCCAGGTCGGCGTGGTGAAGTCGAACGTCGCGACCCCGGGCATCACCTGCCGCGAGGAGCGCGTCACCGCCGCGCCGGGCTCGGCCGCGACGCCCGCGCCGATCGCCGCGCAGGTGCCGGTCTCCGAATCCCTCTCCGTGCCGCTGGTGCCGAAGGGCTGCGTCGGCATCTGGAAGGAGCCGCTCCTGCCCGGCGCCTATTACATGAACAAGCGCGCCTATGACGTGACGCTGGTGGACACGCGGGTGCAGACTTGGGAGTTCAAGGGCGGCTATGTGAAGCGGGCGGTCGACCTTTCGGTCGACCAGTCGGGCAACATCCGCCAGAACGAGCGCTCCACCAACGAGCCGGTGCCCGCCACCTCGGCCGACCGGGCGGTGTTCGTGAAGATCGAAGGCTGGGACATCCCGGTCGAGCTGCGCGTGCTCGTGCAGGTCGACCCGCAGGACGCGCCGATCGTGGTCGGCAGCGTCGGCGGCGTGAAGGAGATCGAGGACCGCATCCTCGTGCCCGCGATCCGCTCGATCGTGCGCAACGTCGCCGGCTCGGCGATCCGCGTGCCCGTGCGCAACGCCGACGGCTCGCTCGTCACCCCGCCGCGCTTCGAGGTGCGTTCCACGCGCGTGCTCGACCTGATCGAGAACCGCGAGGCGATCGAGCAGACGGTCGCCGCGGTGATCCGCGTCGAGGGCCGCAAGGCCGGCGTGGACGTGCGCGAGATCCGGCTCGGCGAACCCTCGATCCCGCCCGAAATCCTGATCCCGAAGCTGCGCCAGCAGCTCGCCGACCAGCTGTCGCAGAGCTATGTGCGCGAAACCGCCGCGCAGCAGAAGCGCATCGAGACCGAGCAGGCGCGCGCCACCGCCAACGAGCAGCCGCGCCTCGTGGAAAGCCAGATCGCCGTGCAGGTGGCCGGCCAGCGCGAGCAGGAACGCGAGGCGCTCGGCCGCGCCGAGCGCAAGTTCCTCGAAGAGCTCGCCAAGGGGCAGTCGGCGCAGGCGGGCGTCCTCGGCGAGGACCGCGTCGCCATGCTGCAGGCGCTCGACAAGGTGCTCGTCACGCTGGAGCGGAAGCCGGAGATCGTCGGGCTGATCTCGCGCTTGGTGCCGATGACGGTCGTCTCCAGCGACGGCAACGGCCTCGCCGGCGCCGCCGCGATCCTCGGCCAGGCGTTCGGCGGCCCCTCCGCCACCCCGATCGCCCCGCGCGTGCCCACCACCGCGCCCGCGCGCTGACGGGGCGCGGGGCGGGCACTCTCCCGCTGGAAGGGCGCGGCGCGGCGGACCACCGGCCCGCGCCGCTCAGTCCTCCAGCACGACCTTGGCGTAGGTCACGCGCGGCAAAAAGGTTTCGCGCAAGCGGACCTGGTCGGTGAGGCTTTCGACGCGGTGGGCGAGCGTGTCGAGGCCGTCCTCGGCGCGGAGGCGGTCGAGGTCGTCGCGGCGCTCGCGCCAGCGCGCCGCGTTGGCGCGGCCGCGGTCGTTCATGCCGGTGTCGGTGAGGCCGCCGCTCGTATGGAGGAGCGGCTGGTAGGTGCCGTCGCGGTGCTCGATGGCGAGGCCCGCGGCGCGCAGCCGCCAGGCGAATTCCACGTCCTCGAAGCCCCAGCCCCAGTAGCGATTCGGGTAGCCGTTCGCCGCCCGCATGTGGCGGTTGTCGAGCGCGACGACGCCGCCGAAGAAGTTCTCGCGATCCTCGCCGACGGTGAGGCCGTGCCAGATCAGGCGGGTCGGCTGGAACGGATAGGAATAGTCGGCCCAGACCGGCAGATAGTCCACGTCGTGGAAACAGACATAGTCCGACTGCGGCTCGGCGAGGAGGAAGCCGGCATTGAGCAGCGCGCCGCGGTTGAACGGCTGCTCGCCCAGCTGCTCGATGACATAGACGCGCCAGTCGATCAGCCGGTCGAGCTTGTCGCGCGCGAAATAGTCGACCATATGCGGCAGGAAGCGGCCGAGATGCGCCTCGCGGTCGCGATAGGGCACCACGATGGCGAGCCTTCTGCCATAGCGGGCGGCGAAGTCGGCGCCGGGGCCGGCGAGGGAGGGTGTTCGGCTCAACGGGGCGTCCGCCCGGGCGCGCGGCCCGCGAATCGTTACGGTCGCTGCCGAGACTATCACGAGGCCGGCGCCCTCAGGCCGCCTCGTCCTCGTGCGGGCGCACCAGCACGATCTCGACGGTGAGGCCGCCGCCCGGCGTGTCGAGCAGGTTCACCTTGCCGCCATAGGCGGTGACGAGGTCGTCCACGATGGAGAGGCCGAGTCCGGAGCCCTGCACGGTCTCGTCCAGCCTTATGCCGCGCATCAGCACCGCCGAGCGCCGCTCCGCCGGCACGCCCGGCCCGTCGTCGGCGACCGACACGCGCACCCGGTCGCCCTCCACCTCGATGCGCACGTCGACCTTGCCGGTCGCCCATTTGCGCGCATTGTCGAGCACGTTGCCGAAGATCTCGTTGGCGTCCTCGCGGTTGACCGCGAGCTTCACGCCGTTCGGCATCTCCACGCGCCATTCGATCTCGTCGCCGCGCGGCAGCCGCATCATGGCGGCGACGATGCGGTCGATCACGGCGTTGAGGTCGAGCCGCTGGCCGTAGGCGGTGGCGGCGGCGCGGGCGCGGGCGAGTTCGCGCTCGACGAAGCGGGACATGCCCGTCACCTCGCTCTCGATCACGTCGGCGGCGGCGGTCTCGCCGCGCTCGCGCAGCGCGCGCGCTTCCGAGGAAAGGATGGCGAGCGGCGTCTTCAGCCCGTGGGCGAGGTCGCCGGCGCGGGCGCGGACCCGCTGCAGCGCCAGTTCCTGCGCCTCGATGAGGCCGTTCAGCTCGGCGACGAGCGGCTCCACCTCATCCGGAAACGGCCCGTCGAGCCGCTTGGCGCGGCCGCGGCGCACGCGCAGCACCATGGTGCGCAGGCCGTCGAGCGGGCGCAGGCCGACGCTCGCATTGAGCCAGCCGGCGACGCCGAGGAAGAGGACGAGCGCGATCAGGAACGCCGCCGCCTCGAGCGCGAATTCGGAGACGACCTCGTTGATCTCCTGCCGGTCCTCGCCGATCGTGAGGCGGAAGGCGCGGGTGCGGCCGGTCGCCGGGTCGGTCAGGCTGACCGGGCGGTCGACCACGATCAGGTCCTGCTCGCCCGGACCCTTGGCGCGGAACGGTCCGGCCACATCCGGCCGACCGTCCACGTCGATCACCTGGTCCCACAGCGAGCGCGAGCGCAGGCGCACATCGGGGCCCTCGCTGATCTGCCAGTAGAGGCCGGAGAGCGGGCGATCGAAGCGCGGATCGGCCAGGTCGTCGGTGACTTCGAGGCCCTTCTCGCCGATGCGCACATGCGCGATCAGCTGGTCGAGGTGATGGCCGATCTCCTGCACGACGCGGAACTCGACATGCCGGTCGACCAGCACGACGAGCGCCACGCCGGCCGCCGCCACCGCCAGGGCCGAGGAGACCACGGCGGCGAGGATCAGCCGGACGCGCAGCGATCCGCTGGAGAGCCTGAGGCGCGAAGGTCGGGGGTTCAGTCGGACGATATGACGTATCCGTGGCCGCGCCGGGTTTCGATCACTTCGGACCCGACCTTGCGACGGACCCGGCCGACAAGGACCTCCAGCGCGTTGGAGTCCGGCTCGACGTCCTCATGATAGATGTGTTCGACCAGTTCCGCACGGCTGACGACGCGCCCGCGGTGATGGAGGAGATAGGACAGGAGCCGGAATTCCAGCGGCGAGAGCGGGATCGGGTCCTCGCCGACCGTGGCGCGGGCGCGCCGCGTGTCGAGGGTGATGCCCTTCGCCGAGAGCATCGGGCTCGACCGACCGGCGGAGCGGCGGATCAGCGCGCGCACCCGGGCGACCACCTCCTCCATGCGGAACGGCTTGACCAGGTAGTCGTCGGCGCCCGCGTCGATGCCTTCCACCCGGTCGGTCCAGCTGCCGCGCGCGGTGAGGATCAGGATCGGCATGTCGCGCCCGGTGTCGCGCCAGCGCTTCAGCACCTGCAGGCCGTCCAGCTTGGGCAGGCCGAGATCGAGCACGACGGCATCGAAATCCTCGGTATCGCCGCGGAACCAGGCGGTTTCGCCGTCCGGGGCCTCCTCGACCACGTAGCCGGCGCCCTTCAGATGCACGGCGAGATCGCGCCGGATGCGCTCCTCGTCCTCGACCAACAGGATTCGCATCACCTGAACTCTTCGTTGAGAATGCTGGCCGTGGCGCCGTCGATCTTCAGCACGCGGAACCGGCCGGCGTCCGTCAGGAGCGTCATCTCGTAGATCCAGCGCCCGGTCTTGCGGGCGAGTTCAACATCCACGAAACGGTCCGAGGTCGTCGATCGCGTCACCGCCATGATTTCGGAAAGCGGCTTCACTTCGCCGCGCTCGACAGCCGCCAATGCATCATCGTGGTCCCATTGCGGGTCGTTGGCCGACACGGGGCCGGAACCGACGACGAGCATCGTCAGGATCGTGGCAGCAAAACTGCGGCAAAGGCAAGACGGAAGCATCATGACTCCTGTGCACGCAGAATACTCCAGCCTTCCTGACCGCGAGGTGACCCGAGCCGCCGGCCCGCATTCATCTCGGCCGTCGGCGGCGGGTTTCCTTCGTCCCGGCGGCCCGGCTGCGACCGGACGCGCGCATGGCCGCGATGGACGGACGCCCCCTTTCGTGGCACTGATCCCGCGAGGAGCGGGCTTTCCATGACGATGCTGGTCAAGATCTGCGGACTGCGCACGCGCGACACGGTCGCCGCGGCGCTCGACGTCGGCGCGGACATGATCGGCTTCCTGTTCTATCCGCGCAGCCCGCGCTATGTGTCGATCGCTGAAGCCGCGGCGCTGGCGGCGCCGGCCAGGGGCCGGGCGGCGATCGTGGCGCTCACCGTGGATGCCGACGACGAGGCGCTCGCCGCGATCGTCGAGGGCCTCGGCCCGGACCTGCTGCAGCTGCACGGGGCGGAGACCCCGGAGCGGGCGGCGGCGATCCGCGCGCGCTTCGGCGTGCCGGTGATGAAGGCGATCCGCGTCGCCGAGGCGGCCGACCTCGCGGTCGTCCCGGCCTTCGCGCCGGTGGTCGACCGCTTCCTGTTCGACGCCAAGGCGCCGCCGCAGATCGTCGGCGCGCTGCCCGGCGGCAACGGCATCGCGTTCGACTGGCGGCTGGTCGCGGGCCTTGACCCGGGCAAGCCGCATATGCTTTCCGGTGGCCTCGACGCGGACAACGTGGCGGAGGCCATCCGGGTCACGCGGGTGCCGGCCGTCGACGTGTCGAGCGGCGTGGAGACCGCGCCGGGCGTCAAGGATCCCGCCCTGATCCGCGCTTTCGTCAGGACCGCCCGGGCGGCGGTCGCCCCCGCCCTCTAGCCCGATCCGGGCGAGGACGACCGCCGCGAGGCGGCCAGCACCCAGGAAACGAGCCGTGACGATCAGCCAAGCCCCGAACACGTACCGGTCCGGTCCCGACGACCGCGGCTTCTTCGGCCTCTATGGCGGGCGCTTCGTCGCCGAGACCCTGATGCCGCTGATCCTCGAACTGGAGCAGGCCTATCTCGCCGCGCGCGACGACCCGGCCTTCCAGGCCGAGCTGAAGCACCTCAACCACTACTATGCCGGCCGGCCGAGCCCGCTCTATTTCGCCGAGCGGCTGACCCAGCATCTCGGCGGCGCCAAGGTCTACTTCAAGCGCGACGAGCTGAACCACACCGGCTCGCACAAGATCAACAACTGCCTCGGCCAGATCCTGCTCGCCCGGCGCATGGGCAAGCACCGCATCATCGCGGAGACCGGCGCCGGCCAGCACGGCGTCGCCTCGGCGACGGTGGCGGCGCGCTTCGGCCATCCCTGCGTCGTCTATATGGGCGCGACGGATGTGGAGCGGCAGGCGCCGAATGTGTTCCGCATGCGTCTTCTCGGCGCCGAGGTGAAGCCGGTGACGTCGGGCGCCGGCACGCTCAAGGACGCCATGAACGAGGCGCTGCGCGACTGGGTCGCGCATGTGGAGGACACCTACTACATCATCGGCACAGCGGCCGGCCCGCATCCCTATCCGATGATGGTGCGCGACTTCCAGTCGGTGATCGGGCAGGAGACCCGGCAGCAGATCCTCGAGCTGGAAGGCCGCCTGCCCGACGTGCTCGTCGCGGCGATCGGCGGCGGCTCCAACGCGATCGGCCTGTTCCACCCGTTCCTCGACGACCGCGACGTGGAGATCATCGGCGTCGAGGCGGGCGGCCACGGCATCGAGGTGGAGAACGGCCACGCCGCCTCCATGACCGGCGGGCGTCCCGGCGTGCTGCACGGCAACCGCACCTATCTCCTGCAGGATCCCGACGGGCAGATCGTCGAGGGCCACTCGATCTCGGCCGGGCTCGACTATCCGGGCGTCGGGCCGGAGCATTCGTGGCTGCGCGACACCGGCCGCGTCACCTATGTGCCGGCGACCGACCGGGAGGCGCTGGAAGCCTTCCAGGTGTGCACCCGGCTCGAAGGCATCATCCCGGCGCTGGAGCCGAGCCACGCGCTCTCGCAGGTGCTGAAGCTCGCGCCGACCATGCGCAAGGACCAGATCATCGTGATGAACCTGTGCGGGCGCGGCGACAAGGACGTGTTCACCGTCGCCAAGCATCTCGGGGTTGAGATGTGATGACGGCAACCCACCCCGCGCGCCGGAGCCTGCCATGACCGACAACCGCATCGCCCGCCGCTTCGCCGGGATCGCCGCGCAAGGCCGCCCGGCGCTGGTCACCTTCGTCACCGCCGGCGACCCCGACCGCGCCACCTCGCAGGCGATCATCGACGCCCTGCCGGGGGCCGGCGCCGACATCATCGAGCTCGGCATGCCGTTCTCCGACCCGATGGCGGACGGGCCGGCCGTGCAGGCCGCGGGCCTGCGCGCCCTGCACGGCGGCCAGACGATGGCGCGCACGCTCGAGATGGTGCGCGACTTCCGCAAGCACGACGACGACACGCCGATCGTGCTCATGGGCTACTACAACCCGATCTACTCCTGGGGCCCGCAGGCCTTCATCGAGGCCGCCCGGCTCGCGGGCGTGGACGGGCTGATCGTGGTCGACCTGCCGCCCGAGGCGGACGACGAACTCTGCATCCCGGCCATGGCGCGCGGCCTCGCCTTCATCCGCCTCGCGACGCCGACCACCGACGAGCACCGCCTGCCGGCCGTGCTGAAAAACACGTCGGGCTTCGTCTACTACGTCTCGATCCTCGGCATCACCGGCACCGCCGCGCCCGACACGGCGCGGGTCGCGACCGCGGTCGAGCGCATCAAGGGGCACACGGCGCTGCCCGTGGTGGTCGGCTTCGGCGTGCGCACCGCGGAGCAGGCCGCGATCATCGGGCGCGATGCGGACGGCGTCGTGGTCGGGTCGGCGCTGGTCGGCGCGGTGGAGAAGAGCCTCGACGCTGACGGCAAGCCGACCGCCGGCACGGTCGGCGCCGTCACCGCGCTTGTCGCGGAGCTCGCGGCCGGCGTCCGCTCGGCGCGCCGGGCCGGCGTGGCGGCGTGATTTGCAGGGCCGCGCGCCGGCAGTAGCTTGGCAAACGGCCCCGCGGTGCCGATATGATTGGCGAGTGCAGCCGGCGCGGCTGCTTCGGCCGACCGGGCCAAGCCGGAACGGCCGCCATGAGGGAGAGCGTCCTTGAACTGGCTCACCAACGTCGTCCGGCCGAAGATCAAGAGCCTCCTCTATACGAAGCGGGAGATGCCGGAAAATCTCTGGATCAAGTGTCCGGAGACCGGGGAGATGGTGTTCCACCGCGACCTCGAGGCGAACCAGTTCGTGGTGCCCTCCTCCGGCTTCCACATGCGCGTGCCCGCGCGGCGGCGGCTGGAACTCCTGTTCGACGACGGGCTCTACGAGGCGCTCCCCTCGCCGGTCGTGCCGACCGATCCGCTCAAATTCCGTGACGAACGCCGCTATGTGGACCGCCTGCGCGACGCCAAGGCGAAGACCGGCAACGAGGACGCGGTGGTCGCCGGCTTCGGCACGCTCGACGGCAAGACGGTGGTGTCGGCCGTGCAGGACTTCGAGTTCATGGGCGGCTCGCTCGGCATGGCCGCCGGCGAGGCGATCGTGCAGGCGATGCTCGCCGCGCGCGACCGGGCCGCGCCGTTCATCCTGTTCGCCGCATCGGGCGGCGCGCGCATGCAGGAAGGCATCCTGTCGCTGATGCAGATGCCGCGCACGACCGTGGCGGTCCAGGCGCTGCGCGAGGCGAAGCTCCCCTACATCGTCGTCCTCACCAACCCGACCACCGGCGGCGTCACCGCCTCCTATGCGATGCTCGGCGACGTGCATATCGCGGAGCCGGGCGCACTGATCGGCTTCGCCGGTCCGCGCGTGATCGAACAGACCATCCGCGAGAAGCTGCCCGAGGGCTTCCAGCGCTCCGAATATCTGTTCGAGCACGGCATGGTCGACATGGTCGTGCACCGCCACGACCTGCGCGCCACCCTGTCGAGGCTCTGCCACATCCTCACCCGCACGCCGAAGCGGCAGCCGGTGGAAGAGGCGCCCGGCGACGAGCCGATCCCGGCGGCCGCCGCGGCCGAGTAAGCGTCCGGCGCCGGGTCGGGCGGCCTCCGCCACCGAAGAGGCCGCGGCCGGGCGGCGCGATGGTCGGCTCGCGACAGTTCGCGTCGCCGGTCGGCAAGCACCCGCGCCGCGCCGTCGGACAAGAGGATGCGCCAGCGGACGGGCGCGCGCGGCCCCCGGCCAGCTCCCCCGTCCGGTCTTCCGGTTCTGGAGTTCTCGCACCATGCCTCCATCGGCGCTCGACGCCTTGCTCGACCGCCTGTCGATGGCGATCCCGGACGGGTGGGACCTCGGCCTCGACCGCATCCGGCGCCTGCTCGCCAGGCTCGGCGACCCGCATCTCGCGCTGCCGCCGGTCGTGCATGTTGCGGGCACCAACGGCAAGGGCTCGACCACCGCCTATTGCCGCGCCATCCTGGAGGCCGGTGGGTTCAGCTGCCATGTCTACACCTCGCCGCATCTGGTGCGCTTCAACGAGCGGATCCGGCTCGGCCGCCCCGGCGGCGGCGTGCTCGCCGACGACGACACGATCGCCCGCGCCATTCTCGAAGCCGAGAAGGCCAATGCGGGCGAGCCGATCACCTTCTTCGAACTCGCCACCGTCGCCGCCTTCCAGCTGTTCGCGAGCGAGCCGGCCGACTTCACCCTGCTCGAAGTGGGCCTCGGCGGGCGGCTCGACGCCACCAACGTGATCCCCGCCCCGCTCGTCTCCGTGATCACGTCCATTTCGATCGACCACGAGAAATTCCTCGGCGACACGGTGGACAAGATCGCCGCCGAGAAGGCCGGCATCATCAAGCGCGGCGCGGTGGCGGTTTCCTCCCCGCAACTGCCGGCGGTCGAGGCTGTGCTGAAGCGGCGCGCCGCGCGCGAGGGCGTGCGGCTGTCGGTCGGCGGCGAGGACTGGACGGCGGCGGCGGAAAACGGCCGGCTCGTCTACCAGGACGAGGACGGCTTGCTCGACCTCGCCCAGCCGCGGCTGCTCGGCCGCCACCAGTTCGTCAATGCGGGCACCGCCATCGCCGGACTGCGCGCGGCCGGCATCCGGCTTCCCAACGCGGTGCTCGACCGCGGCTTGGCCCAAGTCGATTGGCCCGCGCGCATGCAGCGGCTGCCGCCCGGCCCGCTGGTCGACCGCGCGCCGCGCGAGAGCGAGGTCTGGCTCGACGGGGGGCACAATCCGGGCGCCGGTGAAGTCGTCGCCAATGCCATCGGCGAACTGGAGGAGCGGGTCTCGCGGCCGTTCTTCCTCATCGCCGGCATGCTCAAGACCAAGGATCCGGTCGGCTTCTTCCGCCCCTTCCAGGGGCTCGCCCGGCACGTCTTCTGCGTGCCGATCGCCAGCGGGCACGACGGTCGCGCGCCGGACGACCTCGCCGCCGCCGCCAAGGCGGCCGGACTTTCCGCCGAACCGGTCGGCAGTGTCGCCGAGGCGCTCGAGCTTCTCTCGGCCGACTGGCGTTTCGAGCCGACGCCGCGCATCCTGATCTGCGGGTCGCTCTACCTCGCCGGCGAGGTGCTGAAGGAAAACGGTAACCTTCCGGATTGACCGGCTGTTCTTGCCGAACCGCCGTCCTGGCGCCGGTTCGTGATATTTCAGGCCGAGAGACCGCGCGCACGGCAGAATACATGTAGCGTTTTCCATATGTCAAAGTAACATGACGCTACGGCCGCCGCGGAAATTCCAGGGCGATCGTCATCGCGGCGCAACGGATGACGCGCGGCCGGGCTATTGCCTTCGACTTCCTCTCGCATTCTTCGTCAGCCATGCTAAGGAACGATCCGGTCGGCGACGGCCGCAGGCGATTGTTCCACCCACCCAATGGCGCGGCCACGGACTTGCTGAAGCCGGATACGCTCGCACTCACCCTACTTCTCGCCCTGCTGACATCGCTCGGTCCGCTGTCGACCGACATGTATCTGCCGTCGCTGCCTTCCATCGTGGCGGCGTTCGACACCAGCGTGGCGCATGTGCAGCTCACCCTGACGCTGTTCATGCTCGGCTTCGCGGCCGGCCAGGTGATCTACGGCCCGGTCGCCGACCGGATCGGCCGCAAGCCGGTGCTGATGGCGGCGCTCGTCCTCTATGTCGCCGCGAGCGTCGTCTGCGCGGCCACTCCCTCGCTCGAGGTGCTGATCGGCGCGCGCTTCGTGCAGGCCTTCGCGGCGGCCGGGCCGATCGTCCTCGCCCGCACCGTGGTGCGCGACCTCTATGAGGGCGTCCGGGCCGGGCGCGAACTCTCCACCATGGGCACGATGATGAGCGTCGTGCCCGCGGCCGCGCCGATGATCGGCGGCTTCCTGCAGGACTGGTTCGGCTGGCGCTCGAGCTTCGCCGCCTCGGTGCTGCTCGGCAGCATCGCGCTCGCAGCCGTCGCGTCACGCCTGCCCGAGACGCTGCGCGAGCCGGACCCGACCCCGATTTCCGCCGCGGGCATCCTCGACGGCTTCGGCCGGCTGCTGCGGGACCGCCCGTTCGTGCTCCACCTCGCGCTCATCGCGGCGACCTATGGCGGGCTGTTCGCCTTCATCTCCGGCTCGTCCTTCGTGCTGCAGCGCGAATTCGGCTTCTCGGGCGTGCTCTATGGCATCGCCTTCGGCTTCTGCGCGCTCGCCTACATGGCCGGCACCTTCCTCGCCCGCCTGCTCGGCGAACGGGTCGGCCTGGAATTGTCGATCGGTATCGGCACCGGCTTCCTGTTCGGCGGCGGCCTCGCCATGCTGGTCTCGGCGCTGACCGGCTTCGGCCAGTCGCTCGGGATCATCCTGCCGCAGATGCTCTACATGGTCGGCCTCGGCATCACGCTGCCCGCCGCCCAGGCGAACGCGCTGATGCCCTATCCGGACCGCGCCGGGTCGGCCTCGTCCCTGATCGGCGTCGCCCAGATGACGCTCGGCGCGGTGGTCAGCATCGTGGTCGGTTTCGGCGTCGAGGCGGCGGTGTGGCCGATGCCGGCGGCGATCGCGGTGCTCGGCGCCATGGCGGCGATCGCGGAGCGGGGTCTGGTGCGGCTGCGGCGCGGCGGCGCGGCGGGCTGACGGGCGACCGAGGATGCGGCCGGGCCGGCCTGGCCCGCCCCTGCGGCTCAGAACAAAAAATCGGTGCTGGAGAGCCGGCGCGGATCGGCGAGGTCGAGCGTGATCCGGTCGTCGCCGGGCAGATCGATCAGCGTGAGCGCGCCGAGATCCTTGATCACCAGCGCGTCGAAGCCCTTCAGGGCGAAGGCCGAGAGGTCGATGCGGTCACGGCCCGGCTCGAAGTCGGCGATGCGGTCCGACCCGTCGCCGCGCGCGAAGACGAAGCGGTCGCGGCCGGACCCGCCGGTCAGCCCGTCGTCGCCACGGCCGCCCATGAGAACGTCGTCGCCGCGGCCGCCGGAGAGCCGGTCGTTCCCGTCGAGGCCCCACAGGCGGTTGGCGGCGGCGTTGCCGGTCAGGCCGTTGGCCTCGGCGCTGCCGCGGCCCTCGATCGCCTTGGTGCCGACGAGGAGCAGATTTTCCACGCCGGCCGGCAGGCGAAGGCCGATGCTCGCCACGACCCGGTCGACCCCGCCGGCCGGCGACGTCGCTTCCACGATGCGGTCGAGGCGGTCGGCGATCCGATAGGTGTCGTCGCCCGCGCCGCCGCGCAAGTCGTCGCGGCCCCGCCCGCCGTCGAGATCGTCGCGGCCGTCGCCGCCCACCAGCCGGTCGTCGCCGTCCCCGCCGAGGAGCGTGTCGTTTCCGGCGAGGCCTTCGATTCGGTTGGCGGCGCCGTTGCCGAGGATGCGGTTCGGCAGCGCATTGCCGAGGCCGTCCACCCGCGCGGCGCCGGCGAGGACGAGATGCTCGATGTTGTCGCCGAGCGCGAAGGTCACGGAGGACACGACCGTGTCGATGCCGCCGGCGGCATCCTCCATCGCCACGTCGCCGGGGTCGTCCACACGATAGTCGTCGTTGCCGCGCCCGCCGAGCATCAGGTCGGCGCCGCCGCCGCCGTCGAGCGTGTCGTCGCCGTCAAAGCCCGACAACGTGTCGTCGCTGGCGCCGGACTTTTCGCCGGAGCGCGGGGCATCGGGGGCGAGGCGATCATCGCCCGCCGTACCGCCCGCGACGAGGCCGCCGGCGGCGAAGGAGATGGGCGCGGTGGCCGCGACCACGCCACCCTTGCCGTCCGACACGGCGAAGTCGAGCGTCAGCATGCCGACGAAGTTGGTCGGCGGCGTGATCGTGAGCGTGCCGCCCGGATCGAGGGTCACGGATCCGGCCGAGACGACGACGGACGCGAGCGACAGGGCGTCGCCGTCCGGATCCGCGAAGCCGGCGAGGAGCGTGGCGGCCGAGAGCGTGTAGGCGACATTGCTGCGCCCCGGGGCAAGCGCGACGCTCGCCGGCCCGGCGGGCGCATCGTCGACCGGGTCGATCGTGAACGGGCGCGTCACCGTGACGAGGCGGCCGTCGGGCTGGCGCAGCGTGTAGTCGACCAGAACGGTCCCGTTGAAATCGCGCGCGGGCACGATCGCGATGCGGTCCCCGTCGAGGCGCGCCCAGTCGAGCGCGGCGCCCTCCGCCGTGCGCGCGCCGACGCCGACGAGCGTGAGGGCGAGCCCGCTCGGATTGTCGAGCACCGCGACGAGTTCGGCGAGGCCGAACACGGCGGCGACGTCCTCGGTGCCGCCCGGAAGCGGCCGGTTTTCCGCAAGCGTCACGTCGACGGGCGGAGGAGGCGGCGGGGCCGCCAACCCGACGCTCGCCGTGAACGTGACCGAGCCGGTGCCGTCGCCGACCGCATAGGCGAGCGTGATCGGGCCGGCCGCGTCGGGCGGCAACGCGATCGTCCAGCTGGCGGCGCCGTCGACCACCCGGCGGGTCGCCTCGCCGAGACTGTGCCCGTCCGCGTCGGTGACCGCGATGTGCTGCACGGTCAGTCTGTCGCCGTCGGCGTCGACCAGGCCGGCGAGCAGGGTCGCCTCGGCGACCGTGTAGGTCGCGCCGCGGTCGGCGTCGGGCAAGACGGGCGGCGCGCCGGTCGGTAGGTCGTTCACGGGCTCGACGACGAAACTCGCCATGGCCTGGTCGGTCCGGGCCGGATCGTCATAGAGGACGGTGAAGCGGAGCTCGATGGTGCCGAAGTAGTTCTCGCGCGTCGTGATGCGGAACCCCTCGCCCTCCCGCACCGCCGTGCCCACCGTTTCACCCGACCCCTGGTCGACGACGAGCACCTCGTCCCCCACCCGCCGCGCGTCGTCCCATCCCATCAAGAGATCGGACTCGGCGAGGAAGAAACTCTGATCTTCCATGTAGCCAGAGGTTGCGTCCGGATCCGGGGCCATGTTCTGGTTACTCCGTAGACTGGAAGAAATACGAGGAATGCCGATGTGACGCACGAAAGTTGACAGCGCATTTCAACTTAAGGTAATGGAGTTCTCATTCAAGATGCAAGCCTAAATCAATACCACAACTTACATTGATTACTTCATCTATTCTATTTCATATACATGTCTTGGCTCGAATGCCCCCCCTTGGAAGGGAGCAATTCTTTTGTCGCCCTCGCCGGGTCCGAGCATACCCCTCGACGGAGGCTCGGGCGGCAGCTTTTCGAGCGGAGGCTACGCCGCCGCGGTCGAGCCGCCGTGTCCCCTCGATGCCGCATGCGCGCAATTCCGTATGGCTTTCGGCATGCTTAACCACTCCTCAATTCGCCGTGTTTAACCTGCAGTGGCGGCCCCGTGGAACGTCCGCCAAGTCTTTGGTGCGGCGAAGCTTTCGGTACGGGAGGGGCGCATGGCGGAGACCCGGATGGGTGCGCGGCGCAGCGAGCGCTCCAAGGAGCCGACCCTGGACGAGGCCAAGAGGGCGCTCGACAGCCTCGACTTGCGCCTGTCGCAGGAGGACCGGCCGACCGCGACGGGTCCTGGCGGCGCCCGCCGGCGGCCGCCCGCCGACGCGGGGCGCGGCCGCCTGGAGCCGACGCTCTCGGCCTACGACACGGATGTGACGGCCTGGCGCGAGGACCGCGCCGCCGATCGCCGCAAGACGCGCAATGCGGAGCCGGACGAGGCGAGCGACGACGAGGAGGACGAGGCGATGGCCGAGCGGCGTTCCGGAGGCGCCAAGCCCGGCGCGAAGTCGAAATCCGCCAAGGGCAAGCCGGGCGGCAAGGGCGCCGCGGCGCAACCGCCCGCGAAGTCGCGCGCGCGCGGCCGCGGCTTCTTCTCGGCCATCTTCTACTGGGGCGTGGTCGCCTCGATCTGGGGGCTGATCGGCGTCGGCGGGGTGATCATCTACTACGGGTCGCGCCTGCCGCCGACCTCCGAATGGGCGGTGCCGAAGCGCCCGGCCAATGTGCGCATCGTGTCCGCCGACGGCGTTCTGATCGGCAATCGCGGCGACACGGGCGGCGAGGCGGTGAAGCTCGCCGACCTGCCGGAATACTTGCCGGAAGCCTTGATGGCGATCGAGGACCGCCGTTTCCGGTCGCATTTCGGCATCGATCCGATCGGCCTCGTCCGCGCCGTCGTGGTCAATGTGACGAAGGGCGGCGTGGCGCAGGGCGGCTCCACGCTGACCCAGCAGCTCGCCAAGAACCTGTTCCTGACGCAGGACCGGACCTTCGGGCGCAAGGTGCAGGAGGTGCTGCTCTCGCTCTGGCTGGAGCGCACCTATTCGAAGGACGAGATCCTCGAAATGTATCTGAACCGCGTCTATATGGGCGCGGGCGCCTACGGGGTGGACGCCGCGGCGCGGCGCTATTTCGGCAAGTCGGCGAAGCAGGTGTCGATCATGGAGGCGGCCATGCTCGCCGGCCTCCTCAAGGCGCCGTCGCGCTACGCCCCCTCGCGCAATCCCGACCTCGCCAAGCAGCGCGCCGAGACCGTGCTCGCCGCCATGGTGGACGCCGGCTATTTGTCGGCCAAGGAGCGCGAGGCGGCGCAGAAGGCGCAGAACATCATCCTGGCGCGGGCCAATACGGGCAGCGAGAACTACGTGGCCGACTGGGTGATGGACATCATCCCGTCCTTCGTCGGCGCGGTCGACCACGACGTCGTGGTGGAGACGACGATCGATTCCGGCCTGCAGCTGATGGCCGAGGGGGCCCTGCAGGGCGGCCTCGCGCAGTTCGGCGAGCAGAAGGAGATCGGCCAGGGCGCCATCGTGGCGGTCGACCCGACCGGGGCGGTGAAGGCCCTCGTCGGCGGCGCCGACTACGAGAAGAGCCAGTACAACCGCGCGGTCACGGCACGCCGGCAGCCCGGCTCCTCGTTCAAGCCGTTCGTCTATCTCGCCGCGGTCGAGGCGGGGCTCGGCCCGGACACGGTCCGGATGGACGAGCCGATCAACCTCAAGGGCTGGAGCCCGAAGAATTTCGGCGACAAATACAAGGGCGCGGTGACGCTGAAGGAGGCGCTCGCCCAGTCGATCAACACCGTGGCGGTGAAGCTCGCCGTGGAGGTGGGTCCGCGCCGCGTCATCGCGGTCGCCGAGCGGCTCGGCATCACCTCGCCGCTGCAGTCGAACGCGTCGATCGCGCTCGGTACCAGCGAGGTGACGCCGCTCGAGATCACCGCCGCCTATGCGGCCTTCTCCAACGGCGGTTTCGGCGTCGTGCCGCATGTGGTGCGCAAGATCTCCTCGGACGGCAAGGTGCTCTACGAGCGCCGCGGCACCGGGCCCGGCCGGGTGATCGACCCCGGGCCGCTCGCCGCCATGAACACGATGCTGGCCGAGACGCTGATCTCCGGCTCGGCCAGGAAGGCCCAGCTCGCCGGCTGGCCGACCGGCGGCAAGACCGGCACCAGCCAGGATTTCCGCGACGCCTGGTTCATCGGCTATACCGGCCTCCTCACCGCGGGCGTCTGGCTCGGCAACGACGACGGCGCGTCGATGAAGCAGGCGACCGGCGGCAGCGCGGCGGCGACGATCTGGCAGCGCTTCATGATCGAGGCGCATCGCGGCAAGGCGGTCGTCGACATTCCGGGCATTCGGCGCGGTGGGGGCGACACGAGCCAGACCGGCTCCGTGCCGCAGGCGCCGATCCCCGGCATCGGCGTCGGCCAGCCGTCCAACGGCGACGGCGTCCCGCAGGCGGGCCTCGCGCCGCAGGGCCGCCCGACCGGATACGGTCAGGCCGGACAGGCGCCGGCGGGCTACGGCGATCCGGGAGCGGGCGGCCGAGTGCCCGCGGGCTATGCCCAGCCGGCCGCCATCGCATCGCGCCCGCCCGCGCCGCAGGGCGGGGCCGGCCAGGCCGGCTATGGCCAGGGCGGATACGGGCAGCCCGGATACGGGCCGCAGGGGCAGGCCCAGGCGGGCTACGGGCAACCGGGTTATGGCCAGCCGGCCTATGGACAACCGGGCTACGGGCAAGGCGCCGCGCTGCCGCCTGGGCCGCCGGCCTATGGCCGCCAGGGTTATGCCCCCGCGCCCGGATATCAGCCCGCCGCGGCGCCGCAGGGCTACGGCCAGCCGGTGCCGCCGGGCACGGTCGGACGCGCCGGGCCGGTGCCGCCCGCGGCGGTCGGCGAACGGCGCGCCCGTCCGGGGATCGACCAGCCGGATCCCGGGCAGCCGACGGCGGAGAATTTCCTGAAGCGCCTGTTCGGCGGCTGAGGCCGCTCGACCCGAAACCGGGCCCGCCGCGACGGCGACGGGCCGGCCTCGATCACATGGTCGCGCCGATCTGCCAGGGGACGAACTCGTTGTCGCCGTAGCCGAGCTGCTCCGACTTGGAGTGTTCGCCGGAGGCGACCGCGAGGATCTTGTCGAAGATCTCCTGGCCCTTCTGCTCGATCGAGACGCCGTCGAGCACATCGCCGCAGTTGATGTCCATGTCCTCGACCATGCGGCGGTAGATGTCGCTGTTGGTCGCGAGCTTGATCGACGGGGTCGGCTTGCAGCCGTAGGCCGAGCCGCGGCCGGTGGTGAAGCACAGGATGTTGGCGCCGCCCGCCACCTGGCCGGTCGCCGAGACCGGGTCGTAGCCGGGCGTATCCATGAACACGAAGCCCTTCGACGTCACGCGCTCGGCATATTCGTAGACGCCGCGCAGCGTCGAGGTGCCGCCCTTGGCGGCCGCGCCGAGCGACTTTTCCAGGATGGTGGTGAGGCCGCCCGCCTTGTTGCCAGGCGACGGGTTGTTGTCCATGGAGCCGTCGTTGCGGGCGGTGTAGGCCTCCCACCACTTGATGCGCTCGACCAGCTTCTCGCCGATCGCGCGCGTCTCGGCGCGCCGGGTGAGGAGATGTTCGGCGCCGTAGATCTCCGGCGTCTCGGAGAGGATCGCTGTGCCGCCGTGGCGCACCAGCAGGTCGGCGGCGGCGCCGAGCGCCGGATTGGCGGTGATGCCCGAATAGCCGTCCGAGCCGCCGCATTGCAGCGCCAGCATGAGCTCCGAGGCGGGCACCGTCTCGCGCCGCGCGCGGCCGGCGATCGGCAGCATGGCGGCGATGCGCTCGAGCCCCTGCTCGATCGTCTTGCGCGTGCCGCCGGTGTCCTGGATCGTCATGGTCTGGAAGTGGTCGCCCTCGACGATGCCGTACTCGTCCTTCATGCGCGCGATCTGGAACACCTCGCAGCCGAGGCCGACGAGGAGGACGGCGGACACGTTCGGGTTGGTGGCATAGCCCCACTGGGTGCGCTTCAGCGCCTCGAAGCCCTCGCCGGACGCCGCCATGCCGCAGCCGGTGCCGTGCACGAAGGGCACCACGCCGTCGATGTTCGGATGGTCGGCGAGGACGCCCGAGCGGTTGATCGCCTCGGCCATGAAGCGGGCGACCGAGGCGGAGCAGTTCACGCTCGACAGGATCGCAACGTAATTGCGCGTGCCGACCTTGCCGTCCGGGCGGCGGTAGCCCTCGAAGGTCGCCTGCTCGGCAGTGGGCAGCACGTCGATCGGGCGCGCGTCGACGCCGAAGGCATAGTCGCGCTCGAAGGTGTGGTAGGCGCAGTTGTGGGTGTGGATGTGGTCGCCGGGGCGGATGTCGATGCCGGCGAAGCCGATGATCTGCCCGAATTTCAGGATGGGCGCGCCTTGCGGGATCGCCTCGGTCGCCATCTTGTGCCCCTTCGGCACGCGCGCCGTGGCGCGGACGCCGGCCGCCTCCATGCCGGCGTCGATCGGATCGACGGCGACGACCACGTTGTCCTCGCGGGCGAGGCGGACGGTGCGGGACAGGATCGGGCGGTTCATCGGGCTCTCCTCGGCTTCGTTCTTATTGCGCGGCCCCGGCTGCGGCTCGCTTCGGACGCGCGGCGTCGCGGCTGCCGGTGCCGCCAGGGGCCGGCCGTCGTTCGGCGGGAATCCTTAGCATGGAACCTGCGGCGCGGTCAGGGCGGCGCGACAGGGGGCGAGGCATGCGCGGGACGAGGGGGCGTGGACGTGGGGCGGGAGCGAGGGCGCGCCGTCCCCCTCACTGGTCGAGCATGTCGCCGTCGTCGGTTCCGCCGCCCGGCGTGGCGCCGCCGCCGGACTGTTCGGCGGTCTTCAGCTCCATCTCGACGCGCTCGCCCTCGTGCTCGACGACCACCTTGCGGCTCTCGATCTCCACCAGCGTCCAGCCCTCGAGGTCGCCACCGACCTTGAGGCTGACCGACTTGCTGCCGGTCGCCTCGTGGAAGATCGCGAGGCTGGTGCGGCCGCCGATGATCACGCCGGTCAGCTTCGCGGTCGGCGGCGGCATGGTCGGCGCCGCCGGCGGCATCGGCTCGGCGGCGGCCTCCTTGGTCGGCTCGGCGGGGGCCGGGGGCGGCGGCGGCGGCGAGGGCGGGCGGCGCGACGGGTCGAACAGCGGCCGTTCGCGCGTCGCCGACAGATCCTTCAGCGCCGGCATGTCCCCGGCCGCGGCCGCGGCGACGAGCGAAAGGGTCGCGCCGGCGAGCGCGATCGCGGTGAGGATGGCGCCGAGGGCGTCGGCGGCGCGGCGGATCATGTCGGCCGCCTCCAGAACGAGGTGACGGTCATGCCGACGCGCAGCGTGCGCGAGGGGACGCCGGTGTCGGCGGCGAGGCGGGCGGGCTGCGCGGTGAATTCGTCGACGAATCCGATCGGCGAGCCGCTCTCGACCCCGTGCAGGACGGCCTGCGTCGCCTCGATGGTCGCTTCGAACACCACCTGCACTTCGAGCCGCCGCTCCTCGCCCTCACCTTCGGTCTTCTGCAGGACCTGGGTCGAAAACACAATGCCGCCCGCGTTCTCGACCAGGCCGCGCACGCGGGTCTGCAGGGCTGCGGCGGCGATCGTCTCGCTCTCGGCGGTGAGATAGGGTTCGCGCCGGTCGACATCCAGGCTGTCGCCGAGCCCGCGCTGCAGGGGCGCGCGCTGCAGCGTCGCCAGGAGTTCGGTGCGCGCCTCCAGTTCGAGCCGCGCATCCGCCGCGACCGTCGAGAGCCACCAGGCCGCGCCCGCCACGACGGCGACGAGCAGGGCGAGCAGCCCGACCGAGATGGCGCGCTGGCGGGCGGTCGCGATCCTCATGGGAGCCTCGCGGCCGGAGCGGGCGGCGCACCCGCGCCCGTCGTCGTGACGCCCGTGGTCGCGCCGACCGGGGTCGCGACCGGAAGGACCGTCGCCGCGCCGGGCGGCAAGCCCATCGTGGTGCCCGCGCCGGGCGTACGCGGACCGGGCGCCGGGCGCTCGGCCTTCGCCTCGATGGCGAAACGGTCGCCCTCGCCGGTCGGCATGCGCGTGGTCGGCGCGAAGAACGCGACATTGCGCAGGGCCGGCGAGGCCTCGAGCAGCGGAATGAGCTCGGAGACGTCGCGCGCGATGCCGCTGATGCGGAGGGTGTCCCTTTCGAGCCGGAACTCGGTCACATAGGCCTGGTCCGGCAAGGCGGCGGAGACCGCATCGAGCATGACGACCGCGAGGGGCGCCTCCAGCCGGGCGCGGCGCAGATTGGCGGCCGGGTCGAGCTTCGGGCGGCTCCGGTCGGCGGCGGCGGCGAGAAACGCCTTGCGGTCGTCGATCTGGCGCTCCACGTCGGCGAGCTCCGCGCCGGCGATAGTGGAATACCACGAGGCCGCGCCGATCAGGCCGACCGCGGCGACGAGCAAGGTGGCGAGCACGGCGCCGGCGACCTTGCGGGCGCGCCCGGCGCGGACGCCGTCGTCGGAGGCGAGCGCGATCTCGAACCCGTCGCCGTCTTCGGCCGCCACGATCAGGCGGCGCGGCTCGGCGGCGCGCGCGATCTCGGCGATGCCGCCGAGGAGCTGCTTCGGCACCACGCCGAGTTCGACGGCGATGCGGCCCGGATCGCCCGGCATCGGCGCGGTGGCGACGCCGAAATAGGTGTCGGCGGTCTTCCACGGCGTCACCCGCTCGATGTGGTGGCGCACGAAGGCTTCGACATAGGGGGCGCTGGCGGCGGCGAGCGGGTCGAGCTTGCGGCGGAACACCCAGCCGGCGGGGACCAGGATGGTGACCGCCTGCCCGCGCAGGCGGGCGAGCAGATCGGCCGGCACCGCGCGGGCGCCGTCGTCGCCGAGCTCGATGCGGCCGGCCGGCTCGCCGTTCGGATCGGTCACGTCCCAGCCGAGCGCGCCCTGGGCGATGCGCCAGCCGGTCGCACCGCCGCCGTCGCGCGCCATGGCGAGGACGATGTCGGCCAGGCCGTCGACCCACCAGCGTCCAGCCTTGTCGAGGGATTCGAACATCGGGACCAGTCCGGTTGTGCCCCCGGCACGGCGGCCGGGGAGAGACGGCACGGTTCACCATACCTCAATGGAGGTAAACCGGACCTGACTTCCTCGCTGAATACGGCCGAATTACAGGGACGGATGCACCGGCGGCCCGACACGTCCGTCCATCAGGGCAGCGGCTGCCAGGACGCCACATGGGTCTGCAGCGCGGTCTGGCCGAGCGCGAGGACCGCCTCGTAGCGCCGCTCGAAGCGGCCGCGCACCCGAACCGTGACGATCGCGCGGAGGCCTTTCCCAGGCTCGAAGCCGATCAGGCCGCGCACGGGCGTCGGGAAGAAACCCGCGACGTCCTGGGCGCGCTCGAAGCCGGCGGCGCGGCGGGCGAGGAAGCGCTCGGTGCGCTCGGCGTCGTTGTCCATGAGCACCCGCACGATCGCCTCCGACGCCATGGTCGGGTCGACCTGCTCGCTCTCCGACACGGTGGTGAGGAGCGGCGCGACCGCCTTGGCGAGCGCCGGCGGCATGCCGAGCACGGCGGCGATCTCGCTCGTCTGCTCGAACGGGCGGTTGGCCGGCGCCGGGCGGCCGGCGCGGCGGTAGTCCTCGAGTTCCGCGCCCATCGGCTGCTTCTCGTTGTCGCCGTCGCGATAGTCGACGACCCGCTCGGCGAGGCCGGTCGCCGCCGAGGCGTCGACGCCGTAGGCGCGGAACAGCGCGGCGAGCAGTTCGGGCTTGGCCGCGTTGATGTCGATGCGCGCCGTCTCGTTGACATAGGCGACCTGCACCTCGGCGCCGGCGAGCGTCGCCGTAAAGGCGCCGGTGCGGCGGGTCGCCGGGTCCGGCGTGCTCACATAGCCGGCGAGCATGTCGGCGGCCGAGCGGCCGAGTTCCTCGGCCTGCATCTCGTCGGTGAACACGGCGGTGGCACGCGCGGCGGCGCCGGTCGAGCGCAGCGCCACCACGACGAGCGTGGAGGCGAAGGCCCCGAGCAGCAGCACCATCAGGAGCACGGCGCCGCGCTCGCCGCGCGGCACAGGCCGGGGCGGACGGGCGCGGCGATCGGGGAGCGGCGGTTCTTGCATGAGGTTCACCCTGCCCGAAAGCGACCCCGCCCGGCAAGCCGCCCAGGGCCTTTCCGGTCCGGATCGCAAGGATCCGGGCGAAAAGGACCGGTTCAAGCTGATGATTCGAGAGCAATTCCCCTTCGACCGGATGATCCCGTCCGGTCGGGGAACGCGCTAGCGCGGGGCGGGCAGCGGGCGCTGGATATTGTACATCCGGGCGCGCAATTCCTCCGCGACGCGCTGGCTGTCCATGGCGTCGCGCATGATCTGCGGCTTGATGAAGATGATCAGCTCGTTGCGGTCGGCCGTGTTGTCGTTGAGCGACAGGATGTCGCCGAGGAACTTGATGTCGATCAGGCCGGGAATGCCCGAGCGGGCCTTCTCCTGCCGCTCGGAAATGAGCCCGCCGAGCAGCACGGTCTGCCCGCTCGCCACCGCGATCTGGCTGCGCACACGGCGCTGCTGGATCGTCGGGGTAAGCGTGTTGCTGTCCTTGTTGGCGACGTTGGAGATCTCCTGCTCGACGTCGAGCGTGACGACGCCGTTGGCGTTCACCCGCGGCAGCACGCGCAGGATGATGCCGGTGTCGCGGAACTCGACCGAGTTGACGGTCGGGGCGAGCGGATTTTCCACCGAGGTCGCCGAACGGGTGGTGATCGGCACCTGGTCGCCCACCTGCAGCGTGGCGATCTGGTTGTCGAGCACGACGAGCTGCGGCGAGGACAGGATCTTCACATTGGTGTAGCGCTTCAGCGCGTCGAGCACGAAACGCGGATCCGAGGCCTTGCCGACCAGCAGGTTGAAGCCCTCGCCCCCGACCGGCTTCAGCGGCCGCGTGCGGCCGAAGCCGACGCTGCCCGGATAGTCGAAGCCGAAGTCGGCACTCTTCAGGAAGAACTGCGTGCCGTAGCGAAGCTGGTCGTTGAGCTTCACCTCGGCGATGGTCGCCTCGATCGTGACCTGCACCGGGGCGCGGTCGAGCTGCTGGATGGTGCGCTCGATCTCGCGATATTCGGCCGGGCCGGCGAGGATGAGGAGCGAGTTGTTCGACACGTCCGGCGTCACGCGGATGCCCTTGCGGCCGCCGCCGCCGCCGGCCGAGCTCGACGGCGTCTTCGCGGCGCCGCCGGCGAAGGCGTCGCCGCCGCCGCTCGTGGGCGCGTCGAGGCCGCCGCCACCGCCCGCATCGCCGCTGCCGCCGCCGAAGGCGTTGAACCCGGAGGAGATGCGCCCGGCGGACGATCCCGAGCCGGAACCCGAGCTCGACCCGAACCCCGAGCCGGAACTCGACCCGAGGCCGCCGCCGGAGATGCCGCTGCCGCTGCCCGGACTGGAGGTGCCGAAGCTCGACCCGGTCTTCGACCCGGAGCCCGGCTCCAGCGCGTCGGTGTCCTTGGTGCCCACGCCGCTGCCGCCGGAGCCGTAGATGTCGTTCAGCATGGCCGCGACGTTCTTCGCCTGCGCATATTTCAGGCGGTAAACCTTCACGCCGGTCGACTGGTCGGCGCGGTCGAGGCGGCGGATCCAGGTGCCGACCTTGTCGACCACGTCGCGCCGCTTGGCCACGACGAGCACCGCGTTGAGGCGCGACATCGGCTGGAACTGGGCCTGGCCCTGCGAGACGCCGCCCTCGCCCGTGTCGAGGATGCGGCCGAGCTCGGTGATGATCGTCTCGGGCGCGGAATTGGCGAGCGGATAGATGCCGACCGACTGTTCCTTCATCCAGTCGACGTCGATCAGCGCCGCCGCGTCGATCACCGCCCGGCGCTCGGCCGCGGTGCCCTGCGTCACCACATAGTTGGTCGAGGGATCGACCTTGAGCGAGCCCGGCCGGCTCGCGAAGCTTTCGAGCACGCGCATGATCGTCTGCGCCGAGACATATTTGACCGGAATCACGGAGGTGCCGTAGCCCTCGCCGGCGCCGCCGAAGTCGACCGGGCCGGACCCGACCGCTTCCGACGACGGGGTGATGCGGTAGACGCCGGCCTCCTTGACCACCGAGACGTTGAGCGCCTTCAGCGCCGTCTCCAGCACCTTGACCAGGTTGGCGCGCGGGACCGGCCGCGCCGAGGAGAGGTTGAGCGTGCCGGTGACACGCGGATCGATCGCGTAGTTCGCCTGCAGGATGTCGCCGAGGATGGACTTCACCACCGCCGCGACCTCGGCATCCTCGAAATTCATCTGGTAGCCGTCACCATCCGGCGACGCCTGGATGCCTTCGACGTCCGGATCCCCCTGGCCGCCGTCGCCCTCGCCGCCGCCGTTGCCGCCGCCCGACCCGGCCGGGGCCACGCCGCCGGCGCCCCGCGCGCTCGATCCGGGATAGACCTGCGCCCCGGCCCGGGTCGTGCCCACCGTGCCGTAGACGCCGCCGGGGCCGTGTTGGCGCGCCTTCAGGTCATTCTGACCGAACCCGCCGAACATCTCGGTCACGCTGCCGCCCGCCTCGCCGCTCGCGCCGGCGCAGCCCGACAGGACCGCGCCGAGCACGACCAGGAGAACGGTCGCAAGGGCCATACTCAGGGCCGGCGTGTTGCCGTAATCGGAACGATAAGTCACCATTGCTACCTTGCGTACGCCTGGCGTGCGGCGCTACGCCTCAGAGGCCGACAGGACCCGCGCAGTGCGGTATGACCGACGGGCATGGACGCGAACCCTTGATACCGACGGTGACTTGGGCACGATATTAACTTTCCGTAAGAACTACAAGCCTGAAGTCTTCGCGGCACCGGAACGGCAGGGCACACTCTAATGGTTTCCCTTGCATCTGAACTCGTCAAACGCGGGATGGTACAGTCCGGACAAGCGCCGGGCGCCTTTACTGTTGCTGAGGACACGGATACCTATCCCTATCGTAAGTTACTCGATCTATCCGGCCTCCCGTCCGCTGCATTCGCGGATCTGGTTGCAGAATTGCACGGTTTGCCTAGGGTCGACCTCGAGGCCATGCTTGCCGGTGATTCGCTCGCCCCGCGTTTCTCCACGGTATTCCTGGCGGATGTAGGGCTTTATCCGTTTCGGGACGGAAACGGCGTCGTGCACCTCGCCGCGGCCGATCCGACCGCACGCGACGCGATCGACGCGGTGACGCTGAGCCTCGGCGGCGCGGCCCGCCTGGCGGCGGCCTCGTTCGACGACGTCGAGATGGTGCTGGAGCGCGGCAAGGAGACCCAGGCGGCGCCGGTCGCCGACGACGACGCCCAGCCCCAGACCGGCCGCGACGGGGAAAACCTCGACGAACTCAGGGACCTGGCGAGCGGCGCGCCGGTCGTGCGCGCGGTCGACGAACTGTTCGAGCGGGCGGTCGGCGGGCGCGCGACCGACATCCATATCGAGCCGACCCGGCGCGACTACAGCGTGCGGTTGCGCATCGACGGCGTGCTCAGGCCGATCCCGGCGCCGCGCGTGCCGCACCGCGCGCTCGTCTCGCGCATCAAGATTCTCGCCGGCCTCAACATCGCCGAGCACCGATTGCCGCAGGACGGGCGCACCCGCATGAAGGTGCGCGGCCGGGAATATGACGTCCGTGTGGCGGTCATGCCGACCACGATGGGCGAGGCCGTGATCCTCCGCCTGCTCGACCGCTCGGGCAAGCTCGTCGACTTCGCCCAGCTAGGCCTGTCGGAGCGGGACGACCGGGTGCTCAGGCGCCAGATCGGCATGCCCTACGGCCTCGTCGTGGTCACCGGGCCGACCGGCAGCGGCAAGACGACGACGCTCGCCGCCGCGCTTTCGACGCTCAACGACCAGACGCGCAAGATCCTGACCGTCGAGGACCCGGTCGAATACGAGATCGCCGGGGTCAGCCAGTCGCAGGTGCGCCCGGCGGTCGGGCTCACCTTCGCGTCGGCGCTGCGCGCCTTCCTCCGCCAGGACCCGGACGTCATCATGGTCGGCGAGGTGCGCGACGGCGAGACGGCGAAGATCGCCATCCAGGCCTCGCTCACGGGCCATCTGGTGATGACCACGCTGCACACCAACACGGCCGCGGCGGCGGTCACCCGCCTGGTCGACATGGGCGTGGAACCGTTCCTGATCGCCTCGTCGCTGCGCGCCGTGGTCGGCCAGCGGCTCGTGCGCATCCTCTGCAACGACTGCCGCCGGCCGATGCGCCTCACCGCCGACGACATCGAGCGCAATCCGCGCTTCGTGGCGATCGGCATCGAGGCGGGCGCGACCGTGTACGAGCCGGTCGGGTGCGAACGCTGCCACGCCACCGGCTATCGCGGCCGGCGCGCCATCTTCGAGGTGCTGGAGGTGACCGAGACGACCCGCCGGCTCCTGCTGCAGAACCGGGACGACCACGAGATCGAGGAGGCGGCGCGGCGGCACGGCATGACCACCATGATCGAGGACGGCCGCGCCAAGTGCCTCGCCGGCATCACCTCGGTCGAGGAAGTGTTCCGCGTGGCGGCGTTGAGGTAACATGGCGCGCTTCAGCTATACGGCGGTCGCGCTCGACGGGCGGTCGCTGACCGGGGAGGCGGACGCCGCCGACGTCGCCGGCGTGGCGGCGGAGCTCGGCGCGCGCGGCCTCATTCTGGTCGAGGCGAAGCGGCAGTCGGCCGGCGGCTCGGGCGGCTTCCTGAGCGGCCGGCAGGATCCGCGCGCGGTCACCGAATTCCTCGCCGAACTGTCCATGATGCTGCGCAGCGGCCTCACCATCGACGACGCGCTGCAGCTCGCCGGCGAGGACCTGAAGCCGGGGCTCGCGCGCGTGATCAAGCAGGTGCGCGCCGAGGTGATGGGCGGGGCGAGCTTCGTGCAGGCGCTCGACACGCGCCGCGAGGTGTTCCCCGCCGAGGTCGTCGCCATGGCGCGCGTGGCCGAGGCGACCGGCCGGCTCGACCAGGTGCTCGCGGTGGTCGCCGCCCAGCGCAAGCGGACCCACGGCCTCGCCGACAAGGTGACGGCGGCGCTGCGCTACCCGGCCTTCCTGCTCGTGGCGGCGACCGGCGTGCTGTTCTTCTTCATGCTGCATGTGGTGCCGCAATTCGCCGGGCTGATCGGCGAGAGCGGCAGCAACGCGCCCGGCTTCGTCGTCGAGGTGCTCGCCTTCTCCAAGACCATGTCGGACAACCAGGAGCTGATCACCGGCGGGCTCGCGGTGATCCTCGCGCTCGGGCTCCTGGCGAGCCGGGTGAAGGAGATCCGTACCGCCTTCCTGCGCGGCGCGACCCGCCTGCCGGGGGTCGCCGGCATCTGGACGCTGCGCCGCGCGGCGCTGTTCTGCTCCAATCTCGGCACGCTGCTCGGCCAGGGCGTGCCGCTCACCGAAACCCTCAAGGTGTTGGAAAGCGTCGTCGGCGAAGATGGCCGCGCCTCGGTCGCGGCGGTCGGCGACGAGGTCCGGCGCGGCGGGCGGCTCAACGAGGCGCTCGCGCGAGAAAACCTCTTGCCGGAAATGGCCGTCCGCATGATACGCATCGGCGAGGAGACCGGCGAGCTCGCCACCGTCGCCGCCGAGGCCGGTGCGCTCTACGAGAAGAAACTGGCCGATCGGCTCGACCGGGTGGGCGCGCTCGCCGGCCCGATCGCCATCCTGGTCATCGCGGTCGTGATCGGCGGCCTCATGGTCACCATCATGTCGGCGCTCATGAGCGTCAACCAGCTCGTCCTGTGAGGCAAGCATGCACAGTCATCCCGTGATCCCTCTCGATCCGCCACGCCGCCGGCCGTTCCGCCGCAGCCCCGGGCGCGCCGGGATCCGCGCGCCGCTCGAAGCCGGCTTCACGCTGGTGGAGATGCTCGTCGTCCTCGTGATCATCGGCCTGCTCGTCGGCCTGGTCGGCCCGCAGGTGTTCACCCAGCTGTCGTCGGCCAAGACCAAGACCGCCAAGATCCAGATCGAGACCTTCACCAGCGCGCTCGACCTGTTCTTCCTCGACAACGGCCGCTACCCGACCACCTCGGAGGGGCTGCAGGCGCTGATCCAGCGGCCGGGCAGCGCGCAGAGCTGGAACGGACCCTATCTGCGCTCGCCGTCCGTGCCGCTCGACCCCTGGAACAACGGCTACCAGTACCGCTCGCCCGGCAACGGCCGGCCCTACGAGATCGTCTCGCTCGGCTCGGACGGGCGCGAAGGAGGAACCGGCAGTGCGGCTGATCTGGTCAGCTGGCAGCGCTGAGGCGCGCCACGCCGCTCGCCGGCGCGTCGGGGAGCGCGGCTTCGTGCTGCTCGAAGCGATCCCGATGCTGATCATCCTGGTCATTCTGACGCTGCTCGCGGTCCCGACCCTGCCGCGCGCCACCACCGCCAACGGCCTGACCGCGCTCGCGCTGCAGGCCTCGACCGTGCTGCGCACCGCGCGCACCAACGCGATCGCCGGCGGGCGGCCGGTGTCGGCCGTGATCGACGGCGGCCGGCGCACCATCACGGCCGGCACGGCCTTGCTCGAACTCCCCTCCGACGTCGACCTCTCGGTCATTTCCGCCGGCAGCTGCCCCGGCCAGGACGGCCGGCTCGGCATCGAGTTCCGGCCGGACGGGACGAGCTGCGGCGCCGTCATCCGCGTCGCCAGGGGCGCGACGGCGTACCGCCTGCGCGTCAACTGGGCGACTGCCCATGTGGCGGTGATCAAGGATGGCTGAACCCCGCGGTCGGCCGCGCCGCGGCGAGCGCGGCTTCTCGCTCCTCGAAGTGCTCGCCGCGCTGATCATCGCGTCGCTGATGATCGCCGTCCTGTCGCGCGGCCTCGCCACCGCGGCGGTGTCGACGCGGGCGCCGGCCGAGGTGGTGTCCGCCATGGCGATCGCGCGCGTGCTCGCCGCCGAGGCGCGCGACGACCCGACCTCGGCGCCCGAGCCGCGCAGCGGATCGACCGGACGCTACACCTGGCGCATCGACGTGGCGGAGCTCGGCCTGCAGCCGGCCACGCCGCCGTTCCCGCCCGCGCCGCGCGGCGTCGCCACGGGCGGCGGCGGTCAGGACACGGTGGTGGTGCAACGGCAGACCGAGGGGGCCCCCGAGGCCGCGGCGGCGCCGCCGCCCGTGCTCTACCGCATCGCCGTCGCGGTGACCGCGCCGTCCGGCCGCAGCGTGACGCTCGAGACCGCCAAGCTGGTGACGAAGCCCAATGACCAGCAGCGCTGAAGCGATCCGACCTCGCCACGGGGGCCGTTCCGCGCGCCGTCGGGCCCGGGCGTCCGGCGAGGCCGGGTTCTCGCTGGTCGAGGCGCTCGCCGCGGTGGTGCTGACCGCGCTCCTCATGAGCATCATCCTGCCCGCCTTCGGCACCATCGCGACCCGCTGGATGACCGGGCAGCGCACCGTCGAGGACGCCGACCTGTGGGAGCGCGCGATGGTGCGCCTCGCCGCCGATGTGGGCCGCGCCGCGGCGCTGAAGGTTCCCACCGAGCGCGACCTGGTGGCGTTCTGGCGCGGCGACGAGCGGCAGATCCTGTTCGCCGCGCCGGTCGCCGGCGGCGGCGAGAACGCGTTCGAGATCGTCGCCTATTCGATCGAGCCGGACGACGCGGGCCAGTCGCTTGTGCGCCGCGCCGGGCCCTACACCGCCGCCGGTCTCGACACGCCGGTGCGCGACCTCTCCAACCCGATCGCGCTGGCGAGCGGCCCCTACCGGTTCCGCTTCGACCATGTGGCGACGGACGGGCGCAAGGCGACCGACTGGATCCGCCAGAAGGCCCTGCCGCGCCGGGTCGAGCTGTCGGTGGCGGCGGACGGCGCGCGCGGGGTGCCGGCCGCGCCGATCGCGCTTTCGATCCCGGCCACGGTCAAGGACCCGGCGGCCGCCGCGCCGGCGGCGGCGCCGGTGCCGCCCGGCGGAAAGCCGGGCGCCGGGACGGGCGGTTCCTCGGGAAGTGGGGGCACGCCGCGCGGGTGAGTCTTCGCGGCATCCGGTGATGCGCCGCGCCCGGTGGCGGGCGCCGGATGACGCGGCCACGGCCCGGTGCTATCTCCAGCGTCGACAATCGGGGAGACGCAGCATGGCCGCGACAGAGGCGGGGATCGTGGCGGTCGACTGGGGAACCTCGTCGTTCCGCGCCGCCCGGATCGACCCGGCGGGCCGGGTGACCGACCGCATCGCCGCGCCGGACGGCATCCTGAAGGTCGGCGGCGATTTCGCCGGGACCTTCAGGCGCCATGTCGGGCCGTGGCTCGAGGCGGCCCGCGCGGCGCCGCCGCTCGTCCTCCTCTCCGGCATGATCGGCAGCCGCAACGGCTGGGTCGAGGTGCCGCATGTGCCCTGCCCGGCCGGACCCGAGGCGCTCGCCCGCGGCGCCGCCGAGCGCGTGGTCGACGGCGCGCGGCTCCTGTTCGTGCCCGGCCTCTCCCATGTGGATGCCGACGGCGTGCCGGACGTGATGCGCGGCGAGGAGGTGCAGGTGTTCGGTGCGCTCGCCGGTCGCGGCGATGCCGACGTGATCCTGCCCGGCACCCACTCGAAATGGGTGAGCGTGCGGTCCGGCGTCGTCACCGGCTTCGCCACCTACATGACCGGGGAACTCTATGCCGCCATTCTCGGCCACACGATCGTAGGCACGCTCGCCGAGGGCGACGCGCCGGACGAGGACGCCTTCGCGAAGGGGGTGGCGCGCGGCCATGCGGATCCCGCCCTGTCGCATGCGGTGTTCTCCGCCCGCACCTTCGCGCTCGCCGGGCAACTCCCGGCCGCGGGCGTCGCGGCCTATCTCTCCGGCGTCCTGATCGGCGCCGAATTCGCCGGCGGGCTCGCCCGCTCGGACCCCTCCGTCGCCCGGCTGGTTGTCGGCGACGCGAAGCTCGTAGCGCGCTATTCGACCGCCGCGGCGCGGCTCGGGATCGCCCTCGAGCCGGGCCCGGAGGATGCCGCGGTGCTCGGCCTCACCGCGCTCGCGCGCAGCATCGGAGCCCTGGCATGACCTTCGAGGACGCTTTCCGCACCTTGCCGCTCGTGGCGATCCTGCGCGGCCTTTCGCCGGACGAGGCGGAGCCGGTGGTGGACGCCATCGTGGCCGCCGGCTTCACGCTGATCGAGGTGCCGCTCAACTCGCCGCGGCCGTTCGAGACGATCGCCGCACTGGTGCCGCGCCATGCCGGCCGCGCGCTGATCGGCGCCGGCACGGTGCTTTCCACCGTCGAGGTGGCGACGCTGGCGGCGACCGGCGCGAGCCTCTGCGTCTCGCCCAACACGCATCCGGAGGTGATCGCCGCGGCGGTCGCGGCCGGCCTCGTGCCCATGCCCGGCGCGGCGACGCCGACCGAGGCGTTCCAGGCGATCGCCGCGGGCGCGGGGGTGGTGAAGCTCTTTCCGGCCGAGACGCTGCCGCCGGTCGCCGTGAAGGCGTGGCGGGCGGTGCTGCCGCGCGGCATCAAGCTGTTGCCGGTCGGCGGCATCGCGCCGGAGACGATGGCGCCCTACCGGGCCGCCGGCGCGGACGGTTTCGGCATCGGTTCGGCCCTCTACAAGCCCGGCATGGGCGCGCGCGAGGTGGCCGAGCGGGCGCGCGCGTTCGTTTCCGCCTGGCAAGCGGTCGGAACCGCTTGAATACGGCGGAGGCCGGACGCACCTTGCTGGCGGGAGGACACCATGGCCTTGACCGCACGCCCGACCGGCCTCACGCGGCCGGCGACGTTGACGCCGATCGCGCCGAACGACCGGCGGCGGCTGCACGGCTCGATCGCTCATGATCTCGCCGTGGCGATCGTGTCCGGCCGGCACCGCCCGGGCGACGTGCTGCCGAACGAGGACATGTTCAGCCAAAAGCTTTCGGTCTCCCGCACCGCCTACCGGGAAGCCGTGCGCATCCTCGCCTCCAAGGGCCTGGTCGAGAGCCGCCCGAAGACCGGCACGCGCATCCGCGAACGCCGCCACTGGAACTTCCTCGATCCCGATGTGCTCGCCTGGACCTTCGAGGCCGAGCCGGACAAGGCCTTCGTGACCGAACTCTTCGAACTGCGCCAGATCGTCGAGCCGGCGGCGGCCGCGCTCGCCGCCGTGCGGCGCACGCCCGAGGATCTCGAGGCCATGCGCCACGCGCTCGCCGCCATGCGCCAGGACACGCTCGCGACCGACCGCGGTCGCCAGGCCGACCTCGAATTCCACCATGCCGTGCTGGTCGCATCCCACAACGAGCCGCTCGTCGCCCTGTCGAGCGGCATCGGCGCGACGATCCGCTTCTCCACCCAGTTCAAACAGCGCGAGGGCCTGTTGCAGCGCGACGCCATGCCGGAGCATTGGCAGGTCTTCGAGGCGATCGAGCAGTCGGATGCGGACGCCGCCCGCGCCCGCATGTCGACGCTGGTCGCCCTCGCCTTCGCCGACATGAAGGGGACCTTGCGGTCCAGGTAGCCGCCGGGTCGGGTGACGAACACGAGCAAGGCCCCGTTCGACCGGTCGCTCCAAACGCCGGCGACGCGCGCGGTCGTGGACCGGCCCTACGCCGAGGACTTCACGTTCTTCGGCTATTCGTATCGACGCCGCGGCCCGGACCGCCGCGCCCGCCGGCTCGCGCGGTTCGTGCCTTGAAACGCGTCTGGCGATCGGCGAAAAGCATTTTGTCAGAGGAAACGGCTGAAGCCGACGCGGGAGGACAACATGAGCGGAGCCATCTATCCGGACCTGGAGGGAAAGGTCGTGCTGGTCACCGGCGGCGGTTCCGGCATCGGCGAGGAGATCGTCCGCCAGTTCGCCCGCCAGAAGGCGAAGGTCGCCTTCATCGACATCGCGCGCGAGGCCTCCGAGCGGCTCGTCGCCGAGCTTGCCGAGAAGGGCCAGCCGGTCGTCTACAAGAATACCGACCTGACCGACATCCCGGCCACCAAGCGCGCCATCGAGGACATCCGCGCCGCGCTCGGCCCGATCGAGGTTTTGATCAACAACGCCGCCCATGACGAGCGTCATGCGACCGAGACGGTCACGGAAGAGCTCTGGGACGACCGCATGAACACCAATCTGCGCCACCAGTTCTTCTGCGCGCAGGCGGTGCTGCCCGACATGCAGGCGGCCAATCGCGGCGCCATCGTCAATTTCGGCTCGATCAGCTGGATGGCCGGCATGGGCGGCATGGCCGTCTACACGGCGGCGAAGTCCGCGGTGCTCGGCCTCACCCGCTCGCTTGCGCGGGACTACGGGCCCTACAACATCCGCGTCAACTCGATCGCGCCCGGCTGGATCATGACGAAGCGCCAGCTGGAGAAGTGGGTGACGCCGGAAGCCGAGGCCGTGATGATGGACCGGCAGTGCCTGAAGCGGAAGATGCTCCCGATCGACGTCGCCAAGTTCACCGTCTTCCTCGCCTCCGACGAGGCGTCCGGCTGCACCAACCAGAGCTACGTGGTCGACGGCGGCTGGATCTGAGGCTCGTCCCGCGCAAGGCAGGCCGGCCGAGCGCCCGGCTTGCCAGCGGGCCGCGCATCTGACACTCCGGTTCCGACACCCCGGGGGCCGATCGTTCAGGCACCGACCACCGCGAGACCGACCCTTCAGAAGCCGGCGCGCCCGATCGCGGGCGCCCGGCGGTTCAGTCCGCCCGACGACGCCAAGTCCACCCGAAGGAGCATCCCCATGGCCGAGGCCGCCCGCAACTTCATCGCCGGCGAATGGGTCGCAGCGCACGACGCCGCGCCCGACGTGAACCCGTCCAACACCGCCGACGTGGTCGGTCATTATCCGCGCGCCACCGCGGCCGACGCCGAGCGCGCCATCCAGGCGGCGAAGGCGGCGTTTCCGGCCTGGAGCCGCTCGACCCCGCAAGAGCGCTACGACGCCCTGAAGAAGATCTCCGACGAGATCCTGGCGCGGCGCGAGGAGATCGGCCGGCTCCTCTCCCGCGAGGAGGGCAAGACGCTCGCCGAGGGCATCGGCGAGACGGTGCGCGCGGGCCAGATCTTCGCGTTCTTCGCCGGCGAATGTCTGCGGCTCACCGGCGAAACGGTGCCGTCGGTCAGGCCGGGCGTCGGCGTCGAGATGACGCGCGAGGCGGTCGGCGTGGTCGGCCTCATCACGCCGTGGAACTTCCCCGTGGCGATCCCGGCCTGGAAGATCGCCCCGGCGCTCGCCCACGGCAACACGGTGGTGTTCAAGCCGGCCGACCTCGTCCCCGGAACGGCGCATGCGCTCTCAGAGATCATCGCGCGCGCAGGCCTGCCGGCCGGCGCCTTCAACCTCGTCAACGGCCGCGGCTCGGTGGTCGGCGAGGCGTTCCTGCGCCATCCGGACGTCAACGCGATCTCCTTCACCGGCTCGGTCTCGACCGGCCGGCGCGTCGCCGCCGCCGCCGTGGAGGCGAGCCCGATGAAGAAGGTGCAGCTCGAAATGGGCGGCAAGAACCCGATCGTCGTGCTCGACGACGCCGACCTGAAGATCGCGGTGGAATGCGCGGTGAACGGCGCCTTCTTCTCCACCGGCCAGCGCTGCACCGCCTCCTCGCGCATCATCGTCACCGAGGGCATCCACGACCGCTTCGTCGCGGCGACGATCGAACGCATGAAGGGCCTCGTCGTCGACGACGCCCTGAAGGCGGGCACGCATATCGGCCCGGTGGTCGACCAGAGCCAGCTCGACCAGAACCTCAAATATGTGGCGATCGGCAAGGACGAGGGCGCCAAGCTCGTCACCGGCGGCGAGCGCCTCAACCGCGAGACGCCCGGCTTCTACATGGCGCCGGCGCTCTTCACCGAGGTCGACAATTCCATGCGCATCGCGCGCGAGGAGATCTTCGGCCCGGTCGGCGTGGTGATCCGCGCCAAGGGCTACGAGGAGGCGCTGGCGATCTCGAACGACACCGAGTTCGGCCTTTCGGCCGGCATCTGCACGACCAGCCTGAAGCACGCGACCCACTTCAAGCGCAACTCCGAGGCCGGCATGGTGATGGTCAACCTGCCCACCGCCGGCGTCGACTACCACGTGCCGTTCGGCGGCCGGAAGGGCTCCAGCTACGGCCCGCGCGAGCAGGGCGCCTATGCCAAGGAGTTCTACACCACCGTGAAGACCGCCTACACGCTCGCCTGAGCGAGGGTTTTCGCCGCCCCCGCCCGGTCCGGCGGGCGCGGCCCATCCCCGTGACGAAGTCCGGGCGTCGCCTTTTTGCTGCGCTGCCGCATTTTTCGGCAGGCTCGGCGGAATCGCGACGTGACGGACGCGCGCCTTGCCGCTACGACTTTCGTCACGGGCAGCGTGCCACGGATCCCCGCGGGCCCCCTGCCCCCTGCACCGGCGCTCGACCGGTGCGGTCGCAGGATGGAGCCGGGCATGAATCGTCCCCTGGGCAAGACCACCGAGCCGGTGGAGCCGCATCCGCCGTCGATCGACGACTTCTGCCGCGCCCGGCTGGAAGAGTTCCGCGGCCGCATCCTGCACGAGCCGAAATACAATCCGATCGGCCAGCTCGCCTTCGAACTGTCGCGCAAGCTCGAAGCCGGCGACGTGGCGCGCCGCGACCTGTTCGCCTTCGCCGACGAGCTCTGCCGCACCAGCCTCGCCGCCCGCGCCGAGCGCCTCGCCGCCCATGTGGGACCGGTCGGGCTCGACGAGAACCGGGCGCGGCTGCGCGCGGCGATCCTCACGTTGCTCGGCGACGAGCCGGTCACGCCGGAGGCGCTCGACCGGCTCGCCCGCCGCACGCTCGGCATCATCTTCACCGCGCATCCGACCTTCCTCCTGTCGCGCGACCTGCGCGGCAAGCTCGCGGCGCTCGCGAGCGGCCACGACACAGACCTGCCGGCCGGCGCGATCGGCCCGGACGCGCGCATCAACCTCGACGACGAGCACGATGCGGCGATGACCGCGCTCGACGCCGCCAAGACCGCCGTCGGCGAATTCGCGGCGATCGCCGTGGAGGTGTTGCGCGACGCCGGCTACGCGGACTGGCGCAAGGCCAAGGTCGGCTATTTCGGCATGGGCACCTGGGTCGGCTACGACTTGGACGGGCGTACCGACATCCGCTGGGTCGACAGCTTCCGCTTCCGTCTCGTCGAGAAGATCCGCCAGATCGCCCGCTACGAGGCGGAGCTCGCCCGCATCGCCGGCCTCGCCGCCGCCGAGCCGCCAATCGCGGAGGATCTCGAGGCGCTCGCCGCGCGGCTCTCCTGGGTGCGCGCCGCCACCGAGCGGAGCCTCGCCGGCTTCACCGGCCCGCTCGATCCGAAGTCGCTCTCCGCCGTGGCGAACGCCATGACGAGCGACCATCCGAACAAGGCGGTCCGGATCGCGCCTTTCGTGAAGGACCTCGCCCGCATCATCGACCGCGCGTCGGACGCGACTGCGGTGCGGCTCGTGGCGCTCAGGAGCGAGATGGAGTCGCTCGCCTTCGGCGTCGGCGAGGTGCATCTGCGCATCAACGCCATGCAGGTGCACAATGCGATCCGCCACCACCTGCATCTGGAGGACGACCGCTTCGGCGGCCGCTCCATGATCGAGGAGCTGACCCGGCTGTTGCGCGACACGAAGCCGGTGGCGATCAATTTCGGCTCGATCGACATCGAGACCAAGACGGCCATGCGGCAGTTCCTGCTCGCCGCGCAGATCCTCAAGCATGTCGACGCGGATTCCACGATCCGTTTCCTCATCGCCGAATGCGAGACGCCCGCGACCGTGCTGTGCGCGCTCTATTTCGCGCGGCTGTTCGGCCTCGACCGCATGCTCGACGTCTCACCGCTGTTCGAGACGCCGAAGGCGCTGGAAAGCGCCGCGCGCTTCTTCGACGTGATGTTCGAGAACCCGCAATACCGCGAACAGGTGCGCCGGCGCGGTCGCCTCGCCGTGCAGACGGGCTTCTCCGACGCCGGCCGCTTCATGGGCCAGATCACCGCCGTGCTCGCGATCGAGCGCCTGCACGGGCTGCTCGCCCGCCAGATGGAGCTGCACGGCCTCAACGACGTCGAGGTGCTGGTGTTCGACACGCACGGTGAGAGCGCCGGCCGCGGCGCCCATCCGTCGAGCTTCGCCGACCGCGCCTACTATGTGATGAGCCCCTGGGCGCGCAAGCAGTTCGCCGACCGCGGCCTGCGGCTGCACCACGAGGTGAGCTTCCAGGGCGGCGACGGCTACGTGCATTTCGCCACGCCCGAACTGGCGCTCGCCACCATCACGCGGTTGCTCGAGGCGGACGTCGAGTGGCCCGGCAAGGCCGTCTCGGACCTGCTCTACGAGCGCACGAATTTCAGCCTCGATTTCTTCCGCCGTCTCGCCGCCTATCACGGCGAGATGCTCGAAGACCGGTCGTACCATCGCGCGCTCGGGTCCTTCGCGCAGGGCCTCCTCAACGACACCGGCTCGCGCAAGTCGCGCCGGCAGTTCGACGTGGCGGGCGGCGAGGTGCACCAGATCCGCCGCATCCGGGCGATCCCGCACAACGCCATGGTGCAACAGCTCGGCTATCCGGTGAACGTCATCGCCGGCTTCGGCGCCGCGCTGAAGGGCGACGAGGACCGGTTCGTCGAACTCTACGAGGGCTCCGACCGGTTCCGCCGGCTCGTCGCGCTGGTCGTGCACGTGAAGCGGCTCTCCTCGATCAAGTCGCTCAGCGCCTTCGCCAATCTCTACGACCCGGCGTTCTGGTCGTCGCGCCCCTATCCGGAGGCCGAGCAGCACCTTTCCGAACCCTGCCTCTACATCGCGCAGCTCCTGCAGAAGGACGACCGCGAGATCGCGCTCAACGCGCTCGCCGTGACGATGCGGCTCGACGCGCATCACCTGCACCGCCTGCTCGGCATGGTCGGCCTCAACATCGACGATCATTCCGGCGACGAGCGCGATCGCATCACGCTCCTTCAGGCGGTTCGCCTCGCCCTCCTGCAGCATCTCTTCCTGATGGCCGCGCGCGTGCCGCGCTTCTCCACGCGCAACGACGTCAGCCGCGAGGACATCATGGAGCTCGTCTTCTCGCTGCGCATCCCGGAGGCGATCGCCATGCTGCGCGACACCTATCCGGTCAACGCCACCGACATTTCGAGCTACCCGCTTTCCGAGCCGCGCAGCTATCCCCAGGACAGGGTGTCGCACTATGCCGACATCACCGAGGGGCTGATCGACCCGATGGAGCAGGTCTACCGGGTGATCCTGTCGATCGGCACGGCGATCGCGCTCGAATACGGCGCGCATGGCTGACCGGGTGGGCGTTCCCGCCCATCCCTTGCATGAATAGCCCCATTCAAATCATTTGCCTCATCAGTCGGACCGGCTACACCTTGGCCCTCCGGTCGGGAGAGGCTGATGTCCGTTGCCGTTCGCTGCGCGCTGATCCGGGGTGGGACCTCGAAGGGCGCCTATTTCCTCGCCGACGACCTGCCCGCCGACCCGGCACGTCGCGACGCCTACGTGCTCGGCATTTTCGGCTCGCCGGACAAGCGCCAGGTGGACGGCATCGGCGGCGCGCATCCGCTCACCAGCAAGGCCGCGATCGTGTCGCGAGCGCGCGAGCCGGGCGCGGACGTCGATTTCCTCTTCATGCAGGTCGGCATCGACCAGCCGGTCGTCGACACGACGCCGAACTGCGGCAACATCCTCGCCGGAATCGGCCCCTTCGCGATCGAGCGCGGGCTGGTCCGCGCCACCGGCGACCGCACGACCGTGCGGGTGCGCATCCTCAACACCGGCACCCTCGCCGAACTGACCGTGGAGACGCCGGGCGGCCGCGTGACCTATGCCGGGAGCGCGCGCATCGACGGCGTGCCGCGCACCGCCGCGCCGATCGCGATCGATTTCCTCGACGCGGCCGGCTCGGTCTGCGGCGATCTTCTCCCGACCGGCAACACGGTCGACCGGGTCGCGGGCGTCGACGTCACGCTGATCGACAACGGCATGCCGGTCGTCGTGCTCGCCGCCGAGAGCGTCGGCCGGAGCGGGCACGAGAGCCGAGAGGCGCTCGACCAGGACACGGACCTGAAGCGCCGCCTGGAGGAGATCCGCCTCGAAGCGGGCCCGTTGATGCGGCTCGGCGACGTCGGTCCCAAGGTGGTGCCGAAGATGTGCCTCGTCGCGCCGCCGCGGGCGGGCGGGCACATCGCCACGCGCTCCTTCATCCCGCACGAATGCCACGCGTCGATCGGCGTCTTCGCCGCCGTCACCGTGGCGACCGCCGCCCTCCTGCCCGGATCGCCCGCGGCCCGGGTGGCGACCATCCCCGAGGGCCGGGAGAAGCTCCTGAGCGTCGAGCATCCGACCGGCGAGTTCTCCGTCCGCCTCGTGGTCGGCGGCACGGCCGCGATGCCGGTGATCGAGCGCGCCGGGCTCCTGCGCACCGCCCGGCTTCTCTTCGACGGCACCGCCTTCGTGCCCGAGCACGCCCTCCCCTGAGTATCGACCCGAACGGATCCCGACCCATGTCCGACGCCCAGAAGTCCGGCCTCGTCGTCACCGCCCATCCGGGCGACTTCGTGTGGCGCGCCGGCGGCGCCATTGCTCTCCATGCCGCCCAAGGCTTCCGCATGAAGATCGCCTGCCTCTCCTTCGGCGAGCGCGGCGAGAGCCAGTTCGCCTGGAAAGCCGCCGGCGTGAAGCTCGAGGACGTGAAGGCGCAGCGGCGCGACGAGGCCGAGCGGGCCGCCGCCATCCTCGGCGCCGAGATCGAGTTCTTCGACCTCGGCGACTATCCGCTCCGCCCGACCGAGGCGACGCTCGAACGCCTCGTCGACATCTACCGGGAGGAGAAGCCGAGCTTCGTGCTGACCCACGCGCTCGAGGACCCTTACAATTTCGACCATCCGGTCGCCGCCCATCTGGCGCAGGAGGCGCGCGTCGTCGCCCAGGCTTCCGGCCACAAGCCGGACCATACCCGCCAATATGCCGCGCCGCCGGTGTTCCTGTTCGAGCCGCACCAGCCCGAGCAGTGCAATTTCAAGCCGCAGGTCATCCTCAACATCGACGCGGTGTGGGAGACGAAATACGCGGCCTTCCAGGTGCTCGCCGCGCAGCGGCACCTCTGGGACTATTACAGCCGCGTGGCGCTCAACCGCGGCGCCCAGGGCGGCCGCAATTCGGGCCGGCCGATGACCTATGGCGAGGCCTATCAGCGGCTCTTCCCCGAGGCCGTGACGAGCCTCGCCTGACCCCCTCCAATCGACCGAGGACGTCGCCATGCAGCCGGAACCGAACCTCGACGTCGCCCATCTCGGCCATGTGGAGGTCTTGACCCCGAAGCCCGAGGCGAGCCTCGCCTTCTTCGTCGACGTTATGGGCATGACGGTGAGCGGGGAGAAGGGCAATTCCGTCTATCTGCGCGGCTGGGACGACTATGAGCGGCACAGCCTCAAGCTGACCGCCGCCAAGCAGGGCGGACTCGGCCACGCGGCTTTCCGCACCCGCAGCCAGCAGGCGCTGGAGCGGCGCGTGGCGGCGCTCAAGGACAGCGGCCACGGCATCGGCTGGGTCGATGACGAGCTCGGCCACGGGCCGGCCTATCGCTGCCACGACCCGGACGGCCATGTGATCGAGCTCTACTACGAAACCGAGTGGTATCAGGCGCCCGCCGACAAGAAGCCGGCGCTCAAGAACCAGGCGCAGCGCTATCCCGCGCGCGGCTGCAACGTGCGCCGGCTCGACCATTTCAACGGCCTCTGCGCCGACGTGAAGGCGAACCGGATCTTCTTCGAGACCTATCTCGGCTGCCGTCTGACCGAGCAGATCGTCTTGAACGACGGCACCGAGGCCGGCATGTGGCTGACGGTCAGCAACAAGTCCTACGACTTCGCCTATACGCGCGACCACACAGGCCACAAGGGCCGCTTCCACCACGTGACCTACGCGCTCGACAGCCGCGAGGACATCCTGCGCGCCGCCGACATCTTCCTCGAGGCGGGCGTCCACATCGAGACCGGCCCGCACAAGCACGCGGTGCAGCAGACCTTCTTCCTCTATGTCTACGAGCCCGGCGGCAACCGCATCGAGGTCGCCAATGCCGGTGCCCGCCTCATCCTCGCCCCGGACTGGAAGCCGATCGTGTGGACCGAGGAGGAACGCAAGAAGGGCCAGGCCTGGGGGCTGAAGACGATCGAGTCGTTCCACACGCACGGGACGCCGGTGGTGGAGTGAGACGCGCCGATGTGAGTCTACAAATGGAAAAGCGGCATCAGACCGACAGTTGTTTCAGCTTCGTGTGTTTTCCGATCGGAATCTCATGCATGGATGGCGGCGCCAGCAACTCTGTGACTTTCTCAATATCAGGCCACCGCCACACGAGCGTTGCTGCACACTGATTGGGGGGCGTTTTCTGATACGCCGCCGCTAGGATGAACCCGTGAAGACCGGCAGACCGCAGCGCCGCCCTCTCGGCGGAGTTCTTCAATATTCGCGCGTCCCCGGAAACGAAGATCCAGGCGTCGGGGGCATTCCGCAGATACGCAATCCACTCCACGTCTGCCGAATGTCGTCCCCGCGGCAAACCGGGTACATCTCCAATGTGGTAAGCGGCATGGCCTCGGTGACTAATGAAACCATGGAGCGTAGAAGCCAATACCGGAGAGGTACAGTTATCGAAGAGGACCTTCACGCCGCAAGTCGCTGTTCCAGGGACGACTCAAATTCGATGGCGTGACGGACCGAGGCTTCGGAAACGTCGTAGGCTGCGGCGGTGCCTGTGATGCCTTCGACCTTGGCCGCAGCAGCAAGAACGGCCGTCGGCACGCTCGACGCGGCGTCGATGGGTTGTCCAAAAGATCGCGCGGGGTCGACGACTACATTGAGCCGGCGACCGCCCGGCCACCATAAACGTGGATTTCCATCCTCCCCAAACTCGACGGTCTTGAGGATCGGATCGATGACACCTTTGAACTCGTACTGGTTCTTGAAAAGGTTCAGAATTCGTTCCTGCTCCTGCCCTTCCTCATCCTTGTCGATTACTTCCAAGAAGATTTCCCGGCCATCGGTGCGAAATTTGTTCGTCGCCAATGGGTATTCGCGGTCGAGCACTTCACGTGCTAGTATAATCGCGCTGCGAATTCGCACAGCTGAAACGCCGACGTCAATGAATGCTTTGACTACGCGGGCTTCCATGAGGTCGCGGAAGCCGAGAAATATGCGGTGGTCGCCGAGCTGGACTTCCGGCTTCCACAAAGGCTCGTAGAACTTGCCACCGATCTCGTGGCCACGCAGCCACCGGCTGATTTTGGACGGCGACGTGTGCAGAAGTCGACCAGCCTCGCTCGGCGTATAGACCCCGACACCGATCAGCCCGCCCATATGCCGCCTCACTTGTGATCGAGGCATTGAGTCACCGCGCTTCCACCCTGTCAATTGAAGGTATTGCCAGCAGTCGGTTTCTCCCGTGCGGTCGCTCTCATAGGTCGCGAGACACGCGCCATGACTCTCGCCGAAAGCGGCCTCACTGGAGAGTACAGAGATCGGCCAACTCACCGCGACGGGTCGTCCCGTCATACGAACCGTAAGCTGGTCCGAACGGGCTCTACCTCAACTCACAAGTCCGTCATGAAAATTGGAGCGGGCGAAGGGATTCGAACCCTCGACCCCAACCTTGGCAAGGTTGTGCTCTACCCCTGAGCTACACCCGCATCCTGGGTACGTCGGGCGCTTTCGGCCCGGCGAGGGCCGTTCTATGCACCAAGGCGGCGGGCATTGCAAGAGGGTCGCAGAGCGCCGGACGAGGGTGCGGGAGCGGGGCCGGAGGGCCGCGGCGGCGGGGCTTGCCAGGGCGGGCGGAGGGACCCTAGAAGGGCGGCGAAGGTCGTGGCCAAAGGGCCGCGACGACAGGAGTTGCGAGCCCGATGCCGTCCGAAGCCCCTTCCCCGACGCCGCGTCTCGGCCGCGCGGACCTGATGCGGCGGCTCGACGCGCTCGGCATCGAAACCTCGACGGTGGAGCACGAGGCTTTTTTCACCGTGGAGGAGAGCCGCAAGGGCAAGGGCACGATTCCGGGTGGGCACACCAAGAACCTCTTCCTCAAGGACAAGAAGGACCGCGTGTTTCTTGTCGTCGCCGAGGCCGACGCGGCGATCGACCTGAAGACGATCCACACGCTGATCGGCGCCAACGGCCGCGTGACCTTCGGCAAGCCGGAGCTGCTGATGGAGCTGATCGGCGTCGTCCCCGGCTCGGTGACGCCATTCGGCGTGATCAACGACCCGGACCGGCGGGTGACGGTCGTGCTCGACGCCGTCATGATGGAGCACACGGTGCTCAACTATCATCCGCTCGAGAACACCGCGACCACGTCGATCCGGCGCGAGGACCTCGTCCGCTTTCTCGAGGCGACGGGGCATCCGCCCCTGATCGTCAAGGTCTCGGACGGCAAGGTCGCTTTCGCCGAAGCGTGAGCAAGGCGCGCCGACGGATTTCCCGAACGTCGGGAGATCCCGAGATGCGTTGCGAAACCGGCGGCGAGGCACCATCTTTGCGGCACAAGTCACTCTCCACCCCATGAGCGATCGGCCTTCCGGCCGACAGACGGGACAGATCGATGAGCGGGCCAAGCTTCTCCTTCGGCAATCAGTTCAGCCCTCCGCCGCCTCCCGCGCCGCCGAAGCCTGCGGCGGCACCGGCGCCGGGCGGCGCCGGCGATCTCGTCAAGGACACGACCACCAAGGACTTCGTGAAGGACGTGATCGAGGGCTCGCGCCAGCAGCCCGTGCTGGTCGACTTCTGGGCCGAGTGGTGCGGCCCCTGCAAGCAGCTCACCCCGGTGCTCGAAAAGGTCGTGAAGAACGCCAAGGGCAAGGTGAAGCTCGTCAAGATGAACATCGACCACCACCCGGAGGTGGCCGGCCAGCTCGGCATCCGGTCGATCCCCGCGGTGATCGCCTTCAAGAACGGCCAGCCGCTCGACGGCTTCATGGGCGCGGTGCCGGAGAGCCAGATCAACGCCTTCATCGAGCGCATCGCCGGGCCGGTCGGCCCGTCCGACGCCGAGGCGCTGATCGCCGAGGCCGAGGCGGCGCTTGCCGAGCAGGACCTGGAAGGCGCCATGCAGCTGTTCGCCGCCGCCCGCGAGGGCGAGCCGGACAACATGGTGGCGCTCGGCGGCATCGTGCGCTGTCTGGTCGCGGCCAAGGAATTGGATGAGGCGAAGGCCGTCCTCGCCACCGTGCCGGCCGCCAAATCGGCCGATCCGGCCATCGCGGCGGCGCGCGCGCAGCTCGATCTCGCCGAGCAGGCGGCGAAGCTCGGCGACACGGCCGATCTCGAAGCGCGCATCACGCATGATCCGAACGACCACGACGCTCGTTTCAATCTTGCGCTCGCCCTCAACGCGGCGGGGCACCGCGAGGCGGCCGTCGACCATCTGGTCGAAATCGTGCGCCGCAAGCGGGACTGGAACGAGGACGGAGCCCGCAAGCAGCTCGTCACGTTCTTCGAGGCCTGGGGCCCGAAGGACGAGATGACGCTTTACGGACGGCGGCGGCTTTCGTCGGTGCTGTTCAGCTGAGGGCCAACCCAGGAAGGGAGGCCGGGATGACGCTCGCAGGCAACGAGACCTACAACGGACCGGGGGACCTGCCGCCGGTCATTCCGGTATTCCCCCTCCCCGCCGCGCTGCTCCTGCCGCGCGGCACCATGCCGCTCAACATCTTCGAGCCGCGCTACCTGGCGATGGTCGAGGCGGCGATGCGCGGCGACCGGCTGATCGGGATGATCCAGCCGCGCTACGACCGCGGCGAGGCGGACCTCTCCGGCACGCCCCCGCTCTGCCGCATCGGCTCGATCGGCCGCATCACCCAGTATGCCGAGACCGGCGACGGCCGCGTCCTCATCACGCTCGTCGGCATCGCCCGCTTCGCGGTGGTGGAGGAGATGTCGACCACCACGCCCTACCGGCAGGTGCGCATCGAGACGGCGCCCTTCGCGGACGACTTCGTTCCGGGCAAGGGCGAGGCGACGGTCGACCGCAAGTCGCTGATGCGCGTCTTCCGCGCCTATCTGGAGGCGAACAACCTCGAGGCCGACTGGAACTCGTTCGAGCAGGCGCCGACCGAGGCGCTCGTCAACACGCTCTCCATGATGGCGCCCTACGGGCCGGCGGAGAAGCAGGCGCTGCTCGAGGCGGAGGACCTGAAGGCGCGCTCGGCCATGCTGGTGGCGCTGACCGAGATGGCGCTCGCGGCCGGCAGCGAGGACGGCGCGCCGCGCGGCCCGCTGCAGTGACCGGCCGGGGGACCTGATGGACGAGGCGAAGCCCGAGGAGCGGCAGAAGGGGCGGATCGATCCGCGCCTCCTCGAACTGCTGGTCTGCCCGGTCACCAAGACCACGCTCGCCTATGACGCGGAGCGGCAGGAACTGGTCAGCCGCGCCGCCAAGCTCGCCTATCCGATCCGCGACGGCATCCCGATCATGCTGCCGGACGAGGCGCGTCCGCTCGACTGAACGGGCCGGGCTGCCGCCGCTGCGCCAAGGCCGTCGCGCGCATGTCGGCTCGGCGCTAGCTTTTCCCACGGGGCCTTTGCATGCTGGGCCAGACCTCAGCCCCCGGGGGAGAACACCTTGACCCAAGAGCGGATCCGCCACCTCGCCGCGCTCGAGCGCAAGGCGCTGTGGCTCGCCACCTGGACGATCCACAACGCCAATCATCTGCGCCGCAACGACGACGGCCTCAAGGTCGGCGGCCACCAGGCGTCCTCCGCCTCCATGGCGACGATCCTGACGGCGCTCTACGGCGCGGTGCTGCGGCCCGAGGACCGCGTCGCGGTGAAGCCGCATGCCTCGCCGATCTACCATGCCCTGCAATATCTGTTCGGCCGGCAGACGCGCGCCAAGCTCGAGGCGTTCCGCGCCTTCAAGGGTGCCCAGTCCTACCCCTCGCGCACCAAGGATACCGACGACGTGGACTTCTCCACCGGCTCGGTCGGGCTCGGCGTGGCGCAGACGCTGTTCTCCGCGCTGGTGCAGGACTATGTGCGCGCCAAGGGCTGGGGCCGCGGGCCGGAGGGGCGGATGGTCGCGCTGATCGGCGACGCGGAGATGGACGAGGGCAACATCTACGAGGCGCTGATCGACGGCTGGAAGCACGGCGTGCGCAATTGCTGGTGGATCGTCGACTACAACCGCCAAAGCCTGGACGCCGTCGTGCGCGAAGGCCTCTGGGAGAAGTTCGAGGTGATGTTCCAGAACTTCGGCTGGGACGTGGTGATCCTGAAATACGGCTCGCTGCAGGAAGCGGCCTTCCAGAAACCCGGCGGCGAGGCGATCCGGCGCTTCATCGACACCTGCCCGAACCAGGACTATGCCGCGCTCTGCTTCCAGGGCGGCGCGGCCTGGCGCCGGCGCCTCCTCGACACGGTCGGCGACCAGGGGCCGGCGACGGCGCTGATCGAGAGCATGAGCGACGCCGAGCTCGCCCGGCTGATGACCAATCTCGGCGGCCACGACCTGCCGAATCTCGTCGAGGCGCTCGAGGCGGCGCGCCGGCACGACCGGCCGACCTGCTTCATCTGCTACACGGTGAAGGGCTACGGCCTGCCGTTCCAGGGGCACAAGGACAACCATGCCGGCCTGATGACGCCGACCCAGACGGAGGCGTTCCGCGCCGAGCAAGGGATCCGGCCCGGCCACGAATGGGACCTTTACGAGGGGCTCGACATTCCGGCCGCCGAGATGGAGCGCTTCATCGCCGGCATTCCGTTCCTCGCCGGCGGCACGCGGCGCCACCATGCGGCGGCGATCCCCGTGCCCGGCGAGCTCGGCTACACGGCGCAGCCGGTGATGTCGACGCAGCAGGGCTTCGGGCTCCTCATGCACGACCTCGCGCGCGGCGACACGGCGCTCGCGGACCGCATCGTGACGACCTCGCCGGACGTGACCGTCTCCACCAATCTCGGCGCCTGGGTGAACCGGCGCGGCCTCTTCGCTCGCGAGGACATGGCGGACGTGTTCAGGAAGGAGAAAATCCCGTCCACCTTCACCTGGGACTTCTCACCGCGCGGCCAGCATCTCGAACTCGGCATCGCGGAGATGAACCTCTTCATCATGCTGTCGGCACTCGGCCTCGCCCACTCGATCCACGGCGAGCGGCTGATCCCGGTCGGGACGCTCTACGATCCCTTCATCTATCGCGGGGCGGACGCGCTCAACTACGCCTGCTACCAGGACGCCCGCTTCATCGTGGTGGCGACGCCGTCCGGCATCACGCTCGCGCCCGAGGGCGGCGCGCATCAGTCGATCGGCACGCCGCTCGTGGGCCTCGCCCAGGACGGGCTCGCCTATTTCGAGCCCGCCCATGTGGACGAGCTCGCCATCATCCTGCGCTGGGCCTTCGAATATCTGCAGCGCGACGGCGAGGGCGACCCGGACGAGCGGACCTGGCTGCGCGACCAGACCGGCGGATCGGTCTATCTCCGCCTCACAACCCGCGCGATCGCCCAGCCGGCCCGCCGCATCGACGAGAAGCTCGCCCGCGACATCGTGGACGGCGCCTACTGGCTGCGCGAGCCGGGGCCGAATTGCCAGGTGGTCGTCTGCTTCCAGGGCGCGGTGGCGCCGGAGGCCTTCGCGGCGGTCGGGCTGATGGCGGAGGACCGGCGCGACGTGGGCCTGCTCGCGGTCACCTCGGCGGACCGGCTCAATGCCGGCTGGACGGCGGCGAGCCGGGCCCGCGAGCGCGGCAATGCATCCGCGGCGAGCCATATCGAGCGGCTCCTCGCCGCCGTGCCGCGCCAGGCCGGGCTCGTCACCGTGCTCGACGGGCATCCGGCCACGCTCGCCTGGCTCGGCGCCGTGCAGGGGCACCGCACGCGCTCGCTCGGTGTCGAACATTTCGGCCAGACCGGCTCGATCGCCGACCTCTACCGCCACCACGGCATCGACGCCAACGCCATCGTGGCGGCCGCCGAGACGCTCGCAGCCGGTCGTCCGATCCGCCACGCCCAAGCGCTGCCGGCGATGTAGGCTCGAGCCTGTCCCGTCCGGATCGCAAGGATCCGGACGGGACAGGCTCGAGCTCTTGACTCTAGAGCTTGTAGGCGGTGCGGACGCCGCCCCAGTGGCGGCCCGCCACGTAGATCGGCGTGTCGACCTCGCGCATCAGCACGGTGTTGCCGCCGCCCATGTCGCGCAGATAGCTCTGCACCAGGAAGGGGCGCGTGTTGCGGGCGGCGAGCAGGCCGGTGCGGTCGTCGAAGATGCGCTTGTTGCGGCAGTTCGGCGTGTTCCAGGCGACGTCGCCGAGGCGCTGCGGCTTCGAATAGACGAGGTTGTGCACCGGGATGTAGCCGTTGATGTCGGCCGCCATGGAAAAGGCGAGGCGTTTGTCGGAGGCGAGGCAAGGCTCCTGCAGCGGCGGCAGGATGCGCTCCAGCGCGGCGAGGCCGCGGGTGGTGAATTGCTGCGGATCGGAGCCCGGGATCGGCCGATAGTCCGTGTCGAACAGTTCGGCGACAGAGAGTTCGCCGCGCGCGAGCGCCGCCTCCATGGCGGCGGCGATGTCGCCGGCGAGCGCCTGGGCGCGCGCCACTTCGGCCTCGGAGTCCCGCCGGGCCGCCTCGACCCGCGCGGCGACACGTTCCTTCGCCGTACCGCCTGCCGTGTCGAACCGGATATGCAGGCCGAGATGACTGCGCCCGACCACCGTGCAGGGCAGCACGCCGATGCCGGCGAGGTCAATCTCCGTGGACCGGTCGACCTTGACCTCCGCGATCGTCTCGCCGTTGGCGCAGCAGCCGCCGAGCGAGAGATCGATGGTCCGGATCGGCCGCCGGTCGGCGCCGCGGCCGAGCCAGCCTTCGATCACGATCGGCCAACGATCGTGCTGGCGCCGGTCGCCCTGCGGCGACTGGCGCAGGCTGGTGATCAGCTGCCGGCTCATCTCGCCGATCGAGCGGTTGACCGCGGCCGACATGCGCTCGACCCCGGCGGTCGTCTCCACCGCGCCGCTCATGGCGTCGTCGATGCTGCGCGCCTTGGCGGCGACGCTGTCGGCGAAGGCGGCGGTGGCGGTGGCGACCTGGCCGATCTCGGCGGTCGCATGGGCCTGCTCGGTGAGCGCCTCGGCGACCTTCGCGAAGACGGGCCGGATGCGCCCGACATTCTCGATGATGGTGCCGACCGCCGCGATGCTGCTCTGGGCGGACTCCTGCAGCCGCGCGATCTTGGCCGCGATCTCGTCGGTGGCCTTCTGCGTCTCGACGGAGAGCGCCTTCACCTCGCTCGCCACCACGGCGAAGCCGCGCCCGGCGGCCCCGGCGCGCGCGGCCTCGATCGTCGCGTTGAGGGCGAGGAGGTTGGTCTGCCCGGCCACGTCGGCGATCAGGCCGACCACCTTCTGGATCTCGACGATGGCGCGGCGCAGGTCCTCGACCGACCGGCTCGCGCCGTCGGCCACCGCCTCGACCTCGCCGACGATGTTCGCCGACAGTTCCGCCTGGCGGCTGATCTCGGTGTTGGAATGGGCGAGCTCCGCCACGGCCTGGTTCAGCTGCCGCGTCGTGCCATGCGCCTTGTCGGTCTCGACGACGAGCTGGTCGGTGCTCTGGTGGATGCCGGAGACGATCGACAGGCTGCGCTCGATCGAGCCCTTCATCTCGTCGCCGGCGATGCCGAGCCGCTGCGCGGTCCGCTTCAGGTCGTCCTCGATGAGCGCGATGAGATGGCCGAGGTCGCCGGCGGCCGGCGTCGCCGCTGCGGAAGGGGCCGGATCGACCGGGGCCGTCGCGGTTCGGTCGGCGGGCGCCGATGGCTCGTCCCTAAGGCGAAACAGGCGCGAAAGCATAGCGTCTCCTCAGCGGCGCCGGGTCGACTCCGACCGTTCGTCGGATGGGCGACGCGCCAACGAACGCTGACAGAATATGGTATATAAAATATTATGATTATGTATTGCCCGGCTTCGGATGCGCGAGACCTTGCCGCCGGATCCGGTATTTCACCGGTCTTCCGGTTCGGAAATCCGACTGAACGGCGCGAGCCGCGAGACTTGCCGCCCGCGCCGCCCAGTGGCGGCGGCGGTCTCTTGGATTCCTCTACGACAGGGCCGGCGTCCTCGGGACACGCCGCGAGGACCGGGCGCCGGGCCGGCCGCCCCGTCGACGTCCCACCGGAACGGCGGATCAGGCCGCGGCTTCGTCCGAATAGGTGCGTTCGAACACGTCGATCGACGCGCTCGGATGCCAGGCCGGCGCATAGCCGGCATTGAGCGCCATGACCGTCGAGGGCGGCGTCACCAGCGTGACGAGACGCCGGCGCGGCCGCGGCATCGGCCGGCCGTAGCCCTCGGGCGACCAGGGTAGTGCGAAGTCGCCGCGGATCGCGAAGGCCTGGCGGGGATCGCCGTCGGAGGCGATCACCGCGCCGTCTGGCAGGCTGTCGACGAAGGCCACGTAGAGCTTCTTCTCCCGGCCCAAGGGGCTTTCGGGATCGAGCCGCTCGGCGTGCAGGACCTTGTCCATATGCGGCGCCGAGGGCGGTTCGGCGAGGCCGTTGCCGCGCGCGAAGGCGGCCGCGAAGGCCTGCGCGGCCGCACGGCGGCACTCGAAGCAGGGCCGGTGGCCGGCCGCCAGCGCGGTCACCTCGTCGAGGAAGAAGAGTTCGGTGTAGCCCTGGCCCCAGACCTCCCGGGCGCGCTCCTTGAACGCGGTCTCGCAGCAGATCCAGGACTTCGACGTCCAGCGGCGACCGTCGAGCCGGCGCTTCTCGGGATCGTGGATGCGGCCGCCGCGATTGCCCATGTAGAGGCCGCGCGCGGCGGAGCGGAAGATCTCGCCGAAGCAGTCGACGCGGTTTTCCAGCGGGCGCTGGCCGGCCTCAGCCGTTCCCGTCCGCGGATCCGTCGCCGCCGTCGCCGTCGTGGTTCGCGTGCCAGCCGTGGGCAGGGGCTTGCTCGTCTCCACGATGACCTGCGTGATCACCTTCCGGGGCGTGGCTTTCCGCCGGCCCGGTGGTTTCCCGTGCTGCCGCGTCATCGGTACTTCCTCCCTCTCGACCCGCGCTTCCGGTCTCCGCCGGTTGTGCCGCGCTCGCCTCCACCGGTCCGCCCGCCGGACCGTGTCCCTCGCCGAGGGACTGTGCCGCTTCCCCTTGCCGTTCGGCGACCGCCGCGACATCGACCTCCGGCCGATGCGCCGCGTCCGCGTCGTCTCTGTCGAGCCTCCGGGCGGCCTCGGCGCCGAGCACGAAGGCTCCGCCCGCTGCCGCCGCCGCGCCGGCGCTCGATGGCGTCGGCTCGGTCCGCACGCTCGTCGCCGGAGCCGGCTCCTCGTCCCGGCCGGGCGCTTCGCCGCGGAGACTTGTCCTTGCCGATCGGGACGCGCGGCCCCGCCAGCCCTTCCACCAGTTATTCAGCATGAAGCCTCATGGTGACCGCCGAAACGCCATCCTGCAAGCCGGGATTTGCCGTAGTCGGACGAAGCGAGCCGGAAAAGCGCTCGAAATCCGCCGCTAATGCGCCGGATCCGACGCCTCGCCCACGATCAAAATGTGCAGGTTGCGCGGTCCGTGGGCGCCGAGAAGGATGGTCTGCTCGATGTCGCCGGACCGCGACGGACCGGTGATCAGATTGACCGTACGAGGCATTTCGCCTTTGCCGTAGGAGGCGCGCAGCCGTTCGAACACCGTCTCGTAGTCGCCCGCCACATCCGTCGCGTCGATCACGACGAGGTGATGCTCGGGCAGGAAGTTGAGCGTGGTCGGGTTGTCCGATCCGGAGACGAGCGCGAGCGTGCCGGTCTCGGCGACGCCGGCGAAGCCGTGGCTGAGGCCGGCGAGGTCGCGCCCGTCGGACGGACCGACCTTGACGTCGAGCTGCCGCTCGGTGTGCCAGGGCAGCCCGTCGAGGCGCGGGTCGGCGCCGCGCCGGATCGCGGCCGGCAGGTTGTGGTCGCGCAGATAGGAGGCGACCGCGGCCGGGATGTCGTCGCGGCTCGCCACGCGGTCGACGGTCGCGTTGACGCGCTCGGCCATGGCGGCGAAGAGCTCCACGCGGGCGGCCGGGGCGAGCTGGCCGCGCGCGGGAATCGTGCCGCGCGGCGGCCGCGTGATGCGGTCCGACACGGCGGCGCGGCGCGTGACGTCGTCGGGGCCGACGGCGAGCGACCGGCGGATGCGGCCGAGGATGGCGTCGCGGCTGGACATCGGCCTCTCCTCAACGCGCCGCCGGGGCACCGGCCCGGCGCGCCTTCCATTGCTGTTGGAACGTGCGGCCCTCGGGCGCGGGGAAGTCGCGATACTTGGTCCAGCCGCCGGCGAGCGGCAACTGGGCAAAACGGCCGCGGGCCCGGCCTAAGGCGCCGAGCACGCGCATGGCGAGGCCCGTGGCGGCCTGGTAGAGCGCCGGACGCCTGGCGAAGAAGGCCCAGAGGCCGAGGCCGTAGCGCATCGCGGCCGGGTTCAGGTGCCGCTCGAACTCGCGCTCGCGCCAGTGGCGCATCATCTTCGGCAGCGGGATGCGCATTGGGCAGACGCTTTCGCAGCGGCCGCAGAAGGTGGAGGCGTTCGGCAGGTTGCCGGCCTTGTCCACGCCGACCAGCGTCGGGGTCAGCACCGCGCCCATCGGGCCGGGATAGACCCAGCCATAAGCGTGGCCGCCGACCGCGTGATAGACCGGGCAGTGGTTCATGCAGGCGCCGCAGCGGATGCAGCGGAGCATGTCCTGGAATTCGGTGCCGAGCATGGCGGAGCGGCCGTTGTCCAGGATCACCACGTGATAGGCGCCCGGCCCGTCCACGTCGGCCGCGCGGCGCGGTCCGGTCGAGAGCGTGGTGTAGACCGACATGTCCTGGCCGGTCGCCGAGCGGGCGAGCACGCGCAGGATCTTCGCCACGTCGTCGAGCGTCGGCGTCACCTTCTCGATCGAGGCGAGCACGATATGCGCCTTGGGCAGCGTCTGGGTGAGGTCGCCGTTGCCCTCGTTGGTCACGATGATCGAGGTGCCGGTCTCGGCGACGAGGAAGTTCGCGCCGGTGATGCCCACGTCGGCGACGAGGAATTTCTCCCGCAGGACGGTGCGCGCCTCGGAGAGGAGGGTGACCGGGTCCTCCAGGCTGCGGGCGCCGTCGAGATGGGTGTGGACGCGGCGGAAGTCGTCGGCGACCTGTTCCTTCGTCACATGCACCGCCGGCGCGATGATGTGGCTCGGCCCTTCGTTGCGGATCTGGATGATGTATTCGCCGAGGTCGGTCTCGACCGGCACGATGCCGGCCTCCTCGAGATGCTCGTTGAGGCCGATCTCCTCGGCGATCATCGACTTGCCCTTGGTCACCGTGCGCGCGCCGAAGGAGCGGCAGAGGTCGAGCACGATGCGGCGGGCGTCTTCGGCGGTCTCGGCCCAGTGCACATGGCCGCCCGACGCGGTCACCTTGCGCTCATAGGCCTCCAGATAGAGGTCGATGTGGCGAAGCGTGTGGTTCTTGATGTCGCGCGCCTCGTCGCGCAGGCGCTCGAATTCAGGGAGCGCGTCGGCGGCGCGCTTGCGCTTGTCGATGAAGCCGCCCTCCACATGGCGCAGCGCCTTCTGGAGGTTCGGGTCGGCGAGCGCGCGGGTGGCGTTGTCCTTGAAGGCGGGCGAGGTGATCTGCATCGGGTCACGTCCTCGAATGGAATGCGCGGGCCGGGGCGGGCATCACCGCTTCGCCTCGCCGATCGGCGGCGCCTCGACGCCGGCGAGAACTTCCGCGACGTGGCGGACCGCGACCTTGGCGCCCTCGCGCTGCAGCTTGCCGGCCATGTTCATCAGGCAGCCGAGGTCGCCGGCGAGCAGCGTGCCGGCGCCGGAGGCGCGGATATTGTCCACCTTCTTGCCGACGATCGCGTTGGAGATGTCGGGATACTTGACGCAGAAGGTGCCGCCGAAGCCGCAGCAGACGTCGGCCTCGCGCAGCTCCTTCAGCTGAAGCCCCGCGACGCCGGCGAGGAGGCGGCGCGGCTGCTCGCGGATGCCGAGCTCGCGCAGGCCCGAGCAGCTGTCGTGATAGGTGACCGCGCCCTCGAAGCGGGCGCCGGTCGCGGTCACGCCGAGCACGTCGGTCAGGAACGAGACGAGCTCGAAGGTCTTCGCCGAAAGAGCCTCGGCGCGCGCCTTGGCGGCCGGGTCGTCGAACAGCTCGGCGAAATGGAGCTTGATCATGCCGCCGCAGGAGCCGGACGGCACGACCACGAAGTCGTAGCCGGAGAAGGCCGCGACGATGCCCTCGGCGAGCGCGCGCGCATCGGCCCGGTCGCCGGAATTGAAGGCCGGCTGGCCGCAGCAGGTCTGCGCCTCGGGCACCTCCACGTCGCAGCCCGCCTGCTCCAGGAGCTTGACGGCGGCGAAGCCGACCGACGGCCGGAACAGGTCGACCAGGCAGGTGACGAAGAGGGCGACGCGGGGACGGCGCTGGGGGGCGTTCATGGCAACTCGGGGTTCAGCGTTGCGGCGGCGGGCGGACGGCGGCTGGCGCCGAGGCGGCGGTCGACCAGGCCGAGGCGGAGCGAGGCGAGGTGCTCGCGTCCGCCGAGGCGCTCGACCTCGCGGGTGGTCGTCTCCACATAGTCGATGTGGCGCTCGGCGGCGGCGCGGGCGGCGGCGCCGTCGCCGGCGAGGATCGCCTCGAAGATCGCCCGGTGCTGCACCATCAGCGCCTCGCGCGCCGCCGCGCGGCCGTAGAGGCGCGAGCGATGGTAGAAGACGCCGTCGGCGAGCAGGCGGTAGAGCGACCTCAGCGTATGCATGAGGACGACATTGTGCGCCGCCTCGCCCACCGCCGTGTGGAACTCGATGTCGAGCGCCGCCTCCCGCTCGCGCTCGGCCGCGGCATGCGCCTCGGCCATGTCGGCGACGAGGCGGCGCAGGATCTCGCGGTCGGCCTCGGTCGCGCGCTCGGCGGCAAGCGCGGCGGACCACCCCTCGATCATGCGGCGGAACTCGAAATAGTCGCCGACCGCGCCGGGATGGCGGCGGATCAGCGCGACGAGCGGCTCGGAGAAGACGCTGCCCATCAGGTCGGCGACGAAGGTGCCCTCGCCCGGCCGGCTCGCGACGAGACCGCGCTCCTCGAGCGCCTTCAGCGCCTCGCGCAGGATCGGACGCGATACGTCGACCTGACCCGACAGTTCCCGCTCGCCGGGGAGCCGGTCGCCCGGGCGCAGGATCCCCTGCAGGATCAGGAGCTCGATCTGCTCCGTCACCGCGTCGGCCGTGCGGTTGTGCGTGATCTTCTCGAACAGCATCGGACGCCAAGCTTGCCGGCCGCACCCTCGCGCGACCGGCCGGGACGATAGCGGCGCGAGCGCGGCTGGTCAAATTTCTTGTCCAGTCCTCGATCGGCCTCAGCGAGGCGCTGTCGCCCGCCCGGCGTCCCTGTGCCGCGCCCGCGGCGGATTGGCGGCGGGGCGCGGAGAGGCTATCAAGAGCGGGGCGGTTGCGTCGCCGCGATGCGGCGCGGTCTGGAGAGGCGGACGATCTGATCATGGCGGACAGCGGTACGGTGGGGCGCCGTCCATCCTTCGACCCGCATCCGCTGCGCTCCGACATTCTCGGCGAGGTGCATGCGCGGCCGTTCAGCTTGGTGACCGGCGCGCGCGTCGTGCTGCACTACGCGTTCGAGGTGAACCGCGAGACGGCCGAGGCGGACCGCGTCTTCATGGTCGACCTGTGCCGCCGGCGCGGCCAGCCCGGCCCCGGCCCGGAGGCGCGCCACCACTTGATCCCGTTCGGCACCGGCGCCCTGAAATGGGAGCGCCACGCGGAATTCACCACCTACACCTGGGACGCGCCGCTGCCGCAGCCGACGCCGGACTTCCCGCCGATCGCCAATGTGCATCCGTTCGGCACCGATTTCCGCCAGCCCGGACCGCTGCTCGTCGCCGCCCGGCTCGACATGGTGCCGGATGCCGGCGACCTGGAGACGGTCGCGGAACGCTTCGACGCGGCGAGCCTGTGCGTGTCGAAATGCTTCGGCGGCGCCGGCATCGCGCTCACCGACTTCCGCCAGGACGGCGACGGCCTCACCCGCATCCTGATCCTCGACCGCGGGCTCAACGCCCAGCAGGCCGGCGGCCTGGTGCAGCGGCTCCTGGAGATCGAGACCTACCGCACGCTCGCCATGCTCGGCCTGCCGGTCGCGCAGCGGCTCGCCCCGGAGATCCGCCATATCGAGAGCGAGCTCGCCTCGATCACGAGCCGCATCCGCACCTCGGAGGGGCTCGAGGCGAACCGCCGCCTGCTCAACGACATCTCCGCGCTCACCGCCGATCTCGAGGCCGGCGCGGCCGGAAGCACCTACCGGTTCGGCGCCAGCCGCGCCTATGACGACATCGTCAAGGACCGCCTCTCGGCGATCTACGAGGACCACATTCCAGGCTACGGCCAGTGGTCGAGCTTCCTCAACCGCCGCACCGGGCCGGCCATGCGCACGGTGCGCGTGACGGTCGAGCGGCAGCGCGACCTCGCCGAGAAGCTCTCGCGCGCGGCGCAACTGCTGCGCACCCGCGTCGACATCGAGCTCGAACAGCAGAACCGCTCGCTTCTGGAAAGCATGAACCGACGCGGCCGCCAGCAATTGAGGCTGCAGCAGACGGTCGAAGGCCTCTCGGTCGCGGCCGTCAGCTACTATGTGGTCGGGCTGCTCGGCTACATGTTCAAGGCGCTGAAGGATGCCGGCCGCTTCCCGCTGGACCCGGGGGTGGCGACCGGGTTCGCCGTGCCGCTGGTCATCCTGCTCGTCTTCATGGTGGTGCGCCGCATCCGCCGCCGGCACGGCGACGACGACGACGATACCCCGATGCTGCCGTAAGGATGCCGCCGCGGGCGTGTCGCCGGCGGTGCAGGTCCGCTCGCGCCCGCCGTCGGGCGGGAGAACGCTATCGCGCCGCCGCGCTGAGGCTGATACTGGCGCCGTTGCCCTGCACCACGCCGTTGCCCGGGGCCGGACCGGCAGTACCGTTCGCGCCGCCGTTGACCAGCGCCAGGCCCTGGTCCCAGTAGGGCGACGGGCCGTAGAGCTGCGCCAGATAGTCGATGAAGACGCGCACCTTGGCGGGCAGGAAGCGGCGGCTCGGATAGACCGCGTAGACGCCCACATGACGCGAGGCGCGGTACTGCGGCAGCACCATGTCGAGCTTGCCGGCGGACAGGTCCGGCCCGACATCCCAGGTGGAACGGAGCGCGATGCCGAGCCCGGCCAGCACCGCCTCGCGCACCACTTCGCTCGAATTGGTCTGGATCGGCCCGACCGGCCGCACCACGACGGGACCTTCCGGCCCTTCCAGGCGCCAGTTGTCCTGCGGCGTGGCGGTGAGGCAGGCGTGGTTGGCGAGTTCCGCGATCGAGCGCGGCGCGCCGTGGCGGGCGAGATAGGCGGGCGCGGCGCAGAGGACGCGGTGGATCGGCGCCAGGCGGCGCGCGACCAGGCTCGAATCCGACAGTTCGGCGATGCGGATGGCGAGGTCGAAGCCGTCGCCGACGATGTCCACGAAGTCGTCCGAGAGGTCGAGATGGACGCTGAGGTCCGGGTTCTGCTGCAGGAACGGCCCGAGATGCGGCGCGATATGCAGGCGGCCGAAGCTGGTCGGGGCGGACACTTTGAGCGTGCCGCGGGCGAGCGCGGAGCGGCGCGACACGAAGGCCTCGGCCTCGTCGATCGAGGCGACGATCGCGACGACGCGCTCGTAGAAGCCTTGTCCGGCCTCGGTCAGGGAGATCTGCCGCGTGGTGCGTTGCAGAAGCCGCGTGCCGAGGCGGTCTTCCAGCCGGCGCAGCCGTTTGGAGACGACCGCGGGCGACAGCCCCATCTCGCGGCCGGCGGCCGACATGCTGCCCGCGGTGACGACGCGGGCGAAGATCTCCATGTCCATGAAATTGCTCATCCCGAGCCTTCCTGCTGGGTGAACGTCCGCGACACTCCGAAGGACAGCCGGACATCACTTTCAGGTGGGTACGGAGCTTTGCGTATATTGGACCACTTGTCCTCGCGCATTTTCGCAATCTCCGCGACTGGCGCGAAGCTGTTTCGCCAAGGCGGCGCTGCGCGCGGCCATTGTCCTCACACGGCAATCGCGCTAGGTGTCCGGGGCCGGTCAAGAAAACAGACCATGGAGGCGCGGTATGGCGAGCATCCTGATGCCGGAGCCCGACGCGGCGGTCACCGCCCGGCGCGACGCCATCGTGGCCGCCTTGCGGGCGATCGTGCCGGGCGAAGGCGTCGTTGCCGACGAGCGCGGGATCGTTCCCTACGAGACCGACGGCTTCACCGCCTACCGGCAGCCGCCGCTCGTCGTCGTTTTGCCAGAGACCGTCGAGCAGGTGAGCCGCGTGCTCGCCTATTGCCATGGGGAGGGCATCAAGGTGGTGCCGCGCGGCGCGGGCACGTCGCTCTCGGGCGGCGCGCTGCCGCTCGCCGACGGCGTGCTCATGTCGATGATGAAGTTCAACCGCATTCTCGACGTGGACTTCGTCAATCGCGCCGCCGTGGTGCAGCCGGGCGTGACCAATCTCGGCATCACGCGGGCGGTCGAGCACGAGGGCTTCTACTACGCGCCCGACCCGTCGTCGCAGATCGCCTGCTCGATCGGCGGCAATGTGGCGGAGAATTCGGGCGGCGTGCACTGCCTGAAATACGGGCTCACCACCAACAATGTGCTCGGCGTCGAGTTCGTCCTGATGGACGGCACCGTGATGCGCATCGGCGGCAAGCATCTCGACAGCGAGGGCTACGACCTGCTCGGCCTGATCGTCGGCTCGGAAGGCCTGCTCGGCGTCGTGACCGAGGTCACCGTGCGCATCCTGCGCGCGCCGGAGACCGCGCGGGCGGTGCTGATGGGCTTTCATACCAGCGAGGCGGGCGGCCAGTGCGTCGCCGACATCATCGCGGCCGGCATCATCCCGGGCGGCATGGAGATGATGGACCGGCCCGCCATCCACGCGGCGGAGGACTTCGTCCATGCCGGCTATCCGCGCGACGCCGAGGCGCTGCTGATCGTCGAGCTCGACGGCCCGGAGGCGGAGGTCGCCGATCTCATCGCACGGGTGGAGGCGATCGGGGTCCGCAACGGCGCCTTCACCTGCCGCGCCTCCACGTCTGACGCGGAACGGCTGTCATTCTGGGCCGGGCGCAAGGCCGCCTTCCCGGCGGTCGGTCGCATCTCGCCGGACTATATGTGCATGGACGGGACGATCCCGCGCAAGGCGCTGCCGCTGGTGCTCGCCCGCATGCGCGAACTCTCCGACCGGCACGGACTCCGGATCGCCAATGTGTTCCACGCCGGCGACGGCAACCTGCATCCGCTCATCCTCTACGACGCCAACAAGCCGGGCGAGTTCGAACGGGCGGAGGAGCTCGGCGCCGACATCCTGAGGCTCTGCGTCGAGGTCGGCGGCTGCCTCACCGGCGAGCACGGGGTCGGCATCGAGAAGCGCGACCTGATGCCGACCATGTTCGACGAGGTCGACCTCGCCCATCAGATGCGCGTGAAATGCGCGTTCGACGCCAAGCATCTGCTCAATCCGGGCAAGGTCTTCCCCGTGCTGCACCGCTGCGCCGAGCTCGGCCGCATGCATGTGCATCGCGGTCAAGTCGCCTTCCCCGACCTCCCCCGCTTCTGAGGCGCGCCATGGTCGATGCCCTTCGCCCGCGCACGCCCGAAGAAGTGGCCGACTGCGTCCGTTGGGCGGTCGCGGAGGAGACGCCGCTCGAAGTGATCGGGCACGGCTCGCGCCGGGCCATCGGCCGCCCGTCGCAGACCGCCATGACGCTCGATCTCGGCGCGCTTTCCGGCGTCACGCTCTACGAGCCGGAGGAGCTGGTGCTGACCGCCCGCGCCGGCACGCCAATCGCCGAGATCGAGGCGCTGGTCGCGTCGCGCGGGCAGGAACTCGCCTTCGAGCCGATGGATTACGGCCCGCTGCTCGGCCAGCCGGCGGGCAAGGGCACGCTCGGCGGCGTGCTCGCGACCAACCTCGCCGGGCCGCGCCGCATCGCCAAGGGCGCGGCGCGCGACCATGTGCTCGGCATGGCGGCGGTGTCGGGCCGCGGCGAGGCGTTCAAGTCCGGCGGGCGCGTGGTGAAGAACGTGACCGGCTACGACCTGCCGCGCGGGCTCGCCGGATCCTGGGGCACGCTCGCGGTCATGACCGAGATCACCATCAAGGTGCTGCCGCATGCGGAGACGAGCGCGAGCCTCGTCGTCGCCGGGCTCGACCCGGCGCGCGCGGCCGAGGCGATGAGCCTCGCCATGGGCTCCTCGGCGGAAGTGTCCGGCGCGGCGCATCTGCCCGCTTCGGCCGCCGGGACGATCGCGGACGGCGCCCGAGCGGGCGGGCGGGCCGCGACCTTGCTGCGGCTCGAAGGCATCCCGGTGTCGATCGCCTATCGCGCCGACCAGCTGCGGCGGCTCCTGAAGCCGTTCGGCACGCTCGAACGCCTCGACGGGGCGGCTTCGGAAGCGGCCTGGCGCTCGATCCGCGACGTGCGGCCGTTCTGGCCGGACCGGATGCCGGGCCATGTGGTGTGGCGCTCATCGGTCGCGCCGACCGCCGGACCCCAACTCGCCGCCGACGTCGCCGCCGCGGTGCCGGGCACGGAAGCGCTGTTCGACTGGCAGGGCGGCCTCGTCTGGCTGGCGCTGCCCGCCGCCACGGTCGCGGCCGGCGCTCCGGTCGTGCGCGCCGCCGTCGCTCAGGTCGGAGGGGGGCATGCGACCTTGATCCGGGCCGACGCCGCGACGCGCGCGGCGGTGCCGGTGTTTCCGCCGTCCTCGCCCGCCGTGGCCGCGCTCACGGAGCGCCTCAAGGCGCAGTTCGACCCGAAGGGCATCCTCAATCCCGGCCGCATGGCCTGACCGGACGCGACCATGCAGACCAGCTTCTCCCTTGCCCAGCTCGCGGATCCGGCCAACGCCGAGTCCGAGCAGATCCTGCGCAAATGCGTGCATTGCGGCTTCTGCACGGCCACCTGCCCGACCTTCGTGCTGCTCGGCGACGAGCTCGACAGTCCGCGCGGCCGCATCTACCTGATCAAGGAGATGCTGGAGAACGACCGGCCGGCCGACGCCGAGACGGTGAAGCACGTGGACCGCTGCCTCTCCTGCCTCTCCTGCATGACGACCTGCCCGTCGGGCGTGAACTACATGCATCTGGTCGACCATGCGCGCGCCCATATCGAGAAGACCTACCGGCGCCCGCTCGCCGAGCGCGCGCTCCGGTCGCTGCTCTCCAACGTGCTGCCCTATCGCGGCCGCTTCCGCGCGGCCTTGCTCGCGGCCTTCTACGGCCGGCCCTTCGCGCCGCTGGTGGCAAGGATCCCGGGCGTCGGCCCCCGGCTCGCCGCCATGCTGCGCCTCGCGCCGGCGCGGATGCCGGGGCGCTCGGCGAGCGAGCGGGCGCAGACGCATCCGGCGCTCGGGCCCCGCCGCGGCCGGGTCGCGCTTTTGAACGGCTGCGCCCAGCCGGTGCTGCAGCCGGGCATCAACGAGGCGACGATCCGGCTCCTCACCCGGCTCGGCTACGAAGTGGTGGTGTCCGCCAAGGAAGGCTGCTGCGGCGCGCTCGTCCACCACATGGGCGACGAGGCGACCTCGCACGCCCAGGCGCGGCGGAACGTGGCGGCCTGGTTCGCCGAGACGGCGCCGGGCGGCGGCGCGGGGCTCGACGCCATCATCATCACGGCGTCGGGCTGCGGGACGACGATCAAGGACTACGGCTTCATGCTGCGCGGCGATCCGGACCATGCCGCGCCGGCCGCCGCGGTGGCGGCGCTCGCCAAGGACGTGACCGAGTTCCTCACGAGCGTCGGCCTGCCGCGCGCGCCGGACAAGGGGCTGACCGTCGCCTATCACTCGGCCTGTTCCATGCAGCACGGGCAGAAGATCAAGACCGAGCCGCGCCGGCTCCTCGAACTGGCGGGCTTCACCGTGAAGGAACCGGCCGAGGGCCATCTCTGCTGCGGCTCCGCGGGGACCTACAACATCCTGCAGCCGGAGATCGCCGCGCGCCTGCGCGACCGCAAGCTCGCCAACATCGAGCGCACCCGCGCCGACCTGATCGCGACCGGCAATATCGGCTGCATGACGCAGCTCGGCGGGGGCACCGAGATGCCGGTGGTGCACACGATCGAACTCCTCGACTGGGCCTATGGCGGCCCGGCGCCGGACGGCCTCGCCGCGCTCGGCAACCGTGCCGCCGCCGAGTAGCCGCGGGGTGCGCGCGCCGCGCCCGGCCGTGTCCGCGCGTCAGTGCTCGCGGAAGCCGCGCCAGGCCATGTCGGCGACCGGGTCGAGCAGATAGGCGGCGACGGTGCGCTCGCCCGTCTTCACCATGGTCTCCACATACATGCCGGGCATGATCCGGCCGACCAGCGCGGGCGGCAGGTTGGCCGGCGGCACGCGCACGCGCAGGCTGTAGTAGGTCTGGCGCGGGTCGCGCTCGTCGACCAGCGCGTCGGCCGAGATGGTCTCCACCGTGCCGTGGATGGAGGGCAGGAGCCGCAGGCCGGAGCTCACGAATTTCACGTCCGCCTCGGCGCCGAGCTGGACGAACAGCACGTCGGAGGGCGAGACGCGCGCCTCCACGACCAGGTCGTCGGAGGTCGGCACCACGTCGAGGATCGGCTCGCCCGGCCGCACCACGGCGCCGAGCGAATGCACCTTGAGGTTCTGCACCACGCCCGCGACCGGGGCGCGCACCAGCATGCGGGTGAGCACGTCGTCGGCGACCGTCTGCCGGGCGGTGTATTCGGCGATGCGGGCGGCGAGCTCGACCTCCTCGCCGGCGATGTTCTCGACGGCGCGGCGCCACACCTGGTCGATCTGCAGGTTGGTTTCCTCGATGCTCTTTTCCGCCCGCGTCAGGCTGGCGGCGATCTCGTCGATGCGTCCCTTCAGCTCCGTCGCCTCGCGCTGGCGGGCCGCCAGGCGGTTCAGCGGGTAGAAGCCGTTGTCGATGAGCGGCGTGATGCGGTCGATCTCCTGGGTGAGGCTCTCCAGCCGCGACTCGCTCGCCGCCTTGACGGCGATCGTGCCGATCCGGTCCGCCTCGAGCTGGCTCCGGCGCGCCTCCAGCACGGCCACCTGCGAGGCGATCAGCGCGCGGCGCTCGGCGAACTGGCGCTGCTCGTCGGCGATCGCGGCGGCGAGGACGCTGTCGCCGGCCTGCTTCTGCAGGTCGTCGGGCAGCACGATCGTGTCGCGCCGCTCCCGCTCGGCCGCGAGCCGGGCCTGGCGCACGCGCGCGGCGGAGACCTGGCGGCGCGCGAAGTCGGCGTTCGCCTCGGCGGCGAGCGGCACGAGCCGCATCAGCACCTGGCCGGCGGCGACATGCTGGTGCTCGCCGACCTCGATGGCCGCGACGATGCCGCCCTCCAGGTGCTGCACGGTCTTGCGCGCGGTCTCGACCACGACGCGGCCGGATGCGGAGACGGCGCTGGCGAGCGGCGTGACCGCCGCCCAGCCGCCGAACACGCCGACCATCAGGAACAGCGTGGCGTAGCCGACCGTGGCGCCGGCGAGCGCGGAGGGCGCGCGCGGCGGCTGCGGCAGTTGCTTGTCGACCTTCATGTGCCGCTCCTCACGATCTCGACCTGCGGTTTCTGGATCGACTTGGCGGGCGCGCGCAGCGCGGCGAGCACCTCCTCGCGCGCGCCGTAGTGCCGGATCTGCCCGGCCTCGAGCATCATCACCTGGTCGGCGCCGTGCACGAGGCCGGTGCGATGGGTGATCATCACCACCGTCGTCCCAGCTTTCTTCAGCGAGGCGACCGCCTCGGCGAGCGCCGTGTCGCCGGCATTGTCGAGATTGGCGTTCGGCTCGTCGAGCACGACGAGGCAGGGGTCGCCGTAGACGGCGCGGGCGAGCCCGATGCGCTGGCGGGTGCCGCCGGACAGGACCTCGCCGCGCTCGCCGATCTCGGTGTCGTAGCCGTTCGGCAGGCGCAGGATCAGGTCGTGCACGCCGGCCAGCATGGCGGCCTTCAGCACCATGGCGTCGTTGCGCTCGGTGAAGCGCGCGATGTTCTCGGCGACGGTTCCGGCGAAGAGTTCGACGTCCTGCGGCAGATAGCCGATGTGGCGGCCGAGCCGGTCCGGGTCCCACTGGGCGAAGTCGGCGCCGTCGAGGCGGAGCTTGCCGCCCATGAGCGGCCAGGCGCCGACGATGGCGCGGGCGAGCGTCGACTTGCCGGACGCGCTCGGGCCGATCACGGCGAGCACCTGGCCCCGGTCGAGGCTGAAGCTGATGCCGCGCAGGAACGCCTGGGCCGCGCCGGGCGGGCCCACATGCAGGCTCTGCGCGGCGAGGTTGCCGGCCGGGGTCGGCAAGGTGATCCGGTCCGGCTCCTCGGTCGCCGCCGCGAACAGCTTGCCGAGCCGGCCCATGGCTTCGCGGGCGGCGAGGAAGCTCTTCCACTGCGCCACCACCTGCTCGATCGGCGCGAGCGCGCGGCTCATCAGGATCGAGCAGGCGATCATGGAGCCGCCGGAGAGTTCGCCGTGGATGACCAGATAGGCGCCGAGGCCGAGCACCAGGCTCTGAAGGAACAGGCGCACGAAGCGGGTCGCCGCCAGGACGACGCCGCCGCGCCGCGCGGTGGCGAGGGCCCAGGCCTGGCCGTCCGCATGCAGGCGGGCCCAGCGCGCCTTCATGGTCGGCCGCATGCCCATGGCGCGGATCGCCTCGGCATTGCGGAAGGTGGAGGAGATGAAGTTGAGCTCGGAGCCGAGCGTCTTGTTGGCCTGCCCGGAGGCGCGGCGGGTGACGACTTCGTTGAGCACGGTGAGGGCGAAGATGACGATCGCCCCGCCGAGCGAGAGGAGGCCGACATCGTGATGCAGCAGGAACGCGACCGCCAGGTAGATCGGGAACCAGGGCAGGTCGCAGAAGGCCTGGAAGGCGGGGCCGGTGACGAAGTCGCGCACCTGCGTGAGGTCGCGGAAGTAATGCACCGGGGCATCCGTGCGACCGCGGCGCGTCGCCTCGAAGGCGGCGTCGAATAGGCGCGGTGCGACCGGCTCCTCGAAGCGTCGTCCGGCGGCGCCGGCGACCAGCTGGCGCGACCATTCGAGCAGGCTCTGGCCGAGGAACAGCATGCCGACGATCAGGGTGAGGAACAAAAGCGTCGTCTCGCTGCGGCTCGACAGGACGCGGTCATAGACCTGCAGCATGTAGATCGACCCGACCAGGCCGAGCAGGTTGATCACGCAACTGAACACGGCGATATGCAGCATCTGCGTCCGGAGACGGCCGACGGCGCTGGCGAGAATGGACATGGGAATCTTTCGCCGAAGTGGACAGCACGGATAGTGAGAATCCATCTACAGCCAATCAATAGTGTTTTCGTTAAAGCAAGCCCCACCCAACTAACATTCTAATATCTTGTATTTTCAGAATTTCATATTTATCTTATCTCAACTGTCCAGCTCAAGACCGAGATGGTCCCGGACACTACGGAACGTGGCACGGGCGGCCCGGATCATGGGGGCTTCGGATCCGTCCGGCGCCGCGTCGATCTCCGCGAGGGCGCGCGGCCAGGCGTCGCCGCGGGCCATGGCGGCAAGGCATGTGGCGCCCGCGCCGTCAGCAAGGCCGAGCGCCGCCACGGTGCGGGCGAGCACACGGGCGCCGAGCGTCGACCCGGCGAGCACATAGAGCACGCCAAGCTGCGCGGCCGCGTCGCCGACCGGCGGGAGCGCGGGGCCGCTCGCGCGGTCGAATGCCGGGACGGGCGCGCCGAGCGCGGCGAGGTCCGCGGCGAGCCGGTCCGCCCGCGCGGCGATGCCGAAGTCAGGCCGGGCGAGCGGCCCAATCCCGGCCACCGCGGCGTCGAGCCGGGCGTGGAAGCGGTGCATGCGCGTCAGATAGGCGAGATAGCCGTCGCGGCTTTCGAACCAGCCGCCGACATGGCCGTCGAGTACGGCATGGGCGTCCCGTGTCGCCTCCCTGAGGCGCGCATGTCGTGCCGAGATCGGCAAATCGGTCCCCTCCCCGTCGGCGCGGTCGAGCTTGAACGGGCGACGGGCGCGGCGGTTCCCCGCCCTTGGTGGCGGCGGCTCAGCGGGTGCCGGCCGGGAACACGACCGAGGGCAGCCAGGTGGTCAGCGGCGGCCAGAAGGTGATGGCGGCGAGCACCAGGATGAGCGGCACGAGCCAGGGCAGGATCGCGCGCGACATCGTCTCGAACGAGACATTGGCGATGCGGGTGACGACGAACAGCACCACGCCGATCGGCGGATGGATGGTGCCGAGGATCAGGTTCAGGATCACCATCACGCCGAACTGGACCGGGTCGATGCCGTAGCTCGCCGCCGCCGGGACCAGGATCGGGATCAGGATCAGCATGGCGGCGAGCGCCTCCATGAAGCAGCCGACCGCCAGGAGCAGCAGGTTGCACATGATCAGGAACATCACCGGGCTCGAGATCGTCGCCACGATCAGCGGCGCGACGGTCTGCGGCAGGCGCGAGATCGACAGGCACCAGCCGAGCGCGCCGGCGGTCATCACCAGCACGGTGACGAGCCCGGTCGTCTCCACCGTCTCGACCAGGATCGGGCCGAGATCGGCGACGCGGAGCGTGCGATAGACCACGAAACCGAGGAAAAGCGCCCAGAGGCAGGCGACCGCCGCGGCTTCCGTCGGCGTGAAGGTGCCGCTGAACATGCCGCCGAGGATCAGCGCGGGGGTCATCAGCGCGAAGGAGCTGGACAGGAAGGTCCGGAACACCTCGCGGAAGCCGGCGAAGGGCTTGCGGCCCATGCCCTCGCGCCGCGCCACGATGCTGACCATCACCATCAGCGACAGGCCCATCAGCACGCCGGGCACGATGCCGCCGACGAACAGGCGCCCGACCGACACGTCGGCGGACACGCCGTAGATCACCATCGGCAGCGAGGGCGGGATGATCGGCCCGATCGTGGCGGCGGCGGCGGTGATGGCGGCGGCCGTCTCCGGGCGATAGCCGGCGCGAGTCATGGCGCGGATCTCGATCGCGCCCGACCCGGCCGCGTCGGCGACCGCCGAGCCGACCATGCCGGCGAAGATCATGCTGGTCAGGATGCTGGCATGGGCGTAGCCGCCGCGCACCCAGCCGATCACCGCCCCGGCGAAGGCGACGATGCGGTCGGTGATCTGCGCCTTCGCCAGGATGTTGCCCATCAGGATGAAGAGCGGCGCGGCGACGATCGGGAACGAGTTCATCGACCCGGCCATCTTCTGCGGCAGGATCGTGATGGGCAGGCCGCCGAGCCACAGGAAGGCGAGCGCGGCAAGGCCCATGGAGGCATAGAGCGGCATGCCGGCGACGATGCCGACGAGCCAGGCGCCGGCGATCTTCAGCATCAGGCCGATCATGCGGCGGCGTCCCCGGCGACGGCGTCGCGCGCCCGCTTCGGATCGGCGACGGCGATGCGGGTGGCGAGATCGGCGAGGCCCTGAGCTGCCGCGGTGAAGCCGGCGGCGACGAGCGGCACATAGAGCCAGGCGGTGGAGACCGGGATGCTCACCGCCTCGATGTCGTGGTTCACCACGACGAGGCGGATGCTCATGACGCCGACCACCGCGCCGACGACGACGAGCCCGACCTGGATTGCCGCCTCCACCACCCGGAAGCCGGCGCGCGGCAGGAAGTCCTGGAAGAATCGGATGCGGATATGCGCGCGCCGCCGGGTGGCGAGGATCCAGCCGAGCGAGGCGAGCCAGACCATCAGGTAGCCGGCCATCTCGTCGGTCCAGCTGAACGGATGGTCGAGCTCGCGCGACACGATGCCGGCCGTCACCACCCCGAGCAGGAGGATCAGCGCGGCCGAGGCGGTCCAGGCGACCGCCCGGTCGAACGCGGCGACGAGCCGCGTCGCGGCGGCCATGCGGGCGGGCGGCGGCGCCACGGGGCGACCTCGCGCCCGCTCAGAGCGCGCGCAGGCTGTCGAAGGTGCCCTTGCCCCAGCGCTCCTCGAACTTCTTCGGAACCTGTTCGAGCACGGGCTTGCGCCACAGCTCCAGGTCCGGCTCGACGACCGTCATGCCCTGCCCCTTGAGGGTGGCGACGAGCGAGGCCTCCTGGCCGAGCAGTTCCTTGTCCTGCCAGGCGGCGGCGCCGTCGATCGCGGCCTTCAGGATGTCCCGGTCGGCGGCCGGCAGCCCCTTCCAGAAGGCCTCGTTCACGATCACCATGCGCGGCGTGATGATGTGCTCGGTGAGGACGAGGAATTTCTGCACCTCGTAGAACTTGCCGCTCTGGATCGTGGGGAGCGGGTTCTCCTGCCCGTCGACGGCGCCCTGGCTCAGCGCCAGGTAGAGTTCCGGGAAGGCGATCGGTGTCGCCTGCCCGCCCCAGGCCTCGACCATGGCGCGGAACACGTCGACCGGCGGCACGCGCAGCTTGAAGCCGACCAGATCCGCCGGGGTCGCGACCGGCTTCTTGCCGGTGGTCACATGGCGCTTGCCGTAATAGGTGACGGCGAGCATGCGCATGTTGCGCTTGGCGGCCAGTTCCTCGTTCAGCTTGGCGAACAGCGGCGCGCCCGCGACCTTGGCGAGATGGGCGGCGTCGCGCCAGCAATAGGGCGATTCGATCACCGAGAGCTGCGGCAGAAAGGCGGAGAGCGCGCCGGCGCCGTCGGTGGTCACCTGCAGGGCGCCGGAGGAGACCGCGTCCATCATCTCCTTGCCGCTGCCGAGCTGGCCGTTCGGGAACGACTGGATGTCGATGCGGCCGCCGCTCTTCTCCTTCGCCTCCTTGGCGATGCGGTCGATCATCTGCACCTGCGGATGGCTGACCGCGAGGGATTCGCCCCAGCGAATCGACACGCCTTGCGCGCGCGCGCCGATCGCCGGCATGCAGAGACCGGCGGCGAGGCCGGCGGTGAAATTACGCCGGCTCAGGATCCCCGCGCAGCGGGTCCAACGCGTCGTGGTCATGGTCGTCCTCCCCCATGGGCGTGCCTGCCGCACCCGGCGCAAGGCCCCTTCGTTGTTGGTATAACAGCTGCACCAATGAGCGCTTGTCAAGACGCCGCAACAGGTTTTATGCTCCGGGGTGACGGCTCGAGAGACATGGCGGGGACGGTGGCAGAGGCGGGACTGGGACCGGTCAGGAAGCGCAAGCTCTCCGACGAGATCGTGAGCCGGCTCGAGGCCGCGATCCGCAAGGGCACCTACAAGCCTGGCTCCTCGCTGCCGCCCGAGCGCGAGCTGATGGCGCTGTTCGGCGTCGGCCGTCCTTCCGTGCGCGAGGCGCTCTACGCGCTGCAGAAGATGGGGCTCGTGCAGATCGCCAGCGGCGAGCGCCCGCGCGTGCTGAAGCCGACCCCGAAACACCTCCTGAACGAGCTCGGCTCCACCGCCCGCCATCTGATCGAGCAGCCCTCCGGCCTCGGCCATTTCGAGGAGGCGCGCCTGGCGCTCGAGGTCTATCTCGTCACCCACGCGTGCTGGCACGCCACGGCGGCCGATCTCGAGCGCATCGAGGCCGCGCTCGCCGTCAACCGGGCCGCGATCGGCGCCGCGGCGGCGTTCGTCGCGAGCGACATCGCGTTCCACCGCGTGCTCGCGGAACTGCCCGGCAACCCGATCTTCGTCGCCATGCACGACGCGGTGGTGGAGTGGATCATCGACCAGCGCCCGCCGCTCCCCGACGTCGCCGCCAACAACCGCCAGAGCTTCGCCGGCCATGCGGCGATCGCCGAGGCGATCGGCCGCCGCGACGTGGGCGCCGCCGTGGAGGCGATGCGCCGCCATCTCGGCGAGGCGACCCGACGCTACGCGGCCGCCTGAGCCCCCGTTTTTCGAGAGAAGGATCCGTCCGCCATGCAGCCCTCCCCGCCTCCGCCACGCCTCGGCGGGATCCTCTCCGCCCTCATCACCCCCTACCGGGCGGACTTTTCGCTCGACCTCGACGCCCTGGCGGGGCTCGTGGCGTTCCAGCTCGGCCAGGGCATCGCCGGCTTCTATGTGGGCGGCAGCACCGGGGAGGCCTTCCTGCAGAGCCCGGACGAACGCATCGCCGTTCTTTCCGCAGTGGCGAAGGCGGCGGGCGGGCGCACGAGGCTCGTCGCCCATGTGGGCGCGATCGCCACCGAGGACGCGGTGCGCATGGGCCGCGCGGCGGCGGAGGCCGGCTACGACGCGGTCTCGGCGATCCCGCCGTTCTATTACGACTTCTCGCGCGAGGAGCTCGTCGCGCATTACCGGCGCCTGGTCGGCGCCGTGCCGCTGCCGCTGATCGTCTACAATTTCGGCGGCCGCGTGGGTCGGCTGACCGCCGAGGACCTGTTCCGCCTGCTCGACGATCCGCGCGTGATCGGCGTGAAGCACACCTCGCAGGACCTCTACCTCTTGGAGCGCTTCCACCAGCACCGGCCGGACGCCATCATTTTCAACGGCTACGACGAGATGTGCCTCGCCGGCCTCGCCATGGGGGCGGACGGCGCGATCGGCACCACCTACAACTTCATGGGCGACCTGTTCGTCCGGCTCGACGCCGCCTTCCGCGCCGGCCGCATGGCCGACGCGCTCGCGCTGCAGCGGCGCGCCAACCGGGTGATCGACACGCTCATCGCGGTCGGCGTCTTCCCCGGCACGAAGGGCATCCTGAAGCTGATGGGCCACGATTGCGGCCCCTGCCGCGCGCCGTTCAAGCCGCTCGAGGCGGGCGACTGGGCGAGGCTCGAAGCCTGCGTGGCCTCGCTCCGGGGCGACGCCTGAACGATCCGCCGACCGGGCGGCCGGCTCGCGGCGCCGGGCGGGCCCAGGGAGCCGTCAGGGCTCGTCGGGCGGCGTCGCGCCGTCGCCGAAGGCGCTGTCGGGATGCGGCGCGGGCGAGCGGATCAGCGCCTCGATCTTGCCCTTGACCGGCTGCTGCTGGCCGACCGCCATGTCCATCAGCCGCGCCGCCGCGCCCGGCGCCCCGTCCTCCAGATTGACCAGCGCCTCGGCGAGCAGCCAGTGCTCCATGTCCCGTCCGGCCGGACTGCCTTCGGTGAGCCAGAGCCGGCGGGCGAGGCTTCGGATGCGGTCTTCCCGGGTCGCGGACGTCATGCTCGGTCTCGGTGGACGGATCGGCGCCGCCGGGGGTCGGACGGCGCTGGGTGGGGACCCCGCTCCCGCCGCCGCCGAACCGGTCGAGACCGGACCTCGCGCGGGGCGTGGGGCGGAGTGAGGCGTGACGAGGGCCCCGCGCGGGCGCGGAAAAGCGCAAGCGTGCAAGGGGGGCCATCAGCCCCGCGGTTCTCGGAATCAATCGAAGCGGAATGATGGCTCGCCGGCCGCGACCGGACGGGAAATCGCGAGCGGGGACCCGAAACCGCCCGGCTGCGACTTTCGCGTCATGAAAGGGCTTCGCCGACACGGGCGGGAGCGGCCGGGAGGGGGCGCCGGTCGACCCGGGTGGCGAGGCCGTCGGCCAGCGCAGACCTGCCCGCCGCGCCCACTGCCGCCCCGCCACGGTGCCGTCGAGGCCCTAGCTCCGCCTAAAAGCTTCGAATAGTGTGCATGCGTCTTGACCATGTCGTTCCACGAGGAAACCCATGTCCGCTGTCGCCACCTACAAGGAAAAACTCGCGGCCTTCCTGGAGGCTAAGAAGGAAGCCGCGCAGCTGCGCAAGGCCGCCGTCAAGGCATGGGACGCCGTGCCGGCCGACCAGCGCGCCGGCCTCGAACCGCCGCCGATGAAGCGCAACGCGGAATGACCTGAGCGGCGCCGGCCGACCGCGCCGCGCGCTCAAGCCGGCTGCCGGCACGTCTCTCGCCGAGCCGCAACGGAGCACGCCGCCCATCGTGGCGGGATCGAACCAGACCCCGCCGCACCGGGCATTCGACGATCGAGCCCCACCCGCGCGGCCGACCGCTTCGCCGAACCGCATGTCGGTCCTTGCCAGCCCGGCCCGGCGCATGCTAGGTCCGCCGCCTGACGACCCGACCTTCCCGCGGAGAGGTGCCAGAGTGGTCGATCGGGGCGGTCTCGAAAACCGTTGTACGTGCAAGCGTACCGTGGGTTCGAATCCCACCCTCTCCGCCATTCTCACATGATAACTAGTTGTTATCAGTCGTACTTTCCGCAGGTCTCCTTGGCTTCCCCACCTTTTTCCCCACCCGACGCTCGGAATAGGCGACGACCACCGGCAGCCTCTGTGTCGCTGAAGCCGCGCATAGTGTGCACCAGCCGCGGATCACGCCAGATCAAGTACCATCGGTTTGACGGGGCGTAGGCCGACCGGTCGGATCCTCATAGGCACCGGGAGGACAACTCATCAGACCGGCAAGCACGGTGCACTCGAACCGAAAATTCCCTGCAGACAGTAGCCATACAATCATTTCAAGGCACTGGTATTGCTTGCCGAAGGAACAGGTCCAGTCGGCAACTACGGTCTTGGGTTGTTATAATAGCACCCTGCACTTCCAAGCGCCCGCCGCGCGCTACGATATCGCAAGGCTGCGCCCCTTGCGGGGGCATTCAGGCGTCGAGGCGTGACGGACGCCGTTTGCGTTAGTGTGTTACCGCAAACGCAGTTGGGTGCAATTCGCGCGCGCCGAGCGAACGGGAGCATGCGGGCCGGCCGCCAGGCGCGGAGGCGGGCGGGACTGACCGCCCCCGCTTCGTTCGCCCGGCGCGTTGCAGTTCACTTGACCCCGGCGCGCAGCTGCTCCTCGATCTTGCTGAGATTGAAGGAACCGGCCGACTGGCTCGGCGGGTAGTCCTTCATGGTCAGCAGGAACTGTGCAGCCATCGCCTGGATCGGAACGATCGCGAACGGCCGGTCGAGGAACCAGTCATTGTAGGTGTTGGAGTTGTGCTGCGCCTTCTCGAACGGATCGCGGCGCAGGTTGAACAACAACGGCACCCGGAGTTCGACGAAGGGCTCGCGCCAGACGCCGAAGGCCTCGCCGCGGTTCTCCATGAACACGACCTTCCAGTCCATGTACCGGGCCGCGACGATCTGGGCGTCGTCATTGACGTACCAGAACTCCCGACGGGGCGACTCCTTCGTCCGCCCGGCGAGATACGCGTTCATGTCGTAGCCGTCGAGGTGGTTCCTGTAGGGGCGGCCGTTGAGGGTGACGCCGACGAGCAGCTTCTCCTTGATGTCGGGCAGGCCCGCCGCCGCCGCGAAGGTCGGCAGCCAGTCCTCGTGCGCCACGATGCCGTTCAGCGTCGTGCCGGCCTGCCACTTGCCCGGCCAGCGGACGAAGGCCGGCACCCGGTAGGCGCCTTCCCAGTTCGAGTTCTTCTCGCTGCGGAAAGGCGTCGTTCCGGCATCGGGCCAAGTGTTGTAGTGGGGCCCGTTGTCGGTCGAATACATGACGATCGTGTCGTTGGCGATGCCGAGATCGTCGATGAGCTTGAGCAATTGACCGACATGTGCGTCATGCTCGACCATGCCGTCGCTGTATTCGTCCTGCCCGGACTTGCCGCGATTGGCGTCCTTCACATGCGTGCGGAAGTGCATCCTGGTGGCGTTCCACCACGTGAAGAACGGCTTGTTCTCACGCACCTGCCGGGTGATGAAATCCTTGGCCGCCTCGATCGACTCGTCGTCGATCGTCTCCATGCGCTTCTTGGTCAACGGCCCGGTGTTCTCGATGGTCTGGCCGCCCTTGCCGTCCGCCTTCGTCTTCAAGACGCCGCGCGGACCGAATTTCTGCCGGAACTCCGGGTTCTTGGGATAGTCGAAGTTCTCCGGCTCCTCCTCCGCGTTGAGATGGTATAGGTTGCCGAAGAATTCGTCGAAGCCGTGCATCGTCGGCAGGTGTTCGTCACGGTCGCCCTGGTGGTTCTTGCCGAACTGGCCAGTGGCGTAACCCTGTGACTTCAGCACGGTGGCCATCGTCACGTCCGTTTTCTGCCAGCCCTGCGGCGCGCCCGGCAGACCGACCTTGGTCATGCCGCTGCGCACCGGAACCGAGCCGCCGATGAAGGCCGCCCGGCCCGCCGTGCAGCTCTGCTGGGCGTAGTAATCGGTGAACGAGACACCTTCGCGCGCGATGCGGTCGATGTTGGGCGTCTGATATCCCATCATGCCGCGGCTGTTGAAACTAACGTTCCACGTCCCGATGTCGTCGCCCCAGATCACTAGGATGTTGGGCTTCTTCGTGTCCTGTGCCGACGCGGCCGTCGCGCCGAACAGGGCGACCATTGCCACGGCCAACGATGTCCATATTCGCGTTTGGTTCTTCATGCGATCTCCCTCCCGCATCGAATGCCATTTGGGCACGCCAAGCCGTTGCGCGAACCGCGCCGAATGAGACTGGACGAGCTAGGCCTAAGCTATCAGGCTGTGATTTCAGTACTGACCAGTTTGGGTCATTTCGATATGTCGCCCGTATCCCTCGCGCCGCTCGACAGCGTCGGCTGGCTTTCCCAGCAGCCCGAAGCGTTTAAAGCCTGGGCCGCGCGTGTCGGGCGGTGGCGCTCCTACGCCGCCGGACAGGTGCTCTACCAGGCGGGCGATCCCGCCGACGGCCTCTACGGCCTGGCCCAGGGCAGTCTCGAGCTGACCTTTCCCCTCGTGGCCGAGGAACCGGTCATGATCTACCGGGCGGAGGTCGGGTTCTGGATCGGCGACAACGCCGAGCTCGCCGGCGTGCCGCGCCTCGTGAGCCTGACGGCGGCATCGCCGTCGCGCGTGCTCCAGCTTCCGCGCGAGAACGTGCGCCAGCTCCTGTCGCAACACCCGGAATTTTGGCAGTGTTTCTACCGCCTGAGCTCGATCAACGTCGGAACCGCGATCACGCTGCTGTCCGAGAGCCTCGCGCTGACGGTGCGCGCCAGAGTCTGCCGTCGCTTGCTCACCCTCTCGGCGGGACCCGGCGCGGCGTCCATCACCCAGGAGGACCTCGCCAAGCTGGTCGGGGTGGCGCGCACCACGTTGCGCCGCGCGCTGGCCGAGCTGGCGGAGATGGGCGCCGTGGAACTCGGCTATCGGCGGGTCCGGGTCCTCGACCGAAAACTGCTGTCCGACCAGCAGAACGAGCAATGACCCTTCAAATGCGCTCAGGCGCGACAGGCTTTGTGCGTGCCCGCGGACAGGGGTTGCAGTGTGCAGCCTTTGCTGCCGACGCACCGCGGTCGCGAGCGGACAGTGCGGATGGAACGGATCGAGAGTTGGCGGCGGCACTTCAACACCGAGCGACCGCACGAGTCGCTTGGCTACAAGCCGCCGGCGCCGGAGGTCTTCGTGCCGGCTATGGGCGCGCGGTCGGCTGCGCCGCACCGATCCGCTCCGCCGACCGCGCGCACGCTGGCGCTGCAGCCGACCCTAAACTAACATTCGTGCCGGACCACTCAGTGGGGGCCGATCAAGAACAGCGACTTATATCGCCAGTTCTAACGGATATTGCGCAGCGTCGCACGCAGCAGCGACATGCCCAGTGACCTGCTTCCCGTTTCCTGGACCGCCGAAAGCTGGAAAATTCCAGTTTTGCAGCCTGGGCTGGAGACGGAGAGAGCGATGAAGAAGTCGAAGTTCACGGATGCGCAGATTGCCTTCATCCTGCGCCAGGCGGAGGAAGGCACGCCGGTGGCGGAGGTCTGCCGCAAGGCCGGCATTTCCGACGCGACGTTCTATGGCTGGCGCAAGCGCTATGGCGGGATGATGCCGTCGGAGGTGAAGCGGCTGCGCCAGCTGGAGGAGGAGAACGGCAAGCTGAAGAAGCTCGTCGCCGACCTCTCCCTGGACAAGGCCATGCTCCAGGATGTCCTGTCGCGAAAGCTCTGAGGCCTGCGCACCGGCGCCGGTTGGTCGATGAGGTCCGCAGCGCCTGGAAGGTCTCGATCCGTCGGGCCTGCAGCGTGCTCCGGACGGAAACATCGACCTACCACTATAAGGGGAAGCGCCGGTCGCAGGCCGCTCTGGTGAAGCGGATCAAGGAGCTCGCCGAGACGCGGGTGCGCTACGGCTATCGCCGCATCCACGTGCTGTTGAAACGCGAGGGCTGGGCGGTCAATGCCAAGCGTATCTACAGGCTCTACAAGGAGTTGGGCCTTCAGTTGCGCAACAAGGTGCCGAAGCGCCGCGTCAAGGCGAAACTGCGCGATGACCGTCGCCCGGCGGTCCAGGCGAACGAGACATGGGCGATGGACTTCGTTCACGACCAGCTTGCCACGGGCCGAAAGATCCGCGTGCTGACCATCGGGGACACGTTCACGCGCTTCTCGCCCGCCATCGAGCCACGGTTCAGCTTCAAGGCCGAGGACGTCGTGGCAGTGCTTGAACGGGTCGGTCGGGAGCATGGCCTACCGCAGACGATCCGGGTCGACCAGGGCACGGAGTTCGTCTCGCGGGATCTCGACCTATGGGCCTACCAGCGTGGCGTCATTCTCGACTTCTCGCGGCCTGGCAAGCCGACAGACAACAGCTTCATCGAGAGCCTGAACGGCAAGTTCAGGGCGGAGTGCCTCAATGCCCACTGGTTCATGAGCCTCGACGACGCGCGGTCAAAATGCGAGGCTTGGCGTAAGGACTACAACGAGGTCCGCCCCCACAGCGCGATCGGCTACAAGCCGCCGATCGCGCTCCTGAAACGGTCAGGGGCAAATGGCCCGCCCTGACCGAATACCCCATGGAAGAGCCCAGCCGGGCGATCCAACGATGGGGAGCAGCTCAGATTCTGGTTATGAACGAGGGCATTCAGGGGGCAACGTCATGAATAAAATCGATTCGCTTTAATCATCAAGTGTCATTAAGTAATATTTCTTGCCTTATTCACTAAGTTTATTGTACCAGCTCGACAATTCAGTCTGCCTAAGATCAGCCGAAATTCGATCCCGACATAGCGACGCCCCGGGCGCGAGACGACGATGCCGCGCATCATGGTCGGCTGTTGCCGGATCAGCACCGGGCTCACGAAGCCGAACTCGGCAATCCGGCCCGCGATGTTTGGTCCCACAGGGCGATGGCCTACCATGACCTCCGGTGGAGAGGGACAGGCCATGGGCCGTGGTCTTCAAGCGGGCTCAAGACGACGCTCGGCGGTCGCAGCGGGACGGGCGGCCGGGAAGGTTCAGGGTTGCCGCGCCGGACGGGCTCGTGGCGACCAGCCGGCCCTTGGAGACGACGGCGAGGCGTTGCGGGCGCAGGCGGATGGCTTCGACCGGGTTGCCGGCCTCGAGCACGACGAGGCTCGCCAACGCGCCTTTTCGGAGCCCGAAGTCGAGGCCCATGATGGACGCGGAGGCCTCGGTCACGAGGTCGAAGCTCCGCCGCATCCCCTGCGGGTCCGTCATCAGCGCCACATGCAGGCCCATATAGGCGACGTCCAGCATGTCCGCCGTGCCGAGCGGGTACCAGGGGTCGAGCACGCAATCCTGGCCGTAGCCGACCGGAATACCGGCCGCCAGGAGCTCCGGCACGCGGGCGAGGCCGCGCCGCTTCGGATAGGTGTCGGCGCGCCCCTGCAGCGTGATGTTGATGAGCGGATTGGGGACGATAGCAACCCCGCTTTCGGCGATCAGGCCGATCAATTTGCCGGCGTAGTAGTTGTCCATCGAGTGCATCGACGTGCAGTGGGAGCCGACCGCCCGGCCCTGCAGCCCCAGCCGCTTGGTCTCCGCCGCGAGCGTCTCGATGTGGCGCGACATCGGATCGTCGGTCTCGTCGCAATGGAGGTCGACCGGCAGGCCGCGCCGGGCGGCGATCTCGCATTGCGCGATGACGGCGAGGCGGCCGTCCTCCGCGGTGCGTTCCGCATGCGGGATGCCGCCGACGATGTCGACGCCCATGTCGAGCGCGCGTTCGAGATTGCGGATGCTGGTCGGCGCGCGGAAGTAGCCGTCCTGCGGGAAGGCGACGATCTGCAGGTCGTAATAGGCGGCAACCCTTTCGCGGACCTCGAGCAGCGCCTCGACGCCGACGAGCCGGTCCTCGGTGATGTCCACATGGGTGCGCGTGGCGAGAAGGCCTTGCGACACGGCCCAGTCCACATAGGCGAGCGCCCGCTTGACCAGATCCTCGCGCGTCACGGTCTTGCGCAAGTCCCCCCAGACCGCGATGCCCTCGAACAGGGTGCCGGAGGCGTTGATGCGGGGGAGGCCGTAGGAGAGCGTCGAGTCCATGTGGAAATGCGGGTCGACGAAGGGCGGCGCGACGAGCTGGCCGCGCGCATCCACCACCTCGCGCGCGGCGCCGGGCAGGCTCGGCTCGATCGCGGCGATCCGGTCGCCCACGATGCCGATGTCGCGCACGTCCCCTGTCGGCAGTGTGCCGCCACGCACCAGAATGTCGAAGTCCATGTTCGCCGTGCTCCAGCCAGCTGCCGATCTAATCCTTGAGGACGTGCGCGTGATGCGGGTCGAAGGTGAGCCGGAAGCTGCGCCCCGGCGTTCCCGTGAAGTCGCTCAGCGAGCGCTCGGGCAACTGCACCTTGATCTCGGCCCCGTCCGAAGTCTCGAAGAAGAGGGTCACCATGGATCCGACGAACTCCTCGGAGAGGAACTGCGCCTCGATCGCCATGCCGTCGCCGGGCGCGGCCGCCGAAGCGTCGGGCGCGAAGGTCATAAGGTCGGCGGCGACCGAGAAGGTCACGGTCTCACCCTCCGGCGCCGCGACGCCGATCCGCAAGGGGCCCGCCGGCGTCTCGATCCGGCCGCCGCCCTTCGACACGCCGCTGAAGATGTTGTTGCGGCCGACGAATTCGGCGACGAAGCGGTTCACCGGCGTGCGGTAGATCTCGCGCGCCGCCCCGACCTGGGCGATCGACCCCTGCGCCATGATGACGATGCGGTCGGCCATCGCGAAGGCCTCGGACTGCGAGTGGGTGACATACACGAAGGTGATGCCGAGTTCGCGCTGCAGCTTGGTCAGCACCGCCTGCATGCGGATCACCAGATGCGCGTCGAGCGCCGAGAGCGGCTCGTCGAGCAGCAGGATGCGCGGTTCGGTGACGAGCGCGCGGGCGAGCGCGACGCGCTGGCGCTGGCCGCCGGACAGGCGCTCCACGTCGCGCTCGGCAAATTCCGCGATCCCCAAGCGGTCGAGCCAGTCGAGCGCCTTGCGACGCCGCGTGGCGGCGTCGATCTTCCGCATCTTGAGGCCGAACTCGACATTCTCGCGGGCGTTCAGGAACGGAAACAGGGCAAGCGACTGCCATACGAGCGGCGTGTCCCGCTCGTTCGGCGCGACGCCGACCAGCGATTTCCCGTTCAGCCGGATGTCGCCCTCGCTCGGGTCCTCGAGGCCGGCGAGCATCCTGAGCGTGGTGGTCTTGCCGCAGCCCGACGGGCCCATGATGGCCAGGAACTCGCCCTGGCGGATCTCCAGGTCGATGCCCTTGACGGCGACATGGGGGCCGTAGCGCTTGAACACCTTGTCGAAGACGACCAGCGGTTCACTCATGGCGCTCTCTTCATGGACCGGAGGCGGCGCCGCGGGACCGCCCCATGACGAGGACCTGGGCGACGGCGACGAGGACGATCGAGACCAGGAGCACGACCGAGCCGATCGCATTGATCTGCGGATCGACGTTGCCGGTGAGGATTTCCAGGATCACGACCGGGACGGTCTTGTTGAGGCCCGACACGAACCAGGCGACGACGAACTCGTCGAACGACAAGGCCGCCGTGAGGCACAGCGCGGCGATGATCGACGGCATGGTGAAGGGCAGGATCACGCTGCGGATCGCCACCCATTCGGAGGCGCCGAGGTTGCGCGCGGCCGGCTCGAGGTTGCGGTCCATCTGGTTGAGGCGGAGCCGTATGATCGCCATGGCGAAGGGCGCGCACAGCACGGTGTGGGCGATCACGATCGACATGGTGAGGCCCGACAGGCGAAAGGTCGAGAGCCAGCCGAGCATGGCGAGCGCCATGATGGTGAGCGGAACGGTGGGCGGCAGCAGCGCGAGGATGCGGAACGCGGTCTTGCCGAAGAACTCGAAGCGGTAGTCGGTGTAGGCCGCCGAAAAGCCGATCGCGGTCGACAGCACGGCGGTGGAGGCGGCCACGACGACGCTGTTCCAGATCGCCTGGCCGATGTCCGACCGGCCGAACGCCTTCTCGTACCAGGCGGTCGTGAAGGAGCCGAGCGGGATGGTCGGGAAGCGCTCGGAATTGAACGAGAAGACGAAGCTCGCGAGGATCGGCGCGAAGACGAACAGGAACACGAGCCCCACATAGGCGCGGAGCAGCCAGACCGCGGCCCGGTCGCGCCTCATGGCCGCCTCCGGTAGGCGTAGCCGATCGCCGTGAAGGCCACGGCCGTAAGGGTGACGATCATCATGAGCGCGACCACCGCCGCGCGCGGCCATTGCTGGCCCGACTTGGACGTGTCGATGATCATGATCGACAGGGTCGGCGGCTTCGATCCGCCGAGATAATAGGGCGCCACGAAGTCGCCGAAGGAGAGGATGAAGCAGAACACCGCCGCGACCACGAAGCCGGTCTTCGCCGCCGGCAGGATGACGGCGACGATCGCGCGGCCGGTGCTGCAACCGAGGTTCTTCGCCGCCTCGACGAGACGGCGGTCGACGCCGTTCAGCGCGAAGCTCTGCAGGATGATCGCGAGCGGCAGGCACAAGGTGAGGTAGCCGACCATCGTGCCGGTGGTGGTGTTGAGCATCTGGTAGGGGCCGAGCCCGAACGGGGCGAGGCCGGCGTTGATCACGCCTTGCTGGGCGAGAATGACCTGCCAGGCGAAGATCCGCACCAGGTAGCTCGTGAAGAAGGGCACGACGAGCATGAAGGTCGCCCAGCGTCGGGTGGTCGGGCCGGCGACGAAGGAGAGGTAGTAGGCAGCCGGAAAGGCGGCCAGCATGGTCATGACCGTGGCCGTCACGGCGAGGCGCAGCGTGAAGAAGTAGCTGTCCCAGAAGATCGGCCAGAACAGCATGCGCTCCCAGTTGGCCGTCTGGAAAGCCGGTTCCATCCGGTAGTTCTTCACGATGAAGAACGACATGGCGGCCATGAAGGCGAGCGGTCCGAGGAAGAACAGGCCCTGCCAAACGATCAGCGGCAACCGCCAGGCGATCGCCTGCCACGATTTCGGGCCCGGCCTCGACCTCGGTGCCACGCGTCAGGCGCCTTTCTTCGGACGGCGGCGCCGGCGGAGCGCTACCCCGCCGGCCCGATGTGGTGACCGGTTCACTTGCCCGCCTTGTATTCCTGCCAGAAGTCGTTCCAGTCCTCGAGCGACTGCTGCACGGGGATGTCGCGGTAATAGATGCGCCCGGTCTTGATCAGCGTGACCGGATCGTTGGGCGAGCCGTCCACCTGGCCGGTGCGCTGGGCCTCCTTCGGATCCTTTTCGTTGAGCAGCTTGCGCCCACCCTTGGTGATGGCGAAGCCCGGATAGGCCGCCATGCGGGCCGAATGGACCTGGCCCTCGGGCGACAGCATGTACTGGATGAACTTCTTCACGATCGGCGCCTTGTCGGTGCCTTTTCCGATCGAATAGGACTCGGTCCACTGGATGCCGCCCTCCTTCGGGACGACCGATTTCACCGGCGCGCCGTCGCGTTCGAGCACGCCGGTGATCCAGTCGCCGATGCCGGCCATGGCGAGCATCTCGCCGTTCTTCAGGCCGTTGAACGTGCCGCCGTAGTCGAAGAAGCCGCCAACCTGCGGCCGGAGCGTCTTGGCCGTGTCCTTGACCGCGCCCCACTTGGCCTTGTCCAGGTTCCAGAGGTCCTTGCCGTTGCCGTTGGCGAGGCTGATCTGGCCGAGATTGGGCAGGTGCCAGTCGAAGTGGCCGAGCTTGCCCTTGAGCTCGGGCTTCCAGAAGCACTTGTAGCTCTGCGCCTCGGCGTCCGAGACGGCCTTGGTGTTGTAGGAGACGCCGAGGTGGCCGCAGCGCACCATCACCGAATAGAGCTTGCCGTCCTTCCAGTGGCCGGGGAACTTCTGGAAATCGGCGTAGATCATGTCGTCGAACGGATAGTCGGCGGCGTTGAGCTCCTGGATGTAGCCCGCGGCATTGAGCTGCTGGACGAATTCCGCGTCCGAGAGGATCAGGTCGTAGGTGCCCGGAGGAGACTGGGCGATGAGCGCCAGCATGTTGTCGCCGCCGGCATAGTATTTCGGCTTGAACTTCACGTTGTTGGCGGCCTCGAACTCGCCCACGACGTCGGGTTCGGCGTGGCCGTACCAGGCCAGCATGTTGATCTCGGTCACCGCGGCCCAGGCGCGGCTGACGAACGGCATGGAAAGCGCGGACGCCGCACCGAGGCGCATCACGTCTCGCCGGGTCGGCTTCAGGATCTTGCTCATTGCCCCACTCCGCAGCAGGCCGGGGCTGTCCGGCCAAAGGAACCGGCCGTATCCGGCTCATCCGAACGCGCGCCAAGGCCCAGGCAAAAACGCTAGCCGAGCGGCAGATGGCGGGGAAATTAATGATCGCAATACGCGGCTTTGAAACCGCAATGGAGCGGCAGGTTGCCTAACTGATGGGCGCCGTCGCGTCGGTCAGGCTCGTCATGAGGCAGTTGACCAGTTCGAGCCCGGCATTGGACAGGTGGAAATGCTTATAAAAAAGGCCGATCGAGATATCCTCCAGCGGCGGAAACCCGTCCTCGGGCCTCAGCACCACCATGTCGGGCAGGAGCGTCTTCCGCGTCAGTGCCGAAATGCCGAGCCCGACGCTCACCGCCCGCTGCAACCCGCCGATCGCCGGGCTGGTATAGGCGATGCGCCATTCCCGTCCGCCCGAGCGCAGCGCCGCGAACATGCGCCGGCGGTACTCGCAGCCTTCCGGATGGGTGGCGAGCGGCACCGGATGCAGGTTGCGCAGGTCGTTCAGCCGCGACCCGGCCCAGATCGGCTGCTCCTGCCAGGAGCGCACCAGATAGGGGTTCTTGCCCTGGCTCTGCAGCCCGACCACGATGTCGAGCTCGTTGCGATGCAGCTGGTCGAGGATGACGTGGGACAGCCCGCAGGTGATCTCGACCGTGACCTGGTCGTTCTCGCGCAGGAACTCCGAAATGGCCTCCTGCAGGAACGCCACGGCGAAGTCGGTCGGCAATCCGATGCGCAAGGACCCCTGCATGCGCCGGCTGGACAGCTTGGCGACCGCCTCGTCGTTGAGGCGGAGCAATTGCCGCGCATAGACCGCGAGGGTGTCGCCGTCCTCGGTGAGCGTCAGGGCGCGGCCCTGGAAGACGATCAGCTTCTTCTGCAGCATGTCCTCCAGCCGCTTGATCTGCAGGCTGACGGCAGGCTGCGACCGGTGGAGGGCATTGGCCGCGCGGGTGTAGCCGCCGAGGTCGATGACGGTCAGGTAGGCGCGCAGGATGTCGATCGGGAGGTTGACCTCGCTCAATTGCATTCCCTCATGGTCACATGTCGAGAATAAATTTTTCGGTATGATGCACAAGCGATAGTTTGCTCGCATGAACCGCACCGCCTTCCACGCCTTGTTTCAGTCGCCGGGCCCGGTCGTGATCCCCGTCGTCCATGTGCTCGACGAGGAGCAGGCGGCGCGGAACGTCGCCATGGCGCTCGCCGAAGGCGCCCGGGGCGTGTTCCTGATCAACCACGACTTCCCCTATCCGGCGTTCCTGCCGATCATCCGGCACGTTCGGCGCCGCTGGCCGGACCTCTGGCTCGGGGTGAATTTCCTGGCCATCACCGGGCTCGACGCGTTCCCGGTGCTGGGCCGCCTCGCCGCCGAGGGGATCCGCGTCGACGCCTATTGGGCCGACGACGCGCGCATCGACGAGACGTGCCCCGCAGACGCGCAGGTCGAGGCAGAGGCGATCACGGCCGCCCGCGCGGCGTCCGGATGGCACGGGCTCTATTTCGGCGGCACCTGCTTCAAGAAGCAGCGCGAGGTGCGTCCGGAGCACTACGGCACCGCGGCGGCGATCGCGGCCCGGCATATGGATGTGATCTGCACATCGGGCGTGGCGACCGGCTTCGCCGCCGACACGGACAAGATCGCCACCTTCCGCTGCGCGATCGGCGAGGCGCCGCTGGCGCTCGCGTCCGGGATCACGCCCGAGAACGCCGGCTCCTACGCGGCGGACGTGGACTGCTTCATGGTCGCCACCGGCATCAACAAGCCCGGCGACTTCTACACCATCGAGCCGGCGCGCCTCGCCGCCCTCATCGACGTCTGCCGCAACTCGGGAGCTACGCCATGACGCAACACAAGGGCCCGCGCGACGATCGCTGGTATCTCTCGCTCATGGCGCCTAACACCAAGGGCGAGCGCTTCGCCTGGCTCGATCCCACCTCGATCTACATCAACGGCCAGGCCTTCACGGATCTGCTCGACGATCTCGTCGCCGATCTCGACGGCCTCACGGTGGACGTGGTCGCGGGCCTCGATGCGATGGGCTTCGTGCTCGGCTCCGCGCTCGCCACCCGTCTCGGTGTCGGCTTCCTGCCGATCCGCAAGGCGGGCAAGCTCTGCGTGGACACCGACCTCGTCTCCTTCACCAACTATTCGGGACGCACGCAGGACATGGAGATGCGCAAGCCCGCCTTCGCGCCGGGCACGCGCGTCCTCGTCGCCGACCAGTGGATCGAGACCGGCGGTACGATGGACGGCGCGATCCGCCTCGTCGAGCGGCAGGGCGGTCGCGTGGTCGGCCTCGCCGCGATCGCCATCGAGGAAAATGCCGCGACCGACGCCTACCGCGCCGCCTATCGCTGCGTCTCCGGCGTGCTGCCCGGCTCCCGCTGGCAGGCGGAATGCAACCGGCAGGACCTGACGAGCTTCCGAAGCTACGACCCGCAGCGCTGCTTCCCGAAGATCCGCTGACGCCCGTCGGGTCCGCCGCGCGAACCGGGACGGCGACGGCGCGACCGGTGCCTTGGCGCCGGCCGGCGCTGCGCCGGTCGACGGGGCCCAGATCGACGAGGCCCCGATCGACAGGGCGCCGATCGACTGGGCGCCGGTGACGGATGCGTTCAGCGGGCGGCGATCCAGGCAACGGCCTTCTCGACCCAGGTCCCGGTCGAGCCGCGGCCGGTCTCGAACGGATCGCTGTAGAACTTGGCCCCGGACTGCCGGGCCGCGCAGCGGACACGCTCGACCATCGTGGGCGAACCGGCGGCGTACACTTCGTCGTCCGGCTCCAGATCGGGGATGTGGTCGGCCGGAGAGCCGACGGCAACGCTGCGATATTGCGTCTGCTCTTCCTCGACCGTCGCGACGATCGTCAGCCCCGGCGACCGGCTCGCCAGACGCAGCGCCGGCGCCATGTAGAAGGACGCGAGCTTCCGGCTGCCGGCGATCAGGAAGATGTTGCGTTGCGGATTTTCCCGGAGCGCTGCGTCGGCGACCGCCCAGATCGGGGCAAAGCCGGTGCCGCCCGCCACGAGCACCAGTCGGTTCGACCTGTTGGGGCGCAGGAACGCGTGGCCAAAGGGACCTTCGACGATCACCTTGTGGCCGCCGGCAATCCGTCCGCCGAGATGCGGGGTAACCTTGCCATTGTGCACACGCTTGATGTTGAGCCGGATCTCGTCGCCGAGGTGATGGCCGTCGAGCGCCGCCGTGGGGCTGAACGACCGGGTCGGAAAGCCCCGGAAGGTGAAATTGCAATATTGCCCCGCCAGGTAGTCCAAGGGTTCGGACGCCTTGAGCACGACCTCCACGACATCGTGCGACCGGGCCACGATCGTCTCCACATTCGCCTCGGCCCGCACGACCGGCGGTAGCGCCTCCCGCTCGACCTTCAGGTCGGAAAACACGCGGGCCTGGCAGGCGAGAATACAGCCCGGCTCCCCGCTGTCTCCGCCCACCGTCAGACCGCGGCCGACGCTGACGACACAGGTGCCGCACCGGCCGGCCCGGCAATCGAACGGGATCTCGACGCCGCCGAGAAGCGCGGCATCGAGAAGGAGTTGGCCGGAACGGACCGGGAAAGTGTCGCCGTTGACGCTGACATTGTGCAGTCTTGCCATCATTCGACCTCCAACGTGATCGGCCTGAGGTGCCGCGTGTGTCTCAATTCCGCGTGGTCGAAGGCGGCAAGCCACATGAGCGTCCCCGATTTGATCGGAACGTCGAGCTTGCTGCCGGTGTAAAGCCGTCGCGCGAACTCCAGCGTCCACCGGCCCGCCGCCCAGCGGCCGACCGCGGCGGACGGCTCCGGGCCTTCCGGCCCGGATCGAGCGATCAGGCCCGGGATGACCGAACCGATCGGCATGGCCCTGTCGGCACCGGCCGTGAACGGCACCGTCTCGGCCTCTTCGAGGATCCAGCTCGGCGATTCCGCGTCGCTGCGGTCGGACCCGACGGCCGCCGCCGACACGGCGCGGGCCGTGGCCGCGTCCCAGGCGGGCAGGCGGCGCGGCGTCACCCTCTGCGGCTCGCCGCCGGCCGCCGCCGGGTCGTAGTTGCGCCCGTAGCGGCGGAGGGCATGGTCGAAGGCAATGCGGCCAAGATAGTGGGCGTCACCCATCGCATCGTCCGTCTGCTCGGCGGCAGGGGCGCCGAAATGGCCGTTGCCGATATGGCTTCCTCGCGCCGAACGGGTCGCGCTCCACTCCCACAAATCGGCGATGCCACCATTCGTCAGGTAGTGCAGACCGCGGCCGCTGCGTGCCGCCGGTCGATCGGAGATCGGTCGCGGCGAGAGATGGATCGCGGCGCCGATGAGCGGGAACACGCCTTGAGCGAAGAGGACCGCGAACTTGTCCTCGCGGAACGTCGTCTCCCCGTCGGGGCCGAGCGGCTTCGTCAACACCTGCCAGCCGTCCGCGCGCTTCACGAGCGGCTCAGCCTTCAACGAGCGGGTCGGATCCGACCAGACGAAAGCGAAGTAGACGTAGGATGCATCATGCACCGCGCGCACCTCGACGGTGGACTGACCGCTTCCGCCAAAGTCGCCGCCCTGAGACGTCGTCACCGTGACCGGCGTCGCCGCGAGCCACGCCGGATCCGACAGGTCGCCGTCGAGCCGCGGCGCCTCGCCGGCTTCGATTTCGGGGATCGTCAAGGTGGTCGCCGTCGCGTCGATCCAGGCATAGGCGCCACTCGCCGCGAGCATCGCGGCCGCCACGGCCGAGACCGCGGGGTGGGCGCGGAGGGTCGTGCCGCCGTCCATGCGAGGGGCGCCTGCCGAAGCCCGGGCAGTCTGCTGGACGAGCGCGTCGTAGCGCGACAGCTGTTCGGCCAGCACTTCCGCCAGGTCCGGGACCGGCGGCGGCACATGCAAGGCAACCGGATGCAGGACCCGGCTGACCTGGGCAAGCCCGCCGGACAACGCGTGAGTGGCGACATGCGCAAGGATCAGGCCGAGGCAGGCCCAGGTCAGGTCGAGGTGCAGGTCCATCACGAAGCGGTCCGCCCCGCCGAAGAGGGCCGCACCGGTCACGACTTCACCGACCAGGCTGGCCATCAGCGCCCAGAAGATCAGCACACTGACCGCAAGTCTTCGTGGAGGGCCGCCCTTGATCAAGCCGATGAGACGGGTCGCGTCGAACCGGATCCGGCTTGTCAGGCGAGCGGACCGGACATAGGCGGCGTAGCTCAACAACACGATGCCGAAAACGAGGCCCGCCGACAGATGACGTAACCAAATATCTTCCATGGGCAGGATCATGTCGAATATCGACAGCCATTCGGCCGCCGGATCGTCGGTCGCGATGCGCAGACCGGTCAGCAGGAGATACAAGAAAGACAGGACGAGCAGGCCATGGAGAACGGCGGTTCCTTGATCGGTTGTCAGGCGTCGTCGTGCTGTCATCGAAACTCCTCGGCATCCAACAAGGGCGCAGTGCAGTTCCGCAGGCTCGGCAATGGGGCAAGGCCGCGTGGGGGAGATCGGACCTGCCCGAGATGGCGCCCATCGGGTCCATACGCGTTAGGAAGTGGAACGAGATTGCGAACATGATCTGGTGCAAATCAGGCATCCCGTTTGAATACAGGAGAAATTGTGGCGCCTGTATAACCAGACCCTGTCAAGTCATTCTACCCGCGAGAGCGAATCAACCCTGAGGAATTAGGAAGCATTATGCAGAACGATTTGATGCGCAGGCCGCTCTTGGACGCCGCCTGATTCAGAATGACATCCATCCGCGCGTCCATGAACTGCGGCCAGTTCATCGCACGCGCCGTCTCTGGCCCGGGATGCGAGACTGGAATGTCCCGCGCGGACCGGCCCTGGAAACGGGGAGACGGTCAGCTCTCGACGGATCCCAGCTTTTGAGCGGGTCGTTGCGGGTGGCAACGTCAGGCGGGCGCCAGATAGGGGGGGGGTGTCGCGCTTTGCTTTCAGAGCTACGATTTCTGCCCTGCGCGAGGTGGCCGCACGACCAAAATCAATCTGCGGACGAACGGCCTCGGCCTGAGGGTCGCCTCGTCGTGACATCCGGCGAAACCTCCGACAGCAAGGGCTTCCGCATAGTGATATAGCAGCCGGGACCGCGGCCAAAGGTTCTGATCGCCGACACGGGATGCGACAGCGACACCATCCGCGATCACTTGAGAGCGCGCGGGGCCGAACCCGTCATCGCCACGAAGCGAAACCGCTTGGTTCAAACCCGGTCGGCGCCTACATCGACACTCTGCGCGACCGGATGGAGCGTCGCTTCATAAAGCTCTGTGTTCCACCCGCATCGCCACACGCTCCGACAAGACATCCGACGGCTTCCTCGGCCTCGCCCTTATCGGCGCCATCCGCCTCTGGATCAGACACTTTGTCAGCGCCGTCAAAGGTTGTATGTCGGCCCTATACAAATAATGCCAGATTGCTTACTTTACGTAACACTCGAATCAAGAGTCTTCGTGCCATTCATGCGGGCGCAAAATGACAGAAACCCAACAAAAATATCAATAATATTCGCGGCATATTGACCCACCTAATATTAACGAGGAAGTTAGTCATTGCCGAGAAGACTCGGTCACTAGGGGGGGGATCATGCGAATTAAATACAATCTTTTCTGCGTGGCTCTATTCATCGGCACTCAACAGAGCGCCGTCGCACAAGTTGCGACTAACATTACCGCGAACGTGAGCGGTGGTCAGTTAGTCATATCCGGGCTGACAACTCCGAACAGCAGCGTGGGAATATACGATTACCCGCTTCCGCCTTCGTCTTCCTTCAACTTTTGGTCGTCCGTCACCTCTGACAGGAAAGGAAACTTCTCCTACAGCACAACGACGAATGTCTCAAAGACTTGCAGGGTCCAGCTGAGGGCCGGCAGCGCTCAGCAAGACATTGAGATTGGCAGTTGCGGTCCCACGGGTGCTGTCGGGGCCACGGGAGCGATCGGTCCAATCGGTCCGACTGGCCCCCAAGGACCGCAGGGGGCGAACGGGCCGCAAGGCCCTATCGGCGCTGCGGGACCGCAAGGTGCGCAGGGTATTCAAGGCCCGATCGGCCCTCAAGGCGCCGCCGGCCAGGATGGTGCGACGGTTGGCCATATTTGGTACCAGTCGGAGATGTTCCCGCCTTCCGCTGGAAATCCAGTGGATATCTATCTCAAGAATCCAGATGGAACGCCGGTTTCTCCCGGATTTCCGGGTAGCTTCTTCTGCGTAATGGGATATGACGACTACTATCAGGGCAAGAATACATTTGTTTTCTACAGCTTCGCCCCTAACGTAGTTCAGGAGTTGGTACATTATCTGGCTTGGGATGCTCCGTTTGATGTGCTGCATGACGGGTCGGGCATACACATATCGTCCGGGACGAGGGGCGTTCTGAACTACGGCCCCTCAAAACTCAAGTTCGACTGCAGAATCGAAAAGTTGTACTGACATCTTGCCCCGTCGCTTCGGCGGCGGGGTGCCCCACTGTGCGTGCGCGGGGCGCATGCCTCGTCGTGGATGCGAGTCAACTGCCATCGTTCCCGTGACCTGCCGCCGAACCATCATCCAGCGGCGCTCGGAGCCACGACGGATTGTGCGCCGCCGGGCGCGGGTGGAGCATTGGTCGAGCGGCAGAGCTGGTCGGAGTTGCGGAGCCGATCGGCCAATGCGCTGAGACGGACCGGTCGACCACGGGCCAGATGCAACCGGGCGGCCGGGTCCGTCATGTTCAAGGCCGCCGCCGATCACGGACCTTGCGTCCGCCTGCTCCGGCGGCGACGACCGCGACGAGGCGCTACCGGACGCGTGCGTCACGCATCCGGTAGCGGAATTTTTTCTGCGTCAGAACGGCGCCGCAGACCCCTTCGGCGTGCCGAAGCCGGTCGGGCCGTCGTAGCCGGTGCCGGCCGTGCAGAGATAGCCCGGATTCGGCAGGCCGTTGATCAGCGGGCAGCTTCCGTTCGAGCCGGAGACGACGTCGTTCAGCGTACCGACCGGCGCACCCCAGATGTCGGCGCCGGGATCGGCTTGCGAGACGGCGCCGTTGGCGCCGTAGAGGCCGGCCACGATCGGCGACGCGACGCTGGTGCCGCCGAACACCATCCAGCCGGAGAGCGTGCCGAAGATCGGACCATAGACGGCGACACCCGTGGCCGGATCGGCCACCGCCGAGAGGTCGGCGACCGTCCGCATCGCGCATCCGCCGTCGGTCTGCCAGGCGGGCTTGGCGTAGCGCGTGCTGCAGCCGCTGCCCGCGCCGGACCAGGCCGTCTCGGTATAGCCGCGCGGATTGGCCGCCGCCGTCAGTGTCGTTCCCCCGACCGCCACCACGGTCGGCAGGGAGGACGGCCACGACACGCCGTAGCCCTTGTCGCCGCTCGAGGCCACGACGGGAATGCCGGGCTGGTTGAAATTCGCCTCGAGGCCCGGCGTGATATTCGCCGACTCCGGGATGCCGTAGCTGTTGTTGATGGCGCCGAGCGGCGTACCGGTCCCGAACGCCTCGCGGATCTTGCGGGCGGCGGTGCTGTGCGCGGCGGCGAGGTCATAGTCGTTGGCCGACTTGGCCTCGACCAGGATCAGCCGGCAGGACGGGCACATGGCGCTCGCCATCTGCAGATCCAGCGCCTGCTCCTGGGCCCAACCGGTATTCTGCTTCGGCAAGCCGCTGGTGCTGCCGGTCTGGTTGTACTTGACGAAGCAGCCCTGGGCGGGGTTCGTCGCGTTCGAGCGGCATGGCGGGAGCCCGAACTGGGTGCGGTAGGTGGCGAGGTCGCCTTCCGCCTTGCCGTAGCCATAGGCGGCGACGACCGCGATGATCGGCGACGCCGCCGTCGGCGCGGCGAACGGCCCTGCGACCGGCGTCACGCCATAGGCGGTCCGGAGCGAGCCGGCGCCGAGGCCGGCCGGCGCCGCCAGCGGCGTGGCCGACCCGCGGGCGAGGATGGTGCCGAGACTGTCGGTCACCACCCTGGCATGGCATCGCGCGACGTCGGGAACGCGCGGATCGTCGCAGACCCGCTTGTTGAAGACATTGCCCGAGCGTTCGACCGCAACGGGCGACTGCGCCGTCGCGTCGAGCGGCATGACGACAAGCATGGTCCAAATCGCGGCGGCGCCTGCGGCTACCTTTTTCATGACGATCCCCCCTTTAACTGCAAGTATTACAGTACATCGATATTCTGCAGGAGGCGATTATGAGTCCCTCGTCATTTCTTCATTAAGGTTATCGGTTCAAGGAAATCGAAAAAGTGTCCGGAGCATGAGGTGCCGCAACGGGGCCAATCCCAGAGCCTTGATGGATTTGATCGAGGTCGTGCCTTTTCCCGAGGCCGCCGCCGCCGCGGCGCGCGCCGAGCCGCACCGGGCCGGCGGTCCGCGGATCGCGCCGGGCTCGCCCGATGACGCGCCTTCAAAACCTTTAAGTCGTCAGGCGATCGGCGGTCGGCCGTGCTTCTGGAAGACGTCGTTGAGAGCCTCCACCAGCAACCCCTGCAGGGTTATTTCTCGATCGAGAGCCAATTGACGCATCGCCTTCCAGGCTTGTGGCCGGACTCGGATCAAGACACCCTTGCGATCATCCGCCGACTTCTTCGATCGACGGCTTGCAAGACGTTCGTCTTCTTGGTCCTTCAAAGGCACTGTGAGGGAATTGATCACAACTCATTCTCTCGCCACACATCTGTCCGCATTCATTTCCGCTTTGGCTCTGCACTATACCTTTTCAAGAGGCCGCCCCCCCGATCGCCGCTCAGCCCAGCGGATTGTCCGCGACGAGCCTGGCGAGATAGGCGACGTCGTCGCCGGAGAGCGAATCGACGAGGCCGGCGCGCAACCATCGGCCGATCTCCGGGCGGTGGTCGATGCCGAACTGCTCCTGCCGTTCGAACCAGCGCGGGGCCTGAAGATGCAGGCGGATGGCCACGCCGGCGGCGTGCAGCGCCTCGGCGTCGTCGGGGCGGAACATCAGGTGCTCGATCGAGACCGAATCGAGCCGCGCCGAGCGGGCGACATGGACGATGTCGGCATGGGCGGCATGGGTGATGCCTTCGGTCTTGAGCGCCGGGACGATCGCCTTGGCGCGCAGCAGGACCTTGTGATCGAACGAGATGACGATCACCTGGTCGATGCCGCCGGTCTCGGCGAGCACCTCGCCGAGCCGCTGCAGCAGGCGGTCGACACGGCGGCGCTCCTTGATCTCGACCACGAGACCGAGGCCGATCTCGCGCGCGAAGCGGATCGCCTCATGGAGGGTGGGGATCGGTTCGCCGGCGAAATCGGCCGCGAACCAGCTGCCGGCATCGAGGGCGCGGATCGCCTCCAGGGTCATGGCGCCGGCGAGGCCGCTGCCGTTCGAGGTGCGGTCGACGCTCTGGTCGTGCAGCAGGATGATCTCGTCGTCCGCCGTGAGCACCACGTCGATCTCGGCGGTGGTGCCGCCGGCGTCGCGGGTGGCGCGGAGGGCGGCGAGCGTGTTTTCCGGCGTGGCGATGGAATGGCCGCGATGGCCGCAGACATGGACGAAGCGGTTGGCGCTGGCGAGCCAGTGGATCATGGGTGAGTTTCCTTCGGTCAAAGCTTGCCCATGCCGCTCGCGAGCGCCTTCTCGTTGCGCATCGCCATGTCGGCGAGGAAGAAGATCACGACCATCGGCAGGAGCAGGATGAACGTGACCACCGCGGCATTGGGGAAAATCATCACTTTGCCGCCGAGCGTGGTCCAGAGCTTGATGGTCAGGGTCTGGATCGCGGGCGAGCCGATGATGAAGGTCTTTTCGAATTCCTCAAAGGAGGAGACGAAGGAGAGGAGGCCGCCGGCGACGAAACCCGGCCAGGCGAGCGGCACCAGCACGTGGCGCGCGACCGCGAAAGGCGACGCGCCGAGCGTGCGCGCGGCCAGGATCATGTCGTCGGGGATGCCCTCGATGGTGGCGGCGAGCACGCGGATCATGAAGGGCAAGGTGCCGATCGCCTGCACCAGGACGACACCCGGGATCGTGTAGACGAGGCCGAGCCGGAAGAACAACACGCCGACCGAGACGCCGACGATCAGCCCCGGCACGATCAGGGGCGCGAGGATGAAGAGTTCCACCAGGCGCTTGCCGCGGAACGGGATCTTCGCCAGCGCATAGGCCGTGGGCAGGGCGAGCACGGCGGAGAGGAGCATCACCAGCGTGGAGATCGCCAGGCTGACCAGGATCGACTGGACGAGGCCGCGATCGGCGAAGGCGCGCTCCCAGTGGATGGTCGACAGTCCGCGCGGCAGGATGTCGGGCGCGAACCAGCCGCCCTTGGGGTCGACCAGGGACCAGAGCGCGACCACCACGAGCGGCAGGACCAGTGTGACGAAGATGGCGCCATAGAGCCCGACCGACAGCCACAGCCGCGTCGCGGCCCGGCGGCGCGGCGCGGCGGCCGAGGCGAGCGGGACGGCGATGCCGGCGGCCGTCATCGGGCGGCTCCGGCGCCGACCCGGTCGGTCACGCGGTAATAGCCGAGCAGGACCAGGCAGGCGACCAGGGACAGGACCGTGCCCATGGCGGCGACCAGGCCCCAGTTGTTCTCCACATAGGCGTTTTCGTACATGTAGAGCGACAGCGGCTGCGGATAGATCGGCCCGAGCAGGTTGGGGATGGCGAAGGCGCCGGTCGACCCGACGAAGACGAGCAGCGTGGCGGCCGTGATGCCCGGCAGGGCGAGCGGCAGGTCGACGAGCAGGAAGGTTCTCAGCGGCCCGGCGCCGAGCGTGCGCGCGGCGAGCTTCAGGTCGTCCGGCACGGCGGCGAGCGCGCCGGCGATGATCAGCGTCATGAACGGCACCGCCTTCCAGGCCATGGCGATGATCACGCCGATCGCCAGCGGATCGCGCACCAGCTTGGGCAGGGACAGGCCGAGCGGGGTCAGCATGCGCGAGACCATGCCGCCGCGGTCGAGAAACACCATGAGCAGGAAGGCCGCCACCAGGGACGGGACGACGAGCGGGACCTTGTAGAGCGTCGCGAACAGGCGCTTGCCGGGAAACGAGGCCTGCAAGGCGACCGCGAGGGGCACGGCGATCAGGAGGGCCGAGAGGGTCGGCACCACGGACAGGTAGAGCGAGAACAGGAGGCCGTCGCGATAGGTCTGCGAGCCGAACAGTTCGCCGTAATGGACGAGGGTGAAGCCGGTGTCCTTGCCGATCGTGCCGATGCCGAAGCTGCCGGCGACGGCGAGGATCAGCGGCAGCCCGAAGAACACGGCGAGGTAGCCGACGCCGGGGAGCAGCAGGAGGGCGAGGGTCGTGCCGGACCGGCGCATCAGCCGCGCTCCCCCTCGATCACGTGCAGGGGGCTCGCCGCCTCGAGCGACACGCGCGTGCCGGCCGCGAGCAGGACGGCGCCGGCGCCGCTCGCCCGGGCGCGGATCGCCGCGGCGCCGACGCGTACCCGGTAGTCCACGTCGGCGCCGAGGAAACCGATCTCCTCGATCTCGCCGGCGCCGGCCGGGTCCGCCCTGACGGCGATGTCCTCGGGGCGCAGCGAGACCGTCACCGGGCCGGCGCGATCGCCGGCATGGGGGACCTCTTGGCCCCAGGGCAAGGCGATCGTGCCGCCCGCGCGGGTGGCGTCGATCAGGTTGGTCTGGCCCACGAAGGCGGCGGTGAAGCGGGTCTTCGGCCGGCGATAGAGGTCGACCGGCGTGCCGATCTCGACGACGCGGCCGGCCTGCATGACGACGACGCGGTCGGCGAGCGCGAGCGCCTCCGACTGGTCGTGCGTCACATAGATCGCGGTGATCCCGAGCCGGCGCTGCAGGGACCGGATCTCCTCGCGCAGCTGGTCGCGCAACTGCGCGTCGAGGCTCGACAGCGGCTCGTCGAGCAGCAGGACATCGGGCTCGATCACCAGCGCGCGGGCGAGCGCGACCCGTTGCTGCTGGCCGCCCGACAATTGCCGGGGCAGCCGGCGGCCGTAGCCGCCGAGCTCCATCAGGCCGAGCACTGCCTCGACCCGGCGGGCGATCTCGGGCCTTGCGACGCCGCGCATGCGCAGGCCGAAGCCGACATTGGCCTCCACCGTCATGTGCGGAAACAGGGCATAGGACTGGAAGAACAGGCCGACATTGCGCCGTTCGGGCGGCAACCCGTCGAGCCGCCGCGTGCCGACCTGGATGGAGCCGGCATCGGGCTCGGCGATGCCGGCGATCATCCGCATGACGGTGCTCTTGCCGCAGCCGGAGGGGCCGAGCAGGGCGACGAACTCGCCATGATCCATGCCGAGATCGAAGCCGGCGACCGCGACGGTCGCGCCGAAACTCTTTTTCAGCCCGGCGATGTCGATGCGCGGCATGCGATCGGGTCCCACGGTGATAAGGGGCTGGCGGAGGGTCGCCTCCGCCGAAGTCCGAGTAGCTGGCTAAGGATATTCGGGATGGCCGCGCGGCGGCCGAACGCGGGGAAGGCCCCGAGGGCCTCCCCCGCGGCGGGGCGTCACTGCAGGATGTTGGCGACGAAGCGCTTGGCGGCCTCGCTCGACATCACGCCGACGATGCGCGGACGGGCGAAGGCCTTGTACTGGTCGTCCGGCACGAGGCGCGCGACAACCTGCGGGCCGAGCGCGGCGCCGATGTCGAGCTTGGCGCGGGCGGTGCGCGAGCCGTTGACGCTCAGCTTGTAGAGCTGGATCTCGTCGGACATCAGATAGTCGACGAAGAGCAGCGCCCCGGCCAGTTTCCGCGTGCCGGCGGGGATCATCGCGCCGTCGCCGTCGCCCACCTGGCCCGAGACCATCAGGCGGGACTGGACGGTCGGCGGCAGCAGGCCGCGTCCGATGAAGTCGAACACCATGTCTTCCCAGACCGTGCCGACCACGGCCTGGCCGTTGGCCATCAGCGTCAGCGTGTCGGAATTGCCGTTGGTGAACTCGACATGAGGCTTCAGGGCCTTGAAGTAGGCCATGACCGGATCGAGGCAAGCGCCGGCGGCCCAGGCCTTGGCGTCCTCGCTCGTCACCGTGTAGTCGTAGAGCCGCGCCTGGCAGTCCTTCGTCGTCATGGCGAGGATCGCCGTCTCGAGGAAGCCGCCGCCCGAACCGCCCTTGGTCGGGTTCGTGATGGCGACCTTGCCGGGGTTGGCCTTCGCGAAGGCGAGGAGCTCGTCGAAGGTCTTCGGCTCCTTGCCGGCGGGCACGGACCGAGTGTCGAAGCCGATCGCGGTCAGGTTCCGGTGGAACGGCACGACGATGCCGCCGTGGCGATAGCCGCGCGACACGGTCGAGGCGTTGTCGTCGAGGTCGGGCGCGCTCGGCAGCATGGTGTTGAGCGGAAGATTGGCGATGATGCCGGCCTCGTTGGCGACGCGCACCTGGCCGTTCGGCATCCAGAACACGTCGACCGGCGACGGCTGGCCGGCCTTGTGGGCGGCGATCAACTGCTGCACGGCCTGCTCGCCGTCGACCTGGCGATACTCGACCCGGAGGCCGGACTTCGCCTCGAAGCGCTTGATGATCTCGGCGAACAGGTCCTTCTCGGACTCGCCGAAGTCGTAGAAGGTGATCGGGCCCTCGGCCTTGGCCTTGGGCGCCAGGGTTTCGAGGAAGTTGCCCTTGGTCAGGCCCTTCAGGTCGATATCCGTCTTCACGTTGAACGTCGGCGCGTTCACGGGCTCGGCAGCCCGAACCTCGACCGCGACGGTCAGCGCAAGCACAGCCGCGCCGGTAAGCAAGAGCTTCAGCATCGTTACCCCCTTCGGTGACGTGATCAGGATCGGAAAACCCTGCCGGCAGCACAGCTAGGAGGGGCAAGTAACGGCGGCGTGACGCTTCGATGATGACGCGCTCTCGCCGGTTCGGTGGATGATTTTACTCGGAAACTATTTTCCGACGCGAGGTCAAGCGCTTCGAAGGGCGGAAACATCGAGGGCGCCGCCGGCGGCGGCGCGGAAAATTTGTGGAGAGAGGTTCGACAGGTTGCGAGGCCTCCGCGGACAGCGCGGTCGGCGCCGATGCCGACGGCCGTCGGTCTCGCAGACGGCTTCCCGGTGCCGGAGCCACGGCCCCGATGAAACGGCCGGCTAGAGCCTGTCCCGTCCGGATCGCAAGGATCCGGACGAAAAGGACCGGCTCAAGCCCTTGAATCGAGAGCAATTCCTCTTCGATCGGATGATTCCGTCCGATCGGGAAATGCTCCAAGGACCGGGCCGTTCCCGCGCTCGAGCCGGACGACCGCGCCGATGCGACCAGACACGACATCGCCGCGGCGCAAGACGTCGAACGTCCTACGTCACCGTTCGACACGCTTGCCGAAGCCGCGGACGCCCTGTGCGCCCCCGCCCGCGCCGAGAACATGCGTATTTTCCGATATCTCCTTCCCGCGCGCCGACTGACATTATAGGTTTGGTTCAAGGTCGAGGCCGAAGGAGCCGGGACCGGGATGTGCGCCCCGCGGGCGCCATGCGAAGGGGCTGGGAGCGTCATGATCACGAAGCGCGAATTGTTGCGAATGGCCGCGGCGACGGCCGCGATCACGCCGGGCCTGTCGGGGTCCGCCATGGCCGGCCTGTTTTCCAGCCGGCCGGGCTTCTTCATGGCCAGGGACATCGCCGAGGCGGGCTTCATCTACGGCCTGCCGATGGTCATGATGTACGGCATCCTGTCCGAATACGCGATCGACAAGACTTCGGGTCAGTTCAAGGCGCCGTTCAACGCCCTCTACAACGAGGCGCGCGTCTTCACCCCCGACGACACGGCTGTCATCACGCCGAACAGCGACACGCCCTACTCGTTCATCTGCATGGACCTGCGCGCCGAGCCAATCGTCGTCACCGTCCCGGCGGTGGACCCGAAGCGGTACTACTCGCTGATGCTGTGCGACATGAATACGTACAATTTCGGCTATGTGGGCAGCCGAGCGACGGGGAGCGGGCCGGGCAGCTACATGGTGGTCGGGCCCGACTGGACCGGTCCCACGCCGCCCGGCATCAAGAAGGTGTTCCGCGCCTCGTCGGAACTGGCGATCGGCGGCTTCCGCACCCAGCTGTTCGACGCCGCCGACATCGAGGGCGTGAAGAAGGTCCAGGCCGGCTACAAGGCGCAGACCCTCTCCGCCTTCCTCGGCAAACCGGCGCCGGCCGCCGCCCCGCCGCTTCCCTTCCCGAAATTCGAGAAGGACCTGGTCAAGACCGAGTTCTTTGAATACCTCGATTTCGTGCTCTCGCTCGTGCCCGAGGTGGCGGGCGACCGCTGGATCCGCCAGCAACTGGCCCGCATCGGCGTCGGCCCGGGCAAGAGCTTCGACTTCAAGTCGCTGTCGCTGGAAGACAAGGCCGAGATCCTGCTCGGCATGAAGGAAGGCCAGAAGAAGATCACCGACGCGATCGCCAGTTTCGGCACGAACATCAACCACTGGCGCGTCGGCTCGTCGTTTGGCGACGAGGCCTTCTTCCACGGCGACTGGCTGCTCAGGGCTTCCGCCGCGCAGGCCGGCATCCTCGGCAACGACGCCGTGGAGGCGATGTACCCGCTCGCCAAGAACGATGCCGACGGGCAGCCGCTCGACGGCTCCAAGGCGAGCTACACGCTGACCTTCGCGCCGGGCGAGCAGCCGCCGGTCAACGCCTTCTGGTCGGTCACCATCTATGACGGCAAGACGCAGCTCCTGGTGCGCAATCCGATCAACCGCTACCTGATCAACTCGCCCATGCTGCCGAGCATGAAGACGGGGCCGGACGGATCGCTCACCATCTACATCCAGGCGAAGTCGCCGGGGCCGGACAAGGAAGCGAACTGGCTCCCGGCGCCCGACGGGCCGATCTACATCGTCATGCGCCTCTACTGGCCGAAGGAAACCCCGCCGTCGATCCTGCCCCCGGGCGAGGGCACCTGGAAGCCGCCGGGCATCAAGCGCGTCTGACATCGGGCCGCCGCGAACGGGTGACGGTGCCGTGCCGGTCACGGCGCCGCACCGATGGCGTCTCCCATGATCAGCGCGATGAGGGGGTGTCTCGCCGAGACGAACGGGTCGCGATCCCCGGGCGTCGGGATTTGTCGTCGCCGCCGCATTCCTTCATCAGGGTGGCGAAGAGTTCGAACTCGGCCCTGCGCGGCGATGACTTGCGCCAGGCGAGCCCGATGCGGCGCGTCGGTTGCGGATCGGCGAACCTCACGAGCCTGACGCCGCCATAGGCGAGCTCACGCGGCGCGGCCAGTTCGGGCACCAAGGTGACGCCGAAGCCGTTCGCGACCATCTGCACGAGGGTCGACAGGCTCGATGCGTCGAGCGTATCGGCGCCCCTCGTCGCTCCCAGTTGGCAGAACGCGAGCGCCTGATCCCGGAAGCAGTGGCCGTCCTCGAGAAGCAGGAGCCGCTGGTCGCGCAGCACCTCGGGGGAGACCCGCGTCCGTCTTGCGACCGGGCTTCCCGCCGGCACGGCGAGAAGAAACGGATCGGACAAGACCTCCAGGGTCTCGATGTCCGGCTGGTTGATCGGCATCGCCACGACCAGAAGATCGAGATCGGCCGCCAGGAGATCGGCGATGAGAGCGCTCGTCTGCGTCTCGCGGATCTTCAGGACCAGTGCGGGATGAAGTTCGCGAAGCCGCGGCAGGAGGCGAGGCAGCAAATAGGGAGCCACCGTCGGGATCAGTCCGAGGCGGATCGGCGTCGTGAAGGGCGCACGCCATCGTGCGGACAGTTCCGTGAGGGCGCGCAGGTTCGAAAGAATGTCCGCCGCTCGCGCGGCGACCTCGCCGCCTGCGTCCGTCAGGGTGATCCCGTTCGGCCTTCTTTCCACGAGAACCACACCGAGCTCTGCCTCCATCCGGCTGATCTGCATGGAGAGTGCCGGCTGGGTCACCGCGCATTGCTCCGCTGCCCGCCCGAAATGGCGAAGCCGGGCCAGGGCATCGAAGTAGCGGAGCTGTCGCGTCGTGATCACGGCGGTGCCCATCAGATTTTCTGATCGAGTCTCACCCATATCCCGATTGGATCTGATCAACCAGCCGCTGTACGAATTTCCCTAGAGGAAGTTCGGTGCACGCGCTTTCCATGAAGCAACGAGGAATGCGATGCCCGGACAAAACATCGTCATCCGAGAATTCGTGACAGAGGCGACACCGGACTCGCTCAACGAAGCCATTAAGTCGCGCGGTGTATCCGTCGATCGGATCCTCTCGGTCTTTCTTGTACCGGGACAGGTCATCGCCAATGGACCACGCGACAGATTCCGGGTGCTGTATCACGAGGACGCTCGAGAAATTTTACATCCCGTACCTGATCCCCGTCACCACTCGGAAAACACCGTCGTCCCACCAATCGCCCGGACACCCCGATCGGCCCGAGGGTGCCAGCAACAGGAGCGCCTCCCGTGAACGATATCGCCATGTGCCCCTTCTCCGAAGCCAGACGCGTGGCGAGCCATGTCGGCACGCGGGCAAACCGGGATTGGTGGCCGACGTCGCTCGATCTCGACATCCTCCACCAGCACGAGGCGAAGTCGAACCCGCTGGACCGCGGCTTCGACTACCGCGCCGCGGTCAGAACGCTCGACGTCGCGGTGCTCAAGGCGGACATGAAAGCGCTGTTGCGTGACAGCCAGGCCTGGTGGCCGGCCGACTGGGGCCATTATGGCGGCCTCATGATCCGGCTCTCTTGGCATTCGGCCGGCACCTACCGCCTCGCCGACGGCCGCGGCGGTGGCGGCGCCGGCGACATCCGCTTCGCCCCGCTCAACTCCTGGCCCGACAATGCGAGCCTCGACAAGGCGCGCCGGCTGCTCTGGCCGATCAAGAAGAAGTACGGCAACAAGATCTCCTGGGCCGACCTCATCATCCTGGCGGGCACGATCGCCTATGAGGACATGGGGCTGAAGACTTTCGGCTTCTCGTTCGGCCGCGAAGACGTCTGGCATCCCCAGAAGGACGTCTACTGGGGCTCCGAGACCGCCTGGGTCCCGCCGTCCGAGTCCCGCTACGCCGACGTGGCGAAGCCCGAGACCCTGGAAAACCCGCTCGCCGCCGTGCAAATGGGCCTCATCTACGTCAATCCGCAGGGCGTCAACGGGGAGCCGGATCCGCTGCGGACCGCCGCCCACATCCGCGAGACCTTCGCCCGCATGGCGATGAACGACGAGGAGACCGCCGCGCTGACGGCCGGCGGCCACACCGTCGGAAAGGCGCACGGCAATGGCCGCGCCGATGCGCTCGGGCCGGAGAAGGAAGGGGCCGGCATCGAGAACCAGGGCCTCGGCTGGATGAACCCGGCGCAGGACGGGAAAGCCAGCGAGGCGATGACCTCCGGCATCGAAGGCGCCTGGACGACGCATCCGACCGTGTTCGACATGGGCTATTTCGAGTTGCTGTTCGGCTATGACTGGGAGCTCACCACGAGCCCGGCCGGCGCGCATCAGTGGCGACCGATCGGCATCGCACCGGAGCACATGCCCGTCGACGCGACGGACCCGTCGGTTCGCCGCATGCCGATGATGACCGACGCGGACATGGCCATGAAGGTCGACCCGATCTACCGGGCGATCTGCCGGGCGTTCATGGCCGACCCGGACTATTTCAAGGACACGTTCGCGCGCGCCTGGTTCAAGCTGACCCATCGCGACATGGGGCCCAGGGTCCGTTACATCGGCCCCGACGCGCCGACGGAGGACCTGATCTGGCAGGATCCGGTTCCCGCCGGTCCGACCGGCTACGACGTCGCGGCCGTCAAGGCGAGGATCGCGGCGAGCGGTCTTCCGGTCGCCGATCTGGTCGCCACCGCCTGGGACAGCGCCCGCACCTTCCGCGGCTCCGACATGCGCGGCGGCGCCAACGGCGCGCGCATCCGGCTCGCGCCGCAGAAGGACTGGGAGGGCAACGAGCCGGCCCGTCTTTCGCGCGTGCTGGCGGTCATCGAGCCGATCGCGGAGGCTTGCGGCGCCAGCGTCGCCGACGTCATCGTGCTGGCCGGCTGTGTCGGCGTCGAAATGGCGGCCAAGGCCGCGGGGTTCGCCGTCGAGGTCCCGTTCGCGCCCGGACGGGGCGACGCCACGGCCGAGCAGACCGACGCGGCCTCCTTCAAGGTGCTGGAGCCCCTGGCCGACGGCTTCCGCAACTGGCTGAAGAAGGACTACGCCGTCACGCCGGAGGAAATGCTGCTCGACCGGGCCCAGCTCATGGGACTGACGGGGCCGGAAATGACCGTCCTCGTCGGCGGCCTGCGGGCGATCGGCGCCAACCATGGCGGCACGACGCAAGGGGTGTTCACCGATCGGCCCGGCGCGCTGACGACCGACTTTTTCGTCAACCTGACCGAAATGGCCTGCAGCTGGGTACCGACGGGGCCGAACCGCTACGACATCCGCGATCGCCGGACGGGCGCGACGCGATGGACCGCCACCCGCGTCGATCTCGTATTCGGGTCGAATTCGATCCTGCGTGCCTATGCGGAGGTCTATGCCCAGGACGACAACAAGGAAAAGTTCGTGAAGGACTTCGTCGCCGCCTGGACGAAGGTCATGAACGCCGACCGCTTCGACCTTTCCTGATCGCGTGCGGCGCGGGGGCACGGGCCTCCGCGCCGCCTCCGGTCGCGCTTTCGCCTCCGGCGCGGCGCGCCCCTCCCCTCCATGACGCCACCACCGCCCGCGCGGCGCGCCGAAATGATCGAAGCGTGCCCGTCTCCGTGCTTGGCAAGCGCCGAGGAGCAGTGGATCGTGCCGCATCGCGCGCTCGAACGCGCCGCTGACGGAGGGACATGGCCATGCTGCACTCGACGGATCGGATCCTCACCACCCATGTGGGCAGCCTTCCGCGCAGCCAGGAGGTGGTCGACCAGCTGTTCGCGCAGGACCGGGGCGAGGCCTACGACCGGGACGCATTCGACCGGATCATGACCCGCGCGGTCGCGGACGTCGTGCAGCGCCAGCGGCAGGTCGGCATCGACGTGGTGAGCGACGGCGAGACGAGCAAGATCTCCTACGCCACCTATATCCGGCACCGGCTGACCGGCTTCGAGATCGGCGAGATGCCGCGCACGGTGCCGAAGGACCTCGACGACTATCCGGACTACAAGGACCGCCTCGCCCGCATGGGCGGCACGCCGAAATACCATCGGCCGATCTGCTGCGGGCCGATCGAGGTGAAGGATCTCTCCGACCTTCACAAGGACATCGCCAACCTGAAGGTGGCGGTGGCCGCCGCCGGCGCGGCCGAGGCCTTCATGAACGCCGCCTCGCCGGGCGTCGTCGCCGTGTTCCAGCCGAACCGGCACTATCCGACCCAGGAGGCCTATATCGGCGCGCTCGCCGACGCCATGCGCGCGGAATATCGCGCCATCGTGGACGCCGGGCTGATCCTGCAGATCGACGCTCCGGACCTCGCCATGGGCCGCCACATCCGCTTCCGCGACGTGGACGACGACGAGTTCCTGCGCAACGCGGCGCTGCAGGTGGAGGCGCTCAACCACGCGCTCGAGGGCATCCCGGCCGACCGGGTGCGCATGCATCTGTGCTGGGGCAATTACGAGGGGCCGCACACCTACGACATTCCGCTGAAGAAGATCATCGGCATCGTGCTGAAGGCGAAGCCGCAGGCTTATCTGGTCGAGGCGTCCAATCCGCGCCACGCCCATGAATGGGCGGTCTGGGCCGAGACGCCGATCCCGGACGACAAGATCCTGATTCCGGGCGTGATCGACAGCGTGACGAACTTCGTCGAGCATCCGGACCTGGTCGCCGAGCGGATCTGTCGCTTCACCGACATCGTCGGGCGCGAGCGGGTGATGGCCGGCACCGATTGCGGCTTCGGCACCTTCGCGGGCTTCGGCGCGGTCCATCCCGACATCGCCTATGCCAAGCTCGGCTCGCTCGCCGAAGGCGCGGCGATCGCGAGCCGCCGCCTGTGGCCGGCCGCGGCCTGAGCGGGTCCCGCATGCAGGCCGCCGCCGGACCGGCACCCGAGTCCCCGCTCCCGCCGGGGCCACGCGCGGCGGTGCCGCTCTTGCTCTTGCCCGGTACGCTCTGCGACGAGCGGGTGTGGCGGCCCTTGCTCGCCGCGCTCGGCGATCCGCCGGCGATGGCGCGCCTGCTGGTCGGCGCGGCGAGCACGCCCGCCATGGCGGCGAAACTCCTGGAGGAGTTGCCGGAACGTTTCGCCGTCGCCGGGTTCTCGCTCGGCGGCATCGTGGCGCTGGAGATGATCGCGCGGGCGCCGGAGCGCATCGCCGGCCTCGCCCTGATCGACACCACCGCGCGGCCGGACCCGGCGGCGAACCATCCGGTGCGGCGCAACGCCGTGGCGCGCGCCGCCCAGATCGGCCTCCACCGCTACGCCACGCACAAGCTCTGGGCGCTCTATGCGGGCGAGGATCAGGCCGCCGACCTCGCCCACCGCGACCTCGTCGTGGACATGGCCGTGCGGCTCGGCCTCGACACGTTCCGGAGCCAGAGCGAGATCGCCATCGCCCGCGTCGACAGCCGGCCGCGGCTCGGCGCCATCGCGGTCCCGACGCTCGTCCTCTGCGGCGAGCACGACCGGCTCTGCCCGGTCGCGGTGCACCGGGAGATGGCCGAGGGCATTCCGGGCGCGCGGCTCGCCGTGATCGAACGCGCCGGCCATTTCGCCCTGATCGAGCGGCCGGACCGGGTAGCGATCGAAGTTCGCCGATGGCTCGACGCCATCCACGCTGGCTCGGCGGGGCGGGATCCGTGACGGCGACGCGCCTCAACCCATCGTGATTGCAAATCCGCCCTCAAATGATCGGTTCGGTCCCTGGTGGCCAATGTGAAATTTTAGATGAATTCCGTTTCGTCAGAAACGGCGCCATTATCTTCCCATATTTTCGAAACTTACGATGAATTTATCGTCGCATTAACAAGTTCTATTGCCGTGACGGTAATTACAGAAAAAGATCTTACGTGTAGATAGAAGTAATAAATTAAAATCATCTTTCATATCCGTCTAACACTAAATGTCTCATGATTAATCTCGGTAGCATATTCTTAAATATTCGAATTGAATATTGCTTCCAAGAATGGTCTGGAGGCCTTCATGCGATTGATTCGGACAAGCGCGGCGCTGATCGCGGTCCTCTTCTCGATACCTGCCGTAGAGGCGCAGGATTCGGTTCGTGCCCAATACAAGCGCCCGAGCGAGATCCCGTTTCCGGCGAGCAACCCCTACACGCCCGAAAAGGCGTCTCTCGGCAAGGCGCTCTATTTCGAGCCGCGGCTCTCCGGCGCGGAGAACATGACCTGCGCGTCGTGCCACAACCCGTCCTTCGGCTTCGAAGTGCCGGTGAAGACGGCGGTCGGGGCGCAGAATACGCGGCTCGGGCGCCAGGCGCCGACGGTGCTCAACATCGCCTGGGTTCATCCGCTCTTCTGGGACGGCCGCGCCCCGACCGCCGAGGAGCAGGCCAAGGGCCCGATCGAAGCCTCGGTCGAGATGAACCTGCCGCTCCCCGAGGCGGTGAAGCGGCTCTCCGCGATCCCCGACTACAAGGCCTGGTTCGAGCGCGTGTTTCCCGGCGAGGGCGTCACCCCCGACACGATCGTGAAGGCGATCGCGACCTACGAGCGCACCGTCGTCGCCAGCTACGCGCCGTTCGACGCCTGGGTCGACGGCAACGAACAGGCGATCTCGGCGGAGGCGAAGCGCGGCTTCGACCTGTTCCGCGGCAAAGGCGGCTGCGCCGACTGCCATACCGGCTGGAACTTCACCGACAACAAGTTCCACGACATCGGCCTCGCGACCAACGACATCGGACGCGGCAAATACGAGCCGAACAACATCAAGGCGCAGTATGCGGTGAAGACGCCCACGCTGCGCGACACCGCCCAGCGCGCCCCCTACATGCGCGACGGCTCGGTTCCGACGCTCGAAGCGGTGATGGAGCACTATGTCGCCGGCGGCATCGACCGCCCGTCGCGTTCCGCACTCATGAAACCGGTCCAGCTCACGCCGGATGAGATCCAGGACGTGATCGCATTCATGCGCTCGCTCACCGGCTCCAAGCAAGTCGTCACGCTCCCTGTCCTGCCGAACTGAGGCCCCCGATGCCCATCCTCCATCGTCTCCTCGCGGCCTTCGCCGTGATCGTCGTGCTCGGCGCGGCGCAGGGTCTCGTCAACGCCTGGACGGTCGGCGCCCTCGTCCGCGACGTGGCGGTCGCGACGCAGGATTCGATCGTGCAGGTGGACGCCTCGCGCAAGGCCTGGGACACGTTCCGCGACATCCGCGCCAAGGTGGCCGACGTCACCGAGGGCATCCGCTACCAGCCGAGCGCGAAGGCGCTCGCCGAGGTGGAGCGGATGATCGTCGAGATCCACGCGGACCTCGACCGGGTGCAAGCGGCGAGCCGCTCCGATGCCATGATCGGGCGGGCCGGACACGCCGCCAAGCTGGTCGAGAGCTTCGCCGAGAAGGCACGGGTCCTGCTCGGGGCACGGCCGGCGACGGCGATCCCGTCGCCCCATGTGGTGGACGGCATCGCGGCCGAGATCGGCCAGGACCTGAAGGACATCGTGACGTTGGCGCTCGCCGACGCCGACACCGCGCGCGAGGCGATGCTGCGGCGGACCGGGTCCGTGTCGTTCTGGCTGCAGGTGATTTCCGGCGTCGCCGCGATCGTGGGCGGCGTGCTCGCGGTCTTCGCCGCGCTCTCGATCTCGCGCCCGCTCGCCGCCCTCGAGACCAGCATGCTGCGGCTGACGAAAGGCGAGCTCGACGTCGAAATCGCCCATTCCAAGCGCCGCGACGAGATCGGCGCCATGTCGCGCGCGCTCGAGATCTTCCGCAGCAACGCCCGCGACGTCGGCCGCTTGTCGGAGGAGAAGCGGCGGGCCGAGGAGGCGAGCAGCGGCCAGCGCCAGTCGCTCATGCGCGGTCTCGCCGAGGAGTTCGAGACGAGCGTCGCCGGGGTGATCTCGGAGGTCGAGGATCTGCTCGGCGGCTTGCGCGGCTCGGTGACGGACATGGCGCGGTCGGCGGGCGAGACGCGCGAACAGGTCGCCGGCGCGGTCGACGCCGCCGGCACGGCGGCGCGCAGCGTGACGGCGGTCGCCGCCGCGTCGAACGAGCTCGCGAATTCCGCCGAGCAGGTCGCCGGCCGCAGCACGAAGACGCGCGCGCTCGCGCGGAGCGCGGCCGAGGTGGTGCAGAGCTCGACCGAAGCGACCGAGGGCCTCCTGCAGACGACCAACCGGATCGGCGAGATGGCCGGCCTGATCGGCGCGATCGCCGACCAGACCAATCTCCTCGCCCTCAACGCCACGATCGAGGCGGCGCGGGCGGGCGAGGCGGGACGCGGCTTCGCCGTGGTTGCATCGGAAGTGAAGCAGCTCGCCAGCCAGAGCCGGCAGGCGACCGAGGCGATCGCCGCAAGCATCATGCAGGTGCGCAGCTCCACCGCCGACGTGGCGCGCATCATCGCGGAGATTCGGGAGGCCATCGGCTCCATGGGCACGGCCGCCGAGGACGTCGCCTCCGCCATGCTGGAGCAGCGCACCGCCGCCGGGGCGATCGCCGGCAGCATCGAGCGGGCGGCCGAAGGGACCCGAACCGTGAGCGACGTGCTCGTCCGCGTCGACGGCACCTTCAGCGGCGTGTCCGCGCAGTCGACGGCGATCGCCGACCGCCTGCTCGGTCTGCAGCAGAGCGTCGCGCGGCTGCGCACCGAGTCCGGGTCGTTCCTCAGGCAGGTCCGGGCCGGCTGAGGCCGTCGCGGCGAGGCGGTCGCTCATATTGTCCCGGGACCGTCGCGGGCCCTATAATCATCGGAGTGATTTGCTCTTTCCGCTCCCCGCGAGGCTACGACCATGATTGCGAGATTGGCATTGACGTCGATGGCCGTGGCGGTCTCGATCGGAAGCTTCGGAGCGGCGGCGAGCGCGGCCGACCTCTCGGTCCGCGCCGAGCACCGGCTGAAGCGGTCGGACCTGATCTGCGTCGCCGGCTCGCGCTACTTCGCGCCGGTCTGGTGCGACACGTTCCACGGCTACTATCAGTGGCGCAACGGCCGCACCTTCATCGCGCATCCGCTCCGCTGATCCCCCACCCCGACCGCATCGGCCACCGGGACGCCCGCCGTGTCGAGGCGTCCGGGCGCTCGCGCAGGATTGCGCCCGCCGGAGGGGAGCGTTGAGCCCACGGTGCATCCAACCGTCGCCTTTGCACGTTAGAAGCAGGCCTTCGATCCTTCCGTGCCGCGTCCCGCCGACGCCGGGCCCCCTTCACGACGTGGTGTCGCCCGACCGACGCCGCCGCGCCTTCGCAAGGCATCGCTCATGACCGTGCAAGTCCCCCAGGACGACCTCGCCACCCTGCAATTCGGCATCGGCCAGCCGGTGAAGCGGCAGGAGGATCCGGTCCTGCTGCGCGGCGAGGGCCGTTACACGGCCGACGTGAACCTGCCCGGCCAGCTCCATGCCGCCTTCGTGCGGAGCCCGCATGCGCATGGGCAGCTGAAGGGCATCGACACGTCGGCGGCGCTCGCCATGCCGGGCGTGGTCGCGGTGCACACCGCGGCAGACCATGCGGGCATGAATTACGGCCCGCTCAAATGCATGTTCGCCTTCCAGAACCGCGACGGCACGCCGATGCTGAAGCCGCGCCGCGACGCGCTCGCCGTCGACAAGGTGCGCTTCGTCGGCGATCCCGTGGCGGTGGTGATCGCGGAGAGCGCGGACGAGGCGCGCGACGCCGCCGAGGCGGTGGTGCTCGACATCGAGGTGCTGCCCGCCGTCACCCGTGTCGCCGACGCGATCGCGCCCGGCGCCCCGCAGCTCTATGACGCCGTGCCGGGCAACTGCGTGCTCGACTACCACTACGGCGACAGCGAGAAAGTCGCCGACGCCTTCGCGCGCGCCGCGCATGTGACGCGGATCGCGCTGCACAACAACCGCGTCGTGGTCAACGCCATGGAGCCACGCGCGGCGGTCGCCCACCACGACGCGGAGACCGGGCGCTTCACCCTGCATGCGCCGAGCCAGGGCGTGTTCGGCAAGCGCAACAACCTCGCCGACGCCATGGGCGTGCCGGTGGAGAAGATGCGGCTCCTCACCGGGCAGGTGGGCGGCTCGTTCGGCATGAAGGGCGCGGTGTTCCCCGAATATGTCTGCCTCCTGCATGCGGCGAAGGAACTCGGCAGGCCGGTGAAGTGGACCGACCTGCGCTCCGACAGCTTCGTGTCGGACCATCACGGGCGCGACATGGAGGTCGTCGCCGAACTGGCGCTCGACGCGGACGGCAATTTCCTCGCCACCCGCTACACCGGCCAGGGCAATATGGGCGGCTACCTCACCCATGTGGCGCCGATGATGACGACGCTCAATATCGCCAAGAACTCGATCGGCATGTACCGCACGCCGCTCGTGGAGGTGAACACGGTCTGCGCCGTCACCAACACGGTCCCGGTCGGGGCCTATCGCGGCGCCGGGCGGCCGGAAGGCAACTACTACATGGAGCGCCTGATCGACGCGGCGGCGGCCGAGCTCGGCATCGACCGGGTCGAGCTGCGCCGCCGCAACATGATCACGCCGGCCGAACTGCCGCATGGAACGCCGGCCGGCACCAGCTACGACAGCGGCGACTTCCCCGGCCTGCTCGACCGCGCGCTCGAAGCCTCCGACTGGGCCGGATTCGAGGCGCGCCGCGCCGAGAGCCTGGCGCAAGGCCAGCTGCGCGGGCGCGGCCTCGGCTGCTACCTGGAGGTGACGGCGCCGCCGTCGAACGAGATGGGCGGCATCCATTTCGAGCCGGACGGCACGGTGACCATCGTCACCGGCACGCTCGACTACGGCCAGGGCCACTGGTCGGCCTTCGCGCAGGTGCTGCATTCGAAGCTCGGCGTGCCGTTCGACCGCATCCGCCTCGTCCAGGGCGACAGCGACCGGCTCATCGCCGGCGGCGGCACGGGCGGCTCCAAGTCGATCATGGCGAGCGGCGCCGCCATTTCCGAGGCGAGCGACATCGTGATCGAGCGCGGCAAGACGATCGCCGCGCATCTGCTCGAGGCCGGCGTCGAGGACATGGAGTTCGCCGACGGCGCCTTCGTGATCGCCGGCACCGACCGCGGCATCGGCATCATGGAGCTTGCGGAGCGGCTGAACGAGGGCTTCGACCCACCGCCCGGCGTGGCGCGCACGCTCAGCGTCGACCACGTGTTCAAGCTCGCGCCGCCCGCCTATCCGAACGGGTGCCATGTGGCCGAAGTCGAGATCGACCCGGACACGGGCGTCACGCAGGTGATGCGCTACACGATGGTGAACGACTTCGGCACCATCGTGAACCCGATGCTGGTCGAGGGCCAGCTGCATGGCGGCGTGGTGCAGGGGATCGGCCAGGCGCTGATGGAGCGCACCGTCTATGACGACGCCGGCCAGCTCGTCACCGGCTCTTTCGTCGACTACCAGCTGCCGCGCGCCGCCGACGTCCCGCCGGTGTTCACCTTCGAGAGCCGGCCACGCCCGACCGCCAACAATCCGCTCGGCGCCAAGGGCTGCGGCGAGGCCGGCTGCGCCGGTTCGCTGCCCGCCGTGATGAACGCCGTGGTGGACGCACTTTCCGGCCACGGCATCCGCCACGTCGACATGCCCGCGACCCCGCTCGCCATCTGGACGCTGCTGCAGCAGGCCAAACGGGCCTGACGGGGCGCCGCGAACAGCGCCCGAGACCCGCCGCGAAACGGCAACTGAAAGACCGCCCGACCCCGGAGTTGAGCCGTGCCCCGAGGAGACCGTCGCGCCGACGAGGGCCCGGCGCGCTACACCAAGTCGAACCTGCCGGAGAAGATCTGCGCGGCCTGCGGCCGGCCTTTCGCCTGGCGCAAGAAGTGGCGGCGCGACTGGGAGGCGGTGAAGACCTGTTCGGAGCGCTGCAAGGCGACGCTGCGGCTCACCCGCGGCTGACGCGTCAGAACGTCATGTCCTCGACGGTCGACATCACCTTGGCGTTCGCCTGGTAGGCGAGCCGCGCCATGAGAAGGTTGGCGAGTTCGGTGCCGAGGTCGACCGCGGGCGCCGCGACCATGCCGGACGTGTCGGCATCCGGCGAATTCGGGTCGAACTGGAGCGTGTAGCCGGGTGCGCGCGGCACCATCGTGGCGGTCACGCCGCCCCCCGGCTCAGCGCTCTGCTGCACGTCGAGCGGCTGGTAGGCGGTCGAACGGCCCGCGGCGTCCGGCACTGTGCCGGTCGACTGCATGTTGGCGATGTTGAGGGCGACCGCCTCGACGCGAGTCTCGGCGGCCTGCATGCCGCTCTGGGCGATGCGAAGGGCGGTCAGGTTCATCGGTGAAGGGTCCCGTTTCACCCATGATACGGGGTAATCCGTTACCTAGAATTCTTGAATATGAATACAATTCGACCGATCCGCCGAAAACAGGCCGCCGTCGGCGGACCGCAGGAGCCCCGATGCCCCCCTTCACCGCGCGCGAACCCGCCATCGCCACGCCGATCGCCGACGACGACCTCGTCCGCGTCGTCCGCTACGACTTCGCCCCCGGCGCGGAGACCGGCTGGCACAAGCACGGTCTCGCCTATGTGGTGGTGCCGGTGACCCATTGCGCCTTCCTGATCGAGGAGGCTGAGGGGTCGCGCCGCGTCGACGTTCCGGCCGGCGCCGCCTATCGGCGCGAGGCCGGCATCGAGCACAATGTGGTCAATGGCGGCGACGCGCCGATGAGCTTCGTCGAGATCGAGATCAAACGTTGAATGCGTCGCCGGACGCATCGACTTTGCCGCGCCTTCCTCGCTAGAGTGCGGCACGCAGGCGTCTGGCGCTGAAGGGCAATTCCACCTTCGGCACGACCGGGCGGCGGCGGGGCACGAACGCGCGGCGGAGACCCTCGGAATGGCAGCGGAAGCGGTGCGGCAGGACGCGGACGCGGCCGCCGGAGCGGGCGACAATCCCGGCCCGGCGAAACCCGCCGCCGTCGAGGCACGCGGCCTCACGCTCACCTTCGAGACCGCGGACGGCCCGGTCTATGCGCTCTCCGAGGTCGACCTCCGCGTCGAGCACGGCGAGTTCGTCTCCTTCATCGGCCCGTCCGGCTGCGGCAAGACGACGCTGCTGCGCGTCATCGCCGACCTCGAACAGGCGACCGCCGGCGCCATCCTGGTGAACGGCGTGCCGCCCGCCGCCGCGCGCGCGAGGCGCGACTACGGCTACGTCTTTCAGTCGCCGGCGCTCTATCCGTGGCGCACGGTGGAGCGCAACGTGATGCTGCCGCTTGAGATCTTCGGCGTGCCGCGCGCCGAGCGGATCGAGCGGGCGCGGCGCTATCTCGACATGGTCAACCTCAAGGGCTTCGAGAAGAAGTTTCCCTGGCAGCTCTCCGGCGGCATGCAGCAGCGCGCCTCGATCGCGCGGGCGCTCTCCTTCGATCCCCAGCTCCTCCTCATGGACGAGCCCTTCGGCGCGCTCGACGAGATCGTGCGCGACAAGCTCAACGAGCAGCTGCTCCGGCTCTGGGGCGAGACCGGCAAGACGGTCGTGTTCGTCACCCATTCGATCCCGGAGGCGGTGTTTCTCTCAACCCGCGTGGTGGTGATGAGCCCGCGGCCCGGCCGCATCATCGACGTGATCGAGACCGGCCTGCCGCGCGACCGCACGCTCGACATCCGCGAGACGCCCGAATTCCTGAAGGTCGCCCAGCGGGTGCGCGAGGGGCTCCGGGCGGGGCACAGCTATGACGACTGAGACGCTCGGCGCGGCCGGATCGGTCAGACGGGCGCGGCCCACCTATCTGGCGCGGAGCCGCGCCCTGCCCGTGCTGACCGTCGTCGCCGTGCTGCTCGGCCTCTGGTACTGGGCCTGCCTGCCGATGAATGCCGGACTGCCCTCCATGCCGAAGGAGGGCACGCTCGGCGAGCGCTACCAGGCCGCCTGGTCGCTGGATCGGCCCGTGCTCCCCGCGCCGCACCAGATCGTCATGGAACTGCGCGTCTCCACCTGCGGGCGCCTGCCGGAGGGCGAGAGCTTCCTCGCGGCGTTCTTCTCCTGCGAGATCCGCTGGACGCCGCGCAACCTTCTGTTCCACGCCTGGACGACGCTCTCCTCCACGCTCACCGGCTTCCTGATCGGCGCCGTGCTGGGGGTCGTGCTCGCCGTCTCGATCGTGCAGGGGCGCGCGCTGCGCAAGAGCCTGATGCCGTGGATCATCGCCTCGCAGACCGTGCCGATCCTGGCGGTGGCGCCGATCGTCGTGGTCGTGCTCGGCTCGCTCGGCTTCACGGGCACGCTGCCGAAGGCGATCATCTCGGCCTATCTCTGCTTCTTCCCCGTCACGATCGGCATGGTGAAGGGGCTCGCCTCGCCGAGCACGATCGAGCTCGATTTGATGCGCACCTACGACGCCTCGGCGCGGCAGACGCTTCAGAAGCTGCGCTGGCCGGCGAGCGTGCCGTTTCTCTTCGCCAGCCTGAAGGTCGCGGTGGCGATCAGCCTCGTCGGCGCCATCGTCGGCGAATTGCCGACCGGCGCCCAGGCCGGGCTCGGCGCGCGGCTGCTGAGCGGGTCCTATTATGGCCAGACGGTCCAGATCTGGGCCGCGCTCTTCGCCGCGGCGGCGCTCGCGGCGCTGCTCGTCGGCGCCGTCGGCCTGGCCGAGCGGGTCACCATGAAGGCGATGGGGGCGCGGCCATGAGCGGGCCGAGTATGCAAACGGCCGCCGGTGGCGCCGTCGCGACCGCGGGTGTCCGGACCGCCGCGGCCGGTGCGCCCGCCGACCCCGCGCGCGGCCCGACGATCTCCGGCGCGCTCGCCGGCCTCGCCGCGGTGGTGGCGGGCAGCGCCTGGGCGCTCGGCCTCGTGCACCGGCCGGGCTTCGCCGGCGCGGCGCCCGGCTGGTTCTGGGTGGCGGTCGTGGCGCTCTGGGCCGCGGCCTGGTTCTTCACCGACCGGCTCGCCCGCGCCAGGGCGCCGACCCGTGCCGCCCGGCTCGTGGTCTACCTTGTCGTGCCGCTGAGCTTCGGCCTCACCGTGCTGGTCCTCTGGGAACTCGTCACCGTCGGTGCCGGCGTCCCGTCGGTGCTGATGCCCGCGCCATCGGCGATCGGCGCGCGCCTCGCCGGGGCGCCGAACATTCTCTTCGAGGACTTCGTGCAGACCGTGCTCCGCGCGGTGATCCCGGGCTGGGCGATCGGATCGGCGGCCGGGATCCTGATCGCCATCCTGTGCGACCGCGTGCCGTTCCTGCAGCGCGGGCTGATCCCGCTCGGCCATTTCGTGTCCGCCCTGCCGCTGATCGGCATCGCGCCCATCATGGTCATGTGGTTCGGCTTCGACTGGCAGTCGAAGGTCGCCGTGGTGGTGGTGATGACCTTCTTCCCGGCGTTGGTGAACACGGTTGCGGGGCTCTCGGCCTCCGGGCACCTGGAGCGCGACCTGATGCGCTCCTACGGGTCGTCCTATGCCGAGACGCTCGTGAAGCTCAGGCTTCCCGCCGCGATGCCTTTCATTTTCAATGCGCTCAAGATCAATTCGACGCTCGCGCTGATCGGTGCCATCGTGGCCGAGTTCTTCGGCACGCCCATCGTCGGGATGGGCTTCCGCATCTCCACCGAGGTCGGGCGCATGAGCCTCGACATGGTGTGGGCGGAGATCGCGGTGGCGGCGGTGACCGGGTCCCTGTTCTACGCGCTCGTTGCCGTGGTCGAGCGGCTGGTGACGTTCTGGCATCCATCCTATCGCGCCCGCTGAGGCGCGAAGCAACCAGAGGGAAAGAGGAGCACATGATGAAGGTGAAGGTCGCAGCATCGGGTCTCGCCGCCGTTCTCGCCGCCGCGCTCGCGCCGGCCGGCGCGTCCGCCCAGGACAAGCTGACCCTGCAGCTGAAATGGGTCACCCAGGCGCAGTTCGGCGGCTACTACGTCGCCAAGGAGAAGGGCTTCTACAAGGAGGCCGGCCTCGACGTGACGATCAAGCCGGGCGGCCCGGACATCGCCCCGCCGCAGGTGATCGCCGGCGGCGGCGCCGACGTGATCGTCGAATGGATGCCGGCCGCGCTCGCCGCGCGCGAGAAGGGCGTCGCCCTCGTCAACATCGCCCAGCCGTTCAAGCGCTCGGGCCTGATGCTGACCTGCCGCAAGGAGACCGGCATCAAGTCGCCGGACGACTTCAAGAACAAGACGCTCGGCGTCTGGTTCTTCGGCAACGAATATCCGTTCATGGCCTGGATGAGCCGGCTCGGCCTGAAGACCGACGGTTCGGCCGGCGGCGTCAAGGTGATCAAGCAGGGCTTCAACGTCGACCCGCTGCTGCAGAAGCAGGCCGACTGCATCTCCACCATGACCTACAACGAGTACTGGCAGGTGATCGACGGCGGCATCAAGGCCGAGGACCTGATCACCTTCAAATACGCCGACCAGGGCGTCGCCACGCTCGAGGACGGCCTCTATACGACGGACGAGAAGCTGAAGGACCCGAAGACGGTGGAGAAGCTCGGCCGCTTCGTGAAGGCGTCCATGAAGGGCTGGGACTGGGCGCGCGCGAACCCGACGGAAGCCGCCAAGATCGTGCTCGACAACGACACGACCGGCGCGCAGACGGAAAAGCACCAGATCCGCATGATGGGCGAGATCAACAAGCTGACCGAGGGCTCGACCGGCGCGCTCGTGGTCGCCGACTACGAGGGCACGGTGAAGACGCTTCTGACCGCGGGCGGCGAGGCCCCGGTGATCACCAAGGCCCCGACGGGCGCCTACACGGCCGCCGTCACGGACGCCGCCGGGATCAAGTGAGCCCGTGCCGGGCGGGGCCGCGGGGCAAACGCCTCGTCGGCCTCGTCCGGTGGGGTCCTCGCCCGTCGCCTTTCGAAATGACGCGGGATATTGCTGATTTGCGTTGTCGGCTTATCGGCTAACGATAGGCCGTCACGTCTCGGCCGATCCAGAAAGTCCCAAGGCGACATGTTCGATCCCCGCCCGTCGCCGCTCCGGCCGACGGATTCGCACCGTGAGTTCACCGCCGAGACCTTGCCCGGCGGCCTTGCCGGCTTCGTCTTCCGCATCGGCGCGGCCGACCAGGTCTGGCTCGGGGTTTTGTCGCTGCTGATCGCCTTCCTCGACACCGCGCCGCTCGAAGTGCAGCGGAGGATCATCAACCAGACGATCCGTTCGGGGGATTTCGGCGCGATCGTGTCGCTCGCGCTGGTCTATGCCGGGATCGTCTTCGCCCACGGCCTCGTCAAGCTCGTCATGAATGTCTACCGCGGCTGGGTCGCGGAGAATGCGATCCGCGTGCTGCGCTCCTCCATCAACACGATCGCCAACGAGGAGACGGCGTTCAGCGGCACCGTGTCGGGCCGCGGCGTGGAAGCCTCGATGATCCTCTCCGAGGCCGAGCCGGTCGGCGGCTTCGTCGCCGAGAGCGTGTCCGAGCCGCTGCTCCAGCTCGGCATCCTCGCCTCGATCGCGGGCTATCTCGGCTATCTGCAGCCGGTCATGGCGCTGGTCAGCCTCCTGACCTTCGCGCCGCAGATCGTGTTCGTGCCGCTGATGCAGCGGGCGATCAACCGCCGGGTGCGCGAGCGCATCACCACCTTGCGGGCGGCGACCGCCGGCGCAGTCGACACGCACACGGAAACGATCCGGCTCAGCCAGGAAGTTCGCTTCCGCGAAGTGTTCCATCTCAACATGGGCATCGTCGAGTTCAAGTACACGCTAAATTTCCTGATGAACCTCAACATGCATCTGGGCATGATCGGCGTGCTCACCCTCGGCGGCTACTATGTGGTCAAGGGCGAAGTGGAAGTCGGGACCGTGGTCGCCTTCATCTCCGGCCTGCGCAACGTCACCGATCCGTGGGGCGGCCTCGTCAACTGGTTCCAGAACGCCTGGGTGACCTCGGCGAAATACGACCTGATGCGGCGCACCGTGGTCGCGCTGGCGTCGGACGGCCCGGACGCCGCGGCGATGATCATCCGGCCCGCTTCCGCCTGAAGTCACGGGCGGCCGCCCGGATGACGGGCGTCAGAGCAGCCCGGCCCCGACATTGATGAGAAGCGCCAGGATGATCGTGTTGAACAGGAACGACAGGATGCCGTGCATCAGCACGACCTTGCGCATGCCGGCGGTGATCACCGCGACGTCCGAGGTCTGCGCCGTGGCGCCGACCGTGAAGGAGAAATAGAGAAAATCCCAGTAGCCCACGTCCTTGTCGTCGCCGGGAAAGTCAAATCCGGCGCGGCTGTGGCCGTCGCCATAATATTCGTGGGCGTAATGCAGCGCCATGGTGGTGTGCACGAGAAACCACGAGACGAAGATCGTCCCGCTGGCGAGGCCGAGCCGCCAGGGCGCGGCGGGAGCCGACTGGCTCTTCAGGCCGTAGAGTTCGGCGACGATCGCCCCGAGGCTTGAGCAGGCGGCGGCGACGACGATGAGGACGATGACCCAGTCCTTTTCGTCCCGCTCCACCGCGCGGCGGCGCATCTCCTCGACGCCGCAATGGGTCATCATCCACCAGGTGCTCCCGATATAGAGCACGGCGCCGAGGCACCAGGTGATCAACAGCCGCGACGGGACGTCGAGGTCCGCCGGCAGCAGCACGAAGACCGCGACGGCGACGCCGGTGGCGATCCACAGGCGCGGATGCGAGCTGCCGATGACATAGGCGCTGCGCTTCAGGCGCGCGGCGCGGGAGTGATGCGCTTCGCTCATAAAACCTCGGCGCCGGAACGGATCCGGCGCCGAAGCTTAGACCATGTTTTCGAGCCCGGGTGAACAGCGTCACCGGCCGGCGGTATCAGGCCGTGATGACGCCCATCAAAAGCGGGCCGAGCGTGATGAGCACGGCCAGTCCGGCGCCGAGCATGTCGAGGCGCTGCATGTCGCGCATGTTTGGCGGCGGGCCGCCATAGGCGCCGCGCCCGGCGAGGCTCTCGCCGTGGCGGCGGTCCGTCGGCTCGTTGCGGAGCTCCATGGTCTCGGCGCGGCGTTCCATCGGCTCGGTCCGGTTGGCCGGCGTGTCCTGCGCGATCTCGTCGCGGCGGGCATTCGGGTCGTGGGTCGGTTCGAGAGTGGACATGTGGTGTCTCCCTGTTGTCCTGATGCGGGACAAATCCCGTCGGACCACATGGTTCCCGGCCCGATTGCGGCGCCGGGCGGGGGGAGACGGTTCAGCGCTGGCCGTGCCGCGGCCCCGCTCCCGCCTTCAGCGGGAGCGCCGCGCCGATCAGCGCCGCCGCGGCGGCGAGCGCCGCGTTCATCAGGATCGCCGCGCGCAGGGCCTCCGCATAGGCGGCGCCGAGGGCGGCCTTGAGCCGTGCGGCGGCCTCGGCGGCGAGCCCGGAGGGCAAGGGAACGTCGAGCAGCCGGTCCGCCGCGGCGAGGATCTTCGGCGCGATGCCCGCGTCGAGCCCGAGCGTCGGCAGGCTCGTGGCGAGGGCGCGGCTGTAGAGCACGGTCATCAGCGCCCCGGTGACCGCGACCGCGAGCAAGCCGGCGATGCGGGCGGCGGCGTTGTTGATGCCGGAGGCGGTGCCGCTCAGCCGGTCCTCGACCGCGTTCATCACCGTGGTGGTGAGCGGCGAGATCGCGGCCGCCATGCCGAGGCCGATCCCGAGCATGGGCCCGAACACGCCGACCCAGTAGCCCCCTGCCGCCTCGGTCCAGCCGAACCAGGCGAAGGAGAGCGCCACCACGACGGCGCCGCCGACCATCGGCAGCTTCGGCCCGATCCGGTCGCCGATCGCGCCGAAGCGGCGGGCGAACAGGGCGATCGCGATGCCCATGGGGAGGAGCGAGAGACCGGCTTCCGTGGCGGTGTAGCCATAGAGCCCGATCAGCGTGTAGGGCGCCAGGAACAGCGCGCCCGACAGGGCGCCGTAGAGCAGCACGGTCAAGAGGTTGATGCCGGCGAAGACGGGATCGCGGAAGAGCCCGAGCGGCATGATCGGCGCGCGCGCCCGCGCCTCCCAGGCGACGAAGGCGACGAGCGTCACGGCCGCCACCGCGAAGCCGCCGCCCACGACGAGGTCGCCGATGCCGCGGGTCGGCCAGTAGACGAGCGCGGCGGTCAGCGCGCCGAGCCCGACGGTCGCGAGCACACCGCCGGCGAGGTCGACCGCCTGGGTCGAGCCGGAGCGCGTCTCCGGCACGCGGGTGAGGGTGAGCCAGATCACCGCGACGCCGATCGGCAGGTTGATCAGGAAGGCCGCGCGCCAGGACAGAAGGTCGATCAGCAGGCCGCCGAGCGGCGGGCCGATCGAGGTGGTGAGCGCCGAGGCCGCCGTCCAGGTGCCGATGGCGCGCCCGCGCGTCGCCTCGGGGAACGAGGCGGAGATGATCGCGAGGCTCTGCGGCACCATCAGCGCCGCGCCGATCCCCTGCAGCGCGCGGCCGGCGACGAGCAGCGCGGAGGTGGGCGCGAGGCCGCAGAGGGCGGAAGCCGCGACGAACAGGACCGTGCCGATCAGGAAGATGCGGCGGCGGCCGAGCGTGTCCCCATAGGCGCCGCCGACGAGCACCAGCGCGCCGAGAAAGAGTGTGTAGATGTTGACGATCCACTGCAGCGTGGCGAAGTCGGCGCCGAGATCGCCCTGGATCGCCGGGAGCGCGATCGGCACGATGCTGCCGTCGATGAACGCCATCGAGGAGGCGCCGATCGTCGCCGCCAGCACGGCCGCGCCGCTGCCCTTAAGGGAAACCGCGGGGAATCGCTCGCCCGTCTTCTGCTGCACGCCGTTCCGTCCCCGCTCCGCTGGCTCGCCCTGCGGCTGCGCGGCAGACCTTACGGCGCGCCGACGGTTTGTCGAGCAAAGGCTCGGCGGTGATGCCGGATGGACCGGGTTGACGCAGGCGTGCCACAGCCCAGGGGCCTCCGCCCCTCGGAAAACGCCGCCCTGCCCCGCATCCGTGCCGAGGCCCTAGTCGCGGCAGCCTGACGTCGTGCATAGACGGAATTGACAGGAACAGCAGGGGACGCGCGGCCTCAGATGCGGCGTGAGCTATGGACGATCCGCGAATTCGTCGCCTTCCTGGTCGCGATGACGATCGAGCGCTTCGCCGCTTCCTCGCTGACGGTCATGCTCGGCTTCCAGGTCTATACGCTCCGGAACGAGCCGCTCGACCTGGCGCTGCTCGGCCTCGTCGAGGTCATTCCGGGCATCGGCCTCGTCCTTGTCGGCGGGGACGCGGCGGACCGGCGCAGCCGCCGGCGCATGATCCTCGGCACCACCGTGGCGCTCGCGCTGCTCGGCGCGGTGCTTTCGGCGGCCTCGGCGGTCGGCACGGGGCTCCTGCCCGTGTTGCTCGGCGCGGCATTCCTGTCGGCGGCGCTCAGGGCCTTCATGAATCCGGCGCTGGTCGGGCTGGAGGCGCAGATCCTGCCGCGCCACCTGATCTTCGAGGGCATTCCGATCCTGTCGCTGTCGGCGCGCGTGGCGGACATGACCGGGCCGGTGCTGATCGGCTTCCTGTGGGCGGCGAGCGGGCCGGTCGTCTCCTATGCGGTGCTCGGCGGCCTGTTCGCGGTCGCAACCCTCATCTTCCTCCTGTTCATCGCGGAAAAGCCGGTCGCGAGCCTCGGCGACGGCGGCTCGCCGCTGCAGCGCATCACCGAAGGCGTGCGCTACGTGTTCGGCAACCAGCCGCTGGTCGGCTCCATGGCGCTCGACCTCTTCGCCGTCTTCTTCGGCGGCGCGGCCGCGCTCTTGCCGATCTTCGCGACCGACATCCTGCAGGTCGGGCCGGCCGGCTTCGGCATCCTGCGCGCGGCCGGGGCCGCGGGCGGCCTCACCGCCGGGGTGTTGGCGACGCGGCTGATGCCGAAGCGGCATGCGGGACTGGCGCTGCACGGCGTCATCGCCGGCTTCGGCGTCGCCATGATCGTGTTCGGGCTCTCGGAGAACTTCTATCTCTCGCTCGCCGCCCTGTTCGTGGCGGGTGCCTGCGACGGCTTCAGCGTCACCATCCGGCACGCCATCATGCGGCTCGCCTCGCCGGAGCACCTGCGCGGCCGCATCGCGGCGGTGCGCATGGTGTTCGTCGGCTCCTCCAACGAGCTCGGCGCGGTGGAAAGCGGGCTCGCGGCGAGCTGGCTCGGCCCGGCGCGGGCGGTCTGGGCCGGTGGCCTCTTCACGCTCGGCGTGGTCGCCTGCGTCGCCTGGCGCATGCCCGAGCTGCGCCGGCTCAACCTCCTCACCTACGGCCAGACCCCGCCGGCGGCGAAGCTCGCGCCGGTCGAGGCATGAATGCGTCCGCCGGTCAGGCGACGCGCTCGCCCGCGCGCCAGGCCGACACCACGACCGGATGGCCCGCCGCCATGCGCAGCCGGAGCAGATCGGCGCGCAGGCCGGGCGCGAGCGTGCCGCGGTCCGTGAGACCCCCCGCCGCCGCGGGCGCCGCGGTGACGAGCCGGATCGCGGCCGGCAGGTCATAGGGAAGCGTCGGGTCGGCGGCGATGCCGAACGCCGCGTCGAGCATGGCGCGCGGCACATAGTCGGAGGCGAGGATGTCGACGAGGCCGCGTTCGAGCAGGTCGCGCACCGCCACATTGCCCGACTGCGAGCCACCGCGCGCATAGTTCGGCGCGCCCGCCACGATGCCGAGCCCGGCCGCGCGGGCGGCTTCGGCCGCCTCCAGCGTAGTCGGGAATTCGGAGATGTGCACGCCGTGCTCGGCCGCGAGCGCCACATGCTCGGGCGTGGCGTCGTCGTGGCTCAGAAGCCTCAGGCCGCGCGCCTGTGCCATGGCGACCACCTCGGCGCCGATCCGCTCGGCGAGGCCGCGCGTGCGCTCCTCCATCTCCTGCTTCAGCGCGAGCACGGCCTCCCGGCTGCGGCCGGTCGCCTTCATGGTGCGGTGGATCCAGGCTTCCAGGTCGCGGCTCTGCCGGTCGCCCGGCGTGTGGTCCATGATCGAGATGACGCGCACGGCCGCGTCGTCGATCACCTCGGCGAGCGCGGCCGGCGTCTCCGGGTCGACGATCTCGCAGCGCATGTGGAAGAGGTGGTCGGCGCGGAACATCCCGTTGGCGCGGCAGATCTTCATCGCCTGCACGATCGGCCGCAGGATCTCGCGGCGCTCGGAGTCCTTCTCGGTCGAGCCGACGCAGATCGAATCGAACACGGTCGTGACGCCGGCACCGATCATCTGCGCGTCATGGGCGAGCGCGGCCGCGATCGGGTCCCAGCGCACATGGGCGCGCGGATAGAGGTGCTTTTCGAAATGGTCCGTATGGATGTCGACGAGGCCGGGCAGCAGCATGTCGCCGGCGCAATCGATCTCCACGAGGCCGCCGGCGTCCGCGCCGTCGATCGCCTCGATCAGACCGTCGCGCACCGTGAGCGAGCCGTCGTGCACCCGGTCGGCCAGGATCAGGCGCGCATTGACGAAGCGCAGCGCCTGCGGCTCGGCCTGCGTTTCGGAAGGGCGGGTCGGCGCGGAGCGGTTCAGCACGAATGACGTCCTCGGCACGAGTCGCGGGCGGTCGGGCGGCCGACCGTGTTTGGCAAGGGCTTGCGACACTGGCATGAAGCCGGCCGGTCATCGCGCCCTTGTCACGAATGTGCAAGGCGACATCAAGCCCAATTGCGCGGGAGACGGCCATGCAGGCTTTCATGCCGCGCCGCATTCCCTATAGTCCCGGCGAAACGGGAGACGCCATGACGGTTCGTTGCACCCTCCTCGCCGCCGCGCTCGCCGTCGCGAGCCTCGCCGCCGGACCCGCCGCCGCCGACGACTGGGCCGATATTCTCGCCAAGGCGCGCGGCCAGACCGTCTACTGGAACGCCTGGGGCGGCGACGAGCGGACCAACAGCTTCATCGACTGGGTCGGCGGCGAGATGCTCGCCCGCCACGGCGTCACGGTGAGGCACGTGAAGCTCTCCGACACGTCGGAAGCCGTGACGCGGGTGATCGCGGAGAAGACCGCCGGGCGCGACAAGGACGGCTCGGTCGACCTCATCTGGATCAACGGCCCCAACTTCCTCTCCATGAAGGAGCAGCGGCTGCTGCACGGGCCTTTCACCCAGCTGCTGCCCAACATGCGCTATGTCGATACGACGAAGAAGCCCTCCAACGTCACCGACTTCACGGTCCCGGTGGACGGCATGGAGGCGCCCTGGCGGCTGGCGCAGTTCGTGTTCAACTACGACAGCGCGCGCGTGACCGACGTTCCGCGCAGCATCCCGGATTTCGTCCGCTTCGCCGCCGCCCATCCCGGCCGCCTCGCGCATCCGGACGTGCGCGACTTCATCGGCGCGACCTTCCTGAAGCAGGCGCTCGTCGAGCTCGCGCCCGACCGCCAAGCGCTGCAGGCGCCCGCCACGGACGACGCCTTCGCGCGCGAGACCCAGCCGCTCTGGGACTGGTACGACCGGCTGAAGCCGCATCTCTGGCGCGGCGGCACGGTGTTCCCGGCAAGCGGTCCGGCGGCGCGGCAACTGCTCGGCGACGGCGAGATCGACCTCACCATGACGTTCGACCCGGCCGAGGCGGCCGCCGCGATCGAGTCCGGCCTGCTCCCGCCGAGCATCCGCACCTATACGCTCGACGGCGGCACGATCGGCAATACCAGCTTCGTGGCAATCCCCTACAACGCGCCGCACAAGGAAGGCGCGATGGCGCTCGCGAACTTCCTGCTCGATCCGGCCACGCAGGCGCGCGCGCAGGACATCCGGGTGCTCGGCAGTTTCACGGTGCTCGACCTCGACAAGCTCGACGGCCCGGGCCGCGCCGCCTTCGAGGCGCTGCCGTCGAGCCCGGCGCTGCCGACGAGCGAGGCGCTCGGGCGCGTGCTCCTGGAGCCGCATCCCTCCTGGATGACGAGGATCAGCGCGGAATGGATGCGGCGAACCGTGAGATAGGCCTCACGCTCCGCCGGCTCGGACCCACCGCGATCCGCACCCGGCCGGACCGGCTGGTCGGCCTCGGCGTCGCTGCCCTGTTCGGGCTGCCGATCGCCGCCGGCCTCGTGGCGACGATCCTGCCCGCCTTCGGCTATCTGCCGGCGATCGGCGGCACGTCGCCGAGCCTCGCGGCCTGGGCCGAGCTCGCCGCCGAGCCGGGGCTCGCGACCAGCCTCCGGCTGACCGTCACCACCGGCGTCGCCGCCACCGCGCTGTCGCTGCTCCTCGCCTTCTCGCTGTCGGCGGCGCTGCATGGCCGGTTTCGCGGCGGCGGCGGGGGCTTCCTCGCGCCGTTCCTCGCCGCGCCGCATGCCGCCATGGCGATCGGCCTCGCCTTCGTGATCGCGCCGAGCGGCTGGCTGATGCGGCTCGCGAGCCCCTGGGCGACCGGCTTCACGCGACCGCCCGACATCGCCACCCTGCAGGATCCCTGGGGGGCGGCCCTGACGCTCGGCCTCGTCGTGAAGGAACTGCCGTTCCTGCTCGTCGTGATCGGCGCGGCGCTCAACCAGATCCCGGTCGCGCGGCAGATGCAGGCCGGCCGCGCGCTCGGCTACGGGGCCGGGATCGTCTGGATGAAGGTGATCGCGCCGCAGGTCTATGCGCAGATCCGGCTGCCCGTCTATGTGGTCCTCGCCTTCTCCCTGTCGGTCGCCGACATGGCGCTGATCCTCGCGCCGGTGACGCCGCCGCCGCTCGCGGTGCTGGCGCTGCGCTGGTTCGCGGCGCCGGACGTGACCCGGCATTTCCCCGCCGCCGCGGCCGCGACCCTGCAGCTCTTCATCGTGGTCGCGGCGATCGGGCTCTGGCGGCTCGGCGAGATCGCGGCGGGCCGGATCGGGCTCGCCTGGTGCGAGCGCGGCAGCCGCGGCGTCAGCGGCGAACCGGGGCTGCGGCTCGCCGCCGGCCTCGGCCTCGCGGTGTTCGCGCTCGGCGCCGCCGCGCTCGCCGCGCTGGCCTTGTGGTCCTTCACCTGGCGCTGGCCGTTCCCGGACGCGCTGCCGAGCTGGTCGCTCGACGTCTGGCGGCGGCAGGCGGGCGCCATGGCCTGGCCGCTCGGCAACACCGTCGCGCTCGCCGTGTCGACCTCGCTCGCCGCCCTCGTCCTCGCGATCGCCTGGCTCGAGGCGGAGGACCGGGCAACGGGCGCCGCCGGCCTGCGGCACGTCGACGCCGGCGCGGCACTGCCGCGCCTATCCTCGCCAGGGGGCGCGGCGCTGCGCTTCGTCTATGTGCCGCTTCTGATCCCGCAGATCGCCTTCTTGTTCGGCGCGCAGGTGCTGCTCGTGGTGGCCGGCGCCGACGGGACCTTCCTGGCGGTCGCGTGGTCGCACCTCATCTATGTGTTCCCCTACCTGGTGCTCGCGCTCGCCGATCCGTGGAAGGCGCTCGACGGCCGCTATGCCCGCACCGCCGCGTCGCTCGGCGCCTCGCCGACGCGGATCCTGTTCCGGGTCAAGCTGCCGATCCTGCTCCGACCGATCCTGGTCGCGGTCGCGATCGGTTTTTCGGTCAGCGTCGCGCAGTATCTGCCGACCCTGTTCGCCGGCGGCGGGCGGGTGGCGACCATGACCACCGAGGCGGTGACGCTGGCGAGCGGCGCGGACCGGCGCGTCGTGGCCGTGCTCGCCCTGACCCAGAGCCTCGTACCGCTCGCGGTGTTCGCGGCCGCGCTCCTGCTGCCGCGCCTCGTCCAAGCCGACCGGCGCGGCCTCGGCGGTCCGGCATGAGCGGCAAGGCCCTCGAGGTGCGCGACGCGACGCTCTCGATCGCGGGCCAGCGGCTCGTCTCCGGCCTCGACCTCGATGTGGAGCCGGGCTCGGTCACGACCGTGATGGGGCCGAGCGGCTCGGGCAAGTCGACGCTGATCGCCTTCATCGGCGGCCACCTCGATCGGCGCTTCGAGGCGAGCGGCAGCGTGACGATCGGCGGCCGCGCGGTCGGCGGCCTGCCGCCCGAGCGCCGGCGCATCGGCATCCTGTTCCAGGACGATCTGCTGTTCCCGCATCTCTCCGTCGGCGCCAACCTCGCCTTCGGTCTCGATCCGTCGGTCAAGTCGCGCGAGGCGCGGCGGGCGCGGGTCGCGGCGGCGCTCGCCGAGGCGGACCTCGCCGGCTTCGCGGAGCGCGATCCGGCCACGCTCTCGGGCGGGCAGGTCGCCCGCGTCATCCTGCTGCGCGCGCTCTTGGCGGCGCCGGAGGCGCTGCTGCTGGACGAGCCGTTCGGCAAGCTCGATGCGGAGCTGCGCCGCGAGATCCGCCGCTTCGTGTTCGACCGGGCCGTGGCGGAACGGATCCCGGTCCTGCTCGTGACCCACGACGAGAGCGACGCCGCGGCGGCGGGTGGCAAAATCGTCACGCTCGGCGTCTAGAGCATTTCCCGATCGGATGGAATCATCCGATCGGGAAATGCTCTAGATTCAAGACCTTGAGCCGGTCCTTTTCGTCCGGATCGTTTCGATCCGGACGGGACAGGCTCTAGCCGGACCCGCGCCAGATCCGCTGCGGCGGCGGCGACGTATCCTATCGCACCCGGGATGTCATGCAGGGGCGCTCGCCCCCGCGAATTCCGAGCTTTGATGAACAATCTTGGGGCTCGATGGTTCTCCGCAAGGTCAGCGCTGGGTCCGGCGAGGAAATTGGTGCCGCATGTACAAGCCTGACGACACCGAACTCGGCGCCCTTCTGAGAGATTGGGCCGAGCTGCACCGGCCCGCTTCCCCGGAAGAGGCGGGCCTCGGGTCGCTGCTCGCGGCGGTCCTGAGCGGGACCGTGGACGTGAGCGCCGCCGCGCCGCTCGACCGGCTGCTCGAAAGTCGCCGACGCCTGCGCCGGACGGACGAGATCTAGGACCGGCTCTGACGAAGCGGAAACGTCAGCCCGGATCGAAGCCCGCGAGGCGGTCGCCGAGGCCGGCGAGTTCGGCTGTCCCCGCATTGGCGAAGGCGACCCGCAGGTGGCTCTCCTGGCCCGGCCCGAACCACGGCCCCGGCAGCGTCAGGACGCCGCGCGAGGCGGCGAGCCGGCGGGCGACGTCCGCCGCGGGGACGCCCTCGAACGGATGCTTCAGGAAGGCGAAATAGGCTCCGATCGAGTCGAGCCGCCAGCCGTTCAGGCCGTCGAACACGGCGCGGAACGCCGCGGCGCGGCGCTCGATCTCCGCGCGGTTGGTTTCGCGCCACGGGGCAAGGTCGGCGATCGCGGGCGCGAGCGCCACCTGGCCCGGCCGGGCAGGGCAGATCTGCAGGCAGTCCATCACCTTGATGGTCTCGGCGAGGATCGCCGCGCCGGCCGCCATCGCGCCGAGCCTGTGGCCGGGGATGCAGTAGGATTTCGAGAAGCTGTAGAGCTGGATCACGCTGTCGCGCCAGGCCGGATCCGCGAAGAGGCCGTGCGGCGGACCGGCCCCGGCCGGCAGGAAGTCCCGATAGGTCTCGTCGATGACGAGCGCGATGCCGCGATCCCGGCAGAGCCCGGCGAAGGCCGCGATGGTCGCCGGGTCGTAGACGGCGCCGGTCGGGTTGTTCGGCGTGACGAGCACGATCGCCTTCACCGGCGCACCCGCCGTCGCGCGCCGGTCGAGCAACGCGGCGGCGTCCTCCGGGTCGGGCACGAAGCCGCGCTCCGGCCGGCAGGCGAGCGCGACCGGCTCGATGCCGAGGAAGGCGAGCGTCATCTGATGATTGAAATACCAGGGCGACGGCAGCATCACCGCGTCGCCGGCCTTGGCGAGGGTGAGGACGGCGAGCGCGAAGGCCTGGTTGCATCCCGCCGTGATGGCCACCTCCCGCGTGGCGACCGGCGCTCGGTAGAGCTCCGAGACATGGGCCGCATAGGCGGCCCGGAGCGGTTCGTCGCCGAGGATCGCGCCGTAGCCGGCATAGGCCGCGTCGCCGGCCGCCGCGGCGAGGCGCTGCAGCATGAGCGGGTGCGGCGGATAGCTCGGGACCGCCTGGGCGAGGTCGACGGCCGGGCCGGCGCCGCCCGCATAGGCCGCGAGCCAGCCGCGCGCTTCCGGAACGGGCGGGGTGGCGGTGTCGTGGACGAGATGCGGATTGAGAGTGAGCGTCATGCGCCGAGCGCCAGGAGGTCGGCGACGAGGGCCGAGCCGGAATCCGCGAGCCCGTCGACGACGGTGAAGTGGTTGAGCCCGGCGGCGTCGACCAGGCGGGGATGCAGCGCCGCCCAGTCGGCCGCGAGGCGCTCGCTCTGGCGGTGGAACTCCGCGCTCTCGTCGCCGCCGACCACGAGCGTCAGCTTCGCGCGAGAGAGTGGCGGCTTGTCTCCGAGGGCGAGCGCGGCCGCTTCCTCCGCGTCGAGGCGGACGGCGGCGTTGATGCTGGTATGGATGAGTCCGGCCGGGCGGAACACGCCGGAGATGGGCATGGCGCCCCTGATCGGATCGGCGGGGAGGCCCGCGGCCGACCAGTCGGTCGCGAGAAGTGCCGCGGTCAGGTAGCCGCCGGCGGAATGGCCGGTCACGAGGAGGTTCGCGCGCTCGGCATCGCCGAGTTCGTGGCGGTGGAGATGCGCGAAGGCGCGGCGGGTGCTCGCGGCAATGTCGGTGACGCGCACCTCCGGGCAGAGCGGGTAGTTCAGCACGATCGTCGTATAGCCGTGCGGCACGAGCCCGTCGGCGACCCAGGTGAAGTCGTCCTTGGCGAAGCTCCGCCAATAGCCGCCATGGATGAACAGGACCGCGCCGCGCGGGTTCTCGGGCCGGATCACGTCGTAGATCTCGCGCGGATGCGGCCCGTAGGCGCGGCCGGCCGCGACGTCGTGGCGCGACCGGGCGGCGGCGGCGCGGAGGGGCCAGGCGGCCATCAGCGCGGCCGCATCGGGAACCGAGAGGCGCGGATTGAGCGCCTCCTCCCAGTCGGCCGCCGGCGGCGCCGGAGCGTCGCTCATTCGGCCGCTGCCGGCATGCCCCGGTCGCCGCGGCGGCGGGGCGGGGCTTCGGCCGGGACCGGGACATGGCCGCCGGCGGCCGGCACCTGGGCCGGCTCGCGGTCCGCGTGACGGTCGCGGGCGTGCTCGCGGGCGAGCAGCATGTAGAAGCAGGGCACCACGAACAGGGTCAGCAGCGTGCCGAAGCTCATGCCGCCGACGATCACCCAGCCGATCTGCTGGCGGCTTTCCGCGCCGGCGCCGACCGCATGGGCGAGCGGCAGGGCGCCGAGCACCATGGCGCCGGTCGTCATCAGGATCGGGCGCAGGCGCAGCGTGGCCGCCTCGATGATCGCCTGCCGCTTCGGCGTCCCCTTCTCCTGCAGCTGGTTGGCGAATTCGACGATCAGGATGCCGTGCTTGGTGATCAGGCCGATCAGCGTCACGAGGCCGATCTGGCTGTAGACGTTGAGCGTGCCGCCGGTTGCGTCGAGCGCGTAGAGCGCGCCCGCCATGGAGAGCGGCACCGACAGCATGATGATGACCGGGTCGATGAAGCTCTCGAACTGCGCCGACAGGACGAGGAAGATGAACAGCACCGAGAGGATGATCACGAAGCCGAGCGTCGAACTCGAATTGCGGAACTCGCGGCTCTGGCCGGACACGTCGGTGCGGGCCGATTTCGGCAGCACCTCCTCGGCGACCTTGTCGAGATAGGCGAGCGCCTCGCCCTGGCTGTAGCCCGGGGCCAGCGAGGCGGTGATCTGCGCCGCGCGCATCTGGTTGAAGCGGTTCAACGAATTGGCCGCGACGCTCTCCTGCAGCTCGACCAGGTTGGAGAGCTGGATCATCGAGCCGTCCTGCCCGCGCACATAGATGTCCGAAAGGGCCTGCGGTGTCGCGCGGTTGGACGCGGCGAGCTGGACGATCACGTCATACTGCTCGCCGGCTTTCTCGAAGCGGGTGACTACGCGACCGCCGAGCAGCGTCTCGAGCGTGCGGCCGACCTGCTCCACCTGCAGGCCGCTGTCGAGCACCTTGTCGCGGTTGAGGCGCACCTCGACCTGCGGCTGGTTCAGCTTCAGGTCCGTGTCGATATTGACGAGGCCCGGATTGGTGCGCGCCTTCTCCAGCACCTTGTCGAGGGCGACACGCAGGTCGTCATAGGTGCCCGAGGTCTGGATGATGTATTCGATCGGCCGCGCATTGAAGCCGCCGCCGAGCGAGGGCGGGTTATTGGCGAAGAAGTTCATGCCCGGGATGCGCGCGAACTGCTGGGTCAGCGTCGGCACGATCTGTTGCTGCGTGCGCTCGCGGTCCTTCCAGTCGACCAGGCGCGCGATGGCGAAGGCGTTGGTCACCTGCGGGAAGCCGCCCGAGACGACGACCGCCTTCACCTCGGGGATCTTCTGGTAGATCGCCTCGGTCTGGCGGGCGTAGCGCTCGACGAAGTCGAGGGTCGAGCCCTCCGGCGCGACGCCGATCCCCTGGATCACGCCGCGGTCCTCGACCGGCGACAGTTCGCGCTTGATGTTGTCCTGCAGGTAGTAGGCGTAGCCGGCGATCGCGAGCGTGCCGATGGCGATGAACGGCCTCACCGCCAGCGCCCCGACGAGCAGCATGCGGTAGGTGCGCTCGACGAGCTTGAAGACGCCCTCGAGCAGGCTGAAGAAGATGCCGTGCTTCTCGTGCTCCTTCAGGAGCTTGGAGCACATCATCGGCGACAGGGTCAGGGCCACGAGGCCGGAGATCAGCACGGAGCCGGCGAGCGTCAGCGCGAATTCGATGAAGAGCTTGCCGGTGCGGCCCTGGCTGAAGGCGAGCGGTGCATAGACGGCGGCGAGCGTCACCGTCATGGCGACCACCGCGAAGGCGATCTCGCGCGTGCCCGCGATCGCGGCATCAAACGGCTTCTCCCCGTGCTCGATGCGCCGGTGCACGTTCTCCAGGACAACGATGGCATCGTCGACGACGAGGCCGATCGCCAGTACCATGGCGAGGAGCGTCAGTGTGTTCACCGTGAAGCCGAGCGCGAACATGATCGCGAAGGTCGCGACCAGCGACACCGGAATCGTGACGAGCGGAATGAGCGTCGCGCGGATCGAGCGCAAGAAGAAGAAGATCACGAGCACGACGAGGCCGACCGCCTCGGCGATGGTGGCGAACACCGACTTGATCGAGCGGTCTATGAACACGGAGGTGTCGTAGGCGACCTCGCCTGTCAGCCCCTTGGGCAGGTCCTCCACCACCTCGGCCATGCGTTTCTCGACGCCCTTGGAGACGTCGAGCGGATTGGCGACCGCCTGCTTGATGATGCCGAGCGTGACCGCGTCGCTGCCGTTGTAGCGGCTGAACTTGCGGTCGTCGGCGGCGCCGAGTTCGGCCGAGCCGATGTCGCCGAGCCTGACCAGCGTGTTGCCGGTCTGCTTCACGACGATGCGCTTGAACTCCTCCGGCGTCTGCAGGCCGGTGCGCGACAGGACGGAGAACTCGCGGTCGCGGCTCTCGATACGGCCCGTCGGCACCTCGATGTTCTGCCCGCGCAAGGCCGTCTCGACGTCCTGGATGGTCAGCCGATAGGCGGCGAGCCGCTGCGCGTCGACCCAGATGCGCATGGCGTAGCGGCGCTCGCCGAGGATCTGCACGTCGGCGACGCCGTCGATGTTGCGCAGGCGGTCGATCACGAAGCGGTCGAGATAGTCGGTGATGTCGAGCGACGACATCTGCGGGGAATAGAAGGAGAGGTAGATGATCGGCTGCGCGTCGGCCTCGACCTTCTGGATGACCGGCTCGTCGATCGTATCGGGCAGGCGCCCGCGCACGCGGCCGACGCGGTCGCGCACGTCGGCGGCGGCCTCGGACGGGTCCACATTGGCGCGGAAGCGGATCGTGATGCGGCTCGATTCCGAACGGCTCGACGAGTTGAGGACGTCGATGCCCTCGATGCCGGCGACCGAGCCCTCGATGATCTGCGTGATCTGACTTTCCATGATCTCCGGCGAGGCGCCCGGGTAGCGCGTCTGCACGGAGACGACCGGCTCGTCGATGTTCGGATATTCGCGAACGCTGAGCCGCGTGTAGGACACGTAGCCGATCAGCACCATCATCAAGGTGAGGACCGTGGTGAAGACCGGTCGGCGGACGCAGAGTTCGGGCAGGGACATGCGGGCTCGCTTCGCTTGACGCTCAGGCGGTCGTTGGGCTCATGAGGTCGGGCCTGTGCCGACGATGTCGACGGGCACACCCTCCCTCAGCCGCTGCTGGCCGGTGACCACGACGACGTCGTCGGGCTTCAGTCCTTCGATGATTTCCACCCGGCCGGGCTCGCGCAGGCCGATGGCGACCTTGACGCGCACCGCCTTGCCGTCGCGCACCACATAGATCGAGCGGTCGCGTCCCTGGGTGACGAGCGCCGTCTCCGGCACCGTGATGGCGTTCGGGCGCGACATGGTGATCAGTTCGACACGGGCGAAGAGGCCGGGCTTCAGCACCGCGCCGGGATTGGCGACCGTGGCGCGCAGCGCGATGGAGCGGCCGTTCACGTCGACCTGCGGGTCGATGGCGAACACAGTGCCCTCGAATTTGCGGCCGGGCAGCGCGTCGACCTCGATATTGACCTTGTTGCCGGTCGCGACCGAGGCGAGTTCCACCTCGGGCAGGCGGAAGTCGACCTTCAGCGTGTCCACCTTGGACAGGCTGATCAGCTTCGTGCCCTTGGTCACATATTCGCCGTTGCTCACCGCGCGCAGGCCGAGCAGGCCCGAGAAAGGCGCGCGGATCTGCGTCTTGTCGAGGCGCGAGGCGGACATCTCCACATTGGCGCGCGTCCGCTCCAGCGCGAACTTCGCCTCGTCACGCGTCTTCTCGGTGCCGCTGCGCTGCTTGAACAGGGTTTCGGCGCGGTCGAAATTGGTCTCGGCGAGGGAGAGATCGGCGCGGTACTGGGTCAGTTCCGCCTTGGCCATGACGTCGTCGAGGCGGAACAGCACCTCGCCCTGCTCGACCAGCATGCCCTCCTTCGGCGTCACATCGGAGATACGGCCGTCGACCTCGGGGGCGATGTTGACCGACTCGTCGGCGCGCAGCGAGCCGACCGCGGTGAGGCTCGACTGCACCAGCCCGACCTTCACCTTGACGGCCTCCACCGCGACCGGGCGCGGCCCGCCGCCGGCGGCGGCCGCGGCACCCTGTCCGCGCTGCCCGGCCGGCGCCGCGGCGGGCGCGGCGACCGGCTTGACCGCGGCGGGATCGGGCGCGCCGACCGCCATCAGGCCGCGCTTGATCAGGTCGAGCGCCGCCACGACGCGCGGCTCGGCGAGGTAAGGCTTCGCCTGCGCCGGCACCACGTCCGGGCGATACAGCGCGACGGCGCCCAGTCCGACGACCAGGCAGGCGAGCGCCAGCACCCAGGACAGAAATCTCAACATTCCACAACTCCAAGGATTACGGCGGCGCGACTGCAATAAACCTCGAACGGGAAAAACCCGAAGCGCCGCCGGCGAGCTTGCGCTACGCGGACGTCGCTCCATATCCCAGAGCTTATGTCATACGCCGAAATTCCGGGGCGCGACCACATCAAACCCGCGGCATCGACATTAAACTTTTTTCACTTGCGCGGCATGGGCGCGGCTTCGGCGGGCGCGGGGCAGGCCCGTGCGGGATCGGTGACGCGGCGGCGCGAAGAAAGCGCTCGTTCGCCGAGGCTGGTGCTTGACAGAAGCCCTCGCCTCGACCTAAATCGATTGATTAGAACGTTCCAAACGGACCCTAGGGTCCGGTGACACGTCGGTTAGCCGAAGCCCGTCAAGGGCTTGGGCCAGACTTCACCGGGCGTTGGGTGCCATTTTCGGAACGATCCAAAACAAGCGCCCGGCACTCCCTCGGGAGGAAGCCGCGGCCGTGTGAGGAAGCGTCATGGCTCTCGACAGGACCGGGCCGGCGGGCACCGCCGGCAAGGCGACCACGATCGTCGACATCGCGCGCGCCGCCGGCGTGTCGAAGTCGACCGTGTCGCTTGTCCTGCAGGGCTCTCCCCTCGTGAAGAGCGAAACAAAAGAGCGTGTCGAAGCCGCCATGGCGCGCGTCGGCTACGTCTACAACCGTGGCGCCGCCAATCTTCGCACGGCGAAATCTTCCTTCGTCGGCATGATCATCTCCGACCTGATGAACCCGTTTTTCGCGGAGCTCGCGGTCGGGATCGAGGACGCGCTCTACAAGATGGACTTCGTGCCGATCCTCGCCAACACGAACGAGGATCTCGAGCGGCAGGCGCATGTGCTGCGCTCCATGCGCGAGCACGGCGTCGCCGGCATCGTGATGAGCCCGGCGCGCGGCACCGACGCCTGGCGGCTCGCCACCGACTTGCCCAAGGCGGTGCCGACCGTCATCACCATGCGGCGGGTTATCGGCAGCCCGCTCGCCTATGTGGGGCCGGACAACCGCACCGGCGCGCGCATGGCGGTCGAGCATCTGGTCCGCCTCGGCTGGCAGCGGATCGCGTTCCTCGGCGGCTACGAGACCATGACGACCCAGCAGGAGCGCATCTCCGGCTGGCGCGAGGCGCTCGTCGCCGCCGGCCTTCCCGCCGATGACCGCCTCGTCTTCGAGGCGATGCCGACCCGCGAGGGCGGCCGCCAGGCGCTCGAACAGGCGCTCGCGTCGGACCGGCGGCCGCACGCCTTCCTCTGCTACAACGACATCGTGGCGATGGGCGCGACCCGGGCGCTCGCGACCCGCGGCATCCGCGTCGGCCAGGACGTCGCCGTGGTCGGCTTCGACGACATCGCGGAAGCCGAGCACAACGCGCCGCCGCTCACAACCGTCAATGCCGAGACGCGCCGCATGGGCGCGCTCGCCGCCGAGGCGCTGCTCGGCATCACGCGCGGCGAGGACGCCGAGCCGATGTCCTTCATCGGCGGCGTTCGCCTCGTGGTGCGCGAGAGCTGCGGCGCCGTCCATGTGGCGCGGAGGAGGGAAAGCGCATGAGCATCCGCTGGGGTCTGATCGGCGCGAGCAACATCGCGAGGACCGCCGTGATCGGCGCCATCCGCTCGAACGGGGGCGAGGTCGTCGCGGTGATGAGCGCGGACGCCGGACGCGCCGCCGCCTATGCGGCCGAGAACGGCATCGCGCGGGCGACCGCCTCGCTCGACGAGCTCATCGGCGGCGACGTCGACGCGGTCTACATCTCCACGACCAACGAGCTGCACCACGCCCAGGCGCTCGCCAGCGCCGCGGCACGCAAGCACATCCTCTGCGAAAAGCCGCTCGCCATGTCGATCCGCGACGCGCGCGAGATGGTCGAGGCGGCGAAGGCCGCCGGCGTGGTGATGGGGACGAACCATCACCTGCGCAACGCCGGCGCGCACCGCACGCTCCGCGCCGCGATCGCCGAGGGGCGCATCGGCAAGCCGCTCTTCGCGCGCGTCTTCCACGCGGTCTATCTGCCGCCGCACCTGCAGGGCTGGCGCATCACCAACCCGGCGGCGGGCGGCGGCGTGGTGCTCGACATCACGGTGCACGACACCGACACGCTGCGCTTCGTGCTCGGCGCCGATCCGGTCGAGGTGACCGCGCTCACCCAGGAGGGCGGCATGGGCGCGCCCGGCGTCGAGGACGGCGTGATGGGCGTGATGCGCTTCGACAACGGCGTGCTCGCGCAGTTCCACGACGCCTTCACGACGAAATACGCCGGCACCGGCTTCGAGGTGCACGGCACCGACGGCTCGCTCATCGGAACGGATTGCATGACGCAACGCCCGGTCGGCCGCATCGTTCTAAGGACCGCCGCCGGCGAGGAAGAGCTGCCGAGCGACCATGTCGACCTCTATCACCGCGCGCTCGGCGCTTTCCACGCGGCATGCCGCGGCGAGGGCCGGCCGGCGGCGACGGCGGAGGACGGCATCTGGTCGCTCGCGGGTGCGCTCGCCGCGCTCGAATCCGCCCGGACCGGCCGGGCGGTCAAGGTCGACACGGGTCGCTGAGGAAACGGGGCGCTGAGGAGAGGTCATGGCATTCCCGAAGCTGATGAGCGCAGACGAGGCGGCCGGGCTGATCCCGGACGGCGCCGTCGTCACCGTCTCGTCGTCGTCCGGGCTCGGCTGCCCGGACGCGGTGCTCGCCGCGATCGGCCGCCGCTTCGACACGACCGGCCATCCGCGCGGCCTCACCACGCTGCACCCGATCGCGGCCGGCGACATGTGGGGCATCAAGGGCATCGACCACATCGCCAAGGAGGGCTGCCTCGCCCGCGTGATCGGCGGCTCCTACCCGTCCGGCCCGTCCTCGGCCGAACCGCCGGCGATCTGGCGGATGGTCACGGGCAACGCGATCCCCGCCTACAACATCCCCTCCGGCATCCTGTTCGATATGCACCGGGAGGCGGCGAAGAAGTCGCCCGGCGTCTTGACCAAGGTCGGCATGGATACCTTCGTCGATCCGGAGCGCGAGGGCTGCGCCATGAATGCGCGCGGCGCGGCCGAGCCGGTCGTGTCCAGGGTCGCATTCGCCGGCGACACCTGGCTGTTCTTCCCGAGCATCGTACCGAAGGTGGCGATCATCCGCGCCACCACCGCGGACGAGCGCGGCAACCTCTCCTTCGAGCACGAGGGCGGCTATCTCGGTCCGCTCGACCAGGCGCTCGCGGTCCGCAACAACGGCGGCACGGTGATCGCGCAGGTGAAGCGGCTCGCCGAGGCCGGCACCCTGAAGCCGCACGACGTGCTCGTGCCGGGCATCCTGGTCGATGCGATCGTGGTGGCGCCGGACCAGATGCAGACGACGCAGACCGTCTACGACCCGGCGATCTCGGGCGAGATCTTCCGGCCGCTCGCCTCCTTCGAGACGCCGGAGTTCGGCATCGGCAAGGTGATCGCCCGGCGCGTCGCCCGCGAGCTCCGCTACGGCGACGCGGTCAATATCGGCTTCGGCATCTCGGCCAATGTGCCGCGCATCCTGATCGAGGAGGGCCGGCACGGCGACGTCACCTGGGTGATCGAGCAGGGCGCCGTCGGCGGCGTGCCGCTGCTCGACTTCCAGTTCGGCTGCGCGTCGAACGCGGAGGCCGTGGTCCCCTCCCCCTACCAGTTCACCTACTTCCAGGGCGGCGGGTTCGACTGCTCGCTCCTTTCCTTCCTGGAGATCGACCGCGGCGGATCGGTCAACGTGTCGAAGCTCGGCTTCCGCCCGCATGTGACGGCGGGCGCGGGCGGCTTCGTCGACATCACGGCGCGGGCGAAAAAGATCGTCTTCTCCGGCTTCTTCACCGCCGGCGCCGGCCTCGACGTCGCCGACGGCCGGCTCAGAATTGTGAAGGAAGGCAAGGTCAGGAAGCTGGTCGAGGCGGTGGAGCACGTCTCCTTCTCCGGCCCGCGCGCCGTCCAGCAGGGCCAGGATATCACCTATGTGACCGAGCGCTGCGTGCTGCGGCTGACCCCGCGCGGTCTCGTCGTCACCGAGATCGCGCCCGGCGTCGACCTCGAGCGCGACGTGCTCGGCCAGGCATCTTTCCCGCTTGCCGTCGCCGACGGGCTGAAGACGATGGACGCGGCGCTGTTCCGCCCGGAAAAGATCGGCCTCGACCTCGGCCGGGGAGGCGGCGCATGACCGACGCGGTCCGCCTGACGCTCGACGGCACCGTCGCGACGATCGGCCTCAACCGGCCGGAGAAGCTCAACGCGCTCGATCGCGCCATGATCGACGCCCTGGAGGCGACGGCGCGGGCGATCGAGGCGGATCCGGACGTCCGCGTTGCGCTGATCCACGGCGAGGGCCGCGCCTTTTGCGCCGGCGGCGACATCGCCGCCTGGGGCGGGCTGCCGGCGATCGAGATGTGGCGCTCCTGGACGCGCGCCGGCCACCGCGCCTTCGACGCTCTCGCCCGGCTCCGCGTGCCGCTCATCGCAGTCCTTTCCGGCCATGCGCTCGGCGGCGGGCTCGAACTCGCCGGCACCGCGGATTTCCGCATCGGCGAGCCGCAGGCGAAGCTCGGCCTGCCGGAGACCGGCATCGGCATGATCCCCGGCTGGTCCGGCACGCAGCGGCTCACCCGCCGGTTCGGCTCAGGCGTGGTGAAGCGGCTCGCGCTCACCGGCGAACTGGTGCAAGGCGAGCGGGCGCTCGCGCTCGGTCTCCTCGACGAGCTCGTCGCGACCGGCGAGGCCATGGCCGCCGCGCAAGCGCTCGCCGAGCGGATCTCGGCGCGCAGCCCGGTCGCCGTGGCGGTCGCCAAGCAACTCGTCAACGCGGCCGACGGCGAAGCGCCGGAAGCCGCCTTCGAAGGCCTCGCCGGCGCGCTCGCCTCCTATTCGGAGGACGGACGCGAAGGCGTGGCGAGCTTCAGGGAAAAGCGGCCACCCCGCTTTTCCAACCGATGACCAGGGCGGCGCCGCCGGCGCCGTGCCTTGAAGAGTTTCAACCGCCCCGCGGGCGTGCGCCGGAGCACCGGGCATGTGCGGACGTGGATTGGAAAGCCGCCGGTCGAAACCCGGCATCTATCGTATGGGAGGACTATCGATGACTTTGACCAACAAGCTCATGGCCGGTGTCGCGCTCGTCGCCTCGCTCGGCCTCTCCGGCCAGGCCTTCGCGCAGGTGAAGGAAGTGCAGATGCTGCACTGGTGGACGTCGGGCGGCGAAGCGGCCGCGCTGAACGTGCTGAAGGGCGATCTCGCCAAGGAAGGCTATGGCTGGAAGGACGTGCCCGTGGCGGGCGGCGGCGGCGACGCGGCCATGACCGCGCTGAAGGCGATGGTCGCGGCCGGCAACCTGCCGACCGCCTCGCAGATGCTCGGCTACACCGTGCTCGACTACGCGGCCGCCGGCGTCATGGGCGACCTCAACGACACGGCCAAGAAGGAAGGCTGGGACAAGGCGGTTCCGGCGGCGCTGCAGAAGTTCGCCGTCTACAAGGGCAAGTGGGTCGCCGCGCCGGTCAACGTGCACTCGGTCAACTGGCTCTGGATCTCCAAGCCGGTGATGGACAAGATCGGCGGCACCGAGCCGAAGACCTTCGAGGACCTCGTCGCGCTGCTCGACAAGGCGAAGGCGGCCGGCGTCACCCCGCTCGCGCTCGGCGGCCAGTCCTGGCAGGAAGCCACCATGTTCGACAGCGTCGTGCTCTCGACCGGCGGCGCCGACTTCTACAAGAAGGCCTTCAACGATCTCGACTCGGCCTCGCTGAAGTCGCCGACCATGAAGAAGGCGTTCGACAACCTCGCCAAGCTGATCACCTATGTCGATCCGAACTATTCGGGCCGCGACTGGAACCTCGCCACCGCGATGGTGATCAAGAACGACGCGCTCGTCCAGGTGATGGGCGATTGGGCGAAGGGCGAGTTCGTGGCGGCCAAGAAGGTCGCCGGCACGGACTTCCTCTGCTACCGCTTCCCGGGCACGGACGGCACCGTCGTCTACAACTCGGACATGTTCGGCATGTTCAACGTGGCGGCCGACCGCCGCGCCGCGCAGGCCGCGCTCGCCACCGCGACGCTCTCGAAGAGCTTCCAGTCGGCCTTCAACATCGTGAAGGGCTCGGTTCCGGCCCGCACCGACGTGTCCGACGAGGGCTTCGACGCCTGCGGCAAGAAGGGCATCGCGGATCTGCGCTCGGCGAACGAGAAGGGCACCCTGTTCGGCTCGCTCGCCCAGGGCTACGGTGCGCCTCCGGCCGTCGCCAACGCCTACAAGGACGTCGTGACGAAGTTCGTGCACGGCCAGATCAAGACCTCCGACGAGGCGGTCGTGCAGCTCGTCAAGGCGATCGAAGACGCGAAGTGAGATGACGGCCGGGCGGCGCGATCCGTCGCCCGGTCCTCGCCTCCCGGCGACGCCTGAGTTGGCGGCGACGGCCGCCTTCGCCGCGATCCATCCGTCGCCGGCTTCCCGCCGGCGGCGGCCCGTCTCCACCCCGGCTGAGTCCGGGCTTGACCGAGGAGGCAGAGCCGTGACCATCACAGCAACCCCCGACAGCGCCATCGGCCGGTCCCGAACCGGGCGCGGCGGTCTCCGCGCGAGCCTGCAGGACGCGCTCCCGAAGATCGTGCTGGCGCCGAGCTTCGCGGCGGTGCTGATCTTCGTCTACGGCTTCATCCTGTGGACGATCTGGCTCTCCTTCACCAATTCGCGCGCCTTCCCGAACTACGAGCTGACCGGCACGCGCGCCTATGAGCGGCTGTGGCGCTGGACCTTCGAGAGCGACCCGCCGTCGAGCTGGTACACCTCGATCACCAATCTCGGCATCTTCGGCGTGCTCTATATCGGCATCTGCCTGGCGCTCGGCCTGCTGCTCGCGATCCTGCTCGACCAGAAGATCCGCGGCGAGGGCGTGCTCCGGCCGGTCTACCTCTATCCGATGGCGCTCTCCTTCATCGTCACCGGCGTCGCCTGGAAGTGGTTCCTCGATCCGGGCCTCGGCCTGGAACAGACGCTGCACCAGTGGGGCTGGACGAGCTTCCATTTCGACTGGATCAAGAACAAGGACCGCGTGATCTACACAGTGGTGATCGCGGGCGTCTGGCAGGCCTCGGGCTTCGTCATGGCCATGTTCCTCGCGGGCCTGCGCGGCATCGACGGCGAGATCATGAAGGCGGCGCAGATCGACGGCGCCACGACCGTGCAGCTCTACCGCCGCATCGTCATCCCGATGCTCCGGCCGGTGTTCCTCTCCGCCTTCATCGTGCTCGCCCACATGGCGATCAAATCCTACGACCTGGTCGTCGCGCTGACCTCGGGCGGACCCGGCGGGTCGGCCTGGCTGCCGTCCAACTTCATGTACGAATACACGTTCAAGCGGAACGAGATGGCCGTCGGTTCGGCGAGCGCCGTGATCATGCTGATGACGATCAGCGCCATCATCGTGCCCTACCTTTATTCCGAGCTGAGGGAGAAGAACCGATGAGCGCGAACGCCCGGGTTGCTTCGAGCTCGGCCGGCACGGCCACGCTCAACCGGATCGTCATCTACGGCCTCCTCCTCTTCTTTGCGGCCGTTTACCTGATCCCGCTGTTCGTGATGCTGGTCACCTCGTTCAAGACCATGGACGAGATCCAGGGCGGCAACATGCTCGCCCTGCCGCGCGACCCCACCATCCAGCCCTGGATCAAGGCCTGGGAGGAGGCTTGCGTCGGCCTCACCTGCGCGGGGATCAAGGGCTACTTCTGGAACTCCATCAAGATGGTGGTGCCGGCGGTGGTGATCTCCACCATGCTCGGCGCGCTGAACGGCTACGTGCTGACCAAGTGGCGCTTCCCCGGCCACAAGCTGGTGTTCGGCATGATGCTGTTCGCCTGCTTCATCCCGTTCCAGGCGGTGCTCCTGCCGATGGCGACGATCCTCGGCAGCTTCGGCCGCTTCGGCAACCAGCTGATCGACCTGACCGGCTCCAACTGGGGCTTCGGCAACCCGACCGTGAACCTGGTCTTCGTCCACGTGGTCTACGGCCTCGGCTTCACCACGCTCTTTTTCCGCAACTACTACGAGGCCTTCCCGACCGAACTGGTGAAGGCCGCCATGATGGACGGCGCGAACTTCTTCCAGATCTTCTGGCGGATCCTGCTGCCCAACTCGCTGCCCATCATCGTGGTCACGGTGATCTACCAGTTCACCAACATCTGGAACGACTTCCTGTTCGCCTCGGCCTATGCCGGCTCGGGCGACGTGATGCCGATGACGGTGGCGCTCAACAACGTGGTCAACACGTCGACCGGCGTCGTCGAATACAACGTCAACATGGCCGCGGCGGTGATCGCGGCGCTTCCCACCCTGCTCGTCTATGTGCTGGCCGGACGCTACTTCGTCCGCGGCCTCATGGCCGGTGCCGTCAAGGGGTGAGGCGGACAGCCGTCGCCGACGGCGCCGCGCGCAAGGAAAAACGACTTAGGGAGTGGGCTCGATGGCGTTCCTCGAGATGGTCGGTCTGAAGAAGCGGTTCGGCGCGGTGGAGATCCTCAAAGGGATCGACCTGACGCTCGACAAGGGCGGCTTCCTGGTGCTGGTCGGGCCGTCCGGCTGCGGCAAGTCCACGCTGCTCAACACGATCGCGGGCCTCGAGACGATCAGCGAGGGCGAGATCCGCATCGACGGCGAGAAGGTCAACGACCTGCATCCGTCCAAGCGGGACATCGCCATGGTGTTCCAGTCCTACGCGCTCTATCCGAACATGACGGTCGCGGAGAACATCGGCTTCGCGCTGGAAATGCGCGGCATCTCCAAGGCCGACCGCGAGAAGGCGATCGAGGGCGTGTCGAAGACGTTGCAGATCGGCCACCTGCTCGGGCGCAAGCCGAGCCAGCTCTCCGGCGGGCAGCGCCAGCGCGTCGCCATGGGCCGGGCGCTGGTGCGCAATCCGCGCGTGTTCCTGTTCGACGAGCCGCTCTCCAACCTCGACGCCAAGCTGCGCGTCGACATGCGCACGGAGATCAAGCGCCTGCACCAGACGACCGGCACCACGATCGTCTATGTGACGCACGACCAGATCGAGGCGATGACGCTCGCCACCAAGATCGCGGTCCTGAAGGACGGCGAGGTGCAGCAGGTCGGCACGCCGCAGGAGATCTACAACCGCCCGTCCAACCTGTTCGTCGCCGATTTCATGGGATCGCCGGCGATGAACCTGATGGAGGCGACTGTCACGTCCGGCGACGGCGCGCCCATGCTGGCGCTGACCCGGAGCGGCGAGGGCGACATCCGCCTGCCCATCCCGTCCTCGGCGGAAAGCGCCATGGACCCGGGGCGGAAGGTGATCCTCGGCATCCGCCCGGAGGCGATCACCGACCGCGACGGGGCCGACCGGTCCTCGCGCGGGGTGGAGATCATCGAGGCGCATGTTGAGGTGGTGGAGCCGGCCGGCTCGGATACCTTCGTGGTGACCAACATCGCCGGCAAGGAGGTGGTCGCCCGCATGCGCGCCGACGCCGACGTCAAGCCGCACACCCGCGTGCCCTTCGCCTTCAACCTGGACAAGGCCGTGCTGTTCGACCCGGCCTCCGGACGCCGTCTCTAACTCCGGCCGGCCTCCCTTCACCGCAAAGACCAGCGGGCGCCCCTCCCCGGAGGCGGCCCCCGATCGCCAAGGCTCGCCATGCCCATCCTCGCCAAGACCGCGCCCCTTCCCGCGTCGCATGACGTGCTGATCGTCGGGTCCGGCATCGGCGGCTCCACGCTCGCCGCCGGCCTCGCCGGATCGGGCGCGCGCGTCACCATCCTGGAGCGCGGCGAACAGCTCGCCGACGAGCCGCGCGCCCGCGACACCCGTGCGATCTTTCTCGAGGGCACCTACCGGCCGCTGGAGATGTGGCACGACCAAACCGGCGCGCCGTTCAACCCCGGCAACTATTACTATGTGGGCGGCAACTCGAAGTTCTACGGCGCCGTGCTGATCCGCTACCGGGCGGAGGACTTCGACGCGCTGGAACATGCCGACGGCGTCTCGCCGGCCTGGCCGTTCCGCTACGACACGATCGAGCCGTGGTACTCGGCGGCGGAGCAGCTCTACCGGGTGCGCGGCCAGACCGGCGAGGACCCGACCGAGCCGCGTCATTCCGCTCCCTATCCGTTCCGCCCGGTGCCGGACGAGCCGGCGATCGCCGAGGTGCGCGAGCGCATGCGCGCGGTCGGGCTCCACCCGTTCTCCCTGCCGCTCGGCGTCGACATCGAGGCCTGGCTCGCCAGGGCGTCGACGCCCTGGGACGCCTATCCGGACACCCGCACCGGCAAGATGGACGCGGAGACGACGGCGCTCGCCGCGGCGCTCCAGTCCCCCGACGTGACGCTCGCGACCGGCGCCAAGGTGCTGCGCCTGCTCGCCGGCGCGGACGGGCGGGTGACCGGCGTCGAGGTCGAGCGCGGCGGCGTCAAGGAGACGCTGACCGCCGGCACCGTCGTGCTCGCGGCGGGCGCGGTGAATACTGCTGTGATCCTGCTCGCCTCCGGCCTCGCGAACCGCTCCGACCAGGTCGGCCGCAACTTCATGAACCACAATTCCTGCGCCATGCTGGCGATCGACCCGCGCCGGCGCAACACCTCGGTCTACCAGAAGACCCTCGGCATCAACGACTTCTACTTCACCGACGGCAAGGGCGGCCCGCCGCTCGGCAATGTGCAGCTGCTCGGCCGCGTGACCGCGCCGATCCTCAAGGCCAACATGCGCCTCGTGCCGGAGGCGCTGCTCGGCCTCCTCTCCTCGCGCGCGGTCGACTGGTACCTGATGAGCGAGGACCTGCCCGATCCGGAGAGCCGCATCCGCCTCGACGGCGGGCAGATCGTGCTGCAGTGGCGGCGCACCAACATGACCGGGCATACCTTGCTGATCCGGGCGATGCGCGAGCGGCTGCGCGCGGCCGGCTATCCGATCGTGCTGCACAAGCCGTTCGACCGGCGCACGCCGTCGCATCAATGCGGCACGGTCCGCATCGGCGCCGACCCGGCGACCGCGCCGCTCGACCCGAACGGCCGCGCGCACGACCATCCGAACCTCTATGTGGCCGACGCTGCCGTGCTGCCGACGTCCGCGGCGGTCAATCCGGCGCTCACCGTGGCGGCGCTCGCGCTCCGCCTCGCCGACCACCTGAAGCGGGAGCGCGCGGCATGACTAGTCCGGATCAGGCGCCCGTCGCGATCGTGACCGGCGGCCGGCGCGGCATCGGCCTCGCCTCGGCGACCGCGCTCGCCCGCGACGGCTTCGACGTCATGCTGGTCGACCTCCTGCGCGACGAAGCCGCGGACGCCGCGCTCGCCGGGCTCCGGGCGCTCGGCCGCAGGGCCGAGTTCGTCGCCGCCGACATCGCCGACCTCGACGCCCATGGCCGCGTCGTCGAGGCCACCATGGCGGCGTTCGGCCGGATCGACTGCCTCGTCAACAACGCCGGCATCGGCGCGCCCGTCCGCGGCGACCTCGTCGACCTCGACCCGACGAATTTCGACCGGGTCATCGATGTCAATCTGCGCGGCACCGTGTTCCTCACCCAGGCGGTGGTGCGCCGCATGCTCGCCGACGGCGACAATGGGCATCCGCGCGCGATCGTCACCATCACCTCGATCAGCGCCGACCACGCCTCGCCGGAGCGGATCGACTACTGCATCTCCAAGGCCGGGCTCGCCATGTGGTCGAAGGGCCTCGCGCTCCGGCTCGCGCCGGAGGGCATCGCCGTGTTCGACGTGCGCCCCGGCATCATCCGCACCGACATGACCGCCGGGGTCGCGGCCCGCTACGACGGCCTCATCGCGGGCGGCCTCGTGCCGGCGAGGCGCTGGGGCGAGGCGGACGACATCGCCCGCGCGGTCGCGGCGCTCGCCCGCGGCGACTTCGCCTTCGCCACCGGCACCGTCGTGCAGGTGGACGGCGGCCTCGCCATTCCCAGGCTGTGAGGGGCCCGCCCATGACCATCCGCGTCGGCGTGATCGGCTACGGCCTCGGCGGCAAGTGCTTCCACGCGCCCTTCGTGGAGCCGGCCGGCATGCGCCTCGTCGCGGTGGCGACCAGCCGGGCCGCCGAGGTCGCCGAGCGCCACGCGTCGGCCGAGGCGATCGCCGATCCGGCCGCGCTCATCGCCCGCGAGGACATCGACCTCGTCGCCATCTCGACGCCGACCGACACCCACGCGCCGCTCGCCCGCGCCGCGCTTATGGCCGGCAAGCATGTGGTGGTGGACAAGCCCTTCACGGCGACCCCCGAGGAGGCCGACGACCTGATCGCGCTCGCCGCGGCGCGCGGTCGCGTCCTGACCGTGCTGCAGAACCGACGCTGGGACGCCGATTTCCTGACGCTCCAGGCGCTCGTCGCCGCCGGCGAGCTCGGCGACCTCCGCCACGTGCAGATCCGCTTCGACCGCTGGCGGCCCGAGGCGAAGATCGGCTGGCGCAACGAGATCCGGCCGGGCTCCGGCCTCCTCATGGATCTCGGCGCGCATCTGGTCGACCAGGCGATCCGGCTCTCGGGCAAGCCCGACTGGGTGTTCGCCGACACCACCGCGCAGGGGCGCGGCGCACGCGCCGACGACGGCTTCGCCATGATCCTCGCGGCCGGCGACACGCGCATCCATCTCGGCTCGACGCCCTTCGCGCTCGCGACGGCGCCGCGCCTCGTCGTGCACGGAACGCGCGGCAGCTTCGTCAAGGACGGCCTCGACGTGCAGGAGGCGCAGCTGCGCGACGGGATCGCCCCGGACGCCCCCGGCTTCGGCATCGAGCCGGCGATCCGCCACGGGCTTCTCGCCACCGCGGCGGGCGAGCGGCTCGTCCCGTCGAAGCCCGGCCGCTATCTCGATTTCTGGCTCGGCCTCGCGCGCGCCGTCGAGGGGGGCGTGCCGCCGCCGGTCGATCCGCGCGACAGCGCGCTCGGCCTCCGCGTGCTGGCCGCGGCACAGACGAGCCGGGAGACGGGCCGGCGCGTCGCCGTCGCCTGAACCGCCCGCACGATCACGAAGGAGCGATCATGAGCCCCAGCACCGACTACGTCATCGCCGGCGGCGGCTCGGCCGGCTGCGCGCTGGCGAACCGGCTGAGCGAGGACCCGTCGATCCGCGTCGTGCTGCTCGAAGCCGGCGGCATGGACCGCCATCCGCTGTACCACATGCCCGCCGGTTTCGCCCGCATGACCAAGGGGATCGGCAGCTGGGGCTGGTCCACGGTGCCGCAGCGGCACCTGGGCGGCCGGGTGCTGCGCTACACCCAGGCGAAGGTGATCGGCGGCGGCTCGACCATCAACGCGCAGATCTACACGCGCGGGCATCCGCTCGACTATGACGAATGGGCCGAGCTCGGCGCGGACGGCTGGAGCTATCCTGAGATCCTCCCCTATTTCAAGCGCGCGGAGGACAACCAGCGCTTCGCCGACGCCTATCACGCCTCGGGCGGACCGCTCGGCGTGTCGGTGCCGATCAACCCGCTGCCGATCAGCGAGGCGTTCCTGCGCGCCGGCCAGGAATTCGGCCTGCCGTACAATCCGGACTTCAACGGCGAGCGGCAGTGGGGCGTCGGGCACTACCAGGTGACCGTGCGCGACGCGCGCCGCTCCTCGGCCGCCGCCGCCTATCTGCGGCCGATCCGCAACCGCCCGAACCTCACCGTCCGCACGGGCGTGACGGCACTGCGGATCGTGCTGGAAGGGCGCCGCGCGGTCGGCGTCGAGATCGCCGGCCCCGCCGGGACCGAGATCGTGCGCGCCGACCGGGAGGTGATCGTCGCCTCCGGCGCGATCGGCTCGCCGCGCCTCCTGCAGCTCTCCGGCATCGGCCCGGCCGATCACCTGCGCGCCGTCGGCGTCGCGGTCAAGCACGACCTGCCGGGGGTGGGCGCGAACCTTCAGGACCATCTCGACCTCTACGCCATCGCCGAATGCACCGGCGACCACACCTATGACGGCTATGCCCGGCCGGACCGGACGGTCTGGGCCGGACTGCAATATCTCCTCTTCCACAAGGGCCCGGTCGCCTCCACGCTGTTCGAGACGGGCGGCTTCGGCTATGCGGACGACACGGCCCGCTCGCCCGACATCCAGTTCCATCTCGGCCTCGGCTCGGGCATCGAGGCGGGCGTCGCCCGGCTGAAGAACGCCGGGGTCACGCTCAATTCGGCCTTCCTGCGCCCGCGTTCGCGCGGCACCGTCCGGCTCGCCTCGGCGGATCCTTCGGCGGCGCCGCTGATCGACCCGAACTACTGGGAGGACCCCTACGACCGCGCCCAATCCTTGCGCGGCGTCGCCATGGCGCGGGAGATTCTCAGCCAGCCGGCGCTGAAGCCCTTCATCCTGGCGGAACGCCAGCCAGGGCCGGACGTCACCTCCGAGGCGGACCTCGTCGCCTATGCCTGCCGCAGCGCCAAGACCGACCACCACCCGGCCGGCACCTGCCGGATCGGCACGGATCCTATGGCCGTGGTCGCGCCGGATCTCAGGGTGCACGGGCTCGACGCCCTGCGCGTCTGCGACGCCTCGGTGATGCCGCGCGTCGTCTCGTCCAACACCAATGCCCCGACCATCATGGTCGGCGAGAAGGGCGCGGACCTGATCCTCGGCCGCGCGCCGCTCGCCCCGGCGGTGCTGCCGGCCAACAGCCCGAGCCCAGGACGCCTCGCCCGCGCCGGCTGACCCGCCGACGCCCGGGCCGCCTCAGCGCTCGGCCGGGGGCGCGAGGCAGGCGAGCCGGCCGCCGCACGCCGGCTCGGGCGGCCCGGCGGGGCGGATGCTCGACAATGCGGCGAAATGCTCTAAGGGACATGACCTTCCTCAAGGCGGACAAGAGCATGCGGGCGATCATCGGCATCGATACCGGGGGCACCTACACGGACGCCGTCGTCTATGACGCGGCGGGCCACCGGGTGATCGCCAAGGCGAAGGCGCTCACCACGCGCGGCGACTATGCGATCGGCGTCGGCGAGGCCATGGCGGCGGCGATCGCGGCGGCGGGCGGGCGGGCGGCGCTGCCGGAGATCGCGCTCGTCTCGGTCTCCACCACGCTCGCGACCAACGCCATCGTGGAGGGCCAGGGCTCGCCGATCGCCGTCCTCCTCGCCGGCTTCGACCAGCGCATGATCGAGCGCGCCGGCATCGCGGCGGCGGTGCCGGGCACGCCGGTCCTCGCTATCGCGGGCGGGCACGACCACGCCGGCGACGAAGTCGCGCCGCTCGACCTCGCGGCGGCGGAGGCCTTCGTCGCGCGCCATGCGCCGGCGGTCGACGCCTTCGCGGTGGCATCCCAGTATTCGGTGCGCAATCCGGCCCACGAGGCGGCGCTTGGCGCGCTTGTCGGGCGGATCGCCGGCAAGCCGGTCAGCCTGTCGCACGACCTCGCGAGCGCGCTCGACGCGCCGCGCCGGGCGCTCACCGCGGCGCTCAACGCCCGGCTGATCGGCCGCATCACCGCGCTCGTGGCCGCGATCCGCCGCGCCATGGCGGCGCTCGGCCTCGACGTGCCGCTGATGATGGTGAAGGGCGACGGCACCATGGCTTCGGCCGAGACGATCCTCGCCCGGCCGGTCGAGACCGTGCTGTCCGGCCCGGCGGCCAGCGTGATCGGCGCCAAGGCGCTCTCCGGCCTTTCTGACTTCGTGCTCTCCGATGTCGGCGGCACGACCACCGACATCGCCGTCCTCGCGGGCGGATGGCCGCGGCTCGATCCGTCCGGCGCGGAGGTCGGCGGCTTCCGCACCATGGTCAGGGCCGTGGAGATGCGCACCTACGGGCTCGGCGGCGACAGCGAGGTGGACATCGACGCGCAGGGCCGGGTCAAGCTCGGCCCGCGCCGCTGCGTGCCCGTCTCGTTGCTGGCGCATCGCTTCCCGGCGCTCCTCGAACGGCTGAAGCACCTGGCGCAGGTGGACGATCCGGGGCCGGACCCGTCCCGCTTCGTGCTGCGCCCGTTCGGCCACGCCGCCGCCCCCGCCGCCATGCTCGGCGACAAGGAACGCCGCCTCGTCGAGCGGGTCGGCGCCGAGCCGGTGCCGGTCGCCGCCTTCCTCGCCTCGCACGAGGAGCGCCGGCTGATCGAGCGGCTGGTGCGCGCCGGCCACCTGCAGGCGGCGGGTTTCACGCCCTCCTGCGCCGCCCATGTGCTCGGCCTGCAGGCGACCTGGTCGCGCGAGGGCGCCATCGCGGCGGCCGGCCTCTTGTGGCGGTCGCGTCGGATGGGCAGCGCCGGCGCGGCCGCGGCGGAGCGCTGCGCGCGCGCCGTCGAAGCCGAGATGATCGCGGCGAGCGCCCGCGCGCTGCTTGAAACCCTGTCCGGCCGCCCCGCCGGCGCGCCGGATCCGCTGTTCGACGCGGTGGCGCAGGGCCGGCCGCGGCTCGGCGGGCTCGTCGTGGCGCTCGGCCCGGCGGTGCCGCTCGTCGCGGTGGGCGGCCCGGCGGGCATCGCCTATCCGGAGGTGGCGCGGCGGCTCGGCGCGGACCTGAGGCTCCTCGGGGACGGCGACGTCGCCAACGCGGTCGGCGCCGCGGCCGGCCTGGTGCGCGGCCGCGCCGTGGTCGAGGTCACGTCGCTGCCGGGCGGCGGCTATCGGCTGCACCACGCCACCGGCATCGAGGACGCCGTGAACGCGGGGACGGCGCTCGCCCGGGCGGAGGCGCTCGCGAGCGCCGAGGCGCGCGGCATGGCCGCCGCCATGGGCGCAGGGGCGCCGGCGATCGAGGTGCGGGTCGACCGCATCGACCTGCCCCATGTGACGGGCGACGCCGGCCTCGTCGGCGCGCTCGTCACCGCCGAGGCGGCCGGCGCCGCCGCGGCCGCGGTCGAGACGGCCGGGGCCTGATGGTCACGGCGCGGCGCCGCCCCGCACGGCGGGCACCCCGGACGGGCGGCGCCCGGCATTGCCGGCCGGGCGGCAAAGTGCGATAGCGCGGGGGCGAGCGTGAGGAGCGAGCCATGGCCTATACCCCGGCGGTATCCCGATACGACGGCATGAAATACAACCGCACCGGCCGGTCCGGCCTCATGCTGCCGGCCATCTCGCTCGGCCTCTGGCACAATTTCGGCAATGACGCGCCGGCCGAGACGGCCCGGCAGATCCTGCGCAAGGCGTTCGACCTGGGCGTCACCCATTTCGACCTCGCCAACAACTATGGGCCCCCGCCCGGTTCCGCCGAGGAGACCTTCGGCCGCATCCTGAAGGTGGACTTCGCGGGCCTGCGCGACGAGCTCGTCATCTCGACCAAGGCCGGCTACCGCATGTGGCCGGGGCCCTATGGCGAATGGGGCAGCCGCAAATACCTGCTGTCGAGCCTCGACCAGAGCCTGAAGCGGATGGGGCTCGACTATGTGGACATCTTCTATTCGCACCGCTTCGACCCCTCGACGCCGCTCGAGGAGACGATGGGCGCGCTCGACCACGCGGTCCGTTCCGGCAAGGCGCTCTATGTGGGCATCTCCTCCTACAACGCGCAGCGCACCCGCGAGGCGACCGAGATCCTGAAGCGGCTCGGCACGCCGGCGATCATCCACCAGCCGAGCTACTCGATGATCAACCGCTGGATCGAGGACGACGGCCTGCTGCCGGTGATCGAGGAGGCGGGGCTCGGCACGATCGTGTTCTCCCCGCTCGCGCAGGGCATGCTCACCGACAAATATCTGCGCGGCATCCCGACCGACAGCCGCGCGGCGGCGGGCAAGTCGCTCCGGCAGTCGTTCCTCACCGACGAGAATCTCGACCACGCCCGCGCGCTCAACGCGCTCGCCGGAAGGCGCGGCCAGTCGCTCGCCCAGATGGCGATCGCCTGGGTGCTGCGCGACCCGCGCATCACCTCCGCGCTGATCGGCGCGAGCCGGCCGGAGCAGGTGGAGGATTGCGTGAAGGCGCTGGACCGGCTCGACTTCACCGCCGAGGAACTGGCCGAGATCGACCGCCACGCGGTCGAGGGCGGCGTCAATCTCTGGGCCGCCTCGGCCGAGCGGCAGGGTCCTTCGCGCCAATAGGCAGGCCGCGGCGACAGCGCAGGACCGCCCGCCGTCAGGGCGCCCGGCTCAGTCCGTTCAGCAGGTCGTCCGACCGGGTGACGAAGCCGAAGCATTGGTTGACGTTGTAGACCGTGGCGGCATGGCAGTAGTCGGGCGAGGTGGTGGCCGCGCAGTCCTCGACGAGCAGGCAGTCGTAGCCGAGGAAATTGGCGTCCTGCAGCGTGCAGAGCACGCACTGGTCCATGTTGACGCCGCCGAACAGAAGCGTCGTCACGCCGAGATTGCGCAGGATGCTGTCGAGCGGCGTGTCGGGGAAACCGGACATGCGGTACTTCGAGACCTGGATGTCCTCCGGCGCGACGGCGAGCTCGTCCACGACGCGCGCCGACCACGACCCCTGCTCCAGCACCCTCGCGCCCGTCCCCGGCAAGGGATCGCCGAGGCCGGTGCCGGCGCCGGTCGGATTGTAGACATTGAGCAGCGCCGGGCTGAGGTTGAGCCGGTCCGGCCGGTTGCCCCAGTTGACCCACACGACCGGAACGCCGGCCTGCCGCAGCGGAGGGATGAGGCGCCGGAGCGGCGCGATCGGCCGCCGCGCGGGCGCCACATCGACACCGATATGGGCGAGCCAGCCGTCCGGGTGGCAGAAGTCGTTCTGCATGTCGACGACGATCATCGCGGTGCGGGCGAGGTCGATCGTCACCGCCCGGCCGCCGCAGGGGAGCGTCAGGGGCCGCGGCTCGACCGGCCGCCGCACGAGGTTTGCCGAGCCCGTCGAGACATGCCAGGCATTGCGCGGCGAGGCGCCGAGCTGGACCGGCCGGCCGCCGCCCTCCCCGGTCACGACAGCCCGCCCAGCACGCGGCGATCCTCGTCGTCGAGCTCGACCGGACGCCCGCGGCGGATCAGTTCCGAGAAGCCCTCGTTCGGGGTCATGACGGTCAGCGTGTAGAGCTTGCCCGCGCCGGTGTTCTCCAGCACGTGCTCCGTGCCGGGACGGACCAGGAAGGCGTCGCCCCTCCCGACCGGGACCGCCTCGCCGCCGCAGCGGGCGATGCCCTCGCCTTCGAGCACGTAAAAGAACTCGTGCGCGGCCGCGTGGGTGTTCGGCGGCGTGGCGCCGCCGACCCTGAAGATCTCCACGAGGAAGATGTGCTCGCTGCCGCCTTTCACCGGGTCGAACAGGATCGCGAAATAGTTCGTGTCGCCCGGGCTGATCTCGAACACCTCCGCGAGGCGGGCATTGGCGAGCGCGTGGCTCATGCGTGCGGTCCATCGAGGTTGGCGTTGACGGCCGGGTCATTCCGCCGGATGTTCCGCCCTGCCGCAAGGCCAAGATGAAGGCAGACCTCGGCCGTCCTGCCACCGCATCGATCAGCCCCGCGCCCGGCGGCGGCGCGCCGTGCCGGGCCCGTCCGAGCCCGGCATTGGCCCATTGCAATCGTGTGACGTTGCCCTTATAACCCGCGCGTCTCGAACCGACCGGCCTGTAGGGCATGCCGTGGCGGTTCCGAACGCTCGAACCCACGCCATTTTTCGGACGATCAGGGTTCACGCGCGGCTCGAAAGGGTGGCGCGGCCAGCCGGGCTTCACCGCCGGGCTCCATCGTCCGGCAACCACGAGAGAGCAAAATGCCCAAGATGAAGACCAAGAGCGGCGCCAAGAAGCGCTTCAAGATCACGGGCACCGGCAAGATCAAGGTGCAGCAGGCCGGCAAGCGTCACGGGATGATCAAGCGGAGCGCCAAGTTCGTCCGCAACGCCCGCGGCACCACCGTGCTGAGCGAGTCGGATGCCAAGGTCATCCGTCAGTACATGCTGCCGAACGGCTGATCAGCCCCTTATCCGCCACCCGTCATTCCGTATCTTGAAGGATAGCCATCATGTCTCGCGTCAAGCGCGGCGTCACGTCCCACGCCAAGCACAAGAAGGTCTTGAAGGCCGCCAAGGGTTTCTACGGCCGCCGCAAGAACACGATCCGTACCGCCAAGGCGGCGGTCGACAAGAGCATGCAGTACGCCTATCGCGACCGCAAGGCGAAGAAGCGTAACTTCCGTGCCCTCTGGATCCAGCGCATCAATGCCGCGGTGCGCGACATCGACTGGAACCTGAACTACAGCCGATTTATCGACGGCCTGAACAAGGCCGGCATCGAGGTCGACCGCAAGGTCCTGTCCGACCTCGCGATCCACGAGCCGGACGCGTTCAAGGCCATCGTCTCCAAGGCTCAGGCGGCGCTCGCCTGAGAGGGGGGCCGGCGCTCCGCCGGCCGAGGCCGATCGGCACCTTTGATCTCACGATCGAGCCCCGCCCCGGCGGGGCTTTTTCGTTTTTCAAAGCTCCGCCCTCGCACCATCCGGGCTTTCTGCTAGAAGGCCTGCGCCGAAGCTTGTTCCCACGAAGCTTGCTGTCACAACGGGTCACCGCCATGCAGGACCTCGACGACCTCTCCACCGCGATCCTCGCCGACATCGAAGCCGCCGCCGACGAGGCCGCGCTCGAAGCCTTGCGCGTCGCCACGCTCGGCAAGAAGGGTTCCATTTCCGAGCGGATGAAGCTGCTCGGCACGCTCGGCCCCGACGAGCGGCGCGCCGCCGGCGCGGCCATCAACGCCGTGAAGGACCGCGTCACCGCGGCGCTCGCCACCCGGCGCGACGTATTGAAGGACGCCGCCCTCGCGGTCCGTCTGCAGCGCGAGGCCGAGGACATCACGCTGCCGGTGCGGCCGAGCCCGGTCAACGAAGGCCGCATCCACCCGATCAGCCAGGTGACCGACGAACTCACCGCGATCTTCGCCGACATGGGCTTCGCGGTCGCCGAGGGGCCGGACATCGAGACCGACTACTACAACTTCACGGCGCTCAACTTCCCCGTCGGCCATCCCGCGCGCGAGATGCACGACACTTTCTTTTTCCATCCGAAGCCGGACGGCGAGCGCCTCCTCTTGCGCACCCACACCTCGCCCGTGCAGATGCGCACCATGGAGGCGCAAAAGCCGCCGATCCGCGTCGTCATCCCGGGCCGCACCTATCGCTGCGACAGCGACCAGACGCACACGCCCATGTTCCACCAGGTCGAGGGCCTGGTCGTGGACAGAACCTCGACGATCGGCACGATGAAATGGGTGCTGGAGGAGTTCCTGAAGACCTTCTTCGAGGTCGACCGGGTGGAGATGCGGTTCCGGCCGTCGTTCTTCCCGTTCACCGAGCCGTCCTACGAGGTCGACATCCGCTGCGACCGGTCCGGCCCGGAGATCAAGTTCGGCGAGGGCAACGACTGGCTGGAGATCCTCGGCTGCGGGATGGTGCATTCGAACGTGCTGAAGTTCGGCGGCATCGACCCCGACGAGTACCAGGGCTTCGCCTGGGGCATGGGGATCGACCGCATCGCGATGCTGAAATACGGCATGCCGGACCTGCGCGCCTTCTTCGACGGCGATGCCCGCTGGCTGAAGCACTACGGCTTCCGCCCGCTCGACATGCCCACGCTGTTCGGCGGCCTGACCGCCTGAGCCCCCTCATCCCTCCCCTCGAGCGCCCCGCCGCAGTTTAGCGGCCGCGGGCCGGAGCGAGCGCATGAAGTTCACGTTGTCCTGGCTGAAGGATCATCTCGACACGACCGCCTCGGTCGACGAGATCACCGCCAAGCTCACCATGATCGGCCTCGAAGTCGAGGGCGTCGAGGATCCGGGCAAGCTGCTCCGGCCCTTCTCGGTCGCCTATGTGGTCTCGGCCGTGCAGCATCCGAACGCGGACCGGCTGCGCGTCTGCATGGTCGACACCGGCCATGGCGAGCCGGTGCAGGTGGTGTGCGGCGCGCCGAATGCCCGCACCGGCATGAAGTCGGTCTTCTCGCCGCCCGGCACCTACATCCCCGGCAAGGCGATCACGCTCGGGGTCGGCACGATCCGCGGCGTGGAGAGCCGCGGCATGCTCTGCTCGGCGGCCGAGCTCGAACTTTCCGAGGACCACGACGGCATCATCGAGCTGCCCGAGGATGCGCCGGTCGGCCTCTCCTACGTGGCCTATGCGGGCCTCGACGACCCGGTCATCGACGTCGCCATCACGCCCAACCGGGCGGACTGCACCGGCGTGCGCGGCATCGCCCGCGACCTCGCGGCCGCCGGCCTCGGCACACTGAAGCCGGATCCGATCCGCCCGGTGCCGGGCCGCTATCCCTCGCCGCAGCGCGTCGCGCTCGACTTCGCGGACGGCGAGCCGCGCGCCTGCCAGGCGTTCTACGGCCGTTACGTGCGCGGCGTGAAGAACGGTCCGAGCCCGGACTGGCTGCAGAAGCGGCTCCGCGCCGTGGGCCTCCGCCCGATCAGCGCGCTCGTCGACATGACCAACTACATCTCGCTCGATCGCGGCCGGCCGCTCCACGTGTTCGACGCCGACAAGTTGACCGGCCCGGTGCGCGCCCGCATGGGCCGGACAGGCGAGAGCTTCGTGGCGCTCGACGGCAAGACCTACGCGGTCGACGAGCGCATGTGCGTGATCGCCGACGACGCGGGCGTGCTCGGCCTCGGCGGCATCATGGGCGGCGAGGCCTCCGGCTGCACCGAGGCGACCGTCAACGTCTTCATCGAATGCGCCTATTTCGAGCCGCTCAGGATCGCCGAGACGGGCCGCCGCACCGGCCTCGTCTCCGACGCGCGCTACCGGTTCGAGCGCGGCGTCGACCCGGCCTTCCTCGGCCCCGGCCTCGACTATGCCACCCGCATGGCGCTCGACCTCTGCGGCGGCGAGCCGTCCGAGCCGGTCCATGCGGGCGAGCCGCCCTCCCACGCGCGCGTCATCGAATTCCCGCTCCACGAGGTGAAGCGGCTCGCCGGCATCGAGGTCGGGCGGACGGAGGCGCGCCACATCCTGGAGCGGCTCGGCTTCGCCGTGGAGCCGTCGACGGCCCACGCCGACGCGTTCAGCGTCGCACCGCCGAGCTGGCGCGCCGACATCCACGGCAAGGCCGATCTCGTCGAGGAGATCGTGCGCATCCACGGCGTCGGCGCCATCCCGCTCATCCCCATCGAGCGGACCGGGGCGGTCGCCGCCAAGGTGCTGACCACGCCGCAGATCCGCCGCGCCAAGGCGAAGCGGCTCCTGGCCGCGCGCGGCATGCTGGAGGCGGTCACCTGGTCGTTCGTGCCGAAGGCGCAGGCCGAGCTGTTCGGCGGCGGCATGCCCGCGCTCGCGCTCGCCAACCCGATCGCCGCGGACCTCTCCGACATGCGGCCGAGCCTGCTGCCGGGCCTCGTCGCCGCCGCGCAGCGCAACGCCGACCGCGGCCACGGCGACGTCGCCCTGTTCGAGGTGGGCCAGGTGTTCCGCGGCGACCGGCCGCAAGACCAGAAGACGGCGGCGAGCGGCATCCGGCGCGGCACCGCCGTCGCGGGCGGCGGCGGGCGCCATTGGTCGGGGGCCGCGCCCACGGTCGGCTGGGCCGACGCCAAGGCGGACGTGCTCGCGGTGCTTGAGGCGCTCGGTGCGCCGGTCGACAAGCTGCAGGTCGCCCGCAACGCGCCCGGCTGGTTCCATCCGGGCCGCTCCGGCGCGTTCCAGCTCGGGCCGCAGAACGTGCTCGCCGTGTTCGGCGAACTGCATCCGAACACGCTCGGCGCCCTCGACGCGGGCGGGCCGGTGGTGGCCTTCGAAGTGCTGATCGACGCCGTGCCCGAGCCGAAGGCGCGGCCGACCCGCTCCAAGGGCGCGCTCGCGGTGAGCGAACTGATGCCGGTCCGGCGCGACTTCGCCTTCGTGGTCGACGAGGACGTGGAGGCGGAGCGCATCCTCAAGGCCGCGCGGGGGGCCGACAAGGCGCTGATCGTCGGCGTCTCGGTGTTCGACGTGTTCCGTGGGGCCGCGGTCGGCGAGGGCCGGAAGTCGGTCGCCGTCGAGGTGACGCTGCAGCCCGTCGAGCGGACGCTGACCGACCCGGAGATCGAGGCGGTCGGCCAGAAGATCGTCGCCGCCGTCGCCAAGGCGACCGGGGCGAGCTTGCGCGGCTGAGCGGGGCTTCCGCTACGGCAGGGTCGGATGGCAGGCCCGCGCCGGCCGCCGGCCGGACGGGCGCATTCGGCCTTGGCGCGCGTCCGGCGCATCCGCTAGGCTCAGCCGATCGAAGCGGCCGGTCAGGCCGACGAAAGCCGGTTCGCCGGCAAAAGCCGGTTCGCCGGCAAAAGCCGGTTCGCCGGCGATGGGGAGGATTTCGATGACCAGCACGGCCATGCCGCGCCGCCGTTTCACCACGCGTCTCGGCGCGACGCTCGATTTCACCGAGCTCGGTACCGGGACGGCGCCGCTCGGCAACCTCTACCGGCCGGTGCCGGACGCCGACGCTGAGGCGACGCTGGAGGCGGCCTGGGCGGTGGGGAGCCGGTTCTTCGACACCGCGCCGCTCTACGGGCTCGGCCTGTCGGAGACGCGGCTGAACCCGTTCCTGCGCGGCCGCCCGCGCGCCGACTACATCCTCTCCACCAAGGTCGGCCGCGTGCTCAGCGTGTGCAAGCCGGAGGAGCGCACGGGCATCGGCAAGTTCTTCGACACGCCCTCGCGCAAGGAGAACTATGACTATTCCTACGATGGCGTGATGCGGTCGCTGGAACACTCCTTCGAGCGGCTCGGCGTCGACCAGATCGACATCCTGCTCTGCCACGACGTCGACATCTTCACGCACGGCTCCAAGGCGGCGTCCGACGCGCGCATCGCCGAATTCATGAACGGCGGCTACAAGGCGCTCGTCTCGCTGCGCGAGCAGGGCGTGGTGAAGGCGATCGGCGCCGGCATCAACGAGTGGCAGGTGTGCGAGACGCTCGCGCGAGCGGGCGACTTCGACTGCTTCCTGCTCGCCGGCCGCTACACGCTCCTCGAACAGGAGAGCCTCGACACGCTCCTCCCCTACTGCGTCGAGAAGGGCATCGGCATCATCCTCGGCGGGCCGTACAATTCCGGCATCCTGGCGACCGGTCCGAAGCCCGGCGCCTTCTACAACTACAGCCCGGCCCCGCCGGCGATCCTCGAGCGGGTCGGCCGCATCGAAGCGGTATGCAAAGCGCATGGCGTCGCGCTCGTGGAGGCCGCGCTGCGCTTCCCGCTCGGCCATCCGGCGGTGGTGAGCGTCATCCCGGGCGCGCAGACGCCGGCCGAGGTGGAGCGCAACGCCGCCAATCTCAGGGCGGCGATCCCGGCGGCGCTGTGGGCGGACCTGAAGTCCGAGGGATTGCTGAGGCGCGACGCGCCGGTTCCGGCGTGAGGAGGCGAGCATGCTGAAAGGTATCGATCCGGTCCTCTCGCCCGACCTCCTGATGGTGCTGCGCGCCATGGGGCACGGCGACGAGATCACCATCGTGGACGGAAATTTCCCCGCCGACGCGCTCGCCAACCGGCTCGTCCGCCTCGACGGCCTGGAGGCGACGCGCGTGCTCGACGCCATCCTCTCGGTGATGCCGCTCGACCCGCCGGAATTCGCCCCCGAGGCGGCCTGGCGGATGCAGGTGGTCGGCGACCCGCAAGCCGAGCAGCCGATCTTCGGCCTCTTCCGCGAGATCATCGCCCGCCGCGAGGGGCCTGAGTTCGTGCTCGGCTCGATCGAGCGCTTCGCCTTCTACGAGCGGGTGAAGTCGTCCTACGCGATCGTCGTGACCGGCGAGCGCCGGCTCTACGGCAACATCATCCTGAAGAAGGGCATCGTCCGGCCGACCTGACCTGCCGGCCGCGGGGCGATCCCGCCGGTGCGTGTCAGCAATGCCGTCAGGAGGCGCGAGCCCCGGCGCCGGAGCGGGTTCCAATCCGCGCCGGCGGCCCTATGATCCGGCGCCATGACCGACGCTCCGATCACCGATGCCACCGAAGCCCCCACCCCGCCGACGCTCGCCAACGGCTCGGCGCCGCGCGCCGTGCGGCCGGGCGACCATGTGTTCCTGGTCGACGGCTCCGGCTACATCTTCCGCGCATATCACGCGCTCCCGCCCCTGACGCGGAAATCCGACGGGCTGCCCGTCGGCGCCGTCTCCGGCTTCTGCAACATGCTCTGGCGGCTCCTGCGCGAGGCGGACAAGACCGAGGTGGGCGTGAAGCCGACACATCTCGCCGTGGTGTTCGACGCCTCCGCGGTGACCTTCCGCAATGCTCTATACGACCAGTACAAGGCGCAGCGCCCCGAGCCGCCGGAGGACCTCAGGCCGCAGTTCGGCCTGATCCGGCAGGCGGTCGAGGCGTTCAACGTCGCCTCGGTGGAACAGCTCGGCTACGAGGCGGACGACCTCATCGCCACCTATGCGCGGCTCGCCGTGGAGAACGGCGCGGACGTGACCATCGTGTCCTCCGACAAGGACCTGATGCAGCTCGTGAGCGAGCACGTCTCCATGTACGACACGATGAAGGAGAAGCGGATCGGCCCCGCCGAGGTGATGGAGAAGTTCGGCGTGCCGCCCGACAAGGTGATCGACGTGCAGTCGCTCGCCGGCGACAGCGTCGACAACGTGCCGGGCGTGCCGGGCATCGGCATCAAGACCGCCGCGCAGCTCATCAACGACTACGGCGACCTCGACACGCTTCTCACGATGGCGCGCGAGATCAAGCAGCCGAAGCGGCGCGAGGCGCTGATCGAGAACGCCGACAAGGCGCGCCTGTCGCGCACGCTCGTCACGCTCGACCGCGAGGTTCCGCTCGATTGCCCGATCGAGAAGCTCGCGGTCGCAAGCCTCGACGGCGCTAAGCTCTGCGGCTTCCTCAAAGCCATGGAGTTCACCACCCTCACCCGCCGCGTTTCCGAGGCGACCGGCTGCGACGCCGGCGAGGTGCAGCCGGCCACGGTCACCTACCGGTTCTGGCCGCCCGGCACGACCGGCGAGCAGCAGGTGTTCGGCGAGGACGCGGCGGTCGCGGCCGCGGAATCCGGCATGCCGCCGCCTCCGGTCGAGTCCTCCGCCGGCGCGCGCCTGCCGCCCGGCACCACCGGCCCGGCCGCGCTCGCCGCCGCCCGCGCGGCCGAGGCGAAGGCGAAGCCGGTCGACACGACCGCCTACGAGACAGTGTTGTCGCTGGAGCGGCTCGACCACTGGGTGGCGCGGGCGATCGAGGAAGGCATCGTCGCGTTCGACACGGAGACCACCTCGCTCGACCCGCAGCAGGCGGAACTCGTCGGCTTCTCGCTCGCGGTCACGCCGGGCGAGGCCTGCTACGTGCCGCTCGCCCACCGCAAGGGCGGCGCCGGCCTGTTCGACGACGGGCTCGTCGACGGCCAGGTGCCGATCCGCGACGCGCTCGACCGGCTGAAGCGGATCCTGCCCGATCCCGGCATCCTGAAGGTCGCGCAGAACCTGAAATTCGACGAGACCATGATGCGCCGCTACGGCGTCGCGGTGCGCTCGGCCGACGACACGATGCTGATGTCCTATGTGCTCGACGCGGGCCGAGGCACGCACGGCATGGACGCGCTGTCGGAGACCTGGCTCGGGCACAAGCCGATGGCCTACAAGGACGTCACCGGCTCGGGCAAGGCACAGATCGGCTTCGACCAGGTGCCGCTCGACCGGGCGACGGCCTATGCGGCCGAGGACGCGGACGTGACGCTCCGGCTCTGGCGGGTGCTGAAGCCGCGCCTGGCGGCCGAGGGCATGGCGACCGTGTACGAGACGCTGGAACGGCCGCTCGTGCCCGTGCTCGAGCGCATGGAAGGGCGCGGCATCTCGATCGACCGGCAGATCCTGTCGCGCCTTTCCGGCGAATTCGCGCAAGGCATGGCGCGGCTCGAGGCGGAGATCCACGAACTCGCCGGGGAGAGCTTCACGATCGGCTCGCCGAAGCAGCTCGGCGACATCCTGTTCGGCAAGCTCGGCCTCCCCGGCGCCAAGAAGACGCCGACCGGCGCCTGGGCGACCGGCGCCGACGTGCTGCAGGACCTCGCCGACCAGGGGCACGAGCTGCCGAAGCGCATCCTCGACTGGCGGCAGATCTCCAAGCTGAAGTCGACCTACACGGACGCGCTGCCGGGCTATGTGCACCCCGGAACCAACCGGGTGCACACCTGCTTCGCGCTCGCGGCAACAACGACAGGCCGCCTCTCCTCCTCCGAGCCGAACCTGCAGAACATCCCGATCCGCACCGAGGAGGGCCGCAAGATCCGCAAGGCCTTCGTCGCCGCGCCGGGCTTCAAGCTCGTCTCGGCCGACTACAGCCAGATCGAGCTCCGCGTACTCGCCCACATGGCCGACATCCCGCAGCTGAAGAAGGCCTTCGCGGACGGCATCGACATCCACGCCATGACGGCGTCCGAGATGTTCGGCGTGCCGGTGCAGGGCATGGACCCGATGATCCGCCGCCGCGCCAAGGCGATCAACTTCGGCATCATCTACGGCATCTCGGCGTTCGGGCTCGCGAACCAGCTCTCCATCCCGCGCGAGGAGGCGGGCGCCTATATCCGCAAGTATTTCGAGCGCTTCCCTGGCATCCGCGACTACATGGAGGCGACCAAGGCGGCGTGCCGACGCGACGGCTATGTCACGACCATTTTCGGCCGCAAGGCGCATTATCCGGACATCGGGGCGAAGAACCCGTCGATCCGCGCCTTCAACGAGCGCGCCGCGATCAACGCGCCGATCCAGGGCTCCGCCGCGGACATCATCCGCCGCGCCATGGTGCGCATCGAGCCGGCGCTCGCGAAGGCGGGGTTACGGGCCTCGATGCTCCTCCAGGTGCATGACGAACTCATCTTCGAAGTGCCCGACGACGAGGTCGAGACGACGCTGCCGATCGTCCGCGCCGTGATGGAGACGGCGCCGGAGCCGGCGATCCGCCTCGCCGTGCCGCTGCAGGTCGACGCGCGGGCGGCGGGCAACTGGGACGAGGCGCACTGAACGACAACGCCGGCCACGAAGGCCGGCGCGGATATCGGTTGTCAGGGTGCGCCCCCGGCCCGGCTCACACGGAGACGGGCGGGCCGCCCCGGCTCACTCCAGCCCTTCGAACAGCGCGGTCGACAGGTAGCGTTCCGCGAAGCTCGGAATGATGATGACGATGTTCTTGCCCTTCATCTCCGAGCGGGAGCCGACCCGCGCGGCGGCCGAGACGGCGCCGCCCGACGAGATGCCGACCGGGATGCCTTCCAGGCGGGCGACCAGGCGGGCGGTCTCGAAGGCCTCCTCGTTGGTCACCTGCACCACCTCGTCATAGACCTTGGTGTCGAGGATGCCCGGCACGAAGCCGGCGCCGATGCCCTGGATCTTGTGCGGGCCGGGCTGGCCGCCGGACAGGATCGGCGAGGCGGTCGGCTCGACCGCGACGATGTGCACGGACGGCTTGCGGCTCTTCAGCACCTGGCCGACGCCGGTGATGGTGCCGCCGGTGCCGATGCCGGAGACGAACACGTCGATATCGCCGTTGGTGTCGTTCCAGATCTCCTCGGCCGTGGTGCGGCGGTGGATCTCCGGATTGGCCGGGTTCTGGAACTGCTGCGGGATGATCGCGCCCGGAATCTCGGCGGCGAGCTCCTCGGCCTTGGCGATCGCGCCCTTCATGCCCTTCGGGCCCTCGGTCAGGACGAGCTCGGCGCCGAGCAGCTTCAGCATCTTGCGCCGCTCGATCGACATCGTCTCGGGCATCACGAGGATCAGCCGGTAGCCGCGCGCGGCGGCGACGAAGGCGAGCGCGATGCCGGTGTTGCCCGAGGTCGGCTCGATCAGCGTGCCGCCCGGCTTCAGGCGGCCGTCCCGCTCCAGCGCGTCGATCATGGAGACGCCGATGCGGTCCTTGACGCTCGCGATCGGGTTGAAGAATTCGAGCTTCGCCAGGAGGTTCGCCCCGACGCCCTTGTCCTTGGCGATCTTGTCGAGGCGGACGATGGGCGTGTCGCCGATCGTGTCCGTGATCGAATTGTAGATGCGGCCGCGGCCGGGGCGATGGGAGGGAACTTCGCTCATGACGTGTCCTCGGGGCAAATCGGCGCCCTCGCGGGCGGAAAGGCGCTGCGCCTGGCTCGGGCCAGGTTCGGGCGCGGAAATGTAGGCCGCGGGTGGCATGGTGGCGAGTCCCCGTCGCGCCGGAAAAGCCGATCGCGCGGGGAATCCTTTTCCAACGGCAGCGCTCGCCGCGCCAAAACGTCTTTTCCGGAGCGATCGAAGGGGCGAACCGGGGGAACGCTGTTCCGGCGTGTCCGGGCGGGCGACTGGCCCTATCGCCCGGTCGAGCCGAAGCCGCCCTCGCCCCGCGCCGTCTCGTCGAGGCTTTCGACCGCCGCGATGGCGACCCGCGTCACCGGGGCGACGACCATCTGGGCGATGCGCTCGCCGCGCGCGACGACGAAAGGCTCCGCCCCGAGATTGACGAGGATCACCTTCACCTCGCCGCGGTAGTCCGCGTCGACCGTGCCGGGGCTGTTCAGCACGGTGACGCCGTGTTTCGCCGCGAGGCCGGAGCGCGGGCGGACCTGCCCCTCGAAACCGGAGGGGATCGCGAGGACGAGGCCGGTCGGCACGAGCGCCCGGCCGCCCGGCGCGAGCACGACCGGCGCGTCGGCCGGGCAGGCAGCGAGGAGATCGAAGCCGGCCGCCTCGGCGGTCTGGTAGGCGGGCGAGGGCAGGCCCTCGCCATGGGGGAGGCGCATCAGCCGCAGCGTCAGGGACAAGGCTTCGCTCCGCGTCGCGCCCGACGGGGGTCAGGCGCTGCCGATCAGGATGCCGGTGGCGAACACCAGGGCGCCGCCGAGCACGATCTGGAATGCCGCGCGCAGGAACGGCGTGTCCATGTATTTGTAGCGGATCCAGGAAATGACCCACAGTTCGATGATGACCACGATCGCGGCGATCGCCGTGGCGGTCCAGAAATGCGGGATCAGATAGGGGAGCGCGTGGCCGAGGCCGCCGATCGTGGTCATGAGGCCCGAGACGATGCCGCGGATCCAGGGGCTGCCGCGGCCGGAGAGTTCGCCGTCGTCCGACAGCGCCTCGGCGAAGCCCATGGAGATGCCGGCGCCGATCGAGGCGGCGACACCCACAAGAAAGGTCTGCCAGGTGTCGTGGGTGGCGAAGGCGGCCGCGAACAGCGGCGCCAGCGTCGACACCGACCCGTCCATCAGGCCGACCAGGCCGGGCTGGATATATTGCAGCAGGAACATGCGGCGGGCGGTCTCGTCCTCCTCGCTGCGCGCGTCGGGCGAAAGATGCGCGAGGCCGAGCCGGTGGGCGAGCGAGACGTGGCTCTTCTCCGCCTCGGCGAGGTCGCCGAGCAGCTTGCGGGTGGAGGCGTCGGTGGTGCGCTGGGCCGCCTGGCGGTAGAAGCGGGCGGCGGTCGCCTCCATCACCATCGCCTCGCGGCGGATCGTCTCGAGCGAAAGGTTCTTCATCAGCCAGACCGGGCGGCGCTCGAAGAAACCGGTCACGTTCTCGCGACGGATCAGCGGGATGCGTTCGCCGAAGCGGGTCCGGTGCATCTCGATGAGGGAGCGGCGGTGCTCGCTCTCCTCCGCGGCCATCTCGTCGAACACCGTGGCGGAGGCGGGAAAGTTCTCGCGGAGCGCATCCGCATAGGCCGCGTAGATGCGCCCGTCGTCCTCCTCCGCCGCGATCGCGACCGCGAGGATCTCCTGCTCGGTGAGGTCGGAGAAGCGCTTCTTGCCGAAATCGAAGAGCCGCATCGTCACCCCCGCCGCTTGGACCGTATCTTAGAACCGTTCCAATCTACGTATGGACCGGACGGGCGGATCAGGCAACCCCCGCGGCGGCCGGGATGGTCCGGAGACGGCGCCGACGCGGAAAATGCGAAAGCCCGGCATCTTGCGATGCCGGGCTCCCGAAGGCGAGTGGAGGATTGTCGCGGGGCGACCGCCTCAGCGGCGCGCCGTCTGACGCGGGCCCTTGCGGCGGGCGTCCTCCTCGACGGCGATCATCTTGACGAGATCGCCGAAATTCACGTCCTCGCCGCGCTTGGCGCGCGGCTCGCGCTCGGCCGCGAAGCGGACCGGGCCGTCACCGGCCGGGGCCTCGTGACGGGGCCGATCGGTGCGCGGGCGATCGTTGCGCGGCCGGTCGCCGCGGGGACGGTCGCCCGCCGGGCGATCGCCCTGGGGACGGTCCGAGCGCGGGCGTTCGCCGGCCTGGGCGCGCGGGCCACGATGGCCATCGGCCCCGCCGTTCGGCCGTTCGGCGCGAGCAGGGCGGTCGGTGCGGGCCGGGCGGTCGGCATGGGCGGGACGATCCGTGCGGGCCGGACGCTCGGCGCGGGGCTGCGCCGAGGCACCGTCCTCGCGCGGCCGGGCGGGCGCCTCGCCGTCGCGGGCGAACGCCGGACGCTCGCCGCGCGGGCGGGACGGACCGCGGCTCGGGCGATCGCCGCCCTCGCCGTTGCGCTGGCCGAAACCACCGCGGCCGCCGTGGGAGCGGCCGTTCCGCTCGAAGCGGTCGCCGCCCGGGCGGGCGCCGGCCGGACGATCGGCACGCGGGGCGCGCTCGGCGCCTTCGCGGACCGGCATGCGGTCGTTCTCGGCGGGCGGCAGATAGGCGACATCCTCGGGCTCGTGCATGCGCTCGACCCGGCGGCGCATCAGCCGCTCGATGTCGGTCAGGTACGAGGCCTCGTCCGGCGTGCAGAACGCGATGGCGCGGCCGTCGGCGCCGGCGCGGCCGGTGCGGCCGATCCGGTGCACGTAGCTTTCCGCGACGTTCGGCAGGTCGTAGTTCACGACGAGGCCGACGCCGTCCACGTCGATGCCGCGCGCCGCGATGTCGGTCGCGACCAGCACCGGGATATGGCCGGCGCGGAAGCCGTCGAGGGCACGTTCGCGCTGCGCCTGGCTCTTGTTGCCGTGGATCGCCGCCGAGTCGATGCCGGCGCGGTCGAGCGACTTCACCACCTTGTCGGCGCCGTGCTTGGTGCGCGTGAACACGATGGTGCGGCCGGTGTCGGCGTTGGTCAGCACATGGGCGAGGAGAGCGGGCTTGCGCTCGTTCTTCGTCATGATGACCTTCTGGCTCACCGTCTCGGCCGCGCTCGCGACCGGGGTCACCGAGATCTCGATCGGGTCGGTGAGGAAGCGCGAGGCGAGCTCGCGGATCGGCTTCGGCATGGTCGCCGAGAAGAACAGGCTCTGCCGGTTCTTCGGGACGAGCTGGGCCACGCGGCGGAGCGCATGGATGAAGCCGAGGTCGAGCATGCGGTCGGCTTCGTCGAGGATCAGCACCTCGACGCGGTCGAGGCGCAGCGTGCCGTCGTCGACGAGGTCGAGCAGGCGGCCGGGCGTCGCGACGAGGATGTCGAGGCCGGCATGGATCGCCCGGCGCTGCGGGCCGAAGCCGACGCCGCCGAAGATCGCCGCGGTGGTCATCTTGTAGAAGCGGCCGTAGGTGCGGATCGCCTCCTCGATCTGGGCGGCGAGCTCGCGCGTCGGCGAGAGGATGAGCGCGCGGCAGCTGTTGCGTTCGGCGCGCTTCGGATTGGCGTTGAGGCGCTGCAGCAGCGGGAGCGCGAACGCCGCCGTCTTGCCGGTGCCGGTCTGCGCCGCACCGACCACGTCGCGGCCGCGCAGCACATGGGGGATCGCCTGGGCCTGGATCGGCGTGGGCGTATCGTAGCCTTCGGCGGCGAGCGCCTTGAGGAGGGGCTCGTCGAGGCCGAGTTCAGAAAAATTCGTCAAAGGGTGTTCAGCTTTCGCGTTCGGGCCGAACCGTTCCGGTCGGCCGCAGGATGAGAAGGGGCCCGCCGGCGTTGTTCGCTCGGACGCGGACCATGCCCCGCGAGCGGGGCGCTTCGACCATCCACATGACCAGAACTTCGTGATCTTCACATGAATGGAGTGTGGGAAAAGGGGCGATATTCCAGGCGCCGCTCTCTTCCGGTGTGATACGCGCGGTCGAGCCGCGCGCCACGTCTTCGTCTCCCGTCGTCATGGCCGGGCGCCTCGCGGCGCCCCTCGGCTCACTTGACGACGAGGTTGCCGGCCGAAGCCTTGCCGGTGCGGCGATCCGTGACGATCTCGTAGGAGATCGGCTGGCCTTCGGCCAGATCATAGATGCCGGCACGCTCGACGGCCGAGATATGGACGAAAACGTCCTTGCCACCATCGTCGGGTTGGATGAAGCCGTAACCCTTGGTAGCGTTGAACCACTTGACTTTACCGGTCGCCATAGGACCATTCCTTCTAGATTAGCAAAGAGATACACGCCGCGCAGACCTTCGGGCCCGAGCGGTGCGCAACAACCGATTCTTGGGGAGCATGTCGTCTGGGACGGTCATTCCGTCAGAGAAGAGGCGGCCGCAAATCAGATTGCAGTGCGTTACATATGGCGATCGGCCTGAAACGTCAAGAATAACTGGAACCTCAGGCGAATTTTCACCCTGAGGTTGCAATTCGGTTGCCGGCTCCAGCATATCCCAGCGCGAAGCCGGCCGACGCCGAAAGGTTCCCGCGGCGGAGAATAATTCTTCAGTCGGTTGGGCGCGGCACGCCGCGCCTGCGCCGCGCGCCGGCCGCGCGAGACGACAAGCGCGGCCGGTACCGGTGCGTCACATGGGGACGGTCGCCGACTTGCCCATGTCGGGCGTCCTGTCGCTCGAGAAGAGCGATGTCAGCACCGTCCAGCCCTGCTTCAGCGTGCTGTTCTCCTCCCAGACATGCGCCTTCTCGGGCGTGAAGACCAGCGCCGAGGCCTTGCCGCCCTCGATGCCTTCGGGGAAAAAGGCCTCCGCGATCGGCCCCCACAGCTCCTCGAGCGTCTTGCGGTCCTGGGTGACGACGGCGCTGCCGTGGATGGTCACGTAGAGGCCGATGGCGGGGTCGGCGAACAGCACGGTGACCTTGCCGTTGTCCTCGATCTCGCGCGTCTTCTCGGACGGATGGCCGGTGATGAAGCTGATGCGGTGGCGGGCGCGGTCGACCGTCGGCGCCATCGGGCGCGCCTCGATGTGGTTGCCGTCATAGGTCAGCAGCATGGCCACATGCCGGTTTTCGATGCGATCCCAGACATGCTCGGTGGTGATGGACGTGTCGTCTGCCATGGCGGCCTCCTCGACGGGAATGAGCCCCGGGACGGCCGGAGCGGATCGCCGGATCAACCGGTCGTTCCCCCCGAGGTTCCGCTCGCCCGCCGGTTTGGAGCGCGTTCAGCGCGCGATGGCGAGGAGGCGGTCGAGATCCACATGGGCGGCCACATGGGCGGCGAGGCGGTCGAGCACGGCCTCCACCTCGGTCTCGTAGGCGAGCGCGGATCCTTCAGCGCCCCAGGCGGCGAGGAAGGCGGCGCGCGCGGCATCGGCGGCGAAGAGGCCATGCACATAGCAGCCCTGGACGAGGCCGTCGGCGCGCGCCGCGCCGTCGCCGCGCCCGTCGGCCATGCGGAGGAGCGGCCGCGCCGCGTCCGGTCCGGTGGTCCGTCCGATATGCATCTCGTAGCCGGCGAAGGACGCGCCGAGCACCTCGCCCGTGACGGCGTCGAGCCGCTTGTCGCCGGTCATCACCGTGTCCACGGCGAGGTGGCCGAGGCCTGCGACGGAGCCGGGCGGGCCCTCCATGCCGGCCGGGTCGGCGATGGTGCGGCCGAGCATCTGGTAGCCGCCGCAGATGCCGAGCACGCGGCCGCCGCGCCGGACATGGGCCGCGAGGTCGATGTCCCAGCCGGCCGCACGCAGCGCGGCGAGGTCGGCGATGGTCGCCTTGGAGCCGGGCAGCAGCACGACCGCGGCCGCCGCGGGCAGCGGCTCGCCGCGCCGGACGAGCCTCAGGTCGATGTCGGGCTCGGCGGCGAGTGGGTCGAGATCGTCGAAATTGGCGATGTGCGGCAGCACCGGCACCGCCACCGTGACGCGCCCGCCGGTCGAGGCGGAGGCCCGTTCGAGCGCCATCGCGTCCTCCGCCGGCAGCCGCCGCGCCTCCGGGAAGTAAGGCACGAGGCCGAGCGCCGGCCAGCCGGTCTTCTCGGCGATGAGCGCCATGCCGTCGGCGAAGAGGCTCGCGTCGCCGCGGAACTTGTTGACCACGAAGCCCGCCACCATGGCGGCATCCTCCGCGTCGAGCACGGCGCGGGTGCCGACGATCTGCGCGATGACGCCGCCGCGGTCGATGTCGCCGAGCAGGATCACCGGCACGTCGGCCGCGCGGGCGAAGCCCATATTGGCGATGTCGTTGCGACGCAGATTGACTTCCGCAGCGCTGCCGGCGCCTTCCACGACGAGGAGGTCCGCGTCGGCGCCGAGCCCGGCGAAGCTCTCCTGCACGGCCCCCATCAGCCGCGGCTTCCAGTCCTGGTAGTCGCGCGCCCTGGCCTTGCCGAGAATGCGGCCCTGCACGACGACCTGGGCGCCGACCTCGCTCTGCGGCTTCAGCAGAACCGGATTCATGTGCACGCTCGGAGCGATCCGCGCGGCGCGCGCCTGCAGCGCCTGGGCGCGGCCGATTTCGCCCCCGTCGGCGGTCACCGCCGCGTTGTTCGACATGTTCTGCGGCTTGAACGGGCGGACGCGGAGGCCGCGATCCGCATAGGCGCGGCAGAGCGCCGCGACGAACAGGGACTTGCCCACGTCCGATCCCGTGCCCTGCACCATCAGGGCGCGCGCCCGGCGATGGCCGGCCTCCGCCGGCATCAGAATTCGATGCCCTGCTGCGCCTTCACGCCGGCGGCGAAGTGGTGCTTCACGAGCGTCATCTCGGTGACGAGGTCGGCCGCCGCGATCAGCTCCGGCTTGGCGTTGCGGCCGGTCACGATCACATGCAGGTCCGGCCGGCGCGCGGCCAGCGTCGCGACCACCTCGTCGAGGGGGAGATAGTCGTAGCGGAGCGCGATGTTCAGTTCGTCGAGCACGACGAGGCGGCGGGCGGGGTCGGCCATGAGCTCCTTCGCCTTGGCCCAGGCTCGTTCGGCCGCGGCGACGTCGCGGGCGCGGTCCTGGGTCTCCCAGGTGAAGCCCTCGCCCATCGTGTGCCAGCTGACCAGGTCGGCGAAGCGCTCCAGCGCGTGCTTCTCGCCGGTGTCCCAGGCGCCCTTGATGAACTGCACGACGCCGACGGGCCAGCCATAGCCGAGCGCGCGCAGGACGAGGCCGAAGGCGGCGGTGGACTTGCCCTTGCCCGGCCCGGTGTTGACGATGAGGAGGCCCTTCTCGGCGATCGGCTTCGACGCGACCTCGGCGTCCTGCACGGCCTTGCGCTTCGCCATCTTGGCCTTGTGCCGGGCCGCCTCCTCGTCAGAGATCGCCTCGTCGCGCGGTCTGGTGGCGTCGTCGGACATGCTGGGTTCCCGGCCGTGGCGCGGCCGCCGCCGGGCGGAAAGCGCCGGCGGCATCGCCGATGCGTCTCAGGAACACCGGCCGGCGCGCCGCGGCAAGCCCCGGGGCGACATCGGGCGTCGCTTCGCGGCACGAAACCGTCGGCGGGCGAATTGACGGGGCCGCGGGCGAGGCTTATCGATGACGTGTGACGGTCCCTCGCCTCGGAGGGTGAAAAGGGAATGCGGGCGATCCGGCGACGGATCAGCCGCGGCTGCCCCCGCAACTGTGAGCGGTTAGTCGTTTTGCCATAGGCCACTGGTCCTCTCGAGGGAACCGGGAAGGCGGCGAGGCGGCATCGAGCCGCGAGCCAGGAGACCTGCCGCCACATGGACGACCCCGTTGCCGCCGGAGGGGCGGACAGGAGGACGCATGGAAGCCCGCAGCATCTCTCTCGCCGCCCCGACCAGCCTTGAACACGGGGGCCTCGACCAGGCGAGCCGCGCCGACGCCCTGAAGGCAGCCGCCTTCGCGCTGATGGTCGGCCTCACGCTCGTGTTCACGACCGGCTTCGCCCACCCGGAACTGCTCCACAACGCGGCGCATGACTGGCGCCACGGCATGAGCTTCCCCTGCCACTGACCGCAAGGTCGGACGGGCACTCATCGCCATGATCGGAAAGGTTTTCCGGGTCGGCCTTCTGGCCGGGCTGCTGGCCGGGCTTGCGATCGCGGTCCTGCAGCAGTTCACCACCGTTCCCCTCATCCTCGCCGCGGAACGCTACGAGGAAAGCGGCAAGGCCGCGTCGTGGCTCGCGCCGGGTCCCGTGCTGCTCGCGCACAACCACGAGGTCGGCAAAACCGCCTCGGACGCCAAGTCCGCATCGGACGGGGGCGCCGGCGCGCATGAACACGGCGACGGCTGGAAGCCGGCGGACGGCATCGAGCGGACGCTCTCCACCTCGGTCGCCACCGTCGCGACCACGATCGGCTACGCTCTCATCCTCATCGCCGGCATGCTGGCGGCGGGCGACCGCATCACCGTGCGCATGGCGCTCGGCTGGGGCGCCGGGGCCTTCGCGGCGACCGCGCTCGCCACCGGCATCGGGCTCGCGCCGGAACTGCCCGGCAGCGCGGCGGGCGAACTGGTGGCGCGGCAGGCCTGGTGGATCGGCACCGCGGCGGCGACCGCGATCGGGCTATGGGCGTTGTTCCGGCTCGAATCGCCCGCCTGGAAGGCCGGCGCGGTCCTGTTGATCCTCGCGCCCCATGTGATCGGCGCGCCGCGCCCGGCACGGTTCGAAAGCACCGTCCCGGCCGAACTCGCCGCCCATTTCACCGCCACCTCGATCGTGCTCGCCGCGCTGACCTGGATGCTGGTGGCGGCGGCGGTCGGCTATTTCTGGGATCGCCCCACCTTTTGGGATCGCAAGTCGCGGACCGCGTGAGCGTCCGATCCCGACCACCGGAGTTCCGCATGGACGCTTCCCGCGTCACCCTCTACGTCTGCACCACTTGCCGCCGCCCGGACGAGCCGAGCGAACCGAAGGCCGAGCGCAGCGGTGCCCGCCTGCACCGGGCGCTCTCGGCGATCGAGCAGGACGCCGTGACGGTCGTGCCGGTCGAATGCCTCAGCGTGTGCAAGCGGCCGGTCACGATCGGCTTCTCGGCGCCGGGCAAATGGACCTATGTCTACGGCGACTTCGCCGATCCGAGCCCCGAGGCGGCCGCCCACATCCTCGCCGTCGCCGGCCAATATGCCGCCGCGCCGGACGGGCTGATCCCCTGGAAGGAACGGCCCGACGCCTTCAAGAAGGGCGTCGTCGCCCGTCTCCCGCCCGTGTCGCCCATCGCCGAGGCCGCCGAATGAATGCTTCCCCGCCCGCCCCGCAGCTCGCCAAGATCCCGGTGACGATCGTCACCGGCTTCCTCGGCGCCGGCAAGACGACGCTGATCCGCAACCTCTTGGAGACCGCCAAGGGCCGCCGGCTGGCGCTGATCGTCAACGAGTTCGGCGACGTGGGCGTCGACGGCGACATCCTGCGCGCCTGCGGCATCGAGAGCTGCCCGGAGGAAAACATCGTCGAGCTGGCGAATGGCTGCCTCTGCTGCACGGTGGCGGACGACTTCATCCCGGCGATCGAGGGGCTGCTCGCGCATCCGAACCGGCCGGAACACATCATCGTCGAGACCTCGGGCCTCGCGCTGCCGAAGCCGCTCGTCAAGGCGTTCGACTGGCCGCCGATCCGGGCGCGGCTGACCGTCGACGGCGTGATCGCGGTGGTGGACGGCGCCGCCGTGGCGGCCGGCCGCTTCGCCGACGATCCGGACAAGGTGCTGGCGCAGCGGGCGGACGACGCGTCGGTCGACCACGACAACCCGCTCGAGGAGGTCTACGAGGACCAGCTCCTCTGCGCCGACATGGTGATCCTCAACAAGACCGACCTGATCGACGCGGCGACCACCGCCTCGGTCGCCGAGGGCATCACCGCCACCGTGCCGCGCGCCGTCAAGGTGATCGCGTCGCGGGAGGGCAAGGTCGCCGCCGACGTGGTGCTCGGCCTCGCCGCGGCGGTGGAGGACGACCTCGCCGCCCGGCCGTCCCACCACGACGGCGAGGAAGGCCACGACCACGACGACTTCGACAGCTTCGTGGTCGAGCTCGGCGAGGTCGCCGACCCGGCCGCGCTCGTCGCCCGGCTGCAGGCGGTCGCCGCGGCCCATGACGTGCTGCGCATGAAGGGCTTCGTCGCGGTCGCGGGCAAGCCCATGCGGCTCCTCGTCCAGGGCGTCGGCACGCGCTTCCGGCAGGGCTTCGACCGGCCCTGGGCGGCCGGCGAGGCGCGCCGCAGCCGGCTCGTCGTGATCGGCGAAAAGGGCCTCGACCGCGCCGCCGTGGCGACGGCGCTGGCGGGCTGAGGGAGCGGAGGCCGCCATGCATCTGCTGCCGGCCGACGTCCGCTCCATCGACGCCATCGAGACCGCCGAGGACCTCGGCCAGACGCCCGCCGACGTGGTCGTGCTCTCCTTCTCGGATTCCGACCTCGCGGCCGTCGCCGCCGCCTGGGGCGCGGCCGAGGGCGCCGCACGGCCGAGCCTCCGCCTCGCCGCGCTCGGCCGGCTGAAGCATCCCTATTCGGTCGATCTCTATCTCGAAAAGGTCGCGGCGCGGGCGAAGCTCGTGCTCGTGCGCCTGCTCGGCGGGGCGGACTACTGGCGCTACGGGCTCGACGAACTTGGCCTTCTCGCGCGGTCGCGCGGCGTCGCGCTCGCGGTGGTGCCGGGCGACCATGTGGAGGACCTGCGCCTCGACCGCGCCTCGACGCTTCCCGCCGAGGATTTGCGCCGCATCTGGGCCTGGTTCCAGGAAAGCGGGCCGGACAACATGGCCTCGCTCGCCGGCTGGCTCGCCGCGGCGACCGGGCACACCGGCAGCTGGCACGAGCCCGCGCCGGTCGCCGCAGCCGTGCGCTTCGAGGCGGGCTGCCGGGCGCTGCCGGCTTCGATACGGGGTGCGCCGGCGCCGCGCGTGCTCGTCCTCTTCTACCGCTCGCAGCTGCTCGCCGCCGACACCGCGCCCGTGGAGGCGCTCGCCGCGGCGCTCGCCGAACGCGGCCTCGCCGTCACGACGCTCGCGGTGACGAGCCTCAAGGATCCGCGCGCCGGCGAGGCCATCGCGGCGGCGATCGATGCCGAGCGGCCGGCCGCGATCATCAACACCACCGCCTTTTCGGGCGCGCTCGACGCGGGCGGCACCGTGCTCGACCGCCCGGATGTGCCGGTGCTGCAGGCGATCCTTCCGACCACCGGCCGCGAGGCCTGGGCCGGCGGGACACGCGGGCTCGGCGCGGCCGACCTCGCCATGAATGTGGTGCTGCCGGAGCTCGACGGCCGCATCGTGACCCGCGCCATCTCGTTCAAGCGGCCGAGCGCGGCGAGCCCCGCGCTCGAATTCTCCGTGGTGCGCCACGAGCCGGAGCCCGAGGCGGTCGCGGCGGTCGCCGACCTCGCGGCGGGCTGGATCCGGCTCGGCCGTACGCCGCGCGCGGAACGGCGCATCGCCGTCGTGCTCTCCGACTATCCGGCGAAGGGCGGGCGCACCGGCTATGCGGTCGGCCTCGACGCGAGCGAGAGCATCCGCAGCATCGGGGACGCGCTCGGCGCGGCGGGCTTCGCGACGTCCGGGCTCGCGCTCGACGATCCGATGGCCGCGCTCGAGGGCCGCGTCGGCGGCGCGGTCACGATCGACTATCCGGTTTCGGCCTATGTCCGCGCCTTCGCGGACCTGCCGGCCGCGTTCCGCGACGCGGTCGTCGCCGCCTGGGGGCCGCCGGAGGAGGTGTACGACGTGGTGGAAAGCGGCGAGGGCCCCGCGTTCCGCTTCCGCGTGCTCGGCACCGGCGGCGTGATCGTCGCGGTGCAGCCGGACCGGGGGCGCCTCGACAGCCGGAAAGCCGACTACCACGACCCGAACCGGCCGCCGCGGCACAGCTACGTGGCCTTCTATCTGTGGCTCCGCCATGTATTCGGCATGCATGCGATGGTGCATCTCGGCACCCACGGCACGCTCGAATGGCTGCCCGGCAAGGCGGTCGCGCCTTCGCCCGCCTGCACGCCCACGGCGCTCGTGGGGCCAACGCCGGTCGTCTATCCGTTCATCGTCAACAATCCCGGCGAGGCGGCGCAGGCGAAGCGGCGCATCGGCGCGGTGACGCTCGGCCACCTGACCCCCATGCTGGTCGACGGCGCGCTCACCGGCGCGGCCGCTGAGATCGAGGCGCTGCTCGACGAATATGCGGAGGCGCAGGGGCTCGATCCGCGCCGCGCCGGCGCGATCGGCGAGGCGATCCTCGACAAGGCGGACGCCGCCGGCCTGCTCGCCGAATGCGGCGCCGCGGTGCCGGCCGGCGCCGGCGCGCCGGACCGCGCCGCCGCGCTCGCGCGGCTCGACGCCTGGCTCTGCGACATCAAGGAACTCCGCATCGGCGACGGCCTGCATGTGTTCGGCCGCGCCCCCGAGGGCCGCGCGCGGCAGGACGGGATCGCGGCGCTCGCCGCCGCCTCCGGCCTCGACGCCGACGCGGTCGCCCGGCGGCTCGACCGCTCGGCCAGGGACGAGACCGCGCATCTCGTCGCCGCGCTCGACGGCCGCTTCGTGCCGCCCGGCCCGGCCGGCGCGCCCGCGCGCGGCCGCCTCGACGTGCTGCCGACCGGGCGGAACCTCACCGCGACCGACCCGCGTGCGATCCCGACCGTCACCGCCCAGGCGATCGGGCGCCGCCTCGCCGCCGCGGTGATGGACCGCCACGCCCAGGACCACGGCGAATGGCCGCGCCGCATCGTCGTCGACCTCTGGGGCTCGGCGACGATCCGCACCGGCGGCGACGACCTCGCGCAGGCCTTCGCACTGCTCGGCGTCGCACTCACCCGCGACGCCACCTCGAACCGGGTGAGCGGCTTCGAAGTCATCCCCCCGTCGCGGCTCGACCGGCCGCGCGTGGACGTGACGCTGCGCGTCTCCGGGCTCTTCCGGGATGTATTCTCCCTGCAGATGGCGCTGTTCGACGAGGCGGTGCGCGCCATCGCGGCGCTGGACGAGCCGGCCGACATCAATCCCCTCGCCGCTGAAGCCGCGGCCGAGCCGCGCGTGTTCGGCGCGGCGCCCGGCGCCTACGGCACCGGCCTCGGCGAACTCCTGACGGCGGGCGTCGCCGACCGGGACGCGCTCGGCCGCGCCTATCTCGCGGGGTCCGCGCATGCCTATGGCGCCGGCCGCGACGGCGAGGCGCTGCCGGAGGCTTTCGCCGCAAGGGTGGCGGCCGCGGACGCCTTCGTGCACACGCAGGACAACCCGCACCAGGACGTGCTCGATTCCGATGCCTTCGCGACCCACGAGGGCGGTTTCGCCGCCGCCGCGGCGAGCCTCGGCAACCGGCCGGCGCTCTACCACGCGGACACGACGGCGCCGGGCGCCCCGCGCGTGCGCACGCTCGGCGAGGAGGTGGCGCGGGTGCTGCGCGGCCGGGCGACCAATCCGCGCTGGCTCGACGGGCAGATGCGGCACGGCCACCGGGGCGCCGCCGAAATCGCCGAGACCATCGCCAATCTCCACGCCTTCGCGGCGACCGCGGCGGTGGTGACGAGCCGCCAGTTCGACCTCGCCTTCGACGCGACGCTCGGCGACGAGCGCGTGCGCGACTTCATGCTCGGCGCCAATCCGGACGCGACCCGCGCCGCCGCCCGCGCCTTCGCGGATGCGCGCCAGCGCGGCTGGTGGACGACCCGGCGGAATTCCACGCTCGCCGATCTCGCGAGCCTCACCGGCGAGGCGGCATGACCGCCTCCCCGCGCCACGCCGCGATCGACCGCGTCAAGGGCTGGTGCCCCGGCGCGCTCCGTCCCATGCGCACTGGCGACGGGTTGCTCGTGCGGCTGCGCCTCTCCGGCGGGCGGATCACGGCGGCGACGGCGCGGGCGGTCGCCTCACTGGCGCGAACTCACGGCAACGGGCTCGTGGACCACAGTCAGCGCGCCAACTGGCAGATCCGCGGCGTCACCGACACAAGCTGGCCGGCGCTGATCGAGGCGCTGTCCGACCTCGGCCTCCTCGACGCCGACGCCGAGACGGAGGCGCGGCGCAACGTGATCGGGAGCCCGCTCGCCGGCCTTGATCCGACGGCGCCGGTCGACGGCGCGGGCCTGGTCGCGGCGCTCGAGACCGGTCTCGCGGCATCGGACCGGCCGCTGCCGGGCAAGTTCGGTTTTTTGGTCGACGAGGGCGGCGCCGTGTCGCTCGCGTGCGTGGCGGCGGACATCCGGCTCGTCGGTCTCCTGAAGGATGGCCGGCCGATGGTCGCCGTGGCGCCCGCCACCGGCGGCCCTGAATTCCATGCCGGGCCCGAGGCTCACTTCGCCGCGCTGGTGGAGCCGTCCGGCGCGGCGGACGCCGCCCTGCGCCTCTCCGACGCCTTCCTGCGTCTCGCGCGGCCCGGCGAACGGCGCATGCGCGACGTCACCGCGCGGCTCGGGGCCCACGCCTTGCTCGCCGAAGCGGGTTTCCCGGCCGTCGTCGCGCGGCGGGCGCCCGGCCTATCGGACGACGACCTGCTCGGAGCGCCGGACCGACTCGGCGTGCTTTCTTCGCCCCGGACCGAAGCCGGCTCCGGTCCGGAGACGTCTTCGGGCGCCCGCCTGATCGGAGCGGGGGCGCCGTTCGGGCGGTTCGACGCGGAGGCGATCGAGCGCCTCGCCGGCGTCGCCGAACAGTATGGCGCGGGCGAGTTGCGGCTCACGGCCTGGCGCTCGGTGCTGCTGCCGGGGATCCGGCCGGACGCGGTCGCGTCCGCGCTCGGAGACCTTCGCGCCGCGAGCCTCGTGGTCTCGGCCGAGGATCCGCGCCGGGCGGTCGTCGTTTGCGCCGGTGCCCCGGCCTGCGCGAGCGCGATGGCGCCGGCGCGCGAGGATGCCGAGCGCCTCGCCGGGCTCGCCGCCGCGCTTCCCGGCACGGGCGTTCGCCTGCATGTGTCCGGATGCGCCAAGGGTTGCGCGAGGCCGGAGGCGACCGCGGTGACGCTGGTCGGCGCCCGGTCGGGACCGCGACACTACGATCTTGTCCTCGCCGGCCGCGCCGACGATGCTCCGCTCGCGACCGGGCTCGACCTTGCCGCCGCGGCGGAACGCCTCGCCGCGCTCGGCGCGCGCCGAGCGGACGTGTCGGCCGCGTCCGCGGACACGGAGAGGGCCTCCGGTCAGCCGGGCCGCGCCGCCGCGACCACGCTCGACGCGGCAGGCGCCGCAGTCGGCGAGGGCGCGGCCGGGCCTGACCACCCACCTGGAGACCGCATGCCGGCGACGCGTGATGCATACATAAAGGACGGCGCCTCGATCTACGTCCAGTCCTTCGCGATCATCCGCCGGGAAGCCGCGCTGACACGCTTCTTGCCGGAGGAGGAGCCCGTCGCGGTGCGCATCATTCATGCTTGCGGCATGGTCGAGGTGGCGGCCGACATCGCCTTCTCCCCGGGCGCCGTGCTGGCTGCTCGCGCGGCGCTCAGGGCCGGCGCGCCGATCCTGTGCGACGCCAAGATGGTCGCCCACGGCGTCACCAAGGCGCGGCTGCCGGCCGGCAACGAGGTCCTCTGCACGCTCGACGATCCGCGCGTTCCCGCCCTCGCCGCGGCGATCGGCAACACGCGCAGCGCCGCCGCCATGGAACTCTGGCGCGACCGGATCGGCGGGTCGCTGGTCGCCATCGGCAACGCGCCGACCGCCCTCTTCCGCCTCCTCGAACTCCTCGACGAAGGCGTCCCCGCGCCCGCCGCGGTGATCGGCATGCCGGTCGGCTTCGTGGGCGCGGCGGAATCGAAGGCGGCGCTGATCGCCGACGGCCGCGTGCCCTATCTGGTCGTGACCGGCCGCAAGGGCGGCAGCGCCATGACGGTCGCCACCATCAACGCCGTGGCGAGCGAACGCGAATGAACGTGATCGACCCCGCCGCACGCCTGACCGTGGAGCCGCCCGTTCTGGCCGGCACGCTGCACGGCGTCGGGCTCGGGCCGGGCGATCCGGAACTCATCACGGTCAAGGCCTTGCGCATCATCCAGGCGTCGCCCGTCGTCGCCTATTTCGCCAAGCGCGGGCGGCGCGGCCATGCGCGCACGATCCTCGACCACTGGCTGAAACCGGGCGTCGAGGAACTGGCGCTCGAATATCCCGTGACGACCGAGCTGCCCTTCGCCGAGGAGGCCTATGGCCGCGAACTCGGCGATTTCTACGCGGACGCCGCCGAGCGGCTCGCCGCCGTGCTCGCCTCGGGCCGCGACGTGGCGCTCGTCGCCGAGGGCGACCCGATGTTCTACGGGTCGTTCATGCATCTCTTCATCCGGCTCGAAGGCCGCTTTCGCATCAGTGTGGTTCCCGGCGTCACCGGCATGTCCGGCTGCTGGACCGCCGCGCGCGCGCCGATCACCTGGGGCGACGACGTCCTCACCGTGCTGCCCGGCACGCTCGGCGAGGCGGCGCTGGTGGAGCGGCTCCTCGCAACGGACGCCGCCGTGATCATGAAGCTCGGCAGCAATTTCGGAAAAGTGCGCCGCGCGCTCGCCGCCGCCGGCCTCGCCGACCGCGCCGTCTATGTGGAGCGCGGCACCATGGCGGGCGAGAAGGTCATGCCGCTCGCCGAGAAGACCGACGACGCCGCGCCCTATTTCTCGATCCTGTTCGTGCCCGGCCGGGGACGGCGGCCGTGAGCGGAACGCTTCGCGTGGTCGGCCTCGGGCCGGGGCCGGCCGCGTGGCTGACGCCGGAGGCATCGGCCGCGCTCGACGAGGCGACCGACCTCGTCGGCTACGGCCCCTATCTGGAGCGCGTGGCGGAGCGGCCGGGCCTCGTCCGGCATGCCTCGGACAACCGGGTGGAACTCGACCGGGCGCGCCACGCGCTCGATCTCGCCTCGTCCGGGCGGCGCGTCGCGGTCGTGTCGGGCGGCGATCCCGGCATCTTCGCCATGGCGGCGGCGGTCATCGAAGCGGTCGAGGCCGGGCCCGAGGCGTGGCGGGCGCTCGACATCGCGGTCTTGCCAGGCATCACCGCCATGCAGGCGGCGGCGGCCCGGCTCGGCGCGCCCTTGGGGCACGATTTCTGCGCGATCTCGCTCTCCGACAACCTGAAGTCCTGGGAGACGATCCTCCGCCGGCTCGACGCCGCCGCGGCCGGAGACTTCGTGATCGCGCTCTACAACCCCGCCTCCCGGGCGCGGCCGGACCGGATCGGCGAGGCCTTCGCCCGGCTCGCGCGTAGGAAGGGCGGCGACACGATCGTGGCGCTCGCGCGCGCGGTCGGCCGGCCGGACGAGCGGATCCTGCTCTCGACGCTGGCGACGGTGGACGCCTCGCTGGTCGACATGGCGACCTGCGTCATCATCGGGTCGAGCGAGACGCGCCTCGTCGCCCGCGCCGGTGGGCGGCCCTTCGTGCTGACGCCGCGCCGCTACGGCGCCGGAGCCTGGCCATGACGATGCTGTTCGAGAAAGGCCAGCACGGCTTCGACGTCGTGCACGAGCGGCACGGCCGGACGCGCCGGCGGTTCGACCAGGATCACGGGGAGGCCCAGCGCCCGCGCCGCCGCGATTTTCGGATAGGTCGCGGACCCGCCGGCATTCTTGGTCACGACCACGTCGATCGCCTCGTCGCGCATCAGCGCCGTCTCGGCGGCGACGTCGAACGGGCCGCGGTCGAGGATCAGGCGGTGGCGGGGCGGCAGGTCGGACGCCGGCGGCGGATCGATCGTGCGGATGACATAGCGGTGCTGCGGCGCGGCGAGCAGCTCGCCGATGCCGAGCCGGCCGATCGTCATGAGGACGGCGCGCGGCGCCGGGCCGAGCGCCGCCACGGCCGCGCGGTTGTCCGGGACGACGATCCAGCGGTCGCCCTCGACCGGCGTCCAGGGCGGGCGCGAAAACGCGACGAGGGGCACGCCCGAGGCGGCGCAGGCGGCGGCGGCGTTCAGCGACATTCCGGCCGCGAAAGGATGCGTGGCGTCCACCACCGCCTCGATCCGCTCGGCCTTCAGATAGGCTTGAAGGCCCGCGACGCCGCCGAAGCCGCCGATGCGGGTCGGAACCGGTTGCGCGGCCGGGACGGCGGTGCGGCCGGCATAGGACAGCGTCGCGTCGAAGCGGGCATCGCCTGCGAGGCGGGCGGCCAGCCGCGAGGCTTCGGTGGTGCCGCCGAGGATGAGGATGCGCATGGTCGTCTCGCCTTCGGCCCGCGCCCGATCGAAGACCCGACGCCCATCGCCGAACCGGAGCCCACGCCGTGACCGGCGCCGCGCCGCGCTGGCTGGCGCTCGTCGGCATCGGCGAGGACGGGGCCGCGGGTCTCAGTCCTGCCGCAGCCGCGCTCGTGGCGCAAGCCGAACTCATCGTCGGCGGCGCCCGCCACCTCGCCCTCGCCGCGCCGCTCTTGCGGGAAAGCCGCGCCGAGACGCTCGCCTGGCCCTCGCCGCTGCAGGACGCGTTTCCGGCCATCCTCGCAAGGCGCGGGCGGCCGGTGGTCGTGCTCGTCACGGGCGACCCCTATCACTACGGCGTGGGCGCGACGCTCGCCCGCGTGGTGCCGGCCGAGGAAATGCTGTGCGTGCCAGGCCCGTCCGCCTTCTCGCTCGCCGCCGCGCGCCTCGGCTGGGCGCTTCAGGAGACGGCGCAAGTGTCGCTGCACGGCCGCGCGCTGGAGCGCGTCGTGCCGCATCTGCAGCCGGGAGCACGCGTGCTGGCGCTCTCCTGGGACGGATCGACGCCGGCCCGGCTCGCCTCCCTGCTGGTCGAGCGCGGCATGGCCGACACGATCGTCACCGTGCTGGAACGGCTCGGCGGACCGGCCGAGCGGATCCGGTCGGCGCCGGCCGCCGGCTTCGCGCTCGCCGACATCGACCCGCTCAACACGATCGCCCTGGAGGTGCGCTGCGGCCCCGACGCCCGCGTCGTGACGCGCGCAGCCGGGCTCCCGGACGAACTCTTCGCCCATGACGGGCAGATCACCAAGCGCGAGATCCGCGCCGTCACGCTCTCGGCGCTCGCGCCCCGGCGCGGCGAGCGGCTCTGGGACATCGGCGCCGGCTCGGGGTCGGTCGGGATCGAATGGATGCTCGCGGATCCGGCGAACCGCGCGATCGCGGTAGAGGCGGATCCGGCACGAGCCGCGCGGATCGCGGAGAACGCGGCCGCCCTCGGCGTGCCGGATCTGACCATCGTCACCGGCCGCGCGCCCGTGGCGCTCGCCGGCCTGCCGCGCCCGGAGGCCGTGTTCGTGGGCGGCGGAAGCTCCGACCCGGCCGTGCTCGACGCGGCCTGGGAGGCGCTCGGACCGGGTGGCCGCATCGTGGTCGCGGCGGTGACGCTCGAGGCGCAGGCGGAGGTGTTCCGCCGCTGCCGCGCGCAAGGCGGCGAACTCACTCAAGTTTCCGTGTCGCGCGCCGAACCGGTCGGCGGGTTCCTCGTCTGGCGGCCGGCGCTGCCGGTGGTGCACTGGCGGGCGGTGAAGCCGTGAGCGCGCTCGTCGCTGTGGGGGTAGGCTGCCGGCGCGGCGTGGCCGCCGAGGCGGTCGTGACGCTGGTGGAGCAAGCGCTGGCGCGCCTCGACCTCTCGCCCGCCGACCTCGCCGGCGGCGCAGGGGCGCTCTGCACCGCCGCTGCGAAGGGCGCAGAGCCGGGACTGCGCGATGCCGCCGCAAGGCTCGGCCTTCCGCTCATCGGCCTGCCGCCCGCCGCGCTCGCGGGGACTTCGGAGCGGGCGCAGACCCGGTCGGACCGCGTCGTCGCCCTGTTCGGCGTGCCGAGCGTCGCCGAGACGGCGGCCCTGGCGGCGGCCGGGCCGGACGCGCGGCTCGTCGTGCCGCGGCTGCAGGCGGGCGGCGTCACCTGCGCCATCGCCACCGCGCGGCCCGATCTGGCCCCCGCCGGTGCCGGTCCGCGCGGCCGGGGAGAAAGCGCATGACCGTGCATTTCGTCGGCGCCGGCCCGGGCGCGCCGGACCTCATCACCCTGCGCGGCAAGGCGATCGTCGAGGCGGCGCCGGTCTGTCTCTACGCCGGCTCGCTGGTGCCGCGCGAGATCCTGCGCTGGTGTCCGCCCGGCGCGCGCGTGGTCGACACCGCGCCCCTGTCGCTCGACGAGATCGAGGTCGAGTTCGTCGCCGCCCACGGCGCCGGGCTCGACGTGGCGCGGCTGCATTCCGGCGACCTGTCGGTCTGGTCGGCCATGGGCGAGCAGATCCGCCGCCTCGAGCGGCGCGGCATTCCCTATACGGTGACGCCGGGCGTGCCCTCCTTCGCGGCCGCCGCGGCGGCGCTCGGGCGCGAACTGACGCTGCCGGAGGTGGCGCAGTCGGTGGTCTTGACCCGCACGGGCGGCCGCGCCTCGGCGATGCCGGAGCGCGAGACTCTCGCGGCCTTCGCGGCGACCGGGGCGACGCTCGCGGTGCATCTCTCCATCCATGCGCTCGACCGCGTCGTCGCCGAGCTCACGCCCTTCTACGGCGCCGACTGCCCGGCCGCGGTGGTGCGGCGGGCGAGCTGGCCGGACGAGCGCATCGTGAGCGGCACGCTCGCCACGATCGAGGCCGCATTGGCGGAAGAGCCGATGGAGCGGACGGCGCTGATCCTTGTGGGGCCGGCGCTCGGCGCGCGCGATTTCCGCGACAGCGCGCTCTACGATCCGGGCTATCAGCGCCGCTTCCGCGGCCGCGGCGCGGGCGAGGACACATGAGCGGGACGAAACCCGGTCGTGGCGAGGAGGCCGCCGGCGCGGTCGAACACGGCGACTTCGAGCGCGACCTCCGTATCGTCGAGCGCCGCCGCCGCCGTGTCCCAGGCGCGCGCCGCGACCACGGCCGCCACGTCGACGCCCGCCGCGGCGCATTGCTGCAGCGCGTCGAGGGCGCTGTTGGCCGCCCGGCAGCGCGCCGCGAGATCCGCGTCGCCGCCCGCCTCGCGGATCCGGTCGGCGAGCCAGTCGAGGTCGACCTCGCCGCGGCGGGAATGGAGATCCAGCAGACCCTGGCCGAGCTTGGTCATCTTGGCGAAGCCGCCCGCGACGGTGACCTTGCCGACCCTGTGCCGGCGAAGGTATTTGAGCATCCCGCCGACGAAGTCGCCCATGTCGATGAGCGCCGCCTCGTCGAGCCCGTGCAGGGCTCTCACGGCCTGTTCCGACGTGGCGCCGGTCGCGCCCGCCACATGGCCGAGCCCGGTCGCCCGCGCCACGTCGATGCCCCGGTGAATGGAATGGATCCAGGCCGCGCAACTATAAGGGACCACGATCCCGGTCGTCCCGAGGATCGAGATCCCGCCGAGAATGCCGAGTCGCGGATTGAGCGTGCGCTCGGCGAGGCGCTCGCCGCCCGGCACCGCGATCTCGACCTCCACATCCACCGGCGCGCCGCAGAGGGCGGCCGCCTCGGCGACGGCCGCGCGGATCATCTCGCGCGGCACCGGATTGATGGCCGGCTCGCCGACCGCGACCGGCAGGCCCGGCTTCGTCACCGTGCCGACGCCCGGCCCGGCGCGGAAGGTGACGCCGCTGCCGGGCGCGCCGGCCCGCACGGTGGCGATCACGAGCGCGCCGTGGGTGACGTCCGGGTCGTCGCCCGCGTCCTTCACGATGCCGGCGCGCGCGAAGTCGGCGCCGCGTTCCTGCAAGGCGAGCGCGAAGGCGACGCGGCGGCCGCCCGGCAGCGCGATCTCGACGGGATCGGGGAAGTGCCCGGTCGCGAAGGCCTCGGCGGCGGCGCGCGTGGCGGCGGCCGCGCAGGTGCCGGTCGTCCAGCCGCGCCGGAGCGGTCCGGGCGGGATCACGTCGTCGCTCATCGGCTAGGCAAGTACCCGAACGGGCGGCGGGGTCAAGCAGGCCGGGGCGGACAAGGTCCGCTTGACAGGCGCGCCGGCGGCAAAGCCGGGCTTGGCGGCCCTCTGCCGGCTCGCGAAACGCGGCTGGAAACGGCCGCCGGCGGCGACAAGCGTCGCTTGGCAAACGGGGCGGCCGCATGACCGCGCTCCGCGCCCTGATGGCGAAGCTGCCGGACTTCCGCCCGGGGACGGTCTGGCTGGTCGGCGCCGGGCCGGGTGATCCCGGGCTCCTCACGCTCGCCGCGGCGCATGCGCTCGCGACCGCCGACGTCATCGTCTACGACGCGCTCGTCGGCGAGGAGATTCTCTCGCTCGTGCCCGGGACCGCGGTCCTGGAATTCGCCGGCAAGCGCGGCGGCAAGCCCTCGCACGTCCAGCAGGACATCACCGAGCGGCTGATCGTGCTCGCCCGCGAAGGGAGACGCGTGCTCCGGCTGAAGGGCGGCGATCCCTTCGTGTTCGGACGCGGCGGCGAGGAGGCGGTGGCGCTGGTCAGGGCCGGGATCCCGTTCCGCGTCGTGCCGGGCATCACCTCGGGCCTCGCAGGGCTCGCCGTCGCGGGCATTCCGGCGACCACGCGGGACACCAACCAGGCGGTGACGCTGGTGACCGGCCACACCGCGGCGGAAGGGGCCGAGGGGATCGACTGGGCGGCGCATGCGCGCACCGGCGCGGCGCTCGTCCTCTACATGGCGATGGGCAACCTCCCGGTCATCGCCGCCGCGCTGATCGCGGGCGGGATGGCGGCGGACATGCCGGTCGGCATCGTCACCGAGGCGACCCGGCCGTCCCAGCGGGTGCTCGTCACCGTGCTCGACCGCGCCGCGGCCGATGCCGCCGCGGCCGGCCTGAAGGCGCCCGCCATCGTGGCGATCGGCCCGATCGTGGCGCTCCGCGCGGTGCTCGGCCCCGGCCTCGAATCTGCAACGACGATCGGGGCGGATCGCTGATGGCGCGCGGCCTCGTCATCGCGGCGCCCCGCTCGGGCAGCGGCAAGACCACCATCACGCTCGGCCTGCTCCGCGCGTTCCGGCGCCGCGGGCTCGCGGTCGCGGGCGCCAAATGCGGGCCGGACTATATCGATCCGGCCTTCCACGCGGCGGCGACCGGCCGGCCGAGCCTCAATCTCGACGCCTGGGCGATGGCGCCCGACCTCGTCGCCGCGCTCGCGGGCATGAGTGGCGCGGACGCCGACATCGTCCTCTGCGAGGGGCTGATGGGCCTCTTCGACGGCGTGCCGGCCGGGCCGGGGCGGAGCGGATCCTCCGCCGACATCGCGGCGGCGACCGGATGGCCGGTGCTGCTCTTGCTCGATGTGAGCGGCCAGTCGCAATCGGCCGCCGCCCTGGCGCTCGGCTGCCGCGGCTACGACCCGCGCATCCGCATCGCCGGGGTGGTGCTGAACCGGGTCGGATCGCCGCGCCACCGGCGGCTCGTCGGCGACGCGATCGAGGCGCTCGGCCTGCCGGTGGTTGGCAGCGTGCCGCGCTCCGACGCGGTCGTCTTGCCGGAACGCCATCTCGGCCTCGTCCAGGCGGAGGAGACGAGCGGCCTCGACGCGATCCTCGACCGCATGGCCGACCTCGCCGAGGCGCATCTCGACCTCGACCGCATCGCCGCGCTCGCCGAGGCGCCGCCCACGCAAGCCGCGGACCCGCGCCTCGCCTTGCCGCCGCCGGCGCAGCGGATCGCGGTCGCGCGCGACGCCGCGTTCAGCTTCCTCTACCCGCATCTCGCCGAGGGCTGGCGGCGCGCGGGGGCGGAGCTCCTGCCTTTCTCGCCGCTCGCCGACGAGCCGCCGCCCGAGGCGGCCGAGCTCTGCTGGCTGCCGGGCGGCTATCCGGAGCTCCATGCGGGGCGGCTCGCGGCGTCCGCGCGCTTCCTCGACGGCTTGCGCCGCTTCGCCGAAACCCGGCCGGTGCACGGGGAGTGCGGCGGCTACATGGTGCTCGGCCGCACGCTGGAGGACGCGGACGGCGTCACCCACGCGATGGCCGGCCTGCTCGGGGTGGCGACGAGCTTCGCCAAGCGCCGCATGCAGCTCGGCTATCGCGCCGCGCGTCTCGTCGCCGACGGTCCGCTCGGAGCGGCCGGCACGGCCTTGCGCGGCCACGAGTTCCACTATGCGACGATCCTCGAAGGCGAGCCGGACGCGCCCTTCGCGCAAGTGGTCGACGCCTACGGTTCGGCGCCGGCCCCGAGCGGCGGACGGCGCGGCCGCGTGACCGGATCCTTTTTCCACGTGATCGCGCGCGAATAAGCGCGAGCGGCCGTTGAAGCCGGCGGCGCCCCTCCTAGATGACAGCCAGCTGACCAAAACGGTCGGCCACGCCTTTCTGAAGGAGAGACCATATGGGCCTTTTCGACCGCTTCAAATCCGACCAGGGGCAGAAGCTGACCCCGCACCTCGCCTTCGCGACCTGCCTCATCTATGTGATGGCGGCGGACGGCGAGATGGACAGCGAGGAGGTGGGGCACCTCCTGAGCGTGCTCGGCGGCGCCCGCGAGGGCAATGCGATCGGCGTCGGCGCCAACAACAAGGCGCTGCTCGACCAGGCCGTGCGCACCGCCCGCTCCAAGCCGATCGACCAGTTCCTCGCCGAGGCGACGCCGCTGCTGACCGACGCGCAGCGCATGTGCATCCTGCTCAACCTGATCGACAGCGCCATGTCGGACGGCGAGGCCGAGCCGGAGGAGCAGCAGCTGATCGGCAAGGTCCAGCACGCCTTCGGCATCACCGACGAGCGCTTCGCGCCGTTCTTCGACGTGCTCATGGCGAAGAACGACCGCACGATCTTCGTGGAGCCGGACCATCCGCACAACAGCCCGGACTACCGCGTCTCGCTCGGCGGCGGCCGCGCCTGAGCCCCGTCCGGAACGCGTCCGGACGCAAAAACGGCGCCGCCTCGGGGGCGACGCCGTTCGTCTTGGACGGAGACGATCCCGGTCAGCGGCGTCCGCCGTGGCCGCCATGAACGATCACGCGGCCGCCGCCGCCATGCCACCCGCGGCCGCCGTAGTAGCGGCCGTAACGGCCGCCGTAATAGCCGCGTCCGTACCATCCGCCGTAGTAGCCGAAGCCCACATAGGGTCCATAGTAGCCGCCCGGATAGCCGTAGCCGTAATAGGGGTAGGGATAGCCGTAGCCATAGCCGTAGGCGTAGCCCGGCCGGTAGACGCGGGCGGCGCAGACGCGGTGCCAGCCGAGGCGGCGCGAAAAGACGCGGGCGCAGCGGCCCGCATAATAGGCTACATCGACCTTCGAGCCGTCCGTGCCGGCGACGGTGGACAGCGATTTGGCGGCGCCGAGCGGCATAGCCTCGGCGGTATCGAGCGACACCGCGCCGATCAGCGCGGCGAGGGCGAGCGCAAGTCCGAATGACCTCATGGTCGTCTCCCTGTCGGGCCCGTCGCGCGGAAGCCGGTGGCGTCGACCGCCCCGGACCTTCCCGGCCCCCCGCCGCCCCCGCGGCACGACCGGACGGACACCTCTGCAAAATGCACGAAGCGAATTGAGTGTTCCAGCGTAGACGCGGCCTGAATAGGGCCGCGCCGGCGAGCGACACTCTAGGCAGTGCATGTCGGTTCAGTAAAGCCTGCAATCAAATGAGCATTAATACGGAGAACTGCAGCGGTTCCGTTGCGTTCGCTACTGCGGCAGGCCGAGCGTGTCGGCCATCCTGGCGCCGCGGACGCCCATCGGTTTCTCGGCGCCGACGGTCGAGTCTCGTGCGGTCTGGTGCTCCATCTCGGCATTGACCTCGCCGCCGACCAGCGTGACCGCGACGGAGAGCCACAGCCAGGTCATGAAGCCGATCGCCGCGCCCAGCGAGCCGTAGGTCTCGTTGTAGTTGCCGAGATTGGTGACGTACCAGGAGAAGGCGACCGAGACGACGACCCACAGGACGGCGGCGAAGAAGCTGCCCCAGGTCACCCAGGCCCAGCGCGCCCGTTCCCGGCTCGGCCCGTAGCGGTAGAGCACGGCGAGGCCGACCACGACCGCGGCGAGCAGGATCGGCCAGCGCACGAGGCTGATGATCACCTCGGCGGTCGAGCCGAGCCCGATGAAGCCGAGCGCGACCGGCAGCACGACCATGACGCCCATGGCGACGAGCACGAACACGACCGACAGAAAGGTGAAGATCAGCGATTCGATGTTGAGCCAGATGAAGCTGCGCTTCTCCTTCTCCTCGTAGACGACGTTGAGCGCGTCGAACATCGCCTTGACGCCGGCATTGGCGGACCACAGCGCGACGGCGAAGCCGATCAGGAACGTGATGCCGAGCTGGTTGCCGCTCTTCGAGGCGATGCGCATGGCCTGGTCGCCGACGATCTCGAGGGCGCCTGCGGGCAGCACGAAGGAGATCGCGTCCAGATGGCCGCGGATCGTGTTCGGATCGGCGAACAGGCCGTAGAGCGAGACGAGGGCGGCGACGGCCGGGAAGATCGCCAGGATGGCGTAGAAGGCGACCCCGGCGGCCTCGGCGAGCAGGCGGTCCTCGAGGCTCTCCTTGTAGACGCGGACGAAGATGTCCTTCCAGCCGGTCCAGGGGATCTGGTGCGGCTCCTCGGCGGAACGCCCGCGCGCCGCCCCGTGCACCGTCTTGGCGCGCGCCCGCGCCGCCGCGCCGCCGTCGACCTCGCCCTGCTGCGCATCCGACAGCATGGCGCGCGCGGCGAAGGTGATCACCGCGAGCCCGGCGACGCGGGTCGCGACGGTGAGGAAGGAGGCGCGGTCCTTGGTCTCTGGCATGGCTTTGTCCGGATCGGGGTTCGCCCGGACAATGCCGCACGCGACCGGCGGTTCCCCGCGGCCGCGCCGGAGATCGGCCGGGCCACCGCGGATCCGGCCCCACCCCCGCATTCCTCCCGAATGGAGGGGCCGGTCCCCGCGTGCTAAGCCTCGCGCATGACATCGATCCATCTGACGAAGCGGCTGCCCGCGGCGGTGGCCCTGCTCGGCCTGGCGAGCGGCGGCGTGCTCGCCCTCATCGGCCACGGCGGTGCCGCCTCGATCGCCTTCGCGGCCGGGACGGTGCCGGTGGCGATCGCGCTGGCGGTCGGGATCGCCCGCGACGTCGTCGCCGGGCGCTACGGCGTCGACGTGATCGCGCTGATGGCCATGATCGCGGCGCTCGCCTTCGGCGAGACGCTGGCCGGGGCGGTGGTGGCGCTCATGTATGCGGGCGGCATCCTCCTCGAGGACTTCGCACTCGGCCGCGCGGAGCGGGAATTGTCCGCGCTGGTCGAGCGGGCGCCGCGGCGGGCGCGGGTCAGGCGCGGCACGGGCACGGTGGACGTGCCGGTCGATGCCGTGGCGGTCGGCGACGAAATCCTGGTCGGCGCCGGCGAGGTCATTCCGGTCGACGGGACCCCGTGCTCGGGCAGCGTGCTGGTGGACGAGGCGACGGTGACCGGCGAACCGATCCCGGTCGAGCGCCGTCCGGGCGACGCGCTGCGCAGCGGCACGCTCAATGCCGGCGAGAGCTTCGCCATGCAGGCGACCGCGATCGCGGGCGAGAGCACCTATGCGGGGATCGTGCGCATGGTCTCGGCCGCGCAGGACGCGCGCGCGCCGTTCGTGCGCATGGCCGACCGCGTCGCGCTCTTTTTCCTGCCCGCCACGGTCGGCCTGGCGCTCGCCGCCTGGGTCTTCTCGGACGATCCGATCCGCGCGCTGGCGGTGCTGGTCGCCGCCACCCCCTGCCCGCTCATTCTCGCCGCGCCGGTGGCGTTCGTGTCCGGCATCAGCCGGGCGGCGAAGCGCGGCGTGCTGATCAAGGGCGGCGCGCCGCTCGAGGCGCTCGCCCGCGCCAATACGCTGATGCTGGACAAGACCGGCACGCTCACCGTCGGGGGCGCCCGCGTGGCCGCCGTCGAGCCGGCCGGCGTAATCGGCGCGGACGAGATCCTGCGGCTCTGCGCCTCGCTCGAACAGGCCTCCCGGCACGTGGTCGCCGCGGCGATCGTGGCCGAGGCGAGGGCGCGCGGCCTCGCGCTGACGCAGCCGGAGAAGGTCGCCGAACAGCGCGGCGCCGGCATCCTCGGCCGGGTGGACGGCCGCGACGTCGTCGCGGGCGGGCCCGAGGTGGTGTTCGACGGCCCGCTGCCGGACTGGGCGGCGGAGACCCTCGCCCGCGCGAGCGAGCGGTTCGCGCTGACCGTGTTCGTCGCGGTCGACGGGGTGCCGGCCGGCACGATCCTGCTCGCCGACGAGCTGAAGCCGGACAGCGCCGCGGCGATCGCGGCCTTCCGCGCGAGCGGCATCCGCCGCATCGTGATGCTGACCGGCGACGGCGAGGCGCCCGCCGCCCGCATCGCGCGCGACCTCGACCTCGACGGCGTGCTCGCCCAGCATGTCCCCGCCGAGAAGCTCGCCGCGGTGCGCCGCGAACAGGCCCTCGCGCCGACCGCGATGGTCGGCGACGGCATCAACGACGCCCCCGCCCTCGCCGCCGCCGATGTCGGCATTGCGATGGGCGCGCGCGGCGCCACGGCGTCGTCCCAGGCGGCCGACGTGGTGGTGCTGGTGGACCGGCTCGACCGGGTGGCGGAGGCCTTCGCGATCGCGCGGCGCACGCGGCGCATCGCCGCCGAAAGCATCGCGGTCGGCATGGGCCTGTCGCTCGCCACCATGGTGGCGGCCGCGCTCGGCTACGTGCCGCCGGTCACCGGGGCGCTCATCCAGGAGGGGATCGACCTCGCGGTGATCCTCAACGCGCTGCGCGCCTTGCGATGACGCCGGATCGCCCGGCGCGACGCTGCTGACAGATCCTGTCACGTCGGCCGGCTAGGCTCCCTCGTCATCAAGCTCCTTGATGGGTCATCGCTTTTTTCTGATGGCAGCGCGATCGTTCCCTCCGGAGAATTGCGGAGGGGCCTGGAACGGAGTACGTGTTGCACCGCACATAAGGGCGTGCCCGCGACTTGACAGCCGGCGGGGCCCGCTCCATTTGTGGATGCGAATGAACGTTCGCTCTCGATTTGGAATGTGATGACCGAAGCCACCCACGAGAGGCCGAGCCTGCTCGGCCGTCTGTTCTCCTGCCCGCGCCACGCCGGGGAGACGCCGCACGACCATCGTCGCCGGCACATCCTCGAAGCCGCGACCACGTGTTTCGCACGGTCCGGCTTCCATGGCGCGTCCATGCAGGAAATCTGCGCGGAGGCGAGGATGAGTCCCGGCGCCCTCTACCGGTATTTCCGGTCGAAGGACGAAATGATCGAGGCGATCGCCGACGCCGAGCGGGTCCGCAACGAGACCATGCTGGCGGCGGTGAACCGCGACGGCGACCTGATCGACATCCTGGTCTCGGTCTGCCTCGAATACCTCAGCGAGATGCGCCGGCCGGGCGCGGCCGCGCTGATGGCGGAGGTCTATGCGGAATCCATCCGCAATACGGCGATCGGCGCGCGCTTCCTGCGCAACGAGGTGGAAGTCCGCGACGCGATCCGGACCGTATTGAAGCGTGAGCTGGACGCGGGACGGATCCGGCCGGTGTCGAGCCTCGATGCCTGCATCGGCTTCGTCGGCGCCGCGATCGACGGGCTGGTCGTGCGCATGGCGGTCGACCCGCTCCTCACGCAGGAGGAGGTGAAGCCCTTCCTGCGCGGTCTCATCACCGGCGTGCTGCGCCCCGTCACGGGCGAAGCGGCCGACGCGGCCGGGGCCGAACGCCCCGCCGCCGCCGACCCGGTATCGCCCGGGACGGCCGAACGAACGGACAGGACGTGATCTCATGTTGAAGCGAATGGTCCTTGTACTCATGGCCGGCGCCGCCGTCTTCGTCGGCGCGGAGGTCTGGTTCTCCCGGCAGGGCAAGGTCGAGACCGCACAGGCGGTGCAGGCCTCCGCCCCCGTCCCGGCTCCCGCACCGGCGATGAAGCCGCCCGCGATCAGCGTGATCCCGGCGGACAAGCGCATGATGGTCGAGAGCGTGGTCGTCACCGGCTCGCTGATGCCGCGCGAGGAGGTCGTGGTCGGCACCGACATCGAGGGGCTGCGGCTCCTCACGCTGGCGGTGGACGTGGGCGACACGGTGAAGGCGGGCCAGGTGATCGCGACGCTCGACGACGACAGCCTGAAGATCCAGCTCCTGCAGAACGAGAGCCAGATCGCCTGGGCCGAGGCGGCGATCGCCCAGGCCGAGAGCACGATCGCGCAGGCGGAAGCCGCGCAGGTCGAGGCGGCGGCCGCGCTCGAACGCGCCAAGCCCCTGAAGGACAAGGGCGTGATCAGCCAGGAGGTGCTCGACCAGCGGATTTCCGCCGCCCGCTCGGCCGACGCCCGGCTGGACGTCGCCAAGCACGGCCTCAGGCTTGCCGAGCTGGAGAAGCGCGTGCGCGAGGCGAACCGCAAGGACCTCGAGCTGAAGCTCTCCAAGACCGCCATCAAGGCGCCGACCGACGGCGTCGTGCTGCAGCGTAACGGCAAGATCGGCTCGATCACCGCCGGCAACGGCGAACCGCTGTTCCGCCTCGCCCGCGACGGCAAGATCGAGCTGCATGCCCAGGTGACGGAAGCGACGCTCGGCCACATGAAGGAAGGCATGAAGGTCGCGGTCACCCCGTCCGGCCTCAGCGAGGCGATCGAAGGCGAGATCCGCCTGGTTTCCCCACAGGTCGACCGCGCCACGCGGCTCGGCGAGGTGCGCGTCGCCATGCCGGCGGACGGCCGGCTCCGCGCCGGCTCCTTCGCGCGCGGTCGGGTCGAGCTCGCCCGGCGCGAGGGCGTCTCGGTGCCGCTCTCGGCGGTCAACACCGAGCGCGGCAAGTCCACGCTGCAGGTGGTCAAGGACGGCAAGGTCGAGACCCGCAAGGTCGTGACCGGCCTCACCGACGAGGCGCGCATCGAGATCGTGGAGGGCCTCGCCGCCGGCGAGCAGGTGGTCGCCAAGGCCGGCACCTTCGTGCGCAACGGCGATCTGGTCACCCCGGTGGCCGCCAAGGACGAGGAGAGCCAGGGATGAATGCGAATTTCTCCGCCTGGGCCATCCGCAATCCGGTCCCGCCGGTCCTGTTGTTCGTCGTCCTCTGCGTGCTCGGCTGGGTCAGCTTCCTGAACCTGCCGATCACCAAGTTCCCCAATATCGACGTGCCGATCGTCGCCGTCACGGTGACCGAGCGCGGCTCGGCGCCGGCCGAACTCGAGACGCAGGTGACCAAGCGCATCGAGGACGCCGTCTCGGGCGTCACCGGCGTCAAGCACATCAAGTCGGACGTGACCGACGGCCAGTCGGTGACCTCGATCGAGTTCCGCCTTGAGGTCAACTCGGATCGTGCGCTGAACGACGTGAAGGACGCGATCGCCAAGATCCGCTCCGACCTGCCGCGCACGATCGACGAGCCGATCATCCAGCGCATCGAGGTCGAGAACCAGTCGATCATGACCTACGGCGCCTCCTCCAAGGGCATGACGCCGGAGGAGCTGTCGTGGTTCGTCGACGACACGGTGGTGCGCCAGCTGCAGGGCCTCAAGGGCGTCGGCCGCGTCGAACGTATCGGCGGCGTGCTGCGCGAGGTGCGCGTGTCGCTCGACCCCGACCGGCTGATGTCGCTCGGCATCACCGCGGCCGAGGTCAACCGGCAGCTGAAGGCGACCAGCGTCGACCTGTCCGGCGGCAAGAGCGAGCTCGGCGGCCTGCAGCAGGCGATCCGCACGCTCTCGAGCGCGTCGACCGCCCGCGAGCTCGCCGACCAGAAGATCGCCCTGTCGGGCGGCCGCCAGGTGCGGCTCTCCGAGCTCGGCAAGGTCGAGGACGTGTGGGAGGAGCCGAAGAGCTTCGCCCGGCTCAGCGGCCAGCCGGTCGTCTCCTTCTCGATCTACCGGGCCAAGGGCGCGTCGGACACGGTGGTCGCCAAGCTCACGGCCGACAAGGTCGCCGAGATCGGCAAGGCGAACCCGAATGTCGAGTTCGCGGTGATCGACGACGGCGTGTTCAACACCTATGGCAACTACGAATCGGCGATGCAGTCGCTCATCGAGGGCGCGCTGCTGGCCGTCGCGGTCGTGTTCCTGTTCCTGCGCGACTGGCGGGCGACCTTCGTCGCGGCGGTCGCCATGCCGCTTGCCGCGATCCCGACCTTCTGGGCGATGTCGGCGATGGGCTTCTCGCTCAACCTCGTCAGCCTGCTCGCCATCACGCTCGTCACCGGCATCCTGGTGGACGACGCGATCGTCGAGATCGAGAACATCGTGCGGCACATGCGCATGGGCAAGTCGCCCTACCGCGCCGCCATGGAAGCGGCCGACGAGATCGGCCTCGCGGTCATCGCCATCACCATGACGATCATCGCGGTGTTCGCGCCGGTCAGCTTCATGGGCGGCATCGCCGGCCAGTACTTCAAGCAGTTCGGCCTCACCGTCGCGGTCGCCGTGTTCTTCTCGCTCCTGGTGGCGCGCCTGATCACGCCCATGATGGCGGCCTATCTCTTCCGCAACCACGGACACAAGGAGGAGAAGGACGGCTTCGTGATGCGCGCCTATACGCGCGTCCTCGCCGGCACGCTGCGGTTCCGCTGGCTCACCCTCGGCTTCGGCATCGCCTTCGCGATCGGCTCGATCATGTCGGCGTCGAGCCTGCCGCAGGGCTTCATCCCGCCGGAGGACCAGTCGCGCATCGTCATGTCGGTGGAGCTGCCGCCGGGCGTTCCGCTCGCCGAGACCACGCGGGTGACCGACGAGGCCGCGCGCGCGATCAAGCAACTGCCCGAGGTGAAGGACGTGTTCGTGGTCGGCGGTTCCTCGCCGACCGGCACGCTGGAACTGCGGCGCGCCAAGCTGACCGTCCAGCTCGTCAACAAGAAGGACCGCGAGAAGACGCAGCAGCAGATCGAAGCCGAGATCGGCGGCATCCTCGTGGGGATTCCGGACCTGCGCTACTACACCGTCAACGACCGCGGCGAGCGGGAACTGACGGTCGGCATCCTCGGCACCGACGGCGTCGCGGTGAACCAGGCCGCCTATGCGCTGCAGAGCGCCATGCGCAAGAACCCGATCTTCCTCAACCCCACCGCCGACGCCGCGCTCGACCGCCCCGAGATCCGCATCATTCCGCGGCTCGACAAGGCCGCCGACCTCGGCATCACGCCGGAGACCATCTCGGAGGCGATCCGCATCGCCACGATCGGCGACAACGGGGCGAACCTGGCTAAGCTCAACATGGGGCTCCGGCAGATCCCGATCCGCGTCCAGCTGGCGCTGGAAACGCGCGCCGACCTGGAGACGATCGCGGCCCTGAAGGTGCCGACGGCGGCGGGCGACTCCGTGCCGCTCGCCTCCGTGGCGGATCTGGAATTCGCTCAGGGTCCCTCCGCGATCGAGCGCTGGGACCGCGAGCGGCGCGTCACCGTCGGCTCCGCCATGACCGCCGGTCACGCCACCGGCGAGGGCATGGAGGCGCTGATGGCGATGCCGGAGGCGCAGAACCTGCCGGCCGGCGTGCGCATCCAGTCGACCGGCGACACGGAGATCCAGGGCGAGGTGTTCGCCGGCTTCGCGCAGGCCATGGGCGCCGGCATCATGATGGTGTTCGTGGTGCTGATCCTCTTGCTCGGCAACGTGTTCCTGCCGCTCACCATCCTCGCCTCGCTGCCGCTCTCGGTCGCGGGCGTGGTGCTGGCGCTGCAGGTGACGCAGAACCCGGTCTCCATGCCGGTGGTGATCGGCATCCTGATGCTGATGGGCATCGTGACGAAGAACGCGATCATGCTGGTCGACTTCGCCGTCGAGGAGGAGAAGAAGGGCATCCCGCAGCGGACCGCCATCATCGACGCCGGCCGCAAGCGCGCCCGGCCGATCGTGATGACCACCATCGCGATGGTGGCCGGCATGCTGCCCGCGGCCTTCGCGACCGGCGAGGGCGGCGAGTTCCGCGCCCCGATGGCGATCGCGGTGATCGGCGGACTGATCGTCTCCACCGTCCTGTCGCTGATCTTCATCCCGAGCTTCTATACGATCATGGACGATGTCGGCCGCGGCACCGGCTGGCTGTTGACGTGGCTGATCCGCCCGAACGCGGCGGAGGATGCGGACGGCAATCCCGTGGTGGCCGCCCAGCACGGCCACGGCGGATCGGTCCAGCACGCGGTTCCGACAGCCGGCGCCCATGCGGGTCCGGCGGTCGCCGCCGAGCGCGCCGGCGAGGCGGGTCATGAGCCGGCCGCCGGGCCGCGGCCCCAGTCGGGCGAACCGATCCCGTTCCGGCGCAGCCGTCAGAAGGACGAGAACGGCAACGTGATCGTCCTGCCTGAAGCGGCGGAGTAATCGCCGCCTGACCGATCGAACGAAGCGCGAAAAGGCCCGCCGGGGGACGACCGGCGGGCCTTCTCGTTTCTTGCGAGGCCCGGACGGCGGTCCGGCCGTCGGTCAGGTCCGCTCGGTCGGGTCAGTCGCGGATCTGGTGGACCAGGTCCATGCATTCGATCTCCAGCCCCTGACCGTCGAGCCGCTTCGCCTCGGCGAGGCGCGCCCGGCGTTCGGCGGTCACGGCCGGATCGTCGGCCTTGGCGACGGGGTCGGGCGCGGACGGCTCCTCGCTGTCCATGGCGCCCTTGCCGCCCGGGTCGGTGGTGGCGTCGCCCGGAAGCCGTGCGGAGGGCGCCCCGGTCTCGGCCGCCGCCGGAGGCCGCGCCGTCGCGTCGCCGCCCCCGGCTCCGGCCGCGACGCCGCTCGGTCCCGACGGTCCGGGAGCGCGGCCGACGATGGGGCCGCCCGCGAACGTGCCGCCGGTGGTCCCTTCGATCTTCGCGATCTCGTCGGTGCACTGGCCCGCCGAGGCCGGCAGGCCCGGAGCGGCGGCCATGACGGCCAGGAACAAGCATCGCCGGAGGGTCATCGTGATTTCGCTCTCAGCCAGCCGACGTCATGGCCCTGAACCCAGTCGAGCCGCCGCACCGTCCGCGTCCACGGCTTCGCTTGGTCTTCACGACGGGTGAATTGGTCTCGGATCCGCCTGTCGAACGCGCCAACCAGCCGGTTGTTCCTCCGATAAGTCTGGAACCATGGGCTGCGACGATGCGTTTTGCCGGCGACGTCACCCATCAAGGAGACAAAACATGCGAGTTTATCTTCGCAGTACCGTGGCCGTGATCACGGTCGCGCTGATCGGCGTTGCTTCGGCTTCGGCGCAGATCGCCAATCCGCAGGCGCCGTCGAACCCGGCCGTCAACACGCAGGACGCCAACAATCCGGGGGCGCCGGCGCCGGGCGCCAACTCCTTCACGGAAGCGCAAGCCCGCACCCGCATCGAGGCCCGCGGCTACACCAATATCAGTGGGCTCACCAAGGATGCGAGCGGCGTCTGGCGCGGCACCGCGACCCGCGACGGCAAGAACCAGCAGGTCGCCGTGGACTACCAGGGCAACGTCGCCGCCCAGTGACGCGCCCCCTCGCGTCCTCCGTTCCGTCAACGCTCGAGGAGCACTCTCCCATGAAACGCACCATCACCCGGCTCTGTGACAGCTACGAGGAGGCGACCCAGGTCGTCGGCGCCCTGATCGACGCGGGCGTGCCGCGCGACGACGTATCCCTCCTGGCGAACAACGCCGCGGGCTCGCTCGGCGACACCGGCAAGGCCGGCGACCGGGTCACCACCGAGATGACCTATGGCGCCGACCGGACCGGCACGGCCGGCGCGCACAATCCCGGCGGCACCGCGACAGGCCTCTCGTCCGGCACGGCGCTCGGGCCGCGCGGCAGCACCGGCGCGGGTGACCTCGACACGGATCGCCGCATGGCGTCCGACCTCGGCGCCACGAACCGCATGCGCACCGGCGGCGACGACAGTGACGCGGCCGAGGGTGCGGCGACCGGCGCCGGCATCGGCGGCGTGCTCGGTGGCGCGGGCGGCCTCCTCGCCGGCCTCGGCATGATGGCGATCCCCGGCCTCGGCCCGGTGGTGGCGGCCGGCTGGCTCGCCGCGACGGCGGCCGGAGCGGTCGGCGGCGCGATGGCGGGCGCGGCGGCCGGCGGCATCGTCGGCGCGCTCACCGATGCCGGCGTGCCGGAGAGCGACGCGCACATGTATGCCGAGGGCGTGCGGCGCGGCGGGACGCTGGTCTCCGCCCGCGTGGACGAGGCTCTCGCGAGCCGCGTCGAGTATTTGCTCGACCGCCCGTCCGCGGTTGATCCGCGCTCGCGCGCCGACAGCTGGCGCAGCACCGGCTGGAACGACCGGTTCGACACCGAGCGGGATCCCTACACCGCCGTCGAGGTGGAGGCGGAGCGCTCGCGCTGGCGCAGCGGCTCGGGCCTCTAAGCCTCGGCCATAACCGACTTTCGGTTATGCCGTAACCAACTCTCGGTTAAACTGGGCCGGGCGAGCGATCGCCCGGCCTTTCGCTTGTCGGATGCCGGGATTCTGCCGGCACGTCTCGGGCGAGCAGGCTCAGCCGCGGCCGATATAGGGCATCTTGGTCGCCATCACGGTGACGAACTGGATGTTCGTCTCGAGCGGCAGGCTCGCCATGTGCAGCACCGTCTCGGCCACATGGGCGACGTCCATGCGCGGCTCGACCTTCATGCTGCCGTCCGCCTGCGGCACGCCGGAGGTCATGCGCTGCGTCATGTCCGAGGCCGCGTTGCCGATGTCGATCTGGCCGCACGCGATGTCGTAGGCGCGGCCGTCGAGCGAGATCGAGCGGGTGAGGCCGGTCACCGCGTGTTTCGTCGCCGTATAGGCGGCCGAGCCCGGGCGCGGCACATGGGCGGAGATGGAGCCGTTGTTGATGATGCGGCCGCCCTTCGGCGCCTGGCGGCGCATCAGGTTGAAGGCGGCGCGGGCGCAGTAGAACATGCCGTTCAGGTTGACGTCGACGACCTGGCGCCAGGTGTCGATCGGGATGTCGCCGAACGGCGTCGAGATCTGGCTCATGCCGGCATTGTTGAAGAGCGCGTCGCAGCGGCCGAAGCGCGCTTCCGTCGCCGCGAAGAGGGCGTCGACCGACGCGGGATCGGCGACGTCGGTCGGGACGGCGAGCGCATGCTCGGCGCCGTCGGCGGCCTCCGCCAGGGGTTCGGGCCGGCGGCCGGCGAGCACCACGCCCCAGCCGGCGGCGAGGAACGCCTGTGCGGTCGCCTTGCCGATGCCGGTTCCGGCCCCGGTCACGACGATGATCTTCTTCTCTGCTGCGGCCACGACGCCCTCCCGCTTGTCACATGGGGCGCGAAAGTGAACGCTCGACGGCGCCGTGGCAAGTGAGCATCGAGGACCGGCCGCGACGCCGTGGCGCCGGGGCGATTTGGTGTGCGCCGGGTGCGGTTCAGGCCGCGGCGCCGGCCGCCAGGGCGACGAGGAGCAGCTTCAGCTCGGGCTCCTCCACGAGTTCGGCCGCGCCCTCGACGGGACACCAGCGGCGTTCGCGCTGCCGGCTCTCCGGCCAGGCGGTCTCCTCGGCGCGCACATCGAGGCGGTAGAGCATCACCTCGATCGGCGTCAGGCGGCCGTTCGCCTCGCGCTTGTCATAGGTGAAGCGGCCGATCGGCGCCTTGCCGATCTTGCCGCGCACGCCGGCTTCCTCGAAGGCTTCCTGCTCGGCGGCGCGGTGATCCTTCAGCCCCTTCATCGGCCAACCCTTCGGCACGACCCAGCGGCGCGTCTCCCGGCTCGTCACGAGGAGAACGTCGAGACCGCCGTCCGGGCGGCGCCGGAGCGGCAGTGCGCCGACCTGGCGGGTGGTCGCCTCGGAACGCAGGGCTGAAGCTGGACTGGCCAAAGTCGGGTCTCCGAACCGTTCATCCGCCATGCTGCCGCCTTCGAAACTCGCCGCCCGTTCCGTTCCGTCATGGTCGAATCGGGCTTTGGCGACGGACAGGCTTCGCGCAACATATCCGCATGAACTGGACAACTGTAAGACGGTTCGATTATTCAGCCGCCTAAATTTTTCGCAAGCTCGAGCGCGGTCCGGCGGCCCGCGCGGGCACGGTCCAGCTCGCGGCGCGTGCAGGCAAAACCGGGTTGCCGCCGCGTTGTTCCGCGACCCTGAGCGCTGCATTGAAAATTTGCGACGGCGCGGCCCCGGCGCCACGGCCGCCGCCGCTTCAGTGACGGAAGTGGCGCATGCCGGTCAGCACCATGGCGATGCCGGCCGCGTCCGCCGCCGCGATGACGGCGGGATCGTTCATGGATCCGCCGGGCTGGATGACCGCTGTGGCGCCGGCGGCCACGATCGTCTCTAGTGCGTCGGGAAACGGGAAGAACGCGTCGGAGGCCGCGACCGAACCCCGCGTCAGCGGCAAGGCGAGGCCGGCGCCGGCGGTCGCGGCTTCAGCCTTGGCGCGCGCGATCATGGCGCTGTCGACGCGGCTCATCTGCCCCGCACCGATGCCGACCGTGGCGCCGTCCTTCACATAGACGATGGCGTTCGACTTGACGTGCTTCACCACCGTGAAGGCCATGCGGAGGTCGGCGAGCTCCTGCTCGGTCGGCGCGCGCCGGGTGGCGACCTTGAGGTCGAGGTCGGCGACGCGGCCGAAATCGCGCGCCTGCGCGAGGAATCCGCCGGCGACGCTGCGCAGCGTGAGCCCCGGTGCGCCGGGATCGGGCAGGCTGCCGGCGACGAGCAGGCGCAGATTCTTCTTCGCCGCGACGATCGCCTGCGCCTCCGCCGTCGCGTCGGGCGCGATGATCACCTCGGTGAAGATCTTCACGATCTCCTCGGCGGCCTCCGCGTCGAGCGTCCGGTTCAGCGCCACGATGCCGCCGAAGGCCGAGGTCGGGTCTGAGCGGAGCGCAGCCAGATAGGCCTCGCGCAGCGTCGCCCCGACCGCCACGCCGCAAGGATTGGCGTGCTTGATGATGGCGACCGCCGCGCCCACGGCCGGGTCGAACTCGGCGACCAGCTCGTAGGCGGCGTCGGTGTCGTTGATGTTGTTGTAGGAGAGCGTCTTGCCCTGCAGCTGCCGGGCCGTGGCGACGCCCGGGCGCGCCTCCCCGGTGCGGTAGAAGCCGGCGTCCTGGTGCGGGTTCTCGCCGTAGCGGAGCGCCTCGGCGCGCTCTCCGCCGACCGCCCGCCAGCGCGGCGTCGCCTCGCCGAGCCGCTCGGCGATCCAGTTCGACACCGCCGCGTCATAGACCGCCGTGCGGCCGAAGGCCTCCTGGGCGAGCGACTTGCGGAGCGCCAGCGTGGTCGCGCCGCCGGTCGCCTCGAGCGTGGCAAGGAGATCGCCGTACTGGCTGGGATCCACCACCACCGCCACATAGGCGTGGTTCTTCGCCGCCGCGCGGATCATGGCCGGCCCGCCGATGTCGATGTTCTCGACGCCGGTCTCCCAGTCCGCGCCGGCGCGGACCGTCGCCTCGAAGGGATAGAGGTTGACGACGAGGAGGTCGATCGGCGCGATGCCGTGCTCGGCCATGGCGGCGGCATGGGCGGGGTCGTCGCGCACGCCGAGGAGGCCGCCGTGCACCTTCGGGTGCAACGTCTTCACGCGGCCGTCCATGATCTCCGGAAAGCCGGTGAGGGTGCCGACGTCGGTGACGGCGAAGCCGGCCGCGGCGATCGCCTTGGCGGTGCCGCCGGTCGAGACGAGGTCGACCCCACGCGCGGCAAGCGCGCCGGCGAGCTCGATCAGCCCGGTTTTGTCGGACACCGAGAGAAGGGCACGGCGGACCGTCACCCGGTCGGGGCCGGCGATACGCTTCGCTTCGACGGACATGGGATCGCCTTCCGCGGCTTCGTCGCAATCGAAGCGGCCGATATCACGAATGGCCGGGTCGGCAAACCCCGGCCTTCGTCCGTCAGCGCCGCCGCTCGGCGCGGGAGGGCGAGGCGCGCCGGAAGGTCCAGCGGATCTCGGCCGGCGCCGTGCCGGCGAGGACGAGCTGCAGCGACCTGCGCGGGCCGTGCGGATCGGCGAGGAAGACGGATTCCTCGACGACCGCGGTCGCGCCGTCGGGATGGAACTCCCAGCTCTCCCCGTCCGGCGCCATCACGATCGCCGAGCCGCTCGGCAGCGCGGAGACCTTGACGGCGGGATGCAGGTGGAAGCGCACGGCGAAGTCGACCGCCCCCACGGCCGCGCCCTCGGCGGCGACGATGCGGTCGCGCCCGTCGAGGCGCTCGCCGCCCGCCGAAAGGCGGAGCGTGCGCTCGTGCAGGAGGCCGAAGGCTTCCAGATAACCGTCATGGGTGGAGATCACGGCGACGTCGCCGTCGTGTTCCTGGCGGTCGACGAACGGGTCGGTCGGCCCGCGCAGGATCACCGAACCGAGCCAGCGCTGGGCGAACCCGGTCGCGAACACGGCGGAGGATCGCTCGCCGATCGTCACGGTGGAGTGCGCGGCGGTGGAGCGGGCGATCCGGCGCCACGCGTCGGCGGCGCGGGAGGGCGTGCCGCAATTGACCACGAACCGGTTGATCCCGCTCGACAGTTCGAACGAGAGGCAGCCCGCATGAGCGGTGCGGCTGTAGGGCGGCGGGGGCGGCGCGCCGCAGTCCATGATGACGACGGTGCGGTCGGCCTCCAGCCGCTGGAAGCCGGAATGGGGCGCGTTGCCGGGCGGCCGGCCGAGCGCGTCGTCGTGATGGAGCACGGTCGCGATCTGGTCGAGCGGCGTCGCGCCGGTGCCGTTGAAGAGGGCGAGCGTGCCGTCGCCATGGCGGAAGAAGCGCAGCATGTGCATCATCCGGTCGACCGCCGCCATCACCTCGCGCGATACGGGCATGCCGCGCGCCGCCTGCGCCTGCCGGACCGGCAGAAGGTCGGTCAGGATGTCGAGCACGGCGCGCGGCTGGCGGCTCACATGCCCGCCGTCGGCATGGATCTGGCGCGCGAGTTCGGCGTCGAGCCGACGCGAGACGCTCGGCAGCAGGCGCTTGAAGTTCACCACCGCGACGGCGGCGGCGAGCAGCGCGATCGCCGCGGTGAGGCGGGGCAGGCCCGGCTCGGCCTCGTCATAGCGGCTCCGCAGCAGGCGCACATGGCGGGTGATGACGCCCATGTACCGCCGGTAGAAGTCCGGGTCGCAGCCCTCGATCAGCATGGGCGACTGGGCGAGGAAGGCGAGCAGGCGCCGGGCCGCCACGCCGGGGTCCCGGGCGATCGGGTCGAGCCGGCGCTCGTGGCGGATCCAGTCGTCGACGAGGGCGCGCGCATTGGTGCGGGCGGTCGCGGTCTCGGCGGCGCGGAGGTGGCGCAGCCAGCCGAAGCCGTGCAGCGCGCGCGCCCATTCCTCGCTCGGCGCCTCCACCTCGAAGGGCGAGTGCCCATGCGTCTCGACAAGCCGTCCGGCGAAGCCGAACCGGCCGGCATAGATGTCCGGGGCGATGGTCGGGTCGGCGGTGCGCAGGTCCTGCGGCGCGATGGCGAGCCGGTCGGCGGACGGTTCGATCAGCGACGCGGCCATGCGGCCGAGGCGTTTCGACCGCGCGAGGAGGCCGACCGCCGTCGCGCGGCCGATCACGACGACCGTCCCGCCGAGAACACGCCCGCCCGCCACGCCCACCAACCTCACGTCCCCGGCTTCAGGCCGCCGGCCCTCCGCCGATGCGCGCCGAAGGCGGCGGCGTCCGCCCGCGCCTCCGGCCCCGTTTCCCGAATCGTAGATCGCCCCTCGCCGCACTATGGCGGTCGCCCGTCGATTTGACGAGCATGCGGCGAAATTGCCGCAAGGTCATGGCGGATGCGGCGAAATCGCGCGCCGAGGCGTCGCCGGGCCGGCTGCTCAGGACGCCGTGTCGGCGCGGCGGACGAGGCGGGCGGCATAGAAGCCGTCGAGGCCGGAGAGGCGCGGATCCTCCTGGGCCAAGTGGCAGGGCAAGGTGCGCAGGTCGCCGTCGCCGGTGACCGCCTCCGCAAGCCCGCCGATCTCGGCCGGCTCGAGGGCAAGCCGCGCATAGTCCGGGCGCGCCGCCAGGAAGGCCGCGATCTGCTCCTCGCCTTCCGCGGGCTCGAGCGAGCAGGTGCAGTAGACGAGTGTCCCGCCCGGCTTCACCCAGTCGGCGGCGCGCGCCAGGAGCTTCGCCTGGATGGCGGCGAGCGCGGCGACGTCGTCGGGCGACTTCAGGAGCGCCACGTCCGGGTGGCGGCGGATCGTGCCGGTGGCGCTGCAGGGGGCGTCGAGCAGGACCGCGTCGAACGGCGCCGCCGGCTGCCAGTCCGCGAGGTCGGCCGCCACGGTGTCGGCTTCGAGCCGGAGCCGGCGCAGATTGTCGGCGAGGCGCTTCAGCCGCTCGGCGGAGAGATCGACCGCGGTGACGCGCGCGCCGGCCGCGGCGAGTTCGGCCGTCTTGCCGCCGGGCGCCGCGCAGAGATCGGCGACGCTCAGGCCGGCCACGTCGCCGAGGAGCCGGGCCGGCAGCGCCGCGGCGGCGTCCTGCACCCACCAGGCGCCCTCGCCGTAGCCGGGCAGCGCATCGACCGTGCCGCCGGCGACGGTGCGCACCGACCCGGTCGGCAGCACGATGCCGCCGAGCGCCTCGGCCCAGCGCGCCGGGTCCGCCTTCACCGAGAGGTCGAGGGTCGGCTCGCGCCAATGCGCCGACGCGATCGCCCGCGTGGTCGCCTCGCCGTAGCGCGCGACCCAGCCGTTCCACAGCCAGCCGGGCGTGTTCAGCCGCTCGGCGTCCTGCCCGGCGAGAAGTTCGTCGCGGCGGCGGGCGATGCTCCTGAGCACGCCGTTGACGAGGCCCTTCCAGTGGCGGGCATGCTTGTCCTCGTCGATCAGCGCGACCGCGGTGGAGACGGCGGCGTGATCCGGCACGTCCATGAACAGGACCTGCGCGGCGCCGAGCCTGAGGATCGCGGCGGCGCGCGCCGCCTTGTCGGGCAGCGGCTTCTCGATCAGCCGGGAAAGCACGTCGTCGATCTGGCCGAGCCGGCGGAGCGTGGTGCCGATCAGCGCGCGCACGAGGCCGCGGTCCTTCGGGCCGAGGCCCTGGTACTGCGGCGATTGCGCCCGCGCGTCGAGCTCGGCGTCGAGCGGCCGGTGCTTGTCGAGAACGCGGGAAAGCACGTCGGCGGCGAAGCGGCGCGCGGCGAGGCCCGCGCGCGGCGAGGCGGCCCGGCCCGTCGATGGAGAACGGCGAGGCCCGGGCGCGCCCTCTGGCGTCATGCCCAGGGACCCCGCCGCGTCCCTTGCGCGCCGCCCGCGCCCTGGCCGCCGCCGACCGGCGGCACGGCCGAGCGCCGGCGCGGGCCGGAGGACGGCTGTTCGGGATAGGCGTCGGAGGTCGGCTGCTCGGGATAGGGGAAGGTCTCGGCCATGCCGCCCTGGAACCCGCCCGAGCCGCGGCCGGTCATCGCGCTTTCGAGCTGGAGCAGCGCGGCGACGCGGTTCTGGGTCGCCGGGTGGGTGGAGAAGAGGTTGTCCATGCCCTGCCCGGTGAGCGGGTTGACGATGAACATGTGGGCGGTCGCCGGATTGGCCTCGGCGGTCCGGTTCGGGATCACATGGGCCTCGCCGGCGATCTTCTGCAGCGCCGAGGCGAGCCAGCGCGGCTCGCCGCAGATCTCGGCGCCGAGCCGGTCGGCGGCATATTCGCGCGTGCGGCTGATCGCCATCTGCACGATCATGGCGGCGAAGGGCGCCACGATCGCGGCGAGCAGCGCGCCAATCCAGCCGGCGCCGTTGTTGTGCTCCCGGTTGCCGCCGAAGAACATGCCGAAATTGGCGAGCATCGAGATCGCACCCGCGATCGTGGCCGTGATGGTCATGATCAGCGTGTCGTGGTTCTTGATATGCGCCAGTTCATGCGCCATCACGCCGGCGACCTCCTCGCGGGAGAGCGAGTTGAGCAGGCCCACGGTCGCCGCCACGGCCGCGTTCTCCGGGTTGCGCCCGGTCGCGAAGGCGTTCGGCTGCTCCTCGTGGATGATGTAGACGCGCGGCATGGGCAAGCCCGCGCGCGCCGCCAGCTCGCGCACGAGGCGGTAGTAGTCGGGGGCGGTCCGCTCGTCGACCTCCTCGGCGTGGTTCATCGAGAGGACGAGCTTGTCGGCGTTCCAATAGCTGAAGGCATTGGTGCCGATCGCGACAAACAAGGCGATGATCATCCCGCCCTTGCCGCCGATCAGGAAGCCGAACCCCATGAAGAGGGCCGTGAGGCCCGCCAGGAGCAGCGCGGTCTTCGCGTAGTTCATGGGAGCCCTCGCTTTCCTCGTGTCGGCCGCGGCACGCGCGCGGCCGTTGTCGGCGGCGGCGCGCCAACGCCTCCCCGACGCCGCGGTTCCCTTGTCGTCAGGTGGCGCGGCCTTGTCGGTTACCTATATGTTGGTCGACGCATGGGCAATCGCAACCGACTCAGCCCGCGCCGTGGCTTCCGAAAATCCCGCGAGTTCCCGATGAACGACCCCGCCGACGCCGCCCCTCGCCCCGATTTCGACAGCCTGCCGCCGGCCGCCCAGCGGGCGCTTCGGGAAGCCGAGGAACGCCGCCGTTGCGCCGCCGCCGAGCCCATGCCGCGCGAGATCGACGGCCGCGGCGGCGCCGAGCCGGTGCGGTTCGGCGACTGGGAGGTGAAGGGCATCGCGAGCGACTTCTGAGCCGGCGGCCGCTCGCGAGCCAGATCAGGCCGCCTTGGGCACGCGCTTGCGGAAGGTGAAGTCCACGCCGCCGAGCGAGATGCGGTCGCCGTCCGCGATCTCGGCATGTTCGCGCTCGACGCCGTTCACCGTCATCGGATTGGGCTCCGAGCGGTCGGCGGTCAGGTTGTGGATCTCGAACCGGTCGCCGCCGAGCGCCCTGAGCCGCGCATGGTGGCGCGACAGGCGCAGGTCCTTGACGCGGATGTCGTCCTCGTTGTGGCGGCCGATCACCATGTCGGGCTTGGCGAGCGGCAGGACGGTGCCGTCGTCCTCGAGCACCAGCGCGGGCGACAGCGCCCCGAGATCCTCGGCGGGCGTCGCCGGCGCGACGGTCACCTCGATGCGCCGCTGCTCGCGCGTCTCCACCGCCGCGTCGCCGAAGCGCCGGTGACACAGCCTGGCGAGCGGCGCGGTGATGACGGTGGAGATGAGCGCCACCAGGACGAGGGCAGAGAAGGTCAGTTCGCCGATGATGCCGCGCTGGTAGAGCACGGTCACCACCACGATCTCCATCAGCCCCTTGCACTGCATCAGCACGCCGAGGGTGATGGCGAAGGCGCGGCTCTGGCCGCCGAGCGCGGCGGGCACGCTGACGCCGATGAACTTGCCGCCGATGCAGACCGCGAAGGCGATCGCCACCACCGTCCAGACATAGCCGTCGGCGAAGTCGAACTTCGTCTTGAGGCCGGTCGCCAGGAAGAAGAACGGCAGCAGCAGAAGGCTGACCGGCACGTCGAAGCGGCTTTCCGCCATGTGCCGGAGCTTGTCGGGCAGGAGGAGCCCGGTGATGAAGGCGCCGACCACCGCATGCAGCCCGGTCGCCTCGGTGATGAAGGCGGAGAGAAACAGCGTGAGGATCACGCAGGACATGAGGAAACGCTCGCCGACCTCCGCCGCGAGCGCCTTTTCCAGGAGCGGGGACACGACGTAGCCGACGATCAGGCAGGTGGCGAGCCCGCCGCCGATCGAGAGCGCGAAGGCCGCGTAGAAGCTCGACCCGCCGGCCGCGAAGGGGAGGAGCACGCCGATCGAGAGCCACAGCACCATGTCGTCGAGCCCGCCGATGGCGAGCGCGATGGTGCCGATCGGGCGGCTGATGAAGTTCAGTTCGCGCAGCACGACGACCAGCACCGGCAGCGCCGTGACCGACATGGCGAGCCCGAACGCGACCGCGTAGAGGACCGGGTTGTCGTTGGCGCCGAGCAGGCGGGCGACGATGTCGGGGCCGAAGCTGTGCGTGACCATCACCCAGGCGGTGAGGCCGCCGAGGAGCCAGGGGGCCGCGATGCCGGTGAGGCCGACCTTCATCACCATGCCGGCCGAGCTGCGGATGATGCCGCGATCGGCCTCGCAGCCGGCCAGGAAGACGAACAGCACGACCGCCACATTGGCGAGCGTGTCGACGCCGGAGAGTACCTCCTTGCGGAACAGGAACTGGTAGAATTCCGGCATGGCGGCGCCGAAGATGGACGGGCCGAGCATGACGCCGGCGAAGATCTGCACGATCGGCAGGGGCAGAAAGCGGCCGAGACGCATCACCCGCCACATGAACAGCGGCAGACCGACCACGATGACCACCTGCAGGAGCAGGATCACCTTCGGATTGAATTCGAGCATAGAGCCGCCCCCAAGCGCCTTGTGGTCAACGATACAACGGCGGAGCTTCGCCGTCACCGACGCGGACCGGACCGCACCGGACGGCCACAGGCTGCCGATCCGTTGCTGAGCGATCGCTGAACGGCGCGTTCGGCTTGTGGCGTTTTGGCGCCGGGTCGGCTATCGGGATGGCATGCTGCGCCGCTTGTACGACTGGACCCTTTCGCTCGCCGCCCGCAAGTCCGCCGAATGGTGGCTCGCGATCATCGCTTTCGTCGAAAGCTCGGTCTTTCTCATCCCGGCGGACGTGCTGTTCGTGCCGATGGCGATCGCCCGGCCGTCGCGCGCCTACCGCTTCGCGCTCATCGCGACCGTCGCCTCGGTGCTCGGCGGCATCGCGGGCTGGTTCCTCGGCCACTACGCCTATGAGGCGATCGGCCGTCCGGTCCTCGAATTCTACGGCAAGCTCGACGCCTTCGAGCGGCTGAAGGTCGACTGGGGCGACAGCGTGTTGCTGCTGCTCGTCACCTCGGGGCTTGCCCATCTGCCGCCCATCAAGGTGGTGACGATCCTCGCCGGCGCGGTCAACGTGGACCTCTGGCTCTTCGTCGTCTCGGCGATCCTGGCGCGCGGCGCGCGGTTCTTCTTCCTCGCCTGGCTCCTGCAGCGCTACGGCGAGCCGATCCGCGAGTTCATCGAGCACCGGCTCGGCCTGATCGCCGGCGTCGCCGCCGCCGCGCTGATCGCGCTCTACGTGGCGCTTCGCTACGCGCACTGACGATCGGGCCTCGACGAACGCGCCTCGCCGCCTCGCGCCCGCGCGGTCCCGCCCCGGACGGCTCACGCAAACGTGCGTTCTGCCGGACCGCCGCCTGCGCGAAACAAGGCCGCCGGCCGGACCGGGCCGATCCGCGGACCGGTCCGCATTTCGACACAGCCGCAGCCCATGGATCGCCGATGACCCTCGCCACCGCCGCCCCGTCAGCCCAGCGCCCGTGGTCGCTCGCCGGGCTCGCCGTCCTCGTCGCACTCGCCGCGATCCTCGGCGCCTGGGGCTTCGAGCTGATCGGTGGCTACGTGCCCTGCAAGCTCTGCCTGGAACAGCGCAATCCCTATTACATCGGGTTGCCGCTCGCCGCCGTCGGCCTGCTCGGCCTCCGGCTCGGCTGGTCGCGTGTGCTCGTCGCGACGATCTTCACCCTCGTCGCGGTGGTGTTCCTGTACGGCGCCGGCCTCGGCGTCTACCAGGCGGGCGCCGAATGGGGCTTCTGGGCCGGGCCGCAGGACTGCGGCGCGACGCGCGGCTCGACGCTGCCGACCAAGGCCGGCGACCTGCTCGGCGCCTTGAGCCATGTGAAGATCGTCAGCTGCACCGAGGTGCAGTTCCGCCTCATCGGCCTTTCCTTCGCCGGCTGGAACGTCGTGGCGAGCGGCCTCACGGCCCTGCTCGCGCTGGGCGCGGCGGCGCGCACCCTGCGGACCTGACCATGGAGCTCGGCGTCTACAGCTTCGGCGACCTCTCGGCCGACCCGGCGACCGGCGTCACGATCTCGGCACGCGAGCGGCTCGGCCAGCTGATCGAGGAGATCGTGCTCGCCGACGCGGTCGGCCTCGACGTGTTCGGCGTCGGCGAACACCACCGCGCGGACTACACGGTCTCCGCCCCCGCCGTGGTGCTCGCCGCCGCGGCCGCCCGCACAAGCCGCATCCGCCTCGCCAGCGCCGTCACGGTGCTGAGCTCGGACGACCCGGTGCGCGTCTTCCAGGACTTCGCGACGCTCGATCTCCTGTCGAACGGCCGCGCCGAGATCATCGCCGGGCGCGGCTCCTTCATCGAGAGCTTCCCGCTGTTCGGCCAGGATCTCGCCGACTACGACGACCTCTTTTCCGACAAGCTCGATCTGCTGCTCCGCCTGCGCGAGAGCGCGGTCGTGACCTATGAGGGGAGCCGTCACCGCGCGCCGATCGCCGGCCGCGGCGTCTATCCGCGGCCGCTGCAGAACCCGCTGCCGGTCTGGATCGCGGTCGGCGGCACGCCGCAGTCGGTGGCGCGCGCCGGCGCGCTCGGCCTGCCGCTCGCCATCGCCATCATCGGCGGCGAGCCCGAGCGCTTCGCGCCCCTCGTCGGGCTCTACCGCGAGGCCGCGCGCCGCGCCGGCCAGGACCCGGCGGCCCTGAAGGTCGGCATCAACACCCACGGCTTTCTTGCCGACACGTCAGAGGCCGCCGCCGATCTGCTCTGGCCGTACTATGCCGCGACCATGAGCCGCATCGGCCGCGAACGCGGCTGGCCGCCCATGCAGCGCGAGGCCTACGAGGCCGGCCGCGCCCCGCGCGGCCACCTCGCGGTCGGCAGCCCGGCCGAGATGATCGACAAGATCCTCAGCCAGCACGCGGTGTTCGGCCACGACCGCCACCTCATGCAGCTCGGCGTCGGCACGCTCCCGCACCAGGCGGTGCTGCGCGCGATCGAGCTCTACGGCACGGTGGTCGCCCCGGCGGTGCGCAAGGCCGTCGCCGAGCGCCAGCCGGCCGCCGCGACGGCCTGACGGGTGCCACCGATCGAAGGATCGCGAGCGGCCCCGGGCCGCTCCGCCTCACGGCTCCAGTTCGGTATCCCAGTAGAGATAGTCGAGCCAGGAGCGGTGCAGGTAGTTGGGCGGAAAGAGCCGGCCGTTGTTGTGCAGGTCGTGCACGCTCGGGCGGTAGGGCAGCTGGTGCGGATGCATGCCCGCCTCGTGCGGGGTCTTCGACCCCTTGCGGAGGTTGCAGGGCGAGCAGGCGGTCAGCACGTTCTCCCAGGTGGTCGTGCCGCCCTTGGAGCGCGGGACCAGGTGGTCGAAGGTGAGGTCCTCGCGGGAGCCGCAATACTGGCAGCTGAAGCGGTCGCGCAGGAACACGTTGAAGCGGGTGAAGGCCGGGTTGCGCGACGGCTTCACATAGGTCTTGAGCGACACGACCGAGGGCAGCTTCATGGAGAAGCTGGAGCTGCGGACGGACACGTCGTAGGACGAGACGATGTTCACGCGGTCCAGGAACACCGCCTTGATGGCGTCCTGCCACGACCAGATCGACAGCGGGTAATAGCTCAGCGGCCTGAAGTCCGCATTGAGGACCAGTGCCGGATGTGCTTCCGGAGATACGTGTATCGTCAAGGCAGGCTCCTCGCCGACGACGTCACCCGGACGGCTCGCACATCCCGACCGGAGCAAATCAGGTTCCGCCCGGGACCGCCCGCTTGGAACGACCGGGATATTCTACAGGGCTTGTGTCGGACTTGTGAAGGTCGGCACGCGCTTTGCCGCAGGGCGGCACAAGCGTTGCCGCATTGCGGCAAGTCTCGGGCGTTTCGGGCGCTTCAGTCGGCGAGCACGCGCGCGAGGAAGCGCGCGCCGAGCCCGAGCCCGTCCTCGTCGATGCCGTGGCCGAGACCGGGCAGCCGGTGCCACTCGACCGGCAGCCCGGCGGCGCTCAGCGATTCGGCCGCCGGCAAAAGGAGTTCGACCGGCACCACCTCGTCCGCGCCGCCATGCACGAGCAGCACCGGCGGGCGCGAGCGCGCCTCCCGGGCGAGGTGCTCCGGCCCGGCAAGTAGCCCCGAATAGCCGACGATCCCGGCGAGACCCGCGCGCCGGCGCGGCCCCACATGCAGCGCCATCATGGTGCCCTGGCTGAACCCGACCAGCGCCAGGTCCCGTTCGGTGAGGCCTTGCCGGGCGAGTTCGTCGTCCAGGAAGGCGTCGAGCATGGGCGCGGCCTGGTTGACGCCGCGCCAGAACTCGGTGGGGTCGCGGAAGGTGAGCGGGAACCACTGGTAGCCGGACGGCGCCATGGTGCAGCGCTCCGGCGCGTTCGGCGCCACGAAGGCGGCGGTCGGCAGCACGCGCGCCCAGACCCGCGCGAGCTCGATCAGGTCGTGCCCGTCCGCGCCGAAGCCGTGCAGGATGACGACCAGGCGGCGGGCGGGACCGCCATAGGCCGGGGCGAGACGGGGGCCGTCGAGGAAGGGCATCGGGGTTCCGTTCGGTCTCGGAGAGGCGGCCGCGCCGGCGGTGGCTCAAGCTCTTGATCCCGGAGCACGTCCTTGTCGATAGGATCAGTCCATCCGGGCGGGATGTGATTCAGACGGGAACCACGTCGCGGCCGCGGTCCACCGCCGCATAGTAGGCCCAGAACAGGCGCGCCGCGACCCCGCGCCAGGGCGACCAGGCCTCCGCCATCAGCCGGCACGGCTTCTCCGCCGGCCGCCCCTCGAGCGCGAAGGCGAGGCGTAGCGCATGCTGCAGGGCGAGGTCGCCGCCCGGCCAGATGTCCGGATGGCCGGCGCAGAAGAGGAGGAAGATGTCGGCGGTCCAGGGCCCCACGCCGTGGATCGCGGTCATCACCCGGTGGGCGTCCGCGGGCTCCATGCCGGCGACCGCGGCGAGGTCGACCGAGCCGTCGAGACAGGCGGCGGCGATCGCCTTCAGGGTCTTCACCTTGCCGGCCGAGAGCCCGGCCGCGCGCAGCGTCTCGGCGTCCGCAGCGGCGAGCGCGGCCGGCGTGAGCGGGTCGACGGCGGCGGCGAAGCGGCCCCAGATCGCGGTCGCGGCGGAGACCGAGATCTGCTGCGACACGATGATACGGGCGAGGCCTTCCAGGCCCGGCTCCCTCAGCCGCAGCGGCACGGCGCCGGCGACCGCGACGATCGGCTCGAGCCGCGGATCGGCCGCCACGAGGGCCCTGAGCCCTTCCTCCACATCCGCGGCGTTTCTGATGATGCGCATCGAGTATCTCCGGCCGGCACCGGGCCACGCCCCGCCGCCGCCGTCAAGCGCGCCGATCCGAGGCCGGCTAGGCATTCGCCCCGGCATCCTTTAGCCTTCCGCCATGGCCGCGCCCGTCTTTCGCTTCGCGCCGAGCCCGAACGGCGAACTGCATCTCGGCCATGCCTATTCGGCCCTGGTCGATGATCGCCTGTGCCGGGCCGCGGGCGGGCGGTTCCTGTTGCGCTTCGAGGATATCGACGCGGCGCGCTGCCGGCCGGAATTCGAGCGGCAGGCGCTCGACGATCTCGGCTTCCTCGGCATCGCCTGGGAGACGCCGGTCCGGCGCCAGTCGGAGCATTTCGAGGCCTATCGCAAGGCGCTGGAAGCGCTCATGCGCAAGGGGCTCGTCTATCCGGCTTTCCTGTCGCGCGGCGAGATCCGGGCGCGGATGGATGCGTCGGAGGCGGCGACCGGCCGTCCCTGGCCGCGCGATCCGGACGGCACGCCGCTCTATCCGGGCGACGACCGCGCCCTCGACGCGGCGGCGGCGGAGGCGCTGATCGCCGAGAACCGCCCTTATGCGTTCCGCCTGCGCATGGCCGAGGCGATCGCGGCGGCGCGGGCACTGACCGGCGACCTTTCCTTCGAGGAGACCGGCGCGGGACCGGACGGGGAAACCGGGCGGATCCCGGCCGATCCGGCGCGCTGGGGCGACGTGATCGTCGCGCGCAAGGACGTGCCGACCAGCTACCACCTGTCGGTCGTGGTCGACGACGCGCGGCAGGGCGTGACCCATGTGGTGCGCGGGCGCGACCTGTTCCACGCCACCAGCGTGCACCGTCTTCTCCAGACGCTGCTCGGCCTCCCCGCGCCGGTCTACCATCACCACCGGCTGATCCTCGACCCGAGCGGGCGGAAGCTGTCGAAGTCGCTCGGCGACACGAGCCTCAAGACGCTGCGCGCGGCGGGCCATTCGGCGGCCGACATCATGGCGATGGTCGGGCTTGCCTGAGCGCGAAGCGCGATCACGCCGACCTGAGCGCGAAGCGCGATCACGCCGACCTGAGCGCAAAGCGCGATCACGCCGAACCAAGCGCGAAGCGCGATCGCACCCGACCGAGCGCGGGGCGCGAGCGCCGTTACCCGCGCGTCACGGGCCGGCGAGCCCGCCGCCGACCACGTTGAACCAGAACACCACCGTGACGACCGAGGCGACCGTGGTGAGCGCGATCGCGTTCGAGGCCATGGCCTGGCCGACCTGGAAGCGCACCGCGAACAGATAGGCGTTGATGCCGGAGGCGAGCGCGCCGCCGATCGTCGCGACCGCGGTCCAGAGCGGCACGAGGCCGAAGACATAATGGCCGAGCCCGTAGACGACCGCCGGCATCAGGACGAGCTTCACGATCCCGATCACGGTGGCGGCGCGCCAGTCGCCGATCAGGCCGTAGCGCTTCAGCCCCATGCCGAGAGAGATGAGCGAACAGGGCACCGCCGCCTGCGCGATCATCTCCACGGTGGTCAGCACCGCGCCGGACAAAGCGAGGCCGGAGACGCGGAAGGCCGCGCCGGCGGCGAGCGCGATGACGAGCGGGCTGAGCACGAGGTTGTGCAGAAGCCGGCGCGCCAGCCGGGCGGCCGCGGGCGCCGCGTCGTCGCCGCCGCCGCCGTCGAGGCGGACCGCGCGCTCGGTCATGAGCGTGCCGGCGACCATCATGATCGGCAGGTGCACGGAGATGATCATCAAGAGCGGCACCGCGCCGGCCTCGCCGAAGGCGGAAAGGGTGAGCGGCAGGCCGATCATCACCAGGTTGGCGTAGGAGCCGGAGACGCCGGCGATCACCGCTTCGGCGCGCGGCCGGCCGAACAGGTGGCGCGCCGCGAGCGAAGCGGCCGCCCAGGCGACGATGGCGCCGCCGAAATAGGCGCCCCACAGCGGCCAGGGCGAGAGGTCGGGGAAATGCGCGCCCGCGACCGTCTTGAAGATCAGCACCGGGATCGCGATCAGGTAGACGAACTCGCCGAGACCGTCGCCGACCGTGTCGCGCAGCAGGCCGAAGCGGGTCATGGCGAAGCCGAGGCCGATCAGCGCGAAGACCGGAAAGACGACGACGAGAATCTGGGTGAAGGTCATGTGGGGTTCCGGCCGCGACCCCTTCCCTTAGCCAGTGTTTAAGTCTTGCGCGATACCAATATCGGAGCTTGCGCCTTCGGATTCTCGACATGCGGATGCCGCCCGGCAGACTGGAGCCCCTTTCGGACCTGCGGATCCTCGCCGTCGAGGATCACGAGATCGCGCGGCAGCTGATCGTGGCGATCCTGTCCGCCTTCGGCGCCGAGCCGGACTTCGCCGAATGCGGCGAGGAGGCGATGGAGCTCGCCAGCGCGATCCGCTACGACGTGGCGCTGCTCGACCTCGGCCTGCCGGACATGGACGGCGAGGCGCTCGCCTCCCGGCTCGTGCGCGAAGCGGGCATGCGCGCGGCGGCCTTCGTCGCGGTCACCGGCCTGAAACGGCCGACCGTCCTGCCCGCCCCGTTCGGCGCCTGGGTCGAGAAGCCCTACACGGTGCGCGACCTGCACGATGCGATCCTGACCGCGCGCGGCCATTCGGCCGCCTACGGGGTGGCGTGAACCGCACCGGGCCCGACCCGGTGCGCTTGCCTCGAAAGCCGATCAGAGAGCGCTAGCCGGATGGTCGCCGCCCCGCGTCAGACGATCATCGTCCCGTCGAACAGCGAGGTGGAGTTGACGCCGGTCAGGACGATCGACTGATCCGGCAATCCGTCCTTGCCCGCGCCGTCCCAGAACAGCCACCCGGTCGTCTGGCCGCCGACGAACACATAGGGCGTCGAGGTGTTCATCAGCGTCTTGGCCAGCGCCAGGGCGTCCGCATAGGTGTCGGTCGCGATCTGGCCTTCCGCATAGGCGCCGGCTGCGAGCGGGGCGGTGACGCTGTCGAGGTCGATCTTGTCGCCGGCGGAGCCCTGGAAATCCGTGATCCGGTCGGCATTGGTGTTGAGCGTCGTGTCGCCGAAGTTGAACACGAAGGTGTCGGCCTCCGTGCCGCCGGTCAGCGTGTCCTTGCCGAGACCGCCGTTCAGCGTGTCGAGGCCGGCGGATCCGGTCAGGAGGTCGCTCGCGTCGCCGCCATAGAGACTGTCGTTGCCGGTCCCGCCATCGACCGTGTCGCTGCCGGCGCCGCCATAGAGGGCGTCGTTGCCGCCGAGGCCGCTGATCGTGTCGTTGCCGTCGAGACCGTTCACCGTGTTGGCGGCATTGTTGCCGGTGATCGTGTTGGCGAGTTCGTTGCCGGTGCCGTTGATCGCGGCCGAGCCGGTCAGCGTGAGGTTCTCCACCTCGGCGGTGAGGATGTAGCTGACCGAGGCGCTGACCGCGTCGATGCCGCCGCCGGCCACTTCCACGACGAGGTCGTCGTTCGCGGCGTTGCCGTCGTCCGTGTAGGTGTCGACGATATAGGTGTCGTTGTCGGCGCCGCCGGCCATGGTGTCGGCGCCCACGCCGCCGTCGAGCCTATCGTTGCCGGCCCCGCCGAGCAGCGAATCGGTGCCGTTGCCGCCGACCAGCTGGTCGGCGCCGTCGTCGCCCGACAGCGTGTCGTTGCCGTCGTTGCCGAGGATGGTGTCGAGGCCCGCGCCGCCGGCGATCAGGTTGGCGCCGGAATTGCCGAGGAGCTGGTTGTCGAGAATGTTGCCGGTCCCGTTGAGGTCGGCGGTCCCCGCGAGCGTGAGGTTCTCGACATTGTCGGCGAGCACGTAGCTCACCGAGGCGATGACGCGGTCGGCGCCGCCATTGGCCTGCTCGATGACGAGGTCGTCGTTGAAGTTGCGGCCGTCATCCGAATAGGTACCGACATAATAGGTGTCGTTGCCGTTGCCGCCTTCCATGCGGTCGACGCCGAGGCCGCCGTCGATGATGTCGTTGCCGTCACCGGCGAACACCGTGTCGTTCAGCGCCGTGGTCCGGAGCGCGGCCACGGCGGTCGGCGAGATCGTGTCATTGCCGATCGTGCCGTTGATGACCTTGCCGATCTCGTTGACGTCGGTGATCGCGATGTCGAGCACCTGCTGGTCGACGAAGGTCCCGTCCGACGCCTGCACGATGACGTCGTAGTGATTGTCCTTGCCGAAATCCTCGGGGTTCTCGAAGTCGGGCGCGCTCTTGAACACGAGCGCGCCGGTTACCGCATCGATCGTGAAGAGCGCCGCATCCTGGCCGCCGACGATGGAATAGGTGGGCTTCGGCCCGTCCGCGTCGGTCGCCGCCACGGTCGTCACGGCGGTGCCGTTCTCCGGCAGGGTGATGGTGGCGGTGGCGCCGCCGCCGTTCGAAGTGATCACCGGCGCGGTGTCGTTCAGGTTGTTGATGGAAACGCTCACCGCCTGCTGGGAGGAGAACTTTCCGTCGCTCGCCTGCACGATCAGGTTGTAGACATTGTTGCGGTCGAAATCGAGCGGGTTCTCGTAGTCCGGCGCGTTGATGAAGCTGACCGCGCCGGTCGTCGCGTCGATCGTGAACAACGCCGCGTCGTTGCCGCCGACGATCGAGTAGGTCGGCGCGAAGCCCGGCGTGGTGGCGTCGGCGTCGGTCGCCGTCACCGTCAGCGCGAGCTTGGTGTTCTCGTCGATCGAGGCCGCCGGGCTCGAGGTGATGACCGGCGTGTTGTCGTTCGTGTTCTGGACATTCACCGACAGGATCTGGCGGTCGCTGTTCACGCCGTCGGTCGCCTCGACGATCACCTCGTAGCTGTTGTTGCGGTCGGCGTCCTGCGGGGATTCGAAGTCGGGCGCCGTGATGAACTTCAGTTGGCCCGTGGCGGGATCCACCGTGAAGAGCGCGGCATCGGCGCCGCCGGCGATCCGATAGGTCGGCGTGGTGCCGTCCGGATCCGTCGCGGTGAGCGTCGTGGCCGCGGTCTGGTTCTCGTCGACATCGACCGTGCCGAAGCGCCCGCCGCCGTTCGACGTGATGACCGGGGCCGCGCCGTCGGCGACGTCGTTGATCGAGACAGCGATCTGTTGCGTCGTCGCAATGATGCCGTCGGACACCGAGACGACGACATTGTAGATGCCGTCGAAATCGCTATCGATCGGATTCTCGAAGTCCGGGCCGGCCTTGAAGCTCAGTTCGCCCGTGACCGGGTCGATCTTGAAGAGGCTCGCGTCGGCGCCGCCGGCGATGCCGTAGGTCAGCGTCTGCCCGACGTCGATGTCGGTCGCCGTGACGGTGGTCACCGCGCTGGTGTTCTCGTCGATGCTGACGCTCGCGCTCGAGCCGCCGCCGTTCGACGTGATGACCGGCGGGTTGTCGAGCTGGCTCAGCGGGATCGTGCCGTCGGCGAACTGGAAGAACTCGACGCTGCCTACGCGGTCGGAGCCCTCGTTGACCGCGCCCGGCCGCGTGTCGGTGATCTGGTAGGTGCCGTCGGCGTTGAGCGAGATCAGGTAGTCGGCGCGGTTGCCGCTGTAGACGGCGGTATCGACGCCGTCGCCGCCATTCAGGTTGTCGTTGCCGGTGCCGCCGACCAAGACGTCGTCGCCCGTGTCGCCCTTGATGTTGTCGTTGCCGTCGCCGCCGTCGACGGTGTCGTTGTCGTTGCCGCCCGACATGATGTCGTCGCCGCCACGACCGAACAGCTTGTCGTTGCCGTTCTCGCCATTGAGCTTGTCGCCGCCGATACCGCCGACGTCGTCGCCATAGAGGATGTCGGCGCCGTTGCCGCCGAACAGCACGTCGTCGCCGGTATTTCCGTTCAGGACGTCGTTGCCTTCGCCGCCGAGGAGCTGATCAGTCTTGGCGCCGCCATAGATCGTGTCGTCGCCGTCGTCGCCGCGGATGACGTCCTGGCCGCCGACCAGGTTGGCGCCGAGGTCGTCGCCGTAGAGGATGTCGTTGCCGATGCCGCCGAAGATGTTGTCACCGCCGGCATTGCCGACGACCGTGTCGTTGCCGGCATCGCCATAAAGTTCGTCGTTGTTGGCGCCGCCCACGATGACGTCGTTGCCGTCCTCGCCATGGACGAGCAGTTGCTTGGCATAGCTGACGCCGCCGGGACCGTGCGCGCTGAAATCGGCGATGTCGTCGCCCAGTCCCATATAGAACTGCTGGATCCCGTTGATCCCGCCGACGCCGTCTTGGAACGTTCCATTGTTATAAAAAATGGCGTCGTTCAGGTTCGATCCGTAGAGGACGTCCGTCCCGCCGTTGGAAAAGAAAATGTCCTGCGAAATTTGGACGTTGACGCCGGTGATCTGGTAAGCTTGGCCATTGGCGTCCGCCAGCGAAGTCGTCCAGGTGAACGTCGGAATCACCGCGTCCGGACGGACACGGGAAAAGTCCGTGTCCCTTGTAAAGGCGTAGAAACGGTCCAGCTGAGCGGTTCCGTTGACCGTGGTCGGCCCCACGGTGTTGAAATACAAGGCCATGCAAAACCCCACACTGCTGGAAATCAGAGTCCTTAATGAATTCCTTATAGCCTATGCTTGAATATGCCGCAATCCAAAAGGCCGAGCGCCTGCGCGCCATGCGATCACCCCGTTTCCGCCACATCCAGGAGGAGCTGGTTTCGCGACTTCGGCCCGGTATCGCTCCGCCCTGCCGATGCGGCCGGCGGCCTTGCCCGATGGAATGCCTGCCGCCCGAGCTGGCGCCGGCGGCTCCGAAAAAGCCTTGGTCCTTCGGGACGATATGGGACTGCCTTCGCGGTCGCCCGCCGGGTCGCGACTTGCCTGCTTGGCGGTCGCGCAACCGTTCGGCTCATGTCTTCGTAACCAAGCGAGGAAAATGTCGCCAGGGCAGCGTTCGCGCCGGCCGGGCAGACGCCCCCCGTTCACATCGCCTGAACGCAGAAATGTTACCGTTGCGTTCGGTCGACGAGAACCGACCGGAGGTTCGTGCGATGATGGTTCGAATACTTGTTCCGGGCGGCGCCATGCTGGCGATGCTCATAGCGGCGGCGCCGGCGGAGGCGGCCGTGGAGGCGCGGGTCAGCCTGGCGACCCAGCGCATGACGGTGCTGGTCGACGGCGCGGTCGCCTATGACTGGCCAGTCTCGACCGGCCGCAAGGGCTATGGCACGCCGACCGGAAAGTACCGGGCGCTGCGGACCGCGGCGACCTACTATTCGCGCAAGTATCACCGCTCCCCCATGCCCTATTCGGTGTTCTTCGCCGAGGGCTACGCGGTGCACGGCACGACCGAGATCCGGCGCCTCGGCCGGCCGGCCTCGCATGGCTGCGTGCGCCTGCATCCCGACAATGCGGCGACGCTCTACACGCTCGTGCGCGAGCAGGGGCTGAAGAACAGCCACATCGTGATCGGCGATTGACCGGGCCCCATCGGGCCACGAGGCTCGCGGCGCCCCCGACGGACCGGACGCCGCCCTTGACCGACGCCGCTCTCCTCCGACCGAACAATGCGCCGCGCGGCCCGCTCGCCGCGCGCCTCAATCTGCGCGCGGACGCCGCCGGGCTCGCGGCGCGCTGGCGCCGGCTCGAGGGCGAGGCGGTCGAGGCCAATGTGTTCCAGGGCCCCGACGTCCTGCTGCCGCAACTCCGCGCTTTCGCGCCGGCGGCGGAAATCCTCTCGGTGGAGCGGCCCGACGGCACGCTCGCGGCCGCGATGGCGCTCGCGCCGCGCCGCTACGGCTTCGGCCTCGCCGGGCCGATCCCGTCCGTCTGGGTGAACGACTTCGGCCCGCTCGGCACGCCCCTTCTCGCCGCGGACCGACCGGTGGAGGCCTGGGCGGCCGTCCTCGACCTCGTGGCGGCGCGCGCGGGAAGCTTCGGGATCCCCTATCTCCGTCTCGACGGCCCCGCCTTCGCGGCGCTGGCGCAAGCCGTGGCGGCGCGCGGCGGTCGCCTCGTCGTCGCCGACCGGCATGCGCGGGCGGCACTGACCCCGGCGGCGGGCCTCAACCCGGACAAAAAGCGGCGCAAGGAATGGGCCCGGCTCGGGCGCCGGCTCGCGGAATCCGGGCCGTTCGCGGACGATGTGGCGACCGATCCCGCCGCGGTGGCGGCGGGCTTCGAGGCCTTCGCGGCGCTGGAGGCGGCGAGCTGGAAAGGCCGCGCGGGCACGTCGCTCGCCGACCAGCCGGCTGCCCGCCGCTTCGTCGGCGACGCGCTTGCCGCGCTCGCGGCCGAGGGGCGCGCCGCGATCGACCGGCTCGCGGTCGCGGGCCGGCCGGTGGCGCTGCTGCTGCGCATCCGCCAGGGCGGCACCTGGTTTCCCTGGAAGATCGCCCATGACGAGGCGTTCGCGGGCTTTTCGCCCGGGCTGCAGGTGATGCTCCGCGCGAGCGAGCGGATGCTCGCCGAGCCCGGCTTCGAGCGCGCGGATTCGCTCGCCGTCGCCGGCCATCCGATGATCGAACAGGTCTGGGCCGGGCGGATGGAGGTCGGGACCGTGCTGATCGATCTCGGCGGGCGCGGCGCGCGGGCACGCCTCGCCGGCTTCGATCTCGACCGCTTCACCGCCGCGAAGGCGATCGCGCGGCGGCTGCGGGACCGGCTGACGGGCCGGTGACCCGGGGCCGGGGACGCCGGCCTCAGGTCCGACGAAAGCGCCGGGACGTCACGCGGCGGCGAGGGCCTTCGGCTTGATCAGCTTGCGGTTGATCAGCACCTCGGCGATCTGCACGGCGTTGAGCGCGGCGCCCTTGCGCAGATTGTCGGAGACGACCCACATGGAGAGGCCGTTCTCGACCGTCGCGTCCTCGCGGATGCGGCTGATATAGGTCGCGTCCTCGCCGGCCGCCTCGTAGGGCGTCACGTAGCCGCCCGGCTCGCGCTTGTCGACGACCAGGCATCCCGGCGCCTCGCGCAGGATGTCGGTCGCTTCCTCGGCGCTGATCGGCTTCTCGAACTCGATGTTGACCGCTTCCGAATGGGAGATGAACACCGGCACGCGCACGCAGGTGGCGGTGAGCTTGATCTTCGGGTCGAGGATCTTCTTCGTCTCGACCATCATCTTCCACTCTTCCTTCGTGTATCCGTCCTCCATGAACACGTCGATATGGGGGATCAGATTGAAGGCGATGCGCTTCGGGAACTTCTTCGCCTCGACCGGGTCGGTGACGAACACCGCGCGCGTCTGGGTGAAGAGCTCGTCCATGGCATCCTTGCCGGCGCCGGACACCGACTGGTAGGTGGCGACCACCACGCGCTTGATCTTCGCCGCGTCGTGCAGCGGCTTCAGCGCCACGACCAGCTGCGCGGTCGAGCAGTTCGGATTGGCGATGATGTTCTTCTTGCGGAAGTTCACGATCGCGTCGGCGTTCACCTCCGGCACGATCAGCGGCACCTCGGCGTCGTAGCGCCAGGCCGACGAATTGTCGATGACGACGCAGCCCTGGGCGGCGATGCGCGGCGACCATTCCTTCGACACGGCACCGCCGGCCGACATCAGGCAGATGTCGGTGTCGGAGAAGTCGTAGTTGTCGAGCACCTTGGTGACGAGCGTGCGCTCGCCGAAGCTGACCTCGGTGCCGAGCGAGCGGGCGCTGGCGAGCGCCACGACCTCGTCGGCCGGAAAGCCGCGCTCGGCCAGGATGTCGAGGATCTCACGGCCCACATTGCCTGTGGCGCCGACGACAGCGACCTTGTAACCCATTGGAAGACCCCGTTTTCTCGCGCTTCGCCCCTCCCTGTCGAGCCCCGTCGCGGATCTCTCTCGCGGAGCGGGACCCCGTCCGTCCCGGCCCGCCGGGAGAGGACATGGGGGCTGAAGGACGGCTCAGGCGGCGGCTTTCGCCGTCGTCGTCATGGTGGTTTTGCTTTTCGACGTCGAAGAGACGCGGCGCAACATGACCTGATCCTGAACCCGCGCGGGGCCCTGGCGGTCCCACGTCGTGTCGAGAAGCCTCAAAGCCGGCGCGAAGTCAAGCTCGACTCTGGGCCCGAGGTGCGCGCCGGATCAGGCGCCGGGCTGGTCGGCGTTCGGGAAGAACAATTGCTTCCCGTCGATCGCATAGGCCGCGATCGCCGCTTGTCCCTCGCGCGAGACGAGCCAGTCGACGAAGGCCTGGCCGTCCGCCGCCTTCACATGGGGGTGCTTCGCCGGGTTCACCAGCATGACGCCGTACTGGTTGAACAGCGCCTTGTCGCCCTCCACCGCGATGGCGAGGTCGCCCTTGTTCTTGAACGCGATCCAGGTGCCCCGGTCGGACAGCACATAGGCGCCCATGGCGCCGGCGGAGTTGAGCGCCGCGCCCATGCCCTGGCCGATCTCGCGATACCAGGGACCGCGCGCCTTCTCGATGTCGACGCCCGCGGCCTTCCAAAGGCCGAGCTCGGCTTGGTGGGTGCCCGACTTGTCGCCGCGCGACACGAACGGGGCCTGCTTCTCGGCGATCGCCTTCAGCGCGGCCCCCACATCCGTGGTGCCCTTGACGCCGGCCGGGTCGGCGGCGGGGCCGACCAGCACGAAGTCGTTGTACATGACCGGCTGCCGTTTCGTCGCGAAGCCCTCGGCGAGGAACTTCTCCTCCGCCGCCTTGGCGTGCACGAACACCACATCCGCGTCGCCGCGGCGCGCCGTGTCGAGCGCCTGGCCGGTGCCTTGCGCGACGACGTTGACCTTGATGCCGGTCTTCGCCTCGAACAGCGGCAGGATATGGCCGAACAGGCCGGAGTCCTGCGTCGACGTGGTCGAGGCGACGACGATCGAGCGCTCCTGCGCGTTTGCGGGAAGGACCGGCGCGATGACGAGCGCGGCGACGAAGGCGATCAGTTGGCGACGGTGCATGCTGCTCACTCCTTACGGGATCACCAGAGAAGGTCGCCGGCCAGGAATGCCCGGGCTTCGGCGGTGCGTGGCGCGGTGAAGAAGGCTTCGGCGGAGCCGGCCTCGACGAGGCGGCCGCGCACGAGGAAGAGGACGTCGTCGGCGAAGCGGCGCGCCTGGCCGAGATCGTGGGTGGCCATGGCGAGCGTCACGCCCTCCGTGTGGAGGCCGGCGAGCAGCGTCTCGATCTGCCGCGTCGCGGTCGGATCGAGCGAGGCGGTCGGCTCGTCGAGAAACATCACCTCCGGGCGCAGCGCCCAGGCGCGCGCGATGGCGAGGCGCTGCTGCTCGCCGCCGGAGAGGAGCCGGGCGGGCGACGCCGCGGCCGAAGCGAGCCCGAACCGCGCCAGCGCCTCGCCGGCGGCGCGGCGGCGCGCCAGGATCCCGCGCTCGCCGGCGGCGAGCAGCGCATGGGTGACGTTGCCGAGCGCGGAGCGGCGCAGCATCACGGGCTTCTGGAACACCATGGCGTGGCGGCGGCCGGGGCCGCCCGGCTCGCTCGCCCAGCGGATGGTCCCGGCCGACGGCGGCAGCAGCCCGTGGCAGAGCCGCAGCAGCACCGACTTGCCCGCCCCGTTCGGGCCGAGCAGGACGAGCCGGCGGCCGCGTTCGAGCCGGAACGACACGTCCTCCAGGATCGCGCGGCCGCCGGCGGCGTAGCCGAGGCCGCTCGCCTCGAGCGGCAGGAGCGAGGCACGGTCGCGCATGGCCGTCACCCGGCGAAGCGCGCGCCGACGCGGCTCGCGCCATAGGCGAGCGCGTTGACCGCGAAGGTGATGGCGAGGAGCACGATGCCGAGGCCGAGCGCGAGCGGCAGGTCGCCCTTCGAGGTCTCGAGCGCGATGGCGGTGGTCATGGTGCGGGTGGCGCCGGCGATGTTGCCGCCGACGATGATCACGGCGCCGACCTCCGCGCTCGCGCGGCCGAAGCCGGCGAGAAGCGCGGTGGCGAGCGCGAAGCGGCCGTCCCAGAGCAGCGTCGGGATGGCGCGGAAGCCGGTCTGGCCGACCGAGGCGAGATGCTCGCGGTATTCCGTCCAGAGATCCTCGATCACCTGCCGGGTGAGCGCGACCACGATCGGGACGATGAGGACGACCTGCGCCAGGATCATACCGCCCGGCGTGAACAGCAGCCCGAGGGCGCCGAGCGGGCCGGAGCGCGACAGCGCCAGATAGACGACGAGGCCGGCGACCACCGGCGGCAGCCCCATCAGCGCGTTGAAGGCGACCACCAGCGCGGCGCGGCCGGGAAAGCGCGCGAGCGCGAGCGCGGCGCCGAGCGGCAGGCCGATCAGGGCCGCGACCGCCAGGGCGGTGAGGGTCACCTTCAGCGACAGGACGACGATGGCGACGAAGCCCTTGTCCATCGTGAGGAGAAGTTCGAGCGCCGCGCCGAACGACGATGAGGAATCCACGGCCCGCCTCTTGTTGGTTGCATCGAGTATAGGGACTGCTTCATCCGGTGCCAAACGGACAAGCTCGGCCGGGCCGATCCCCGTCGGCGAGACGATCCCGCCCGACGGGTTTGCCCTCTCCGGCGCGGCCGTCCTATCCTCGCGGTCGACGCCGCCGCCGAGCCCCGGCCCGGGATGGCCGCCGACGGGCGTCGTTCGAGGAGACCGAGGGTGGACCTTCGGATCGTCTTTATCGGGTTGTCCCTCAGATCCCGCCGGGTCCGCGCTCGCCCGCACCGCCGCGACGCCGGGCGGAGGCGGCCGTGACCGGTCGGATCCGCGTCATGCTGGTCGACGATCACCCGATCGTCCGGACGGGCGCGCAGGCCCTCCTCGCCGCCGCGGCGGACATCGACTGCGTGGGCGAGGCGTCGACCGGCGCAGAGGCGCTCGACCTCGCGGCGGCGGTTCCCTCCGACGTGGCGGTGCTCGACATCGGCCTCCCCGACATGAGCGGCCTCGTGCTCGCCGGCGAGCTGATCCGGCGCGGCTATGGCGGCCGCATCGTGATCTTCACCGAGAACGGCGAGCGCAGCTCGGTGCAGCAGGCGCTGAAGCTCGGCGCGCGCGGCTTCGTGCAGAAGCGCTCGACCAGCGAGAATCTCGTCCACGCGATCCGCACCGTGGTGCGCGGCGGCCTGTTTCTCGACCAGCCGACCGCGCGGGAAATCACCGCGCCGCTGCCGGGCGACACCAAGTCGCAGGGCGAGGCGGAGGCGCTCGGGCTGACCGCGCGCGAATTCGCCGTGCTGCGCATGGTCGCCCACGGGCTCTCCAACAAGGAGATCGCGGGCCGCCTCGACATCGGGATCAAGTCGGTGGAAACCTATCGCTCGCGCGCGATGGACAAACTGTCGCTTCACTCGCGCGCCCAGATCGTCAACTTCGCGATGACTCACGGCTGGCTCGCGGGACTTTGAACACATCGTGGCCGCGATCGCGACGGCGTCGAGCGGATTTCGCTCGCCTGAGACGTGATGTTAGGGGATCCGTGCTATGAGCCCGATGATTGCGCTTCCGGGCTGTTCGCTGGCGAACGCCGATCTGGACCGAACCGAACCATGCTGAGTGTGTCGTCGAGCCGCATGCGCCCGAGCTTCCGCCGCTTCGTCACGGGCTGGGTCTTGTCCGCGGAGGCGCGGCGGTGAGGGTCGTGTTCGTTCTGGCCGGCCTCGGCGCGGGTGGCGCCGAGAAGGTGGTCAACCGGCTCGCCCGGCACAGGGCCGACCGGGGCGACGAGGTGCATGTGTTCGGCCTCGGCGCCGCCGACGCGTCGTCCTATTTCCCTTATGACGAGCGCATCCGTGTCGAAGGCCTGGCGGACCCGCGCCGCAGCAACGGCGTCCTGCGCACGGCCCTCGGCATCGCGCATCTGCGCCGGCGGCTGCTGGCCGTCGCGCCGGACGTGGTCGTCTCGTTCCTGACCAAGGTGAACACCATGGTCGGGTTGGCGGTCCTGAACACCGGCATCCCAACGGTGATGTCCGAGCGCAACAACTTCCGCGTCCAGTCGATGAACCCGCTGTGGCGGATCGCGGGCGATGTCGCGTTCCGCTCGGCGTCGGTCCTCGTCATGCAGACCGAGGCCGCCCGCGCGGCGTTGCCGGCCCGCTTCGCCGAGGCCGCCATGGTCATCCCCAACGCGGCCGAACTCGCCGCTCCGGTCCGCCGCACCGAGCAGGCAGGTGTCCGCCTGGTGGCGGTCGGCCGGCTGGAGGACCAGAAGGGGTTCGATCTCCTCATCCGCGCCTTCGCCTCGGCCGCCGGCCGCATGCCGGAGGCGAGCCTCACCATCTTCGGCGAGGGCCCGCGCCGCGGCCAACTCGAGGAGCTCGTCCGCGCGACGGGTCTCGAAGACAGGATCAGTCTTCCCGGCGTCACGCGGACGCCCGGCGAATGGACCGCCGAGGCCGACATTTTCGTCCTGAGTTCCCGTTTCGAGGGGTTTCCGAACGTCCTGATCGAGGCCCTGTCGGCCGGACTGCCGGCGGTCGCCTTCGATTGCCCCTGGGGTCCGTCCGAGATGCTCGGGGGGATGGAAGCGGGGGTGCTGGTGCCGGCGGAAGACGTCGAGGCGCTCGCCGGCGCCATGGCGCGCGTCGTGGGCGACCCGGCCTTGCGCCACCGCCTGGCCGAGGCCGGACGGCGGGTCGCGGCGCGCTACGCCCCCGAGGTGGTGCTCGGCCAGTGGGACGCCGTGATCGAGGCGGCCGCTAACCCCCCGGCGCGGCCGGCGCCGGCGCTGCGGCAGGCTTGATCCACAGGACCGGCTTGCCGTAGCGGTCCTGGATACCGAGCGTTTCGTCCGCCACATAGCCGTTCTTCTGCGCATAGGCGACGAGCGGCGCCTCCAGCGCGGCGTCGAAGCCGGTCAGGAGCGCGGCCGGCGGATCGGACTCGAGCAGCGCCGTCACCTTGGTAGGCGAGGTCTGCCGGTAGAACTGGGCGATGTCGGGCGCCGTCAGGTCGGCGGTCCGGTACGCGAAGGGCCCGGTCGCCAGTTCCGGGTAGACCGGCAGGCGGCCTTCGAGCGGATAGACCGGCCAGAGCGTCGCCACCTTGCCCTTCACCCCCGCGGCCTGGAGGCGCTTGGCGATGGCGACGCCGGCGCCGTGCACGCGCAGCACCTCCCACCGTTCCGGCTTCAGGGCGACGGGGGCGTATTGCACCAGATAGGGCAGCACGCTCACCGCCGCGATCACCGCGGCGCCGGCGAGGATCGGCTGGATGCGGTGCCGGAGCTGGGTGCCGAGGCCGCCGACGGCGAGGCCGAGCGCCAGCGGAATCAGGACGATCGGCTGCGCGAAATATTGCGGGAACGAGGGGGTCGGCATCAGGCTCATGGCAGTGCCGAGCAGGGCCGCGAGGATGAGGAGGACCACCGAGGAATCCGGCACCGGCCGCTGGCCGAGGCCGCTGCCCGGCTCGGCGCGCAGGCCGATGCCAACGACCGCGATGAGCGCGGCGAGGCCGAGCGCCGGCACCGTGTCGAGCCAGAGCCGCTGCGCCAGCACCAGCTTGGCGGCGGTGCCGAGCGCCGCGCCCTCCTCCGTCGTCGCGGTGCGCCAGAACTCCAGATGCGGACCGGTGTGGTAGCGCACCACGTGGGCGAGGAAGGATTCCGGGTGGTTCGCGAACGGGATCAGAATCGGGAGGCCGCCGATCACGCCGCCGACCGCGAGCGGCAGCAGGATCCGCCCGAAGCGCCGGCCGAAGCCGTAGCTGCGCGGCCAGATCAGGCCGACCAGCACCGCGGCCGGAATGAAAGCGCCGGCGCTGATCTTCATCGACGTTGCGAGGCCGAGCGCGATGCCGGCGAACAGGATCGGCCAGGGTTCGGCCTTCTCCTCGGAGATCGCGAGCGCCATCAGCCCGAGGCCGATATAGACGAGCGGCAGAGGCAGGAAATTGTTCGTCGCGGTCATGCCGGTCTGCTGCATGAACAGGCCGTCGCAGGCAGCCAGGACCGCGATCGCCCAGCTGGCGAACACCGAGCGGGTGAGCGCCCAGCTGACGAAGGCGACCGCCAGGATCAGGACCGCCCAGCCGACCAGAACGCCGATGCGGCCGGTCAACAGCAGGTGATCGGACCCGGTCAGCTTGTGCAAGCCGTAGAAGAACCAGGCCGAGCCGGGAACGTGATTATAGAAGAAGTCTTCGTAGATCCGATTGTTGTCGAGCAGGCGTATGGGCGGGACGTAGAGAAGCTCGTCCTTGCGCATGGGAAAGTTGAGCACGCGCAAGACGAGACCCGCCAGCATGGCGACCGAGACGACGGCCATGACGGCGACCCCCAGCGCCGACATGCGCGACCCCTCGGAGCGCAACGACGGCCGGGCCGCTTCCACCTGTTGCAGCGTGGTCATCGGTCAATGCTCCCAAGTCCATGAAATCAGTCGGTGTTGAATAATCGGAACGACGCACTGGTCGTATCGTCGCCTGTCCGGGCGTCGCGCGCAACGGGCTCCTGGAAACGTGGTGAAAGCCGGCGCGGGCGTGAAAGGGGGCTTTGTCAGGAAAACCCTGACATCTAAAAAGCTTGCGGGCAGGGCTTCCTTGTCGTAACTCTATATTCATATCTAAGAATACATTAACAAGCGCAAGTCGGTTACGAAGTAGCGTTAATCCGAACCGGTGCCGCGCCCGGGCTTGAGAAATTCCGATCGAACAAACTATCCTTTTCAAATTCCTCTATGTGATGCCGGGTCGGCATCGCCTGTTCTTGACGACTTCGCCGTGCCGCCGCGCTCCCCCGGGGATCTGAACCCGACCGGAGCCTTCTGGCCTGGGTTTTTGGGAGGCTATTGATGAAAACCGTACTTCTCGCCGGCGGCCTCGGATCACGTCTCGCCGAAGAAACGACCCGGATCCCGAAGCCGATGGTCGAGGTCGGCGGCAAGCCGATCATCTTGCACGTCATGGATATCTACAGCCGCTTCGGCTACCGCGACTTCATCGTCGCCGGTGGTTACAAGTGCATGATGATCAAGAGCTACTTCCACAACTTTCATCTCTCCACCTCGGACCTCACGGTGTCGCTCGGCAGCGGCTCGATGACGCTGAAGCCGACCCGGCCGCTCGACTGGAACGTGTCGGTCGTGGATACCGGCCTCAACACCATGACCGGCGGCCGTCTGCTGCGCCTCAAGGACTGGCTCGACCGCGAGACCTTCATGGTCACCTATTCGGACGGCGTCGGGAACATCGACATCGCCAAGCTCGTGGCGTTCCACAAGTCGCATGGCCGCCTCGCCACCGTGACCGCCGTGCAGCCGCCGGCCCGCTTCGGCAACCTGGAGCTCGACGGCGACCGCGTCTCGGAATTCACCGAGAAGGTGCAGAAGCACGAGACCTGGATCAACGGCGGCTTCTTCGTGTTCGAGCCGGGCGTGCTCGACTACATCCCCGGCCTGGCCGAGCCGCTCGAAATGTCCCCGCTCGCCAACCTGGCGCGTGCCGGCGAACTGCTCGCCTACAAGCACCACGGCTTCTGGCACCCGATGGATACGGTGCGCGACCGCGACACCCTGACCAACCTCGCGACCGACGACCCGCCGTGGCTGCAGTTCGCCAGCGACGGGGCCGAGGTGGCTGTCGTCGACCCCGCGCCTGTGAGGGCGTGAACCGGTGACCCCCATTCGTGACGAAGCGTCACTGGCCCGCATCCTGGAGGGCCGGCGGATCCTGCTGACCGGCCATACCGGCTTCAAGGGCGGCTGGCTCGCCCTGTGGCTCCGGCATCTGGGTGCGCGCGTGACCGGCATCGCGCTGCCGGCGACGACCCCGTCCTTCTGCGACGCGGTCGGCCTGGCCGACCTGATCGACCACCGCATCGGCGACATCCGCGGCGAGGAGAGCTTCGGCCGCGCCGTCGCGGGCGACGACTTCGACCTCGTCATCCACATGGCCGCCCAGGCGATCGTCAGGGCGTCCTACGAGTCGCCGGTCGACACTTATCTGACCAACGTGGTCGGAACCGCCGTGGTGCTCGACGCCGCCCGCCGCATGCCCTCGCTGAAGGGCATCGTCGTGGTGACCAGCGACAAGTGCTACGAGAACCGGGAATGGGTCTGGGGCTACCGCGAGAACGACCCGATGGGCGGCCGCGACCCCTACAGCTCGTCCAAGGGCGCGGCCGAGCTGGTCGCCGCGGCCTACCGCTCCTCCTTCTTCTCCAAGCCGGGCGGGCCGCGGCTCGCCTCGGTGCGCGCTGGCAACGTGTTCGGCGGCGGCGACTGGGGCGCGGACCGGCTCGTGCCGGACATGATCCGCTCGGTCGAGAGCGGCGAACCCGCGCGCATCCGCAACCCGCATTCGGTCAGGCCCTGGCAGCACGTGTTCGAGCCCCTGCGCGGCTACCTCATGGTGGCGGCGGGCCTCCTCGCCGGCGACGAGACGGCGTCGAGCGGCTGGAATTTCGGGCCGGATCCGGACGCGACCGTCGAGGTCGGCCGGCTCGCCGACATGGTGGTGGCGCGCTGGCCCGACCGCGGCCCGCGCTACCGCGTCGAGCCGCTCGCCAACGCGCCCAAGGAGGCGGTGCTGCTCCGCCTCGACAGCACCAAGGCCGCCGTCGAGCTCGGCTGGCGGCCGCTGCTCGGCATCCGCGACGCGGTCGACCTCTCGGTCGACTGGTACCGCGCCTTCCGCGAGGAACCGGGCGCCATCCGCAGCTTTTCCGAGGCCCAGCTCGCGCGCTACGCCGCGCTCTGGGCCGAACGTGATCACAAGGGTTGACCGGCGCCTGAGGCCGGAAGGGAGACGACACATGCGCGTGAATTATGGGCAGGCCGTTTACGGCGAGGACGAGATCAACGCCGTGGCGACCGCCATGCGGGCATCGACCCAGATGGGCGGCCACGTGCGCAAGATGCAGGAGCGGGTTTCGGCCCTGTTCGCCAAGCGTCACGGCATCATGGTCAATTCGGGCTCCTCGGCGAACTATCTCGCCGTCGAGATCCTGAACCTGCCGGCCGGATCGGAAGTGATCACCCCGGTGCTCACCTTCGCCACCACGGTCGCCCCGATCGTGCGCTCCGGCCTCGTGCCCGTCTTCGTGGACGTGACGCCGGGCACCTATGTGATCGACGAGGCGCAGATCGAGCGGGCGATCTCGCCGAAGACGCGCGCCATGATGATCCCCTCGCTGATCGGCAACCTGCCCGACTTCGACCGGATCAAGGCGATCGCCGACAAGCACAACCTCATCGTCATCGAGGACAGTGCCGACACGCTCGGCGCCACGCTGAACGGCACCAGCACCGGCACCCGCTCGCATGTCTCCACGACGAGCTTCTACGGCTCGCATGTGATCACCGCGGCCGGCAACGGCGGCATGCTCTGCGTCAACGACGACGACCTCGCGCGCCGCGCCCTGCTGCTGCGCTCGTGGGGGCGCACCTCGTCGCTCTTCGTGGAGAGCGAGGCGATCGAGAACCGCTTCAACGTCGAACTCGACGGCATCTCCTACGACGCCAAGTTCCTGTTCGAGGAACTCGGCTTCAATGTCGAGCCGTCCGAGATGGGCGCCGCCTTCGGCCTCGTGCAGCTCGACAAGCTGGAGCGCAACATCCAGGCGCGCATCGACAACTTCGCCCGCCAGCGCGCCTTCTTCGAGGCCTACGAGGACTGGTTCGTGATGCCGAGCGAACTGCCCGGCACGCGCTCCGGCTGGCTCGCCTTCCCGCTCACGATCCGCCCCGAGGCGCCGTTCGGCCGCCGCGAACTGCAGATCTACCTGGAGACCCGCGACATCCAGACGCGGCCGGTCTTCACCGGCAACATCCTGCGCCAGCCGGCCATGAAGACGGTCAACTACCGGGCGCTCGACGGCGGCTATCCGCACGCCGACGACGTGATGCGCGGCGGCATGCTGATCGCCTGCCACCACGGCCTCGTCCCGGCGCAGATCGACTTCATGCACGAGACGTTCCGCGACTTCGCGCGCCAGCACACCGGCACGCGGCGTCCGGCGCTCAAGGCCACGGCCTGAGCGGACCCGCGACCAGGCGATCGGAACGGACATGGCACGGATCCTGATCAGCGGCGCCGCCGGCTTCATCGGCCACCATATGGTGGCCGCCGGGCTCGCGGCCGGTGACGAGGTCCATGCCCTGGTGCGGCCGGGCCGGGCGCCGGAACGCCTCGCCCGGTTCCGCGGCCGCATCGCCTGCCACCCGGTCGATCTCGGCAGCGCCGCCGCCCTCGCGGGGCTCATGGCCGAGGTGGCGCCGGACGTCGTCTACCATCTCGCCGCGAGCCCGCGCCGGAAAGCCCTGCCGAGCCTCGCCGACGCGGCCGACAGCGTGCGCGACGACGTCGTCTCGCTCATCAACATGGCGAGCGCGGCCGCGGTCGCGCCGCGCCCGCCGGCGGTGTTCATCCGCACCGGCTCGCTCGCCGAATATGGCAGCGCGCTCGCTCCCTATGTGGAGGGCGTGCGCGAGGAGCCGACCAGCGTCTATGCCGCCGCGCTCGTCGCGGCGACGCAATACGCCTCGGCCCTGCAGCCGCGGCTGCCGTTCCCGATCCACACGGCGCGCCTCGCGCTCGTGCACGGACCCGGCCAGTCGCTCGACTATCTGGTGCCGACCCTGATCCGGAACTGCCTCGAGGGCGCGCCGACGCGGCTCGCCCATCCCGACGACCGGCGCGACCTCATGCATGTGGACGACGCCGTGGCCGGGCTCCGGCGCCTCGCCGCCGCGCGGCTTCCGAGCGGCACGATCGTCAACCTGTCGACCGGCGTCGCCCCGACCGTGGCGGCCATCGCCGCCGAGGTGGCGGCGCTCACCGGCGCCGCGCCGGGCCTCATCGAGATGCCCGACCCGACGGCGCGGTCCGCCTTGTGGAACTTCTGGGGCGCGCCCGACCGCGCCCTCGACCTGATCGGCTGGAAGGCCGTCGTCGCCATGCGCCAGGGCCTCGCACGAACGGTCGCCTGGTACCGCGACCGCGCCTCGGAGGAGCGGCTCGCACGCGCCGCAGGAGAAACGGCATGAACATGGAGCGGATGAAGCCGATCCTGGTCTCGATCCTGATCCCGGCCTTCAACGAGGAGGAGAACGTCGAGCGCGCCTATGCGGCGGTTGAGGACGTGTTCCGCAAGCTTCCGGGCTACGACCACGAGATCATCTTCACCGACAACCACTCGACCGACCGCACCTTCGCGATCCTCGAACGCATCGCGCAGCAGGACCGGCGGGTGCGCATCATAAGGTTCAGCCGCAATGTCGGGTATCAGCGATCCGTGCTGACCGCCTACAAGGCGGCGAACGGCGACTGCGCGATTCAGCTCGATTGCGACCTGCAGGACCCGCCCGAGCTGATCCCCGACATGCTGGCGCTGTGGCGCGAGGGGCACCAGGTCGTCTACGGCGTGCGCCGCTCCCTGAAGGACACCTGGGCGGTGGCCAAGCTGCGGCGCGCCTTCTATTGGCTGATCAATGCGCTCAGCGAGGACGAGCTGCCGCTCAACGCGGGCGAGTTCCGGCTCGTCGACCGGCGCATCCTGAACGAACTCCGCGACGTCGACGACTCATCGCCCTATGTGCGCGGGCTGATCAGCGCCATGGGCTTTTCCCAGGTCGGGTTCCCCTATGACCGCAGGGCCCGCGTCGCCGGCGACAGCAAGTTCCCGCTGAAGGCGATGCTCTCGCTCGCGGTCGACGGCATCCTCAACCACTCGCTGGTGCCGCTCAGGCTCGCCTCGCTGGCGAGCCTGGTGGTCGGCGCCTGCACGCTCATGCTCCTGTTCGTCTACCTGATCGGGAAGCTGGTGTTCGGGCAGAACTGGCCGGCCGGCTTCGCGACCACAACCATGCTGCTGCTCATCTCGATCACGCTCAACGCCATGTTCCTCGGCATTCTCGGCGAATATGTCGGGCGCGTCTTCATGCAGTCGAAACGGCGCCCGAAGCCGATCATCGAGGTGGCGCTGAACAACGATATGCGGCAGGACGCCGTGGTCGACGAGCAGGCGCGCGCCTGATGCGGCAGGCGATCGCCCGCGTGCTCGACGGCGCCCCGACGATGTCGCCGCAGCTCCTCCGCTTCGCGACGGTCGGGGCGACGACCACGGTCATCGACCTCGTCCTGTTCACGCTGCTCGTCTCCGCGATCGGGATCCCGGCGCTCGCCAACCTGATCAGCTACTCCTGCGGCATCGCGGTGTCCTATGCGCTGAACAGCGCCTGGACCTTCCGGTCCCGGCGGAGCCCGCTGCAGGCGCTTCAATTCGTCGCCAGCATGCTCGCCGGCCTCGCGCTGTCGACCGCGCTGGTGTTCGCCCTGTCGCTGGTCGTCTGGAGCCCGCTCGCCAAGGTCCTGTCGGTGCCGGTCGTTTTCATTTGGAACTATTGCGTGTCCCGGTTCTGGGTGTTCCGCGCGCCCGCCGCGGCGGCGCCGTCCGGGCCGCAGCCCGGATCCTAGGGCAATGGCTTGGGCCGGTCCTTTTCGTCCGGGTCCTTGCGATCCGGACGAAAAGGACCGGCTCCGGTCCGACCGTATTTTTGATCGTTTCTTGCGAGAGAAGGCATTCATGTCGGCACCCTCGGTCGCCACCGCCAGCGCCCCGCCCGAATCCCGCAGCGCCGCGCGGGCGGGCTTCAACATCCCCGCGCACGGGCTGCGCGGCATCGCATCGTTGATGGTGTTCTGCGCCCATATCATGGGCGGCACCGCCAAGCACATCTACAACACCAACGCCGACTATGTCGCCGCGGTGGAGAAGCCCTGGAGCTTCGGCATCTACGGCGTGAACATCTTCTTCGTCATCAGCGGCTTCGTCATCTACCAGAGCGTCAAGCAATATTCGCCGAAGGAATTCGCACTGCGCCGGTTCCTGCGCCTCTACCCGCTGTTCTTCGCCATGTCGGTGCTGTTCGTTGTGCTCAACGCGGCGACGAATGCCTATCCCGCGACCAACGACCTGAAATCGGTGCTGTCCGGCTTTTTGTTCCTCGACCTCTTCACCGGCACGGAACAGCTGACTCCGAATGCCTGGAGCCTGACCTACGAGGTCATCTTCTACGCGCTGACCTGCTTCGTCTTCACCGCCATCGTCACGCTGCAGAAGCCGCTGCTCGGCGCGCTCGCCGCGGCGCTCTCGCTCGCCTTCCTGATCGCCTATCCGATCGCGTTCTATTTCCTCGGCGGCGTGCTGGTGCGCATCCTCTACGAGCGCGACATCACCCCGCCGCCCGCGCTGCGGCTCTGGGCGGAAGCCGCGCTCCTGGCGGGCTGCGTCGTGCTCGGCTCGACGGGCCACATCGACTACACCTGGGCGGCCCTCGCCAAGCCCGAGAACGCCCTGCGGATCGCCGTCACGATCGGGTTCTTCTATGTCGCGGTGCAACCGGACAGCCTGACCGAGCGGGCGCTGAAATGGCCGGTGTTTCTCTATTTCGGCACGATCAGCTACAGTCTCTATCTGGTGCACCCCTACACCTACTATGCGGTGCGCGCGCTGTTCGGCAAGGCGCATCTGTTCGGCCCGAATCCGTTCCTGTCGGTCGCGCTGTTCGGATTGGTCACCTTCGCCGTGACGGTGCCGATCACGCATCTGGTCAACCACTACCTGGAACGCAGACCGTACGAATGGTTCTTCAAGCAGCGCGTCTTCGCCAAGGGGCCGCGCGCAGGGTGACGATGCGGGACATGAGACTGCCGGCCGCGCGAGGCTCGCGCCCATGATGAACGTAGGCGCCGCCGCCTGGACCGTGCCCGACGCGCGCAGCCGTTCCGCGCAGCTCGAATATTTCTTCGTTCAGCTCGCCGTCGTGTTCGCGCCCTTCATGTCGATCCGCGCGCCGGGCATCCTGCTCACGCTCAGCGATTTCCTGTTCATGATCTCGTTGTCGCTCCGGCTTCTGTCCGGCGGCATGCCGCTGAGGCCGTTCGGCCCCGGCAATGTGATCTGGATGGGTGGCCTCGTCATGCTGGTCGGCGACCTCATCATCAGCAGCATCCTGTTCGGCGATCCGTTGCGCGGCATCGTGGTCGGCGCCCAGTACACGTTCGGCATGCTGTTCCTGCCCATGGCTCTGCTCCGACGGCCGCAGGAGCAAGTCGACCGGCTGCTCGTCTGCGGCGTGATCGGCATGATCCTGGTCTGCCTGATCGGCCTCTACTCCTACGTGACCGGCAACGGGATCGGCGCGCCGGGCGAACAGTTCGAGACCGTGACGGGCAACGGCCGCATCGCCTCGCTGCTGGCCGACGCCAACGCGCTCGCCGGCATGGTCGCGCTCACCGTGCCGCTGCTCGCCTACACCCTCATTGTCAAGAAGATCTGGCTGCCGATCGGCCTCGGGATCTATGTCCTGTTCGCCTTCACGATCGTCCTGGCGAGTTCGAACAGCGGCCTGCTCGTCTTCGCGCTGGCCACGGGAGCCTTCCTGCTCGGCCGGCTCAAGGTCTCGACGCTCGCCGGCGGACTGGTCCTCGCCGTGATCGCCGCGATCGTGCTCCGCTTCTTCGGCGACGCGCTGCTCCCCGCGATCTTCGTGAAGCGGGTGCTGCCGGCGCTGACCTCGGGCGACATCTCCCAGGCCGGAACCTTCACCGGACGCCTCGAACTGATCAAGGAGGCGGCGTCCATGGCGCATGAACATCTCATTTTCGGGCTCGGCGCCGACCAGTTCCGGGTGGTGAGCGAGCAGCGCGCGCCCGTGCACAATCTCTACCTGATCCTTTGGGTGGAAGGCGGCCTGCCCAGCATGCTCGGCTGGATGATCTGCCTCATCGGCGCCGTCGTGACCGCCCTCGTCGACGCCAAGAACCGCCGGACCGGCGTGACGCTGCTGGTGACCGTCACCTCGGCCGGGGCCCTCGCCGCGCTGGCCATGACATTCCCGCACATGTATGCCCGGCATCTCATCGTGCCGCTGTTGCTGTCCGTCAGCCCGGCGGTGGCGGTCGCGCGCCGGGTCGTGACCTATGTCCAGCCGGCCGCCGCCGCGCTGCTCCCGAGCCCGCGCTGACGGCGGCCGGGCCCCCTGTCGTTCCCCGAGTGCAGGCAAGGATGAAGCGACCGCCGGGGCGCGTCGCCCCGGACACGGCGCGCCTCGAAAGTCAGACCAGGTAGAAGTCGTTCGCCGAGAAATTCGCCGCCGAGAGCCGGTTGTTCGGGTCGTCGACCAGGATCGAGAAGGCGTGACCGGCGGAATCGAAGCCCTTCAGAAGAACGTCGCCGCCCGTCGTGTCGTAGGCGAAGATCGTGCCCGGCCCTTGCGAGGACGAATAGGCCGTGACGCCGAGCTTCTCGATCACGATCCGGTCGAGGCCGTCCTGGAAATCCATGATCGTGTCCTGGCCGGTGAGCACCGCCGCGCCCTTGAAGCAGAACCAGTCCGCATCGGCGCCGCCCCACAGGACGTCGGCACCGGCTTCCCCGAGCAGCTTGTCGGCGCCGGCGCCACCGTAGAGAACGTCGTTTCCGTCGCCGCCATAGACGATGTCGATGCCGTCACCGCCGTCGAGCGTGTCGTTGCCGCCCTCGCCGCTGATCGAGTCGTTGCCGGCGTCGCCATAGGCCTTGTCGTCGCCGAGGCCGACCGAGATGCGGTCGTTGCCGGCGCCGCCATGCGCTTCGTCGGTGCCGACCTCGGAATCCAGGATGTCGTTGCCGTAGCCGCCGTCCAGGTAGTTGTTGCCGTCGCCGCCGTCGACGCTGTCGTTGCCGTCGCCGCCATAGACCTTGTCGTCGCCGGACTGGCCCTTCAGCGCGTCGTTGCCGTCCTCGCCGTAGATCGTGTCGTTGCCGGCGCCGCCGCCGACCGCCTGCTGGGTCAGCTTGCCGGTGGCCGGATTGATCCGATTGTTGAAGCCGTCGTCGCCGCTGCCGGCATAGATCAGGTCGTCGCCATAGCCGCCGTCGATGTAGTCGTCGAGGCCGCCGGCCTTGATCGTGTCGTTGCCGGCGCCGCCGAGCAGCGCGTCGTAGCCGTCGCCGCCGTCGAGCCAGTCGGCGCCGTCCTTGCCGTCGATGACGTCGTTGCCGGCACCGCCGATGAGCAGGTTGTTCGAGATGGAACCGTCAAGGCTGTCGTTGCCGTCACCGCCGTCGAGCGTGTCGGTGCCCGTGCCGGCGATCAGGAAATCGTTACCGTAGCCGCCGGAAATATAGTCGTTACCGTTCCCGCCGACGAGGTAATCGTTGCCATCATTGCCGTATATCTTGTCGTTACCATCGTTTCCGAAAATCGAGTCATTCAATGATGACCCGTTCAGTGTGTCGGCCGTAATACTGCCGTAAATAACCATGTCCGTCCCCTTCCCTGCCTGCTGTGCCAAACTGGGAAACGATTGCAGCCAGACTGGGGCATCTTGGTATCGCCCGTGTGAAAGCGGTGATTGTGGTCAGTCTGCAACGGTCTCGCCGACCGGGGGACGAATCCAGCCGGAGAAGTCCCGGCCGAGCAGCTGGCCGAGGCTCGCGATATCCGCCTGGTAGTAGTCGTTGAGCCGCGCCCGGATCGCGCCGGGCAGGGCCGGATAGTCGGTTTTCTGCGCCAACAGGGCGTGCACCGAGCGGAATGCCGGTGTCGAGCGCAGCGGCGCGACCCACTGCTTCAACGGCTTCAGCGCCCGCCTGAGGCCCGGGCTGAGCACCGGCGTCTCCCGGCTTTTCACCTTCGGCTTGACGAAGCCGGCGGCGGTCGCCGGATCGAGGCCGAGGAACTGCCGAACCTCCGCCAGCAATCCGACCGGATCGGCGGCGACCCGGTCGAAATCCGTCACGAGGATGCGCTCGGCGGGGAACCGGTCGTAATAGGCTTTCAGCTGCCGACCGTAGAGCCCGCCCTCGAGGATCCGGCTCGTCGCTTGCCGGCGCGGATCGAGTTGCTGCGCGATGTCGCGGCTGACCTCGCCCCGCCGCAGGAGCATGCAGTAGTCCGAATAAGCGCGGTCGATCGGGTTGCGCAACTGAGCGATCAGCCGGACCTGCGGCAGCCGGGCCGCGATCCGCTCGGCCGCCTCGGGGCTCTCCAGATAGGAGTTCGATTTCTCGCCCCGCACGCAGGTCGCCGGGCCGGGGTGGAAGTGGCCGAGATACCAGTCGTCGCCACGGTGATAGTCGCGGCTGAAATAATGGAGCTCGAGCGCGTCCTCGGTTTGCCCCGCATTGGCGTCGTGCGGCTCCGGCATCAGCACGGCCTCGTCCATCGTGAGCGAGCGCTGCAGCCAGGTGGTCGCGCTCTTGGTCGCGCCGATGATCAGGAAGTCGATGTCCGCCATGGCGATCATGGGCTGCTCCGCAAGGCGGCGCGGGGCGGAGGTCCGGGCGCCCGGCGCTCCGCCATGATCTCCCTGTAGAGGTCGGTCACGCGCTCCACATGGCCCTCGACGCTGAACTGCCGGTCGGCCTCGCGGCGGGCCTCGTCGGTGAGACGTGCCGCGAAGGCGGGGTCGGACAGGATGCGGTCGACCGGCTCGGCGAAGGCTTCCGGCGCGTCGGGCGGCACCAGCAAGCCGTTGACGCCGTCACGCACCGCCTCGATGTTGCCGCCGTCGGCGGTCGCCACGATCGGCGTGCCGAGAAACATCGCCTCGACGAGGGTCCGCCCGAACGGTTCGCGCACCGCCGTGACGAGCAGGCAGTCCATCGCCGCCATATAGGGCTCGACCGGCGAGCGGTAGCCCATCAGCCGGATGCGGTCGGCGATGCCGAGCTCGGCCGCCCGCGCCATGGCCTGGTCGCCGAGATCGGGACTTTCGAGGCCCGGCACGCCGAACAGGAGGCCCATCACGGGCGCCGCGCCGTGGCGGCGCGCCACGGCCGCGACCGCCTCGACGAATTTGATCGGCCGCTTGCGGTCGATGAGAAGGCCGAAATAGCCGAGGAACCGCGTCTCGGGCGGGACGCCGAGGTCGGCGGCGAGGCGCGCATGGGCGGCGGCGCGGTCGGTCGGCGGCGGCAGCCGGTCGAACGGGCTGCGCACCACATGGAGACGCTTGGACACGTCGACGACCGGCCGGCTCGGCCGCGAGAACGCCGAGACGGTCACGATGCGGCTCGCCACCAGGGGGGCGATCAGGTTCAGCGCGCGCGCATCCGGATCGCCGCGGTGATGCCAGAACTGCGCGACGCCGGCGAGCCGGGCCGGCAGGGCCCAGAACACATGCATGCGACCGTCGTTGGTATGGACGATGTCGATCGCCTCGTCCTGGAGCAGCCGACGGCCGGCGCCGGCGAGATCGAGCGCGGTGCGGAGCGCTCCGACGGCGCCCCCGATCCTGCCCCGGTGCTTCGCGGCGACCGCGGCCGCGATCGGCGGCGCGGGGCGGAACGGAATGCCTTCGCCGCGCAACAGGTCGGCGACCGGCCCCTCGGGATGATGCAGCACGACGACCGGTTCGACGACCTGAGGGTCGAGATTCTTGATCAACTTCAGGGCGGAGACGTGGCTGCCGCCAAGTTCGTCTCCGATGAACGGAAAGCAGACCCTAATTCGATTGCCGCGCATGCAGCACATCTCCAACAAACATCTTAAAGATCGATGAGGGATGCCGGCAAGACGGACCGGTGCAGAAATACATCGCGACGCTCCGGCGACGTCCCGGCGCCGCCGATTTGTCGCTTGCCGTCTCTGAAGTCGAATGAAGCGTGCTTATCGGGTTCCCACCGACATGACAAGTAACGCCGGGGAGAGCAGCGTCCCGGCAACATCGCCGGAGAGCTTTCCCGGGATGCCTGCGGCAAACGCGCGCGTGGCCAAAATGCGGCTCTCAAGTCTGTTCTTGCCGAGGCCTGGCGCGACAAAAGCGTCGCCCGGACGGTGCCGACGCTGCGGCAGGAGCGCCCGACGGGGCCGTAACCGTTTGATTCGCGGGCGCTCCGGTGACGGCGCCCAGACCGCGGCGGCGGCGCACCACTGTGGTCCGGGCGTGGCCGGCAAGCCGCGGCCTTCACCAAACATTCAATGTGCGTAATTTGAACACTTTGTATAGCGTGAATCATATGTTAAGGTCTCAAATCATTGGTTGGAATTGGTAAACAGGAACAGGGAGATGCTGACGGATACAGAACGGCCAAGCTGGCTGATCTGCGCAGTATCCGAAAGATTAGGATGTTTCTTGACGGTCGATCGGTGAAGGTTTGACGGACTTTTATGTCCGTTAATTTCACTGACATTATAGTATTGACGTATTTTCAGTCTCATTACGCGAGGTAGACCATGAATCGTCAAGGCGAGCAACTCGACGCTGCTCACTTCAAGGGTGTTCGCACCTTTGGCTGGACTGGTCAAAGAGGCCAAGGACATCGCTTTGGGGTATTGCTGGACCTCCTCGTCGGCGCTCCGTACCACAACGGCAAGGCCACCCTGGCCGAGCGTACGCTCAACGCCATCCGCGCTGTTTTCAAGGCGCCTGTTCGCTTTCCGCTTCTCTACAGCCTCGATATCGCCACCACCGCGATCTGCCTCGCCTGCGCGGCGGTGATGCGCCTCGGCCTTTACGACACGGACCGCAATGGCGACGTCTACGCCGCGGTCCTGATGTCCTGGCCGATCGAAGTCCTCATCTGCGCGATTCTGTTTCCCGCGACCGGCCTTTATTCGAGAAGCTGGCGTTTCGCCTCCTTGTCGGACCTCTTGCATATTCTGCGGTCCGTGCTGCTGTCCTCGCTCATGTTCGTGGCGGCCATCTTCCTGTTCACACGCCTGCAGTCGATCCCGCGCTCGGTCGTCGCCATCAACATGGTCCTGCTCATGGTGGGCCTGACCGCGACCCGACTCACCTTCCGCTACGACGAACTGTTCGCCTCGACCACCAGCACGCGGCGGCGCACGGCGACCGGCCGCGAGATGCTGCCGGTGCTGCTGATCGGCGCCGGCGATTCCGCCGCGCATTATCTGCGTGCCCTGCAGCGTGACCCGGACGCGCACTACTGGCCGGTCGGCTTCGTCGACAAGAACCCGAACCAGACCGGGCTGCTCGTGCGCGGCGTGCCGGTGCTCGGCGCGATCGACGACATCGAGCAGGTGCTGCGGACCCTGGACGACCGCGGCGAACGCCCGCGCCACGTCATCTTCACCGAATCGCCGGTGACCTTCGACCAGCATCAGGCCGACCTCGTCGTCGAGGTGGCCGAACGCCTCGGCATCCAGGTGTCGCGCCTCGCCCCCGCCACGGAGCTGCGTGCGCCGAAGGCCGGCGAGGGCTTCGAGCTGAGGCCGATCGAGCTCACCGACCTCCTCGCGCGTCCGCAGATCACCCAGGACCGTGCTCGTCTCGGCGCCCTGCTGCGCGGCAGCCGCGTCCTCGTGACCGGAGCCGGCGGTTCGATCGGCAGCGAGCTGGTGCGCCAGATCGCGGCGGTGGATCCGGCGGAGATCGTTCTCATCGACAATTGTGAGTACAATCTTTACGCGATCGACCTAGAGCTCGGCGAGAAGTTCCGCGACATCCCGCGTGTCGCGTATCTGTGCAACGTGAGGGACGCGGCGCGCGTGAACGAGATCTTCGAGCGGCATCGTCCGGATCTCATCTATCATGCCGCGGCGCTGAAGCATGTGCCGATGGTCGAGCTCAACCCTTGCGAGGGCGTGCACACCAACGTGATCGGCACCATGAACGTGGCCGAGGCGGCGAAGCGGATCGGCGCCCGCGCGATGGTGCAGGTGTCGACCGACAAGGTGGTGAACCCGACCAGCGTCATGGGTGCCACGAAGCGCCTCGCCGAACTCTACTGCCAGGCGCTCGAGCTCGATGCCGTGCAGCGCAACGAGTCCGGCTCGCGCTTCATGACGGTGCGCTTCGGCAACGTGCTCGGCTCGTCCGGTTCGCTCATCCCGCTGTTCAAACGCCAGCTCGCCAATGGCGGGCCGCTGACCGTCACCGATCCGGAGATGAAGCGCTTCTTCATGACCATCCGCGAGGCGGTGGAGCTCACGCTGCTCGCCTCGGCCTATGGCGTGCAGGCGAGCGTCGGCCGCGGCGAGATCTTCGTGCTCGACATGGGCGAGCCGGTGAAGATCATCGACATCGCCCGGCGCCTGATCCGCCTCGCCGGTTATGTCCCGGACAAGGACATCAAGATCGAGATCGTCGGCTGCCGGCCGGGCGAGAAGCTCTACGAGGAGCTGTTCGACGACAGCGAGCAGCGCGTCGCCTCGCCGGTTCCCGGCGGCGTGCTCGGCGCGGTGCCCTCGCCTGTTCCGTTGCCGGTGCTGAAGGATGCCTTCGAGCAGCTGAGCGTCAGCTGCCAGTCGGGCGACACCGACGCGCTGTTCCGGGCGATGAAGAGGGTCCTGCCCAAGTACCAGCGCCAGGGCGAACAGCCGGCGCAGCGGACGGCCCCGGCGCGCGAGCCCGTCCGGCAGCCGGAGTTGACCCTATGAGCATCGTCCGTCTCGGCGGCGCCCGGCCCCAGGCGGCCCGGGCGACCATGCCGTTCTCAAGCGGTTCGTCCCGCGCGATGCGGAACGGCGGGCTGGTGCGGGTCATCCGCAATGCCGCGGCCGCGGTCGCGCTCCTTGCCGCCACGCTGTGCGGGGCACACCCGGCCTCGGCGCAGGCGCAGGGCGAACTCGGCGCGGGCGACGTGCTCGAATTCACCATCCTGGACAGCGCCGACCCGCCGCGCACGCTGACGGTCGGACCGGACAACGCCATCGCGGTGCCGCTCGTCGGCAGCTTCGACGTGACCGGGAAGACGCTCGCGCAGGTGCAGCAGGGCGTGCGCCAGGCCTATCTGGACCGCCGCTTCGTGGTCGACCCGTCCAAGGTCAGCCTGACGGTGACGAGCTACCGGCCGATCTATGTGATCGGCGACGTGAAGACGCCGGGAACCTACCCGTACCGCGCGCGGCTCACCGTCGAGCAGGCGGTCGGCCTCGCCGGCGGCGTCGCGAGCCCGCTCGGCACGCTGGAACAGAACCTCCTGAGCGTCGCCAAGCTGCGCAGCGACATCGCCTCCACGGAGGCCGACATCACCCGCGAGGCGATGGCCGCCGCGCGCGCCACCGCCACCCTCGCCGGACGCGCCGAGGTGCAGCTCGACGACGTCCCGACCATCGCCCGGCCCTATATCCTGAACTTCGAGGCGCTGAAGAAGATCTCCGACGAGATGCTCGCGCAGGACCTGCAAGGCTTCAAGACGCAGAAGCTGCTGCTGAACGAGAACCTGCTGGAGTCGGTCCGGGACCTCGGCACGCTGGACGAACTGGTGGTCAACCAGAAGAAGACCATCAAGTTCAGCCAGGAGGACACCGAACGGACCAATGCGCTCCTGAAGAGCGGGCTCACCCGCGCGAGCGAGGCCTCGCGCGTGGAGCGCCAGCTGACCGCCGACCAGGGCCGGCTCCTACAGATCTACAGCCAGATGTCGGGCACCCGCCGTTCGATCGGCGAGTTGAAGCGCCAGATCGCGACGCTCGAGGACACCCGCCGCAAGGACGCTCTGAAGGCCGCCGAGGAACAGCAGATCGCGATCGAGAAGCTGATCTACCAGCGCAAGGCCTCGCAGGACCAGCTGATGCTGCAGAGCAACTTCATGGCCGAGGACCTGCGCCGGTCGCGCGACAACATGGTCGACTACAAGGTGCGCCGGCGTGTTCAGGACCGGCAGGACGAGATCCCGGCGACCAACCTCACCGATCTCCTGCCGGGCGACGTGGTGATCGCGACGATCCGGCGGCCGGATCTCACGAACGGCGCGGTGCCGACCGCGCAGATCCAGCCGCCCGCCAAGGCGGTCACGCGCTGACCGATCGAGGCTCGCGGCCGAGGCGCCGCGGCCTCCGACGGGCAAGGCCGCGGCCGGCAGCAGCGCCCCGGAGCCACCGCCGACGGGGCGCCTCGATGAACGCGCGGGAAGGATGAAGACGTGGCGTCGACCGTAGTCGCGAGACTGAAGAAGAAGATCGGCGGCCACTGGAAGCGTGAGACCTCGCTGCGCGCCCGCGTCAAGAATATCGGCCATCTTCTGACCGGCAACCTGATCGGCTCGGTCATCGGCGTCGCCGCCTTCATGGTCACCGCCCGCGCGCTCGGGCCGGCGGACTACGGCGTGCTCGCGCTCATCTACAGCTACACCCGCGCCGTGGAAAAGCTCGTCTCGTTCCAGAGCTGGCAGCCGCTGATCAAGTATGGCGCGACCTATCAGGGTCCGGAGCATGTGGACGATCTGCGCGCCCTGATGAAGTTCGGGCTTCTGGTCGACGCGGGCGCCGCCGTTCTCGCAGCGTTCGTCGCCATCGCCGTCGCGCTGCTGTTCGGCCCGCTCGTGGGCATCCCGCCCGAGGCGCTCAACCTCACGATCCTGTACAGCCTCGTTCTGATGCTCAACATCAACGGCATGCCGACCGCCACGATGCGGCTCGCCGGCAGGTTCCGCATGACCGCCTATGGCTCGCTCGCGAGCGGCGCGCTCAGGCTTCTCCTGTGCGGCTATGGCCTCATGACCGGGCAGGGCCTCGCCTTTTTCGTGCTCGCCTGGGCGGGGACCCAGGCGGTCGGCTACCTGACCTTCCTCACCATGGCGCTCGTCCAGCTGCACCGGCAGGGCGTGCGGCGCCTCCTCACCGCGCCGATGACGGGCGTCGTTCAGCGCAATCCGGGCCTCTGGTCCTTCACGCTCGGGTCGAACCTGGAACTCACCGTGCGATCGAGCGCGGGCGAGTTCGACACGCTGCTGGTCGGCGCGCTGTCGGATTCCGCCTCCGCCGGCCTCTATCATGTGGCGAAGCGCTTCGCCCGGCTGATCCTGCAACTCGGCGTGCAGGTGCAGGCGGTGCTCTATCCGGACGTGGCGCGCCTTTGGGCGCAGCGCGCCTACCAGGAGTTCGGCCGCGCCATCCTGCAGATGGAGCTGATCCTGTTCGGCTTCGGCGCGGCGCTCCTGCTCGCCACGGTGGTGGCGATCGAGCCGATCCTCGTCCTCGCGGCGGGGCCGAAATTCGCCGGCGCCGGGCCGCTGATCACCATGCAGATGGTCGCCGTGATGTTCACGCTGAGCGGAAGCGCGGCGCGCACGGCGCTCTTCGCCATGGGACGCCAGCCGGCGGTGCTTCTCATCGCGACGGTGGGGACCGTCGTCTTCTTCGCGGTCGCCCTCGCGCTCATCCCGCTGATCGGGGCGATGGGGGCGAACATCGCCCATTCGGCGATGGCGCTGGTGGTGCTGATCGGGCTCGCCGTCACCTACCGCCGGGCGCTGCCGCGCCCCTCGCACGACGCCGCGGCCGAAACCACCCCTACGACACCGGCCGCCGAAGCGACCTGATCAGCGGATCCGACGCGGTTGGGCGCGGCCTCGAGCGGGTCGTCCGCTCAGCGACGCGCCGCCGCGATCCGGTCGGCGAGATAGGCGTCATAGCGGGCGACCACGCGCGACAGCTCGTAGTTCTCCTCGATCCGCGTCCGCGCGCGGCCGGCGAGAGCCTCGTAGTCGGCCGGCGCCATTCGGTAGAGGTCGATCATGGCGGCGGCGAGCGCCGCAGGGTCGCGGGCCTGCACCACCCGTCCCGCGTCGCCCACGATCTCGGCGGCGTCGCCCACATCGGTGGTGACGACCGGCCGCCCGTGGCTCATCGCCTCGGCGACCACATTGGGAAATCCCTCGGTGCGCGAGGAGAGGACGAGCACGTCGATCGACCGGTAGAAGCCGGCCATGTCGAGCACGAGGCCCTTCATGTCGATGCGCTCTGGGGCAAGCCCCGCGGCGGTGAGGAGCGCGGCGATGGCCGGGCTATCGGCGGTGACGCCCTCGCCCGCGGTGGCGAAGCGCATGTCCGGCGCCGCGCCGGCCGCGATCGCGGCGGCCTTGAAGAAGGTCTCGTGGTCCTTCTGCGGATGGAAGCGTCCGACCAGGCCGAACAGCCGCGCCTCCCTCGGGCGCGGCCCGGCGAGCTCGGGGAGCTCGAACCCGTTCGGGATCACGGTGGCCTCGGCGTCGGCGTAGCCATAGGCCGCGTGCAGGCGCCGCGCCCGGCTCGAATTGTAGATGATCCCGTCGGGCATATTGGACAGGCGGCGCGTCACCGACAGGGCGATGCGCGTGCTGCGGCTGAACGAGGCCGGATCGTCGAGCGACTGGCGCACGTTCCAGACGACCGGCACGCCGGTGCCCGAGAGGCGCGCCGCGAGCGAGCCGACCGCCATCGCGTGATACATCCAGCACAACAGGACGCGCGGCTTCTCGCGGCGGATCAGGCCGGCGAGCCTCACGATGGCGCCGGGGATCCGCCAGGGGGCCGCGGCGTTGAGCGGCGCATAGACGACGGCGGGGTTCTTGACGATCGCGCGATTCGCCTCCGACACGCCGATCAGCGGCACCACCATCACGCGCGGATCGCTCGAGGCGTTGAGGAGGCGGGCGAGCATGGTCTCCGCCCCGGCGCGCCCGGTGAAGTTGGTGATGACATGCATGATCATCGGCCGGCGGTCTCCCCAGCGGCGGCGCGCGCGGCCACGGCGACCGCGGCCGGGTGCCGGGACGCCGGACGCGCGGCCGACGCGGCGCTCGGCCGCAGCCTCGTTCCCGGCCCGCGGACAAGCTCGCCCCAGAGCCGCTGCTTTGCCGCAGCGTAGCCGCGCTCGCGGTCACTTTCGTTTATTTTGGAGCCAACAAACAACTGACCGTTATCCTTTTAACCAATCTGCTTTTTTCTAGTGGCATACTATTAACATGCCGTCAGGCCGCCGGGAACAGCCTTGCATTTGCCTGAGCGATTTGCTAATGCCTCGTACTCATTTCATTAGGCATAAAGAGGTTTCAGTTGTCGAGTGAACGCGGCGGACGCAAGGCCCTGGTGACGGGCGGCGCGGGTTTCATCGGCTACCATCTGGCAGCGCGGCTCCTCGACGACGGCTGGTTTGTGGCAAGCGTGGACGGCATGACGTCCTACTACGACGTCGAGCTGAAGCGGCGCCGGATCGCGCGGCTGCAGCGCCACAACATGTTTCAGGCGCACGAATTCATGCTTGAGGACATGGAGCGCCTCGACAGTCTCGTCCGCACCTTCCGGCCGGACGTGGTGCTGCACCTCGCCGGGCAGGCGGGCGTGCGCTACAGCCTGGAAAATCCGCGCGCCTATGTGGATTCGAACCTGGTCGGCACCTTCAACCTGATGGAATGCGTGCGCGAGCTGCGCCCCGATCATTTCCTGATCGCCTCCACCAGTTCGGTCTACGGCGCCAACACCGAGATGCCGTTCGGCGAGACCGACCGCGCCGACCATCCGATGACGCTCTATGCGGCGACCAAGAAGTCGACCGAGCTGATGGCGCATTCCTATGCCCATCTGTGGGGCCTGCCGACCACGGCGTTCCGCTTCTTCACCGTCTACGGGCCCTGGGGCCGGCCGGACATGGCGCTGTTCAAGTTCGTCAAGGCGATCCTGGACGGGCAGGCCATCGAGGTCTATGGCGAGGGACAGATGCGTCGGGACTTCACCTATGTGGCCGACCTCGTCGAGGCGATCGTGCGGCTGATCGACTGCGTGCCGGTGACCGGCCAGCCGGTCGCGGCGGTCGCCGACAGCCTCTCCCCCGCCGCGCCGTTCCGGGTGGTCAATATCGGCGGCGGCCAGCCGGTCGGCCTGGAAGAGTTCATCGCCACGATCGAACGCCATCTCGGCCGCAGCGCGATCAAGACCATGCTGCCGATGCAGCCCGGCGACGTGCGCGAGACCTTCGCGAGCGCCGATCTCCTGCGGGCGCTGACCGGCTATGCGCCGGCCACCACGGTCGATGCGGGCGTGCGCGCATTCGTCGAATGGTATCTTGCCGACATGAAAAGCTGACCCGCATGGCGCGTGTCCTCCTCCTCTGCAGTCTCGCCAAGTCACTCGTCAATTTCCGCGCCCCGCTGATCGAGGCGTTGAAGGCGGCCGGCCACGAGGTCCATGCCGCCGGCCCGGCCGCCGACGAGGCCACCCAGCGCTGGCTCGCCGCCCATCGGGTGCCCTATTACGAGATGCCGCTGGCGCGCACCGGGCTTTCGCCGGTGAGCGACTTCCAGACCTTCCGCGTGCTCCTGCGCATCATGCGTTTCGCCAAGCCGACCGCGACGATCGCCTACACGATCAAGCCGGTCGTCTACGGAACGCTCGCGGCGGCGCTGAGCGGCGTGCCGCGCCGATACGCCCTCATCACCGGCCTCGGCCAGGCGTTCAGCGGCAACGTCAACACGCCGAAGCGCATGCTCGCCAACCGCATTGCGCGCGGGCTCTACTGGGCGGCGCTGCGCCGGTGCCAGACCGTGGTGTTCCAGAATCCGGACGATCTCTCCGACTTTCGCGCCATGGGCCTCATTCCGCCCGAGGTGAAGACCGTGGTGGTGAACGGCTCCGGCGTCGACGTCGACCATTTCGCGGAGGCGCCGCTTCCGCCGACCCCGAGCGTCGTCATGGTGTCGCGCGTGCTCGCCGAGAAGGGCGTCGTGGAATTCATCGAGGCGGCCCGGATCGTGCGCGAGAAGACGCCGGAGGTGACCTTCACCCTGGTCGGGCCGTTCGAGCGCGACGGCGACGACCTGCCTGCGGGGCTGTTCGACAAGGCGGTGCAGCAGGGCACGATCCGCTACGCCGGTCCGGTCGACGACGTGCGTCCGGCCCTCGCCGAGGCGAACATCTTCGTGCTGCCGTCGCGCTACCGGGAAGGCCAGCCGCGCGCCATCCTCGAGGCGATGGCCATGGGCCGCGCGGTGATCACCACCGACATGCCGGGCTGCCGCGAAACCGTGCTGCACGGCGTCAACGGTTTCCTGGTGCCGCCCGGCTCGGGTGCCAAGCTCGCCGCCGCGATCAGCGTCCTCGTCGAGCACGCGGCGCTGCGCGAGCGCATGGGCCATGCGGCCCGCAGCATCGCGGTGAAGAAATACGAGGCGAAGAGCGTCGCCGCCGACATGCTGGCGGCCTACGACCTGACCTGAGCACGGGCCGCGACCGGGCCGGCCCGCTTTGCAGCGCCGGCCCACGGGCCGAAGCCGCGCCGGCGCGCCGTCGGCGGATGCGGTTCGCCGCGATGAGCCGGCCGGCGGCCCGCCGCGAACCCTTGTCCGGCAAGCCGCTCAGTTGGTCAGGTATTTGCGCGACTGGCGGTAATACTGAGGCGAGCCGCCGTAGCCGTGGCGCTCCTGCGTGCGCACGTCGACGCCGTTGATCACGGTGCCGACCACCGGCGCGCCCGCCATGGTCAGCTGTTCGGCGGCTTCCGCGAGCGCCTCCTCGGTGGTGCTGGCCCAGCGGACGACCATGATCACACCGTCCATCAGCGGCGACATCCAGTTGGCGTCGTCGACGGTCAGCATCGGCGGCGTGTCGATGACGATGAAGTCGTATTCCGACCTGAGCGTCTCGATGAGCTTCTGGATGCGCTGCGTGCTGTGCCGCGACGAATCCGTCATCGGACGCTTCATCCCGAGCAGATGCAGGTTCGGCAGGCCCGGATATTCGACGATGGCGTCACGCAGCTGGCACTTGTCGGCGAGCAGGTCTTCCAAGGTCATGCCGCCGATCTCGGCGCTGACCATGCGCAGCACGCCGGGACGATAGAAGTCGCAGTCGACGATGACGGTCTTGCATTCGTCCTGCGCGGCCGCCAGGGCGAGCCCGAGCGACATGGAGGTCTTGCCCTCCTCGGGAAGGCAGGAGACGACCATCACCGCCTGGCGCGGCCGCTCGGCCTTCAGCATGCGGGCGGCCATGTAGACGGAGCGGACTCCGACCGCGAAGGCGGAGCGCGGCCGATCCTGCAAATAGTGGAAGGTGTTGCGGCTGAAACCGAGCCGCCGCGGCACCCTCGGCACATAGGCGATGTGGCGGAATCCGCTCACCTTGGTGGCGCGGTTGCCGGCGCGGATCCGCTTGTCGGCGCTCTCCAGCACGAAGGCGAGCGCAATGGCGAGCAGCGCCGAACCGATGCCGGCGACGGCGATCATCAGCGACGGTTTCGGGAAGGCGACGTCCGTCGGCAGCGTGGCGGGCGACACGACGCGGGCGCTCGGCTTCTTCGCCGCGTTCTGCAGGTCGACGCCGAGCCGCTGCAGCTCGAGCTTGATCAGGCCGCGCACCGAGGCGATCGAGCCGTCGAGCGCCACGAGCTTCGGGTGATTGACGTCGAGCGACTGGCTGAGCTGGGCACGCTCGCGCTGCAGCTGCGCTTCCTGGTTGCGCAGCTGGATCAGATAGGTCTGCGTCGAACGCGACTCCAGGTCGGCATCGCTGTGCGGGTCGTTCTTCTCCTCGAGCGAGCCCTCGAGATAGACGTCGGTCAGCCCGTTGGTGAGCTTCATGGCGAGCTGCGGGTCGTAGGTGGTGACGCGCAACGTGATGGCGAGGCTTTCGCCGGTCCGCTGCGCCGCCACCTGGGCGAGCATGGTGCTGATCGTGCGGTCGCGCTGCACCTCGACGGGCGGCATCGGACCGTTCGCGCCACCCGACAGGTCGAGGCCGGTCAGGTCCTGGATGATCGCGGTGGTGCGCTTGAACACCTTGTGGCTGAACTGCCGGGCCTTGTCATACAGGTTGAGGTTGGCCTGGTCGGGCTTCACCGGCGGAAGGAACGGATTGAAGTGCGGATCCGAAACGAGGTCGTAGCGATCGACCAGGCGACCGATCGTGCCGCGCGACGTCATGATCGCGACTTCGGTCTCCGCCGCCGTGCGGTCGCGGTCGAGCGTGGTTCCGATCGTGCCCGGCAGGCCGTCATAGGGCCGCGCATCCTTGCGTTCCAGAACGAGGGTCGCGGTCGCCGAGTAAAATTTCGGGCTGTAGAGCGTATAGACCCAAACGAGACCCGTGATCAGCAGCACGAACGTGACCATGAAGCGGAGACGCCGCCGTGCCAGCGCGAACAGTTCCTTGAAGTTCAGGAACTCGTGCTCCGGCGGCTCCTGGCCCGAGCGCAAGTCGCCCAGGGGGGTAGCCACGCCGGGTATCCTCACATTGGTGCTCATCGCCGTTCACGTACCCCAAAAATACCGTAAGCTGACAAAATCTTACGTCCTGAAGTTCGCAGGGTTCGCACCGCGTCCGGATGACGATTGATCGTCGTGGATCGCTTGAGAATACGGAGCCCCGCCAATATACAACATGCATCATACTCTATGTAAGTGCCTCGGTCACCCGCCCCGACTCCTGCCGGCGGTCGGCCGAGGATTGGCGGCTCCGCGCCGACGGCGCGGTCGCCCCGACCCTTGCGGCGAATCGGCCGTCAAGCCGTGTCCGCGAGCTGTCCGGGGACGGAGTGCAGTACCGGCTTCCGGTCGATCGCCTCGCCCCGCGGAACGAGATGCAATTGCTGGGCCGCGGGGCGCGCCGGAGCGACCTCGGCCATGCCGAGGACGAGGCTTTCGATCTCCGACCCTTCGCCGGCGCGGGACAGGACCTCGAAGCGTCCGTCGCCGCGCAGTTCGAACAAGGTGCCGCTCTCGCCGCCGTTCACGCCGTTGCGCGAGATCCACAGCATCGAGCCCGGGCCGGCCATGTAGCGCCTGAGATTGCCGAGGGCGACGGCGATCCGCTCGGCGGGGAAATAGGTGAGGTTCAGGATGTTGGCGGCGCGCACGAGGTGGAACCGCCGCTCCAGGCTCGGCGTCGGCGCGAAGACGTCGTTCTCGATGAATTCGACCCGGTCGGTCTCGGCCGTCTCGCGCGTGAGCATCCGGACCGGTTGCGCCGCGCCGCGCGCGATCAGCGCCTTCGCCCGGCGATGCGCCAGGAGGCGCGCGAGCGTCAGCGGCAGCGCCGCGAGGGTGACGTAGTCGAGGCGGCGGATCCAGGGCCGGACCGGGATGCCGAACACGTCATATTGCAGCGGCCAGCCCTCGGCGTCGGAGAGGATGCGGACGCCCGGCGCGGCGTCCATCAGGGCCGCGTCGATGTAGAGGTCGGTGGCGGTGATGCGCGCGTCGATCTGGAGGCCGCGCAGGAACTTGCTGAATTCGAGCGTGGTGACCCCGGTGGACACGCCCACGTCGAGGACGCGGCGGATCCGCTCGCGGCGCGCGCCGATGGCCGGTCCGAAATTCGCCTCGAAAGCATCGAAACGAGCCGGCCGTGTCATTTTGAACGTGCCGTTGCTCATTTTCAGGCGACTGTAAAATTCCGATTCGCGCAAGGCGCCGACGGTTTCTGGCGAGGCCGCATAGTATTGCTTAGCTGTAAGAGTCATGGACCTGAAACTGCCTCCCTCGAGATCAATGCGCGACGGCAAAAGGCTTGGCAATGAATGAGGATAACGCAATGGGATCGGCGGATCGAATGGAAGTTCGAATAATGTTTAATTCAGCATACTCGATCGTCTCGCGATTGCAAACCCGGCGCCCGCGCTCACGGCGCGGGACCGCCGCGCCGACGCTTGTCGTGGCATCACGATGCCGCGGATTTGATTCGAATTCAGCGAAGTTGAGGCACATTCGTCCATGTAGAGCCACGTTGCGCGGCTTGTAATACCGGCCTATAGGAAGCGAAACTCGATCGCGGATCATTCTAACCGCGTCTGAAGCTTTCGAACAGCTTACGTTCTTTTCAATGCCTCTGATATCGGAGAGTCCACGTGATCCCTCTTTGTCGGCTCCCCTCAGTCGTCGCCGGCGTCGTCTTGTGCCTGGGCACCGCAGCATCGAGCGCCGAGGAGGCGGTACCGGTGTTTCCCGGCGCCATGGGTTTCGGCAGCAACGCCATCGGATGGCGCGGCGGCGAGGTCCAGCGCGTCACCAATCTCAAGGACAGCGGGCCGGGTTCGCTGCGCGCCTGTGCGCAGAATTCGGAAAAGCCGCGCTTCTGCGTGTTCGCGGTCAGCGGCACGATCGCGCTCGACGATTCGATCTATGTGCGCCCGAATGTCTACATCGCCGGCCAGACGGCGCCGGGACAGGGCGTGGAGCTGAAGCTGCGCACCGCGCTCGCCTCCCCGCTCATCATCAAGAACAGTCATGACGTGGTGGTGCGCTACCTGAAGCTGAGGCCGGGCAAGCCGATCTACAAGAGCAACGCGGTGAGCGCCCTGCTGATCGAGAACAGCCACGACGTCATGGTCGACCACGTCAGCATCGCCTTCGCGACCGACCAGAACTTCTCGGTTCATTTCCAAGGCGGCAAGACCTTCAACCTCACGCTGCAGCGCTCCATCGTGGCCTGGGGGCTCGACCACTCCAATCATCCGAAGGGCAAGCATTCCAAGGGGGCGCTGGTCTGCTCGGGCGTCAAAACCGGGGGCGAATGTGGGCGGATAACCTTGCGCGAGAACATCTTCGCGCATAATCGCGACCGCAACCCGGAGCTGGTCGGCACCGCCTATGGCCCGATCGAGGCGATCAACAACGTCATCTACGATCCGATCAGCGAATACGGCGAAGTCTACGACCGCTATGCGGACACCCGTGTCGTGTTCCTCAACAATCTCGGCATCGCCGGCCCGTCGACCAAGCAGGACCCGATTCCGATGGTCAAGGCCGGCGACGAGACGCGCGACTACCGCGTCACCGTGGTCGCCGCCGGCAACATGGTGATCCGGCGGAAGCAGACCGAGCCGCAGCCCGCCGGCTACTACACGCCGACGCCGGAGGACTTGCGCGAGCCCACGCCGGAGGAGATTCCGCAGGGGCTCCGTCCGGCGGCGACGCTGGTCGAGGCGCTGCTGCCGATCGTCGGCGCCCGCCGCCCGGACGGCCGGCTGGAGGACGATCTCGACCGCCTGCTGCTCGCGTCGGTCAAGGAGCGGAGCGGACGGGTGATCGACGACGTCGCCGACCTCGGCGCCGTCGCGCCGCTGCCCATCGCCGAGGCGGGGCCCGACAGCGACGGGGACGGCATGGACGACGCCTGGGAAACGGCGCACGGCTTCGACCCGCATGATCCGAGCGACGCCGCGAAGCCGTCGAAGGATCACCCCGGCCAATCCAACCTGGAAGTCTATCTGTCGGACCTTGCGGGCGACTATCCCGGCTAGAGCCTGTCCCGTCCGGATCGCAAGGACCCGGACGAAATGGACCGGCTGAAGCACTTGACTCTAGAGCAATTCCTCTTCGATCAGATGATTCCATCCGATCGGGAAATGATCTAGGCCATGCCGGCGCCCGCCGCGCGCCACCTTGCGATCTGGGCGTCGATCGCCTGCAGATCGGCGATCCAGTCGCCCGGACAGAAGCCGGAAACGCGCAGTCCGGGCGTGTCGAGGCCGCCGCCGCGCGCGCGGGCGACGCCGACCAGCCTCAGCACGGGCCGGTCGGTGGCGAGCGTCACGTCGAACAGATCCGCGCCGTCCCCGTCGTCGGCGGGCGACCGGCTGGTCAGCACGGTCAGCCGCCGCCCCTCGAAGGCGAAACTGAAGGCGGCCTCGCCGTCGAGCGCGCGGATGTCGCCGGCGGCGCTGAGATCCGCCGCGGCGAAGGCGGCGAACGGGTCGCGGCCGCCCTCGGCCCACGCGACGAGCATGTCGGCGAGCCGCAACAGCTTGAGCCCGAGACCGTCGCGCAGGACCCGGAGGGCGACTTTCGCCTCCCGCTCGGCATCCGCGTCGGGCGTCATGGCCGGACCGCCGCCGCTCCGGCTCGGTTCGGTCGCGACAAGCGACTGACGCATCATGCCGGGCAACCGCACGTCCATGGATCCGGCGGCGCCCCTGGCCGGCGACAAGGCCGGCGCGGGAGAGCGCCAGAACAAGGCCGCGAGCGACGCCGAGGCGACACTCCCCAAATGCCAGCAGACCTGCAACATCGCCGCCTCCTCCCCTGCCGAGACAGCCGCGACGCGAAGCTTGGATCGCCCGGCCCTCACCGGCGGCAGCGCTCACGCGGCGTGGGCGACAACCGTTCCGGCGGGCCGATGTGCTTCGTGTTCACAGCGGGCTGCGCGTGCGTCCCTCGCCCAGCACTTGGCGTGAGCATAGGCCGCGATGATGGGCGGGACTGTGTCATAACGAGACCGGAATCTTGACAACCGGCTAACTTCGAGGCGATCCCGCTGTTACTTTTCGGGAGCCCGGCGCGGCCGCCGGCGCGCCGGTTCAACCCGACGCGGAGGCGGCCTTGTCCAGCCCGGCGAGTGCGGCGTCGAGGTCGTCGAGCGTCTCGATGACGGCATGGGCCGCGTGGGCGGCGTCCGGCGCCGCCACGTCGTGGACGCGCTCCGGCCGGCGGATCTGCACGGTCGCCCAGCCGCGGGCGCGCGGCGTGACGAAGTCCTTCAGCGGGTTGTCGGCGACATAGACGAGGTGCCGGCCCGACCGTCCGGACCAGGCCTCGACCTGTTCGAAGGCGCGCGGATGCGGCTTCCAGTAGTCGCGGCCCCACGCCCCGGTGAGGATGACGTGGTCGACCAACCTGTCGAGGCCGAGCGCGGTCACCTTGGCCCGCTGGGTGGCGGCGCCGCCGTCGCTGATCAGGGCATGCGGCCGGCCCGGATGCCGCTCGAACCAGCGCCGCGCGTCGGGCCGGAGTTCGATCGTCGGCGCGTGATGGCGGTAGACGTCGACCAGTTCGGCGACCAGCGCCGGGTCCGCGTCGGGGGCGAGCCGCTCGAGCGCGCGGTCGAAGATGCGGCTGCGCTCGCCCGCCTGAAGGAGCGCGGCGCATTCCGCCTCGAGCCCGGCGATGCCTCGGGCGAGGCCGTGCGCCGCCGCGGCGCGATAGCCGCTGAGGGCGAAGTCGCGCTCCAGGTAGAGCGTATCGTCGAGATCGAACACGACGACGCGGTCGGCCAGGGCCGGCGCGAGGCTCACAGATAGATCGCCGCGTCGTAGCGGAGCATCAGGACCCCGTCCCGCCAGTCGTCATGGGCGGCGCAGGGAAGCCCGGCGACCTCCTCGAGGAGCCAGCGGGCGAAGGTCGCCCCGGCGCGGTCGACGAGCGGATAGCCGCCGCCGAAGCGGGCGTTGATCTCGATCACCCGCGCGCCGCCGTCGCGTGCCGCGAGCGTCTGGAAGCAGAACACGCCGCTGAGACCGGGCAGGGCGCGGTGGATGCCGGCGGCGATCGCGGCGGTCTCCGGGTTGCGCTCGGTCCGGCCTTTCTCCACCTCGCCCGCGCGGATGCGGAGCCGGCGATGGGTGACCACGGTCTTGAGCGCGCCGGCCTGGTCGACGAAGCAGTTGACCGTGAATTCGGGTGCTTCCAGCAGCTCCTGCAGGATCATCGGCTCCGGCACGGAATGGGGCAGCTCGTCCGCCGACCGCACCACGGCGAGGCCCCGGCTTGCACTGCCGCCGCTCGGCTTCATGAAGAGCGGCCAGGGCCAGCGGCCCGGATCGGCGCGGACGGACGGGAAGTCGGCGGTCATCGGCACCGGAACGCCGGCGGCCGCGAGGACCTGCATGGTGCGGTACTTGTCGCGGGCGACGGCGATCGTGTCCGGATCCGCCACATGCACCCGGATCCCCTCGGCGGCGAGGGCCGGGGCGGCTTCGGCCAAGGGCGGCAGTTCCGGGTCGATGGTCGGCACGATCAGGTGGACGCCGTTCCGGACCGCGAGGTCGGCGGTGATGGCGGCGAAGCCGGGGTCGTCGCAGCGCGGCACCTTGAAATAGCGGTCCGCGCTGTGGCAGGCGGCGCTCAGCTCCGGGTCGAGATCGGTCGCCAGCACCTCGATCGGACGGCCGAGCGCCGCCGCGGCGCGGCGGAAGCACTCGATCAGTTCGACCCGGCGCCCGGCGGACGAAACGAGGACCCTGAGCGGTCCGGCCATCACGCGATGGCCCGGAGCGCGGCGGGCGCCGCGGCGAAGCTCGCCTCCGCCATCACCCGCGTGAGGGCGTCGGCGACGCGGCGCATGGCGGCGAGGTCCTGCGCCGGGTCGACCAGGAAGGCGAGGCTCGTCTCGCCGAGCAGGCGGGCGACGGGGAGCCGATCCTTCGGTCCGTAGCCGGCGTCCTGGAACGCCTTTTCCAGATACATCTCGCCGCAGCTCCCCGAGAAGCAGGGGACGCCCTCCGCGGCGATCGCCGTCATGATGCGGTCGCGGGTCCAGCCGGGCTTCAGGTGATCGGGCCGCACGAAGGTGTAGAAGCGGTACCAGGCATGGCGCACGCCCGGCGGCGGCAGCGGGGTACGCAGCGCGGGAATCGCGGCTGAGGCGTCGATCAGCACCTGCGCGTTGGCGGCGCGGACCTCGTTCGTGCGCTCCAGCCGCGCGAGCTGGTGCGAGCCCATCACCGCCTGGATCGAGAGCATGCGCCAGTTGGTGCCGAAATCCTCGTGCAGCCAGCGGAAGCCGGGCGGATGCTCGGTCTCGAACACGGCGCGGTAGGACTTGCCGTGGTCCTTGAAGCTCCAGGCCTCGCGCCACATCGCCTCGTCGTCGAGCGCGATCAGGCCGCCCTCCCCGCCGGTGGTCAGGATCTTGTCCTGGCAGAACGAGAAGGCCGCGATGTCGCCGAACGTGCCGACCGGCTTGCCGTCGATCAGCGCGCCATGCGCCTGCGCGCAGTCCTCGATCACCTTCAGGCCGTGACGCCGGGCGAGCGCCATGATCGGCGCCATGTCGGCCGGATAGCCGGCGAGATGCACCACGATGACGGCGCGCGTCTTCGGCGTGATCGCCGCCTCGATGGTGGCGGCCGAAAGGTTCTGCGTGTCGGCGTCGACGTCGGCGAAGACCGGTACGCAGCCGGCGAGCGGCACGCAGGAGGCCGAGGCGACGAAGCTCCGCGGCGTGACGATCACCTCGGCGCCCGGCTCCAGATGCAGGACGCGCAGCGCGAGGTCGAGCGCCAGCGTGCCGTTGGCGAGCGCGACCGCGTGGCGGCGGCCGAGATGCGCCGCATAGGCCTGTTCGAAGGCCTTCACATGCGGGCCGGTCCACTGGTTGATCTCACCGGCCTTCAGAACCTCGACCACCTTGGCGATTTCGTCGTCCTCGAAATAGGGCCAGCGCTTCATGCAAGATCTCCTCGAATGGTTCGGCCGGCCGGGGCCGCCGGATACGGCAATGGGCGGTTCAAACGACGTCGCGGATCAAAACGAAGGCTTCCGCCGCGGCGCGATGGACGGTCGCGCCGCGCAAGGTGGCCAGCGCGCGAAGCGTCTCGAGCGAGCGCTCGTGCGGCGGCTGGCGGACCTGCGAGCCGAACGCCGCCATCGCCTCGAGCTTCCGCCCGATCGTGTCCTCGATGCCGACGAACACGTTGGGGACGAAGGGTGGCGTCACATAGGGCGCGTTCCAGTTGGTCTCGGACATGGTCTCGTAGGCGAGGATCAGGCGCGGATAGTCGCTCTGGTGCGGGCGCGCGGCGACCAGGCTCGACAGGAACACGCGCTGGTGGTCGAGATGGATGTCGCCGAGGAACGGGATCAGGATCGTGTCCGGCGCGAGATCGACGACGATCTTGCGCAGCGCCGCGTTGAGCGTGCCGTGCGGGAGTTCGCCGAGCCCCGCGGCCGGCTGGGCGAGCCAGTGCGTCGCGCTGACGCCGAGGATCCGGTGCGCCGCGGTGGCCTCGGCCTTGATGGCTCGGAGATGTTCGGCCGAATAGGCGGGCGGCTTGCCCTCGGTCACGATCGCCACATGCACGTCGAGGCCCGCATCGGCGAGCCGGGCCATGGTGCCGCCGGCGCCGAGCACCTCGTCGTCCGGATGCGGCGCCACCACCAGCGTGCGGCCGAACCTCTCCACGCTTCCGATCATGCGGCCGTCCTCGTCAGTTTGTCGTGCGCTTTCGGCCGCCCGCCGCCGTCGAGACGCCAGGCGGTGACCTCGATGCATTCGCCGTCGCCGCAGCGCACGAGGAAGCCGCGCGCGGTGAGCGCCTGCACCTGCCCGGCGAGCCCCACATAGCGGGAGGACGGCGCGAACGGCCGGGCGGCGTCGATCAGAAGCGGCCGCCCGGCATGATAGGAGAAGGCGCCCGGATAGGGATCGCCCGCCGCGCGGATAAGGCGAAGCACGGCGGCGGCCGGCTCCGACCAGTCGATCAGCCCGTCCTCGGGGCGGCGGCGCGCGCAATAGCTCGCGCGTTCGTGGTCCTGCGGGGTGGCAGGCCGCTCGCCGAGCCGGATGCGCCGCACCGCCTCGGGCAGCATGGCGCGCAGATTGGCCGTGTGCTTGTCGTAGAGGCTGCGGGCGGTCTCGTCGGGCGCGAGGTCGAACAGGCGCTGCAGCACGATGTCGCCGGAATCGACGCCCTCGTCGAGCCAGAACAGGCTCGAGCCGGAGGACGTCTCGCCGAGGAGGATTGTCCAGGGAATGACCGCGCGGCCGCGCAGGCGGGGCAAGGGCGCCGGATGGAAGCCGAGATTGCCGATGCGGGCGAGCGCGCGGAACGGCGCGCGGCAGATCTGCGACCAGCCGATCACGGCAGAGACATCCGGCTCGTGGGCGAGGATCGCCGCGAGCGTCGCGTCCGCATTGATGTTGGTGGTGTGATGCACCGGAATGCCGAGGTCGCGCGCAGGGCCGGTCAGGTCGGCGAAGTCGGAATGGCGCTCCGCCGCCTCGGGCGGCAGCGTCACCACCATGGTCGGCGCCTCCCCGGCCGCCACCAGGGCGTCGAAGCCGAGCCGCGACCCTTCCACCGCTCCGACGAAGATCAGGCGCATGCCGGCTGGCCCTCGGCGTGGAACACCGGCGCGGCGCGTTCGGCGAGATGCGCCTCGGCCGCCGCGATGCGCGCGGCGTCGAGATGTTCGCCGCGCAGCAGGACGAGGATCGTGTCGAGCACGATGCGCAGGTCGAGGGCGAGGCTGCGGTGGTCGATGTACCAGATATCGAGGGCGAGCTTCTGGCGGTCGTCGAGCCGGGTGTTGCCGCTCACCTGCGCCCAGCCGCTGAGACCGGGCCGGATCGAGCAGCGCAGGCGGCCGAGCGCGCCCATCGCCTCGACGGTCGCCGGCAGCAGGGGGCGCGGGCCGATCAGGGCCATGTCGCCGCGCATGATCGCGACGAGCTGCGGCAGCTCGTCGAGCCTGAGGCGGCGCAGGAGCCGGGTCGTCGCGGTCTCGCGCAGCGCGTCGGGCAGCGGCACGCCGGCGGCGTCGCGGCTGTCGTGCATGGTGCGGAACTTGGAGATGGTGAACACGTGGCCGCCGAGCCCGACGCGGCGCTGGGCGAACAGGAGCGGGCGGCCGAGCGTCGCGAACACGATGAGCGCGGTGATCGCCATCGGGACCGCCGCGACGGCGAGCGCCAGGGCGGCGACCACCTTGTCGGCGAGCACCCTGATCTCACCCGGCGGCGACGCGGTATGCGGCGAACGAAAAGGCATCGTCAGACCTTAGGTCGAGTGACGTCTCGGCGCGGGGCCGGCAAAGATTCGGTCGCGCAGAGGGTCGAGCCCGTGAAGGGCGAGGCACAAACGGGACCCCGGCGAGGTCGTCTTCAAACATGCGCACTCTTGTTCGTTTTGGCCGTCCCGGTCAACCGAGCGGGGAGACTTCCGTCGATCTTGGTTTCCGCCGCGAGCCGGACGGCGGCGCGCGACCGGGGCCGAAAGCGAGGATTGACGGCGGCGCCGACGCGGATCAAAACACCGGCGACGCAAGGGGACGGGCGTCCGAAAATCGTCGCGGACCGGAATTTCACGACGGGGTGGAAGTCAGGTCTTGATTCGGCGGCCGCAAATAACGTAATGTCGCATATCAGAAATTGAATGACTTTGATTTACCATTTTTGTTCATCATGATGCGAAAGGACAAGCTTCGATGAGGATCACGATGGTCGGAGCGGGCTATGTCGGCCTCGTTTCCGGTGCTTGCTTTGCCGACTTTGGTCATCACGTGACCTGCGTCGAATCTAATCCTCAAAAGCTCGAGGCTCTTCGTGCCGGGCGCGTTCCGATCTACGAGCCGGGGCTCGACAAGTTGATCGCCGCCAATGTGCGCCAGGGCCTGCTCACCTTCACCGACGATCTCGCCGGCTCGGTCTCGACGTCGGACGTGACTTTCATCGCGGTCGGCACGCCGGCCCGGCGCGGCGACGGCCACGCGGACCTCTCCTACGTCTATGCGGTGGCGCGCGACATCGCCAAGGCAGTCACCCGCTTCACCGTGGTGGTGACCAAGTCGACCGTCCCGGTCGGCACAGGCGACGAGGTCGAGCGGATCATCCGCCAGGAAAATCCGCGCGCCGACGTGGCGGTCGTCTCGAACCCCGAATTCCTGCGCGAAGGCGCGGCAATCTCGGACTTCAAGCATCCCGACCGCATCGTGATCGGGATGGAAGACGAGCGCGCGCGCCAGGTCATGCAGGAGTGCTACCGGCCGCTGTTCGTCAACCAGTCGCCCGTGTTCTTCACCGACCGGCGGACGTCCGAACTCATCAAATATGCAACGAACGCCTTCCTGGCGATGAAGATCACCTTCATCAACGAGATGGCCGACCTGTGCGAGCGCGTCGGCGGCAACGTGCAGGACATCGCGCGCGGCATCGGCCTCGACAACCGCATCGGCCCGAAATTCCTGCATGCCGGTCCGGGCTACGGCGGCTCGTGCTTCCCGAAGGACACGCTGGCGCTCCTGAAGACCGCGCAGGACGCCGAATCGCCCGTCCGCCTGGTCGAGACGACGGTCGCGGTGAACGACCAGCGCAAGCGCGCCATGGCGCGCAAGGTGATCGCCTCCTGCGACGGCTCCGTGCGCGGCAAGACCATCGCGGTGCTCGGCCTCACCTTCAAGCCGAACACCGACGACATGCGCGAATCGCCCGCGCTCGCCATCATCCAGGCGCTGCAGGACGCCGGCGCCAGGGTGAAGGCCTACGACCCGGAGGGCATGGAGCTGGCGAAGGGCCTGCTGCAGGACGTGCAATACGGCACCGGCCCCTACGACATCGCGGAGGGGGCCGACGCCCTCGTCATCGTAACCGAGTGGGACGCGTTCCGCGCGCTCGACTTCGACCGCCTGCGCAACACCATGAAGGCGCCCGTCCTGGTCGACCTGCGCAATGTCTACAGGCCCGAGGAGGTCACCCGGCACGGCTTCCGCTATGTGCCGATCGGCAAGAAGATCGCGGCCGCGCCGCCGAAGGTCGTGGCGGTCCGCGCCTGACCGGACGCGCCGCGGCCGGCCTCTCGCTTGCCATCGCAGCGGCGCCTCCGGGCGCCGTTTTGCGTTGCCGGCCGAGGGCCGGACGGAAACGGCGGCGGGCGAGGAACATCGCGCTGGCGTTGCCGTTGAGTCGCGTGGTCCCGCCCGGGGGCCGATCTCGCGACGGCGGAGGCACGCCATGGCCGACAAATACCGGACCTACTGGAAGGGCTATCTGCGGCTGGCTCTCGTCACGATCCCGGTCCGCATGGTGACGGCGACGCGCACGGACGGGCAAGTGTCCTTCCACCAGGTCGACCGCAAGTCGAAGCAGCGCATCCGCTACAAGAAGGTCGTGCCGGACGGGCGCGAGGTGGATGCGAGCGACATCGTGCGCGGCTACGAGGTCGAGCCCGGCCAGTATGTGTTCCTCGAGGACGAGGAGCTCGACGCTGTCAAGATCGAGAGCAAGCACACGATCGAGCTCACCCAGTTCGTCGAGGCCTGCGAGATCGACCCGCTCTATTTCGACAAGCCCTACTATCTCCTGCCCGACGGCGACGTGGCCGAGGAGGGCTACCGGGTCATCCGCGACGCGCTGAGGGCCGAGCGCAAGGTCGGCCTCGGCCAGCTCACGCTGCGCGGCAAGGAGAACCTCGTGGCGCTGCATGCGAGCGGCAACGGCATGCTCCTGGAAACGCTGCGCTACGACGAGGAGGTGAAAGAGGCGGACGACGTCTTCGCCGACATCGGCAAGGGCGAACTGCGCGCGGACATGGTCGAGATGGCGAAGGACCTGATCGCGCGCAAGTCCGCCTCGTTCGATCCGGATCGCTACCAGAACCACTATGCCCGCGCGCTGCGCGACCTGGTGAAGGAGAAGATCGCCAAGGGCGGCCAGGTTGCGGTCGGCGAGGACGAGGTGGACAAGCCCGGCACCGTGGTCGACTTCATGGAGGCGCTCCGCCGCTCGGTCGCGGGCGCGGACCCGAAGGGCGCGGAGGCGAAGGGCTCCGACCCGAAGCCGCGTGCGCCGGCCGCCCGCCGCGGCGCCGCCCAGCGCGAGGAGCCGCGTGAGGCGAAGCCGGCGCCGAAGCGGCGGAAGGCCGGCTGATGGCCGCGCACAGCCCGGACGAGGCGCTCGCGCCCTACCGGGCGAAGCGCGACTTCTCGCGCACCGCCGAGCCCTCCGGCGACACCGCGCCGACCGCCGGCTTCGGCAGCTTCGTGGTGCAGCACCACTGGGCGACGCGCGAGCACTACGACTTCCGCCTCGAACTCGACGGCGTGCTCCTCTCCTGGGCGGTGACCAAGGGCCCGAGCCTCGATCCGAGCGTGAAGCGCCTCGCGGTGCACACCGAGGACCATCCGCTCGCTTATGCCGCGTTCGAGGGGACCATCCCGAAGGGCGAATATGGCGGCGGGACGGTGATGCTCTGGGACCGGGGGACCTGGACGCCGGTCGACCCGGATCCGCGCGCGGCGCTGGATGCGGGCATGCTGAAATTCATCCTCGCCGGCGAGCGGATGAAGGGCCACTGGGTGCTCGTCCGCCTGAAGCCCGAGGGCAAGCGCGAGAACTGGCTGCTCATCAAGGAGAAGGACGCGCTCGCCGACCGCGCGGCGGACCTGATCGCCGCCAACCCGACCAGCGTCTCGACCGGCCGCACCAAGGCGGAAATCGAGGCGGAGGTGGCGCCCACCTCGTTCAAGGGCCGCTCGGTCGAGGCCGCCATGGCCGCGACGGCGAAGCCGAAGGCGCAGGCGAAGGCAAAGGCCGCCGCCGGAACCGACGCTTCGCCGCCCGACTTCGTGCCGCCGATGTTGTGCGCCACGCGCAAGACGGCGCCGGAGGGCGACGATTGGATCCACGAGATGAAATACGATGGCTACCGGCTGCAGGCCGCTTGCGCCGGAGCCGCCGTCCGCCTCCACACCCGCGAGGGCCACGACTGGGTGGCGAAGTTCCCGGGCGTCGCGACGGCGCTGCAGAGCCTCGACCTCGACCGCGTGCTGCTCGACGGCGAGGCGGTGATCTTCGACGCGAACGGCCTCTCGGACTTCGCGCGCCTGATCGCGGCGCTCGACGGGCGCGGCCTCGGCATCGCCTTCGTGGCTTTCGACATCCTTTCGGCTGGCGGCGAGGATCTGACCGGCTTGCCGCTCCTCGAGCGCAAACGGCGCCTCGCCGAGGTGCTTTCCGGCGCGGACGGCCGGACGATCCGCCTCGCCTCCTGGGTGACCGGCAACGGGCCGGAAGTGTTCGAGCAAGCGGTGAAGGGCGGGGCCGAGGGGATCGTCTCCAAGCGCGCGGACTCCACCTACCGGTCCGGCCGCGGCACGGCCTGGGCCAAGGTGAAGGGCGACCGGCGCGAGGACGTGGTGGTGATCGGCTACATGCCGTCCGAGCGGCGGCCCTTCGCCTCGCTCCTCGCGGCCGTCGAGACGCCGGAGGGCCTGCGCTTCGCCGGCGGCATCGGGACCGGCTATGATGCGGCGGAACTGAAGCGCACGCGGGCGCGGCTCGACGCGGACCGGCTCGACGGGCCGCCGGACGAGCTGATCGATCCGAAGAACGTGCCGCGCAAGGCGGTGTTCGTCGCGCCGAAATACCGCGTCGAGGTCGCCTTCACCGGCTGGACGGGCGACGGGCGCCTCCGGCATCCGCGCTTCCTCGGCTGGCGCGAGGACCGGGCGCCGCGGCCGCAAGCGGGGAGGCAAGCCATGGCGAAGCGCACGAAGTCCGCCGAACCGGTCGGACCGACCGGCGGAAAACCGGACGCCGCGCCGGCGCCCGCCAAGGCTGCGAAATCCAACGCCAAGGCCGCGATGTCGCCGGCAAAGACCGCCGGTTCGGCGGCGCGAAAAGCCCGTGCCGCGCCGGTCGACGTGGCCGCTGAGCTCGAGCGCATCTCGCACGGCGACCGCGTGATGTTCCCCGAGGCCGGCGTGACCAAGGCGGACGTCGCCCGGCACTATCTGGCCGTCGCCGAGCGGATGATGCCGCATCTGGAAGGGCGCCCGGTCAGCTTCGTGCGCGCGCCGGAGGGCCTCGCGGGGGAGACCTTCTTCCAGCGCCACCTGCTGCCCGGCATGAAGAAGGGGCTCGCCCGGGTGCCGGCGCCGGAGGGCGACAAGCAGGGCTATATGCGCATCTGCAACCTCGACGGCCTCGTCACCGCGGCGCAGTTCGGCGTGATCGAGATCCACGGCTGGGGCACGGTGCTGCCCGACCTCGACCGGCCGGACCGCCTCGTGTTCGACTTCGATCCGGACGAGGGGCTCGGCTTCGAGGACGTGAAGACGGCGGCGACCGAGATGCGCGACTTGCTCCAGGCGGTCGGCCTCGCGAGCTACCCCATGGCGAGCGGCGGCAAGGGCTTGCATCTGGTGGTGCCGCTCGACGGCTCGCAGACCTGGGACGAGATCGGCGACTTCACCGCAGGCGTCGCGCGTGGCCTCGCCCGCTTCGCGCCCGACCGCTATGTCGCCGTGATGGCGAAGAAGCGCCGCACCGGCAAGATCTTCATCGACTGGCTGCGCAACCGGCGGAGCGCCACGGCGGTGCTGCCCTGGTCCTTGCGCGCCCGGCCGAAGGCGACCGTCGCGGTGCCGCTCGCCTGGGACGAGGTGCCGGGCCTCGCCTCCGCCGGCGCCTGGACGGTCAGCGACATCACCGACCGGACGGATCCCTGGACGGACTTCTGGACGCGGAAGCAGCGCATCGACCCGGCCGCACTGAACTATCTGCAGCGGTTCCTGAAGGTCTGACGCGGCTATTCCGGCCAGCCTTCCTTGCCGATCAGCGGCACGAACCGCACCGGCTCCAGATCCTCCCGCTCGAACCGGTCGCCGTCGCGGCGGACGAGGCGCACCAGCATCTGGTCGTGCGCCTCCCGTCCGACCGGCATGACCAGGCGGCCGCCCGGGGCGAGCTGGTGTTTCAGCGCCTCCGGGATATCGGGGCCGCCGGCGGAGACGATGATCACGTCGAACGGGGCCTCCTCGGGTAAGCCGAGCGTGCCGTCGCCGACATGGATCCGGCAGTTCCGGTAGCCGAGGCGTTCGATGCGCCGGGCGGCGGCCTGGCCGAGCGCGGGCAGGCGCTCGATCGCATGCACGCTCCGGGCGATGCGGCTCAGGACCGCGGCGGCGTAGCCGGATCCGGCGCCGACCTCGAGCACGCGGTCGGACCCCGCGACGCGGGCGGCGTCGATCATGGCGGCGACGATATAGGGCTGCGAGATCGTCTGGCCGGCGCCGATGGCGACAGGGTCGTCGTCATAGGCCTCGGCGGCGCGTTCCGGCGGCACGAAGTCTTCGCGCGGCACCGTCCGCATGGCGGTGAGGATCGCTTCGTCGCGGATGCCGCGGGCGGCGATCTGCCGCTCGACCATGCGCTCGCGGTCCTCCGCCCTGTCGGTCATGGCCCAGGCTCCCGCGACGGTTCGCGCCCGGGCCGGCCGCCCGCGGCGTCGCCACGACGATACGCCCGAGCGATGGGGGCCGATAGTCGGAAAGCACCGCGCCGCCGGCCGGCGTCGGGCCGGCAAGCCCTCGCTAACCATGATCGGGTGATAATGAACTATGTTCACAACGGCTCTTGCGTCGCCTGACGAGGTCGGATAGTTTATCTGAACAATGTTCATTACGGGGTCGGACGAGCTCTCCCCGCCGTGACCGGTTCGCCACGGTCGGGACGCCGCGCCGGCTCAGGACTAAGCCAAGCAACACTTCCGCAAAGGAGTTCTGTCATGCAACATGCGATCTCTCCCCAAGTCGGACGCCTGGATGCTGCACACCCATGCTTCCCTCAACGCTCCGCCCTCGCCGGGCCTGATCGAACGCTTCGGTCGGCCGGCCGAGATCTTGGCCAGGACGGCTTCGATCGCCGAGGGCCGATGACGGCCGGTGCGAAAGCGGCGCAGCGTCGGCTTGTCGGCCCTCGCCACCGCTGATCCGATTCGCCGTCCGCCCTCGCGCGGTCGGCCAACCTCAACCGGGCCGGCGTCACGCGGCCGCATGCGATCGAAACGAGGCTTCCATGCTCACCTCGCTCATGGCCCAGCGCCGCTTCGCGGCTCTCTTCTGGTGCCAGTTCTTCTCGGCGCTCAACGACAATTTCCTGAAGAGCTCGCTCGTTTTCCTGATCCTCTTCCATGTCTCCAAGGAATGGTCGGGCGTGCTCGTCACGCTCGCCGGCGCGATCCTGATGCTGCCCTTCTTCGTGCTCTCGGGCCTCGGCGGCGAGGTGGCCGACCGGTTCGACAAGGCGCGCGTGGCCGAGCGGCTGAAATTCTTCGAGATCTTCGCCGCGGGCGTCGCGGTCGCCGGGTTCTTCCTGCACTCGATCGTGATCCTGTTCGGCGCGCTGTTCCTGTTCGGCGTCATCGCGGCGCTGTTCGGCCCGGTCAAATACGGCATGCTGCCGAACCAGCTCGCCGAGAGCGAGCTCCCCGCCGGCAACGCGCTGGTCGAGGCCGGCACCTTCCTCGCCATCCTGATCGGCACGATCATCGCCGGCCATGCCGCCGCGGGCGGCGGCGACCCGGCGACCCTCGCCGGCCTGATGATGGTGTTCGCGGTGATCTCCTGGGCGTCCGCCCGCTTCATCCCCGCCACGGGCGAGGGCGCGCCGGACCTCAGGATCAACCCGAACATCTTCGCCTCCACGGCCGAGCTCGTCGGCCATCTGCGCTCGCAGCCGCGCCTCTGGTGGCTCGGCTGGGTGACGAGCTGGTTCTGGTTCGTCGGCGCGGTCGTCCTGTCGCTGCTCCCGACCATGGTGAAGGGGACGCTCGGCGGCCACGAGGAACTGGTCACCGCCTTCCTCACCATCTTCTCGATCGCCATCGGCATCGGCTCCGGCCTCGCCTCCTGGCTCTGCAGCCAGCGCATCGTGATCGTGCCGACCCCGATCGCCGGCATGCTGATGGGCCTGTTCGCGATCGATCTCGGCCTCGCGCTCACCTTCGCCGCCCCCGATGCCGGCGCCGGGCCGGTGCTCGCCTATCTCGGCAGCTGGGCCGGCTTCCGCATCGCCTTGGACCTGTTCGGCCTCGCGGTCGCGGGCGGCCTCTACATCGTGCCGTCCTTCGCCGCGCTGCAGGCCTGGGCGGAGGGTGAATACAAGGCGCGCGTCATCGGCGGCGCCAATGTGCTGCAGGCCGGCTGCATCACGGTCGGCTCGATCGGCGTCGGCGCGCTGCAGGCGGCCGGCCTGTCGGTCGCGCAGCTGTTCGTGATGATCGGCGTCGCCAGCATCGTGGTCGGCGTGATCGTGATCCGCACTCAGCCGACCAGCCCCTTCCGCGACTTCCTGTCGATCCTCTACCGCGCGCTCTTCCGCGTCGAGGTGAAGGGCATGGAGAACGTGGCGAAGGCCGGCGACCGCGCCATCATCGCGCTCAACCATGTGAGCTTCCTCGACGCCGGCCTGGCGCTGTCTCTCCTGGAGAAGGAGCCGGTGTTCGCCATCGACAGCGGCATCGCGCAGCGCTGGTGGGTGAAGCCGTGGCTTCGCATCACCAAGGCGATGCCGCTCGACCCGACGCGGCCGATGCAGACCCGCACGCTGATCAACGCGGTGAAGAACGGCGAGACGCTGATCATCTTCCCGGAAGGGCGCCTCACCGTCACCGGGACGCTGATGAAGGTCTATGACGGCGCCGCGCTCATCGCCGACAAGTCGGACGCCATGGTCGTGCCGGTCAAGATCGACGGGCTGGAGCGCACGCCCTTCTCGCGCCTGACGCCGTTCCAGGTCCGGCGCAAGCTGTTCCCGAAGGTGACCGTGACGATCCTCGAACCGGTCAAGCTCGACATCCGTCCCGAGCTGAAGGGCAAGGCCCGCCGCCTCGCCGCCGGCAGCGCGCTCTACCAGATCATGTCCGATCTCGTGTTCCGCACCACCTCCATGGACCGCACGGTGTTCCAGTCCGTGGTCGAGGCGGCCGAGCGGGAAGGCGCGGGCCGCGTCGCCGTGGAGGATCCGGTCACCGGCGCGCTCACCTACAAGAAGATGCTGATCGGCGCGCGCGTGCTCGGCACCAAGCTTTCGGCGCTCGCGCCGGAGGGCAAGGCGATCGGCGTGCTGCTGCCGAACGCCAACGGCGCGGCCGTGACCGTGCTCGCGCTGATGTCGGCGGGGCGCGTGCCTGCGATGATCAACTTCTCCGCCGGGCCGACCAATGTGCTGTCCGCCTGCAAGGCCGCCACGGTCGACACCATCGTCACCTCGCGCGCCTTCGTCGACAAGGGGCGGCTGCAGCCGCTCATCGACGGGCTCGGCGGCGCCGTGACGGTCGTCTACCTGGAGGACGTGCGCGCCACGGTGACGACCGGCGACAAGATCGCCGGCCTCCTCCACTGGCGCCGGCCGATCGCCGCGCGCAAGCCCGACGACCCGGTCGCCATCCTGTTCACCTCCGGGTCGGAGGGGACGCCGAAGGGCGTGGTGCTGTCCAGCCGCAACATGCTGGCGAACGCCGCGCAGGCCGCCGCGCGCATCGATTTCGGCCGCAACGACAAGGTGTTCAACGTCCTGCCGGTGTTCCACAGCTTCGGCCTGACGATCGGCCTCGTCCTGCCGCTCGTCTCCGGCGTGCCGATCTACCTCTATCCCTCGCCGCTGCACTACCGGATCGTTCCGGAGATGGTCTATGGCTGCAACGCCACCATCCTGTTCGGGACGGACACGTTCCTCGCCGGCTATGCCCGCTCGGCGCATGCCTACGACTTCCGTTCGCTGCGCTACGTGCTCGCCGGCGCCGAGCCGGTGAAGGAGACGACCCGGCGCGTCTGGGCGGAGAAGTTCGGCCTGCGCATCCTGGAGGGCTACGGCATCACCGAGACCGCGCCGGCCGTCGCCATCAACACGCCCATGTTCAACCGCTTCGGCACGGTCGGCCGGCTCCTGCCGGGCATGACCGCGCGGCTCGAGCCGGTGCCCGGCATCGAGGAGGGCGGACGGCTCCATCTGAAGGGCCCGAACGTGATGCTCGGCTATCTCAAGGTCGACAACCCCGGCGTGATCGAACCGGTCGAGGACGGCTGGCACGACACAGGCGACATCGTGGCGATCGACCAGGACGGCTTCATCGCGATCAAGGGGCGCGCCAAGCGCTTCGCCAAGATCGGCGGCGAGATGGTCAGCCTCGCGGCGGTCGAGGCGCTCGCCGCGGAGCTGTGGCCGGACGCGCTTTCCGCCGTCGCGACCCAGCCGGACGCCAAGAAGGGCGAACGGCTGGTGCTCGTCACCACCCGCGCCGACGCCAACCGCGCGGCCTTCCTCGCCTTCGCACGAAGCAAGGGCGCGACCGAGCTGATGATCCCGGCCGACTTCGTGATCGTCGAGAAGATGCCGCTACTCGGGTCCGGCAAGACCGACAATGTGGCGGTGGCGAAGCTGGTCGGCGAACGCAAGGCGGCGGTCGCCGCCTGAACCCGATGTCTGGCGGCGGGCTCGGGCCGCCGCCTCGAACGCGGCGGCCTCAGGCCGAACGATCGCCGGCCGCGCCGATCTCCGCCGTGATCGCCTCGGCGGCGGCGCGGCGGTCCGGCGCCTCCAGGATGGGGCGGCCGACCACCAGGAGATCGGCCCCCGCGCGGATCGCGGCGGTCGGGGTCATCACCCGCTTCTGGTCGCCGGCCGAGGCGCCGGCCGGGCGCACCCCGGGCGTGACGAGCAGCATGTCCTCGCCGACGATCGGCCGGAGCGTCGCGGCCTCCTCGGGCGAGCAGACGAGGCCATCCATGCCGGCGGCGCGCGCCTGGGCGGCACGGGTGGCGACGAGGCCCCGGACCGTCCCGCCATAGCCGGCCTCGGCCAGGTCGCCGTCGTCCATGGAGGTGAGCACGGTGACGCCGAGCAGCTTCAGCGAGCCGCCCGCCTGCCGCTTCGCCCCCACCGCCGCGCGCATCGCCTTCGGATAGGCATGCAGCGTCACGAAGTCGGGCCCGAGCGCGGCGATGGAGGCGATGCCGTGGGCGACCGTGTTGTCGATGTCGAGGAGCTTCACGTCGAGAAACACCTTCTCGCCCGCGGCGAGGAGGCGTTCGGCGAGCCCGATGCCGCCGGAAAAGACGAGCTGGTGGCCGATTTTGTAGACGCCGACCGCGCCGCGCGTCTCCGCCACGACGCGCTCCGCCTCACCGATCGTGGGCACGTCGAGGGCGAGAATGAGCCGCTCACGCGGGTGGTTCGGCGTGAAGCGCATGGGCGGTCTCCCCTCGGCGGCGATGGCGCCGCCTTGATAGGGGATCGGCGGCCGGCCTGGCAATGCCGGGGAAGCCGCTCCGCATCAGCCCGACCGGGCGACGGAGAGCCGCGTTCCCTCGCCGTCCACTGCCCGGCCGGCGCGCCACATCCCCAGGAGCACATCGAGCATCAGGACGAGCAGCACGGCCGGCACCGCGAGCGCGAGGCCGAAGATCGGGGAACTCGCGTAGCAGGGCGCGAGCAGCGTGAAGACGAGCAGGAGGCGCCGGCGCGGGGTCGTGGCGGGATCCGCGAGCGCGAAGGCGAGGAAGGGCGCCAGCATGCTCATGTCGTAGACGAAGGCATAGAGCGCCAGGAAATAGACCGAGCCGGCGACGATGAGATCCGTGGCGCGGCGCGCTTCGTCGGCCGGGCCGCCTTCCGCCCGGGTCCCGCCGCTCCGCCGGGCCGCGAGGACGACGGCGGCGAGCGCGACCGGGGCGGTCAGCGCCGCCGCGATCCAGCCCGCCTCCATCGGGAGCCCAATGGAGCGGATCCCGACGAAGGGCGTCGGCATCATGGTGGTGAACTGCGGGGACATGAGGATGCCGAACTGGGTCGGCCCGACCTCGCGGAGATAGTTCGGGAAAACGTCGAAGCCGAACACGAGCGACGTGGCGAGAACGAGCGAGACGGCGGTCGCGGCCGCGGCGGCGAACACGGCCGGCCGTCGCTCCACGATGAGGAGGATCGGCAGGACGAGGCCGAGATGCGGCTTCAGCGTGAGGAGGCCGAAGAGAAGGCCGGCCAAGATCGGCCGGCGTTCGCGCAGGCTCATCCCGCCCACGAACAGCGCGGCGGTGAAGAGGCCCACCTGCCCCATCACGATATTGGCCGTCACCGCCGGCGCGACCAGCGCGAGCCACACCGGCGCGGACCAGAGGCCGATCCCGTAGGTACGCGCGAGCGAGCGCACGGCGAGGGCGTAGGCGAGGAAACCGGCCGCGTACCAGAGCGCCAGGCCGGTCGCGTGATCGAGGAAGGCGAGCGGCCAGACGAACAGGAGCACGCTCGGCGGATAGGACCAGTTCTTCACGGGGAAGTCCGGCTCGGTCACCGCGCGCAGGAACTCGACGTAGCGCGGCCAGTCGAACAGCGTCGCCGTGTCGCCGGCCACGCCGAGCCGCGCGCCGACCCACATATTGATGAAGTCCGCCCCGATCCACTGCCCGTCCATCCTGAGCGGCCAGCCCTCGGCAAAGTCCAGCCAGATCGCGACGGCGCCGAACAACGCGACGGCGACGGCGAGGAGCTTGACGAGAGGATCGGACGGCCGCTCGGGCATGGCGCGGATTCCCTGGGGGACAGGTCTCCGTATTCATAGATTGCGTTGCTTAAGATGTTGTGCCTCCGCCCGCGCGGAGCGGGCGGAGGCGGTGGCGTCACGGGCCCCGGCGCCCGGATCCGCGGCGGGGCGGGTGGTCGAGGTCGTAGCGGGTGAGGCCGATGTCGCGCAGCATGTGCTCGTTGGCCGCGTCGAGGTGGCGGGCGGTGCCGAGGCGGGTGCCGCGCCGGCGCGTCCAGACGACGAGCGCGGCGATGAGGACGGTCGGCAGGCTCGCGACACCGCGGCGAAGTTGCAGGCTCCGGCTCATGATTGTTCCTCCTTTGTTTCCATCCTAGGCGATGCCGCGTCAGGGCCTGTCAGGAGCCTCGGCGTCAGGCCGCGTGCCGGCAGGTATTCGCGGCACGCGGGGATGGCCGCGCCGCGCCCGCGAAACGCGTCCGCGCGGTTGCACCGTGGCTTGCCGAGCAACGGGGAAATCGCTATATCGACGCATCTTTCCGGAGGGCCGCCGTTGGGCGGCGCCAGGCGGGCGAAGGGAGCGGAGGCGTCGCACGCCGCCGGCGCCCTCACGGCCGTTGGGAGACGGGCGGAGGCCCCCGTTGGGTTCCTCGCCGGTCCGGCCCGGAAAACAAAGCAGTCACCGGTCTCGCAAGACGTTCGCCGGCGCCGGCCCGCGGGGCAACCCACGGCAGTTCCCCTGACGGGGAACCGGGCACTCGCGAGACCCCTCGACACACGAACCCCAGCCGGCGCGCCGCCGAGAGATCGGCATCAGGAGCCTGAATGTCTCAACTGAATCCGTCCCGCGAAGATTTTGCCGCCCTGCTCGAAGAGTCGTTCCAGGGCGCCGACCTGCATGAAGGCACGGTCGTCAAGGGCCGCGTCGTCGGCATCGAGAAGGATCTCGCGGTCATCGACGTCGGCCTCAAGGTGGAGGGCCGCGTCGCGCTCAAGGAATTCGGCGCCCAGGCGCGCGAAGGCCAGCTGAAGGTCGGCGACATCGTCGAGGTCTATCTCGACCGCGTCGAGAACGCGCTCGGCGAAGCGGTGATCAGCCGCGAAAAGGCGCGCCGCGAGGAGAGCTGGACCCGCCTCGAGGAGGCCTTCAACAAGAACGAGAAGGTCACCGGCATCATCTTCAATCAGGTCAAGGGCGGCTTCACCGTCGACCTGGACGGCGCCGTGGCGTTCCTGCCGCGCAGCCAGGTCGACATCCGCCCGGTGCGCGACGTCGGCCCCTTGATGCATGTGACGCAGCCGTTCCAGATCCTCAAGATGGACAAGCGCCGCGGCAACATTGTCGTGTCGCGCCGCACCGTGCTGGAAGAGACCCGCGCGGAGCAGCGCTCGGAGCTGGTGCAGAGCCTGCAGGAAGGCCAGATCGTCGACGGCGTGGTCAAGAACATCACCGACTACGGTGCGTTCGTGGACCTCGGCGGCATCGACGGCCTGCTGCATGTCACCGACATCGCGTGGCGCCGCATCAACCATCCGAGCGAAGTGCTCTCGATCGGCCAGACGGTTCGCGTGCAGATCATCCGGGTCAATCCCGAGACGCACCGCATCTCGCTCGGCATGAAGCAGCTCGAGGCGGATCCGTGGGACGGCATCGTCGCCAAGTATCCGGTCGGCGCCAAGTTCTCGGGCCGCGTCACGAACATCACCGACTACGGTGCCTTCGTGGAGCTGGAGCCGGGCATCGAGGGCCTCATCCACGTCTCGGAAATGTCCTGGACGAAGAAGAACGTCCATCCCGGCAAGATCGTCTCGACCTCGCAGGAAGTCGAGGTCATGGTGCTCGAAGTGGATCCGGTCAAGCGCCGCATCTCGCTCGGCCTCAAGCAGACGCTCGCCAATCCGTGGGAAGTGTTCGTCGACAAGTATCCGGTCGGCTCCATGGTCGAGGGCGAGGTCAAGAACAAGACCGAGTTCGGCCTGTTCATCGGCCTCGACGGCGACGTGGACGGCATGGTCCACCTCTCCGACCTCGACTGGAACCGTCCGGGCGAGCAGGTCATCGAGGAGTTCCGCCGCGGCGACAAGCTGAAGGCGGTGGTGCTCGACGTCGACGTCGAGAAGGAGCGCATCTCGCTCGGCGTCAAGCAGCTCGCCGGCGATCCCTTCGAGAAGGCCGGCGACATCCGCCGCGGCCAGATCGTCACCTGCGAAGTACTCGAGGTGAAGGAGAGCGGCATCGAGGTGAAGCTGGTCGACGGCGACCTGACCACCTTCATCAAGCGCTCCGAGCTCAGCCGTGACCGCGGCGAGCAGCGTCCGGATCGCTTCGCCGCCGGCGAGCGGGTCGACGCCCGCGTCGTCCAGTTCGACCGCAAGACCCGCAAGGTCCAGGTGTCGATCAAGGCGCTGGAAGTGGCCGAGGAGAAGGAAGCGATCGCGCAGTTCGGCTCGTCCGACTCGGGTGCTTCGCTCGGCGACATCCTCGGCGCGGCGCTGAAGCAGCAGGCGCGCGACGACGTGAAGTGAGCCCGACGGCTGCCGCGGCGGCCGAACCTAATGAACGAGCCCGCGCTTCCCCGAGGCGCGGGTTTTTTCTCGGCCGCGGCCGGTGATGGCCGGCGACATTCCAGTCGCGAGGTTAACCAGAAGTAAAAGTCGCGGGTCCCCGAGCCTTGTCGGTCCGGCGCGGCCGTCGCACTCTCGGCCGAGGCTGGCGGATCTCGGGAAAAGGGTTCGCCGGCAAGGCCGCCCGGCCGGGCGGTGGTTCGGGGGGAAGCGGACTTGTCGACATTGCGTGCCATGACGCCGGACGACCTTCCGTCGGTCGCGCGGATCTACGAGACGGCGTTCGGCAAGGCCGGCCGGGACGGGGCCGCGCGCACCGCCGCCGCCCTCGCCGACTTGCTGTTCGCTCCGACCCGCGATCCGGACCTGCCCTCGCTCGTCAGCCTCAAGCCGGACGGCCGCGTCGGCGGCTATCTCGGGGTCCTTCCGCTCGCGATGCGGCACGAGGGCCGGCCGATCCGCGCGGCCGTGCCGACCTCGCTCGCCGTCGAGGATCCGGCCGCCGATCCCCTCGCCGGCGCCAAGCTGGTGCGCGCCTTTCTCGCCGGGCCGCAGGACGTCTCGCTGAGCGAGCCGATCAACGCCGTCGCGATGGCGCTGTGGACGCGGCTCGGCGCCGAGGCGGTGGCGTCGGAAAGCATGGAATGGCTGAAGGTGCTGCGGCCCGCCGGCTTCGCGGCCGCGCTCGCGGCGGAGCGGAGCCGGGTCGCCGGGCTGGCGCGGCCGCTCGCCCGCGCGGTCGACCGCCTGATCGCCCGCGCCCCCGCGGCGACGTCGGTACCGCGCGGCTTCACCACCGGGCCGGTCGACGCGGCCGCCTTCGTGGCGGCCCATGCGGAGGTGGCGCAGAGCTACGCGCTGCATCCGACCTGGACGCCCGCCGACCTCGACCGCCTGATCGGCGCCTGCGGCGCCACGCGCGCCCGCGGCACGCTCCGCCTCATCGCCACCGCCGACCGGAGCGGCCGGCCGGCCGGGCTCGTCGCCTATCTCGGCGGCGCCGGCCGCATCGCCCGCGTGGTGCAGATGCTCGCCCGCCCGGATGCCGCCGCGCCGGTCATCGAGGGTCTGTTCGCCGACCTCGCCGCGACCGGCGCCGTCGCCGCCAAGGGACGCACGCAGGCGCGCCTGCTCGATCCCCTTTTGTCGGGCGGCGCACTCTTGTTCCGCCGCCACTCCTCCGCCGTGCATGCGCGCGACCCGCGCCTCGTCGAGGCGGTCCGGCGCGGCGAGGCGCTGACCGGCGGCTTCGCGGGCGAGTCCTGGATGCCGCATATCCTGGCGACGGCGGCCTGAGGGCGACAGTGCGTCGGCCGCTTGGCCGATCACGGGGAATCGCGGCCGCAACGTGTTGCCGCAACGGGGGGCAAAGAGGTATCTTGGCGGCGATCAGGCCGACTGTTCGGCAAGCGGAGTTCATCCCGTGCCAAAAGTGTTGCCGTTCGTAGTCGCGATGGCCGCAGGGCTTTTTCTTCAGCCGCTTGCCGGCGTGCCTGCCGCGTTCGCGCAGTCGACGCAGGCCCGCCAGCCCTCCGCGCCCGACGCCAAGCTGTTCTTCGTCGAGCCGGCCGAAGGGGCGACCGTCGGCACCACCTTCAAGGTGAAGTTCGGCATCACCGGCATGGCGGTGTCGCCGGCCGGCAAGCCGGGCCCGAACACCGGCCACCATCACCTCATCATCGACACGGACCTGCCGCCGTTCGACGAGCGCATCCCGAGCGACTTCAATCACATCCATTTCGGCGGCGGACAGACCGAGACGGAGGTCACGCTGCCGCCGGGCGACCACACGCTGCAGCTGCTCTTCGCCGACCACGACCACGTGCCGCACAATCCGCCGGTGTTCTCGAAGGAGCTCCGGATCAAGGTGGTCGACAAGGGCGCCGCGCCGCCGCCGACCGCGCAGCAGGGTCCGGGCGGGGCGACCACGACCACCAGCGGGCCGGGCAGCGAACCGAGCCAGCGCAAGCCCTCGCCCCCCGATGCGCAGGTCTACTTCGTCAATGTGCGCAACGGCAGCGTCATCCCGCGCAAGTTCACGGTCAAGTTCGGGCTGACCAATATGGGCGTGGCGCCGGCCGGCGTGGACAAGCCGAACACCGGGCACCACCACCTCCTGATCGACACCGATCTGCCGCCGCTCGACGCCCCGATCCCGAACGACTTCAACCATGTGCATTTCGGCAAGGGGCAGACCGAGAAGACGATCGACCTGAAACTCGGCACCCATACGCTGCAGCTGATCCTCGCCGACGACCGGCATGTGCCGCACGATCCGCCGGTCGTCTCGCAGAAGATCCGCGTCTCCGTGAAGATCCTGAAGCCGAAGAAGCCCAAGCCCCGCGTGGCGGCGGTCGGGAGACAGCCATGAGAGTGTCCTTCGCCGTCGCCAGCCTCGGCCTCGCCGCGGCCTTCCTCGCGGCCTCCTGGTCGCCCGCCGCCGCGCAGCAGGAACGCACGCCGGCGCCGAAGGGCGCCGCGGTCTATTTTCAGACGCCCGTGGACGGCCAGCGCGTGACCTCCCCGGTGCGCGTCCGCCTCGGCCTGCGCGAGGCGGGCGTCGCGCCCGCCGGCGTGCGCTACGAAGGCTCGGGACACCACCACGTGCTGGTCGACACCGACCTGCCGCCGCTCGACCAGCCGATCCCGGCCGACTTCAACCACGTTCATCTTGGCGGCGGGCAGACGGAAGTCCTGCTGCAACTGCCCAAGGGACGACACGTGTTGCAGCTCTTGTTTGCAGATCACGCCCATATACCGCACAATCCCCCGGTGGTTTCGCGGAAGATCACGATCTTTGTCCAGTGAAGCCAGGGATCGCGCGCCGAGGATGAAGAAGGCTGTGGGCTTGTCGTTTCGGGTTCGGCCTGCCGGCCTCTGGGTCGCCGTTGTCTCGATCTGGGGCGTCCTGGCCGGGGTCGCCATGCCGGGCGGCGTCGGCGCGGGCTTCGCGGCGGCGGCCGAGCCCCTGCGGCTTGCCCAGGCGGCGCCCCTGCCCGAGGCCGACGCGTTCGAGCTGACCTTCTGGAACACGATCAAGGACAGCCGCAACCCGGACGACTTCCGCGCCTATCTGGAGGCCTATCCGAACGGCCGCTTCGCCCCGCTCGCCCGCGTGCGCGCCCGCGGCGTCGGGACGGCTGCCGGGGCCGGCGGCGCCGAGGGCGTGACGCCGCTCGGCGGCGAGTTCGTGGCGGTCGACACGGTGCCGGTGCGCGCCCGCCCGGCGACCGACGCGCCGCGCCTCGGCGGGCTCGATCTCGGCGAGCGCGTGCTGGTGACCGGCCAGGTGCCGGGCACCAACTGGCTGCGCATCATGCGCAAGAACGGCCAGATCGCCTTCGTGCCGCGCGAAGGGCTGAAGGCGGCCGACCAGTCGCTGCAAGGTGGCGGCGGGTCCGGTTCGGACGCGGCGGCGGTGCCGGCGCGCGGCAGCGGCGACACGGTCAGGGACTGTCCGGAATGCCCCGAGCTCGTGCGCATCGCGGCGGGCTCCTTCGACATGGGATCGAACGAGTTCTTCGACTTCGAGAAGCCGGTCCACAAGGTCACCATCAGCCGGCCGTTCTTCATCGCGCGCAGCGAGACGACGCTCGCGGAGTGGGACAGCTGCGCCGCCGAGGGCGGCTGCGTGGCGCGGGCCAACCCGCAAGGCGACCCGAACCTGCCGGTGACCGACGTGACGTTCGGCGACGCCAAGGCCTATGCCGCCTGGCTCTCGCGCAAGAGCGGCCGCACCTATCGCCTGCCGACCGAGGCCGAATGGGAATATGCGGCGCGCGGCGGTACCAACACGACCTATTACTGGGGCAAGACCCTGGTGAAAGAGCGGGCCAACTGCGCCGGCTGCGGCACCGACACCAAGCGGAGCCCGAACCCGGTCGGCAGCTTCCCGGCAAACAATTTCGGCCTGTTCGATATGGCCGGAAATGCGGCCGAATGGGTCGAGGACTGCTGGAACGACAACTACAAGGGCGCGCCCGTGGACGGCTCGGCCTGGCTGAAGGGGCCCTGCCGCGAGCGGGTGCTGCGCGGCGGCTCCTTCATCAACGACCCGCGCTATGTGCGCTCGGCCGCGCGCTTCAAATACGAGCCGGACGTCCGCTATTATGGCAATGGTTTCCGGGTGCTCAGGGAAGAATAGCCGCGGCTTCGGCCGGCCTTGCGCCTTGCGGTCGCCGAAGTCGACTGCTACCGCTCGGCCGAGCCAGGAGACACCCGATGAGCATCGATCCCGACGTGATCCTCGACCGCCGGCGCCTGAAACGGAAGCTCGGCTTCTGGCGGGTCCTGGCCTTTCTGGCGCTGGTCGTCGCCGTGTTCGCCGGCGTGGCCGCGTCGGGCGCGTTCCGCGGCCTCGGCGGCCCGGCCGGGGCGCATATCGCGCGCATCTCGATCACCGGCGTGATCACGCCCGACCGGAAGCTGGTCGAGCTGATCGACCGCGTCGGCCGCTCGTCCTCGGTGAAGGGCGTCGTGGTCGCGATCAATTCGCCGGGCGGCGTCACCTCGGGGGGCGAGATGCTCTATGAGGCGCTGCGCAAGCTCTCGGCCAAGAAGCCGACCGTGGCGCAGGTGGACAGCCTCGCCGCCTCGGCCGGCTACATGGCCGCGCTCGGCGCCGACCGCATCGTCGCCCGCCGCAGCGCGCTGACCGGATCGATCGGCGTGCTCGCCCAGTGGGGCGACGTCAGCGAGCTGATGGCCAAGGTCGGCGTGAAGCTCGAAGAGGTGAAGTCGACGCCGCTCAAGGCCGAGCCGAACCCGTTCAAGCCGACCAGCCCCGAAGCGCGCGCCATGCTCGACCGCGTCATCCAGGACACCTATGCGTGGTTCGTCGGCATGGTGGCAGAGCGGCGCGGCATGAGCTTCGACGAGGCCAAGGCGCTCGCCGACGGGCGCGTCGTGACCGGCCAGCAGGCGGTCGCGCTGAAGCTCGTTGACGAAGTGGGCGGCCAGGACGTGGCGATCGCCTGGCTCGAGCGCGAGAAGGGGGTCCAGAAGAATCTGCGTGTGCGCGACTGGCGGCCTTCCTCCGAATGGTCGTTCGGCGAGCGCGCCTCGGAGAGCATCGCGCGCGGCGTGCTCGCGGCGCTCGGCATCGACCAACTTGTCGAGGGGCGACTCCAACTTGACGGTCTGCGGTCGGTTTGGCACCCTTCGCATTCTGAAAACTAATGATTTCGTCGGGGGGCGTTCGGATGATCAAGTCAGAGCTCGTGCAGCGGCTCGCTGAACGCAATCCGCATCTATACCAGCGCGACGTGGAGCACATCGTGAACGCCGTGCTGGACGAAATCGGCAGCGCGCTGGAGCGGGGCGACCGGGTGGAATTGCGCGGCTTCGGCGCGTTTTCGGTGAAGAACCGTCCCTCACGAACCGGACGCAACCCGCGCACGGGCCAGAAGGTGGCGGTGACCGAGAAATACGTGCCGTTCTTCAAGACCGGCAAGGAGATGCGCGAGCGCCTCAACGACGGCGTCGACCTCGGCGACTGAGCGCCGGAACCAAGGCCCGGGCCGGCGCGTCGTTCGGGCGCGCGGTCGGGGTTCGTGGTTCGGGCGAGGGGTTGTTCACGCTTTGCAAAGATCTCGGCGGCGAAAACGGTGAGACCGGACCGCGGCCCGTTTGGAGACCAGATCGATGGCTCGTTTTCTGTGGTGGATCATCGGCATTCCGGTCGGGGTGGTGCTCGTCGCCTTGGCGGTCGCCAATCGCCGGCCGGTGACGGTGGCGTTCAATCCGTTCGAGGCCGATCCGCTCCTCACCGCCTCGCTGCCGCTCTACGCGCTGGTGTTCGGCACGCTGATGCTCGGCGTCGTGCTCGGCGGCCTCGCCGTGTGGACGAACCAGCGGCGGCACCGCCGTTCGGCGCGCCGCTGGCGCGAGGAGGCCGACCGGCTCCGTTACGAGCGCGAGCGCGAGGAGCAGAAGGCGCGCGACGCCCGCCGCGCCCAGCTCGCCGCCCTGCCCGCGCCGGACAACCGCCGCGCCGCCTGAGCGGATATCAGGGATACGGTTCCGCGCCATCGCAGGCCGAGGCTGTCGCCACGAGCGTTGTCGGCGTGCCGCCGGACTGGTGCCACGGGCCGCGCCGTCGCATCCCGACCTGACCAGCCGCCGGATCGAGCCCCCATGCATGTGATCGACGCCGCGGCGGTCAACCGCTTCGCGGCCTTCCCGGACCTCGTCGACAGCCTGAGCGAGGGCTTTCGCGCCGCCGTGGTGACGCCCGTCCGGCATCATCACCCGATGCGCCGGGCCGGCGAGCCGGAGGCGATGCTGCTCCTGATGCCGGCCTGGGACGACGCGTCCGAGGCGGTCGCCGACGGCCAGATGATCGGGGTGAAGATCGTCAGCGTGGTGCCGGGCAACGCGGCGCGCGGGCGGCCGAGCGTCATCGGCGCCTATCTGCTCTTTTCCGGCGTGACCGGCGAGCCGCTCGCGGTCCTGGACGGCGCCGCCCTCACGGTGAGGCGTACCGCCGCGGCTTCGGCGCTCGCCGCCCGCCACCTCGCGCGCGCCAACGCCCGGCATCTCGTCATGGTCGGCGCGGGCGCGCTCGCGCCGCATCTGATCGAGGCGCATGCGAGCGTGCGCCCGATCCGACAGGTGACGATCTGGAACCATCGCGTCGACAAGGCCGAGGCGCTCGCCGCCCGCCTTTCGGGCAAGGGCTACGCGGTGGCGGCGACGGACGACCTGGAGGCGGCGGTCGGCGCCGCGGACATCGTGTCGGCCGCGACGCTCTCGCGCGATCCGCTCGTGCGCGGCGCCTGGCTTCGGCCGGGCACGCATGTGGACCTGGTCGGCGCCTTCACGCCCGAGATGCGCGAATGCGATGACGACGCGGTCCGGCGCGCCGCGGTCTATGTGGACACGCGCGCCGGCGCCTTGAAAGAGGCGGGCGACATCGTGCAGCCAATCCGTGCCGGCGTGATCCGCGCCGAGGACGTGAAGGCCGACCTCTTCGAGCTCTGCCGCGGCGAGGCCGCGGGCCGCACGGATCCCGACACGATCACGCTCTTCAAGTCGGTCGGCACCGCGATCGAGGATCTCGCCGGCGCGCGTCACGTCCTCGCGCGGCTTCAGGCCGAGGCCGGGGGCTGAGTCGCCCCGCCCGCACCCGGCGGTTCAGGCGCGTGGGGCGGGCGTCATGATGCCGAGCGCGCCGCCGCGGCTGTCGCGAATGATGGCGATGCGTCCGACCCCCGGCACGTCGAAGGCGCCGCGCACGATCGTGCCGCCGGCCGTCGTCACCGTCTTCAGCGCGGCGTCCACGTCGTCGACCGCGATATAGCTGAACCAGTGCTCGGGCATGCCCTCGAAGGCGGGGCCGGACATGGTGAAGATGCCGGCGGCCGCGGTGTCGCCGCGCTTGCACACCCAGTAGGTCCCGTCCGGCATCGGCATGGCGTCGAAAGTCCAGCCGCACAGGGCGCCGTAGAAGGCCTTGGCCGCCTCCGCGTCGCGCGTGTTGAGTTCGCTCCAGATGATGGTTCCGTGCTCGGCCATCGCCAGTCCTCCGCTCCGGTGAGGACGCCGAGTGTCCGCCCTGTTCGTGACGCCACGATGGCTCGCCCGTCAGGGAAATCCCCGGCGGAGCAGAGCCGGATCGGGCGAGGCCTACTGGATGGCGAGCGGGCGCTGGGCGAGATAGAGGATGCGCTTCTGCTCGACCCGGCCGCGCGCGACGCTGTCGAGGATCAGGCCGCAGGCGGTGAACAGGCACGCGATCACCATGAGGCCCATGGCGAGGACGGCGGTCGGCAGGCGCGGGACGAGCCCGGTCGCCAGGAAGGTGTCGAGGATCGGCGCCGCCAGCACGACCGAGACGAGGCCGATCAGTCCCGCGAGCTGGCCGTAGAACACCGCCGGCCGGGTCTCCTTCAGAAGCATCAGGATCATCAGGAGGATGCGGAAGCCGTCGCGGAAGGTGGAGAGCTTGGAGAACGAGCCTTCCGGGCGGCGGCCATAGTCGAGCTCGACCTCCGCGGTCGGCATCTTGAGCTGGCTCGCATGCACGCTCATCTCCGCCTCGATCTCAAAGCCGGAAGAGAGCACGGGGAAGCTCTTGGCGAAGCGGCGCGTGAAGGCGCGGTAGCCGGACAGGATGTCGGTGAAGTCGCGGCCGAAGAGATGCGTGTAGAGACGGTTGAACAGCCGGTTGCCGAAGGCGTGGCCGTCGCGGCCGGCATCCTCGTGCACGCCGCGGCGCGTGCCGACCACCATGTCGCAGCGCTCCTCGATCAGGGTCGAGACGAGCTTGGGCGCCTGCGCCGGGTCATAGGTGCCGTCGCCGTCGGCCATGATATAGATGTCGGCCTCGACGTCGGCGAACATGCGCCGGACCACGTTGCCCTTGCCCTGGCGCCGCTCGCGCACGACGCGCGCGCCCGCCCGGGCGGCGATGTCGGCGGTGCCGTCGCTGGAGTTGTTGTCGAAGACGTAAACGGTGGCGCCGGGCAACGCGGACTTGAAGCCCGCCACAACGGCGGCGATCGTCAAGGCTTCGTTGTAGCAGGGGATGAGCACAGCAATGTCGAGCCCTTCGAACGCATCGGCATTGTGCATCGGCCCGACCCTTTCGCGGACATTATTCATCCTCCCCTTGGATAAATGAACGCGATTAAGTCATCGTTACGCAACGCCATCAAGGAAGCGTTAAAGCTCTCCGCCGAGGTTCGGTCTTCATGAAGCTGGTCAAGGGTCTCGTCTTCGTCGCGCTGTTCGCCTCGGCGGCCGCGCCCGCGCCGGCCCAGGAGGTCGGCGACCAGTCGGTGAAGGCGGCGATCGCGGCGCTGCCGCCGGATGCCGCCAAGGTGCTGTTCGGCACCAGGCCGACGCCGGCCGCGCTGGCGGCGCGATCGATCGGCGGCTACGCCAAGGGCTGCCTCGCCGGCGGCATGGCGCTGCCGGTCAACGGCGCGGCCTGGCAGGTGATGCGCCTGTCGCGCAACCGCAACTGGGGCCACCCGGCGCTGATCGCCTTCCTCGAGCGCTTCGCGGAGGCCGCCAAGCAGGACGGCTGGCCGGGCCTCCTCGTCGGCGACATGGCGCAGCCGCGCGGCGGGCCGATGCTGACCGGGCATGCGAGCCATCAGATCGGGCTCGACGCCGATCTGTGGCTCCTCCCCATGCCGGACCGCGAACTCACCCGCGAGGAGCGCGAGTCGATCAGCGCCGTCTCCATGCTGAAGCCCGGCACCCGCGAGATCGACCCGAAAGTGTGGAACGCCGACCGGGCGAAGCTGATCCGCCGCGCCGCGCTCGACGGGCAAGTGGCGCGCATCTTCGTCAACCCGGCGATCAAGAAGGCGCTCTGCGAGGGCGCCGGCCAGGACCGCACCTGGCTGCACAAGGTGCGCCCCTGGTACGGGCACGACTACCATTTCCATGTGCGCCTCGCCTGCCCGGCCGGCTCGCAGGACTGCAAGGAGCAGGACGCGCCGCCGGCCGGGGACGGTTGCGGCGCCGACCTCGCCTGGTGGCTCGGCCCGGAGCCCTACAAGCCGTCCCCGCCCACCCCGCCGCGCCCGCCCCTGAAGCTCGCCGACTTGCCTTCCGGCTGCGCCGAGGTCCTCGCCGCCCCCTGAGGCCGACGGCCGCGCGTCGCTCGCGGCGGCGGCAGACGAGCGCCGCGCGGATATTCAACAAGGTGGTTGACTATCCGGGCCGGCACGGCTACATTCAACCACATGGTTGAACTTCAGACGGCGCGGCTCGACGCCGTGTTCCACGCCCTCGGCGACGCCACGCGCCGCCGGATGCTGCGCGACCTGGCCGGCGGCGAAATGACCGTCGGCCAGCTCGCGGAACCCTTCGCGATGTCCCTCGCGGCGGCCTCCAAGCACATCCAGGCCCTGGAAAAGGCGGGGCTGATCCGACGCGAGGTGCGCGGCCGCACGCACCATTGCCGGCTCGCGCCCGGCCCGCTCGCCGACGCCCATCAATGGCTCGGCTTCTACGAACGGTTCTGGACCGACCGGCTCGACCGACTCGAACGGCTCCTCCGCGAGGAGGACGCGCGCGCGGCGCCGCCCCCACCCGAACCCCCGAAACCCGAAGGAGACGACCGATGACCGAGATCCTCACGCTGCAGCCGCACGGCACGCTGATCGAACCCGCCACCTTGAAGATCGAGCGCGTCCTGCCCGGCCCGATCGAGCGCGTCTGGGCCTATCTGACCGAGAGCGAGCTGCGCGGCCGCTGGCTCGCCTCCGGCACGATGGACCTGAAGGTCGGCGCGCCGTTCGAACTGGTCTGGCGCAACGACGAGCTGTCGGACCCGCCGGGCGAGCGTCCGGCCGGCTTCGGGGCGGAACACCGCATGCAGAGCCGCATCACCGAGCTCGACCCGCCACGGCGGCTCGCCATCGCCTGGGAGGGCACCGGCGACGTCACTTTCGATCTCGAGTCGAAGGGCGACGAGGTGCTGCTCACCCTCGTCCACCGCCGCCTCGGCGACCGCTCCATGTTGCTGAAGGTCGCCGCCGGCTGGCACCAGCATCTCGACACGCTGGTCGAACGGGCGAACGGCCGCGCGCCGGCGTCGTTCTGGGACGGCTGGAGCCGGCTCAAGCAGGACTACGACCGCCGCCTCCCGGCCTGAATGGGCCCCGGCTCCGCCCGGCGGCGGAGCCCCTCCCCCCGGCGGGCTGTGCCCGGCGGGGGCGTCCGGTCAGAGCGCCTGCTTGTAGGCGACCTTGGCCGAGCTCGACATCTTGTCCATGAGCGCGAGCAGCACGCCGGAAAGGACGAAGACGACGTGGATCACGACCATCCACAGGACCTCGCGATCGGAGTATTTCGCGATGTCCATGAACACCTTGAGGAGATGGATGCCGGAGATGGCGACGATCGAGGCGATCAGCTTCAGCTTGAGGCCCGAAAAGTCCACCTTGCCCTTCCAGTCCGGCTGGTCCTCGTGGTCGCCCACGTCGATCTTGGAGACGAAGTTCTCGTAGCCGGAGAAGACCACGATGAGGAGCAGGTTGCCGGCGAGCGACATGTCGATGAGCGCGAGCACCCCGAGGATCACGGCGTCGGGGGTCGCGGTCCACACGCCCATCAAGAAGTCGAAACTCTTCTGCATGAACTTCACGAGCAGCACGGCGAGCGAGACGACGAGGCCCACATAGATGGGGGCCATCAGCCAGCGGCTAGCGAAAATCCCGCGTTCCAGCGTGCGTTCGATCATGCCTTCCCCCTCGCGTCCCGGACCCGAGGGAGATAGGTGATCTCGCCCGCTTCCGCCAGACGGCGACGCTCGCGTTTCGGCGGCTGTTGCGGAAAACGCGGGGTCAGGGGGCGAGCAGCGCCCGGATCGGCTCGGCGAAGCGGCGCGTCTTCACGCCGTAGAGTTCGCCGCCGAGTTCGAGCGCCCGGCGGGTCAGCTTGCGCCGGCGCTTCTCCACGATCCTGCCGAGGCCGCGCGCCGCCGCCTTGCCGCCGGCGAGGTCGCGCTCGGCATCGATCAGCTGCCCGAGCAGGGCGAAGTCGTGTTCGTCGCCGAGCAGGTCGGCGAGCTCGGCGAGATCCTTGCGGATCGACGGGCTGGTCGCGGCGGAACGGCCGATCAGGAGGTCGGTCAGATGCAGCCGGTGCTTCACGGCCTTGCGCCATTCGTGCAGCGCCTCGTCGGGCGCGCCCTCGTCGCAATGGCGCCAGTCGCGCCGCCCGAGCCGGTAGACCTGCTCGAAGCCGGCGACGATCAGGCCCGCGCCGTCGATGCGGACCGGCAGGGCGAGCACGTCGCCCTCCACCGCGGCGAGCCGGGCGGCGACGGCGTCGGTGTCGACCGCTTCGGTGTGAGCCGCCTCGGCGCGGCGCTCGAGATGGCGCAGGAGCGCGGCCGCCGCCTTGGCGTCGTGGGCGACGTCGGCATGGCGGAGCAGCCAGCCCGCCCGACCCAGCATGACATCCGCGTCGCGCGCCGGGGCGAGCGCACGGGCGGCGTCGCGCAGCCCGTCGCGCTGGCGTTCATAGTGCTCGGCGAGCACCGGCTCCAGCACGAGCAGCAGCGTGCGCGCGCGCTTCAGGGAGCGGCGCGCCTGGTGCACCGCCCCTTCGCGGTCGACCGGCGCATCGAGATGCGCCCGCGCCTGGCGGATCTCGCCATAGAGGACGCGTTTCAGTTCGGCGCCGAACGGTTCGCCCTGGCGCAGCGCGAAGCCGTTCGGAACCGTAGCGTCCATCACGCCGCGCCGACGCCGAGGCCGATCGGGCAGGAGACGCCCGTGCCGCCGAGGCCGCAGTAGCCGGCGGGATTCTTGGCGAGATACTGCTGATGCATGCCTTCGGCGAAGTAGAAGGGCGCGGCCGGCGCGATCTCGGTGCTGATGGCCGGATAGCCCTGCGCCTTCAGCGCCGCGCCATAAGCCTGCTTGGACGCGGCCGCCGCGGTCGCCTGCGCGTCCGAAGTGGTGTAGATCGCCGAGCGATACTGGGTGCCGACGTCGTTGCCCTGGCGCATGCCCTGGGTCGGGTCGTGGCTTTCCCAGAAGGTCTTGAGCAGCGCGTCGTAGCCGATCCGCTTCGGGTCGTAGACCACCATCACCGCCTCGGTGTGGCCGGTCATGCCGGAGCAGACCTCCTGATAGGTCGGGTTCGGGGTGGTGCCGCCCTGGTAGCCGACCGCGGTGACGAACACCGCGTCGCCGAGCTGCCAGAACTTGCGCTCCGCGCCCCAGAAGCAGCCGAGCCCGAAATAGGCGATCTCGGATCCGTCCGGATAGGGTCCCTTGAGCGGGTGGCGGTTGACGAAATGAACCTCGGCCGTGGGGATCGGCGCCGGGCGGCCCTTGAGGGCATCGTCGGCCGCGGGCAGCTTCAGCTTCTTGTTGAAGACGTCGATCAGGAACATGGGTCGTCTCCGGTCAGGGGCGGCCGAACGGCCGCGTGTCCCCCTATATCGTGTGTCGCGCGCGCCAGGTTACCCCGTCGCCTTCTCACGAGCGGGTGAGCGGAGCCGCCGTCAGCCCACATAGGCGATCGACCGCCGGCGCCGCGTGCCGAGCATCATGAGGAAGAGGCCGAGCACTGCGAGCACCGCGAAGGCGGGCACGGCGAGGAGCCAGGTGACGGGGCCGGTCCAGAGGAGCGGATGCAGCTTGCGCACGGCGGCTTCGGCGCCCGCGATGGTGGAGGGCGCGAGCTGCTGCCAGGCCGCCATCACGGAGGTGAGCATGATCCGGCTCGCCGCGATGCTGCGCATGCCGTCGACCACGATCGCCACGATCGCGCCGGCGAAGATCCACAAGCCGAGCGTGCGCGTCAGGAAGGAGAACATGCGCTGACCTCGAAAGACTTTCGGCCATGCCGCGTTGCCGTTCGCGCGAGACTATCCGCTCGCGGCGCGCCGGACAACGGTCGGGTCTCCGAGATCGAATACGAAGTCGTTTCCGAGACTTTGGCCTGTCGCCGCCCGGTCCGATCGCGCTAGAAGGGACGGGTGGTACGGGCCCGGCGCGACCGGGACGGGACCGGACGACCGGCGGGGCCGCCGGACGGGCGAGGGGACGGAGCCATGGACGAGAAGCCGAAGCGCGTCTGGAGCGAGCTCGAAGAGGCTGCGCTCTTCTTCCACAAGAGCCCGCGCCCGGGCAAGCTGGAGATCCAGGCGACCAAGCCGCTCGGCAACCAGCGCGACCTGGCGCTCGCCTATTCGCCCGGCGTCGCGGCCCCCTGCCTCGCCATCGCGGACGATCCGCGCCTCGTCGCCGACTACACCGCGCGGCAGAACCTGGTCGGTGTCGTCACCAACGGCACCGCCGTGCTCGGCCTCGGCAATATCGGCCCGCTCGCGGCGAAGCCCGTGATGGAGGGGAAGGCCGTCCTCTTCAAGAAGTTCGCCGGCATCGACGTGTTCGACATCGAACTGGCCGAAACCGAGATCGACCGCGTCGTCGACGTGGTCGCCGCGCTGGAGCCGACCTTCGGCGGCATCAATCTCGAGGACATCAAGGCCCCTGAGTGCTTCGAGATCGAGCGGCGGCTGCGCGACCGCATGAAGATCCCGGTGTTCCACGACGACCAGCACGGCACCGCCATCATCGTGGGCGCCGCCGTGCTGAACGGCCTCGAACTCGCCGGCAAGACGATCGAGACCGCCAAGATCGTCACCTCGGGCGCGGGCGCGGCCGCGCTCGCCTGCCTCAACGTGCTCGTCTCGCTCGGCGCGCGGCGGGAGAACATCTGGGTCACCGACATCGAGGGCGTCGTCTACGAGGGCCGCGAGACGCTGATGGACCCGTGGAAGTCGTGCTACGCGCAAGTGACCGCGATGCGCTCGCTCGGCGAGATCATCGTGGGTGCCGACGTCTTCCTCGGCCTTTCCGCCGCGGGCGTGCTGAAGCCCGACATGGTGCGGGCGATGGCGCCGAAGCCGCTCGTCATGGCGCTCGCCAACCCGAACCCGGAGATCATGCCCGAACTCGCCAAGGCGGCACGGCCGGACGCCATGATCTGCACCGGGCGGTCCGACTTCCCGAACCAGGTCAACAACGTCCTCTGCTTCCCTTATATCTTCCGCGGCGCGCTCGATGTGGGCGCGACCGGAATCGACGAGACGATGAAGCTCGCCGCCGTGCGCGCCATCGCCGAGCTCGCCCGCGAGGAGCCCTCCGACGTGGCGGCGCGTGCCTATGGCGGCGATCCGCACACCTTCGGGCCGAACTACCTGATCCCCTCGCCGTTCGACCAGCGGCTCATCCTGCGGATCGCCCCGGCGGTCGCGCGCGCCGCCATGGAGGCGGGGATCGCCACGCGGCCGATCGCCGACTTCGACGCCTATGTGGACCAGCTGAACCGCTTCGTGTTCCGCTCCGGCCTCGTCATGAAGCCGGTCACCACGGCCGCCAAGGGCTCGGCGCGCAAGGCGCGCGTGATCTATGCGGACGGCGAGGACGAGCGCGTGCTGCGCGCCGCCCAGGTGCTGATCGAGGACGGGCTCGCCGAGCCGGTGCTGATCGGCCGCCCGCAGGTGATCTTGACGCGGCTCGAACGCTACGGCCTGCGCATCCGGCCGGAGAAGGACGTGGCGATCGTCGATCCCAATTCGGACCCGCGCTACAAGGACTATGTCGACCTCTACTTCTCCAAGGTCGGCCGCAAGGGCGTGACGCCCGAGGGCGCCAAGATTATCGTGCGCACCAACGCCACGGTGATCGGCGCGCTCGCGGTGGAACGCGGCGACGCGGACGCGCTCATCTGCGGCATCGACGGCCGCTTCGAGCGCCACCGCCGCGTCGTGCAGGACGTGATCGGCATCGACCCGAAGCTGATCGACAAGGATTTCGCTGCGCTCAGCCTGCTCATCAACCAGCAGGGCGCCTTCTTCCTGACCGACACCTATGTGACGCCCGACCCCTCGCCGATGGAGATCGCCGAGACGACGATCCTCGCCGCCGGCCATATCCGCCGCTTCGGCCTCGTGCCGAAGGCCGCGCTCCTCTCGGCGTCCAACTTCGGCTCGCGCGACATCGCCTCCGGGCACAAGATGCGCGAGGCCCTCGCGATCATCCGCCGCATGGCGCCCGACCTCGAAGTGGACGGCGAGATGCACGGCGACGCGGCCCTCTCCCGCGTCTACCGCGACCGCGTCATGCCGACGAGCTTCCTCAAGGGCGACGCCAACCTGCTCGTCTTCCCGACCCTCGACGCCGCCAACATCGCCCTCAACCTTTTGAAGGTGATGACCGACGCGCTGCATGTCGGCCCGATCCTGCTCGGCGCGAAGAAAGCCGCGCATATCCTGACCCCGAGCGTGACGTCGCGGGGGGTTGTCAACATCTCGACGCTGGCGGCGGTGGAGGCGTTGGGGATGTGATAGGCTATTCTTGAATTCTACTATTCTAATTGGCGGAACCGCACAGCATCGCCGGACAACCAGATTCCGTTACCCGTTGGGTCGTGATAACATCGCGCGCGCGATCAAGAGCGGTGCTGGCATGTCCAAGGAACACCAATCTGCAGGGGATGCCCAACCGCTCGATATCGGCAATGTGATCGCCGCGTTTTCCGAGGAGCAGGTGGAGCGGATAACGGGCCTGTCGAAGGGCCGGCTCCGCTATTGGGCCCGCACCGATTTCTTCAAGCCGAGCTTCGTCGAGGCCAACCGGCGTCTTCCCTACAGCCGCTTTTATTCGTTCAAGGACGTGGTTGCTCTGAAAACGCTCGAACTGCTTCGCGTGAGGAACGCCGTTCCGCTCCAGCAGCTTCGCAAGGTCGCGTCCAAGCTGAGCCACCTGCAGGATCGCCTTTGGTCGGAGACCATACTGTTCGTCGTCAACAAGCAGGTCCATGTGGTCTATCCCGAGACGGGAAAGGCGGAGGCCGTGCTCACCGGGCAGTATGCGCTGGAACTGCCGCTGAAGGAGGTCATCGAGTCCACCCGGGCGACCATCATCGACATGGCCAAGCGGAGACCCGGGACCGAGGGGCGCCTCGCGCGAAATCGGGGGATCGCTCGGAACGCATGGGTTGTCGAGGGGACGCGCATTCCGGTCGCCGCCATTCGGCGTCTCAGCGAAGACGGCTTCAGCACGCGGCAGATCATCGAGGAATACCCCGACCTGACGGAGGCCGACGTGGAGGCCGCCATCGGCAAGGGCGAGAGGCCGGCGGCATGACCAAGCCGTCCGGTATTCGGTTCTTCGTCGATCACTGCGTTCCGGAATCGGTCGCCAAAGTCCTCGAAAGTCATGGCCGCGAGGTCATTCGGCTCCGAACGAAGACCGCTCCCGATTCACCCGACAGCCTGGTTGCCGCGGTGGCCGAGGCAAACGACGCCGTGCTCGTCACGATGGACGGCGACTTCAAGGCGATCGCCGCGCGGAACGGGATCGGTCAGAGGCGGCATCGCCGCTTGAGCCTGTTGCGTTTCGAGAGATGTCGGGAATCGCGGGCGGCCGAACGGATGCGATCGGCCTTGTCGCTCGTCGACCACGAGCGGGAAGTCGGCAACGGCGCCAAGGACAGGCGGATGTTCGTCGTCATCGGAGCCGAAGTCATGCGAACGCATCGCTGAAGCTTCGGAAAATTCGGTCGCGATCAGCTCTTATTGTCGCGACTTCACTCCCTGCATGTCATGACGCTCGGCCTCACCACCCCATCGTCCCCGGTTCCCCCTTGAACGGCCCCACCACCGCGTCCGTCACCCAGCCGCCGTAGAAGCCGCCGGGTTGGGGGCGGGCCTGCTCGGGGCCGACGAAGCAGGCGTCCATGGGGGCGCAGTAGACGGCGACGTGGTCGGCGATGGGGACGAAGTCCGGGGTGGGGTCGGGGTAGGACCAGGCGGCTTTCGGGGCGACGCGGCCGTCGGGGGCGACGACGTCGAAATAGACGGCGCGACCCTTCCATTCGCAGAGGCTCCCGCCCGCCGCCGGGCGGAGCGAACCGGGCCGGAAAGCGCCGCGCGGCAGATAATAGGTCGGCGGGTGGCTCGTCTCCAGCACGCGCCAGGCCTCGGCCGTCTCCACGATGGTGCCGCCGAAGTCGATGCGGACCGGCAGGGCAACGCGTTCGAGGCGCGGCGGGCGCGGATAGTCCCACACGCTCTCCTGCCCGGGCTTCGGCTCGATCCGTTTCGGCTGCATGGGATCTCCTGGGTTCGCTTGCACATACGCGCCTGGTGGTCGCGGTAGATCACGCGGCTCACGCTGGCGAGGGGGCGGTCAACCGGGCCAAGGTCCGATTTTGCAAACAATCCTGCAACAATCGAAATCTAAGATCTCAGCGATGATCAATCGTCGGAGATCATTTCATGTCGTTCGCTATACAGCTTCCAGGTCAGATCATCCGATCCGAAAGATCGTCATCTAGGTCGAATATTTTTGCCTCTTTACTTTATGTCTTCGCATTTTTTTGCGGAAGCCACGTCTCCGCCCAAGCCAATCACTGCACATCTTCGGCGTTGGTCTTGGCGATCGATTCGTCCGGAAGCATCACCGGCGACGAATTTCGCCTCCAGATTCAGGGGATCCGCGCGGCGCTCATGCATCCCGACGTGCTGGCGGCGATCGAACGGGCGGGCGGGCTGTCCATCGCCGCGGTCGTCTGGGCGGACGAGGCGGCGGGGGTCCAGGTGCTTCGCTGGCACGTGATCCGGACCGCCGCCGACAGCCTCGGCTTCGCGAGCGCGATCGCCGCCTTGCCCCACGTCCTGGGTGGCGCAACCGACATCGGCAACGGAATTTGGGCCGCGCTAGACCTTTTCGCCGATCCCGCACTCTGCGCGTCCCGCTGGATCGTGGACGTCTCCGGCGATGGCCGCGAAAGTCTTTATCCCCGGCGGCGGCATGGCGCTTCGTTGCTGGCGGCGCGCAGCCGTGCGGACGCGCTCGGCGTCACCATCAACGGCCTCGCGATCACCGAGGATGACGCCAAGCTGGAGCTCTACTACCGGCGGTTCGTCGCGACCGGGCCCGGCGCGTTCGTCATCCCTGTCGACAGCATCGCCGATTTCGGCAAGGCCATGCGGGCGAAGCTTCTGCGCGAGATCGAGCCGGCGATGGCCGCTCGCGACGGACATTCCGTTTCGGTCGCGAGCCGATGACCGTGCACGCGCAGGAGACGGGGTACGCCGCGACGGCGATGGCCCACCGAGGGCTGCTGCTCGTCTGCGCCGCATCGCTGCTCTGGTCGACCGTCGGCGTCGCGAGCCGGATGATGACCGCAGGCGCGTTGGATCCGGCGCTGAGCGGCTGGAGCCGCACCCTGCTCGGCGGCCTCGCGATCCTGCTCGTCGCCCGGCTCTTGCGCAGGCCCACCTTGCCCCTGTCCCGCTGGCCGGTCGGCGGACTGCTGCAATTCGCGGCGAGCGGCGCCGTGTTCCAGACGACGCTGTTCGCCGGCTTCCACGAGATCGGCGTCACGGTCACCGTCGCGGTGACGGTCGTCTTGCCGCCGGTCATCGTCGCGGCGGCTTGCGCCCTGGCGGAGCGCCGCTGCCCGCCGCTCGGCATCCTCGCGGCGATCGCGATCGGCGCAATCGGTGTCGGCCTCGCCTTGTTCGGCAGGCCGGATGCGATGGAAAGCCCGGGCTTGGGCCTATACGGCGCGCTTCTCCTCACCGTGAACGCCGTCGCCTTCGTGGCCATGACCGCGGCGCTCAGGCGGGTCGGGGCGCAACTCGGGTCGATGTGGGCGGCCGGCGCAGGCCTCGTGGGCGTGTCCCTGGCGCTCCTTCCCGCGGCGATCGTGCTGGCCGGACCCGCCGCGATCGCACGAACCGTCTCGCTGATCGACCTCGGCGACGGGCTGATCCTCGTCTACACGGGCATCGTCGCGACCGGTGGCGCCTACGTGGCCTTTGCGATCGGCATGAGCCTCTCCCCCACCCCGGTCGCCGGCCTGGCCGCCACCATGATCGAGCCGGTGTTTGCGGCGATCCTCGCCGCGCTCGTCCTCGGCGAGGCACTCTCGGCCGCAACCGCGCTCGGCTGCCTGCTCACTCTGGTCGCGATGGCCCTCCTGTTCGTGTCCAGCGAGGAGACCGGGAAATCAGCGTCCTGACCCCTTCGGATCAGGCGCTCGGGCCGGGCGTCGCGCTTCCAGGATAGCCGGAATGGCGGCCGCCACCTCGGGGTGAACCACGCGATCGCCGAACCGCCGGCGCAGATGGCCGGCAAAGCCGAGGATCACGTTTTCCTGCGCGGTCGGGTCGGTGAAGAGACGCGCGCCGATGTAGTAGCTCCACAGCAGCGTCGAGCGGGCATATTTGGCCGGCATCAGTCTGAGATGCAGATGCGCGGCCAGACTGAGATCCGTCGAGCCCGGGTCGGCGAAGAGGAGGCGGTAAGGCCCCTTGCTGAGCGCGCTGGTGGCGAGCCTTTCGATTTCCATGTCCTTCGCGGCGAAGTCGCCGGCCGCGAGGTGGCCGATGCAGACATAGGTCTGGATCATCCGGTCGAACATGGAACGTGGCTTGGCGAAGCGCCGGGCCTGGCGCAGGAGCGCGAAGCCGCGCTCGAAATCCGCGCTGTAGATCAGGATGCCCCCGAGCGTGGTCAGGGAATGGCCGAGCTCGGTGGACGAACGGAAGGCCTGCTCGGCGATGTCGACCGCACTCGCCCGGTATTCACGACCGAGGAAGAACAGGACATTGGCGGCCGCCATCGCATGCATGGGATTGGCCAGGAGTTCCGGCAGAACCGGTAGCAGCAGGTCCTGGATCTCCGCTTCGTCGCGAGCACGCGGATCGTCGTTTGCGAGGAATTGCCAGCCGTGGGTGACATAGCGGGACTGAATGTTGACCGCGAGCATCAGCCTCGCTGCCGCGTCGGCCTTCCCCGTGGCCAGAAGGCGGCGGAGAGCAATCTCGTTGCGACGCCAATGCTCGGCGAGCGGGAAGGTCTCGCCATCCTCGAGGATCGCTTCGGGAGGCAGATCAGCGACCTCCCCGGCGCCTTTGCCGCGGATGAACGGCCCGGCGGCCTCGTAGAGGCGGATGGCAAGCGGCGCTTCCTGCAAGCCGGCGAGATCGTCGCCCTTGGCGAGCGCCATCCAGAGCGCCGTCACGCTTTCGGACGCCGCACGGCCGGCGGCGTCCGGATTGCCGACGTCCCTGTCGCGACGCACGGCGAGCACCATGCCGGTCAGGGAACGGCGGAACACCGAGACGCAGTCGAGTCGTCCGTCGGTCTCCAAGAATGTCAGCGCGAGCTGCAGGTCGGGCGCCGCGTCGGAAAGGTGGTCGAGCGGCGGGCAGTCGGGCTCCACGACGACCGTGCGATCCGGGGACATTTCGCTTCTGAAGACGTCGGCAATCCGCTCGGCAAAGGCGAGCGCGGCCGGTGCCGCTTCACCGATGTCGCCGAGCCCGCGGATCGGACCGATCACCAGGAAGGCTCGAATGACGGCGGAGTGGATTTGCGGCTCGCTCGCAATCCAGACATAGCCCTCACCGTAGCGCGTCGCGATGAAGGCCGGCTGACGTGCGTTGTCGGCGAGCTTGGCGCGGAGCCTGGCGATGACGAAGTCCACGTTCCGGTCCGACGCGTCGGAGCCTGCCTCGGTCAGGGTGTCGAGGATCTGTCCGCGGCTGCGCAGCACGCCGGCATGGGTCGTCAGATCGAGGAGAACGCGGCGTTCCGCGCGGGTGAACCGGACAACGCCGCCGTCGTCACGCCGCGCTTGCGCGAAATCGCCACTGAACGCGAGGTCGCCGAAGCGAACCCCGGGCGGCGCTTGCCAAGCTCGGCGAGGGTCGGGCATGGCCGGGATGGTTCGATCCTAAGGGAACACTCTCCGTGAGCTTACAGAAGCCTTACCATCATGCCAAGCTTGCCGATGCCGCCCCACTCCTCACGCGTCGAGCGTGGCCGACAGGGCATTCTCCTGGATGAATTCGCGGCGGGGTTCCACCTCGTCGCCCATCAGCTTGGTGAAGACGTCGTCGGCGTCGTCGGCCTCGCGGATGCGCACCTGGAGCAGGGAGCGGGCGTTCGGGTCGAGGGTCGTCTCCCACAGCTGCGACGGGTTCATCTCGCCGAGGCCCTTGTAGCGCTGCATGGCGATGCCGCGGCGGCCCTGCGCGAAGACGGCGTCGAGCAGGGCGCGCGGCCCGCGCACCTGGCTCACCACGTCCTTGCGGCGGAGTTCCGCGGCCTTGCCGTAGATCTCCTGCAGATGCGCCGCATGGGCGTCGAGCTTGCGCGCATCGGCGGAGGCGAGCAGCGCCGTGTCGATCCAATGCGCCTCGGTGACGCCGCGCAGCGTGCGGGTGAAGAGCAGGCTGCCGTCGCCCTTGGCCTCGCCGGCCCAGCCCTTCTCGAAGTCGTCGGCGAGGATGTCGAGCCGGCGCGAGATATAGGCGGCGGCCTCGTGCGCCTTCTCCTGGTCGTTCAGGATCGCCGGGGTGAGCGCGCCGGCGATCGCCGCCTGCTCGACGAGGTCGCGGTCATAGCGGCTGTGCAGCCCGTCGAGCACCGCCTTCACGGCGCGCGCCTCGGCCACGATGGCGCGCAGGTCGTTCGACGAGCGCTCCTCGCCGTTGGCGAGCTTCAAGACCGTGTCTTCCAGGCCCTGGCCGATCAGATAGTCCTCGAACGCCTTCTGATCCTTCAGATATTGCTCGGACTTGCCGCGCGTCACCTTGTAGAGCGGCGGCTGCGCGATGAAGAGATGACCGCGCTCGATCAGCTCGGGCATCTGGCGGAAGAAGAAGGTGAGCAGCAGCGTGCGAATATGGGCGCCGTCCACGTCGGCGTCCGTCATGATGATGATCTTGTGGTAGCGCAGCTTGTCGAGATTGAACTCGTCGGTGCCGATCGACGTGCCGAGCGCGGTGATCAGCGTGCCGATCTGCTCGGAGCCGAGCATCTTGTCGAAGCGCGCCCGCTCCACGTTGAGGATCTTGCCGCGCAGCGGCAGCACGGCCTGGTTCTCGCGGTTGCGGCCCTGCTTGGCGGAGCCGCCGGCCGAGTCGCCCTCGACCAGGAACAGTTCCGACTTGGCCGGATCCTTCTCCTGGCAGTCGGCGAGCTTGCCGGGCAGCGAGGCGACGTCGAGCACGCCCTTGCGGCGGGTGAGTTCGCGCGCCTTGCGGGCCGCCTCGCGCGCGGCGGCGGCCTCGATCACCTTGCCGACGATCGCCTTCGCCTCGCCGGGATGCTCCTCGAACCAGGTGCCGAGCGCCTCGCCGACCAGGTTCTCGACCACCGGGCGGACCTCGCTGGAGACGAGCTTGTCCTTGGTCTGGGAGGAGAATTTCGGATCCGGCACCTTCACGGAGAGGACGCAGGTGAGCCCCTCGCGGCAATCCTCGCCGGACGGCGAGACCTTCTCTTTCTTGGTCAGGCCGGAGGAATCGCCGTAGCCGATCACCTGCCGGGTTAGCGCGCCGCGGAAGCCGGCGAGATGGGTGCCGCCGTCGCGCTGGGGTATGTTGTTGGTGAAGCAGAGCGTCTGCTCATGGTAGCTGTCGTTCCACCACAGCGCGCATTCGACGGTGATCCCGTCGCGCTCGGCCTTCATGGTGACCGGCTTCGGCAAGAGCGGATGCTTGGCGCGGTCGAGATAGCGGACGAAGGCTTCCAGGCCGCCCTCGTAGACCATCGTCTCCGACCGCGGCTCCACGCCGCGCCGGTCCTCCAGCGTGATGCGGACGCCCGAATTCAGGAAGGCGAGCTCGCGCAGCCGGTGCTCCAGCGTGGCGAAGTCGAACTCCACCTTGGTGAAGGTCTCGGTGCTCGGCAGGAAGGTCACCTCGGTTCCGCGCCGGTCCGGCCCGGCTTCCGCCACCACGGCGAGCGGCGCCTCGGGCACGCCGTGCCGGAAGCGCATGAAATGCTCCTTGCTGTCGCGCCAGATGCGCAGTTCCAGCAGGGTCGAGAGCGCGTTCACCACCGAGACGCCGACACCGTGCAGGCCGCCCGAGACCTTGTAGGAATTCTGGTCGAATTTCCCGCCCGCATGCAGCTGCGTCATGATGACTTCGGCCGCCGACACGCCCTCGCCCGCATGGATGTCGGTCGGGATGCCGCGGCCGTCGTCGCGCACGGTGACCGAGCCGTCGGCGTTGAGGCGCACGAAAACCTCCGTCGCCCAGCCCGCCAGGGTCTCGTCGATGGCGTTGTCGACCACCTCGTAGACCATGTGGTGCAGGCCCGAGCCGTCGTCCGTGTCGCCGATATACATGCCGGGCCGCTTGCGCACCGCGTCGAGGCCCTTCAGGACCTTGATGGATTCCGCGCCGTAGTCGGCGGAGCCGTTGCGGTCCTGGGCTTGCTCGGGAAGATCGGTCATTCGAATCGGTCGCTTTCCTCAGGCTTTCGCAGCTTTGTCATAACCCCGCGGGCGAGCCCGTACAACGCCTCGCGAGACCCTGCAATATATCAAGAAAATCAGGCATTTTGCTGGCGCTCGGCCGGTCGCTCGCGCGCCCCCGGCCGGGCTCCCGGCGCGCGGCCCCGGGGCGCCTCCCGGCCGCTTCGCGCGGGGTGCATTTGACACCCTTCCGGGCGCTTGATCAGATGGCCGAAGGGCGGTCGGAGCCCTCGGGAGGACGGCATGAGCACAAGCGTCGGCATCGCGGCCGGTCGGCTGACGGCGGCGGAGATCGCGGAGAACTTCGCCGACATCCATCCGCCGCTCGACCGCTTCGAGGCGCGGGTCGCCGCCGAGCGCTGCCTGTTCTGCTACGAGGCGCCCTGCGTCACCGCCTGCCCGACCTCGATCGACATCCCGCTCTTCGTGCGCCAGATCGCCACCGGCAACCCGATGGGCGCGGCGAAGACGATCCTCGACGCCAACATCATGGGCGGCATGTGCGCCCGCGTCTGCCCGACCGAGACGCTCTGCGAGGAGGCCTGCGTGCGCGAGGCGGCGGAGGGCAAGCCGGTCGAGATCGGCCTCCTGCAGCGCTACGCGACCGACACGCTGTTCGCCGCCGGAAAGCAGCTTTACCGGCAGGGCCCGGCGAGCGGCTTCCGCGTCGCGGTCGTCGGCGCCGGGCCGGCCGGACTCTCCTGCGCGCACCGCCTCGCCGTGCTCGGCCATGCGGTGACGCTCTTCGAGGCGCGCGACAAGGCGGGCGGGCTCAACGAATACGGCATCGCCGCCTACAAGGCGACCGACGCCTTCGCGGCGCGCGAGGTCGACTACATCCTCGGCGTCGGCGGCATCGAGTTGGTGCACGGGCGCCGGCTCGGCCGCGACCTCACCCTCGACGGCCTCAAGGCCGACTATGACGCGGTGTTCCTCGGCGTCGGCCTCGGCGGCGTCAACGAACTCGGCCTCGACGAGGGCATCGCGGGGGTCGACGACGCGGTGGACTTCATCGCGCGGCTGCGCCAGGCGGACGACCTCGCGACCTTGCCGGTCGGCCGCCGCGTGGTCGTGATCGGCGGCGGCATGACCGCCATCGACGCGGCGAGCCAGGCGAAGCGGCTCGGCGCCGAGGAGGTGACGATCGTCTACCGCCGCGGCCAGGAGCGCATGAATGCGAGCGCCTACGAGCAGGAGGTCGCGCAGACCGACGGCGTGCTGATCCGCTGCTGGCTGCAGCCGGTGCGGCTCGTCGCGGCCGATGGCCGGCTCGAAGCGGTCGAGTTCGAATATACGCGCGAGGTGGACGGGCGGCTCGCCGGCACGGGCGAGACGCTCATCATCCCGTGCGACCAGCTGTTCAAGGCGATCGGCCAGACGCTGCTCGGCAGCGAGATCGCCGGCGCGCTTCAGCTGAAGTCCGGCCGCATCGTGGTCGACGACGAGCGGCGAAGCTCGATGCAGGGCGTCTGGGCGGGCGGCGACTGCGTGCTCGGGGCTGAGGACCTGACCGTGCAGGCGGTCGAGGACGGCAAGGTGGCGGCTCATTCGATCGACCGGGCGCTCCGCGCGCTCGCGTCGCGCGTGGCGTGAGGAGGCGGGCATGGCAAATCTCGGCGTCACCTTCTGCGGCGTGAAAGCACCCAATCCCTTCTTCCTCGCCTCCGCGCCCCCGACCGACAAGGCCTACAACGTCGTGCGCGCCTTCAAGGCCGGCTGGGGCGGCGTGGTGTGGAAGACGCTCGGCGAGGACGGCCCGCCGGTCGTCAACGTGTCCGGGCCCCGCTACGGCGCCATCCACGCGCAGGACCGGCGCGTGATCGGCTTCAACAACATCGAACTCATCACCGACCGTCCGCTCGAGGTGAATCTCCGCGAGATCAAGGAGGTTAAGCGCGACTGGCCGGACCGGGCCCTGTTCGTCTCGCTCATGGTCCCCTGCACGGAGGACGCCTGGAAGGCGATCCTGAAGCGGGTGGAAGAGACCGACGCGGACGGCGTGGAGCTGAATTTCGGCTGCCCGCACGGCATGTCCGAGCGCGGCATGGGCTCGGCGGTCGGCCAGGTCCCCGAATATGTGGAGATGGTGACGCGCTGGTGCAAGCAGCACAGCCGCATGCCGGTGATCGTGAAGCTGACGCCCAACATCTCCGACATCCGCAAGCCCGCCGAGGCCGCGGTGCGCGGCGGCGCCGACGCGGTCAGCCTGATCAACACGATCAACTCGGTGATGGGCGTCGACCTCGACACGCTGGAGCCCTGGCCGGCGGTCGGCGGCATGGCGACCCACGGCGGCTATTGCGGCCCGGCGGTGAAGCCGGTCGCGCTCTCCATGGTGAGCGAGATCGCGCGCAATCCGGAGACGAGCCGCGTCCCGGTCTCCGGGATCGGCGGCGTGGAGACCTGGCGCGACGCGGTCGAGTTCCTGGCGCTCGGCGCCTCGACCGTCCAGGTCTGCACGGCGGCCATGACCTACGGCTTCAAGATCGTTGAGGAGATGATCACCGGCCTCTCCGACTACATGGACGCCAAGGGCATCGCGACGGTCGATGAGATCGTCCGCCGCGCCGTGCCGTGCATGACGGACTGGCAGCATCTCAACCTCGACTATGTGGTGAAGGCGGAGATCGACCAGGACCTCTGCATCAAGTGCGGACGCTGCCACATCGCCTGCGAGGACACCTCGCACCAAGCGATCAGCACCCTGAAGGACGGCGTCCGGCACTTCGAGGTGATGGAGGAGGAGTGCGTCGGCTGCAATCTCTGCGTCGTGGTCTGCCCCGTCGACGCCTGCATCACGCTGCGCGAACTGGCGCCCGGCGAGGTCGACCGGCGCACCGGCCAGACGGTGGGCGGCCACCGCACCTGGATGGAGCATCCCAACAACCCGATGGCGGTCTCCCCGCGCGGGCCCAAGGTGGCCGAGCCGGCGGAGTGAGCCGCGGGCTTTGCCGGCCGGCCGCGACGGGGTAAGGAAGGACCGGCGCGCGGCTTGTCTGAAGGGTGAGCCGCCCGCGCCGATCCGCCGCCCATGAGAGCCCGGTCGCCATGCTGAAGACCCGCGTCATCCCCTGCCTCGACGTCAAGGACGGCCGCGTCGTCAAGGGCGTGAACTTCGTCGACCTCGTCGACGCCGGCGACCCGGTGGCGGCCGCGGAGGCCTATGACGCGGCGGGCGCCGACGAACTCTGCTTCCTCGACATCACCGCGACGCACGAGAACCGCGGCATCATCCTCGACGTGGTCCGGCGCACCGCGGAGGTCTGCTTCATGCCGGTGACGGTCGGCGGCGGCGTGCGCAGCCACGAGGACATCCGGCGGCTGATGCAGGCCGGCGCCGACAAGGTCTCGATCAACTCGGCCGCGGTCAACGACCGGCAGTTCGTCGCCGAGGCGGTGAAGCAGGTGGGCGGGCAGTCGATCGTGGTGGCGATCGACGCGAAGCGCGTCTCCGCGCCGGGCGCGCCGTTGCGCTTCGAGGTGTTCACCCATGGCGGCCGCAAGGGCACCGGCCTCGACGCGATCGACTATGCGCGCGAGGTGGTCGATCTCGGCGCCGGCGAGATCCTGCTCACCAGCATGGACCGGGACGGCACGAAATCCGGCTTCGACCTCGAGCTGACGCGCGCCATCGCGGACGCGGTGCCGGTGCCGGTGATCGCGTCGGGCGGCGTCGGCACGCTCGATCATCTGGTCGAGGGGATCCGGGACGGGCATGCGAGCGCGGTGCTGGCGGCCTCGATCTTCCATTTCGGCACCTACACGATCCGCGCCGCCAAGGAGCACCTGCACGCAGCCGGCATCCCGGTTCGGTTGGACTCCTGAGCCACGAATGCTTATAGGCGTTGGAAGCCACGCACGCCGGATCCGGTCGAGGCCGTGGAGCCGCGGCGGGGCATCCTTATGTCTGACTTCACACTCGGCGATCTGGAAGCCATCATCGCCCGACGTGCGATGACGGAGGACGGCAGCTCCTATACGCGGAGCCTGGTCGCCAAGGGCATGGCCCGTTGCGCCAAGAAGCTCGGCGAGGAGGGCGTCGAGGCGGCGCTCGCCGCGGTCGGCGGCGACCGGACCGAGCTTCGCCAGGAGGCGGCGGACCTGCTCTACCATCTGCTCGTCGTCCTCCATGTGGCCGGCATCCCGGTCGAGGAGGTCACCGCCGAACTGAAGGCCCGCACGGTGCGTTCGGGCCTCGAGGAAAAGGCCGCGAGGCCGAAGGACTGAGACGGCCGGGTCCGGGACCACCGCCGGGCAGATCGAGGACGAGAGCATGTCCCGATCGGATGACTGATCCGATCGGGACATGCTCTAGAGTCAATAACTTGAGCCGGTCCTTATCGTTCGGATCCTTGCGATCCGAACGGGACGGGCTCTAGCCGGGGCGTGGGGTCCCGGCGAGCCGGACGCCGGTCCGGGACTGCGACGAGGGGGCCTCGGATTTGGACCGACGCGTGACCACCGCCGACGAGGCCGCCGCGACCGCTCCGGCGGCATCCGCGATACCGCTCGGTTTTCCCGCCTTCGGCGCGGCCAAGCACGCGATTCCGGCGCCCTACAACGCGTTCACCCGCGAAGAGTGGTCGCATCTGCGCGCCGACACGCCGATGACGCTGACCGAGGACGACCTGTCGCGGCTGCGCTCGCTGAACGATCCGATCTCGCTCGACGAGGTCGTGCACATCTATCTGCCGCTCGCCCGCCTCATCTCCATGTATGTGGAGGCGTCGCAGAGCCTGTTCCGCGTGACCAACCGCTTTCTCGGCCGCAACAGCGCCAAGGTGCCCTATGTAATCGGCCTCGCAGGATCGGTCGCGGTCGGCAAGTCGACCACGGCGCGCATCCTGCGCGCGCTGCTGTCGCGCTGGCCGTCGAGCCCGAAGGTGGACCTGGTCACCACCGACGGCTTCCTGTTCCCGAACGCGGTGCTCGAGCGCGAAGGGCTCATGCGGCGCAAGGGCTTCCCCGAGAGCTACGACGTCGGGCGGCTGCTCGACTTCCTCTCCGCCATCAAGGCGGGCGAGAGCGCGGTCAGCGCGCCGGTCTATTCGCACCTCGTCTATGACGTGGTCGCCGGCGAGACGATCACGATCGACAAGCCGGATATTCTCATTCTGGAAGGCCTGAACGTGCTGCAGACCGACCGGCTGCCGCTCGACGGCAAGGCGGTGCCCTTCGTCTCGGACTATTTCGACTTCTCGATCTATCTCGACGCCGAGGAAGAGCTGCTCAAGCAGTGGTACATCGAGCGCTTCCTGCGCCTGCGCGAGACCGCGTTCCGCGACCCGCAGAGCTACTTCCACCGCTATGCGCGGATCACCCAGGACGAGGCGCTGAAGATCGCGGACGACCTCTGGACCAACATCAACCTGGTCAATCTGCGCGAATCCATCTTCCCGACCCGCCCGCGCGCCGACCTCATCCTCGACAAGGGCAGCCGCCACCACATCGAGACGGTGCTGCTCAGGAAGCTGTGACGGCGGCTGCGCCGCCGGGCGCTTCGCCGCGGCGAGAACGATCGCGGCCGCTATGTCGCCTTCGCCATCTGCGCGTTCCGGAGCCGCTCGGCATAGACGTTGATGATCAGGGCGGCGAGCAGGATCAGGCCGCGGATCAGGATCTTCAGGAAGCTGTCGATGTTGACGTGATCGAGGCCGTTGTTCAGCACGCCGAGCACGAACAGGCCGACGATCGTGTTGCCGATGCCGCCGCGCCCGCCGAACAGGCTTGTGCCGCCGACCACCACCGCGGCGATGGCGTCGAGCAGGTAGCTGTCGAACTCGTTCTGCTGCGCCGAGCCGAAATAGGCGACGCCGAGCATGCCGGCCATGCCCGAGCAGACCGCCGAGATGACCATCACGGCGCCGACGATGAAGGCAACGTTGACGCCCGAATATTCCGCCGCCTCGCGGTTGCCGCCGACCATGTAGACGTAGCGGCCGAAGCGCGTGTAGGTCAGCACCAGATGGGCGATCAGGAGCGTCGCGGCCGCCACGATGACGATCCACGGCACGCCGACGAAGCTCTTCGAGCCGAGCGTCTGGATCAGCGGCGGCACCGAATAGGCGATCTGGCCGCGCACCAGCATGGCCGAGATGCCGGCGCCGATCTGCATCATGGCGAGCGTCATGATGAAGGACGGGATGCCGATCTTGGTCACGCCGATGGCGGTGATCATGCCGAGCGCGAAGCAGGCCCCGAAGGCGAGGATGATGGCGAGGAAGCCCGGCAGCGGCAGGTTCGCGATGTTCACGCTCGCGTCCTGCAGCGTGAAGAAAGCGACCACGATGCCGGTGGCGTTGGCGACGCTGGCGACCGAAAGGTCGATCTCGGCGGTGAGAATCACGAAGGTGAGGCCGACGGCGATGATCGCCGTCACCGAGACCTGCTGCAGGATGTTCCAGACATTGCCGACCGAGGTGAAGCTCGGGCTCGCGAAGCTGAAGAAGCCGATCAGGAACACCAGGGTGACGAGCGGCGCGAGATTGCGCAGCTGACCGGCCAGCCAGGCGCCGAGCCCGCCCGGGGCCTTGGCGCGGGAGCGGTCGAAGTCGGGACTGCTGGCGGTCATGGTCGTTTTCCCGAACTGGGCGCGCGGGCCCCTAAAAAGAACTCAGGCGGCGGCGAGGAGGCGGTCCTTGGTGATGCTCTCATTGGCGAATTCGCCGGCGATGACGCCGCGCCGCATGACCAGGATCCGGTCCGCCATGGACAGCACCGTCTCCGGCTCGGCCGAGACGACGATCACGGCGAGGCCGCGCTCCTTCAGCGACTTCACGATCTTCACCACGTCTTCCTTGGCGCCCACATCCATGCCGCGGGTGGGCTCGCTGAGGATGAGCACCCGCGGCAGATGCGTCAGCCAGCGCGCCAGCGCGACCTTCTGCTGGTTGCCGCCGGAGAGCGAGCCGAGCCGCGTGTTGGAGTGCGGCGCCTTGATCGAGAGCGCGGCGACGTGCCGGTCGGCGATGGCGCGCTCCTCCTTCGGCTTCAGGAAGAGCTTGTGCAGCCGTTCGAGGATCGAGATCGAGATGTTCTTGTAGATCGGCTCCTCGCCGAACAGCATGGCGCGCCGGCTCTCCGGCACGAAGGCGATGCCGGCGCGTTTCGCCTCGGCGGTGTTCTTCAGCTTCACCAGCGCGCCGGCGACCTTGATTACGCCCGACTTCGGCGGCGTCTTGGCGGAGAGCGCGCGGGCGAGCTCGATCTGGCCGGAGCCCATGAAGCCATAGATGCCCAGCACCTCGCCCGCATGCACCTTGAGCGAGACATTCTCGAAGGCCGAGCCGTAGCCGATGCCCTCGGTCTCCAGCGCGACCGGCGCCTCTTTCGGGCTCGACAGCGCAATCTCGCCGAGCCAGCTCTCCTCGAGCTCCTCGCGGCCCGTGCCGATCATGCGCTCGATGATCCAGCCCTTGTCGGTCTCGGGCGTGACCGCCGCGGTCACCACCTTGCGGCCGTTGCGGAAGATCGAGATCTCGTCGGAGATGCCGAGGATGTCGTCGAGGAAATGCGAGATGAAGATGATCGAGCGGCCGCTCTCCTTGAGCTTGCGGAGCACGCCGAACAGGCGCTCCGTCTCGGGCGGCGAGAGCGCGGAGGTCGGCTCGTCGAGAATGATGATGCGGGCGCCCGAGAAGAGCACGCGAGCGAGCTCGACCAGCTGCTGGATGCCGATCGGCAAAAGGCCGATGCGCATGCGCGGATCGATGTCGAGGCCGAGATTGTCGAGCTGCTTGCGCGCCTGGCGGTTCATCTCGGCCCAGTCGACGGTGCCGAGGCGGGTGAGCGGCTGGCTGCCGAGGAACACGTTCTCGGCGACGGTCAGGTCCGGCGCGATGGCGAGCTCCTGATGCACCATGCCGATGCCGGCGGCCAACGCGTCGCGAGACGAGCGGAAGTGGACCTCCCGCCCGTCGATGCGATAGCTGCCGGTGTAGCTCGCATGCACGCCGGCGATGATCTTCATCAGGGTGCTCTTGCCCGCCCCGTTCTCGCCGACGAGACCATGGATCTCGCCGGCGCGAAGGGTGAAGTCGACATCGCGCAAGGCCTGGACACCGCCGAAGGCCTTGGAGATGCCGGCGAGCTCGAGCAGCGGTGGCGTGCTGCTCATGCGTGGCCTCGTCGTGGACGGATGCGAAGATGCGTGCCCGATCGTCAGATCAGGAACTGCTCTTCCATCCAGGCCATGCCGGCGGCGTTCGCCTTGGTGACGACCGGACCGTCGGTGACGATGCTCTTCGGAATGTCGGTGCCGGTCTTGGCGCCGTTGATGACCGCGCCGACGCCCGCGATGATCGCGCCGCCGTGGATGCGGCAGGACGGGTTGCGCACGGTCGCGAACATGCGGCCGTCCGACACCGCGGCGATCGCGGGCGGCATGGCGTCGACGCCGCCGATCTTGATCTCGGTGCGGCCCTTGGCCTTCATGACGTTGTAGGCGGCGAGCGCCATGTCGTCATTGTGGAAGAAGGCCGCGTCGATCTTCGGATACTTGGTCAGGTAGGATTCCCAGAGGCGGACCGCCTTGGTGACGTCCCAGTCGGCCGGCTGCGTCTCGAGCACCTCGATCTTCGGGAACTTCTTCACGACCGAATCGAAGCCGCGGGCACGGCCCTGGGCACCGGTGTGGCCGAGCGCGCCCTGCGTCATGATCACCTTGCCTTCGCCGCCGATGGCGTCGACCAGGGCCTGGGTCACCGAGGCGCCCATGAACTCGTTGTCCGGAGCGAGGAAGGTGTGCACGTTGATCGTATCGAGCGGGGCGATCAGCGTGTCCATGTCGATGACCGGCGTGCCGGACTCGATCAGCTTGTTGACCGGCGCTGTGAGCGTGCCGATGCCGAAGGCCTGGATCGCGACGAAGTCCCACTTCTGCGAGGCGAGGTTGTCGACGGCGGCGCGCTGCTTCACGGCGTCGAGCTGCCCGTCGAACCAGGTCACTTCCACGTTGAAGAGCTTGCCCCAGTATTCGGCGGCCTGCTTGCCCTGGGCGCACCAGGTCGCCTGCAGGCCGGCATTCGAGAAGGCGGCCTTGAGCGGGCGCGTGGCGCGGCCGGCTTCCTTGGCCATCGCCTGGGCGATGAAGGGATCGACGCCGAAGCCGCCGAAGATCGCGGCGGCGCCCATGCCGAGCGTGGCGGCGCGCATCAGGTCGCGACGGGACACGTCGCCATGGTCTTGATCGTTGGACATTGCTTCCTCCTTTGGGTGAACGGGCCTTTTGCCTCTTTGCAGGGGGGAAGCTCGCACGGAAGCCGTCCAGCTTCAACTGTCCAACCGACATTCCTCAGACATTTGATCGACCAAATGTGAAAGCTTCTGAAGGGCCTGTCAGCCGTGCGTCATGGCGGCGCCGGAAGCTTGGCCGCGGCCCCGATTTCAGACGCGCATCGGCATCAGCACATAGAGCGCGTCCGCCTGGCCCAGGTCCTGGATGAGCGTCGGGGAGCCCGGATCGGCGAGCCGGAACACGGCCGTCTCGGTCTCGAGCTGGCTCGCGATGTCGAGCAGGTAGCGGCTGTTGAAGCCGATGTCGATCGGGTCGGATTCGTATTCGACGCCGAGTTCCTCGGTGGCCGAGCCCGAATCCGGATTGATCACGGTGAGGGTCAGCCGGCCCTCGGCGACGGTCAGCTTCACCGCGCGGCCGCGCTCCGACGAGATGGTCGAGACCCGGTCCACCGCGGCGGCGAATTCGCTGCGGTCGACCTTCAGTTCCTTGTCGTTGCCCTGCGGGATGACGCGGCTGTATTCGGGGAAGGTGCCGTCGATCAGCTTCGAGGTGAGCACCACCGCCGGCCCGGCCGCGCCTTCCTCGGCGCCCTTGCCGTGGAAGGTGAGGCGGATCTTGGTGTCGGAGAGTTCCACGCCGACCTTCGCGTCCGGATCCTCGATCAGCTTCTGGATCTCGCCGACCGTCTTCCTCGGCACGATGATGCCCGGCATCTGCTCGGAACCGTGCGGCGCCTCGATCTCGGCCTGGGCGAGCCGGTGGCCGTCGGTCGCCACGGCGCGGAAGCGCAAGGACCCGCCCACCTCGACCGTGTGGAAGAAGATGCCGTTCAGGTAGTAGCGCGTCTCCTCGGTGGAGATGGCGAACTGGGTGCGGTCGACGAGCCGCTTCAGGTCGCCGGCGCCGAGCGTGAAGCGGTGCGAGAAGGTGCCGGCGGTGAGGTCGGGAAAATCCTGCTCGGGCAGCATCTGCAGGGCGAATTTCGAGCGGCCGGACTTCAGGTCCAGCGTGGCGCCGTCGTTGCGGGTGGAGAGTTCGATCTGCGAGCCGTCCGGCAGCTTGCGCACGATGTCGTAGAGCATGTGCGCCGGGACCGTGGTGGCGCCAGGCTCGGCCACCATCGAGGGCACCGTCTCGGAGATTTCGAGGTCGAGGTCCGTCGCCTTCAGCCGCAGATCGCCGCCTTCCGCGCGGAGCAGCACGTTCGACAGGATCGGGATCGTGTTGCGTCGCTCCACCACGCGATGGACGTGGTTCAGCGACTTCAGGAGGTGGGCCCGCTCGACGGTGACTTTCATGGGATACGGTCCGAACTCAAGGATCATCGGGCCGGCGATCACGTCCTCGGCCCAGGCGGGGTGGGCGGCCGCGCGCGACCTCGGCGCATCGCGCCGGGCGGTGCGGCCGGGACTGGGAAACTTGGCCTCAACGAAGCGTCAAGGCAAGGGCCGGCGGCCCGGTATTCGCGTAGGCGCGCGCATTTGTGCCGCGCCGCGGACGGGGCCGGCGCGGCACGGGGGCGAGCGCGGGCTCAGCCGTTCGGCTGCGGCCCGGCATAACCTTCCACGATCACCACATCGACCGTCGCGTAGCGGTCGCGCACGGCGGCGGCGGCCTGGTAGCCGGGGCTGTCGTGGCAGGCGCGCGCCTGTTCGACGCTGTCGAACTCGATCACCACATGGCGCGGCTTCAGCTTGCCGGTGAGCTCCGTCGTCGCGCCGCCACGCACCAGGAAACGGGCGCCGTATTCCTTGAACGGCGCGGCGTTCAGCCGCTGATACTCCTTGAAGCCCTCTGGGTCGTGCACGTCCACATGGGCGATCCAGTATCCCTTGGGCAATGTGCCCTCCCATCGAAAATCGGTTTCGTCGACTTTTTGTCGACCAGATAGCGGCGTCTGTAAATCAGCGGGCTCGGGCCTTCTCCCGCCGGGGCCCTCCGAAAAGGCCAGACAGCCTTGATTCCCGAACGACTTATAGCCTGATCGAGAAAATTGGAGGGCAAGTGTCCGGTACCGGACACTCATGCCCGACGACATCGGGGGCCTTCGTATCGGGAGGCTCCGCGGGCTCGGGACATGCCGCGGCCCGACGCCGACGGCGGCGACAGGGAAAGCCTGGCGGGGAACCCGTCGCCATCCATCGCCGCCCTGCAGCGAATACGACTCTAGAGGGTCATCTCCACCATCAGGTCGCTCATGAACCTGCCGACGCAGGCGGGATCATGGGGCATGGACGCCAGGCCCTTCAGGACGTTGGGATTGGCGCGCATGAACGGCGCGTTCGCGCGCATCACGTCGCGATAGGTGCTAGCGGTATTGACGAAGCGCTGGAACGGCTGGTCGGCGCCGCCACCGCGCAGCATCAGGTCGCCGCGGCGCTGCTGCTCGGCCGTCAAGGCGAAGATCGTCTGCCCCTCCTTGACCGTCTCAGTGACCTTGATCGTGTCGATCGTGTCGGGCGCGACCTTGGTCGGGTCGTCGGAGAGAATGACGAAATCGGCGAGCTTGCCGACCTCGATCGAGCCCTTGTGCCCCTCCTCGAACTGCTGGTAGGCGGCCCAGATCGTCATCGCCTTCAGCGCGGTCAAGACATCGACGCGGTGGTTCGGACCCAGGATGTCGCCGGACCGGGTGCGCCGGGTGACCGTGGCGTCGAGCACCCGCATGGAATCCGGCAGCGCGACCGGCGCGTCGTGATGCGAGGTGAAGATCATGCCGCGCTGGCGGACCCATCCCGTGGGCGAGATGTTCTCCGCGGCCACAGGACCGACCGTATGCTCGCGGTGCCAGTCGCCCCAGTAGAAGGTATGCATCGGGAAAAGCGACATGACGACGTCGAGGTCCTTATAGGCATCCACCTGGTCCTCTCGCAGGAACTGCCCATGGATCAGAACAGCCCGTCGGTCGGCCCGGCCTCGCTTGGCCGCCGCCGACTTGAGTGCGGCGATATACATGTCCGAGGCGGCTTCGCCGTTGCTGTGTGTCAGCAGATGCACATTGTTCTGATAGGCCCAGTCGACGAGCTTGAGGGTCTCCTCCGGCTTGACGGTGGCGTAGCCCAGATAACCGGGCGGATAGTTGCCGACCGGATCGTAGTAGGGCTTGTCGCGGAAGGCCGTGAAGCCTTGCGGCGATCCGTCGAGTGACAGCTTGCCGCCGGCCAACCGCATGCGATTGCTGTAAGTCGTGCTTCGATTGGCGAGGATATAGTCGCGGTCGGTCTGAACATCGACATAGACTGCGATATCGTTCTTGAAGCCCTGTTCGGCCGCGACCGCCTTGATGATGTCGGCGATCTGTGGCGTGGCGCGGCCTTCTTGAGCCGTCGTGTAGCCGAAGCGTGCCCAGAGTTCGGACCCGGCCTTCGCAAAGGTCTTGATGCCCGCCACGCCGACACTGGCGATCACCTTGAGGCCGCCTGCAATGAGGGCTGTCTCTTCCAAGACGCCGTCGGGTTCCTTGCCGCCCGGCTTCCGGCGGATGACGCCACCCGCCGGATCGGGGGTGTCCGCGGTGATGCCGGCGATCTCGAGCGCCTTAGAGTTCAGCGCGCCGAGATGGGCCGACTGGTGGACCAGCACGATCGGCACGTCGCGCGAGACGAGATCGAGGTCGTCGCGCGTCGGATGCCTCAGCTCCTTCAGTTGCGAGTTGTCGTAACCGAAGCCGACGATGAGGTTGGCTTTCCGCACGGCCTCGGCATTGGCAGCGACCCATTCCCGCAAGACGCCCTGGAGACTGGCGATATCCGTGACGTTGCCATCGGGCGGTGCCAAGAGGTTGGCGGAGAGGGCCTGCAGGCCGCCGAACACAATGTGCCCGTGAGGGTCCACGAAACCCGGCAGGAGCGTTCGCCCGGCAAGATCGATGAGTTGCGTCTGTGGTCCGCGCAACCGCAGGACATCGGCCACAGGGCCGACGGCGACGATCCGGCCGCCGCGCTCGGCGACCGCCTCGGCCCGCATCGACGCGTCGTTCATCGTGTAGATCGGGCCTCCCGACCAAATGCGGTCGGCCGGCGGCGCCGATTGCGCCGATGCGTGGCGGTGTCCCGCCAGCGCCGAGGCCAATGTTGACGCCGATAGCATAAGGACAGTGCGCCGCGACATGCGGTGGGCCATTGGACTTCTCCCCGATATATTGTGTTTAATGAATAAATATCTCGTGCTGCCGCAATGTCCAGCTTCCGCTGGATCGCGGCTGCCGCGGCGATCGGTCTGGCGCCAGTTCTGTGGCGAGGCCTGCGGCGAAGAGGTCAAGCAAATTGACCAAGGGCGGCAGGTTTGTGGACCATCTCTCGGGCGATACGAGGTCGCGTTTGCGCGGGCGGATCCGGCCGCGGGCCGCTCCTCTCCGTCAGGCGCCGATGATGCCGTCGCGCACGGCGCGGGTGCGGCGCGGGATGCGGGTGCCGCGGGCGACCATGTCCTTCAGGATGACATACATCTCCGCCGCCATGAGGGCGTCGTTGAAGGCGTCGTGCTGGGCGAGCGGCGGCAGGCCGAGGTCTTCCATGATGCTGGCGAAGCGCAGGTCGAGTTCGGTGCCCTGCGGCGCGTCGCCATATTTGCGGTCGTAGTAGAGACGCGAGACCTCGATGCGCCGGTTGGGCAGGCGCAGGCCGTAATATTCGCGCGTATAGCGGTCCATCATCGCGGCGTCGAAGTCGATCCAGTAGCCGACGAGCGGCCGGGTGCCGACGAAGTTCACGAAATCCGGCAGGACGAGGCGGATCACTTCGGCCTCGGCGACGTCGCGGCCGCGGATCTGGTGCACGCGGATCGCTTCCGCCGTCATCGCCGCTTCCGGCTTGATCACGGCGCGGAACGCCTCGCTCGCGAGGATGCGGTTGCCGCGGATGCGGATCGCCGCGATCGAGACCACGTCGTCGCGGGCGGTGTCGAAGCCGGTCGTCTCGCAGTCGAGCGACACCACCTCGCCGGTCTCGTCGGGCTCGAACATCCAGAGCCAGCGCTTGTCCCACAGGCGCTGCTGGTCGACGAGCTTCCGGGTCGCCCTGAGGAGGCCCATCAGAACAGCCCCAGCTTGTAGTGGCTGCGCACGATGTCGCGGAACTGCCTCACCACCTTGAGCGCGTCGCGCAGCAGGTCGCGGTCGAGCGAATTGAGTTCCGACGGCTGCACCAGGCTCTCGCCCTCGGTGGTGCCGCGCCGCGCCGCGCGCAACTGCGAGCGCAGCCGCAGCTCCATGAAATAGCGGAACGCGCCGATCAGCTCGCGCGCGAAGGCCGCGTCGTAGAGGCCGGTGTCGGTCAGCCGCTCGATCCGATCGACGGTCGGCGTCGCCGCGATGCCCTTCTCGATCGAAAGGCTGCGGATGCCGTGCACGATCGGGAAGATGCCGATCTTCTTCAGGTCCATCGGCTCCTCGCGGCCGACGCTCGCGAGAAGCGCGTTGATGACGCCGCCGGGGCCGGGGAACTGGTCGATCGCCATGGCGAAGTGGGCGAGATAGGCGCTCTCCCCGCGCATCATGTCGACGAATTCCCGCTTCGCCCGCTCCACGAGCCGCTGATCGCCGGCGACGCAGACGGCGTCGAAGAAGATGCCGAGATGCATCGGGCTCTCCTCGGTCGGCGACAGCACCCAGCGGCGGATCTGCGCCGTGAAGTCCTCGATCGTCGCCGACCAGACCGGGTTCGAGACCATCACGTCGCCCGGACAGGGCGGGAAGCCGAACCGTTCGAGCGCGCCGGAAAAGTCGCGGCGGAACGCCTTGAGGTCCTCCTCGGGCACGGGCCCGGCGAGGAGGAGGCCGTTGTCCTGGTCGGTGCGCACGGTCTGTTCGCCGCGCCCCTCCGAGCCCATGATCATCAGCGCGCCGGAGCGGCGGATCGTCTCCGGGGCGACCATGTCGAACAGGCGGGCGAACAGCTGCCGGTTCAGGTCCGACGTCATCTCGGCGATCACGTCCACCTTCACGCCCTGGCGGTGCAGGCTGTCGACCTGGGCCTGGATGTCGCGCGCAGCGATCTCCAGGTCGTCGAGCCCATGGGCGCGGTCGATGCGGCCGGGGATCAGCTGCGAGTTGCCGGCGAAGAGGCCGAGGATGTCGATGTCCTCGATGACGCCCGTATAGACGCCGTCGCGGGTCACGGCGAGGCGGCGCTTGTTGTGCTTGGTCATCAGCATGAGCGCCTCGAACACGAAGTCGTTCTCGCCGAGCGCGACCACCTCCCAGTTGGTCACGTCGCCGACCGGCGTCTCGAGCGGCTTGCGCTGCAACACGACGCCCTTGGAAAGGTTCATGCCGGTGACGACGCCGATGCGGTCGCCGCTCTTCACGAACAGCGTGTTGCAGTCGGCGTCGCGCATGGCGTGGCCGGCTTCCTCGATCGTCGCCGACGCGTCGACGAACACGGCCGGGCGCGGCCGCGCCTCGTGGACCCGCGCCCGCAAGACACTGTCGACGCCCTCGGCCACGTCGGCGCGCGCCATCGCCTCGATGCGGCGGGAAATCTCCGAGTAGAAATAGGCGGCGAAGCGCGGGTTGCGGCGGACGAGGCTCAGCACCGTCTCCCGCGGCACCAGATAGACGAGCGTCTCCTCGACCGCGCGGAAGCGGGAGCCGGCGGCGCCATGCACCACGGCGCGCGGGTCGAAGCTGTCCTTGGCGCCGAGCACGGCGTTGACGTCGCCGCGCTCGTCGAGTTCCTCGACCGCGCCCTTGATGATGACGTGGAGATGGTCGGACGGCTTGCCGAGCTCGACCGCGGTCTCGCCCGGCGCCAGATAGCCGATGTCGAGCACGGCGCGGAGCTCCTCGACCTCGGCATGAGTGAGCCGGTCGAAGGGCGGATTGAGCGCGTCGAAGGCCTTGGGCATGACGGGTCCCCCGTCGGACATGGATGCGCCCGGGCGAGATGCCGCCCGGGCGAAGGTTCGTGGTGACGGGCCTTGGCGGCGATCAGTGCGCCGAGGCGCCGGCGGCGCCGATGCCGGTCTGCGAGCGGACGAACTGGGCGTCGAAGGCGTCCCGTTCGGAGGCCGCCTGGCGCGACCGGTCGATCAGCGACACGACCCAGATGATCACGAAGGCGATGGTCATCGAGAACAGCGCCGGGTTGTTGTAGGGGACCGGCGCGGAACCCTTGGCGTGGAGCAGCACGCCCTCCCAGACCGCCGGGCCGAGCACCACCATGGTGACCGAGACGACGAGGCCGACGAAGCCGCCGACCAGTGCGCCGGCCGTGGTCGTGCCCTTCCAGAACATGCTCATTGCGAGCACGGGGAAGTTGCAGGAGGCCGCCACCGCGAAGGCGAGGCCGACCATGAAGGCGATGTTCTGGTTCTCGAAGGCGATGCCGAGCACGATCGCCACGATGCCGAGCACCACCGTCGCCATCTTGGAGACCTGGATCTCCTTCTGCTCGGTCGCCGTCTTCTTGGCGAACACCGAGGCGTAGAGGTCGTGGCTGATCGCCGAGGCGCCGGCGAGCGCCAGGCCCGACACCACCGCGAGGATCGTCGCGAAGGCGACCGCCGAGATGAAGCCGAGGAAGAGATTGCCGCCGACCGCGTTGGCGAGGTGGATCGCCGCCATGTTGGAGCCGCCGCGGATGACGCCCTTCACGTCCAGGAAGGACGGGTCGGTGGCGACCAGCACGATCGCGCCGAAGCCGATGATGAAGGTCAGGATATAGAAGTAGCCGATGAAGCCGGTGGCGTAGAACACGGACTTTCGCGCCGCCTTGGCGTCGGCGACGGTGAAGAACCGCATCAGGATGTGCGGCAGGCCGGCGGTGCCGAACATCAGGCCGATGCCGAGCGAGATCGCCTCGATCGGGTTGGTGACGAGGCCGCCGGGCGCCATGATGGCGTCGGTCTTCTTCACCTCGACCGCCTTGGCGAACAGGGCCTCCGGCGAGAAGCTGAACTGGGCCATGACCATGAAGGCCATGAAGGAGGCGCCGGCGAGGAGCAGGACCGCCTTGATGATCTGCACCCAGGTGGTCGCGACCATGCCGCCGAAGGTCACGTAGACGATCATCAGGATGCCGACCAGCACCACCGCGATCCAGTATTCGAGGCCGAACAGGAGCTGGATCAGCTTGCCGGCGCCGACCATCTGGGCGATCAGGTAGAACGCCACGACGACGAGCGAGCCGCAGGCGGAGAGCACGCGGATCGGCGTCTGGCCGAGCCGGAACGAGGCGACGTCCGCGAAGGTGAACTTGCCGAGGTTCCTGAGCGGTTCGGCGAGCAGGAACATGATGATCGGCCAGCCGACCAGGAAGCCGATCGAATAGATCAGGCCGTCATAGCCGGACGTGTAGACGAGGCCGGAAATGCCGAGGAAGGAGGCGGCCGACATGTAGTCGCCGGCGATGGCGAGGCCGTTCTGGAAGCCGGTGATGCCGCCGCCCGCGGTGTAGAACTGGGCGGCCGACTTGGTCTGTGCCGCCGCCCATTTGGTGATGCCGAGGGTGAACAGGACGAAGGCGAGGAACATGCCGATCGCCGTCCAGTTGGTCGCCTGCTGCTGCACGGCGCCGAGGTCCGGCCCGGCCGCATGCGCGGCGGAGATGCCGAGGATCGCCGCGAAGGCGGCGGAAAAGGCGAGCGGAGTTCTCATTTCGCGGCGTCCTCCTTGATGGCGGCGATCAGCGTGTCGTAGTCGCGGTTGGCGCGCATGACGTAGATGCCGGTCAGCACGAAGGCCGACAGGATCACGGCGACGCCGACCGGAATGCCGAGGGTCATCACCCCGGTGCCGAGCTTGATCGCGAGCCACTCCTTCTTGAACGCCACCACCAGGATGAAGCCGTAGTAGATGACGAGCATGATGATGCTCAGGATCCAGCCGAAGCTTGTGCGCTTCTCCACCAGTTCCTGGAATTTTGGGTTCGCCCGAACCCGCGCGACGAGATCAGCCTGCATTGGTACCTCCCGAGACTTGGCGGTCGGCGCGGGCCGCGCGCGGCAAAGCCCGGCCTGCGGCCCGATCGCGCGATCGGTCCGTCGGTTCGGTGCTGCCTGTCGCTGGTCGGGCCGCCCGGCCCTCGGCCCGTGAAAGTGCGGGCCGATCTCAGCCAGTCATGGCAAAGCGGGCGCGCGGTTTGAAGCCCGCACTTCGTCGTGAGACTTTGGCAGATGCGCAGAAACCCTGACGGGCAGGGTTTCGGGGCGATGCCGGTCGGGCCCATCTGTCGGGCACGACCTGGTCTCGGCGTCCTTTGCGGGAGTCGCACCGGCCGAGCGGCCCCGGCCGCCCGCCCGGCTGGAACAGACGGGCGGAGCGGACTACTTGACGGGAGCGCCGCGGCCGAATGAGCCGTCGCCGCGGAGGAGCTGCCGATGCTGTCGGAACTCGAAGTCGAACGCTATGCCCGCCACATCGTGCTGCGCGACCTCGGCGGGCCGGGGCAGCAGAAGCTCAAGGCCGCGCGCGTGCTCGTGGTCGGCGCCGGGGGCCTCGGCGCGCCGGCGATCCTCTATCTCGCCGCCGCCGGGATCGGCCGCATCGGCATCGTCGACGACGACCGCGTCTCGCTCTCGAACCTGCAGCGCCAGGTGATCCACGCGGTCGCCGATCTCGACCGGCCGAAGGTCGAGAGCGCCGCCGACCATGTCGCGCGCATCAACCCGCATGTGGCGGTGGAGACCCATCAGACCCGGCTCGACGCCGGCAACGCCGCCGACCTCGTCGCCCGCTACGACGTGGTGGTGGACGGTTCGGACAATTTCGACACGCGCTATCTCCTGTCGGACGTGGCCTTCCGCCAGCGCCGGCCGCTGGTGACGGCCGCCGTCTCCGAATACGACGGCTCGCTCACCACGCTGATGCCGCATCTGAACGGCGCGGACGGACGCCCGAACCCGACCTACCGCTGCCTCTTCCCGGAGCCGCCGCCGGCCGGCACGGTGCCGTCCTGCGCCCAGGCCGGGGTGCTCGGGGCGCTGGTCGGGGTGATGGGCTCGCTGCAGGCGCTCGAAGTGATCAAGCTCGTCGCCGGCATCGGCGAGCCGCTGGTCGGCCGGCTCCTGATGTTCGACGCGCGAGCTATGGCCTTCGACACGATCGGCTATCGCTGGGACCCGGCCAATCCGCTGAACGGGACCGGCGTCTGACGCCCCGGTCCGCGCGGCTTCACATGCCGCGCACCGCCGGACGCGTCCGCGCCGTGTCGGCGTCGCGGACGCGGGCGCGGAACGGGCTCGACCGGTACACGCCCTGGATCCGGTAGGAGGCGAAGAAGGCGAGCTCCTCGAGCGCGCGGGCGAGGCCCGGCTCCTCCGGATGACCCTCCACGTCGGCGAGGAACTGGGTCGCCGTGAAGGTGCCGCCGACCATGTAGCTTTCCAGCCGCGTCATGTTGATGCCGTTGGTGGCGAAGCCGCCGAGCGCCTTGTAGAGCGCGGCCGGCACGTTCCGGACCTCGAACACGAAGGTGGTCATGATCGGGCCGACGCCGAAGGCCGCGCGCAAATCCTCGCGCGACAGGATGATGAAGCGCGTCGTGTTGTGGCTCTCGTCCTCGATGTCGGCCTTGAGGATGTCGAGGCCGTAGATCTCGGCGGCGAGGCGCGAGGCGATCGCGCCGCGCGAGCGCTCGCCGGCTTCCGCGATCTGGCGCGCGGATCCGGCCGTGTCGGCGCCGACGACCGGCGCGAGGCCGAGATTGCGCAGCGCGATGCGGCACTGGCCGAGCGCCTGCGGATGGCTCTGCGCACTCTTCAGTTCGTCGAGGCTCACGCCCTTCAGCGCCATCAGCTGGTGCCGGATCGGCAGGAAGTATTCGCCGATGATGTGCAGGTTCGACTGCGGCAGCAGGTGATGGATGTCGGCAACGCGGCCCGCGATCGAGTTCTCGACCGGGATCATGCCGAGATCCGCCGCGCCGCTCTCGATCGCCGCGAAGCAATCCTCGAAGGTCTGGCAGGGCAGCGCCTCGTAGTCCGGATAGACCTCCCGGCAGGCGATGTGGCTGTTCGCGCCGGGCTCGCCCTGGAACACGATCTTCTTGCGGCCGGTCATGTGGGTCTTCCTTGCTTGCTGGTCCACCCGCGTCAGCGCGCGAGCATGGCCCTGGCCTTTTCGAGGTCCTCGGGCGTGTCGACGCCGAGCGGTACGGTCGTCACGATGCCGACGTCGATGCGCATGCCGGCTTCGAGCGCGCGCAGCTGTTCGAGCTTCTCGCGCTGTTCCAGCGGCGCCGGCGGCAGGCGTACGAAGCGTTCCAGCGCGGCGCGGCGATAGGCGTAGAGGCCGATATGGTGGTAGAGCGGGCCCGGCCCGGTCGGGGCGGTGGCGCGGGTGAAGTAGAGCGCGCGCAGGCGGTCCGGGCCGATCGGCGTGCCGATCGCCTTGACCACGTTGGGGTTGGTCTTTTCCGCCTCGACCGTGATCTCGGCCGCGATGGTGGCGATGTCGACGGCGGGCTCGTCGAGCGGCCGGAACGCGGCGCGCACCGCCTCCGGCTCGATGGTCGGCAGGTCGCCCTGCACATTGACGACCAGGTCGAAGCGGCCCTCGGCGTCGTAGCGGCCGAGCGCCTCGAAGATGCGGTCCGAGCCGGTCGGATGGTCCGGGCTCGTCATCACCGCCTCGCCGCCGGCCGCGCGGACCGCGTCGGCGATGCGCATATCGTCGCAGGCGACCACGACCGGGCCGATATCGGCCTCCACAGCGCGGCGCCACACATGCACGATCATGCCCTCGCCGTGGATGTCGGCGAGCGGCTTGCCGGGCAGCCTGGTGGCGGACATCCGGGACGGGATGAGGACGAGCGCGCGGGCGGACATGACGGTTCCTGGGCGGTTCCCGGTGGGGTCGGCAGCCCCTTGCCGGATGGGACGAAAGTGTCGCAAGCCGGCGCGGCGGCGGCCGCTTTATACGTATGGACACGCCGACAGGAAAGCGGGTAGTTTCCGCGCCGCCGAACGGGGCTCCGTCGCCGCCGGACGCTGCGGCTCGACCTTTAGCCGAGGCGGGCCGCGCCGACGCTCCGGAGCCACGCCCGCGACCCTGACCGCCGCGCGCCGCCGCTTGCCGCACGCCACCGACCGACGACCGGAGCATCGATCCGATGGATTCCTTCGAACTGAACAAGATCGCCGGCGCGGTGCTCGGGACCCTGCTGTTCGCCATGGGTCTCCGCATCGCCGCCGACATCATCTGGAGCGACGCGGCCCCCGCCAAGCCGGGCTATGTGATCGAGGTCGCCGAGGCGAAGCCCGCGGGCGGCGAGGCGGCCGCGCCTGCCGCCATGGCGGCGGCCCCGATCGCCGAGCGGATGAAGACCGCCTCGGTCGACGCCGGCAAGAAGGTGTTCGGCAAGTGCACCTCCTGCCACAACGCGGAGAAGGGCGGCAAGAACGGCCAGGGCCCGAACCTCTACAACGTGGTCGGCGGCCCTAAGGCGCATATGGAAGGCTTCGGCTATTCGGGCGGGCTGCAGGAAATGGCGAAGTCGGGCGGCAAGTGGGGCTACGAGGAGCTCGACAAGTTCCTCACCAAGCCCGCCGCCTATGTGCAGGGCACCAAGATGAACTTCCCCGGCATCGACAAGCCGGACGAGCGCGCCGCGGTGATCGCCTATCTGCGCTCCCAGTCGGACAACCCGCCGCCGATGCCGTGAGTGCGGCCGGCGAGCCTCGAGGTTTCGAAAGCCGGGCCCGCGCCCGGCTTTTGCATGTCCGGGGCCATCGAGCGACCGGATCCGGGGCCTTACCGATCGATCGGATGATTGCCTCGGATCGGACGATGCTTCGGGCGTGATGCGGCTTCCGTCGCGACGAATGGAATTAATTTTTCGTCATAATGGGGTGTTGCGTGTGGCCCCGGGGCTCGCGATCCCTATTATCCAAGCCGCGGCGCAGGCCCCGCGCGCGCGCCCCGAGACCCGACGCCGGAGAGAGCAAGCTTGTTGAGACCGTCGAAGCCCGCCGCCCTCGCGCTCGCCCTCGCCCTCCTCGCCGCCCCGCTCGCGCCCTTGTCGGCCGCCGCGCAAGAGCCGGAATGGCGCCACGGCCTGTCGCTGTTCGGCTCGCTCAAATATCCGCCGGATTTCAAGAATTTCGACTATGTGAACGCGGCCGCGCCGAAGGGCGGCGTGGTGCGCTTCGCGGAGACCGGCAGCTTCGACAGCTTCAACTCGATCCTGCCGAAGGGCGTGCCGCCGGCGGGGCTCGGCCTCATCTACGACAGCCTGATGACGTCCGCGCTCGACGAACCGTCGACCGAATACGGCCAGCTCGCGGAAGCCGTGCGCGCGCCCGACGATTACTCCTGGGCGACCTACCGGCTCCGCGCGGAAGCGCGCTGGCACGACGGCAAGCCGGTGACGCCGGACGACGTGGTCTGGTCGTTCAAGAAGTCGACCGAGCTCAGCCCGCAGCTCGGCTACTACTACCGCCATGTGGTCGCCGCCGAGGTCACCGGCGAGCGCGAGGTGACCTTCCGCTTCGACGAGAAGGGCAATCGCGAGCTGCCGCAGATCGTCGGCCAGCTGTCGGTGCTGCCGAAGCACTGGTGGGAGGGCACCGGGCCGGACGGGAAGCCGCGCGACATCACCAAGACCACGCTGGAGCCCCCGCTCGGCAACGGCGCCTACCGCATCAAGAGCTTCGAGGCGAGCAAGCGGATCGTCTACGAGCGCGTGCCGGATTACTGGGGCGCCAATCTGCCGACCGCGGTCGGGCAGAACAATTTCGACGAGATCCGCTGGGAATACTTCCGCGACGAGCAGGTCGAGCTCGAAGCGTTCAAGGGCGACAACTACGACTGGCGCACCGAGAACACGGCGAAGGAGTGGGCGACCGCCTATGACTTCCCGGCCGTGCGGGACGGCCGCGTCATCCTCGAGAAGTTCGCAGAGCGCGGCAGCGGCGTCGGCGTCGGCTTCCTGTTCAACCTCAGGCGGCCCAAGTTCCAGGACCCGCGCGTCCGTCAGGCGTTCAACTATCTGCTGCCGTTCGAGGAGATGAACCGGACCACCTTCTTCGGCCAGTACAAGCGCATCGACAGCTACTTCTTCGGCACCGAGCTCGCCGCCGCCAAGGCGCCGCCCGAGGGCGCGGAACTGGCGATCCTGAACGAGGCGAAGACCAAGGGTCCGGTGCCCGAGGAGGTCTTCACCAAGCCCTATGTCAACCCGACCACGGGCGACCCGAACCAGGAGCGCGCCAATATCCGCGAGGCGCTCAAGCTCTTCCGCGAGGCCGGCTACGTCATCGACGGGTCGAAGCTCGTCGATGCCAAGACCAAGGAGCCGTTCCGCGTCGAGTTCCTGATGAACGGGCCGAACTTCGAACGCGTCGGCCTGCGCTTCAAGGATTCGCTGTCGAAGGTCGGCATCGACTTCACCATCCGAGCCGTGGACAGCTCGCAATATGTGAACCGGCTGCGCGGCCGCGACTACGACATGATCTATACCGGCTGGGGCCAGTCGCTCTCGCCGGGCAATGAGCAGCTCGAATATTTCGCCTCGGAGTCGGCCGACCGGGACGGATCGCGCAACTATGCGGGCATCAAGAACCCGGCGGTCGACTATGTCGTTCGCCGCCTGATCTTCGCCAAGGACCGCGAGGAGCTTGTGGCAGCCACCCGCGCGCTCGACCGGCTCTTGCTGGCGAACCACTACATCGTGCCGGGCTGGACCATCAAGGAGGCGCGGACGGCGCGCTGGAACCGCTTCTCGCGGCCGGAGACCCTGCCCTACTACAACGAGCCCGCGTTCCCGACCGTGTGGTGGTACGACGAGGCCAAGGCCGCGAAGACGGGCGGCGCGCGATGAGCCCTCGGCGTCCGACCCGGCGCATGGTCGTCGCCGGCCTGGCGGCGACCGGGATCCTGCCCCTCGCCCGACCCGCCGTGGCGCAGGCGCTTCCCGAACGGCACGGCCTGTCCGCCTTCGGCGACCTGAAATACCCGGCCGACTTCAAGAATTTCGACTATGTGAACCCGGCCGCTCCGAAGGGCGGCCGGCTCTCCACGGTCGCCTCGCAGTGGGCCTGGAACCAGAACCCGACCACCTTCTCGAGCTTCAACACGCTGGTCCTGAAGGGCGAGGCCCCGCCCGGCATGGAGGTCACCTTCACCTCTCTGATGACGCGCGCAACGGACGAGCCCGACGCGGTCTACGGCCTGCTCGCCCGCTCGGTCGAGGTGCTCGCCGACGGAGACACCTATGTGTTCCGCCTGCGCCCGGAAGCACGCTTCCATGACGGCTCGCCGATCACCGCCGAGGACGTCGCCTTCTCGCTCAACATCATCAAGGAGAAGGGCTATCCGGACGTCGCCCAGACGATCCGCGCCATGGCCTCGGCGACCGCCGAGGGGCCCGACCGGGTGGTGGTGAAGTTCGACGCGAAGCGCTCGCGCTCGCTGCCGATGATCGTCGCGACGCTCCCGATCGTGTCGAAGGCCTATTACGCCACGCGCGACTTCGAGCAGTCGACCCTGGAGCCGCCGCTCGGCTCCGGCCCCTACAAGATCGGCCGCTACGAGGCGGGCCGCTACGTGGAGTATGAGCGCGTCAAGGACTGGTGGGGCGCCGACCTGCCGGTGATGCGCGGCCAGTACAATTTCGACGTCGTCCGCATGGAGTTCTACCGCGAGCGCACCGCGAGCTTCGAGGCCTTCAAGTCGGGCGCCTATACGGTCCGCGAGGAGTTCGTCTCGGCGGTCTGGGCGCAGCAATACGAGTTTCCGGCGCTCGCCGAGAAGAAGGTCGTGCGCTTCGAGCTCGAAGACCTGTCGCCGTCCGGCCAGCAGGGCTGGTACTTCAACACGCGGCGGCCGAAGTTCCAGGATCGGCGCGTACGCGAGGCGATCGGGCTCGTGTTCGACTTCGAGTGGAGCAACAAGAACCTGTTCTTCGGCTCCTACGAGCGGATCAGCTCCTTCTTCCCGAAGACGGACTTCGAAGCGAAGGGCCTGCCCTCGCCGGCGGAGCTGAAGCTCCTGGAGCCGCTGCGCGGCAAGGTCCCGGACGAGGTGTTCGGCGAGCCCTTCCTGGCGCCGGTGTCGGACGGGTCGGGCCGCGACCGCGCACTGTTGCGGCGTGCCTCCGCGCTCCTCACGGAAGCCGGCTGGGCGATGAAGGACGGCGCGCTCAGAAACCCGGCGGGCGAGGCCTTCACCATCGAGTTCATCGACACCGACACGTCGTTCCAGCGCATCATCAACCCCTTCGCGGAAAACCTGAAGCGCCTCGGCATCGAGGTGACGCAGCGCGTGCTCGACGGCGCGCAGTACCAGCGGCGCAAGGACGAGTTCGACTTCGACGTCCTGTCCCGCCGCGTCTCGTTCGGCGCCACCCCGGACGAGTCGCTGCGGCAGAACTATGCGGCGAGCGCCGCCGACCAGCGCGGATCCTCCAACCTCGCCGGCATCAAGGATCCCGCGATCGACGCGCTGATCGAGGCCGCGCTTGCGGCGAAGTCGCGCGAGGAACTCTATGTGGCCTGCCGCGCGCTGGACCGGGTGCTGCGCGCCGGGCGATACTGGATCCCGCACTGGCAGAAGTCGTCGCACTGGATCGCCATGTGGGACGTCTATGCCCGCCCGGCCGTGAAGCCGCGCTACAGCCGCGGCATCCAGGAGACCTGGTGGGTCGACATGGAGAAAGCCCAGCGATTGGGCAAGGGACTCTGATGGGCGCCTATATCCTCCGTCGCATCCTGCTGATGATCCCGACCCTGCTCGGCATCATGGCGATCAGCTTCGCGGTCATCCAGTTCGCGCCGGGCGGTCCGGTCGAGCAGGTCATCGCCAAGCTGACCGGCACCGACGTCTCGGCCACGGCGCGCATCTCCGGCGGCGGCGGCGACTTCGCCGGCCAGCAGCCGGGCGGCGGCGGCCAGCCTGGCGGCGAAGGCGTCGGCTCGAAGTACCGCGGCGCGCAGGGCCTCGACCCGGAGTTCATCAAGAAGCTCGAGAAGCAGTTCGGCTTCGACAAGCCGCCGCTCGAGCGCTTCATCCTGATGATGACGAACTACGCCACCTTCAATTTCGGCGAGAGCTATTTCCGCAGCGTCTCGGTGCTGCAGCTGGTCAAGGAGAAGCTGCCCGTCTCGATCACGCTCGGCCTCTGGATGACCCTCCTCACCTATCTGATCTCGATTCCGCTCGGCATCCGCAAGGCGGTGCAGGACGGCTCCACCTTCGACGTCTCCACCAGCACCATCCTGGTGATCGGCTACGCGATCCCGAGCTTCCTCTTCGCCATCCTGATGATCGTGCTCTTCGCGGGCGGCTCCTTCGTCAGCATCTTCCCGCTCCGCGGCCTCACCTCCGACAATTTCGACCAGCTCTCGCCGATCGGCAAAGTGCTCGACTATCTCTGGCACATCACGCTGCCGATCCTCTGCATGGCGCTCGGCGCCTTCACGGCCAACACGATGCTGGTGAAGAACTCGTTCCTCGACGAGATCCGCAAGCAATATGTGGTCACCGCGCGCATGAAGGGCCTCACCGAGACGCGCGTCCTCTACGGCCATGTGTTCCGCAACGCCATGCTGCTCGTGATCGCCGGCTTCCCGGGCGCCTTCATCGGCGCGTTTCTCGGCGGTTCGGTGCTGATCGAGACGATCTTCTCGCTCGACGGGCTCGGGCTCCTCAGCTTCGAGAGCATTCTGAAGCGCGACTATCCGGTCGTGTTCGCGAGCCTCTACATCCAGTCGCTGATGGGCCTCGTCCTCGCGCTCCTCTCCGACCTCATCTACACATGGATCGATCCGCGCATCGATTTCGAAAGCCGGGAGGTCTGAGCATGGACGCCCGCACCCTCGACACGCATCCGGGCGTGGTGAAGGCCAAGCCGCGCTTCGCGCTGACGCCGCTCAACCAGCGCCGGCTGAAGAACTTCCAGTCGAACAAGCGCGGCTACTATTCTCTGATCCTCTTCACCGTCCTGTTCGTGCTCTCGCTGTTCGCCGAATTGATCGCCAACAACAAGCCCATCGTCGCCTCCTACAAGGGCGAGCTCCTCTTTCCGGTGATGTTCGACTATCCGGAGACGGCGGTCGGCGGCGACCTGCCGATCAACGCGGATTTCCGCGATCCCCTCATCATCGACTCCATCGAGAAGGACGGCTGGGCGGTCTGGCCGCCGATCCGCTACTCCTACAACACGGTCAACAACGAGATCCCGTTCCCGGCGCCGGCCAAGCCGTCCTGGATGTATGACGAGCAGACCCGCTGCTCGCGCTACCCGAAGGGCGTGGACGATCCGTCCTGCACGATCGGCAACTGGAACTGGCTCGGCACCGACGACCAGGCGCGCGACGTGGTGGCGCGGCTCATCTACGGCTTCCGGCTCTCGGTGCTGTTCGGCCTCACCCTCACGCTCGTCTCCTCGGTGATCGGCGTCGCGGCCGGCGCCGTGCAGGGTTATTTCGGCGGCTGGACGGACCTGTTGTTCCAGCGCTTCATCGAGATCTGGACGTCGATCCCGGAACTCTACCTGCTGCTCATCATCTCCTCGATCCTGGTGCCGGGCTTCTGGGTGCTGCTCGGGATCCTGCTCCTCTTCAGCTGGGTGCGGCTGGTCGGCGTGGTGCGCGCCGAGTTCCTGCGCGCGCGCAATTTCGAATATGTGCGCGCCGCCCGTGCGCTCGGCGTCGGCGACATCACCATCATGTGGCGCCATGTCCTGCCCAACGCGATGGTGGCGACGCTGACCTTCCTGCCTTTCGTGCTGTCCGGCTCGGTCGTGACGCTGACCTCGCTCGACTTCCTCGGCCTCGGCCTGCCGCCCGGCTCGCCGTCGCTCGGCGAGATGCTGGCGCAGGGCAAGAACAACCTGCAGGCGCCGTGGCTCGGCCTGACCGGCTTCATCGTCATCTCGACCATGCTGAGCCTTCTGGTGTTCGCCGGCGAAGCGGTGCGCGACGCCTTCGACCCGCGCAAGACGTTCCAGTGAGGATGAGCCCCGTGCCCGACGAGAGCCGCGCGCCGCTCCTGACCGTCGACAACCTGACCGTCTCGTTCCTGAACGAGGGCAAGCCCGTGAAGGCGGTCGACGACGTCAGCTTCGCGATCCGCAAGGGCGAGACCATGGCGCTCGTGGGCGAGTCCGGCTCCGGCAAGTCGGTGACCGCGCTCGCGATCCCGCGCCTCCTGCCGCCCGCCGCGATCCTCGACCCGAAGAGCCGCGTCCTGTTCATGGGCCGCGACCTGACCCGCGCGAGCGAGGCCGATCTGCGCAAGGTGCGCGGCGCGGACATCACCATGGTGTTCCAGGAGCCGATGACCTCGCTCAACCCGCTCCATCCGGTGGAGCGGCAGATCGGCGAGATCCTCTCGCTTCATCGCGGCATCACCGGCGCGGCGGCGCGCAAGCGCATCCTCGAGCTCCTCGCGGCGGTCGGGATCTCCGAGCCGGAAAAGCGCCTCGACGCCTTCCCGCACCAGCTTTCCGGCGGCCAGCGCCAGCGCGTCATGATCGCCATGGCGCTCGCCAACGAGCCGGACCTGCTCATCGCCGACGAGCCGACCACCGCGCTCGACGTCACCGTGCAGGCGCAGATCCTGAAGCTCCTCGACGAGCTGAAGACGCGCATGGACATGGCGATCCTGCTGATCACCCACGACCTCGGCATCGTCCGGAAATTCGCCCAGCATGTGGGTGTGATGACGAAGGGCCGCATCGTCGAGGCCGGCCCCGTCGAGCGGATCTTCGCGGACCCGCAGCACGCCTATACGCGGAAACTCCTCGCCGCCGAGCCGAAGGGCGAGCCGCCGAAGCTCGACCTCTCCGCGCCGATCGTGGCGGAAGCGGACAACCTCAAGGTCTGGTTCCCGATCAAGCGCGGCTTCATGCGCTCGACCGTCGGGCACATCAAGGCGGTCGACGGCGTCAGCATCGCGGTGCGCGCCGGCCAGACGGTCGGGGTGGTCGGCGAGAGCGGATCCGGCAAGACCACGCTCGGCCTCGCGCTCCTCCGCCTCATCTCCTCGGAGGGCCGCATCGTGTTCATGGGGCGCGACATCCAGGGCCTCAAATGGAAGGAGACGCGGCCGCTCCGGCGCGACATGCAGGTCGTCTTCCAGGACCCGTTCGGGTCGCTCAGCCCGCGCCTCTCGGTCGCCGAGATCATCGGCGAGGGCCTCGACATACACATGCCCGGCCTCAGCGACGAGGAACGCGAGGCGAAGGTGGTGGCCGTGCTCGGCGAGGTCGGGCTCGACCCGGAGACGCGGCACCGCTACCCGCACGAATTCTCCGGCGGCCAGCGCCAGCGCATCTCGATCGCCCGCGCGCTCGTGCTGGAACCGCGCTTCATCATGCTCGACGAGCCGACCTCGGCGCTCGACATGTCGGTGCAGGCGCAGGTGGTCGACCTCTTGCGCGAACTGCAGCAGCGGCACGGCCTCGCCTATATGTTCATCTCGCACGACCTGAAGGTCGTGAAGGCGCTCGCCAACGAGGTGATCGTCATGAAGGACGGCGTGGTGGTCGAGAAAGGCCCGGCGGCGGAGGTGTTCGCCGCGCCGAAGACCGCCTACACCAAGGCGCTGATGGCGGCCGCCTTCAAGATGGAAACCGTCGACGCGGCCGGCGTAGTGCGGCAGTAGCGGGGGCTCGCCCCGGGCCGGATCCGGCCCGAACGGTCAGCTCCGGCCGGTCATGTCCGCGATCGCCGCGATGAGCCGCTCGATGTCCTCCGGGCGGGAGAGCCGGTGGTCGCCGTCCTTGATCAGCGTCAGCACCACGTCGTCGCGCGCGAGCGCCGTGACGAGATCGATCGCGTGGCGCCACGGCACGTCAGGATCCTTCACGCCCTGCAGGATATGCACCGGGCAGCCGGGCTCGATCGGCGCGTCGAGGAGGAGATGCAGCCGGCCGTCCTCGATCAGCCGGCGCGTCACCACGGTCGGCTCTTCCGCATAGGCGGAGGGGAGTTCGTGATAGCCGCGTTCGAGGATCGCGGCGCGCACCTTCTTCGGGAAATTCGCCCACATCAGCCGCTCGGTGAAGTCCGGCGCCGGGGCGACGAGGACGAGGCCCTTGATGCGCCGGTCGCCCGCGGCCCGGCGCGCCCGCGCCAGGAGCAGCGCGATCCAGGCGCCCATGGACGACCCGACCAGCACCTGGTCGCCGGCCGTCGCGCGCTCGTAGACAGCGGTCGCGTCCTCGAGCCAGGCCGAGATGGTGCCGTCGACGAAACGTCCGCCGGACCGGCCGTGGCCGGAATAGTCGAACCGGGTCGCCGCCAGCCCCTGGCGCGCCGCCCAGGCGTCGACCGCGCGCGCCTTGCCGCCCTGCATGTCCGAGCGGAAGCCGCCGAGCCAGAGGACGCCCGGCGCGGCGCCGGCGCGGCGGAGCACGGCGATCGGGCGCCGGTCGTCGCCGACCTCGAGCGTCAGCGCCTCGGCATCCGGCACGGCTTGCAGCGCCGGCGAAGCATCCGGCCCGGCGGCATTCCCTTGATCCTTCAAGGCGCTCAACCCATCTAACAATGGCCGGATTCGCGGCCGGACGCGGCCTGCCGAAGCGAAACCGTTGACTCACGGCCCGTTTGGGCGAATTCTAACCCGTCCGGTCTTCCCTTGCACGGGTCGAAACGGAGCCTCGGCGCCTTGCGGCGTTCGGGGCTTTCCGTGTCGCAATGTCGGGGGGGCCGCTCGGGCGCCGAAGGGCCGTTCTCCGGCGCCGGACGAAATCTTATGCTTCCTCATCTATGCTGATCCGAAACGTCAGAGGAGTACACGACCATTCGCAGACCATTCCGAGCGCCCGTGCCCGCCAAAGAAGGGCCGCGTATCAACCGCGAAATCCGCGGAGTAGCCCAGGTCCAGCTGATCGATGACGAGGGCAAGAACCTCGGGGCCATCTCGTTCTTCGACGCCTTGACCATGGCCGAGGAGGCCGGTCTCGATCTCGTCGAGATTGCGCCGCAGTCCGTACCGCCGGTCTGCAAGATCCTGGACTTCGGACGGTTCAAGTACCAGAACCAGAAGAAGGCCGCCGAAGCGCGCAAGAACCAGAAGATCGTCGAGATCAAAGAGGTCAAGCTCAGACCGAACATCGACGACCATGACTACGACGTGAAGATGAAGCAGTCGCGCCGCTTCTTCGAGGAAGGCGACAAGGTGAAGATCACCCTGCGCTTCCGCGGCCGCGAGATGGCGCATCAGGAGATCGGTTATCAGCTGCTCGACCGGGTGAAGGTCGATCTCGGTGACGTGGCCAAGGTCGAGTCCGATGCCCGCTTCGAAGGCAAGCAGGTCACGATGATCCTCACGCCGCGCTGACCGCCCGCCGGCCGGCGCGATGCCGCCGGTCAGGCCCGGGCGCGGTTCAGACAAGGACGGACGATCCCCCTCGCGGACCGCATCGGCGCGCCTCGCCGCCGCTTGCGATTTCCGGCAAGGATGCCTTCCGGCCGCCGTGATCGCGCCGGAGGATCCCGGTCCCGCGGCGCGACGATCGGAGCCGGAGCGGGCGGCGGAGACTGGTGATGAGCGACGCGGCGCGGAGCCTCAGATGGCGCTCCCTGGATGGTTCCGGCCTCGAACACGCCGTGATCAAGCCGTCCGCCGTCGCGGTCTCGATCGAAGGCGTGGCGATCGGCGGGTCCGGCCCGGACGGGTTCGGGCTCCGCTACCGCATCGCGGTCGACCCGGAATGGACGGCGTTTCGCGCCCTCTCGGTCACCCTGCTCGGCGGCCCGACCGTGGCCTTGCGCCATGACGGCTTCGGCGTCTGGACCGACGGCGAGGGCAAGCTGCGCAAGGACCTCGCGGACTGTCTCGACGCGGATTTCCGCGCCTCGCCGGTGACGCTCGCCGCGACGCTCCGGCGGCAGGCGTGGAAGGCCGGCCGCGTGCTCGACCTCGACGTGGTGGCGGTCACCCTGCCCGGCCTCGCCATCGCGCGCGGTAAGCTGCGGATTGCCTGCGACGAGCCGGGGCGGCGCTACCGCGTCATCGGCGAGACCGGCGAGGAAGCGGTCGAGATGGGCGAGGACGGCCTCGTCGAGGCCTGGCGGCCGCGCTTCCTGCGCGACCCCGGAGGAGCCGCCGGCTAGAGCCTGTCCCGTCCGGATCGCAAGGATCCGGACGAAAAGGACCGGCTCAAGCACATGAATCTAGAGCATTTCCCGATCGGATGACCCCATCCGATCGTGAAATGCTCTAGGGTCCTCTCCCCTTCACGCTCCTGTCACACCCGTCCTGCCAGAACGACGAGATGAGCCTACCGTCGATCAACCGCCGTGGATGACCCGATGTCCGGACCGCGCTACGCCGTCTACTTCGCGCCGCTGCCCGACAGCGATCTCTGGCGCTTCGGCTCGGCCGCGATCGGCTACGACGCCGCCACCGGCGCCGAACTGCCGATCCCCCCGGTCGAGGGCTTCAGCGATGACGCCCTGCTGGCGGCGACCGCCGATCCGCGCCTCTACGGCTTCCACGCGACGCTGAAGCCGCCGTTCCATCTCGACGCCGGCGTCACCGAGGACGATCTCATGCGCGCCGTCGCGGCCTTCGCCGCCGTGCGCGCGCCGTTCACGCTGCCGGGCCTCGGCGTCAACGCGCTCGGCGCCTTCATCGCACTCACGCCGGACGGCCGCCCGGCCGACCTGCACGCGCTGGCGGACGACTGCGTGCGCGACTTCGATCGCCTGCGCGCGCCTCTGACTGCGGCCGATCGCGCCCGCCGCCTCGCCTCGCCGCTCACACCACGCCACATCGAGCAGCTCGATCGCTGGGGCTATCCTTACGTGTTCGAGGATTTCCGCTTCCACATGACGCTGTCCGGCCGCCTCGACGAGGCCGCGCGCGAGACGCTCCTCGCCGCGCTCCGCGCCCGCTGGGCGCCGCTGTCGCGGCCGGTCGCGATCGACGCGGTGACGGTGTTCGTGCAGCCGGAACGGACCGGGCGGTTCCGGATCCTGGCGCGCATGCCCTTCGGCGGCGTGGCCTAAGAGGCCGAGGCGATCAGCGCCAGCGCCGCGACGGGATCGAGCCGCCCGTCATAGATCGCCCGGCCCGAAATGGCGCCTTCGAGGATACGCGCGTCGGGCTCGACCAGCCGCCGGACATCGTCCATGGAGGCGAGGCCGCCGGAGGCGATCACCGGGATGTCGATGGCGCGGGCGAGCGTCAGCGTGGCGTCCCAGTTGATGCCCTTGAGAATCCCGTCCCGGTCGATGTCGGTGTAGACGATCGCCGCGACGCCGGCGTCCTCGAACCGCCGGGCGAGGTCGACCACGGTCAGTTCGGAAGCTTCCGCCCAGCCCTCGACCGCCACCTTGCCGCCCTTGGCGTCGATGCCGACCACGATGCGGCCGGGGAAGGCGCGGCAGGCCTCGCGCACGAGCGCCGGATCGCGCACCGCGACTGTGCCGAGGATGACGCGCTCGATGCCGCGCCCGAGCCAGCCGTCGATCGCGCCCAAGTCGCGGATGCCGCCGCCGAGCTGCACCTTCATCTCGGTCGCGGCCAGGATCGCCGCCACGGCCGCGCCGTTGACCGAGCGGCCGGCGAAGGCGCCGTTGAGATCGACCACATGCAGCCAGGGAAATCCCATCGCCTCGAAGGCGCGCGCCTGGGCGGCGGGGTCGTCGTTGTAGACGGTGGCGGCCGCCATGTCGCCGAGCTTCAGCCGGACGCACTGGCCGTCCTTCAGGTCGATCGCCGGAAACAGGATCATGGGCGGGGCCTCGCGGTCAGGGCGACCACCGGAGGAAATTGGCCAGCAGCCGCAAGCCGAGTTTCTGGCTCTTCTCCGGGTGGAACTGCGTGCCGACGATGTTGTCGCGCGCGACGATCGCCGTCACGGCGCCGCCATGGTCGGCGGTCGCCACCAGGTCGCGATGATGCTTCACCGCGAAGGCGAAGCTATGCAGGAAATAGGCGTGCTGGCCGTCCGGCCCGAGCGGGATCCCGTCCATGACCGGATGCGGATTGACCAGCCGCATCGTGTTCCAGCCCATATGCGGCACCTTCAGCGCCGGGTCGTCGGGCTCGATCGGCCCCACCTCGCCCTCGATCCAGCCGAAGCCGTCGGTCGGCTCGTGCTCCACGCCGCGGGTGGCGAGGAGCTGCATGCCGACACAGATGCCGAGGAAGGGGCGGCCTCGATGTTCCACGAAGTCCTTCAGCGCCTCGTCCATGCCCGGGATCGCCGACACGCCGCGCCGGCAGAACGGGAAGGCCCCGTCGCCGGGCAGCACGACGCGGTCGGCCTTGGCGACCACGTCGGGGTCGCGCGTCAGCACGATCGGCTGGTCGCGGCCGACCTCGCGGGCGACGCGTTCGAGGCCCTTCTCGGCGGAGCGCAGGTTGCCGGCGCCATAGTCGATGAGCGCGACCGTCACCGTCGGAACTCCGGGCGGATCTCCGGCATGGTGCTGAAGCCGACCACGGCGGGCGTGCGGTCGGGCGCGGCCACGAAGGGCGGGGGCGGCGGACGGCGCGCGTCCGGCGCCGCGGCGAGGCCGGAGAAATAGCGGATCTCGGCCTCGGTGCGGTTGGCGCCGCAGACGATGCCGGCGAGCCGATAGCCGCGCCGGTCCAGCGTCCAGCGGCGCAGGTCGTTGGCGACGAGCGCGAAGAACAGGCTCCAGAGAGGCGACAGGAGCGAGGCGGCTGCGACGCTGCCATAGACGCCGAGCAGCGCGATCCCGACCTCGACCACCGCCCAGCCGAGGAAGACGAGCCAGAGGCCGTGCCACAACATCCAGAACGGGGCGAAGAACAGCGCGACCCAGCTGAACTTCTCCGGCACGAACTCCGAGCGCTCCGCCGCCTCGTCGGCATTCACGGCGGCACCGGGGGCGTGGACCGTATAGACCGGCATGTCAGCCTCCGAGCGTGCCCTTCGTGGACGGAACCGCATCCGCGCGGCGCGGATCGATGGCGACGGCGGCGCGCAAGGCCCGCGCCAGCGCCTTGAAGGCCGATTCCGCGATGTGGTGGTTGTTCGAGCCGTAGAGGTTCGCGACATGCAGGGTGATGCCGGCATTCATCGCGAAGGCGCGGAACCACTCCTCGACCAGCTCGGTGTCGAATTCGCCGATCTTCGGCCGGTCGAAGCGCGCCTCGAACACCAGGAAGGGGCGGCCCGAAATGTCGATGGCGCAGCGCGTCAGCGCCTCGTCCATGGGCAGATGCACGTCGGCGTAGCGGGTGATGCCGCGCATGTCGCCGAGCGCCTGGCGGACCGCCTGGCCGAGCGCGATGCCGACATCCTCGACCGTGTGGTGGAAGTCGATGTGGAGATCGCCCTCCGCCTTGACGGTGAGGTCGATCAGGCCGTGGCGGGCGACCTGGTCCAGCATGTGATCGAAGAAGCCGACGCCGGTCGCGATCTCCGAGCGGCCGCTGCCGTCGAGGTCGACCGTCACGGTGATGCTCGTCTCGCGGGTCTTGCGGGTGATGGTGGCCTGGCGCATGTCGGCTTCCGGTCTCGTCGCGGGGGCACTTCTATCAGGCGCCGTCGCCCGACGGAACCGGCCTCAGCCATACATATGCAGGGCATTTCCCTTCAGCTTCAACCAGGCACGGCCGCGATCCATGTCCGGGCAGGTAGCGCGGACGAGCCGCCAGAAGCGATGCGAGTGGTTCATCTCGCGCAAATGCGCCACCTCGTGGGCGACCAGGTAGTCGAGCACATAAGGCGGCGCCATGATCACCCGCCAGGAGAAGGAGAGTTCGCCCGCCGCGGTGCAGGACCCCCAGCGGCTCTTCGTGTCCTTGATGCGGATCGCCGAGGCCTTGGTGCCGAGCCGGCCGGCATGGAGCGCGACCGCCGGCTCGATGTCCCGGCGCGCCTCGCGCTTCAGGTAGTCGGCGAGCCGGCGGCCCACATGTTCGGCGGCGCCGGCGACGCAGAGATGCGGCGCCCCGCCGATCTCGTCGGTCCAGACCGTGCCGCGCACGGCCGGGTTGTGGAAGATCCGGTGCTCCACCCCGCGCAGGGGCACGATCGCGCCGTGCTCGAAGCCGACCCGTACCGGGCGCTTCGCCAGCCGGTCGGCGAGCCAGCCGCGATGCCGTTCGAGGAAATCGAGCGCTTCGGCGAGCCGCCCATGCGCCGGCAGCGTGAGCACGGGCCCTTCCCGCGCGGTCGAGACGCGCAAGGAATAGCGCCGCGCGGAGGCGAGCCGCCTCACCTTCACGCGCACGGTCGCCTTGCCGAGATCGACATCGACATGCTCGGGCAAGACGGCACGCCGGCGCGCGAAGAGATCGGTCATGGGATCCGCGGATCGAATCGAACGCCCCGCCGCAGGATGCGGCAGAGAGGGGCGGGTTTAAAGAGCCGAGGAAAAGCCGGATCCTGACCGATCCGCTCGCGGTTCCGGCCGTTGAGCCTCGAGACCCTCCGGGGCAGCTCCGCCATGGCGTTCGAAAGCCTGGCGGAGTTTTTGTGTGCAGCCTTCGAAGCCGGCCCGTGCTCGAACGAAAAACCCCCCGCCTTGTGGCGGGGGGCTCCGAAGCTCATGGGCGCGGACGGGTCGGTCAGACCGCGGTCGGGCCTTCGCCGGCGTCGCGGCGGCGGCGTTCGGCCATGAAGCGCTCGAATTCCTCCTGGTCCTTCGCCCGGCGCAGATTGCGGACGAACTCCTCGAAGTCGCGGCGATCCGCTTCGAGCCGGCGGCGTTCCGCCTCGAGCCGGTCGAGTTCGCGGCGACGATATTCGTCGAACGCGATGTTGCCGGTGTCGGAGAAGCCGAAGCCGCGGGCGTGGCCGCCGGTCCAGGCGGGCGCCCAGGGGGCCGACCAGCCGGACCGTTCCATGCCGGCCTTCATGCCTTCGGCGAAGGCGCGCATGCGATGGCCCCAGAAGATGTAGGCGAGCATGGCGAGGCCGAGCGGCCAGAAGGCGATGAAGCCGAGCACCATCAGGCCGATCGTGACCGGGTTGAAGCCGGGGCGGAGTGCGGGAGTGCAGTTCATGAGTGTTCGCTCCTGTGTGTGAACCCTCCGACAGAATTCAGCACAACGGACCGCCCCATCCGTCCTGCTGAACCCTGCCGGGGCGAGCGCGGCCGTCCACCCGCATGACGGGTAGTCTCGGCTCGGCTCGCGATATTGGAGTTGGCCCCGGCGCCGGCCTGTTTCAAGAGATCGGCCCGGGAAAATCGGACAGGGGGTCCGGCGCCGGGCCGTGTCGGCGAAACGAAAAGGGGCCGCGGTCGCCCGCAGCCCCTTGGCCGAAATGGGCTGGCCGGTCAGGCCGACTTGCGGTTCTGCCGGTTGTCGATGAGGTCCTCCACGACGGTCGGGTCGGCGAGCGTCGAGGTGTCGCCGAGGCTGTCGAAGCTGTCCTCGGCGATCTTGCGCAGGATGCGGCGCATGATCTTGCCCGAGCGGGTCTTCGGCAGGCCGGGCGCGAACTGGATGAGATCCGGCGAGGCGATCGGGCCGATCTCCTTGCGCACCCAGGTGACGAGCTCCTTGCGCAGCTCCTCGGTCGGCTCCAGGCCGCTCATCAGCGTCACATAGGCGTAGATGCCCTGACCCTTCAGGTCATGCGGGTAGCCGACCACGGCGGCTTCCGCCACCTTCGGATGCGCGACGAGGGCGGACTCGATCTCGGCCGTGCCCATGCGGTGGCCGGAGACGTTGATCACGTCGTCGACGCGGCCGGTGATCCAGTAATAGCCGTCGGCGTCGCGCCGGCAGCCGTCACCGGTGAAGTAGCTTCCCTTGTAGGTCGAGAAATAGGTCTGCACGAAGCGCTCGTGGTCGCCGAACACGGTGCGCATCTGGCCCGGCCAGCTGTCGGTGATGATCAGGTTGCCCTCGGCGGCGCCGGAGAGCTCCTTGCCTTCCGCGTCGACCACGGCCGGACAGACGCCGAAGAACGGCCGCGTGGCCGAGCCGGGCTTCAGCGGCGTGGCGCCGGGCAGCGGGGTGATCAGGATGCCGCCGGTCTCGGTCTGCCACCAGGTGTCGACGATCGGGCAGCGGCCGTCGCCGACCACGTTGTGGTACCAGAGCCAGGCCTCCGGATTGATCGGCTCGCCGACCGAGCCGAGGATGCGCAGGCTCGCCCGCGACGTCTTCTTCACATGGGCCTCGCCGGCGCCCATCAGCGAGCGGATGGCGGTCGGCGCGGTGTAGAAGATGTTGACCTTGTGCTTGTCGATCACCTCCCAGAAGCGGGCGGGCGACGGATAGGTCGGGATGCCCTCGAACATCACCGAGGTGGCGCCGTTGGCGAGCGGGCCGTAGACGATGTAGCTGTGGCCGGTCACCCAGCCCACATCCGCCGTGCACCAGTAGATGTCGCCGGGATGGTAGTCGAACACGTATTGATGCGTCATCGACGCATAGACGAGGTAGCCGCCGGTCGTGTGCAGCACGCCCTTCGGCTTGCCGGTGGAGCCCGAGGTGTAGAGGATGAACAGCGGATCCTCCGCGTTCATCGGCTCGGGCGGGCAATCGGTCGAGACCTTGGCGGCGGCCTCGTCGTAGTAGACGTCGCGGCCGGGCTGCATGTCGACCTTGCCGCCGGTCCGGCGCACCACGATCTGCGTCTTCACGACGCCGCCGGCCTTGCCGGCCGCCACGTCCGCATTCGCCTTCAGCGGCACCTTGCGGCCGCCGCGCAGGCCCTCGTCCGCGGTGATCACGACCGAGGAGGCGCAGTCCTCGATGCGGCCGGCGAGGCTGTCCGGCGAGAAGCCGCCGAACACGATGGAGTGGATGGCGCCGATGCGCGTGCAGGCGAGCATGGCATAGGCCGCCTCGGGGATCATCGGCAGGTAGATGGTGACCCGGTCGCCCTTCTTGACGCCGTGCGCCTTCAGCACATTGGCGAAGCGGCAGACCTCGTCCTTCAGCTCGCGGTAGGTGATCGGGCGGGAGTCGTTCGGGTCGTCGCCCTCGAAGATGATCGCAACCGCGTCCGGCGTTTTCGCGGCGTGGCGGTCGACGCAGTTGTAGGAGACGTTGAGCTCGCCGTCCTCGAACCACTTGATCGACACGTCATGGGTGTCGAACGAGGTGTTCTTCACCTTGGTGAAGGGCTTCGACCAGTCGAGGCGGAGCGCCTGCTCGCCCCAGAAGCCGTCCGGATCGCGGATCGACCGGGCATACATGTCGTTGTACTTGGCCTCGTCGATATAGGCGGACTTGGCGATCGACGCCGGGACCGGGAACACGTTATCGGACATGGTGAACCTCCCAAGGACTGCGCGGACCGTGACCCGGCGAAACGCCCGGTCCCGGATGTTCGGCGGTGTTCGCCGCCCTCCGTTCTCCGGCTCGCATTATCCCCATTCCGCATGGCCCGTCCATAAGCGCGGCGAGAGACTTTCGTCGGAAGACAAAGGTCGGCATAGTCTTCGCGAAGAATAAGCGAGCGGACCTTGCCGTCCTTGGAGGCATGCCCCAAGTTACCGTGTTTCTACTGACTGCGGCTTCGCAGGGCGCGATCACGCTGCCGCCGCCCGGCCGCTGCGGCCCGTCGCCGCCTCAACCGCGTTCGCTGTCGAGAACGCGCATCTGCGGGGCGGGATAGCGCTCGCCCGCCGCCGCGCCCTTCGGGATTGCCGCCTCGATCGCGGCGAGCGTCGCGGCGTCGAGTTCGAGGCCCGCGGCGCCGAGCGCGTCGTCGAGCTGCGCGGGCTTGCGCGCCCCGACGATCGGAACGATGTCCTCGCCGCGCGACAGGACCCAGGCGATCGCCAGTTGCGCGACGCTCGCGCCGCGCGGCTCGGCGACCGCGCGTAGCGCCTCGACGAGGGCGAGGTTGCGGTCGACGTTGCTCTTCTGGAAGCGCGGATTGAAGAGCCGCGTGTCGCCCGCCCCGGCGCCCTCCTTGCGCCAGCGGCCGCCGAGCAGGCCGCGCGAGAGCGCGCCATAGGCGGTGATGCCGATGCCGAGCTCGCGGCAGGTCGCCAGGATGTCGTCCTCGATCCCGCGCGACAGGAGCGAATATTCGATCTGCAGGTCGGCGATCGGATGCACGGCGGCGGCACGGCGCAGGGTGGCGGAGCCCACTTCCGAGAGGCCGATATGGCGGACGAAGCCCTTTTTCACCATGTCGGCGATGGCGCCGACCGTCTCCTCGACGGGGACCGCCGGATCGAGCCGGGCCGGTCGATAGATGTCCACGTGGTCGAGCCGGAGCCGCTGCAGCGAATAGGCGAGGAAGTTCTTCACCGCGGCCGGCCGCGCGTCGTGGCCGACCCAGCCGTTCAGCGGATCGCGCAGGATGCCGAACTTGACGCTGACCAGCGCGTCGTGGCGCTTCGAGCCCCGGAGCGCGTCGCCGATCAGCATCTCGTTGTGGCCCGAGCCGTAGAAATCCCCGGTGTCGAGCAGCGTCACCCCGGCCTCGAGCGCCGCGTGGATCGTCGCGATGCTGTCGGTCCGGTCGGCGGGGCCGTACATGCCCGACATGCCCATGCAGCCGAGGCCGAGGGCGGAGACGCGCGGACCGTTCCGGCCGAGCTGGCGATGTTGCATGGCGGACCTCTTTTCGCGCGCTCGTCCCGGCGGCCGCCGGACGGGCGGCCTCGCCGAGGTCGCGACGCGCATGACGCCATACGGGTTCCCGCTGCGCGCCGGATCAGCGCCGCGCCGGCCGGAACCTCGGGCCGGGGCGAAGGGTCGCGGCCCGCCGCGAGCCAACGAGGCTTCCCACGACCGCCAGCCCGGCAAAGTGAGCGCGGCTTTGGCGGCGACCGGACTTTTGTGCCAGCATGGCCGCGCCGCGGCTCGGCCGCGCCCAGGGGAGTATGCGGAATGTCGGACGCAAGAGGCGCCAACCGGGCGCGGGTCGCCGTGATCGGCCTCGGATCCATGGGCTACGGCATGGCCGGCGCGCTCAGCCGCGCGGGCCACGACGTGATCGGCTACGACGTGGCGCGCGCGTCGGTCGACCGCTTCGTCGCCGAGGGCGGCGGCGGCGCGACGGACCTCCCCGGCGCCGCGGCCGGGGCCGACGCGGTGCTCTCGGTGGTGGTGAATGCCCAGCAGACCGAGGCGGTGCTGTTCGGCGAGGGCGGCCTCGCCGCCGCGATGCCGGAGGGCGCGGTGTTCGTCTCCTCCGCCACCATGGATCCGGCGGCGGCGCGCCGCCTCGCCGCGCGGCTGGAGGCGACCGGGCGCTACTATCTCGACGCCCCGATCAGCGGCGGCACGGCGCGCGCGGCGACCGGCGACCTCACCGTCATGGCGTCCGGCCGGCCCGAAGCCTTCGCGAAGGCGCGGCCGGTGCTCGATGCCATCGCCGCCAAGGTCTACGAGCTCGGCGACGAGGCCGGCATCGGCGCCTCGTTCAAGATGATCAACCAACTCCTGGTCGGCGTGCATATCGTGGCGGCCGGCGAGGCCATGGCGATGGCCGGCAAGCTCGGCCTCGACCTGCAGACCGTCTACGACGTGATCACCGCCTCGGCGGGCAATTCCTGGGCCTTCGAGAACCGCATGACGCATGTGATCTCGGGCGACTACCGGCCGCTCAGCGCGGTCGAGATCTTCGTGAAGGACCTCGGCATCGTGCAAGACATGGCGCGGGCGGAGCGCTTCCCCGCGGTCCTCTCCGCCGCCGCGCTGCAGATGTTCCTCGCCGCCGCCGGCTCCGGCCTCGGCCGCGAGCACGACGCGGCGGTCGCCAAGGTCTATGCCGCGCTCGCCGGCGTCGACCTTCCGGGCATGGCGGACTGAGGGGGCGGCCCGATGGACACCGGAACGCTGCGCGTTTTGAAGCCCGCCGAGCACGTGCTCGCCTTCTATGACGGCCGCGTCGCCGGCCGGCGGCTCTTCGCGCCGACCCCGAACTGGATCGACGACGGCGCCTACGAGCTCGGCATCGCGAGCTATGCCGTGCATGACGGCGACGAGGCGATCGTGTACGACACGCATGTGTCGGTCATGCATGCCGAGGCGATCCGGGCCGTGCTCGCCGAGGCCGGTATTCGCCGGATCCGCGTCGTGCTCAGCCACTGGCATCTCGACCACGTGGCCGGCAACGCGGCCTTCCGGGACTGCGAGATCGTCGCCTGCCGGCTGACGCGCGACCGCCTCGTCGAGAACCGCGCGGCAATCGAGGCCGGCACGGAATCCGGCCCGCCCGCGCTCGCGCCGCTCGTCCTGCCCGACCGGCTGTTCGAGGACCGACTCGACCTGACGGTCGGGGGCCTCGCCGTCGAGCTGCACCGGGCCGACATCCACAGCCAAGACGGCGTCGTCCTGCTGCTGCCGGGCCAGCGCCTGCTCCTCGCCGGCGACACGCTCGAGGATCCGATCACCTATGTGGCGGAGCCGGACCGGCTCGCCGCCCACCGCATCGGCCTCGACCGGCTCGAAGCGCTGCCGTTCGACCGCATCCTGCCGAACCACGGCGCACCCGACCGCATCGCGGCGGGCGGCTACGACCGCGGCCTGATCGCCGCGACGCGCCATTACGTGGATCATCTGCTGGCGGTTGCGCAGGATCCCTTGCGCCGCGACGCGACGCTCCGGGATATTCTCGCGGCGGATCTCGAAGCCGGCCACGTGGCCTATTTCGCGCCCTACGAGGCTGTGCACAGCCGGAACATCGCGGCGGTGCTGGGCGCGGCCTGAGCCCTCAGGCGACCCTGGCGGCGATCAGCAGGATCGAGAAGCCGAGATGGGTCAGGTGGTGGACCGACTGGTCGAAGCCGAGCAGCCACCAGTAGATCGGCCGGTCCGGCGTCGCCTTCAGCCTGCGGCTCGCGACCGCCTTGGCGCGGTCGACCGCGAAATGGATCACGAGGTCGATGAGCGCGATCCAGACCATCCGGGGCGCTGCCGCGGCGGCGATCAGCGCCGTCGCGGCAGCATGGATTCCCGCATGAGTACCGAGCGGGACGACCCAGCCGGCCTCGCGCTCCTTGCCATAGGCCATCCAGCTCGTCTGCAACACGAAGTCGGCCAGAAACTGCTTCACCACAAAGGCGGCGACGATAAAGGCGAAGGCCACGGTCGGCACCTGCGAAGGCAGCGCGATCATGGCCGAGTGCTCTTGCGCAAGTCCGGAGGTCCTCCCACGACCGTTCGGCCGGGGCTTTCAGCCCGGACCGCAGCCCGTCACGGGCCGCGACCGAGCTTAGACCAGCTTCCGCGCGAAGGTAAGCGCGCGGCCGGCATCACCGGATTGACAGTTGGTTAGGCTTAACGCCGGTCGCCACTGCCCGGATGGTCAGGCTCCCGCGGCACCGCCCGCGACCGCGGCGCCGGGGCCGGGACCGGTCTCCCGGACCCTCCCCGAGCGGGCCGACCGTCCGTTGCCCGCGCTTCGAGACCCGCCGGGGCTCAGCCCTGCGGAGCCTTGTCGGCAACTTGCCGGCGCAGGCGCTCCTCGCGCTCGATGAGGTCCGGCGACAGCGCTTCGCCGAAATCCGCCATCTCCATGATCGGCCGGATCTCGATCTCGCTCGGCCCGGGCATCGGGTTGGGACAGCGCTTCACCCAGGCAACCGCCTCGTCCATGTCCTTCACCTGCCAGAGCCAGAAGCCGGCCACCAGTTCGTTCGTCGCCGCGAACGGCCCGTCCACGACGCCGCGCCCCGCCCCGTCGAAGCGCACGCGCTTGCCCCTTGCGGAGGGATGCAGGCCCTCGCCCGCTTGGATGATGCCGGCGGCGACCAGTTCCTCGTTGAACCGGCCCATCGCCTGCATCAGTTCCATCGACGGCATGGCGCCGGCCTCGCTGTCCGCCGTCGCCTTCACCAGCACCATCACACGCATCGTCCCTGTCTCCCATGCCACCGGGGTCGGCGCCCCGTCGGCTCCGAGGACGCCGGACCCGGGCCCGAGCCGACAATGCAAGGTAGACGTGGACGCGTGCCTCGGCGAGCGCGGCCGGCGCAGGCTCGCCGCCGCGCATGCCGCGACACTCAGCCCTTGGCGGCCATGGCGCGCGCGACGTCGGCCGCGCTGATGCCTTCGAGCGCGAGCCCGTAGCCGGCGCCGGCGTCGACCACGCGGCGGAGCGACTGGGTGAGCGCGATCCGGGTGTAGCGGCTGGTCAGCGGCGGCAGCGCCGCGATGCCGTCGGCGATCGCATGGGCGCGGGCGAGCAGCCCGTCCGCCGGCACGATCTCGTTGACCACGCCCCAATCCTTCGCCGTCTGGGCATCCAGCACCTGGCGGGTGAGGATGAAGTAGCGCCCGCGCACGGAGCCGATCACCTCCGGCCAGAGCAGGTTCACGCCGTCGCCCGGCACGATGCCGAACTCGAAATGCGGCTTGTCCTGGAACACGGTCTCGGGGGTCGCCAGGATGATGTCGGTGAGGAGCGCATATTCCGAATGAAGCAGAACAGGCCCGTTCAGGGCCGTGATCATCGGCACCTCGATGTCGAGGATGTTGGACAGGACCTTGCGGCCTTCGCGCAGGATCTTGTCGTAGCCCTGGGGGCTGAAGAAGTCGAAGCCCTCGGGGCTGATCGTGTCCATGAAGGCGTCACCGCTGCCGGTCAGGATCACCACCCGGTTGTCGCGGTCCTCGCCGACCGCATGGAAGAGATCGACGAACTGCTCGTGGGTGTGCCCGTCGAAGACAAGCTTGCCGCCCGAAGTATGCAGCGCGATTTCAATGACCCCGTTCGGCTTGCGCGTGAGCCGCGCATTGGGGAACGCGTCGCGGTAGGTGGTGAACTTCGCCATGGTCGTCTCCTTCGTCGGAACCCCGCCCGTGCCGGGCGGCTGAACAAGGGATAGCCCCCTCGGCGGCCGGCCGGACGATGGGGCAGTGCCATAGGCTTTATTCCTGCTAGGAATAGACGGTCAGGAGACGACGGAGAGGGGGTTGGCGGGATGGACCGGCTGGGGGCGATGACGACGGTGGTGCGGGTGATCGAGGCCGGCTCGTTCTCGGCCGCCGCGCGGCAGCTGAACATCGGCCAGCCGGCGGTCTCCAAGACGGTCGCCCAGCTGGAGGCCCGCCTCGGTGTCCGGCTGCTGCGCCGCTCGACGCGCGGGCTGACCCCCACCGAGGCGGGCTTGCGCTTCTACGAGCATGCGCGCCGCTCGCTCGCGGAGGCCGAGGAGGCGGAACTCGCCGCGCGCGGCAGCGGCACGGGCTTGACCGGCACGCTGCGCGTCTCGGCCGCGCCGACCTTCGCCCGGCTGCATGTCATCCCGCGCCTGCCGGCCTTCATGGCCGAGCACCCCGCGCTCGACGTGGAGCTGGTGCTCGACGACCGCGTGATCGACCTGATCGGCGAGGGCATCGACGCCGCCCTGCGCCTCGGCGACCTCCCCGATTCCACCGCGACCGCGCGCCGCATCGGCCGCAGCCGCCGCTCCGTGCTCGCCACCCGCGCCTATCTGGACCGCGCCGGCGAACCGGCCTCGCCCGCCGACCTCGCTGCCCACGCGGCGATCACCCCTCCGGACGGGCGACCGGTCGCCTGGACATTTTCGCGCGGCGCCAGCGAGGTGGCGGTCACCCTCACCGGGCGGCTCCGCGTCGGCAGCGCCGAGGGCCTCCGCGCCGCGGTCCTCGCCGACATGGGCCTCACCGTCGCCTCCGACTGGATGTTCGCCCCGGAACTGGCGAGCGGCGTGGTGCGGCCGCTCCTCACCGACTGGACGCTTCCCGCGATCGACCTCTGGGCCCTGTCCCCGACCGGCCGGCAGAGTTCCGCCAAGGCCAAGGCCTTCGTCGCCTTCGTCGAGAGCGGGATGCGGGCGCCCGCGCCGGCCGGCGCCCACCTGCCCGGCGCTTAGAGCCTGTCCTGTCCGGATCGAACCGATCCAGACGGGACAGGCTCAAGCTATTGACTCTAGAGCAATTCCTTTTCGATCGGATGATTCCATCCGATCGGGAAATGCTCTAGCCAGGACCTGGGGATCCGTCGCGGCTAGGATCCGGGCCGGCCGCGGCGGATCCCGCCCCGCCGACAACCGCCCAGGCGCCGATCTCGCCGCGGCCGATGACGATGCCGCCATTCGCCGCGAGGCCGGCGCTGATCTCGTCGGCGAGCGTCTCCGCGCGGAGTTCGTCGCGCGTGGCGATCCCGAGCCGTTCGATCTCCGCGGCGAGCACGACGGCCTGGTCGGCGTCGAGGTGAATCGCGTCGCGCGCCGCAGCGCCGCCGATCACCGCATGGAGCCGCATCGCCGGCGGCGGCAGGCCGGCGGCCAGGAATGCGGCATAGAGCCTGGTGCCCATGCGCACGTCGACGCCCGATCGTCGGTAGGCCTCCGTCAGCCAGGCCGTCGCCCGGTCATAGGCCGGCAGCGGCGGGACGGCGCGCATCAGCTCCCGGTCGGGCTCGTGGAAGACGACCAGACCGCCTGGCCGGACCAGCTTGGCGATCGCGGCGAGGACCGCGGCGGGGTCCGGCTGGAAGCAGAGGACATAGCGACCGATCGCGGCGTCGAACCGCGTCTCCATCGCGAGCGTGGCGAGGTCGGCCTGGACGAAGCGCACACGGCCGAGCGACAGGTCGCGCGCCCGGGCGGTCGCCCGCTCGACCGCGTCGGCGGAACGGTCGACGCCGATGACCGATCCGCTCGGCCCGACCAGCTCGGCCGCGAGGAACGCCACGTCGCCGGCGCCGCTGCCGACGTCGAGCACCGTCATGCCCGCCTCGATCCCGGCCTCGACCAGGAAGGCGCGCGTGATCGGATCGATCAGCCGCGCCTGCGTGCGAAGCCGCTCCAGTTCGCGTTCCGAGTGGCCGAGCACGTAAGGCGCGGCGGGCGGGTCACGATCGGTCACCGCGGCACCTCGGGGTCACTGCCGGAACTGGTAGACGCGCGCCAGATCGTTCGGCCCCCGGAAGATCTCGTCGACGCGCGCGAATCCCGCCTCAAGCCCGAGCCTGCGCCAGGTTTCGTCCGTCTCGGGGTGGTCGGCGGTACGGTGATGGTTGTCGATGTCGGCGAAGTCCGCGTCCGACAGGACGGACCAGAGCGGCCGCTCAGCGACAAAGCGGTCATACCAGCCGGTCTCGCTCTCGCCCGCAAGGCGCACCGGCTCCCAGATCAGAAACAGGCCGCGCGGCCCGATGATGGCGCGGACCTTCTCCATGACGAGCCGCTTCTCCGGCAGGAGCAGGTGATGCAGGGACTGCCCGATCCAGGCCACGTCGGCGCGCCCCTCGAAATGGGCGAGCGCGGCGAGGAAATCCCGGTTCTCCAGCGTGAACGGGCAGCCGAGGCTTTCGAGATGGGTGCGGGCGAGGTCGAGCGCCGGCTGCGACAGGTCGATCCCGTGATAGCCCGCGACCGCCGTCCCGCGCAGGCAGTCGACCGTGCAGCTCGCATCCCCGCAGGCGATGTCGAGGAAACGGAACGGGCGCGGCGCCTCGTCCACGATGATGCGGTGAAGCGCATCGTAGACCTCGCGGTGATACATCAGGTTGTTCGCCATCACGACGCGGTATCTCTGCCAGTTCGTCTTGAACATGGCGGCGGCGGTGGCATCGGCGAGATCGGATGTCATGATGTCCTCCTGGTCGGGACTCACACCTCGACTTGCTCTTTGCGATCGGGATCGGGATCGGGATCGCGCGTCTTCACCGACGCGTCGGGCCAGCACAAGGCCTCGCAGGCCTCGATGGAAGAAGGCTCGAGCCTGTCCCGTCCAGATCGAACCGATCCGGACGGGACAGGCTCAGGCTATTGACTCTCGAGCACTTCCTCTTCGATCGGACGATTCCATCCGATCGGGAAATGCTCTGGACAATTCCATGCTTCTGTTGTGCCTCTATGATCGGCTGTCGCGCATCCGAGGGCAATAGTCCGATGTCCCGGGCCGAAGGATCGAGCGCCACGCCTCGGGCCGCCCTCAGCTGAGCGCCGCCGCCGCCGTCTGGCAAGCCCTCGTCCCTCGGGCCTTCACCCGCAGCGCTGCCAGGCGCGGCTACAAGGCGGGCGGGCACCGGCGCCGCGACGAGCGGCAGAGACGATGGCCCGTGTACGGCCGGCAAGGCACGCCGTCCCGCGCCGCCGGAGCGGCTCTCTCGAGAAATGGCGCACCCGACAGGATTCGAACCTGTGACCTCTGCCTTCGGAGGGCAGCACTCTATCCAGCTGAGCTACGGGTGCCCTGGGCGGCCGGGGGCCGAAGGGGCCGGGCCGGAGGGCGGGCGAAGCGGACTTCGCCCGGATGAAGGGTTGATAGCCGATCGGGGGCGCGGGGGCAACGGGGTGGCCGGTGGCGCGGCGCGGATGGATGTGGGACTGGCGTGGCGGCGGCGCGGGGTGGAGGCCTGCGGCGCCGGGCCGTTGCGCCGATCGGTGCGGGACACGCGCGGCGGAGCCACGGGTTCGACGTCGACCCGGCGCGGCCCCGATCTGCGTCGTTCTCGCGCGGGGGAGCCACGGGTTCGAAGCGTGCGGGGGCGCCGCGTGGCGTCGGTGTGGCGGGTCGGTGCCGGGGACGGACGCGAGGCCTTGCGGTCGCCTGCCGGCTCGCTTGCTCCGGCCGGGCGGAACCGCGTTCAAGTCGCGGATCCTGCAGGACACCGTCCCGATCGGATCATCCGTATGGTCGAACCCGTTCGGGACGACGCCAGCCCCCGATCGACCGGCCCCGAGCCGGATCGTGACCGGTTTGCGATCTTGACGCGCGCGTTCGACTGTCGCGTCAAGCTCGACCATCCCGACCGAGAGCCGGAACCCGGTTGCAGGGCCTCATCGCGCTTGTTTCGGCGCGGCCGTCAGACTTCTGAGAGCGGCCGTCATGCGTTGAGGGGCGTCGAGCAGGCGGGCATGCGACCCTGCGGTGTCGAGCCGGATACCGGAGTCGAAGATGGGCAGCACCGTCCTCAGCATCGCGGTGACAGGGATGCCCATTGCGAACGGAAAATCCCGGTTGGTGCTGTGCCAGGCCCCTGGCACGACATAATCGGATCGGATGTCCGGCCGGGAATTGAGGGCGCCGAAGGCATCCCATTCTCCCATCACGTCGAAGACGCGCCGGCCTTGCCTTGGCATCCCGATTTTGGCGCTGACGGTGACGATGCGAAGCTCGGCGATCCGGTCGGAGAGGCTCGGCTGTTCGGACAGGAGGGCGAACAGGGCCTCGGATATGACAAGGTTTCCCTTCGAATGCCCGATGACGAGGTCCGGCTTGAAGCGGTCGTCCGAGAGAAGGGCGAGGACGGTCTCGGTGTCGCGACTGGTTCGCGCCCAGACCGCGCCGGCGGACGCCTCGAGCGCCGCTTCCGTGCGCGTGAACTGCTTCGTCATCTGATCGAGCGGCTCGAACAGATGACGGATGCTGTTCAAGCCGCCGAACCAGACGTATCCGCCGAACGCCTCCGTCAGAACATCGGCAAGGCCGTATCCGGACACGACGGCGGCGACCGGCGCGCCGATCGCGTCGGCGACGTTTCGCGCGAAGGCGGCCGCGCCCAGGGCCGAACTGCCGACCCCCGCGACCGCCAAGGCGGCCGCCGGCTTTTGCGAGGCGAGGAACCGAGCGGCGCTCAGGAAGACCTCCGCGCGACCGGCGCCGGTCGGGGGCACGAGCACGACCGCCCCTTCCCGGGCGAGCCAAAAGGCGAGATCCGGACTTTCCGCCTCGGTCACGACGCCGATGTCGTAGAAGACGGCATCCAGGATCGCATTGCGGCGCTGCAGCCCGTCCAGCAACACGGCGCGGAGCGGGTTGTCGGCAAACTTGGCGGGAAACGCTTCCGCGCGCTGGACCTGGATATCGCTCAGTCTCGCGATCGTCGTCATGAGGCGATCCTCAAGGCTCGGACAGGGCTGCCGGCCGCCGCCGGGCTTTCCGCCGGATCGGAGCGGCGAAGCCGGGGCCGAGTCTCTCCGTGCAACCAGACGTGTTTCCGAAATAACCCAGGTCATGAGACCCGCATCGGGTGCCCTGACTGGTTGTCCCGGCGCTCACGCTAGCTCGACCGCTCCGCTGCCGCAAGCGCGCGCCCCGGCTTCGGGCGATGCGGGGCGCCCGGCGTGACGACGGTGTGCCGGGTCGGTGAAAATGACCGGGTCGCCAGGCCGCCGGGTCTCGCCGGGGCGTCGCCCGGACGGCCGCATACGCGGCCGAACCCCTCAGCTCAGCAGCTGCACCGCGCCGGTGGCGAGGGCGTAGTAGGCGGCGACGACCTTGACCTTGCCGGTGGCGACGCCGGCGCCGATCAGGGTGCTGCGCAGGGGGAGCGATGCGGCGGTGCGGCGGGCGCTTTCGCGCACGGCGTTGTCGACCATGTCGCCGGCCTCGGTGCGGACCGCGAGCGCGGCGGGGATGATCGGCTCGATCATCGGGCCGATCGAACCGGGGAAGACGGTGTTGCGGGCGATCACGTCGCAGGCGGCGACGACGGCGCCGCAAGCCTGGTGGCCGAGCACCATCACGAGCGGCGCGCCGAGTTCGGCGACGCCGTATTCGATCGTGCCGAGCGTCGCCGTGTCGGCCATGTTGCCGGCGTTGCGGGCGACGAACAGTTCGCCGAGCCCGATGCCGCCGAACAGAAGCTCGGGTTGCACGCGGCTGTCGGAGCAGGAGAGGATCACCGCCCACGGCGCCTGGCCGGACGCGACCCCGGTGCGCTGCCCGGCGAGGTTGGTGGAACAGAGCTGCGCGTCGGCGACGTAGCGGCGATTGCCCTCGACGAGTCGCGCCAGCGCCTCGTCCGCGGAGAGCGTGGTCTTCGCCCCTTCGGCCGCGCGCGCGGCGCCGATCCCGGAGACGAGGCCCGCGGCGGCGCCGGCGGCGGCGAGTTGCAGGAAGGCGCGTCGGCCGAGGGTTCGATCGAGGCAGCGCTGGCACATGGTCGACCACTCCGACCGGCGTCCGCAGAGGCGGACTTGGCTCGAGCCCTGCCGGTCACCACGGCTCGCGGCCTCACTATACGGCAAGGCTTAAGAGATCGCGAATGTCTTGTCCGGGCGGCCGCCCGAAGGCGAAAACGCCCGCGTCCGGAGCGCATCGGGCGCCGCGGCGCCGCTTGAGACACGAGGATCGCCTTTCCGGGGCCGTCATGGCAGGATGCGGGCGTTCAACGGCCGGTCGGCCTCGGTCGCGGTGCGGGTTCGGCTTTCGCCGGGCTCGGGCCGCGCGGCGGCGCATCCCGGCGCGGGAGTGTCGTCCGATGGCGAGCCTGTTCCGCATGCATCACGCCTCGCTCTATGTGAGGGACGTCCACGCCAGCGCGGCCTTCTACAAGGACGTGCTCGGCCTCGAGGAGATTCCGAACCGGGTCGGCCGCAGCCATATCCGCTGGTTCGTGGTCGACGACTTTCGGACCATCCACCTGATCGGCGGCGACGAATTGGCCGACCGGCCGCGGCCGTTCTCGACCCACCTCGCCTTCACCACCGCCGATCTCGACGCGGCGACGGCGCGGCTCGACCAGCACGGCGTCGTCTGGATCAACCTCGCGCGCGAGCCGCGCCAATTCACGCGGCGCCAGGACGGCGTTCGGCAGATCTATTTCCAGGATCCCGACGGGCACTGGCTCGAGATCAACGACGCCGAGTCGGATCCCTGAGCCCCGCCGCGGCGGGGGCGCCGATATGACTGTGCTGGACGATCAATTACTGAAATTGTGACTCATACTACAATTACTAATGGATCATGGCTGTATAGAAATTTCGTATTGGCGGTACACTGAAGATATCAAATTAGACAATCTTCTATTTGCATGTCTAGGGAAGTATTTTCCAGAAACGGATCCTGTCTCCCCCGGCGGACGCAATAAACCGTCCTTGGTCGGACACAATGACTGCTTGAGCGGCTTCATTCCGGTCCGATGACTGCAGCGTACGGCCCGAACTCGCTTCAATGAGCCTTACGACCCCGTCACCGCTCCCGGAAGCGATAGCTTCGCCGTTTGGCGAGAAAGAGATGGAGCTTACCGCGGCGCCGATTTTGCTACGACCGACCAGGGTAGAGCCTGCCGCGTCCCAGACGTTGATCGTTCCATCATCGCCCGCGGAGGCGTAGCGGCGTCCGTCCTTTGAAATCGACACGGACCTGACCCAGTCGTCGTGGCCCTTCAGCTCCTTCGAACCCACATCCGTGTCCGGCGAACGCACCCGTACAATGTTGTCCGTGCCGCCGTAGACAATGGTCCGACCGTCGGGAGACCAGGCCACCGCCAACACCGAGCCCTTGTGACCGACGAGCGAGCGGACAGCGGCTCCGGTTTCGACGGCCCATATCGTGAGGGCCTTGTCCCCTCCACCCGATACCAGCCTCCTGCCGTCCGGCGAAAAAGCGAGAGCGTTCACCGCCGTCGTCAGCTTTGCGAGCCGTCTCGACACGTCCGGCGTGCCGATGTCGGCGATGCGGATCTCCCCGTCGGCCGACGCGGAAGCCAACATCCGTCCATCGGGCGAAATCGCCACGGCGTTCACCGCCGCCGAATGGCCAGGATAGCTCGCCAGAAGAGTACCTTTCGCCGGGTCCCATAGCCTGACGACACGACCATCGCCCCCGGTCAGGATACCCTGGCCGTTCGGCAAAGAGCCCAAGGCAAAGACCGCTTCATTCAGTCGAAAAGAGGCGAGGCTCGGCGGAAGAAGTGGGGTTGCTTGCGCCTGCACCCTTGGTGGCAGTGCCTCGGACACCGGAGGCGCTTTTGGTCCCTCGCCCGACGGCTTCGAGTCTCGGTCGGAAGGCAACACGATTTGCGGCGGCGGAACAATCGGGATACGACTAGTATAGATGACGTGGTAACTTGCCGCCCCTATCAAGGCGCCGAACAAAACACCAGCACCGGCAAACATCCAAGCCCATGCCTGAGGTCGACTTCGTTCTTCTGATTTTTGATCCGCGACGCTCGATTGCGGCTGCAGTCGAACGGTTGCATCTTCTTCTACCCGGGGCACTTCCGCTCCCCAGCCGGAGCTTGCGCGGCCGCTCGGAGAGAGTTTCTCGTCGGACCAGTCGAGGGCATCGATGAATGCGGAAACCGTTTGCGGCCTCTCGTCCTCATCGAGGCGCAGTGCCTGATCGATCGCCGACAGGAACCTCGGGCTGTAGAGGGATCGGTCGATCGGCAGATCGCCAGCCGGCACATAAGGATCTTTTCCAGCCCGCCGCCGAACGATGGCTTGCGAGCGATCCGTAGCCGAAACCGGTGGCCGACCCGTAATCGCCCTGTATAGTATGGCACCGAGCGAGTATATATCCGTATAGCGTCCGTGAAGTGAATTCTCATCTGCGCTGCACTGCTCCGGTGGAGCGTAGCCCGCAGTCGCCAGCGCGACCGACGTCAGGCTGGACTGATCTATGCCTTCTCGGCTCGCCCCGAAATCGATCAAGACTGTCGCCCCGTCTGGTCGGAGCATGATGTTCTTCGGCGTCAAGTCGCGGTGGATTTCATCCAGGGAATGGACATAGTCTACAGCATCCAGGCACGGCTTCAGCCGCTGACGAAGCTCGGCTTCGGTTGGCGGACGACCCAGTCCTCGAAGCCAGAACTCGAGTGTACGGCCCGGCACATAGCGCATCACAAAGTAGCCGACACCATTGGCCACGAAATACGCTTCGCCCTGAACGATCGACGGATGGTCGAACTTCGCGGCAACCTTCTTCGCTTCCCTCTCGAACCGAGCGAGCAGGCTTGCCTGCACCTCGGGCGTGATACCGCTCGCTTCGCTACCCGTCACAAGCGAGACAGTGCCGTCCGACGCGCGGCGGCTTGCCGCCTTGATGTAGAACTCCTTGATCGCAACGCGACGGCCGAGGAAGACATGACGACCCTCATAGGTGATGCCGAAGCCGCCTTGACCGAGGGGTCGCACGATTTCGTAGTCACCGAGCCGAGTGCCCTTGGGGAGGGCGTCAGGGAAGAACAACTCGATTTCGGACCATTCGGTCCCATCGGGATCGCCACCCATCATAGGCTCCGGCTGCCGAACCATTGTGCGGTGCGGTGACCGAGTTAAGCCGGAAATCAACTGGCTTGGCAATTTGGTTTAGATGTTTGGTTCCACAGTGTGACGCCCGACAATTGAGAAGAGGTCCACAACCGGGATCCTCCCCGGCGCACCTTCCCGATCGCGATGATTTGATCCTCGCTGAACCGATTTTTGCGCGTCGCCCCTCTCCTCGCGACGAGTCCGAGAGCATTTCCGATCGGATGGAATCCTCCGACCCTCAAGGAATTGGCCCATGGTCCAGAGTTTGAACCGGTCCTTTTCGTTCTGGACGTTTCGATCAGAATGAGAAGGACCGGATCTCGTGTCTGTAGGGTTCATTCCTGCGGGCAACGTCTCCGGCGAGCAGCTTCGTCCACCATTTGGTGGAAGCCGGATGTGGACGATCGCGGATAGCCTCCCGTGGCGTGGATGGGACAGTCATACCAATGTTTCATTCGAGAGTTACAGTGTTACGATTAAACGCAAGAGGCTCGAACTTCTAGATGATAACCTAGACACCAATTTGAACAGTCCGCAATCCTCTTATTGCTTTACCGAATCTTCCCCGGGTGTTTCATGGTATTGAGATCTACGCGCGAGCGCGTCTACCAGACGCTGGCCTACGAGATTGGCGGTATTCTGCTGGCAACGCCCCTGTACGCGATCCTGTTCGGCAAAGACACCAGCCAGTCCCTTGCGCTCCTGATCGCCATGTCCGTAGCTGTGTTGGTGTGGTCCCCAATACACAATACTTTGTTCGACTGGCTTGACTGGCGTTGGAATCGGCGCGTGGCCAGCGACCGGCCGCACGGTCTGCGCTTCGTTCACGCCGCAACCCATGAAGCAACGGCCTTCGTCGTGACGCTACCCGTCATCATGTTGATCGGAGGCCACGGCTTCTGGACAGCCGCCGCTCTCGATATCGGCTTCACGCTTCTCTACGCCGCCTACGCATACGTTTTTCACATCGCGTATGACCGGCTGAGACCGGTTCGTACCCAAATTGTGGAGCAGGACGATGGACGCTGACGCGAGCACCGAGCAATTCGGCGTTCACATCATGATCGACGGCTACGGAGCTCCCGAAAACTTGCTAGCCGACCAGGACCGACTATCGCGACTTTTGGAAGACTTGCCGCGGCGTATCGGCATGCATCCCATCGCGGCCCCGCTGGTCGTCGAGGTCGGCCCCATGAATCGCAAGGACCCCGGCGGTATCAGCGGTTTCGTTCTGATCGCCGAAAGCCACATCAGCTTTCACACGTTTCCCAAGCGCGGCTTCGTGTCCATGGACGTCTACACCTGCCAGAGCGACATCGATCGCCAGCGCATCGTGAGCTTGCTGAAAGGAGTCTTCGAACTGCGCGACGCAGATGTCTTCATCCAGGACCGGGGCCTCCGCTATCCGAGCGAGAATCTCTCGGCGGCTTGACCCGGCCGGTCTTTTGCTTGGCGCGCCAAAGCCGGCACGGCGAATGAGGCAGGCTTGGCCGTGCCCCCGTCCGCTCGAAGCGGTACGGGGGCGAGCCCTCAGGCCGCGCCGGCGACCTTGTCCCAGAACTCGGCGCGGTCGTTGGTGCGCGGGAAGGGGGTGTCGGGGACGGGCACGCCGAGGAAGTGGCAGAGGGGCCCCCAGCCCTGCTTCACCTCGAAGACGAGCAGCTGGGAGGCCGGGATCGCCGCCTTGACCGAGGCGATATGCTTTTCGAAGGCGGCCATCAGGCCGGCGCTGTCGAGGCCAGGCGGAAATCCGGTCTTGTCGAGCACCTGGTTCACCATGGCGAGCCAGGGCCGCATGGGCACGGGCGCCGTGTCCGCCTTGCCGAGGAGTTCGTAGATGGTGGAGCCGAAGCTTTCGACCCAGGCTTCGCTGCTGCGCGTGGTCAGGACGAAGCGGGCGGTCGGATAAGTCTCGAGAAGCTCCCGGTAAAAGCCCGCGGTCGGCCAGTCGACGGCGGCGGCATAGCCGTCATAGATCGCGGACCAATTCGGTTTTCCGTCCGCGGCCGCCTGCCACAGGGGCAGCTGCACCGGCATGTTGAGGATCACCTCTTCCATGTGGTGGCAAGGCCCGAGACCGAGCTGGTTGATCGCCGTCTTCAGCGAATAGGTGCCGGTGCGGCCCACGCCGGCTCCGATAACGTGCAGCGGCATTTTGCTTCTTTCCCCAGGTGGACAGCGCGCTGTGAGGTTGTCACATTCAGTTATCACTATGTAATACCTTGCTTTGTCTCCTGTCGAGTGGAATCGGCGTGCGGGCGAACATTGGGAGATGAAAAGATGTGCGCGCCAATGCACTTCCGGCTCCGCTGCGGAATCCCTTGATTGGTGTCGCGCGCGCCGGCAACCGCTCGCACAGGACTCTCGCGGTAGAGAGCAGGTTCGGATGCGCGTTCTGCACGTCGAGCGGGCAGGGCGCCGCGGCGGCACGGCCAGACTCCGTCCGGAACGGAATCAAAGTTTTGAATTCCATGATCCGACGCCCCTTGCCGAAACGGCAGCCGCCGCCGCATGCTCGCCTCGGCCCCCTGCCCGAGGGTCCGGCGCGACGCCGTCGCGATCGTCCCCCTCGGCGCCTCAGCGAACGGAGAAACCGTCATGGCGCAGCCTGATCCCTCCCACATCATGCAGATCGGAATGGGTTTTTTTGGATCGAAGGCGCTCTTGTCGGCGGTCGAGCTCGGCCTCTTCACCGCGCTGGCGCGGCGGGAGATGACCGGCGGGGACCTTGCGGCGGCGCTCGGCCTCCATCCGCGCGCGGTGCCAGACTTCCCCGACGCGCTCGTCGCGCTCCGGCTCCTTGACCGGACCGGCGAGGGCCGCGACGCGGTCTACCGCAACACCCCGGACACGGCGCTCTTCCTCGACAAGGCGAGCCCGGCCTATATCGGCGGGATCCTGGAGATGGCGAATGATCGCCTCTACCGGTTCTGGGCCGATCTCACCGAGGGCCTGCGCACCGGCCAGCCGCAGAACGAGACCAAGCATTCCGGCGAATCGGTCTTCGCCAAGCTCTATGCGGCGCCCGAAAGCCTCGAACAGTTCCTGAACGCCATGTCCGGCATCTCGGCCGGGAACTTCAAGGCCTTCGCCGCGACGTTCGACTTCTCCCGCTACGCGACGCTGTGCGACGTCGGCGGCGCGACCGGCCAGCTCGCCTGCATGGTGGCCGAGGCACACCCGCATCTCAGCTGCCAGAGCTTCGACCTCCCGCCGGTCGTCCCGATCGCGACGAAGCGGATCGCGGCGGCGGGCCTCGCCGGCCGCGTGACGGCCGTCGGCGGCGACTTCTTCCGGGATCCGCTGCCGAAGGCCGACGTGATCACCATGGGCATGATCCTGCACGACTGGAACCTGGAGAAGAAGAAGCAGCTGATCGCCAAGGCCTATGACGCCCTGCCCGAGGGCGGCGCCTTCGTCGCCATCGAGGCGCTGATCGACGATGCAAGGCGGGAAAACGCGTTCGGCCTCCTCATGTCGCTCAACATGCTCGTCGAATTCGGCGACGCCTTCGACTTCACCCACGCGGACTTCGTCGGCTGGTGCCGGGAGGCCGGCTTCCGCCGCTTCGACATGATCCGCCTCGCCGGCCCCTCCAGCGCGGCGATCGCCTACAAGTAACCGCGCGGCCCGGTCGATGCCGGTGAGCGCCGCGTCGAAACCCGGATGCGCGCGGGGCGCCGCCGGACTAGGATGTTACGCGAGGTCGTTCAGGTCCGCGGTTCCACCCAAGACAGGGGGAAGGCGTCGATGCTCCCGAAGTCCGAGACCGCCTGCTTCCTGATCGCGGACATATCCGGCTATACGAGCTTCCTCGCCGAGGTCGAGCTCGAACATGCGCAGGACATCATCGCCGACCTGATGGACACTGTCGTCCGGTCCCTGCGCCCGCCGTTCCGTCTCGCGAAATTCGAGGGTGACGCCGCCTTCGTCTATGCGCTCGCCGACAGGATCGACGGATCGAGCCTGCAGGACGTGATCGACGCGGCCTATTTCGGATTTCGCAAGCGGCTGCGCAGCATCCGCCAGGCCACCTCCTGCGGCTGCAGCGCATGCCGAGACATGGAGAAGCTCGACCTGAAGCTGGTCGGGCACTTCGGCGCGTTCGTGCGCCAGAAGATGGGCGGCCGGGAGGAACTCGCCGGGCGCGACGTGATCCTGGTCCACCGGCTGCTCAAGAATGGCGCCGGCGAGCGCCTCGGCGGCCATGCCTACGCGCTCCTGTCGGACCGCTGCGTCGAGGCGACCGGCATACGGCCCGACGAGCAGGGGCTCATGGAACTGGTGGAGCGGGTGGACGTCATCGGCGACGTCCGTTGCTGGGTGCGCGACCTGGAGCTCGCCTGGCATGCCGATGCGAGCGCGGCGCGCACGTTGGTCGCGCGCGACAAGGCCATGAGCGTGATAACCCTCGACATCGCCGCGCCGCGGCAGACCGTCTGGGACTATTTCACCATGCCCGGCCGCCGCCCGCTCTGGCGCGGCGCCGACGCGGTGCGCGAGGACGTGGCGGGCGGACGCCGCGGCGTCGGGACGACCAACCACTGCATGCACGGCGACCATGCCATCGTCGAGGAGATCCTCGACTGGCGGCCGTTCGACTATCTGACGCTCAACACCCTGCTGCCGGTTCCCGACGCGCCGAAAATCCTCCTCACCTATGTCTTCGAGGAGACCGGCGAGGGCGCGACCAGGGTCGAGATCCGGATCGGGCGGCCGAAGCCGAAGGACAAGGCGTTCGTCGAACACGCCGAAGCGGTCTTCCGCAAGACGATCGGCGAGGAGTTCGGGACCCTGAAGGGGCTGCTCGAGCAAGCCATGGACGATCACGCATCAACCGGGAGGAGGAGGCCAACATGACTGCCTTCAACGTGGTTCGGTTCAAGGTGAGGCCCGGCATGGACGACGCCTTTCTCGACGCGCATCGCCATGTCTCCACCGCGTGGCCCGGCATGCGGCACGCGAACATCATCAAGACCGGCGCGGATCGCTACTGCATCATCGCCGAGTGGGAGAGCATGGAGGCGATGGCCGCGGGACGGCCGCAGATGATCGCGACGCTCGACTCGTTCCGGCACTGCCTCGACGATCTCGGCGGCGGTCTCGGCGTCACCGACCCGGTCTCAGGTTCGGTCGTCCTGTCGCTCAAATAGCGTCCGGCCGCGCCACCGCTGCGCCGGGGGCACGAAGGTCGCCGGGTCTCAACGCTCATGTCGCGCGAAAACACCGATGTGACGCACCGTCGCGCGCCCGCGGCCCGCCGCTGCCGTCAGGTTCGCGCAATGAGGCCGTGACATGGTCGACGCAAACGTGTTCGTTCTTTCTGGCGTTGTTCTTCGTCGGGTCGATTCATGCGGGTTCTGGTGGTCGAGGACGAAAGCGAGATCGCGGCGGCCGTCGCATCGGCGCTGCGTCAGGCGGGCTTCGTGGTCGACGTGGTCGGCACGCTCGACGAGGTCGGCGCGTGCCTGCAGGTCGTGCGCTACGGCCTCCTCCTGCTCGATCGCCGGCTGCCGGACGGCGACGGGATCACGCTCATTCCGGCGATCCGGCGCGCGCAGCCCGGCGTGCCGATCCTCATCCTCTCCGCCCTCGACCAGATCTCCGACAAGGTCGCCGGCCTCGACAAGGGCGCCGACGACTACCTCGCCAAGCCGTTCGACCGGGACGAGCTGATGGCCCGGGTCAGGGCCGCGCTGCGGCGCCCGGGCGGGGACGACACGCCGCCGATCACCTGCGGCAAGCTGAGCTTCGACGCCCGCAGCCGCAACGTCTTCGTCGAGGCGCTTCCGGTCATGATGAAGCGGCGCGAACTGGCCCTGCTCGAAGCGCTGATCCGGCGGGTCGGCCGCGTCGTGCAGAAGGACACGCTGGTAGAGGAGGTCTACGGCTTCGACGACGACATCCAGTCGAACACGCTCGAGGCGCATGTGTCGCGGCTGCGGTCCCGCCTCGCCAGCTGCCGGGCCGGCGTGGTGATCCACACGGTCCGGGGTGTCGGCTATTGCCTGGACGTGGAGTGAGGCCGCCGGGACACCGCAACCGGTCCTTGACCACCCGGCTGATCGGGCTTTTGGTGCTCGTCCAGACCGGCGTGGCGATCGCCGGCATGACCTCCTGGATGCTGTTCTCGCCGTTCGTGTCGTTCGACGACGTGGCCGCGGAGACGACGCGCAGGCTGGTGACGCGCTCCGTCGCGGGCGGGCCCGGCGGGCCGGCGCTCGTGCCGACGGCGGCGCTCGTTGCCTACGGATCCGAGCGGCCCGGCCTCGTCTACGCGGCGCTGCAGGACAACAAGGTGCTGCCGGGGTCGAGCCCCGCGCTCGCCGAGATCCTCTCCCGCCTCGGCCCGGTGCTGCCCGGCAACGGGCAGATCGACGCGCGGGCGTCACCGGGCGACGGCCTGATCCGCTTCGCGTCGCTGGACTCTCCCGTCGGTCCTCTCGTGATCGCCTCGCGCGGCGACCGGTTCGGGCCGGGCGACCTCCGGAGCTTCGTGGAGGTGTTCCTCATCCAGCTCGTCCCGCTGTTCGGACCGGCCATCCTGGCCGCGGTCCTGATCGTTCCCCTCGTGGTCTGGCGGACGCTTCGGCCGGTCGCGGCGGCGGCGCAGATGGCCGGCGAGATCGAGGTCGGCAGCCTCGATCGCCGCATGCCGATCGAACGGTTGCCGCGCGAGCTTCTGCCCTTCGCGCAGGCGATCAACGACCTGCTCCGCCGTCTCGACGACGGCGTGGCGCGGCAGCGCCTGTTCACCGCCAATGCCGCCCACGAACTGAGGACGCCGGTCGCGATCCTGGAGGCGAGGATCGACGGGCTGAGCGCGGGCGCCGACCGCAACGGGCTGAAGCGCTCGGTCGGCCGCATCCGCATCCTGCTCAACCAGCTGCTCGCGGTCGCGCGGCTCGGGCAGCGGGAGATCAAGGTCGACGAGGACCTGGACGTGGCCGCGCTCGTCCGCTCGGTCGTCGCGGATTGCGCCCCGCTGGCGCTCCGAAGCGGCCGCGCGATCGACTTCAACGCCGATGCCGGCGACCATAGGGTGCGTGCCAACCGCCAGGCCCTGGCGGGCGCGCTCGCCAACCTGATCGACAACGCGCTCGGCTTCGAACCGGTCGGGGGAAAGGTGGTCGTCACCGTGGCGCGCGGACCGCAGGCGGCGGTGTCGGTGCTGATCGAGGATCACGGGCCCGGGATCCCGGAGCCCTATCGGGTGCTCGTCTTCGAGCCGTTCTGGCGCAAGGAGGAGACCAAGGTCGGATCCGGCCTCGGCCTCTCCATCGCGGCCGAGATCGCGCGCCTGCATGGCGGCTCGATCGAGGCCCTCGAAACCGCCGGCGGCGGCGCGACCATGCGCCTCACCCTGCCCGCGGTGGCGAGCCCCATACGTGTCTCCCGTCAGGTTGGGACAAGCTCGGCTTGATAGATCCTCGCCTCGTCGACGACTGACGAGGATCTTTCATGACGTTGCGCGATCTCCTGACCACATCCTTCGCCCTCACTTGCCTCGTCTCTCCGGCATGGTCGGCGGACAAGAAGCCGGCCGCCGCCGCCCCGCCGGCCGCGAGCCTGCCGGCGCCCGCGGTGCCCGCCGCTGCCGCGGCCGAGCCGGCGGCGAAGCCCGCGGCGGACTGGGTGGTCGATCTGGGCGTCGGCGGCATCGCGGTCCCGCGCTTCGAGGGGTCGAACCGCTTCCTTGTCCTGCCCGTCCCCTATGTGGGCGTCACCTGGCGCGACACGGTGTTCGCGTCGGTCAAGGACGGGCTCGGGGCGAACCTCTATTCGTCCGAGGTGCTGAAGTTCGGGCCGGTCGCCCGTCTCAACCTCGGCCGGCAGCGGTCGAACGACAAGCGCTACCTCACCGGCCTCGCGGATGTCGACCCGACCGCCGAGATCGGCGGTTTCCTGCGCTACAGCCCGCTGTCGTTCCTGACCGGCGCCGTCGAAGTCCGTCAGGGCGTCGGCGGGCACCAGGGCCTGGTCGGCGAATTGTCCCTCGACGTCGCGGCGCCGCCCCTCCTGGAGGATCGCCTGTTCCTGTCGGCGGGGCCGCGCGCCTCCTTCTCGGACCGGCGCTACAACGAGGCCTTCTTCGGCGTGACCGCCGCGGAATCCGCCCGTTCGGGATTTGCCGCCTACGCGCCCGACGGCGGCTTCAAGAGCGTCGGCGCGGGGGCGGGCGTGATCTACCGCGTCACCGACACATTCACCTTCACCCTGTTCGGCGACTACAACAGGCTGGTCGGCCCGGCGGCCAAGTCGCCGATCGTCAAGGGAAAAGGCGGATCGGAGAACCAGTTCACGATCGGCTCGGCGATCACCTACCGGTTCACCTACTGATCGGCACGCGGCCGGGGGCGCGGCACCCGAAACGAAGCCGCACAAGTAACATGCCGGATCGACAATTCATTCCGTCCCCGGCTAGATTTGCGGCATGACCCTGCGTTCCGCCACCCCCGAGCGGCGACCCTGGCCGCGCCGGATCCTGCGCGGCGTGCTGGGGCTCGTCGTCGTCTATGTGGCGCTCGCCTATCTGATCCTGCCCTGGGCCTGGACGCATCACGAGCATCAGCGCGGGCTCGCGACCTTGCCGATGGTGACCAGGACGGCACAGGGCATTCCGGGCGATCCGCTCAATGTCGGCCTGGTCGGGACGCGGGAGGACGTGGTGCTCGCCATGCGCGCGGCCGGCTGGTCGCCCGCCGACCCGATCACGCTGAAGACGAGCCTGGAGATCGCCGGCAGCGTGGTGCTCGACCGGCCCTATCGCGACGCACCGGTCAGTCCGCTCTTCTACGAGGGGCGGCGGCAGGACCTCGCCTATGAGAAGGAGGTCGGCTCCAGCGCCGACCACCGGCACCATGTCCGCTTCTGGCTGATCCTCGACAAGGGGCAGGAGGGCGCGCCGGTCTGGCTCGGATCGGTGACGTTCGACCGCGGCTCCGGGCTCAGCCACTATACGGGCGCCATCACCCACCACATCGCGCCGGATCTCGACGCGGAGCGGAGCCGGCTCATGGCCGATCTCGTCGGCGCCGGCATGGTCACGACCACCTACGAGGTGACCGGGATCGGCCCGACCCTGCAGGGCCGCAACGGCGAGGGCGATCCCTACTATACGGACGGCGAGATCGCCGTGGCGGTCCTGGTTGCAAAGGGCGAGCGCCGCACGGCGCCGCCGGTCGCGCTGGCGAGCCCGCCGCTGGTGGCGCTGAAGGACACGATCTGGCGCAACGCCGCGGAGGCGCTGGGCGCGACCGCTCCCGAGGCGGGCAAGGATTGACCTGCCGTCGCCGCGCGGGTGGCCGCGGCGGCCCGCTGGGCGCGCGGATCCGCGTCCGCCATGATCTGCCGCATGGCGGACCGGCCGCGGCGGCGGCAGGCTGCGCGCCATGAATCCGAGATTTCAGCCGGTGGACCGATCCGGCACGGCCAAGCCGGAGGCGGAGGCGAAGCTCGAGGCAGGGGCCGCGCCGACGGCTCCGGCCCGGCACGGCCTCGGCCGCTTCCTCTGGGCGCAGCGCTGGCATCTCCTCCTCCTCGTCTCGGCGCTGGTCGCGCTCTCCTTCGCCTATGACCGGCTGCGCTACGGCCCGGAGGTCGCCGTCTATCCGGCGGTCCGGGCCGATCTCGTCAAGACCGTGGTGGCGACCGGCCATGTGGAGACGCCGTTCCGGGTCGAGATCGGCAGCCAGATCACCGGCATCGTGGCCGACGTGCTGGCCGACGAGGGCGATGTGGTGACGCGCGGCCAGCCGCTCGTCAGCCTGGAACAGAGCGAGCTCAAGGCGGCGCTCGTCCAGGCGGAGGCCGCGGTGGCGCAGGGCGAGGCGCGCCTCCGGCAGATCCGCGAGGTGACCTTGCCGGCGGCGGAGCAGAACCTGAAGCTCGCCCAGGCGAACCGGCTCAACGCGGAAGCCGCCTTCACGCGCGCCGAACAATTGTCGAAGTCCGGCTTCACGCCGCGCTCGACGCTCGACGAGGCGATCCGCGCCCTCGACGTGGCGAGCGCGCAGATGCGCGCGGCGGAGCTGCAGGTCTATACGAACGGCCCCGGCGGCAGCGACATGGTGCTCGCCGAGACGCAGCTCCGCCAGGCGGTGGCGAGCCGCGCCACCGCCGAGGCCCGGCTCGCCTATGCCACCGTCGCTGCGCCGCGCGACGGGGTGCTGATCACGCGTCGGGTCGAGCGCGGCGCGGTGGTGCAGCCGGGGCGGGTGATGTTCGTGCTCTCGCCGGTGGGCGACGCCCAGATCGTGCTGCAGATCGACGAGCGCAACATCGGGCTCTTGCGGCTCGGCCAGAGCGCGCTCGTCTCGGCCGACGCCTATCCCGACCGGACCTTTCCGGCCGAGGTCGCCTTCATCAACCCGGCCGTGGACATCGCGCGCGCCGCCGTGGAGGTGAAGCTCGCCGTGCCGAAGCCGCCGGCAGAGCTGCGCCAGGACATGACCGTGTCGGTCGACATCGAGGTCGACCGCCGGGCCGCCGTGGTGGTGGTGCCCGCCCGCACCGTGCACGAGCCGAATTCGGCCGCGCCCTTCGTGCTGAAGGCGGTCGGCGGGCGCGCGCTGCGGCAGCCGGTCCGGCTCGGCCTGCGCGCCGGCGACGAGGCCGAGGTCCTCGACGGCGTCGCGCCCGGCGACCTGCTCGTGCCGGTCGCGGCCGGGGTGCGCGCCGGGCAGCGGCTGAAAGCGGTCGGGTCGTGAGATACTGGCTTCCCTTCGAGTGGATCGCCGCCTTGCGCTTCCTGGTGCAGGGGAAGATGCAGACCGGCTTCATCCTGGTCGGCATCGCCATCGGGGCGGGCGTGATCGTGTTCATGTCGGCGCTGCTGGTCGGCCTGCAGGCGAATTTCATCAAGCGCGTGCTGACCGCCCAGGCGCATATCGAGATCGTCCGGCCGGACGAGGTCGCCCGGCCGCTGCGCCGCGCGGCGGGCGTGGTGGAGGCGCCGATCGTGCAGCGGCCGACCCAGCGCACCCTGTCGATCGACCAGTGGCAGGCGATCCGGCGCATCCTCGAGGGGCGGCCCGACGTGACCGCGGTGTCGCCGACGGTCGCGAGTTCGGTGCTCGGATCGCGCGGCGCGGCGAGCCGCAGCCTCTCGCTCACCGGCGTCGAGCCGAACGACCATTTCCGCATCGTGCGCATCCCGGACTTCATGAAGCGCGGCGAGGCGCGGCTCGGCAGCGAAGACATCCTGATCGGCACCGAACTCGCCTCCGACCTCGGCATCGACGTCGGCGACAAGATCATCGTCACGGCGGCGCAGGGTGTGACGCGCGGGCTGACCGTCGCCGGCATCTTCGACCTCGGCAACCGGGGTGCCAACCAGCGCACCGTGTTCGTGAGCCTCCGCACCGCGCAGAGCCTGATCGGCATGATCGGCGGGGTCACCGCGATCGACCTCGCCGTCGCCGACATCTACGCCGCCGAGGCGATCGCGACCGACATCGAGGCGACGCTGCCGGTGCAGGCGCAGAGCTGGATCACCACCAACGCGCAATTCTTCGCCGCCGTGCGCGCGCAGCGGAGCTCCAACACGCTGATCCGCGGCTTCGTCGGCCTCTCGGTCGCGTTCGGCATCGCCGCCGTGCTGATCGTCTCGGTGATCCAGCGGTCGCACGACATCGGCATCCTGCGCGCCATGGGGGCGACGCGCGGCCAGATCCTGCGCATCTTCCTGATCCAGGGCGGCCTGCTCGGCTTCGTCGGGTCGCTGGTCGGCTCCGCGCTCGGCGCCGCCGGCGTGATCCTTTGGCACACTTACGCCCGCCAGGCCGACGGCTCGGAGTTCTTCCCGCTCATCCTGGAGCCGAGCCTCTTCGTCGGCGCGGCGGTGCTCGCGACGCTGACCGGCTTCCTCGCCGCCGTGGCGCCGGCGCTCCGGGCGGCCGCGCTCGATCCCGTTGAGGCGATCCGTGGCTGACCTCCTCGTCCTCGACGCGATCGTCAAGAGCTACGGCGCGGGCACCGCGATCGAGACCGAGGTGCTGCACGGGATCTCGCTCACCGTCGGCGCCGGCGAGTTCGTCGCCGTGATGGGCCCGTCCGGTTCGGGGAAAAGCACGCTCCTCAACATCATCGGCCTGCTCGACCGGCCGAACGCGGGGCGGCTTCTGCTCGACGGCGAGGACACCACCACCATGGGCGACGCCGAACTCACCCATCTGCGCGGGCGCAGCATCGGCTTCGTGTTCCAGCACCATCACCTGATCTCCGCCTTCACGGCGGCCGAGAACGTGCTGATGCCGCTGCTCGTCGCCGGCGGGCGGCTCAGCCGGGCCATGGAGGCGCGCGCGCAGGACCTGCTCGACCGGGTGGAGATCGGACGCCTCGGCGCGAGCCTCGCCACCAACATGTCGGGCGGGCAGCAGCAGCGCGTGGCGGTCGCGCGCGCGCTCGCCATGGACCCGCCGCTGGTGCTCGCCGACGAGCCGACCGGCAACCTCGACACGGTGTCGAGCGAAGGCGTGTTCGCGCTGATGCGTGAGATCAACCGCGAGCGCCGCACCACCTTCCTGATCGTGACGCACAATCTGAGCCTCGCCGAACGCTGCGACCGCATCATCCGGGTGGTGGACGGCATGATCGCGGCGCCGGATGCGGTGCCGCCGCCCCCCGCGCCGGTTGCGGAAGCCGGCCGTCCTCCGGGTCCCTGAGCGGGCCGGAGACGCCGCCGCCGCTCCATCGGCGGAAAGTCCGACGCGCGCCGGCACCAAATCGCCCGAACGGCGTTGCAGGTTCGGGTCCGGCCCTTGCATAGCTTTCGCCGGGCAAGCATGCGATCGGTCCGGCACGGCATGCTGCCGCGACCGGCGGTCGGGGAGCCACGAGGACACGATGCAGATCAAGGTCGGCTACGAGATCGCCTACGACCTTCCGCAACCCACCCCCATGCTGCTGGTGCTGAACGTGCACCAGAGCCGGGCGGCGGACATGGTGGTCGCCGATCATGTGACGACCAACCCGGTGGTCCCGATCGGCACCTACCGGGATTCCTTCGGGAATCTGTGCAGCCGGCTCACCGCGCCCCCCGGCCGCTTCGTCATCTCCGGCTTCGGCGTCGTGGAGGACGCGGGCCTGCCGGACCCGGTGGTGCTCGACGCGCGCCAGCACACGATCGAGGAATTGCCGCCCGACGCGCTCGTGTTCCTTCTCTCGAGCCGGTTCTGCGAGACCGAGCAATTGTCGAACACGGCCTGGAACCTGTTCGGCAAGACGCCGCTCGGCTGGCCGCGGGTGCAGGCGATCTGCGACTTCGTCCACAACCACATCCGCTTCGGCTACGAATATGCCCGGCCGACCAAGACCGCCTTCGAAGCGTTCAACGAGCGTCAGGGCGTCTGCCGCGACTACGCGCATCTCGCCGTCACGCTTTGCCGCTGCCTGAACATCCCCGCCCGCTACTGCACCGGCTATCTCGGCGACATCGGCATCCCGCCACCCGACGCGCCGATGGATTTCGCCGGCTGGTTCGAGGCCTATCTGGGCGGCGAGTGGCACACCTTCGACCCGCGCAACAACGTGCCCCGCCAGGGCCGCGTCCTGATCGCGCGCGGCCGCGACGCGACCGACGTCGCCATCACCACGACCTTCGGCTTGAACACGCTCGCCGGCTTCACGGTGTGGACCGACGAAGTGCCGGCCGACCAGGTTTGGACGCGCCCGCAGGCATGACGACGGCACTGGCGAAGCGGGCCTCGCGGCATCATCTGACCCGGATCCCGCCGCAGGGGCGGGCTTCGAGGCCGTACAGCGCATGACCCGTTCCCCGCCGCCCGCCGACCCGGGCGCCAAGCCCCGCCGAAAGACGCGCGAACCCCTACTATGCCGGGCCGCCCAGCGACCACTTCGACGGGCAGCGCTTCTTCATCCCCGGCCGGGACACCGACAAGAGCCTGAAGGACCTCGTCGCCTGGTCGTTCGGCGGCGGCAAGGTCAAGTGGCCGGCGAGCCAGCCTGCCGGCCGCGACGTGCCGCCCGTTCGGGTGGCGGGGCTGCGCGTCGCCCATATCGGGCACGCCTCCTACCTCGTGCAGACCGGTGGCCTCAACATCCTGGTCGATCCGGTCTATGCCGAGCGGGCGAGCCCGGTGTCCTTCGCCGGCCCGAAGCGCGTCAACGCGCCCGGCATCGCCTTCGACGACCTGCCCCCGATCGACGCGGTGCTCGTCACCCACAACCATTACGACCATCTCTGCCTCGACACGATCGGCCGGATCGTCGCCCGCGACGCGCCGCGCATCGTCGCGCCGCTCGGCAACGACGCGGTGATCTGCGCCCGCGTGCCCGCCGCGCGGGTCGAGGCGCATGACTGGCACGATCGGGTCGCGCTCGCCGACGCGGTCGCGGTGACGGTGGAGCCGTCCTACCACTGGTCCGCGCGCGGCTACCGCGACCGGCGCATGGCGCTCTGGGCCGGCTTCGTGCTCGCCGGCCCGGCGGGCACCGCCTATCTGGCCGGCGACACGGCCTATCACGACGGGAGCCTGTTCCGCGCGATCCGCGCCCGCCATGGCGCGCCCGACTTCGCCGTCCTGCCGATCGGCGCCTACGAGCCGCGCTGGTTCATGAAGACGCAGCACGTCAATCCGCGCGAGGCGGTCCGCATCTTCGAGGATGTGGGCGCGCGCGACGCGATCGGCGTCCACTGGGGCACGTTCCGCCTCACCAACGAGGGCATCGACGAGCCGCCGCAAGCGCTCGCCAAGGCCCTCGCCCGCGCCGGCATCGACCCCGCGCGGTTCCGCCCGGTGCGGCCGGGCGACGTCTACGAGGCGGGTTGAACGGCTGGCCTCCACAACGCATGCGGAGAAGCGTATGCTTGTCCCATGAGCGAGATGGAAACCCGCCTGCATCTCCTCGCGCAGGCCGCCGACGCCGACGTGGTGGCGGCGATCGGGGCCTTGTTGCGTACGGGGCCCGATCCGGCGCTGAACCGCGTCAACGTGTTCGACTTCGCCGAGCGGCACAATATCAGGGAAGAGAAGGCCGTCGCGGGCTTCCTGCACGCCGCCCGCGTGGGGCTGTTCGATCTCGCCTGGAATATCCTGTGTCCTGGCTGCGGCGGGGTGCTCAACTCCGGCGCCAGCATGAAGTCGATCCGCGAGACGACCTACAACTGCTCGCTCTGCGCGGCCGGCTACGAGCCGAGCCTCGACGACATGGTGGAGGTGAGCTTCATGGTCAATCCGCGCGTGCGCCGCATCGCCGCCCACGACCCGGACACGCTTCCGATCTGGGACTATTCCCGCCAAATGTTCTGGAGTTCGGGGATCGAGCTGCCGGAGGGCGAGGCGTTCGACGAGCTGATCGGCCGGTTGGTGATCGACGCGGTCGAGATCGCGCCGGGCGAGAAGATGATCCTCTCGATCCCGCTGCCGGAAGCCTTCGTCATCCTGTTCGACCCGGTCAGCCACGCCGCGCATTTCCTGGAGGTCGCGGGCGCGCCCACGCGCGAGCGGCAGGACATGTCGGTCGTGTTCGACCGCACCCATGCGCCGACCGGCCGTCACCAGCTCAGGCCCGGCCCGGTGCGGTTCAGCTTCGAGAACCGGACCGACCGGCGCGTCCTGCCCGGCCTCTACATCGCCGGCGACGAATTGCATCACCTGCTCGGCCACCGGCGCCGCTACCTGACCGGCAAGCAGCTCGTCACCAACCAGACCTTCAACGACATCTTCCGCACCAGCACGATCGACGTCGACCAGCGGCTGAAGCTGACGAGCCTCACCTTCCTGTTCACCGACCTCAAGGGCTCGACCGCTTTCTACGAGGCGGTCGGCGACCTCGTCGCCTATGACCTCGTCAAGGCGCATTTCCGCGTGCTCGAGGAGATCGTGGCGGCCGAGCGCGGCTGCGTGGTGAAGACGATCGGCGACGCCGTGATGGCCACGTTTCCGACGCCCGACCGGGGCGTCGCTGCGTCGCTGAAGATCCGCGAGGCGATGCACGGGCTCAATGCCAGCCGGAGAGCCGAGGACCTCGTGCTGAAGATGGGCCTGCACGAAGGGCCGTGTCTCGCGGTCGCGCTGAACGACCGGCTCGACTATTTCGGCCAGACCGTCAACATCGCGGCGCGCGTGCAGGGCCTCGCCCAGTCGCAGGCGATCTACGCCACCGAACCGGTGGTGGTCGACCCGGCCTCGGCGGCTATCATCGCGGCCGCCGGCTTGAGCCCGGTGGCGCAGACCCGCATGCTGCGCGGCATCGGGGCGGCCGTGAACGTCTACGAGATCCCGTGACGGCGAAAGGCGGCGCGTCCGACACCATGGCCGCGGGGTCGAAGCGTCCCCCGCGGCGGTATCGGCGACGGGGTCAGTGGCCGGTGCCGTCGGCGCGGCGGGCGGCCTCGAACAGGAACCAGGTGCGCCGCTCGGAGGCGTCGATCCAGACTTCGAGCAGGCTCGCGGTCGCCACGTCGTCCATGTCGTCGCACACCTTGTGGGCGGCGCGCATGGCGGCGGCGGTCGCCTTGTTGTCCGCGCAGAGCTCGAGCAGCATGTCGCGCGGGTCGACATAGTCGGCGTCGTTGTCGGCGATGCTCTGCAGCCGCGCGATATGGCCGATCGACCGGAGCGTCGTGGCGCCGATCTTGCGCACGCGCTCGGCCATGTCGTCGGTGGTGGCGAAGAGTTCGGCGGCCTGTTCGTCGAGCATCAGATGGTAGTCGCGGAAATGCGGTCCGCTGACATGCCAGTGGAAGTTCTTGGTCTTCAGATAGAGCGCGAACGTGTCGGCGAGGATCGCGTTCAGCGCCCCGGCGACCTTCGCGCGCGCCTCGTCGGAGAGATCCGTCGGGGTCGCGAGGCGTTCGCGGGATGAGGTGCCGGTCTCCGCGGCGGAGCCGGACCGGGTGGACTTCGCCGTGGTGGGCGTGATGGTCGAGAGCTTGGACATGGGGGCCTCCAGAACGAGCCGCCGCGCCGCCCGGATCGGGCGGGGCGTGCACGGCCACGGTTCTGCTTGGAACCTCCCAGGCGGCGAAGAGTTCCCCGCCCGCGGACGCGGGCGAGGGCTTTCGCCGCGAAGCTCCCGACCGGTCGCCGGCCGTCAGGCGAGGCCGGCAAGCAGGACCGCGCCATAGGCGGTCACGCCGGCGCCGGCCGCGCGCACCAGCGCGGACTTCACGCGAAGCGCGGCGGCGACGCCGAGCCCGTGCAGCGCCGCAGTGGCGATCAGGAAGCCCGCCGCATAGCCGAGCGCCGAGCCGGTCGCGTCGAGTTCGGCCCCGTGCGCCGAGCCGTGCGCGAGGCCGGCGAGCGCCGCGAGCGCGGCGACCGCCGAGGCGGGCAAGGCGGCGCCGGCGAGCGCGAGCGCGCCGAACACGACGAGTGACACCGCGATGGCGGCTTCCACCGACGGCAGCGCCTGGCCGGCCATGCCGAGCGCGCCGCCGAGCGCCATGGCGCTGACGAAGGCGGCCGGGACGAGGACGGTCCACCGCCCGCCGAGCCGGGCGGCGACGAGGCCGACCGCCACCATGGCGAGGAGATGGTCGAGCCCGCCGAGCGGATGGGCGATACCGAGCGCGAAGCCGTGCACATGGTCGCCGCCCGCATGGGCGAAGGCGAGCGAGGGGGCGACCGCCACGAGGGCGGCGGCGGCGAGGATCCGGGCGAGGAGGCGGGTCATGGGGTGGTCTCCGAGAATGGGGCGACGGGAAAATCAGGCCTCGGCGAAGTCGATGCGGCTCGCGGCGGAGCGGTCGGCGAGACCGCGGGCGGCCGCGAAATCGAGGCGGACGACGGCACGGCCGTCGTGATAGGCGAAGGCGAGGCGCCGCCGGCGGGAAACGAATTTCTCCGGCAAGGGATCGTAGCGGAGCCCCGCGCCGCCGAGCAGCGGCGCGACCGATCCGACGTCGGTCACGTCCTCGATCTCGCAGCGCAGGAGATGCAAGGTGCGCCCCGCCCCGTCGACGCCGACGAAGGGGATGCCGGCGAGGCGGAGGAAGCTCGTCGCGTCGGACGCGCGGGTGAAGCCTTCCACGAAGGCCGCCTCGACCAGGTCGAGGTCCTGCTGGCGCGGCTCCGCCGGCGCGGTGCCGTGGCCGGGCGGCAGATGCGGCGTCTGCCACTGCGCGGCGCGCGGGGCGTTGTGGCCGGCATGCGCGTGCGGCTGCGCCGGCTCGTGGTGGTGATGGTCGTGGTGGCCGAAGGGGCCGTGGTCGTGCCCATGGTCGTGATCTGGATGGCCGCGATGCATGTCAGTAGCTCACCGGCTTGTCGATGATGGATTTGTGCTTGCCGAGATTGCCGTTCGCGACCATGGAACCGAGCGCCTCGACGACCACGCGCACGCCGAACAGCGCCGTGATGTCCGAGGTGTCGTAGGGCGGCGAGACCTCGACAACCTCGAAGCCGCAGAGGCCCGGCGCGGAGACGAGGCCGAGCAGCTTCAGCGCCTCGCGCGGCAAGTAGCCGCCGGGCTCCGGCCAGCCGGTGCCGGGCACGAAGCCGCAGTCGACCGAGTCCACGTCGAACGAGATGTAGACCGCGTCGGCATCCTTCCAGGCGAGTTCGAGAGCGATCTCGGCGGTCTTGTCGAGGCCGATCCGCTCGATGTCGGCGATGGTCAGCACATTGGTGTTGCGCTTGCGCGCCTCCTGCACGCCGTAGCGCGGCACCTGCCAGCCGCCGATGCCGAGCTGCACCAGATTGACCGCCGGCACGTTCGGCAGGTTGGTCGCCCAGTACCAGGGCGTGGTGTGCATGCGCTCGTCGAGATCCTTCTCCTGGATGTCGATGTGGCGGTCGAAATGGATGATGCCGATCCGCTTCGACGTGCACTGGGCGATGCCGCGTACGCAAGGAAAGCCGATCGAATGGTCGCCGCCGAGCATGATCGGCAGCGCGCCGGAGGAAAAGACATGCGCGACGCCGCGCGAGATCTGGTCGAAGCTCTTCTCCAGATTGGCGGGAATCGTGAAGACGTCGCCCACGTCGCAGAGCGTCATCTGCTCGCGGAGGTCGACGCCGAGCTCGTAGTTGTAGGGCGTGTAGAGCGCCGAGATGCGGCGGATGCCCTGCGGGCCGAAGCGCGTACCCGGCCGGTAGGTGGTGCCGCTGTCGAACGGGATGCCCATGACGGCCGCGTCGTATTTCGCGACGTCGCGGACATTCTCCACGTAGGGCGCCTTCAGGAAGGTGTTGATGCCGGCGAAGTGGGGGAGTTCGCCGCGCGCGAAGGTCGGGATCGAGCGGTCGGTCAGGCTCTCGGCGCCGGGCAGGCCCATGTCGAGCGCCCATTTCTGCTCGCGCCGCCAACCGTCCTCGGGCAGCCGGCCTTCGGCGTCGAGCGCCTTCCAGCCTTGCGTCTCCATCTTGGAGAAGTCGGGATGGTGCAGGCGGCGGCGCGCGCGGGAGGGCGGCAGGCCGGCGCGGCGGGTGGGCCGGGCGGGGACGTCACGCATTGGGGTTCTCCGACGTTTCCATGGGATTTTCGGGCTGTTATGCGGTCGTGGGCAGAGCGGGGGACGGCAACGCCTGGCCGGCGGCGACGATCGGTTCGGGCGGCGGCGTTCGGCGCTGCGCCCGGTCGAGGCGCAGATCGTAGGTGATCGTGGCGCCGTAGGCGGCAGGAAATTGCGGGTCGTGGCGGACCTTGTCGAAGACGAGCACGCGGGTGCCGAGCTTGAAGGCTTCCGCGATGTCGTGGGTGACCATCAGAACCGTCATGCCGTGCTCCTTCCAGATCTCGGCGAGGAGCCCGTGCATCTCGACCCGCACGCCGGGATCGAGCGCGCCGAACGGCTCGTCCATCAGCATCAGCTTCGGGCGGCCGAGCAGGGCCTGCGCGATGGCGAGGCGCTGCTGCATGCCGCCGGAGAGCGAGGCGGGGTAGAGGTCGCGCGCGGCGCCGAGGCCGACCCGGTCGAGCAGTGCCAGCGCCTCCTCGCGCGCTCTCGCCCGCGCCCGGCCGGTGAGCCGGCCGATCAGGCGCGACCCGGCGAGGTCGGCGGCGAGCAGGAGGTTCTGCAGCGCGGTCAGGTGCGGGAACACCGAATAACGCTGGAACACGATGCCGCGCTCGGGCTGCGGCTCGCGCGGCAGCGGCCTGCCGTCGAACACGACGACGCCGGAACTGGCATGCTCCTGGCTGAGCAGGATGCGCAGGAAGGTCGACTTGCCGCAGCCGCTCGCGCCGACCACGGCGCAGAACTCGCCCGGCTCGATGACGAGGTTGACCCGTTCGAGGACGACCGCGTCGCCGTAGCGCTTGGCGAGGTCGTGCACCACGATCCGGCTCACGGGCGCGCCTCCACCGGATGCGCCCAGGCGAAGAGGCGGCGCGACAGGGCGGCGAGGAGGAGGTCGGTGATCACCGCGAGGAGCGTGATCCAGGCCACATAGGGGATGATCACGTCCATCGAGAGGTAGCGGCGGACGAGGAAGATGCGGTAGCCGAGCCCTTCGGTCGAGGCGATCGCCTCCGCCGCGATGAGGAAGAGCCAGGCCGGGCCGAGCGCGAGGCGGACGCCGACGATGAGGCGCGGCAGCACCTGCGGGAGGACGAGGCGGAGGATCATGGTCCAGGTGGTGGCGCCGAGCGTCTCGGCCTTGACCACCAGTTCGCGCGGGATGTCGGCGACCCGGTTGGCCACGTCGCGCACCATCACGGGGGCGACCCCGAGCGCGATCAGGATCACCTTGGAGGCCTCGCCAAGGCCGAAGCTGATGAACAGGATCGGCAAGAGCGCGAGCGGCGGCACCACGGAGACGACCGCCACGAAGGGCGCGAGCGCCGCGCGCACGCGCGGGATGAAGCCGATCGCGATGCCGAGCACGAGCGCCACCAGCGTGGCGGCGCCGACGCCGGCGGCGAGGCGCTCCAGGCTCGCCGCGGTGTCGGCCCAGAGCAGGTAGGTGCCGCTGCGCTTCTCCGGCACGAAGGCGAGGTCGTGGAACGCCGCCCACATCTGCGCGGGCGATGGCAGCAGCTTGTCGTCCGGGTTCTCCGCGAGCCGCGCCTCGGAGGCGAGGAGATAGCCGATCGCCACCGCGCCGAACGGCACCGCGCCGAGCACGAGCGCGCCGCCGCGGCTCGGGATCCGGTTGACGAGACGCAAGGTCGCGGGGCGCGGGGTCACGGGGGCCATCGGGATCGTCCCTGGCGGGGAAGGCGCGGCCCGGGCTGACCGGGCCGGCCGGCTCAGAGCTTGCCTTCGGCGGCGAGCGCCATGACCGAGGGGTCGAAGCGGAGCTTCACGTTCGACTTGGAGCCGAGGATCTTCCCGTCCGGGAACGCGATGCCGACCACGTCGACGCTCTTCGCGTTCTGGCCGAGGATGCCGTGCGAGAAGAGGAACTTCCGCACATAGTCCATGGTCTGCGGCAGCTTCGCGCTGCGGGTGAACTCGACCGCGTCCTTCGGCTCGTAGAACATCTGGGTGGTGGCGAGCTGGCTGTCGAAGCCGGCGAGGTCGGTCGCCGAGGCGGTCGCCATCGCGGTCTTGGCCTCGATCGAGGCTTTGTCCTTGCCCTTCATGAGCGCGATCGTCTCGTACCAGGCGCCGACGAGGGCCTTGCCGAAGTCCGGGTTGTCCTTCAACGTCTCGGTGTTGACGACCATCAGGTCGATGATCTCGCCCGGGATCTGCGAGCTGTCGAAGACTTTCTTGGCGCTCTTCTCCTCGAGGATGGTGGAGACGAGCGGGTTCCAGGTCACGACCGCCGTCACGTCCTTGGTCTTGTAGGCGGCGACGAGGTCGGCGTCGGAGGTGTTGACGATCTTGATGTCCTTCTCGGCGAGCTTCACGCTGTCGAGCGCGCGGGCGAGCAGGTAATGCGAGACGCTGAGCTCGACCAGGTTGACCTTCTGGCCCTTGATGGCGCCGAGCTTGTCCTTGCCCTTCAGGATCACGGCGTCGTTGCCGTTGGAGAAGTCGCCGACGATCAACGCCGTCGTGTCGATGCCGCCGCCCGCGGGGATCGAGAGCGCGTCCATGTTGGTCATGGCGCAGCCGTCGAAGGCGCCGGCGGTGTACTGGTTGATCGATTCCACATAGTCGTTGATCTTCACGACCTCGATGTTGAGGCCGTATTTGTCGGCCCACTTCTTCATGATGCCGGCCTCGGTCATGTAGCCCCAGGGCATCCAGCCGACATAGATCGACCAGCAGACCTTGAAGTCCTTCTTCGGGGCCGCGGCGGCGGGTACGGCGGCGCCGAGGAGCACCAGCGCGGAAACGGTGAGGGAGGCGACGAGCTTGGCGAACATGTGGAACTCCTCGTGGAACCCGGAGGGACTCCGGCGGGCCGGCCCGACGGGCTTCGGTGACGAGGATCTGCCGGGCGCACACGCGGGGAGGACGGTCTGCGCCAGCAAACCCGTGCGGTGTCCTCCCGGGGTTTTGTCCCGCCGTGTCCCCGGCCCGAAGCCGGGGTGCGCCTCTCGGACCAGCACCGCTCGTCGAGCGGCCGGAACCCTAGACGCTCCGCACATGTCACGCGAAGCAAGCCTCGGGCCAGTTGCATGGGTAGGGCACACGGCGCCGCTTCGCCCATGCGCCGGCGCGGCGGGGAGGCATGACAGTCTGCGCGCCGCATCGGCCTGCCTCGAAACTGTGCAGAGCGGGGCTGCGCGGAAGGCATGCCGCGGCGCGGCTTATTCGCCCGGCCCGGCTTGAACCCGTCGCGCGGGAGTGATGATTTCGTTCGTCGAGCCCCTCGGCCACCGCAATGGGACACGCCATGACCAAGACCGTCGTCATCGCCGGCGCCACCGGCAATCTCGGAACCAAGCTCCGCCACCATTTCGAGGGCCTCGGCTGGAGCCTCAGGCTGATCGACCGGTCGAACGGCGGCGACCCGGCGGTGATCGAGGCGGACCTCGCCACCTGGGACGACCGCTGGGTCGGGGCCTTCAAGCAAGCGGACGCGGTGATCCTGCTCGCGGCGGATCCGGGGCCGTTCTCGCCCTGGGAGTCCATCGTGCGGCTCAACCTCGACCTCACCCTCAACGTCCACGAGGCGGCGGTGAGCCAAGGCGCGAAGCGGCTGATCTTCGCCAGCTCCAACTGGACCATGGGCGGCTACCGCTTCGACGACGGTCCCCTTCCCACCGATCGCGAGCCGAGGCCGATCAACGCCTACGGCATGTCGAAGCTGGTCGGCGAGCGGCTCGGCCGCTCCTATTCCGAGCGGCACAGCCTCTCCTGCATCTCGTTCCGCATCGGCTACTGCCAGCGCGGCGACAACGTGCCGGGGCCGGCCATGGCGATGGCGCATTGGGGGCAGGAGATGTGGCTCTCCAACCGCGACCTCTGCGACGGCTTCGAGAAGGCGGTCACCGCGCCGCAGAGCGTGCGCTTCGCCGTGCTCAACCTGATGTCCGACAATCCGGGCATGCGCTGGGACATCGAGACGACCCGCCGCACCATCGGCTACGCCCCGAAGGACGGCCACCGGCCGGTCGTGCCCGCGGACCAGCTGCTCGGCGAGGCGGCGGCCGAGAAGGCCTACGCCATGATCGACGCGGCCACGACGTTCATCGAGGACAGCCGGATCTGAGCGGCGCCCTCAGCCGGGATTGCGCCCGCGCAGGTGGCAGGGACCGAGATCGCCGGCCTCCACTGCTGCCGTTTCCAAGACGGTCGTTCAGCTTTTCGAACGGCGGGATGCCGTCGAGGGCCGAGTGGGGTCATTGAAGCCCCGCCGGATCATTCCAAGTCGTCGAGCTCCTCGTGGATTTCGGAGATGATATCCATCCGCTGCAGCGCCGTTTCAGCGTCGTGCCCGATGACTGAAATGGCGAGGAGCCGCAGGACGCTGGCGATCGGCGTGCTCGAGGGAATGAGACCGAAACTGGTCACGTGGCACGGCAGGACGACCCGCGAGAACCGTTGAGCCTGCGCGAAATAGGCGTGGTCCGTAATGGTGATGACGGTCACGCGGGTGGTGCGCGCATAGCCGAGGACCGCCTTCAAGAGGCGCGGTCGCGGATCGACCGTGATGAGGATCAGCACATCGCGCGGGCCGGTCATGGCGAGATCCTCCGCCCAGGCGCCGTCGTTCATCCCGAGCAGCATGACGTCGTGGCGAAGCCGCGAGAACAAGACGCGGGCGTGACGCGCGAGGCCTTCCTCCAGGCCGAGGCCCAGTATCCATAGACGTGGCGCATCCACGATCAGCTCGGCGGCTTCCGAGAGCTTGTCGGAGCGCAACTCCTCGAAGGTCCGCGTCAGATTGGCGAGTTCGAGGTTGAGGTGATCGCCGATCGCGCGGCCGAGCACGAACTTCTCCGAAGCCGCCAGCGAGTACTGGAATGGTTCTGTACGGTTCCTTTCTTCGCGCGCCTGCGTTTTGACCTCATCGAAGTCGGCATAGCCGAGCGAGCGGAAAAAGCGCGCTGCCGTTGCCTTGGAGACGCCGGCCATGCGGGCGAGGTCGGTGGCCGAATGGGTGTCGATGACCTGCGGGCGGCCGAGGATCAACTGTCCGATGCGCTGCTCGCTCTTGGTGAGTCGAGCCATGCGTTCCTGAATGCGAAGCGTCAGTCGGGAAGCCATGCGGTCCGGTCCCTGTGAAAACGCGAGGTCGAGCCTTGCATTGCCGAATAAACTGTTTCACGATGTTGAAACGCTGAAACGCTCGACGGGGTAGCAGGGGTGTCCAAGTCCAAGTTGGTTCGGGAAAGAATATGGGCCAAACTTAAAGACGTAGCCAGACCGGACACGCGATTTCACCTCAATTTCGCTGAAGTCATTCCAGATTTCGAAGGATCAGAGCGGGCGACGGACCGTATCGTCGGGCTAGATGCCTACAAGAAGTCCCGGTTTGCCTTCATCACGCCGGACAACTGCCTGGTCGATCTCCGGCGGCGGATGATCGAGGCAGAGATGCCGTTTGTCATGTCGACTTACGGGATCTATCGGGGCTTCCTCCTGATGGAGCCCGGCATGGTGCCGAAGGGCGCTGAACTCTACGCGGCCTGGCTCGACGGCATGGAACATTTCGCCCGTCCGATCACGCTCGCCGAGATCGCGCGGCGCGGGCGGCTCGATTTTCTCGTGACCGGCGCATCGGCCGTCTCGGTCGACGGCGTCAGGTTCGGCAAGGGTCACGGCTTCTTCGATCTGGAATGGGGCATGTTCACCGACCTGAGCCTTGTCGACGACAACACGCCCGTTGCGGCCGTCGTGCATGAGTGCCAGCTCGTGGAAGAAAAGCTTCATCCGACCGAGACCGACATCCTGGTGGACATGATCGCCACGCCCGAACGGCTCCATGTCGTCGAGCGCCGGGCAAAGCGGCCGCGCGGCGTCAAATGGGGCCTGCTCGATCCGCAGCAGATCGCCGTGACGCCGCCGCTTCAGGAATTGCAGCGTATTCGCGGATTGGCCTGACCCGGTCCGCGCCCACACCGACAAGACAGAGAAGGGGGACTGACATGAAACACTCGATCGACCGCCGGCACTTCATGGGTCTGATGGCCGCGGGTGCGGCCCTGCCGCTCGCGGGCCGCCGAGCGCATGCCGCGACCGCCATCACGCTGCAAGCCGCGTGGATCAACGATGCCGAGTTCTCGGGCTATTTCATCGCGATGGACAGCGGATACTACGCCGCGGAAGGCCTGACGCAGTCCTATCTTTCGGGCGGGCCGGACGTCATCCCCGAGGCCTCGCTGATCGCGGGCAAGGCGCATATCGCGCTGACGACGCCGGACACCACCGTCAAGGCGATCGTCGAGCAGGGCGCCAAATTCAAGATCATCGGCGCGCAGTACCAGAAGAACCCGGTGGGCATCGTTTCCCTCGCGAGCAAGCCGATCAAGACGCCGCAGGATCTGATCGGCAAGACGCTGGCGGTGCCGCCGGTCAACGTCATCTCTGTCGAAGCCATGCTGAAGTTGAACAAAATCGATCGCTCGAAGGTAAAGATCGTTCCGTATACCTACGATCCGACGCCACTGATCAAAGGCGAGATCGACGCTTCGCTCGACTTTACGACCAATGTGCCCTACACGATCAAGCAACAGGGCTTGGACGCGACGTCGTTCCTCCTCTACGATTTCGGCTTCACGATCTTCAACGATACGGTCGTCGTTCAGGAGGAGACACTGAAGACGCGCCGGAAGGATCTGGTCGCCTGGCTCCGCGCGAGCCGCAAGGGCTGGGTGGAGAACTTCAAGGACCCCAGCGCCTATCCGCCGAAGTGGGCGGACACCTGGTTCAAGGGCACGGGGCGGACGATCGCCAACGAAATCTACTTCAACAAGGCTCAGCAACCGCTGATAGAAACGACCGGCGGCATCTTCTCGATGAGCGAAGAAGCGATTGCCAAGAACATCGCGGCGCTCGGAGAGGTCGGCATCAAGGCGACCCGGGACATGTTCGACACGACGCTGCTTGCCGAAGTTTGATGTCGAAAGACGCCGCGGGGATCGTCTTGGGCGGGGTCTCAAAGACGTTCGTCGGACGAAGCAAGACGGTCGAGGCCCTGAAGGACGTGTCGCTCGAATGCGCGCGGGGCTCCTTCACGGCCTTGATCGGCCCCTCCGGTTGCGGAAAATCGACGCTTTTGCGCATCGCGCTCGGCCTCGAACACGCCGATCGCGGGACAGTGGCGATCGAGGGGCTCCGGCCGTCGGTCGCCACGGCGCGCGGATTGACCGGGGTCGCCTTTCAGGACTCGGCGCTGCTTCCCTGGCGGTCCGTCGCGCGAAACGTGGCGCTGCCCCTGGAGGTGCTGAAGCGAGACGTCGGGGCCGCCGAGGATCGCATTGCCGCGCTGATCCGCCTGGTCGGTCTTGGCGGGTTCGAGCATGCCTTGCCGGGCGAACTTTCGGGCGGAATGCGGCAACGCGTTGCGATCGCCAGGTCGATCGTGACCGATCCGAAGGTGTTGTTCCTCGACGAACCCTTCGGCGCGCTCGACCAGATCCTGCGCAGGCAAATGAACATCGAATTGCAGCGCGTTTGGATGGAGACCGGCTCGACGTCGCTGCTCGTCACGCACGGCATCGACGAGGCGGTCTTTCTCGCCGACCGCGTGATGGTGATGCATGGCAATCCGGGCCGGATCGCCGCGATCGTCGAGGTGCCCTTCGAACGGCCGCGCCTGCCGACCCTGTTTTTCGAACCGGCGTTCCATCGGCTCACCGACGAGGTCGCGGGTCAGCTTCATGGCGGCTGAATCGACCGCGGCACGTCGTTGGGAACTGCTTGCGACCATCGTCGCGCTGGTCGGGCTTTGGGAGATCGTCGGCCAATACGACCTGGTCGCGCGCGGCGCGCTGCCGGGGCCGAGCGAGATCCTGATCCGCCTTTGGGCCGACCGCGCGGACTATCCGGCGCATATTGCCGCCACGCTGACCGGTTCGGCGCTCGGTTTCCTGTTCGGCAATGTCATAGCGATCCTCGCCGGAATCCTCTTTGTCATCTCGCCGATCGCGTTACGGCTGTCCCGCGGGATCAACATCGCGATTTTCGCTCTGCCGCCCATCGCGATCGCGCCGATCCTGGTGCTGACGCTATCCGGCATCGCGCCGCGTGTCGTGCTGGCGGCGATGGGCTGCTATTTCGTGACGATGACGGCCACGGTCGTCGGCCTCAGCCAGTTCGATCAGCGCGCGGCGGATGTCGTTCGCGCCTATGGTGGCGGGCGCTTGCAAATCATCCGGTTTGTCCAGTGGCGCGGCGCGCTGCCGACGATCTTGGGCGGGCTGCGGGTCGCCGCGCCCAACGCGGTCCTCGGCGCGATCCTCGCCGAGTTCGGCGGCGGCGGCCGATTCGGGCTTGGAGCCTATCTGCTCGGGTCTCTGGGGCGCGCCGATCCCGCGCGCCTCTGGGGCATCGGCCTCACCGCCACGGCGATCGCCGGCCTTGCCTACCTTCTGTTCGCCATCATCTCTCACAGGCTTCTCGGCGCCAGCCGGTCGGTCACTCTGAACACGGCGTCTCCGCCCCCATCACGCATCGGCGTCCCCATAGGACAGCGCGCGGCCTTGATGACGGGGGCGGCTCTGTTGCCGCTGGTCGCCTGGTGGGCGTTCGTTCGCGCGCTGAATGTGCCGGACCTGATAGCCAAGACGCCACTCGGCGTCGTCGACTATCTCTTCTTCTCGAACGCCGCCGCCTCGGCCCAGACCCGACTTCTGGAAGCGCTCGGCGAGACGCTCCCCTTGACCCTCCTCGGCATGGCGGCCGGACTCTTGACGGCCTTCGCCCTGGCGATCAGTCGGCGCCTCTTTCCGAGGACGGTGGAGATTCTTCTGCCGGTCGCGCTGGTCACTCAGACAATGCCACTGGTTGCGCTGACGCCGCTGTTGGTCCTGCTCTTGGGACGTGGACCATCCTTGATCATGTGGGTCACCGTGTCCGTCACCTTCTTCCCGGCCTTCGTCACGATCGCGCAGGGTCTCGATCTGGTTCCTCGCGGGGCGCTGGAACTGCCGCGCGCCTATGGCGCTTCGGCTTGGACGGAAATTCGAATTGTCACGGTTCCCGCCGCGCTCCCGTATCTCTTTGCTGCGGCTCGCCTCACCGCGCCGCGGGCTTTGCTCGGCGTCATGATCGCCGAATGGCTGGCGACGGGTACGGGGCTCGGCAACTTGCTCAACCACGCCCGGGGCACGCTCGACTACGGCATGATCTGGACCGTGGCGGCGGTATCGGTTCTGATCTCGGTCGGGTTCTATCAGATCGTCGTTGTGATCGAGCAGCGTGTGCTGAAGCGTTTCGGAATGAAGGCAACCGAGTAACGCTCGTCGCCGCCATCACCCCGACCGAGTGCGCAAACGACCGCCGGTGCTTCGGACAGGCTCATCGAAAATGGAGATGCCCTAAAGCCCCAGCCGCTCGGCGATCGACGCGTAGGCGAGGCGGAGATGGGCGCCGATCGGCCAGAGCGCGTGGAAGGCGATCGGCCGGATGTCGGTGACCGACAGGGCGAGCTCCGCGTCGGGCTTGCCGGTGACGCGCTCGGCGAGGAGCCGGCCCATGGCGGTCGCCATCGCCACGCCGCGGCCGTTGTAGCCGAGGCCGACATGGACGCCGGGCGCCGGGGCGTGCAGATGCGGCAGTTCGTCGGTCGTCATGGCCAGCCGGCCGTTCCACGCATGGGTCCAGCGCACGCCCTTCAGCATGGGGAAGAGGCGCAGCGCGTGGTCGACGAGCGGCTGGTAGTCGGCCGGCTCGGCGCTCGCGCGGAGCACGCTGCGCCCGCCCATGAGGAAGCGGCCGAAGCCGTCGCGGCGGTAATAGGCGTAGCGCGCGGAGATCTCGTAGAGCGCCGGCCGGTCGGGCATCAGCGCGGCGAGCACGTCGGGGGCGAGCGGCTCGGTCGCCGTGATGGCGCTGAACACCGGCGCCACGGTCTCGGCGAGCTTCGGCCAGAGCGGGCCGGTATAGCCGTTGGTGCCGATCACCACATGGTCGGCGGTGACGCGGCCGCCCTCGGCCTCCAGCACCCAGCGGCTCCCCTCGCGGCGGATCGAGCGGACGGGGGCGCGGCTCGTCACGGTGGCGCCGGCGCGCATGGCCGCCTCGGCGAGGCCGCGCGCATAGCCGAGCGGATTGAGCGTGCCGCCGCGACGGTCGAACGACGCGCCGCGATAGGCGTCGGTGCCGACCATCGCCGCCAGCGCCTCGCGGCCGAGCCATTCGACGGGCGCGTCGCGCCGCGCCCATTGCTCGGCGGATCGGCGCACCGAGGCCTCCGAGCCGTCGTTGACCGCGACGCGCAGCGTGCCGCCCCGATGCGCCTCGCAGTCGATGCCGTGCTTCTCGACGAGGGAAAAGACGAGGTCCGGCGCGCCGGCGCCCATCGCGGCCATGCGGCCGCCGAGCTCGGGGCCGAAGCTTTCGACGAGGTCGTCCGGCTCCCATTTGAGGCCCGGATTGACCTGGCCGCCGTTGCGTCCCGAGGCGCCGTAGCCGGGCTCGTTCGCCTCCAGCACGATCGCCTCGACGCCGGCCTCGGCGAGGTGCAGCGCGGCCGAGAGGCCGGTGAACCCGCCGCCGACGATCGCCGCGGAGACGCGCCGGTCGCCGTCGAGCCGCGCCGTCGCGGGCGCGGGCCGGGCGGTATCCGCATAGAGGGAGGGCGCGAAGGGCTCGTCGGTCAGCATGGCGGCTCCGGGCGGGGCGCGCCCGGCGGGGCGCGGCCCCCAAGGGTCAGGCGCGAGGTTCAGGCGCGCAGGATATTGTGCGCCGGCCCGAACGGGAACCCCGTGATGTTCTGCGCCCCGGCTTCCTGGATGACCAGGATGTCGTGCTCGCGGTAGCCGCCGGCGCCCGGCACGCCCTCCGGGATCGACAGCATCGGCTCCATGGAGACGACCATGCCCGGCGCGAGCACGGTGTCGATGTCCTCGCGCAGCTCCACGCCCGCCTCGCGCCCGTAATAGTGGCTGAGCACGCCGAAGGAATGGCCGTAGCCGAACGAGCGGTAGCCGAGCAGGCCGTGGCTGCGGTAGATCTCGTTCAGCTCCTTGGCGATGTCGCCGCAGCGGGCGCCCGGCCGGATCAGCTCGAGGCCGCGGCGGTGCACGTCGCAGTTGATCTCCCAGATGCGCAGATGGGCGTCCGACGCGTGCTCGCAGAACAGCGTGCGCTCGAGCGCGGTGTAGTAGCCGGCGATCATCGGGAAGCAGTTGAGCGACAGGATGTCGCCCGGCTCGACCGCGCGCGAGGTGACCGGGTTGTGCGCCCCGTCGGTGTTGATGCCCGACTGGAACCACACCCAGGTGTCCATCAGCTCCGCATGCGGGAAGGTGCGGGCGATCTCGCGCACCATCGCTTGCGTGCCGGCGAGCGCCACCTCGTGCTCGCGCACGCCGGCGCGGACCGCGTCGCACACGGCCGCGCCGCCGAGATCGGCGATGCGCGCGCCCTGGCGGATGAGGGCGATCTCCTCGGGCGACTTCACCGTGCGCATCCACATGGTGCGCGCCGCCACGTCGACGAATTCGACGCCCGGGAAGGCCTCCTGCATGAGGCGGAAGAAATCGAGGTTCATGTGGTCGAACTCGATGCCGAGCCGGCGCACGCCGGGCAGTTCGAGCTGCAGCGCGTGGAAGTAGTTGTCGCGCCGCCAGTCCGTATAGGTGACGTTGCCGCCGAAGCTGCGCCGGTAGGGCTGGCCGGCGTCGATGCCGGCGGTCAAGGTCAGCGCCTTCAGGGGCGTCATCACGAAGGCATAGCGCCGGCCGAACGAGCAATAGAGGAAGTCGCTGTAGTAGTTGATGTTGTGGTAGGAGGTGAGCACCACGCCGTCGAGGTCGAGCTCGGCGATGATCGACCTCAGACCGTCCTGGCGGCGCGTCATCTCCGCCGGCGAGAAGGTCGGCGCGACCTTGGCGCCGTTGTGCATGGTCTGGACGCGCAGCAATTCGTTCGGCATGGCGGGCATGAAGGTCTCCGGCAGACGGTCGCGGGCGGTCCATGCGCCCGGGCGAGGTTCCGGCCCGAGGTTAGGGGGCGCCGGATCCGTTGCTAAATGAGATTCTCCGATGCCCGCATCAGTGCCGCTGATCGACCCTTTCGGATTGTGGCATCGCGCGGGTCCCGGGTTGCGGCCTCCCTCGGCAATTCTTTCGCCGTGTTAGCGGAATCGATACGGCTCCGGTTTATGCATGAGTGAGACCGTGGCCCCGGCACTGCGTCCCCAGACGTTCCGACGGGGGCTGACGCGTCGCACGGGCGAACCGGAATCCCGCCGCGTCGAAGCCCGACCACACGGATCCCTGCATGTCGACGGTCGACACGATTGTCCGCCCTGCCGCTTCGACCGCGCCGCGGCCCGCGTCCTCCTTCGACCTCGGCGCGGCCGCGCTGATTGGTCTCGTCAGCTTCGCCGCCGCCGTCCTCTCGATCCATCTTTCCCGCCTCGGCGTCGGCACGTCCGGGTTGTGGCTCGGCAACGCGCTGGCGCTCGGCATCCTGCTGCGCCGCCCGACCCAGCCGGGTCCGGCGATCCTGCTCGCCGTGATTCCGGCCGGCTTCGCCGCGCATCTCGTGATGGACGCGCCGCTCGCCATGGCCGCCGTGATGGCGCCGGGCTCGATGCTGCAGATCCTCCTGTCGCTCAAGGCCGCGCGCCGCATCATCGGCGCGGTGCCGCTCGCCACGCAGCCGCGCATGGACCTGATCCGCGTGCAGGCGGTCGCCGGGCTCCTCGCGCCGCTCGCGGTCGGCTTCGTCACCTTCGCGGCGATGATGGCGCTGACCGGCACCGCATCCTTGCCCGTGCTGTGGACGCGGGTCGCCGGCGAGGCGATCGGCGCGGCTCTGATGCTGCCGGTCATGCTGCTCGCGCCGCAGGCGGACAAGGGCTTCGCCTGGTCGCGCGCCGACGTCGGCCTGCTCGCCAAGACCGCGGCGGTGACGCTGCTCGCCGGCGCCGCGCTCCATTTGCTGCCGCATCCCTTCATCGTCATCGCGGTGCCGCTGGTGCTGATCGCATTGCGCGAGACTCCGTTCCGCACGGCGCTCTGCTGCTCGGCGGTCGGGTTCCTGGCGCTCGGCATGGCGCTCGCCGGGCTCATCCCCTCGGGCGGACCGGCCGTGATGCGCGACGTGCAGTTCTCGATCGCGCTCACCGTGCTGATCCCGCTCACCGCGACCCTGCTGATGGACGAGGTGCGCCGCGACCGACGCCGCATCGCCGCCAGCGAGGAGCAGTTCCGCGCCGCGGTCGACAACGCCCCTGTCGGCATGGCGATCGTCGACCGCCAAGGCACCATCCAGCGCGCCAACCGGGCGCTCGCCGACATGGTCGGGCGGGCGGAACTGGTCGGCATGCCGCTGACCCTGCTGCTCGACGACGAGAACGACGACGCCTCGGTGCTGCTCGCCATCGCCACCTCGGCCCCGTCCGGCCTGCATCGCCTGGAGACGCGGCTCGGCCGGGCCGACGGATCCTGGATCTGGACGCTCGTCGCCATTTCGGTGCTGCGCGACGCCGAGGGCGGCGCGGGCGGCTTCATCGTGCAGATCGACGACATCGATGCACGCAAGGCGGTCGAACGGGTGCGCGCGGACCTGGAGAGCCGCTGGAGCTTCGCGCTGGAAAGCGCAAACCAGGGCGTGTGGGACAACGATCTGCTGCGCCGTCGCAGCTACTACTCGCCGGTGTTCACGGCCATGCTCGGTTACGAGCACGACGAAATCGACTGGCAGCTCGGCGCGTGGCTGGAACTCGTCCATCCGGAGGACGTGCACAAGATCGCCGAGGCGGACCGATACCACGCGGAGAACCGAACCCCCTATTCGGAGGTCGTGGTTCGCATGCGGCACAAGGACGGCCGCTATCTGTGGATCCTCGACCGCGGCAAGGTGGTCGAGCGCGACGCGGACGGGCGGCCGGTGCGCATGCTCGGCACGCACACCGACATCACGGCGCAGAAGGAATTCGAGGCGGCGGTGCGCGCGAGCGAGGAGCGGTTCCGCTCGATCTTCGCGCTCTCCCCGGTCGGCCTCGGCGTGATCGACGCGGAAAGCGAGCGCTTCCTCATGCAGAGCAAGTCGCTCTGCGAGCTGGTCGGAATCCCGGCGGAAGCCTTCTCCGGCCTGCGCTTCTCCGACCTCACCGCATCCGTGAAGGAGCAGCGGCTCGGGTCGCTCGTCAACGGCGAGTGGGAGATCGGGCCGATCGAGATCGAGCTCTCCCGCGCGGACGGCGGGACCGTGCCAGTCATCCTCACCGGCACCATGGTGGTGGAGGCCGACGGTCGCGCCTCGGTGCTGCTCGTGTTCCAGGACATCGCGACGCGGCGCCGCTACGAGGATCGGCTCTGGGCGCTCGCCAATCTGGACAGCCTGACCGGCCTCTCCAACCGCATGCAGTTCAACGCCCGCCTCGGCGAGGCGATCGAGCGGTCGAAGCGGTCCGGCGGCGTCGTCGCCGTGGCGGTGCTCGACCTCGACAACTTCAAGGACGTGAACGACAGCTTCGGCCATGACGCGGGCGACGAGGTGCTGCGCTCGGTCGCGCGCCGTGTGCAGCCGCTGATCCGCGCGACCGACACGCTCGCCCGGCTCGGCGGCGACGAATTCGCTCTCATCATGGCCGACCTGCCGTCCGCGCTCGATGCCCGCCGGCCGCTCGACGCCCTTCTCGCGGCGATGCGCCAGCCGGTCGAGATCGGCGGCGAATTGCGCCGCTACACGTCGAGCATCGGCGTCGCTCTCTATCCGGGCGACGCGGGCAACATCGCCGAGCTGATGAAGAACGCCGACATCGCGCTCTACCGCGCCAAGGCGGAAGGGCGCGACCGCTACGAGTTCTTCGAGCCCTCCATGCGCGACGAGCTGGAGCGGCGCAACCGCCTCAGGATCGACGTGGAGGCGGGCATTCGGCGGCGCCAGTTCCACCTCGTCTATCAGCCGGTGGTGGACTGCCGCGACGGCGAATGCGTGGGCTTCGAGGCGCTGTTGCGCTGGAACCACCCGGAGCTCGGCCTGATCACGCCCACCGCCTTCAAGGAGGCGTTCGACGACCCGGTGCTCTCGAGCCGCATCGGCCAGGCCGTGATCGACATGGCGACCGCCCAGGCGCGCAGCTGGCGGCAGAAAGGCATCCGCTACGGGCAGATCGCGCTCAACATGACCGCCGCCGACTTCCGCACCGAGGCCTTCGTTGACGAGTTCCTCGCCCGGCTCGGCGAGCGCGGCCTGCCGCCCGGCGATTTCTGCGTCGAGATCAAGGAGCAGGTGCTGCTCGGCCGCAGCGTCGACCGCATCGATTCGGCGCTTCGTCGCCTGCGCGGCCTCGGCGTCGAGATCGCGTTCGACAGCTTCGGCACCGGCTACGCCTCGCTCAACCACCTGAAGCGCTTCCCGATCGACCGCATCAAGATCGACGGCGCCTTCATCGCCGGGCTCGAAAGCGAGGCCGAGGACCAGGCGATCGTGCTCGGCCTGATCGACCTCGTGCACCGGCTCGGCATCACCACCACCGCGGAGAACGTGACCACCCGCGGCCAGTACGAATTCCTGCGCGGCGTCGGCTGCGACCAGGTGCAGGGCTACCACGTCGCCCGGCCCATGGCCGCCGACGACGTGCCCGGCTATCTCAGCCTCGCCAGGGGCGTCGGCTTCGCCGACGACGAGGGCTTCGAACTCGCCGGCTGAGGGCCGCGGTCACCGACGAGGCGGCGTAGGACGGACCGTCACATCGCGATGATACAGTATCGTGGCTGTTAGAGCGTCGGAGGCCGTCCGGGGCCACGCGGTCGTCGACCGCTCCCCTGACCGCCGTGCCCGCCGTGTCGCCCACGCAGGAGATCGCGATGAACCGCTTCAATCAATCCGGCGTCTTCGCCCTGGTTCTCGCCGCCGCCGTGCCCGTCGCCGGGCCGGCCTTCGCGCAATCCGCCAAGGACATGGTCGGGACCTGGACGCTCGCCGGCGTCACGATCGAGCAGGGCGGCACGGTCTCGCAGCCGTTCGGCGCCACGCCGAAGGGGCTCGCCATCGTCACGCCGACCCATATCTCGATCGGCATCACGCGCGGCGGCCTGCCGAAATTCGCCTCGAACGACCGCGGTACCGGTACCGCCGACGAGAACAAGGCGGCCATGCAGGGCAACATCACCTATTTCGGGACCTGGACCTTCGACGACGCCGACAAGGCGATGACCGTCGCGATCACCGGCAGCAACTTCCCGAACTGGGAAGGTACCGTACAGAAGCGGACGATCAGCATCGACGGCGACACGATGATCTTCGCCAATCCGACGCCGTCGGTCGGCGGACCCGGCGGCGTCGCCAAGATCGTCTGGAAGCGGGCGAACTGACGCAGGGACCCGGCGGCCCGGCCACGGACCGGCCGGCCGCCCGCCGATCGCCCGAAAGTGGGCGACCGAACCTCAACGGCCGAGCGTCACCGTGAACTCGGCGATGCTGCGGGCGCGCAGCTTGTCCCAGTCCCAGTCGATGCCGATGCCGGGCGCGGCGGGCGCCACCGCCATGCCGTCCTCGACGCGCATGCCGGAGAGGGTGATGTCGTCGAGCTGCGGGATGTATTCCACATATTTGCCGTTGGGCACCGCGCAGACCAGGCTCACATGCAGTTCCATGAGGAAGTGCGGGCAGACCGGCATGTCGAACGCCTCCGCCGCATGCGCCACCTTGAGAAACGGCGTGATGCCGCCGATGCGCGCCACGTCCACCTGCACGATCGAGCAGGCGCCCTTCTGCATGTATTCGCGGAAATGGCGGATCGAATAGAGCGATTCGCCGACCGCGATGGGCGTCGACGTGGAGCGTGACAGCCGCACATGGCCGTCGATGTCGTCGGCGGGCAGCGGCTCCTCGATCCAGGCGAGGTCGAGGTCGCCGAGCCGGCCGGCGCGGCGGATCGCCTCGTCGACGGTGAAGCCCTGGTTGCAGTCGGTCATGATCTCGAAGCCGTCGCCGACCGCCGCGCGGACGGCGGACAGCCGCGCGAGGTCCTCCGACACATGCGGGCGGCCGATCTTGATCTTCGAGCCGCGGAAGCCTTTCGCCCTGGCGGCGAGCGCGTCGGCGACGAGCGCCGCGGTCTCGATGTGGAGCCAGCCGCCCTCGGTCGTGTAGAGCGGCCGCCGCTCAGCCGCGCCGCCGGCGAGGATCCACAGCGGCAGCGTCTGCCGGCGCGCCTTCAGGTCCCAGAGGGCGGTGTCGACGGCGGCGAGCGCGAGCGCGCTGATGGCGCCGATCGTGGTCGCGTGGGTGGCGAATTCCAGGTCGTGCCAGATCGCCTCGATGCGGTCGGCGTCTTGGCCCAGGAGGCGCGGCGCGAGGTGGTCGGCGAGGAGGCGCATCACCGAGGAGCCGCCGGTGCCGATCGTGTAGCTGTAGCCGGTGCCGACCGCGCCGTCGCTGTCGGTGATGGTGACGATCGGCGTCTCCTGCGTGACGAAGCTCTGGATCGCGTCGGTGCGCTTCACTTTGGGCGGCAGGTCGACCATCCGGAGCTCGACCTTCTCGATCCTCGCCATGGGGTCCTCCGGTTGCAGGTGCCGCCCAAGCGGCCAAGGGGGTTCAGGCGGTGCGGTCGAGACCGGCTGGCCGGTCGAGACCGGCGATGGCACGGGCGAAGTCGTCGGCGTCGAACACTTCGAGGTCGGCGATCCCCTCACCGACACCGATGAAGTGCACCGGCAGCCGGTGCTTCGCCGCGATGGCGACGAGGATGCCGCCGCGCGCGGTGCCGTCGAGCTTGGTCATGACGAGGCCGGTGACGCCCGCCACCTTGCCGAAGATCTCGACCTGCTGCATGGCGTTCTGGCCGGTGGTGGCGTCGAGGGTCAGGATCACCGAATGCGGCGCGGTCGGGTCCTGCTTCTTCAGGACGCGCACGATCTTCTCGAGCTCCGCCATCAGCTCGGCCTTGTTCTGCAGGCGGCCGGCGGTGTCGATGATGAGCACGTCGCGCCCGGCCTCCTTCGCTTGGCGGAGCGCGTCGAAGGCGAGGCCGGCGGCGTCGGCGCCCGGATTGCCCGCGACGACCGGCGCGCCGGAGCGCTCGCCCCAGATCTTCAGCTGGTCGATCGCGGCCGCGCGGAACGTGTCGCCGGCCGCGAGCATGACCGAGCCGCCGCGCTTGGCGATGAGGGTCGAGAGCTTGCCGATCGTGGTCGTCTTGCCGGTGCCGTTGACGCCGACGACGAGCACCACATGCGGGCGCAACAGCGGATCGACCACGAGCGGCCGGGCGACCGGGCGGAGCACCCGGCCGACCTCGGCTGCGAGCACCTCGCGCACCTCCGCGTCGCTGACTTCCTTGTCGAAGCGGTCACGGCGCAGCGCCGCGGTGATGCGGGTCGCGGTGTCGAGGCCGAGATCGGCCTGGATCAGCACGTCCTCGAACTCGTCGAGCATCCCGTCGTCGAGCTTCCGCTTGGTGAAGATCGCGTTGATGCCGGTGGAGAGCTGGGTCGAGGTGCGCGACAGGCCCGAGGTGAGCCGGCCCCACCAGCCGGCGCGCGCCGCCTCGATCTTCTCCGGATCGGGCAGGATCGACTTGTCGGTGAGGACGATCGGCGCCGGCTCGCTGGGAGGTGGCGGCGGCGGAGGCGGCGCGGCCGGGCGCAGTGGCTCGGGCGCGGCGTCGCCGCCGAACAGGCGCTTCAGGAAGCCCGGCTTTTCGGCGCCGCTCATCAGGCGGCCTCCGCCACGAGGGCGCGGGCGGTGTGGCCGGTGATGCGGGCGGGGAGGATCGTGCCGGGGCGGACGTCGACGCCGGGCAGTTCGCACAAGGTGAAATGCTCGGTGCGGCCGAGGCCCGGCTTCTCCATCAGCACGCTGCGCAAGGCGCCGCTCTCGCCGCCGAGATGGCGGGCGAGCGCGGCGTCGCCGGCCTGCCGGAGCCGCTCGGCGCGCGCCTTGACGAGGCCGCGGTCGAGCTGCGGCATGCGCGCCGCCGGCGTGCCGGGGCGCGGCGAGAACGGGAAGACGTGCAGATGGGTCAGCCCGCAATCCTCGACGAGGCGGAGCGAGTTCTCGAACATGTCGTCCGTCTCGGTCGGGAAGCCGGCGATCAGGTCGGCGCCGAACACGACGTCGGGCCGGAGCGCGCGCACGCGGTCGCAGAAGGCGATCGCGTCGGCGCGCAGGTGCCGGCGCTTCATCCGCTTCAAAATCATGTCGTCGCCGGCCTGGAGCGACAGGTGGAAATGCGGCATGAGCCGCGCTTCCTCGCCGATCGCGGCGACGAGGTCCTCGTCCGCCTCGACGCTGTCGATCGAGGAGATGCGCAGACGCTTCAGCCCGTCCACATGGGCGAGCAGGGCGCGCACGAGGCGGCCGAGCTTCGGCGTGCCGGGCAGGTCCTGGCCCCAGCTCGTGATGTCGACGCCGGTCAGCACGATCTCGGCATAGCCGTTGTCGACGAGCCGCCGCACCTGCTCGACCACCGCGCCCATCGGCACGGAGCGCGAATTGCCGCGGCCATAGGGGATGATGCAGAAGGTGCAGCGGTGGTCGCAGCCGTTCTGCACCTGCACGAAGGCGCGCGTGCGCCCTTCGAGCCCCTCGATCATGTGGCCGGCGGTCTCGGTCACCGAGAAGATGTCGTTGACCTTCACCTTTTCCGTCTCGCCGATGCCGAAGGCGGCGAGCGAGGCCCAGCTGTCCGGCTTCAGCTTGGCGTCGTTGCCGATCACCAGGTCGACCTCGGCCATCTCCCCGAAGGTCGCCGGCTCGACCTGCGCGGCGCAGCCGGTGACGACGATGCGCGCGCCCGGCTTCTCGCGCCGCGCGCGGCGGATCGCCTGGCGCGCCTGGCGCACCGCCTCGCCGGTGACCGCGCAGGTGTTCACGACCACGAGGTCGGCGAGCCCGGCGGCCTCGGCCTGGCGCTTCATGGTCTCGGACTCGACCGTGTTCAGCCGGCAGCCGAAGGTCAGGACCTCGATCGAGGGATCGCCCGCCATGCCGCTCAACCGGTCGCGCCGGCGAGCGCGGGCGCCTCGGCCGCGCGGGTGACGGCGAGGGTCGCGCGGTCGATCGTGCCGCGGTACTCGGTCGCGACCGGGCCGGTCATCATCACGTGTCCGTCGCTCTCGCGCCAATGGATGAGGAGGTCGCCGCCCGGCAGGGTGACGCGGACCCGGCGGCCCGTCCGGTTGGTGCGCGCCGCCGCCACCGCCGCCGCGCAGGCGCCGGTGCCGCAGGCGAGCGTCAGGCCGGCGCCGCGCTCCCAGACGCGCAGTGTCAGGCTCTCCCGGCTCGTCACATGGGCGAGCGAGATATTGGCGCGCTCGGGGAAGATCGGGTGGTTTTCGAGCAGCGGCCCGATCTTGTCGAGCGCATAGGCGTTCACGTCGTCGACCCAGAAGATCGCGTGCGGATTGCCCATGTTCACCGCCGAGGGCGTGTGCAGGATCGGCGCGTCGATCGGGCCGATCTGCAGCTCGAAGGCGCGCGTGTCGTGGAACGGCTCGGCGAGCGGGATCTCGCGCCAGCCGAACTTCGGCTCGCCCATGTCGACGGTGATGAGTTCCGGGGCGCCGGCGTCGGAGGCGTAGAGAAGCCCGGCGCGCGTCTCGACCGTCACCTTCGCCTTGGCCCCCTCGCGCATCAGCACGGAGGCGATGCAGCGGGTGGCGTTGCCGCAGGCCTCGACCTCGGAACTGTCGGCGTTGTGGATGCGCATGAAGGCGTCGGCGCCGGCGGGCGACCGTTCCAGCGTGATCATCTGGTCGAAGCCGATGCCCGTCGCGCGGTCGGCGAGGCGCAGGATCTCGTCCGGCGCGAAGGCGATCGCCGCCGCGCGCGCGTCGAGCACGAGGAAATCGTTGCCGAGGCCGTTCATCTTGACGAAGGGGATGGTCGCGCCGGACATTCCGTCAATCCACGATGAGGCGCCGGCGCCACGGCCGGCCGCGATCCCCGTATATGGCGGACGGCGCGGCAAAACGCCAGCCGGACCGCGGCGGCGTTTCCGGCCGATCAAGCTTTCGGCAGGCCGGCGGGCGGGCATGGCGCCGCGCGTGGGCTTCGCTAGGATCGGGGCGAGAGGTGCAGCGGATGATCGAGACGGACAAGGACGCGGTTTCACGGCCGCCGGACGCGGCCTCGCCGCCCGAGCCCGCGGCTTCGCCGGCCTGGAAGATCGCACAGGCTCCGGCGCCCTTTGTGCTCAGGTTCCTCGCCGGGGTGAAGCCGGGCGGCCGGGTGCTCGACGTCGCCTCGGGCACGGGCCGGCATGTGGCTGCGGCGCTGGACCGCGGCCATCTGGTGACCGCGGTCGACCGCGACACGGAATGCCTCGCCGCGCTCGCCCGGCTCGGCGACGTGGAGACGATCGCGGCGGATCTGGAGGACGGAAGTCCCTGGCCGCTCGGCGGCCGCCGCTTCGACGCGGTGATCGTGACGAACTATCTGTTTCGCCCCATCCTCCCCGCCATCATGGGCGCCGTGGCGCCGGACGGTCTCCTCGTCTACGAGACCTTCGGACCCGGACAGGAGCGGCACGGACGGCCGGCGCGCAAGGAATTCCACCTGCGGGCGAACGAGCTTCTCCGCCCGGCGCTCGAAGCGGGGCTCGTGGTGGTCGTGTTCGAGCAGGGCGAGCTCGCCGGGCGCTATTGTTCCGGCGGCGCGGCGAAGATCGTGCAGCGCATCGCGGCGGTCGGGCCGGAGCATCCCTTCGCGCATGACCGGCCGCTTGCGCTTTTCGATCCGTGAGCGCCGGATGGGGCGCGCCTGTCATGCGGATGCCGCTTTGCCGGGCGAGCGTCGCGGTGTATGCGGGCGGTGCCGGCGTCGACGGCGGCGATGGCCGCGGCGGGGCAGGCCGCGCGTTGAGGGCGTGAACCAACGGAGGAAGCGGAGATGGCGGTCGGATTGGATTTGAGGCGGCTCCTCGTGTCGGCGGCCGCGGTCGCGGCGCTCGGCCTCGCGCCGCTCGCGTCGCTCGCGCAGGACACGCCGAAGCCCGCCGAGGGCACGCAGGCCGCGCCGCCCACGCCGCCGCCGGCCGACGGGTCCGGCAAGGCGCCGGACAAGGCCGGAGAGGCGCCGGCGCCCGGCGACGGCCGTCCCGAGATCACCCTCGCCCCGCCGGAGCAGCTCACCCTGCCCTCGCGCTCGGTGCTCTTCATCACCGGCAAGTCGACCTGGGACGACGCGGACAAGAGCCTCAGCGAGGCGTTCAACGCCATCTACGCGGCGATCGGCAAGGCGAAGCTGCAGCCGGCCGGCTCGCCCATGGTCGAGTATCTCGAGAGCGGCGACGAGGACTTCAAGTTCAAGGCGATGGTGCCGGTCGACAAGGTGCCGGCCTCGGTCGCCACCAAGGACGTGAAGGTCGGCCAGAGCCCGTCCGGCCCGGTGCTGAAGTTCGTGCACCGCGGCTCCTTCGAGGATCTCGAGGACGTCTACAACCGCATCGACGACTATCTGGTCGCCAAGAGCCTGACCATGGCCAAGGTCTACGAGGAATACGAGACCGACCCGGCGAGCACGCCGCCGGACAAGATGGTCACGAACATCTATGTGGTGACCGAGTAGGCCGCCGGCCCCAACCGAGCGAATTCCGGCCGCCCGCCTCGGGCGCGGTCAGGCGTCCGGGCGGACCGCGACGGGACGCGGCGCGATCACCAGCGCCACCAGGAGGGCGGCGGCGAGCGCCCAGCCGGCGCCGGCGAGGAAGGTGGCGGCCGGGCCGAGGCCGTCCCACAGGAGCCCCGCCGCGACGCTCGCCGCGACCGTCACGACGCCGCCGGCGAGGTTGAACAGGCCGAAGGCGGTGGCGCGGATCCGGTCCGGCGCGGTCTCCGCCACCATGGCGCTGAGCACACCCTGCGTCAGCCCCATATGCAGCCCCCACAGGGCGACACCCGCGAACACGCCCGCCACGCCGGGCGCGAGCGCGAGGACAATATCCGCGGCGACGAGCACGGCGAGGCCGGCGAGGAGCACGCCGCGCGGTCCGAACCGGTCCTGCACGAGGCCGGCCGGATAGGCGGAAGCCGCATAGGCGATGCTCATCACCGACAGGACCGCGGGCGCGAAGGCGATCGGCAACCCGACGGTCTCGGCGCGGATGATCAGGAACGCCTCGGAGAAGCGCGCCATGGCGAACACCATGCCGATCGCCACCACCCAGCGGTAGGCGGAGCCGAGGCCGGCGATCTCGGCGAGCCGGATCGGAGCGCGCGACGCCTCGGTCTTCGCCCGCTCGGGCTCCTTGACGCCGACGAGCAGGATGGCAACGGCCACGAAGGCGGGCAGCACGGCGAACCACAGCACGGTGCGGATGTCGCCGATCGCCAGCATCAGCCCGACCGCCAGCGCCGGCCCGATCGCGGCGCCGACCGTGTCGAGCGACTGGCGCAGGCCGAAGGCGGCGCCGCGGATCTCGGGCGGCGTGACCTCGGCCACGAGCGCGTCGCGCGGCGCGCCGCGGATGCCCTTGCCGACCCGGTCGGTGAACCGGGCGACGACCACGAGGAAAACCGAATCGGCGAGCGGGAAGAGCGGCTTGGTGACGGCGGCGAGACCGTAGCCGGCGAGCGCGAGCGCCTTCCTCTTGCCGATCCGGTCGGAAATCCAGCCGGAAAACACCTTGACGATCTGGGCCGTCGCCTCGGCCACGCCCTCGATCAGGCCGAGCACGGCGGCGCTGGTGCCGAGCGTGACGACCAGGAACACCGGCAACAGGCCGTGGATCATCTCCGAGGAGACGTCCATGAACAGGGAGGTGAAACCGAGCGCCCAGACCGTGCGGGGGATCGGCAGTCTCGGTTCCGCCATGGGTGCCCGCCCGCGTCTCGGCCAAATGCCTATGCGGGTTTGCGGCGCGGCGCAAGCTTGCTCATAAATCACAGTATTCATTGTGGTTTTACTGCAAGGCTCGCGCTTCGCCCCAAGCTTCCGCCATCAGTTAAACCACTATCAACGCCCGATGTGGCGATTTGGTTCCACTCGATTTGCATTTCGCATGCTACGATTCGCAATCGAACTTCGCCCGTGACCACCACGGCGCGGCGCGGGGACAAGAAGACCAGGCGGGCGACGCGTCCGAACATGGTCTCGGCACGGCGAACAGGGGTCTCGGCCGATGCGCGCTCGCGCGGATCGCCGGCAGCGCGGAACCATGACAATGAACGACTTCGACGGTGGCATGGAAATGATCGATCCGGTTCCCCTGTCCGACGAGGACCGGTCCGACTGGGGCGGCGGCGTCACCTATGTGGGTCCGGACGGGCCGGAGAACCGGTCGGTCGCCTCGGCGGTCGTGATCCCGCTCGCGGACCGGCGCCGGCGGATCGGCGCCGCGGTCTCGCGGCCGACGACAGAGGCGCCGGTCATCGACGACCGCAAGGCGGCCTGAGCCCTAACCGGTTTTGCGCGATCAAGCCGCTTGCGGACCCAACGGAACTTTGCCGGTCCGACCTCGTTTGGTTCCCAAGGGGCAGCCACGCGATGGCGCGTCGAGCGTCGTAGCGGCCGGCCGGGCGCCGGTAACGAGAGAACGAGCATGAAGGGTCTGGTCTTGGCGGCCATCGCGGCCGCGGCATTCCTCGCTGCGGCCGAACCCGCCGCTGCGCAGCGCGACAGCGGTCCGGTCTGGCGACAGGGCGACGGTGGTGGCGGCAGCGGTGGCCGCAGCTTCGACGGCGGCGGGGGCCGAGGCTCCGGCGGCGGCGGCATGGACCGCGGCGGCGGCGCCGACCGCAACAGCGGCGCAGGACGCAGCTTCGACGGCGGTAGCCGCGCGCCGGCCGGCGTCCGCTCCGACGACGGCGGCGGCCGGTTCGATGCCGGTCCGCGCACGGGCCGCACCGCGGTGGACCGGCCGGCGGGCGCGCGCCAGCCGACCCGCGCCGAATCGGACGTCCGCGCGCGGCGCGTCGAGGAGCCGCGCTCGCGCCAAAGCGAGGTGGTTCCGGCGCGGCCGGGGGCGCGCGATCGCGACCAGGCGCGCAATCGCCAGACCCGCGTCGAGCGCGACCGGCGCGACGACGCGCAGCGCAAGCGGGTGGTCGAAATCCGCAATCCGGACCGCAACTGGTGGCGCAAGCACCGTTATCGGGTCTGGCGGCCGGGCTATTCCTGGGCGGCGATCGACCTCTCGGATCGCGACTTCGGCTACCAGATCGGCTGGTGCCACTTCCATCGCTATAAGGTGCGCGGGCTGCGCTTCCATCGCGACGTCGAGTGTCACAGCCACGCGCGCTGGAACGACCCCAGCCTCGCCTACGTCGCCAGTTACTGAAATATTACTTCGATCGGCCGGCGATTCTTGGTCGCCGGCCGATTTTTATTGTTTCGGCGCCGATATCGTATCGGATGCGACGATACTGTCGGAATGTTTGACGATACCGCTAGGCCGTTGAACGCACTGGAAAAATTTCACGTTTGCCGGTTCCGCCATAAGTTACCATTCGAGTAGCTCTTTAGCGTTATCGAGCGGTTGCCGCTTAAGTCAGGTTTAACAGATGGTCCCGTAAAACGGGTGTGGATGGACAGGAAGTCCGTCTACTCGGCCGTGCGCCCAAGCGTGGGCGAGCCGGGGAGCCGTTGCTCGGCTTCTGGGGGATAATACCGTGACCGTTTACACGTATGGCAACACTCCGCGGACTGTGACCGTCACCAACGTGACCGGGCTGACCAGCGGCACGGGCAACGATGTGATCACGATCTCCGGCGCGACGACGGGCGCGGGGATCAATCTCGGCGGCGGCAACGACAGATTGCTGCTCGGGGCCGGGTCGACCGTCACGGTGAGCAACGCCGAGACGATCATAGGCGGCACCACCATCGACGTGGTGACACTCGGTTGGGCACAGACCAGCGGGGTCATCGACCTCGGCGCGGGCAGCGACAGCCTCACCCTCGGATCCTTCGACAACACCTTCAGCGTCTACAACGTCGAGACCATCGTCGGCGACACGGGCGACGACCGGATCAGCCTCGGCACCACGACGAGGGCCTCGATCGACCTCGGCGGCGGCTACGACGTCCTGACCTTCCTCGGCGCGGCGACGGTCAGCGCCATCGGCGCGGAGACCATCCTCGGCAGCACCGGCAACGACAGCGTCACGCTCACGGCCGGCGTCAGCGACATCAAGGTCGACCTGCGCGGCGGCGGCGACACGCTCACCCTCTACAACGATGCGAACGACCTGATCGTGCGCAACGTGGAAACCATCATCGGGCGCGGCGGCGACAACATCATCTCGATCGACACCGCCATGACGACCGGTGTGATCAACCTCCTCAGCGGCTTCGACCAGCTGATCCTGTCGGCCTCGGCCAACACGCTGACCATTTCGGGCGTGGAATCCGTCATCTCGGGCGCGGGCCTCGACAACATCACGGTCGGCGGCCAGGCCACCGGCTCGATCATCAATCTCGGCGGCTCGACCGACAAGCTGACGCTCGGCAACTTCGTCAATACGATCACCGCGCTCAACATCGCCACCATCCTGGGCGGCACGACCAACGACATGGTCGTGCTCGGCAATGCGCAGGCGGGCGGCACGTTCGACCTCGGCACCGGCAACGACCGGCTGTTCCTCGACGATACGGGCGCGACCGTGACGGTTTCCGGCGCCGAGACGATCGTCGGCGGCATCGCCAACGACCTCGTCACGCTGGGCAACAATTCCGTCGCCTCCAACATCGACCTGATGGACGGCGACGACCGCGTCACCCTCGGCAACAACGCCACGGTCACCATCCGCAACGTGGAGACCATCGTCGGCGGCGCCTCCACCGACGTGGTCACGCTCGGCACGGTCTATACCGAAGGCACGATCAACCTCGGCGCCGGCAACGACAGCCTGACGCTCGCGGCAGGCGGCAACCAGCTGACCGTGACCGCCGTCGAAACCCTGGTCGGCGGCGCCAATGCCGACGAGGTCACCATCTCCGGCTCGCTCACCGCGGGCAACTTCAACCTCGGCGCGGGCACCGACACGCTCATCCTCGCCGCCGGGCAGACCCTCACGGTCGCGGGCGCCGAATCGGTCCTCGGCAGCAACGCCAACGACCTCATCACGCTCGGCGGCCAGGCCGACGGCATCGCCATCAATCTCGGCGGCTCGGCCGACAAGCTCGTGTTCGGCAACTTCGTCAACACGGCGACCGTGTTGAACGTGTCGACCATCACGGGCGGCACGACCAACGACATCGTCGTGCTCGGCAACGCGGTGGCGGGTGCCACCGTCGACCTCGGCACCGGCAACGACGAGCTCACCTTCGACGACCTCGGCGCCACCGTCACCGTGACCAACGCGGAGACCATCAACGGCGGCCTCGCCGACGACATCGTCACCCTGTCCGGCGCCAACAGCCGCTCGGTCATCGACCTCGGCGACGGCGCCGACCAGCTGACGCTCGGCACCGGCACCACCGCGACCATCTCCAATGTCGAGATCATCGTCGGCGGCGCGTCCGCGGACGTGATCACGCTCGGCACGCAGATCGACGGCACGATGAATCTCGGCGGCGGCAACGACAGCCTGACGCTCGCGGCCGGCGGCAACACCGTCACCATCAACGCGATCGAAACCCTGATCGGCGGCAGCGGCGACGACGTGGCCGTCATGGGCGCGGTCGTCACGGCCGGCAACGTCAATCTCGGCCTCGGCAACGACACGCTGCAGCTGAACTCCGGCGGCGGCACGCTCACCGTGTCGGCGGTGGAGACGCTCATCGGCGGCGCCGGTGTCGACGTCATCACGCTCGGCTCGGCCGCGGCCGGCACGGTCGACCTCGGCGGCTCGACCGACAAGCTGACTCTCGGCGCCTTCGTCAACAACGTCACCGTCACCAACATCGCCACCGTGGTCGGCGGCTCGACCAACGACGTCATCACGCTCGGCTCGGCCTATGCGGGCGGCGTGATCGACGCGGGCGCGGGCGGCGACCGGGTCGTCACCGATGCGGCCGGCGCGACCATCACGGTCATGAACGCCGAGACCATCACCGGCGGCGCCGGCATCGACCGCGTCACGCTGAGCGGCACGAGCAGCGCGGCGATCATCGACCTCGGCGCGGGCGGCGACACCCTCACCCTCACCGGCGCCACGACCGCGACGGTCACCGGCATCGAGACCATCACGGGCAGCACCTTCTCCGACGTGGTGACCCTGTCGAGCGCCGCCACGGGCGGCGTGTTCGACCTCGGCACCGGCACCGACAGCCTGACCCTCGCCGCGGCCGGCGGCACCGTCTCGGTGGCCGGCATCGAGACCGTCACGGGCGGCGCGGCCGACGACAAGGTCGTCTTCACGGCCGCCATGACCGGCGGCAGCGTCAACCTCGCGGCCGGCGCGGACAGCGTCCTCATCGCCGCGGCGGGCGGCACGCTCACCCTCTCCGGCGTCGAGACGATCACCGGCGGCGCCGGCACCGACATCGTCACGCTCGGCTCGCAGGCGACCGGCACCACGGTCGACCTCGCCGGCGGCTCGAACAGGCTGACGCTCGGCAACTTCGTGAATACGGTGACGGTCGCGAATGCCACGACCATCGTCGGCAACGCCACGAACGACCTCGTGACGCTGAGCGGCGCCTATGCGGGCGGCACGCTCGATCTCGGCGCCGGCCGCGACCAGGTGACCTTCGACGCCCTCGGCGCGACGGTGACCATCGCCAACGCGGAAACCGTGACCGGCGCGGGCGGCGACGACATCGTCACGCTGTCGGGCGCCAACAGCGCGGTCGTGATCGACCTCGGCGCCGGCGGCGACCGGCTGGTGCTCGGCACCGGCACGACGGCGACCGTGCGCGGCGTCGAGACGCTGACCGGCGGCGCCTCCACCGACGTGATCACCTTCGACGTCTCCATGACCGGCGGCAATGTCGACCTCGGCGGCGGCGCCGACCAGCTCACCCTCGCCGCGGGCGGCAACACGCTGACCGTGGGCGCGACGGAGACCATCACCGGCGGCTCCGGCGACGATCTCGTCACGGTCGGCTCGGTCATGACCGGCGGCAGCGTGAACCTCGCGGCCGGCAACAACACGCTCGTCCTCAATGCCTCCGGCGGCACGCTCACCGTTTCGAACGTCGCGACCCTGACCGGCAGCGCCGGCAACGACGTGATCACGCTCGGCGCCTCGGCAGCGGGCCTGATCGATCTCGGCGGCTCCACCGACAAGCTGACGCTCGGCAACTTCCTCAACACGGTCACGGTCGCCAACGTCTCCACCATCATCGGCGGCTCGACCAAGGACATCGTCACGCTCAGCGGCGCCTATGCGGGCGGCACGATCGACCTCGGCGCCGCCAGCGACCAGCTCACCATCGCGGCCGCGGGCGGCACCGTCACGGTCAGCAACGCCGAGACGATCAACGCCGGCACCGCCGACGACATCGTCACGCTCGGCGGCCTCTACAGCGGCACCACCATCGACCTCGGCGCCGGCACCGACCGGCTCGTGCTCGGCACCGCCACGACGGCGACGGTGAGCGGCGCGGAAAGCATCCTCGGCGGCGCCTCGACCGACGTCGTCACCCTCGGCGCCTCGCTCACCGGCGGCCAATTCGACCTCGGCGCGGGCACCGACACGCTCAATCTCGCGAACGGCGGCAACACCGTCACCACCTACGGGGTGGAGACCGTCACCGGCGGCTCGGGCGACGACACCGTCGTGCTCGGCGCCGCGATCACCTCCGGCACGGTCAATCTCGGCGGCGGCGCGGACCAGCTCACCCTCGCGGTGGGGGCGAGCCACAACACGCTCACCATCTCGGGCGTGGAGACCATCATCGGCGGCGCCTCCAACGACATCATCACGCTCGGCGCGCAGGCGACCGGCTCGACGATCGACCTCGGCGGTTCGGGCGACAAGCTGACCCTCGGCAACTTCGTCAATACGGTCACGGTCACCAATGTCGCCACCATCGTGGGCGGCTCGACCAACGACACCGTCGTGCTCGGCAGCGCCTTCACCGGCTCGATCGACCTCCTCGCCGGCGGCGACACGCTCACCACGGCGGGCGCCGGCTCGACCATCACGGTGGTCAACATCGAGACCCTGACGGGCGGCACCGGCACCGACGTGATCACGCTGACCGGCGTCGTCACCAACGCCGCGATCGACCTCGGCGCGGGCAGCGACAAGCTAACGCTCGGCAGCGCCACCACCGCGACGCTCAACGGCGTCGAGACGCTGGTCGGCGGCACCGGCACCGACGTCATCACGCTCGGCGGCCGCATCGCCGGCTCGATCGACCTCGGCACCGGCAGCGACAAGCTGACCCTCGCCGATCAGGTCAACACCGTCACGATCACCGGCGTCGAGACCATCATCGGCGGCGCCTCGAGCGACCTCGTCACGCTCGGCTCGCAGCAGACCGGCACCGTCATCGACCTGAAGGGCGGCGCCGACAGCCTGACGCTCTCCGCCAACATCAACACGGTGACCGTCACCAATGTGGAGACGCTGATCGGCGGCTCGACCAACGACATCGTCACGCTCGGCACCCAGATGACCGGCGGCGTGCTCGACCTGGTCGCCGGCCTCGACAAGGTGACGCTCGCCAACGCCATCAACACGGTCACGATCCTCAACATCGAGACCGTGGTCGGCGGCTCGACCGACGACCTCGTCACCCTTGGCGGCGCCTTCACCGGCGGCCGCATCGACCTGATGGCCGGCAACGACAGCCTGACCCTCGACGTCGCCGGCGCGACCGCGACCATCGCCAACATCGAGACGCTGGTCGGCGGCGGCGGCGACGACTCCATCACGCTCTCGGGCGACTTCGCCGGCTCGATCAACCTCGCGGGCGGCGACAACGCGCTGACCACGACCGGCAACACCACCGCCACCGTGACCGGCGTGGAAACCATCCTGGGCGGCGCCAGCGTCGACGTCATCACGCTGACCAGCCAGCTCATCAACGGCGTGATCGATCTCGGCGGCGAGGCCGACAGCCTGACGCTCGCCGACGTGCAGAACACGGTCACCATCTCGAACGTCGAGACCCTGGTCGGCGGCAACACCGACGACTTCGTGGTGATCGGCACGTCGACCGACATGGTCGACATCGACCTCGGCGACGGCATCGACACCGTGACGCTCGGCGCGGCCGGCGGCACGCTGGTGATCCGCAACGCGGAAGCCATCACGGGCGGCGCCGGCACCGACGACGTCACGCTCGGCGAGCAGTTCACCGGCGGCTCGGTCGACCTCGGCGGCGGCAGCGACACGCTCTCGCTCGCCACCGCGATGAACACGGTCACGGTGACCAACGTCGAGACCGTCATGGGCGGCCAGACCAACGACGTGGTCGTGCTGTCGAACGCGCTCGCGGGCGGCTACATCAATCTCGGCGGCGGCAACGACCGCGTCGCGCTCAACGCGGAAGGCGCGACGGTCACCATCGCGGGCGTCGAGACGATCACGGCGAGCGGCGCCAACGACGTCGTGACGCTGGTCGGCAACCTCGGCGGCGGCATGGTCGACCTCGGCGCGGGCGGCGACACGCTGACCTTCGGCGGCTCGGCGACCGTCACCGTCACCAACGTCGAGACGATCAACGGCGGCGCCAACACGGATGTGGTGACGCTCGGCAACCGCGTCACCGCGGGCACGATCAACCTCTCCGACGGCAACGACAAGCTGACGCTCGGCGCCTTCATGAACACGCTGACGGTCTCGGGCATCGAGACCCTGGTCGGCGGCTCCACCAACGACATCGTCACGCTCGGCACCGACATGACGAAGTCGATCATCGACCTGATGGCCGGCAACGACAAGCTGACGCTCGGCGCGAGCGGCAACACCGTCACCATCCTCAACGTGGAAACCCTGCTCGGCGCGGCCGGCGCCGACAGCGTGACGCTCGGTGCCCAGTTCACCGGCGGCACCGTCGACCTGATGGGCGGCAGCGCCGACACGCTGATCCTCGCCAACGCCACCAACACGGTGACGGTGCTCAACGTGGAGACGGTCACGGGCGCGGCCGGGGACGACAAGGTCGTGCTCGGCGCCGCGGTCGCCGGCATCGACGTGCAGCTCGGCGCGGGCACGGACGAACTCGTCCTCAACGCCTCCGGCGCCACCGCCATGGTCTCCGGCGCGGAATCCATCCTCGGCGGCGCCGCCGCCGACGTCATCACCCTCTCCGGCACCACGACCGGCCTCTCGCTCGACCTGATGGCCGGCGCCAACACGCTGACCCTCGGCGCGGCCTCGACCCTCACCGTCATCAACGTGGAGACGATCACCGGCGGCGCCTCGGCCGACACGGTGACGATCGGCGACGGCGCGACCGGGTCGACCATCGACCTCATGGGCGGCAACGACCGCCTCGTCTTCGCCAACCAGATGAACACCGCGACCGTGCTGAACGTCGAGACCATCGTCGGCGGCTCGACCAACGAGGTGATCACGCTCGGCTCGGCGGCGACGCGCGCCACCATCGACCTCGGCGCGGGTCTCGACACGCTCACCCTCGGCGCCTTCGTCAACACCGTCACGGTGCTCAACGCCGAGACCATCAAGGGCGCGGCGAGCGCCGACACGGTGGTGATCGGCTCACAGCTGACCGGCGCGGTGATCGACCTCTACGGCGAAAACGACACGCTGTCGCTCGGCGCCTTCATCAACACGCTGACCGTGATCAACGTGGAGACCGTCACCGGCGGCGCCACCAACGACCTCGTGACGCTCGGCGCCCTGCAGGTGGCCGGCACCTTCGATCTCGGCGCGGGCAACGACCAGGTCACGATCGGCAACACCGGCGCGACCGTGACGCTGACCAATGTCGAGACCGTCACGGCGGGCACCAACGACGACAAGGTGACCTTCGTCGGCAACGTGACCGGCGCCACCATCGACCTCGGCACCGGCGGCAACACGCTCGTCCTGTCGAACACCTCGACCGTGACGGTGTCGCAGGTCGCGACCATCACGGGCAGCACCGGGGCGGACGTCGTCAGCTACTCCGGCGGCGCGACCAACGCGGTGATCGACCTCGGCTCCGGCATCGACCGGCTGATCTTCGCCAACGCGCTGAACACGGCGACGCTGACCGGGGTGGAGACCGTCACCGGCGGCACCACCAACGACATCGTCACGCTCGGCGCCTCCACCACCCGGATGACCATCGATCTCGGCGACGGCCTCGACAAGCTGACGCTCGGCTCCGGCGGCAACACCGTCACGGTCGCCAATGCCGAGACGGTTCTCGGCGGCTCGGGCGCCGACCGCGTGGTCGTCTCCTCGGCGCTGACCGGCGCCACCATCGACCTGATGGCCGGCACCAACACGCTGATCCTCGCCAACGAGATCAACACGCTGACCGTGCTCAACATCGAGACGGTCACGGGCGGCTCGACCAACGACCTGATCACGCTCGGCGCGGGCGTCGCCACCGGCCTCGTCGACTTCGGCGCCGGCATCGACACGCTGACGCTGCACTCGGGCGGCAACACCATCACCGCGGCCGGCCTGGAAAGCATCTCGGGCGGCGCGGGCGCCGACAAGGTCACCCTCTCCGGCACCATCACCGGGGCGGGCATCGAGCTCGGCGGCGGCAACGACATCCTGATCCTCGGCGGCAACTCGACCGTCACGGTGCTCAACGCCGAGACCGTCACCGGCGGCACCGGCAGCGACAGCGTCACGATCGGCACCCAGTTCGCCGGCACGATCGACCTCGGCGGCGGCGGCAACGTGCTGCAGCTCGGCAACTTCACCAACACGCTGACCGCCACCAACATCACCACCGTGCTGGGCGGCACCGGCGTCGACCGCGTCACGCTCTCCGCCTCGGTCAGCGACGTCACGATCGACCTCGGCACCGGCGGCGACAGCCTGACCCTCGCGGCCGGCGGCAACACGGTCTCGGTCGCCCAGGTCGAGACGATCACGGACGGCGGCGGCGACGACACGGTGATCCTCACCGCGCAGTCGACCGGCACCACGATCACCTTCTCGGCCGGCAACGACACGCTCGAGCTCGGCGACTTCGTCAACACCCTGACGGTGACGGCGGCCGACACCGTGGTGGGCGGCTCCACCTCCGACCTCGTCACCCTCGGCGCCGTACAGAACGGCGGCGTGTTCGACCTCGGCGCAGGCACCGACCAGCTGACCATCGTCAATGCGGGCGCCACCCTCACGGCGGCGAACGTGGAGACGATCACGGCCGGCACCAACGACGACAAGGTGACGCTCTCCGGCACCATCACCGGCGCCGAGATCGACCTCGGGGCGGGCGACAACACGCTCATCACCACCGGCAACACCACCGCGACCGTCACCAAGGCGATCACCATCACGGGCGGCACCGGCGCCGACGCCATCACCCTCGGCGCGGCGGTCACCGGCGCGGTCATCGACCTCGGCACCGGCAGCGACACGCTGACGCTCGCCGCGGGCGGCGCGACCGTCACCCTCACCGGCGTGGAGACCCTCACCGGCAGCGGCGCGGTCGACCTCATCACGCTCGGCGGCTCGATGACGGGCGGCACCTACGAGCTCGGCGCCGGCGCGGACGCGCTGACGCTGGCGGCCGGCGGCAACACGCTGACGGTCGGCTCGGCCCAGACCGTCACGGGCGGCGCGGGCGACGACCTGATCGTCTTCTCCGGCACCTATACGGGCGGCACCGTCGACCTGAAGGGCGGCAACAACACGCTCGTCCTCGACGACGACGCCACCGTCACGGTGAAGAACGTGGAGACCCTCACGGGCGGGGCCGGCAGCGACATCGTCACCCTCGGCATGGCGACCGCGAGCGGCATCTACGACCTCGGCGCGGGCGCCGACCAGCTCGTCATCGGCAACACCGGCGGCACCATCACGCTCGCCAATGTGGAGACCGTGACGGCCGGCACCAACGACGACAAGGTGACGCTCTCCGGCACCATCACCGGCGCCACCATCGACCTCGGCGCCGGCGCCAACACGCTGATCTTCTCGGGCAACACCACCGCCACGGTCGACAAGACCATCACCATCACGGGCGGCACCGGCAACGACGCCATCACGCTCGGCGCGGCCTATACCGGCGGCGTGTTCGACCTCGGCGGCGGCACCGACAGCCTGACCTTCGCGGCGGCCGGCGCCACCGTCACCGTGCAGGGCATCGAGGCCCTGACCGGCAGCGCGGCGGCCGACCTCGTGACGCTCGGCGGCGCCCTGACCGGCGCGACGATCGACCTTGCCGGCGGCGCCGACAAGGTCATCCTGTCGGGCGCGGGTCCCAACACCGTCACCTTCACGGCGGTCGAGACCATCACCGGCGGCGCCGACAAGGACATCGTCACGCTCACCGACAGCGCCACGGGCGGCACGATCGACCTGATGGCCGGCAACGACCAGCTCACGCTGGCCGGCGGCGGCAACACGGTCACGGTCAGCAACGTGGAGACCGTGGTCGGCGGCGCGGGCGACGACCTCGTCACCCTCACGGCGAACTACACCGGCCAGCTCGATCTCGGCGGCGGCGCCGACCAGGTCACCATCAACGCCTCGGGCGCCACCATCACGGTCGGCAATGTGGAGACGATCGTCGCCGGCGCGGGCACCGACGCGGTCACCCTCACCGGCACGATCACCGGCGCGATCATCTCGCTCTCCACCGGCGCGGACCAGCTGACGCTCGGCGGCGCCTCGACGCTGACCGCCAACGGGGTCGAGACGATCACCGGCGGCGCCTCCTCGGACGTCGTGACGCTCGGCAGCCAGGCGACCGGCTCCACCATCTCGCTCGGCGGCGGCGCCGACGCGCTGACGCTCGGCAACTTCATCAATACGGTCACCCTGACCGGCGTTGAGACGCTGACCGGCAACGCCACCAACGACGTCATCACGCTCGGCGCCCAGGCGACCGGCATGACCGTCGACCTTGCCGCCGGCAACGACACGCTGACCCTGTTCAACGCCGCCAACACGGTGACGGTGAGCAACGCCGAGACCATCACCGGCTCGGCGGCGGACGAAGTGGTCGTGCTCGGCTACATGGCCGAGGGCGTCAAGGTGGACATGGCGGCGGGCGTCGACAGCCTGACGCTGGCCGATGCGATGAACACCGTGACCGTCACCGGCGTCGAGACGCTGACCGGCGGATCGACCAACGACATCGTGACGCTCGGCGCGGCCATGACCGGCGGCGTGTTCGACTTCATGGACGGCGGCGACACCCTCATCCTGGCGGCGGCGGGCGCGACCATCACGGTCGCCAACGCCGAGACCATCACGGGCGGGGCCGGCACCGACATCATCACAGTGTCGGCGACCACCACGGCGCTCGACATCGCCTTCGCGGGCGGCACCGACGCGCTGATCCTGGCGGTCGGCTCGACCGTGAGCGTGGCGGCGGTGGAGACCATCACCGGCAGCGCCGACAACGACGCGGTGATCTTCACCGCGGCGGTGACCGGGTCGACCATCGACCTCGGCAGCGGCATCGACCGGCTGACGCTGGCGACCGGCCCGAACACGGTGACCCTGACCGGCATCGAAACCGTGACGGGCGGCTCGGGCATCGACCGGGTGACGCTGACCTCCCAGTTCACCCGCGGCACGATCGACCTCATGGGCGGCGCCGACGAACTGGTGCTCGCCAACCAGATCAACACCGTCACGGTCGCCAATGCCGAGACGATCACCGGCGGCACCACCAACGACATCATCACCCTGTCGGCGCAGGCGACCGGGTCGACCATCGACCTCGGCACCGGCAACGACAAGCTGACGCTCTCCAACACGGCGAGCACGGCGACGATCACCTCGATCGAGACCGTGATCGGCGGCACCGGCGACGACAAGATCGTGCTCTCGGCGGCCTATACCGGCGGCACGATCAGCCTCGGCAGCGGCGGCGACACGCTCGTGATGAATGCCGCCGGCGGCACGCTCACGGCGACCGGAGTCGAGACGATCACCGGCGGCGCCGGTGCGGACGTGGTGACCCTCACGGCCGGCACCACCGGCACGACGGTCAACCTCGGAACCGGGTCGGCCGACGTGCTGACGCTCGGCTTCGGCTCCACGGCGTCGGTGAGCGGAGCGGAGACGATCACCGGTTCGAGCGGCATCGACGTGGTGGTGCTGACCGGATCGACCGCGGCCCAGATCAACCTCGGCTCGGGCGACGACGCCATCACCGGCAGCACCAGCCAGGACACGATCACCGGCGGCAACGGCGCCGACCAGTTCGTGTTCACGGCGGCGAACCAGTCCGGCACCTCGACCGCCGACACGATCACCGACTTCAGCTCCGGCACGGACTGGATCGACCTCAGCGGTATCAGCGGCAAGGCGGGCACGTTCAGCTACATCGGCACGGCCGCGTTCGGCAGCGGCTCGGTCGGCCAGGTGCGGTTCGACAACGCCACCAATACGCTGGAGATCGACCTCGACGGCGGCGGTACCGCGGACATGAAGATCGTGCTGACCGGCCGCACCGCCAGCGACCTCCAGCAGACCGACATCGTCTGGTAGCCGGACGGCGACCCACGAGACTCCACGGGCCGGACGCGATCCGGCCCGCCCGACGGTCAGCATCGAGCGGCCCGCCCTCCCCCGCGTGGACAGGGGGCGGGCGCTCGGGCAGCCTTGCGCGGCCGGCGATTCGCCGGACGCGGGGGCGACAAGATGATCGAGGTGCCGGTTTCCTGGGGCGAACTCGTCGACAAGATCACCATCCTGGAGATCAAGGCCGAGCGGATCGACGAGCCCGCCAAGCGCGACAACGTCCAGCGCGAGCTCGACCTGCTCGTCGCCCGCCGCGCCGCAGCGCCCGCCTCGGCCGACCTCGCGCGCCTCACCGCCGACCTGAAGGCGGTCAATCTGGAACTCTGGGTGATCGAGGACGACATCCGCGACTGCGAAAGGGCGGCCGACTTCGGCCCGCGCTTCATCGCGCTCGCCCGCGCCGTCTATCACACCAACGACCGGCGGGCGGCGCTGAAGAAGGACATCAACGCGCTGCTCGGCTCGGCCATCCAGGAAGAAAAATCCTATCGGCCATATTGAATAAAGACGCGCTCGCCAGTTCATGAAAGACGCCGAATCAGCCTAGACTCGCGCGCGCCGCGCTTCGCGACGGTCGGGGGCCGCCCGTCCAGCGCCGAGAACCCGCACCGGGCCGTCCATGACGATCAATCCGCAGATGTCGAGGTCCGACGCGCTCGTCGAGGGCCGCCGGCTGCAGGCCGCGGGACGGCTCGCGGAAGCCGAGGCGATCTATCGCAGCCTGTTGAAACGGGACGAGCGCGACGCCGAGGCGCTGCACCTGCTCGGCGCCGCCGCGCATCAGGCCGGGCGCGACCTGGAAGCGGCCGAACTGATCGGCGAGGCGGTCGCGATCGACCCCGGCATGGCCGTCGCCTGGCAGAACCTGGTGCTCCCGCTCCTTGCGCTCGGACGCCACGAGGGGGCGGTGAGGGCCGGCCGCAAGGCGGTCAAGGCCGCGCCGGACCGGCTCGGCGGCCGCGCCAACCTGGTGCTCGCGCTGATCCGCGCCAACCGCTACGCCGAGGCGGCGCTGGAGGCCGAGGCCGCCATCGCGCGCCATCCGGGCGACCCGCTGCCGTGGAGCCAGCTCGGCCATATCCGCATGCAGGAGGGCGAGGCGACGCTCTCCGAGGCGCTCTATGCCCGCGCGCTCACGATGGCGCCGGACGACATCGACCTCGTCTACAACCACGCGGTCGCCCTGCAGGGCATGCGGCGCGAGCGCGAGGCGGCGGAGCGCTACGCTCGCGTGCTCGCGCGCGATCCTGCCCACAAGGGGGCGCGGCTCAATCTCGGCGTCGCGCTCCGGAGCCTCGGCCGGCTCGCCGAAGCGATTGACGTGTGGTCGAAGTCGGTCGACCGTCCGGAGGACTGGCCCGAGCTCGCCTACGACATCGCCGGGGCGCGGCTTCTCGGCGGCGACTGGCGCGCCGCCTGGCCCGACTACGAGCTGCGCCTCGAGGTGCAGAACTCGATCCCCGATCCACCCAGGACCGACCGGCCGCTCTGGCGCGGCGAGCATTTGCGCGACGGGACCCTGCTCGTCCACCACGAGCAGGGGCTCGGCGACACGATCCAGTTCATGCGCTTCGTCGAGGACGTGGCGGCGCGCTGCGGCCGGGTCGCGCTGGTCTGCCAGCGGCCGCTGCGCGGCCTGCTCGCCTCGCATCCCTTGTTCCGCGCCCGCAAGGGGGCCGAGCCGGCGGCGCTGCTCGTCCGGCACGGCGATCCGCTGCCCGAGCACGCGGCCTGGACGCCGCTCCTGTCGCTCGCCGGCATCCTGAAGCTCGACCGCAACGCGATGCCGCGCAGCGGCCCCTATCTGTCGGCCGAGCGGGCGCGCATCGCCGCCTGGGCGGCGCGGCTCGATAAGATCGACGGCGGCGGCCCGCGCCGGCCGTTCCGGGTCGGGCTCGTCTGGCAGGGCAACCCGAAGGCGCCGGTGGAGCGAGGGCGGTCGATCCCGCTCGAGGCCTTCGCGCCGATCGCGGCCATTCCGGGCGTCACCTTCGTGTCGCTGCAGAAAGGCTTCGGCCGCGAGCAGGAGCCGCCGCGCGGCATGGCGCTCAACGATCTCGGCGAGGATTTCGACGCCGGCCCGGACGCCTTCCTCGACAGCGCGGCGGTGCTCGCCAACATCGACCTGCTCGTCACCACCGATACCTCGATGGCGCATGTGGCCGGCGCGCTCGGCCGGCCGACCTGGCTGCTCCTGAAAAGCGTGCCGGACTGGCGCTGGGGCCTCGCCGGCGAACTGACGCCCTGGTATCCGACGCTCCGCCTGTTCCGCCAGCCCGAGCCGGAGGACTGGGGCTCGGTCCTCGTCCGCGTCGCCGCCGAACTCGGCCTCCTCGTCGAGGCGCGCGCGGGCGAGCCCTCGGCCGATCCCTTGCGCGACCGCGAGCGGGCGATCGGCCTGCACGCTGCCGGCCGCCACGCCGAGGCGCTGCCGATCTACCGCTCGCTCATCGCCGCGCTGCCGAACGACGCGCAGTTGCTCAACCTCTACGGCATGGCCGCCTTCGACGCGGGACGGCGGAGCCGCGAGGCGGCGCTCGCGGCACTCCCGCATGTGTATCGCTCGGTGGCGCTCGCGCCCGGCTCGGCCGATTTCTCGGCCAATCTCGCGGTCCTCCTGCGCGCGGTCGGCGCCGCGGCGGATGCGCGCGAGGCGCTCGCCCGCGCCCTGTCGGTGCAGCCGGAACATCGCGCCGCGCGCGGCAACCTGATCAATCTCGAAGTGGCCAGCGGCGACATGGACGCCGCCTGCCGGGTCGCCGAGGAGGTGGTGCAGCGCTTCTCGGCGGACGGCCCCGCGCTCGCCTCCGCGGCGCACGCCTTCAAGACGGCGAAGCGCTACGGCGAGGCGGCGGCGGCGCTGCGCCGTGCGATCGACCTCGAACCGACCGAGCCGCGCCACCGCATCGCGCTCGGCGCCGTGCATATGGAGGCGGGCGAGCGGCCGGCGGCCGTGCAGGCCTGGCTCTCGGCGCTGGTGCTCGACCCGAACCAGCCGGACGCGCTCAGCAATCTCGGCGTGGACGAGCGCAACCACGGCGAAAGCGGCCTCGCGATCTGGCTCTACCGCCGCGCCGTCACGCTCGATCCCGCCCATGCGGACGCCTGGTGCAATCTCGGCATCGCCGACAGCGACCGCGGCGACGCGGCCGCCGCCGAGCACGCCTTCCGCCGGGCCATCGCCTCGCGCGCGAGCCATCCGGACGCGCGCATGGCGCTCGGCATGACCCTGCTCGGCCAGGGCCGTTACGAGGAGGGCCTCCCGGATTACGAATTGCGCCTGCGCAGCGAACGGCTCGGCCTCGAACACCAGATGTCGCTGCCGGCCTGGGACGGCGAGGATCCGCGCGGCAAGTCCTTCCTGATCACCGCCGAACAGGGCTTCGGCGACGCGCTGCAATTCGTCCGCTACGCCGCGGTCCTCAAGAAAATGGGCGCGGCGCGGGTGCTGGTCGGCTGCCGCACGCGGCTGAAGGCGATCCTCGGCTCGGCGACCGGCGTCGACGGCGTGGTCGGCGAGGGCGAGACCGTGCCGCGGCTCGACCGCCGCGTGCACATGATGAGCCTCCCCTACCGCACCGGCACGCGCCTCGACGCGATCCCGGCGGACGTGCCCTATCTCTCGGTCGATCCGGAGCGGGTCGAGCGCTGGGCAGCGCATCTCGCCGCGGGCGACGGCTTCCGCGTCGGCCTCGTCTGGCAGGGCAATCCGGATCCGGGCGTGGACAAGGGCCGCTCGCTGCCGCTCGCCGCGCTCGAACCGCTCGCCCGCATCCCGGGCGTGCGCCTGATCGCGCTGCAGAAGGGGCCGGGTTCCGAACAGGTCGAGGCGGTGGCGGGCCGCATGCGGGTGGAGACGCTCGCCGATTTCGACGAGGGGCCGCAGAGCTTCCTCGACAGCGCGGCGGTGATGATGAACCTCGACCTCGTCGTCACCACCGACACGGCGGTCGCCCATCTCGCCGGCGCGCTCGGGCGGCCGTTCTGGGTGCTCCTGAAGGCGATGCCGGAATGGCGCTGGCTGTCGCGCCGCGCCGACAGCCCCTGGTACCCGACCGCGCGCCTGTTCCGCCAGCCGGCCGGCACGCAAGACGGGCCGGGTGCCTGGACCGCGGTGGTCGCGACGCTCGCGGGCGAACTCGCCCGCCTCGTCGCCGGCGACCGCTCGCGCCTCGTCGACTTCACGCCCGACACGAGCGAGGCGCCGATCCCCGACGAGCCGGCCGTCGCCTTCCAGAAGGCGCTCGCCGCCCATATCGCCGGCCGCCGGGCCGAGGCGCGGCGCGGCTACGCGGAGGTGCTCGCGCGCGAGCCGGACCACGCCGAGGCCGTGCACATGGTCGGCGCGCTCGCGCTCGAGGACCAGGACTGGCCACGCGCGCTGTTCTTCCTGCGCGAGGCGGGCCGGCTCGGGCTCGCGAGCCCGGAATACCGCACCAACCTCGCGGTCGCCTGGCGCAATCTCGACCGCCCGGCCGAGGCCGAGCGGCTGGTACGCGGCGTGATCGCCGAGAAGCCCTCGTCGGAGGCCTATCTGACGCTCGGCAACATCCTGCGCGACGGCGACCGCACCGAGGAGGCGGCGCAGGCCATGTCGGCCGCCGTGCGGCTCGGCCCCGGATCGGGCAAGGCGCTGCGCGGCTACGGCAACGCGCTGAAGGATTGCGGCCGGCTCGACGAGGCGCTCGCCGTGCTCAACAAGGCGGTGAAGTTCCACCCGGACGACCCGGAGCTGATGCTCGACCGGGCGCATGCGCGGCTGATGGCGGGCGATTTCGCCGGCGGCTTCGCGGATTACGAGTGGCGCTGGCGGAGCCGGGAGCTGACCGAGCGCAATCTCGGCAAGCCGGCCTGGGACGGCAAGCCGCTCGACGGCCGCACCTTGCTCATCCACGGCGAGCAGGGCCTCGGTGACCATATCCAGTTCTTCCGCTACCTGGCCGATCCGCGCCTGAAGGGCGGCAGCGTCATCCTCGAGATCCGTCGGCCCCTGTTCGGCCTCGCCCGCGCGCTGACCGGGGTCGAGGGCCTCACCCTCGTCGAGCAGGGCGGCCCGCTGCCGCCGTTCGACCTGCAGCTGCCGCTGCTCAGCCTGCCGCATGCGCTGAAGCCGGAACCGCGCACCTTGCCGAAATCCGTCCCCTATCTCGCCGCCGACCCGGAGCGGGTGGCGCGCTGGCGGGAGCGGCTCGACGGCGAGGCGGGGATCCTGAAGGTCGGCCTCGTCTGGCAGGGCAACCCGCAGGCGCGCGCCGACCGGGGCCGTTCCCCGCCGCTGTCGGCGCTGAAGCCGCTGTTCGAGGTGCCGGGCCTGCGCATCGTGTCGCTGCAGAAGGAGCACGGCCTCGACCAGCTCGACCATGTGGGCTTCGCCGACCGCATCGAGCGGCCGGGCGAGGGCTTCGACGACGGGCCGGACGCCTTCCTCGACACCGCCGCCGCCATGACGGCGCTCGACCTGGTGGTGACGTCCGACACGGCGGCGGCCCATCTCGCCGGCGCGCTCGGCCGGCCCGCCTTCGTCATGCTGAAGCACGTGCCCGACTGGCGCTGGATGCTCGGCCGCGTGGACAGCCCCTGGTATCCGACGCTGCGCCTGTTCCGCCAGCGCGCGCGCGGCGACTGGGGCTCGGTCGCGACCGCGGTCGCCGCGGCGCTGCGGCCGAACAAGGTCGGGCGCCGATGAGGGCGCGCGCCAAGGCCCCGACCACGGCGGACCGGCTCGCCGCCGCCTTCGACGACCACCGCGCCGGTCGCCATGCGGAAGCCGCCGAGGTCTACGAGGCGGTCATCGCCGAGGAGCCGGAGAACGCCGACGCCTTGAACCTGCTCGCCTCGGCGAAGCGCTCCTCCGGCGACGTGGCCGGGGCGCTGCCCCTCGCGCAGCGGGCGGCGGCGGCGGCACCGTCGCGGCAGGACATCCGCTTCAACCTCGGCAATGCCCTTTTCGCCGCCGGCGAGACCGACGCGGCGGTCGACGCCTATGTGACGGCGCTCAGGCTCGGGCCGGGCACGGCGGAGATCGAAGCCAATCTCGGCATCGCGCTCGCCCGCCAGGGCGACCACGCGGCGGCGGTCGACGCCTACCGGCGCGCGCTGGAGCTCGACCCCGGGCACCGGGTCGCCGCGCACAATCTCGGCAATGCGCTCTCCGAGACCGGCCGCGCCGAGGAGGCGACAGCCCAGCTCCGCCGCGTCGCGGCCGCCCATCCGGACCTCGTGGAGGCGCGCTACAATCTGGCGCTCGCACTGCTCCGGCGCGGCGACTTCGCCGGAGGCTTCGCGGCCTACGAATATCGCTGGAAGACGCCGGACTTCGCCGCGCCGCCGCGCCACACCGGGCTGCCCGCCTGGGACGGCAAGCCGTTCCACGGCAAGCGGCTCGTCGTCCATGCGGAGCAGGGGCTCGGCGATACGCTGCAGTTCGTCCGCCTGGTGCCGCTCGTCGCCTCGCTCGGGGGGCCGGTGACGCTCGAAGTGCCGGGCGCGCTCACGCGGCTCCTCAAAGGGTTTCCCGGCACCGACCGGATCGTCGGCCACGAGGGCGGGATCGGCACGGTCGACCTGCAGGTGCCGCTCCTGTCGCTGCCGCTCCGCCTCGGCCTCAGCCTCGGCGGCGTCCCGGCGCGCGTGCCCTATCTCGCCGCCGAGCCGGAGCGGGTGGCGTTCTGGCGCAAGCGCCTGAAGCCCGACAGCCGGCCGATCGTGGCGCTGTGCTGGCGCGGCAATCCGAACTCGCCGGCCGACCGCGGGCGCAGCCTCGGCTCCGGCGCCGCGCTCATCACGCTGAGCTGGCTCCCGGGTATCCGCCTCGTCTCGGTGATGAAGCAGGCGGCGCCCGAGATCGAGCCGCATGACGGCCCGACCGGCTGGCGCGTCGCCGGCCTCGACTTCACGGTGGAGCATCCGGGGCCGGACTTCGACGCCGGCGCGGACGGCTTCGTGGACGCCGCGGCGGTGCTCACGATCGCCGACCAGGCGGTGACGACCGACACGTCGGTCGCCCATCTCGCCGGCGCGCTGGCGCGTCCGACGCAGCTTCTCCTCAAGGCCGTGCCGGACTGGCGCTGGCTGACCGGGCGTGCCAGCACGCCGTGGTACCCGACCATGCGCCTGCACCGGCAGGAGAGCGCCGGCGATTTCGGGCCGGCGATCGAGGCGGCCGCGCGAGCCGTCGGCAAGGCGTTCAGAGCATTTCCCGATCGGATGGCATCATCCGATCGATAGGGAACCGCTCCGGATCAAACGGCTACGGCCGGCGGCTGACGAAGCAGAAATAGAGGTCGTCGCCCATGGCGAGCGGCACCTTCACGTCGAAATGCACGATGTCGCCGAAGCCGACCCGCTCGAGCAGCGCCTGCAGCATGCGGCGGCCGAAGACGCTGTAGTGGTTCGGGTTGAATTCGTGGCGGGCGCAGGTGTCCGGCGCCGGCGTCTCCACATAAAGCACGCCGCCGGGCTTCAGGACGCGCATGATCTCGCCGAGCGTGAAGAGCGGGATGACGCTGTGCTCGAGCACGTGGCGGGCCCACACCATGTCGAAGGTCGCGTCCTCGAAGTCGAGGAACGTCATGTCCATCTCGACCACGTCGTAGCCCTTGGCGCGGCACACCGCGACGTCCTCGCCGATGGCGATGCCGGTCGCCTTGTGGCCGTCCGCCACGAAGTGCTGCAGCGCGACGCCCTGGCCGCAGCCGATGTCGAGGATGCGCGCCTCCGCGGGTAGGGGCGCGATGTCCTTGGTGCGCTGATAGACCAGCTTGGTGATGAGCGAATGGGCGTTGGAGGGCGGTTCCGGATAGACGCGGTCGCGCGCGAAGGCGAAGGCGGTCTCCATCCGCGCATAGCGGTTGAGGCGGGCGAGAGCCTCGAGCGAAATCTTTTCGCTCTTTGTGCCCGGTTCGAGCGGAGGCACTTTCGTCGAGGTGATCAGCGCGGCAGCCATTCCGGTTCCTTTCAGAGCGAGAGCACGATCGATTTCATCGCGGCCGCGGTCGCGGCCCAGGTCATGTCCTGCAGTTTCTCCGCGCCCCTGCGGCCGCGCCGGCGGGCGTCGTGGCGGTCCGCATAGGCGCGTTCGAGCGCGTCGAGGATCTCGTCCACGTCTGATTCGCCCCAGCCCGGCACGGGGCCGACGCCCGCGCCCTGGCCCGCGACGGCGGCTTGCTCGGTCAGCGGGTAGCAGTTGCCGTCCTCGATCAGGTCGAGATGGCCGGTGTTGGCGGAGAGGATCGTCGGCACGCCGCAGGCCATGCATTCCATGGCGACGAGGTTGGTGCCGCCCTCCGAGCGGTTCGGGAACAGCGCCACGTCCATCTCGCGCAGCACCGGCGGCATGAACGCATTCGGCACGGTGCCGAGGTCGAGGAACTGGCGGCGCGGGATGCCCGAGGCCTCGGCCCAGGCGGCGGCGTCCACCTTGTTGTCCTTGCCGAACGGCACCGGCGCGGCGCGGCGGGAGAGATCGAGCGAGCGGGCGAGCTGCGGCCACGGGCTGTGCCAGGCGGTCACCAGCACGGCGTCGGGATGGCGCCTTGCGAAGCGGGCGAAGGCGGCGACGACCAGGTCCTGTCCCTTGCGCAATTCGAGCTTCCCGCCGGAGAAGACGAGGAAGCGGTCGCCCAGCACGCCGGCGCGCGGCGCGGGATGGAACACGGTCGGGTCGATGCCCTGGATCACGGTCTTGACCGCGGTCACGCCGTACTGGCGCAGGATCCGTTCGTTCCACGTGGAACCCGCCACGATCAGGGGCAGCGCCTTGGCGCGCGCGACGGTCGCCTCGTCGAGCTGCGGGATCTCGAAGAACACCACGCCGATGGTCGGCTGGCCGTTCAGCGTCACGCCATGGGCGGCGGTCGGGATGGAGAAGTCGTTGCCGAGCGCGGCCATGAGCGGCACGTCGACCGAGGCGGTCCCGCCGCGGCGCGTCGCCAGCGTGGCGACGAGGTCGGCGCTCGACTTCAGGAAGGCTTCGAGCCGGAGCCGGCGCAGCGGGTCGACCGCGATCTGGTCGGGGGAGATCGCGAAGGAGCAGATCGCCTCGATCTCGGGATCGAGCGCCCAGTGGGAGGCAAGGTTCAACCCGTACACGCCCCAGCCGAAGAAGCTGGAGATGCCCCAATGGATGACCGCCCGCCGCCGCATGCCGTGGTCCGCTTCCGTAACGGCGGCGCACACCGCCGCGTGCCATGACAATGGTTCGTCAACCCTAATGAATAGTTTATGCGAATATGTTTTTACGTGGCGTTAACCCTGTTTGGTCAAGGTTCCGAAGGCGCCCAGGCCGACCGATCCCTCCGCCCTGCGGAGAGAGACCGGACCCCGCGGCGTCGGGACGGCCTCATCAGGACATGCCATGCAGCGTCACCGGCCGGTCGAGGCCGCGCCCACGCCGACGACGGGAGCCGAGCCCCAGGGCGAACGCCAGGGCGGCGCGCTGCAGGCGCTCGCCGCTGTGGCGAACGGCCTCGGCGTCGCGCTCTCGGCGGAGCGGCTCCTCCGCGACCATGGCGGCCGCGCCCTCTCGCCCGCCGCGTTCGACCGCATCGCCGACGGCGCCGGGCTGAAGATCAAGCGGGTCAAGCTCAGCTTCCGCAACCTCGCCGATCTCGGCCGCGCTTATCCCGCCATCCTGCGGCTCGCCGACGGCAACCATCTGGTGGCCGAGCGCTTCGTCGTGCAGGAGGGCACGCCGGTCGTGATGCTGCGCGACCCGTGCCTGCCCGGCACCGCCGCGATCCCCGTCGACGAGGCGCGGCTCGAGGCCTCCTGGGGCGGCGACGCGCTGCTGGTGCGCCGGGTGAGCGGCCCGCGCGAGGCCGACCAGCCGTTCGGCATGGGCTGGATGGTGCGGCAGGTCATGCTGGAGAAGAAGCTCTTCCGCGACGTGGCGATCGGCGCCACCGCGCTCTCCGTGCTCGCGCTCGTGCCGCCGCTTCTCTACATGGTGGTGATCGACCGCGTGCTCGTGCACCAGCGCCTCTCCACCCTGTCGGTGCTGGCGATCGGCATCGCGGTCATTCTCGTGTTCGACACGCTGCTCGGCTTCATCAAGCGCGAGATGGTCGCCGTGGCGGCCGCCCGCATCGACACGCGCGTCAGCCTGTTCGTGTTCGACCGGCTGATGAACCTTCCGATCGACTTCTTCGACCGCAACCAGACCGGCGTGATCGCCAACAAGCTCGCCGAGGTGCGCCGGGTGCGCGCCTTCCTGACCGGCCAGCTGTTCGGCGCCATGCTGGACGGGCTGACGCTGATCGTGCTGATCCCCGCCATGTTCATGCTGAACGCGGCGCTCGCGGTCTATGTGCTCGGCGTCGCCGCGCTGATGGCGCTCGTCGTGTTCGTCTATATGGGCCCGATGCGGAAGGGCTATCAGCGCGTGGTCGCCGCCGAGCACCGGCGCAGTTCGCTCCTGATCGAGACCATCCAGGGCATGCGCACGGTGAAGTCGCTCGCGCTCGAAGGACGCAAGCGCCTGGAATGGGACGCCCGCCTCGCCGAGAGCGTGCGCGCGGCGACCGCCATGCAGCGGCTCGCCAACCAGCCGCAGACGCTGCTCGCCCCGCTCGAGAAGCTCATCTATTCGGGCTCGCTCGTGCTCGGCTGCTACTACGTGATCGCCAACGACGACCCGATCTTCGCCGGCACGCTGGTCGCCTTCACCATGATCGCGACGCGCGCCACCCAGCCGATCGTGCAGCTCGCCGGCCTCCTGCAGCAGTTCCAGGAGGCGCGCGGCGCCATCGACGAGGTCGCCTCGGTGGTGAACCTGTTGCCCGAGCCGCGCCGCGAGAACGGGGTGAGGCCGGCCATGACCGGCGGGCTCTCCTTCCACGACGTGCGCTTCAGCTATCCGGGCAGCGCCGCGCCGGCCCTCGACGGCATCTCGTTCGAGGTCGGCGCGGGGACGGTGGTCGGCCTGATGGGGCGCAGCGGCTCCGGCAAGACGACCGTCACGCGGCTCCTGCAGGGCCTGCACCAGACCTACCAGGGCCTCATCAAGATCGACGGGGTCGACCTGCGCGAGATCGACCTCGACCACTTACGCGCCCGCATGGGCGTGGTGCTGCAGGACAGCTTCCTGTTCCAGGGCACCATCCGCGAGAACATCCTGGTCGGCCGGCCGCAGGCGACGCCCGACGAGATGATCGAGGCGGCGCGGCTCGCCGGCGCCGAGGAGTTCATCGAGCGGCTGCCGCGCGGCTACGAGACGATGATCGAGGAACATGCCTCGAACCTCTCCGGCGGCCAGCGCCAGCGCCTCGCCATCGCGCGCGCCCTCGTCACCGACCCGCCGCTCATCGTGTTCGACGAGGCGACGAGCGCGCTCGACCCGGAGAGCGAGGCGATCATCAACGCCAATCTCCGCCGCATCGCCGCCGGCCGCACCGTGATCGTCATCTCGCACCGCCTCGCCTCGCTGGTCGATTGCGACCAGATCCTGGTGCTGGAGCGCGGGCGCCTGTCCGACCACGGGACGCACCGCGACCTGCTCGGCCGCTCCGAGATCTACCGCCACCTGTGGATGCAGCAGAACCGTCACCTCGACCAGGAACCCGCCCATGACCTCGCTCAGCCTCGGGCGGTCGCCCGCGCTTGAGCGGGCCGCCCAGAAGACCATCCGCAGCCTGCAGTCCGACACGGCGGAGATCCTCGCCGAGGAGCCGCCGTTCCTCGCGCGCATCACGCTGCATGTGCTGGTGACGCTGGTCGCGACCACGCTCGTGCTCGCCTCGGTGCTGCCGATCGACCGGGTCGTCGCGGCCAAGGGGCGCATCACCTCGCAGGCGCCGAAGATCGTCGTGCAGCCCCTGGAAACCTCGATCGTGCGCAAGATTCTGGCGCGCGAGGGCCAGATCGTGAAGAAGGGCGAGGTACTCGCCGCGCTCGACCCGACCTTCTCGGCGGCCGACGTGTCCGTGCTCACCCGCCGCATCGAGAGCCTCGAGGCCGAGACGCTGAGGATCCGCGCCGAGCTCGCCGAGCAGCCCTTCGCGGCGGGCGAACTGCCCGGCTTCGGCATCTCGGCGCAGCTGCAGTCGCGCATCTACGACATGCGGCAGTCCGAGTACCGGTCGACGCTGAACAGCTACGACCAGAAGATCGGGTCGATCCTGACCGCCCGCGAGCGGGCCGAAAAGGAACTCGACCTGTTCCGCCAGCGGCTGAAGCTGATCGGCGAGGTCGAGACCATGCGCACCATGCTGGAGCGGCAGCGCAACGGAACGCGGCTCTCGACCATCGCGGCGACCGACGCACGCGTGGAGATCGAGCGCAACATCGCCGTGCAGCAGGGGATCCGCGACGGCGCCGAGCACGACCTGGAGCAGATGCGCTCGCAGCGCACGGCTTACGTGCAGAAATGGCTCGCCGAGACCGCCGAGGACCTCGTCACCAAGCAGCGTCTGCTCGACCAGGCGCGCGAGGAGCTTGCCAAGGCGGACAAGCGGCGCGAACTGATCGAGATGCGCGCCGTGGAGGACGCCGTCGTGCTGCAGGTCGGCGACATCTCGGTCGGCTCGGTGGTGGAATCGGCGAAGAAGATGTTCGTGCTGGTGCCGATCGACGGCGGCCTGCAGGTCGAGGCCGAGATCGGCACGCGCGACCAGGGTTTCGTCAAGGTCGGCCAGCAGGTCGAGCTGAAGTTCGACGCCTGGCCCTATACCCGCCACGGCACCGCGCGCGGCACCGTGCGGAGCATCTCGGGCGACGCCTTCACGCACCAGAACGCGCAGGGCGGCGCAGGGCCGGCGGTCTATGTCGCGCATATCGACATCGTCGACCGCAAGCTCCGCGAGGTGCCGGCGGACTTCACGCTGGTGCCGGGCATGCCGCTCACCGCCGACATCGCGATCGGGTCGCACACGATCATGGGCTACATGCTCGACCGCGCCCTGCCGGTGATGCAGGAAGGCCTGCGCGAGCCATGAGCGGCGTCGTCGCGGCGGTCGAGGACGGGGTCATCGGCCTGATCGCGCGCCTCCCCGCCATCGGGCGGCGGCTGGCGCTCGGGCTGGAGGGCCGGCTCGGCGTCGCGGCGCTGCACCGGCGGGCGACGGCGGCGCTCGCGGCCGGGCGCAAGGCGGAGGCCGCGCGCGTGCTCCGCCGCGCGGCCGATCGCGGCGACGCGGAAGCGGCGCTGGCGCTCGGGCAGCTCTACGAGACCGGCACCGGCGTCATCCGCAGCCCACAGGACGCGGCCCGCTTCTACCGGCGCGCGGCCGATGCCGGAAACGCCGCCGCCGCCGCGCGGCTCGCCGCCCTCTTGGCGACCGGCGCAGCGGGACCGTTCCATGCGCCGGACGGCGCGCTCGCGGCGCTGGCGCCGGGCGGCCATGCGCTCGCCCCGGACCCGCAGGAGGCGCGCCGCCTCGCCCTCGTCGCGGCCGGATCGGGCATCGCGGAGGCGCAGGTGCTGGCGGCCTATCTGCATGCGGCGGGCATCGGCGGGCCGGTCGACGCGGAGACCGCCTATGCGCTCTACCGCCCGGCCGCCGAGGCGGGCAATCCGGAAGCCGCGCTCGGCCTCGGCACGCTGCTCGCCGGCGGCCATCGCGGCGCGCCGGATCCGGTCGCGGCGCGGCCCTGGTTCGAGAAGGCGGCCGCGCTCGGCAACCCGACGGCGCAGCATTCGCTCGGCCTGCAGGCGGCGCAAGGCCTCGGCCGGCCGGCCGACCTGGAGGAGGCGGTGCGGCGGTTCGAGGCGGCGGCGGCGGGCGGGCATGTGATCGCCATGCGCATGCTGGCGGTGCTGCTCATGGCGGGGCAGGGCGCGCCCGCCGATCCGGTGCGCGCCGAAACCCTGCTGCGCACCGCCGCGCGCCACGGCGACGTCGAGGCCATGGTGCGGCTCGGCGACATCCACGCCGCGCTCGGCGACCACGAGGCGGCCGCCTGGTACCGCATGGCCGCCGACCGGGGCAGCCGGACCGTGCAGCGCGCGCTCGCCAAGCTCTACGCGGTCGGCCGCGGCGTGCCGCTCGACCCGGCGCTGTCGCGCCGCTGGCTGACGCGCGCCGCTGAAGCCGGCGACGCGCAGGCCGAATTCGAACTCGGCATCGCCTATGCGCTCGGCCAGGGCGTGGCGCGCGACCTGACGGAAGCCGCACGCTGGACCGGCAGCGCGGCGGCGCATGGGCACGCGGTCGCGAAGGTCAATTACGGCCGCTTCCGCATGCTCGGCCAGGGCGTGGACCGCGACCCGGCCGAGGCGCTGAAATGGCTGACCGCCGCCATGCAGGACGGCGAGGTCGCCGCCATCACCACGCTCGGCGAGCTCTACGGCTTCTGGTCGGAGCCGCGCGAGGTCGAGCGCGCGCGCGACCTGCTCAGCCGCGCGGTTTCCCTCGGCGACCTGCGCGCCCGAGACCTGCTCGCCCGGCTCCCCGCGGCCTGAGCGGGGTTCAGCGCATTTCCCGAGCGGATCGGATCATCCGATCGACAAGGAATTGCTCCAGCGTCAATGGCCCTAGCGCGCGGCGAGGTCGACCGCCTCGACGTCCACGTCGCGCGTGCGGCCGCCGGGCCGCTGCAGCGTGAGCCGGATCGGCTTGCCGACGCCGGTCGCCTCCAGCCGGTCGGTGAGGTCGGTCAGCCTCCGGGCGGGCTTGCCGTCGATAGCGGTGATGATGTCGCCGAGCGCGCCGGAGCCGAAGTCGACCCCCGCGATGCCGGCCCGCTCGGCGGGCGAGCCGGGCACGACGCGGGCGATGATGATGCCCTTGACGCCGAGCTGCGTGGTGGTCGCCTCGTCGGCCGCCATGATGCCGATGCCCGGCGTCGGCACCCGGCCGTTGCGGATCAGCGCCGGCACGACGCGGTTGACCACGTCGACGGGGATGGCGAAGCCGATCCCGGCACTGGTGCCGGAGGGCGAGAAGATCGCCGTGTTGACGCCGATCAGCCGGCCCGCGCTGTCGAGCAGCGGCCCGCCGGAATTGCCCGGATTGATCGCCGCGTCGGTCTGGATCACGTCGGCCACCTCGCGCCCGCCGCTGGTCGGCAGCCGGCGCTTCAGCGCGCTGATGATGCCCATGGTGAGCGACTGGTCGAGGCCGAACGGATTGCCGATCGCGAAGGCGAGCTGGCCGACCTTCAGCCCCGCGATGCTGCCGAGCGGGATCGGCGGCGGGTGGTCGGCGGTGCGCCCGACGCGCAGCACGGCGAGATCGTAGTTGGGCGTGCGGCCGACGAGCTCGGCCGGCACCGCGTCGCCGTTGGCGAAACGCACCGCGATCGTGCCGGCATTCTCCACCACGTGGTTGTTGGTGACGATGTGGCCGAGGTCGTCCCAGACGAAGCCCGTGCCCGACGAGGTGCCGCCCTCTTCGCCTGTCGCGCGCGCCCCGCGCGGCAGCGCCACCACCTGCACGACCGACGGCGCCACCGTCTCGAACAGCTTGACCGAGGAGCGCTCGAACTCGGAAAGGTCGCCGCGCGCCTCCACCGCGCGCGGCTGCGAGCGGGAGACCGCCAGGCGATCCGACAAGTAGGGTCCTACAAGGAGGGCCGCGCCGATGATGAGCCCGCCGATCAGAAGAATGCGCGTCGTCCGGTCGGTCATGCCCACTCCCGCCTTGCTCCGCCGGCCCTCGGTCAGGTCCTGGGCTCGGCTCTTCGAACATGGGGAAGGTAGGAAAGGTCCCGCGCGGAAACCAGCCATGCGGCTGCCCGCATGGCTTTTCGATCGGCGCAGAGGGTCCGGCAGTGCGCGTCAGACGTCGAGAAAAACCGTCTCGCCCGGGCCCTGCAGCACGATGTCGAAGACATAGACGGGCTTGCCGTCGCGCTCTTCGCGGCGGGCGACGAGGGTCTCGCGGCGCTTCGGGTTCTCGACGAGACGCAGCACCGGGTCGGCGGCGTTGCGCTCCGCTTCGTCGGGGAAGTAGAGGCGGGTGTTGAGCCCGATATTGATGCCGCGGCTGACCAGCCAGACATTCACATGCGGCGCCATGGGCACGCCGTTGCGGCCCGTGACCGGGCCGGGCTTCACGGTCTCGAAGAACCAGATGCCGGTGTCGAAATCGGAACCGGTGCGGCCCCAGCCGCGGAAGCTTGGGTCGTTCGGCTGCGGCTGGCGGTCGCCCGGATGGGCGTAGCGGCCATGGGCGTCGGCCTGCCAGATCTCGACGAGGACGTCGCGCACGATCGCGCCGAGGCCGTCGAACACGCGGCCCTCGATGCGGATGCGTTCGCCGGCCGTCTCGGCGCCGGCGAGCACATTGCCGAAATTCTCTTGAAAGATGTCGAAGCCGGCCTGGTGCGGGATGAGGCCGATATGGACGTAAGGGCCGGCGGTCTGCGACGGGGTCTCGCCGAGATAGTCGAGCTTGGTCACCATCGGTCAGTTCCCCTGCAGCCGGTTTTCGAAGAGGGTCGAGCGGCGGCCGCGCAGCACGATGTCCCAGCGGTAGGCGAGGCTGTCGAGCGGCACCGCCGCGTTCATGTCGAGCCTGGCGACGAGGCGCTCGATCGCGCCTCGGTCCGGCACGGTGGTGACGATCGGGCATTGCCAGATCATCGGGTCGCCCTCGAAATACATCTGGGTGATCAGCCGCTGCGCGAAGCCGGTGCCGAACACCGAGAAGTGGATATGCGCCGGGCGCCAGCTGTTCACATAGTTGCGCCAGGGATAGGGGCCGGGCTTCACCGTGCGGAAGAAGTAGTAGCCGTCGCCGTCCGTCAGCGTGCGGCCGCAGCCGCCGAAATTCGGGTCGAGCGAGCCCAGATACGTATCGTTCTTGTGCCGGTAGCGGCCCGAGGCGTTCGCCTGCCAGAACTCGACGAGCGTGTTTGCGATGCCGCGGCCGTTCTCGTCGCGCACATGGCCGTGCACGATGATGCGCTCGCCGATCGGATCGCCGGACTTGGCGAAGTTCTTGAGGAGATCGTTGTCGAGGAGGCCGATCTCGTTGTGGTTGAACATCGGCCCGGTCACTTCCGAGAGCGAGTTCTCGATCGAGAGCAGCGCATTCTGCGGCGAGCGCAGCACGCTCGTCTTGTAGCCGGGCGCGTAGGCCGGCGGATGGATCGACCGGTCGCGCTGGAAGAATTCGCTATCCCATTCCATGCTCGTCACTCTCCCTGGAGCCTGTCCCGCTCGGATCGAACCGATCCGAGCGAAAAGGACCGGCTCAAGCCGTGGAATCGCGCCGCGCGCCCTCGTCCGCGCGCGGTGTGTCCCCTCCGCGATTGTCGTCGCCACTCGGCGGGGCGTCGCGCTCGGCGAGCGCCGCCTTGGCGATCCGGAAGGCGTTGTTGGCGGCCGGCACGCCGGCATAGACCGCCACATGCATGAGCGCCTCGCGGATGTCCTCCGCGCTGGCGCCGGTGTTGGCGGTCGCGCGCACATGCATGGCGACCTCCTCGTGGTGGCCGAGCGCGGCGAGGAGGGCGATCGTCACGATCGAGCGCTCCCGCGGCGTGAGATGTTCGCCGGCCCAGACCGTGCCCCAGGCGCCTTCGGTGATGAAGCGCTGGAACGGCGCGTCGAAGTCGGTGGTGCGGGCGATCGCGCGGTCGACATGGGCGTCGCCGAGCACGCGGCGGCGGACCGCCATGCCCTCCTCGTGCCGGTCAGCGGTCAAGGCCGTGCTCCTTCGCGAATTGGGCGATGAGATCGGCGGCGAGATCCGGCCGCTCGATGGTGGGCAGATGGGCGAGCCCGTCGAGTTCGCGATAGGTCGCGCCGGGAATGAGGCCGGCGAGCGCGCGGACGAGGGCGGGCGGGGTCGACAGGTCCTCGCTGCCGCAGACGGTCAGCGTCGGCACGGCGATGCGCCGCGCCGCGGCGGTGAGGTCGGCGTCGCGCAGCGCCTCGACCGAGGCGAGATAGCCCTCGACCGGCATGCGCGTCAGCATGGCACGGTAGCCGGCGACCGTCGCCGGCTCTTCGGCGATGAAACGGGCGGAAAACCAGCGCTGCATCACCGCGTCCGCGATGCTCTCGATGCCGCCGGCGCGGACGGCCTCGATGCGCGCCGCCCACACGCTCGGCGGACCGATCACCGCGCCCGTGTCGAAGAGAACGAGGCCACGGACGAGATCGGGCCGCGCGGCGGCGAGCGCCTGCGCAATCATCCCGCCGATCGAGATGCCGGCGACGAGCGCGGTCGTGATGCCGAGCCGGTCCATCAGGGCGGCGAGGTCGGCGGCGTGGCGCTCGACGCTGACGGGTCCTTCGCCGAGGCCGGAGAGGCCGTGGCCGCGCTTGTCGAAGCGCAGGATGCGGAAGCGGCCGGCGAGCCGCGCCGCGACGCCGTCGAAGGAGCGGAGATCGGTGCCGAGCGAATTGACGAGGACGAGGGCGGGCCGCCCGGGGCCGGAGCCTTGCTGTTCATCGTCGTCCCGGTAGTGGAGGACGACGTCTCCGGTATCGAGAAAGCGCGGCATGGCGGCACCGGGGCGGCGGGACTGCGGATGGGGCGGGCAGGCCGCCCGAGGCGATGCACGTCAGCCGGCGAGATCCTGCTTCTCGGTCACGCGGCCCTCCGCGTCGAAGCGGTAGATGATCGGCACGCCGGTGGCGAGTTCGCGCTTCAGGATCTGCTCTGGCGTCAGCTGTTCGAGCTCCATCACCACCGAGCGCAGCGAATTGCCGTGGGCGGAGACGAGCACGCGCTTGCCGGCGAGCACGTCGGGCCGGATATGCGCGTTGAAATAGGGGAGCGTGCGCGCCGCCGTGTCCTTCAGGCTCTCGCCGCCGGGCGGGGGAACGTCGAAGGAGCGGCGCCAGATCAGCACCTGCTCCTCGCCCCAGCGCTTGCGCGCGTCGTCCTTGTTGAGGCCGGAGAGATCGCCGTAGTCGCGTTCGTTGAGCGCCTTGTCGCGGATGACCGGGAGCCCCTCCTGGCCGAGCACCTGAAGGATCAGGTCGAGCGTGTGCTGCGCGCGCAGCAGCACCGAGGTGTAGCAGAGGTCGAACCGGAGCCCGAGCGCCTTCAGCTTCTCGCCGGCGATCCGCGCCTCCTCGATGCCCTTCTCGGTGAGGTCCGGGTCCCTCCAGCCGGTGAAGAGGTTGAGCTTGTTCCACTCGCTCTCGCCGTGACGGCACAGCACCAGAAGTCGATCCATGGAAACCCTCGATCGGATGGTCAGTCGGCGAGGCCGAGCACGTCGGCCATGGAGTAGAGCCCGGGCTTCCGCCCGCGGCCCCAGAGCGCGGCCTTCACGGCGCCGCGCGCGAAGATGGAGCGGTCCTCGGCCTTGTGCGCGAGTTCGAGCCGCTCGTGGGCGCCGGCGAACACGACAGCGTGCTCGCCCACCACCGTGCCGCCGCGCAGGGACGCGAAGCCGATGTCGCCGCGCCGGCGCGCGCCGGTGACCCCGTCGCGGCCGCGCTCCGAGCGTTCGCCGAGCGCGATGCCGCGCCCCTCGGCGGCGGCCTCGCCGAGCAGGAGCGCGGTGCCGGACGGCGCGTCGACCTTCATGCGGTGATGCATCTCGACGATCTCGATGTCGAAATCCTCGTCGAGCGCCTGCGCGGCGCGGCGGACGAGGCCGGCGAGGAGGTTGACGCCGAGCGACATGTTGCCGGACTTGATCACCACCGCATGGCGGCCGGCCGCCTTGATCTTCGCCTCGTCGGCGGCGTCGATCCCGGTCGTGCCGATGACATGGACGATGCGCGCCTGCGCGGCGATCTCGGCGAAGGCGATGGTGGCGGCGGGCGTGGTGAAGTCGAGCACGCCGTCGGCCTTGGCGAAGACCGGAAGCGGATCGTCCGTGACGGGGACGCCGAGCGGCTCGAGGCCGGCGACCGAGCCTGCGTCGCGGCCGAGCGCGGGCGCGCCCTCGCGTTCGATCGCGCCTGAGAGCGTCACGCCGTCGATCGATGCGATCGTGCGGACGAGAACCTGGCCCATCCGGCCGGCGGCCCCCACCACGACGAGACGCATGTCCGACATGATAACCCCCGCGCGGACAATGCCGCGCGCCGAGTTCTAGAGCATTTCCCGATCGGATGGAAACATCCGATCGGATCGAACAGGTTGAGCCGGCCCGAAGACGCAAGCCGCGCCGGCGGCGCGCCGCGGCTTGCGGGCGCGGCGATCAGCCTTGCTTGGCGCGCGACAGGCGGCGCGCATTCGCCTTCACGGCCCGATAGGCGGGCCTTGTCGCGGCGGTCGCCATCTCCACCGCCGCATGGGCGAGATGGTCGGGCGCGGCGCGCCCGGTCGCCATGGCGAGCAGGGCCCTGTGGCCGGCCATGGTGGCGTCGACGGTGCCGTGATGCAGCGCGAGCGTCTTTTCGGAGACGGCGCGGTACCATTCCACGGTCGACTTGGCGTCCGGTTGCGCCATCAGGATCGGCAGCCTGAACCAGAGCGTGACGGCCGTGTCGAGCCCCGCCATCGTCGTCGCGGTCGCGAGCTTCGTGAAGGCGGGGCCGATCATTTTGCGAGCCATGGGTCACTCCGTCAGGCAGGGGGTGGACGCTCAACGCGCCGGCGAGCGCTTCGTTCACCCGGCCGTTCGCGCCTCGCGCGGCGGCTCCGTGCCTTCATGTTGCACCGCAACATAGCCGGCTCCGCGCGGAGAGCAAGCCCGACCAAGGGCGAACATCGGCCAAGGTTGTCCGGAACCGACCGGGCTCCGCACACGTTGTCGCGATGGCGGAGCTTGCGTGTCGCTCAGGTCCGGCGCCGAGTTCATCAACGGAAAGGTGGAGCCTCCATGAAGATCGCCCAGATTGCGCCGCTCGTGGAGAGCGTTCCCCCGCGCCTCTACGGCGGCACCGAGCGGGTCGTCAGCTACCTCACCGAGGCGCTGGTACGCCAGGGCCACGACGTGACCCTGTTCGCCTCCGGCGACAGCGTGACGAGCGCCGACCTGGTGCCCTGCGCCACGCAGGCGCTGCGGCTCGATCCGAGGGTCAAGGACTGGGTGCCCTACATGATGCTGACCCTCGACCGGGTGAGGAGCCGGGCGAGCGAGTTCGACATCCTGCATTTCCACATCGACGCGCTGCATTTCCCGCTGTTCCGCACCCGCGCGCGCCGCACCGTGACGACGCTGCACGGGCGCCAGGACCTGCCCGACCTGCCGGTGCTCTACAACGGCTTCCCGGAAATGCCGCTCGTCTCGATCTCCAACGCGCAGCGGACGCCGATCCCGGACGCGAACTTCGCCGCGACCGTTCTGCACGGCCTGCCGACCGACATGCTGCAGCCGACCTTCGATCCGCGCGGCGGCTATCTCGCCTTCCTGGGGCGCATCTCGCCCGAAAAGGGGCCCGATCGCGCCATCAAAATCGCGCGTGCGCTCGGTATTCCGCTGAAGATGGCGGCGAAAGTGGACAAGGCGGACGAGGACTATCACCGCGAGGTGATCCAGCCCTTGCTCAACGAGGGCGGCGGCGTCGAGTTCGTCGGCGAGATCGACGAGCGCGGCAAGCAGAAGTTCCTCGGCGAGGCGCGCGCGGTGCTGTTCCCGATCGACTGGCCGGAGCCGTTCGGCCTCGTCATGATCGAGGCCATGGCTTGCGGCACGCCGGTGCTCGCCTATCGCTGCGGCTCGGTGCCGGAGATCCTCGAAGACGGTCTCACCGGCCGCATCGTCACGAGCTTCGAGGAAGCGATCGGGGCCATGCCGCAGGTGCTGAGTCTCGATCGCCGGCGCGTGCGCCAGCGTTTCGTCGAGCGGTTCTCCTCCGACCGCATGGCGCGCGACTATGTCAACGTCTACCGCAAGCTCCTGCAGACGCGCCGGATCGAGGGCGACGCCGAGGCGCCGCGGGCGATTCCCGTGCAGCCCGGCATGCCGCCGCTGAGGTTCCCGAATGGCGGTTGACGCGGAAGCGAAAGACATCGGCGCGGAGGCCCGGTCCGGGCCCCGCGACCATGGCGCGGCGGATCCCGCGGCGGACGGCAACGTCACCACCGGCGAAGCCGCGAGCACGGAACTCCTGATCGACACGGTGGGGGAATCCCCCTTCTACATCCCGGCGACCGGCCCCTCCACGCGACCGCGCAAGACGCTGAAGCATGGCGACACCTTCGCCGTGTTCGACAGCCACGGCGACATCGGCGCGTCGGGCGGCGGCCCGGACGGGCTGTTCCACCACGACACGCGCTATCTGTCGCGGCTCGAACTGATGATCAACGGCGCGCATCCGCTGTTGCTCGGCGCGAACCTGCGCGACGACAACCTGTCGCTCACCGTCGACCTCACCAATCCGGACATCTATTTCGAGGAGCGGGTCGTCCTGCCGAAGGATTCGATCCACGTGGTGCGCACGGTTCTGTTGTGGGACGGCACGGCACATGTCCGCCTCGCCATCCGCAACCACTGGAACCGGCCGGTGCGGCTCGGCCTGTCGCTCACCTTCGGGTCGGACTTCGCCGACGTGTTCGAGGTGCGCGGCACGCGCCGCGACCATCACGGCGAGGTCACCTCCGAGGTCACCGGCGACAACGAGGTGACGATCGCCTGCGCCGGCCTCGACGGGATCACCCGCCGCACCACGCTGATCTTCGACCCGCAGCCGGAAAGCCTCTATTCGAGCGCGGCGTCCTACCGGCTCACGGTCGCGCCGGGCGAGACCCGCTCGATCTTCATGCAGGCCGCCTGCGAGTCCCGCGGCCGCGCGCCGAAGCCTTTCGTCAACGCCATGCTGGCCGCCCGCCGGCAGCATCGCCTCGACAATCGCGGGCTCGCCACGGTCGAGACCTCGAACGAGGTGCTGAACGAGGTGCTGTGCCGGTCCATGGCCGACCTCTCCATGCTCGTCACCGAGACGCCGCAGGGGCCGTTCCCCTATGCGGGCATCCCCTGGTACTCGACCACCTTCGGGCGCGACGGCATCATCACCGCGATCGAGACGCTGTGGATCGCGCCCGGCCTGTCGCGCGGCGTGCTGCGCCGCCTCGCCTATCTGCAGGCGACCGGCACCGACGTGGTGCGCGACGCCGAGCCCGGCAAGATCATCCACGAGATGCGCGACGGCGAGATGGCGAACCTGCACGAGGTGCCGTTCGGCCGCTACTACGGCAGCATCGATTCCACGCCTTTGTTCCTGGTCCTGCTCGGCCTCTATGTGGAGCGCACCGGCGATGTGGAGACGCTGCGCGAGCTCTGGCCGCATGCCGAACTGGCGCTCGCCTGGATCGACCGCTACGGCGACCGGGACGGGGACGGCTTCGTCGAATATGCGCGGGCGACCGAGCAGGGGCTGCACAATCAGGGCTGGAAGGACAGCCACGACGCGGTGTTCCACGCGGACGGCCGGCTCGCCGAGGGACCGATCGCGCTCGCCGAGGTGCAGGCCTATGTGTATCTCGCGAAGAGCCTTTCCGCCCATGCCCTGCACCATCTCGGCGAGCCGGAGCGGGCGCGCGCCCTGCACCAGGAGGCGGACGAGCTCGCGCGCCGGTTCGAAGAGCAGTTCTGGTGCCCGGAGATCGGCACCTATGCGATCGCGCTCGACGGCGACAAGCGGCCCTGCGCGGTGCGCTCCTCCAATGCCGGCCAGGTGCTCTGGTCCGGCATGATCTCGCCGGAACGGGCCGAACAGGTCGCGCGCGGGCTGATGCGGCCGGAGTTCCATTCCGGCTGGGGCTTGCGCACCATCGCGGAGGGCGAGGCGCGCTACAATCCGATGAGCTACCACAACGGCTCGGTCTGGCCGCACGACAATGCGCTCATCGCCTACGGCCTCGCCCGCTACGGCTTCGGCGACGCGGTGGGGCGGATCTTCAAGGGCATCTTCGACGCCGCCTCCTACATGGATCTGCGCCGGCTGCCGGAACTCTATTGCGGCTTCCGGCGGCGCACCGGGCGCGGGCCGACGCTCTATCCGGTCGCCTGCTCGCCGCAGGCCTGGGCGTGCGGGACGCCCTTCGCGCTGATCCAGGCCTCGCTCGGCCTGCAGCTGAAGCCCGAGGCCGGCGAGATCGTGCTGAACAACCCGTCGCTGCCGCCCTTCCTCGACTGGATCGGCTTGCGCAACCTGACGGTCGGCGACGTCAAGGCCGACATCCTGGTGCGGCGGCTCGGCCGCAGCGTCTCGGTCGACCTCGTGGGCACGGACGGGGACGCGCGGCTGACCGTGCAGATGACGCGGGAAGGCAGGCGGCCCGGCCGGGCTTGAAGCGTCAGCGGAGCGCCTCGCGCAGGCGCTCGGTCTCGCGCGCCAGGATCCCGGTGTCGACGCCGACGGCGGTGAAGAGCGTGCCGAGACCGATGCAGTGGCGGGCGTAGGCCTGGTCGGGCGTCAGGATGCCGGCGGGCTTGCCGGCGGCGCGGATCCGCAGGATCGCCTCCTCGATGCGCGCCTTCACCTCCGGGTGGCCGGGATTGCCGGCATGGCCGAGGCTTGCGGCGAGGTCGCCGGGCCCGATGAAGACGCCGTCGACGCCCTCGACGGCGAGGATGGCGTCGAGCGCCGCCAGCGCCTGCGCCGTCTCCACCTGCACCAGCAGGCAGATCTCCTCGGCGGCGCGGGCCGCGTAGCCGTCGATGCGGCCGAATTTCGTGGCGCGTGTGACCGCCGACACACCGCGGATGCCGGCCGGCGGATAGCGCACGGCGGCGACGGCGGCGCGCGCCTCCTCGGCCGACTGCACATAGGGGATGAGCAGCGACTGCACGCCGATGTCCAGGTAGCGCTTGATCGCCACCGCATCGTTGATGGGCGGGCGCACCACGGCGGAGACCGGATAGGCCGAGACCGCCTGCATCAGGCCGAGCAGCGCCTCCACATCGGTCGGCGTGTGCTCGGTGTCGAGGAGCAGCCAGTCGAAGCCCGACCCGGCCACCGTTTCCGCCGCGATCGGGCTGGCGAGCGTGCACCAGAGGCCGATCTGCGAGCGACCACTGAGGATCGCCTGCTTGAAGAGGTTCTTCGGTAGCTCGAATTTCATGGTGCCCTCCCGGCTCCACGCGACCTTCGCCCAACTGGATACCTCGCGCGGCGCGATCTGTCGCCCCGTCGCTCGCGGGTCAGCCGCGCTCGGCCGGGCGCGACGGTCCGGAAATTCCTCGCTAAGGTGCGCGACGCAACTCGATCGCGACCCTTCCTGCCGGATGATGTCATGAGCCGCCTCGTCTATGTGCTGAACGGACCGAACCTCAACCTGCTCGGCAAGCGCCAGCCGCACATCTACGGGCATCAGACGCTCGCCGACGTGGAGGCGGAGGTCAGGGCGCTCGCCGGCACGCTCGGGCTGGAGATCCGCTTCCACCAGTCGAACGCCGAGGCGCAGCTGATCGACTGGATCCACGAGGCGCGCGAGACGGCGGGCGGGATCGTGATCAACCCGGCCGCCTACACCCACACCTCGGTGGCGCTGCTCGACGCGCTTTCGACTTGCGAATTCCCGATCTTCGAGGTGCATATCTCGAACGTGCACAAGCGCGAGAGCTTCCGCCACCACTCCTATGTGTCGCTCGCCGCCACCGGCGTGATCGCGGGCTTCGGCATCGAGGGCTACTCCCTGGCGCTCCGCCGCCTCGCCAGCCTGATCGACGCGAAAGGCTGAACCGATGACCGGGATCGAGAGCCTCAAGGCCGAGGTGGCGCGGCGTTTCGGAACCCCCGCGGTGGTGATCGACCTCGACCGGGTCGAGCGCAACATCGCTCGCGTCCAGGCGCTCTGCGACGCGGCGGGCGTCGCCAACCGGCCGCACATCAAGACGCACAAGTCGCCCGAGATCGCTGCCCTGCAGCGCGCGGCGGGCGCGCTGGGCATCACCTGCCAGAAGCTCGGCGAGGCCGAGGTCATGGCGGATGCGGGCTTCGACGACATCTTCATCACCTACAACCTGATCGGCGAGGAGAAGATCGGCCGGCTCGGACGGCTTGGCCAGCGCGTCCGCATGCGCGTCGCGGTCGACAACCCGGTCACGATCGCGGGGCTGCCGGCGGCGGCCGAAGCGGCGGGCAGGCCGATCGAGGTGATGGTCGAATGCGACACCGGCCGCAAGCGCGCGGGGGTGGAGACGCCGGGCGAGGCGGTGGCGCTCGCGCGGCTGATCGCGGCGGAGCCCGGCCTCGACTTCGCGGGGCTGATGATCTATCCGCCCGAGACCGCCGCGGTCGAAACGCGCGCCTTCATCGCCGCCGCGACCGAGGGCCTTATCGACACCGGCCTGCCGCCACCCCGCGTCATCTCCTCCGGCGGCACGCCCAACCTCCTGCATCTCGGCGAGATCCCCGAGGCGACCGAGCACCGGGCGGGCACCTCGGTGTTCAACGACCGCATGATGATGCGCGCGGGGGTGGCAGCGCCGGAGGATTGCGCGCTCGAAGTCTATGCCACCGTGGTGAGCCGGGCGGCGCCCGAGCGCGGCATCCTGGATGCCGGCTCGAAGACGCTGACGAGCGACACGGGCGGCGGGCTCGACGGGCACGGCCTCATCCTCGAATATCCCGGCGCGCGGATCGACCGTTTCGCCGAGGAGCACGGCTTCCTCGACCTGTCGCGCACCAATGCGCGGCCGCGCATCGGCGAGGTGGTGCGGATCGTGCCGAACCATGTCTGCGTCGTGGTCAACATGGTCGACCGGCTGATCGCGGTGCGCGGCGGCGCGATCGTCGGCGAACTGCCGGTCGCCGCGCGCGGCCGGATCTCCTGAGGCGCGCGATGCGGATCGTCCCCCCGGCGCTGCTCGGCGGCCAGGTCGGCGACATTTTGCGCGCCTGGGGCATGGCCGAGGCGGCGGTGCCGGACACGGTCGAGATCATGCTCGAGGCGGACCTGCGCGGCATCGACAGCCACGGCGCGGCGATGCTGGAGGCCTATGACAAAGGCCGCCACGATGGCTCGCTCGCGATCGGGGCCGTGCCGAAGCTCCTCACCGAGACCGCCGCCATGGCGCTTTTTTCCGGCGAGGGCGGGCTCGGCCACCATGTCTCCAAGCGCGCCATGGCCTGGGCGGTCGGCGCCGCCAGGGCGAACGGGCTGGCGCTCGCCGCGGTGCGCCATTCGCATCATTTCGGCGCCGCCGGCCCCTATGCGGAGATGGCGGCGCGCGCGGGGCTGATCGGGCTCGCCATGACGCCGGGGCTGAAGCCCGCGATCGTGCCGACGCGGGCGCGCACCGCCATGTTCGGCACCAATCCGATTGCGTTTGCCGCGCCGGTCGAGGGCGCCGACCCGATCCTGCTCGACATGGCGACCAGCACGGTGGCGCTCGGCAAGCTGAAGATCGCCGCGCTCAACCACAAGCCGATCCCGCCCGGCTGGGCGTTCCGGCCGGACGGCTCCGACGAGACCGATCCGGTTGCCGGCCTCGCCAACCGGCTCCTCTCCCCGCTCGGCGGCGCGGAGGAGACGGGCGGCTACAAGGGCTACGGCCTCGCCATGATGGTCGAGGTGATGACCACGATGCTGGCGGGCGCCGGCTACACCGCCACGCAGGCGGCGCGCCGGCCGGGCGATCCGCGGCCCGACATGGGCCACATGTTCCTCTGCATCGATCCCGCGGTGTTCCGCGCGGCCGGAGACTTCGCGGCCGACACGCGCCGCATGGTCGAGGCGCTCCGCGCGGCGCCGCGCAAGGATCCGGAGCGGCCGCTGCTGATCCCGGGCGAGCGCGAATTCGCCATCCGCCACAAGCGCGTGGCCGAGGGCATCCCGATGCCGGACGATTTGCTTGCACAGATCGCCGCGATCTGCCGCGATTGCGGCGCGCCGTTCCGGCTCGGCTAGCCCCTTCGCCCGCGCGCCTCGAAGATGTAGCCGAGGAAATTGAGGAGCACCTGGGCGGCGAGGAAGCCGGTGATGCCGCTCGGGTCGTAGGCCGGGGCCACCTCGACGAGGTCTATGCCGACGATGTCGTGGCGCCCCGCCAGCCCCTGCAGGATCTCCATCACCTCGTAGTAGAGGAAGCCGCCGTGGCTCGGCGTGCCGGTGCCCGGCGCGATGGACGGGTCGAAGCCGTCGATGTCGATCGTGACATAGAGCCGCGCGCCGGCCGGGATCCGCGCCAGCACCGCCTCCGTCCCGGCCTTGCGCACCTGGCGCACTGACAGGATGGTGGAGCCGCGCCGGCGCGCGTCGTCGTAGCCCTCGCGCGCGGTCGACGACACGTTTCGGATGCCGAGCTGGGTGAGGCCCGTCACATGCGCCTGCTCGGCCGCCCGCCGCATCGGGTTGCCGTGCCCCTCGCGCACGCCGTGGCGCTCGTCGACGAAGTCGAGATGGGCGTCGATCTGCACGATGTGGATCGGCCCGTGCCCGGCGAAGGCGCGGATGCAGGGGATGTTCACCGCATGGTCGCCGCCGAGCATCACGGGGAGCGCGCCGGCCGCGAGGATCTTCCCGACCGCGAACTCGGCGTTGGCGTGGCTCGCCGCCGTGTCCGTGTGGACGATGTCGGCGTCGCCCATGTCGACGATGCGCACCTTGTCGAGCGGCAGGTAGACGGTGTCGTCCTCGTGGTCGTAGGCGCCGCCGTGGCCGAACGAGAACAGGGTCGAGGCCTCGCGGATGGCGCGCGGGCCGAAGCGGGCGCCGGCGCGGTATTGCGTGCCCATGTCGTAGGGAATGCCGAGCACGGCCACGTCGGCGTCGATGCGGTCCCAGTCGGTCGCGATCGGCCGCTTGCCGAAGGTGCAATGGCCGACGAAGGGGAGGTCGAGGCGGCCCTTCTCGTATCCGTGGCTCAAGGCTCGTTCTCGTCTGTTGCGAGGCGGGGACGCGTCAGGCGCTGGTGCGGAGCCGCTCGGAGCGGCGGCGCAGGAGTTCCAGCGTGGTCATCAGGAGGGCGGCGAACAGGACCAGGAAGGACGCGGCGGCGGTGATGGTCGGGCTGATCTGCTCGCGGATGCCGGAGAACATCTGGCGCGGCAAGGTGCGCTGGTCGGGCGCCGACAGGAACAGCGCCACCACCACCTCGTCCCACGAGGTGACGAAGGCGAAGAGGGCGCCGGAGATGACGCCGGGGGCGATGAGCGGCAGCGTCACGAGGCGGAACGTGGTCGCCGGCGAGGCGCCGAGGCTCGCGGCCGCGCGGGTGAGCGAGCGGTCGAAGCCGGTCAGCGTCGCCGTGACGGTGATCACCACGAAGGGCGTGGCGAGCGCCGTGTGGGCGAGGATGAGGCCGAGATAGGTGTTGGTGAGGCCGACCAGCGCATAGCCGAAATACATGGCGACGGCGGTGATGACGACCGGCACGACCATGGGCGAGATCAGGATCGACATGATCACGCCGCGATAGGGCAAGTTGCCGCGCGACAGGCCGAGCGCGGCGAGCGTGCCGAGCACGGTCGAGAGCAGCGTCGAGAAGACCGCCACGATCAGGCTGTTCTGGATCGCCTCGACCCAGCGCGGATTGCCGAAGAAGTCCTCGTACCAGCGCAGCGACAGTCCCGGCAGGGGATAGGTGAACCAAGGCTCGCTCGAGAAGGAGAGCGGCACGATGACCAGGATCGGCGCGATCAGGAAGGCGAACACCGCCGTGCAGAAGGCGATGAACACCCAGTGGACGATCCGCTCGCCGGTCGACGCATAGGGAGGCACGGCCATCCGGTCACCCGAGCTTGACCTTGTCGATCCCGACAAGGCGGTTGAAGATCGCGTAGAAGACGAGCGTGACGGCGAGCAACACCGCGCCGAGCGCCGAGGCCTGGCCCCAGTTGAGTTCCCGGTTGGTGTAGAGCGCCACGAAGTAGCTGACCATCTGGTCGAGCGGCCCGCCGACCAGCGCCGGCGTGATGTAGTAGCCGAGCGAGAGGATGAAGGTGAGCAGGCAGCCGGCCCCGACGCCGGGCAGCGTCTGCGGCATGTAGACCCGCGTGAAGGCGTAGAACGGCCCGGCGCCGAGCGAGCGGGCGGCGCGCATATGCGCCGGCGAGATGCCCTTCATCACGCTGTAGATGGGCAGCACGGTGAACGGCAGCTGGATATGCGCCATCGCCAGCACCGTGCCGAAGCGATTGTAGATGAGCGGGATGCGCTCGTGCAGGATGCCGAGCCAGAGCAGCACGTCGTTGATCACGCCGTTCGTCTGCAACAGCACCACCCAGGCGGTCGTGCGCACCAGGATCGAGGTGGTGAAGGGCAGGAGCACGAGCACCATCAGGAGATTGGCGTGGCGCGGCGGCAAGGTCGCGAGCAGGTAGGCGACCGGATAGCCGAGCACGAGCGTGGTGAGGGTCACGAGCAGGCTGATCCACAGCGTGCGCACGAACACGTCGAGGAAGATCGCCTGGTCGGCCACCTGGCGGGCGATCGCGCCGGTCTCGTCGAGGCGCAGGTCCACGGCGGAGAGCAGGTAGAAGGCGGTGTAGGGCTCGCCGGTGCGCTTCAGCACCCGCCAGAACTGGGGGTCGCCCCATTGCGGGTCGCTCTTCAGGACGAGCGGCTTCCACGGACCCGCCTCGACCCGCTCCAGCTCGCGGCCAAGCTTCAGGAACTTCGAGCGGGCGCCCGGGATCTCGTAGTTGACCCGCTTGCCCACCTGGCCGACGGTGCGCGCCTTCTGGGCGGCCTTCATGTCGGCGGCGAGCGCGGCGAACACCGCCTCGCCGGGCACGTCCTTGCCGTCCCAGTCCCGCAGCGCCTGCGTCACCTGCGGCAGTGCGTCACGCACCTCCGGATTGTCCACCGCGCGGTAGAGCATCACCACGATCGGGACGCAGAAACTGAGCAGGATGAAGACGAGCAGGGGTGCAACGAGCAGGAACGAGTTCAGCCGGTTGCGCCGCTCCGCGCGCGCCAGCGCCGCCTTGAGCGGCAGGCTGCCGACCGGGGCAAAGTCCGCCGGTGCTTCGATGCTGGCCATGACGCGGGTTCCCGGCAAGGGTCTCGGATCGGCGGTGTCGCGGGGCTCGCGCCGCGCGGCCGGGAGGCTCCGGTCTCCGCCGAGGGTGCGGGCGCCCCGTGCGGGGCGCCCGGCCGTGGTTCAACGGTGTCAGTGTGCGCCCGACGCCGTCACTGCGCCAGCCAGGTGTTGAAGCGCTTCCTGAGCTCCTCGCCGTTGTCGCCCCAGAACACCGGATCGTTGACGATCACGTTCTTGGAGTTCTCCGGCGCGGTCGGCAGGTCCTTCAGGATGTCCGGCTGCACATATTCGATCGCCGCGGCGAGCGCCGGGCCGTAGGAGATCCACTTGGTCTGCTCGGCCTGCTGCTTGGCGCTCGAGGCGAACTGCAGGAACGCGTAAGAGGCGTCGTTGCTCTTCACGCCCTTCGGGATCGCCCACAGGTCCCAGTCCTGCACCTGCGCATCCCAGATGATCTTGAAGTTCTTCTTGTCCTGCTTGTTGGCGTTGAAGATGCGGCCGTTCCAGGCGGTCGCCATCACCACTTCGCCGGAAGCGAGCAGCTGCGGCGGCTGCGCGCCGGCCTCCCACCAGACGACGTCCTTCTTGATCGTGTCCATCTTCTTGAAGGCGCGGTCGACGCCTTCCTTGGTCTTCAGCACCTCATAGACCTTGTCGGCCGGCACGCCGTCCGCCACGAGCGCGAATTCCAGGTTGGCGAAGGGGCTCTTCTGCAGGGCGCGCTTGCCCGGCCACTTCTTGGTGTCGTAAAGGTCGGCGATGGTCTTCGGGCCATCCTTGATCTTGTCGGCGTCGTAAGCGAAGATCGTGGAATAGATGATCGTCGGCACGGCGCATTCGAAGGTCGAGCCCTTCACGAACTTTTCCTTGCCGCCGAACTTCGAATAGTCGATCGGCTGCAGGATGCCTTCGTCGCAGCCCTGCTGGGCGGTGGCGGCGTCCACGTCGACCAGGTCCCAGGTGGTCTTGCCCGACTGCACCATGGCGCGGATCTTGGCGACTTCGCCGTTGTACTCTTCCTGCGTGATCTTGATGCCGGTCGTCGCGCTGTAGGGCTTGAAGTAGGCCTCGTCCTGGCTCTTCTGGTAGGCGCCGCCCCAGGACGTGATGGTCAGTTCCTGCGCGCTCGCGGCCGCTGCGCCGAGCGCGAAAGCCGCCGCCGCGATGGCGAGGCTGCTGCAAGTCATGGTCGTCTTCATCCGTTCGTTCCCCTTGCTCGGGCCCTTCGCGGGCCATTCCATGGATCGTCATCGGTCGGGCGCCGCCAGGAGCGCCCGCCGCCGAGGTTCAGTCAGGCGGCGTCGAGCGCCCGGCAGTCGGCGGCGCGCCAACCGACCCGGACCGCGGTGCCCACCTCCAGCAGCGGACGCTCTTCGGAGTTGTGGATCTTCACAACAAAGTCGTCGACGTTGCAGACGGAGACGCGCACGCGCAGATGGTCGCCGAGATAGATCAGCTCCTCCACGCGGGCGTCGAAGATGTTCGGCAGGCTGCCGGCCGGCGGCTCGATCTTCACGCGCTCGGGCCGGAGCGACAGCGTGGTCGGCGCGCCGGGCCCGTCCACATTGGCGGCGAGTGCTTGCACGGCGGTGCCGTCGGCGAGGCGGACCGTGCAGGTGTCCCCGCTCCGCTCCGCGACCGTGCCGCCGAGCCGATTGTTCTCGCCGATGAACTGGGCGACGAAGGAATTGCTCGGCTGTTCGTAGAGCACCGCCGGCGCGGCGATCTGCTGGATGACGCCGTCGTTGAACACCGCCACCCGGTCCGACATGGTGAGCGCCTCGCTCTGGTCGTGGGTGACATAGACCACCGTCACGCCGAGCCGCTCGTGGATGTGCCGGATCTCGAGCTGCATGTGCTCGCGCAGCTGCTTGTCGAGCGCGCCGAGCGGCTCGTCCATCAGGACGAGCTTCGGCTCGAACACGAGCGCTCGGGCGAGCGCCACGCGCTGCTGCTGGCCGCCGGACAGCTGGCCCGGACGCCGGCCCGTGAAGGTTGCGAGATGCACCATGTCGAGCGCGCGCTTGACCCGCTCGAAAATCTCCGGCCCCGGCACGTTGCGCACGCGGAGCGGGAAGGCGACGTTCTCGGCGACGGTCATGTGCGGGAACAGCGCGTAGTTCTGGAACACCATACCGATGTCGCGCTTCTCCGGCGGCACCCGGTTGAGCGCCTTGCCCTCCAGCGCGATCGTGCCGTGCGTCGGCTGCTCGAAGCCGGCGAGCATCATCAGCGTCGTCGTCTTGCCCGAGCCCGATGGGCCGAGCAGGGTCAGGAACTCGCCCCGCCGGATCGCGAGGTCGAGGTTCTTCACCACCAGCGTGTCCCCGTCATACGTCTTCTGGACGCCGGAGAATTCGACGAAGATCTCGGACGGCTTCACCGCAGAACTCGCATTGCAGGGGCCAGGGGAATTTCCCTCGATGTCGGACCGGCGGCGCGGCGCGCCATCGGCCACGTCTTGCCGCCCGTCATGCCAGCAACCCCTGTGCCAACGCGTCCAAGGCGGTCGAATTCTGCTTGTATTCCGCTTTTTCTTTCCAGTTCTCGGGTCGGCACAGCATGCGGTACGGAGTTCCGGGCGCAGAAATTAAAACTGCAAATCTGGTCATAATGGCGGACTATCTGGCGTTTCGCCGCTGGATCGAGCTTGACCACGCGGTCGGCGGGCGTTGCCTTCCGGTTGGGCACCGGGAAAACGGCCATGGCGTGGCCGACCGTGGGGACCTTGGTCCGGGCCTCCTCGCCTGTCTCGGCAGCGACGCCGGTCGTCCCCCACGCGCCATCCGGGCCGCCCCGCGCGCCGAGCCGCAAGGCGCCGGCGCTGCCCAATCCGGCGGCATAATCCTGCCTGCCGCAAATGCTTGCAGTCTCACGGCCGGCGTGGTTCGATGCCGCGCTTGTGAGGCCGTCCCATGCGTAATGTCCCGACCGAACTGTTGCGCGCCTTCGTGACCGTGATCGACCTGAAGGGCTACACCCGGGCGGGCGAACGGCTCGGCCGCTCGCAGCCGGCGATCAGCCTGCAGATCAAGCGGCTGCAGGACCTGCTCGGCGTCCCCCTGTTCGAGCGCGACGGCACCGGCTCCACCCTGACCGAGCAGGGCCAGCTGGTCGCGAACTACGCGCGGCGCATGCTCGCCCTCAACGACGAACTGGTGGTGAAGCTGTCGCGCAAGACGCTCGGGGGCCGCATCCGGATCGGCATGCCGAACGACTATGCGGACCATTTCCTGCCACGCCTCCTCGCCGACGGCACCGCGCGCCAGGACGGCGCCGGCTTCGACGTGGTGTGCGACCTTTCGGTCAACCTGCTCGCCGGCTTCCGCGACGGGCTTTACGACCTGGTCGTCGCCATGACGGCGGACGGGCCTGCCGAGGACGCCTACATGACCTGGCGCCAGCCGCTCGCCTGGGTCGGCGAGCCCGACGTGGCCTGCGACCAGGACGGCGTGATCCGGCTCGTCGCCTATCCGGAATCCTGCCACTACCGGCGCAGCATGCTGGCGGCGCTGCAGCGCGAGGGGCGGCCCTACGAGATCGTCTATACGAGCCCGAGCCTCGCCGGCCTCGAAGCCGCGCTCACCACCGGCTTCGGCGTCACGGTCCTGTCGCGGGATATTTTGCCGCCGAAGCTCGCCGGCTACACCTCGGCCGAGGGCATGCCGGCGCTGCCCGACCTGGTCGCCGGCATCTATATCCGCCGCGACAAGAAATCCGCCGACGTGGAGAACCTCGCCGCGCGCCTCGCCGACCTGTTCGGCCAGTGCCGCATGGTCGCCTGAGGGGGGCTCCCGCCGGGTCAGAGTCCGCTCAGGGGCTGCGCCCAGGAGCCGTCGGTGAAGCGGTCATACCGATAGGGCGTCGGGTCGACCACGGGCGGGCGCCCGGTCACGAGTTCCGCCGCGAGCCGGCCGGCGCCGGGACCGATGCCGAAGCCGTGGCCGGAGAAGCCCGTGGCCACGACCAGCCCCGGCAGCCCCGCGACCGTGGAGATGACCGGCACCGCGTCGGGCGTCGCGTCGATGTAGCCGGCCCAAGACTGCGCGATCTTCGCCTTGGCAAAGCCCGGAAACGCCGCCGCGAGCCGGCCGAGGCCGCGCTGGAGACCGGCCCGGTCGGGCTCGGGATCGAGCGTTCGCACCGCCTCGTAGACCGAGGGCTGGTCGAGCGGGCGCGGCGTCCAGCTCTTCCATTCGGTGGCGAAGCGGGCGCCGAGGCGGAGCTTGAACGAGCTGTACTCCTTCCTGAGCAGCGGCAGGAAGTCGAACAGGAAGCGGAAGCTGTCCGGCACGATCTCGGCGACGCTCGAATGTCCGTCGGCGATGGTGTAGCCGCCGTCGCTCCGCTTGCGGAAGGCGAAGTCGTCCGCCCACATCGCCGTCTCGGGCAGGCCGTCGAGCGGCTCGGTGCGCAGCACCGACGAGCGCACCTTGAGCTGCGGCAGACGGATACCGGCGCCGCGGCAAAGGAGGCTCGTCCAGGCGCCGCCGGCGAAGATCACCGCATCGCAGGCGACGGACCCGCGCTCCGTGACGACCGCGCCGACCCGGCCCGCCGTCCGCTCGATACCGCGCACGGCGCAATTCTCCATGACGACCGCGCCCTTGGCGCGGGCGCCCGCGACGATCGCCGGCACCGCCTTCTGCGGCTCGGCGCGGCCGTCGGAGGCCGAATAGAGCCCGCCCGCATAGGAACGGCCGCCGGGAAACAGCGCCGCCATCTCGGCCTTGGAGAGGAGGCGCGTGTCGAGGCCGTTCGGCTTCGCGCAGTCGTTCAGCCAGCGCTCGCGCCGGGCGATGTCGGCCTCGTCCTCGCAGGAGTAGCAGATGCCGCTCGCCGTGAAGCCGGTCGCGCCGCCGACGCGGGCGTCCATGCCGACCCATTGGCGGAGCGCCTCGCTGACGAGCGGGATCTCGCGCGGGTCGCGGCCGGTGTTGCGGCACCAGCCCCAGTTGCGGCTCGACTGTTCGCCGGCAAGGCGGCCCTTCTCGCAGAGGAGCACCGGCACGCCGGCCTCGGCGAGATGCAGCGCGGCCGAGGCGCCGATGATGCCGCCGCCGACGACGACGACGGATGTGCGGGCGGGCAGGTCCTGGTCGGTGACGCAGGGGTCGATGGTCGGTCCCAAGGAACGGCTCCGGCGATGGCGGGCGAGACGGGCAGGTCGGGAGGGGGGATTAGCAAGGACCGGGCCGCGAGGATAGCGGATCCTTCGGCGCGGAGCCGCGGCGGGCGGACGCGGCCCGCGTCAGCCTTGCGCGGCCAGGGCGGCGGCGGGGTCGAGCGCTTCGGCCACGTAAAGGTCGACCTGCGGCTCGTAGAGCGCCCACAGGGCTTCGAGCGCGCCGACCGGGTCGTCCGCCCAGTCGACCCTGAGATCGACCACCGGGAAGGCCACGTCCTTGACCACCAGGAGGCCGGCGGAGCGGACCGGCGCGTCGGTGCCGCCCGCGTCGAGCCCGGCACGCAGCGCGGCCATCAGGCGGCCGGGCAGATGGCCGGCCTTCGACCGGAACGCCGCCAGCATGGCGTCGGGAACGGCGGCGTCGGCGAGCCGGTTGCCGAGCGCGATCGCGTTGTCGGCTCCCGCCGAGCCGGCGAGGCCGCGCGCGAGGGCGCCGTCATGCACGGCGGTGCGCCCGCGCGCGTCGAGCACGGCGAGCTGCCGGTGGTCGGCATGGCGGTAGCCGAACAGCACGCTGTCGATCGTCTCGCGCGCCTGCAGGCCGGCATAGAGCACTTCCAGCGCGCGGGCCCCGAGCCGCGGATCGGTGAGGTTCTGCGTCGCCACGACGCCGACGCCGGCGCGCGCATGGGCCTGGCGGGCGGCGGCGGCGGGCGCGCAGGAGGCGGTCGCCATGCCGAGCGCGCCGGTCGCCTCGCAGCGGCCGAGGATCGAGAAGCTCATGTGCCCTCCCCGCCCGGCACGGCCGCGGCGCGCCCCGTCGCTCCGGTGCGCGGCGCGGTGGATCCGGGCGGCGGTGGGCGATCGAGGGTGGTGGTGCGGGCAAACGAGAGTTCGGGCATGCGGATGTCGTGTTCCTCGGACCGGGGCGAATGACGGTTCCCGGTCGCCGCCGCATCGGGAAACGACGAGGGGCAGGCCGTGTCGCGGCTGCCGCGATCGAGGGCGGCGCCGGATAAGACCAGACGATTTCACAAATTGCTATACGTTTTGGCCCGCGTAACGGCCGCTCGCCTCGCATTTCAGCGGCCGGGCCGTGGCGGCGCGAGCGGCTCGTGGACGCGGCGCAGGCTCCGCCGCCCTGGCTCAGGGGATCGGTTCGGTCGTGTCGGCGACGGAGCGGCCGCGCACCTGCTCGCGGTAGAGGACGAAGAGGCCGCTCGCCACGATCATGGCGTTGCCGATCAGGATCGGCACGGTCGGGCGGTCGCCGAACACGAGATAGCCGAGGATCACCGCCCAGACGATCGAGGTGTAGTGGAACGGCGCGAGCAGCGAGGCCGGGGCGCGGGCGAGCGCGCGGGTGATGCAGATGAAGCAGACCATGGCGGTGATGCCGACCAGAACCATGAGAAAGAGGTCGAGGGCGCCGGGCGTCACCCAGCCGGCGGGCGCGGTGACGGCGCCGAGGAGGCCGGCGCCGGCGAACTGCCAGCCGACCAGCTGCAGCCAGTGGGTGTCGCGGAGCCGCCGCGTCACGGTGACGGCGAGCGCATACATCACCGCGCCGGCGAGCGCGATGAACGCCGCGGGGGTGAAGCTCGCCCCGCTCGGCTGCAGCGCGACCACGACCCCGGCGAAGCCGAACAGCACCGCGCCCCAGCGCTGCACGCCGACCTTCTCGCCGAGCAGCGGCACGGAGAGCGCGGTGATGATGAGCGGCGCGGCCATATAGTAGGTCATCACGTCGGCGAGCGGCATGAAGCGGGTGGCGAAGTAGAAGCAATAGGTGTCGAGCGCCATGAAGGCGACGCGGGCGAGCTGCAGCGGCCAGTCGCGAAGCCGCAGCACGTCGACGCGCGCGGCGAGCATGGCCGGCACGAGGATCAGCCCGGCGCCGATCGAACGCACGAGCAGGAGCTGGCCGACCGTGTAGTCGGCGACCAGCCATTTGCCGAGCGCGTCGTTGACGGCGAAGAAGAACACGCCCGTCGAGAAGAGCAGGATGGCGGTCAGATGGCCGGCCACGGCGCGGGCGGGAGCGGGGCTGTGCATGGGGATGGGGTTCGCCGGAAAGTAGGGCGGGCGCGCCGCCTTGTCGGGTGAGAGGCGGCCGGGCCGCCGGATGACTGTCGGCCGGGCGGCCGGATGCGGGATGCGTGTCCGCCGAGCGGCTGGGTTGAGGCTTGGCGCGCAGAGCCGCGCTGGGTTTTCAGGCGCGGTTCGACAGAACGTCGGCCGTCGCCCTCGCCATAGTGCCTCCGGCCGCCGGACGCATCTGCCCGATCCTTGGGCAGGGACGCTGCCACGGCCACGGCCCGCCTGCAAGCCGGCCGTCAGGAACGGCAGGGTTTCGCGTGAATCCCCTTGGCCGGCATCTGACTCAGCCGGTCGACGGCTCGCGGCGCTGCCAACCGACCGGGCGGCCGGCGTCGGGCCCGGCCGGCAGCATTGACGGACCGGCACGCCGCCCTTACTTAACCGACAGGATAAATGCGCCCGGACTCGCGATGCCGACCGACCGCTTGAGCCTCACCCTCGCCGCGCTCGCCGACCCGACCCGCCGGGCGATCCTCGCGCGCCTGTCGCAAGGCGACGCCACCGTCTCCGACCTCGCCGCCCCCTTCGCCATCAGCCTCCCCGCCGTCTCCAAGCACCTGAAAGTCCTCGAACGCGCCGGCCTCGTCCACCGCACCCGAGAGGCACAATGGCGCCCGTGCCGGCTGGAGGCGGAGCCGCTCAGGGAGGTGGCGGACTGGGTGGGGCACTACAGGGGGTTCTGGGAGGGGAGTTTGGAGAGGTTGGAGGCGGTGCTGGGGGACGTCTCCACCGCGAAGGCGAAAGCCGCGTCTAGGTCTTGAAGCAATTCTCCCGGTGCCAGCGCAGAAACGCCGGGTGAGGCCAGTCTCTGGTCGATCTTGGCTTGGAGGCGTAGCCCGATTTGTTGATGAATTCACGGACGCCGACCTCGTCATTGACCTGCCGCGAGACGAGGATCTGCAGGTCGTCCGCCAGGCTGATGAGCCCCCGGTCGAACATCCAGTGGGCGGTCCCGCACAAGGCAATGCCATTGCTGACGATGTCGGGTCCGTCTTTCTCGACCGGACGGATATGAGCCGCGTTGACCTCCGCGCGGCCACCGCCATTGATCAGCTTCAGGCCGGAGACGGCGCAGCGCTCCTCATAGGCGCGCAGGACGAGACTGCGAAACACACGATCGCGGACGATCCTCGAGGTCAGAAGCCCGATGCGATCTCGCGGACGCTCGAATTCGAACGGCGCCTGCTCTTCGTCGAAGCCGGCGATCGCGTCGTCCGAAACGAGGCGGGGCAGACTCGCTTCGAAATTGGCAAAGCCGAGGTCGAGAATCCGCCTGAAGTCGCCGTCGGAGAGCGGCCGGACCGCGGCCTGAGCTCGACCCGAGAGCCGCCCGGCCTCGTTCAGAAGCCCACGTTCCACCGGCCCATCCGCCGAACTGAAGCGAACCTTAACGGGAAACTCTAGATAGGAACCACGCTCGATGATGGCCAGATACATGGCCGAATTGTTCGGATCCTTGATGATCTCCTGGATCTTGGCCGTAGCGAAGTAGCCGCGCGAGTCGGGAACCTTGGTCGGCTCCAAATAGACGATCCAACTCCCGACACTTGGCAAAGCGCGGCTCAGATATTGGCTCGGAAACTGGTACTGAACTGCTGGGCTGTCGTCGTAGATGGAGTCCGACCGATGAACGAAGACGCAGTGAGCCATGACATACACCGCCGGCGCCGCAAGCGTGTGAGTTAGTGGTCATTTTCCAAGACAATTGTTTGCCGGGCAATACGAATTGTTTCGCCTCCCGCGGCAACCCAGCAAAACCAAAGCCTGGGACACGATCCGACAGTCCTGCCGAAATACGGGTTAGACCACCCAAGCGGCCAACGGCACGCTGTCATCAATCCGAAAATTTGCAGCGCTATCCCTCGGAATTCACCGCCAAACACACCCCGAGCGACCAACGGAGACCTCCATGCAAATCCTCCCGCTCCGGTCCGAGGACCGCGAATCATGGGCGGCGTTGTTCGCCCTCTACTTCGCGACCTTCGACCGGGTGCTGCCGGACGCGGTGACGGCGGCGTGTTGGGAGCGGATTCATGACCCCGCGGTGCCGGTGCATGGGCTCGCCGCCTGGGACGAGGGCGTGATGGTCGGGTTCGTGCTTTATCTTGTCCAGCCGACGACGCGGAGCGTGGCGTCGCATTGTTACCTGAGCGATCTCTTCACGCATGAGGCGGCGCGGGGGCGGGGGGCCGGGACGGCGCTGGTGCGCGCCACCTTCGACGAGGCGCGGCGGCTCGGCTGCAACCGGGTCTACTGGATGACGCAGCAGACGAACGAGAAGGCGCGCCGGATCTACGACAAGCTGGCGGTGCATTCGGGCCTCATCGAATACAGGCATGCGCTCGATTGAGGGATCGGACGGGCGGGCCGGAGAGGACCGGCTCGATCGGATCTCGCGACGTCCTCGCCCGTGACGCTCGCCCGGTTCGCACGCAGCTTCGGGGCAGGACCCCGGACCGGGCGGCCGCGCCGCTCGGCTCACCCCATCGGATCGGCGGACGCGCTACCGGCCGACCTCCGCGATCCCCAGCTCTCGCTCGACCGCCCTCACCCGCGCCATCATCCGTCCGACCTCCGCCAACCCAAACGGCGTCACCCCCGGCGAGGGCGGGCGGTTGATCGGCTCCGGCAGCCCCAGCCGTTCCGCCATCAGCCGCTTGCCGTAGGTCAAAATCGTGCCGATGCTCTTCGTCATGAAGACGATGAGCGGCAAAATCTCGCGGTGGAGGCGCTCGGCCTCGGCGCGGCTCGCCTCGGTGCCCTCGCGGTAGAGCGCGTAGAGGCGGACCTGGAGGGCGAGCACGTCCGGGGCGGGGATGAGGCCGGCGCCGCCGGCGCGCAAGAGCGAGGGGAATTCGAGGCCGCCGTGGCCGCCGAACACGGCGAGGCGGCCGTCGGTGCCCTCGATCACGCGGGCGACGTCGACCACGTTGCCCTCGCCCTTCAGGAGCGTGATGTTCGGGCTGCGGCGGGCGAGTTCGACCAGCGAGGCGACGGAGAGCCAGACATCCAGGTTGACCGGATTGTTCTGGATCGCGACGGGGAAGTCGAGCGCCTCGGCGACGGCGCCGAAGAAGGCGAGGAGCTCCGATTCCGGCACGCCCTTCACCGGCGGCGGCTGCAGGATGACCCAGTCGGCGCCGGCCGCCCGGGCGCGGCGGGAAAACGCGATCTGGCCGGGAATCGTCGGCTCGCCGACGGTGACGGCGTAAGGCACGCGCCCGGCGATCGCCGCGCCGACCGTCTCGACCACCTCCAGGCGCTCGGCCGTGTCCATCTTGTGCACCTCGGTGACGAGGCCGAGCACCATGATGCCGTGGGCGCCCGCCGCGATGCAGTGCTCGACTTGGCCACGCATGGCGTCGTGGTCGAGCCGCCCGTCCGCGCGCCAGAAGGCGTAGAGGACGGGATAGACGCCGTGGAACGGATAGTCCGGCATGGCGGGGACCCTTTCTCGGGTGAGGCGGCGGGCTCTTCGGATCGGCGGCGGACGGGCGGGCGTCAGCCGATGACGTGGTCGAACACGCTCTGGTGCGGCGCCACCCCGTGGCCGGGGCCGGTCGGCACGCGGTAGTGGCCGTCCGCGCAGGCCATGTCGCCGGACACATAAGCCAGGTTCTTGTCGAAGATCGAGTGCTGGTATTCGTGGTAGGGCACGCGCTTCAGCGCGGCGGTCGCCTGCAGGCTCGCGGCCATGAAGACGCCGATGCCGATCGAGGCATGCGGCATGATGTCGACATGGAAGGCATGCGCCATGCGGCCGATGTGCAGGAATTCGGTCACGCCGGTGTGGCCCATCTCGGGCTGGATCACATGCATGGCGCGCGCCTCGAAGCGCGGGCGGTATTCGTAGGCCGTGCGCCATTCCTCGCCGAGCGCGAGCGGGCAGCCGATGCCGCGCGCGACCAGCGCCTGGCCTTCCAGGTCCTCCGGCTCGCAGGGCGCCTCGGCGAAATAGAGGTCGTGGGCCTCCAGCCGGCGGATCAGGCGGATCGCCTCGCCGGCGGTGTATTTCCAGTGCAGGTCGACCATCAGGTGGACGCCGGGGCCGACCGCCTCGCGGAGCGCCGCCATCTCGGCCTCGACCCCGTCGGAGACCGCGGCGGCGAACTTGATGGCGCGGAAGCCCCTGGCGACCCATGCGCGCGCGAGGTCGCAGCGCTCGGGGATCGTGGCGCGCGGCAGGCCCGAGACATAGGCGGGGATCGTGTCGCGGCGAGCGCCGCCGAGGAGGCGCGCGAGCGGCAGGCCGGTCAGGTGGCCGTAGAGGTCCCAGATCGCGATGTCGAGGCCGGCCAGCGCGTCCACATAGTAGCCGCCGAAGAAGCCGCGCACGCGCATCAGGTCGTAGAGGTCCTCGTGGATGACGACCGGCTCGGACGGGTCGCGGCCGATCACGACCGGGCCGAGCACCTCGTTGATGATGGCGGTCACGGCCTGCGGCGCGACGATGCCGTAGGTCTCGCCCCAGCCGACCTTGCCGCTTTCGCCTGTCACCTTGACCAGCACGGACATGTCGGTCGAGGGGTAGATCGAGCGGTTGCCTTGGCGGATCAGGTAGCCCTTGGCATTGATCGATTCGCCGGGGCGCAGGGGGCCCAGATAGGGCACGTCGCGCGGGATGGAGACGATGAAGGTCTCCACCTTGACGATGGCGTCGAGCTTCGGGTTCGTGGCGCGGGGGGCGGGCAAGGGCGTCACTCCGGCACGTGGATCTGGAAGAGCGGGCGGGCCTCGTCCACGAGCCGGGCGATCTCGGCCAGGTCGCCGTCGTCGAACACCGGGCCGGCGGCGCGCGCATGGGTGGAGCCGAGGAGGCCGCGGCGGGCGAGCACCGCCTTCGTGGCGCGGATGCGGAACACCATCTGGAACACGAGGAGGGGCAGGCTGTCGCGGTAGAGCCGGCCGGCCTCGGCGCGGTCGCCGGCCTTCCAGGCGGCGAGCATGCGCACATGCACGTCGGCGAGTTCCAGCGCCGGCATGGTGCCGGCCGCGCCGCGCGCCCATTCGTCGATCACGTAGCGCGCGCCCGCACCGCCATAGACCGCGTCGACCGCGTCGCCGGCGGCGGCGAGGATGCGGGTGACATGCTGGCCGCAGGGGAGCGTCTCCTCCTTGACGAAGCGCACCGCCTCGACCGCGCGGGCGACCGCGGCGACCTCCTCGGGGGCGAGGCCGGCCCCCATCGGCGCGGGCGCGTTCTGCAGCATGATCGGCAGCGCGGTGCCTTCGGCGACCGCGGCGTAGAAGGCGGTCTGCGCGGCGACGTCGCGGCCGAGGCCGTGCGGCGCCATCACCATGGCGGCGACGGCGCCCGCGGCGCGGCCCTCCTCGGCGCGGGCGGCGGCGCGCGCCGGATCGGCGTCGCTCGCGCCGACCACGAAGGGCACGCGGCCGGCGAGCCGGCGGCCGAGGGCGGCGACGAGGCCGGCACGTTCGGCCGGCGACAGTGTCTCCACCTCGCTCGCCATGCCGGGGAAGACGACGCCGTCGGCGCCGACTTCGAGCGCGAAATCCACGAGCCGCAGGAAGGCCGGCTCGTCGACCGCGCCGTCGGCGCCGAAGGGCGTGGGGAGGACGGGCAGGACGCCCGCGAGCCTGGTCATTTCACGGATCCCGCCGTCACGCCCTGGATGAAATACCGCTGCAGGAACGCGAAGGCGATCACGACCGGCATGGAGGCGACCAGCGAGGCCGCCATGGCGCCTCCCCAGTCCGCGTTGACCTCGTTCAGATAGGAGAGCAGCAGCCCCGGCCCGATCGTGCGCTTCCCCTCGCTGACGATGAGGGTCAGCGCATAGAGGAGGTCGTTCCACGACCACATGAAGCCGTAGAGGAACACGGTCACGAGCGCGGGGATCGAGACCGGCAGCACGATCGTGTGGAAGATGCGCAGCTCCCCCGCCCCGTCCGCCCGCGCCGCCTCGATCATCTCGTCCGGCACCTGGCTGAAATACGAGTAGAGCATGTAGGTCGACACCGGCAGGGCGAACACGATGTAGGAGAGGATCAGCCCGCCATGGGTGTCGAGGAGGCCGATCGAGGAGAGGATCGGATAGAGGCTGATCAGCAGGAGGCCGAACGGAAACACCTGGGCTGAAAGCAGGAGCAGCATGACCGGGCGGCGGCCGGGATAGCGGAACTTCGCGAAGCTGTAGCCCGCATACATGGCGAGGAGCGTGTTGAGGGTCGCGGCGGAGCCGGAGACGAGGAGGCTGTTCTTCAGCTGGCCGAACAGGTTGCCGCGCGTGAAGGCGGTGGTCACGTGTTCGAGGGTCGGCGCGTGGGGATAGAGCGTCGGAATGATGCGGTAGAGTTCTTCGTTGGGCTTCACCGCCGAGATGGCGAGCCAGTAGACGGGGAAGAACAGGAAGCAGCCGATCAGGACGAGGCCGAGGCCGAACAGGGTGCGGGCGAGGGGCGAGCCGAGGTCGAGCATCAGACGCCCCTCAGGAGATGGCGGAGGTAGAACCAGGCGGCGGGCAGGATGGTCGCGACCCAGAGGAGGCCGATCGCGGAGGCGAGGCCGAGGTCCCACTGCTCGAAGGCGCGCCGGTAGACCTCGACGGAGAGCACGGTGGTGGCGCGCACCGGGCCGCCGCCGGTCAGCGCATAGATCGTGTCGAACTGCTGCAGGTTGCCGATCACGCCGAGCACGACGACGACGAGGAGCACCGGCCTCAGATGCGGCAGCACATGGTCGCGCAGCACCGCCCAGTTGCCGGCGCCGTCGACGCGGGCGGCGTCGACCTGCTCGCGGTCGAGGCTCTGCAGCCCGGCGAGGAAGAACGACATGTTGAGCGGCACGGAGAGCCAGATTTTCGTGATGACGATCGCCGTCATGGCGCCGGTCGAGGTCGACAGCCAGGCTTGCGGGAAGTCGATCAGGCCGAGCTGCAGCAGCGCCGCGTTGAGCACGCCGAAGCGGCTGTTGAAGATCCAGCCCCACACGAAGGCCGAGACGGTCGAGGGCAGCACCCAGGGGAGGAGCGAGGCGGCGCGCAGGAAGGTGCGGCCGCGGAAGGTCTGGTTGAGGAGGACCGCCCAGACGAGGCCGAGCGCGACCGTGAAGGTCGTCGCGGCGACCACATAGATGGCGGTGGTCACGAAGGCGCCGAGGATCTCCGGCGAGGCGAACACGGTCCGGAAATTGTCGAGGCCGATGAACACCGGCTTCGGCGTCTGCAAATCGTCGCGGGTGAAGGCGGTCAAGAGGGCGCGCAGGAACGGGAACGCGATCACGAGCGTGAAGGCGGCGAGCGCGGGGACGAGGAAGAGGCGCCCGACACGCCTCTCGCCCGCCTTCAGGCCGCCAGGCCGGGCATGGGGCGAAATCCGCAAAGGCGGCTCCGCCCTTGGTCCGGCCAAGGCTTCCGAACCCTCCAGGGCAAGCGACATCAGCCGCGCTTCGCCATCGAGACGGTCATGCGCTGGCCCATGGCGGCGATCGCGGCGTCGGCCGTCTTCTGGCCGAGCAGCGCGCCCTGCACCTCCTCCGACAGGATCGTGGAAAGCTCGGGCGCGTTCGACCAGATGCCGATCTCGTTCGTGAGCGGCACGCCGGTCGCCGCCGCCCAGTCCTTGAAGAAGGCGTCGTTCTGCACGACCGGCGCGGCCTGGCCGGCCTTGGTCACCGGCAGCGCCGAGAGGGCGGGCGGGAAGCTCGTCTGCGCCGCGTCCGAGATCAGGTATTTCAGCCACTTGGCGCCGGGCGCGTCGGCCGAGGCGACGCCGGCGCCCTTGAAGGCGGCGACGAGGTGGCCCCACTGGATCGAGCGCGGCGTGTCGCCGGCCTTCAGCACGGGCGTCTTCATCGGCTTCACGAAGGCGTCCGCCGCGTCGCCGCGCCCGGAGAAGGAGCGGGCGAAGGAGCGCGCCTGGGGCGCGTCGATATAGAAGGCGGACGCTCCTTGCGCGAACAGGCGGCGGCTGTCCGGCCGGTCGAGCTCCGGCGCCATCAGCCGGTTCTTCATCATGTCGACCATGAAGCCCATGGCGGCGCGGCCCTCGGGGCTGTCGACCAGCACCTTGCCGCTCTCGTCGATGATGCGGCCGCCATGCGACCAGACCATGATCATGAAGTCGAGCGGGATCGAGTTGACGTTCTTGGTCGCCGCCGCGAAGGGAACCGAGTTCGGCACCTTGTCGCGCACCGCGAGGCAGGCGGCGCGGAAGTCGGCGAGCGTCTCGGGGATGGCGACGCCGGCCTTGGAGAGCACCTCGGTGTTGGCGATCATGCCGATCGAGCCGGTGATGAGCGGCAGCGCGAAGGTCTTGCCGCCGACCTGGCCCATGGCGAGCACCTTCGGGTCGATCACGGCGTCGAGCACCGGGCGGCCGATCACCTCGTCGAGGTTCACGATCTCGGGGAGCTGCGCCATGGCCGGCAGCCAGCGCTCGGAGAGCTGCGCGGTGGTCGGCAGCGTGGCGGAGCGCTGGCGGAGCAGGATGTTCTTCTGCATGTCGCCCCAGGCGGAGCCGATCGGCTCGACGCCGATGCCGGAGGCGGCCTTGAAGTCGTCGAGCAGCTTCTGCACGAGCGGCCGGTTGGGGTCTTCCGCGTAGGAGAAGCTCATGAAGCTGACGCCCGCCCCTTGCGCGCGGGCGAGACGGGGGGCGGCGAGGGCGGCGGCGCCGGCGAGGCCGAGCTTGCCGAACTGGCGGCGATCGAGGGTCGTCATGGGGTTTCCTCCGTTCATGGCCGGGCGGCGGCCTCGATGGTGTTTGGCCCGGCGGTCCGCGACGCCCCGGGTTCTGCTGCGGCGCGGCTAGACCACGCCGCCGTCCACGATGAACACTTGGCCCGTGCAGCGGCGGGATTCCGCCGAGGCGAGGAAGAGGGCGAGCCGGGCGACGTCGGCCGGCTCCAGATGCTCCTTGAGGCACTGTCGGTCGAGATAGGCCTTGAATTTCGACGGGTCGGTCGCGTTGGCGCGGGCGACCTGCTTCTCGGTCAGGATCCAGCCGGGCGCGATGCCGTTGACGCGGATGCGGTCGCCCCCGAGTTCCCGTGCGAGCGACTTGGTGAGGCCTGACACCGCCGACTTCGCCGTCGTGTAGGCGATCAGGCCGGCGGCGCCGAACATCCAGGAGATCGAGTTGAGGTTCACGATCGACCCGCCGCCCGCCGCCGCCATGCCGGGCGCGACCGCCTGCGCGGCAAAGAACTGGTGGCGGAGATTGACCGCGAAACGGTCGTCCCAGAGTTCCGGCGTCATCTCGCCCCAGGCATGACGGGCATCGTCGCCCGCATTGTTGACGAGCGTGCGGAAAGCGCCGAGCCGTTCGGCGAGCCGGCCGGCCGCGGCCTGCGCGGCGCGGACGTCGCGGAGGTCGACGATCTCGAACAGGACCTCGCGGCCGGTCCGGTCTCGCACGGCGGCGGCGGTGCGCTCGGCGGTAGCGGGGTCGATCTCGAGCGCGCCGACGCGGGCGCCCTGCTCCGCGAAATGTTCGACGATCGAGGCGCCGATGCCGGATCCGGCGCCCGTGACGAGCACCGGCATGCCGTCGAGGTCGGGGTAGCGCGCGCCGGTCATGCGGCATTCCTTTCGGCCGGGAGCGGATCGAGCCGGAGGCCCGCGCCGGAGAAGACATGCAGCCGGTCGAGGTCGAGCCCGAGCGCGACGGGGTCGCCGACCCGAAGCTCCGCCTCGCCGCCGAGCCGGACGATCACCGGGTCGGCGACGCCCTCTACGGTCGCATGCGCGAAGGTGTCGGCGCCGAGCCGCTCGATCATCGCGACCGAACCGGGCAGCGTCACCGCGTCCGGACGCCCGGCCGCCAGATGCTCGGCGCGGATGCCCACCTCCACCGTCTCGCCGGGCTTCGCGGCGAGCGGCACGGTGAGGTCGACGCGGTCGGCGATCCGGAGCGTGCCGCGCTCGCCGACGCGGGCCGGCAGCATGTTCATGCGCGGCGAGCCGATGAAGCCGGCGACGAAGCGGTTCGCCGGGCGCCGGTAGAGATCGAGGGGCGAGCCGACCTGCTCGATGCGGCCGGCATTCAGCACCACGATCTTGTCGGCGAGGGTCATCGCCTCGGTCTGGTCGTGCGTCACATAGATCATGGTGGTGCCGAGCCGCGCCTTCAGGCGGGCGATCTCGGCGCGCATGTCGATGCGCAGCGCGGCGTCGAGGTTCGAGAGCGGCTCGTCGAACAGGAAGAGGCGCGGCTCGCGCACGATGGCGCGGCCGATCGCGACGCGCTGACGCTGGCCGCCGGAGAGCTGGCGGGGCTTCCGCTCGAGCAGCGGGCCGAGCCGCAGCACGTCCGCCGCGGCGCGGACGCGGGCGTCGATCTCAGGCCTAGGGGTGTCGGCGAGGCGGAGCGCGTAGCCCATGTTCTGCGCGACCGTCATGTGCGGATAGAGCGCGTAGGACTGGAACACCATGGCGATGCCGCGCTTCGCCGGCGGCACGTCGTTGACGATCTCCCCGTCGATCGCGAGCGTGCCCGAGGTGACCTCGTCGAGGCCGCAGACGAGCCGGAGTAGCGTGGACTTGCCGCAGCCCGACGGGCCGACGAAGACGACGAACTCGCCCTCGGCGACGTCGAGGTCGATGCCGTGCAGGATCGCGGTCGGCCCGAAGCTCTTCCTGACGGCTCGGAGCGTGACGGTGGCCATGGCGTCTCCTTCCTAGCCGGCGAAGGGCATGTCGGCCTGCCCGCGGACGCCGGCACGGATCGCGAAGACGCCGCCCGAGAGCGGCGCCTCGGCGAGCTGGTGCGCGGAGAGCCGGATGCGGGCGCTCGTCACATAGAGGATGTCGAGGTTCGGGCCGCCGAAGGTGCAGCTGGTCGGCCGCGGCACGGGCAGGTTCACCACCCGGTCGACCTTGCCGTCCGGGTCGTAGCGGGTGATGCACCAGCCGTCCCAGTGGGCGCTCCAGAGGAAGCCCTCGGCGTCGACCGAGAGGCCGTCCGGCGTGCCGACGCCTTCGGCGAGCTGCGCGAAGACGCGGCGGTTGTCGATCTCCCCGGTCTCGATGTCGTAGTCGTAGAGGTAGATCGTGCGCGCCGCGCTGTCGGTGAAATACATGCGCGTGTCGTCCGGGCTCCAGCCGAGGCCGTTCGAGATGGTGAAGCCCTTGTCCATGCGGGTGGCGCGCAGATCCGGGTCGAGGCGGTAGAGCGAGCCCTCGCCCGGCACGGTGTTGATCGCGAGCGTGCCGGCCCAGAAGCGGCCGCGCCGGTCGCATTTGCCGTCGTTGAAGCGGTTGCCGGGCTTGTGCGCCTCGGGCGCGGCGAGGAGCGCGATGCGGCCGGTCTCCGGGTCGATCGCCTTGAAGCCGGTCTGCATGGCCGCGACCCAGCCGCCGCGCCGGCGCTCGACAACGGCGCCGACGAGCTCGGGCATGGGCCGCGTCTCGAAGGTCCCGGTCGACGGGTCGCCGGTCAGGATCGCCGGGGCGAGGATGTCGACCCAGACGAGGCGGCCGGTGCGGGCCGACCAGGTCGGTCCCTCGCCGAGGAAGGACGAGGTCGGGATGGCGCAGACCACGTCCTCGCGGTCCGGGCCGAGCGGGCGCGGGGTGATCGAGATCGACATGGCGGATTGGCCCGCATTTCCGGAGATGCGCCGCGCCGCCTCCATGACGTCGCGGCCGAAGGCGTGCAGCCGGTCGCGGTCGAGGCGGAAGGCGGGGCCGATGATGGCGACGGCGCCGATGGCGCGGGCGCGGTGATCGAGGATCGGCGCGGCGACCGAGCTGACGCCGGGCGTCTGCTCCTCGACCGAGACCGCGTAGCCGCGCGCCTTGGTGAGGTCGAGCTCGCGTTCGAGCTCGGTGCGGTCCGTGATGGAATTGGGCGTGAAGCGTTCGAGCGGCAGCGTCCGCATCATGCGCTCCCGCTTCGCCGGATCGAGATGGGCGAGGATCGCCTTGCCGGCGCCGCTCGCATGGATGCTCGCCCGCCCGCCGACGCCGTTCGCAAGCCGGATCGCCTGCTGGGCCTCACGCTGGTCCACATAGAGGATGTCGGTGCCGGTCAGGACGGCGAGCCGGACCGCCTCGTGGGCGAGGTCGCGGAGACGCTCCAGCTCCGGCTCGGCGGCGCCGCGCAGGTCGAACTCGTCCCACACGCGATGCGCCATCTCGAACAGGCGGAAGCCGAGCCGGTAGGTCTGGTCGCGCTCGTCGATGCGGAGGAACCCGGCCTCGACGAGCGTGCCGAGCATGCGGTGCGCGGTGCCCTTGGGCAGGCTCGCGCGGTCGGCGATCTCGCCGAAGCGGAGCGGCACGCCGCTGTCGGCGACGATCTCCAGGAGCCCGAGCCCGCGCCGGAGCGCCTGGGCGCCCGGAATCTCCCGGCCGGCATCCTGTGGTTCACCCGCTTCCAGAAGCGCGATCCGCTTGCCCGTCATTCGCTGTTCCACATGGTGGGCTTGCGTTCCGTTTTATGGGCGGGCAGGATGCTTGTCAACCGAGCGTGTCGGGCGAGGGCGCCATTTCGGCCGGCATCACGGCCAGCACGCCTTGGCTTGAGGGCGAACGAGCGGTCACATGCATGGAAGCTCGTTCCACAAAAAAGGATGACTGATCATGCGCGGCGGCCGGATCATCAGGATCGAGCATCGGCTCGTGCGCATGCCCTTCGCGGCCGAGATCCTGTGGGGTTCGGGCAAGCGCTCCGGGGCGACGCGGCTCGTCTGCCGCATCGAGACCGATGCCGGCGTGACCGGCTGGGGCGAGACGATCTCGCTGATCGACAATGTCCCCGCCGTCTTCCGCGAGGTGGTGGCGAAGCTCGGGCTCGGCTACGACATCGCCGACGTGGAGCGGCTCCACCGCCACGTGTTCGGCGCCGGCTACTACCATCACAAGCGGGCAGCGGTCATGGCGGTGGCGGCGCTCGAAATGGCCATGTGGGACGCGCTCGGCAAGCGCGCCGACCTGCCGCTGCATGCGCTCTGGGGCGGGCTCTGGCGCGACCGCGTGGAGGCCTCCGCCTATATCTTCGTGTCCGACCCGGTGAAGGTCGCGGCCGACGCGCGGCGCTTCCTCGACGCCGGGCACACCACCTTCAAGATCAAGATCGGCATGGACGCGGAGAGCGACATCGCCCTCGTCGAGGCGGTCCGCCGCACGGTCGGCCGTCATCCGGTGCGCGCGGACGTGAACGGCGCCTGGACGCCCGGCACCGCGCGCCGGCAGCTCGCCCGGCTCGCTCCGTTCGATCCGGCCTATGTGGAGCAGCCGCTCGAACTCGACGACCTCGTCGGCTCGGCGGAACTCCGGCGCGCGCAGCCGGTGCCGATCGCGCTCGACGAAAGCGCCTACACGCTTTCCGACGTCGGCAACATCGTGCGCATGGGCGCGGCCGACGTGGTGCTGCTCGACCCGCACGAGGCGGGCGGGCTGTGGCCGGTGATCAAGCAGGCGGCGGTGTGCGAATCCGTCGGGATCCCCGTCACGCTGCATTCGGGCGGCGAGCTCGCGCTGTCGCAGGCGGCCTATGTGCATCTCGCCGCCTCGATCCCGAACATGACGCTCGCGATCGACACGGAGCGGACCTATCTCGCCGGCGACATCGCGCCCGACACGGTGCCGCTCGTGGACGGCGCCTTCGCGGTGCCGGGCGCGCCGGGGCTCGGCGTCACGCCCGACGAGGCGCTGATCGACCGCTACACGGTCGAGCGCATCGAGGGCGCCTATCTCGATCCCGCGCGGCCCGGCTGGTTCCCGGTCAAGCCGGCCTACTGAGCGGGCGCGAAGCCGGGCGACCTGCCCTCAGCCGCCGAGGCCGGACGCCACGGTGACGCGGCTCCTGCCGGAGCCGGCGCGCTCGACCCGGATCTGCACCGGGATGCGGTCGTGCATCGCCGCCACGTGGCTGATCACGCCGACCTTGCGGCCGAGGCTCTGCAGGCTTTCGAGCGCGTCGATCGCCATGTCGAGGCTCGCCGCGTCGAGCGAGCCGAAGCCCTCGTCGATGAAGAGCGTGTCGACGAAGGAGCGCCGGCCTTCGAGCCCCGACAGCGCGAGCGCCAGAGCGAGCGAGGTGAGGAAGCGCTCGCCGCCCGAGAGGCTCCGCGTCGAGCGCGCCTCCTCGCCCATGTCGCGGTCGACCACGATGAGGCCGAGCCCGTCGGCGCGCGCGAGCCGGTAGCGCGGCGCCAGCGTGGCGAGGTGGCGGTTGGCGAGGTCGACCAGGCGGTCGAGCGTGAAGCCTTGCGCGTATTTGCGGAACTTGTCCCCGTTCGCCGATCCGACCGCCTCGTTGACGGCCGCCCAGACCTGATGCTGCTCCGTCGCGGCCTCGATCTCCGCCTCGAGCTCGGCGGCGGCGGCGCGTGCGGCGTCGTCGCGGGCGAGGCGCTCGCGCAAGCCCCCCTGTTCGTGCAGGCGCTCGTCCCGTTCAGCGCCGGCGGCGGCGAGATCGGCCTCGATGGCCTCGGCCGGCTGCTCCGGCAGGCCGGCGGCGAGGAGCCGGTCGCGGTCCTCCCGCCGCTCGCGGAGCGCCGCGCGCGCATCGGCGAGGCTCCGGTCGAGCGTCGCGATGCGCTCGGCGAGGTCGGGTAGATCGGCGAGGCTCGCGACAAGGGTCGCGGCGGTTGCCGGGTCGAAGCCGCGGGCCTGGGCGGCCGCGTCGCGCGCGGCGATGGCGTCGGCTTCCTCGCGCGCGGCGTCCTCGGCGGCCTTGCGGCAATGCAGGAGGGCGGCGCGTGCCTCGTCGTCCGCGCTGCGCGCCTTGGCCAGCGCCTCCGCCGTGACGCGGCAGGCTTCGATGGCGCGGTCGCGCGCGTCGAGGAGCCGGGTGCGATGCGGTCCCGTCGCCTCGCCGCCCAGCAGGCGCGCGCGTTCCACGTGAATCGCCTCGGCGATCCGCTCGCGTTCGGCGCCGTCTTTTCGCAGCTCTTCCAGCCGTTCGGCGCGCCCGGCGGCATCGGCCCGGCGCTCGCGGAGGTCCGCGTCGAAGGCTTCGAGCGCCGCTCGGCTTTGCGCCAACTCTTCCACGAGCGCGGCATGGGCCTCGACCCGGCGGGCGAGCGAGCCCGCAACGCCTTTGTCGTCGCGGTCGAGATCGGCGGCGCCGAGATCGAGCGGGTCGAACAGCGGCAGCAGGACGACATCGATGCGCTGAATGCTCGCGGCCGCGGCGTCTCTATGCGCGCGGGCCGTCCCCATCGCCTCGCGGGCGGCGGAAAGGGCGCGCTCGTCGTCGCGTCGGGCGGCGGCGCGCTCCTCGCGGGCCTTGTCCACCTCGCCGATCCTGCGGCGCAGATCGTCGATCGCCCGGCGCGCCTCGCGGGCGGCGGCGAGGCCGCGGTCGAGCGCCTCGCGCCGGGTCTTGACCGCCTCTTCGGCGTCCGCCAGGGCCGCACCGAGGTCGCCGGGGTCGGCAGGCCAGTCGAACGGGATGCCGGCGGTCGCCGCGGCGGCGACGAAGGCCGGGCGCTGGGCCGTGATCCGCTGCTCCGCGCCCGCGACGCGCGCCGCCTGCCGGGTCGCGCGCTCGGCGGCGTCCTTCAGCGACGTGCGGTGGCCGGCGAGCTGGCGCTCGTCGGTCAGGATCTCCGCATCGGCGAGCTTAATGCGGTCGTCCAGCGACTTCCGCTCGTCGCGGATCGCGGCGATGCGGGCGGCGATTTTTGGATCCTCGGCGACGGGATGGTCGAGCGCCCCGCAGACGGGACAGGGCTGGCCCTCGACGAGCCCGTCGCGCAGGCGACGGGCGGCCTCGGACGCGAAGGCCTCGGCGAGCTCCGCCATCTCCAGCACGGTCGCGCGGCGGGCGGCATCCGCGTCCCGTCGCGCCCTCGCGAGCGCGAGCCGCTGCTCGGCCTCGCCCGCGGCGGTCTCGGCGAAGGCCCGGTCCGACATCGCCGCGTCGCGCTGCTCGGCCGCCTCCGCATAGGCCTTTGCGATGGGGTCGAGCGTGCCGATCCGGTCCGCGAGGGCCGCGAGGGCTTCGTTGCGGCCCGCCAGCGCCTCCTCGTCGAGCGCCGCGAGCACTGCTTCCCGCTCTGCGAGCGTCGCGGCGAGCCTGTTGCGGCGGGCCGCGTCCTCGCCGTCCTTGAGGTCGAGATCGGCGAGCCGTGCGGTCAGCGACCCGACGTCGTTCTCCGCCGTTTCGATCGCGGCCGTCGCCGTCCCGCGCTCCTCCGCGCAGGTCGCCCGTTCGTCGAGCCGCCGCGCGACCTCGCTCCAGCGCGCCGAAAGCGCCCCGACCGGTGCCGCGTCGGCGACCTCGCCTTCGAGCGTGGCGACCCCCTTGGCGCGCCCTGCCCGGTCGATGTCGAGCCGCTCGATCTCGGCCATCCTGGCCTTCAGTGCCTCGGCGGCCTTCTCGACCGCGGTCCGGCACTTTTCGGCCTCATCCAGCGCGCCCGCGAGCCTTTCGTCGAGCGCCTTCGCCTCGTCCCAGAGCGGCTGATGCTCGACGACGACGCGCTCGGCGGCCGCGACCGCCGCTTCCGCCTCGCCATGACGAGCGGCGGCCTGTTCGAGGTTCGGCCCGGTCACGGCGAGCCGCTGCTCCGCCCCGGCCCGCGCCTCGACCGACCGGACGCGCCGCCGCTCCGCTTCCTCCGCGCGCAAGAAGACGGGCGCGAGCGGTTCGACGCGGCGGAGGCGTTCGAGCCTTGCGCGCGCCTCGGCCTCCGCCTCGGCCAGCCGTTCGGCTTCGGCGAGGGCGGTCTCGGCTTCCGCGTGGCGCGTCTCGGCGGCGCGATAGGCCGCGAGGCGGCCGAGATCCCGTTCGAGACCGAGGATGCGCGCCCCCGCCGCGCCGACCGCGGCGGCGAGTTCCCCGGCGCGCCGGGCGAGGTCGTCGCGCGCCTCCGCGTCGAGGAGCGCCATGGCGGCGCGGCGCTCGCCGAGCCGCGCGAGCTCGGCGGTCGCCTCCCGGCAGAGCTCGAACACCTTTTTTGAAACCGCCGTGTAGATGCCGACGCCGGTGATCTTTTCCAGAAGATCCGCCCGCTCGGCCTCGTTCGCGCGCAAGAAGGCGTCGAAGTCGCCCTGCGCGAGCAGCACGGTGCGGCGGAACTGGTCGAAGGTGAGGTCGGTCAGCCGGCCGACCTCCTCGTCGACCTTCCGCGTCTGGTCGGCGAGGGTCTCGGCGAGGGCGCCGTCCGGCCCGAGCCGGTCGAGCCGGCGCTGCGCGTTCTGCAGCCGGCCGGTCGCCCGGCCGCGCGCCCGGTAGACGGTCCAGCCGGCGCGGTAGAGCGCGCCGTCCACGCCGCGGAAATCGACCTCGGCGTGGCCTTCGGTCGCGCCCTGGCGCAGGATCGAGCGCGGATCGCGGGCGCTCAGCGTGTCGCCCGCCGGATCAAGAAGCTTCTCGTCCGTACCCTCTGCTTGGATACGGGGGTAGCGGCCATAGAGCGCGAGGCACATGGCGTCGAGGATGGTCGACTTGCCCGCCCCCGTCTCGCCGGTAATGGCGAAGAGCCCGGCGGAGCCGAGCGGTTCCGCCGCGAGATCGACGTCGAGTTCGGCGAGGCTCGCGAGATTGCGGCCGCGGATGGCGAGGATACGCATCAGGCCTCCGCCTCGGCGAGGGCGCGCGCGAAGGCGGCGCGGTGCCGTTCGTCGGGCGCGCCGCCATGAAGTTCGGCGAAGCGGCGCGCGAAGAGATCCGCCGGGTCAAGCTCGGCAAGGTCGACCGCCGGCTCCGCGACGACGCTTTCCGGCGCGCCGGCGCGGACGACCACATGGCCGACCATGCGGACGGGATGCTTCTCGGCGATGCGGTCCAGTTCGGCCTTGAGGCCCGGCGCCGGCCCGTCGAGATGCAGGTGCAGATGCACGAAGGGCCGCCACTCCGTCGCGAGGTTCGGATCGAGGCCGAGCGCGGCGAGCGCCGCCTCAACGCCGTCGGGCGCGACGGTGCCTGTCTCGGGCACGCGCAGGAACGGGACCGGCCGCGCCAGCGGCACATGCTCGACCGTCGTGCCGCCCTCCGCCACGGTGACGAGGGTCACGCCGTGCCGGTAGGTCCGCTCGGTCGCCGAGAGCGGAATGAGCGATCCGGCATAGCGCAGGCCCGCGCGCAGGTCCTGCGGCTTGTGCAGGTGGCCGAGCGCCACATAGGCGAGGTCGGGCGGGAAGAGATCCGGCGGCACGGCGTGCTCGCCGCCGACGATGATGCGCCGCTCGGCGCCTTCGGATTCCGCCGCGCCCGACACGGTCAGGTGGCCGGTGACGACGAGCGGTGCGGCGCCGATCAGCGCGCGCGCCGAAGCGATTGCCTCGGCGTGAAAGCGGGCGACGGCGCGCACGATCGGCGAGCCGGGCACCTCGTCGCGGCTGTCGTAAGGCGGCAGGCTCGCCGGACCGAGATGGGGCAGCAGCAGCACATGGGCGCCGACCGTCCCGTCGCGCCGCCGGAGCGCGATGAGGTGCCGGTCGAGGTCGATCGCGGCGCCGTCCGCGAGCCGCCGCACCGAGCCGACCGCGTGCACGCCGAGTTCCGCATAGATCGGCCGTGGCGCCTCGATCCGGTGCGCCGGGTCGTGGTTGCCCGCCGCGACGAGGACGGCGAGGCCCGGCCGCTCGCGCACGAGGCGCATGATCGTGCGGTAGAACAGCGCCTCGGCATCGGCCGGCGGGTTCTGCGTGTCGAACACGTCCCCGGCGATGATCAGCGCGTCGATCTCGCGCGCCACCGCCACGTCGACGAGCTCGTCGAGCACGCGCGCCTGCTCGGCGATGCGCAGCCAGCCTTGCAGCTTCTGCCCGAGATGCCAGTCGGCGGTGTGCAGGATGCGGATCATGGCGGGGTCCGTCGCGCCGAACCGCCGGCGCAGGGTTGCTGTAGCCCAAGGCGCGCGCGCGCAGAAGCGCTTTGTTCATGAAATGTTTCGCGCTCCACAGGAAACATTGCAAGCGCGCCGCCACCGCCTAAATAAGGCTTTCCCGCTCGCCCGCCGGTCGATCGCCCCTTTGGCGGCGCCGAACGGTCGAGAACCGCCCCCTGGAGACGCCCCCGTGACCGATCGCCCCGCCTCCGCCCTCGACTGGCACGGCACGACCATCCTGGCGGTGCGCAAGGGCGGCCGCGTCGTCATCGCCGGCGACGGCCAGGTGAGCCTCGGCCAGACGGTCCTGAAGGCGAGCGCCAAGAAGGTGCGCCGGCTCGCCAGGGGCGAGGTGATCGGCGGCTTCGCGGGCGCCACGGCGGACGCCTTCACGCTGTTCGAGCGGCTCGAGGCGAAGCTCGAACAGTATCCGCGCCAGCTCACCCGCGCCTGCGTCGAGCTCGCCAAGGACTGGCGGCAGGACAAGTATCTGCGCCGGCTCGAAGCCATGATGCTGGTCGCCGACCCGAAGGTGACGCTCGTCCTCACCGGTACCGGTGACGTGCTGGAGCCGGAGCACGACGTGATGGGAATCGGATCGGGCGGCAACTACGCCCTCGCCGCCGCCCGCGCGCTGATGGACATGGACCTCGACGCGGAGGCGATCGCCCGCAAGGCGATGAAGATCGCCGCCGAGATCTGCGTCTACACCAACGAGAACCTGGTCGTGGAGAGTCTCGAAACCGCCTCGTGATCGACCCGAACCCGGACAACCGGCGCGCGGTCGGCCGCCATGCCACGGCCGGCCTCGTGGCCGAGCGCTTCGTCGAAACCCGGACGGACCCGCCCTCCCCCTTGATCCGGACCCTTCCTTCAAAGCCTGCGGGACCCCTGACCCCATGACCAGCTTTTCCCCCCGCGAGATCGTCTCCGAGCTCGACCGCTACATCGTCGGCCAGAAGGAGGCGAAGCGGGCCGTCGCCATCGCGCTCAGGAACCGCTGGCGCCGCCAGCAGCTGACCGGCGCCATGCGCGAGGAGGTGCTGCCGAAGAACATCCTGATGATCGGCCCGACCGGCGTCGGCAAGACGGAGATCTCGCGCCGCCTCGCTAAGCTCGCCGGCGCGCCCTTCCTCAAGGTCGAGGCGACCAAGTTCACCGAGGTCGGCTATGTCGGCCGCGACGTGGACTCGATCGTGCGCGATCTCCTCGAAATCGGCATCGGCCTCGTCAGGACGGCGAAGCGGGCCGGCGTCGAGGCGAAGGCGGCGCAGAACGCGGAGGAGCGCGTGCTCGACGCGCTGGTCGGCAAGACGTCGAGCCCGGCGACCCGCGAGGCGTTTCGTTCGAAGCTCCGGGCCGGCGACCTCGACGACAAGGAGATCGAGGTGGAGCTCGCCTCGCCGCAGTCGGGCGCGCCGCAATTCGAGATCCCCGGCATGCCGGGAGCCTCGATCGGGGTGATGAATATCGGCGACGTGCTCGGCAAGGCGTTCGGGCAGAACCGCAAGCCGCGCCGCATCACGGTGAAGGACAGCCACGGGCTCTTGCTCGCCGAGGAGAGCGACAAGCTGCTCGACCAGGACCAGATCGTGCAGGAGGCGATCCGGGCGGTCGAGGAGAACGGCATCGTGTTTCTCGACGAGATCGACAAGATCTGCGGAAGGGAGAACCGCGGCGGCGCCGATGTCAGCCGCGAGGGCGTGCAGCGCGACCTGCTGCCGCTGATCGAGGGCACGACGGTTTCCACGAAATACGGGCCGGTGAAGACCGACCATGTCCTCTTCATCGCCTCGGGCGCGTTCCATGTGGCGACGCCGGCCGATCTCCTGCCGGAACTGCAGGGTCGGCTGCCGATCCGCGTGGAGCTGAAGGCGCTCGACAAGGAGGATTTCCGCCGCATCCTGACCGAGACCGAGGCGAGCCTGATCAAGCAGTATGTGGCGCTGATGGCGACCGAGGGCGTGACGATCGGCTTCACCGACGACTGCATCGACGAGATCGCGTCCATCGCGGTCGACATCAACGCGACGGTCGAAAACATCGGCGCGCGGCGGCTGCAGACCGTAATGGAGCGGATCCTCGACGACATCTCGTTTGCGGCGCCGGACCGCTCCGGCGACACGATCACGGTCGACCGCGCCTATGTGCGCGAGCACATCGGGGACCTGGCCAAGAACGCCGATCTGAGCCGGTTCATCCTCTGATCCGCCCGGCCGCGGCGGCGAGCGGGCGCGCCGTTCAGGCGCCGTCCTTCGCGGCCACCACTTTCAGCCGGTGGATCAGGTCCTTCAGCGACGCCTTGGAGAGCCCGCCGATCTTCGTCGCGAGAAGATTGGCGAGTTCGGTCGCTTCCGGCTCGAGGCCTGCGGTGTCCACGACGATGCGCGGGTCGGAGCTTTCTGCGAGCCGCTGCAGCTCCTCCGCCTCGTCCCAGATCACGTTGAAATAGGCGATGATGCGCTGGACCATGTACCAGGTCGGCACGCCGCGGCGGCCGTGTTCGAGCGCGGAGAGATAGGCCGGGGACACGCCGAGCGCGGCCGCCATGGCCTTCAGCGTGATGCCGCGCTGCCGGCGGAGGTCGCGGATTTTTGCGCCGAACGGTGTCACGGCTCGTCCCCGTCGAAGCGCAGGTGGCGCGGCTTCCTGAGCCGCACATAGAGCGCGCCGGCACCGCCATGGGCCACATGCGCCTCCTCGAAGCCGACCACATAGTCGCGCAGGTCCGGCAGGCCGAGCCAGTGCGGCACGATCCGCCTGAGCACGCCGCGCTCGCCCGGATCGAACACCTCGCAGGCGCCGGCGCGGCGGCCCTTGCCGGTGATGACGATGACCATGCGCGCGCCGCGCGCCTGGGCGCCGGCGAGGAAGCGGCGCAGCGCCCCATAGGCGTCGTGCTGGGTGAGGCCGTGCAGGTCGAGCCGCTCCTCGATGGCGAGCGTGCCGCGCACGAGCTTGCGCTTGGTGCGTGTGTCGATCGGGGCGAGCGGCGTCGGCGCCGGTTTTTTCGGCCGCGGCGGCGGGCGCGCGCCCTCGGCCGGCTTGTCGGAGGGACGCGGCGGTTTCGGATGGGCGGTGGGCGAGGCCTGGCTGACCGGCGTCTCGGCCGCCGCCGGCGGCGTGGCGGCGGGTGTCTCCACCGGCACCGCGGGCTCCGCGCGGCGGCGCCTTCGGCGATGGAGCGGCCCGATCGATTCGCCGATCTTGGACCAGAGCGCGCGCTCCTCCTCGGTCAGGTCGCGCCTTCCGCGCCGCCCGCTCATCGAGCCACGCCCTCGCGCGGGGCGAACACCACGAAGGCGCGCGGCACATGGCGGACGAGACCGGCGAGGCGGCCGGCCTCCGGCCCGGTGCCGACGAACACGTCGCCGCGCGCCGGCCCGGTGATGGCGCTGCCCGTGTCCTGCGCGACCATCAGGCGGCGGAACGGCTCGGTCCGGCCGCCGGGGCCGAGCGGCAGGTCGGCTATGAGAAAGATCGGCGTGCCGAAGGTGTGCAGCGTGCGGTCGACCGCGAGGCTGCGGCCGGGCGTCAGCGGCACGCCCGCCGCCGCGACCGCGCCGAGCGCCGGATCGAGCCCGTCGAGCGGCTTGAAGAAGATATAGGAGCGGTTCCGCCGCATCAGCGCCTCGCCGCGCGCCGGGTCCGCCTCCAGCCAGGCGCGCAGGACGTCGGCGGTCATGGCTTCCGCCGGCGCGACGCCCGCCTCGACGAGGAGCTTGCCGATCGAGGTATAGGGCCAGCCGGCCTTGCCGTCATAGGCGATCCGCAGCGTGCCGCCGTCGGGGAGGCGGATCCGCGCCGAGCCCTGCACATGCACGAAGAAGGCGTCGACCGGGCTTTCCAGATAGGCGAGTTCGAGGCCGCGGCCGGCGAGCGCCCCCTGCTCGATCGCCGCCCGGTCCGGACAGGGCACGAGCCCGGCCGGAGTTTCGAGCGCGAAGGCGAGCTCCGAATCCCAGCCGGGCGGCCGCACCTCGGGCTTCACCTCGACGAGCTCGGGCGGGCGGGCGAGGAGCGGCACGCGGAAGCGGCCGGTGGCATTGAGGGAGCCGTCGAGCTCGGGCTCGAAATAGCCGGTGAGGAAGGCGGAACCCTCCGTCGGCTCGACCTTCAGGGCCGTGAAATGCGCCTCGAAGAATTGCCGTGAAGCGGCGTCGCCCGGCGCCTCGCCGAGTGCCAGCGCCGCGCGGCCGATGCGCGCGAGCGCCGCGCCGTCGATGCCGAGGCCGCGCGTCTTCGGGAGGGTCGCGGCGGCGCGGAGCGCGGAGCGCCGGTAGGCCGCGAAGGCGTCCGCGTGGCGATCCTCCGCCCAGCCGTCGAGCGCGTCGAAGGGGAGCGGCGTGAGCCGGGCGGACGCGGTCTGGCGGGGCGGTTCGGTCATGCGCGAGAGGGTTCCGGCCGGTCCGCGCCACCCGTCGGGTCGGCGGGCGCGGCACGGCGGAGCTTGGTCTGGAGCACGGCGTTTCGTCAAAGCCGGCCGCGGCCCGGCGCGGTCAGTCCGGCGACTTGGTGGCGACCAGGAGCCAGGTCGGGTCGTTGGAGGCGACATTGCGCTCGAAGGTCCACACGTCGACCAGTTCGGACACCTTGCTCGGATCGCCGTCGATCACCGCGCCGGCGCGGTCGCGCGTCACGGTGATCAGATGGCAGAGAAAGCGCACGGTCAGCTGCGCCTGCTGGCCCTTCAGCGCGGCCTCCACGATGTCGGCCTTGTCGATGCCCACGAAGGTCGTCTCGACCTTCTCGCCGCGCTTCTCGCGCTCGTCGATCGCCGCGACGAAGCCCTCGTAGACTTCGCGGGAGAGGAGCCCCTTCAGCTGCTTGCGGTCGCCCATGGCGAAGGCGGTGACGATCATCTCATAGGCCATGCGTGCGCCGCGCAGGAAATTCTCCCGGTCGAACGTGCGGTCCGCCGACAGGATGGTGCGCAGCGCCCGGTCGAGCGGGCTCTCCTTGGCCGGGTCGACCGGATCGCCCGGAACCGGCGGCGGCGCCGGCATGCCCGGCCGCGGCATCACGATCACATTGTCGTCGGTGCCGCGCGGGGGCGGCGGCGGTTCAGCGCGGTCCCGGTTGGCATAGGGGTCGAACGGCGGCCGTTCGCTGCCGGTCTTGCGGCCGAGCACGCTGCGCAGCCGCAGGATGATGGCGAGCGCGAGCACCAGGAAGATGATGTTGTAGATGTCGAGAAACTGATCCATCACCCTCTTCCAACTGGCGAAAGGCATCCATGGCGTGGTCGGCCGGAGCGGACCCCTCGCCACCTGAGCCGCGGCGCGTCGCTGCCCCCGTTATGTATGCTATTCCGATGCATTATCCAGCCGAAAGGTCATGCACCTCTTTCCGCGGACTTAACGTGGCCCCATCTTGAGGCCTGAACACGGCAGGACGGCAGCCGTTCCGTCCCTGACGCGTTCGCGGAGCGCGCTCGTCCCATGGTCCTCCTCGTCGCTGCGATCCTCGCCTGGCCGTTCCTGGAGATCGCGGCCTTCGTGGCGGTCGGCCGCGAGATCGGGATCTTCGGCACGCTCGCGCTCACCATCGCGACCTCGGCGCTCGGCGCCGTGCTGCTCCGGATCCAAGGCGTCGCCTCGCTCCGGCGCATCCGCCGCGCGATCGTGGCCGGCGGCGAGCCGGTCCAGGCGATCGGCCACACCGCGCTGATCGCGCTCGGCGGTCTTCTCCTGCTGCTGCCCGGCTTCGTCTCCGACATCCTCGGCCTCCTCTTGTTCGTGCCGCTGGTGCGCAAGGCCCTGATCGCCTGGATCGGCCGCAACGCGCGGGTGACGGTGGTCAGCACCGGGCGCGGGGGGCGCCGCGTGGTCGATCTCGACCCGGACGAATGGCGCCGGCGCGACGACCCCGAGGCCGACCCGGCCGTACCGCGCCGCCCCGGCGAACTTCCCCCTCCCGGCGCCTGAACCGGGGGCGGCGGCGCCCGCGTTCCGCGCTGTTGTGCCTGGGGTTCCTCCCGTGCTAGCGGAGGCGCCGAATGAGCCCGCGACGGCTCCGCGGCTGCGCTTCCTCGAGACCACGCTTCCTCGAAACGGGACCCCCTTCCATGACCGACGACAACGGCGCCTCGCAAGGCATGAATCCCAGCGTCAACGTGATCGCGCAGTATGTGAAGGATCTCTCTTTCGAGAACCCGAACGCGCCGAATTCGCTGGCGCCGCGCGACAGTGGGCCGCAGCTCAACATCAACGTCAATGTCGGCGCCCGGCCGCTGTCGGGCACGGAGTTCGAGGTCGACCTGACGCTGGAGGCGCGCGCGCAGCATGGCGAGGAGGCGGTGTTCGTCGTCGAGGTGATCTATTCGGGCCTGTTCCGCATCTCCGGCGTACCGCAGGAGCACCTGCATCCCTTCGTCCTCATCGAATGCCCGCGCCTGTTGTTCCCCTTCGCGCGCCAGATCGTCGCCGACGCCACCCGCAACGGCGGCTTCCCGCCGCTGATGATCGACCCGATCGACTTCGTGGCGCTCTACCAGCAGAACATCGCCCAGCAGCAGGTCGGCCAGGTCAACTGAGGCCGCGCGCTTCCCGGCATCCGCGTCAGGCCGGTTCCATCACGGGGTCGGCGGCCTCCGCCTCGCGCGGGGCCGCGACCTCGGCATATTTCAGCCAGACCGCATGGTCGCCGAGCTTCGCCACGAAGGCGAGATGCGCGGCGATCTCGGCCTGCGTCAGGCGCGGCGCGAGCGGCACGGGCCGGGTGCGCACCGTCAGGGTGACGCTGCCGAGGGCGCCGGCGCCGCGCCGGTCGGAACGGTCGGCGACAAGGCCGAGCGCCGCCTGCTTGCCGCCGATCAGCTCGATATAGACCTCGGCGAGCAGTTCCGAATCGAGGAGCGCGCCGTGGCGCGTGCGCCGGCTGTTGTCGATGCCGTAGCGCGCGCAGAGCGCGTCGAGCGAATTCGGCCCGGCCGGATGGCGGCGCTTGGCGAGCGCGAGCGTGTCGACCACCCGCTCCCAGCCGATCGGCGAAAGGCCGAGCTTCGAAAATTCCGCGTTGAGGAAGCCGATGTCGAAGGCGGCGTTGTGGATGACCAGCCGCGCGCCCTCGATGAAGCGCACGAAATCTTGCGCGATCTCGGCGAATTTCGGCTTGTCGCGCAGGAACTCGTCGGAGAGGCCGTGCACGTCGAAGGCCGCGCGCGGCATCGCCCGCTCGGGATTGATGTAGACGTGGAAGCTCTGGCCGGTCGGGATGTGGTTGACGAGCTCCACCCCGCCGATCTCGACCACGCGGTCGCCGGTCCTCGGATCGAGGCCGGTGGTTTCGGTGTCGAGCACGATCTCGCGCAAGGGTCGGCTGCTCCGGTCGGCTTGGGTCGCGGGGTCGCGGATCAGATGGAATCGAATCACTTGAGCGGGGCGGATTCAAGCCCGGCGCGGCGGCTTTCCCACCATCTGGGCGATCACGCGCAGGATCGCGTCGACCTGTCGTCCGGTCGACGCAAGCGGGCCGCCGGTGTCGACGACCAGATGGGCGCGGCGCCGCTTCTCCCGGTCCGGCATCTGGCGGGCGAGGATCAGGTCGAACTTCTCCTCCGTCATGCCGGGGCGCGCGAGCACGCGGGCGCGCTGCGCCGCCGCGGGCGCCGAGACGACCACGACGAGGTCGAGGCGCGTCTCCGCGCCGGTCTCGAACAGGAGCGGGATGTCGAGCAGCACCGCCGACCGCCCGGCCGCCCGGGCGGCGGCGACGAAGGCCTGCTCCTCGGCGCGCACGAGCGGATGCACGATCGCCTCGAGCCGCGCCATGGCGTCCGGGCGACCCTCCACGGCGGCCCAGAGCTTCGCCCGGTCGACCGACCCCGCCGCAGTGGTACCGGGGAAGGCCGCCTCGATCGGGGCCACCGCCGCGCCCGCATAGAGCCGGTGCACGGTCGCGTCCGCCGCATAGGCCGGCACGCCGCGCGCGGAAAAATAGCCGGCCGTGGTCGATTTCCCCATGCCGATCGAACCCGTGAGGCCGATCACGATCATCGCGGGCCGCCCGCGATGTCGTCGAGCACGATCCGGCGCAGTTCCGGCGTGACGGTCGGGCGCACGCCGAACCAGCGGCGGAAGCCCTCCACCGCCTGGTGCAGCAGCATGCCGAGCCCGTCCACGCCGATGAGCCCGCGCGCCCGCGCGGCGGCGAGGAGCGGCGTCTCGAGCGGCACATAGACCGCGTCGGTCACCACCGTGTCGGGGCGGAGCGGGGCGAGGTCGAGCTCAAGCGCGTCCTTGCCGGTCATGCCGAGCGAGGTCGTGTTGACGAGCAGACGGGCGTCCGCGAGGAGCCCCGGCGCCTCGGCGAAGTCGTGCGCGGTCGCGCCGTGGCCGAGCCGGGCGGCGAGCTCCTCGGCGCGGGCGCGGGTGCGGTTGATGAGGCGCGGCGCGAAGCCCCGCTCGATCAATCCCCAGGCGACCGCGCGCGCGGCGCCGCCCGCCCCGAGCACGACGGCCGGACCGGGGCGTTCGTCCCAACCGCTTGCGCTCTCGTCGAGATTGCCGAGGAAGCCGGCGACGTCCGTGTTCGTGGCGCAGAGTTTTCCAGCCTCGATCCACAGGGTGTTCACGGCGCCGAGCCGGCGGCCGAGCGCGTCGATCTCGTCGGCCGCCGCGAACGCCGCCTCCTTGTGCGGGACGGTCACGTTGCCGCCCGCATAGCCGGAGCGGACGAAGCCCGCGAGGAAGCCGCCGATCGCCTCGGGCGGCACGGCGACGCGCTCGTAGCGGCCGTCGATGCCGTGGCGGTCGAGCCAATAGCCGTGGATCAGCGGCGAACGGGAATGCGCGACCGGCCAGCCGATCACGCAGGCGCGCGGCACGTTGCCCTCGCGTGAGGCCGGGGGCGCGGCGGGATCGCTTCCGTCAGTCATCGAGGTCACCGGTCTCGCGCAGGCGCGCCAGGAGGGGCAGGAGCGGCAGGCCGAGGATGGTGAAATAGTCCCCCTCGATCGCCTCGAACAGGCGGATGCCCGGGCCTTCCAGATGGTAGCAGCCGACGCTGCCGAGGACCGCGTCGCCCGCCTCGTCCAGGTAGCGCTCGATCCGGGCCGAATCGAGCGGCCGCATGGCGAGCCGCGCGACCGAGACGTGGCGCCAGGTCACCGCGCCGCCTTCGGCAAGGACGAGCGCGGAATGAAGCGCGTGCGTGCGGCCGGCAAGCGTCGCGAGCTGTGCCGCCGCAGCCGCCCGGTCCTCCGCCTTGACGAAGCGCGTGCCGTCGAGGCCGAGCGTCTGGTCGGCGCCGAGCACCAGGTCGCCGGGCCGCGCGCGGCTGACGTCGAGTGCCTTGGCGGCGGCGAGATGCAGCGCGATCTCATCCGGCCCGGCGCCGGCGGCGAGCAGGGCCGCCTCCTCGGCGCGCTCGTCCACCGCCGAGGCGGTCGCCTCGTGGGCGACGCCCGCATTGGCGAGCAGCATGCGCCGGCTCGGGCTCCGCGACGCGAGCACCAGGGTGCGGGCGCGCGCGGTCACTGCTTGCGGTCCCGCATGAAGCCGATGATCGCCGCCGCGGTCTCCTCGATCGAGCGGCGCGTCACGTCGATGAGCGGCCAGCCGTTGTCGGCGCAGATCCGGCGCATCTGCGCGATCTCGTGGGCGATCGCCTGGCGGTCCACATAGCGGTCGTCGAAGGCGCGCGAGCCGAGCGAGAGGACCCGGTTCTCGCGGATCTGCGCGATCCGCTCCGGGCTCGCCACCAGCCCCACGATGAGCGGGCGGGTGGCGGCGAAGATCGACGGCGGCACCGGCACGTCGGGCACATAGGGGATGTTGGCGACCTTCACGCCGCGATTGGCGAGGTAGATCGAGGTCGGCGTCTTGGAGGTGCGCGACACGCCGAGGATCACCACATCGGCATCGTCCACGTCCTCGGGCAGCTGCCCGTCGTCATGCACCATGGAGAAGTTCAACGCGTCGATGCGCTTGAAGTAGTCCGCGTCGAGTTCGTGCTGGGCGCCCGCCCGATGCGTCTGCGCCACGTTCAGATAGGCGCGGAACACGTCGTGCACCGGCGCCAGAACCGAGATGCAGGGGAGCCCCTGGTCGCGGCAGAAGCGCTCCAGGCGGCCGGCGAGATCGTTGTTGACGAGCGTGTAGAGCACGATGCCCGGCGACGCCTCGATCTCGATGAGGGCGCGGTCCAGATGCCGGTCGGTGCGGACGAGCGGATGCACGTGCTCGATCGCCTCGATCGCCTCGTACTGGGCGGCCGCGGCGCGCGACACGGTGATCAGCGTCTCGCCGGTCGAGTCCGAAACCAGGTGAAGATGGAAGTAGTTGGCGCTCTTTTGCACGGAATCGTCCCCAGGCCGGGCGATGAGCGGGACAAGATGGGCGCCCGGCCGGCCGACCCGCCCAGTCATACCGCTCGTTCGAAAACGATCAACAGGCGGCTTCGGCGGGAGAACGATTCACCGCTCTGTCCGCGACACGGGGAGGACACGGCCCTCGACTCCTTCTCGACTCCTCGTCCACAGGGCAAGGCTTGTCCGCAGACGCGTTAACGGGTTGTTAAGAGGAGTTAAAAATGGGTTAACGCCAATCCGCCCCGACTCGGGCTCCGGACTCCGTCCGCCACCGGGCGGCTGTTGATGTTTCACGTGAATCGTTGTGGACCGCCGCGGATCCCGGTAATCCACTCTCCAGCTACTGAAACCAATCTCTTCCATAAAAGAGATTTGAAGAAGGATGGCGCTGTGGACAAGCGCGAAGCCCCGGAAGCGATCGATCGGCGCCTCGTGATGCGCGTGCTCGACGGCGAGGCGATCTTCCCTCCCCCGATCTGGATCATGCGGCAGGCCGGCCGCTATCTCCCCGAATATCGCGAGACCCGCAGGCAGGCGGGCGGGTTCCTCGATCTCTGCTACACGCCGGCGCTCGCGACCGAGGTGACCTTGCAGCCGATCCGGCGCTACGGCTTCGACGCGGCGATCCTGTTCTCCGACATCCTCGTCGTCCCCGACGCGCTCGGCCAGCCGGTCCGCTTCGTCGAGGGCGAGGGACCGCGGCTCGACCCGATCGGGCTTGGCGAGATCGGGCGGCTCGACGTCGAGCGGGTCGTCGGCCATCTCGCCCCGGTGTTCGAGGCGGTCGCCACGATCCGGGCGAAGCTTCCCGCCGAGACGACCCTGCTCGGCTTCTGCGGCGCGCCCTGGACGGTCGCGACCTATATGATCGCCGGCCGCGGCACGCCCGACCAGGCGCCCGCCCGGCGCGCCGCGCTGGAGGACCCGGATGGCTTCGCCCGCCTGATCGATCTCCTCGTGGAGGCCTCGACCCGCTACCTGATCGCGCAGCTGGAGGCCGGCGCCGACGCGGTGCAGATCTTCGACACCTGGGCGGGCGTGCTCGACGAGGCGGAGTTCATCCGCTGGTCGGTGGACCCGACCGCCCGCATCGTGGCGGGTGTCCGCGCCGCGCGGCCCGGCGCCAAGGTGATCGGCTTTCCGAAGGGGGCGGGCGCCAATCTCGCCGCCTATGCGCTCAGGACCGGCGTCGACGGCGTCGGCCTCGACTGGACCGTGCCGCATGCCTATGCCCGCGAGACGCTGCAGCCGCGCGTCGCCGTGCAGGGGAACCTCGATCCCATGCGGGTGCTCATCGGCGGCCGCGTGCTCGACGAAGGTGTCGACGCGGTGCTGGCCGGGCTCGGCCACGGGCCGCTCATCTTCAATCTCGGCCACGGCATCACGCCGGAGGCGGATCCCGCGTCGGTCGCCCGCCTCGTGGAGCGTGTCCGCAGCGCCGGAGGACCTGCGTGAGCGGCGCCGAGGGTGAACGCAAGGGTACCCCCGCGGTCCGGGCGGCGGTGGCGCTGGTGGTCACCGCGGCCGTGTTCGCGCTGCTCGCCTGGGCGACGCCGAATGGCGTCTATCTGTGGGTGAAGGCGTTCCACGTGATCGCGGTGATCGCCTGGATGGCGGGGATGCTCTATCTGCCGCGGCTCTTCGTCAATCATTGCGGCGTCGCGCCCGGCTCGCCGGAATCCGAGATGCTGAAGGGGATGGAAGGCCGGCTCCTGCGCATCATCCTCAATCCGGCCATGGGCATGGCCTGGGTGCTCGGCCTCTGGCTCGCCTGGGACGGGTTCCGCTTCGGCGGCGGGTGGCTGCATGCCAAGCTCTTGCTCGTGATCGTCCTCTCCGGCGTGCACGGCTTCCTCTCCTCGTCGGTCCGCGCCTTCGCGGAAGACCGCAACCGCTTGAGCGCGCGCACCTGGCGCATCCTCAACGAGGTCCCCGCGCTGCTCATGGTCGGCATCGTGATCCTGGTCATCGTCAAGCCGTTCTGACGCGGCTCTCCGCCCGTCCGGCCGCGGACGGTCCGGCCCGGCACGGCGGACTCTTCACCACCTCGCATCAATTGCGAGGATTGCGGTTCGTGGGGCTTGTTCGCACCCGGCGAACCGACTACCTTATCGGCGCCCTCCTTCCACAGACGGGCTTCGGCGTCGATCGCCGCGCCACAGGCTGGGGCCCCGCTCCGCCTTCGTCTGGTCCCCCAAAAAAGCAAGCCGGACGCCGTCTCGCCCGAAGCGTCCCGTCGTCCGCCCCTCCGCTGTCGTTTCGCCGTTCTTCGTTCCATGGGCTTAATCGCCCGATCCGAGCGGATCCGTCGATCGTCATTCCCCACGTCCCGGCGCCCCGGAGACCGCTCGGTCGCCTCGCCCGGATCCCGACCACCGGCCAGGCCTTGCAAGGCCACCCGGATCTCGTGAGACCTCCCCCCATGCAGCAACTGAAGCTTCAGGACCTGAAGACCAAATCCCCGACCGAACTCCTCGCCTTCGCCGAGGAACTCGAGGTCGAGAACGCCAGCACCATGCGCAAGCAGGAGCTGATGTTCGCCATCCTGAAGCAGCTCGCCGCGCAGGACGTGGAAATCATCGGCGAAGGCGTCGTCGAGGTCCTGCTCGACGGCTTCGGCTTCCTCCGCTCGCCCGACGCCAACTACCTGCCGGGTCCGGACGACATCTATGTCTCGCCCTCCCAGATCCGCCGCTTCTCGCTGCGCACCGGCGACACGGTCGAGGGCCATATCCGCAGCCCGAAGGAGGGCGAGCGCTATTTCGCCCTGCTCAAGGTCAACACGATCAATTTCGAGGATCCGGACAAGGCGCGCCACAAGGTCCACTTCGACAACCTCACGCCGCTCTATCCGGACGAGCGGTTCAAGATGGAGCTCGACGAGCCCGTCTCGAAGGACATGTCGGCGCGCGTGATCGACATCGTGGCGCCGCTCGGCAAGGGCCAGCGCGCCCTGATCGTGGCGCCGCCGCGGACCGGCAAGACGGTGCTCCTGCAGAACATCGCCCGCTCGATCACCACCAATCATCCCGAGTGCTACCTGATCGTCCTCCTGATCGACGAGCGCCCGGAGGAAGTGACCGACATGCAGCGGACGGTGAAGGGCGAGGTGGTGTCGTCCACCTTCGACGAGCCGGCCTCCCGCCACGTGGCCGTCGCCGAGATGGTGATCGAGAAGGCGAAGCGCCTCGTCGAGCACGGCCGGGACGTGATCATCCTGCTCGACAGCATCACGCGGCTCGGCCGCGCCTACAACACGGTGGTCCCCTCCTCCGGCAAGGTGCTGACCGGCGGCGTCGACGCCAACGCGCTGCAGCGGCCGAAGCGCTTCTTCGGCGCGGCGCGCAACATCGAGGAAGGCGGCTCGCTCACCATCATCGCGACCGCGCTCATCGACACGGGCAGCCGCATGGACGAGGTGATCTTCGAGGAGTTCAAGGGCACCGGCAATTCGGAGCTGATCCTCGACCGCAAGGTGGCGGACAAGCGCACCTTCCCGAGCATGGACATCACCCGCTCGGGCACCCGCAAGGAAGAGCTGCTGGTCGCCCCCGACGTGCTCAAGAAGACCTATGTGCTCCGCCGCATCCTCACGCCCATGGGCACGGTCGACGCGATCGAGTTCCTGCTCGACAAGCTGCGCCAGACCAAGACCAACGGCGACTTCTTCGACAGCATGAACACCTGAGCGAAGCCGGCGCCCCGGCTTCGCGCCGGGCGCCCGAGCGATTCACGTGGAACATCGGCCGGGCGGGCCGCCCTGCTCAGTGCGCGGCGCGGCCGATCAGCCCGGCGAGCGCCTCCGGCGTGGTCACCGGCAGCGAGCAGGTCCCGCCCCGGCACAGATAGGCGGTGGCCCGGCCGTCGACCGCCGCGCGACCCTCCGCCGGATGGCCGGCGGGCAGCGCCGCGGCGCCGTCGACGACGAGCGCGACGAGGCGCAGGTTGGTCGATTCGGAGGCGATCCGGACGAGCGGCAGGGCATCGGTGCCGGGCGGCGCCACGATCACCAGCTCGACCGGTTCGAGCCGCGTGTCGAGCGCGTTGAAGAGGCTCGCGGTGGCGAAGACGTTGCGCGGCAGTTCGCCCGAGAAGGCGGCGAGCAGGCGGTCGGCCCGCTCTCGCCAGGCGTCCTCGCCGGTCAGGATCCAGAGCCGCACCAGCTGCTCCGCCATCACCCCGTTCGGATTCGGCACGGCCTCGTCGAGCGGCGACTTCGGACGCACGATCAGCGCCTCCGCGTCGGACGCGGTCAGATAGTACCCGCCCTCCGCCGCGTCCCAGTGATGGCGGTCGAGCGCCGCGGCGAAGCGGCGGGCGTCGGCGAGATAGGCCGGATCGAGCGTCGCGCGATGCAGCGCCAGCGCGGCGCCGATCATGGCGGCGGCGTCGGACGAGAGGCCCGGGAACACCAGCCGCCCGGCCCGCCAGCTGTGGCCGATGCGGTCGCCCCGCGTCATGGCGCCCGTCACGAAGCCATAGGCGCGGCGCGCCATCTCCAGCCAGTCCGGCCGGTCGAGCGAGGTGCCGGCGCGGGCGAGCGCCGCGATGGTCATGGCGGTCCAGTCGGCGAGCACCTTGTCGTCGAGGCCGGGGCGGATGCGCGAAGCCCGGCGGTCGAGCAGCCGCTGCCGCTGCCCGGCGAGCGTCGCCTCGGCGACATCGTCCAGGCGAGCCGGGCGGTGCGAGCGGTTGAGGATGCTGACGCCTTCCCAGTTGCCTCGCGCCGTCACGTCATAGGCGCGGCAGAAGTCGCGCGCGCCCTCCCCCAGGGCGTCCTCGATCTCCGCTTCGCTCCAGACATAGAAGCGGCCCTCGTGGCCCTCGGAATCCGCGTCGAGGCTGGAGGCGAAGCCGCCTTCGGGCGTCGTCATCTCGCGCGCGATCCAGCCGACCGTCTCCTCGATTCGCTCCCGGAACAACGGATCCCGGGTCTCCGCGAAGGCGAGCGCCAGGAGGTCGAGGAGCTGGGCATTGTCGTAGAGCATCTTCTCGAAATGCGGGACGAGCCACCGGTCGTCGACGGAATAGCGGGCGAAGCCGCCGCCGAGATGATCGTAGATCCCGCCCTGCGACATCCGCCGCAGCGTGAGCAGCACGCTCGCCCGGTAGTCCGGCTCGCCGGTCCGGCCGCCGGCGCGCCAGAGCAACTGGAGAAGCGGCGGATTGGGAAATTTCGGCGCGCCGCGCGGGCCGCCCAGGTCCTTGTCCATGATGCCGAGGAGCCGCTCGGCCGCGCTGTCGATAAGGCCGCGGGTGAGCGGCGCGGCCTCCGTCGCGCGGGCGCGGATCGCATCGGTCAGCGCGGCCCGGTTCGCCGCCACCTGGTCGGGCTTGTCGCGCACGAAGGCGGCGATGGATTCGAGGAGCTGGACGAAACCGGGCCGGCCGTAGCGCGGCTCCTTCGGAAAATAGGTGCCCCCCCAGATCGGCCCGCCGTCGGGGGTGAGGAACATGGTGAGCGGCCAGCCGCCCTGTTCGCCGAGCGCATGAAGCGCGGCCATGTAGATCTGGTCGATGTCCGGCCGTTCCTCGCGATCGACCTTGATGTTCACGTAGAGCCGGTTCATCACGGCGGCGACGGCCTCGTCCTCGAAGGACTCGTGCGCCATGACGTGGCACCAGTGGCAGGCGGCGTAGCCGACCGAGAGCAGGATCGGCTTGCCGGTCGCCGCGGCCTCGGCGAGCGCCGCCGGGCCCCAGGGCCGCCAGTGGACCGGGTTGCCGGCATGCTGGATGAGATAGGGGCTCGTCGAATCCGCGAGGAGATTGGCGGCGGGCAGGGTCGGGTTCACGGGCGGCACTCCCAGGTGGCCGGGCAAGGCGAGGGACCACGAGTGAGACAGATAGGCCTCGGGGCGCGGTCGGTACAGGCTCCGGCATGACCGCACGGGACACGATCTTCGCCCTGTCGAGCGGCCATCTGCCCGCCGGCGTCGCGGTGGTGCGGCTGTCCGGGCCCGGCACCGGCGGGGCCGTCGAGGCGATCGCGGGCGGGCTGCCGCCGGCGCGCCGCGCGGTGCTGCGGTCGTTCCGCGACGCGAATGGCGGCGTGATCGATCGCGGCCTCGTCGTCTGGATGCCGGGGCCGGCGAGCTTCACCGGCGAGGACACGGCCGAGTTTCAGCTGCATGGCGGGCGCGCCGTGGTGGCCGCGCTGGCGCGGCGGCTCGGCTCGCTGCCCGGCCTGCGTCCGGCCGAGCCGGGCGAGTTCACCCGGCGCGCCTTCGAGACGGGCCGCCTCGACCTCACCGAGGTGGAGGGCCTCGCCGACCTGATCGGCGCGGAGACCGAGGCGCAGCGGCGCCAGGCCTTGCGCCAGGCCGACGGCTCGCTCCGGCGCCTCTATGAGGACTGGCGCACGCGGCTCGTGCGCATCCGTGCCTGGATCGAGGCGGAACTGGATTTCGTGGAGGAGGCGGACGTGCCCGAGGCGGCTGGCGCGCGCGCCTTCCCCGAGGCGGCGGCGCTCGCGGCCGACATCCGGCGCCATCTGGACGACGGCGGGCGCGGCGAACGCCTGCGCCGCGGGCTCGACGTGGTGATCGCCGGGCCGCCCAATGCGGGCAAGTCGAGCCTCCTCAACGCGCTCGCGCGCCGCGACGCGGCGATCGTGGCGCCGGAGGCGGGGACGACCCGCGACCTGATCGAGGTCGCGCTCGATCTCGGCGGCTATCCGGTCACCCTGGTCGACACGGCCGGCCTGCGCGAGACCGAGGCGGCGGTGGAGCAGGAGGGCATCCGCCGGGCGCGCCGGCGCGCCGGGCAGGCGGATGCGGTGCTGTGGCTTTCCGCGCCGGATGCGCCGGGCGGGGAACCGCCCGCGTTCGGCGAGGCGGTGGTCCTCAGCGTCGCGACCAAGAGCGATCTCGGCAAGGTGCCGGGTTGCGACATCGGCCTGTCCGTCGCGACCGGCGAGGGGCTCGACCGGCTCGTCGAGCGGTTGACGGCGCTCGCCGAGGCGCTCTGCGGGGCGGGGGAGGAGCCGGCGATCAGCCGGGAGCGGCATCGCGCGCGGCTGCAGGCGGCCGTCGCGGCGCTGGACGCGGCGGTGGCGGAGGAGGGCCGGCCGCTGGAGCTGCGCGCCGAATGGCTGCGGCGGGCGTCGGACGAGCTCGGCCAGCTCACCGGCGCGATCGGGACGGAGGATCTTCTGGGGGCGATCTTCGCCGAGTTCTGCGTGGGAAAATAGGCGGATTGCTCATCGGTTCGGGGTGTTCGTTCCGCAACCGATGCAAAATGTTTCACGTGGAACAGTTTGGTTCGGGCGCGATACGGTCCCGCGACTTTGACCCGGGCGCGGCGATCCGCTAGAGAGCGGCCGAGGAGCGAAGCGATGCAGGCGGATGTGGTGGTGATCGGAGGCGGGCATGCGGGCTGCGAGGCGGCGGCGGCCGCCGCGCGCCTCGGCGCCCGCACGGTCCTCCTGACCCACCGGGCGGCGACGATCGGCGCCATGTCCTGCAACCCGGCCATCGGCGGGCTCGGCAAGGGCCATCTGGTGCGCGAGGTGGATGCGCTCGACGGGCTGATGGGCCGCGTCGCCGATCTGGGCGGCATTCAGTTCCGCGTGCTGAACCGGCGCAAGGGCCCGGCGGTGCGCGGGCCGCGCGCCCAGGCGGACCGCAAGCTCTACGCCGCCGCCATGCAGGCGGCGCTCGCTGCGACCGAGGGCCTCTCGGTCCTCGAAGGCGAGGCGGACGATCTCGTGCTGCGCGACGGCCGCGTCGAGGCGGTGGTCCTGGCCGACGGGCGGCGCGTCGCGACCGGTGCGGTGGTGGTCACCACCGGCACGTTCCTGCGCGGCGTGATCCATATGGGCGATCGGCAACAGCCGGCCGGCCGCGTCGGCGAGGCGCCGTCGCTCGGCCTGTCGCGGAGCTTCGAGCGGCTGGGCCTCGCCCTCGGCCGCCTCAAGACCGGCACGCCGCCGCGCGTCGACGGGCGCAGCATCGACTGGGCGGGGCTCGAGATGCAGGCGGGCGACGACACGCCCGAGCCCTTCTCGACCCTTACCACGGTGCTGCCGAACCCGCAGATCCAGTGCGGCATCACCCGCACCACGCCCGCGACCCATGCGGTGATCCGCGCCAATCTGCAGCGCTCGGCCCTCTATGGCGGCCACATCGAAAGCCGGGGCCCACGCTATTGCCCGTCCATCGAGGACAAGATCGTCCGCTTCGGCGACCGGGAAGGCCACCAGATCTTCCTCGAGCCGGAAGGCCTCGACGATCCGACGGTCTATCCGAACGGCATTTCCACCTCGCTTCCCGAGGACGCGCAGGCGGCGCTTCTCGCCACCATTCCTGGGCTCGAACGGGCCGTGATGGTGCGGCCGGGCTACGCCATCGAATACGACCACGTGGATCCGCGCGAACTCGACGGGACACTCGCGGTGAAGCGGGTGGCCGGCCTCTATCTGGCCGGCCAGATCAACGGCACCACCGGATACGAGGAGGCCGCCGCTCAAGGGTTGGTCGCCGGCCTCAACGCCGCGCGCTCCGCCGGCGGCGGCGCGCCGGCTCAGTTCGACCGCGGCGAGGCCTATCTCGGCGTGATGATCGACGACCTCACCACGCGCGGCGTCACCGAGCCCTACCGCATGTTCACCTCGCGCGCGGAGTACCGGCTGACGCTTCGCGCCGACAACGCGGATCAGCGGCTGACCGAGCGCGGCGTCGCGCTCGGCCTGGTCGGGCCCACGCGGGCGCGGGCCTTCGCCGAGAAGCGCCGCCAGCTCGACGCGGCGCATGCGCTGACCCGGGCCTTGAGCCTCACGCCGACGGAAGCCGCGCGGCACGGCATCGCCGTCAACAAGGACGGCCAGCGCCGCACCGCCTTCGACCTTCTCGCCTATCCGGAGATGACGGTCGACCGGCTCGCGGCGATCTGGCCGGAGCTCGGCCGGCTCGATGCCGACATCGCCGGGCAGGTGGCGATCGACGCGGCCTATGCGGTCTATCTCGACCGCCAGACGGCCGACATCGCGGCGCTCCGTCACGACGAGGCGATCGCGATCCCGGCGGACTTCGCCTATGAGGGGCTGCCCGGCCTTTCCAACGAGATGCGCCAGAAGCTCGCCGCCGTGGCGCCGCGCACGCTCGCGCAGGCCGCGCGCATCGACGGCGTGACGCCCGCCGCCCTCACCCTCGTCCTCGCCCATCTGCGCAAGGCCGAGGCGAAGGCGCGCCGCGGCGCCTGAGCCCCGGCGCCTGAACCTCCGCGACTGGCGCCGACCGCGCGAATTCGCGATTCCGCCGGGCCCCGCGCACCCCTAGACTGCGGCGTAGGACGATCGATTCGGACGCGCAATGACCAAGGCTCTGCCGGAAAGCGTGGAGGCGGTGGCGGCGGTCACGCCGCTGACGGCCGCGGCGCGCGAGAAGCTCGCGCTCTACGCCGCGCTCTTGCGCAAATGGCAGGCGAGCCAGAACCTCGTCTCCCCGGCCACCCTGCCCGTGCTCTGGACGCGCCACATGGCGGATTCGGCGCAGGCGCTCGCGGCGCTGCCGGAGGCGCGGCGCTGGGTCGATCTCGGCTCCGGCGCGGGCTTTCCAGGCCTCGTCACCGCCATCCTGCTGGCCGATACGCCGGGTGCGGTGGTGCATCTGGTCGAGAGCAACGCCGGCAAGGCGGCGTTCCTGCGCACCGTCGCGCGCGAGACCGGGGCACCGGCGGTGATTCACGTGGAACGCATCGAGCGCTTCGTCGAGCACTTCGACGAGAGGGTCGACGCGGTGTCGGCGCGGGCGCTCGCCCCGATGGCGCGGCTCGTCGCCCTCGCCGCCCCGCTGATCGCCCGCGGCGCCACCGGCGTTTTCCACAAGGGACAAGATTTTGCGTCCGAGCTTCAAGAGGCTACTCAATCTTGGATTCTCGATCTGATAGAACGAGCGAGTCGGATCGAAGCAGGCAGCCGAATCATCCTTGTCCGAGGGGTGGTTCCAGCCACCTCGCCAGGAGGCCCGCGACCATGAACGCGCCAGCGTATTTCCCCCGTGTGCTCTCCCTCGCCAACCAGAAGGGCGGGGTCGGCAAGACCACCACGGCGATCAATCTCGGCACCGCGCTCGCCGCCATCGGCGAGGAGGTGCTGATCATCGACCTCGACCCGCAGGGCAACGCCTCGACCGGCCTCGGCATCGAGCGGCGCAGCCGAACAAGGTCCACCTACGACGTGCTGGTGGGCGAGGCCGGGCTCGATCGCGTGCTGGTCGAGACGGCGGTGCCGCGCCTCTGGGTCGCGCCCTCGACGCTTGATCTCCTCGGCGTGGAGCTCGAGATCGCCGCTTCGCCCGACCGGGCCTATCGCCTGCGCAAGGCGCTGGCCGACTATGTCGCCGGGTTGGCACCCGCGGGCGGGCCGGGCCTGCCGCACTTCTCCTATGTGCTGGTGGACTGCCCGCCCTCGCTGAACCTGCTCACCGTCAACGCCATGGCGGCGTCGCATTCGGTGCTGGTGCCGCTGCAATGCGAGTTCTTCGCGCTGGAAGGGCTGTCGCAGCTCCTGAGCACGGTCGAACAGGTGCGCGGCTCGCTCAATCCGACGCTGACGATCCACGGCATCGTGCTCACCATGTTCGACGCGCGCAACAATCTCTCCGGCCAGGTGGTCGCCGACGTGCGCGAGCATATGGGCGACAAGGTCTATGACACGATCATCCCGCGCAATGTGCGCATGTCCGAGGCGCCCTCCTACGGCAAGCCGGCGCTCCTCTACGACCTGAAATGCAGCGGCAGCCAGGCCTATCTGAAGCTCGCCTCCGAGATCATCCAGCGCGAGCGGAAACTGAGGACGGCGGCGTGAGCCAGGAGAGGTCGAGGCCCATGGTGGACGACAGGCGACGGCTCGGGCGCGGCCTCGCGGCCCTGCTCGGCGACATGGCGGAACCGGAGACCGCGAGCGTCGGGACCGGCACCAAGCGCGTGCCGATCGAGTTCATCCGGCCGAATCCGCGCAATCCGCGCCGCAGCTTCGCCGAGCCGGAGCTCTCCGAGCTTGCGGCCTCCGTGAAGGAGAAGGGGCTGCTGCAGCCGATCCTGGTGCGGCCGGCCAAGTCGGCGGCGAACAGCTTCGAGATCATTGCCGGCGAGCGCCGCTGGCGCGCCGCGCAGAAGGCGGGCCTGCACGAAGTTCCGGTGCTGATCCAGGACGTCTCCGACAAGGAGGCGCTGGAACTCGCCATCATCGAGAACGTGCAGCGCTCCGACCTCAACCCGATCGAGGAAGCCTTCGGCTACGAGCAGCTGATCGCGGAATTCGCCTATACGCAGCAGGATCTCGGCCAGGTGATCGGCAAGAGCCGCAGCCACGTGGCGAATACGCTGCGCCTTCTGAAGCTGCCGGACAGCGTGAAGGACCATCTGCGCGAGGGGCGCCTGACCGCCGGCCATGCCCGCGCGCTCGTCACCGCCGACGATCCGGTCGGGCTCGCCGCGCGCATCGTCGAACACGGCCTCACCGTGCGCGACGCCGAGGCGCTGGCGCAGGCGCCGAAGGCCGAGACCGCGCGCGCGCCGGCGCCGCGCCGGCCGAAGGACGCCGACACGAAGGTCTTGGAGAAGCTGCTCTCCGACCTGCTCGGCCTCGCCGTGACGATCGACCACAAGGAGAACGGCGGCGGCGACGTGCGCATCCGCTACCGCTCGCTGGAACAGCTCGACGACGTGGTGCGGCGCCTCAAGCAGGCCTGAACGGCCTGAGCCACCCCGCCTTCGCCGCGGCTTCATCAGCTTGAGCCGGTCCTTTTCGTTCGGATCGTGTCGATCCGAACGGGACAGGCTCCTAGCGGCGGACGCGGGCGGCGCGGGCGATCTGCAGGAAGGCTTCGGACAGGACGGCGGTGGCGAGGAGCGGCTTCACCCGCGACTGCAGCATCGCGGTATCGAGCAGGCCGAGCGCTCGGTCGATGCGGGCGGCGGACCAGAGTCCCAACTGGCGCGCGAGGAGCGGCTTCCTGCGGAAATGGGCGGGCGGGCGCAGGGCCTCCACGGCCGAGGCGGCCGATTGACCGCCGTCGATCTCGGCGCGGAGCCGCTGCAGCGTCTGGAAATGCCGGATCACCTGGCCGCCGCACACCGAGGCGGGCGTGCCCGACGCGACCATGCGGCCGAGCACCTGGTCGGCGGTGGAAGGGTCGCCGCCGGCGACCGCGTCGACCAGCTCGTCCATGGCGAAGGCGGAGGCATCGCCGACGATCGCCGCCACGTCGGCTTCGGTGATCCCGCCACGGCCATGGGCGTAGAGGCAGAGCTTCTGCACTTCGCCGCGCGAGGCGAGGCGGTCGGCGCCGATCAGTGCCTCCAGCGCCTCGCGGGCGGCCGGCTCGATGGTGAGCCCGGCGCGCTTCACCTCGTCGTCGATGAGCCGGGCGAGCGCCGGCGTCTCGTCCGGATAGCAGGGGATCGCGAAGCCCGCGGGATGGTCCTCGACGAGCTTCCGGAGCGGCGCGGTGCGCTTCAGGTCGCCCGCCTCGATCACCACCAGCGTGTCCTTGAGCGGCGCCTTGAACAGCGGCGCGACTGCGCCGGCGAGATCGGCGCGGCCGGGATCGCGCACCCAGACGACTCGGCGGGCGCCGAACATGGAGATCGTGGTCGCCTCGTCGACGAGGCGCGCCGCGTCGCCGGTGAGGTCGGAACCGTCGAGCCGGATGAGGCTGAACGGATCGTCGGTGCCGCCTGCGCCCGCCTTGGCGAGTGCTCGGCCGCGTTCCGCCACGAGCCCCTCGTCGGGGCCGTAGACGAGCACGACGGCGGCCCGGTCCGGTGGCTTCCTCACGAAAGCGTCGATTTCGGAGCCCTTGAGCGCGACCACGATGAGGTCCCGTTGGAGCCTGTCCCATTCGGATCGTTAGGATCCGAGCGAAAAGGACCGGCTCAAGCGATTGAATCCAGCGCGGGCGTCATGCGCGCGTGGCGAAGAAGGCCGCGATCTTGGTGCGGATGTCGGCGGCGATCAGGTTGGCGGCGCGGTTCTCCGCGTCGCGTTGGGCGCGCACATTGGCGAAGCGCTGCTGCGAGAAGTCGTAGGACGCGTTCGCGAAGCTCGTGCCATTGGTGAGCGTCGTGCCGGTCGCGATCTCGACGAGGGTGTAGCTCGCCTGTAGCTGCAGGAGATAGGCGGCGGGGATGTCCTCGAGCCGCTCGACGCCGACCGGCACCGACACGTCGGTGACGCGGAGGTTCAGCCGATAGACCGGCTTGTCCGGGTCGCCGCCGCCCGTGAAGGCGAAGATCAGCTCGTTCCTGAGGTGCTGGCTGATGCGGCTGTCGGTCAGCGCGATGTCGACGCTCTTCAGCGTCTGCCCGACGCCAGTCTTGCCGCCGAGCGATCCGTAGAGCGGCTGCACATTGGTGCAGCCGGCGAGCAGGCCCGCCGCCAGGAGGGCGGCGGCCACGGCGCGGCGGCTCGGGTCAGGCGACGACATTGACGATCCTTTGCGGAACCACGATCACCTTCTTGGGCGGCCGGCCGTCCAGCGCGGCGGCGACGGCGTCGAGCGCCAGCACGGCCGCGCGAATGTCAGCCTCGCTCGCTTCGCGGGGCAGCGTCAACTCCGTGCGCCGCTTGCCGTTGATCTGGACCGGCAGGGTGATCGTGTCGTCGATCAGGAGTGACCTGTCCGCCACGGGCCAGGGCGAGGTGGCGACGAGGCCCTCGCGCCCCATGGCCTGCCAGCATTCCTCGGCGAGATGCGGCATCATGGGCGCGATCACATGCACCAGGATGTCGCAGCATTCGCCGAGTGCCGCGGCGAGCGCCGGGTCGGCGGCGGGATCCTCGTCGGCGAGCACGCGCTGCAGCGTGTTGGCGAGTTCGTAGATGCGCGCGACCGCGCGGTTGAAGGCGAGGCGCTCGATGTCGTCCTGCACGGCCGCGAGCGTCCGGTGCGCCGCCTTGCGCAGCGCGGTCGCGGCGTCCGAGGTGGCGTTCGGGCGGCGCGGCGCCGCGGCGAGGAAGGGCGTCGCCTCATTGACGAGCCGCCAGACGCGCTGCACGAAGCGGTGCGCGCCCTCGACGCCGGCCTCGGTCCAGATCACGTCGCGGTCGGGCGGGCTGTCGGAGAGCATGAACCACCGCGCCGTGTCGGCGCCCCAGCCGCCGATGATCTCGTCCGGGTCGACCACGTTGCGCTTCGACTTAGACATCTTTTCGATCGAGCCGATCTCGACCGGCCGGCCGTCGGCCTTGTGCCGGGCGCGGCGTTGGCCGTCGGTCTCGTCGATCTCCACCTCGGCCGGGGCGACCCAGCCGCCGTCCGGGCCCTTGTAGGTCTCGTGCACGACCATGCCTTGCGTGAAGAGCCCCGCGAAGGGCTCGTCCAGGCCGGCATGGCCGGTCGCCCGCATGGCGCGGGTGAAGAAGCGTGAGTAGAGCAGGTGCAGGATCGCGTGCTCGACGCCGCCGATATACTGGTCGACCGGCAGCCAGCGATCGACCGCCGACAAGGTCGTCGGCTCCGCCTCGTTCCACGGATCGGTGAAGCGGGCGAAATACCAGGACGAGTCCACGAAGGTGTCCATCGTGTCGGTTTCGCGCCGGGCCGGGCCGCCGCAGGACGGGCAGGCGACGTGCTTCCAGGTCGGGTGGTGGTCGAGCGGATTGCCCGGCCGGTCGAAGGTGGCGTCGTCGGGGAGGCGCACCGGCAGGTCCGCGGCCGGGACCGGCACGACGCCGCAGGCCTCGCAATGGATCATGGGGATGGGGCAGCCCCAGTAGCGCTGGCGCGAGATCAGCCAGTCGCGCAGGCGGTAGTTCACCTGGCGGGTGCCCTGCGGGGCGCCGTCGACGGTGCGGGACTCCAGTTCGGCCGCGACCGCGTTCTTGGCGGCCTCCACGTCGAGGCCGTCCAGGAAGCCCGAATTGAAGATCGTGCCCTCGCCCACGTAAGCCGTGTCGCCGACCGCGAAGGCGGCCGGGTCCGCTCCCGGCGGCAGCACCACCGGGACCACGGCGAGATGGTATTTTCGGGCGAAGTCCAGGTCACGCTGGTCATGCGCCGGGCAGCCGAAGATGGCGCCGGTGCCGTAGTCCATCAGGATGAAGTTCGCCACGAAGACGCGCAGCGTCGCGCCGGGGATCAGCGGATGCTTCACCGTCAGCCCGGTGTCGTAGCCTTCCTTCTCGGCCGTCTCCAGGACGGCGACCGAGGTGCCCATCTGGCGGCAGCGCTCCTGGAAGGCGGCGAGGCCCGGGTCGCGCGCGGCGCAGGCCTTCGCCACCGGGTGGTCCGGGGCGACCGCCAGGAAGGAGGCGCCGAACAAGGTGTCCGGGCGGGTGGTGAAGATCTCGACGGTGCGGGCGCCGTCCGGCGCCGGCGTCTCGAACTCGAAGCGGACGCGCAGGCCCTCGGACTTGCCGATCCAGTTGCGCTGCATCAGGCGCACCTTGTCGGGCCAGCGGTCGAGCCCGTCCAGCGCGGCGAGCAGGTCGTCGGAATAGTCCGTGATGCGGAAATTCCACTGTTCCAGCTCGCGCTGCTCCACGACCGCGCCGGAGCGCCAGCCGCGCCCGTCGATCACCTGCTCGTTGGCCAAAACGGTCTGGTCGACCGGGTCCCAGTTGACCTTGGAACGGCGCCGATAGACGAGGCCGGCCTTGAAGAAATCGATGAACAGCTTCTGCTGGTGGCGATAGTAGCTCGGGTCGCAGGTCGCGATCTCGCGCGCCCAGTCGAGCGACAGGCCCATCGTCTTCAGCTGCGACTTCATGGTGGCGATGTTGGCGTAGGTCCAGGTCGCCGGATGCACCTTGTTCTGGATGGCGGCGTTCTCGGCGGGCAGGCCGAAGGCGTCCCAGCCCATCGGATGCAGCACGTTGTGGCCGCGCGCCCGCTTGTAGCGGGCGACCACGTCGCCCATGGCATAGTTCCGCACATGGCCCATGTGGATGCGGCCGGACGGATAGGGAAACATCTCGAGCACATAGTATTTCGGGCGCGGGTCGTCGTTCGCCGTGCGGAACACCTCCGCCTCGTCCCAGGCCTTCTGCCAGCGAGGTTCGGCCTCGCGTGGATTGTAGCGCTCGTTCGCCATGATGTTCCGTTCTATGCTGGGCACGTTGCGGCCCGCGGGGCCTTCTCCGCCCCCCGTCGACGGCCGATACGGTGCCGGCGCCACGCCGGACCTCTCGCCGCCGCGGCGGGACCATCACCAGAAATGCGAGCGAGGTCAATGGGACGCGTCGATTCCGCCCGGCCCGCCATGCTACAGGGTCATGATGATACAGGGCCGATGGTTACCAGAACAGCGTTGATCGGACACGCATGAGCGAGCTCGCCGCCCAAGTCCCCGCCCGCATCGCCGAGATCCGCCGCCGCATCGAGCGCGCCGAGCGCGCCGCCGAGCGGCCGGCCGGTTCGGTCACCCTCGTCGCCGTGTCGAAGACCTTCGAGGCGGACGAGATCCGCCCGGCGATCGAGGCCGGGCAGCGCGTGTTCGGCGAGAACCGCGTGCAGGAGGCGAAGCGCAAATGGCCGGCGCTGAAGGCGGAGACGCCCGACCTCGAACTGCATCTGATCGGGCCGCTGCAATCCAACAAGGCGCGCGAGGCGGTGGAGCTGTTCGACGTGATCGAGACGGTCGACCGGGAGAAGATCGCCGCCGCGCTCGCCGCCGAGATCGCCCGGGTGGGGCGGCGGCCGCGCCTGCTCGTGCAGGTGAACACGGGCCTCGAGCCGCAGAAGGCCGGCATCGATCCGCGCGAGGCGGTCGCCTTCGTGGCGCGCTGCCGTGATGTGCACGGCCTCGCCGTGGAGGGGCTCATGTGCATCCCGCCGGAGGACGAGCCGCCCGGCCCGCATTTCGCGCTGCTGCGCAAGCTTGCGGGGGAGGCCGGTGTCGCGGTCCTGTCGATGGGCATGTCATCCGACTTCGAGATCGCGATCGGCCTCGGCGCCACCCATGTGCGCGTCGGCAGCGCCATCTTCGGGACCCGGCCGCGGCCGCCGGAACCGGCCTGAATTTTGTTTCGGTTCCGAAAATATCGACCCGATACGAGACTCGTGGACGGCCGTTCGGCCCTTGTTTCGAGGCGGAATACCGGGCGAGCGGATCGCCCGTCCTCGGCCTCCGCAACCGGCCTGGCGCGGCCGGGCTCATCGCTCAGCGGCCGATCACCATTACGGCTTCGCGTCCTGCGAGCTTCAGGATGTGCAGCATATCCTTGGTAGAGACCGCGACGCAGCCCGCGGTCGGCGTGCCTTCCGGCCGGGTGAGATGCAGGAAGATGGCGCTGCCGCGCCCGAGCGACCGGCGGCTCAGATTCCAGTCGAGCACGACCACCACGTCATAGACGCCGTCCTCCCGGCGGATCGTCTCGTGCGAGGCGCGGCAGGGCAGGCGGACCGGCCGGTTGTAGCGGCCGTCGGCGGGATCGTCGCACCAGCCGGCGTCGGGCGGAGCGGGCGCGAGCGGCAGGCGCGACCGCGGCCGCCGCAAGCGGTCCGTCCGGTACCAGCCGGAGACGAGCCGCATGCGCCCGATCGGCGTGGCGCCGTCGCCCTCCCGCTTGAAGGCCGTGAGCCCGGACCGGCCGAGCCGGCAGGGAAAGGCATGCGGCCCGATCAGGACAAGTCCTTCGGTCGGGCGTCCGGGTCGCGGGCGCAGGCGAATCAGGGTCGGGGATCGGCCACGCGGCAAGGCTGACGCTTCCGGTTTGACGGCGGGCCGTTATCACTGCATGAAATGCTAAGGACGCCAAGGGGCTGGGGCCGATCGGGCGGAACCGGGGCGGGTCCTGCCGGTTGCCTTGCGCCCGGCAAGGAACGATGGTCTCTTGACGGCCTGCCGAACCGGTCGCCCATGACCGGGCCACGTGTGAAGCGGCCCCTCCGGCCGCCCGCTGTAAAGGATTATGAGTCATGGCGGCGCGCAAGATCCTCATTTGCGACGATGACACGGACCTGCGCGAAGGCCTCGTCGAGCAGCTCTCCCTCTATGAGGAGTTCGAGACGGCGCAGGCCGACACCGCCGCCAAGGGCGTGCAGGCCGCGCGCAACGACCATGTGGACCTGCTCATCATGGATGTGGGTTTGCCCGACATGGACGGGCGCGAGGCAGTCAAGCTGTTGCGCAAGAACGGATTCAAGTCGCCGATCATCATGCTGACCGGGCACGACACGGACTCGGACACGGTGCTCGGCCTGGAGGCGGGCGCCAACGACTATGTGTCGAAGCCGTTCAAGTTCGCCGTGCTGCTCGCCCGCATCCGCGCGCATATGCGCCAGCACGAGCAGACCGAGGACGCCACCTTCGCGATCGGCCGCTATACGTTCCGGCCCTCCGCCAAGCTGCTCGTCGACGAGCGCGGCGGCAAGGTGCGGCTGACCGAGAAGGAAACCTCGATCCTCAAATATCTCTACCGCGCGGGCGAGCGGGCGATCTCGCGCGACGTGCTGCTGCACGAGGTCTGGGGCTACAATTCCGGCGTCACCACGCACACGCTGGAGACCCACATCTACCGGCTCAGGCAGAAGATCGAGAAGGATCCGTCGAATGCGGAGCTTCTCGTGACCGAGTCCGGCGGCTACAAGCTCGTTCCTTGAGGCCGCGGCCGGCGCGCCGGGCGGCCTGCCCGGCGACAAGGGGGCGCGTCCGCGCCGTCACGGGGGACGGATGGCCGGCGGACCGCGAGGTCCGTCGGACGCGATACGGGGGGTTGCGACGCAGCCGGGGGCATGACACTCGAGAGAGACATCGACGTACTGAAGCAGATCCCCTTCTTCGCGGAGTTCCCCACGGAGCCGTTGAAACTGCTCGCCTTCGGTTCGGATTCCCACGACCTGCCGGACAAGACCACCTTGTTCAAGGCAGGCGAGCGGGCGGACGGCGGCTATGTGGTGATGAACGGCCGGGTCGACCTGGTGGCGGACGTGGTCGCCGGCCGCGGCGTGGTGGCGAGCCTGCCGCCCGGCACGCTGATCGGCGAGATCGCGCTGATCGTCGAGACGTCCCGCCCGGCCGACGCGGTCACCGTCGGCCGCACCCGCGTGCTCTATATCCGCCGCCCGCTGCTCCGCCGCATCCTCGACGAATATCCCGACACGGCGCGCATGGTGTACCGGCAGTTCGCCGACCGGGTGGCCGGCATCGGCCCCGAGGTCGGCCGCATCGCGGACTTGATGGGTGGCGCCGAGGAGTAGCGCCGCCGCTCGCGCGGATCATCCGCGGCGAGCCGGCGCCCCGCCGCCACCCTCTCAGGCGAGGATCCGCTCCATAACCCGCACCATGCGCCGGCCGAACTCGGCGGTGTCCTCCGGCACTTCGCCGTCGAGGATGCGCGCCTGGCCGTAGAGGAGATGCGCCGCGTCCTCGAGCGCGCTCTTGTCGGTATCGGCGAGGTGGCGGGCCATGCCTTTGACGAGCGCGTGGCCGGGATTGATCTCCAGGATCGGCTTCGTGGCCCCGCCGGAGCCCTGCTGGGCGCGGGCGAGGATCTTCTCGAACTCCCGGTCCGGCCCGAAATCGGGGGCGACCAGGCAGGCGGGGCTCTCCGCGAGCCGCTTCGACACGCGGACGTCGCCGACGCGGCCGGCGAGCGTTTCCTTGAGATAGGCGACCACGGTCGCCACCTCGGCGTCGCGCGGCGCGTCCGCCTCGGGCTTCGGCTCGGTCAGCGGGATCGCGTCGAGGTCGGCCGCGCCCTGCGTGATCGACTGGAAGGGCTTCCCCTCGTAGCCGAGCGCGGTGCGCACCCAGAACGGGTCGACCGGGTCGGTCAACAGCAGCACCTCCACGTCGCGCGCGCGGAAGCCCTCCAGATGCGGGCTCGCGGCGGCGCGCTCGGGCGTGTCGGCGAGCACGTAGAAGAGGCGCGTCTGGTTCTCCTTCAGATCGGCGACCACCTCGGCGAGCGAACGCGTGCCGGCGCCGGACTTGGTGGTGCGGAAGCGCACGATCTTGAAGAGTTCGTCGCGCCGGTCGCTCTCCTCATAGAGCCCTTCCTTGATCACGGGCCCGAACGCGTCCCAGACCTTGGCATAGGCCTCCTCGTCGTTCTCGGCGAGGCGGGCGAGTTCGCCGAGGAGCTTCGTCGTCACCGCCTTGCGGATGGCGTCCAGCATCGGATTGGCCTGCAGCATCTCGCGCGACAGGTTGAGCGGCAGGTCCTCGCTGTCGATCACGCCGCGCACGAAGCGCGCCCAGGAGGGCAGGAGATTGGCCTCGTCGGTGATGAAGATGCGGCGCACATAGAGCTTCACGCGGCCCTTGCGCTCCGGATCGAACAGGTCGAACGGTTTCATGCTCGGGACGAACAGCAGCACCGAATATTCGTAGCGGCCCTCGGCGCGGTAATGCAGCGTCAGCGAGGGCTCGTCCCACTGGCCGGAGACGGTGCCGTAGAAGTCCTTGTACTCCTCCGCCGTGATCTCGGACTTCGGCTTCATCCACAGCGCGGAGCCGTCCGCGAGTTCCTTGTAGGCGTCCTCGCCCGCTTTCACGAGGCGGATCGGCACCGGGACATGGGCGGAATATTCGTTGATCACCCGCTCGACGGTCGCCTCCTCGGCATAAGTCGCGCTGTCCTCCTTCAACTTCAGCAGCACGCGGGTGCCGCGCGCCGGTGCCGCGGCGAGGTCGGCCGGGGCCACGTCGAAGCGGCCGGCGCCGTCGGAGCGCCACGTCCAGGCCTCGTCGGATCCGGCCTTGCGGCTCGTCACCTCGACCTCGGAGGCGACCATGAAGGCCGAATAGAAGCCGACGCCGAACTGGCCGATCAGGTTCGACCCTTCCTTGCCCTCGCCGAGCTCGTCGAGGAAGGCGCGCGTGCCCGAGCGGGCGATGGTGCCGAGATGGTCGATCAGCTCCTGGCGGGACATGCCGATGCCGTTGTCGATCACGGCGAGCGAGCGGGCGGCCTTGTCGAGCTCGAGCGTGATGCCGAGGGCCGCGCCGTCCGCGGTCAGTTCGGGCTTCGCGAGCGCGCTGAAGCGCAGCTTCTCGCAGGCATCTGCGGCGTTGGACACGAGTTCGCGCAGGAAGACGTCGTGGTTGGAATAGACCGAATGCACCATGAGGCCGAGCAGTCGGGAGACCTCGGCCTGAAACGCATGGCTTTCGGGCTTGGCGTCGAGTGTATCGGTGCTCATGCCGGACGTTCCGTCTCTTGGGCGCCGCGAGCGCGGCGAAGGGAAGGGGAGGCCTGCGCTCGAGCGCGGCGCGCGCCTTGATATCGTCGAGCCGGCCAGGCGTTTCAAGCGGCGGCCGGGGGCACGACGTGGGCTCGCGGCGGTCCCATTCAGGGGCGCACCAGCGAGCATCCGGCAGGCGGACCAAGTCTCACCTGTCGAACCGTAGCCGACCGGTCGCTCCGTCCTGCGCATGACGCCGCGGATCGGACCGCGCGCCGGCCGGATGCTGCGTAAGCGATGCGGCTGTCCGGCGCCGGACAGCCGCGTAAAGCCACTATTAACCTTAACGATATATGTTCTTTCCACCTTGCGGAGGTCGGAACCATGGCCGGCGACGTCGTTGAACGCCCTATCCTCGACACCTACCAGGACATCGACGTGGCGATCCGCCACCTGCGTCCCCACGTCGCCGACCGGAAGCAGCTCTGGCGCCTGCTGGTCGCGCATTTCACGGTCGACCTCGACATCCTCGCGATCGCGATCGGCCGCGCCTGAGACGGGGCCGCGACCGGCGGGCAGCCGGATCCGTCACGGGCGGCGGCACCTGGATCGTCGCGGAGACGGGCGGCCATCGGATCCGCCCTGGCGGCCGTACCGGCCCGATCCCGTGCCGTCGGCGCACAACCGGCCAGCCCCGGCGGGCGTCGCATCCCGAGCGAAAGCCTTCGCCGCTCGCCAGCCCCGCTGCCCGCGCGCTTTGGCTTGACAGCCCCCTCGGCACCACCCTAAATGCCGCCCGAACCGTCGGATCCCCCATGATCCGCCCGGAACCGGGGCTGTAGCTCAGATGGGAGAGCGCTGCAATCGCACTGCAGAGGTCAGGGGTTCGATTCCCCTCAGCTCCACCAAAAAGCTCTTTTCGTCCAGATAGTTGGACGAGCAAGAGCGGCGTTTATCTCCGTTCGTCTTGGTCTGCCACAACCTTGTCACAAGGATTGGCAGCACATGGCTTCGATACGGCGTCACGGCTCAAAATGGCAAGCTCAGATAAGACGGAAAGGCCACTCGTCTGTTACACGTTCATTTTCTACTAAGGAGCTAGCTCAGCGTTGGGCTCGCGACCAGGAACGAAAGATTGAGTTAGGCACGATCTCGAGTTCCGAGTTGGCGGACGGAGGCACGACGCTTGGCGAAATCCTTCAGCGTTACCAGCTTACGGTTACTCCGATGAAGAAAGGTTTCTCGTCGGAGATCTACCGACTCAAGGCGATGATTCGTCATCCGATAGCTGAGTTACGCCTCTGTAAGCTAAGCACTAGCGATGTGGCGGATTACAGAGACGAGCGGCTTCGCACAGTAAGTTCCAGCACTGTCCGCCGTGAGCTTGCAATACTTCACCATTGCTTAGAGGTGGCTCGCATCGATTGGAACTCGACAGCTCTACCCAACCCGATCGGAGCCATCAGGTCACCTAAAGCAGCAAGGAGCCGAAGCCGACGACTGTCAGCCGAAGAGGCAGAGATGTTACTAGCCGCTGTGCGGGTCAGTCGGGTTTGGTATTTGGCACCATTGGTCGAGCTTGCGATTGAGACCGCCATGCGGAGGTCTGAATTGCTCGCGCTATCGTGGGCCGCTTTAGACCTCGAGCGCCGAACTGTCTTGCTTCCCGACACGAAGAATGGCTATCCTAGGGCTGTGCCTTTATCAACAACGGCTGAAGCTATATTGCGGAACTTAAGACCTCGATCAGATCCATTAGTCTTCCCAGTCACACCAAACGCGCTGCGGCTTTCTTGGGAGAGACTGACGAAGAAGATCAATCTGACGGACTTTCATTTTCATGACCTTAGACATGAGGCGATCAGCCGTATGTTCGAGAAGGGACTTTCATTGCCTGAGGTCGCCTTGATCTCAGGCCACAGAGACTATCGCATGCTGCTTCGGTATACGCATCTCCGTCCGGAGATTGTTGCCCTCAAGTTAGGATGAGATAGGGCCGACTAGCGAGGCGATGGAGTTGACGTGCAGTTCAGGAGGCCATGGCCTGCTGGCGTACGTTTGGCCGCGTCTGTCCGCCCTAGGGTTTTTTGCCGCAGTCCAGGCGCTGGTGTTTCTACACCCTTAGTGACGACTCTAACGTACAGCGCAGGGAAAGCGGGACTACATGCCCAGCGAGCCTATCGGCGGAATTCCTAACTACGAGGTGCCCAGCCCGCTGCAAGCCTTCCCAGGGCCGCCAGGAAGGATGGGATGGAGCTGGGAGGAGATCCGTCCGTATTGGTGAGGGCGAGGCCGGGCGAGTTGCGGGGACCAGGAGTTGACTGGCGGCCGGAAGTCCCCCGCCCATGCCAGCGCCGCCGAGGTGGCCGATGCGGTGAGCAAGTGCGGCACGGCTAGTCGTGCACCTGGGATGCCCTGCTTACGGTGGCGGAGATCTGGTCGACCTCGCCTCTCAGCCATGCGGCATGGGCTTCTTCGTCGGTCATCCCATGTAGCCGCCACAGAAGTGTCTCGCGGACCATGCTGTTGAATTGAGGGTTTAACCCCTTCTTCTCTACTAACTGACCAAGTACGTTGCTTAAGCTGTACCAAGGCCGGGCAAACCAATGGTCCATATCGTTATCCAATACAGCGCGGAGAGCACCTCGCCGTTCATCAGACGACATGCTCTCCACGAAGTTTGATAGGATGACACGGACGATGTGACAGGCACACTCCAGTGCCGTTGTATTGCTTGCCCTCAGGTCCGAGACAAGGCCGTCGATATCGACCTGCCCCTGGAGTGCTTTACTAAGGTCAGGCTGGAAGCCGCACAGGAGAAGTATTAGACAGTCGTCGACATCTCGCCTGTACTGATCGGGGACTCTTCTCTTAAGAAACCCGAACATCGAGGTGCCTCGTCTGCCGCTGTGTCAGTAGACAATCACAGCACGCAGCCTACCGCAAGGCTTCGGCCGTTACCGGCTGCGGGAAATGGCGCGGCAGTTCCATCGGCACCGGACTGCGCTTTTGGCGCTCGAACTCTAGGATAGCTTGGTGGACGCTATTCAGGGGCACACTCTCTAGGGAGTTGCGGGCCGGTACAGGCACCCGACTGTAAGGATGGTGCGTGAGGCGCTGCTTAAGCTGGATAGCGTCTTGGACGGGCAGTGATGGTCATGCTTGGGCTGTCCGTGCGAGTAGGCGGCCTGGAGGCACATGGGCCGTCTGAGACCCCGCGTAACAGCATGGGGCCTCAGAGGGGCCTGATGAGGCCACCGAGCGCAATAGATTGCGTAATAGCTAATACGACCCCGGCTAACGGTGGGCTGCTGGCTGCCCTTCAGTGCGACATGAGACTCCTAAAGCCCTGCGTAATAGCATGTACCGCTCGCTATACAGAGGGACAGTGGCCTGACGAGTGCAGCGAGAGCGCCACCAATAGGTAACGTAATATAGTAAACTACCGCATGACGGTGACATGGTGAGTCCCTTCATGGTGACGACGATCGGTCTATAAGGAACCCATCACCTAGCACTCTCTACGCTGCACCCTCACCCAGGCAATACCCTGCTTAAGGCACAAGGGCGAGGCCCATACCATATGATATTAGGATAGCTAAGGATTAGCTGAACGATATCAAGGTCATGTAAGAGGCAGCATCGCAGTACAATCTGAGTAGACAGATACCCAAAGTTTAACTAAGACACCTAGACTAGGTACCCCAGGATGTCCTAGGATCCTTAGCGAGTATTCAAACGCACTCCGACGGACACTGACAGGGATGTCCCAAACAGGATGGGGGTCTCCGAGTGGATGGTTTCCCCAGCCGTTCTCACAAGGCATTGATACACGAGTCGTGCATCAGCGACACCAGAATAATAATATTATCAATGCCTTACACGCCAAAGCCTTAATGAAAGAGTACACTCTAAGAGCAAATGCATACCGTAAGAAAGTCTCCCTTAACACTGCTAGACCGGCCCTGTGGGACCGGAAAGACCACTAAGATGCTAAGCTCATTCAACGCAACCGAGCGATATCTGGTCGTTACCCCAACTCTCTCTGAAGTCGACCGCATCATAAGGGATAGTAACGTGGACTTCGTTCAACCGACCAACACCGGACAATATGATACCAAAGCTGATTCTCTGGGAGAATTGCTGAGGTGCGGCCTTAACATTGCCACCACCCACGAGCTATACCTCTCCATCGCCCATCATTGCAAAGCTGGGTTACTGGACCATTATCACATTTGGATTGATGAAGTCCCAACGCCCCTACATATGTTGGAAGGTCCTAAGCCAACATCCTGGGAGCAATTCTATCTTGGGAATGGATATGCCACGGTTGATGCCGATGGACGCGTAAGAGCCACTGATCGCTGGGACGCGCATTGCGAGGATGTAGACGATACCCTAAGCATGGGCCTATACAAAGCGGCCAAGGCTGAGTGTCTCTTTGTCGTCAATAATAGCTTCTTCCTGTGGACTATACCGCCCATCTTGTTCACGTCTGGTGCATCCATGACAGTCATGACTTACAGGGCTGGAGGATCTTTGCTGAAGGCTTATCTGGATAAACTAGGCATTTCCTACCACCATGACACAGACCAAACTCAGGAGGCTGAGTTTAAGTCCAGAGCTAGATCACTGATCACCGTCGAGGACATCCCCGGCTTATCGAACATACGGTTCTCTCATAGTCAGCAGACAGCCAATTCTAAGGGTAAGGCTGAACGAGAGCGACGGGTATCGACGGCGTTGGCCAATCTCAGACAGCGTCGACTCAGTGAAGTGTCAGCACGGGATGTCATGGTTACGTGTGCTAAGCGAAACTGGTGGCATAACGGTGATAGTACCGGCACTCAACGGCGCAGACCACGAGCATCGGGTTACTCCCGTGGGTCCCGTATCTTCGATGCCACCTGGGTGAGTAATCAAACCCGTGGAACCAACGATCATATTCATTGCTCCCATCTGATTTATCTTTGGGATCAAAATGTCAATCCAGCGTTCTTAGCGTTCTTAGGGGTCGGTTCCGACTACAACGACTCCTATGCCTTGGCGGAATTGATTCAATGGATCTACAGGTCAAGGGTTCGGCGCGGTGAACCGATCACGCTGTTCCTCCCATCCAGAAGGATGCGTGATCTCTTTGAAGCATGGCTAATCGCCGACTAATAGACGTTGCTCCGGTCTGCTCATAATACTAATCACGATTCACCAAGATCGCGGCAACCCGTCGTTAGGAACAGTGGGCAACCTGAAGGGTTACCTAGAGCGTGTCCGATGTATATTTAAGTATGGACTGCTGACCGAGGCGCACTACACTTCTGCGAGGTAGGCCATGGTGTGAAGCGGGATTCTACAATTCATTCCTTTCCTAGCGCAATATAGACCGATTTATGTTGCCCACTTATGTCTTAATCTCACCCGCGATAAACCTCCGCAGACGCCTGCCACTGAGAAGTGCACCTATTGACTGAATGAAGACCTGTCAATAGGCTAACGGCTAGACTTTTTAGACTCAGAATGATTGACATGTCCGATAGCAGAGCGGCACCAGTATCAACAAACAGACGCACGACTCGGATCTTTTTGATTGCGGGGGCTGTCTTTGTGTTATCAGGTATCGTATTCGCCTATGTGCCGGTTGAGAAAGTGGATCCTACTTACACGACGAAGATTTATATGTCCTGGGAGCAATACTATTGTTTGACTGGTAAGACGCCTGGGGGGCCTTATTGCGGATATCGTCAAGAAGCGTACACGGAGAAGAAATCAGGGCTCCGAATGATGATTGAGGGCAAGTTCAAGTGGCTTGGCCTAGACGACCCTTTCTATCAGAAACTGCCTCTATCGCGATGCCAACAAAAGGGCGGTAACGGCGACGGGGACACCAGCGATTATATTTGCGAATGACCCGCTACGGGACAGTGAGGCGCTCCGCATGTCGACTCGTTCTTTTGCCGACTCGGTGATGAATCGCGACGCCGCTAATTGACCTTGCCCAGCCCATCAGGCCTGACACTACTGTTGTAACTGCTTCAGCGTTGGAGCAGGGGTCCCTTGTACCAGGCTCTACGGCGGCCGCGATGATGGCTCGTGTTGAGGTCGTTGGGTGTGATTCGGCTCCGGATGAATTGCCGCATCTAAGACCTCTTGGCTGACGCTTGATGCTTTACCCCGAGAATGGGAATTTCTAGTGCGATCACAGTTGATGAGAAGCCGACAGGTCATCCGGTAAACACCATGGCCGATCAGCTGGCCGAGGCGATGCTAGGTGGCGTCGGATGCCGAAACATTCGGTACAGACTTACGAGAGTTCTATCGATCTATAAGGAGACTCGCCTACCCCCCCACCCCGACTTGGAGACCGGGCTTTACGCCATCTAATTGATTATTTAGCATCCAACTTGAGTCAATATCCGGTTATAGTTATGCACTATGCGAATAACTAGGACGATGCCTTTTTTATCTTCGCCTTCAAGAAAACGACCTTGACAGAGAACGCTGGATAAAGGCCGTCTTTGCCCTTCTCAAGGGTATTTACGTTAAGTACCAGTCGGGGCTGGTCGGCGTCCCAGTACCAATTTGCTACGCCATTGGTTGCATCTGTGCTAAGGAATATTCCGAAGTATTTAGTGTCTGGAAGTCCATTGCAGTACTTCTCGGTCCAGATGATCGGCAGGTGAGTCGGGTTATCGATCCGTTCCCCCTCGCCTTCCTTCGGCCATTTACAGTCAATCCGATCGATCTCAAGTTTGCTTAGCTTCTCGTCAATACGATAGTCCACGTATCCATCTAATTGAGCAACCGCGGCCCAACCGGTTTTGGCGATGTCATCTCGATACTTATACAACACGCCGATTGCCGAAGTAGCGAGCGCTAGCACCGATAGAGCCCGCGCTAAGCCCCAAGCTGAGGTCCGGGGATTCTTAGGGTGCCCTGGGGGAGGGCTGCCATTTCCGCGAGCATCATCGTCGCCGTGCATCTGCGTTACGCCCCCCGTAGGTTGAAACCTTCGACTTCAGTTAGCTTGCCTCTAAAGCTTTGTAAGCGCTAGCCCCTTGCAGTCAAGCTTCTGGTAAAATTCGACGGCAATTGGAGCGGCAGTTGCAACCGTTATGAGCTATCGCCCCGCTGTAAGACCGGGTTGGGCAGTTCAAAATGGCATAGAGGCAGGGCCGATGAGACATCTTCCTCGTTAGGGTACACCTAGGCGAGACGTTCACGTGAGACAGTTTCAGCGTCTCAATTGGGTCATATTGACATTTCTGAGACACCATGTGAGCATGGTCTAGACCCATACGACACAGAAGCGAGACCCAGACCATGACCACGAGCTACGGGTATGCCCGCGTCAGCACCACCGACCAGGACCTCACCATCCAGCGTGAAGCCCTCCAGGCCGCTGGCTGCTCCGTCATCAGTGAGGAGAAGGTCAGGGGCACGAGCCGTCAGGGAAGGACCGAGTTGGAGATCCTGCTCACGTTCCTCCGCAAGGGCGACACGCTCGTGGTCACCAGGATAGACAGGCTCGCTCGCTCTATCGGGGACCTTCAGGACATCATCAGGGCCGTGAAGGCCAAGGGAGCGTTCCTCAAGGCCACTGAGCAACCCATCGACACGAGCACGGCAGCGGGGAAGGCGTTCCTCGACATGCTCGGAGTGTTCGCCGAGTTCGAGACCAACCTCCGCAGGGAGCGGCAGATGGAGGGGATCGCCAAGGCCAAGGAGGCGGGAGTGTATAAGGGCCGTCCAGCGACCATCTCAGCGGAGAAGGTCAGGGAGTTGAAGGACCAGGGCATGGGTCCGACTGAGATTGCGAAGGCGCTCGGGATCGGCCGGGCGAGCGTGTACAGGGCCATGAAGGAAATATCTGAATTTAGTTTGCGGCTGCCAGCCTGAAGCCATTCGATCAAAAAGTGGAAAGGTCACTCATCGACGCCACGATGCAGCTGTTCTCGATTTCAAGGTGTATCGAACAGTTGTTACGGCTTCCTCGCGTTCTCTCGGTCCCGTCCCGTCCTTCGGGAGATTTTGCGTCGATGAATTGGATCGCCTTTGTTCGAGACCGAAAGGGAGCGGACGAATGTTTGGCCAAGCTTGCCTCCTTGCATCAAACCAGGTGGACGAGTGGGATGCAGTTGCTCGAGCTGGTGCTGCGTTAAGTTTACGCGCCGACCCAGGCAGTGAAGAGGTCGCTGGGCTAGTGACTCCCGCTACGTCTCAGCTAAGCTAACCCCGTCAACTTCGGCGTTTTAACGGGGAAAGATCATGAGACCGTTTCTCGCTCTAGCATTGATAGCGTGCTTTTCGACTGCGGCCATCGCGGCCGAGCAAGTCAAGAAGAAGGATCTTCCGGGTCGACTTCTCCCTTTTTCTGAGAATACGATCGCTGTGCAGCAGATTTGCGACAGCCGCGTCGCTCCATGGTACCAGTGCGATGCAATTTGCCCGGTCGGATACACAGGAAACGCAGCATTTTCAGAGTACGTCTATAACTTACCTGGAAGCGGTGCGGAGAAAAGCTTTAAAAGCTTGCCGATTTACGGGCCGGGGATAACCGATCCAAATGGGACTTGGTACGCTACTCAACCCGCCGAAAAAGGTCCGAGCTATGCCACGGACCTTGAGGCCGCGAGGGTAACAATCTACTGCACCCCCAACAAGTAGGCGACACGCTGGCTCCGCGCTGTGCTTCGGCATCAGCCGGAGCCTTCCAGCAGGAACTGGAGACGACGGGCACGCGCCGACTTGTAGGGGCTCGCGGCCAGATGCTTGAAGGTCGTGGCTGAGATGGTCAGGTTGGACCGCATCGCCCGTTCTGAACAGGCCCTCCTGGCATCCCATGCAGAAGGCCGTCAGAGACACGCTATTGGGCTTCACTGCCGCCAAATGCTAGGCGCAGGCCGAGGCAACGAAGGCCGCTCAAAGGGCCGGCATAGCCCACGCCAAGGAGCAGGAGCCTACCAGCTACAAGGGGCGCAAGCCTTCCTACACAAGGGAATAGTTAGCGGAGAGCATGGCCGCAATTGCCGACGGGCAGGGAGTGGTGACGGTGGCCAAAGCTACTGGGCTGAGAAGGCAGACGGTCTATCGCATCAAAGAAGATCCTGCCGCAGCCTGTGCCAGCCTAAACGTCTAAGGCATCTGAGGGGCGCCCCACTCAGTCGAGCTTTATCCTACTAACAGTTTCCCGCAGCATCGTTTCCTCAAAATCAATCCGATCCCGTTCCTCACCCATTTGTATTTCTTTCTCCATGGACAATAGCAATGGTATCCATTCTCCGATCGCAAACGCGAATTCGGCAGTCGGATGATTTAACCACCTGTATGAAGTGGATCGGTAGTTTTCCTTAAAATAAGACAGACTAAGTGCCATTTCGCCGTCGAATGACATACTGATGTCGCGGAAATCCTCTCCCGCAATGTGCCGGTCATTGATTGAAAACCTAAACCGATGTGACCGATAGTTGAATTCGATCACGTTTGCCTCGATATCGTCTGTTATTTTTGGGGCGCCGAATTCAATATATGCAACGTGCTGGTCTGGCTCTGGTTCTTCGTCGAGCATACGTATATGCCCAGCCACTAGTTCCAGCGCTTCAGCTACGCCGGACATCTCCACCAGCTTGAGGGCGCGAGCAATCGTCCTTCTGTTCTCTTTGGCTTCAACAGAAGACGCAACCTTCCGACGCTTCAGGAGGTCGTCTCTATATTCCCTGAGCTGCCGAATTAGCTTCGTCTCTGGGGAGCTCTCGTCGTCATCACCGCCTGTCATAGTTACCTCTATGTGCAGCTGCCTAGTCCATTCTCGGTTGCTCCACCATCAAGCGGGGAGTGGGCGACAGTTTGAATTGCTTTCCGCGAACACGAACTTTAGGCCGAGGGTTCCGGCATGGTCGCAGTAATGCGCTTACGCCGGGACCCTCTCGCGATGTCGGAAGATAAGGTAGTAGGTGGAGCAGTGTCAAAAGGGACGGCATAGTGTAGCCAGTGTACGGCTCACAATGTGACCAAGGCGGACGTTCGCTCATAGCGGGGGAGGAAAATGACCGGCTCAAGAATAACGATTCGTTTCGGGGGCGGAGGCGCGGACTCTTGGAATGACGAGCTTTTGGATAGATTTTGCGCTCCAGAGGTAAGCACCCTTACTCACGTTGACGCACCGGAGCTGTCCGAATCCGAACCTTATTTCGCAACCTTCTTCCTGAATCGGATCTTCCGGCATGTTGGCGACCTGATACCAGACGATGTTGGTATTATGCTGGGAGTGCTGCTCCGACGCGTGGCCGAAGCGAACCGAAGCTATATGATCGGTCGTGACAAAGCGCTGATCTACGTTGGTCATGCGACCAATAATCACATCGATGAGTTAATGCTATCGATCGGCCAATTCGAACAGTGCATTGCTTCAGCCAGAATAGCCTTTGATATCTCAGTATCTATTCAGATGATATCCGAGAAGCTGAAGGAACGTCCCAAGCGTAGGCCGTTGCATGAGCGAATCGCCAACATAGACAATGCTATTAAACACTTCGACGAGTGGCTGGCTCTGGGTAACTCACCCTATGGGAAAGCGCCTTTGTGGCTCACGCCCACCGGCATCAGAGCTGCGAGACAAGAGCCCAGACCCGGGAAACAGGTGCCCGAACGACCTATACACCTCAGCTATCGGCGCCTTGCACACGCGATCGAATGTCTCCAAAGAAGGGCGAAGTTCGTATCATCAGGAGTGTTCAGTCAACTCGAAGATCTAAACGGTCAAGAGCTGCCTAGATGGGGCTCGTCCTATTCGCCTCAATCTAAAGGTACCGAAGCGACTCCCGCCAGCGGTCAGGGATTGCCGCCCACCGCTCCGGCCAACTAGCCTTCACCCGAGGAGACGGATGGTCGGACCGCACTATGGGAAGTCCTATACCTTCAAGGAAATAAGCGCTATGAGCAGCCTCTAGTCCCACTAAGACGCACACCTTCAAGTGGGGTAATAGGCCTACCAGACGAGCGAGGTGAGCGAGCCCCTCTGAGCGCTCTTGACGCGTTATATGAATAGTTCCATTCCAGGCAGGGATGGTATTCCAGGTCACGGTCAACTTGCGAGGGATACCAGCAGCTTCCATAAAGCGGTAGGTGGCCTCTGCACTGCGGTCATCGTTGTCCCGGCTGATGAATGTTGACTTAGTGGTCGCTGGTCCTGGCTTCTCGAAGAGGAACAGGATCGAGGCCGCAACCCCTCCATCGTCTGGGTCGAAGTCGGGGACATATCCTATGTTAAGCGATCGCAGCTCTTGGACATAAGCCACCAGCGGTGCCATATGACTAGCGGACAATCGCGCTCGCTTACACGCTATCTCGCTTGCTAGCGCTAGTGTTCTCATCCTTGTCCCGAATGCCTTACTGTTGATCGGATGAACTAGGGCTATTCAGTTCAGCGCTCTTCTGATTTGAATCAAGGTAAAGCCCTGCCAGCCAGCGGAGCCAGCTTGCTCCTTGGCTAACCGTGAGGATGGCCACATCAATCGGGGGCTCAACAGGATCGTGTTCACCTTGCTCGTGCCTGTAGAAATGGGCAGCGTCGACCCATTGCTCAAAGCTGTTGACACATTTGTATAACGAGCGCCTCGCGGTATCGTCGTAGGTAAGAGAAGAACCCACTATAGTAGGTAAATAGCGCCGGACATGATCCTTGGTAAGCTTATCAGCCTTAGTAATTAGTAGCTTAAAAACGATCTCGCAAGCACCGAAGACCTGTCTAATTGCGTTCTTGCCTGACGTTGGATTGGAATCTAGGGCGGCAATAGCTTGCTCGAAGCAGTCCCGGGCCCCAGCAAACCGCGAATCTCCGAGACCAGCGATGGTCGCGTTGATGGTGCGCTGGAATGCAGTGTCTACGTGGAGATGAACACCACCGAGTTCGTCTAGCACATATTGCATCGACTCCTCGCGGAATATACGCTCAACACCTGTCTGCCACTCGACCGCCTGACGCCCTAGTCGATTGCCTTGTCTAAGCATCTTTGCAATCAGGGTAATCGAGTCTAAGACGTCGTTTATCTCGACACTCTCGAAGAACCGCCGATATAGTATACCATAACCTCCGACCGGAACTTCCACTCCAAGTTCGCGTTCGAGCAAGTCATAGACTTTGTATTGTGCATCTTCCAGACTTAAAGCTTTGAACAGCCTGTATATACGTAACCTCATCCGAGCGCTGTCGGAACGTGTGCTCGGCGGTTCAACATGTACATGAGTGAACCGCTGGCCGCGCGGCTTGCCGTCGTCTGTGCTCATAATGATCGCAACGTCGCTTCGACTGGTAGGCCATCACACAGGTGGCGGGAGCCGATTTGTACAGGGCAGGTCCGCTTTTGGCTATGGTTCGGTAATGCTGGATCCTGGGCCGCGCCGTTGGTATGCAGACTGGTGGGTAGGGCTGCGCGACGACAGGGGGTGTGTCCCCCTTATACGCAACCTTCGATTGACGAACCTTGCGTCTTAAGTGTGGGTCTCGCGATGATGGCGATAGTAGTGTGCACATGCGGCGCAGCCTATGAACGGACGGAGGTAAAGTTTCCGTTGCGAGATAAGGACAGTTTCAGGTGTGAGGTGTGTGGTCGTGAGCTAGAGACCTGGAACAGAACCAGAGCCCCCAACTTTAAGCTATTGGTCGATCGACGGGGCGACGAAAAGCCATAAAGCGTCAGAGGAACTGTGCGCACTCTGAGCTGAAGCGTTGGCACACTCCCGCCACACCGGATCGTCAAATGACGAGTAGGTCCGCCGTAACCCAACTTGTCATCGGGGGCTTGTCGAGGCGGTGCGCCTCCCTTATCATCGGTGCATCAGACTGAGAAGACAGAGGAAAAACGCTACGCAGCCGCCCGAACCGTCGGATCCCCCATGATCCGCCCGGAACCGGGGCTGTAGCTCAGATGGGAGAGCGCTGCAATCGCACTGCAGAGGTCAGGGGTTCGATTCCCCTCAGCTCCACCAATCCAGAATTCGAGGCCGTCCAACGGCGTCCGTCCGGCCCTCTATCCTAACCTCCTCGATCCGTTTCGCCGTCTACCGGCCGATGCGTGATGCCTGGATCGATCGAAGAAGCGCTCGAATCGTCTGATCGAGGCGAGCAAGGCGTTGGGACGTTGTCCGGTCGGCGAAAGCCTTGAGTGTTGTCGATGTGGTCGGTCGATCGCTCCATCGATGTTACCGCCTCGTGTCTCCAATGTCATCGTCTTGTAAGGAAAGCTTTCGACCCGTGGGATGACCGGACAACCGGCGATTTCATCAGGCACTGCGACAATGACATCAGTGTCTTCAACCGGGTTAACACTTGCAAATACCTGCCAAACTGTCCTACGATAACCCAAACAATAACTTGAAAATGGCATGGCGGATGCAGGGCGACGTACCCGCGGCTAAGTCGGCGCTGCGACAGAAACTCTTACGTATTCTGAAATCTGCTGGCGTTTTTCAAGGATGTCGCTGGCTGATGCGCGACCGTGTCCGAATTCTTTGCTATCACGGAACCTGGCTGCTGGAAGATCTATTTCCGGGCGATTCGATGTTCATCCGCCGGAAGACGTTCGCGGACCGTCTCGATTACCTCAAGCGCAGCGGCTTCAATGTCATTTCGCTCGACCGCGCCTTGCAAGGATCGCTTCCACCGGACTCGGTGGTGATCACGATCGACGACGGCTGGTACAGCACGTACCGGGACATGATTCCGGCGCTCAAGGCGGCAGACATGCCGGCCACGATCTATTGCGACACCGGCAACCTGCTGGAACGGAAGCCCTTGTCGCACCTGATGGTCCGCTATTTGAAGCGGATTTTCGCAAGGCCGGGCATGGACTTGCCCGAGGCGGACGAGGCCTTTGCGGTGGCGACCGACCTGTCGCGCACCCCGGCCGAGCGGCTCGACGCCATGCAGCGTTTCGCGGCCCTGCTCGGCATCGATCTCGAGCCGTTCAACACATCGCGCATCTTCGAGTACATGACCGAGACGGAGCTCAGGCACGTGCAGAGCGACGGCTTCTCGGTCGAATTGCACACCCATGGGCATTCCCTTCACGCGTTCGAGCCGGAGAAGGTGACCAACGAGATCGAGCTCAACCGGCAGGAGCTTTCGCAAATCCTGGACAAGCCACCGTCCTCCTTCCGGCATTTCTGCTTTCCGAGCGGCATCACCGATTCCCGCGTGCTGGCGACCCTGCGCTCCTTGGACATCGGCAGCGCGACGACCTTGTCACCGTTCATCGTCGCCCCGAACGCGGACCCGCTCAGCCTGCCGCGGCTCTTGGACGGCGAGCATCTCTCGTCCCTGGATTTCGAGGCGGAGGTGTGCGGGCTCGGGCACGTCGTCAGGACGCTGCGTCGGGCCGTGTCCTGACCCCGGAGTCCTTGCGATCGCGGCCGGCCTCACAGCCGGTTCAAGACATCGGCGAACCGCTTCGCCATGCTCTCGCGGGTGTAGGCGAGCGCCTCGCTCGGCAGGCTCGGCGCCGTCGCGGCTTCCCGGCGGCGACGGCCGAAGCCGAGGATCGCCTGAACGATGCCGGGCTGATCCGTGGGCGACACGATCTCGGCGTCGGCGCCCGCGGATCGCAACAGGTCGGCGACCTCGCTGTAGGGTTCGGCCAGGGCGAGGATGGGGCGGCAGGCGCCGATATATTCGTAGCATTTGGCCGGAACGCTCGCCCGTCGACCCGCGATATGGAGCGCGACCAGCACGTCGCTCCTCCGCATCTCGACCAGCGACCGGCGGTACGAGACCCGGTCCTCGAACATGACGATATCCGAGAGGCCGAGCCTGGCGATCTCCGGCTTCAGTTGTTCCACCGCCTCGTCGTAGAGGCCCATCAGGCGCAGCCGGATGTCGAGGCCCGGCGCCAAGCCTCGCACCTCCGACAAGCCACCGAACAGCGCACGCGGATCCCGCCCGCCGTAGATGTCGCCCGCATGCAGCAGGTCGAGCCCGGCAAAGCCCGACCCGGACGGCTGATCGCTCGGGAAGAAGTCGGGGTCGAAACCGTTCGGGATCGAATGGATGCGCATTCGGGCGGCCGGCGCGGCCGAGACCAGGGCCTTGGCGAGCCCGTCGGTGTTCGCCACGATCGCATCGCACCGGGCCAGCACCATGGACTCGCCGAAGCGATCCATCGCGCTCGGCCGGCGGCCCCATGCCTCGGTGAACCAGGGATCGCGGAAATCGGCGACCCACTTCAAGCCATGGCGAACCTGCAGGTAGCGGCCGAGCCACTGCAGCGCGTGCGGCGGCGTCGAGGTGATCACCGCGGACGGCTTGTGCGTTGCCACCGCCTCGGCGCTCGCCTTGATGGCGCGCATCATCCAGGCGATGCTGCCGAGCCGCGACCCTTCGGGAAACTCGGGCCGGTACTGTGCGAGTCCGGGCGGCACGAGCGCCTCCAGATCGGCGTCGCGCGGCTCATGTTTCGTCGTGGGCGGCGCAACGACCACCACGTCCCACTTGAATTTCGGAAGATGCCGGGCAAGTCCGAGCATCCGGTGGGACGCCACGGCACCCGATGGCGGGAAATGATGGGTGATCAGCAGAACACGTCCTGAGGTCGACAAACGGCTTTCCTCATAACGATGGGATGAACCGACTATCACCCGCACGGAGCTTCATAATCCGCAATTTGTGAGGAGGCCATGGTTCAAGCGAATTTAAGAAGCCCGGAAAAGACTTTGGTCAGGGTAAACGACGCCGACATCCGTTGGCTCGGTCGCCCGACGACGGCGGGCATCACCGTTTCCTCCCGCGGATGTTCCCGGCGCTCCTGAGCGACGGGACTTCGCCGTGCCTCGGGACGGAGACCGGCAACCGAAGAGTCGCCGAGACGCGGGCTCAGCGGCAACCCCCGCCTTGACGGCATGCGTGGCTCTTGATGACATGCACCTTGACGAACGTAAGAGTGTCGGTTGGAAGACGTTCGAGAGACGGGGCGCAAGGATCGTGCATTGGACCAAGTGAAACGAGCTCTCGTCGCGACCTGGGACAATCGACCGGGCGCCGGTTCCGGCGTCGGGCGGTCGGGTGCGACCGGCTGGAGCATGCTGCGTCCCGTTCGAGCCGCCGTCACGCCGATGCTCGCCCTGGTGCTCACGATGGGCGCAGCGGCCCTGGCCGAGGGAACGAATCCGGCTCGGCCCCTGCCGGATCTCGGCATCGGCGCCAATCTCAACGGCGCACGGCCCTTCTCCGCCGACAGCGCATGGAACCAGCGCGTCGATCACCTGCCGGTCCGGAGCGATTCCGATCGCATCATCGGCGCGGTCGGCCCGACCGTTGGCCTTCACCCGGAATTCGGCTCCGGTCTTTATCGCGGCGACAAGATCGGCATTCCCTACATGGTGATTCCGAAGGATCAGCCGCTCGTGCCGATCCTGTTCAAGGCCTATGCCGAACAGGCCGACCTCGGTCGGCCGCCCTATCGCTACCCGATCCCGCCCGACGCGCCGATCGAGAACGTGAATGCCAAGGAGGGCAGTGACCGGCACGTCATTCTGGTCCAGCGGGACGAGACGTCGCCGAACGGGCTCGGCAAGCTCTACGAGCTGTTCCAGGCGCGGTCGTTCAAGGCGGCCGACGGATCGCTGCGCTGGGAAGCCTACGGCTCCATCTTCGACATGACGCGCGGCGACCTGCAGCGGCCACAGGGCTGGACCTCCGCGGATGCCGCCGGGCTGCCGATCTTTCCCGGTCTCGTGCGCTACGAGGAGGTCAAGCGGGCGATCGATCAGGCCGGCGTGAACGGCGTCGTGCCGCATGCCTTCCGGTTCACCCTGGCGGCCGGGTACACGGCGCACAAGCTTGTGGCCCCGGCGCAGCATGTGGCGGGCTGGGGGGCGGGGGCCGGGCCGTTCGGCATGCGGGTGAGGCTGAAGCAGAGCTGGCAGCCGCCGGCGGCGTTCCGAGCGAAGCCGGAGTTGATGGTGATCGCCAACACTCTGAAGACCTACGGCATGATCATGGCGGACAACGGCGGGAGCTGGTTCGTCACCGGCGCTCCCGACGAGCGGTGGAACAACGACGACCTGCACAGTCTCGGATTGATCAGGGCGAGCGATTTCGAGGTGGTCGATACCGGGCCCTGGATCGATTCCAAGCCCTGAGCCTCCCGATCCATTGTGCCGAGCGCGTTGAATGGCATAGGTCTCCCGGCGGAGCCGCGCCCGATCGGCGTCCCAATCTCCCCGCCGCATCGGGGCCCGCCGATCACCCGCCGTGCACGTCGGCGCCCGTCCCACGTCAGTCGCATTCGAGTGAGCCGCGTTGCCCCGTTCGCCTTCCTCTCCGCCCTCGTCGACGCGCGAGCCGACCTCGATGACCCTTCCCATGCATCCCGATGACGAACGCGGGGCGCGCGCCTCGGCCGAGCCGATGTCCGCGGCCCCGGAGCATGGCGGCGATGGTCGCTGACCGCGCCGCCGCAGGACCGCTGAGGGTCGGCCATGTCACCTTGGGGCTGGAAACCGGCGGTCAGGAGCGGCTCCTCCTGGAGTTCGCCAGGCACGCGGCCGGCGACAGGGTGGCCTTGACGGTCGTGTCCTTGACCGGCCGCGGCCGGCTTGGCGGCCAGCTCGAGGCGCTCGGGGCCCGGGTCATCGGGCTCGACGTTCCGGCCGGCTTCCGGCCGCGATTGATCATGGAGCTCCGCAAGCTGTTCCGCGCCGAGGACTTCGACGTGGTGCACACCCACGACGAGCGGCCGCTGATCTATGGCGGTCCCGCCGCTCTCCTGGCGGGGGTTCCGGTCCGCGTCCACACCCATCATCATGGCCGCCTCGGGCCCGTGTCGCGGCTCGGGCGCGGACTTCTGCGCGCCGCCGCCCTCACCGTTTTCCCGTTCTGCTGCGTCTCGTCCGACAGCGCGACCTATGTCCGCGACCTCGGCGTGTCTCCCGGGCGTTTGCTGACCGTGCTGAACGGCATCGACCTGTCACGGTTTCCGTTTTGCGGGCCGACCCGGGGCGGGCCCGCCGTGTGCGTGGGGCGTCTCGACCCCGGAAAGGGGCACGCGACGCTGTTCGAAGCCGTCCGCGCCGTCGTCGCGACCGTGCCGAACTTCCAACTTCTCGTCGCCGGGCAGGGGCAGCAGGCAGCGGAGCTGGAACGGCTCAGGGTCGCCTACGGCCTCGAGCGCAACGTCACGCTCCTCGGCGAAGTGTCCGACATCCCCGGCCTGATGGCGCGGGCCGGCCTGTTCGTCCTGGCGTCCCGGTCGGAAGGGATCTCGCTGACCATCCTGGAAGCGATGGCGAGCGGGCTGCCCGTGGTCACGACGGCCGTGGGCGGCACTCCGGAAATCATCGCCAACGGGCTTTCCGGGCTCCTTGTCCCGCGCGACGACCCCAAGGCCCTGGCCGACGCTCTTCTGACTGTCGAGACCGACTTCGAGATCGCGGAGCGGCTCGGCCGGGCCGCGCGGGCGCGGGTCGAGGCTGCCTTCGACGTGGTCGAGATGGTCGCCCGGTACGAAGCGTTCTACCGCGCGCTGTTCGACGGCCGGGTCCGGCAGGTGTCGGATCTGCCGGCGTAACGACACCGGGCCCGGCGGGACGGCGCGTCCGTCCGGCTATTCCGGCAGCAGTTTCTGGAGCTTGTTGCGCCTGAGGCGCGGGCTGCGGGTGTAGCCCTGGAGCGCATCCAGCCGCGGAATCACCGCGATCACCGGGAGGCCGAAGCGCGCTCGAATGTCGTCGGGGTCGCCGATCCGGTCATCGCGGATGGCGGCGAGCAGCACGATCGAAAAGGAGGCGGCGATCGAGGCAAGGCCTGCCATCACGAAGAACACGAAGCGAGACGTGGTCGCCAGGAGCGGGTCGCGGGGCGGATCGATCACCCTCACCCGCTCGGGCGCATCGACCATGCCGCGCGCGATGCCGTTCTGGAGGGCATCGAGGAGCCGCTTGATCACGATGTCCAGGCGCTTGCCGAGGCCCTCCGGCTTGCTGCCGGTGATGGTGAACTGGATCAGTTCGCCGCCGACCGCTTCGAGTTGGATACCCGTCCGCATGTCTTGGATGTCGATGGCGCGTTCCTTCGGGGTGATCGGCGGACCATCGGGATGCCAGTCGTTCCAGATCTGTTCCAGGATGGCGTCGCTCATGAGCAGCGCCCGAAGCGACTGCACCCGATCGGGTTTGACCGATGTCTCCCGGGGACCGATGTCACGCGACAACGGGCTGGCGTCGGGCTCCTGGCGAAACAGCACCAGCGCCTTGCTCTGGAACTTGCCCGGAACGAAGACGGAGATGCCCACGGCGACCGGCAGCAACAACAGGAGCGGCAACAGGGCGGCCCGCCAGTGACGCTTGAAGGCGGTGAAGAGGCGCCGGATCTCGCTCATGCCAATGCCGCCCTGGGGCTGGCGCGAGGCGGGCTGACTTGCGATGAAATTCATCGTCATGTCCTCAGGCCGCCACGTCGTTCACGACGATGGCCGAGACGGAGACCTCGGCTGTCTGCAGAAACTGCAAGGTTTCCTCGAGCTCCTTGTTCGACAGCGACGTTGGACACACGAGGATCACTTTATCGGCGGCGGCGGCCAGGGCGAGTGGATTCAGAAGCTCCGCGCCGGAGCCGAACACCGGCGGCAGATCGGCGATGACGAAATCATACTGACTCCACTTGGCGAAGGCTTCCCGCACCTTGGCCACGTCGTTGAAGCGGAATCGCGTGCGCGAGGTCGGCCTCACGCTCAAGAAGTCATACTTGAGAAGAGCTTCGATCAGCATCAAGTCACGGTTTTCACCCGGCACCCAGGTCGGCACGCTGTTGTTGTCGTTGACCGGCAACGTCATGTCCACCAGAAGTGTGCGGTGGCCGATGCGCGTCAACATCTCGGCCGTCAATTCCGTAACCGTCGACGTTCCAGATCTCGCTTGCGGCGCAAGAAACGCGATGACCCGGCCTTCACCGCTCAATATCTGCAAGCATATCCGCTCCACCGATCGAACCCAGTTTGTCGACATGCTCCACCCGAATGCAGAGGGACGAGGCTCCGGCCTCGGGGATCAACGGTTGTCCGTCACGATCAATACGTCGTCAGGCTCGACCGCGTCAAACTCTCTGACATCCATCCTACTCGAAGTATCCTTACCTCTTCTCACTATGGAATAGATAAATCGTGCGGGTTGCTGCGTCGGCTCGGCACCGGCCGGCAGCGCCAGCAGGCTCGACAGCTCGATCTGGGTCTGGGCGAGCTCGCGTTCCACCCGCTGGAGGTCCTGGTCGATGGATTCGTCGCGCTGCCGCTTGGTCGCTACCCGGTCGATCTCGAGGCCGGCGATGATCGCGAGCGCCCGCGATTTCGCGACGCGCTTCTCGTTCAGACTGGTCTCGATGGCCCAGACCAGGTCTTCCTGGTCGGTCAGGCGCGGGATCGAGCTTGCGCCCCGCTTGACCAGGTCGCGGAGCTGGTCGAGATACTCCTTGCGCGCCGCGAGGCGGGCCAGGATCGTCGGCGTTTCCTTGTCCAGTTCGTCGACTTCCGCCTGCACCGCCTTCTGTTTTGCGTCGAGCGTCGAATAGACGGCGTTGATCGACGATCGCCTCAGGTCGAGATAGGCCTGCTCGGCCTGGATCAGCCCCTTGGCGATCTCGTCGCCTGCCGCGGCCGTCAAGGTGGTCGGTATCGCGATGGCCGTGGCGTTGGCTTTCTCCGCCTGGAGCCGCGCCTTGGCCGCGATCAACCTTTGATAGCTGTCGTTCAGAAGGGCAATTCTCAGCGCCGGCGACGTCTGGGCGTTCCGATCGTCGCGCCGGTTCAAGGTTCCCCCGGCGAGCGAGACGGCCTGGAGGACGGTCAGGCCGGGCCGCCACTGGGGCGTTCCGGGCGTGTTCACCGCACCGGTCACGAAGACGGGTCGGTACATGGAGATCTCGAGCGATACGTAGACGTCGCGCGCGGCGACCTTGGAGAAACGTTCGGCGAGCAGTGTTTCGAAGGCGGAAGCGGTGCTGTCGCCGAGCGGTACGCGTCCGAGCACTGGGATACTGATCGTTCCGTCTTCGTTGATCCGGTATTCGCCGCTCAGTTCCGGGAACGAGCGAACCTTCAGATTGATCCGTTCCGCGATGATTGCCAAGGGCTTCGCTTTTTCGGACGAGGTGACGGGAGCGGATGCTTGGCCCGAGGTGTGGTCTTGTGCGACGACGGGTGCGGACCCGATCAGAATACTGGCGCAGAGCACAAAGGCCGCCGCCGCCGACGCCGTAAATTTGACGATATCGCGCTTCGACGCACCCATCTTTCGCTCCATTCGCCGGCTATTCCTTGTCATGACGCGCGACTCGCACTACTCACTTGCCGTTAACGTCCTAGGCCCTAGTTAAGTAGAGGAGTGCGTCGGGTCGCGCCGCGACGAAACCACAAGGGCGACACATGGGTCCCTACATACTTCCGGTCCTCGCCGGGTTGGTGATCGGGTTCACACTCCCGAATGCCTTCATTTTCATCGCGTTCAGCACCCTGGTGGGAGCCGCGTTCGCCGTTTCGGGCATGCCGCTCTACGGCCTTCTGGCCATGGTGCTCGCGGGGATCGGGTGCTTGGCGGGTGCCGGCGCACGATACGCCGTTCAAGGAGAGCAAACGAGAGTGCGCTTTCCCATCAGTTTACGAACTTGGGGTTTAGGTAAACAGCAAAAGTTCTGAGGATGATCCGGGCGTCGATGCTCAGACCATAACAACGGACATATTCAAGGTCGTAGACGAGCTTCTCCGCCGTTTCTTCGACATTCCGTGCGTAGCCGAAATAGACTTGGGATAGCCCGGTTAGTCCCGGCAGGACCGAATGCCGCAGGTCGTAGTTGGGCAGGACCGACCGGTAATACTCCACGAGGTGCACCTGTTCTGGACGAGGACCGACCAGGGACATCTGGCCGAGCAGGATGTTCCAGAGCTGTGGGATCTCGTCGAGGTGACTGAGACGGATGAATTGTCCGACCCGCGTCATGCGACTGGCGTCCGTGTTGCCCAGACCGGAGGCCGGGTCGACCGGCCTCATGGTTCTGAACTTGATGAGCTTGAAGATTTTGCCGTCTTTCCCGACACGATCCTGCAAAAACAAGATCGGCCGACCCAGGGTCATTGCGACGAGCACCGCCGTCAACAAGCCAATGATGATGATCGCAGGCAAAGCTACTATTATCACACTGACATCTAAAAGCCTTTTGACCGTATCGTACCCGACGCGAGTTCGGGTGTCGTGATCGATGGTCGAGGAGCTTAAAACTCTCAAAAGTTCAGGAGGAATATGCACTGTATCTGACATGATAAATATCACTACTTTGTTGACTTATCATTAAGTCGCTTATAACGCTTTTTTAATATCGTTGTCAAAGCCTTTGGAGTGCGGCGGGGAATCCTTCACTTTGTTGGTTATCGTCTAGACTTGAGACGCCCTGCGATCGCAGAGTCGGTTCGATTCCGTGAAAAGGGAGCAGCCGAGCGCTTGCAATAGGAATGCTTCCAAGGAGCCGCGCCATCAGACTCGCACTCTACGCAGGACGGAAGCGGCACATTCGTAGCGACCCCTTCGTGACGCCGCAGACTCTGCTATGGCGCACTCAAATGCATCTTAGAAGTGGTACTCAGTATTCGTCTAGATACTGGACGATCGACTCAAGCCCTAGACGCCCAATTACGAAATGTTGAAATGGAGCGAAAGCGGTGATCCGTGGTTTCACGCAGTCCGTTAACGACAGTGAGAGTTAAGCTCTGATATATTGAAAAATTCATGGTACCACAGGTAAGGCACGACATCGTCTGCTACGACACGTACATATTGTTAAACGGCATTGCTTTCTGTCTCAGTTCGAGCGCCGGTCATGATGCAAGCACAGGTTGTAGCCCCAGGCGACCTTGAGACAGTTCGTAATTTTATTGTACGTTTTCCTCGAAGCGGGCATTGAGGAGCCGATGCCAGGGCGACATTGTCAAACGAGGCCCATGTCAGCTCTTTCGGGCCTGAAAACGAACATGACGCCTACCCGATTCAGTCCGGTCGAGAGCATCAAGTCGGCGGGCCGATCGATCCTCGGTTGCCCCATCGTGCTGCGGAGCGTGCGCGCCCTCGGACATGGCAAGGCCGTGGTCTTCATGATGCATCGCTTCTCGAATTCCGAACTCGGCATCGAGGGCACGGATCCGCGCGTTCTGCACGACACCTTGGCCCAGCTGCGCAGGGCGAACGTGACGCTCATGTCTCTCATGGACGCGGTCAAGCACCTGAACGAAGGCATTCCGTTTCCCGGCCCCACGGCCATCTTCACCGTCGACGACGGCTATCTCGATTTCGAGACCGTCGCCGCGCCGATCTTCCGCGAGTTCGATTGCCCGGTCACGGTGTTCCTGGTGACGGAGTTTCAATCCGGGCGAAGCTGGTGCTGGTGGGACCTGGTCGAATACGGCCTGCGCAAAACGAACAGGCCCTTCATCACCGTCGATCGCTTCCCGCACGGCGCCGGGCAAATCTGGAGCACCAAGACCAGGGCCGATCGCTTCCTTGCCTATACCTACATCGTGGAATCGCTGAAGACCGTCGACGATGCCGAACGGATCGCCTTCCTGGCCCGGTTCGGCACCATCGTCGAAGTCGATTTTCCCGATCTGCCGACCGAAGATTACCTGCCCATGTCGTGGGACATGATCCGTCGGCTCGAAAGCGATATCGTGAGCTTCGGGCCGCATTCGCGCGGTCATGCGGTGCTGTCCCGCCTCGACGAGGCGACCATGCACGAGGAGATACGAGGCTCCTGGGCGGATCTCCAGCAGGAGTGCCGGCGGCCGGTGCCGATCTTCTGCTATCCGGCCGGCCTGTTCGGGCCGCGGGAAATGAAGGCCGTGCTCGATTGCGGGCTGGTCGGGGCGGTCAGCGACCAGTCGGGCTATTTGGGGATGTTGCGCAAGCGGGAGGATCTGGTGAGGATCCCTCGCTTCGGTTTCGAGCCCAGTGTGGGGTCGAACTGCTTCCGGCTGTCCGGCCTGTCCCGATCGAGCGCCGACTTCATGGACAACGGGTAGGACGGACCACGATCCACGACGCCCGGGCGGGGGTCTCCGTCCGTCCCGGCGGACCCGCTGGCGCCGTCAGGCCGGGCCGGCCGCCGGGCTCGCGATGAGCCGGCGCAGATTGAGAAGATCCGCCAGGATCGTCCGCCGACACATCGCCGCGATCCAGAGCGTGTAGCTGACGGCCCCCGACAGGATCTCGATCGCGAGGCGCGTCTGCCCCGCGACCGGCGCCGTGTGGTCGAGCAACAGTCGCGCGCCGAGAACGACCAGCACCATGAACAGGACACCGCCGGCGACCGGCCCGAGGGCGCGGGACAGGTCGGTGACGGATATGCCGCTGAGGGCGCGGTTGATGTGTACGACCGCGAGGATGATCACCGGGTAGATCACGAGCCAGGCAAGGCATATCCCGACGAGGCCGTAGACATAGCCGAGGGCGACGAATGAGATCGGGCAGACGACCACGAAGGCGAGGTTGGTCTTCAGGCTGATGTCCGGGCGGCCGATCGCGCTGAACAGCTGATGCAGGGGCGCGCTCACCATCATGAACATGCCGACCGGGCACAACAGTTGGAACGGCAGGACCGCCGGACGCCACTGCTCGCCGAGGATCAAGGGCAGGCCGTCGTCGGCGATGAGGGCGAGGCCCGCGAGGCTCGGCGCGCCGATCGCCAGGATCAGGGCCGTCAGGCGGAGATACCAGTTCTTGAGCCGCGCGCCGTCGTCGCGCAGCCGGCAGAACACGGCGAAGACGAGCTGGTTGAGGCTCGCCGAGAGCTTCTGCACCGGCATCGACATGATCTGGAAGGCGAGCGAGTAGACGCCGAGCGTCGTCGCGCCGAGCAGCAGGCCGACGACCGCGAAATCCGAGTTCGAATAGAAGAACCACAGCGCCGTCGCGGCCATGCTGTGATAGCCGTAGAGGAACGTGCCGGCGTAGGCGCGGCTCGGCCAGGTGAAGCGGACGCGCCAAGGCGCGGCGGCGAAATAGAGCGCCGTCTCCAGCACCCGCCCGGCGACCATGCCGGCCGCCAGGGCCCAGTAGCCGTAGTCGAGATGGGCGAGCGTCACGACCACGACCGACTGAAACAGGGCGCTGCTCATCACCACCAGCGACTGGCGGCCGATCTCGAGACGGCGTTCCAACAGCGAGCTCGAGACGGAACGGAGCGGGGTCAGCAGGAGTACGATCGCGGACATGCGAAGGAACGCCGTCAGGTCCGCGATGGCAAAGTGATCCGCCAACAGCGGGGCAGCCACGAAGATCGCGGCATAGAGGCCGAGCGCAATCAGCAGCGTCAGGGAGTAGCACTGGGAGAGGTCCTGGACGGTCGCCTCGTCCCGAAAGACGATCGCCTTGCCGAGCCCGAACTCACCGATCAGGTCGGCGAAGGTGATCAGCACCATGCCGATCGTCATGACCCCGTAGTCGGCCGGAGACAGCAGGCGGGCGACCAGGAACGTGAGCGACCACAGGATGATCTGGGCCGCGAACTTGGAGCCGAGCACATAGATGCCGCCGCGCGCGGCCCGTTGCGCCAGGCTCGGGCCGGCGCCGACGGGCCTCGCCGCCTCGGCCGTCGGTCGGCCGGCCGTGTCGTCACCGATGTCGGTCATCGCGGCCTGGCTCGCTGTGGGAATCGGCTGGACATCGGTTGTGGTGACCGGCGAGGGGATCGGAGCCAGGACGACGAACAGGATCTGCGACCACGGGCCCGCCACATCCACGATTCCGAGACCGTGCATCGCCGGCTCGGCGGTGGCCATGACCACCGGATGCGAGAGGTAGAAGCTGGAGCCGACGGCGCCGAGCCACAGGGTCGGCCGGGTCCGCAGAAGACCGCTCGGCATGCCGTAGCCGCCCGACAGGCCGAGCATGAACAGGGTGCAGGCCACAAAGGCGCCGGCGGAGCAAGCGCCGCGCCAGCCCTGACTCCGGCCGCCGGGAAACAGGTCGCGCCGGCCTTGTCTCTCCAGGCTGAAGCCGTCGGCGCCATGCTTCACGCCAGCGCCGGGACCGCCATCCCGGGCGTGCCGGAGACGCGGCTGTTGCTGCTCGCGCAGGAGTCATATCGCCGAATGCAGTCCGGCGGCGATCGACGCTCGCGGAACTTGCAGACGGAGAACTCATGCCTGATCGCATTTGAAATTTTGTCCAATCCAATGGCTTTAGCTACACCATCTCACGATGGTCAACAAGGATTTGCCTCATGCTTTAATATTTGTTGCTTTAAGTATTAATCGAGGTTGTTAACGTGTGTCACCGTTTTCTGGAGGGCATCCCATGGTTCGTCGGCGAAACCGGGACACGAGACGGGTTCGGCGCATAATCGACCGGCGGCGGACGGGCTCGCCGGCCGGGCGAAGGGTCGTCCGGCAAGGCCGCAAGGGGACCTCGGCCTTGACTTCGCGCCCGACGTCTCCCCCCTGATGGCGACCGTCAACCCGCCAAGCCACGCTGATCCATGACCGTCTCCGTCGTCATCCCTCTCTACAACAAGGCTGCCACGGTCGAGCGGTCGGTTCGGTCGGTCCTGGCCCAGACCATGCCGGACTTCGAACTGATCGTGGTCGACGACGGTTCGTCGGACCGCGGTCCCGACCTCGTGGCGGCCATGACCGATCCCCGGATCCGTCTGATCCGTCAGGCGAACACGGGTCCGGGCGGGGCCCGGAACCGCGGGCTCGCCGCCGCCGAGGGCGAGCTCGCCGCGTTCCTCGACGCGGACGACGAGTGGTTTCCGACCTATCTGGAACGACAGCTCGCGGCGCTCCGCGAGACCGGCGCCCGCGCATCGACCTTCGGCTATGTGGAGTATCCGTCCGGCCGCACGCGCGAGCCGCTCTGGCGCCGCCGAGGCCTGGAGACCAAGGTCTATCGCCTCGGCCCGGAGACCGACGCGCGGTTTGCCGTCGATCTCCTCGCCTATATGAGTTCCTGGTCGACCGTCGCCGGAACCGATTTCCTGCGCGGGCTCGGCGGCTTTTATGCGCTCGACCGGTGCCTCTACGGCGAGGACGCCTATCTCTGGCTCAAGGTGCTGTTGAACGGCCCCGTGCACATCTCCCTGGAGCCGCAGGTCTCGTTTCATACGGAAGCCTCGGAGCTCAGCGCCAATCTCGGCGTGATGCGGCCGATCGAGCCGATGCTGACCGACAGCCAGGGGCTGTTCGCCGACACGCCAGGGGACCTCCACCCGCTCCTGCGGCGGGTCCTCGCGCGGCGCGCCTGCAAGACGGCCGGCCTGTTGGCGCTCTGGGGCCAGCCGGACAAGGCAAAATCCTTGCTCGACCGCCATGGCGCGGAGATCGGCTTGTCGCCGCTCTACCATGCGGCGCGCTTCATGGCGTCTCCGGTGGGCCAGGCGGTGGCCGGTCCGGCCTTGCGCGCCCGCGCCCGCTTGGGCAGCCTCGTTTCGCTGATACGTTGAAGGCGGTGGCCTTCGGACCTCGCGGGACGACCCCCGTCGGAGCCTCACCGCACCCGAGGCTATCAACGGTCGTCCGGTGGCCCGGGGAGAGGTATGCAGCATCATGGTCGAGCCGGCAGTCAACATCCATTGTAATACCATTTTCAAGTACACGATCAAGTACTTGCAAACTCGCTTCGGCTCTCGTATAATAACAGGAGTGGCATTTTCTTCGATCGGTTTCTTACTATGTTGATCGAGTTACCTTCGAATGGCGACAAGCAGGAGCAGGAGCCGTTGCTGCGAAAATTGAAAGTGATCTCCGACATCGATTTCAAGGTGCCGCTCAAAGAGCATTTCGAGACGTCGGTCGCAGGTGATTTCTCAAATGGTTTGACGGCGTTGGCCGATTGGCGCGCCTTCTTCGGCGAACACTATCGCGCCGATGTCCTCTTTTTCGATTCAGATCATCGCCGACTCTTATTCCACTGTATGCTCAAAGCGCTGCGCCTTGGGCGGCCACGGCCCAAGCTGATCGCATGCGATTTGGTCTTGCCAAAGCCGATCACGGCAGTCGATCGTGTTTTCGCGGCTTTGCGTGGAGCCTTGCTGCGTCGTGCGGACCTATACGTTCTTATTCAAGCAGATTTCAGCGACTACGCGGACCAGTATGGGCTTCCAAAAGAACGCATGATACATGTCCCCTTCAAAACGAATTATCTAGAGAATGCCTTGAGCATGGAGGTTTCGGATGACGGGTACTATTGGTCCGGCGGTACGACATATCGGGACTGGGACACCCTCATCGAAGCCGTACGACCGCTCGACGCGAAATTCGTCATAACGATACCAAACGAAGAGGAGTTGGCTCGTCGAAACGAAAACAACCATGAAAAGCGGCGGCGACGCGGTATCCCGCCAATTGTTCCGTCGTCGAGGGACCTGCCGAGCAACGTCACGATAGTCAGACACGGGCCAGATCCACAGGAGTGGCTGAGTGTGCTCGCCAGGGCGCGCGGTGTCGTCCTGCCCATCCATTCCCGAAGTATCAATCCGTCCGGCGTCAGCACTTATCTGACAGCCATGGCGTTTCGCAAGCCCGTGATAATCTCGGAAGGGCCAAGCACCAAGGGGTTACTGGAGAATGGGCGCAATGCGTTGATTGTTCCACCGGCAAATCCAGAAGCGCTTCGCGCGGCAATCAAGACAATGGATTCTGATGCGGCTCTTCGAGCGGCGATCGCAGATGCCGGCTATACCTTGGCGATAGCGGCAGGGAATACGGAACGATTGCACACGGACTACCTCTCTGCGGTTGTGTCTCTCATGGAGAAGCCGTGATTCGACGACACCGAGATTCGCGGCCGCGTCGTCGAGATCGACAGACGCCGCGCCATGGGCAAAGGTGTCTTCGCCAAGACCGGGAAGAAAGTCAGCCGACCGGGTCCGTAAACGCGGCGCTCGCCGGTGGGCGGCGCTGACGGCGCCGGACCGCCGACGGCGGCCGATCGAGCCCCCTCATTCCGGTGGCGTGGCATAGGTCACGGTGGTCCAGGACTTCGACGACGATCCGGTGATCCAGACCCAGAAGGCCACGAAGGCCGCGGCATTGAGCAGCATCAGCGAGCCGAGCACGCCGACCAGCGGCAGGCGCCGCGACGCGCCGAGCCAGAGGCTCTCCGCGACCAGGACATAGACCAGGATCTGGGCGGCCAGCGCCAGGCGATAGAAGGTGCCGTCGAGCGCAAGGCTCGCCAGGAACAGGGCGATCATCGCCCAGGGCACGACGAGGCGCAGGATCTTGTGCGACATGAAGGCGAACCATGCCGGATTGGTCCAGGGCAGGAACGCCCGGGGCAGCAGCGAAACGAGCTGGAAATTGCCGGACAAGGTCCGCACCTTCCGTTCGAATTCCTTGTCCGCCGTGGGCGGCAGCCGATCGAAGGCCTTGGCGCGGTCGTCGTTGACGACCCGGTGGCCCCGCATCACCACCGTCAAGGGCCAGTAGACGTCGTCGAGCACGGTGCCCTCCGGAATCTCGGCCGGGAACAGCGCGCGGCGTACGGCGCAGATGGCGCCGGTGACACCGATCTGGGAGCCGAGGCGCGCCTCGGCGCGACGCAGCGCCTTCTCGAACCGCCAGTAGAGCCCGACGCCGGCCAGCACGCCGTCCGCCTGTTCCAGAACGAGCTCGCCGCTGACGGCGCCGACCGTCGGGTCGGCGAAGTTCTCCAGAAGCCGGATCATCGCATCGTCGGCCCAGCGCTGGCGCGCGTCGGCCAGGACGATGATGTCGCCCCGGCTGGCGCGAACGCCTTCGTTGAGCGCCACGGCCTTGCCGCGGTTGCGCTCGAGCGCCAGCACCGTGACGTTCGGCCCGGCGGCGGCGCGTGCGACGGCCTCGGTCGCGTCGGTGGAGCCGTCGCAAACCACGATCAGCTCGGCGTCGACGCCTGGCGACCGTTCCATCATGGCGCGGAACTCCGCGATGCGCCGGGCGATGTTCCGCTCCTCGTTGTGCACGGTCATGACGATCGAGGCCGGCCCGGCGGCGGGGCCGATCGCATGGTCGCGCGCCCAGAGCCTGGACGCGGCGATGACGAGGGCCGGGTAACCGACATAGGTGTACGCGATGGTCGCGGCCGCGATCCAGAACGCGAAAAGCGCGAAGGTCGTCAGCATGGCGTCGCCCTCATGGTTCGACCGCGAGATCGAGGCCGCCGACCCGACCGCGCCGCGTCGAGGTCAATGCGCGAAACACCTTGGCATAGGCGGCCGCCATGGCGCCGAAATCGAAGCGGTCGCGCGCGACCGCGCCGGCCTGCAGTGCCATGCGGCGGCGGCGCGCGTCGTCGCCGAGGAGCTCGGCGATGCCCCGCGCCAGTCCCGCCTCGTCGCCGGACGCGACGAGGAGGCCGGTGCGGCCGTGTTCGAGCACCTCGCCGACGCCACCCACGTCGGTGGCGACCGACGCCACCCCGGCCGAGAAGGCTTCGAGCAGGGCGACCGGCAGGCCTTCGGTGGTCGAGCACAGCACGAAGACGTCCATTGCCGGCAGGAAGCGCGTGGCATCCGGTCGGAAGCCGGGCAGGATGAAGCGATCCCGCAGGCCGGCCTTCGCGATCAAGCTCTGCAGTCGGTCGCGCTCGGTGCCCTCGCCGAACACCACGAACCCGACATCGGCGCGCTCGGCCGCGACCCGGCGCGCGGCGGCCACCAGAAGCGGAAAGTTCTTTTCCGGGCTGAGCCGGCCGAGCGCGCCGACGATCAGGCCGGGCCTCGACGGGAACAGATCGAGCAGGCTCTCGCGCCGCCCCGCGGGGCTGCCGTCGGCCGGCGCCGGTTCGACGGCGTTGAGGATGGTGACCACGCGCCTGCGCGGCAGGCCGGCGGCCAGGACGCGTTCGCTCTGCCGCGCCGAAACGCAGATGACCGCGTCCATGCCGTGCAAGGCGATCCGGTCGAGCCCTTCGTTGAGCTTCACCTTCCAGGTCGCGCCGGTCCAGCCGTGCGAGACCGCCGCCACCGGGATGCCGAGCCGCCGCGCCGCGATGTAGCCCAGGATGTCCGGCTTGTAGCCGCTGCAGCAGAGGACGTCCGGCGCGAGGCCCCGCAGCGTTTCGATCAGCTCGGCAAGGGCGCGCCGGTAGTCCGGCGCGTTGTGCTTCAGCTCGATCGCGGCAAAGCCGCCGCGCTCGACCTCGGTCAGGAACGGACGGGCGAGGCCACGCTCCGCGAAGGACAGGAAGGAGGTCCGGAAAGCGGGATCGAGATGGCGGGCGAGCCCGAGCATCTGCTTCTCCGGTCCGCCGAAGAACGGGGAGGCCATCAGGTGGACCACATGCAGGGGCCGTCGATCGGCCTCGGAGACATCACCCATGCGAACTCAATTCCGTTTTCCTGAAACCAGTGAACCGCCGAGCAGGAGGGCCTTCAGCCGGTTTGGCCGTGTCCCGCCGCCGACATGCGGCCGGATGGGGCCGTGATCGCCCGTCCCTGCGTGGCGTTCCAGGTGGCGAGCCCGCAGGAGAGCGCGACGAGCGCATAGAACGGCCAAAGGAAACCCTGGGTGAGGAACGAACCCGAGACAGCTGTGCCGGCAAGGGCGGCAAGAAGGCCGAGCGAGACCGCGACCATCTGCTCCTGCCCGGGGATGGGCGCGGTCAGCTTCAAGGTCAGCATGGTGTGCCGGACCGCCGCCACGATCATCCAGACGAAGGCCACGAAGCCGGGCACCCCGATCTCGGCAAGGACGCCGAACCAGGTGCTGTGGACGGCGATATCCCGGCCGAAGAAGTTGTCCGCGTAGAAGTAGAAGCTGTCCGAGAAATTGTTCAGGCCGACGCCGGTGAGCGGCCGGTGCACCACCATGTTGATGGCGCCCATCCAGGCGTCCAGCCGATGCTGCGCCGATTCATCGAGGGCGCCCGCCAGCTGGCTGCCGTCGTCCGCGATGCGGTTGGCCAGGCCCATGGCGCTGTAGACGACGGCCACCGCGACCGCGCTGATGGCCAGCCTCAGGGGCGAGGCACGGCCGCTGGCGACCATGACCGTCGCGAAGACCGTGGCGACGGCGAGGAAGCCGCCGCGGCTCTGGGTGAAGGTGATGGCGACCATGGTCAGAACGCCGCAGATCCAGGCGAGAACCGCGTCGAGGCGGGTCGGCTTGATCAGCGCCATGCTGGCGCAGAACCCGAGCGGCATCATCAGGATGAAGGCGAGGTCGTTCGGGTCGCCGAGCGAAGACTTGATGTCGAGCCCGATGGTCACCCGACTGCCCTCGACGAGGCCGATGCCGTTGAGCTTGTTCCAGATGGCCACCATGGCGATCAACGCGCCGCTGACCATGAACAGGCGGACGAACAGGGCGAAATCGTCCTTGGACTTGAGCAGGATCGCCAGCCCGTAAGTGGCGACAATGATCTTCACGAAGACGTCGGTCCAGAATTCGAGCGCGACCGGCCGGTTGCGCGCGAACAGGACGGAGAGCGTCGTCAGGGCCGCGAAGACGAGGAACGGCGTGAGCGACGTGTTCGAGACATTGGAACGGGTCAGGGCGAGCTTGAGGATGATCGAGGCGATCGACAGGCCGCCGAGCAGGAGCGGGAGGCGAAGCGGTTCGAGGATCGGATAGGCATCCTGCAATTTGAAGCAGGAGAAGCAGAAAAAGGCCGTGAAGATCAGCTGCGGGTAGCGCAGCATCACGATCAAGCCCGGGACGGCCAGTGCCAGAACGGCAGGCAGCCACGGCTGTGGATACAGGATCCACACCAGATCAAAGATCAGAAGTACGGCAACGATACAGATCAGCCAGTGTCGATCGCTGATGGTCAACGAAAAACTCCGAAATCGATCTCACACAGCACAATCACATGGAAGCCATGGTCGCCGAACCGCAGTAGAAGTCGATAGCATTCTTTGTATTATTCGTCAAATGATCCGAAGCTCGATCTCTGGATTCGGTTTCGACACAGATATCGAAAGACGTCGACCGGCCACGTCGGATCCCGCCCTCCGTGTACGCCGCGATACCGGACGCAACGCCCGACGATCGCCCGGGATTGCCCGCGATCATGGTCGGCTTTCTTTGCAAGAAAGCTCTTCGCAATACTCAAGATCGACAACTCGCCTCCCTTTCATCCCGTCCATCCTCCGGTCAGCCATCGTTCTTGTTGTCGCCGGGTAAACGCCCGCGGCAGTCGGGACCACCAAAGTCACCGGTTTGTGGGAAGGCGGACGGCCGAGGGGCGCCGAGCGGGCTGCGTGAATTGGCGAGAAGCGACTGGCAACCCCGTCAAGGGCAGGGAGGCTCGACCGGCAGACCCGCCTGCCGCGATCCCGACGCCGCTCGATCGGCGCAAGGCGACGACCCTCGGCGAAGTCGAATGCCCCGGCGCTGCAGGGAATGCCATGGGCCGCGTCCTCGAAACGTGCTCCACCGGCCGAACTCAGTTTTGATCGCTCGCGTGCAAGGACTTCAGCAAAGTCTGTCAAGCAGGCCTCGTATCCGGCGACGGCGAGGCTCTACGATGGCGGCCGTTTCTATTCAAACCGTCGTGCCCATGTGTTCCGTTTGGCGAAGGGGGCTGAAAGCGGCTCGGAACAATAGCGTCGTCTAACCTTGGAGTTATCGACCCTGGGGAGGAGCCGTGACAGGTCTTGATCGTCTGGTAGGCAAGGAACGGACCAAAAATTAGCTTCAAGACCGGCTTGGTCGTTGTAATCTCGCAACACTGGTTCGCGACGAAAAGCCACAAATCGACCTCGATACGTCAGGGATCCGGCGGCGCGGTACCGGACCATCAAGTGCCGGTCACGACGGAGTGAAGCATGCGCGATGTACTCAATCGGGACAGAGGGGCGGTGCCGCAGTAGCGGGCTCGGCCGACGATCGGCGTCGAGACCGGGTAAGCATGGTTAACGCGAGGCGCATGCCGCAAGCCCACAGTGCATCCAGTTTCCGTAAAGGAGAAAATCTCGACTCAGAATTTTCAGGTAACCGCTTCGGTCCATATCTATGTAAATGTCCCAAAATGTCCAGCAGATTCATTCCATTTAGACTTCGCCCAACTTTCGTCCAGCTCTCTAATGCTATAACACGCAGGTCTTAGCGGCCGTGTTCGTTGCGTTGGCGTGCCGGAGCACCAAGGAAGTTGCATTCCGCCGCGGTCGCGCCGAGTGACAGAGTTGAGGGGGAATCCTATGAAAAAGCAAACAAATCGGTGCTTGGCCTTGGCAGCCTTGTCGGGGCTCGTCGCCAGCACCGCCGCCGAGGCCGGACCCAATGACCTGATCAAGTCGCTGGCCCGGCATCGATCCACGAAACCGCCGCGGGCCACGACGACGACCACCGTGCCGACGGGCAACCTCATTCCCGGCACGAATTGCCAGGCGTTTCCGTCGGACAGCTGGTTCCACAAGGACATCAGCAAGGCGCCGGTCCATCCGCGCAGCGCGACATGGATGGCGAACAGCAAGCCTTACAAGACGTTATGGCCGGAGTTCGGTCCCTCGGGAAATCCGCTCGGCAGCGGCATCCCCTACGGCATGCCCATCACCGTCGTGGACTACACGCATCCGCTCGTGCAAGTGAACTTCTACTATGCCTCCGAAAGCGACAAGGTGGGATACCCGCTCGGCAGCGACACCAAGATCGAAGGCGGGCTCGGCAGCAGCGCCGACCGGCATGCGATCATCGTGAACAAGACGACGTGCCGGCTCTACGAGACGTCCTATACCGCGCTGAACCGCGGACAATGGTCGGCATCGGCCGGCGCCACCTGGCTGCTGACGAGCTACAATCTGCGCCCGGACGGCTGGACGTCGACCGACGCCGCGGGGCTCCCGCTGCTGCCGCTGCTGCTGCGCTATGAGGAGGTGGCGGCGGGTAAGGTCGACCACGCGATCCGCTTCACGCTGGAGTTGACGGCAAACGCCCACCTCTGGCCGGCCCGTCACAATGCGGGGATCAACAATACCAACTATCCCCCCATGGGCGCTCGGTTCCGGTTGAAGGCGTCCTACGTCATCAACCCGGCCCTGCGCGCCGACACGAAGGCGGTGCTCAACGCCATGAAGAAATACGGCCTCGTGCTCGCCGACAACGGCCCGGCATGGATGTTCGGTGGGACCGCCGACAATCGCTGGTCGGTCGACATGATCCAGCAATTGAAGACGGTCCCCGCTTCGGCGTTCGAGGCGGTCGACACGTCGAACCTGATGATTTCGTCCTCGAGCATGCGGGCGCGTTAAAAAGGGCGGCGGACGCACGGAAGGCGTCGGGCGAGACGAGCCCGGCGCCGGGTTGCCTGGGATCCCGTGTGGCCGGTTCGCCCGCGACAAATGGTCGTCCAGCCGGCATCGGCCGCGGGGCGGCCCCGCTCGTGAGGCGAGCGGATCGATATCTCCAATATCGAGCCGCCGAGAAAGGTCAGACCCAGCCTCTGAGCCAATAGTAGAGATAGCCGACATATTCGTGCAGGCCGAGGGTGATGTAGGACCAATTGTCGAAACTCAGCGGGTCGAGCGCGAAGAGCCGCGGCGACTCCGCGGCAAGCCCGCAGACTTGGAAGCCTTCCTTTGCAAAGGCGGCGCCGGCGCGCATCAGATGGATCTCGTTCGTCACCAAGACGACGGTCCCGGGCAGGCCCTCACGCTCCAACAGAGCCTTGGTCAACACCGCATTGTCTCGCGTGTTGCGCGCCTCGGGCTCGCGCAGGATCTTGAAGTCGGCCGGTTTCCGCGTCAGCCGGCTGTCCAGCAACGCGGCCATCGCGTCGGCCTCGGTGTTCGTGGAGATCTCGTTGGTCGGCCCGCCCGAGACGACGACGCGCCACTTTTCCGTGTCGTTCAGAAACTCGGCCGCGCGCAAGACCCTGCTGGCCGTCGCTCGGGACGCGGTGCCGTTGGACTTGAGGCCGCCGCCCAGAATCACCATCACCGGATAGCTTTGTCGACAGTCCGGCGGTCCGGCATAGGTGTCGCCGTGACCGGCCAGGTGGCGCCCGATCGTGGCAGGGACCCAAGCGCTGGTCAGTGCAGCGAGCACCGCGGCCATGACAAAAAAGGCTATCGCGCGCAGAAGATGGCTACGAAGGAAGATTAAACCGATACCGGTCAGTACCAAGAGGTAGGGAGCCGGCGAATTGATCATTGTAGTCAGCCAACCAATCATGGCTGTTCATATCATGGAAGGGATTGAATTACAACGCGGTTACGTCACTGCGAGCGAGACCATGGGTTCGTGCGTTTTCTCCTGTGATGGACGGAGGAAAAACCAAATTCAACTTATGAAGCTGTGGCCGCTGGCCCGGACCACGACCGCCCGGGCGATGCCGGCGGTCACGCGTGTCAGCGAGCCAGGAAATGAAGGGCCCAATCCTCCGTGTCGTCGTCTCCGGGGCCAATCGTGCGCCCGTCGAGGCCGAGGATCGCCTCCACGGCGAAGCCGGCCCTTTCCAGGTCGCGGACTTGCGCCCGCCTGTCGGTGTAGTGGTGCAGGGCGCGCCAGCTGTGCGAACAGTCGTTCAGGATCGCGTAGCCCTCTCCCGTATGGCAGTGTTTACGGCTGGCGAAGTGGTTCAGCCACGACCTCATCGTCTGCCACGGATGGCGCGGATCGAGGGCGGGGACCGCGTGAGCGTGGCGGTAGTTCAGGTTGTGCGTGGAAAATACGAAGGCTCCCGTCGGGGAGAGCAAGTTGCGCACGGCGGAAAGGAGGGTCTGACGTTGGTCGTGGGGCAACACGTCGATGACGGCGTAGGGCGCGAAGACGAAGCTGAATGTTCTCTCCGACAGGAGGTGGATCTCGCGGAGGTTGAGTTGCCGGATGTCCACGCCCGGAAAACGCTTCCGCGCCGCCGCCACCATCTTGGCGGAGATGTCGATCCCCACATAGCCCTTGGCCATTCCGTGGAGCACTCGCGTCGTCCGTCCCGCCCCGATACCGATATCAAGGACGCAGCCCGACTCGATCGCCTGCTTGGATCGGCACAGGGACAGCAACTCCGGGGTCGACCAACTCTCGCTGCGATAGAATTCGACGACCGAGTCATCCTCGTACATTTCTGCGTTGTACAAGGTCTGGTCAAAGACAGTCATCACTACCCCCCGAACAAAAGCGAATTAACGTGACATTCAGGTGACAATTACGGGAGGCGGCAGCATTCTAGCTCTGAAATGTTTAACCATTGGGCCCGACGCGACGCAAGTCTATGCCGCGCATAATACGGTTACGACCGCTGCGGAGACGGCCCCGCTTGGCCGCCCGTCGCCGACCGGCCCCGGGAGGCTCTGCCCCTGCCGTCAAGCGGCGTCGGGCAACCGTTGCCGGGGCTTCGGCGCTCCTTGCGGGCAGGGTCTGCGCCTCGATCAAGATGACGCGGCGCATCGCGTCCGTGAGGTTCGAGAAGCCAACTCGGTTTGACTCGGGCGATGCCGATGGTTCCGACCGCGAGCCAATCGAGCGACCGCCCGAAATGCCGGCTGACCGTCTTCACCGCAAGAAGGCGGGCCGTTCCGGGTCGCCGGAGACAGGCCGCGGCCGTCATGTGTTCGATCATACGGCGACACGCAGACCTCTTACCGGTACGGACTTCCGTCTGGAGGGTGGGTCGGCAACACTCCATCCTCCCGGGCGGCAGGAGCCCTCGAGACGCGGAGCGACGGCCCCGGCAGCGGCTCAGTTCAATCCCACCCGCCTCCAGGCGATTACACTGCGGTACAATGCTTAGCCAGTTGCCATCGAGTTAGTACTGTCGTACAGAGGATTTGTTGAGTCCGTAGTGTTTGAGTTTGCAGTTGGCGCGAGCGATGGAATGTTGAGCAACGCAACGATGGTCGGCAGGACGGAAATAGTCGCAAGAATCCGGCGCGTCGTCGGGGAGTATGGCCGGCTCGCCTTACCGGTCGATACGATCTCCGATGATGCGGACCTCTATCAATCGGGTCTGTCGTCGCACGCCACGGTTAACGTCATGCTCGCCCTCGAGGTGGAATTCGACGTCGAGTTCCCGGACAGCAAGCTGACGCGGCCCGCCTTCGGCTCGATCGCCGCGATCTCGGACACCGTCGAGGCATTGCTTTCCCCATGAACCGGGAAGTCCGTCTCGTGTCTTCCCGCAGGGTCGATCCCCTGACGGAGGCCGAGTGGGAGCTGAGTAGTGTCGAGCCCGGCAGTGCCACACATCCTTCCGATCTCGACCGCGCCGCGGTCGCCTGGCGGAAGGCCTCCTGCCCCGGCACCGTCGCTGAAGTGCTCCGCGACGCCGGCCAGGACCTGGCAGGCCTGGGCAGGATCGATGCGCTCGACTGGTGGTATCGCGCCCGCTTTGCCGTCGGCGGCGAGGACGCGGGGCGACCGATGGTCCTCGTCTGTGGCGGCCTCGCTACCCTGGCCGAATTGTGGCTGAACGGATCGCCCATCGGTCGAGCGGACAGCATGCATCGGGGCTGGCGGTTTCCAGTGAAACTTCGTCAGGGCGACAACGAGTTGCTCATCCGCTTCGCTTCCGTCGAAGCCTTCGTGACGAGCCGGCATCCGCGGCCGCGCTGGCGCGTTCCCATGCTCGTGCACCAGAACCTACGCATGGTTCGAACGACACTGCTCGGCCGCACGCCCGGCTGGTCGCCTCCGGTGCCGCCGGTCGGCCCCTGGCGGCCCATTGCCTTGATGGATGCGGATGCCCCTCGGCTGGAGAACCTTCGCGTCCGGACCCGTCTCGACGGGGACCGCGGCGAGGTGCTCCTCACCGCGCGGATCGCCGGGGAGGGGTGGCCGGACCTTCTCGACGCCCGGTTCGAGGTCGCCCGCGGGGATGCGGTCCGGCATGCGCCGATTCTCCGGCAAGAGCGCCTCGTGCAGGCCAGCGTGGAGGTCCCGGCTCCCGATTTGTGGTGGCCGCATACCCACGGCGAACCCGCGCTCTACGATACTTCGTTGCGGTTCGGGACGGCCGGCGACGGATCGGAGGGCGTCCAGACGCTCGGTCGCATCGGGTTCAGATCGCTTGCGGTCGACCAGGCCGGCGGGGGCTTTCGGCTGCTCGTCAACGGCGTGCCGGTATTCTGCCGAGGGGCCTGCTGGACGCCGCTCGATCCGGTCACGTGCCGGGCGGGACCCGAGGACATCCGGACGGCGCTGCGGCAGGCGGCCGAGGCCGGAATGAACATGATCCGCGTCTGCGGCACGACGATATATGAGGACGATGCGTTCTACCGGGCGGCGAGCGTCGAAGGCATGCTGGTCTGGCAGGACTTCATGTTCGCCAACATGGACTTTCCCGCCGACAATGCCGGCTTTCAGGAGAATGTCGAAGCCGAGGTCCATGAATTTCTCGGCCGTGTCGGCGACGAACCGTGCCTCGCGGTTCTCTGCGGCAACAGCGAGGTGGAGCAGCAAGCCGCGATGTGGGGCGCCGGGCGCCAGCACTGGCAACCCGCCCTTTTCCACGAAACCATCCCGGCGCTGTGCCGCGCGGACTGCCCGGATATCCCCTATTGGCCGTCGAGCGCGCATGGCGGCGCGTTTCCGCATGAGGCCGCCTCGGGCACCAGCTCGTACTACGGCGTCGGCGCCTATCTTCGACCACTCGACGATGCGCGGCGCTCGGGGCTGGCATTCGCGACGGAAGCCCTCGCCTTCGCCAATGTGCCGGAACCCGCGAACCTCCGCTCGCTCGTCGGTGAGGAGCCGCTGCGGGTTCACTCGCCCGCCTGGAAGGCTCGGGTGCCGCGCGACCTCGGTGCCGGTTGGGATTTCGATGACACCCGCGACCACTATCTCGAGCGCCTTTACGGCGTGGACCCGGCCGGGCTCAGGAGAGTGGACCACGAGCGCTACCTGGCTCTCTCCCGCGCCGTCACCGCCGACGTGATGGAGGCGTCGTTCGCCGAATGGCGCCGCGCCGGCTCGCCCTGCGGCGGCGCGCTCGTCTGGTTCCTCCGCGACTTGTGGCCAGGCGCGGGCTGCGGCGTCGTCGACTCGGACGGATTGCCGAAGGCGCCGTGGTGGGCGTTGCGGCGGGTCCTCGCGCCGCGCACCATCTTCTTCACCGACGAAGGGGTGAACGGTCTCCTGCTCCATGCGGTGAACGAGCGAGCGGAACTCCTGGCCGGCCGGGTGCTGCTCGTCCTCTACGGTCCTTCCGCCAATGTCGGGCGCCAGATCGAGATCCCGGTTGAACTCGCCCCACGCAGCCGATCGGCCATCCGGGTTGCCGAGCATCTCGACGAGTTCGTGGACCTCACCTACAGCTACCGCTTCGGACCTCCGCCGGTCGAGGTGATCGCCGCGGAACTCGTGGGCGCCGACGGCGAAACCGTCGCGACAGCCTTTCACTGTCCGGCCGGACCCCTGGTCGATCCGCGGGACGTCGGCCTCGACGTCGTCGGCCGCGAATCCGCCGACGGCGCGCTCGAACTCGACATTGCGACGACCGGGTTCGCTCGATTCGTGCGGATCGACGTGGACGGAATGCTGCCGGCCGACAACTACTTCCACTTAGCGCCCGGTCGATCGCGGCGTATAAGGCTCTCGCGAACGCGACCCGGTGTCCGGCTCGGCGGGACGGTCGGGGCGCTCAACGCCATCAACGAGCGGCGAATCAAATGGTCCACGCCATGAACGGTGTGCCGTCGCCGGAGCCCTTCTGGTTTGGCGATCCGGAGACGCCGCTTTTCGGCTGGTTGCATCGTCCGGCCGGACCGCCACGGCTGGCGGTCGTCCTGTGCAACCCATTCGGGCACGAGGCATCGGCAGCCTATCGCACGCTGCGAAGCCTGGCCAAGGTGCTCGCCGGGCGCGGGGCGCTGACGCTGCGCTTCGACTATCGGGGCACCGGCAATTCCTCGGGCGACACCCACGCCGTGGGCGGCGTCGCGGACTGGCGGGAGGATATCCTCGCCGCCTTGGCCGTGGTTCGGCGACTGGCGCCGTCGGCACCCTCGGCGCTCGTCGGCCTGAGGCTCGGCGCACTCCTGGCCCTCGACGCGGCCGCCGCATCGGACGGGATCTCAGCCCTGGTGCTCATCGCGCCTCCCTTGAACGGACGCCAATTCCTGCGCGAATTGACGGCGCTCGACGGTGCCGGTGTGGGCGACCGGACCACGGGCGACGAGCTGTTCGGCTTCCCGATGTCTCCCGCGCTTCGCCGGTCCATCTCCGAACTCGACCTCGCCGGCAAGGAGCCGGCCGGTGCGGCGGCGATCCTCGCGATCGACCGCGCCGAGCTCGCGCTCGGGCCGCGGCTCGACCGGGCCCTGGCGGCCCGCTGCCCGACGCTCGAGACGGTCCCGCTGCCGGGCATCGACCGCCTGCTCGCGGATCCGCACGAGGCCGAGGTGCCGGCCTTGATCGTCGAGCGCACGGCGGCTTGGCTGCTCCGTCATGGCAGGGCCGCGATCCCGGCCGAGCCAACGGGAGCGGCTGGAGCTACTCCGGCAGACGAGGTCACGTTCCGCGCGAAGGGGGTGCTCATCCGCGAGCGGGCGCTCTTCTTGGACGGCGATCCATGCCGCTTCGGGTTGTTGACCACGCCGGCCGATCAAGTCGGCGGTACGGGCGCACTCGTCCTTGCTTCGTCGGGCGCCAACCCGACATCGGGACCGAACCGGCTCTATGTGTCCATCGCCCGTCACCTCGCCGCGCTCGGTCTGTCCGTGCTGCGCCTGGACATCGCGGGGATCGGCGACAGCGCGCCTCACGCGGGAGAGGCGGAAGGCGTCATCTACCCGCCGCGCGGCTCCGAGGACCTGGCGCGCGCGGTCGAATGGGTGCGCGGGGTGTCCTCCGTCCCCGTCGTGGCGGGCGGCCTGTGCTCGGGCGCCTATCATGCGCTCCGGGCGGCGAGCGAGGGTGCCAGGGTCGACGGGATCGTGATGATCAACCCTCTCACGTTCTCCCCCGTCTCGGACTGGACCGAGGCGGCGCAGCCGTTCACCGCCATCAGGGAGGCGCAGCGCTACAGCACGTCGCTCCGCAGTCCGAATGCGTGGCTGAAGCTTCTCGCAGGGAGGGTGAGCATCCGCAGCGCGGCTCACGTCGCCTTGCAACGCCTCGGCAGCCGGGCCCGATGGCTCGCGCGCGAGGCACTGCGTCGGACTCCTTGGCGGCGCGACGATGATCTGGCCTTCGAGCTGGGACGCCTCGCGCGCAAGGATGTTCGGATCCTGTTCGTTTTCGCCGCCGGTGACCCCGGTCCACAACTCCTCGCCGAATATGGCGGGGGGGCGGTTCGCGCCCTCGCCCGCGACGGTGGGGTGACGATCGTCACGATCGAGGGTCCCGACCACACCTTCTCGCGCCTTGCCCACCAGCGTGCGCTGGTCGGGGAGCTCGCGAACAACTTGGCGCCTGCGGCCGGCCTTCGAGATCCTGTCACCAGGCTCGACCATGAGAAGTGCATGCCTTGACGACGGAGACGGTGACCATCGCGAACCTTCCGACGCTTGTTGTCGAGAGCGGGGAATCCGGGGCTCTCACCGTGGCCTTCTTGCACGGCTTTGCCATGCGCCCGGAAGATCTGGCCCCGTTCGGGGCCTCGCTGCGGCTTCCGGCCACCTTCCTGTTTCCGCGCGCTCCCCTGCCGGTGCCTCAGGGCGGTTTCGCCTGGTGGGACGTGGACGAGGAGACGAGGGCGCACCGTCGAAGGTCGGGACCGCGCGACCTCTCCCAGCGCCGACCGGACGGGCGCGCGGAGGCGCGGGCCCGGCTCCGGGCTTGGCTCGAGGACCTGCCCTCGACCCTTCGGCAGCGGCCGCTCGTGCTCGCCGGATTCTCCCAAGGTGGGATGTTGCTGATGGACACGGTCCTCATGGAGGAGCTGAGGCCGGCGGCCGTGGCGCTTCTCTCCTCCTCATGCATTGCGCTGGACGAATGGGTGCCTCGCGCGCACCACATTGCCGGCCTGCCCGCATTCGTCAGCCACGGTGAGGCCGACGACGACATCGCCCTGGGAGCCGGTGTCCGGCTCGCCGAGTTCCTCGCCGCGTCAGGCGCGGAGGTGCAGTTCCATCGTTCCAGCGGCGGGCACGAGGTGCCGTTGCCGGTCTGGCGGGCACTGCGCCAATTCCTGCTTTCCCTTGGCGCAAGGGCGAGCTATAAAAACTCGAAGTGAGAAGCTTCGATTTCTGTGAAAATTAACTTAGTTACTTATGAGGACGAGTTCATGCACGCCAGGGTCAAGAACAGGGTGATAGCCCGGCCATTTGCGGACCTGCTGGCCCAGACGAAGTCCATCGCACGCCAGACCGCGTCCGTGCACGCGGCGTCGGTGGATGCCAATGCGCGATTTCCGCGTGAGAGCTTCGAGGCGCTCAAAGCGGCCCGGCTGCTTTCAGCCCCGGTACCGCGAGAACTCGGCGGCGACGGGCTCAGCCTGCAGGAACTCGGCCAGATCTGCTCGGCGCTGGCGGAGGGCTGCGGGTCGAGTGGCATGGTCCTCGCGATGCACTACATCCAGGTCGCCTGTATCGCCCGGCACGGCTTGGGCTCTCCGTTTTTCCGGCGGTTTCTCACGGACCTGGTTGCGTGCCAGTACTTGCTCGGCTCCGTGACATCGGAAGTGGGCACCTTCGGCGACACGCGGTCGAGCATCTGCGCCATCGAGGTCAAGGGGGAAAGCTACCGGCTCGTGAAGGAGGCCACGACCGTCTCTTACGGCGAAGCCTGCGACGCGCTCCTCCTCACCTGCCGCCGTTCCGCCGATGCGCCGGCGAGCGACCAGATCCTCGTGCTCGCTCGCAAGGGGGAGTACGACCTCAAGCAGACGACCAACTGGGACACGATGGGGATGCGCGGCACGTGCAGCCCCGGATACGTCGTCACGTGCGAGGTGTCGCCCGAGCAGGTGGTCCCCGCACCCTACGCGGATATCTCGGCCCACAGCATGGTGCCCTACTCACACATTCTGTGGTCGGCGTTGTGGCAGGGCATCGCGGCGGACGCCGTCGCGCGGGCCGCTGCGATGGTCCGCGGCGAGGCGCGCAAGCGGCCCGGCACCGTGCCGCCGACCGCGCTGCGCCTGGCGGAGGTGATCGCCGATCTGCAGGCCGTTCGCAACAACTGGCAAGGGGTCGCTCGCGACTTCGACGAGATCGAGGCCCGGCCCGGAGGAGACGAGAACCTCGCCGGCATGGGGTGGGCGCTGCGCTTGAACGGGCTGAAGACCACCTGTTCGGACGCCGCCCCGCGCATCGTGCACAAGGCGCTGCAGATCACCGGCATACTCGGCTACAAGAACGATACCCCGTTCAGCCTCGGCCGCCACTATCGCGACGTGCTTTCCGCTTCGCTGATGATCTCGAACGAGAGGATCGCAGCCAAGAGCGCCTCCATGCTGCTCGTCCTGAAGGAAGACCAATGACCCGCACCGTTCCGGCCGGGCCGTCTTCCGGGCGAACCGCCGCCGACTACGACATCGAGACCTTCTACGAAGGCCTCGTTCGTCACGGGCTTATCGTCCCGGTCGGCGTGCCGGGCGCCTTCGGCCGCGGCGCCGTCTTCGAGGATGTTCTCGAACGGTTCAACGCCCTCGTCAGCCGGGTCGCCGAGGGAGACGGAGCCGAGGTCTACACCTTTCCGCCGGTCATCTCCCGCAACGTGCTGCAGTGCACCGAGTATCTGGATTCCTTTCCCCAGCTTTGCGGAACCGTGCACTCGTTTTTCGGCAAGGAGCGGGACGCCCTCGAGCTTTCCCGCCGCGTTCACGCCGGCGAGGACTGGAGCAATCTCCAGCACATGACCGACCTCGTGCTCAACCCGGCCGCCTGCTATCCGATCTATCCGAGCTTCACCGGCACGGTGCCGGCGGACGGTCGTCTGGTGACCATGTTGCACTGGGTCTTCCGGCACGAGCCTTCCCGCGAGCCGACGCGCATGCAGTCGTTCCGTGTGCGCGAGTTCGTCCGCGTGGGCACACCGGAACAAGTGCTCGCCTGGCGGGACATGTGGCTCCAGCGCGGCCTGGACATCCTTCTGTCGATCGGCCTGCCGGCACAGGCGGAGGTGGCCTCCGATCCCTTCTTCGGCCGCGGCGGCAAGATGCTGGCGCAGAACCAGATCGACCAGAAGCTCAAGTTCGAGATCGTGGTGCCCGTCATCTCGCTGGCCGAGCCGACAGCCTGCTGCTCGTTCAACCTTCACCGCGACCATTTCGGCAACGCCTTCTCCATCCGAACCCCGGACGGGGAAGTCGCCAACACCGCCTGTCTCGGCTTCGGCCTGGAGCGGATCGTCATGGCGCTGTTCAAGGCACACGGGTTCGATCCGCGCGACTGGCCGGCCGCAGTCAGGGAAAGCCTCTGGCCTTGAGTGGCGTGCGCGTCATTCCCGGACTGGATGCGAGTGGCTACCGGCGTAGCCTCTTGCATGCGGACGACCGTATCTGGGTGGAGAAGAACTGCTACGTCGACATCTGGATCGAGGTTCTCCACGCGCTCGGCCTGGAGCCGCGCGCCGTGCTCTCCTTCGTGGTTGCGATCGACTTCCAGGGCGACCAGTGGACCTTCTTCAAGCCGCCTCATGAGGATATTCGCGCCCTCTACGGGATCGACGTTCAGGAACTGAACGTCTGGCGGCCCTTGCTCGACCACGCGATCGAATACATTGCCGCCGGCAAGCTCGTGAGCACGGAGGCCGACGCTTGGTGGCTCCCCGACACCCAGGGGACGGACTACCGCACCCGGCACACCAAGACGACGATCGTCATCGAGAACCTCGACCCGGTTGCAGGGACGCTCGGCTATTTCCACAATGCCGGTTATCACCGGCTCGGCGGCGAGGATTTCCGGCAGCTCTTCCAGGCCGGCATGACGACCAGCGGCGAGGCCATGCCTCTCTACGCCGAATTCCTCCGCCTCGACCGGATGATCCTGAGGACGCCCGAGGACCTCGCGGATCGCTCCGCTGCCTTGCTCCGGCGCTACCTTGCGCTTCGGCCGGCGGACAACCCGATGCGCCGGTTCGCCGCGCGCTTCGCGGCCGACCTGCCGGAGCTGCAGGCAAGGGGGCTTGCCCACTATCACGCCTGGGCCTTCGCCACGATCCGGCAGTTCGGTGCTGCGTTCGAGCTGGCGGCGTTGCATCTCGACTGGCTCGCCGAGCACGGCCGAGCCGACACCGGCACGAGTGCCGAGGCGTTCCGCCACATCGCCACGCAAGCGAAGTTCCTCATCTTGAAGACGGCCCGCGCCGTGAACGGGCAGCGGCCGCTGGACGCAAGCTCGGTTTTCGACGACCTCGCGGAGGCGTGGGAGGTCGGAATGAGGGCGCTGGACCAGACACTCGGCGCCCATACCTAGAGAATTTGCCGATCGGACGGAATCATCCGATCGATGAGGATAGGCTTGGGGCTCGCGCGACGCGAAATGCGGGGATCGGACATGAGCGGGAAGGTTGCGGTCGTCACCGCGGGGGGCAGCGGGATGGGGGCGGCGGCGGCGCGGCGGCTCGCCGCGGACGGCTACCGGGTCGCCATCCTGTCCTCGTCGGGCAAGGGCGAGGCGCTCGCGGCCGCGCTCGGCGGTTTCGGGGTGACCGGCTCGAACCAGTCGCCGGTCGACCTGAAGCGCCTCGTCGACGGGACGATGGAGCGGTGGGGCCGCGTCGACGCGCTCGTCAACAGCGCCGGGCATGGTCCGCGCGCGGCCCTCGTCGACATCACCGACGAGCAGTGGCATCTCGGGCTCGACATCTATCTGATGAATGTCATCCGCACGGTGCGGCTGGTCGCGCCGATCATGCAGGCGCAGAAATCCGGCGCCATCGTCAACATCTCGACCGCCTGGGTGTCCGAGCCGAGCCCGATGTTCCCGACCTCGGCGGTGTTCCGCGCCGGCCTCGCCGCCTACACGAAGATCTTCGCCGACACCTATGCGTCGCACAATGTGCGGATGAACAACGTCCTGCCCGGCTGGATCGACAGCCTGCCGGAAACCGATGAGCGGCGCGCCAGCGTGCCGATGGGCCGCTACGGCTCCGCCGCCGAGGTGGCCGGGGCGGTCGCCTTCCTCGCCTCCGCCGATGCGTCCTACATCACCGGCCAGAGCCTCAAGGTCGACGGCGGCCTGATGCGCTCGATCTGACCGGCGCTTCGTCTGACCGGCCGCGGCGACGGCTCCCGGGAGCCGCGTCAGAACACCACGAAATCCGTGTTGGCGAGCGACAGGTTCGGCTGCAGCTTTGCGAACAGCACGGCGCCGATGGCGCCGGTGCCGTCCGGGTCGTAATAGAGATTGCCGGTGTCCTTCTCGTAGATGATGCGGTCGCTGGTGTCGGCCGCGCGGCCGGTCGTGTTGGCGGTGAAGGCGGCGGCCCCGAGCGTGCCCTTGCCGAGGCCCTTGAAGACCGCGTCGTCGAGGCGGATCGTATCGTCGGCGGCGAAGTCCACGATCGTGTCCACGTTCGAGGCGACGAGCGCGGTCGTGAAGACGAAGCTGTCCTTTCCCGCGCCGCCCTTCAGGACGTCGCTGCCGCCGCGGCCGTCGAGCTCGTTCGCGCCGGCATTGCCGGTGATGGTCTGGCCGAGGTCGTTGCCGGTGAGGTCGATCGGCTTCTTCGCCGCGGCGGGTGATGCGGCGAGCTGCTCGATGTCGTCGTCGGCGGCGAGCGCGAAGCTCGCCGAGGCGAGCACGCTGTCGGCCTTGCCCGCTCCCTTGCCTTCCACGATCACGTCGCGGGCGGAGTCCACCACATAGACGTCGTCGCCGGCGCCGCCGGTCAGGGTGTCCTTGCCGGCGCCGCCATCGAGCGTATCCGCGCCGGCGAGGCCGACGAGCTTGTCGTTGCCGCCGCGGCCGTCGAGTTCGTTGGCGCCGGCATTGCCGGTGATGATCTGGGCGAACTTGTTGCCGGCGAGGTCGATGCCCGTCTTGCCGCGCGGCGCGAAGGCGGAGAGCTCCTCCACGGCGGCGCCGGCGGCGAGCGTGTAGCTGACGCGCGCCTTGACGTGATCGTCGTCTCCGCCGGCGGCCGTCTCGATCACGACGTCACCCGCGTTGTCGACCACATAGATATCGCTGTCGGCGCCGCCGATCAGCGTGTCGGCGCCCTTGCCGCCGTCCAGCGTGTCGCGCCCGTCGAAGCCGCGCAGCATGTCCGGCCCGTCGGTGGCGGTGAGCTTGTCCGCGCGCCCGGTCCCGTCGATGGCGTCCGGTTCCGCCGTCACGGTGACGGTGATGGTCGTGCTCCCCTTGACGGTGGTGTTCTCCGCATAGGCGAGATTGCCGTCGGAAAGGCCCAGAAACGCGTCGAGGTCGCCGTCGCCGTCATTGTCGAAAAAGGCGACCGAGCCGTTGCCGCCGACGAGGCCGGCGAACGGGTTGTCGTCGAGCAGCGTGAAGGTGCCGTCGCCGTTGTTGCGGGCGACCTGGAAGACGCCGTCCTCCGCGCCGATCACCGCGTCCTTGTCGCCGTCGCCGTCGAGGTCGAAGAAGGACGGGCGGCTCGACGCGCCCACATCCATGCCGGCGAAAGGATTGCTCGACCCGGTGAGCGGCGTGAAGGTGAGCTTGCCGTTCACGATGCCGTCGTTGCGGTAGGCGAGGAGGTCCCCGTCCTCGGTGCCCACCACCGCGTCCAGGTCGCCGTCCTTGTCCAGGTCGACGAAGGCGGGCGCGGAGGCAAAGCCGACGTTCACCGCGCCGAGGGGATTGTCCGCCCCGGTCAATTCGACGAAGCCGGCGGCGCGGTCGTTGCGCAACACCCTGAGCACGCCCGACGCGGTCCCGATGACCGCGTCCATGTCCCCGTCGCCGTCGATGTCGGCGAAGGTCGGGACGGTCCAGTTTTGCCCCGCGAAGCGGGCGAACGGATCGGCTTCCGTGCCGGTCACGTCGGTCGACGTGTCGCCGTCGTTTCGAATGGTCTGAATGCGACCGTCGAGATAGCCGATCACGAAGTCCAGGTCGCCGTCGGCGTCGATGTCGGCGACGACGGGGCTCGGATCGTTGCCCGCCGCCGGGAAGATACCTTTCGGAATCGCGAAGGTCGTGTCCGGGGCGTTGAGCCGCCCGCCGGCCGCATCGGTCAGGTCGAAGACGAGCGTGCGGGTCGCGGTCGGCTCGTCGCTGACATCGGCATAGGTCAGGTTCTCGATCAGCGCGTCGATCGCGGGCGCCGTGGCGGCCGCCGTGAAGGTGATGCTGAGCGCCTTGCCGTCGCCGCCCGACAGGGTTCCGATGGCGACGCCGCCATAGGTGACCGTGTTGCCGGACAGGCCGATCTGTCCCGCCGCCGTGCCCGCATTGTGGACGGAGAGGCGGTCCTCCGGCAGAAGTCCGGAGATGGTCAGCACGGACCCGTTGTAGTTATTGTCCAGATCCGTAAAGGTTACATTCGTGTCAAGAAATACGCCGCCGGCGTTAACTAGATTCTCACGCATCGTCACCCCGGCGTCGAGATCAGTCAAAGTAGGCGCTGTCATGAAGTGGCCCTGCCGGTTCGCGTTTGATCGAACCCTTGCAGTGTCGTTCTCGCATGCCTCTGCGTCAATGCGATAGGAAACTCACGGTAGGACTTAGTCTATTTGACGTAAACGCTACCCTGACGAGATCTTTATTTTTTTGCCGCGGCCGGCCCGTCGCCTGCGCGGCGGCCGCGGCCGGCCGGCGCGCAACTCAGGCGCCGATGCGCGGCGAGCCGTGGTGGTGCACGATGCGCCAGGCGCCCTCGCGGCGGACCAGCACCCAGGTCATGCGGTAGGGCATGGGCGTCGCGCCGTCGGCGAACTCCACATGGCCGGTGGTCACGGCCACGTCGGGCGCCACGAACTGGACCGCCGGCATCGGATAGGCCGCCACATGCACGCCGGGCGGGCGGCCCGCAAAATAGACGCGGATGCCGTCGCGGCCGTGTTGCAGGGCGTCGACCGAGCCGAACAGCGTGGCGTCCTCCGCATAGAGCGCCATGTGGGCGTCGAGGTCGCGGCTGTTGAAAGCGCGGACCCAGGCGGCATGCAAGGCGGCGATCTCGTCCATGTCGGTGTCCCCCGAGGTTGCGGTCGAGGCCGCGGTGCCGGTCAAGCGTCCCAGTATTTCGCCTTCAGCCACCAGGCCGTGAGGCTCAGCGCCGCGAGGGCGAGGGCGAGCAGGCCGAGCAGGGGCGCGGCCTGCTGCAGCCAGGCCATCACCGGCACCGACAGGCCGAGAAAGATGCCGACCACGGCGATCCGCCAGACGCGCGCCAGCAGGCCGGCGACGAAGGTGCCGAAGGCCAGCATGGTGACGAGGGTGAGCCCGCTCGCATTGTCGGTGATGACGCCGCGCACGTCCGGCAGGAACATCAGGTACATCGCGGCGAGAAGCCCGGCCCAGGCGAGCGCCTGCTGGCCGACATGGACGAGCCGATCGCGGGTGGTCGTGAAGTTCGGCCAGCCGGCCAGGATGCAGGTGACGCAGAACACCGGCACGAGCAGGACCCAGTAGGCGACCGCCGGCTCGCCGCGGAACGCCGTCCAGGAGGCGCCGACCACGCCGAGCAGTAGCATCAGGGCGAACGGCAGCTCCTGCCAGAGCCAGCCGGCCGGCCAGCTGCCGGTCTTTTCCCCGGTCGGCGGCGCGGCGGAGAGGAATTCCGCGGGCGGCGCGGCATCGGGCGCGGCCGGATCGGGCGCGAGGGCTTCGCGCGGAGCCGGCTGGCCCAAGGGGGGAACGACCGCCGCCGTCTCGTGCCGTTCGTCCGTCATGGCCTGCTCCCCCGCAAGACGGCCGCGGCTGCGGCCCGCGACATACTAGGCCGGCATCGAACGCGGTTCGACTGGGAAGTTTGGCCGCGCCGCGGGCCGGCCATGACGCCGCGTCATAAAAGTTGCTTGCCGGAAACATGATGACCGCAGGTCGAAACACGAACGAGCGGCCACGACATCGTCCCGTACGCCCAAAGGCGTAGACGTGGCGGGTTCACGACGTGGACCCGAGCGCCGGAGCCAAGGACTCCGTGCGGCGGCCGACAGCAACTTGGAAGGACATCCCATGAGCACGACCTCCCTGGCGACCCACACCCCTCACGCGCCTGCCGCCGAGAACCGTTCCTTGACCGGACGGCTCCGCGCGTTCTGCGCCGAACTCTATCGCGCCGTGGAACATCGTCGTGCGGTGAACTCCCTCCATGAGTTCGACGACCACATGCTGAGCGATATCGGCCTGTCGCGTAGCGACATCACTTGGAATGTCGTCGCACGTCGCCGCGACTGACTCCGGGTCGCGACATCACCTGGACTGTCGTCGCGCGCCGCCGCGACTGAGCCACGCCTTGGCGCAAAGCATCGGCCGTGACAGCGCGCGCGGCCGGCACCTCGTCCGTGCCGGCCGCGCCCTGCCCATTGTGATATCTAATATTCACTATCTATTGCGTCGGACGCTGATCTAGACTTGACCCGTATGGCCGGCCGTCCGCCGGCGCAATGGATGGAGCCGCAGATGAGCGATGCAACCAAACCCTATCCGTCGCCGCAGGACGGTGACCTCGCCATGTGCGCCTCGCTCGCCAGGAACTGGTGGGCGGTGGCGCTGCGCGGCGTGCTCGCCGTGCTGTTCGGCATCGTCGCGCTCACGACGCCGGGCGTGACGCTCCTGTCGCTCGCGCTGTTCTTCGGCGTCTATCTGCTGATCGACGGCGTGTTCGGCATCGTCGCGGCGATCCGGGCGGCGCGCCAGGACCAGCGCTGGGGCCTGCTCCTCGCCGAGGGCGTGCTGGACATCCTGATGGGCCTGATCGCGGTGGTGTTCCCGGTCGGCGCGGTGCTCGCCTTCGTTCTGGCGACGGCGGCCTGGTCGCTCATCACCGGCGTGCTCATGCTGATGGCGGCGTTCAAGCTGACGGCGGAGCACGGGCGCTGGTGGATGGTGCTCGGCGGCGTCGCCTCGCTGCTGTTCGGCATCGCGCTCGCCGTCTCGCCGGTCATCGGCGCGGTGGTGCTGACCTGGTGGCTCGGCGCCTATGCGCTCGCCTTCGGCGTGTTCCTGCTCGTCCTAGCGTTCCGCCTGAGGGCGAAGAACAACGAGGCTCCTTCGGCCGGGACGCCCGCCGCGTCCGCGGCCTGAGGGCTGCGACGGCCCGAGGCCGGCGGACCCCGAGGCCGGCCTTTCCCTCCGCATGCATCGGCTGAAAGGCAGGCGCAGGGCCTGCCTTTCTCGTTCCGCCGGTCAGGCCTCGGCGGCTTGCGGCTTCTCCCCGCGCGTCTTCCAGAGCGACCAGAGCACGCCGCCGATGATGAGCGACAAGGTCACGGCCAGCGACAGGAGCGGCGGGATCTTGGCGAGGCCGAGCATGTCGGCGGCGAAGATCTTGGTTCCGATGAAGATCAGCACCAGGGCCAGCGCATATTTCAGATAGTGGAAGCGGTTGACCATGGCGGCGAGCGCGAAGTAGAGCGCGCGCAGGCCGAGGATCGCCATGATGTTCGCGGTGTAGACGATGTAGGTGTCCTGGGTGACCGCGAAGATCGCCGGGACCGAGTCGATCGCGAACACGATGTCGGCGACGTTGATGACGACGAGCGCGAGGAACAGCGGCGTCGCCATCCGGACCATGCGCTGCGACTTCGGCTCCATCGCCTTCACGAAGAAGCGCTCGCCATGCAGCTCCGGCGTCACCCGCAGGAAGCGCTTGGTGAAGCGCACGACCGGATTCTTGGAGAGGTCCGGATCCGGGTCGCCGGCGAACATCATCTTGAGGCCGGTCAGGATCAGGATGCCGCCGAACACATAGAGCACCCAGTCGAAGCTCTGCACGAGCGCGGCGCCGGCCGCGATCATCAGGCCGCGCAGCACGATCACGGCCACGATGCCCCAGACCAGCGCGCGGTACTGGTAGCGCGTCGGGATGGCGAAATAGCCGAAGATCATCGAGATGACGAAGACGTTGTCGATCGAGAGGCTCTTCTCGATCAGATAACCGGTGAAATATTCGATGCCGGCCTGGGCGCCCATGCCCCACCAGATGGTGAGGCCGAACAGCACCGCGATCCCGATATAGAAGACGGAGAGCTTCAGGCTTTCGGCGACGCCCATCTCGCGGTCGTCGCGATGCAGGACGCCGAGGTCGAAGGCGAGGAGGCCGAGCACGATGGCCAGGAAGCCGAGCCACAGCCACAGCGGCTTGTCGAGCCAGTCCACGAACAAGAACCCCGTCAAGCCTTCCATGCCTCATCCCTCCGAACCAAGACGCCCCTGGACCGAGGGTCCGGGGGCGCTGTCAGGTCCTAGTTAGGTACGCGTGACGCTTAGACAAGTCCTCCGGCGCGTCAAAGCGGCAGCTTGACCTGAACTGGTGACCAATCCGTGCTCAATGGGCCGCAAGATCGGCGACGAGGCCGGAGGCGACCATGAAGCGGGAGACGGTGGGCGTGCCGCCGTTCAGGATGTCGCCGACGGCGGCGAGCGTTCGGTCGACCTCGCCCTTGTGGCTGGTGAGCCAGCCGTCGAGGCCCTTGTCGTTCTGCGCCGCGCCGACGGTGATGCGCCGGTGCGCGTCGGCGAGGGTGCCGCGCGCGCGGTCGAGCGCGAGGCCGTCGTAGTAGTCGAGGATCGGCAGGCCGCGTGAGAGGCGGGCGAGGCCGTCGATGCCGAACCGGTCGGCGACCGCGAAATAGGTCGCCGCCGCCCGTTCGAGGTCGAGCCGGGCGCGTTCGGCGACGAGCACGATGTCGGGGATGGCGGCCTCCTGGTCGAGCCCGGCGAGCCGGTCGGCGAGCGGGGCCGGCACGCCCGCTTCCGTGAGTTCGGCGGCGCGCGCGCCGCGGACGGCCGCGAGACCGGCCGGCAGCGCCCGGGCGAGGCGGCGCTCCAGCGCCGTGCGGCCGGCCTGGAACCGCTCGATCGTGCGGCCGAGGCCCTCGCGGAAGTCGGCGTTGCGCAGCATCCAGACGATGCCGTTCAGAGCCATGTCCTGCACGGCGGCATAGAGCCGGAGCTGCAGGGCGCCGGCCACCTTGCTGTCGAGCGCGTCGATCGCGCCATTGAGATCGGTCAGGCCGAACGTGTCGCGGGTCGCCGCGAAGGCCTGGGCGATCGCGGCGGCGTCGGCGCCGGTCTGGTCGCCGATGCGGGTCAGCAGCGTCGGGCCGCCGCGGTTGATCATGGCGTTGGCGAGGCCGGTCGCGATGATCTCGCGGCGCAGCCGATGCGCCTCGATGTCGTCGGGGTAGCGCTCGACCATGCGGCTCGGGAAGTAGCGGCGCATCTCGCGCGACAGATAGGCGTCGTCGGGCACGCTCGACTCGAGCAGATCTTCCTTCAACGTCAGCTTGGCATAGGCGAGCAGCACGCCGATCTCCGCGCGGGTGAGCGGTTCGCCCGCCTTCTCCCGTTCGGCGAGCCCGGCGTCGTCGGGCAGGACCTCGACGGCGCGGTTGAGCCGGCCTTCCCGCTCGAGCTCCTGCATGAAGCGGCGCTGATAGCCGAAGTCCTCCATGCCGCGCCGTTCGCACAGGCTGATCGCGAGCGGCTGCAGATAGTTGTTGCGGAGCACCAGGCCCGCCACCTCGTCGGTCATGGAGGCGAGCAGCACGTTGCGGTCGGGTCGGGTCAGGCGGCCGTCCTGCTCGGCGCGGCCGAGGCCGATCTTGATGTTGACCTCCACGTCGGAGGAATTGACGCCGGCCGAATTGTCGATCGCGTCCGAATTGCAGCGACCGCCGAGCCGGTTAAAGGCGATGCGGGCGCGCTGCGTCACGCCGAGATTGGCGCCCTCGCCGATCACCTTGGCGCGCACCGCGCGGGCGGTGACGCGGATCGCGTCGTTCGCCTTGTCGCCGACCTCCGCGTCCGCCTCTTCCTCGGCGCGGATATAGGTGCCGATGCCGCCGAACCAGAGCAGGTCGACCGGCAAGGTGAGGATCGCGCGCATGATCTCCTGCGGGGTCGCGCGCGGATGCGGCAGGGCGAGCAGCGCCTGAGCCTCGGGGGACAGGTCGATCGACTTGGCCGAGCGCGGATGGATGCCGCCGCCCTGCGAGAGCCGCGCCTTGTCGTAGTCCTGCCAGCTCGACCGCGGCAGCGCGAAGAGCCGCGCCCGCTCGGCGAAGCTCGCCGCCATGTCCGGGTCGGGATCGATGAAGATGTCGCGATGGTCGAAGGCGGCGACGAGCCTTATCGTCGGGGCGAGCAGCATGCCGTTGCCGAACACGTCGCCCGACATGTCGCCGACGCCGGCGACCGAGAACGGCGTCGTCATGATGTCGACGTCCATCTCGCGGAAGTGCCGCTTCACCGCCTCGAAGGCGCCGCGCGCGGTGATGCCCATCTTCTTGTGGTCGTAGCCGGCCGAGCCGCCGCTCGCGAAGGCGTCGCCGAGCCAGTAGCCGTGCTGTTCGGAGATCGCATTGGCGGTGTCCGAGAAGGTCGCGGTGCCCTTGTCGGCGGCGACGACCAGATAGGGGTCGTCCGGCTCGTGCCGCACCACGCGCTCGGGCGGGATGACGCCGGCCGGGCCGAGATTGTCGGTGACGGTGAGCAGCGTGGAGACGAAGATCTTGTAGGCGGCCGTGCCCTCGGCCATGAAGGCGTCGCGCGCCATGCCGGGCTTCAGCCACTTCGGCAGGAAGCCGCCCTTGGCGCCGACCGGCACGATCACCGCGTTCTTCACCTGCTGCGCCTTGACGAGGCCGAGCACCTCGGTGCGGAAGTCCTGCGGCCGGTCCGACCAGCGCAGGCCGCCGCGCGCGACCTTGCCGAAGCGCATGTGGATGCCCTCGACGCGGGGCGAATAGACCCAGATCTCGCGGAACGGCTTCGGCTCCGGCAGGTCGGTGACGGCGCGGCTGTCGAGCTTGAAGGCGAGCGTCTCGCGCGGCAGCCCGCTCGGCTCGAGCTGGTAGGAGTTGGTGCGCAAGGTCGACCTGACCGCGTTGAGGAAGCGGCGCAGGATCGTGTCGTCGTCGAGGCTCTCGACCGCGTCGAGCCCGCTCTCGATCGCCCGCACCACCTTGTTCTCGGCGACTTCCCGGTCGCCCTTCATGTCCGGGTCGAAGCGGACGCGGAAGAGCTCGGCGAGGAGCTTCGCGAGGTCCGGCTCGCGCGCGAGCGTCGCCGCCATGTAGTCGAGGCCGTAGGGGATGCGGATCTGGCGCAGATAGCGCGCATAGGCGCGGAAATGCGCGATCTCCCGCCAGCCGAGCCCGGCGAGGAGGCCGAGCGCGTTGAACCCGTCGTTCTCCGCGCGGCCGAACCACACGGCGACGAACAAGGCCTCGATGCGCTTGTCGATCGTCTCGTCATGCACGATGGCGCCGCCGTCGGCGCGTTCGAGCGTCATGTCGTGCAGATGCAATTCCGGACGGCCGTCGGGGCGGATCAGATAAGTGCGCTCGTCGATGACGCGGAGGCCCATGTTCTCGAGCACGGGCACGCGGTCGGAGAGCGGCACGGCGGCGGTGGCGAAGAGCTTCAGGTTCAGCCGCGTGTCCGGGTCGCCCGGGCCGCGCTCGAAGTCGATCGCGATGCGGAAGTCGTCGCCGAGCCGTTCCAGGATGGCGAGGTCGGCGAGCGCGACGGGCGGCGGATAGGCCTCGCGGTAGTCGGCGCCGAAGGCCTTGCCGTAGCGCTCGACGAGGTCGTGGGCGCGGAGCGGATCGTGGGCGCGCTCGATCGCGTCGGTGAGCTCGTCGTTCCAGGTGCGCACGATCGCCGCGACGGCCTTTTCGAGCTCGTCCTGCGGCACCTCCGGCGTCGCGCCCTCGTAGCGGCCGACGATGAAGTGCACGCGCGCGAGCGAGCCCTCCGGGAAGGCGGGCTGCCAGGCGGCGACACGGCCGAGGAAGACGCGCTCGAAATATTCGCCGATGCGGACGCGGACCTCGGTGTGGTAGCGCTCGCGCGGCACATAGACGAGCACCGAGACGAAGCGGTCGAACACGTCGCGGCGGGCGAGGACGCGGACGCGCGGATGCTCGTCGAGCGCCATGATCTGCAGCGCGAAGTCGTAGAGCGTCGCCTCGTCGAGCTGGAACAGCTCGTCGCGCGGATGGCTTTCGAGCACGTTGAGGAGCGCCTTGCCCGAATGGCTCGACGGATCGAAGCCGGCCATGCGGACGACCTCGTCGACCTTGCGGCGCAGATACGGGATCGTGCGGCACGACTGGGTGTAGGCCGTGGAGGTGAACAGGCCGACGATGCGCAGTTCCCCGGCGAGTTCCCCGGTCGGCGCGTAGAGCTTGATGCCCACATAGTCCATGTGGACGCGGCGGTGGATGCGCGACCAGATGTTCGACTTGGTGATGATCAGCGCGCGCTCGGTGCGCAGGAAATCGGCCATCTCGCGCGAGGCGTTGACGCCCTCGCTGCCGCGCCGGAGCACGCGCAGGGACTGGTCGGCGAGGACGCCGAGCGAGGACCCTTCCACGCGGTCGAGCCGGCCCTCGCCGTTCTCCTCGAAATAGGTGTATTCGCGCGTGCCGAGGAAGGTGAAGTTGTTGTCGCGCAGCCAGGTCATGAACTCGACGGCTTCCGACACTTCCGCTTCGCCGAGCGGGGGCGGCGCGACCAGATAGGCCTCGATGGCGGCGTCGACGCGGCCGAGCATGGTGCGCCAGTCGCGCACCGCCATGCGCACGTCGCCGAGCGCGGCTGCGAGCCGGGCGGCGAGCGCGTCCCGGTTCTCCGGCGAGACGATGCGCGCCACATGGATGTGGATCAGGCTTTCCTGCGTCTCGTGCGGCGCGCGGGGCACGGCGATGCCGTCGAGCCGGTCGAGCCGTCCGACGGCATCGCGCTTCACCGCCAGGATCGGATGCAGGACGAGGCGGATGGACAGGCCGGACTCGGTCAGTTCGCCCATCACGCTGTCGACCAGGAACGGCATATTGTCGTTCAAGACCTCGACGACGGTGACCTCGGCGAGGTGGCCGGTCGCGCCGGGGCCCACGTCGAGCACGCTGACGCGGGGCCGGCCGGGCTCGCGGGCGAGGAAGCGGTGCCACGAGGCCTCGGCGACGGCGGCGAGTTCCTCGGCCGTATAGACGGTCAGGTCCTCGGCGGAGCCGCGGCCGTAGAGCGCCTCGGCGAAGCGCTCCGCCGCGCCCCCGTCCGCCCGGCCCCCGAGCAGACGGGCGACCGCCGCGAGCAGGCTCTTCTTTTCCTCGTCCTGTGCGACCGCCATGTGGTTTCCCCCCTCGTTCCGCCCGCCGCCTGTCGCGGCCTTGTGCGCAGACCGGGCCGGCCGGCATGATGCGCCGATTCGCCGGGCGGGATGCGCGATCGCCAAGCACACTAAGCGAGCCCCGCCCGCGTTCAATCGGCGACGTGTCAGACCGACCGCGTGGGAGAACGACATGGCCGAGAAACGCAACGCCAAGAAGACACCGGTCGGCGAGACGCCGGCGCGCCAGGCCGGCGACGCGGACCGGTCGGCCCCGATCGCGCTGCCGCTGCCCGAGGCCGAGCTCGACGAGGAGATCCGCGCCTATTTCGAGAAATGCCAGGAAAAGATCGGCTTCGTGCCGAACGTGCTGGTCGCCTACGCGCACGATCTAGCCAAGCTCAAGGCCTTCGTGGCGATGTACAACGACCTGATGCTGGCGCCGTCCGGGCTTTCCAAGCTCGAGCGCGAGATGATCGCGGTCGTCGTTTCCTCGATGAACCGCTGTTACTACTGCCTCGTCGCCCATGGCGCCGCGGTTCGCCAGCTCTCCGGCGATCCGGCGCTCGGCGAACTGATAGCGATGAACTACCGCGCCGCCCGGCTCGGGGCCCGTCACCGCAGCATGCTCGATTTCGCGGTGAAACTGAGCGAGACGCCCTATGCGGTCGAGGAGGCGGACCGGGAGGCGCTGCGCGCGGCGGGCTTCGGCGATCGCGACATCTGGGACATCGCGGCCGTCGCGGCCTTCTTCGCCATGTCCAACCGCATGGCCTCGGCGACCGACATGCGGCCCAATCCCGAGTATCACGCCGAGGCGCGTTGAACCCTCCGGCCGTGATCGAGCATCGTAAATGATCTCGTTCCGACGTCTGTCCGTTGACGGATCGTTCAGCGTGTTAGATCGGCCGGCCTTAAGGTTTCCCCGTCTTTCACGTTGTTTCGGCAGATTTCCAGAGGTCGTTGACGTTTATATTCTCAAATTGATGAGTATTGATCTTACGTTCGGTCATCGTCCGTTAACTGGCTGACGCTTAGCCTTTTGACCGGAGCGGGAAAGATCCAATGCGTATCGCCATCGTCGACGACAGCCCGACTAACTGCGTCTTGCTGCGGCACCTCATCGGCCGCATCGACCATTATGAGGTGCACCTGTTCGAGAGCGCGTCGACGGCGCTGGAGGCGTTCGAGAAGCAGCCCTTCGACATCGGCATTCTGGACTATCAGATGCCGAAGATGAACGGTGTGGAGCTGATCCGCCGCCTGCGCGCGCAGGACCCGCACCGCGACATTCCGCTCCTGGTCGTGACCGCGCATGACGAGGACGACATCCGCCTCGACGCGCTGCAGGCCGGGGCGACGGACTTCCTGTCGAAGCCGGTCAACGCGGTCGAGTTCCGCGCCCGCTTCCTCAACATCGTGATGACGCGGCGCGCCCAGGTCGAACTGAAGGACCGCGCCGCCTGGTTGCAGCGGCGCGTCGCGGAGGCGACCCGGCGGCTGATCGAGCAGGAGGAGGAGCTGATCATCCGGCTCACCCGCGCCGCCGAATACCGCGACAACGAGACCGGCCAGCACATCGTGCGCGTCGCCGCCTATGCGCGCGAGATCGCCGAGGAACTCGGCTGCGACGAGGAGCAGAGCCGGCTGATCGGCCTCGCGACGCCGATGCACGACATCGGCAAGGTGGCGGTGTCCGACACGATCCTGCTCAAGGCCGGCTCGCTCGATCCCGACGAATGGGACCAGATGAAGCAGCACACGGTGGCGGGCGCGGACATCCTGTCGGGCGGCAAGAGCGAGCTGATCCGGCTCGGCGCCGAGATCGCCCGCTCGCATCACGAACGCTGGGACGGTTCCGGCTATCCGCAGGGCCTCGCCGGCGAGGCGATCCCGCTCGCCGCGCGCATCGTGGCCGTCGCCGACGTGTTCGACGCGCTCACCTCGCGCCGGCCCTACAAGCCCGCCTGGCCGGTGGAGATGGCGCGCTGGCATATCGAGGGCGAGAGCGGATCGCATTTCGATCCGGCCTGCGTGCGCGCCTTCGTGGCCCGCTTCCCGCGCATCCTGCGCATCCGCGAACAGTCGCCGGACGGGACGGCCGAGCCCGTCAGCGCGGCCGCGCCGGCGTTGCGGCTGGTCGTTTGAGCATGGTCGCCTGCGCCCGCCGCCGACGGACCGTGACGGGTCCCGCCCCGATCGCGCGCCCTGCGACGAGGCGGGCGCCGTGAGCGTGGCGAGCATGGGCGCGGCGCGCCGGCCGGGCTTCCTCGGGTCGCTGCTCCGGCCGGTCGACCGCTATGTGCCCGCGACCACCTTCATGATCCTCGGCGCGCTCGCGCTGGTGTTCCTGGTCGGCGTGGTCGCCATCCTGATGACGCTGCGCGAGCGCGAGGCCAAGGTCGAGTTCAGCTTCCGCGAGGACGCGCTGTGGGCGACCTACAAGCTCGAACAGGAGACCGCGACGCTGCTCTCCGTGTTCGGGGATGCGCTCGACCATGCCGTCTCGCCCGCGCCGGCCGAGCTCGAGCGCAGCGCGCTGTTGTTCGACGTGCTGTACAGCCGGGTGAAGACCTTGCGGGCGGGCGGCTACGAGACCTCGTTCCTGCGCTCGGACACGACCCGGCAGGATTTCCGCCGGCTCGCCGCCGCGGTGCTCGACGCCGCGCCCCTGTTCGACCGCATCGCCGCGGGCGCGCCGGTCTCGGTCGACGAGATGCGCGGCGTGCTGCGCACGTTCGACCGGCTGCGCCAGATCACCGCCGATCTGCTTCTCTACGCCAATATCCGGGTCAACGAGATGCGGTCGGACATGCGGGTCGGCACGCAGCGGCTCTACGAGGCGCTCGCCTTCGCGGTGTTCTTCCTCACCGCGACGCTGGTCGGCACGGTGGCGCTGCTCGGCCGGCAGGTCAGGGCGGAGATGCGCTCGCGCCTGGAGATCGCCGCCATGGCGAAATCGGTGCAGGAGGCGGCCGAGGCGGCGGAGGCCGGAAACCGCGCCAAGTCGGCGTTCCTGGCCACGATCGGGCACGAGATCCGAACGCCGCTCAACGGCATCCTGGGCATGGCGGCGGCGCTGCAGGCGTCAAAGCTCGACCCCGACCAGGCGCGCTGCCTCGACGTGGTGAACGACTGTGGCGCAAGCCTCATGGAGCTCATCAACGACATCCTCGACTACGCGAAGTTCGAAGCAGGAGAGTTTCCAGTGAGCGAGGTGGCGTTCGAACCGGCCGAGGTGGTCCGCTCCGTTTTCTCGGTGGTGGAGGACCGCGCCTCGAAGCGCGGCAACACGCTCGAATTCGAGATCGATCCCGGCACGGCGCCGGCCTTCCTGGCGGATCCGAGCCGGCTCCGGCAGGTGCTGCTCAATCTCGTCGGCAATGCCGTGAAGTTCACCGAGAACGGCCGTATCTTGGTGCGCGTGTCGGCCACGACCGGCGCGGCGGCGCGGCTGCGCTTCGAGGTGCAGGACAACGGCATCGGCATCGCGCCGGAGGCGCGGCATCGCGTGTTCAAGCCGTTCAGCCAGGTCGACGCGACGATCAATCGCAAGTTCGGCGGCACCGGGCTCGGCCTGTCGATCTGCCGCAGCGTGGTCAACAAGCTCGGCGGCGAGATCGACTTCGCGAGCACGCCGGGCCGCGGCTCCTCATTCTGGTTCGAAGTTCCCGTGCGCGTCGTCGAGCCGCCGAAGCGGGCCTCGGCCGAAGCGACGGACGGTCCGCGGCCGCTCCGGCCCTCGCGCCTCCTCGTCGTCGAGGACAACCGGGTGAACCAGGAGGTCGCGCGGCGTCTCCTGGAGGCGCTCGGCCAGTCGGTCGTGCTCGCGGACGACGGCCAGGCCGGCATCGACCGGGCGCGCTCGGAACGGTTCGATCTCATCCTCATGGATATGCAGATGCCGGGCATCGACGGCCTGCAGGCGACGCGCGAGATCCGTCGCTCCCCCGGCGCCTGCGCCGGAGTGCCCATCCTGGCGCTCACCGCCAATGCCTCCGAGCAGGACCGGCTGGACTGCCTCGCCGCCGGCATGACCGGCTACCTGACCAAGCCGCTCAGCATCGCCCAGCTGATCGGCGGCCTCGCCCAGCACCTCGGCCATGCCGGGGTGGACGAGCCGGCCGGCGCGGGCGAACCGGCTGAGGCGGGCGACGCGGCCGGCGAGCCCGCGATCCTGGACGAGGTCCGGCGCGACGAACTCGTCGCCGCGATCGGCCAGGACGGCTTCCGCGACCTGGTGCAGGGCTTCCTGCCCGACGCGGAGCGGCTCGTCCGAGAGCTCGAGGCGGCGGTGGCGGCGGGCGACGGCCCGGCGATCGACCGGCTGCTGCACACGCTGCGCGGCTCGGCCCTCAATGTGGGCTATGCCGCCTTCGCCGCGCTCGCCGAAAAGGCCAAGGCCTCGGACCTGACGCAGGCGCCCGAGCGTCTGCGCCGTTCGCTCGAGCGCGCCCGCGCCGCCGAAGTGCTCGGTTGAGCCGGCCGCCGGGCGCAAGCAGGAGCGCCTTATCGTAAAGACGACGTTAAGTGATTGTCGACAATACGCCGATCCGTTTCATGCGAGAGTTACCTCAAACATATCATCAAATTGCGATCTTTGAAGTAATTGCCTAGGGTGCAAACCAAGCGAAAGGGTTTGCACATGCGTCACTTCTTGAAGGATCGGCAAGGCAGCGTTGCTCCGTTGTTCGGTGTGCTCGCGGTCCCCGTGATCGCCGCGGTCGGCTTCGGGCTCGACTACAGCCAGGCGAATCTCGCCCGCACCGCCGCCCAGAACGTGGCTGACCGCGCCGCCCTGGTCGGCGCCGCCATGGGCGACGCCAAGGAAGCCGACGTGCTCAAGGCGGTGAAGGACTACATCGCCCAGGCCGATCTCACCCACACGGTTCCCCATGTGGACAGTGTCAGCGTCAAGCTGAGCAGCGCCGACGTGCTCGAGGTGAAGATCAACGGCTCGATCGACACCTCGCTGATGCGCCTGTTCGGCCGCGAGAAGGTCGAGTTCGATGTCACGTCGGAAGTGGTGCGCGGCGTGTCCGGCTCGCTCGAACTGGTGCTCGCGCTCGACAACACCGGATCCATGGCCGGCACCAAGATCGCGACGCTGAAGACCGCGGCGCTGTCGCTGATCGACCAGATGACCGCCAAACAGGACGGCGCCGTGAAGGTCGGGCTCGTGCCTTTCTCGGACTACGTCAAGGTGGGCGTGAGCCGGCGCAAGGAGCCGTGGCTGTCGGTGCCCGACGACACCTCGGCCACGACCGAAGTCTGCGCCTGGGAAAAGCCCGTCAAGCGGAAATACGACTGCGAGACGAAGACGGGCGTCCGGAACAATGACGGCGTCAGCACCACCTACACCTACGAGCAGTGCAAGTACGAATACGGCGACCCCGAATACAAGTGCAAGAACAAGACGACCAGCTCGACCTGGCACGGCTGCGTCGGCTCGCGCCCGTATCCCTACAACGTCACCTACGAGGATCCGGCGATCAAGATCCCCGGCGTGATGAACATCAGCTGCGGCAAGGAGATCATCCCGCTCACCTCGAACCCGGCATCGGTCAAGGCCGCCATCACCTCGATGGCGGCGAGCGGTCAGACCTACATCGCGGCCGGTCTCCTGTGGGGCTTCAACCTGCTCGCCCCCGGCGCGCCGGCGAGCACGGCGGCAGCGTTCGACCCGACCGACGAGAACATCCGCCCGCGCAAGGCGCTGGTCTTGATGACGGACGGCGAGAACACCCGGTCGCCCACCTTCCCGCTGCACAACGGCTCCAACACGCTCATCGCCAACGGCTACACGGCGGAGCTCTGCGCGAACATCAAGGCGAAGCACATCGAGATCTACACGGTGGCCTTCGAGGTCGACGACCTCACCGCCAAGACCCTGCTGCAGCAATGCGCCACGGATGCCTCGCACTATTTTGACGCGAGCAATTCCGCCGAACTGCTGACGTCGTTCGAAAGCATCGCGACGTCCCTGAAGACCCTGCGGATCGCGCGCTGATCCGACATCGGCGGCGCGAAACGGACGGCGGGGCGCGGGGAGCGCTCCGCCGCTCTCGCATTCCGGCACCGGAGCCATGTTGACGCGATCGTGAGCCGGTGCTCGAGGCGCCGGTCCGGCGCTCCGCCCTACGTTGTCGCCAGCGGAACCCGGCCCACCCTGTCGCGTTCCGACGCCGCGCGGAAGCCGGGGTGCCCCCCGCTGACGACGCCGACACGGGAGCGAAACCGCCATGGTCCGACTTCGACATCACGCCGCCCTGTCCGCCCTGCTGCTCGGCGCCGCCGTCGCCGGCGCGACGGCCTCCGCGGCGCAGCCCCTCCGCATCGAGACGGCGACCGGCCCGCTCGAGGTGAAGCCGGTCGCCGGTGGGCTGGAGAAGCCCTGGTCGATCGCGTTCCTGCCGGACGGGCAGATGCTGGTGACCGAGAAGGCGGGCCGCCTGCGCATCGTCGGGCCGGACGGCAAGGTCTCCGAGCCGCTTTCCGGCGTGCCGGCCGTCGTCTCCGCCGGCCAGGGCGGGCTCCTCGACGTGGCGCTCGACCCCGACTTCGCCAACACCCGGCTCGTCTACATGTCGTTCTCCGAGGCGGGGCCGAACGGCGTCGGCACGGCGGTGGCGCGCGGCCGGCTCGGCGAGCGCGGCCTCGACAACCTGCAGGTCGTGTTCCGCCAGAAGCCGAAGGTGGCGGGGCCGAATCACTTCGGCTCGCGCCTCGCCTTCGCGCCCGACGGCCGCCTGTTCGTCACCCTCGGCGAGCGCTTCAAGTTCGAGCCGGCGCAGGATCTCGCCTCCCATCTCGGCAAGATCGTGCGCATCGAGCGCGACGGCTCCATCCCGGCCGACAACCCGTTCGTGGACAAACCGGGCGTGCTGCCGGAAATCTGGTCCTGGGGCCATCGCAACGTGCAGGGCGCGGCGATCAATCCGGCGACCGGCGCCCTTTGGGCCCACGAGATGGGGCCGGCCGGCGGCGACGAGCTCAACATCCCCGAGGCCGGCAAGAACTACGGCTGGCCGCTGGTCAGCTGGGGCCGCCACTACGACGGCCGCGAGATCCCGAAGCCGACCACGAGGCCCGACCTCGCCGGGTCGGTCAGGCAGTGGACGCCGGTCATCGCGCCGTCCGGCATGAGCTTCTACACGGGCGACCTCATGCCCGGCTGGAAGGGCAACATCCTGATCGGCGGCCTGCGTGCCGAAGGCGTGGTGCGGCTGTCGCTCGCCGGCGACGCGGTGACCGACGAGGAGCGCATCGTGCTGCGCCGGCGCATCCGCGACGTGAAGCAGGGTCCGGACGGCGCGGTCTATGTCATCACCGACGCGGCGGATGGCGAGATCCTGCGGCTCGCGCCTCCGGGACGTTGAACGGCGAATCGTCGGCGTGACAAAAAAAGGCCGGGTGCCTCGCGGCCCCGGCCAAGTTTCACAGGATGAGAGGGGAAAAGAAAGAAGCGATCAGTGGCAGACGCGCTTCGAAACCCACTTCGGGCCGTAGTGCGTCCAGACCTTGTAGGTCTTGTGGAAGCAGTAGACGCGGTGATGATAGACCTTCACATAGGTGTGGCGGTGGCCGTAGTAGCCGCCGTGGCCATAATGCGCCTGGGCCGAGCCGGTGGAGGCGAGGACGCCGACGGCGAGGACGGCGGCGGTGGCGAGGGCGGAAAGGGTCTTGGAGATCATGGCTGGTTCCTGTCGGTTGCGCGGATCACTGCGATCCGTCATGACAAGAACCTTACTGCGACCTGACTGAAGCCACTCTGAGCGGGCGGTTCATCGTTCCGACAGGTTTTCGTCAACCCGGACCCTCCATGCCGGTGGCGCCACGGCGACGATGTCGCAGGCCCGCAACCACGGCCCGTCTCACCGGCGATTCCCGTCGTTTTCATGAGGAAGCGTGAGCTGTGCAGCTCCGTCCGATCGGCTTTTCCCTCATCCGGAGCGGAAGACAGTGCGGGCCCGGCCATACAGTTCGGCCTCCCGTTAGGGAATGTTAACCTTAACGCAAATATATTCTGAGATATCCGAATGCGAGGTCGAAGCCGGCCGCCGCTCGTTCGGGTGGCGTGCCGCGGCGAAGGCCCGACATTGCCGACAGGCCGGCGCCGTCCGCGGGGAGGCGCCCGGTCAACCTTCGAGCGTCATGGGGACTGGGCACATGAACGTGCTGAACAATCTGAGCGTCAAGACGAAGATCTTCGGGGGCTTCGGCATCGTCCTGGCGCTCGCCGGCGTGATGGGTTATTTCGGCTTCAACGGCATCGTCGAAGGCAACCGGAACTTCACGGACTATCGCGCGATCGCCCGCGACAACAACCAGGCCGGTCGTGTCCAGGCCAACCTCTTGAGCGCCCGGGTCGCGGTGAAGAACTTCCTGATCAAGGAAGACGAGGCGAGCGTGCGCGAAGCCAAGGCGCGGCTCGACCAGACCATCGCGCTTGCCCGCGAGTTCCAGGCGCAGGCCGCCGACGAGGCCTCCAAGGTCGCGGCCCTGAAGACCATCGCCATGATGCAGAACTATGCCGAGGCCTTTGACCAGGTGATCAAGTTGCACGTCGCCCGCAAGTCCCATTTCGAAAAGTCCATGACGGAATGGGGCTCCGACCTCGAGGCGAGGCTCACCCACGCGCTCGGCAGCGCGGTTTCGGATCAGGACGCCAGCGCGCATGTCAGCGCGGCCTTGCGCGCCCTGTTGCTCGGGCGGCTCGCGATGGTGCGCTACTATGGCGACGAGGTCACCGCGGGGCACGAAAAGGGACTGCAGCATCTCGCCCTGGCGGCAACCGAGCTGAAGGTGATGTCGCAGCTCGGCAACCCGCAGATGCAGCGGGAAGCCGACGAGATCGCGCCGCTTCTGACGCGCTACACCGAGGCCGGCATGAAGCTCCGCGCCATGACGGAAGACATGGAACAGGTGATCGCCGAGAAACTCGACGCGGTCGGCGTGGCCGCCGCCGACCTGATCGAGGCGCGCAAGCTCGAGATCAAGACGCAACAGGACAAGCGCGGCCCCGAGGCCTCGGCCGCGATGGAGGACGCGTTGCAGACCGCCCAGATCGCGGCCGGTCTCGCCTTGTTGCTCGGCCTGATCGCGGCCTATGCGATCGCCCGCGCCATCACCGCCCCGGTGGAGCGTCTGACCGGCACGGTCGATCTGCTCGCCGAGGGCCGCACCGACGTCACCGTCGCGGATACCGAGCGCAAGGACGAGATCGGCCGCATCGCCGGCGCCACCGCGGTGCTGCGCGACAAGCTCGCGCAGGCCGCGCGCGACCGGATCGCGGCGGCCGAACGGGAGCGCGACCTCGCCGCCAAGGCGGTCGCCGAGCGGCATGCCCTGGCGGACGAGTTCCAGGCCAAGATGGGGCAGCTCTCCGAATCGATCGCTCGGGCGGCCTCCGAATCCTCCGAGAGCGCCCGCAACCTGTCCGCCACCGCCGAGGAAACCTCCCGCCAGGTGCAGGCGGTCGCCAGTGCCGCGGAAGAGGCCTCGACCAATGTGTCGACCGTCGCGGCGGGGACGGAGGAACTGACCGCGTCGATCCAGGAGATCAACACGCAGGTCACCCGCTCGGCGGTGATCGCCGGCGAGGCGGCGACCAAGGCGGACCAGACGGCGACGAATGTGCAGACGCTGTCGGAAGCCGCACACAAGATCGGCGAGGTGATCAACCTCATCCGCGACATCGCCGCGCAGACCAACCTGCTCGCGCTCAACGCCACGATCGAGGCGGCGCGCGCCGGCGAGGCGGGCCGCGGCTTCGCGGTGGTCGCCTCGGAGGTGAAGCAGCTCGCCGCGCAGACCGCCAAGGCGACCGACGACATCGGCGCGCGCATCGCCGACATCCAGTCGGCGACGAGCGACACGGTGTCGGCGATCGGCAACATCGTGACGACGATCGGGACCATCCGGGAGGCGACCGGCAGCATCGCGAGCGCCGTCGAGGAACAGGGCGCGGCCACCTCGGAGATCGCGCGCAACACCCAGCGCGCCGCGGAAGGCGCGCAGGCCGTCACCACCAACATCTCCGGCGTCGGCCAGGCGGCGGAGATGACCGGCTCGGCGGCGACCCAGCTGATGGGGCTTTCCTCCGCGCTGCAGTCGCAGTCGAAGGACCTGCAGCGCGAAGTGTCCCGCTTCGTCGGCACCATCCGCGCCGCCTGACGTCCGACTACCCGGCTGGGGAACGCACGACGCCGGACCGCCAAGCGCCGACAGAGGACGCCCCGCCGATCACCCGGCGGGGCTCCGAGGACGGATGAACCCCGTCGAGATCGCGCAGGTACCCGCTCATTCGAGCCAGTTGCCCGGCGTCGTTCCATCCGCGAAATACTGCTTTTCCGCCCATGTCCGGAACGCGATCAGTTCGTCCGGGCGCAAGTAGAGCGCGATGAAGCTTTCACCGCTTCCGTTTTCAACGGTGACGAAACGACCACGGTTCAAGGGGGCGATCAGTGCGTTGACGGCCTTTAGAAAGGGCAGGAGATCGGGACGCTTGCGATCTTCGATCTCGAACGACGCCTTTCGCCCGTCGGCCAACGCGAGTTCGCCAGAAATGCGACGCTTGTCGCCCCTTGCCGTGACCGAGGCAATGTCGAAATCGTTGCCTGCCAAAGCCTTCAAGTCCCAAACGCGGTCCCATACATAAATTTCGGGTTCGTCTTCCTTCACAACACTCATCTCCGCCGCGTTCTCGAAGATGGACAGGGAATGCGCTTCGGCGAGGTCGTTCAAGGCGTCGTCGGAGAGGGCGGACAGTTTCGGCAGGATCGCGTCCAGGTCCCCGAAGCCGTGGAAGACGTCGGTTTCCTGGACCAGTTCCAGAAAGGCCAGGAGATCGGGAGAGGTCTTCGCATCCTCTCCTCCGGTACCGAAAAAGCTTGCCGGTTCACCGACGCCGAGGACGAACCGGACGGCGATCACGTCCCGGTCGAGCTCCGGACGGATCCGCAATCCCGCCGCCTCGAAGCGGGCCACAGCCTCATGCACGAGCTTTCTGTTTTCATCGTCCAAGGGCAGTTCGGGAGGCGCGCGCTCCGTTCGGCTCGGGGACGGCTCGGCGGTGAGGCCGCGCGCCGGAGCCGGAGAACGCCCGAAAAGCCATGTCCAGAACGACATATTCAAGTCCTCGTTTTCGAATTGCCGCCGAGGCTAAGCATCGAACGTGACTCTAAGGCGAACCCGCGGCCTCTGTGCAGTTCAGAATACTCGAAAAACAAAATAAATTTTAGATCATGTCGGGGACGCCGCGCGCCTGCACCCGACGGATGACGAAGCGAAGAGTTCCGAACCGCTCGATACTTCAAAAATATTGAATATGTGAGACTGGATTTACTCTTGGACAGGTTCGTCACGGATGGAGCGATCCTATCGACGATCGGTACCGCGACAGCAGGGAGTCGCGCTCGAAACAAAAGCCCCCGGCTCGCGCCGGGGGCTCATCAAAAGGCAGAGCCCCGCCGATCGCTCGTCGGGGCTCCTTTGTGTGCGAGGGTCCGCTCAGAGCGGGGCGGGGGCCGCCACCATCGTCTTCGGCGGCGCCGGCTCGTGCAGCCGCTCGCCGAACAGGCGGAGCAGGAGGCGGACGAGCGGCATCGTGATCGCGGTCGAGACGAGCGCCATCACCACGCCGGCCGAGAAGGTCGTCTGGCTGACCACCTGTTCGCCGGCGAAGATGGTCATCACCACGATCGCCATCAGGCCCTTGGTCTGCAGGAGCGAGCCGACCACCGTGCCGAAGCGCCAGTTCTCGCCGACCGCCACCGCGCAGCCGATCGATCCGAGGATCTTGCAGCCGGTGCCGACCACGAGGGCGACCAGGAAGATGATCCACACCACCGGGTCGTTGAACACGAAGGTGGTGGCGAGGCCCGTCGCCAGGAAGAAGAAGGGCATCAGGACGAGCTGGGTCGGCTGGTCGAGGCGCTTCACGGCGAACTGGCGGATGTTGTCGGGGATGAACACGCCGGCCATGAAGGCGCCGATGACCGGGTGCAGGCCGGCGAGACCGGTGATCGAGGCGGAGATCAGGATGGTCACGCCGACGACGCTGAGCACGACCCGCTCATGGGCGTCCTGCGCGGTAAGGCGGTTGAAGTAGGGGGTCGCGACGAAGCGCAGGAAGGCGTAGTTGAGCGCCGCGCCGCCGACCGCGACCAGCATCGCCTCGCCGACGCCCGAGCCCTTGGAGAAGGGCAGGATGATGGCGATCGAGGCCCAGGAGAGGCTGTCGCCGATGCCGGCGGAGGCGAGCGACACCTGGCCGACGCGGCCCTTCATGAGGCCGAGTTCGCGGGTCAGGATGACCAGGATCGGCAGCGCCGGGATGGCGCAGGCGAGCGCGAAGGCGGCCGCATAGAGGAGCGTCGAGGGGTTCTTGCCGGTGGCGCAGCCGAGCTGGCCGGGCGCCGTGCAGGGGAAGGCCTCCGCCAGCATGTAGCCCGCCACGCCGCCGACCACCGCGGTCAGCAGCATGGTGCCGAGGCTGATCACCATGACGGTGCGGCCGGCATGGCGGATCTCGTTCTTATCGGCGTCGGTGCCCGAGATGAAGGCGAACAGCGACACGGCGACGAGGGCCATGCCCTTGATCCCGCCGAGCAGCGTCTTGTCGAACAGCGTGGCATAGAGGTCCGGTGCCACCGCGCCGAAGATCGAGGGGCCGAGCAGGATGCCCGAGAGGATCTGGATCACGGCGAGCGGGAAGATCTTCCCCACCTTGAACACGTGCCAGAGGACGAAGGGGATCAGGACGACGACGGCGCCCTGGACGACGATGAAGTACTTGGCGAAGTTGTGTGCGATCTCTTCCATGGCTCTATCTCCTGTGTGTGTCGGATAGGAGAGGCTTAGAGGTCGTGCCATGAATGGTCGCTGAAGCTGATCTTCATCGCGGCGCCGTTGCGAAGCAAATGTCATATTGGGCGCGGCCGAAGCGCAGGACATGACGGCGCATCGACTTAGGGTTGACGCTCGATCGGGCTATGTCGTCAAGATGATGTAAAGATTTTTCAATGCTCGACGGCGACCGTTGTTTGATGCGTACGGCTCAGCTAGCCAATCTGGCCGGAAGCGGGCGATCTCCACCGCCGGGCGCCCGTTGAGTCGCCCTCGTTTGCTTGGCACTTTCTGTGAGGTTCCGGGCAGGACCCGGCGCCGAGAGCTCGGGTACGCAATTCTGCTGTGTCGGCGTTGGCCGATCTTTCCGGCGCCGCTGGGCCAAGAGCCGGAGGTTCCGGACTCAATCCTCGCGCCCGCTCAGAGCATCGGCAGGCCGCCCGGCTTGCGGCCGCGCGGGAACGCGGCGTCTAGGCGCGCGATCTCGGCGGCGTTGAGGACGAGGTCGCCGGCCGCGGCATTCTCCTCCGCGTGCGGCACCCGCGAGGCCTTGGGGATGGTGAAGACGGACGGGTTCCGGGTCAGGAAGGCGAGCGCGACCTGGCGCGGCGTCGCGCCGCGCGCCGCCGCGATCTCGGCGAGCACGCGTCCGCCGGGCTTCGCCGGCGACGGAAAGCCGGGCGAGCCGAACGGCGTATAGGCGGTGACGGCGACGCCGTGGCGCTCGCACCACGGGATCACCGCATGCTCGATCGCGCGCTCCTCCAGATGGTAGAGCACCTGGTTGCAGGCGATGCGGCCCGGTCCGGCGATCTCGAGCGCCTCGTCGAGGTCGTCCTCGTCGAAATTGCTGAGGCCCCAGCTCAGGATCTTGCCGTCCCGCACGAGTTCCTCGAAGGCCGCGATCGTGTCGGCGAGCGGGTGGCGGCCGCGCCAGTGCAACAGATAGCAGTCGATCCGGTCGGTGCCGAGGCGGCGGAGCGAGCGCTCGCAGGCGGTCTTCACGCCCCGGCGCGAGGCGTTCTCGGGCAGCACCTTGGTGACGAGAAAGACCTCGTCGCGGCGTCCGGCGATCGCCTCGGCCACGACCAGCTCGGCGTCGCCGTACATCTCCGCGGTGTCGATGTGGGTCATGCCGAGATCGAGGCCGCGCCTCAGCGCCGCGATCGCGCCGCGCCGCTCGTTGCCGTCGAGCCGCCAGGTGCCCTGGCCGATCGCGGCGACCTCGCGGCCGGTGCCGCCGAACGGTTTCATGCGCATGGGTCTCTCCTCCGGCTGTCCCCAGGATCATAGCGCCGCCGCGGCCCCGCCTGCCACTGCCGAACCCTCGGGGCACCGGTTCGGTTCGCCGCCGGCGCGCGGGACCGAATCAACCGGCGGGAATTCGGAACCGCGACGCGCCGGTCGCTTACATCTCGCTTACACGCTCGGTAAGCGAGGCTTTAGTCACGTCATGTTAAGAGGAGCAAGCTCAGATCAGTCCGCACCTGTAGTCGAAATGAGCCCCGGGGGAGACAAATTGATGCAAATCCTATCGAATGCTTCGATGAACGGCGCCGGTCTCTTCGCCGAAACCCTGCGAATCGCGTCCCGCACCTTGCTGGCGGCCGCGGTGGCCGGCACCGCGATGGTCGGGCTCACCGGCTCAGCCGAAGCGAAGTGGGATCGCACCCGCCTGCAATGCCGGTTCGACGGCCCGAGCGACTACTCCTTCTCGGCGCGCTACGAGAACCGCACGCGCGTCGTGCGGAGCCACGGCGGTCCGGGCGGCGGCGGCAGCAATGCCGGCCAGTCGGGCGCGCGCTCGACCTTCAGCGCCGAGTTCGAGGCGGCCTCGGGCATCGGCTTTTCCGCCGGCGACGTGATCGTGATCTCGATCGACACCGCCACGGCGGCGCCCGTCGATGTCGGCTCGATCACGCTCTCGCTCGGCTTCAATGGCGATCTCGTCGGCGAACTGCAATACAGCACCCAGGCTCCGCCGCAGCAGAACGGCATCAAGCGCCCGTTCCCGTCCAACTTCCCGAAGCCTTCGGCGAGCGACACGATCTCGATCGCCAAGAACGGCTCGACGCTCGGCGGCTGCACGCTCAACTGAGCGGCTCCGCAGACGGCCGCGCCGCGGGCGACAAGCGCCGGCGGCACGGCTTGCCACGGCCCGGTCCCTCTGCCTAATGGTCGCGCCGAGGGGGCGACAGGGACGAGGTCGGGATGCCGGGATTGCGACGTTCATGGACCGCCGCCGCGCTGCTCTTAGGTGCGGCGGTCGCCGCCGCCACCGCGGCGGTCGCGGAGGACCGGTTCAAGCCGGGCCGCTTTCCGCCCGATCCGGCCATCGAGGCGCGCATCGACGCGCTGCTCGCCAAGATGACGCTCGCCGAGAAGGTCGGGCAGCTGCGCCAGGGCGGCTGGTCGCCGGACTTCGACCTCGGCCAGGCCCGCAACGGCGTCATCGGCTCGCTCACCAACGCCGACGACCCCTTCGCCATCGCGGCGATCCAGAAGGCCGCGCGCGAGTCCCGGCTCGGCATCCCGATCCTGCTCACCCACAACACGGTGCACGGCTTCCGCACGCTCTTCCCCGTGCCGATCGGGCTCGCCGCCACGTTCAGTCCGGACCTCGTCGAGGAGGCGTCGCGCTGGGCCGGCCACGAGGCCTCGGCGGCCGGCCTGCACTGGACGCTCGGGCCGATGATCGACGTCTCGCGCGATCCGCGCTGGGGGCGGGTGGTCGAGGGGCCGGGCGAGGATCCCTATCTCGCCTCGCGCATGGCCGCCGCCCAGGTGCGCGGCTTCTTGCGCGGCGGCATCATGGCCTCGCTGAAGCATTACGTCGCCTATGGCGCGGCGGAGGCCGGGCGCGACTACAACTCGACCGAGGTGCCGACCCATCTCCTCCGCGACGTCTATCTGCCGCCGTTCAAGGCCGGGGTCGACGCCGGGGCGCAGAGCGTGATGGCCGCGTTCAACGCGCTGAACGGCACGCCCGCGACGGCCAACGCGCAGACGCTGCGCGACATCCTGAAGGGCGAATGGGGCTTCGACGGCTTCGTCATCTCCGACTGGGATTCGGTCTGGGAGCTGATCAACCACGGCCATGCGCGCGACCCGGCCGACGCGGCCCGCAAGGCGATCCTCGCCGGCCTCGACGTCGAGATGGCCGGCGACATGTTCAAGGACACGCTCGCCGGCGAGGTTGAGGCCGGCCGCGTGCCGCTCGTGCGCGTCGACGACGCGGTGCGCCGGGTGCTCAGGGTCAAGTTCCGCATGGGCCTGTTCGACCGGCCCGATCCGGACCCGGCCGCGGCGGCGGCGGAGTTGCTGACGCCGGCGGCGCTCGCCACGGCGCGGCGGGCCGCGCAGGAGAGCTTCGTGCTCCTGAAGAACACCGACGGGGTCCTGCCGCTCGCGGCGAAGGGCCGGCGCGTCGCGGTGATCGGCGGCATGGCGGCCTCGCCGTCCGACCACATGGGCTCCTGGGGTGCGAACGGGCGCCAGGAGGACGTGGTGACCGTGCTCGCCGCGCTCAGGAAGCGCCTCGGCGCCGACACGACGGTCGACTTCGCGGCCGGCTGCGACGGCAAATGCGAGACGCGGGAGGGCTTCGCGGCGGCGCTGGAGACGGCCCGCCAGGCCGACATCATCGTCGCGGTGCTGGGCGAGCCCTGGTACATGACGGCCGAGGGCACCTCGCGCACGCGCCTCGGCCTGCCCGGCCTGCAGCAGGAGCTGCTCGAAGGTCTGGTCGCGACCGGCAAGCCGGTGGCGCTCGTCGTGTTCGGCGGCCGGCCGATGACCATCACCTGGGCGGCCGAGCACGTGCCGGCGATTCTCTATGCCTGGTCGCCCGGCACGGCGGGCGGCCTCGCGCTCGCCGACGTGCTCACGGGCGACGCCGACCCGTCCGGCCGGCTGCCCATGACCATGCCCCGCCACGTCGGCCAGATTCCGATCTACTACAATCACCTGCCGACCGGCCGCCCGCCCACGGCGGACCACTATTCCTCGAAATACATCGACGAGGAGGTGACGCCGCTCTATCCGTTCGGCCACGGCCTCTCCTACACCAGCTTCGCCTATGGCCAGCCGAAACTCTCCTCCGCGACGCTGCGGCCGGGCGAGACGCTGACGGTCAGCGTCGACGTGACCAACACGGGAACGCGGCCGGGCCGCGAAGTGGTGCAGCTCTATGTGCGCGACCTGGTCGGAACGAAGAGCCGGCCGGTCCGCGAATTGAAGAACTTCGTCAAGGTCGCGCTGCAGCCGGGCGAGACCCGGCGCGTCGACCTCGCCTTGCCGATGGCCGAACTCGCCTTTCACCTGGACGACGGCAAGGCGCTGGTCGAGCCGGGCAGCTTCCGCGTCTTTGTCGGATCCAGCGCCGCGGCGACGCTTTCGGCGGCGTTCGAGCTCGTGGACCGCTGACAGCCTCGTCGGATCTGAATATAGAGGGAAAAAAGACCAAGCTTGGCCACAAGGCCGGGGGGCTCCATGATCGCCATCCGCAAAGCGGCGCTGGTCGCCGTCGTCGTCGCGTCGTCGCTCGCCGCAGGCCCGGGCGCCGCCGGCGCGGCCGAGCGTCCGCCCTCGCAGCGCGTGCGCGACCTGATCGCCGAAATGACGCTGGCGGAGAAGATCGGCCAGCTCAACATGCCCTCGCGCGGGCCGAAATTCACCTATGAGGGCGTGTCCCGGGGCGAGATCGGATCGGTCCTGAACTTCTTCTCTCCCGAAGCCGTCGCCAAGGTGCATGAGGCGAACCGCAAGTCACGGCTCAACATTCCGGTCTTGACCGCGCTCGACGTGATCCACGGCTACCGCACCATCTTCCCCGTCCCGCTCGCCGAGGCGGCGAGTTTCGATCCGTCCGTCGCCGAGCGCGCCGCCTACTGGGCGGGCGTCGAGGCGAAGGCGAGCGGCATCGACCTGACCTTCTCTCCGGTCGCCGACCTCGCGCGCGACAGCCGCTGGGGCCGCATCGTGGAGGGCGGCGGCGAGGATCCGCTGATCAACGGCCTGTTCGCCGCGGCGCGGGTGAAAGGCTTCCATCGCGGCGGCATCGGGGCGACATTGAAACACTTCGCCGGCTACAGCGGCGTCGAGGGCGGGCGCGACTACGGGCCGGTCGACCTGTCGCTCGCGACTTTCCGCGACCGCTTCCTGCCCTCCTACCGGGCCGCGGTGGAGGCGGGCGTCGACCTCGTGATGACCTCCTATGTGGCGCTCAACGGCGTGCCGACCACGGCGAGCCGGTTCCTGATGACGGACGTGCTGCGCGGCGAATGGGGCTTCGGCGGCTACGTCGTCTCGGACATGAACGCCATCAAGGAGATCACCGATCTCGGCTTCGCCGAGGGCGACCGCGAGGCGGCGCGCATGGCCTTCGAGGCCGGCGTCGACCAGGACATGGACGCGGACGTCTATCTGAAGCATCTCGACGACCTCGTCCTTTCGGGGCAGATCGACGAGGCGCAGATCGACCGTTCGGTGGCGCGCGTGCTCGCGGTCAAGGAGCGGCTCGGCCTGTTCGACGCCCCGCCCTTCGATCCCGCGAAGGCCAAGGCCGTTGTCGCGTCCCCGCCGATCCGCGCCGCCGCGCGCGAGCTCGCAAGGGAAACCTTCGTGCTCCTCAAGAACGAGGGGAAGACGCTGCCCTTCCCGGCCGACCCCGGCACGGTCGCGCTGATCGGGCCGCTCGCCAACAGCGACGACCACCAGCTCGGCCCGGACACCGCCGCGGCGGTGCATGCGGACACCGTCACGGTGCTGGCCGGGCTCAAGGCGCGCATGCCCGCCGGCTCGCGCGTGCTGCATGCGCGCGGCTGCGACCTCCTCTGCACCTCCGAGGCCGGCTTCGACGAGGCGGTGCTCGCCGCCGCCGCGGCCGACCGGGTCGTGATGGTGATGGGCGAGCCGCGCAACTTCTCCGGCGAGGGCGGCTCCCGCTCGAGCCTCGAACTGCCCGGCCTGCAGCGCGAGCTGATCCGCCGCGTCGCCGCCACCGGCAAGCCGGTCACGCTGGTGCTGATGGCCGGGCGGCCGCTCGCGCTCGGCCAGGTGGTCGACCTCGCCCCCGCCATCCTGTTCGCCTGGTATCCGGGCACGGAGGGCGGCAACGCGCTCGCCGACCTGCTGTTCGGCGACGCCGAGCCGAGCGGGCGCCTGCCGGTCACCTTCCCGCGCGCGACCGGGCAGATGCCGCTCACCTATGACAGCCTGCCGACCGCGCGTCCCGGCCGCGCCGACGACCGCTTCACCAGCCGCTACGTGGACACCGGCCTCGGCCCGCTCTTTCCGTTCGGTCACGGCCTCGCCTATACGAGCTTCGCCTATTCGGCGCCGGCCGTGCTGACCCCGCTGGTCGGGCCGGGCGGCGAGGCGGCGATCACCGTGACGGTGACCAATACGGGCGAGCGCAAGGGCCGCGAGACGGTGCAGCTCTATGTGCGCGACGTGGTGGCGAGCCGGGCGCGGCCGCTGCGCGAATTGAAGGCGTTCCAGAAGGTCGAGCTGCAGCCGGGCGAATCGCGCGCCGTCACCCTGATGGTGCCGGTCGAGCGGCTCGGCTTTTATCTGGACGACGGCTCCTACATCGTCGAGCCGGGCGAGTTCCGTGCCTTCATCGGCGGCAGCGCCGAGGCGCCGGCGGCCGGCAGCTTCGTGGTCGGCCAAGGCGTGCGGCGCTCGGCCTCCGCCTCACCCGGCGAGCGGCTTGAAGCAAGCGACCTCGCGTCCTTCACCCACGGGGCGCAATAGCGGCGGCTCAGCGGCGCAGCGCGCATCCGAGAAGGGGCAGCGCGCGGCGAGCGCGCAGCCGGCCGGCGCCGGGCCGGGCCGGGCGTCGGCGAGGGTCAGCCGCGGCCGGTCGGCGGCGTCCTCGTCGAAATCGGGCAGCGCGTCGAGCAGCGCGCGGGTGTAGGGATGCGCCGGCGCGGCGAACAGCGCCTCGGCCGGCCCCCGCTCGACCACGCGGCCGGCGAGCATGACCAACACGTCGTCGGCGATGTGCTCGACCACGGCGAGGTTGTGGCTGATGAACACATAGGTGAGGCCGCGCGCGGCGCGGAGGTCCGCCATCAGGTTCAAGACCTGCGCCTGCACGGAGACGTCGAGCGCGGAGACCGGCTCGTCGGCGACGACGAGCGCCGGATCCGTCACCAGCGCGCGGGCGATGGCGATGCGCTGGCGCTGGCCGCCGGAGAATTCGTGGCTGTAGCGATCGAGCGCCGTGCCGTCGAGGCCGACCGCCGCCAGCATGGCGGCGACGCGGTCGCGGCGTTCGGCGCGGCCGAGCGCGGGCTCGGCGACGCCGAGCGGTTCGGCGACGAGGCGCTCGACACTCATGCGCGGGTCGAGCGAGCCGTAGGGGTCCTGGAACACCATCTGGAAGCGGCGGCGGCGCTGGCGCAGCGCGGCGGGGTCGAGCGCGTTGAGGTCCTCCCCGTCGAAGCGGACGGCCCCGGCGTCGGGGCGTTCCAGCGCCATCAGCAGGCGCGCGAGCGTCGACTTGCCGGAGCCGGACTCGCCCACGATGCCGAGGCTGCGGCCGGCTTCCACGGCGAGGCTCACGCCGTCGACGGCCGCCACGGTCTCCCGCGCGCCGAAGAGGCGGCGGGGACCCACGGGATAGCGGCGGACGAGGTTGTCGGCGGCGAGCAAGGTCACGGGCCGGGCTCCGGATGCCAGCACCAGGCCGTATGGCCTTCGCCGACCGCGACGGCCGGCGGCGGCTCGGCGCGGCAGCGCTCGTCGCCCTTGCGGCAGCGGCCGTGATAGGGGCAGCCGGGGGCGCGCAGCCGCGGCGGCGGGATCGTGCCGGGGATCGCGGCGAGCCTCGTGCCGCGCGGATGGCGGCGGCCGGGCAGCGCGCCGATCAAGTCGGCGGTGTAGGGATGGCGCGGTCCGCGCAGCAGCGCCCGCGTCGGCCCCTGCTCCATCGCCGCGCCGGCATAGAGGACGAGGGTGCGGTCGGCGAGGCCGGCGATCACCGCGAGGTCGTGCGAGATCACCACCATGGCCATGGCGAGGTCGCGGCGGAGTTCCTTCAGGAGTTCGATCAGCGCCGCCTGCACGGTCACGTCGAGGGCCGAGGTCGGCTCGTCGGCGACGAGCAGCGCGGGCCGGCAGGCGAGCGCCATGGCGAGCATCACGCGCTGGCGCTGGCCGCCCGACAATTCGTGCGGATAGGCATCGAGCCGCTCCGCCGCCCGCGCGATGCCGACGCGGTCGAGAAGGCGCGCGGCCTCGCGCCGGGCGGCGGCGTGGTCGGCGCGGCCATGCACGATGAGCGGCTCGGCGACCTGGTCGCCGATCGTATGGACCGGGTTCAGCGCGCTCATGGGCTCCTGGAACACCATGGCGATGCGGTCGCCGCGGATCGCGTCGAGGTCCGTATCGTCGAGGCCGAGAAGGTCGCGGCCCTCGAACAGGACCCGGCCGGCGACCGCGGCGCCGCGCGGCAGGAGGCCGATCAGCGCGAGCGCCGTCATGGACTTGCCGGAGCCGGACTCGCCCACGATGCCGAGCGTCTCGCCGGCCCCGACCGCGAACGACAGGTCGCGCACCACCCGGAGCGGCCCGTCCGGGGTCGCGAGCGTGACGCCGAGGCCTTGCACGTCGAGGAGCGTCACGCGCGCGCCCTCCGGCTCTTCGGGTCGACGATGTCGCGGAGGCCGTCGCCCACGAGGTTGAAGCCGAGCACGGCGAGCGCGATGGCGAGGCCGGGGAAGACGGCGAGGAGCGGCTGCCGTCCGAGGAAAGTCTGCGCCTCGTTGAGCATGCGCCCCCAGCTCGGATCCGGCGGACGGACGCCGAGGCCGAGATAGGAGAGGCCGGCCTCGGCGAGGATGGCGAGCGCGAGCTGGATCGTCGCCTGCACGATGACGAGGCCGGCGATGTTGGGCAGCACGTGGCGGAGCGTGATCGCGGCGCCGGTCAGGCCAGCGGCGCGCGCGGCGAGCACGAAGTCGCGCGACCAGACCTGCAGCGCGGCGCCGCGCACGAGGCGGGCGAACACCGGCACGTTGAAGATCGCGATGGCGAGGATCGCGTTCTGCGCGCCGGGGCCGATCAGCGCGGCGAACATGATCGCCGAGAGCACGGCCGGGAAGGCGAGCACGAAGTCGGCGACCCGCATGGTGGCGTCGTCGAGGAGGCGCCCGGCGGCGGCTGCCGCCGCGAGCCCGACCGCGACGCCGCCGACGAGGCCGAGGCCGACGGCGAGGCAGGCGACCGAGAGGGTGTTGAAGGCGCCGCGCATCAGGAGCGAGACCACGTCGCGGCCGAACTGGTCGGTGCCGAGCCAGTGCTTCGCGGACGGGCCCTGCAGGCGGTCGACGATCGCCATCGCGGAGGGATCGTAGGGCGTCCAGGCGAGCGACAGGAGCGCCGCGCCGGCGAGCAGCGCGACCAGCACCGCGCCGATGACGAGCGAGGGATGGCGCAGGCCGGGCGTCACCGCGCCCTCGCCAGCCGCGGATCGGCGAGGCCGTAGGCGATGTCGACGACCGCGTTGACGATGACGACGAGCCCGGCGAGCACCACGATCAGGTCCTTCACCACGATGATGTCGTGCTGGCCGATCGCCTGCAGCATGAGCCGGCCGAGGCCGGGGAGCGTGAACACGTTCTCGACCACCACGGAGGCGGCGATCAAGAACGAGACCTGCAGCCCGAGCACGGTCAGCACGGGCACCATCGCGTTCCGAAACACGTGGCGGCGGAGCGTCTCATCGAGCGAGAGGCCCTTGGCGCGGGCGGTCCTCACATAGTCCTCGCCGAGCGTCTCGATCGTCGCCGAGCGCGTCACGCGGGCCAGGATCGCCGCCTGCGGCAGGGCGAGCGACACGGTCGGGAGCACGAGGGCGCGGATCGAGCCGAGCGGGTCCTCGCGCCAGCCGGGGAATCCGCCGGACGGGAACCAGCCGAGCCAGATCGAGAAGACGATCACGAGCAGGATGCCGAACCAGAAGCTCGGCACCGCGAGGCCGGCCTGCGCGAAGGCCATCACGGCGGCGTCCGCGAAAGTGTGGGCGCGCGCGGCGGCGGCGAGGCCGAGCGGGATGCCGATGCCGGCGGCGAGCGCGATGGCGGCCGTGATGAGCGGCAGGGTGACTTCGAGCCGCTCGGCGACGAGGGCGGCGACCGGGACCCGGTAGGTGTAGCTCACGCCGAGGTCGCCGGTGAGGAGGCCGAGGATCCAGGCGACGAAGCGCTCCGGCGCGGGCCGGTCGAGGCCGAAATCCTGGCGCAGCGCCGCGATCGATTCCGGCGTCGCGCTGACGCCGAGCACGACCGCGGCCGGGTCGCCGGGCAGGATCTCGAGCACGACGAAGACGACGAGCGCGGTCGCGGTGAGCGTGACCGCGAGCGAGACGAGCCGGCGGACGAGGAAACTCAGCATCGCCCGCGCGCCGGCCGGCCCCCTGTCACCGCGGCGCCGTCGTCACTGCCAGCTCAGCTCGGCGAGCGGGTTCGCCGGCAGCGGCCAGTCGGCCCACATGCCCTTCAGCCCCGCCTTCGACACGGTGATCTTCGGCAGCACGAACAGGAACACGTTGACCGCGTCCTCCGCGAGCATGCGCTGGGCGTCGCCATAGAGCTTGTTGCGCTCTGCCTCGTCGGGTGTCGCGTCGATCTTCTTCATGAGGTCGGCGAAGGCCGGGTTCTTGTAGGCGAAGTAGTAGTCCGGCCGGGCATAGATGTTGATGTCGAGCGGCTCGGTGTGGGCGATGATCGAGAGGTCGTAGTCACGCTGCTTGAACACGCGGTCGAGCCATTGCGGGAATTCGAGCGGCTCGATCGAGACGCGGATGCCGACCTGGCCGAGCATGGCGGCGACGATCTCGGAGGATCGGCGCGCATAGGCCGGCGGCGGCACCTTGAGCACCGCGTCGAAGCCGTTCGGATAGCCGGCCTCGGCGAGCAGCGCCTTGGCCTTGACCGGGTCGAAAGGATAGCGGCCGGTCAGGTCCACATAGGCCGGCTGGGCGGGCGAGAAATGGCTGCCGATCGGCGTGCCGGTGCCGTTGACGGCGCCGAGATTGACCTGCTGGCGGTCGATCGCCATGGAGACCGCGCGGCGCACGCGCACATCGTCGAACGGCTTCTTGCCGTTGTTCATGGCGACGATCGTCTCGCCCTCGGTCTTGCCGACGAGGACCGCGAGGCGCTTGTCCGCCTTCAGCTCCTCCACCGCCTCCTGGGCGGCGAGGTTGGTCAGCGCGTCGCAGTCGCCCGAGCGGATGCCGGCCACCTGCGCCTGCGGATCGTTGATGAAGCGGAAGGTGGCGCGCGGAATCGCCGGCTTGCCGCCCCACCAGCCGTCGAAGGCCGCGACGGTCAGCCGGTCGCCGCGGTTCCAGCGCTCGAACTTGTAGGGGCCCGTGCCGACCGGGCTCGTGGCGTTCGCCGCCACGCTGCGCTCGGCCATCACCACCGCGTCGCCCCAGGCAAGGCCGTAGACGAAGTTCGCGGCCGGCTGCTTCAGCGTGACCACGACGGTCGAGGGATCCGGGGTCGCAACCGAGGCGATCGGCTGGAAGATCCACTTCTGCGCGTTCTTGCTGTCGGGCGCGTTGCCGCGCTCGAGGGTGAACTTCACGTCCGCCGACGTCAGGTCCGAGCCGTCGTGGAACTTCACGCCCTTCCGGAGCGCGAAAGTGTAGGTGAGGCCGTCGGGCGAGACGGTCCAGCTCTCGGCGAGCTTCGGCACGATCTTGCCGGCGCGGTCGATCGCCACGAGGCCCTCGAAGATGTTGCCGTAGGTCACTTCGCGGATCGCCTGGGCGGCGCCGGCGGTCGGGTCGAGCACCGGCGGCTCGAGCGACATGCACAAGGTCACCTGCGCCTTGTCCTGCGCGGCGGCGGGACCGGCCCCGGCGAGCCCGATCGCGAGCGGCAGGGCGGCGAGCGTTGCGATGCTGCTGAACCTCATCAGTGCGGTCTCCCTCTCAAGCCGTCATCCGAGCGAGCCGGTCAGGCTCAGCGCCGCCGCGGCCATGATCTTGGCCGACGCCAGCATGGCGTCGATCTCCACATATTCGTCCGGCTGATGCGCCAGATCCAGGATGCCCGGACCATAGGCGACGCAGTCGACGACGCCGCCGAAGCGGGCGATGTGCTTCTGGTCGTAGGTGCCCGGCGAAGCGACATGGCGTGACGGCCGGCCGAGCACCCGGTGGATGTAGTGGTCGAGCGTCCTCACCACGGGCGCGTCGGGCTCGGTCATGGTCGGCGCGAAGGTCATCAGCTCGTCGAGCCGGTAGTCGAGCCCGGTCCGCCCGCGCTTCACCCGTTCGAGCAGCTCGACGATCTCGGCGCGCACCGTGTCGAAGTCCTCCTCGACGATGTAGCGGCGGTCGAGGACGAGCCGGCAGCTGTCGGCGATCACCGGGGCGGGGAGGCCCTCCGCCTGCTCGACGCCGCCGCCGTGGATGGAGTTGAGGTTGAGCGTGGCGTGGCGCGCGCCGTCGGGCACGCAGGGCATGCGCGTGCGCCGCCCGGCGAGGCGCGGCACCAGCTCGGTCTCCACGAGGGCGAGGAAATCGGCCATGCCGCGGATGGCGTTCACGCCGAGGAACGGCATGGAGCCATGGCCGATGCGGCCGGTCATCTCCAGCTTCGCCCACCAGACGCCGCGATGGCCGAGGCAGACCCGGTCGACGTCGAGCGGCTCGGGGATGATCACGTGGTCGACCCGGCCGCGGTCGAACCAGCCGTTGCGGGCGAGATGGCCGACCCCGCCGAAGCCGCCGGATTCCTCGTCGACCGTGCCGGAGACCTCGAGCGCGCCGGCCGCATCGAGCCCCTCGGCGGCGATCGCCTCCGCGGCCACGATGGCGGCGGCGAGGCCGCCCTTCATGTCGCAGGCGCCGCGGCCGTAGAGCCGGCCGTCTTCCACCGCGCCGCCGAACGGGTCGCGCGTCCAGCCGCGCCCGGCCTCGACTACGTCCACATGGCCGTTGAAATGCACCGTGCGGCCCGGCGCGCGTCCATCGCGGCGGGCGATGACGTTGACGCGGGGATGCGCGTCGGTGTCGCCGGGCTCGCCGAGGGCGCGCACATAGTCGATCTCGAAGCCGCTCCGCGCCAGCCTTTCGCCGATGAACTCGACGCAAGGCCGGTAGTTTTCGCCCGGAGGGTTAACGGTCGGGAAGCGCACCAGGTCGCCGGCGAGCGCCACCAGGTCGTCGCGCGCCGCCTCGATACGGGCGAACACCCGCGCGACCGGGTCGCGCGGTGAAACCGCAGTTTCCGGCGGGTCGTTCGGGAAGGGGTCGACGGCGGGGCGCTGCGGCATCGGGCGGACTATAGACGCCGGCGGCCTTGCCGCAATGGGGCAAGGCCCGCGCGCCGGAGCCGCCTCCTCTCGGCGCCGATGCCCTGGAGTCAGCCGCTTAAAGACTCGTTTAAACGCAACATGTCAGATTGAGCATGCACCGGCCCCACGACGGCGAGCAATCCCGTCGCGCGGAGGCCCGAGGAGTTCATGCGTCACCCTCCGCACGCCCCGAAGAGCGTGGACGATCTCGCCCCCCTGTCTGTCGGCGCCGCAGCGCCGCAGCGGCTCGACCGTGCCCGCGTCGCCGCCCCGCCCCGGCCCGGCGCCGCGGTGGGCATCGACGCGCTGGTCGGCGCCTTGCGCTCGCTGCAGCAGGCGCTCGCGCGCGCGGCCGATCCGGCCTCCGTGTTCGAGGCCATGCTCGACCAGGCGCTGACGCTGACCGGCAGCGCGTTCGGCTTCATCGGCGAGGTGATGCCCGGCCCCGAGGGCCCCTATCTCTGCGCCCATGCCATCACGGACATCGCTTGCGACGAGGCGGGCCGGCAGCGGCACCGGGCCGCGCTCGGCCACGGCATGGCCCTGCACGACCGCGACAGCCTGTTCGGCTGGACGATCCGCACCGGCGAGACGCTGCTCGTCAACGATCCCGCCGGCGACCCGCGCGCCCAGGGCCTGCCGCCGGAGTTCCCGCCGCTCAAGTCCTATCTGGGCATTCCGATCCGCACCGCCGACGACACGGTCGGCCTCGTCGGCCTCGCCAACCGCCCCGGTGGCTACGACGGCTCGGTCGTCGAGGCGCTCGAACCGATGGTGGCGATCTGGGCGAGCGTCGTGTTCGCCATCCGCTCCGAGCGCGGCCGGCACGAGACGACGGACATCCTGGAGGAGGCGCTCGAGGCGATTCCCGAAGGCTTCAGTATCTTCGACCGCGACGACCGGCTGATCGTCTGCAACTCCGCCTACAAGCGCATGCTGCCGCGCGCCGCGCCCTACATGGTGCCCGGCATCCGCTTCGAGGACGTGGTGCGCCTCTCCGCCGCGAGAGTCGACCCGGACGCCGCGGCCCCGGACGCGGGGGACTGGGCGGATTTCGTCGCAGCCCGGCTCGCCGCCCACCGCGACCCGCAAGGGCCCATGCTCTACCGCACCACGCAGGGTCAGGTCCTGCGCATCGACGAGCATCGCACCGCCCGCGGCAACACGGTCGGAATGCGCACCGACGTGACCGAACTGATCGCCATGCAGGAGGAGCGGCGGCGCACGGAGGAGCGGTTCCGCTCGCTCTATGACCTCGCCCCCGTGGGTCTCGTCCTGACCCGGCCGGACGGCGCCATCGTGGAGGCCAATCCGGCGTTCCGCGCGCTCGCCGGCCTCGACGACGGCCCGGCGCGGCTCGTCGACATGGTGGCGCCGGCCGAGGCCGAGGCGATGGCGGCCGATCTCGCTCTCGCCGCGCGCGACGGCGGCTACGGTCCGGTCGAGCGCACGCTGCGGGGCCCCGAGGGCGCCTGCATCACCGTGCTGATGCAGGGCCGCATGCTCGACGGCCGCGACGGCGAGCGCGGCCTCTGGACGGTCGTGCAGGACATCACCGAGCGCAAGCGCAGCGAGGCGCTCGTCTGGCGCGCCGCGCATCACGACGGCCTCACGGGCCTGCCCAACCGGACCTATCTGATCGGCCGCATCGACGCGCTGATGGCGGCGCGGGCCGACCGGGGCCGCCGGTTCGGGCTCATCCTCGTCGACCTCGACGGGTTCAAGCTGGTCAACGACACGCTCGGCCACGAGGCCGGCGACGAACTCCTGAAGGCGGTCGGCGACCGGCTCGCCCAGGAGGTGCGTCCGGGCGACTTCGTGGCGCGGCTCGGCGGCGACGAATTCGCCGTGATCCTGGAACAGATCGACCGCCCGTCCGACATCGACCGCGTCGCCTCGCGCATCCTCGCGAGGCTCGCAGGAACGCTGCGCTACGACGAGCAGACGATCCGGCCGCAGGGCAGCCTCGGCATCGCGGTCTATCCGGACCACGGCCATGACGGCCCGACGCTGCTGCGCGCCGCCGACGTGGCGCTCTATGCGGCGAAGCGGGCCGGGCGCAACCGCGCCGTCTTCTTCGAGAGCGACATGCTGCGCGAATCCGCGCGCCGCTTCGGCGGGGCCGCCGAGGGGCAGCGCGCGCTCGACGAGGGCAGCATCGTCCCGGCCTACCAGCCGATCGTCGACCTCCGCTCCGGCGTCACGGTCGCATTCGAGGCCCTGCTGCGCCTGAAGGACGCGAAGGCCGGCTTCCGCCGCCCGGACGACCTCGCCGCCTGGTTCGAAAATCCCGACCTCGCGCGCGGGCTCGACGCACGCATGCTGTCGCTCGTCTGCGACGACCTGCAGCTGTGGCTCGCGGCGGGACTGCCGATCGACCACGTGTCGGTCAACCTCTCCGACGCCATGCCGTGGCGCACCGGCGGCGGGCGGCTCATCCGCGGCGAACTCGGCCGCGTCGGCCTCGCGCCCGAGCGGCTGCGGATCGAGATCACCGAGAACCTGTTCCTCGGCGCGGATCCGCGCGAGGCGGCGGTGGCGCTCGAGGGGCTCTCCGCCGAGGGCATCGTCTTCTCGCTCGACGATTTCGGCACCGGCCACGCCTCGATCAGCCATCTGAAGTCGCTGCCGGTCGCCGAGGTGAAGATCGACCGCAGCTTCGTGAAGGACGTCGAGACCGATCCGAAGAGCCGCAGCATCGTGGACGCGCTGGTCGGCCTCTGCCATGCGCTCGGCAAGGTGGTGGTCGCGGAAGGCATCGAGACCGAGGGCCAGTGGGCGATCCTGACCGCGCTCGGCTGCGACTACGGGCAAGGGTTCCGGCTCGGCCGTCCGCTCGCCGCCGCCGACGTGCCGGGCCACCTGCTCGCCGCGGTCAATCGCCGCGTCGAGACCGCGCCGAGGGCCGTGCCGTTCCGCGCCCGCCGCTGAGCGCGGCTTTGCCGGTGGACCGGCCGCGCGAATTCCGCGACACTTCGGGCAAGGCTCCCCTTTTCCGCCCGGACGCGCCCGATGTTCGAAGGCCTCACCAAGTTCCTGCGCGACCTCGCCGGCGGCGAAGCGACGCGCAGCTTCGACCTGGACGATCCGCGCCTCGCCGTCGCGGCGCTACTCCTGCACGTGATCCGGGTCGACGGCGCCGTCGACGCCGTGGAGCGGAAGACCATCGAGCGCACGCTCGCCGAGCAGTTCGGCCTCGATGCTTCGGCGATCGAGCGGCTGCTCGTCGAGGCGGACGCGGAGGACCGCGAGGCCGTCGGCCTCGACGGCTTCACCTCGCGGCTCGCCCGCCGGCTCGACCCGGCGCAGCGAATCGACGTGGTGAAGGCGCTCTGGGAGGCGGTGCTCGCGGACGGCGCCCTGCACGAGATGGAGGACGCGACCGTGTGGCGGATCGGCGACATGCTCGAGCTCGATCGCCCGGCGCTCGCCGCCGCTCGCGCGTCCGTCGAGGACCGCATTCGTAAAATCCCTTGATGCGGGTTGCCTTTGGCTAAGCAACCGGTCACCATGACGGCCCAGTGACAACACGCCGTCCGCGCCGGTCCTGACCCCGGCGTGGCCGCTGGACCCTGGTGTCATGCCACGCAAAGACAGAGACCCTCTTCATCCACCCAAGATCCTGATCGTCCTGCACCAGGAAACCTCGACCCCCGGACGGGTCGGGCAGATGCTCACGCGGCGCGGCTATCTCCTCGACATCCGCCGCCCGCGCCTCGGCGACGACCTTCCCGACACGCTCGCCGGCCATGACGGCGCCGTCGTGTTCGGCGGTCCGATGAGCTGCAACGACGACGAGGACTATATCCGCCGCGAAATCGACTGGCTCGCCGTGCCGCTGCGCGAGGCGAAGCCCTATCTCGGCATCTGCCTCGGCGCGCAGATGCTCGCCCGCCAGCTCGGCGCCCCGGTCGGGCCGCACGCCCACGGCCGCGTCGAGATCGGCTACTACCCGATCCGCCCGACCGAGCCGGGCAAGGCCCTGATGAAATGGCCCGCGGAGGTCTATCAGTGGCACCGCGAGGGCTTCGACCTCCCGCGCGGCGCGACGCTGCTTGCCGAGGGCGACGACTTCCCGAACCAGGCCTATCGCTACGGCCCGGCCGCCTACGGCATCCAGTTCCACCCGGAGCTGACGCTCGCCATGATGTATCGCTGGACCACGTTCGGCGCGCCGCGCTTCGCACTGCCGGGCGCGCAGGGCCGCGACCATCATTTCGACGGGCGCGCCCGCGCCGACGCGGCCGTCCGGCTGTGGCTCGACCGGTTCCTCGACCTGTGGCTCGACCCGTGCGGCGCGGCCGCGCGCGAGGCCTCCAACGACGATCGCTCCGTCGCGATCGTGGCGGCGGAGTAGGCCGCCGCCGGATCGTCGGCGGCCGATCGGGTCGATGCCGGCTCGCTCAGGCGGCGGGCTGGGGCGCGGCGGCGAGCAGGCTCGCATTGGCGGCGGCGCCCGCGAAGGCGGACGCGTCGGCGGGCGATTTCTCCACGCCGAACGGCGTCTGCACCGTGACCGTCGCGCTCGCAAATTCGATGCCGTTTTCCTGGAACGCCCGGTAGAGCCGCTTCAGGCCCTCGCGCTGGAGCAGCGAGGGCATGTTCGGCCGTGCGGTGAACTTGAAGCGCATGATCAGCGCGTTGTCGGCCACGTCGGCGACGCCCTGCAGCTTCAGCGGCGACAGGAACTGGTCCTTGAACTCGGGATCCTCCGCGAGCGCGATGCCGACCTTCTTGGTCGTCTTGCGCAGCTTCTCGATGTCGGTGCTGCGCGCCATGCGCAGGTTGAACTTCACGGTGGTCCAGTCGCGGCTGAAATTGGTGATCTGGCCGAGCTGGCCGTATGGAATCGTGTGCACCATGCCGTTCTGGTGGCGCAGCTTCAGCGAGCGCAGCGTGAAGCCCTCCACGGTGCCCTTGGCCTTGCCGCATTCGATGTATTCGCCGACCCGGAAAGCGTCGTCGGCGAGGAAGAACACGCCCGAGACCACGTCCTTCACGAGCGACTGGCTGCCGAACGAGACGGCGAGGCCGAGCACCGAGGCGCCGGCGATGAGCGGCGTGATGTTGACGCCGAGTTCCGACAGGACGAGCAGCAGCGCCACGATGCCGGTGAGGACCAGCACCGCGACGCGCAGGAGCGGCATGATCGTGGCGATGCGCGACGGCGGTGCCACTGCGACCTGGTCGTCCTCGCTGCCGCCGGCGCCGGGCATCGCCGCGGGCGCGGCGCGGAACTTGGCGGAGAAGTATTCGACGATCTCGTAGACCACATAGGCGGCGAACAGGATGATGCCCGAGGTCGCGGAGGAGCGGGCGATCCGGCGCCAGGCGCTGGCATCGACGAGGCTGAACACGTCCACCACCCAGGACTGCGCCACCAGCACGCCCGCGAGGATCAAGACCGCGACGCGCACGCAGCGCACCGCCACCGCGACTTTCAGCGGCAGCGGCTGCACCGGGGGCGGCGGCGGGGCGACATGCACCACGCCGTCCTCGTCCGTCACGGCGGCGAGCGGCTGCTTGGCGAGGGCCGCGGCGGTCTCCGCCTCGACCCGCGCATTCTCGGCGTCGACGCCGCGCTGCACAAGGTAGCGGAGCAGCGTCTCGAACAGGACGAGGCCGGATACGACCATGAGCGTCATCTGCAGCGCGGTGCCGACCGTCAGATGCTGTGTCACCGCGCCCTGGATCTGGGCGCAGAGCAGCACGGCGAGCAGGAGCTGCAGGATCCAGAACCACTGCGCGGCCAGGAAGGCGCCGATGCCGTTCCGGGCCTTGTCGGGCACGAAGCTCGCGAACCAGCGGCCGAACGGCTCGCGGGCGGCGCGGAAGCCCCATTGCAGCAGGGAGAAGGCGAGGAGGCCGTTGACCAGCCGGCCGGCCGTGAGGATCGCCGGGTCGGTCTCGATCGCCGCCACGACCAGCATCAGGAGGCGCAGCGACGAGAGCCCGAGCGCCATGGCGGCGATGCTGCGGTAGATCGCGTGCGCGTCCGTGTCGCCGATCAGGGCGAGCCGCGCCTCGCGCCGCTCCGGGCGCAGGAAGATGCGGAACATCATGGCGACGAGGCGCCACTGCACGACGACCGTCAGCACCGCCGCGGCGAGGCGTGCCTGTCCGGTCGTGCCGTGGAAGAAGGCGCCGATCGCGCCGTGGCAGACGACCCAGAGCGCGCCGATGGCGAGAAGGTCGACCACGACGAGGGAGCCGAGGCCGACGACGCTGCGGTCGTGCCCGTCGAACCAGGGATCGCGCAGGCGGCGCAGCCCCATGCGGGCGACCCGCTCGGCGCCGAGCGCGGCGGCCACGCTGAGCGCCAGCAGGAGGAGATAGACGAGGGTTCCGTTGCCGCCGCGCGGGCTTTCGTCGAGCAGGCCGGGGATGCGCAGCCAGGTGGCGACGAGGCGCGGCACTGCCAGCACCGCGGCACCGGCATCGGCCATGAAGGCCGCCAGTTCCTCGTAGTCCTCCTCGGCCTCGGCGGCCGGCGCGGCCGCGGGGGCGGCGGCGCCCGGCTTGGCGGCGCCCGGCTTGGCCTCGGCCGCCGGCTTGGCGCCGGGCTTCGCCGGGGCGGGCGGCGTCTTCTCCGCCTGTTGCGCAAGCCTGTCGCTCACCGCCTTCGTGAGGCTGTCGACGAGCTGGTCGAACTGCTGCTGGGTGAGGCCGGTTCCCGCCGGCGCGGTCGCTTGCGCGCCCGCCTCGACCGGTGCGGCCAGCAGCGCCAGCGTGATGAGGACGCCGCGCATGGCCTTGCCCCAGACGCCAGCCGCGCCTTTTCCCTCGTGTCTCGACATGCCCGACCCTCGCCCTGTCCGCCGACCGGGGTGGCCGACACAGCTGAACCCCGGCTGTAGCATCGACTATACTGAATAGGTTCGGAAAGAAATCTGTACTTCACGCAGGGGCGGCGACGGCACGCGGCGCCCGCTCGCCCGACCCTCGACCCGGAGCATGATCGCGCGGTTCATCCGCCGTTGAAGCGACATCCTCTAGGGATCCTCGCCGAAACGCATTATGTTTGATGGACCCGCATGCGCCCCCTCATCCAGCCTGGATCCCCAGCCATGACCACAGCCCCGGCCGAGGCACGGAAACTGTCGCCCGGGCTCAAACTGGCGATCGATTTCGGACCGCTTTTCGTGTTCCTGGTGACCTACCGGTTCACCGAGATCTTCACCGCGACGCTCGTCTTCATGGTCGCGACGGTGATCGCGGTCGCCGTCTCCTATTGGGCGATCCGGCGGGTGCCGGTGGCGCTGATGGTCACCTTCGTGGTGGTGGCGGTGTTCGGCGGGCTGACCGTCTGGCTGCACGACGAGCGCTTCATCAAGATGAAGCCGACCATCGTCTACAGCCTGTTCGCCGCCGCCCTGCTGGGCGGGCTCGCCTTCGGCAAGCCCCTGCTCGGCCATGTGTTCGACTGGGCGTTCAAGATCGACGACGAGGGCTGGCGCAAGCTCACCTTCCGCTGGGGCCTGATGTTCGCGGGCCTCGCCGTGCTCAACGAGGCGGTCTGGCGCAACGTCGACACCAACACCTGGATCTGGTTCAAGCTGGTCGGCTTCACCGCGATCATCTTCGTCTTCGCGCTGTCCCAGATCGTGGTGATCCAGAAGCACATGATCGAGGACGAGACACCGCCGGCCGACGACAAGGGCGCCGGGACGGCGGGCTGATCGGCGAAGACCGTCGACAGCCCGTCAGCCGTTGCGCGACAGGACGAGGCGCAGCGCGAAGGTGCCGAACAGGCCCGCGGTGAGCCAATCGAACACCCGGAGCGCCGCCGGATTGCCGCGCAAGGTGCGCGCCAGCCGCTCCGCCGCCAGCACGATGCCGCCGCACACCGGGATCGACAGCGCCACATACCAGAGCCCGAGGAAGGCGAGCCGCCCGGCGGCGTCGGGGTCGCCCGGGTCGACGAACTGGGGCAGGAAGGTCACGAAGAAGAGCACGATCTTCGGGTTGATCAGGTTGATCCAGAGCCCGGTCAGAAAAACGCGGCCGAGCGTCCCCTTCTGCCCCGCCGTCTCGAAGCGTGCCGCCGAGCCTGTGCGGATCGCCTCGACCGCGAGATAGAGGAGGTAGAGCGCCCCGGCGACCTTCACCACCGCGAAAGCCTGCGGCGAGGCGGCGAGCAGGGCCGAGAGCCCGATCGCCGCGAACGCGCTGTGCACCAGGAGGCCGACCGCCACGCCCGCGACCGAGGCCATCCCGGCCGCGCGCCCGCCGGCGAGCGTGCGCGACACGAACAGCGTCAGGTCCGGGCCCGGCGTGACGAGCAGGATGAGCGCGGCGGCCGTATAGGCGAGAAACACCGGCGTGTCGGGGACGAGGCCGCTCACGGCAGGGCGCCGGTGGGATGCGGCCGGGCCACGGGTCAGGAGCCCTTGCGCCGGTCGGCCGGCTCATGCACCTCGGTCGCCCAGGTGAAGGCCTCCTCCATGCGGTCGTTGCCCCAGAACAGTTCGCCGTCCTCCGCGGTGAAGCTCGGCGCGCCGAAGATGCCGCGCCGCTGCGCCTCCTCCGTCTCGCGCTTCAGGAGCGTCTTCATCGCCTCGTCGTTGCGCGCCTGGGTGAGCAGCGCGACCGGGTCGAGGGCGAGGCGGTCGAGCACCGCGCCGAGCGTCTGCGGCTTCGCGATGTCCTTGCCCTCCGCGAACTCGGCGCGGAACACGGCGCGCACGAAGGCCGGGGTCCAGCCCCGGTCGCGGCCGATCAGGGCGAGGCGGGCGGCGAGCAGGCCGTTCTGCGGGAACGGCTCGGGGCGCACGATCGGCGGCAGCCCCATCCCGGCGGCGATGCGCTCGACGTCGCGCCACATATAGCGGCCCTTGGCCGCATAGAGGTTGAACGGCGACGACGTCCAGCCCTGCGCGGCGAAGATCGGCCCGAGCAGGAACGGCCGCCAGCGCAGCGTCACGCCGGCCGCCGCCGCGGTCGCCTCCACGCGCTCCGCGGCGAGGTAAGAATAGGTGGAAGCGAATTCGAACCAGAAGTCCACGCGGGCCATGACGGGCTCTCCGAATCGCTTCCGGCGGCCTTCCCGGTTCGCCGTACCGAGGATAAACCACGGGACCGCTCTCCGGAACATGGTCGCGACGCGCATGCAGGATGGAAAGCTCGGAAGCGTGACGGGAGCGCCGCGCCGCCGCCGGTTCCGGCACCTCGGCCTTCTCGCCGAGGACCGCGCCGTGGCGGCGGCGTTGCTGGCGACCCTGCTGTTGTCCGCCGTGTTCCTCGCCTTTCCCGGCCTCGACCGCGCCACCTCAGCGCTCTTCTACGTGCCCGGCGAGGGCTTTCCGGCCTCCGACGACCCCTCGCTCGTCGCCTTGCGCGTCGCCGGCATGCTGGTGACGCGGCTCGCCGTCCTGGCGCTCGTCGGCCTCTTCCTCGCCAAGCTGTTCGCGCCCCGCGCGGTCGCCGCCGTCCCGCCGCGCGCGCTCCTTTTTCTGGCGGCGTCGCTCACGCTCGGGCCGGGCATCCTGGTGAACCTCATCCTCAAGGAATACTGGGGACGGGTTCGGCCGCTGCAGACCGACTGGTTCGGCGGCCAGCACCCGTTCTTCCCCGCCTGGGTCCCGGGCGGCGCCTGTCTGTCGAACTGCTCCTTCGTGTCCGGCGAGGCCTCCGCGTCGTTCTGGCTCGTCGCGCTCGCCTTCGTGGTCCCGGCCTTCTACCGGCGCGAGGTCCTCGCCGTCACGCTCGTCTGGGGCGTGGTCGTCTCGCTCAACCGCCTCGCCTTCGGCGCGCACTACCTCTCCGACGTGACGATCGCCTGGGCGCTCACGCTGGTGGTGATCCTCGCGCTGCGCCGGCTCGTCCTGATCGACCTGCCGTCCGCCGCCGACGAGGCGATGGACCGGCGCCTCGCGTTCTGGGGCGCCCGGGTGCGCGGCTGGCTCGGCCGGGGCCTTTCCCGCCCCGAACGATCCGGCTAAACAGGCACGCCCACGAACCCTCCCCGCGCGCGCCAAGCCGCCGCGCGCGCTCTCCAAGGATCAGCGCCCCATGGCCGACAGCAGCGTCAAGAAGGTCGTCCTCGCCTATTCGGGCGGTCTCGACACCTCGATCATCCTGAAATGGCTGCAGGTCACCTATGGCTGCGAGGTCGTCACCTTCACCGCCGATCTCGGCCAGGGCGAGGAGCTCGAGCCGGCGCGCAAGAAGGCGGAAATGCTGGGCATCAAGGAGATCTTCATCGACGATCTCCGCGAGGAGTTCGTGCGCGACTACGTTTTTCCCATGTTCCGCGCCAATGCCGAATACGAGGGGCTCTACCTGCTCGGCACCTCGATCGCCCGGCCGCTCATCGCCAAGCGCCAGATCGAGATCGCGCGCCAGGTCGGCGCCGACGCGGTGTGCCACGGCGCGACCGGCAAGGGCAATGACCAGGTCCGCTTCGAACTCACCTATTATGCGCTGCAGCCGGACATCACGGTGATCGCGCCCTGGCGCGAATGGGACTTCAAGAGCCGCGAGGCGCTGATCGAATTCGCCGAGAAGAACCAGATCCCGATCTCCAAGGACAAGCGCGGCGAGGCGCCCTTCTCGGTCGACGCGAACCTGCTGCACTCCTCCTCCGAAGGAAAGGTGCTGGAGGATCCCTGGATCGAGGCGCCCGAATATGTGCACATGCGCACGATCTCGCCGGAGGCGGCGCCCGACAAGGCGACGGTGATCGAGATGGAGTTCGAGAAGGGCGACCCGGTCGCGATCGACGGCGAGCGGCTGTCGCCCGCCGCGCTCCTCACCCGGCTCAACGAACTCGGCCGCGCCAACGGCATCGGCCGGCTCGACCTCGTGGAGAACCGCTTCGTCGGCATGAAGAGCCGCGGCATCTACGAGACGCCCGGCGGCACGATCCTTTTGCAGGCGCATCGCGGCATCGAGTCCATCACGCTCGACCGCGGCGCGGCGCATCTGAAGGACGACCTGATGCCGCGCTACGCCGAGCTCATCTATTACGGCTTCTGGTTCAGCCCGGAGCGCGAGATGCTGCAGGCGCTGATCGACAAGAGCCAGGAGATGGTGACCGGCACGGTGCGGCTTAAGCTCTACAAGGGCAATGTGAGCGTCACCGGCCGCAAGTCGCCCTATTCGCTCTACGACCAGGACCTCGTCACCTTCGAGGAAGGCCAGGTCGCCTACGACCACCGCGACGCGGCGGGCTTCATCAAGCTCAACGCGCTGCGGCTCCGCACGCTGGGCAAGCGCAAGGCGAAGCTCGGCGGGTCCTGAGCGGCTTGGCGGCCGGCCCCGGCGGGGGCCGGTCCCAGGGTGTCACGGACCCGCAATGGCAGCGTCACCCCGGCATGCGAGGCTCGGCCCCGACCGAACCGAGGGGGCCCGACGTCAGCAAGGGCCGACCTCAGCAGGGGGACCCGTCATGCGCAGATTTCAACTCGACCGCCGCAGCGTCATCCAGGGGGTTGCCGCCTCGGCGACCGGGTTGTTCATGCCCTCGATCAGCCGCGCGGCGGACCGCCCGGCGATCACCCACGGGGTGCAGTCGGGCGACATGACCGCCGAGGGCGCCGTCGTCTGGGCGCGCGCCGACCGGCCGAGCCGCCTGCAGATCGAATTCGCCACCACCGAAAGCTTCAAGGACGTGGTCAGCGGCGTGTTCGTCGATGCCCTGCCCAGCGATGATTTCACCGCCAAGGCCCTGATCGAGGGACTGCCGTCCGACCAGGACGTGTTCTTCCGCATCCGCGCGCTCAATCACGCCGATCCGAAGCTCGTCGGCGAATCCGCCGTCGGGCATTTCCGCACCGCGCCGACGAGCCGGCGGTCGGTCTCGTTCTGCTGGTCGGGCGATACGGTCGGGCAGGGCTGGGGAATCGACGAAGCGCGCGGCGGCATGAAGATCTACGCCACGATGCAGAAGAACCGGCCGGACTTCTTCATCCATTCCGGTGACAACGTCTATGCGGACGGCCCGCTCAAGGCCGAGGTGAAGCTCGCCGACGGGTCGACCTGGAAGAACCTCGTCATCCCCGAGAAGTCGAAGCCGGCCGAGACGCTCGACGAGTTCCGCGGACAGTACAAGTACAATCTCATGGACAAGAACCTGCTCGGCTTCTACCGCGAGGTTCCGGTGATCGCCCAGTGGGACGACCACGAAGTCACCAACAACTGGTATCCCGACGAAGCGGTGCTGCGCGACGAGCACAAGCGCAAGGGCTACCAGGCGGCCAACATGATGGAAATGGCCGCGCGCGCGAGCAAGGCATTCCGCGAATACATGCCCATGCGCTTCTTCGAGAGCGAGCCGGGCCGGGTCTACCGCAAGGTCTCCTATGGCCCCATGCTCGACGTCTTCGTCCTCGACATGCGCAGCTATCGCGGCGCGAACGGGGAAAACAGGCAGACGGAATACGGTCCGGACGCCTACTTCCTCGGGCCGAAACAGGTCGCCTGGCTGAAGCGCGAGCTGGCCAATTCGAAGGCGACCTGGAAGGTGATCGCCGCCGACATGCCGATCGGCCTCGTCGTCGTGTACGACTTCGACCGCATGTTCGGCTCGGAGGCGATCGCGCAAGGCAATGGCCCGGCGCTCGGCCGCGAACTCGAGATCGCCGACCTCCTCGCCTTCATCAAGCGCGCCAAAATCCGCAACACCGTCTGGCTGACCGCGGACGTGCACTACACCGCCGCCCACTACTACGACCCGGACAAGGCGCAGTTCCAGGACTTCGACGGCTTCTATGAATTCGTCTCCGGACCGCTCAACGCCGGCACGTTCGGGCCGAACGACCTCGACAACACCTTCGGACCGCAGATCCTCTATCAGAAGGTCCCGACCAAGGAGCAAGGCGTCAACCTGCCGCCCTCCGCCGACATGCAGTTCTTCGGCCATGTGGCGATCGACGGCGCCACGCAGGTGATGAAAGTCACGCTCAAGGACTGGAACGACGTGGCGCTCTGGTCGATCGATCTCGAGCCGAAACGCGCCTGATCCCTTCAAGGACCTCGACGCGGGCGCCGGCTCTCCGGCGCTTGCACCGGCTTCAGCGCGGCGAGGCCGGCGCCGAGCGAGATCACCGCCATCGTCGGGAGCACGACGGCGATCGCCACGACCGGGTCGCCGAAGCCGGCCGCCGCGAGGCTGCCGAGCAGGCCGCCGCCCATCTGCATGAAACCGAGCATCGCCGCCGCGGCGCCCGCCAAATGCGGGAACGGGGCGAGCGCGCTCGTGGAGGGCGACGGCATGACGAAGGCGAGCGAGAAGGCGTAGAGCGCGATCGGGCCCATCACCGTCAGATAGGTCGGCGGCGCCAGGTTCACGAAGACGCAGAGGAGGCCGGTCGCGAGCAGCGCGCCGCACAGGCCGGGCAGGACGAGCCGGGAGGCCTCGATGCGCAGGAGCAGCTTGCGGGTGGTCAGGCCGCCGACCATGAAGGAGAGGCTCTGCGCGAGCATGCCGAGCCCGAACTGGGTCGGCGTGAGCCCGGCGCGGTCGATCAGCACGAAGGGCAGCATGGTGCCGAGCGCGTAGAAGCCGCCGAGCGAGGCGCCGAGGATGATGCCCGGCAGCACGAAGCGGCGGTCGCGCAGCAGCTGGCCATAGGCGCGGATGAGCCCGGCCGGATGCACGAGCCGCATGTCGGGCGCCCGGTTGGTCTCCGGCAGCGAGAACAGGACGAGCCCGACCACCACGCAGCCATAGACGACCATCAGCCCGAAGATCGCGTGCCAGCCGACCAGGTCGAGGGTGATGCCGCCGATGGTCGGCGACAGCGCCGGGCCGAGCGCCAGCATGATGCCCATCGTGTTCATGATCTGCGCGGCCGCCTGGCCGGTGAAGAGATCGCGCACGATCGCGCGCGCGATCGCCACGCCCGCCGCCGCGCCGATCCCTTGCAGGAAGCGGGCGATGAGCAGCGTCTCCACCGAGGGCGAGACGAGCGCGATCACGCTCGCGAAGAGATAGAGCCCCATGAAGGCGAGCGTCACCGGGCGACGCCCGAACGCGTCGCTGAGCGGGCCGCAGGCGAGCTGGGCGAGCGCGAAGCCGGCGAAATAGAGCGTGAGCGTCAGCTTGATCGTGGCGATGCTGGTGCCGAACGCGGTCACCAGCGTCGGCATCGCCGGGGTGTAGAGCGCCATCGAGACCGGGCCGAGCGCGATCAGCACGGCGCCGATCAGCGACGTCTTGGTCGTCGACATCACGGCGGGCGCGTCGGGCGGGGCGGCGAATTCGGCCGTCTCGGCCTGCTCAGGCGACAGGGGCTTGTTCACGCATGACTCCTGCGGCTGGGGCCGGACGATCGAGATTGTCGCGCATGCGCTGCAACATGCCGCGCAGCTGATCGAGTTCGGGGTCGGAGAGGCCACGCGTCACCTCGGCCTTGACCCGCTGTGCCACCGCCATGGTGCGGGCGACCACGTCGCCGGCCGCGGGCGCCATGCGCACCTGCTTGGCGCGCCGGTCCTGCGGGTCGGCGACGCGCTCGACATAGCCGTGCCGCTCCAGCCGGTCGAGGAAGCCGACCAGCGTCATCGGCTCGACGCGCATGCGCTCGGCGAGCACGCTCTGGCGCAGGCCCTCGCAGCGGCTCACATGCAGGAGCGCCCGGGCCTCGCCGGCGGTGAGGTCGAGCCCGTCGGCGCGCAGGCCCTCCTCGAGCGCCCGCCAGAACAGGCGCGTCACGTCGGAGAGGAGGAGCGGGATCGGTTCTTCGGGCGGCGTCATACATGGGTCCTGATTGTCAGGCGAGCATATAAATCCCATATGCGCGGAGCGCCACCGCGGCGGGCGCATGACCGCCCGGCGGGTCGCGCGGCGGCATCTTCACCAAGGCGTCATCTTCGCCGTGCATTCGAAACGGATCGCGCGCGGGGCGCCCCCGTTCGGTTGCTATTGCGCTGCAAAAAGGTTAGAGACCCTCGCAAATTCCGAAGAGTACTCGAGACGAGAAAGCGCGCGGACCCGGCCGGCGGGCGGCGCGGAAAAGGTCGTTCCTATGAAAATGCGCAATATCGCGATCATCGCCCATGTCGACCACGGCAAGACGACGCTGGTGGACGAACTTCTGAAGCAGTCCGGCTCCTATCGCGAGAATCAGCGCGTGGCCGAACGGGTGATGGATTCGAACGACCTGGAAAAGGAGCGCGGCATCACGATCCTGGCCAAGGCCACGTCGGTCGTGTGGAAGGACACGCGCATCAACATCGTCGATACGCCCGGCCACGCCGATTTCGGCGGCGAGGTGGAGCGCATCCTCAACATGGTGGACGGGGCGATCGTGCTCGTGGACGCCGCCGAGGGTCCGATGCCGCAGACCAAGTTCGTGGTCTCCAAGGCGCTCAAGATCGGCCTCCGCCCGATCGTCGCGATCAACAAGGTCGACCGTTCCGACGCGCGCGCCCAGGAGGTGGTGAACGAGGTGTTCGACCTGTTCGCCGCGCTCGACGCCACCGACGAACAGCTCGATTTCCCGATCCTCTACGGTTCCGGCCGCAACGGCTGGATGGCCGACGCGCCGGAGGGCCCGAAGGACCTCGGCATGGCGCCGCTGTTCGACATGGTGCTGAAGCATGTGCCGGCGCCGGCGGTCGACGACGGCCCGTTCCGCATGATCGGCACCATCCTGGAGGCGAACCCCTTCCTCGGCCGCATCGTCACCGGCCGCATCACCTCCGGCACGGTGAAGCCGAACCAGACCATCAAGGTCCTGTCGCGCGACGGCACGGTGCTGGAACAGGGCCGCGTCTCCAAGCTGCTCGCCTTCCGCGGCATCGAGCGGACCGCGATCGACCTCGGCGAGGCGGGCGACATCATCGCCATCGCGGGCTTGAGCAAGGGCACCGTGGCCGACACCTTCTGCGACCTCTCGGTCGACACGCCGCTGCCGGCCCAGCCGATCGACCCGCCGACCGTCACCATGTCGTTCATCGTCAACAACTCGCCGCTCGCCGGCACCGAGGGCGACAAAGTCACGACGCGCGTCATCCGCGACCGCCTTCTGAAGGAGGCCGAGGGCAATGTCGCGCTGAAGATCGAGGAATCCGGCGACAAGGACTCGTTCTTCGTCTCCGGCCGCGGCGAACTGCAGCTCGCCGTGCTGATCGAGACCATGCGCCGCGAGGGCTTCGAGCTCGCCGTGTCGCGCCCGCGCGTCGTCTTGAAGCAGGACGAGGCGACCGGCGAGACGCTCGAGCCGATCGAGGAAGTCGTGATCGACGTCGACGAGGAGCATTCCGGCGTCGTCGTGCAGAAGATGAGCGAGCGCAAGGCCGACATGGTCGAGATGCGTCCGTCCGGCGGCAACCGCCAGCGCCTGCGCTTCTTCGCGCCGACGCGCGGCCTGATCGGCTACCAGTCCGAGCTGATGACGGACACGCGCGGCACGGCGATCATGAACCGCCTGTTCCACGCCTATCAGCCCTTCAAGGGCGAGATTGCCGGCCGCCGGAACGGCGTGCTGATCGCCAACGAGGCGGGCGAGGCGGTCGCCTATGCGATGTGGAACCTGGAAGATCGCGGCCCGATGATGATCGAGCCCGGCTGGAAGGTCTATCAGGGCATGATCGTCGGCGAGCACACGCGCGACAACGACCTGGAAGTGAACGTGCTGAAGGGCAAGAAGCTCACCAACATCCGCGCCGCCGGCAAGGACGAGGCGGTCCGCCTCACCCCGCCGATCCGCATGACGCTGGAACGCTCGCTCGCCTGGATCCAGGACGACGAACTCGTCGAAGTCACCCCGAAATCCATCCGCCTCCGCAAGGTCCACCTCGACCCCAACGACCGCAAGCGCTTCGAACGCATGCGCGAGGCGGGGTGAGGGTCAGGCGGGCTGTCGCTTCCGCCTGAACCGGCCGATGTATCGGAACGGTGTGGTCGCCCGCCACGCCCAACTCGATTTCATGGCCTTCATGGCCGCCTGCTGGGCGGACAGCTTCTGGCGGATCGCCTTCAGTTCGGCCTCGAGCTTCGCCACCTGTCGTCTCGAGGTCGCGAGCGCCGCCTTCGCGGACTTCTGGTCGCTCTTCAATTGCCGCGCGGCAGTCACCGCTGCGTCGAGCTTGCCGCGGAGGGCATCGATGCTGGAATGGAGGTTGGCTTTGCGCGTCCTCAGGTCGACAATCTCCGCATCGAGACGCTCGCGGATCGACCGGGCGTGATCCAAAAGCGAGCGCTGCGCGGAAAGGTCGCCCTCGGCTTGATCCAGCCGCGATTTCTGGAAAGCCATGTCCGCTTCGAGGCTCTCTCGATCTCGTCTCGCCTGCGCCAACTGCACCTGTTGGGCGGATATTTCTGCCGCGAGGCTTTCGCGGTCAACTCTAACCTTCTCCAGCTGCGCCTGCAGCGCGGCGATTTCCGCCTCCGCCTTCCGTTCCAGGTGCAGCATGTCCTCTTCTAGCCGCAAGATCGCAGCCTCGCGATCGGCGGCGACCCGGCGGACCTCGTCAAGCGCCTGGAAGATCGTTGGATGGGGCGGTGCGCCGCTTTCGCCGGGCGCTCCGACGAGCGGGATCCTGCCGGTGTCGATGGCGATGAGGTTGACATCGGTCCGGGAAAGGACGGCATAGCCGACGCTCTCCAGAAATCGGATCGTCGCGGCCGTATTGCCGGGCGAGTGGTGCTCGGAGGGCTCCGCTTGCACGACGGCGGGCCGCCAACGACTCCAGTCGAGCGTCTGCAATATCGTGAGGTCGAGCCCCTCGACATCGATCGCCAGGAAGAGCGGAGCGCGATCGGGAAAATGGCGGGCGAAGAGGCCGCCAATCGTCGTTGCGGGAACGACGAGCGTTTGGGATATTCCGATTTCGCCGCCGCGCCATTCCTCCACGAAGCGCCGGTCCACGGAGCTCAGTTCATCCTGGTTGGCGACATGAAACTCGACGGTTTCCGCCGCATCGGGAACGACTGCCGCATGGACGACCTCGTCCTCCGGCCGAAACCGGCGCAAGTCGGCGAGCAGCCGTGGATTGGCCTCGACCAGCACCCCGCGCATTCCGTAGCGACGATGCAGGAGATAGGTCGCGCTACAGGAGACCGGATGGTTCGCGCCGATTTCGAGATAGCGTTCACCGGCGAGGTTGGATCCATCGCGCAAGGTCATGGCGAGCAGCAGCGCGGCGACGATCAGATCCTCGGCGCATTGCCCGTAATGCTCGGCCGAAATGACCGGGATGTCGGGCTGCTTCATCTCCCACTCGGCAACGAGGTCGTAGACGAAGGTATTGACGGTTCTGCGCATAGGGATCCGGTTCGCTGGTTTGGCGGTGGCGTGGCGCAGCCGGACGGATCCGCTGCGACGAGGCTCAGGCGGGCGGTTTCGCACCCTTGGCCGGCGTTCCGGAGACGGCGCGCCAGAGCCACTTCGCCGGCGCGAAGGCGAGGTGGCGCAACCGCCGAAAGAGCGTCGGTTTCGGCTTCGCCTTGGCCGACGCCGGGGAAGGCTTCTTGGGCTTCAGCCGATCGACGCTCCGTTGCAGGGCCTTGTTCTGCTTTTCCAGGGCTTGCAGCCGCTTCAGGATTTCGACGGCGAGGTCGTTAAGTGGAGGCACAGGGTCTGGCCGTGCGGCGGAGATCGCGTGAAGCATCGACTGGACGGCCCCGAGGTTTTCGGGGCGCTCCAGCAAAGACGAGCGAAGGAGGCTGTTGCGGTAAAGTATGCCCTGCCGCGTGACCAGCGCTTTCTTGCCGATCACGGGGTCTCCGTATGAATTTCCGCTGCCATCTACCCGCCTGTGATACCGGGCAAGCATATCAGGGACATTTTCTATGTCTCCGAGCAGCATCATTCTAATCATCAGGTCCAAGTCACCGAGGACTGGAATCGACTCATTATAGGTCCCAATCTTTTCAAGAGCAGAACGTCTAAACAAGAAGGAAATTGGCGGAACCGAATTCTCTACAAGTAATCTGGAAATGTCGACCAGGCTTGAGCTCTTTGGCGAATTTGTTACGCCCTCTTGGTAGACGATTTCATCCTTTATTGTCTCTTGAACGATTTGATACCCTGTCGTCACACCCACAAATCGCGCTTTGGCCGGTTCGGTAAGGATTTCGGTCGTGACTTCGAGAAAGCGTGGATGCCAACTATCGTCATCATCGTGAATGACGACAAATTCTTCCACAGCCAACGCGAAACCAGCGTTGACTGCGCGCTCCATTCCATGGCTTTCCTCATGGTGGACTACAGTTAGTCGATCGGCAAATGCCGTGCGATACGAATCGAGAATTGTCTCTAGATCTTGTCGGCTTCCACCGTCATTAACGAGATAGAGTTTCCACTGCTGATGTGTCTGTAATAATACGCTGCACAGGGCCCGGTGCAGTAATAGAGGACGATTCTTCGTCCGCATGATCACTGCAACGCTGCCTGATCTTGTCAGGGCTTCGGATGAACCGGACAGTCCTCCGGCAGGATGAAGAAGACGCGCAGCCGGCGGATGCTCCGGCAAGTTGTTATTTTGAACGTTCATACGAACTGCCTTGTGCTACGGCTGTCCAGCCGGTCCAAGATCGTCCTGATCCGTGTAGTTATGGCTTCCTTGTCCGCTGGTAGATCTGTGTGGTTCTTCGCCTTTCGCAGCACGAGTCCGTTCGCGACAGGCCAGTCCGTGGCCAGCGGCCACGGCGGATCCGCTTTCCATTCTGAATGGAGCAATGTCCGGAAATGACTGTGATCGAACTCGATCGCGTGCTCGATCTGGCCGAGAGCGAGCATCTCGCCGCTGGAAGGGCTGACCGAGACACGGCTGATCGCTGCTAGCCCCGATCCAGACTTTAGTTCGGTCTTCTCTAGCACGGAATTGCGGTCGCTATAGATTTCATTCACTGCAGCAAGTGTCGCGGACTGGAACGAAGTAATCAAGGCGGAATGTTGACGCCGCTCGATTTCGGACTCTTGTAGCACCGGTATCCATCGATCCTCTTGAAGTCGATACCCTACCGTCGTTCCATGATGCGCCAAATGAAGGTTTTCAAGGATGGCAACCGCGTTGAACATGCCAAACTGCTCTTCGAAACTGTAAAAGTCGTTACCGAACGCGCCCTCCATCCAGCCCGCGATCGGACGGCGACGCTGCGCTGCCGGCCAAAGTCCGTAATAAAAACCGAACAGCATCGGCGCCGTGTCACTCTTGCGCAAAAGACGCGCCAGTGAATACTGCAGCGTTCCCTGCCATCCAATGTCCACCAGACCGACGCGACCGGTACTGGGGAGTTCCTGAAACAAATACTGCAAGGTTGCTTCGGCGGATGGCGTCAGAGCATCTATCACAGCCTGCTGATGTTTAACCAGCAAATTCCTGAAATTTCTGTTCTGCTCTCCCCGCTCAACCACCGTATTGAGTTCGCCGAATGCGGCGATGGCGTCGCGGACGAGGGCGCGGCAGCTTCCGAGATTGGATCGGTCGAGCAGCGTGCCGAGTGGCAATCGGCCCGAGGCTAGCCGGTCCAGCGCCATGTCGGTCAGCTTGCCGTCGGGGCCCGACAGTGCTGCGTCGGCAAGGTTGAGGGTGCGGCGGGAGACGTAGAGGTAGCTGAATGGAATGCCCGTGCGCGCTGCGGCGCCGCTCGCCTCCCAGGCCTGCTTGACGAGATAGCCGTCGCGCGCGCAGAAGGCGAGATGGTCGAGGCGGTGGCGCGTGACCCGTTCCTCGAGCCACCGCACGAAGGAGCCGACCACCACCGCGCCCCAGCTCGCGCCGAAGTCGCGCATGAAGGCGGCAGGATCGTCCGCCTGCGCTCGCTGGTCGCCTTGCAGCCGCGCGAGCGTAACCGCGCGGGACAGGCGCGAGAAGGGCAGGATGTCCGGCGTGAGCGGGCCGCCGATGCGCCGCTCCGACCGGGCGCGCCCGAACAGCAGCCCGGGGATGCCGTGGCGCTCGGGCGAGGCGACGTCGCTCCACGGATCGTCGCCGATATGCAGGATGCGCGCATCCTTGCCAACCAGGTCGCGGAGCACCTGCCATTGGGTTCCGGCCGCCTTGGTCTTGCCGGTCTCGGAGGACACGAGCAGCCCTTCGGCGAAGTCGTAGCCGCAGTGGGTGAGCAGTCCGCCGATCTCGGACCGCCCCAGATACATGTCGGACACGAACACGACACGCCGGCCGGCCGCGCGTGCCTTCTCGACGAACAGGACCATGTCCGGAACCGGCACGATCACGGCCGTCTCGGCGTCGATCTCCGCCTGCCTGGCGATCGTGACGCCCTTGGCGAGGGCCGGCTTGGCCTCGGCGAAGGCGGTGTAGATGTCGTGCAGGGTCACTTCGTGCCGGCCGCGCTCGGCAGCGCGGCGACGCGCCTCGATCTCGGCGTCTTCGCGGGCGACGGCGAAACCCTTCCAGGCGCGGCCATGCGCGGCCACAAGCGTTTGCTCGGCAAGCGCGAACACGTCCACCGGCGCCTCGAGCCGCCGCGTGATCGCCGTGTCGAAGACATCGATGGAAAATATATTAAAGTCTGCATTCAATACGGCATCAAAAGTCGAAGTATTCAATTGTTTATATTCGAGCAAAGACGACGACATGCGAAACTCCACCGTATCACGGCGGCGTTGGTATCATGCATCGCCACGTGTCTCAACACGCTCTGACGCTGCGGCATGAATTTGGTGGTGCTTGAACTGACTGAGATATTACTCATCGTACCTCGAACGGCTCGTCCTTTGCGCAGTCGAATTCCGGGGCGCGGTCGTTGGCGGTGCGGGTGGCGGTGGTGTTGGCGGTGGGGTTGTTGGCGGCGGGGACCCAGGCGATGCGGCAGGCGCGGCCGTCGCGGGAAAGCTTGAAGACGGCGAGGTCGGAGCCGCTCCGGCCGTCGACGCTCCAGCGGTAGCGCACCACCGCGGCGAAGGGCTCGACCGCGCCGCCCCTGGCCGGGCCGCGCCATTCGACGCGCGGGCCCCAGCTGCCGAATTTCGGGTGCCACATATAGTCGCCGGCCGGCTTCGGGCCGGTGCCGAAGGCGATGCCCTCGCGGCTGTCGCCATAGGCGACGAACACGTTCAGGCCGCCGTGGCCGGGGCAGCGCCACTCGTCGGCGTAGTGGTCGCGCTTCGGCAGCGTGTTGCCGGCCTCGTCGGTGGTCGCCACGTGGATGACGGCGCAGCGCTTCACGTCGAGGTCCGTGAAGGCGCTGTCGTTGGCGGCGAGCGCCGAGCCGGGGGCGAGCGAAAGCACGGCGCCGGCGGCGAGACGGGAAAGGCTCGGCATGGATCGGGTCTCCGGAAGGCTGGATCGGCGCGGCGGGCGGGGCTTCGCGGCGCGCGTCCTGCGCGGCCCGCGGCGGTCCGCGGCGAGGGTCCGACCGCCCGCCGCGGCCGTCCGCGAGGCCGCCGCGGCGCGATGCAGCATAGGGTCACTTCCCTCTTTCGCGACGCCAAAGACGCGGTTAGGCTAACCGAATGAGACTAGGACAAATCGCTGTCCGGCGCGCCACCGTGAAGGATGCGGTCGCGATCGCCACCGTCCATGACGAGGCCTGGCGCCTCGCCTACAACGGCATCATTCCGGGCCTGAACCTGGACAAGATGATCGTTCGGCGAGGACCCGCATGGTGGGTGAAGGCGATCGAACGGCGGGCTGCCGTCCTCGTGATCGAGGTCGGCGGGCTGGTCGCCGGCTATGTCACGGTCGGCCCGAGCCGGATGCGCATGCTGCCGTTCGGCGGCGAGATCTACGAGCTTTACCTGAAGCCGGAATATCAGGGTCTCGGCTTCGGCCGGGCGCTGTTCGAGCGCGCGCGCGAGGATCTGCGCCGCTACGGCTTCAAGAGTTTCCAGGTGCGGGTGCTCGGCGACAACGAGCTGGCGCGCGGCTTCTACCTTCATCTGGGCGGCACGCATGCGGCGGAAACCGCCGAGCGGGTCGGCGACCGCACCCTGCCGGTCGTCGTCTATGGCTGGCCGAACGGCTGAACTGCTCGACCACCGAACCGCCCGGCGCCGGGCCGCCGAAGCGCGGGCGCCGCGCGCGGCCAAGGTTGCGCTGGGGCACATCGTCAGGCGAAGGTCGCCCTTCACTGCGCCGTCGCGTTCCGCTAAAGCCTGTCCCGTCCGGATCGCAAGGAACCGGACGAATAGGACTGGCTCAAGCTATTGACTTTAGAGCAATTCCTCTACGATCGAATAATTCCATCCGATCGGGAAATGCTCTAGGAACCAGGGCGGGACCGGCCGGCCGCCACGCGGCAGGGCCGTGTCGAACGACCGTCACGAGGGGCGCCGCGGGCCCCAAGGAGTTTGACCTCATGCGCATCGACGCCATCGCGATCGGCAGGAATCCGCCGCATGACATCAACGTCATCATCGAGGTGCCGATCGGCGGCGAACCGATCAAATACGAGTTGGACAAGGAAGCCGGCACCCTGGTGGTCGATCGCTTCCTCTATACGTCGATGCGCTACCCGGGCAATTACGGCTTCGTGCCGCACACGCTCTCCGACGACGGCGATCCGATCGACGTGATCGTCTGCAACACGCGCGAAATCGTTCCGGGCGCGGTGATGAGCTGCCGTCCGATCGGCGTCCTGTTCATGGAGGACGAGGCGGGCGGCGACGAGAAGATCCTCGCGGTGCCCTCGCACAAGCTGACCAAGCGCTACGACAAGGTGAAGTCCTACGCGGACCTGCCCTCGATCACGATCGAGCAGATCCAGCACTTCTTCGAGCACTACAAGGACCTGGAACCCGGCAAATGGGTGAAGGTGGTGCGCTGGGGTGACGCGGCCGAGGCGGAACGGCTGATCCTGGAGGCGATCGCCCGCCACGACGCCAAGAAGAAGGCGGCCGCGACCTGATCATTCGGGGCCGGAGCCGGGGGCGCGCCCGCGAGCCGGCTTGATCGCGGCCGGGACCGATGGGATTGCGCTGAGATCCTGACGATCCGGCTTCGCGGCGAGGGCGGCGCCTCACCGGTCCCGCCCGCGTCGCGATCGCTTTATGAGAACAACCGGAACCGCTTGTTCGGGTCGTCCACCTCGACGGCCTCGGCCGGGCCCGGATCGTCCGGCGCCTTGCCGTAGGGGTAGGGCCGGCTGTCGGTCGAGGGCTTCGGCAGAACCACGATCTTCTCGCTACCGGACGGGACGGCGGGGGCCGGCGACCCGCTGCCGCCCGAGGGCGCCGCCGCCGCGGGCTTCGCCTCGACCGGCTTCGAGGCCTCGGGCGCTTTCGGGGCCTCCGCGGCCTTCGGCGCCTCGGCCGGCTTCGCGGGCTCGGCGGCGACCGGTTTCGCGGCCTCCGCGACGACAGGGGCGACGGACGGCTTCGGGATTTCCACGGGCTTCGGCGCCTCGGCCGGTTTCGTCGCCTCGACGGATTTCGCGGCCTTGGCGGGCTCGGCGGCCTTCGCGTTTTCCGCCTCGGCCTGGCGCTCGACGGCGACGAGCGCGCCGGCGGACGACCAGTCGTCGCCGCCACCCTCGCGCGGGCGTTCGGCCGGCGCGGCGAGCTCCTCCGGCGGGACCTTCCAGCTGAAGGCGTCGAGCTTGCCGTTGACCGGCGAGACCGGCGCCCAGGTGTCCGACACATAGCCGTCCGCCACCCAGGCGGCGTCGCGCGGCGCGCGCACCGCGCGGGCGAGCCATTCGCGCAGGCGCCCGGTCGAGCCGTGCTCGGCCTCCTCGATCTCCGCCATCAGCATGCAGACGCGCCGGGTCGGGCCGGAGGCGAGCAGCGGCTTCAGCGAGGCGCGCGCGGCGGCGAAGTCGCGCACGTCGAGTTCGGCGCGGGCGAGCGCGAAGGCGCATTCGGGATGATGCGCGCGCACGCGGATCAGGTCCTTGGCGCGGGCGAGCCGGTCCTGCGCGCTGTCGCCCGGGCGCACATGCGCATAGGCGTCGGCCACGTCCGGATGCGGCTCGACCTTCCAGTTCGTCTCCAGCACGCGGGCGGCGCGCTTGAAGTCGCCGGCGCGGCCGAGGAGGCGCGCGGCGAGGATCGCGGCGGGGACGAGGTCGGGCGCCAGCCCGTGCGCCTCGAGCGCGAGATTGCGCGCATGGTCGGGCTCGCCGAGCTCCAGCTCCTGGGCGCGGGCGGTGAGCACGACGGCGCGCAGGCGCTTCGCCTCGGCCTTGTCGATGATCTTGTGGCGGCCGTTCCGCTCGATCGTGGCGAGCACCGCGTCCCAATCGCGCGCCTGGCTCTGGTAGCCGATCAGGGCTTGGCCGGACCAGGCGAGCCGCGGCTGCAGCTGGTTCGCCTCCTCTGCATAGTGCCGGGCCGCCTCGCCGGCGCCCCAGCGCGTCGCCTCCATGTAGAGGCCGCGCAGGCCGAGGAGCCGGGTCTCCGGGTCCTCCAGCATCTTCTCGAACGCCTCCTGGGCGCTCGCGCGGTCGCCGGCGAGCTGCGCGCTCTGCGCCTCGAGGAGGAGGGCGAGCGGCTCGTTGCCGAGGATGCGGCGGCTGTCGGCGGCGAGCCGGCTCGCCTGCGACGGATCGCCGGCGCCGACCGCGATGATGCCCTGGCTGAGCGCGCGCCAGCCGCGCTCACGCCGGCGCCGCTCGAAGAACGAGCCGAACGCGCCGGGCGAGTTGGCGATGCCGCGCAGGAGCGACCAGCCGATGATGACGAGGGCGGTGAAGGCGATCACCAGGACCGCCAGCACCGTGGTCGAGAGTTCGACCTGCACCTGTTCGCCCTTGGGCCCGGCGACCAGCGTCATGCTGCCGGGGTTGTCGGCGAGCCAGGAGAAGCCGAAGGCGAGCGCGAGGAGGACGCCGAGGAAAACGAGAAGGCGGATCATCGGGCCTCCACTCACTGACCGGGTTGCACGAGCTTGCCGATGGCCGAGGCGGTGACCGCGCCGAGGGCCTTGTCGGCCGCGACGCGGGTCTTCAGTTTCTCGGCCCATTCGGACGACTTGGCGCGGCCCGCCTCGGGCAGCGTGTTCCATTCGGCGAGCGCGCCGGCGAGGTCGCGGGCGGCGAGCTTCGCCTCGACGCGGGCGACGATCGCCTCGGCCGAGTTGCCGGGCGCGTCGCCGACGCGGCGGACCGACACGGACGAGACCGCGCTCGACACCAGCCGGTCGAGCACGTTGTCGCCGGACGGCGGGTGCGTGGCATCGAGGATGGCGGGGGCGAGGCGGGTGAATTCGGAGCCGAGCTGCGCCGGCGTCGGAATGCCCTTGGCGGCCGCGGCGTCGAGCGGCGCGAGGTCGACCACGCCCTTGCCGAGGGCGCGCGCGGTGGCGAGCTCGGTCGCATAGGGACGGCCCTCGTCGATCGCGGTCTTGAGCCCGCCGAGGGTGAGCGCGAGCAGCGCCTCGGAGCGGGTCTCCAGGCCCTTGCGGGCGGTCTGGTCGACCTCGGCGAGGCGGGTGTCCATCGCCTTCATCTGGTCGCCGAGCGCGGCCGCCTTGGCGCTCGTCTCGCCCAGCGCCTTCGCCACGGTGTCGACCTCGCCGGCCTTGGCGGCGACCTGGTCGAGCCGGCCGCGCGTCTCGGCGAGGGCCGCGCGGTTCTGGTCGGTGGCGGCCTTCGCGTCGTCCACCGCGGCGAGGCGGCCCTTGGCGGCGTCGAGGCCGCGGCGCAGTTCGTCGATGCCGGCGACGCGCGAGAACAGCACGTCGACCGTCTTCCTCAGGTCTTCGTAGCCGGTGAGCTGGCCGACCACCCGGTCGAGCGACTTGCGCGTCTCGTCGTGGCGGGAGACCTCCTCGCCGAGCGCGCCGCGGGCGGCGGCGAGCTTCTCGTCGAGCGCCTTGGCGTCCTGGTCGAGGCGCGCGGTGAGCGCGGCGGCGGCACCCGCGGCACCGGTGCGCGCGGCGTCAAGATCGGCGGCGAGCTTGTCGGCCGCGGCCTTCGTGTCGGCGGCGAGCCTGTCGGCGGCCGCCTTCGTGTCGGCCGCGAGACGGTCGAGCTGCGCCTTGGCGTCGGCCGCGACCTTCTGGGTGGCGCCGGAGAGGTCGCCCTTGGCGGCGTCGAGCTGTTCGGCGAGGCGGCCGCGCGTGGTGGCGAGTTCGGCGAGGAAGTGGTCCTCGATCTCCTTGGCGCGCTGGTCGAGGGCGGCCATGCGGTCGGTCGCCTGCTTGGCGAAGCTCTGCTGGCTGTCGATCAGCTCCTTGCGCAGCGTGTCCACCTCGGTGCGCAGCGCCTCGACCTGCGCCTTGCGCTCGGCCGAGAGGGTTTCGAGCCGCTTCATGCCCTCCGGATCCGCCTTCGGGGCGGCGGCGAGGTCCTGCAGGGTGCGGGTGGCGGTGGCGAGCTGCTGTTCGGCGGCGGCGACGCGCGCCTGGACCTGCTCGACGCCGGCCGGGGAGGCGGCGGCGATGCGCCGTTCCAGATCGGCGGCGCGGGTCTTCTGCGCCTCGATCTCGGTGCGGAGCGGCGCCTGGATGCGCTGAGCGTCGGCCGGGTCGAACGGGCTCGGCCAGTTGCCCGAGGCGGCGAGGCCGTAGGCGACGGCGAGGCCGACGAGACCGCCGGCGATGCCCGCGACGAGCGGCATGGCCGCGCCCTGGGTTTCCCGGTGCGGCTCGCGGTCGCGGCGGCGTTCCTCCTGCTGGCGCTCCCGCTCGGCCGCGCGCGCGGCGGCGCGATCGACCTCGGCGCGGTCGATGGCAGCCTTGGCGGCGTCCGGGGCGGTGGCGGCTTCCGGCTTCGTCGCGGCGGCGGCCGGGGCCGGGCCCGACGCCGTCGACGGGCCGGTGCCCGCGGCGCCGACCGGCGCGGCGGTCTTCGGGGTTTCGCCGGCGACCGACGCTGCGGCAGGCTTCGCGGCGGACGCGTCGGCCGCCGCCTTGGCGGCATCGCCGTTCGTGGCCTGCCCGCTGGCGGACCCGGTCTTCGAAAGGTCCGGCTCGGCAGCCTTCGCGGCGCTCTCGGCGGGCTTTGCGGCGCCGGCGGCCATCGCGGCCTCGCCCGGCGCCGGCTTCGCGGCGGCGTCCGCCGGCTTCGCGGTCTGGTCCGCGGGCTTCGCCGCCGTGTCCGCGGGCTTCGCCGCCGTGTCCGCGGGCTTCGCGTCGCCGGGCTTGGCATCGGCGGTGGTGACCGACTTGGCGGTGAGGTCGATGATCGGCGGCTCGCGGCGGTTGCCGGACTTGCCGTCCCCGCGCTTGTCGGTGTCCTTCGCCATAAGCCTCTCCCTCGTTCGGCGCCTTCGGCCGGCTTCGGCCGTGGCGATCCCTTCAGTTCGGCCGTCCGCAATCGGACGGGATTTCGGCGCGCTCGTGTCGCTCTGCGCCGGTGCCGCGGGCGACCGATCCGACGCCCTCGGGGCGGCCGGGACATTTCGTCGGGCGGTCCGGCCGGCGCACCCTAGACACGCGCGGCCTAATGCATCGTGAGCGTGGCCGTTCCAATTAACGGCCGGCCGACAGTAACGGAATGCGGAAACGATCCCTACGGTTCCTGTGCCGCCCCCTGATCCGGCCGGGCTCCATCACCGCCGGCGCGACCGAGCGTCGCATAGAGGCTCTCGGCGGTCGGTGCCGAGGCGATCACGATCGGACGAAGCTCCGCTTGCCGCAAGGGCCGCGCGGCCGCCGTCGAGATCGCATGCCAGGACACATGTGCAGAAGCGAAGCCTTTCGGCAAGTCCGCGAGCGCGCGGATGAGGAGCGCGGCCGAGCGCTCGGAGAACACCATGACCGCGTCGATGCCGCCCGCGGCGAGGTCGGCGGCGATGCCGGCGGGCAGGCTTTCGCTCGGTTCGGCGCGGTAGACCTCGGCGACGCGGAGTTCGAAGCCGGCTTCGCCGAGGCTCGCGCCGAGTTGATCCTTGCGGTCCCGGCCCGCCGCCCAGATGACCGCGCCGCCGGCCGGATCGAGCCTGGCGCGGAGCGCCGAGGCGAGCGCCGCGGCGTCGCCGCCCGCCTCGAACACGCTGTCGAACCCCGCCGCCTCGGCCGCGCGCGCCGTGGCGGCGCCGACGGCGAAGAGCGGCAGCGGCCTCAGCGCGGCGGCATCGGCACGGCCGGCGAGCGCGCGGATGCCGTTGAGGCTCGTGACCGCGAGCGCCTGCACGCCGCCGAGCGGCAGCGGCAGCGCGGTGTCGAGCACGATCTCGGTCAGGGGCGCCACGATCGCCTCGTGTCCGAGCGCCTTGAGCCGCGCGGCGGTCGCGGCGGCTTCCGGTTCGGCGCGCGTGACGAGGACGCGCATCCGTTCAGCCGTCGAAGAAGCCGGGGCCGCCGACGGCGCGCAGATGTTCGCCCGCCTCGCGGCCGATCGCCTCGGCGTCGGCGATGGCGCCCTCGCGCGTGACCGCATGGGCGGCGCTGCCGTCCGGCTTAAGTATCAGCCCGTCGAAGCGGAGCCGGCCGTCGACCTGGCGCGCATGGCCGGCGATCGGCGTGCGGCAGGAGCCGTCGAGGACGCTCAGGAAGGCGCGCTCGGCGATGACCGAGATGGCCGTGTCGCGGTGGTGGATGAAGCCGAGCAGGTCGCGCACGCCCGCGTCGTCCATGCGCGTCTCGATGCACACGGCGCCCTGGCCGACGGCGGGGAGGAAGTCGTCGATCTCGAGCACGCTCGTGACGTGGTGGGCGAGGCCGAGCCGGCGCAGGCCGGCATGGGCGAGAAGGGTGGCATCGACCGCCCCGTCGGCGAGCTTGGCGAGCCGCGTCTCCACATTGCCGCGGTACATGACCACCTGCAGATCCGGCCGCATGCGCTTGATCAGCGCCTGGCGCCGCAGCGCCGAGGTGCCGACCACCGCGCCGCGCGGCAGGTCCGCGATGGTCGCGGCCTTCTTCGAGATGAAGGCGTCGCGCACGTCCTCGCGCGGCAGATAGGCGGCGATGGCGAGCCCGGCGGGGAGCTCGGTCGGCATGTCCTTGGTCGAGTGCACCGCAAGATCGATGCGGCCGTCGATGAGCGCTTCCTCGATCTCCTTGGTGAAGAGGCCCTTGCCCCCCACTTCCGAGAGGGGCCGGTCCTGGATGCGGTCGCCGGAGGTGCGGATGACCTCGATCTCGAACCGGTCCGCCGGAAAGCCGGTCGCCTCGACGAGGCGGTTGCGCGTCTCGTTCGCCTGGGCGAGGGCGAGCGGGCTACCGCGCGTCCCGATCCGCCAGATCCGTTCCGCCGGCGCCGCCGCCGCTCGTTCCGCCGCCAGATCCTGTGATTGCACCGTGGGTCCACCGAATGATAGGGCACTCACGAACCTTGTAACGGAACCCCGAGCACGGCGCCAATCCCTTGCGCGCCGCCTTCGCTGGGACCGGGCGGACATCCGATGCTGATCCTCGGCCTGGAGACGAGTTGCGACGAGACCGCCGCCGCGGTGGTCGAGCATGCGCCCGCCGACGGGGACGGCCCGGCGCGGGGCCGTATCCTCTCCAACGTGGTGCATTCGCAGCTCGACGAGCATGCGATCTATGGCGGCGTCGTGCCCGAACTCGCCGCGCGCGCCCATGTGGAGCGGCTCGACGGCATCGTGCGCGCCGCGCTCGACGCGGCAGGCAAGGATTTCCGCGACCTCGACGGCATCGCCGCCACGGCCGGGCCGGGGCTGATCGGCGGCGTCATCGTCGGGCTGATGACCGCCAAGGCGATCGCGCTCGTCAGCTCCCTGCCGCTGATCGCGGTCAACCACCTGGAGGGTCACGCGCTGACGGCGCGTCTGACCGACGGGCTCGCCTTCCCATATCTGCTCCTGCTCGTCTCCGGCGGCCACACCCAGATCGTCGCGGTGGAAGGGCTCGGCCGCTACCGGCGGCTCGGCACCACCATCGACGATGCGCTCGGCGAGGCCTTCGACAAGACCGCCAAGCTTCTCGGCCTCCCCTATCCCGGCGGCCCGGCGGTGGAGCGCGCCGCGCGCGCGGGGGATCCGGCGCGCTTCGACCTGCCGCGCCCGCTGCTCGGCCGCGACAGCCTCGATTTCTCCTTCTCCGGCCTGAAGACGGCGGTCCGCCACGCCGCGGAAGCCGTCGCGCCGCTCTCCGACCGGGACGTCGCCGATCTCGCCGCCTCGTTCCAGGCGGCGGTCACCGAGGTGGTCGGTGTCAAGGTCGCCCGCGCGCTCGCCCGCTTCCGCGCCGACACCGGGCTCGCCGAGCCGGTCCTCGTGGCGGCCGGCGGGGTCGCGGCCAACGCGGCGCTGAAGGCGGCGCTGCACGCGGCCTGCGCCAAGGCCGGCGGCCGGCTGGTCGTGCCGCCGGCCGCGCTCTGCACCGACAATGGCGCGATGATCGCCTGGGCGGGCGCCGAGCGCCTCGCCGCCGGCCTCGTGGACACGCTCGCCGCGCCGGCCAGGGCGCGCTGGCCGCTCGATCCGGGCGCGGCGCCGAAGCTCGGCTCCGGCCAGCTCGGAGCCAAGGCATGAGCGTGGCGCCGATCCGGCGCGTGGCGGTGCTCGGCGCCGGGGCCTGGGGCACGGCGCTCGCCCTCGTCGCCGCGCGCGCCGGCTGTGCGGCGGTCGTCTGGGGGCGCGACGGCGCGACGCTCGAGGCGGTCCGCCACGGCGGCAATCCGCGCCACCTGCCGGGCATCGCCTTCGACGTGCGGCTCGAGGCGACCGAGGACCTTGCCGCCGCCGTCGCCCGTGCCGATCTCGTCGTCTCGGCCGTTCCGGCGCAGGCGACGCGCGGGCTCTGCGCCGACCTCGCCCGGCTCGCCCCTGTCGCGGTGCCGGTCGTGGTCGCGGCCAAGGGGATCGAGCACGGCACGCGCGCGCTGATGACCGAGGTGGTCGCCGCCACGCTGCCGGCCGCGACGCCGGCGGTCCTCTCGGGTCCGAGCTTCGCGGTCGACGTCGCCCGCGGCCTGCCGACCGCGCTGACCGTCGCGGCGTCCGACGCGGCGACGGCGGAGCGGATCGCCGCGGCGCTGCGCTCGGCGAGCTTCCGCCCCTATGCGTCGGCCGATCCGGTCGGGGTGCAGGTCGGCGGCGCGCTGAAGAACGTGCTGGCGATCGGCTGCGGCATCGTGGTCGGGCGCGGGCTCGGGGCCAGCGCGCAGGCGGCGCTGACCGCGCGCGGCTTCGCCGAACTCGGCCGCCTCGGCCGCGCGCTCGGGGCCGATCCGGAGACGCTGATGGGCCTCTCCGGCCTCGGCGACCTCGTCCTTTCCGCGAGTTCCCGCCAGTCGCGCAATTTCGCGCTCGGCATCGGCATCGGCGAGGGACAGCCGCTCGCGGCGCTGACGGGCACCGGCGCGAAGCTCGCCGAGGGCGTCCACACCGCCGCGGTCGCGCTCGATCTGGCGGAAAGCCGGGGCGTCGACATGCCGATCACCGCGGCCGTCGCGGCCGTGCTCGCCGGAACGCTCACCGTGGACGAGGCGACCGAACAGCTGATGCGCCGGCCGCTCCGGCGGGAAACCGGTTGACCGCCGCGCCCGTCCCCTCGACCACGCCGCGCCGCCGTCCGATCCCGAAGGCGCTTTCGCGCTTTAGCGAGGTCGCGCATCAGCGCCTGCGCGATCCCCAGTCCTGCTCGCCGGCCATGATCGAGCCGTAGGGCAGCACCTCGTCGACGATCTCCGCCAGGCCGAAGCTCTCGATCTGCCGCCGTACGCTGGCGGCGCTCTTGTAGGCGCTCGGCAGCTCGGAGAGGTCCGGCTTGCCCAAGTAGCCCCGGATGTCGAGACCTCGCCCGGTGAGCTCCCGAAGCTCCTGACTGACCACCTCGTTGTCGCGCAGGAACGCTGTGCGGCTCATGTTGCGCCCTGCCCCGTGCGGCGCGAAGCCGAGCGCGCCCTTGTGGTTCTTGTGCTTGGCGATCAGGATCGGCTCGCTCATGTTCATCGGGATGAGCGTGAGGCCGCTGTCGTCCTTCGCGTAGCCGTCCCAGGACGGCGTCGCGCCCTTGCCGTGGTAGTAGAGCCCGTCGGCCTTCTGGAAGACGAAGTTGTGCTCGTTCCAGAACCGATCCGCGACCGAGTTGCCGAGCTTTCTGGCGGCCGCCGTGTGAATGGCGAAGTGACTGGCGCGGGTCCACTCCCTGACCAGCTGCAGCGCCTCCCAATAGGCCTCGCCGTCCCTGGAGCTCGCCTTCATCCACGCCTGGTGCGCAGGCACGCGCGGTGCGACGATTGCGGTGTGCCGCTTCGCCGCCGCCATGCCCTTCTTGTAGAGCTGGGCGCCCAGGCCGCGCGAGCCGTGGTGCGTGACGATCGCCGGCGCCCCGGTCGACTTCAGGTGGCCCACATAGGCGAAGTGGTTGCCGTCGCCCTGCGTGGCGAAGTGGTACTTGGCGAAATTCCCCAGATCGGCAAGGAACGGATTCTTGATTAGGCGATCGCCGAGCGCATCCGGCATCGCCACCGGCTTGTCGCGGCCGCCCGGTCCGAAATGGGTGACCTCCTGCAGCGCGTCGAGGATCCGCTTCGGGTCGTCCTTGCGGTTCAACAGCGTGATCGCCATCGAACAGCAGATGTCGGAGGAGTGAAAGCCGGGATGGATCGCATCCTCGGCCGCCACCACGCCGCCGACCGGGATCGTGCCGGGTGCCGAGCCCGCCGGGCAGGCGTCGGGCATCACGGCGCCGGCGCGGATCGTCGGCACGCGCATGAGCGCGTCCATGTGGCCGTTGACCGTCTGCAGATTGAGCCGCTCCAGCTCGCCCTCGGGCTCGAGGTAGATCGCGTAGGGGAGGGTGTTGGTGCGCATGGTCAGCTCGACCGGCACCATCGCCTGCAGCGCCTGCATGATGTAGCCGTCGTCATGGCCGCGGGCGCGCAGCGCGTTGGCGTGCTCGATGCCGTGCTTGAACCACTTGTCTTGCTGAAAGCCCCAGGCCAGCAGGTCCTTCCCGGTGATCATGTCCTCGTCCTTTCGCTGACGCGCGAAACCGCGCCCCATTAAAGGAAAAGCCCTCCTCTTGCGAGGCCGGAGAGGGCCGGTGGCCTGGGCCAGGCTTTTAGATGCGTCCGCTGGAGAATTGCGGACAGCGCCAGGATTGCTGCGCCATCTTGTTGTAGGTATTGCAGACGCGGCCCTTCGTCGTATAGGGCAGCTCGACCCGGTCGCTCGCCGCCTCGCCCCACCGGCGCTCCACGGCGAGGCCATCCTCGGCCTTGGCCTTGGTGTTGAGCCCGCCTCCGCCCCCTCGGGAGTAAGCCATGCTGTTCATCGCCGTCAGCCACGACAAGCCCGGACATCTCTCCGTCCGCATGGCGACCCGCGAGGCCCATCTCGCCTGGATGAAGGGTCTCGGCGCGACGATCAGGATCGCCGGTCCGTTCCTCGACGAGGCCGGCGCGGATCCGCAGGGCTCGGTGGTCGTCGTCGAGGCCGCCGACCTCGCCGCCGCGAAGGCGCTTTTCGCGGAAGACCCCTATGTGAAGGCCGGTCTCTTCGAACGCGTCGAGATCCGGCCCTGGCGCTGGGTCATCGGCGCCCCCGCTTGAGGACGTCCATGGCGCACTGGCTCTACAAATCCGAACCGGGCGTCTGGTCCTGGGACGATCAGGTCGCCGCGGGCGCGGACGGCACCTACTGGGACGGCGTGCGCAATCACCTCGCCCAGATCCACATGAAGGCGATGCAGCCGGGCGATCGCGGCTTCTTCTACCATTCGAACGACGGCAAGGCCGTGGTCGGGGTGGTCGAGGTGGTGAAGCCCTGGGCACCGGACCCGAAGGGTGACGATCCGCGCTTCGGCGCCGTCACGATCCGCGCCGTCGCCCCGCTCCGGACGCCGGTCGGGCTCGCCGCCATCAAGGCGGAGCCGCGGCTTTCCGAGATGGTGCTCGTGAAGAATTCCCGCCTGTCCGTGCAGCCCGTCACCGACGCCGAATGGAGCCTGATCGCCGCCCTCGGCGGCATCGATCCTTGAGCCGCGACGCGCAGGACCCGGACGCCTTCATCCGTGCCAACACGCTGCCGCAGACGGCGCCGCATGTGCCGGAGATCCGGCTCCATCTGGCGAGCGAGGCGCTCGACCTCTGGAAGAAGACCGAGCGCGAACTGGAGGAGATCGGCCTGCCGCTGCCGTTCTGGGCCTTCGCCTGGGCTGGCGGACAGGCGCTCGCCCGCTACCTGCTCGACCATCCGGCGACGGTCGCCGGGCGCGACGTCTATGCCTTCGCGGCCGGCTCCGGCATCGAGGCGATCGCCGCGGTCATCGCCGGCGCGCGCACCTGCCGCGCGGTCGACGTTGATCCCTTCGCGCTTTCGGCGATCCGGCTCAACGCCGCGCTGAACGGCGTCGCCGTGGACGCCGCGCAGCTGGATCCGCTGGACGGTCCTCCGCCGGCCGCCGACGTGCTGCTGCTCGGGGACGTCTTCTACGAGAAACCGATGGCCGAGCGCGTCCTCGCCTGGGCCGGCGCGGCGGCGGCGGCCGGCGTCGAGGTGCTGGTGGGCGATCCGGGCCGCAGCTACCTGCCGGTCGCGCGCCTCAGAAGGCTCGCCGAATACAGCGTGCCGACCCCGCGCGCGCTGGAGGACGCCGAGGTGAAACGGACCCGCGTCTGGCGCTTCGACGGCTGATCAGCCGGCGACCGAGAGCGGGCCGGCCTTGCCGTCCGGATCGGCGACGATGCGCACGCCGGCGAGGGTGAAGCGCTGCAGCTCGGCGCCGTCCGCCACCACGGGTGCTGCGACCTCCTCGGCGAGCGCGCGGGCGAGCGCCACGATCGGGACGAGCACCGCCGCGGCGGTCGCGTCCCCGTCGGCGAGCGTGGCGGCGAGATGGATTCGCTTCAGCGCGAGCGGGCGGAGCGCATCGATCGGGATCGTGCCGGCGCCGAAGCCGCCGACCGCCAGGCCGACATCGAGCCGGGCGAGCTGCTCAGACAGGCGCGCGGCGCCGGCCGGGTGCTCGGCTACCGACGCCGCGCGGACCTCGACGACGAAGCGCGCGGCCTCGGGCTTCGCGCCGACCGCGCGGGTCAGCATCTCGCCCCAGCGTGGGTCGGTCAATGCGGCGTCCGAGACGGCGAGCGTCAGGTCGCCTTCCGGCTGGCGGCCGAGTTCGTCGAGGGCGAGTTCGACGAGGCGCTTGTCCACCGCGAGGCCGAGGCCCGGCGGCGGCGTCGCGGGGACGAGGTCGCCGATCGTCTCGCCGGGCGTGCGGGCGAAGCGCGCCACGGCACGGCGGCCGACCGCCGCTCCGTCGGCGACCGCCACCAGGTCGGCGAAGCCGAGCGAGACGCGCTGGTCGCCGAGCGCGGCGGCGACGAGGGCGGCGGTTTCCGGCCGGCCGGTCGGGGCGCCGTCGCGCACCGCGTCGAACTGGACGAAGCCGCCGCGCGCCTCGCGCCGGGCCCGCTGCAGCGCGCGCTCGGCGCCGAGCACGGCGTCCACGGCGGTGGCGGCCTGGCGCGGCACCACCACCCCGCCGACCGACGCGGTCACGGCGAGGCCGCCCGCCGAGGTCGGCAGCAGATCCTCGCGCACGGCCGCGGCGAAGCGCGCGCCGGCGATGGCGGCGGACTTGTCGCTGCAATTCATGGCGAGCACGCCGATCGTGTTGCCGGAGTGCCGGCCCATCACGTCGCCGGAGCGCATGCGCGCCGCGATGCGCCGGGCGGCCTCGCCGATCGCCTCGTCGCCGACCGTCACGCCATAGGCGTCGTTCAGTTCGCGCAGGCCGTCGATCGCGATCATCAGGAAGGCGGCCGAGCGGCGCGAGCCGGCGAGGGCGGCGATGGCGCGGTCGAGCTCGGCGACGAGATCGACGCGGGTGAGGCCGCCGGTCAGGGCGTCGAGCCGCCAGCGGTCGCGGCCGGTCTCCTCGCGCAGGCGGGCGGGATCGATGACGCGCACCACGCCCATGGCATGGACCGGGCGGCCACGCTCGTCGGCATACCAGCGGCCGGTGTCCTCCACCTGCACCGGCGCGGCGCCGGGATGGCGGCGGAAGCCGTAGCGCAGCGAATAAGGGACGCCATTGCCCGTGTCGGTGTTGGCGGAGCGGTGCACCACGGTCGCGCGGGTGGTGTCGCCGTCGAGCGCGGACTCGTAGGCGGCGCCACTGCCGATCGCCTCGAAGCCGAGAAGGCCGAGCACGCGGCTCGCATTGGCGCCCCAGCGGATCGCATCGGTCGCGATATCCCAGTCGTAGACCGCCTCGCCGACCGCGTTGAGAATGTCGGTGGCGCTCGGCCGTTCGGTCGTGGACCTCGTCACTGCACCCTCGACGACTCGATTCCTGCCCTCGGAACGTGGTGAATCCTGCCTGTCAATCCGCAACATCCGGTTAAACCAACTCGGATCTGGCATGGGTTCTGCAAATGTGAACAGGATATCCACCGACTGTCCCCATTCGGGACAGTCCACGCGGAGCCGGCACGGTGCGGATCGACGGTTTGGACAGGGCGGGACGCAGGAGCCTCTACCGGGGCCGCCGCATTCTCGCGCGGCGACCGCCTCAGGCCAGCGGCGACGAGGCGTCGCAGGCGGCGCCCGTCGAGACCTCGCGCGCCCTGGTTCCGGCCGGCCCGCGGCTCGATCACGCCCCGCCGCCGCGCGGGCCGGACCTTGCGGGCGCCGGCGCCGCCTTCCTGGCGCAGCTGACGGCGCAATCCGCGGACGGCCGCCGGGGCGCGGCGCGGATCGTGGCGCCCTCCGAGGCGGCGGCGCTTTACGGGACGGTGCGCGACCGTCCCGATCCGGTGCATCCGGGCTGGCTCGTGTCCTACGCCTGCTGAGGCGCGGGACCGGCGCCGGATATCCGGATCCCGAACGATCAGTAGCCGATCGCCGCGCCGTCCTTGCGCGGGTCGGATCCGGCCACGAGCACGCCCTTGTCCCAGTCGATGCGGATCGCCTGGCCGCCGCCGATCGGCGCCGGGCTCTGGCGAACCTCGTGGCCGCGCGCCCGGAGGCCCTGCACGGTCGCCGCCGGCAGGCCGTTCTCCACGTCGACCGCGCTCCACCCCTCGCTCGGGAAGACGCGCGACGCGTCGATCGCCTCCTGCGGGTCCATGCCGAAATCGATCATGTTGGAGATGACGAAGGCGTGGCCGCAGGCCTGGTAGGCGCCGCCCATCACGCCGAAGGGCATGAACGGCCGGCCCTTGCGCAGCGCGAAGCCGGGAATGATCGTGTGCATCGGCCGCTTCGACGGGCCGATCGCGTTCGGATGCCCCGGCGTGGTGACGAAGCAGGCGCCGCGGTTCTGCAGCACGACGCCCGACTTCGCCGTGGAGATGCCGACGCCGAAGCTGTCGTAGGTCGAGTTGATGAAGGAGACGGCGAGGCGGTCGCGGTCGACCACGCTCAGATAGACCGTGTCGGCCTCCGGCACCCGCTCGGGCGTCACGTCGGCGAGGCGCCGGTTCGGGTCGATCCGGTCGGCGAGCTGCGCGCCGTAGCCGTCGGACACCAGCATGTCGACGGAGACGCGCATATGCGCGGGGTCGGCGATGAAGGCGTCGCGGCAGGCATAGGCGAGGCGCGTCGCCTCCAGATGCAGGTGGTGGCGCTCCGGCCCGTGCGGATCCAGGCCCTTGAGTTCGAACCGCTTCAGGATGTTGAGCAGGATCAGCGCGGTGATGCCCTGGCCGTTCGGCGGCAGCTCGGCCACCTCGATGTCGCGATAGCCGGTGACGACCGGCGTGACCGCGGTCGGCTCCATGGCGGCGAGATCGTCGAGGGTGAGGAAGCTCCCCTTGGCGGCGAGCGTCGCGACGATGTCGGCGGCGACCTCCCCCTCGTAGAAGCCGGCCGGGCCGCGCTCCGAGATGAGGCGGAGCGTGCGGGCGAGCGCCGGCATGCGGAAGACCTCGCCCACCTTGGGGGCGCGGCCGTCGAGGAGGTAGTTGAGGCGGGCGCCTTCGTCGCGCGAAAGGCGGGCTTCCTCATGGGCCCAGCTCGCGGCGATGCGCGGAGCGACCGGGAAACCCTCCTCGGCGTGGCCGATCGCCGCCTCCAGGCAGCGGCCGAGATCCCAGGTGCCGTGATCGGCGAGGAGGCGCGCCCAGGCCGCCACCGCGCCCGGCACGGTCACCGCATGCACCGAATCGTGATGCACCTCCCCGAGGCCGCGCTCCAGGAACCAGTCGAGCGTCACGCCGGCGGCGGCGCGGCCGGAGCCGTTCAGCCCGTGCAGCGCCCCGTCGGGCGTCGCCACGATGGCGAAGCAGTCGCCGCCGATGCCGGTCGACTGCGGCTCGACCACGCAGAGCACGGCCGAGGCGGTCACGGCCGCGTCGACGGCGTTGCCGCCCCGGCGCAGGCATTCGACCGCCGCGAGCGAGGCGAGCGGATGCGACGTGGACGCCATGCCGTTCAAGGACATGACGGGCGAACGGCCGGGCAGCTGGAAATCACGCAAGACGGGTGAACCTGTTGAATGGGGGGGCTTTAGACGGCGGCGCCGGCGTCGTTTCAGACGTCGCGTTCGATCGTGTAGTCGCGCCGGGCGGCCCGGAGCGCGATGGTGAAGCCGGCGAGCACGTCGATCAACGCCATCAGCATGAGGATGAAGAAGGTCGGCTCGGCGCAGAAGCGGATCGCGATGAACTCGATCAGGTAGATCATGAAGACGACGAGCGAGAAGCCGTGGTCGTAGATCGAGGGAATCGTGCTGCGCGTCGCCTTGATCAGCTCGATGAACAGAAAGATCAGGCCGGCGATGATCATCAGGTGGCCGAGTTCCAGCACGAACACGCCGTCGGACAGCATGACGACGCTGAAGATCTCGCTCTTCCAGATGCCCGGCCTGTATTCGCCGAACAGGCCGAGGCCGATCATGTTGTAGACGATGAGCGGGGCGAGCGTGAAGGGGATGTTGAACAGCATGGTCGATCCGTTCCGACTGAGGCGTCCCTGACGGGGCGGAACTATGCAGCGGGGTCTTGCCAAAACAAAGGCCGGCATCACGCCGGCCCTAGATATTCCAACGCTGTGTCGCCGGATCGACGCTCAGCTGTCCTGCTTCTTCTCGAGCACCTGACGGCCGCGATACATGCCGGTCTTCAGGTCGATGTGATGCGGACGGCGCAGCTCGCCGGAGTCCTTGTCCTCGACATAGGTCGGGGCCTTGAGCGCGTCGGCGGAGCGGCGGTTGCCGCGCTTCATCGGCGAGGTCTTGCGTTTCGGAACGGCCATCGTCGTCTACTCCGGTATCGGTCGGGGGCGGTACGGCGGCCGCGGGCCGACCCTCAGTGTTCGGTTCCCGCCGCGCCGAGGCCAGGCTTCGCGGGAAGCCGGACCGGCACGACGACGCGACGTCCGTCCCGGCGTCACCGGGGCGAGGACGTCGCCGAGGGGTGGATCGGGCGGGCTTATAGCGAAAGCGCTCGGCTTTGACCAGTGCCGCCCGCGCGATTCTCCGCACCCCGCCCGGTGCGTCACCCGAGGCAGGGGAGCGGCGGATCCGGATTGGCCGCGCGGCGCTGGATGATGCGGGCGAGCACGCGCTGCCGCGCGCTCGGCGCCTTCGGGTCGCGCAGGATCGGGTTCGGCAGCGCCGTCGCCATCAGCGCGGCCTCCTGCGGCCCGAGCGCTGCGGCCGGCTTGCCGAAGGCGCGGCGGGCGCCCGCCTCGATGCCGTAGGTGGACGGGCCCCATTCGGCGACGTTCAGGTAGATCTCCATGATGCGGCGCTTGGGGAGGACGAGATCGAGCCAGAGCGCGAGCGGCGCCTCGAGCGCCTTGCGCAGATAGGACCGCTGCGGCCACAGGAACAGGTTCTTCGCCACCTGCATGGTGATCGTGCTGACCCCGCCGACCGGGCGGCCGCGCCGGCCGGCCCGGTCCACCGCCTCGTCGATCGCCTCGAAGTCGAGGCCGTGATGGACGCAGAAGCGGCTGTCCTCCGACACCGCCACGGAGCGCACCGCGATCGGCGCCACCCGCTCGATCGGCACCCACTGCCGCGTCACCGTCCGCCCGCGCGCCCAGTCGGCCAGCATCAGCGTCGAGGGCGGGTCGACGAACCGATAGAGGACCGAGAGGACGAGCGGAACGGCGAGAAGGATCGCGAGCGCGACGGCGAGGATGCGGATGATGCGGCCGAAGCTCACGGCGACGATTCTCCCCGGGGTCGTTGCGGTCGCGGTGCGGCCGGCGGGCCGCCCATGGGCGCGCCCGTTGCTGGCGAAACCGTGGCGGGATATGACCGTCGGGCCAACCCCGGGAGCCAACGTGCCGGTCCAGCCCGCCTCCGCCTCGCGCTTCGAAGGAAAGCTCGCCCGTTCCGCGGCCCGTGTCGAGCATGTGCTCGAGGCCTGGCTCGGCACGACGCCGCTCCCCGGCGAGACCGCGCGTCCGGAACGGCTGATGGCGGCCATGCGCCACGCGGTGCTCGGCGGCGGCAAGCGGCTCCGCCCGTTCCTCGTCCTCTCCGTCGCCGATCTGTTCGGGCGCGACGGCGACGGCGCTCTCCGGGCGGCCGGCGCGGTCGAGCTCGTCCATTGCTACAGCCTCGTCCATGACGACCTGCCGTCCATGGACGACGACGACGTGCGGCGCGGCCGGCCGACGGTGCACCGCGCCTATGACGAGGCGACCGCGATCCTCGCCGGCGACGCGCTCCTCACCTTCGCCTTCGACGTGCTCGCCGACCCGGCGACCGACCCGGACCCGGCGGTCAGGGCGGATCTCGTCCTGGCTCTCGCCCGCGCGGCCGGCCTCGGCGGCATGGTCGGCGGGCAGATGCTCGATCTCGCGGCGGAGGGCCGCTACGCCGCGGACGGCCAGCCGCTCGACCTGCCCGACGAGGCGATTCGGCGCCTGCAGGCGATGAAGACCGGCGCGCTGATCGCCGCCTCGGCCGATCTCGGCGCGATCGTCGGGCGCGCCTCGGCGGCGGAACGCGCGGCGCTGCAGGCCTATGCCCGGCTGGTCGGCCTCGCCTTCCAGATCGCCGACGACATCCTCGACGTCTCGGCCTCGGCCGCCGCCATGGGCAAGGCGACCGGGAAGGACGCCGCGGCCGGCAAGGCGACCCTGGTCGGCCGCCACGGGGTCGCCGCCATGCGCGCCACACTCGCCGCCACGGTCGCCGAGGCGGAAGCGGCGCTGGCGCCGTTCGGGGCGCGCGCGGAGACCCTCGTGGAGGCCGCCCGCTTCGTCGCGGCGCGCGACCGCTAGGCGGGACCCAAGTTTGTTCCATAAGTCTCGAGCCGGGGCAGGAAGCGCCCGGTCACGCCCGATCACGGCTGCGCGACAGAGCCGCGCGCCGCGCGGTTCCTCGGTTTTGCCATAATGCAGTCAAGCGCGGGCCACGGTGGGCCGAGAGGATCCGAGCAAGGCTTCGGATGGATCGGCCCGGCGCCGGTGCCGGCCGGTTTCTTCAGCCCCCCAGCCCCCCGGACGGCGCTCCGCCGGGCCGAGCCTTCCGAAGCGAAGCGTCATCCATACCCCTCTGAGTGAACCAGACTCCGGGCCCCATGCGGGCCCGTTTCTCTGTCCGGTCAGCAAAGGGGGGGCCAGCCAAGCAGGGTCGGCCCTCAGCGGAGGTCGCGCACGTCCACGAAGCGGCCGGCGATCGCGGCGGCCGCCGCCATGATCGGCGAGACCAGGTGGGTGCGGCCCTTGTAGCCCTGGCGGCCCTCGAAGTTGCGGTTCGACGTGGAGGCGCAGCGCTCGCCCGGCTCCAGGCGGTCCGCGTTCATGGCGAGGCACATGGAGCAGCCCGGCTCGCGCCATTCGAAGCCGGCGGCGCGGAAGATCTCGTGCAGCCCCTCGGCCTCCGCCCGCTCCTTCACCAGGCCCGAGCCCGGCACGATCATGGCGAGCTTGATCGACGGCGCCACCTGCTTGCCGGCCACGATTCCGGCGACCGCGTGCAGGTCCTCGATGCGGCCGTTGGTGCAGCTGCCGATGAAGATCTTGTCGAGCGCGATGTCGGTGATTTTCGTGCGCGGCGTCAGGCCCATATAGTCGAGCGCGCGCTGCTTCGAGGTGCGTTTGTTCTCGTCGGCGATGTCGGCCGGGTCCGGCACCTCGCCGGTGACGGCGACGACGTCCTCGGGGCTCGTTCCCCAGGTGACGATGGGCGGCAGGTTGGCCGCGTCGAGGCGGATCTCGCTGTCGAAATGGGCGCCTTCGTCGGTGTAGAGGGTGCGCCAGTAGGCGAGCGCGCGCTCGAGCACCTCGCCCTTCGGCGCCTTCGGCTTGTCGGCGATATAGGCGAAGGTCTTCTCGTCCGGCGCGATCAGGCCGGCGCGCGCGCCGCCCTCGATCGACATGTTGCAGACCGTCATGCGGCCTTCCATGGAGAGCGACCGGATCGCCTCGCCGGCATATTCGATCACATGGCCGGTGCCGCCGGCGGTGCCGATCGTGCCGATGATGGCGAGGATGATGTCCTTCGCGCCGACGCCCTCGGGCAGCGTCCCGTCGACCGTGACGCGCATGTTCTTCGCCTTCCTCTGCACCAGCGTCTGGGTGGCGAGCACATGCTCCACCTCGGAGGTGCCGATGCCGTGCGCCAGCGCGCCGAAGGCGCCGTGGGTGGAGGTGTGGCTGTCGCCGCACACGATCGTCATGCCGGGCAGCGTGAAGCCCTGCTCGGGGCCGACCACATGGACGATGCCCTGCCGGCGGTCGCGCTCATCGTAGTATTCGACGCCGAACTCGCTCGCGTTGCGCGCCAGTGTCGCCACCTGCAGGGCGCTCTCGGGGTCGTCGATGCCGTGGCTGCGGTCGGTGGTCGGCACGTTGTGGTCGACGACGGCGAGCGTCTTGCCCGGCTGGTGCACCTTGCGGCCGGCCACGCGCAGGCCCTCGAAGGCCTGAGGGCTCGTCACCTCGTGCACCAGATGGCGGTCGATATAGAGGAGGCAGGTCCCGTCCGGCTGGGTGTCGACGACGTGATCGTCCCAGATCTTGTCGTAAAGCGTGCGTGCCGCCATGGCCCTCGTCTCCGTCCGTCCCGTCCTCGACCGGGCGGCTCGCCCGGCGGAGGGTTCCCATAACGCAATCGTCCCGGCGACGGAAGCCTCGTGCGGTCCGGCACCGCCGGAAGCCGTCATGCCGCGGGCGGCGGGCTTTCCACCGGGCGCATCGTCGGGCCGGCAATGCATGCAAACCGATCCGCGGAACCGGACGGTCGCCTTGGCGGTTGATGGATAAGCTTCCGTTTACCGTGTAGTCTTCCCGAAAATAAACTATCCCATGCTAGGCCTCGCATCAGTCAGTGTTCGTGGAGGCGTCCGTGTTTTCGATTCTCTCATTGTCGCGCATGACTTTCCTTGCCGCAGCGTTCCTGGCGGCCGCCCTGCATCCCGCCCACGCGGCCAACCCGGGCAGCCGCGACGTGGTCCCGTTCTCGGGCTATCCGGCGGGCACGATCGTGGTGAAGACAGGCGAGCGGCGCCTCTACTACGTTCTCGGCGGCGGCCAGGCGGTGCGCTATCCGATCGCGGTCGGAATGCCCGGCCGTGAATGGGAAGGCACCAATTCGGTCGCCCGCAAGGAGGTGAACCCGACCTGGGTGCCCCCCGCCGAGGTGCGCCACGACAAGCCGACGCTGCCGGCCTTCATCCCGCCCGGCCCGTCCAATCCGCTCGGTCCGCGCGCGCTCGTCCTCGCCTGGGGCGAATACGCGATCCACGGCACGAACAAGCGCGAGTCGATCGGCACGCGCGCGTCCTACGGCTGCATCCGCATGTACAACGAGCATGTGGTGGACCTGTTCGACCGCGTGACCGTCGGCACCCCGGTCGTCGTCCTGCGATAGCACAATTTTCTCTGGAGCAATTCCTCTTCGATCGGATGAGTCCATCGGATCGGGACATTCTCCAAGGCGCGACCGCGTCCGTAGCACTGCTGTCTTTTTCGGAACACGCGAAACGTCCAAGGTTGCGAGCGTCGCGCGTCGGCGGGACGCTTTCGAAAGGACGGATCGCATGTTCAAGCTCATGGCCGCCGCCACGCTCGGGCTCCTCGCGACGACGCTGGCGGCCGAGGCGGCCGCCGATGCGGTGAACGGCGAGCGGGTCGCGCGGCGCTGGTGCGCCGAATGCCACGTGGTCGCGCCCGACCAGAAGGCCGCGAGCGCCGACGTGCCCGCCTTCGCCGCCATCGCGGCCAATCCGAAGCACACCGACGCCTCGCTCACGACGCTCCTGCAGGCGCCCGACCTCGGCCATTCCCGCATGCAGAATCTCGGCCTGTCGCGCACCGACATCGCCGACGTGGTCGCCTATATTCGTCGCCTCGCCCCCTGATCACCCCACCGCGACGGGCGTGAGCGTCGCGCCCTCTTGACGGCAACGGCGGGAAGCCGACATCTCCTCGGCGAGGCCAGCCGAGGACGCCGCCATGGACTACCGCTCAGCCCCGCATGCCCGCCGGACATCCGTGCCGGTCGCGGTCGGTCACGTGATCGTCGGCGGTTCGGCGCCGGTCGTGGTGCAATCCATGACCAACACGGACACGGCGGACATCGAGGCGACCGCCCGCCAGGTCGCCGATCTCGCCCGCGCCGGCTCCGAACTCGTACGCATCACGGTCGACCGCGACGAGGCCGCCGCCGCCGTGCCGCATATCCGCGACCGGCTCGCGCGCTGGCGCGTCGACGTGCCGCTCGTCGGCGACTTCCACTATATCGGCCACAAGCTCCTCGCCGATCACCCGGCCTGCGCGGAGGCGCTCGCCAAGTACCGCATCAATCCGGGCAATGTGGGCTTCAAGGACAAGAAGGACCGCCAGTTCGCGGCGATCGTGGAGACCGCGATCCGTTACGGCAAGCCGGTGCGCATCGGCGTCAACTGGGGCTCGCTCGACCAGGAGCTGCTGACGAGCCTGATGGACCTGAACGCGGCGGAAGGCTCGCCGCGCACGGCGCGCGAGGTGATGCACGAGGCGATCGTGCAGTCGGCGCTCCTGTCCGCGGCCTATGCCGAGGAACTCGGCCTGACGCGTGATCGCATCATCATCTCGGCCAAGGTCAGCCAGGTGCAGGACCTGATCGCGGTCTATGTGGAGCTCGCGCGCCGTTCCGACTATGCGCTGCATCTCGGCCTGACCGAGGCGGGCATGGGCTCGAAGGGCATCGTCGCCTCCTCGGCCGCCATGGGGATCCTGCTGCAGCAGGGCATCGGCGACACGATCCGCTTCTCGCTCACCCCGGAGCCCGGCGGCGACCGCACGCGCGAGGTGATTGCCGCGCAGGAACTGCTGCAGACGATGGGCTTCCGTTCCTTCGTGCCCGTGGTCGCCGCCTGCCCGGGCTGCGGGCGCACCACCTCCACCGTCTTCCAGGAACTGGCGCGCGACATCCAGGACCATATCCGCCTCTCCATGCCGGCGTGGCGGGAGAAGTATCCGGGCGTCGAGACGCTCAACCTCGCGGTGATGGGCTGCATCGTGAACGGGCCGGGGGAATCCAAGCACGCCGATATCGGCATCTCGCTTCCCGGCACCGGCGAGGCGCCCTCCGCGCCGGTCTTCATCGACGGCAAGAAGGCGATGACCTTGCGCGGCCCCGGCATCGCCGACGAGTTCAAGCGCCTCGTCGAGCAATATATCGAGCAGCGCTTCGGCGGCGGCGCCAAGGCCGCCGAATAAGGCCTCGAGCGCCTGCCGGGCTTCCGAACCCCGCCGGTCAGGCGGCGGCGCCGACGCCGACCGGGTCGTCCGGGCCGATCAGGCCCCAGGTGAGCCCGACCGCGGCCGTCCAGGAGAAGTCGCGGCCGCCGAGCGCCTTGCCGGTGAGAGGGTCGAAATATTCCGCGAAGCCGCCGGTCGCGAGCAGCGCGGCCGTGTCCTGGCGGATGCGGCGGGCGAGTTCGGCGTGGCCGTAGCGGGAGAAGCCGTCGGCGATCATCAGGTTGACCACGAACCAGACCGGGCCGCGCCAGTAGCGGAGCGGATCGAAGCGCGTGTCGCGCGGATCCATCGACGGCACCATGTAGCGGGCGACCCCGGCCCATTCGGCGAAGATTTCGGCGTGGCGGTCGGCGCCGGCCTGGTCGACGGCGCCCGCATAGAGGGACAGGAAGGTCGCCGAGGTGATGCTGTCGGCGAGCCGGCCGGTGATCATGTCCTTCGACCGGAAGGTGCCGTCCGCGTGGGCGAGGCCCGCGAAGGCCGCCGCGCCCTTCGCCGCCGCGGCCTCGGCCGCCTCCGCGATGCCGTCCTCGCCGAGCGCGCGGGCGAGCGCGGCGAGGTCGCGGTCGGCGCGCACCAGGATCGACTGGATGCCGAGGTCGCAGACGCGGAACGGCGCCTCCCGGGCGATCCGGGCATTGTCCCAGCCGAGCGCCTTGCTCGCCTCGATGAGGCTGATGACGCGGTTGTAGAAATCGTCGGTCGGGCGCTCGCGCGGATCGACGCGCCGATTGTCCTGGCGCAGATGGCCGATATCGACGGTCGGCACCACCGCGGCGAGCGGCGCGTCCCATTCCGGCGAATTGTCGCGCCCGCTCTCCCACGGATTGACCGAGCGGACGAGGCCGGACCCGTCCGGATCGCGGATCTCGTGCCACCAGCGGTGCGAGGCGGCGAGGCGCGGCAGGAGCGCCCGGGCGCGCCGCTCGGCCATAGCCCGGTCGCGCGCGCCCTCGAAGATGCGCCAGGCCGCCGAGGCGGCGACGGGCGGCTGGGTGATGCCCGAACTCGGCGGCGTCGTGCCGGTCAGCCAGACATCCGGGCCCGGATAGTAGCCTTCGGCCGGCACATGGAACACGATATGGGGCACCATGCCGTCGGGCCACTGGCCGGTGAACAGCATCTCGAGCTCGCGCCAGGCGCGGTCCTCGTCGTAGCGGGCGAAGCCGATCGCCACGAAGGCGGAATCCCAGTTCCACTGGAACGGATAGACCCGGTTGTTCGGCACCGTGTAGCCGCCGCGGTCGTTGGCGGCGAGGATGGCGCGGGCGGTGTTCAAGACGGTCATGGTCGCTGTCCGTGGTTGGCGCCGGAACGGCCGCCTGCCTCATGGCATGGCGGGCCGTTCAAAGTCTTCCAATATTTGCACGCCCATAAGGCATAACCGCGGTGGCAGGGGCGCGCTCGCGTCATGGCGCGGGAACGGCCTTCTCGGTCGTGCGGTCGAGCCAGATCATGCGCGCCGGGTCGAGCGCGAGGCCGACCGTCTCGCCGGCCGTGACGGTGGCGTTGGGCGGCGCCACCACGCGCGCCATGTCGTCGCCGACCGTGCCGGTGAGGAGCAGGTGCGAGCCCATCGGCTCGCACACCCGGACTTTGAACGGCACGCCGGTCGCAGGGTCGGTGAGGCCGGCATCCTCGCCGCGGAAGCCGAGCAGGATCGGGCCGGAGGCGGGCGCCCGGAACTCTGCGCCGCCGAGGCCGACGCGGCCGTCCTTCGCTTCCACCGCGAGGAAATTCATCGGCGGCGAGCCGACGAAGCCGCCGACGAAGCGCGTGGCCGGGCGCGAATAGACATTGGTCGGCGTGTCGATCTGCACGATATGGCCGCCATACATGACCGCGATCCGGTCCGCGAGGCCCATCGCCTCGGTCTGGTCGTGCGTCACATAGACGGTGGTGGTGCCGGCCTCGCGCAGCACCGACTTCAGCTCGGAGCGCATTTCGAGCCGGAGAAGCGCGTCGAGATTGGAGAGCGGCTCGTCCATCAGGAGCACCGCCGGCTCGACCGCGAGCGCGCGGGCGACCGCGACGCGCTGGCGCTGGCCGCCGGAGAGCTTGGCCGGGTAGCGCTCCAGATAGGGCTCGATGTGCAGGAGGCGCGACGCCTTGTCGACCTGCCGGCGCACCTCGTCGTCCGGCCGGTTCTGCATGCGCAGGCCGAACGCCACGTTCTCGAACACGGTCATATGCGGGAAGACCGCATAGTTCTGGAACACCATGGCGAGGCCGCGCTGCATCGGCTTCAAGGCCGAGACGTCGCGGTCGCCGATCACGATGCGGCCGGAGGTCTGGGTTTCCAGCCCGGCGATGATGCGCAGGAGCGTGGTCTTGCCGCAGCCCGACGGCCCGAGCAGGGCGACGAACTCGCCGTCCTCAACGTTGAGCGAGACGGACTGCAGCGCGGTGACGGCGCCGAAATCCTTGCGGACCTTGTCGATGACGATGCCGGCCATGGAGGATCCTCAGCGGTTGGCGATGCCCCACATCGCGAAGAGATAGCGGCGCACGGCGAAGATGAAGAGCACCGAGGGCACGATCAGCACGAAGCCGCCGGCGAAGCGGTAGTGCAGCGGACTCTCGGACAGGATGGTGAGGAGATAGGCGGTGAGCGTGCGCTCGCGCACGGTGAGCACGCTCGCGGCGAACACCTCGTTCCACGAGATGACGAAGGCGAAGATGCCGGCCGCCGCGATGCCCGGCAGCGCGAGCGGGAGGACGACGGTGCGGATGGCGCGCCAGCGCGAGGCGCCGAACACCCAGGCGGCCTCCTCGAGTTCGCGCGGGATGCCCTGGAACAGGCTCGCCGTGACCAGCACCGCGAAGGGCAGCGCGAGCGCGGTGTGCACCAGCGCGACGCCGAGCGGCGTGTCGTAGAGGCCGACGCGGATGAAGCTCACGGTGAGCGGCAGGGCGAGGATCGCGAGCGGGAAGGCACGCGTCATCAAGACGAGCAGGCGGAACGCGTTCTGGCCGCGGAAGCTGTAGCGGGCGAGCGCGTAGCCGGCCGGGGCACCGAGCGCGAGCGACAGGATCATGGTGAGCACGGCGGCGATCACCGAATTGAGCGCCGCGTGCCACACGCCCTCGATCTGCAGGAACACGGCGAGCTGGTCGAAGCTCGCGCCCGTCGGCCACAGGCTCTTCGGCCAGCGGAACGCGAAGGCGCGGCCGCCGAAGGCGCCGAGGCCGATCATGTAGATCGGCACCAGCACCCAGGCGCAGATGACGAGCACGCCGGTGACGTAGACGAGACGGCGCGGGTTCATGCGCGGGCCTCCGGCGGGGTCCTGAGCAGGCGCAGATAGAGCGCGGTGGCGGCGAGCGAGATGATCATGATCATCACCGCGTAAGCCGCGGCGACCGCGTAGTTCTGGTTCTCGTTCTGCCAGACATAGGCCTCGCCCACGAGCACCGGCAGGTTCTTGCCGCCGAGCGCGTAGACGACGCCGAACACCTCGAAGGCGAGCACGGTGCGCAAGATCAGCGCGGACTGCAGGCTCGGCTTCATGAGCGGCAGCGTGATGCCGGTGAAGCGCTTCCACGGCCCGGCGCCGAACACTTCTGCGGCTTCCGCATATTCCTTCGGGATCAGCTGCAGGCCGGCGACCAGCACGATCAGCACGACCGCCGTCGCCCGCCACACCTCGGCCACCACCACGCCGAAGAAGAGCGTCGCCGGATGCTCGTAGGAGAGCCAGGAGGTGCGCCCCTCGATCAGCCCCATGCCGTAGAGGGCGCTGTTGAGGAAGCCGCTATCGTTCAGGATGACGAGCCAGACGAGGCCGGCGGCGAGGTCGGAGACGCCGAGCGGGATGGTCCAGATCCACAGCACCACGTCGCGCCCGACCGTCATCTTCTGCAGCATGATCCCCATGCCGAGCGCGAGCGCCACCTGCAGCGGCACCACGCAGAGGACGAGCAGGAAGGTGTTGCGGAGCGCGGCGGCGAAGTTGAGGTCGCCCGCCATGCGCCGGTAGGCCTCGATCGACACGCCGCCGCCCTCCGCGGTGAGCGACAGGACGATCGTCTGGGCGAGCGGGAAGAGGAAGAGGACGGCGAGGAACAGTACGGCGGGGCCGATCAGAAGGTAGGGAAGCACACGCGCGTCGGTCATGGAGCCTCCTGGCCACGGTGGGCCGGCTCACGGGGTCGCGGCTCGGGGACCGCGGGATCGTCGATGGGATCGGTCGTGAGGCGCGGGCCGGACGGCGGCGCGGGCGAGAGGACCCGCGCCGGCGAGACGGCGGCGAACCGTCAGGTCACTTGACCGGGCAGGCGCCCTCGGAGGCCTTGTCGGGCGCCCAGCACGGCGCCTTGGTGTCGTTCATCACGGTGCGGAGCGCCGCGGCCTGCTCGTCGAGCACCGCGCGCACCGGCTCGTTCTTCAGCACGATGCGCTGGAACGTGTCCACATAGACCTTGTTGAACTCGCCGCCCTTGGCGCCGAGGCCGACCGGCAGCAATACGCTCAGCGCGTCCTTGGCGGCCGCGGTCTTGGCGAGCCCGGCGGCGATCAGCTTCACGCCGGGCGAGAGATCCGCCGGCAGCTCGGCCTTCACGACGGGGAAGAAGCCGACCTCCTGGGCGGTGACGACCTGCGTCTCCGGCTTGGTCAGGTGCTCGATCAGCGCGATGGCGCCGGCGCGGTCGGGCGCGCCCTTGGGGATCGACAGGCCGGCGAGCACCACCATGGCGCCGCGGCCCTTCGGCCCGGCCGGCGACGGCACGACCAGGTAGTCGTTCGGCGCGGCGGTGAGCGCTTCCTTGACGCGGGCGACGTGGTCCCAGGCGATCCAGACCTCGTTCGCCATGAGCGGCTCTTGCATGAAGTCGTAGCTGGTGGCGTTCGGGTTGGTCGAGGCCCAGATCGCCTTCAGCTCGTTCCAGCCTGCCTCGGCCTCGGCGGAGCGGAACTCGGTCACCATGGAACCGGTGTAGCCGGGCACGAAGGTGCCCTGCAGGAAGCGGTTGAACAGGCCCTTCGGGCCGACCGGCAGGCCGATCATGCGCTTGCCGGTCTTCTCCTGGATCGCCTTGCCCCAGGCGGCGAGGTCCGCGAAGGTGAGCGCCTCCACATTCGCCCCGGCGGGCAGGAACGGCAGCGCCTGCTTGTTGACGACGAGCACGTAGCTCGCCTGCATCCACGGGATCATCAGCTGCTTGCCCGTGCCGAACTTGCCGGCTTCGAGGAGGCCGGCCGGGAAGCCGCGGCCCTGCAGCTTGGCGGCGACGTCGTCGAGCGGGTCGAGCGCGTCGGCGAGCGGCGCCATCTCGCCGTGGCCTGCGCCGTAGAGGCTGACCGTGACCTTGCCGGCCTGTTGCTCCGCGCGGGCGCGGGTGACGAACTGCGGCGGCTCCTCGGTGACATAGGCGGTCTTCGGCCCGCCCTTCAGGATCGCGCCGCGCACCTTCTGCGCCTCCTCGATTGGGCGCAGCTGGGTCGACAGGAACACGACCTCCTGGGCCGCGGCGGGCGTCACCGGCGCGACGAGGCCGGTCGCGAGGCCGGCGGGGGCGAGGAGCGCGGCCGCGACCGCGAAGGCGCTGCGGGAAACGGGCTTGGTCATGGGTCTTCCTCCCTGGTTTCTTGGCATTCGGTCGTGGATTCGATGGGTCAGGCCGGCGGGCCGACGGTCTCCCGTTCGACCGTCTCGACGGCGCGGATCTCCTGCAGGTCGCCCGGCTCGGCGCCGTCGATGCGGGCGAGCGCCATTTCGGCGAGGCGGTGCGCGGCCGCGTCGATCGGCAGCTGCATGGTGGTGAGCGGCGGGTCGGTGTAGGCGGAGGCGGTGAGGTTGTCGTAGCCGATCAGCGAGAGGTCGTGGCCGACCTTCAGCCCGGCATCGCGCGCCGCCTTGAGCGCGCCATAGGCCATGCGGTCGGTCGCCGCGGCAATGGCGGTCGGGCGCGCCCCGGCGATCAGCCGGGCCGAGGCGTCGCGGCCGTGCTCCTCGTCGGCGGCGGCTTCCACCACGATCGGCTCCAGTCCGGCCGCGCGCATCGCCTCCACATAGCCGGCGCGGCGGTGCTGGGCGAAGGAGAAGGCGGAGGGCGCGGCGAGATGGGCGATGCGGGTGTGGCCGAGGGCGATCAGGCGTTCGGTCGCCTGGCGGAACGCGCCGACGCCGTCGGCGTCCAGATAGGCATAGGGCTTCGCCGCGTCGGTGCGGCCCATGCAGATGAACGGGAAGCCGACCTCCTGCAGATAGTCCACGCGCGGATCCTCGCGGCGGGTGCGCACCACGATCAGCGCGTCGGCGCGGCGGCTCTCCACGATGCGGCGGTAGAGCGCGGCTTCCTCCGGCCCGGGCGCGGCGGCATGCAGCGCGAGGTCGTAGCCGGCGCGGGCGAGGCCCTGGCCGAGGCCCTGCATCAGCTGCATGTAGAGCGGTTCGTTGAAATGCCCGCTCTCGGTCGGCAGCACCAGCGAGACGACCTCGGTCTTGCCCTTGCTGAGCCGGCGCGCGGCCGCGTTCGGCCGGTAGTTCGCCGCCTTGGCGGCGGCGACCACGCGGGCGCGGGTCGATTCCGCCACGTCCGGATAGCCGTCGAGCGCGCGCGAGACGGTGGCGACCGACAGACCGAGGGAACTGGCGAGCTTCCGCAGAGACATGATATGGCTCCGAACCGTGCGATGATCCTTTTCCAAACCGGTTAGGATGTCAAGTCTCCACGGCCTTCAGCCGGCACACATTCATTTTCATTGAAAGTTCCTCCCCTTCGGCATGACCCGGTGGGCCTCACGCGCGAGCGCTTCGAGATCCTCGCGCAAGGCCGGCTGTTCGGCGACGAGATGGGAGATCCGGCTCGCCGGCTTGATCTTGTCGCGCATGTCCATGGCGGGGCGGCGCACCTCGTCGGCGCGGGCGAGCGCGGAGAGGTCGGAGGTGTCGTCGGAGAGGGCGGCGAGCAGCGGCGTCAGGTCGTGCAGCCGGTCGGCGACCACATGGATCACCCCCGCCTCGCTCTGCAGCCGCCCGTCCACGGCGACGAGGCGGGCGCCGAGCACGGCGGCGCGGAACGCCTCGAACACCTTCGGCCAGACGATCACATTGGCGACGCCGGTCTCGTCCTCGAGCGTCATGAAGATCACCCCCTTGGCCGAGCCCGGCCGCTGGCGCACGAGTACCAGCCCGCCGACCCGCACGCGCGCGCCGCTCCTCAGGCCGGGGAGGCGCTCGGACGCGGTCACCCGCATCGTGTCGAAGCGGGCGCGCAGGAAGGCGACCGGATGCGCCTTCAGCGAGAGCGAGAGGAAGCGGTAGTCGTTGACCACGTGCTCGCCGGGCGGCATCGGCGGCAGCGCCACGTCGGGTTCGAGGTCGCGCGCGCGCGCCTCCGCGCGGTCGAACAGGGGGAGCCGCGCCGCCTCGCCGCCGCCGCCGAGGCCCTTCGCCACCCAGAGCGCGTCGCGCCGGTCGAGCCCGATCGAGCGGAACGCGTCGGCGTCGGCGAGGCGCTCGATCACCGCGCGGTCGAGCCCGCTCCGGAGCCACAGGTCGCGGATCGAATCGTAGCCGGCGCCGCGCCGGGCGACGAGCCGGTCCACGTCGTCGCGCCGGAGCCCCTTCACCTGCCGGAAGCCGAGCCGGACCGCGTGGCTCGACCAGATCGAGCGGGCCTGCTCGGCATGGCGCGGATGCACGTGGTCGGCGGCGTGGCGGCCGCGCTCGAGCGTGGCGTCCCAGTCGGAGGCGTTGACGTCGACGGCGCGCACCTCGACGCCGTGCTCGCGCGCGTCGCGCACGATCTGGGCGGGGGCGTAGAAGCCCATGGGCTGCGCATTGAGGAGGCCGGCGCAGAACACGTCCGGGTAATGGCATTTCAGCCAGGCGGAGGCATAGACGAGGAGCGCGAAGCTCGCCGCGTGGCTTTCCGGGAAGCCGTATTCGCCGAAGCCCTCGATCTGGCGGAAGCAGCGCTCGGCGAAGGCGCGGTCGTAGCCGTTCTTCGCCATGCCCTCGATCATCTTCTGCTGGAAGGAGCCGATCGTGCCGACGCGGCGGAAGGTCGCCATGGCGCGGCGCAGCTTGTCGGCCTCGCCGGGGGTGAAGCCGGCGGCGACGATGGCGATCTTCATCGCCTGTTCCTGGAAGAGCGGCACGCCGAGCGTCTTGCCGAGCACGCCTTCCAGCTCCTTCGACGGATAGGTGACCTGTTCGAGGCCCTGCCGGCGGCGCAGATAGGGATGCACCATGTCGCCCTGGATCGGCCCCGGGCGCACGATCGCCACCTCGATGACGAGGTCGTAGAAGGTCTTGGGCTTCAGCCGCGGCAGCATGGTCATCTGCGCGCGGCTCTCGATCTGGAACACGCCGATCGTGTCGGCGCGCTGGATCATGGCATAGACGGTCGGGTCCTCGGCGGGGATGCCGGCGATGCCGAGCGGGCGGCCGTAGTTCCGGTCGATCAGGTCGAAGCACTTGCGGATGCAGGAGAGCATGCCGAGCGCGAGGATGTCGATCTTGAGGATGCCCAGCGCGTCGAGGTCGTCCTTGTCCCATTCGATGACGGTGCGGTCCTCCATGGCGGCGTTCTGGATCGGCACCACCTCGTCGAGCCGGCCGCGCGTGATGACGAAGCCGCCCACATGCTGGGAGAGATGGCGGGGGAAGCCGAGGATCTCGCGCGAGAGCGTCATGATCCGGCCCATGGTCGGGTCGGCCGGGTCGAGCCCGACGCGCTTCACGTCGCCCTCGCCGACGGCGGCGGCCGACCAGCCCCAGATCGTGCCGGCGAGCTTGTCGACCGCGTCTTCCGAAAGCCCGAAGGCCTTGCCGACCTCGCGCACGGCCGAGCGCGCCCGGTAGGAGATCACGGTGGCGGCGAGGCCGGCGCGGTCGCGGCCGTATTTCTCGTAGATGTACTGGATCACCTCCTCGCGCCGCTCGTGCTCGAAGTCGACGTCGATGTCGGGCGGTTCGCGCCGTTCCGGGCTGACGAAGCGCTCGAACAGGAGGTCGGCGCGCTCGGGATCGACTTCGGTGACGCCGAGGCAGAAGCAGACGGCGGAATTGGCCGCCGAGCCGCGCCCCTGGGCGAGGATGCCGCGCCCGCGCGCGAAGCGGACGATGTCGTGCACGGTGAGAAAGTATTGCGCGTAGCCGAGCTCGGCGATGATGCCGAATTCGTGCTCCACCTGCGCCTTCACTTTGGCCGGGATGCCGCCCGGATAGCGCCGCGCCGCCCCTTCGTAGGTGAGCGCGACGAGCGCCTCCTGCGGGCTCGCATAACCCTCGATCGGCTCGTCGGGATATTCGTAGCGCAGTTCGTCGAGCGAGAAGCCGAGCTCGTCGAACACGGCGAGCGTCTCGGCGACCGCGCCCGGCGCCTCGCGGAAGAGCCGCGCCATGGCCTCCGGGCTCTTCATCGAGCGCTCGGCATTGACCGAGAGGCGGAGGCCCGCGTGGTCGAGCGTCACATGCTCGCGGATCGCGGTCATGACGTCGGCGAGCGGGCGCCGCTCCGGGCCGTGATAGAGCACGTCGCCGACCGCGAGCAGCTTCACGCCGGCGCGGCCCGCGATGTGCTTGCAGGCGGCGAGGCGGCGGCGGTCGCCGGTGCCGTAGCGCAAGGAGGCGGCGAGGCGAACGCGCTCGCGGCCGAAGGTCTCGCGCAGCCGGTCGAGCATGCGGGCGAGCGCCGTCTCGGCCGCGCCGGTCACGCGCGGGCCGGGCACGGGGGCGAGGATCAGCCCCTCGCCCCAGGTGAGCACGTCGTCGAGCGTCAGGTGGCATTCCCCCTTGGGCGCGCGGCGGTTGCCGAGCGTGAGCAGGCGGCAGAGCCGGCCATAGGCGGCGCGGTCGGTCGGCCAGGCGAGGATCTCGGGCGTCGCGCCGGGGGGCGGGGGCGCGGCCGCGCCTGCGACGGGCTCGGCGGGCGCGGTGTCGAGCACCAGGCGGGTGCCGACCCGGAACGGGGCGCCGGTCTCCTTGGCGGCCATGTGGGCGCGCACCACGCCGGCGAGCGTGTTGCGGTCGGTCACCGCGAAGCCGGAGAGCCCGAGGGCGGCGGCCGCGACGGCGAGTTCCTCGCCCTGCGAGGCGCCGTGCAGGAACGAGAAGGCGGTGGTGACCGCCAGTTCCGCATAGGCCGCGCCGCCGGCGCGCGGGGCCTGGCCGATCATGCGAAGAGCCCCTGCAGGAACCAGCGCGGCCGCCAGGTCTCGACCTCGTAGAGGCCCTCGCGAAAAACCCAGAAGCGGCGGCCCTCGCGATCCTCGATGCGGAAATAGTCGCGCGTCAGGCCGGGCGTGCCGGGCGGCAGCGGCGCGTCCATGTTCATGATTTGTTCATAAGGATCCGTGTCCGGCGGCATGGCGTCGCCGGAGCCCGCCCCGGCGCCGAGGCGGACGGGCGTCTTCCACCATTCGGCGGCGATGCGTTCGGGCCCCTCGTAGCGGGCGACGTCGTAGAGGGCGCGGCGCCAGCGGAAGCGGATCGGCGGGCCTTCGGGCACCTCGGCGACGGCGTCGATCGGCTCGGGGCGGGCGAACAGGCGGATCGGGCGGTCGAGGGGGTCCTCCGCGCCCGGCCGTTCCCGGAGCGTCCAGGCGGAGCCGGGCGCGGCGGCGGCGGCCGGCTCGGCCGCGGCGGCGGCCTCCGGGATGAAGGTCTCGCGCGGGGCGAGGCGGACGACGCGGTCGAGGCCGAGCCGGGCGCCGAGCCGGTCGATCAGGCGGGCGAGGTCGGCCTCGGCGCGGGCGCCGCCGGAAAGATCGATCTGCGCGGGGTCGTCGCGCGCCGCCGCGAGCACGGCGAGGCGCACCGTCTCGAAGCCGTAGCCGGCGTCGAGCTCCTCGCCGAGCCCTTTCAGCCGTTCGGCGAACAGGCCGAGCACCAGCCCGGGATCGCGCAGCGGCCGGCTGGTGCCGACGGTGACGCGGGTGACCACGCCGTCGACCCGCCAGACGGCGAGTTCGAGGCCGCGCGCGCCCTCGCCGCGCTCCTCCAGCGTCAGGGCGAGGCTGGCGGCGAGCGAGCGCACCGTCTCGGCGACGTCGGCCTCGGCGCGGATCGGCTCGGCGAAGCGGCGTTCGGCGACGAGCGCGGGCACGGCGCGGCGCGGCGAGATCGGCTCGTCCTCGCGGCCGAGCGCCTGGTCGAGCCGGCGCACGAGGAGGGGTCCGAACCGGCGGCCGAGCGGCCCGCGCGGCATCGGCCCCTCGGCGGTCTCGATCAGCATGCCGACCGTCTTGAGGCCGACCCGTTCCAGCGCGCCGACCGTGCCGGGCGGCAGCCGCAGCGCGGCGAGCGGGAGTGGCGCCAGCGCCGCCTGTTCCGCGCCCGGCGGCAGCGCGAGCGCGTCGTCGCGGCCGAACCGGGCGAGCGCCCAGGCGGCGCCCGGCGTCCCCGCGATCGCCGCGCGCGCCGCATAGCCGCGCGCGCGGATGCGGGCGATCAGGTCGGCGAGGAGCGCCGCTTCGCCGCCGAACAGATGCGCGCAGCCGGTGACGTCGAGGACGAGGCCGGGCGGGGCCACGAACCCCGCTTCCGTGTCCGCCCCCGCCGGCTCGCCCGTCGCGTCGAGCGCGACGAGGGGCGTGTAGCGGTCGGCCCAGTCGGCCATCGCCTCGATGACCGCGCGGTCGCCGGCCGGATCGTCCTCGGCGACCTGCAAGTCGGGCACCATGGCGCGGGCGTCGGCGAGCGAGAGGCCGGGCTTCAGGCCGCGCCGCTCCGCGACCGCGTCGACCGCGGCGAGGCGGAGCGCGCTGCCGGCGCGCGCCACCACCGCGATGGGCGGGAAGGCGGGCGCGGCCGGGCAGGCGGCGGCCCGGCGCGCCGCGGCCGGCCGGCCAGGGTCGGGCGCGGATTGGGCGCCGGCATCGGGCGCCGCGCCCGGCGGCATCCAGGTGCGCTGGCCCATGCGCAAGGCGAGGCGGGTCGTCCCCGCGCCGATCGCGCGGGCGGTCGCCACCATGGCGTCCGGGGACGCCGCCGCGTCGGCTCCGGCCGCGGGCTCACGCCGGGCGGGTGCCGGTTCGGCCGCCGCGGCCGAGCGCCACGACCTGCCCCGTTCGGCGATGATCAGCCGGTCCGTCGAAAGGCGCGGCAGAAACAGCGACAGGATGCGGCGCGAGGGCGAAGCGGCGCTCGTCATGGTCCCACTCCAGGTCGACGCCGCCCAGGCGGCCGTCGCGGTTCTTCACGAGGTCGATCCGCCAGGCCGGCCGGCCGACCCCGTCGGCAAAGCCGCCGAGCAGGCCCGAAGGCCGCCCGGCGACGCGGAAACGGGCCGCCGCCGCGCTCGCCACGGGCTCGGCGTCGGTGCGCGCGAGCAAGACGAGCCCGCCGGATTCGCGCGCCTTGAGGGCGAGGCGGCGCGTCGCGGTCATGTCGAGCATGCGCGGCGAGCCGCGGATCTCGCCGACCACCAGCGCGACGCCGCGTCCGGCGAGCGCTTCCTCGAGCACCCACAGGACCTCCTGCGCCCCCGCCCCCTCGACCAGCAGCAGGCGGCCGGGGTCGAGCCCGAAGGCGTTGAGGCCCGGCCCGTAGAGGCGCCCGCCCTCCGCCCCGCTCATGCGCTCCACCGCCCACACGACCGGACCGGGGCGCAGCGCCAGGAGCCGGGCGGCGAGCGCCAGCACGAAGCCCGAGAGCGCCCCGGCCTCCCGGCTCGCCGCCGCGTGGATCTCGTGGAGGCTGCCGAGCGGCAGTCCGCCGGCGGCGAACAGCCGGTCGAGCGCCGTAACGCCGAACGGCAGCACGCCGCCGGCGAGCGCCGCCCGCTCGGCGCGGCGGCGCTCGCGCCGCTCCGCCGCGGACCCGGATCCGGCCGGCGCGATCGCCCCGGCGGCGTCCGGATCGGCGTCGCGGCGGGACCCTTGCGGCGCGTCGAGCCGCGCCGCCGGCTGCGGGCGCCCTTCCAGGGCCGCGATCCGGCGTCTCAGCTCACCGATGGCCGCGCCGCTGGCGAGTGCGTGTCCCATGGGTCCCGAACCGTCCTCGTTCCTGATATGTTCCAATCGATTCCAGAACCCTCCCGGAGAGTCAAGCCGGCCGGCGAAGACTCTCGAAAGACTCTGGCCGGCGGCCGGAATGCTTGGTCAACCGGCCGTCAACGCTCGCCGAACACAGCCGCGCCGCGCCGCTCGCACCGCGTTCTCCGACGCGCTCCCGCGCGTGCTCCGCCCGCGCGGCGCCTTCGACCGCGCCGCGCCCCCGGAAGAAGACCGATGACCTAGAGGAATATGCATCTACCGGCTGTCCAGCGGAACCATTGCCTGTACTCTCCTTGCATCACCGATTCGCGGGAGGCGCCGGTGCTCGCCGAAGCCGTGCTGTACCTCGCAACCCCTTGCGGCCTCGACGCCCGCCGGCTCGGCTATCTCTCCGCCTCGGTCGGCCAGTGGTCGCGCGCCACGCGCTGCCGGTCCGACTGGTCGGCGCACGAGCGCCGCTGCCGCGACCTGGTCGCGCGCGTGGTCGAGGGGCTCGAACGGCGGCGCACCGTGATGGTGCTCGGCAGCGGCCTCCTGCGCGACGTCGACCTGCCGTTCCTCGCCGCGCGGTTCGAGACCGTCGTGCTGGTCGACATCGTGCATCCGCTCGCCGCCCGCTTCGAAGCCTGGAAGCGCCGCAACCTGCGCCTCCTCACCCGCGACCTCGCCGGCGCGGCCGGTTTCCTCTTGCGCGGCGAGCCGCTCGAGGCGGACCCGCTCGCGTCCTTGCGCGAGGAGCCCGCGCTCGACCTTGTGATCTCGGCGAATGTGCTGTCGCAGCTCCCCATCGCGGCGTGGAACCGGCTCAACGACCGGGGCCGCGACGCGGCCGAGTGCGACCGTGTGGCGGCCGAGATCGTGAACCGCCACCTGGCCGGCCTTGCCGCCTTCCCCTGCCCTGCCGTGCTCCTGACCGACACGGTGATGGAGGAGGTGGACCGGTTCGGCCGCGTGGTCGACCGCCTCGACCTTCTCTACGGCGCCGTCCTGCCGCTCGCCGAGGACGCGTGGGACTGGCCGGTCGCGCCGTTCGGTCAGGACGGTCCGGACCACGCGCTGCGCCACCGCGCGCGCGGCTATCCGGACTGGCGGCAATGGGCCGCGGAGACCGGCGCGGGCGAACACTGAACCACGTTTCCAACACTTTCGTGTAGGATCAGAAGCGTCACGAAGCCGCTTCGCCCGGACCCCATCCGCGGCGCGGTGCGGCGCGCGGTCCTTGCGGTAGCTGCCATGACCATGAACGAACTGATGGGCCCCAGTCTGGCCCAGCCCGTGCCGAAGCGCCGCAAGCTGCGCGCCAAGATGCGGCCCTACGGCAACGTCTTCGTGATGCGGCTGCGCAACATCCGCGCGCTGCTCTACCGCGAATACGGCCGCCAGTCCGAAGGGAGCTTCGGCTTCGCCGGCACCTTCATCGAGCCGCTCGCGCTGATCATCGGCCTGTCGCTGCTGCGCATGGAAATGCACGGGGAGCCGCCGCTCGGGTCCAGCATGGTGCTGTTCTTCCTGCAGGGCGTCGTCATCTTCTACACCTTCAACAAGACCGAGTCGGGCGTCGCCAAGGCGATCCATAAGAATAGACAGTTGTTGAACTTCACCGTCCTGGCTCCGATGGACTTTTACTTCACGTCGTTCCTTGCCAACTTCATCAATATGATGATTCTCTATCATGTGTGTTTGCTCTTGCATAATTTCGCGGTGGCAGAAGCCTTTCCGACCCAGGTGATCTGGCCGGAAGACATCCTGCGCGTCTATCAGGCGATGATCCTCGCCGGCGTCTACGGCCTCGTCCTCGGAATCATGAACTCGGCGATCGAGGAGTTCTTCCCTCAATGGGACAAGATCTTCGGTATCGTCCGCCGTATCCAGTACATCGCCTCGGGAAAGATGTTCGTGGTCGACTTCATGCCGACGAATATCCGCGAACTCTTTGCCTGGAATCCGCTGTTGCACCTGGTCGAACTTGCTCGTTCTGGATTTTATTCCATCTACGAGAGCAAGACCATGGATATGAACTACCTGTACCTGACGCTCATCTTCTTCGCGCTGCTGGCGCTCGCCATCGACAAGGCGGCCGAAAAGAAGCGAAGCGTCGAGGCCTGACGTCCGGACCTCACCGCGTCCGGGTCGGGCGCCAGCCCGCCGGCGTGGCGGGGCCGCCGCTCCCGCCGCCGAACGGGTCATTGACCCCGGGGGCACCGCCCGCGCGATCCCCGCCTCGGATCCAACCGCCAAGGCCTGGTCAGCCGTCTCAGCCCTCGTCGCCGCCGACCAGGATGTCGCGCTTGCCGGCGTGGTTGGCCGGGCCGACCAGCCCTTCCTTCTCCATGCGCTCGATCAGCGAGGCGGCGCGGTTGTAGCCGATCTGCAGGCGGCGCTGCACATAGGAGGTCGAGGCCTTGCGGTCGCGCAGGACCACGGCCACGGCCTGGTCGTAGAGGTCGTTCGATTCCGACATGCCGTCGAAGCCCGGCACGGCGCCGCCCTCGCCGTCGCCGCCCTCGTCCTCGCCGCTGTCCGCCGTGATGGCGTCGAGATATTGCGGCGCGCCCTGGCGCTTCAGGTGCTGCACGATCTTCTCCACCTCGTCGTCGGCGACGAAGGGGCCGTGCACGCGCTGGATGCGGCCGCCGCCTGCCATGTAGAGCATGTCGCCCTGGCCGAGCAGCTGCTCGGCGCCCTGCTCGCCGAGGATGGTGCGGCTGTCGATCTTGGAGGTGACCTGGAAGGAGATCCGGGTCGGGAAGTTCGCCTTGATGGTGCCCGTGATCACGTCGACCGACGGGCGCTGCGTCGCCATCACGATGTGGATGCCGGCCGCGCGCGCCATCTGGGCGATGCGCTGGATGGCGCCCTCGATGTCCTTGCCGGCGACCATCATCAGGTCGGCCATCTCGTCCACGATGACCACGATATAGGGGAGCGGATCGAGCGCGAGCTCCTCCTGCTCGAAGATCGGCTCGCCGGTGTCGCGGTCGAAGCCGGTCTGGATGTCGCGGGTGAGCACCTCGCCGCGGCCCTTCGCCTCGGCGACGCGGGCATTGAAGCCGTCGATGTTGCGCACGCCGAGCTTGGACATCTTGCGGTAGCGGTCCTCCATCTCCCGCACGGTCCATTTCAGCGCGACCACGGCCTTCTTCGGATCGGTGACGACCGGGGTGAGGAGATGCGGGATGCCGTCATAGACGGAGAGTTCGAGCATCTTCGGATCGACCATGATGAGCTTGCACTGCTCCGGCGTCAGCCGGTAGAGCAGCGACAGGATCATGGTGTTGATCGCGACCGACTTGCCCGAGCCGGTGGTGCCGGCGACGAGCAGATGCGGCATGCGGGCGAGGTCGGCGATCACCGGCTCGCCGCCGATCGTCTTGCCGAGGCAGAGCGCCAGCTTGTGCTTGCTCGTCTCGAACTCCTGCGAGGCGATCAGTTCGCGGAAATAGACCGTCTCGCGCCGTTGGTTCGGCAGTTCGACGCCGATCACGTTGCGGCCCGGCACCACGGCGACGCGCGCCGAGACCGCGCTCATGGAGCGGGCGATGTCGTCGGCAAGGCCGATCACGCGGGAGGATTTCACGCCCGGGGCCGGTTCCAGTTCGTAGAGCGTGACGACCGGGCCGGGGCGCACCTGCATGATCTCGCCCTTCACGCCGAAGTCGTCGAGCACGCCTTCGAGGTCGCGCGCGTTCTGTTCGAGCTGCTCCTCGCTCAGCGTCTGGTCGGGGCCGAGCCGGCGCGGTTCGGTCAGGAGCGTCACGGCCGGGAACTGGTAGCCGTCGCCGGAGAACATGCGGCCCTGCTCGCGGGCGGGCTTCTTCACCTGCGCGATCGGCTTCGCCGGCTGCTCCACGGCGACCTTGCGGGCGGCGAGCGCCTGCGCGCCGGACGCGACGGGGGGGCGCGCGGCGGGGGCCGGCGGCGGGGCGTAATCGTCGTCGTCGTCCTCGCCGTCCATGGCGAAGGGCGGCTCGTCGTCGTCGACCGGATCCGGCGCGGCCGGCGCGATCCGGGCGACGGTCACGCGCGAGCGCTGCGGCTGCGGCGCGGCGCCGGAGGGCTCGCCGCCGAAGCCCGGTTCGACGCGGGTGCGCATGCTCATCGGGCGCTGCCCGTCCTCGAACGGATCGTCGTCGTGGCCGGCGGCCCGGCCGCGGCCGAAGAGGCGGCCGAGCGAGAAGCCGAGGCTGCGGTTGTCGAGCATGGCGGCGCGGCGGCCGACGAGGCGCATCAGGTTGGCGCGGGCAACGAGCGCCCAGTGATGCATCAGGGCGAGCGCCATGAAGCGGCTCTCGCCGTCGTCCTCGGCGGCGTCGTCGGAGAAGTCGTCGGGCCCGAGTTCGCGCGGGGCGGGGCGCGGGCCGGCGCGCATGGCGAAGATGCAGAGGAGGACCGCGGCTGCGCCGAAGCCGACGAGCCCGGCGAGGCGGCCGACGGTCGGCGCCAGGAAGAACACCGGCACCTTCATGAGGAGATCGCCGAGCGCCCCGCCGAGGCCGGTCGGCAGCGGCCAGGCGCCCATCACGGGCAATCCGGCGAGCGCGCCGGCGGCGCACAGCGTGCCGGCCATCCAGGCGACGATGCGGCCGCGCGTCAGCCCGGCATAGCCTTGCGAGAGGAGCCGGAAGCCGAGCGCGGCGAGCGGGAGGAGCGCGACCGCGCCGGCGAGGCCGAGGAGCTGCATGATCAGGTCGGCGACGGCGGCGCCGGTGAAGCCGAGCAGGTTGCGGGCGGGCGCCTGGGTCGCGTAGCTGAAGCTCGGATCCGTCACCGACCAGGTGGCGAGCGCCACCACCAGGGCGGCGACGAGGCCGAGAACGAGTGCCCCGATCAGCCCGGCCAGGTTGCGGTTCAGCACCTGGTTGAGGTCGGTCTGCTCGTTCAACGCCTCCGCGGCCGCGGCGGACCGCGGGCTCGCGGCTCTGGATCCTCGCATACCTTTCGTCCTCATGCCGTCTAGACCGATCGGGAAGGCGCCGGCGGAGCGCCGAGCACGGCGACGAGGCGGCGGAGCGCCTCCTCGGTCGTGCCTAAGTCCTCCACCATCGCGATGCGCAGGAACGGCTCGCCCGGATTGACGCCGTCCGGCCCGGTGGCGGCGAGATAGCCGCCCGGGATGCAGCGGAGCCCGGCCTCCAGCCAAAGGCGCTTGGCGACCGCCTCGCCGCCGCCGAAAGCGCCCACGTCGAGCCACAGGAAAAAGCCTCCGGGCGGCGTCACATGGCCGAACCGGCCCTGCAGGATCTCCGCGGCGGCGTCGTATTTGGCGTTGTAGAGGCGCCGGTTCTCTTCCACATGTGCCTCGTCCGCGTAAGCCGCGACCGCCACCGCCTGCAGCGGCAGCGGCACCTGCGGGGCGGCCATGTTGCGGAACTCGACCCAGCGGGCGATGAAGTCCGGGTCGCCGGCGACGAAGCCGCAGCGCAGTCCTGGCAGGTTCGACCGCTTGGAGAGGGAGTTGAACGCGAGCACATGGCCGAAGCCGCCGCCGAGGCCGTGCGCGGCCTGGAGCACGCCGGGCGGCGGCTCGTCGCGGTAGATCTCGGAATAGCACTCGTCGGCGAGCAGCATGAAGTCGTGGCGCCGCGCCGCCTCGATCAGGCGTGCCCAGGCGTCGAGCGAGGCGACCGCGCCCTGCGGGTTGGCCGGCGAGGCGTAGAACAGCGCCACGGTGCGGTCGAGCAGGGCGGGATCGAGCGCGGCGATGTCGGGCAGGAAGCCGGTCTCGGCGGTGGCGGCGATCATCACCGGCTCGCAGCCGGCCGCCACCGTGCCGGCCGCATAGGCCTGGTAGAACGGGTTGGGGATCAGGATCGCCGGCCGCGCCACCGTCTTGGTGCTCGCCGCCCGCGCCTCGAGCGCGGCGTAGAAGAGGCCCTCGCGGGAGCCGTTCAGCGGCAGGATCATGCGCGCGGGGTCGACCACGCCGTCGAGGCCGTAGCGGCGCCCGAGCCAGGCGGCGACCGTCTCGCGGAACGCGTCGGTGCCGCGGATCGGCGGATAGCGGCCGAACGACGCGACATTGGCCGCGAGGACCGGGCCGACGAAGTCGGGCACGGCGTGCTTCGGCTCGCCAAGCGTGAGGTTGATCGGCGAGCCGCCGGCCGGCAGGCCATCGAGCAGGCGCGCCAGGCGCTGGAACGGCGACGCGAAAACGGGCGTGTTCGGCGCTGCCGGCGGGACGGCGTTGACTGGCGTGGCGGACATGGTTCACCCGGGCGGTTCGAGTTCGACCCTACCGGCCTACGGGTAAAGACGCTGTTAACCAACCCCCCACCCGGCCCGCGATCCCGGCCGGCGCGGGCGCGCGGGCGCGCGGCGCCGGATCAGATCACGAAATCGTCGGCCGAACGCTCCGTCATGGCGACCGCCGTGACCTCCACGGCGACCGACCAGTTGGCGCAATAGCTCTCCCGGTCGTGCTGCTGCGCCATCGGCTGTTCGCGCCCGGCGGCGTCGCGGGCGCGGCAGCGCAGGAGGTGCCGGCCCTCGGCGGGCGGCGTCCAGGCGAATTCCCAGAGCCGCCAGCCGAACCGGCTCTCCGGCTCGAGCAGCCGCGCGAGGCTCCAGGTGGCGCCGTCATCGGTCGAGACCTCGACCTCGCGGATCGGCGCCTCGCCGCTCCAGGCGGCGCCGAACACGCGCACCGGGCGGCCGGCGGGCACGAGCGACCCGGCGACCGGGCGGGCGATCTGCGACTTCACCTCCATCTCGTCGAGCGGGACGAGGCTCGGCTCGCCGAGGCTGCGATCCCAGCGGAAATAGTCGCGCGCCTGCCAGTAGCCCATGAACGGCCGCTCGACCACATGAACGGCGGTCAGCCACTTCACCCAGGCCATTCCGAACCAGCCGCCGATCACGGCGCGCAGCGGATAGCCGTGGTCGGGTGTCAGGGTCTCGCCGTTCATCTGGTAGGCGAGCAGGACGCCGTCCGACATCGCCTTGGCGAGCGGCAGGCTCCGCGCGAAGGCGATCGGCCCGGGCGAGGCGGTCTTCTTGCCGCCGTCCACCACGCCCTTGTCGGCGCCGACCAGCACCACTTCGAGCGCGTCGCCCCGCAGTCCCGCGCGCTCGATCACGTCGCGCAGCAGGACCCCGGTCCAGTCCGCGTTGCCGACCGCGCCGCTCTGCCATTGCAGGCCCTCGCGGGCGGGCTCGTAGAAGACGCGGCCGTTGCCGGCGCATTCCATGGCGGCCGCGAAGGTGGTGCTGCGCATCGAGCGGAGTTCGCCGAGCGAGAGCGAGACCGGCCGTTCCACCGCGCCCGACACGGCGAGCGACCAGGCGGCGGGGTCCACCGCCGGGGTCGGGAAGTGGTTGCGGACGTAGAACTGATCGGTCGGCGTCAGCCAATCGGACAGACTGGAGAACTGAAATTCGAGATTGAGCGGCGCCTTCTGCCGAACGATCAGCCCGGTATGCCTGGTATCCTGCATGGGTCCGCCCTTCATGGTCCGAAACCGAACCGTGATCGGGCGAAAGCTTGGCGTCAAGCCATGCGCCGGCCGGCGCAGCACGGGAAATGTCAGTTCGACCGTCGTACCGCCGTCGCCGCCCGGCCGTTCCAACCGTCCGCGAGAGCGTGCGGCCCCAAAAAGAAGCGCGACGCCCTCCCGTGGGAAGGCGTCGCTCCGGTTCGATGAAGGTCGGAAACCGCGCGGCTCAGTTCGTCTCGGGCGGGGTGGCGCCGCGGAAGAACTCGACGATCTTGCCGCTCAGCTCGGCCTGGAAGGCGGCCCGGTCGAAGCCCTGCGGATCGAGCGAGAAGGGGGCGTATTGCGGCTTGGCGTAGTCCGCAACCGGCGCCACGAAGGCGAAGTGCCCGGCCTTGTTGGCGATGACCACGCTCTCGGGATCATTGATCGCCTTGCCGATGCGCTGGGCATGGAACTCGACCGGCAGCACCCGATCGTTCTCCGCGGCGTAGACGACGGTGCGCAGGTTGAGGTGGCCGAGCGCCTTGTCGTCGAAGAAGGCGGCGACCGGGGCCATCAGGAAGGCGGCGCGGATGCGCGGATCGGCGAAGTTGCCGAGCTGCGCCTTGGGGCCGTAGCCCTGGCCGTAGCTCGGGCCGAAGGTGGCGCCGTAGGTCGGGCCGTAGCCGGGGCCGCCGGCGATCGGCAGCGAGCGGCAGAAGGCGTCACGCTCGTAGTTCACCTTGCAGTGCTGGAACGCCGCGCCGATCGAAGCCTCGGCGCCGCCGAGCTGCAGGGCGGTGGTCGCGCCGGTGGAATAGCCGAGGATGCCGATCTGCTCCGCATCGATCTGCTTGCCGAGCACTTGGTCCTTCAGGGCGAAGTCCACCACGGCGGAGATGGTGCGAGCCCGGGACGCCATGATGGTCGGGTCGCCGATGCGCGGGCCGGTGAAGAAGTTGTCGCCGGCATGGAGCGGGGCGGCGACCACGAAGCCGTGGCGGGCGAGCGCCGTGGCGAAGACGTGCTGGCTGTGCGGGCTGCCGCCCGGGCCGTGCGAGATCACGACGAGGCCGAACCGGCCTTCGGCGAGGTCGGTGTTCTCGCTCGCCTCGATCACATAGGGACCGCGCTTCAGCTTACCCTCGGCGGCGTCGGTCGGATACCAGATCGCGACGGGGACCTGCGTCCGCGTCACGGGATCCACGACCTTGGCCTCGTAGTAGCCGGCGCGGTATTCGCGATGTTCGACGACGACGGGCGGCTCCTTCGGGACTTCGCGCTCTTCGACACGGGGCGGCTCCTCGGCGATCGGGGCCGTCGTATCGGTGTCGGCGCGGGCCGAGGGGGCGGCGAGGGCGAGAACGGCGACGGCGGCGAGGCCGAAGGCGGTGCGGGCGATGGTCATCAGGTCACTCCGGGTTGCGTCGCCGGGGTTCGGCGGTGGCTTGGATGCAACCTGACAGCCCGGCCATGAACCCGAACTGAACCCGCCGGTCGGCCGGCGCTCATCCGTGCCCCTCTCGCCTGTATTTTCAATGACTTGGTGGGAAAGCCCCCGGACCGCGCCGGAACCGGACGATCACGAAGCCGTCAACGGTGCCGTGGGAGGGCGCGGCCCGGTCACTCGGAGGCGGCGGCGGTGAGCGCGCGCTCGGAGCCGGCGTCCGGATCGCGGCGGAGCAACTGGCGCACCAGCCTGAGATCGACCGCGCCGATCGCCTGCGCCACGCCGAAGAACACCGCGATGCCGCTAAGGACGAGCGCGCCGAGCGCCGCGCCCTTCACCAGGAGCGGGTTCTCCGCCCCGGTCCAGGGTTCGAGCCAGGCTGCGACGAGGAATACCGCCGCGCCCATGGCGGCGGCGGCGCCGGCGATGCGCGGCAGCCGCGTCTCCAGTTCGCCGTCCGTGCGCCACTGGCCGCGGCGGACGAGGACGAGCCAGAGCAGGCCGGCATTCAGCCAGCCGGCGAGCGAGGTGGCGATGGCGATGCCCACATGCTGCAGCGCCGGCCACAGCGTCAGCGCGGCGACGACATTGGCGAGGACGGCGACGCCGCCGATCAGCATGGGGGTGCGCGTGTCCTCGCGGGCGAAGAAGGCGGGCGAGAGCACCTTGATCAGCACGAAGGCGGGGAGGCCGCAGGCGAAGGCGCTGAGCGTCTCGGCGGTCTCCATCGTGTCCTGCGGCCCGAACGCGCCGCGCTCGAACAGCACCTCGACGATCGGCTTCGACGCGAGCATGAGGGCGAGCGCGGCCGGCAGCGTCAGGATCAGCGCGAATTCGACGCTGCGGTTCTGCGCCTCCAGCACCAGGTCCTCCCGCTCGGCGCGCACCTGGCGGGCGATCTCGGGCAACAGGACGACGCCGATGGCGATGCCGACGATGCCGAGGGGCAACTGATAGAGCCGGTCGGCGTAGTAGAGGATCGCGACCGAGCCGTCCTGCAGCGAGGCGATCACGGTGCCGATCACGATGTTGATCTGGGTGATGCCGCCGGCGACGAGGCCGGGCAGGCCGAGCGCGACGAGGCGGCGCACGCCCGGCGTGACGCGCGGCAGCCTGAGCCGCGGCGCCCAGCCGGCGCGCCGGACCGCGAGGCCGACCATGGCGAGCTGCGCGAAGCCCGCGGCCGCGACGCCGAGCGCCAGCGCGGTCGCCGCTTCCGGGCTGCGGCCGAGGCCGGCGACCTCGACGCCGACGAGGACCGCGATCAGCACCACGTTGAGCAGCACCGGCGCCAGCGCGGCGGCGAGAAAGCGCCGGTGCGCGTTGAGGATGCCGGCGAGGAGCCCGATCACCGACATGGCGGCGAGATAAGGGAAGCAGTAGCGCGTCAGCCGCGCGGCGAGGCCGAACTTCTCCGGCGTGTCGGCGAAGCCGGGCGCGAGCAGCAGCACGAAGAGCGGCGCGGCCACCATCGCGAGGGCGGTCACCACGCCGACGGTGACGAGCAGGACCGCGAACGCCTCCTCGGCGAAGCGGCGCGCGCCGTCCTCGCCGTCCTCGGCGAGCGCGCGGGCATAGAGCGGCACGAAGGCGGAGTTGAACGACCCCTCGGCGAACAGGCGGCGGAACAGGTTCGGCAGCCGGAACGCGACCAGGAAGGCGTCCGCCGCGATGCCGGTGCCGAGCGTGCCGGCGATCATCGCGTCGCGCACGAAACCGAGCACGCGGCTCGCCATGGTCGCGGCGCCGACGGTCATGAAGCTCCTGACGAGCGGCATCCGGCGCGCGACCTCTCAACGCCAACAAGGCATGGAATTGATTACATGATGGGCAGAGGCGTGGGAAGCCGCTCGCCTCCCCGGCGCCGGCGTCGCCCGGCCCGGCTGCTACCGGGCGGCGACCCGGCGGAGCGGCGGAGTTTCCTCGCGGGCGCCGCCGAAGGCCTTGATCAGGCGTTCGCGGACGACCTTCTCGCGCGCCTTCGCCTCCACCTTGTGGCCGAACAGGTCGGTCACGTAGAAGACGTCGACCGCCCGCTCGCCGAAGGTCGCCACATGGGCCGAGGCGATGTTGAGGTTCAGGTCCGACAGGGTGCGGGTCAGGTCGTAGAGGAGGCCCGGCCGGTCGAGGCCGGAGACCTCCACCACGGTGAAGCGGTCCGACCAGGAGTTGTTGACGATCACGTCGGTGGCGAGCTGAAAGGCGCGCACGCGCGGCTTCGCCAGCGACTTGCGCTCGATCGATTCGGGCAGCCGCTCATGGCCGGCGAGGGTGCGCTCGATCAGCGCGGTGATGCGCACGCCGCGGCGCTGCTCGTCGTCGTCGTCCTGGAACTCGCGGCTGATGAAGATCGTGTCGAGCGCCAGCCCGTCGGTGGTGGTGTAGATCTGCGCGTCGACGATATTCGCCCCGGCGACCGCGCAGGCGCCCGCGATGGTCGAGAGCAGGCGCGGATGGTCGTCGGCCAGCACGGTGATCTCGGTCACCGCCTCGAAGGCGCGCGGCACGACGCGGGTCGCTAGCTTCCTGCCCGCGAGGTCCGCCTCGCGGATGAAGGCGGCGTGCTCGACCTTGCGCGGCAGGTCGACGCGCAGCCAGTAGGGCGGATAGTGCCGCTCCACATACTGCGCCTTGTCGGCCTCGCTCCAGTCGGTCAGCCGCTCGGTCAGCTCGCGCTTCGCCGCCGCCACGCGTAGGTCGCGCGAGATCTGGCTGTGCCCGCCGGCGAGCTGCGGCTCGGTCTCGTAGTAGAGCGTGCGCAGCAGCTGGCCCTTCCAGCCGTTGAACACGCCGGGTCCGACCGCGCGGATGTCGGCGACGGTGAGGATGAGCAGGAGTTTCAGCCGCTCCGGGCTCTGCACCACCTCGGCGAAATCGCGGATCGTCTTGCGGTCGTTCAGGTCGCGCGACGTGGCGATCACGCTCATGGTGAGATGGCGCTCGATCAGCCAGACGACCGTCTCGGTCTCGGCCGGCGTCAGGCCGAGCCGCGGGCAGAGCCGCTCGGCGATGTGGGCGCCGTAATGGGAGTGGTCCTCCGGCCGGCCCTTGCCGATGTCGTGCAGGAAGAGCGCCACATAGAGCACGCGGCGGTTCTGGATGCCCGGCATCAGCGCCGTGGCGAGCGGCAGTTCGGTCGCGCGCAGGCCCTTCTCGATGAAGGCGAGTTCGCCGATTGCCCGGAGCAGGTGCTCGTCCACCGTGTAGTGGTGGTACATGTTGAACTGCATCATCGCCACGACGCGGCCGAATTCCGGCACGAAGCGGCCGAGCACGCCGGTCTCGTTCATGCGCCGGAGCGTGGTCTCCGGATCGTTGCGCGAGGTGAGCACGTCGAGGAACAGCGCGTTCGCCTCCGGATCGGCGCGCAGCTTGTCGTCGATGAGCCGGAGCGAGCGGGTCACGAGCTTCATCACGTCCGGGTGGAAGCCGAGATTCTCCTTGTCGGCCAATTGGAAGAGGCGGATCAGCTCGACCGGGTCGCGCTCGAAGGCGTCCGGCGAGGCGACGTTGATGCGGTCGTTCTCGACCACGAAGGTGCCGCCGCCGAGCGCCTTCTTGCGCCGCCTGGAGAAGCGGCTGATGAAGCGGTTGAGCCCCGCCACCTGCTTGACGTGCTGCTCCTCGAGCGCGGTGCAGAAGATGAGGGTGAGGTCGCCCACGTCCTTGGCGACGAGGAAGTAGTGCTTCATGAAGCGCTCGACGGCGCGCAAGCCCGCCCGGTCCACATAGCCGAGCCGGCGCGCGATCTCGCGCTGCAGGTCGAAGGCGAGCCGCTCCTCGGCCCGGCCGGTGACGAAATGCATGTTGCAGCGGACAGCCCAGAGGAAGTCCTCGCAGCGGCGGAAGCGGACGAGCTCGGCGCGCGACAGGACGCCGACGCGGATGAGCTCGCTCGGCTCGCGCACGCGATAGAAATACTTGGCGATCCAGAACAGCGTCTGCAGGTCGCGCAAGCCCCCCTTGCCTTCCTTCACGTTCGGCTCGACCAGGTAGCGGGAGGAGCCCTGCCGGCGCAGGCGCTCGTCGCGCTCGGCGAGCTTGGCGGCGATGTATTCGGGGCCGGTGCCGCGCACCACCTCCTGGTCGAAGCGGTGGATCAGGTCCTCGAACAGCGGTCCGTCGCCCCAGATGAAGCGCGCCTCCAGGATGGCGGTGCGGATGGTCAGGTCGGAGCGCGACAGGCGGATGCACTCCTCCACGTTGCGCGTGGCGTGACCGACCTTCAGGCCGAGGTCCCACAGCATGTAGAGGACATATTCGATGACGCTCTCGCCCCACGGCGTCTGCTTGTAGGGAAGCAGGAACAGGAGGTCGATGTCGGAGCCCGGTGCGAGCGTCGAGCGCCCGTAGCCGCCGACCGCCGAGATCGCCATCCGCTCGGCCGCGGACGGGTTCGTCACCGGATAGACGTGGTGGATCGCGAAGTCGTAGATGACACGGATCAGCTCGTCCTGCACGAAGGAGAGCCGCTCCGCGCAGAGCGAGCCGAGCCGGTCCTCGAGCAGCATCGCCTCGGCGCGCTGGCGGGTGGCGGCGCGCACCTCCTTCAGGACGGCGAGCACCTGCGCGCGCACCTCCGGCTTGCCGCCGTCGCCGCGCCCGGCCACGAGCGCGGACAGCCGCTGCCGCAGCGCCGCAGCGTCGATCAGGTCGGCATGTCCCTTGGGGAGCGTCATGGGCGGGTCCGTTCGGCGGCGACGCGCGACACTAGAGCAACTCCGCGCGGCACGGAAACGTCTCTTTCACGCCGGTCGTCAAGCCCGCTTGCGCGCGCCGAAGCCGGCCGGCGCGCGCGCGTCGCCGCGCTCGGCGGCCGCGCGGTCCTCGCCGTCCCACAGCGCGTCGCGCGCAGCCTCGGCGGCTTCCGCGCGGAGCCGCGACAGCCGATGCGCCGCGAAGGCGAAGGCCAGCATGGCGAGCCCGCCGGCGAAGGTCGTGCCGCTCGCCGCGATGGTGGCGAAGCCGGCCGGCTCGCGGAAGGCGGCCGGGTCGGCGGCGTCGTAGCTGACGGGAATCCGGCGCGACGCCTTCACGGCCGCGACCTCGTCCGGATCGAGCCGGAAGTCCTTCTCGTGCCGCTGCCCGGCCACGAGGAGGACCGCATGGGCGATCGTCACCGGCGCCGGCTCGCTCACCTCTGCGAAGGGGCTCCTGAGCGCCTTCAGTTCCGCGCAGGTGCCGATCTTCTCCAGGCCCGCGCCCATCACCGACACGGTGGCGACGCAGCGCTCGGCGACCCACTCGACGCGCGCCTCCGCGCGGGTCTCGGCGAAAACCCGCCGCGCCTCCGCGAAGAGCTCGAAGGCGCCGAAGAGGAGGGCGCCAAGGCCGGCGAGAATGAGGTAGCGGGCGATGCGGCGGTAGATGTATTCGACGAGGACCATGCGGACTCCGGCGTCACGGCGGGCCGGCGGGCGGTCCGTCGCGCCACCCTGACGGAAAGACGTAAAGATCGTGTGGGCGAAAACCAGCGAATGCGCGGCGCCGGCGGTGGAGAAGTCGGTGGGCGACCGGGTGAAACGGCGGGGCCGCTCTGCTAGCGTCGGCGCATGAACGACATGCCCGCGCCCGAGCTCGAACAGGCCCAGCCGATCCGCGCCACGCCTGTGATGGAGCAGTTCATCGAGATCAAGGCCGCCAATCCGGATTCGCTCCTGTTCTACCGGATGGGCGATTTCTACGAGCTCTTCTTCGACGACGCGGTGGACGCCTCGCGCGCGCTCGGCATCGTGCTGACCAAGCGCGGCAAGCATCTCGGCGAGGACATCCCGATGTGCGGCGTGCCGGTGTCGCGCGCCGACGAATATCTGCAGAAGCTGATCGCGCTCGGCTTCCGCGTCGCCGTGTGCGAGCAGCTCGAGGATCCCGCCGAGGCGCGCAAGCGCGGGGCCAAGTCGGTCGTGCGCCGCGACGTGATCCGGCTCGTCACGCCCGGTACGATCACCGAGGAGGCGCTCCTCGACGACGGCCGCGCCAATTTCCTCCTCGCGATCGCGCGCGTGAAGGGCGACGGGGAGGGCGGCCGCTACGGCCTCGCCTGGGCCGATATTTCGAGCGGCGCCTTCCGCACGCTCGAGACCGACCAGCGCCGGCTCGCCGCCGAGATCGCCCGGATCGAGCCGCGCGAGATCGTGCTAGCCGACCGCCTCTTCGAGGACGAGGCGCTGAAGCCGCTCTGGCGGGCGCAGCGTGCCGCCATCACGCCACTCGCCGCCGCCCTGTTCGACGGCGCCACCGCGACCGACCGGCTCGCCCGCTACTTCGAGGTCGCCACGATCGACGGCTTCGGCCGCTTCGGCCGCGCCGAGCTCGCCGCCGCCGCCGGCATCGTCGCCTATGTGGAGAAGACGCAGGTCGGCCGCCGCGCCAGGCTCGACCGGCCGAGCGCCGAGGCGGCAGCCTCCGTGATGCTGATCGACGCGGCGAGCCGGGCCAATCTGGAACTGACCCGCACCACGACCGGCGAGAGCCGCGGCAGCCTCCTCGCCGCGATCGACCGCACCGTCACCGGCCCCGGCCGCCGCCTGCTCGCCGACCGTCTCGCCGGCCCCTCCACCGACCTTCAGCTGATCGAGTGCCGGCTCGACGCGGTCGGCCACCTGGTCGACGACGCGGCCGCCGCCTTGGCGCTCGCCGACCTCTTGCGCCGGGCGCCCGACATGACGCGCCCGCTCGGCCGCCTCGCGCTCGACCGCGGCGGCCCGCGCGACCTCGCCGCGATCCGCGCCGGCCTCGACGCCGCCCGCGCCGTGGCGGCGCGCCTCGACGCCGGCTCCGGCCTGCTGCCGGCCGAACTCGCCGAGGCCTCGGCCGCGCTCGCCGGCGCTCCGCACGACCTTGCCGCCCTGCTCGGCCGCGCGCTTTCCGACGACGTGCCGCTCGGCCGCCGCGACGGCGGCTTCATCCGCGCCGGCCACGATCCGAACCTCGACGAGACGCGCGCGCTCTCCGCCGACGGCCGCCAGCTGATCGCCCGGCTCGAGGCCGACTACCAGGCCGAGACCGGCATCCGCTCCTTGCGGATCCGGCACAACAACGTGCTCGGCTATTTCGTCGACACGACGCCCGCCCATGCGGAGCGGCTCGCCCAGCCGCCCCATCAGGGACGCTTCATCCACCGCCAGACGCTGGCAAACGCGGTGCGCTTCACCACCGTCGAGCTCGGCGACCTGGAGTCCCGCATCGCCTCGGCGGGCGATCGCGCCCTGGCGCTCGAACTCGCCCATTTCGACGACCTGGCGGCGCGCGTGCTCGCGGCCGCCGATCCGATCCGCGCGGCGGCCGACGCGCTCGCCGTCATCGACGTCGCGCAGGCCATGGCCCGGCTCGCCGCGGCGGAGAACTGGGTGCGCCCGATCGTCTCGGCCTCGCTCGACTTCCACATCCGCGGCGGCCGCCACCCGGTCGTGGAGCAGGCGCTGCGCGCCGACGGCGGCGAGGCCTTCGTGGCGAACGACTGCGACCTCGGCCCCGCCGGCGGCGAGCGGGACGGCCGGCTCATCGTCGTCACCGGCCCGAACATGGGCGGCAAGTCGACCTATCTCCGGCAGAACGCGCTGATCGCCGTGCTCGCCCAGAGCGGCGCCTTCGTGCCGGCCGCGGAGGCGCGCGTCGGCCTCGTCGACCGCCTGTTCAGCCGCGTCGGCGCGGCGGACGACCTGGCGCGCGGCCGCTCCACCTTCATGGTGGAGATGATCGAGACGGCCGCCATCCTCAACCAGGCCGGGCCGCGCGCGCTCGTCATCCTCGACGAGATCGGCCGCGGCACCGCCACCTTCGACGGCCTCTCCATTGCCTGGGCGGCGATCGAGCACCTGAACGAGACAAACCGCTGCCGCGCCTTGTTCGCGACGCATTATCACGAACTGACCGCGCTCGCCGACCGGCTGCCGCGCATCGCCAACGCCACGGTGCGCGTGCGCGAATGGAAGGGCGACGTGGTGTTCCTGCACGAGATCGTGCCGGGGGCCGCCGACCGCTCCTACGGCATCCAGGTGGCGCGCCTCGCCGGACTGCCCGAGGCGGTGATCAAGCGCGCCCGGCAGGTGCTGAAGCAGCTCGAGGAGCACGACCGCAAGCGGCCGGTGGCGACCCTGATCGACGATCTGCCGCTGTTCTCCGCCGCGCGCCGCGCCCCCGAGCCGCCGGCCACGCCCGCGCTTCCCGAGGGGCCGACGCGGGCCCTCGCCGAACTCGCCGCGCTCGCGCCCGACGACCTCAGCCCGCGCGACGCGCTCGAGGCGCTCTACCGGCTGAAGGCGGCGCTCGCCGGCTGGCGGCCGTGAGTTTCAGCGATCCGGAACGAAAGCGCCCGGTCAGGCGGCGTGGCGGCTCGCGTCGGCGCCGTAATAATTGACGTAGCGGCTGGAGATGCCAGACACCGGCAGGACGATGCACACATCCGTCGTGCCGAACTGGTGGTCGACCACGGCGCCGTCGCCGACATAGGCGCCGAGCCGGAGATAGCCCTTGATCAGCGGCGGCAGCGCGTGCAGCGCCTGCTTCGGGTCGAGCGCCTCGCGCGACATCCGGTTCATGTCGACGGCCTGGCCGGCGATCGCCTTCACGCGCCACTCGTCCGGGGCGCGCGCATGGTGGTGCAGGAACGACAGCGGCAGCGCCAGGCGATGCGGGTCGGTGCCTTCGAGGCTGGCGCAGCCGAACATCACGTCGATGCGGTGGCGCAGCACATAGGTCCAGATGCCGTGCCAGAGCAGTTCCACGGTGCGCTTGGTACGGTAGGGCGGCAGCACGCAGGAGCGGCCGAGTTCCAGGAAGTTGAGCCCGGGCTTGCGATCGAGGAGCGACTGGATGTCGTATTCTCCCGCCGTGTAGAACCCGTCGTGGCGGTCCGCCACCTCCTGGCGTAAGAGCCGGTAGGTGCCGACGATGCGCGGCTCCGCGCGCCCGAACTTGCGCGAGGTCATGGCGTCGTGGTCGACCACCAGGATGTGGTCGCAAAGCGCGTCGAACGGATCGGCGTCGCGCCGCGTGATCAGCGTGCGGGCGTCCGCGACCGCCGCCATTTCCTCGTAGAACACCTGGTAGCGCAGCGCCTGGGCGCGCTTCACCTCGCCGACCGTGCGGGCGAGCCGCACCTCGAGCGGGCCGATGCGGCCGAGCGACGCGTCCGTCGGCACCCCGACGAGGCGCCCGACCGGGGCCTTCACGGTGATGCCGGGCAGCAGCGGAATCTGGCCCAATGGGAGGTGGCGTACGGGCAAGAAACGTCCGACCAGGTTCTTCGAGGCCGACTGCGTCCGCACTGTCTTCATCCGTCTTTCGCCGAGCCGCCGCGGCCCGTTCCCTCTTGGCGTGCCGCTCGAATCCGGCGGGTCGATCCTTATGGCGCGGAAGACCGACGGCTCCATGACGAAAGCGTAACGGTAGCATGACATAAGCCGGCTCGATATGGACGATCAGGCGCTCTCGGCTTCGGCCGCCGCCCGCGGCGCGGGACCCGGGCTGAACACCGTCGCCCGGTAGTCCGAAGGCGGCACGCCGGCCCTTGCGGCGAAGAACCGCGAAAAATAGGCCGGGTCGGAGAAGCCGAGCGCAAAGGCGATCTCGGCGACCGTCATCGACGTGTAGACGAGGCTGCGCCGCGCTTCGAGCAGGCGCCTGTCCTGCAGCAGCGCGAGCGCCGAGCGGCCGGTCACCATCCGGCAGGCGCGGCTCAGATGCGCGACCGAGACGCCGAGCCGCGCGGCGTGCGCCTCGAGCGGCGCATGCTCGCGGAATTGTTTCTCGACGAGATCGGCGTAGCGGCCGACCAGCGCTTCGTAGCCGGTGGCGGCCCGCTCCGGCGCCGTGGCGCCGTCGAGGGCGCGCGCGAACCAGAGCGCCACGGGGGCGGCGATCGCGGCGAGCGCGGCGTCGCGGCAGGGCGCGCGCTCACGAAACTCGGCGAGCGCCTCGGCGAGGAGGCGGTCGAGCCGGGCCGCCGCCTCCGGGCGGGGCCGCAGCACGGCGGGGGCGGCGCGCGCGAGCGCGGCCCGGACGGGAGCCGCGAGCGCCCGGTCGACGGTCGCCGCCGGCACCGACACGACGAAGCCGTCGGTGCCTTCGGTGAAATCGAAGCCGTGCACCGCCCGCGGCGGCATGAACACGGCGCTCTCCGGTGGCAGGTCCACGCGCGCTCCGTCCAGATGCGCTGCGCCGCCGCCGGCGACGATGCGGAAGAACTGGAAGAGGTCGTGGTGCCGGTGCGGCCGGATCCGCCAGGAATGCACCGCCGAGCGATCCGCGATCGCCTCGATATGGAGCGGATCGGGAAAGCGATCATCCGCCCGCTCGCCATAGAGCATGAAGGAGGGTACCGGCTCGCCCATCCTCGCCTCCTTGCGCGATTTGTCCAAGAGACTGTTCGTTCGCGGCATTCCGGTCAAGCGCGCCGCGGGGGGATGCTGGCCGCGCGCCGGGTGGTTCGGCGGCGCCATTCTGGAGTTGCGCCAATTGGCGGAGACACGGACACAGGTGGTGATCGTCGGGGCCGGCCCGGCCGGGCTGCTGCTCGGCCGGCTGCTCTGGCTCGCCGGCATCGAGACGGTCATCCTCGAACGGCAGACGCGCGAGCACGTGCTCGGCCGCATCCGCGCCGGCGTGCTGGAGGACGGCCTCGTCCGGCTCGCCGAGCGCGCGGGCGTCGCCGGCCGGCTGCACCGGCAAGGGCTGGTGCATGGCGGCTTCGGCCTTGCCTTCGGCGGCGGCCGGCTGCGCATCGACCTCGCCGGCCTGACCGGCCGGTCGGTCGTCGTCTACGGCCAGACCGAACTGACCCGCGATCTCGCGGAAGCGCGCGAGCGGGACGGTGCCGTGACGGTCTATTCGGCCGCCGATGTCGCGATCGAGGGGCATCTCGGCACCCGGCCGACCGTCCGCTACCGGTATGAGGGCCGGGACCACACGGTCGCCGCGGACATCGTCGTCGGCTGCGACGGCTTTCACGGCGTCGCGCGCCGCACCGTCGAGGGGGCGGGGCTCGCGACCTTCGAGCGGGCCTATCCGTTCGGCTGGCTCGGCCTCCTCGCCGACGTGCCGCCGGCCGACCACGAACTCGTCTATGCCAACCACGAGCGCGGCTTCGCGCTCGCCTCGATGCGCTCGCCGACGCGAAGCCGCTACTATGTGCAGGTGCCGCTCGGAGAGAAGGTCGAGGACTGGTCGGACGAGCGCTTCTTCGACGAATTGCGCGCGCGGCTGCCGCCCGACGTGGCCGAGCGGGTGACTCCCGGCCCGTCGCTCGAGAAGAGCATCGCGCCGCTGCGCAGCTTCGTCGCCGAACCGCTCCGCTTCGGCCGGCTCTTCCTCGCCGGCGACGCCGCCCATATCGTGCCGCCGACCGGCGCCAAGGGCCTGAACCTCGCGGCGAGCGACGTACACTACCTCTCCGAGGCGCTGATCGAGCACTTCACCGACGGGTCGGAGGCCGCGCTCGATCGCTATTCCGCCCGCGCGCTCGCCCGGGTCTGGCAGGCGGAGCGCTTCTCCTGGTGGATGACCAGCATCACCCACCGCTTCCCCGACCGCTCGCCCTTCGAGACCCGCCTGCAGCGCGCCGAGCTCGACCACCTCGCCCTCTCCCCCGCCGCCGCGACCGCCGTGGCGCAGAGCTATGCAGGGTTGCCGTATTAGAGCCTGTCCCGTCCGGATCGCAAGGATCCGGACGAAAAGGACTTGCTCAAGCTATTGAATCTAGGGCATTTCGTCTCCGATCGGATGATTCCGCCCGATCGGGAAATGCTCTAGCGGCCG